>JGI20225J20221_1000005_pt1 | contig 860403 bp, 856 predicted proteins | sample BioMet4_FD_20221 | JGI IMG/M metagenome (IMG submission 20221)
CTTTTTACTATACCTTCAATCTTTTCTCTTAATTCTGAGGTGCTGACACTATCATCAGCTTCCATGGTAAGTTTCTTGGAAACAAAATCTACTGAAGCAAACCTAACTCCTTCCAAATTCTTTACTTCCGCTTCAATTTTCGCCGCACAATTAGCACAGTCAAGTCCATTAAGCATTATCGCGNTTNTATTGCCTTTATTTTTANTTGGATCGACTACCTTGACATCGCCATCCGGCTCAATTTTTTTTACTATGGCAGTTATTTCACCAAGGATTCTATTTAAATCCTTTTTATCGGCAGCTTCAATTGCCAATTTTTTAGAAACAAAATCAACTGTTGCATCGTTNACTCCNTGAATGTCTTTAATCTGTGTTTCAATCTTAGCAGCGCAGTTAGCACAGTCAAGGTCTTCAAGNATCAATATTTTTTTAACACNTTTACTANCAGTTCGTTCTTTTACTGCCACATCCGGNTCATGCTTATGTACTATCGANTTAATTTGTTCNAGTACATTCGCATATTCCTCTGTGGATTCAATTTCTAAAGTTAATGTCTTGTTCATGAAATTCATATATGCCTTGACTCCATTTAGTCCATTAACTTCATCTTCAATTTTGGCAGCACAATTGGCGCAGTCCAAACCTTCTAACAAAAGCTCTTTCTTTAACATTCTGATCCTCCTACTCTATATAACGAATAAACGATTGCTTAATCGTTATATTATCACTTCCATATCTTGTTGTCAATACAAAAAACAAAAAATATTGTGCGTCCTTATTGCTTTACGTCATGTTCTCACGCCTGAACTTCCACTGTAAAGTTTGGNTATTCTGCCCAGAACTGTATTGAACTCAGTATAAACAGTGAAGTAAAGACAAGCGAGTAATTGTCGACAAATTAATTCATATATATAATCACTGTCAGTGCGTTCCTATTTTCACGCCTCCACTGTAAAATTTGATAGGAGGTGAACTGACAGTGGAGGAATTACTGAACACGTTTGGCGAGACGATAAAAGACGCCCGGCAGGCTGCCAATCTGACACAGGAAGAACTTGCCGAGCAGGCCGGGATCACGACAAGATACATAATGGCCATTGAGAATGAAAACAAACAGCCAAGCATGAAAGTTCTGTTTAAGCTCATTCGAGCTTTGAAAATATCCGCGGATACGATCTTTTATCCTGAAATTCAACATGCAGACAAGAAAAAAGAACACCTAATCCACATGATCCACCTGTGCGATGAACGGGATCTGCAGGTAGCCGCGGCGACCATCAAGGCGTTACTGGATACAAAATAAGCAAAGAACCATCTTCTTTTTGGGAAGATGGTTCTTTATCTTAGAGTAAATTGTTCTTTTTTCTGATGTTAAACTCTTTTAGAGTGGGTTCTTCACTGCATGGCTCATCATGAACCGTACCATAGTTCACCAAATAAACAGACCTTTCCCTTGGCGGGACGATCATATTTTTTCATAACTAACTGGTATCCACTTCTATCAGATAAAACATATTACTGCTCTTGCCGCCATTTTCACGCCATCTTTGGTCCTTTCGAATAAGGCTGCTTTTCTCAAGGTCGGCAAGAGCACGCTTTACCGTACTCCTTGACAACTTCAGTTCCCTGGCGATGGTACCAATCGCCGGGTAGCATTTGCCGTCCTTATTGCATCGGTCGCGCAGATACATGTATACGGTCACCGCCCGGTGTGGCAGTTCGGAGGAATACAGGGATGTAAAGTAACCCATAGCTTCACCTCCTATTCAATCCGAACAGGTACTTTTGTATGAACCGCGGGTTCAGGCTGTTGGGCTGGCACGTGCTGCATACCTCCCGGCGACGCCTCTGTCCCAGCTTCCTCCGGAGCTTCCTCGCAGGCGGCGTTTCTGCGGATAATTTCCGCTTCCAGCTCATGCCTGTCGGCATACTCTACCTTTCGGGCCGACTTTTCCGCAATTTCATACGGTTTGCCGAAGGTGATGCCCCATTCGAGGAACAGCTTCAGACGTGTACGCATGGGATAAGCGCCTGTCTTGGTCACGATAAAGTGGCCTTTGGGCATGGACTTCAGTTCGTCGGGAGTCATCAATGGCCGCTCAATCATCTGCAGGGACTGGCTGGGGTCATTCTTCCCTCGGCTGATGGAACCGCTCATGACTGTCTTATTGCCCAAGGCCTTCGACAGGATTTGCGCGGATTCGCTGTTGGGGGCAAAACCGCCGAAAACCGTGTCCTGGCAGTTGTCAACGATGATGGCAGAACCCTCCCGGCCATAATTTTTTTCCAGCTGAGCGAAGCTCTGGATAATGGCAACAATAGACACGCGGCGAGAACGAGAGGATGAGAACATCATCTCCGCCGACTCAATCTTGGGGATGGTGCCTATCTCGTCGAGGAACATCATGACACGGTTCGGCAGCTTGCCGCCGTATTCGTCTGCCACGGAAAGGATCTCCCGGTAGAGCTGCTGGACGATCAGCGAGATAATGAAATACTTGGTGTTATCTTCCTCGGGCATGACGAGAAAGATCGCGCTTTTTTCGGTGCAGAATTTTTCCGCGTCGATGGCAGTATCAAAACACAGCACCTGCTCCAGCTCGGAATCCAGAAAAGCGTTGAGCCGGGAGAGCGCCGTGGAGAGGACGCTCTGCATGGCCTGTTCTGCGGTATTGAGCGCCGCTCCCGCGAACCATTTGGTTTTATGCTCGTCCGGCAGATGCGCCAGAAGAAGCTGGAAGAGCGTCCGTCCCTTCACGCCGCTGGGCGCCAGCAGATCCTGAATGAGCTTAAACACCGATACGATATGGCGCTTTTTCGGCTTACAGTATTCCGCGATGAGCAGGATAACGGAAGTCAGAAGCCCCTCCGCCGCGTCGTAGAAAAAGGCGTTCTGCCCGGCTGACGCAATGTCAAAGCCCCCGGAATTTATGATGGTCTTGGCCGTGATCTTGGCATACTTTTCCGCCCTGGCCTTGTACGCCAGATTCTCCGGATTGGCAAGATACAAGTCCATGTACCGGTTAACCAGGTGAAGCAGGTTGTTGCCGTCTGAGCGGGTGGGGTTTCTTAAGTCGATAACCGCCACATGGTAACCATAATAATCCTTTGCGATTCCAGCATAATTGCGATAGAGGTCGCCTTTGGTGTCGGTGGTGATAAAAGACATGCCGCTGGCGCAGGCGTATTCCAGGTTCGGATAGAGGAAATTCGCGGTCTTGCCGACGCCCGCGGCGCCGATCATCAGGCAGTGGATGTCATCGTCATCCACCAGCGCGTAGCCATGGGGAGCCGTCTTGTCAAACAGAGAGGCTCTCCGCCAGCCGATGATCAGCCCCTGTGCTTTGGGCAGATTTTCTCCCTTTCTCCATATTTCAGGTTCGTACCGGATTTCCGTGTACGTTTTTTTGATCTCTTGCTTGGTTGCCCAGCGGGCTGTTCCATGCTGGCCGTCGCCCACGGTTCTGCTTTTTATTCCGTTCAGTGTATAATAATGGGCCAGCAAGGATAAAAAGCCGATGACGCCGAACATGGTCAGCNCNNCGGCNATNAGGGTGATGATTTGGGATGCTTGCATTTCGCTCCCTCCTTTACATCGTCATGATAAAATTTTCAGTTTGTTCCTGTTCGGGCAGCATAGGCGCCATTTCAAGCTCAACAAACATCCGGGTCTTGACACAGTCAAGGGCAAGGCGAAGATACGACTGGCAAAGCCGCCGCTGATCTTCCTCGCCCCGAATGCCGGGGGTGCAGATTTGCCGGTCAATGTCCGCCAAGTCCCGCCGGATATCTTCCGACCGGGAGCGCAGCCAGCCTTTGTCCTCATGGAGACGGTAGCTGGCCTGAAGTCTGCTCACGAGCTGCTCCGTGGTCACGGGCCGCTCCATCTGCCGGCATAAATCCTTAATGGACAGCAGGGAACCCGCCGCCAGGCATTCCAGACGATTACCGACTATGTCCGTGTTCTCCGGCAAAACCTTTCCGGATGCCAGAAGCGGTTCCAGATTCTTGCCGCAGTCAGTCAGAAAAGAGCGGATATTCTTTTCCGGCGCGAGAGCTTCGCACAGGCCGGACAGTCCGGCGCATACCCGCGGCAGAAGCTCCAGCTTCGGATGCTCCACGGCGGGAATTGGGATGACACCGTGCATGGCCTTCAAGTCCTCGTTCCAATCCTTGTATTTCGACTGCAGGACCGAGATCCCCATGTACGCGGGGTCGTAATAGCCATGCTGAGCCAGAATGTCTTTCAATCGTCCGGTAATTGAAGTATTCGTTTAGAGCAAAGCGGCAGGCATAAAAATGCCTGCCGCCCGTTCACTTTGAGGGTTGCGAATGAAACGACCTTACGATATTCGATGCTCGTCAGGAGTTTCCTGTGAAGTCATCTTCATACATGGAGCCGTTAATTGTGATTGCAATGCTTTTTGTATCTGTCAGGTAAACATTGTAACCAGCAAGCGCCGTGGCCTGCGGGTCTAACGCTTTGATGTTAAAGGTGATCGTATAGGTTCCGTCTTTGGTTTCCACGGGGATGTAGATTTTTCTGGCTCCCGCTACGCTTGAGCTGTTGACGGGGAACTGCCATGTGCCGCCGACATTTTCAAGCGAGACGGTCTTGGCCGAAGTGAAGTCATAGCTGGCCGTTACCGTCGTTCCGCTGACGTAGGAGGCTGTGACGGGCAGGTTTACCATTATCCCGTATCCGGATTTGGTTACGCCCGATTTAAGTGTCCCGGAACCGCCGTCGCCAAGCGTGACGCCGCCCACGTTGAGGGACGCAGCGGACGTGAAGGTTGCGCTGATACTATGGGAAGATGAAACGCCGCTGAAAATATAAGTGGATGACGCGCCTACTGACGAACCATCCACTCTAACGTCTGAAATTGTATAACCGGAGTTTGCCGTGATAGTGAAAGTCATGCTGTTGCCCTCGGTGACCGAGATTGAACCGCTTGGGCTGATGCTGCCGCCCGTTCCTTCTGTGGCTGTTATGGTGTAGGTAGCGGGGGTGTAGGAATAATCATCGTCGCCGCCACTGTAACCGCCTCCGCTATCGTCGTCACCCCACGGGTGATATTCCGAGCCGTCATCGCCGCCGGAATACTGTTCGGTGGAACGTTCGTTTTCGGCGGCTTGGTGAGCGTCAGCCATTCCTTGTTCATCTCCGGCATTGTAAGCGTCCCACCAGTCATCGGTCGCATCTTGAATAGCGTGCTGTTGTTCGTCTGTTAAGTATTGTTCGTCATAATCAGATACTACAGCAAGTGCTGGTGTACCAAGCGATACCACCAGCACCAGCATAAGTATTACCGACAGAAGTCGGAATTGATTTTTTTTCATAGATTTCCTCCTTTAGTGTAGAGCAGTCATACTGCTCCAATGCACATTGCTTGTGAATGTGTTTACATAGACTTCAACATCAACATCGCAGGTTTCACCGGCTTTGGGGTCAGTTATAAAGTCGTAGTTTTGCTTAATCCAAGTGAGATTCGCGTTTTCAGGGATTTCTACTGTCAACACCCCCCGGACATAAGTACCCGCAGCATTGGAGTGGCGGGAGGAGTAGACACAGGACAGGTCAGTTTTCAGCGAGATATTTACCTTCCCAGCGCTGTTTATTTCATCCTCAACGCCACGCGCTTCGGCAAGAATCAGATTTGCAAAGTCAATGTCCGGCTGTGTTCCGAAAGTATACGTTAATACGGAGACCACCCCGATGTAGTCAGTTGGTGTCCGGGCCGGCTGTGTTAGAACTTCAATTCCATTAGGATTACGAAGCTTCCACTCGTTGGCGTTCTCAAAACCAAAGGTCCCGGTAAAATATGCGATTTCCGGATGACGTGCTTCCTGATCTTCATCCGTACTGGTAGATTCATACCCTGTCTCTGCACAATGTTCCTCCCATGTCATGTCGTAGTAGCTGTGGAGCCGGGTGATTTCCTCCGGGGTCAGTACATCGCGGTAAATCTGGACGGTGGATAACAGATCGGAATAGCCTACCCATGCGTCTAACGATTCGGCCACATAACGAATGGGCACGTAAGTCCGTTCCTCCCGGATAATCGCCGCCGTGTCCATTTTGACTGTGCTTGTACTGCCGTCCTTTGTTATCGTGATCGTATTACTGCCAATCGGCACCATGATCGTATTCTCAGTATTATTCCGTTCGGAAAAGCCGAAGTCTGCACTTCGGTCTTCCAGAAGTCTTGACCTCGGTTTTTTCGAGGTCTGCACTTCGGTTTTTCCGGAGTCTTGATTTCGGTTTTCACGAGGTCTTGACTTCGGTTTTTCCGAAGTCTTGACTTCGGTATTCAACACGAAGCGTTTGACATATATTTTCGCCGGTCGGCCCTGCCCCTGCCTGATCCTCTCGATAAGGCCGATGCCTTTTCCTTCATCCAGTTCGGCAAAGAGCTTTACGGCCTTGTCGGTCTTACAACAGAGCTGTTCCTGCGCCTCATCGAGCGTGTAATAGATATAGACGCGGTTTTCTTCATCCATCCAGCCATTTTTATATGAAAGGCTCATGCGGTCGAGCATGAGACCGTACAACAGTTTTGCATCGGTAGACAACGCCTTGAAGTGCGGATCGGTAATCAGGATTTTGGGGATGCGGTAAAAGCTGTATTGCTCCGATTCTATGCCATAGTAATACTGAAACGATATTACATTACTCGTGCTCACCACCTCCTTCCGGGCAAAAAGAAAAGGCGATCTGTTTTTTCAGAACGCCTTTCAAAATCGCTATGCAGTTTTCTACTGATCTTCCCGTGAATCCTCAAAATCTGCGACGACTTCACGCAGGTAAAGATTCAACGCCGGCTTGTTTGCGGGTAGTTGCAGGAACAGGCGGGGAGGCTCCATTTCAACGGCATCAAACAGATAAAGGAGGAAGAAATAGATACCCATGTAGTCCTCATCCTGGAGCATTGCTTTCATGCAAAGAAGGAGGGGTTCTGTTTCCACATCCTCGGAAATGAGAGTGTCAACGAGTTTCCCGACATATTCGCCGGCGAGCATACTGACGAGCAAATCATTGACTTCTCCATTTGGGGCACATAATCCGTTTGCTGCTAACATCTCTAAATCGTGGGGCCGTTCCGGTTCAATTGCTTTCTGTAAGAGTTCGATTTTTCCCCAATCCATAATGTCACTTCCTTTATGTAAATTTTTATATGTGTTTATGTCTCTTTACGGGATGGGTGCTAACAAAAAGCTAACATTTGGGTCGTATGGGGTTGTTTTTTACCCCCATATTTTGTAATCTCAGATCAGCGGCTTATGGGCTTGTGTTAGCGTGTTTCTCTCAAAATTCGCGCTAACAATGCCGTTTGTGCTAACAAATCAGACGCGGAAAAGAGCTGAAAAGTAAATAGCCCGTGATATGGGAAAGTCCCGAAAACCATTGATAAGTCAAGGTTTTCGGGACTTTTGGCGGAGAGAGAGGGATTCGAACCCTCGGTACCTTTAAGGGGTACACACGATTTCCAATCGTGCGCCTTAGACCAGCTCAGCCATCTCTCCAGATGTGCTTTGTCCAAAAAGTCGATATAAAATTGTCGGTGAAAGATGGAATGGCGTTCGATTTCCAATCGTGCGCGCTCGACCAAACTACGCGACTTCTCCACGTTTTGCTCTGCAAAGTACGCTATTTTTTTGTCGCCAAACACAGCTTTTTTATTATAATTTAGATTATTCTCATTGTCAAGTGCAACATAAAAAGTTTTCTTCCGGAAACATGTACTTAGCTATTTTCAGCAGTTATCAAATAAAATAAAATTATGTTGTATTAGTTATTGTATTTGCTGTATAATATGCTTTGCGTTTACAAATTGAAGCCCTGTGTTTTTCGCATTTGATACCTGCAGACGGAATATAATACGTTTAACGGAAAAATGAGGTACATAATGAAACGGATTCCAAAGAGCTTTTTCAGGGATTATTTGCTGATGTCGATAGCATTTGTCTTGCTCGGTACCGTGTTCCTTGTATTTCCGCGCGCTTCGGTAAAAATTATCTGCGATATCTTCGGCGCCTTTCTCTGTCTCATAGGCCTTATACGCGTAATTGATTATTTCATAACCCAGGTCTCGCTTAACGAGTACAGACTTGGTCTGGTCATCGGTCTGATAGCCATAGGCGCCGGTGTATTTATTTTTATCCGTCCGGAGCTTCTCGCCGGCGTGCTTCCCACCGTTTTCGGCGTCGTCGTGCTTCTGGACAGCCTTGTTAAGCTTCAGAATACACTCGATATGGCAAGACTCCACGATAGAAAATGGCTGCTTACTCTGATTATGACGCTTGTTACCGCCGCGCTGGGCGTAGTGCTGCTGCTGGAACCCTTCAAAGCGTCCGAGGCTGTCATACTGTGTCTTGGAATATCACTTATTCTGAACGGCGCTATGGACACTGCGGCTCTTCTTGTCCTTTACGGCCTGATGATGAAAACACGTAACGCGGTTACTGAATCAAAAGCTGAGGAAGACGAGTTCGATTGATCGGAATTAACGAAATCTATTCGGATTTTCAGGTGAAAAAGTGGAGCATGTATTTATAATTAACCCCGCGGCCGGCGCCGTAGACTCTACGCATGCGGTACTGGAAGCAATTGCAAAGTCTAATTATGCCGCTGAATGTGAGATATACTACACCAGGGGACGAGGAGATGCAACAGTCTTTGTCACTTCAAGATGCATGAAATCGTCGGGACCGATAAGATTTTACGCCTGCGGCGGCGACGGTACTCTAAACGAGGTCGTGAACGGGGCTGTTAATTTTCCTAACGCGAGCGTAGGATGCTATCCCTGCGGGCGAGACAACGACTTCGTAAAGTATTACGGCGGAGCCGGAGGCTTTCTGAATATTGACGATCAGATAAACGGGGAAGAATATCCGATTGACCTTATCCGTGCGGGCAATAAATACTGCATTAATGTCTGTGACTTTGGCTTTGATACAACCGTTGTCCGTACTGTTGAAAAGATGAGGCATAAGAAGATATTTTCGGGAAGGCGTTCTTTTTTTGCAGGAGTAGTCAAGGCGCTTATTGCTTCGATGCAGACATCCTGTAGGGTTTCTGTCGACGGTGAGGTCATCTGCAGCGGCGAACTTCTGCTTTGTACCATTGCCAACGGAAACTACGTGGGCAACGCCTTTAAATGCGCTCCGCGTTCGAAAAATAATGACGGTCTGCTTGATATTTGCCTTGTCAAACCGATATCAAGAGTGGCTTTAATGTCGCTTATGGACAATTACATTAAAGGCGAACATCTCGATAATCCAAGGCTTAACAAGTATATCGTTTATCGCCGGGGCAGAAATATCTCTGTCGAAGGGAACGGTTCCTTCTCATATACCCTGGACGGCGATATAGTCGGGGAAAACTACTCCAATATCGAAGTTGTCGAAAACGCCATAAACTTTATTGTGCCTCGGGGGATAAGCGTAGAAAACATCTGTATCCCCTGCGCAGCAAACCAGTAACGGTAAACTGATATGCTAATTACGATTTTCTTACGATGGTCCTGGATATTTTTCGTCTACGCATTCTTTGGCTGGTGCGTCGAAGTGATTTTTCATGCGGTTTCCGAAGGAAAGTTCATTAACCGCGGCTTCCTGATTGGCCCTGTCTGTCCGATCTACGGCTTCGGGGTTCTGACCGTAATTCTGTGCCTTGAACCTGTAAAGAGCAATCCCCTACTGCTTTTCCTCGGATCCGTTATTCTCACTTCTGTTCTTGAGTTCATAACGGGGCTGATCCTCGAGAAAATCTTCAACGATAAGTGGTGGGATTACTCGAAGGAACCCCTTAATCTCTTCGGATACATATGTATCAGGTTTTCACTCGCTTGGGGCCTTGCCTGCATACTTGTCATTGATGTTATCCACCCTATTGTAATTAAAAGCATCGACCTTCTTTCACCAACTTCCAGCCTTGTTCTTCTCTTCATTATTTACAGCTTGATATTCACGGATCTAACGGTCACTCTGATCGAGACACTAAAACTGAGAAAACTGCTTTTCTTTGCAGAAAGCGCCGAGAAAGGCCTGCGCATGGTTTCCGACGGTATCGGAGAGGCACTCACCAACACCACGCTGGACGCAATGGAAAGATTTGAGGAGAGCCGGGAGGCTGTCGAATTCAGAAAGGCCAAAACACGGGTGGGCCTGAGCTCGGTTCAGAAGAGGATACTTAGCGCATATCCTCGGCTCAGGGAAGGCCGCCACAGGGACGTGCTGCTGAAACTTAAAGAAAAATTCAAATCCGAAATAAGAACTGTCAGTGAATACAAAAAATGAGCTGCCCGAAAAAACGGACAGCTCGTTTTTCATGTTTTTTTCGGTTTATTGATACGGAACAGAGGCTTGGCTCCCACACTGTTGACGAGAACCGCAAGAGATGCGCAGAAGTCGATCAGAAGCGCAAACCAAAGAGGTACCGTTCCCAAAACCGCAAGAACGATAATCAGCAGCTTAATAAGACTGCAGCCGAGGACTCCAAAGAAAACGTAGCGTCTGGTTCTTCTTCCCGCCTCAATGACTTCAGGCAAAGGCTTTACGGAATTCGCCATTACCATCACATCCGTATTCGTCAGGCTGCAGCGGCAACACATGGCGTTTATTGAAATGCCGACATCCGAGGCGTCAAACAGCTGCTTTGGACAGTCGCAGGCCCCGACGAAAGCAAGCGTGCTTTTCGCGCCGATGCGGTCCTTCATATCCTCAATTCTGATTATCTTCTCAGCAGGCGAACACTCCGCATAGTACTCTTTGATACCCAGCTCCGTAGAGGCTATTCTGTCCTTCTCTCTCCCGTCGCCGGAGACCATCGCCACGTGTTCGACCCCGCTTTCGTAGAGTTTCTGAACCGCAAGCGCAGCTTCCGGGGCAACCGATTCACTAAGGACTATCCTTCCTGCATATATGCCGTTGACGGACATATGTGCCGCGTTTCCCTCGTTGACTCCGTCGGGAATAGAAACGCCGTTTTCGGAAATATAGTCGCCTGTGCCAAGGATTATGCGTATCCCGTCAACTGTTACGGAAACGCCCTTACCAGAAGCCTCAATAAAATCCCTGACAAACTCGTTTGATATTTCCCCGCCGTAGGCCGAAACAATCGCTCTGGCAACGGCGCTTCTGCTCTTGGATTCGGCATAGGCCGCCACCTTTAAAAAGGTGTCCGGATCCATCTTATCGGTCTTAATCTCAGTTACGGAATAACTTTTTTCCGTCAGCGTGCCGACCTTGTTAAAAACGACGGATTTTATCTTCGCGGATTTATCCGCTGCGGGCGCGTCACGATAGATTATTCCTGCCTTTCTCGCTGACGCCATACCTGAAAAAAATGAGATCGGTATGGTGAAGAGAATGCCACAGGGCGAAGCGACGGCCAGAACGGCGGTCACGCGCCTGAGCGTTTCAAAAATGCTCAGCTTGAACGCAAGAGGAAAAACAATCAGCATAATAATGCTTATTAGAAGCGCGAAAGGTATAAACAGTCTGGTGAGATTTTGCCACTTGCGCTCGGACTCCGTTTTTTCGCCGTAGCCGGATTCAAGGGTACCAGCCATTCTCATATACAGCGAATCCCTGGTGTCATTGCAGACTGAGGCGGAAAACTTTCCCTCCGTACACAGGCTGCCGGCAGGAATAAAATCGCCTTTCCCGGCAAAGACCGGTTTGCTGTTTCCGGTTACAAATCCAAGATCGGTCATACAGGAACCGACCGTGACTTGACAGTCTGCGGGCACAAGCATCCCGCTTTCAATATTGATTTCATCTCCGACAGAATATTCCTTCGCCGCAAGGGGATTTTCGGAATCCGGGATCTGGCTTGGCAACGGGATGGTCTCAAGCATATCGCAGATGCTTTCCTTTGTCCTGAAAAGAGCATAATCGCGTACAATATACGCGGCCTGGAGCATTAAAAACGCGATTACAGCCTCATTCCTTCTGCCAATGCAGAAAGAAAGAGCTGCGGCTAAAGAGACAAAGAGGTTTTCGCGCAGGAACATCCTGTGCGAAATATCCGCTACAGCTTTTACAACAATGTCGTAACCGCTTATCAGCGCCGCGGCGAGAAGTATTATCAAACGCGATACAGCGGACAACGTCATAACAGCGCATAGGACAAGAGCAAGAAGCGATACCAAAAGCCGCAGAATCAGAATGAGATCAGGTCTTGCGTAATTTTCACCGAGTGAAGGATAAACTCGCTCTTCGGCTTCAACGGAAGTCAATCCGGTTTTTTCGCGACTGTCCTTGGGGCTGCCTTCCACATCCGGGTTCTTTTTCTTTCCCGCAGATATTAGCCAAAAATCGCCAAGTCTCATTGTCTCCCCCCCGATGCCATTCTTTCTGAAATAAACGTAATATTAAGCTTTTCCGTCGCTTCCGAGGACGTTAATAATCTTGTCCCTGACCAGATCACGGATATAGTCTCTGGCCGGAGACAGATATTTTCTCGGGTCAAAGGCGTCCGGATTCTTTGCCATGGTCTCGCGAATGCCGGCTGTCATGGCAAGGCGAAGATCGGAGTCGATATTTATCTTGCAGACCGCCATTCTGGCAGCCTCGCGGAGCATTTCCTCGGGCACGCCTATAGCGTCCTTGAGCTGGCCGCCGTAAGCGTTGATAATCTCAACATATTTTGGAATAACCGAAGAAGCGCCATGCAGGACAATCGGGAAACCGGGGAGTCTCTTTTCAACCTCTTCAAGAATATCGAAGCGGAGCTGAGGCTTGGTCCCAGGCTTAAACTTGTATGCGCCATGGCTTGTGCCGATAGCGATAGCGAGAGAGTCGCAGCCCGTACGGTTAACGAACTCCTCGACCTCCTCCGGGCGCGTGTAGGAGCTGTCCTCTGCCTTAACGTTGACCGCGTCCTCAACGCCGGCAAGTCTGCCAAGCTCTGCTTCTACCACAACGCCTCTATCATGTGCATAATCAGCATCCAAGAAAGTTGCTGATTATGCACATGATAGAGGCGTTGTGGTAGAAGCAGAGCTTGGAACACTTGCAGGGGTTGAGGATGATGTATAGGTATACTGTGCACTTTCTGCAGCAACCTTAACATCATCCTCAACCCCTGCAAGTGTTCCAAGCTCTGCTTCTACCACAACACCCCTGTCGTGAGCGTATTCGACGACTTTTTTTGTCAGGGCAATATTTTCATCGAAGGAGAAATGTGAGCCGTCTATCATGACTGAACTAAATCCGCCGTCTATGCAGGACTTGCAGAGTTCAAAGCTGTCGCCGTGGTCAAGATGCAGACAGATCGGAAGTCCCGTATCCTCGACAGCGGCCTCTACCAGCTTCATCAGATAGATATGCTTGGCATATTTCCTTGCGCCGGCCGAAACCTGAAGGATCAATGGAGAACGCACTTCTGCGGCCGCTTCGGTAATTCCCTGGATGATTTCCATATTGTTTACATTGAAGGCGCCTATCGCGTAGTGGCCCTCATACGCTTTTTTGAACATTTCGGTAGACGTGACTATTGGCATAATAATTCAACTCCTTGTTTTGTTTGTTCAGATGAAATTTAGGCAAAATAATCCTATGTCTGTATTTTACTCCTAAAATATGATATCATCAATATATAATATATATTTATTAGAAATTATAATAGCAGATGTAATAAGGAGGATTCTGATGAAAAACACACTCAAAGGCTCCTGCATAATCGGGCAATCCGGAGGGCCTACGGCGGTGATAAACGCCAGCGCTTACGGCGTCATCCGTACGGCTCTCGATTCGGACTGTATAACGAGAGTTTATGGGGCCGCACACGGGATACGCGGCGTTCTGGACGATAAGCTTTATATCATGGACGAAGAGGATCCCCGCGAACTCGAACTGCTTAAAAATACTCCCTCCTCCGAATTCGGATCCGTGCGGTACAAAATTGCTGACCCCGCTAAGGACGACAGGGACTATAAGCGCATACTCGAGACATTCAAAAAGTATAACGTGCGCTACTTCTTCTATAACGGTGGAAATGACTCCATGGATACCTGCGATAAGATAAGCCGCTATTTGGATGGGGTGGGATATGAGTGCCGTGTTATGGGCGTGCCGAAGACCATTGACAACGACCTGTTCGGAACTGACCACTGCCCGGGTTTCGGCAGCGCCGCAAAATATATTGCGACCTCCTGCATGGAGATATCGAAAGATGCGCGCGTCTATGATACCGGAATGATAATCGTCGTTGAGATCATGGGGCGTCATGCCGGCTGGCTGGCTGGCAGCGCCGCGCTTGCAAGTTACTGCGGCTCCGGCCCGGATCTCGTCTATCTCCCCGAGGTCGACTTTGACTATGAGAAGTTCTGCTCCGATGTCATTGAGATCTATAAAAGGCAGGGCAACGTCCTCATCGCGGCCTCCGAAGGAATACACGACAGTGACGGAAAATTCATCTCCGAATACGGCTCCAGCCTCTCGCAGGAAAAGGACGCCTTCGGGCACTCCCAGCTCGGCGGTCTGGCCGTTCAGCTCGCAAGTGAGCTTAAGCGCAGAACTGGCGCGAAGGTCCGCGGCATTGAGTTGAGTCTGCTACAGCGCTGCGGCTCCCACCTTGCTTCCGCAACCGATCTGGAGGAGGCCGTGCTTGCCGGGAGAACCGCCGTTGAGGCCGCCGTGAACGGAGAGACCGGGAAAATGGTCGCCTTTGAGCGCGTATATTCTGACGGGAAATACGTCTGTAACACAAAGCTGATTCCGCTTGAGAGCGTTGCTAATTTTGAGAAGAAAGTCCCTCTCGAGTGGATAAGTCCCGACGGCAACAACGTAACTCAGGAATTAATCGATTATGCCCTGCCGCTTATACAGGGTGAGCCGGAGAGAGTTTTGGAAAACTCGCTCCCCCGCTTTGCGAAGCTGAAAAAGATCCTTGCAAAGTAATAGCAGAGAGACAAAATCGGCTAAGGAACGGAAGCTCCTTTGCCGATTTTTTTTACGTAAAAAGCAGTCTGGCCGCCTCGATATCGCTGGCTATCTGAGAGCGCAGTTCGTCAGGACCGGAAAATTTTTTCTCTTTACGCAAATATTTATAAAATTCCAGGCGCAGATAATCTCCATATAGGTCTCCGTTATAATCCAGAATAAAGCTTTCCACGGTCAGATTGTCGCTTTTGCCGAAGGTCGGTCTGAAGCCGATATTCGTTACCGCAGGTCTGGCGGTATCCCCGATAATGACTTTAGTCGCGTAGACTCCGTTTGCCGGAATAACGAGGCAGGGATCGTCTCCTTCGAGGTTTATCGTCGGGGTGCCGAGCCGTCTTCCGACCTTTCGTCCGTCGTTTACCCTTCCGGCAAATATATATGGATGGCCAAGAAAATAGTCAGCCCTCTCGATTTCTCCATTCGTTATGAGTTCGCGGATATAAGTAGAACTGACCGTAATTCCGTCCAGCGTGAATTTTGGGATCACGTCGCAGCCAACGCCGCGTTCTCTGCAGTAGTCCGAAATGCGTTCGGGCCTTCCTTCGCCCCTGTATCCACAGCTGAAATCGTGCCCTATCACAAGGCTTACCGCTGAATACGTGCCAATCAGCGTGTCGATAAAGGTGTGCCATGGCATTTCCATTGTTTGCCTGTTAAAATGACATATGATGATCTTTTCAATGCCGAAACAGCTTCTGATAAGATATTTTCTCGTCTCCGTGCTGCCGATAAGCGGCACCGCATGTCCGCGGATTACCGATTCCGGACTGACGTCGAAGGATAATACGGCGGGGACGGCTCCAAGTTCTTTTGCGCGAAGCTTCGCCATTTTTATAAGTTCCGCATGTCCCCTGTGTACGCCGTCGAAAAAGCCGAGCGCGATTACTGTCTTGTTTGCCTCTGCCAAAAATATTACCTCCACGCGCCAAAGATTCAAAAAGCGCTGTTTGAGAATGGGTATACGATCAATTGACCTCAAAAAAGCTTTTAACTGTGCTCATAACTCCGTTTTCGACTTTCCCGAGCATTAAAAATGTGCCGTCTCCGGCATAGACACGATATTTGCCGTCCTCTTCGTGCTTTTCAAAGCAGCCGCCGCAGAGACATTTCGCCTTCTGGGCGTCGGTAAGCGTCAGAGACGGATAATCAGAAAATAGCGAATCAACAGGCAGCAGGGCGCTCTTCAGAGCGCCATTCGCGGCCAGCTCCATAATTCCGTCTAAAGTATTGGCATCGAGTACCGAGTAATTTCCCACTCTGGTACGGCGAAGGGCGGAGAGTACGGCCCCGGTTCCGAGCCGCTCGCCGATATCGCTGCACAGCGTGCGAATATAAGTTCCTTTTGAACAGACAACCCTCAGAATAAAGTCGCCTTCCTTCTCTCCCGTTATTTCGAGTTCCCTGATATTAACGGGCCGGCCTTTTCTCTCAATCTCGACGCCGCTTCTGGCGAGGGCGTAGAGCTTCCTGCCGTTGATTTTGACGGCGGAATACATCGGCGGAATCTGCGTAATATCTCCGGTGAATTCCGGGAGCACAGCCGTGAGCTCTTCAAAATTGAATTTCTTTTCAGAGCGGCCGGTGATGTTTCCGGTTATATCCTGCGTATCCGTGACAAGACCCGGTCGAAGGGACGCGATATATTCCTTCTCATGAGTCTCCGCAAACTCGACGGCTCTGGTCGCCCTGCCGACAAATACAACCAGAAGTCCTGTCGCCATTGGATCCAGCGTTCCGGAATGCCCGATACGCTTTTCACGAAGTATCCCGCGCAGCTTTGCAACGACGTCATGGCTGGTCCAGCCTTCGGGTTTATCTATGAGAAGTATGCCGTTCATTCATAGGCCTCTGAAATGGTTTCCGCTAAAATGTCGGCCGCCACGAAACAGTTATTGTCCATTGAGCAGCCCGAAGCCATCTTATGCCCGCCGCCGCCGAATTTTTTACAGATGCTGTCAGCGTCGACAAAACCGTTCGTTCTCAGAGAGACTTTGCAGTGTGTATCGTCGATTTCCTTGATGACGGCGCTTGAAAAAGCACCCTCCACCCTTCCAGGCAGTGAAGCTATGTCTTGGCAGTCCTTTTCCGTCGCGCCTGCCTCGTCGAGCATCTTTTTCGTTACGACCGCTATGACGGTCTTTCCCCCGTCGTAGTATCTCAGGGTAGAAAAAATCATCCCTTCAAGCGCGAGCCGGGCTCTGGAGCTGGTTCGGAACAGCAGCTTGTTCAGGTATTTCGATGAAGCGCCCGCGTCGCAAAGCTCGGCCGCCGCGCGCAGTGTGTCCCCTGTGGTGTTGGCGTATACGAAGCAGCCCGTATCGGTTGACACCGCGACATAGAGCATATCCGCCTCAGCCTGGTCGATAGCGCCGCACAAAGCCCTTATTATCTGCATCACGATCTCGCCGCATGAGGCCTTTTCGGGAAAGACAATGGTGTTTTCTGCGTAATTTGTATTGGACGGATGGTGGTCAATACACATATCCACCTTTCCGTGAAAGCCCTCGGGAAAAAGTCCCTCGTCCGCAAGATCGACCGCAACCGTATACGCTGGCTGAAAGCCTTGCGGTGCGATATACGGCTCAGCTATCCACGGATAGCTGTCCTCAAATTGGGGATTATCGTAAAGATAAGCGGTCTTTCCTGTTTTTCGGAGCGCATAACAGAGGGCAGAGGCACTGCCGATGGTGTCTCCATCAGGTCTGATATGGGTAAGAATAATGAAATTGTCATTTTCCCGCAGTTGCTTTACTGTCTCTTCCACGGTCATTCTTCCGCCTCCGGTTTCTCGGTGCCCAGAAAACCGGGCTTACTGATTATTTCATTGATGTGTGCGCCGTGCTCTATTGAGTTGTCAAGTTCAAAAATCAGCTCGGGTGTGTAACGCAGGCTGAGCTTATGTCCCAGCTCGCGTCTCAGCCAGCCGGACGCGGATTTTAGGCCTTTTTTCAGTTCCTTTTCACTCTTCAGCCCATAGACACTGAGAAACACCTTGCAGTAACGCAGATCACCGGTTGTCTCGGTCTTCGTGACGCTGATCATTCCCTGGTTTATACGCGGATCCTTGATAGAGCGGAGGAGTTCGCTCAGAACAATCTGTATATCGTCGTTTGTTCTGTCCAGCCTGTAGCCTGCCATTTTTTCACCTCATATTGTTTCTGCGAATCAGCTGACGATCTGCTCCATGACAAAGGACTCGATGATGTCGCCCACTCTGACGTCGCTGAACTTCTCTATGCTTATGCCGCACTCATAGTTTTCGGCGACTTCCTTGACGTCATCCTTGAAGCGGCGCAGAGAGGAAAGACTGCCTTCAAATACAACAATGCCGTCGCGTATAACGCGCACGCTGCTGTTTCTGACGATCTTTCCGTCTGTTGCATAGCTGCCGCAGACGGTTCCGATCTTCGAGATCTTAATTACCTGTCTGACCTCTGCGTGACCGGTAATAACCTCTTTGAATTTCGGAGCGAGCATTCCTTTCATAGCCGACTCAATCTCGTTTATGCAGTCGTAAATGACGCGGTACATTCTCATGTCCACGTTTGCTCTTGCGGCGTAATCCCTGGCAGAGTTATCCGGACGCACGTTGAAGCCGACAATGAGCGCTCCGCTCGTAGCCGCAAGCATAACATCGGACTCGCTGATCGCGCCGACGCCCGAATGGATGACGCGCACGCGCACTTCGTCGTTTGAAAGCTTCAAAAGCGAAGTTTTCACCGCCTCTGCGCTGCCCTGAACATCCGCCTTTACAATGATATTAAAGTCCTTGATTTCACCCTGCTGAATCTGTGCGAACAGGTCCTCAAGCGATACCTTTTTCGGCGCGCCTATCTGAGCTTCCTTATTCTGCTGTTTTCTCTGCTCAACCAGTTCTCGGGCCATTCGCTCGTCGTCGACCGCGTTGAATGTGTCCCCTGCGCCAGGAATTTCGGACATTCCGGCAATCTCAACTGGCACAGATGGGCCGGCCTCGGTCACATGTTCGCCCTTGTCATTCGTCATGGAGCGTACGTGTCCGACCGAGGTACCGGCGATAATGATATCGCCCTGCCTGAGCGTACCGTTCTGCACGAGTACGGACATAATCGGGCCGCGGCCCTTGTCCAGCCTTGCCTCGATGACCGTCCCCTTGGCAGCACGGTTGGGGTTTGCCTTAAGCTCGCGCATTTCGGCTGTCAGTATGACCATCTCCAGGAGATTGTCTATTCCCATGCCGGTCTTCGCGGAAATAGGGCAGATGATTGTATCGCCGCCCCACTCGTCGCTGACCAGATCGTACTCTGTCAGCTGCTGCTTGATTCTGTCCGGATTGGCGGTTGGTCTGTCCATCTTGTTTATTGCGACGATTATCGGTATGCCGGCGGCTTTGGCGTGGTTAATCGACTCAACGGTCTGAGGCATTATGCCGTCGTCGGCAGCAACAACCAGTATCGCAATATCCGTGACCATGGCACCGCGGGCACGCATGGAGGCAAAGGCCTCATGGCCCGGCGTGTCAAGAAAAGTGATGGGGCGGTCGTTTATCTTGATTCGGTAAGCGCCGATGTGCTGTGTGATGCCTCCCGCTTCCCCGCTCGCAACATTCGTCTCGCGGATGCGGTCAAGCAGAGAGGTCTTGCCATGGTCGACGTGCCCCATAACCACGACGACAGGCGCGCGCTGTACAAGGTCCTCTGGCGCGTCCTCATGGTCGTCAATGAGTCTCTCTTCAACGGTAACTACGACTTCCTTTTCGACCTTACATCCCATTTCCATCGCAACCAGCGCGGCGGTCTCATAGTCGATTACGTCGGAAAGAGACGCCATTGTGCCGAGCTTTATAAGCTGGCGCACAACTTCGGACCCGGTCTTTTTCATACGGATCGCAAGTTCGCCGACATTAATCGCGTCCGGAATCGATACTTTTACGGGCGCCTTCTTTGCAATCTCGAACTGCAGCTTCTGCATTTTATCACGTTCCTCTTGCTTGCGCTTCGCGCTCGGAGCCTGCATCGGCCGGTTTTTATTCTTATTGATGAACTTCTCTTTTCCCTGTTGAAGGTGCTCTGCCTTGTCCGGGACAAGATTGTCAAGTTTTTCGTCGTATTTTGCTATGTTGACCGTAGCGCCGCGTGTGTCGATTACGCGTTTCTCAGGTATATTTCTGGGGACATGGGGCTTCTGCTCGTTAGGCTTTGTCTCAGCGGGACGCTGCTCGCCGGGCTTGTGCGGATCGGGCCTTAATTCCGGCTTTTTATCCTGATTCTGCTCGTTGACATGGTTGCTGCCGTTTGCGGAAACGGATTCCGGAGACTGTTCCCTGACTTTCTCGGGCTGTTTTGCCGCGGGCTCGGGTACCGCAAAGACTTCAGCCAGATCTTTGACCTGATTGTGCTGGGTAAGATATTCAAAAATAAGGTCCAGTTCGTTCTCCTCAAGCACCTGCATATGGTTTTTGGGCGTGGTGGCATACTCAGTAAGAATCTGCGCGATGTCCTTGGAGTTCATTTTAAAGTCTTTTGCCACCTCGTGAACTCTGTACTTGATAAGTGTACTCATATATTTTTCCTCCTCTTACCCGTTGCGGCGGTCTTCGCCGCCTTGCCCAGTTTTCTGTTCTTCTCGTGAGCCGATGCCTCTTGCTTACGCTGCACAGCTCTTTCGTTGATTTGCTTCAGCAGCTCTGCCGTTTCTCCAAACGAAGGCTCATCTTCAGCCAGCGCAGCCATAAAAACCGCGGCAAGACCGGTATCCGTAAACGCAGCCATGGAAAAGCCGTTCTCTCCCGAAATGTCCGAAAGCTCTTCTTTATTAAACGGAAGCGTTATCAGCGGTGTTTTCGTTCCGGCAACATAATTTTCCGCCCTGTGTCTCGCGTTTTCGGAGGCGTCGGAAGCAAGGATAAGAAGCCGTCCTTTGCCAGCGCGCATTGCCGCTCCGGTGTCTGTCTCTCCAATCTCTATCGCTCCGGCCTTCTTTGCGATACCGATATAATTGAGGGCTCTACTCATCGCCCGCCTCCATCTGCTCCTTAAGCTGAGCATAGATATCGTCGGGTATCGGTATTTCAAGCGACCGCTCCAGGGCCTTGCTTTTTATGGCCTTTTTCAGGCACTCGGGATTTCTGCACACATAGGCGCCCCTGCCCTGAGCTTTGCCCTTGAAGTCAAGGGACAACGTGTTTTCCGGTGATTTTACCACACGGATGAGCTCACGCTTCGGTTTCATCTCGCGGCAGCCGGTACACTGCCGCAGCGGTATCTTTTTAGGCACTCAGGCCACCCCTTTCATGATGTGTGTCTTTAGATCAGCATAATTCCAATTACGACAGCCAAAATTTTTCCCCACTAATTGTCTGCCTCCGATTCGGGCTTAATATCGATCTTGTAGCCGGTCAGCTTTGCGGCAAGGCGGACGTTCTGCCCCTCCTTGCCGATGGCTAGGGAGAGCTGATTGTCAGGGACGATAACCCGGCAGCTTTTGCCTTCGTCCAGCGTCGTGACACTGATGGCCTCGGCCGGAGACAGGGCTGAGGCAACGAATTCCTCGGGCTGCTCGCTGTATTTTATAATATCTATCTTCTCGCCGCCAAGCTCATCGACTATGCCGGCGACTCTGCCTCCCTTGGGCCCGACGCATGCGCCGATGGGATCGACGTCTGAGTCGTTCGACCAGACCGCAATCTTTGTACGGCTTCCAGCCTCCCTGGCGATGTTCTTTATTTCCACGATGCCGTCGTAAATTTCCGGCACTTCGATCTCGAAAAGGCGTTTCACAAGCCCGGGGTGCGTCCGGGAAATCAACACCTGAGGGCCCCTGGAGGATTTTCGAACCTCGACAACATACACCTTTATCATCTGGCCCTCGGTGAGCTTTTCGTTCTTGATCTGTTCATTCGGGGACAGCATGGCTTCGGTGTACTCGGAATTAGAACTAATTTTAATCGAAACGCTGCCCGTCCTGGGCTCAATGCGCGAGACAACGCCGGTAAGTATCTCCTGCTCCTTCGAAGTAAACTCGTCGAATATAATTCCGCGTTCCGCTTCCCTGATGCCCTGTATGATCACCTGCTTGGCAGCCTGCGCGGCGATGCGGCCGAATTTTTTCGTCTCTATCGGTACCTCGACAAAGCTCCCGACCTTAGCACGTTTGGAATAACCGGCGGCCGCCTCGGGGAGCATCTGCGTAGCGGGATTCTCGATTTCTTCCACTACCTCCATGCGCAGGTACATATCTACACGCTTCTTTTCATCGTCCAGATTGATGACAATATTGTCGGCGCAACCGGGATTGTCCTTTTTGTAGGCGGCAAGCAGGGCCTGGGTTATTTTCTCAAGCATATAAGCCTTCGGAATGCCCTTTTCCTTCTCTATGTCATCCAAAGCCGTAAAAAACTCAGCGTTCATTGTCAATTCTCCTCCGAAATCAGGCAAGTCTCAGGCGCACGTTAGCGACCTGCTCTTTTGCAAATGTAAGTTTCTCTTCACCGCAGGAAAGCGTAATATTTCCGTTGTCATAGGCGGTAAGCCCACCGATAAACAGCTTTGTGCCATTAATGGGCTTATACAGCTTCACTTCAACAGTTTCGCCCAAAAATCGTTGAAAATGCGCCGGCAGCTTCAAGCTTCTCTCGAGTCCGGCGGAAGAGACCTCAAAAATGTAACTGCTCTCGATAAGATCCTTCTCATCAAGGATAGGGTCAATCGCCCGGCTGACAGTTTCGCAGTCAGCTATAGATACCCCGCCTTCCTTATCGATATAAATGCGCAGATACCACTGGCCGCCCTCAGAGACATACTCGACATCCCAGAGCTCGCAGCCGTTCTGCTCGACAATGGGGCGGGCTATGTCGGTCACAACTTCAACTATTTTGTTCATACAGCATCAATTACCACATTCTTACAATATTTTTTTAATCAACAAAAAGAGTGGGAGCAACCCACTCAAAAGTCCATTACCTACTCTAACATTGGTATAATAGCATAGATATTCAGCGTTTGCAAGCTTTTTTTGTTGTCACCCGGAATTCAAGGCATTTCAGCGCACATTTTTATCTATTTGACATAAGCCGCCTTTTTTGCTAAAGTAAATACGTCACAAGTATAGAAAAAACGGGGCGAACAATTTGATTCTTACAGTTGACGTCAACAATGCGAACGTTGTTTTCTCGCTTATGGAGGACGGGAAGGTGCTTCATACGAGCCGACTTTCCTCCGACAAATCGCGGACTGCGGACGAATACGCCGTTTTGCTTGACTGGGCTTTCCACCAGTGCGATTTTGACATCAGGAATGTTGAGGGCGCAATAATTTCCTCCGTCGTCCCGACGCTCACCGCCGTCATTAAGGACGCCGTTACGGGCGTTACCGGCTGTAGTCCATTTATAATCGGCCCCGGAGTCAAAACCGGGCTCAACATCAGACTGGACGACGCCGCCGAGCTCGGCGGCGACTTCGTCAGCGCCGCCGTTGCCGCGATTGCCTCTTACACAATGCCCTGCGTTATAGTGGAGATGGGCACAGCGATAGCGATGGGCGTACTTGATAAATACGGGAACTATATCGGAGGCATGATTTGTCCCGGTCCTATGGTTTCGCAGGTCGCGCTTGCACGCGGGGCCGCCATGCTCTCCAACGTCAGTATCAGCCCCACACCGCAGGTCATTTGCAAAAGCACCGACACCTGCGTACAGAGCGGGATTGTGAACGGCTCTGCCGCGATGGTGGACGGACTCATTGAGCGCATCGAGTCCGAACTGGGAGAGCGGGCATCGGTTGTCGTGACCGGCGATTGGGCGGACACCATCATGCCTGTCTGCAGACGCGGCGGCATGATACAGGACAAAGAGCTTATTATGCGTGGCCTATGGCTGATTTACAGGAAAAACAGGCGAATATAGCTGTCCTGATTTATTTAAGGCGGATTCCCTTGCCGGAAGCAGAGGACTCCGCCTTTTCAATTTATTCGTATTTTGCGCGTTCCCCGCCGATATATTTGGGGCGCGTCCTTGCCGCCGTAACAAGGGCCTCCCCGATCTTCTTAGTCCCCAGCCTCAGCGGGACCGCGACGTCGCGCAGATGCATGCCGATCAGGGTGCAGCCGATGTCGAGACCGGCAGAAGCCTTCACATGCTCGACCAAAACCGGGTCCGAAAAAGCAAGATACGCCGCAGTGGCGAAAGAACCCCCGGCCTTTGGCTTCGGGACAGCGGAAACAATTTCAAGCCCGAATTTTTCAGCCGCCTCACGCTCCAGGACAAGCGCTCTGTTCAGGTGCTCGCAGCACTGTGCCGCGAGAAAAAGTCCGTTTTCTTTGATAACGGGCAGTATCGCGTTCACTACAGCCTCGGCAGCTTCGGGGGTCGAGCCCTTGCCTATTCTCTCCCCCACGATCTCGCTCGAGGAACAGCCCACAACGACAATCTGTCCCATACCGAGTTTTGCTTCCCGCAAAAGCTCGGTCATCGCTTCGCGCGCAGAGTTTTCGATATCATCGTACATAATAATTACTTCCTTGCTCAGAGTCATTTGGTTTTACCCATTATCATTTTAGCACCAGTGCTTTAGTTTGACAATATAATAAAAACTGTGTATCATTGATTTATCCGCAATCAGAAGCCTGCGGTCCCCGCCGTTAAGTTTATGTCACGGAGGTTCGTATGAAAAAAATATATCCGATTATATTCGCCCTTATAATACTGCTTGCGGCATGCGGAAAGAGCCCGACGCCCGTTTCCGCGGCGCCAACCGATACTCCTGCTGCGCCCTCGGCGCTTGTTCCGGAACCATCGGCAACTTCCGTGAGCTACACCGATCCGCTCTCCGGCGAGGCCGTCGATAAGGACATCCGCATGCAGAGGCCCTATGCGGTAATGCTCAATGATCTAAACGTGGCTCTTCCTCAGTGTGGAATTTCAAAGGCGGATATACTCTATGAGGTCCTCGCAGAAGGCAATATCACCCGCTTCGAGGCGATTTACTCGGACTTGAACAGTGTCGGAACACTCGGGAGTATCCGTTCGGCCCGCCCGTATTATCTTGAACTGGCTCTCAGCTATGACGCGATTTTTGTCCATGCGGGTGGCAGTGATCAGGCTTACTCCGATATCTCCTCGAAAGGCGTTAACAACATTGACGGTGTGAGAGGGGCGTATGCGAGTCAGATCTTCTACCGTGATCCCTCGCGTCAGAAATACGGCACAGAGCACAGCCTCTTTACCACCTCCGAGAAGATACTCGAGTACACAGGCACGCTGGGCTACAGCAGCGAGCACAGCGGCGAGTTCGACTACGGCCTTAAGTTCGCGGACGGCGCGGATCTCGGCAGCGCGTCGTCTCCGGCTTCGAGCGTCAACGTCAGCTTTGGAGGACTCAAGGACACCGGCTTCGCCTATGATTTGTCTTCGGGTTGCTATACGGCCCGGCAGTACAATACGGACCTCATAGACGGGACCACGAAGGAAACCGTCCCTTTCAAAAACCTTCTTGTCCTGTTCGACGACACAAAAATTCTTGACGACTACGGCCGCAGATCAGTCGATCTCACCGGAAGCGGCAGCGGTTATTTCATCTGCGGCGGAAAGTCCGTCCCGATAAAGTGGAGCCATGCTGGAACCGGCAAAAATTTCCTATACACGCGTGAGGACGGGACACCGCTTGAGCTCGGAGTCGGTAAGACATATATAGGTATTGTTCCCACCGGCAGCAAAATAACGATGAACTGACAAATTCTACTGTAAAAAGCAGCGGGCAGCTCGCCCGCTGTTTTCATATATATGCCTGTCAGGGATTTTCGGGCGTAAGCAGTGAAACCAACTTATGGTAAATATTCTCGGCGTCGCTCCTAAAGTATTTTTCCATGCTTTCCGCCTGATTCTCTCCGGAAGCGAGTATTGACATCGAAATAATCTCTCCGATGCCGTCCGACAGCGAAAGCCTTACCTGACACCCGCCGCTTTTCAGGGTTTCGTGTGAGGTGCCGATAAGGGTGTCACGCTTCATTTTTTCCGCAAGCGGCGACGTCTTGCGCTCCGCCTTAAGCCGCACCGAATAGGGTATGCCGCTTTCGACCGTTGCTTCCTGCTCGGCTCCCTTTTCGGTAATTTTATATCTGTTTTCGCTTTTATCAACATGCCCGGTACTGACGAGCTCCGTTAGACACTGCGTATATTCAAAATAGCTGAAGCCATCGTCGACCATGACAAGATCCGACAAGGTTTCGAAACTGACCGACTCCGGAAGCTGACGGAGAACAAATAATATAAGCAGTTTTATATCAAGCTTTTCGTGTATGAATCCTAACCTGTCCGTACTCCCGCCTCCAAAACACTATTCTTTATAACTGTTTAGCAAAATTATAATTCTTTTTCGCCGATACGTCAAACAATTGTTATCACAACCACTGTTATATTGCATAGACTGTAACGAAGAACAGCAAACAAAATCTATCGGCAGGAGGAATTTAAATGGCTGAAAGAGCATCAAACGCGGCAAACCCGGCGCCCATCCGCGAGTCGGTTTGTATACACACAAGGAAAATATTTGATGCCTGTAAAGATAAAGACTGCATCGAGGACCTGAGGGTATTCCCTACCTGCAGCTCCCAGCAGGTTATTGACACGGCGTTCAGCGTTAGGCCGCGCTCCGCAAATCTTCTTTTCGCGGATGTACGTGTCGAGGAGCTGAATTTTAATCACGGCTGCTACACTGTTGACGTTACCTATTTTTACAAGGTCACCGGCAGGGCCTTCCCCGGGGACAGAATCGTGACAGGACTCGCAGTGTTTGACAAGAGAGTTGTCCTCTACGGTGGCGAAGGCGGTTCAAAGATGTTCACATCCCATAACGGCGGACTTTGCGAGAACATCTACAACAATCTGCCTATAGCTGTGATTGAGGCCATAGACCCGCTCGTACTGGCAATGAAGATTGTCGATTCGACCAGTATCGATATGCATGACAACGACACGCGCGATATTCCGAGGGAAATCAAGGACAGCTTTGAAGATGAACTTATCACCACCCTCACATGCAAACAGCTCTACGTAACCCTTGGTCAGTTTTCGATCATCAGGCTGGAGAGAGACACCCAGCTTCTTATGCCGGTTTATGACTACTGCGTGCCGGATAAGGAGTGCGTCGCCGGAGGGGATGATGACCCCTGCACCCTCTTCGGAAACATCCCCTTCCCGATCAGCGACTTTTTCCCACCCTCCGGAGGTCCGCGAAAATGCGAGATCGGTACCGGCCAGGCGGAATGCTGAACATTCGCTCCGTCACAGGTTTAAAAGCCGATCAGGCCGCAGGAAATCCCTGTCGGCCTGATCTTTATACATGTGAAAATATCCTATAAAGGGAATAAAAGCCTTTTTCCCTGAGCAAAATAATGTTAAAGCACTGACATCAGCGCCATATTTTGCTTGGAGGTATCCATAATGAACAGAAAAATTTTAGATGTTATCGCGCTTGTCACTCTGGCAGTTCTGACTTTCGGGATCATATACGCAGGAGCGGCGGATACGGGCGGAGCTCCGATTGCAGAAAATCTTGAAATATCGACCTACCGCAGCGTATCCGTCGGAGGGCAGCTGAAGGCGACAGACCCCGAAGGCGATATCCTGACCTACGAGATCACCACTCCGCCTATCAAAGGCGAAATTGAGCTGAAGGACAACGGAAATTTTGTATATACCCCTGCTGAAGGTAAACGCGGACGCGATTATTTCGGTTATAAAGCGTTTGACAACAAGGGCAACATGTCCGAGGAAGCAACGGTTATTATCAAAATTGAAAAGCAAAAATCCGCAGTCTCATACTCCGACATGGACGGAAACGGAGCGGGCTGCGCCGCGGTCGCACTCGCGGACAACAATATTTTTATAGGAGAAAATATTGGCGGGAAGTATGTCTTTAACCCCAATGCTCCGGTCACCAGAGGGGAATTTCTGACGATGTGTATGAAGCTCTCCGACTCCAAACTTTTATCGGGCGTCATTACGACGGGTTTTTCAGACGACAACAGCATCCCGGCGTATCTGAAATCGTATGTCTCCACCGCGCTTCTTGACGGAGTGATAACCGGATATTTCAACGGAACCAGCGCCGCGGTTTTCAATAGCGGCAGTCCGATTAGCTATCCCGAGGCGGCGGTTATGCTGAGCAAGGCGCTTGGACTTAGCGACGTCAGTTCAAAGATCGATTACGGCGGCTCCGCTCCCGCATGGGCTGCCCAGGCCTGCGCAAATCTCAGTGCCTGTCGGATTTCCGACTATCAGCAGGGAGCGCAGCTGAGCAGAGCCGACGGTGCAAAGCTCCTTTACAACGCCATGCTGGTGCTGAAAAACAGGTAGCCGGCAAATAGAAGCTCCTCCGCACTGCGGAGGAGTTTTTTATTTCATTTTATTTTGAGGCTCTCGACCAGCTTTTCGTCCGGTGTCACAATGATCGTCCTGTAGTCAGAATAGGTGACCATCCCGGGCATTGAACCCGAGGGCTTTTTAACGAAACGCACCTGGGTGTAATCAACCGGAACTTTCCCGCCGCCGCGCCCCTGAGAGTAATAGGCCGCAAGCGTGGCCGCCTCGAAGAGAGTCTGCGCATCCGGTTCCTTTCCCTGGGAAGAGACGATAACATGGCTGCCGTGAAGCTTCTGTACGTGCAGCCACATGTCCGTGCGTCTGGCGGTCTTTGTTGTGAGTGTGTCATTCTGGATGTTGTTCCTGCCGACTAAAATTTCGGTTCCGCTGCCGGAGAAAAAACGCAACGGAGTGGTCTCCCTGATTTTCTCGCGCTTTGCCGTTCTCTGCCGTCTGATATAGCCCGTCTCCGTAAGCTCACGGCGTATATCCGCGAGGTCGCGTTCGTTCTCTGCGCGCTGTAACTCGTCCATCACGCTCGCAAGGTATTTTTCCTCATTTTCACCCTTTTCGATGAGCTCGGTGAGATACTTTTCGGCGGTCTTCGCCTTGTTGTACTCCTTATAATATCCCGCCGCGTTCTGCTGGGGGGTTTTCAGAGGGTCGAGCGATATCCGTATTCTTGGGGAGTCCTCCTCATAGTAGTCGTCGGCTTCAAGCGTTCTGTCACCCTTTTGGATTCTGTATATATTTGCGGTGATAAGGTCTCCCTGTTTTCTCAGGAGTTCGCGCTCACCTGTTTTTAAAAGTTCACCGCGCCTGAGTGAGAGCTTTCTAAGTTCGCGCTCATGCGCGCTTCTGACAGATTTCAGCAGAGTCTGGGATTTGCGCCGAATCTGCTCCTGTTTGTCGCGCTTTGTGTAATATTCCTCCAAGAGGCGCGAAAAATCGGCATAGCTTGTTACCTCGCAGGCATTCTCATACTGAGTCACAGGCATAAACGAAAAATCCATCGGCTTTTCTTCACTGATAATCATGGTTGGAATGAAGTCGGATTCCCTGACCCTTCTCTCAAGAGCGTCCATACCGCTAAGAAACGCGGCTCTCTCCGCAGCGGAAAAGCCAGTGATGGGCTTGGAGGTGTCGCCTGAGGCGAAATAACAGAGCTCCCTGCAGGTCAATGGGGAGATGCCAGAAAACGAATCCAGCAGCCATTTGTCCGCAAATTTTTCAGGGTCCGCATTTTGCCAGAGTAGAGACCTCTCACCGGAACTGAGGCTGAAGAAGCCCGGTTTCTGCTGCTCGGGGGGCAGTCTGTAAAGAAGCCCGGGCAGAACCTGGCGCGCGCGGCTCATGTCGCCGTCAACTCGCCTTAGGCAGTCGATTATATGCCCGTCCGCTTCTGTGAGAATAATGTTTGAGTTGCGGCCCATCATCTCGACGATGAGCTGCTTTTTTGTTTCAACACCCATCTCGTCATGCGTGTCGAGGTCAAATATAAGCAGGCGCTCCATGTTCGGTTGAGCTATCCCGGCAATTCTTGCCCCGACCAGATGCTTGCGGAGCAGCATACAGAACATCGGCGGCGTCTGCGGGTTCTCGTAGGACTGCGTCGAAAGATGCACTCTCGCCGTACCTGAACCGGCGGAAATTAAAAGCTTCAAATTCTGTCCTCCGGCCCGCAGCGACAATAAGAGTGTGTCGCGTTCCGGCTGCTGAACCTTATCTATTTTTGCCCCCTGGACAGCTCCCCTGAGTTCACCGGCGAGAGCGTATAGAGTTATTGCGTCGAGCGGCATCCCTATTCCTCCACTATCTGTCCGAAAAGCTCGCTCAGCCTATTCCGCTCACCCTTGAGATAAAGGTATCCGAAGAGTGTCTCAAGGCCGGTGGCGGCGTGGTATTCCGCAATGTCTGCGTTCTTCGGAATACTGTTAACTTTCGCGTTTCTTCCGCGCCTAAAGGCGGTTTGTTCCTCCTCGCTAAGCGCATCCATAATCCTTTCAGCGGCCTTCGCCTGAGCAGGGGCGTTGACAAGGCTGACAGTTTCCCTGTGCAGGTCCCTTGAAGTCTTTCTTCCCCGAGAGCAGAGCCAGGAGCGTACAAGGAGGTCGTACACAGCGTCGCCGACGTGGGCGAGCCCCAGAACGCTGATTGAACGGAGTTCATCCGTACTGAAGCGCATATTGAAATAGTCTGTCATATTTTCTCCCAAATATTTTAAGGCAAGGGCTCCCGGCAACAAATCCGAAAGCCCTGATTTCCTATGATTCCGGTCAATCCTTCCACTCGTCCGTAGGGGTATCCTCGAACTCCATGAAACTGACCTGATCCGCCTCGGGGGATGGAAGCGCAAATCCGTGCGAGGACTGCATTTCCTGCCACTGCTGCTTTGTGACGAGCACCTGACGCGGTTTTGAGCCCTCGAAGGGGCCGACCACGCCAATTTCCTCCATCTGATCCACTATCCTCGCGGCTCTCGAATAGCCGAGCTTCAGCCTGCGCTGGAGCATGGAGACCGACGCCTGCTTCGTCTCGAAAATCACATCGACCGCCTGAGGAAGCAGCTCGTCGTAATCGGAGCCGCTGTCCGAGGATTCGCCGCTCTCTCCGCCGGAGGAAGCATTCTTGTCCTCCGCGGCCTTTTCGATCTGCGCCAGTATATCCTCGCTGTATTCGACACTTGCGCCCTCTTTCACGAATTCGATGACCTTCTCGCGCTCCTCGTCGGAAACAAAAGCGCCCTGAACACGTATCGGCTTGCCGACCCCGAGCGGAGAATAGAGCATATCGCCCGCGCCGATCAGTTTTTCTGCGCCGGAACTGTCCAGTATTATACGGCTCTCCATTGCGGACGAGACCGCGAAGGCAATGCGGCTCGGGATGTTGGCCTTCATCAGGCCGGTAATAACGTCCGCCGACGGGCGCTGCGTCGCGATAACAAGGTGCATTCCGGCGGCACGTCCCATCTGGGCAACCCTGCAAATGCTCTCCTCAACTTCTTTTGATGCGACAAGCATGAGGTCGGCCAGCTCGTCTATAACGATGACAACCCGCGGTATTGTCGGCTCGTTAATCGATTTCTGGTGGGCGTTGTAGCCCGCCAGATCACGCACCCCGGTCTCGGAGAAAAGGCGGTATCTCTTGAGCATTTCAACAACGGCCCACTGCAGCGCTCCGGCCGCCTTCTTCGGGTCGGTCACAACCGGAACGAACAGGTGCGGAATGCCGTTGTATATGCCAAGTTCTACCATCTTCGGGTCAATCATAATGAGGCGGACTTCTTCTGGAGTCGATTTATAAAGCAAACTGAGTATCAGCGAATTCATACAGACGGATTTGCCCGAGCCTGTGGTTCCCGCAATAAGCAGATGCGGAAGCTTCGCGATGTTGCCGACGATCGCGCTGCCGCCGATATCCTCGCCTATGGCAAAGGTCAGCTTTGACTGCGCCGCTTTAAAGGATGAGGAATCAATGATATCGTGCAGGAAGACCATGCTGACGATTTTATTGGGCACCTCGATGCCGACGGTCGATATCTTGTCCGGTATGGGAGCTATACGGACACTTGCGACTCCGAGAGAAAGGGCAAGGTCTCCGGCGAGATTCGTGAGCTTCGCGAGCTTGACGCCCTGGTCCAGCTCAAGGTCGTACCTCGTGACCGTGGGGCCGCGGGTGATGCCCGTTATAGCGGCACTGACGCCGAAGCTTCTGATTGTACTTTCCAGCCTTTCGCGGTTGAGAGAAATTTCCTCTCTGCCGTCCACCGAGGATCTTCCGGTTCCGGCCCGAAGCAGCTCTATCGGCGGGAATTCATATTTATCGGGGTCATCCTCACTATTCTTTTCAATTGTCTTTGAAATCTTTTCAGTCTCAGCCTCAAGGTCTTCGCGGCTTATCTTCTTTACAGGAGCGCCGGCCGCTGACTTCTGGGCATCGCTGGATATCTGCGACGCTGTGACCCCCGCAATACCGGCGACAGCCGCGGCTTCCTCTATCGAAAGGGGTTTAATGTTTTCAGTCGGAGTCTGGGCTTTCTTTTTCCCAGTTGAAAGCGCTGCGGCAGGTTTTCCGCTTTCCTGCGCGAGCACCTGATCCGGTGTCCTGACCCGCGGTTTCGTATTAAAAAAGCCGACCTTTTCCTCAACATATTCTTCCTTTGGGACCTTGTCGGTCTCATCGTCGAGAGGAATGTCTATGGCCCTGCGGCCGCCTCTGCCGTTTGCCTGGAATAGTCTGGCTCCGCCCGAAGGAATATTTTTTTGCATGATTTCCGCATTCCGCTGTCTTGTGGGCAGCGCTTCTTCGGGCAGCTCGTCAGAATCGGGGCGAGTTCTGAAATAGGTAATCATTCCCTGAGTCGTAATGCCGAAGGTGCTCATGCCACAGATAAACAGACCTATCAGAAAAACCGGAAACGCGCCGTAAACGCTGACCACGGTTTTCAGACCTATAGCCAAAAGGCCGGAAAGCACACCTCCGCTGACCGTCGCCTCTCCGCTTTTGTACAAACTTGCGAATATTTCCCGGGAAAACGGGAGATCTATACCCGGTGTAAAAAGATGGTATACCGAACCCAGAAGCAAAGGCATCAGCAGTGCTGAAATTATTCTGGAAGTCACTGGCCTGTCCTTGTTGAAAGCCAGATTGTACGAACAGATAAAGAGCACCGGCGGCAGGATATAGTAACCCCAGCCGATTATTCCCTTTATAAACCCGCAGAAATAGGTAAAAAAGATAGCGTCCACGCTAAAGTAGCCGATGAAAGTCCACAGGCCAAGAAAAAGACAGATTATCGCCCCGGCAGTGCGTTTATCGTGCTGTGCCGCGGCGTCATATCCGCGCACAGTTGCTTTTCCGGAGCCTTTTACGCTTTTGGCAGGGGTTCTTTTCTTTACCGTCTTTTTGGCGGGAGCTTTTTTCGTCGTTTGTGCCATAGAGTCACTCCATATCAGATAATGATCGTGAGTACGATCGTGATTATGCCGACAGCGAAGCAATAGTAACAGAATTTTCCGAACTTGCCCTTCTGGGACAACAGCTTCACCAGCTTGATTGCAAAATATCCGGTTATACCGGCTACGAGCATTCCCACAAGATATGCGGGGATTCGCGAGGCATCGACACCTTCCTTAAGAGCCTTTACAAGACTTATTATCGTTGCGCCCAATACGGCTGGAAGCGACAAAAGAAAAGAAAATTTCACCGCAAAATTCCGGTCAAGGCCGACGGTCATTCCTGCGGTGATAGTGGAACCCGAGCGTGAAATTCCTGGTAAAGTGGCGACGGCCTGACACAGCCCGATAACCAGAGCGTTGCCGAGCGTCATGTTCTTTTCGTTTTTTCTTCCGTTTCTCATTCGGTCAGAGAGAAAGAGGATTCCCCCCGTTATCATAAACGCTGCACCGATAAAATACATATTTCCGGACAGGCTCTCGATATAGCCGCTGAAGGGCAGAATCAGAAAAAGCGGGAGCGTCGCGAGTATAATCATAAACAGAAGTCTGCGTGCTGGCTTCGGCTTGTCTGCCTCCGGTCTCGGGTGGCGAATATCACGGAAAAATCCGGTCGATTCCTTTGCCATATCGACAATGTCGCCCCAGTAAAAGACGCACACCGCGATGAGCGTCGCAGTATGCAGAAGTACGTCGAAAAACGTGTCGACCTTCTGCATACTTTTAATATTGAGAAGATTTTGTATGACCGCCAGGTGGCCCGAACTCGAGACAGGCAGAAATTCGGTGATTCCCTGTATAAGGCCCAGCAGGGCGGCAATTAAAACCGGCATCTGATCCTCCAAAAGACTCAGGCCTTACTATCAGGCCTTGATAATATTTTCCTTTGTCGCGGAGCCTTTTTTCTTTCTCCGCGAGCGGCGGCGGCGCGGCGGATGGGCTTTTTCACTGTAGAACTTCTCCATCTGCGAATCGGCCTTATACATTATACGGTTCACGGTCCAGGTATCATCTTCGGCCGTGCGGAACTTCAGCCTGACAAGATAGTTGCCGTGAGCCCGGCAGGAGCATATCGACATGTACCTCTTATCTCCCTGATTCACCCAGCGGCCGCATTTCATATGCTCTCCGCAGACAGGACAGGACGGGTCGGAAAGAGCCTTATCCGAGAAAGCCAGATTTCTCTCGCTGTAGCCCGTAAAAGCCCTGTGCTCCAAAGCATCCGGCGAATTTTTATTCTCGTTTTCACTGCTGACACGAGTGGCAAGTAGCTTCGAAGCGGCGTCATACTGAACGAGTCCCTCCATGAGATCAAGCTTCGAACATACGAGTGCCGTATTATATGCGTCGCCGAGAGCGTCATGCGCAACGCGTGTCTGCTCAATCTCAAAATGCTCCATTGCGGTCATCAGTCCGGTCTGGTTGCGGCCGGCCTGCGTCTGAATATTGTAGATTATCTGCAGGTTTACCCATCTGTTTATCCAGTCCCAGTCGAGGTCGTGAATGATTATATTCTGTTCCATTATCGATTTGTCGTCGCTGCCCCATGTCAGGAAGACGCAGTTTTCGCCGCACCACTCGCGAAATTTCGCAAAAGCCTCTTTAAAGCCTACTCCGCATTCCAGGCGTTCCTTGTCAAATCCTGTCAGCTTCTCGACTTTATAGTGCATCCGGCGAAAATAAACCGGCCTGACATCTATCTGAAACTCTTCGCCAGGCGCCATCTCATCCGTAAGCTTAACCGCTCCTATCTGGATTATCTCACCGCGGAGGTGTATGGGCAGTTTATTGAAGACGGCAGATTGTGAGGACATGGCCTGATTCCATTCCATATCCAAAACAACATAGCCCATTAAATTAACCATTCCTTTCGGTACTACTTATATTTAAAAAAGAGCAGACAGTTCCGTAAACGCTTTGTTACCATGCCTAAAAAAGCGGCGTCCGGGTTTCGCGGCGGTACGGGGCATAATCTCACAATTATTTATTGTAACACACATTTATCAATATGGACAAGAGTTTACGCTTATGTTTTCAATTTAATTATCTACAAACTTCTTTCTGCCCTTGTTGACAGGGCCGCGCGTCTGCATTATCATTATATTAGTTGATACTACAACTATTATCGGAGGCGGAAAATGGATAGAACGGAGCGTAAAATCACTAAAATCGAGCGGCTGGCTCACCAATATACCTGTGGCAGGCTCGGAAATATTGGTCTCGGACCGTCGGAACACGAATTCATTCATTTTGTGCGGCACCATCAGGGCACAAGCCAGGCGCAGATTTCGGAAATGCTGATGCAGGACAAGGCCGCGGTGGCAAGAAGGGCCGCCAATCTTGAGAAAAAGGGTTTTATAACCATCGTGCCGGATAAAAATGACCGCCGCTGCCGGAAAATCTATTCAACGGAGCTCGCTGAGGTCGTCAAGCAGTCCAAGACCGAGATTGAATCCGCGTTCTACGAATGGCTTGCCGAGGGGATTGATGAGGAGAAATTTGAGGTTTTTCTTGAGGTGCTTGAGCAGCTCTACAGGAAAGGCAAAGCCTCGCGCAAGCTCGCTTTCATAAACGTCCGCATCGGAGGTGAATGACTCTTGTTCAGACTGCGCCTTACGCCCGTAGAAGAACCGCAGAGACTCTCGAGTTATCTGAAAAGGGAGTGGAAAATTCTCGCGGTCGTTACGGTCACGGGGATATTGTTCAACGGAAGCATGTCGTATGCGGCCGTCCTGCAGGGCAGGCTTATCGACACGGTGGTAAACAGGATGGCGCTGTCGGCGGTGCTGAGACAGACGCTGATTTTTGTTGGGGCAATCGCGGCGATACAGCTCATGCGCGTGCTTAAACGTTACTTTGTGCGTCTTTTTGCGAATCGCACGGGAGCCGCCATGCGCATGATGCTCTATAACAGCGTTCTGTCAAAGGACATGGACACGTTTGGCGGTATTTCCGCCGGGGATCTTATGAACAGGCTTGTCGGCGACGTGGACATTTGCGTCGAAGGAATGCGAAAGGTCATCACGGAGATATTTGACACTGGTGTGCTGATGCTTTCTTATCTCACCGCGATGCTCCTCTACGATGTCAAAACGACGATTGTCTCCTGTCTTTTTATTCCGGCCGCGATGTTATTGGCAGATAAACTAAAGTTCGTCGTCGAGCGCAGCACTAAACTCGCGCGTGCTCAGAGCGGCGCCGTTTCCTCTCTGACGCTCAGCCATGCCGAAAACGCCCTGCTCTACAGGGTGAACAGCGCGGACTCAAGAAAGCGCGCGGAATACGATAAGGAACTTGAGAAGCTAGAAGAGCTGTCCGTACGCGCAGATGTTCTAGAAAACTCCATGCAGCCGATCTACAGCGCGTTTGCGCTTCTCGGAATCGTCGGAATACTCTATTTCGGCGGCAAAAACGTCGCAACAGCCGTCTGGAGCATAGGCGATTTCACCGCATATTTGACCATCTTCCTTGCGCTCTCGACAAAAGCCGGAAAAGCGGGAAAGCTTTTTAACACCTATCAGAAAGCCGCCGTCTCATGGAATCGCATAAAGCCCGGCTTCCGCGCATGGGAGCCCCCCGCGGAAAAGTCCGGAGCGGAGGAGCCGGACGCGAGCCTTAGCTGTGTGGACTTGAGTTTCACCTACCCCGACTCTGAAAGTGAAGCGTTCGAAGCCCTGAGCTTCGAAGCAATTTCGGGCGAGCTGATCGGTGTTACCGGTGCCGTAGCCAGCGGAAAGACCGCCCTCGGACTCGCTCTTACCGGCCTTTATCCCTACGGCGGTGAAATTCTTCTCTGCGGAGAGGAGCTGGGCCGCACTTCGCTAGCGGAACGCAGCCGGAGAGTGGCCTATATGGGCCATGATCCCCAGCTTCTCAGCGACACTCTTTACGAAAACATCACTCTCGGAGACGGTGGGGATATCTCGGAGATACTACGGGCAGTCTGCTTTGAAGAGGAACTGGAAGCCATGCCCGACGGCGTGAACACTCTCCTTGGTTCCGGAGGCATAAGACTTTCGGGAGGGCAGCGCGCTCGCATAGCTCTCGCCCGCGCGCTTTACCGCAGAAGCAAGCTGGTGATTCTGGACGACCCTTTCTCTGCGGTCGATATGGAGACCGAGGGCCGTATCATCCAAAACCTTCGCCGAGGCTTTTCCGACCGTATAATCGTTCTGATTTCGCACAGGTTGGCCGTCTTTCCGCAGACGGATAAAGTTCTGTTTTTTGAAAACGGCTGCGCGCACAGTTCCACACACGCGGAGTTGCTGTCGGAATGCGGCGCCTACAAAAAGCTCTGGGACGCGCAGAAGGGAGGCGCCGCAAATGAAGAATAACGGCGTTCTCGTCTGCGTAAAAGAAGTAGTGCGCTCAAACCGGCTGCTCAGCGCGTCCCTGTGCGTTACAGCGCTTCTGAGCGTGCTTGCCGCTCTGGCGCCGCCACAGATAATGCGCATAATAATCGACCGATATCTGATGAACAATCAGACGGCAGGACTGATCCTCCCGTCTGTAATATATCTTATGGTCACTATCCTGATCGGCGTTACGGAGTTTTTGCAGGATTACCTGCTCACCGTTCTGGGGCAGCGCACTCTGCGCTTTATACGGAGCCATATGATGGAAAAACTGAGCCGTCTGCCCGCGGGTTTTTTTACGGAAAATTCTCCCGGCTCCATATCCTCCCGGATAATGACGGATGTCGAGAGCATCGACGATCTCTTTTCTGACGGACTTGTCAGCATGGCCGTGGACAGCATGACGCTTGTCGGCATCATCGTCTCTATCTGGGTCTTCTCGGAGCGCCTCGCGCTCATTGCGCTCTGCCTGATCCCTGTCATTTTCCTGATCACACGCTTTTTCCGAAAAAAAATGTTTGCGGCGCAGGTGAAAAACCTGGAACAGCTTGGAAAAGTCAACGGCCATATCACTGAGAGCGTCAGAAGCTTCATGATGATAAAGCTCTTTTCAAAAGAGGGGTATATGCAGAAAAAATACTGCAAACGGCTAGAGGAGAACTACAGGACTAACGGAAAGGTTATCCTATACGACTCCTGTTACGCGCCTGTCATTCAGCTCATCCGCGCTGTGGTCATAGCCGCAATAGTCATTCTCTCTGCGGACCAGATCGGCGTTACCGGCATCTCCGCTGGTATGCTTGCCGCGACCATCAGCCTTATCACCTCTCTGCTCGACCCCGTCGAATCACTCGGAACCGAGATTCAGAGCATACAGAGCGGACTCTCCGGCTTTCGGCGCATAAATGATTTTCTCTCGCTTGGAGAGGAAGAAAGGGATGAGAGCATCAAGGCCGAGGACGTTGTAAAAGGTCTTGAGAACGGAGCAATCACCTTCGAAAACCTGAGCTTCTCCTACGACGGAGAAGTCCCTGTTCTGAAAAATATTAATGCTGTTATAAGCCCGGGTGAGAGCGTAACCATTGCGGGCCGCACAGGCGTAGGAAAATCGACCCTCTTCGGACTCATAATGGGCCTTCTTCGCCCCAGCGAAGGCAGGGTAAGCATCGGCGGCTTTGACGCCAACGCAATACCGGACAGAGAAAAGCGCAAAATCTTTGGCTATGTGGAACAGAACTTTCATTTTGTGCCGGGTACAGTTTCACAGCAAATCAGTCTCGGAGATCCGGAAATCACAGCGGAGAGGGTTAAGGAGCTCAGCGAAAAAGTGGGGCTCGCCGAGAGTATTGAGGCGATGCCTCAGAGCTACGACACAGAAGTGACCGGGCAAGGGCCCTTCTCCTGGGGTCAGTGTCAGCTGCTCTCGATAGCAAGAGCCGCCGCTGCAGATCCAAAAATCATGCTGCTCGACGAGATAACCGCTAATCTCGATTCCGCCACGGAGGAGCGAACAATGTACGCACTGCATAAAGTCTCTGAGGGACGCACAGTGCTTTCCATCACCCACCGTGAGAGCGCAATGTGCGGCTGCGACAGGCTTATATATTTTGAAAACGGAAAAATCGCCGCACAGGGAAAGCCCGATGAAATTATAAACTATATCAATGATAAAATTATTATGTAAACTATTGGTCCAAAATACCGGCGGACATCCGAAAACAAATTCTCCCCTCCGCTTTATCCTATAACGCTTTCAGCGCGCAAGCTTCTCCAGTATCGCCTGCGTAAGCTGCCATACCCTCTCGATCGAGTCCAAATTGGCTCTTTCCTTCGGAGTATGGACCCCTTCAAGGTCAGGCCCATATGATATTATGTCAACTCCGTTTAAATACTCGTTGAAGTAGCCGCATTCAAGCCCCGCGTGAATCGCGCAGGTCCGTGCCTCCGTGCCGAACATCTCCTCATAGGTTCTCATCGCAAGCGCGCGCAGAGGCGAATCCTGCCTGAACTCCCACTGGGGATAGTCGGAGGTGCAGATGCTCTCTCCCCCGCAAAGCTCCGCAATCGCGCAAAGCCTTGCGCGTATCTCGGCTTTGCGGCTGCCTATTGCGCTGCGTGAGAGTGAAAAAACGGAGATCCCGTCTTCCTTCTCTTCAATATACCCGGGATTGGATGAGCTTTCCACCAATCCCGGCATATTAAAGCTCATCCCCAGAACGCCGCAGGGAATCAGCAGCAGAGCCGCTACGATTTTTCTTTGGCTGCTCTCGGTGTAGCAACTGGCACTTTTCTTTTCCCCGCGAATAAGCGCGATAGCGACATCGTCCCTGCCGCAGTATTCGGTTTGAAATTTCCTCTCCATTTCCTTGATCGTTTTGATGGCTGCATCCAGCGCCTTTTCATCCGCAAATATCTCGGCCGCAGCGTTGTTTGAAATTGCGTTTGTCTTTCCTTCCGCCTCAAGTGAAGAAAGATGGACTTTCCCTTCCAGCTTGTCGAGTATTCGGGCCATCAGCTGGATGGCGTTTGCCCGGCCCTCGTGTATCTCCATGCCGGAGTGCCCGCCCCGCAGACCGGAAATTCTGATTTTCAGGGAATTCAGACCGTTCAAAGTTTCGCGCTCGGCCGGAAGTCTCAGCTCGTTCCTGAAGGCGCCCGCGCAGCTTGTAAAGAATACGCCCTCGATCTCGGTGTCGAGATTGATGAGATATTTTCCCCTAAGGTTCGAGCAGTCCAGATTTTCCGCTCCGAGCATACCGATCTCCTCGGAAGCCGTAAAAACCGCCTCAATGTCCGGGTGAGGAATATCCTCACTGTCGAGCAAGGCGAGCGCGAAAGCAACGGCGATTCCGTTGTCGGCTCCCAGGGTCGTCCCGTCCGCCGAGAGCCAGCCGTCTCTGTAGATAAGACCGATCCCGTCCTCGTAGGCCCTTTTGCAGCCTTCGCCGCGTACATAGACCATATCCGTATGCCCCTGAATAATGACCGGTTCGCAGCGGCAGTTCCGGACAGATGCGGGCTTTTTTATGATCACGTTGTCTCTGTCATCCTGAACATATTCGAAACCGTGCTCCTTCGCGAACACAGCAAGATACTCGCTTATCGCTCTCTCGTCGCCGCTGCTTCTCGGTATGCGGGAAATCTCCTCAAAATAGTGGAGTACCCTATCTGCGTTTTCCAATAAAACCAGTCCCTTCAATTTTTGCTCACAAGCCGCAGAGCGGCTCAGTCATAGGTTTATTATAATCTTATAGGCTTTACGGCGCAATATTCCCGCATTGATAGTTTCGACAAAAATCAGGTTGCCGAAGCACTCTTCGTTGTTATCGGGCGCAGCCTCACGGCGAGCAGGGCGCTGAGCAGCACCCAAGCGATATCCCCGGGCACGAATACCAGAAAGCCTGTGAAAAGCAATTTACTGATGCTGATGGGACTGAGAAGGTAGTAATTCATTATCAGATAAAGATAGGCCAGTCCCATTGTAAAAACCACCGAAAAATCTGCAAGACCGGCTAGAAGGTATGTCTTTAACGCCGGCTTTCCCTTTTCTGTTATAATGCCCGCAAGCCATGTTCCGAGAGCAAAGCCGAGAATATATCCGAAGGTCGGCTGAAACAGATAGCCTAAGCCCCCGCCAAGTGTGAAGATCGGTAGGCCGATCAGGCCAAGGACAATATACACGCCGACGGAAATGAGTCCCCTTCTCCTTCCGAGCAGCAGACCGGCGAGGTTGGTAAAAAGGAACTGCAGTGTGATCGGTACCGTACCGACCGGTATTTTTATGAACGCCCCCACTGCGATAAGAGCCGTGAACATTGCGCAGAGGACCATGTCCCTGGGATCTGATTTCATGTTCTTTTCTCCTCTTTCAGATATCCGAGAGAAACCTCACCGCTGTTCAGCACAAGCTCTTCGCCGCTTTTCAGTCTGACCAGCAAATTCCCCACGTCGTTGATTCCGGTGACATCGGCAAGAACTGTCTCTCCGGCGCGTACAAAGCTAATCTCCCTCCCGCACATGAGAGAGCGTTCCCTGTATTCTTCTATGATCGCTTTGTCACCCAATTTTCCGAAAGTGTCGAGTATTCCTTCCGCGATATCGGCCGCAAGCCGGTTGCGCGATATGGTCCCGCCGCCGATGGAGCCGGCGACTCCCCGAAGCTCCTCCGGCAGCATGTCTTCACTGGTGGCGCAGTTTACGCCCACCCCGACAACTATGCTCTCAATACCGCCGCTTTCAAAGTCGGTCACAGCCTCGGTAAGTATCCCGCATACTTTTTTCCCGTTCAGATAGATATCGTTCACCCATTTGATGCGCGGGATTTGGTCCGTCTGTTTTTCTATTGCCCGGCAGACTGCTACAGCCGCCGCGACGGTTATCATCTGTAATTCAGACATGCCTCTTTCCGGCCTCAGAATAACGCTCATGTACAGTCCCGTGTTTGAGGGTGAGAAAAAACTCCGGCCGCAGCGTCCGCGTCCTGCACTCTGTCCTTCCGCAAAAATAAGCGTCCCGTGGCGCGCTTTATCCAGTGCGAGTTTTTTTGCCTGAGTATTGGTGGAGTCAAGCGTCCCGAATACCGATATCGGGGATGAGCGGTATTTTTCCGGCAGAGCGGCGCGTATTCCTTCCTCCGAAAGCACATCGCTGTGCGCATCCAGCCTATAGCCCTTGCTGGGCACGGCAAGGATCTTATGTCCGTCTGCCTCAAGAGCCTTTACGGCCTTCCATACGGCAGTCCTTGAAATATCCAGCGCCGAAGCCAGTTCCTGACCCGAAACATAACGGCCGCGCTCATTTTCTAGCACGCCAAGTACGTCCTTTTTCGTCTGCATTCCGTCTCCCCCCGAAAATAATATAAGGACATTTTACAGAATTGCCTTCATATTGTCAACTATATTACTAATTATTGTTGACAATGCCCGCCACTTATTTTGGTATGAACCATACCCCGGTGGGTAATACTATCCAATATCCATCGTCGGGGAGGTAATAAATTTGCTGAACAAGGTCGAGATATGCGGTGTAAATACAGCGAAACTCAAAGTACTGAAAAACGATGAAACTATGCAGCTGCTGAGGCTTGCGAAGGAGGGTGACAAGGAGGCCAGAGAAAAGCTGATTTCAGGAAATCTTCGTCTGGTGCTATCTGTCATACAAAAATTTGCCTCCCGTGGCGAAAATGTCGATGACCTATTTCAGGTTGGTTGCATCGGACTTATCAAAGCGATTGACAACTTTGATATAACTCAACCGGTCAGATTTTCTACCTACGGCGTCCCGATGAATGTCCTTAGTCGTAATCTGACTTTGTTCTGTTTAACTTGACACGGCAGTTTATTTGGGATAATATATTCGAGTGTATTCGCGATGACTTATTTAATATGTCTCCGTAGCTCAGCAGGATAGAGCGTCCGCCTCCTAAGCGGAAGGTCGCGCGTTCGAATCGCGCCGGGGATGCCAAAATCGCTGAAAACGACGCATTATGCGGGTTTTCAGCGATTTTTGTTTTCCTTTTGCTTTTTATAAGGAAAGTAATTCTTATCGTTTCGGTTTTTTCTGGGCTTCTTTGCCGCATCTTGCTCATTACTTTTGAGGTTACGAACCTTATTTGCTAATTAAAACGGCCTGTTTGCTAATCATTCATTTTTTGTGCTAAACAAGGCTGTTCGAATCAGGACATTTGCTAATCGGTGCTGCGGCAATATTGCCCAAGGCCTAAAGTAATTGACTTGCTAAGTCCGGTGACTGCTGAAGCATCTGAATGATGTCCGCAGCGTTTGGGGGCGGCGTTTGATGAGCTGCTTCATTGGGTTCTCCCGTTGCCTGCTCCTGCTGCGGCTTCTGATAGAACGCCTCCTCAAAGCGCAGGGCGTTTTTTCTTCTGTCCTCATCGATGATGTGTGAATACACATCCGACACCATTTTCAGCTGCGCATGGCCGGTGTCGCCCTGAACCGCTTTCATATCTCCGCCCGTTAACTTTAACTTGTAAGTCGTGCTTGTGTGGCGTAGGCTGTGAAAGACTACATTGGGCAGATTGTTATCGGTAATCAGTTTATTGAAGGACTTAACAATGACCCGTTCCTCACAGGGCCGTCCATTGGATAGCGTAAATACAAGATTATAATTCTGATACTCTCCGCCCAAAATGTCCTTCCAATCTTCCTGGAGCTGTTTTGCCCGAACAAGCATTTTTGCCACCGTTTCCGGTAACCAGATGCGACGGACACTGCTTTTCGTTTTCGGTTTCTTCAGCACCAGCGCCGTTGCCGGTGAAGAGAGCACAGCGGGAAATACTTTGATCACGTCCCGGTTATCCAATTTTTCCTTTGCCTCACGAGACACTCTGGAAAGTTCCTTTTCAATGTAAATTGAAGCATTGCATTTAGCTAAGCTCTCTTCAAATATGTCCACACAATCCCAGGTAAGTCCGGTTAACTCTCCTATTCTTAGAGAACAGGAAAAAGCTAAATTGATAGCCAACGCCAACCGCTCATCATCACACAATTCCAGCGCATGAAATAGAGTTTCCGCCGTCCAGATTTCCCGGACCTTGGGTTCGGATTTTGGAAGTGATGCATGCTAGACAGGGTTGCGGGCGATGTATTGCCATTTCACCGCTTGATTGAACGCACAGCGTAAAACTTTGTGAATCTCCCGGATATTTTGCGCTAAAATTGTTGATTCCTTATCCGGTTGATTAAATCCGGCCTTAGATTTAACAGAAAGCAGCTTTTTGTAATATTCGTCTATTGCGCGGGGTGTTGCGTCCGCAAGATTCCAGTCGCCGATGTAGGGATTCACGTAGTTATCTATCAATCCTTTTTTCGATGTATAGGTTGACAGTGCCCACTTATTGACGCCATAGGTTTCTACGAACTCATAAAGCAAATCCGATACTGTTTTCATCGTGGGCGGTATAAAGGTATCATTGCTCTGCTGAAATTCAATCTCCGCCTTACGTTTTTTTGCTTCCTTTAAAGTCCCCCATGTTTCCCACTTCTGCTTCTTCTCTCCGTGTTCATCATGGTAGGTGTAAACGACGGAGTATTTTGATTTGCGTTTTGTTATGGATGCCATACTCTATTCTCCTTTGTATGATCAATAGTTCTGGCTGTCTAACCATTCATCAAAGGACTTTTTTGACACTCGTATTGATGTACCAATTCGTACCGTTTTAAAAAGGCCCTGCTTTACAAGGGTGTATGCTGATGTACGGCCTATACCTAAAAGGCTTGCTATTTCTTCTACTTTGTAAGTGCGCTGGGTAAGCGCAGGGGCAGTCTGAATGCTATCTGTTACTGAACAGTTTATAGGAGGCCTCCTTTCATATCTGTATCACCGATAGCACTCACGTCTGTTTGATTCCTACGACTGTATTGTATGGCACAGTGCTATCTGACGCAATGTTGTTAATATAGCAGCCGCGTCGATTTTCAGTTTTAATACGGATATCGGCGCGGCTGTCCCTTTGTTTCGATTTGCTTATTTAAAGACATTCCGGACGAACAGTCGGCGCGCCTGTTACCATAGGATTTGCACCTCCCTCCATTATTATGGCGGGCCGTTCTCATTGCCTGCGACGGTTTTATCACGCTCAGACTGTGACTAAACGAAAGTTTCATTACATACAGATATTTGCCTCAAAGCCGCCCTGCGTCCATTGGACGCTGCTCTGTCTGCAGCGCTGGTGTTTTTCGCTCCTTTTCCATTATGCATTATTTCTGCGCAAAGAAAGATCGTGGCGCACCTGTTGCTCGGCTCCCTGTATGCCGCTGCTTGCGGTATGTATCCGGCTTGTCCATTATTCGATTTTCAAAGTTCAATGAAGAATTAAAATATATCCCTCATAAGCCTTTTCATTTTTGAGGCCTGATAGGATACGCCTAGCAATAATTTTTTAGAAATTTCTCCATATTTTTAAGTCCTTTGCTGATTGACTTACGTACATTTCTGGAGTCTACCCCTTCTGCACGCGCAATATTGGCCTGGCTGATGCCGAGTATGTAATGGGCATAGATGCGTTTGGCCTGCTTGTCCGGCAATGCAGCAATGGCTCTCCAGGGCGACTATGTATTCGTCAGATTCTCGCTTATCCCAATGACGGCGCTTCTCGTGGGTGAGGTTCTCCTCCTTATGTTTAGCTTGGTCAAGATACTCAGCAATTTCGATAGAAATTTCAACAGAGACTGCTTGTCCGCACAATTCAATATGTACCTCCATGATTTTCTGTCCCTTCTGAATGATTTGGAAATTCAGAAGGGGCATGTAGGTGAATGGCAGCGGGGAAAAATGTGCACAAAAAATCCCGGCTGAGCAATCGTCAGCCAGGCATAGCGGTAAATATTTCTAATTTGGTACTGTGTGAAACTATATAGATGGGCAGAGTACGCCCTTGGTTCAGAGCAGCTTTTTTTGACAGGCTGCCGATTAAAGCAATATGTAACAGAATGATGTCCGCTTCATCACGCCTGATCGCTACCGGGTAGCTGTTATAGCTCGATAGCTCTGGCTGTGCCTAGCTCAGTTGAAAAGCCGTGAATAGCCAAGTATAATGCCAAGAGTAGCCAACCGGGCACAGTAATGAGGCGAAAAATAAAAGCACCACATTACGCCACTCTCCTGGAAGATTGTCTGCGTAATGTGATGCCCAAAAACCATGGTAATGGTATCACAGTACAACATGGATTTCAATCCCGAAAAGAATATTTTTTATTAGGAGTAGCGAGGAAACAATTTGCCCCATCTGCGAGGGCAAATTAAAGGTGAGGGACAGTCGAGACAGAGTATGTCAACACGAGGACGGAACACGCCGGGTATACAGGCTTCGGCGGCTTTACTGCAAGCACTGTAGGAAAATACACACGGAGCTTCCGGACTTTATGCAGCCGTTCAAACGGTATGCAGCCGAGGTAGTTGAGGCGGTTGTTGACGGTCGGTGCGAAACCTGTCCAGCAGAGGAATCCACTATGCGAAAATGGCGTAGATGGTTTGTAACCCACAAGACAATGTTAGAAGCTAGATTTTGGGCTTTAAAGCAGAGCCTTGACGGCGTTGTTTTAAGTGTTTTGTCCCCACGCTCACTTCTCCAAGAAATCCGCAGTACCGGAATCGGATGGCTTAGCCGTTTAACACGGCAGCTTGTCAATTCCGAAAATGAAATACACACCTGCTTTGCCTGTTGTCCTTCACATGGGCACGATATACTCGTTTCATCATATAAGATGAAGGGAGTTATTGCACATGGAACACTGGCAAGAGCTTGAAGCCGCACGTAGGTTGAAGATAATTGCGCCTCTTTTGGATGAAACTCTGGATGAGGCTGCTGTTGTTGCGCGCAAAAAGGATATTTCGGAGGATTGTGGACTATCCTATAGAACAATTGGGCGGTATTATATGGCGTTCAAAGCTAAGGGCTACGAAGGGCTTATGCCCAGCCCCGGTACTGCAAGGAACACCTCGGAGTTGCCGGGAAATTTCGATGAAATCGTTACCCAAGCAATACAGCTTCGGCAGGAGTTGCCCAACAGAAGCGTTCCTCAGATTATTAAGGTACTTGAATATGAAGGCTATGCGAAGCCAGGTGAAATAAAACGCAGCACGCTACAGCGCCATTTGCAAAAGGCGGGATATTCCTCCAAGCAAATGCGGGTATATGAACAAAAGAGCAAATCTGCAAGACGATTCAAAAAAGAGCACCGATGTGTACTCTGGCAAGCAGATATAAAGTACGGGCCATATGTGACGAACCCCAAAACAGGCGAGGTCTTTCAAACATATCTGTCTGTGTTCATAGATAACGCCACGCGCTATGTGGTTAGTGCAAGATTTTACGACAATCAGCGAACGGATATTATTGAGGACAGCCTTCGAAGAGCCGTTATACAGTTCGGGAAGCCGGTTTCCCTGCAGTGCGACAATGGCAAGCAATACCGAAGCGTAACACTTCAGCGAGCCTGCAATGTTCTCGGGATAAAGCTCATATTCTGCAAGCCATATTCGCCAGAGGCGAAGGGTGCAGTTGAGCGTTTCAACCAAACAGCAGACAGCTTTATAGCTGAATACGCACTACAATCCGAGCGAACGCTCGAAACACTGAACAGAGATTTTGATGCGTGGCTCAATCAGTATTACCATACCAAGCCCCATATCGGCTTGAACAACATCTCACCGGCAACAGCATTCAGAACCGATACCAGAATGCTTGAATTGGTACAGGCTGAAAGGCTTGCTGAAGCATTTCTGCACATTGAAAACCGTGATGTAGACAAGGTGGGGTGCATCAGCTTCAAGGGCAAGACCTATGAGGTGGGAATGCAGTTTTGCGGAAAAAGCATTCAGGTTGCTTATGACCCTATGTATCTCCAAGAGATTGAAATCCGGTGCGATAGCTACAAACCGTTTAACATTCGAGAACAGGTCATAGGAGAAAACTGCGACTACAAAAAATCATTTGTTTCGTCTCATGCTGTTAGTCCTAACGGCTCTCGTATGCTGAATGCGCTTAACGAAAAAAACATCACAGGAAAAACCAACCGCCGCCGTGCTGTGAGCTACGGAGGTGAGAGCGATGTTTGAGGAATTCTTTGAACTGACGGCAACGCCGTTTACCAACTCAATTCCAAGTGACAAGCTTTATATGTCTCCCATTATGCGTGAGACTCTCGGAAGACTGAAATTTGCTGTTAGCCACAGGATGTTTGCTGTTGTTACCTCGGACGTGGGTTGCGGAAAAACTACTACCATACGAAAATTTACCAATGACCTTGACCGAAAGAACTACGAGATTTTGTACATAGCTAATTCCAAGCTTAGTCCAAGCTGGTTTTACAAGGGAATGCTGAAGCAGCTTGGGGTTGAGCCTAAATTCTACCGGGACGCGGCCAGCCGTCAACTTCATCGGGAGCTTGAGATTATCCGCGGAGTACATCACCGTGATGTGGTATGTATTGTGGATGAAGCTCACCTGTTAAGCAAGGAAACCTTCGAGGAAATACGCTTCCTTCTGAACAGTAAAATGGATTCCGAAAATCCTCTGTCGCTCATTCTTGTAGGGCAAAACGAGCTATGGGACAAGCTTAAACTACAGAGTTACGCCGCCGTAAGGCAACGCATAGATATAAAGTGTGAGATACCACAGTATGACCGTGCCGAAACCGCAAGGTATATTGACTGCCATCTTAAATATGCTGGTTGCACTCGCGAGATATTTACTGAAAAAGCCTTTGACGAAATCTATAAATACTCTGCCGGAGCTGCCAGAGCTATTAACAAGGTTTGTTTGCACAGTCTCATTTGTGCCGCCCAACGCAAGGAAAAGCTGGTTGATGATTACCTGGTTATGGAGGTCATTGACGGTGAACTGCCGTAAGCTTTTGAGTTCTTAATTGTAAAGCGCCGTTAACGCGGCACTTTGTCTGGTGTCTTCATGGCACAATATTCAGCCGTTCACGGCATGGCATCTGGGCTATCTATGGACATACGAACTGAGCTGCAACAGGTAGCAGTTGATCGTCCTTTACAACATACCGAATACGCATAAAGATACCCTCCAAACCTGTAAGTATGGAGGGCTTTGATTGCTGTCATTCCGGCATGGAAAAAGCCCAGTCAAACTCACGTTTTTTTTATTTAGCGGGTAGCGCAATTCTGTGTTATATCTGTTTATGTAAATTTATCTTTACGAGACAAGCTAATTTGAAAAAGGAAAACCTGCCACAATATGGGCAGGTTTAATACGCATTCGTGTTCGGCGGCCAGACTATCATAGTGCAGATTCGGCACCTTAGACCCTATAACTTTGCGCCCCTGTATTTAGGCAGGTTTGCCCATAGATATTCAATTAATTAGATTTCGGTATTGGATTAACCATCTGGGTTTTCATTGCTACCACGGCAACCGTCGATATATGAGCATGGGAAAATGATGTATTTTATAGGAATTCGGGTAGTATTATTTCAGAATTGTATACATATTTTTCGTAATCGTGGAATCAGGATCGGATCGATCAACCTGATACCAAAACAAAACATTATTACAAATATTAAAAGGTAACGAATTATCATTAGAATTTTTTGATGCATATAATTCATAAAATTGATTGTTATTTAGATCATATAATACCAAGCTTTTTTGGACATTATCGCTCCACATCAAATAACCACCTGAAATAATCCCGTTGTAAATTTCAATGTGTTTTTCCTCAACATATTCCGGATTGTCAGGATTAATAATGCTCTTCCATTTTTGATCCCCAGTCAAATCATACAACAACAATTCGGAATTCTCATTTTGGCCATTCGGCTTTAATCTGGCGACAATGTAATTATTATATATATAAGGGCTTGTTGTCTCATCATCATTACTTATCTGCATTTTTTCCTTGGAATCCAGATTATACAAAAAAACATTTCCGTTTTCATCACTTTGTTGTTTTAAATTCAATTGTGAAACACTCCAAACAATGTTACTTCCAGATATTTGCGGATCACTATAGAGGTTGTTGTAATAGTCTTTGATTGAATCAATAATATAACTTTTCTTTTCCGCAAAATTATATAGTTTTATTACAGCATATACATTGCCGTCTGCCAATCGATCAAATGTTCTGTATACAAAATTATCGTTTGAAATTGAAATAGCTTCCGGTGCATAACTAACACCCACTGAAGTATTTATTTCAATGTTTTTATATCCATCAATGCTAAGCAATTCATTGGTTTCGAGATTTTGAGCATATAAAGACCAATTTTTGCTAGTTGGCTGATTTTCATTAGAGGCGTTTAAATCTTCATCTTCAACCCATATGAGCCATTTTTCGGAAAAAGCAGCAGTGATAATAATTTTTTTATTAGATATAGGTTTTTTTATTAATTCCCTTGAATTGTTATTTGTATTGTATATGTAAATGCTGTTGTTTTCTTTGTAATTAAAATAATAAAAATTGTTCTCATTTTTTATTCCACGGACTTGTATATCACTAGGCAAAATATCACTCTTTAATACTATTTCATCATTTTTCCCGTATACCTCAGATGAAGTTGCTGATAACGATGATTGGTTGTCGGTCTGTGTACTACTATTTTGAACAGAACTGTTATTAATTTCACAGCCGCAGCAAGATGGTATAACAAATAATAAGAAGAGAATTAATTTAATTTTTTTCATAATATTAACTCCTCGTTACGATCAATAAGACGTATGAATAACACGTCTTATTGATCGTAATTATAATAATTTTATTGTGATTACCAGACCATACCTCTATCCCAAGTTACATTACCCATAATACTTGAACTGATCCAATGACTGCCAAAGGCTGAAGACCTATATACATTACAATCCGCATAATGAACCAATGAAGATGTTGTATCATATCCATCACCCGCTACATAATGCCAAACATCAGTTGTGACTGTGGTATATCCCACTAATCTATTTGTTGTATCGGATGATGTTTGATGAGTATCATAAATAACACCTAATCCTGAATAATGTACATCGGCAACTGTTTTTGTCATAAGGCCTGATATCCAAGACGATACATTTGCTGAAGAAGAAGCCCACTGCGCATAATAAAAACTGGAACCTAACCAGCTATTCATCGTAGAACTCCAAGTTCCAGAAAATGCTGCACCTGTGCTTAAAGCTCCCAAGTCGGTTGCAAGATTCGTCTGCGTAAGTGATCTACCATCGCTCGGGTTTGTGGTTATTCCATATCCACTTAACACATTATAAGCTGAAGCAGGTCCGCAATACCATGTTTGTGTTTGTGCAACACAAGGTATGCTTAAAACTCCGTATGTAGTGCTACCAACCGTAGCTGCAGTTGCACCAACAACAGTTGTAGAATTTGACCGATTAAAATTACCATATTCATTAATGTAATTTTTCTTAATTGAATTGAAAGCGCTTTGTGAGATTTTTCCATTATTTAAGTCTTGCTCCGCTTTATATAATGCTGTAGCATCTGTTGCTTTATCTTGAGCTTTTTGCATTTCTGTTGTACTCTGTTGAGTTATTGCTTGTGTACTTGGTTCCGTTTGTAGCGCAAAAGCTGATGACGTCGAAATCATACATACGATGAGCAATGCTATTATAAACCTTGTTTTTTTCATTTGTAACATTCCCTTTCCTTAATTATAATGCAAATAATGCTATTGAAAATAACCGATTAATCCATTTTTCTTCTTTTTTGAAAAATTCACCCTATATTGCGCCATATAACTCCTATTATTTGCCCAATGGAATCACCCCTCTTTGACATTTTGAAGGCTACAATTAATCCTTCTATAATGTAAATGTCGAAAAAGGGGTGAAAAGTCACATGATATGTAAAATAATGTTTTTAACTTACAGCCGTTACACTGGTTGTCGTCATAATTCTCGAATCGGATCCGCCGCTAAGGGAGGCATAAAATGTAATAACCGCCCTGTATTGAGTTCCTACAGAACCATAATATGTAGCGGAAAATGCACTCGAGGCACTGTTATAATCGTAAAGATCACTCCAGGAAGTCACATTGACCCATGAACCGGATTGATATTTCTGGATAATAAGCGTCTGTACGCCAATTGTATCCATAACGTTTGTTCCGATGACACTACCGTCAAGCAGAATTTTCCCACTTGAACCAGTTGTAATTTGAGCATTGCAAGAGTTGATATATCGGCTGGCCTTAAGTCCGTTGCTACTTAAACCTGACGCATTGGCCGTCAGAACCGATGTGGATAAAACCGAAATCATTAATACAATCATTAGAGTACGAATAAAGTTCTTTTTCATTTAAGAATCTCCTTTGAAAATTGAATTTACCATTGTGGTCAGATCGTCTTTGCTAACATCTCCGTTGATGCTATATACGATATTGCCGTTAACCCAAACGATTCCAGTCTGATCGATATTGGTCATGATATAGCAAGTGTTTCCCCCTATTGAAGTTGTCTCTCCGCTGGCTTCATTTATTTCGTAAGAATAGGCCGCTTCTTCAGTGGAATAAACAATTGAAGTAAAAATAATAGCTTTATTGTCAGACTTATAAACGGCGGTTAACCCTTTTAGTTGGCTGCTTTCAGTGATATCCGCGCTGATGAACTCAAAACCGCTCGGAAACCACTTTGGAACTTTAATAGCTACATTAATCGCATCAATCGCATCATCGACACATTTGAATTTTTTGGGCTTAACGTTGCTTGCCCCACTTTGGCCCGAAGGTGTAACAGTTGGCCCGACTGTTACTTGGACCACTGAACCGATTTGAAAAGTTTCTTTTCCCCAGTTGATCACATACGCCCATATATTGTATCCCAAAGCACTTGCAACAAGAGTACTGCCTAACAATAGTGCAACGGTTGCCGCTATTAGAACGGTTGCAAATCTACGCCTTAGTCTTGTTCTCTTTGTTGCTACTGGAATTGGAATAAGGGAAGACGTATTTGCTGTGATTCTTTCTTTTCCCAATTCTGGTATGATTTCTTCTTTAAATGTCTTTAAAGAGGCATCCACGTCAGGTCCTTCATGTAAACCGATGAAGTGCTAACAGTATTTTACCATATATAAACAATATCGTGTTAGAAAATCTTTTCTTTAGTTCTAGCTGGAAATTATCTTATCGCTCTAAACCTCTTATTGGGAGGATTGTTCTTTTCCCCCCCAATAAGCAAATTGTTCTTTTTTCGGTGTTAAAACTCTGCTAGAGTAAGTTCTTCACTACTTGATGCATCATGAACCCTCCAATAGTCCATGGACAGATTATCACTATCTTTTTTCGAAAATTCACTGAAACCGTACCTCAAAAGGCAGGACAGACAGTCATAGTAACCCAAGTGCATTCACCTTTGTATTATCACCACCCTTACAAGCCAATACCATTCACCATAAATGAGTCGACCGTCATGTGTTGTATTTGATGTACTTGAAATACATCTCTTACAACATACAACTTCGTAAAGATTGTTCTTATCAGTTATGAGCTGGATCAGCTCCAGCGTCATGACAAACGCGAGGATCAGACCCGCGATGGGCATCATGACATTCTCGAACAGGGTTTTTATCATGTTGTATATGCTGCTGTTCCATGACGCAGATTGTCAAGGATAATTATGATAATTTGCATAAAGGACAGGGCATTAGTTTGCCCTGTCCTTTGGAATATGTATCTTTGTTTCCTGATTTCGTCAAGTTTTAATGCTTATATGCTTCCAAGATTATTATTTTACTACACTTTTTTTATCTTCGGTGACACAGTGGACAGGCGTATATCCAGCCTCCGTTATAGCGTTAAACAAGACTTTGTCTTCAACATCTTTTGAAAGACTAACCGTCGCTTTTTTGCTCTCCAGATCGACACTTGCGTCTATAACCCCATCCACGGCGGCAAGGGCCTTTTGAACATGCATCTGACAATGGGCGCACATCATGCCTTCTACTGTGATTATCTTTTTCATGGTTATTTCTCCTTCCATATTCAACGGCTTATTGCCGCTGTTGTTTTCATTCTTACCCATGACGGCAGACAATGCCGAGATGGTTGCATTGGAATTGCTGTCGTCGGCTTCTTTTTCTTTGAAAAAGCGAAGCCTTAAAGCGTTGGTTACCACGAACAAGGAACTCAGACTCATGGCCGCCGCTCCTATCATCGGACTCAAGCGCAGCCCGAAAGCGGGATAAAACGCTCCGGCTGCGATGGGAATCCCAAGAATGTTATAAAAGAAAGCCCAAAACAGATTCATCTTAATGTTCTTGAGCACGGCTTTACTGAGATTGATCGCAGTCACGACGTCGTTAAGAGAATTTTTCATCAGCACGACATCCGCAGACTCAATGGCAATATCCGTTCCGGCTCCGATGGCGATTCCGATGTCGGCGCGCGTCAGGGCGGGCGCATCATTGATACCATCACCGACCATTGCCGCCTTATGGTCCTTTTCCTGCAACGCGCGCACGCATGATTCTTTTTCGGTAGGCAATACGTCTGATATGGCTTCTTCGATATTCAGCTCTTTCCGGATGGCTTCGGCGGTTATCTTGTTATCTCCGGTAAGGATGACAACGTGCAAGCCCAAGTCGTGAAATTGACGGATTGCGGTGCGGCTGGACTCACGAATCGTATCCGCTACAGCAATTACTCCGACCAATACCCCATCTTTGGCAAACAAAAGCGGAGTTTTCCCCTCCGAGGACAACTTCCACGCTTGCCCCCGCGTCTGCCTGGATGTCTCATCTCCGCTGAAGAGACCGCTTTCCTGCATGAAAGCGGAATTTCCGGCTAGGTAATGGCTGCCGTTCAAGACCGCGCGGATGCCGCGCCCCGACCACGCCTCGAAATCCGACGCTTTGGAAATCAAAACGTTTTCTTTTTTTGCTTTTTCCACGACCGCCAGGGCCAGCGGGTGTTCACTGCCGAATTCCACGGACGCGGCTTAGGATAGAAATTCTCGCTCGTCAACACGCGGGTCCAGCACGATAATATCGGTTACAGACGGATGGCCGGAGGTTATCGTGCCTGTTTTGTCCAATACAACGGTATCCACCGAATGAAGGTTTTCAAGGCTTTCAGCCGATTTGACCAAAATGCCATATTCAGCCGCTTTCCCCGTGCCTACCATGATGGCGACAGGGGTTGCCAGGCCCAGTGCGCACGGGCAGGAGATCACCAATACCGCGATGGCGCAGGAGAGCGAAAACTCAAAGGATTGCCCCGCAAGCAGCCACACGGTGGTCGTCAGGACAGCGATAGCCATTACAATCGGTACGAATATACCGCTGATACGATCCGCGAGACGGGCGATAGGAGCCTTGGAATTTCCCGCTTCATCTACCAGACGGATGATTTGGGCCAAGGTTGTGTCATTGCCAACCTTGGAAGCACGGAACCGGAAGGCACCATTTTTATTGATCGTTGGGGAAATAACCGTATCCCCGACATTTTTTTCAACAGGAATGCTTTCTCCCGTAATTGCGGATTGATCTACATAACCGTAACCCTCCGTCACGACCCCGTCCACAGGTATGCTTTCACCTGGCTTGATGATGACGATGTCGTCGGCAGCCACCTGTTCTGCCGGAATGATTTGTTCACTACCATTCCGTATAACTGCCGCCGTTTTGGGAGCAAGGTCTACGAGCTTTCCCAAGGCATCGGAGGTTTTGGATTTTGAGCGCGCTTCCAGATATTTGCCCACAGTGACAAGCGTTAAAATCATGGCGCAGGATTCAAAATACAGTTCATGCGAATATTGATCGACAAGCGCTATGTCGCCGTGCCCAAAACCATAAGCCATGCGATACATGGCGAATATTCCGTACAGCAGAGACGCGGAAGAACCGATTGCCACCAGTGAATCCATATTCGGCGTTCGTTTTGAAAGAGCCTTGAATCCGGATTGGTTGAATTTGCGGTTGATAACGACGATTGGCAGCGTAATCAGCAATTGTGTAAACGCCGAAATCAGGACATTTTCCGTTCCGTTGAAAAATCCGGGTAGTGGCAGGGACAGCATATGCCCCATGGCGATATACATTAGAGGAATTAGCAGGATGATTGACGTGAATAAGCGCCTTTTCATCCCCTCCTGATTATCTTCAGCGAGCTTTTTCCTTGTCTGCCATTCGCTGCGGAAATCGCTCGATCCTTTTTCCCTCGACTGCAATGAGGCAGCACCGTATCCTATTTCTTTTACGGCATTTATAATTTTATCAGTGTTAACTACTGATTCTTCATAGGTAACTGACATCTGATTGGTAAGGAGACTTACATTGACATTCTTTACCCCGTCGAGCTTCTGAATACGCCTTGTGATATTTGCCTGGCAGGCCGCGCAGGTCATACCGGTAATGTTGAATTTTTCGCTTTTCATGATGCTCAGACTCCATTCGCGCTATTTTAATTTTTTTATAAGGTCTACAGCCTCATCAACAACCTGCACGTTTCCGTTTTGGATTTCCTCCACGACGCAGGTTTCCATGTGATCCTGCAAAATGACATAACCGAAACTTTGCAGCGCGCTCTCCACGGCGGCAATCTGAGTGAGAATGTCTCCGCAATACCGGTTGTCGTCCAACATTTTTTTGATACCGCTGAGTTGGCCTATGATTCGGTTCAGCCGGTTTTGCAGCTGATGTTGGGACTGTTCACTACGCGGCGTTTTCTTGTATCGGCAGCAGCAGTCGGCGGCTTCGTCTGAGGTTATCAGGTTATCACCGTTTTTTTTATCTGACATTTCAATCCGTCCTTTTATGTGATATAATTACCCTGTAGGGGTATTTCACACTTTTTTGATTATACCCCATATGGGTATTTGTCAAGCGTTATAATACAAACGACAAAAGAAATTACAAAATCCCTAATGGCGTTTCCTTTTTCATTGACACACGCTATAAAATGTAGTACATGATGACAATTTCCACTGAGGAACTTGAGACGCTGCTTTCATCATATTTTGAGATACCATTTCGATTTCGCATAAGCTTATACAGTAATCAATTGGTATTAAAAATAAATATAATTAAAAAATTTACATAAAAAGCAACCCCCTACCCGGCTTGTCCGGAACAGGATCTGTATGTAATATGATAAATGGAATTATGATGCAATTCTAAGCTTACATCTCCTTCCATCTTTTCATAGCCGCCTTGGAAATCCAGTTCTCAAGCGGCTGAATTTAATAAACAAATGGAGTTGATAACTGTGAAAATCGAAGAGATAAAAAAGACATGGGTATCCGGGAACAGGGACACGCAGTCAGATATGCAGTTATGGGATTCACAAGCGGATGATCCCACTTATCACCATATCTATGATGAGTTTCTTAAACTACTGGAAACGGAAGGGATGATCGATAAAAACTTCAAAGTGTTGGACGTCGGTTGTGGCACGGGTATCTATTCAATCGCTCTTTCTGAGAAGGTTGATTCGGTGATGGGAGTGGATATTTCTCCGAATATGCTTGCTCACGGCACAAAGATGATTGAGAAATCTGGGCTTAAAAACGTCACTCTTAAACATATGGACTGGAGTACAGCAAATATTGACAATTTGGGAATAAAAGAACAGTTTGACCTGGTATTCGCCCATAATACGCCCGCAATCTGCGACATGGGGACGTTCGAAAAATTGAACGACGCGTCGAGGCGCTTTTGTGCGGTCTGTAGCCCGATTAAGATGATTGAACCGATTATGCAGGAGGTCCAAAAAATAGCGGGCGTAGGTAACGGTGAGGAATGTGGCAGCAATTTCGCGTATATGCTTGACATTCTACTGCATAAGAGCTATACACCGAAGCTGTATTATGAAAAACAGGTCTGGCCAATGAACCAGTCTTTTGAGGATGCATGTGCCTTCTACATTGGCAGAGTTAAATTGACAAAAGAACTGAGCGAAAGCAATATTACTGATATCAAGGAGTACCTTATATCACTCGTTAAGGACGGAATTATTTCAGATAAGATTGACACGACCGTTGCCACTATTTACTGGGATAAATAGCAGATATTATTATAAAAACAGAGGAACCGCCCAAAAAAAGGCGGTTCCTCTGTCGGTTTATAATTAGCTCCGTTTTTATCCGCAGAGCGGGACAACAGTACGGTAACCTTGGATGTTCTCTATGGTCACATCCATTCCGTAGACATCGCGTATCGCGTCGATATTCACGGTCTCAACGCCACCGAGCGAATATACGCCGCAGTCCTTGATGAAAAGAAAGCTGTCACAGTAGCGAAGTGCAAGATTGAGGTCATGTATGACGATGATGACACAGATTTTGTCCTTGAGCGCGATATCGCGAATTATTCCCATGACCTCGTATTGGTTTCTGAGGTCGAGATTGCTCGTCGGCTCATCGAGCATGAGCACCTTCGGCTGCTGGGCCAGCGCCCTCGCGAGCATGACCTTCTGCAACTCACCGCCGGAAAGCTCATCGAGATACCTCATGGAGAAATCTTCAAGCCCCATGCGGTTAATAATGTCCCGCGTTATTCTGTGGTCCTCCGTGGTGGGTTCCAATTTAATATACGGTTTTCGACCGAGCAAAACTGCGTCGTAAACCGTAAACTGCGCGCTTTCATTCTGTTGCGCGACATAGGCCATATCCTGCGCGATGGACTGACGTTTCAAGTTTTCTATGTCCCGGCCATCCACTGTAACTGAACCTTCCTGCGGCGTCAGAATGCGGTTGAGGCACTTGATCATTGTACTTTTTCCCGCGCCGTTGTTGCCAAGCACCGCGACGCATTGCCCTTCCTTCGCGTCGAAAGCGATGCCGCAAAGAATTCGGCAGGCTTTGCCGTATGAAAAGCTCAGGTCTTTAACTGTGATCATTGTTTGCAACCCCCTTAAACAGAAGATAAAGAAACACCGGCGCGCCCAGAAGTGACGTTATCGCGCCTATGGGCAGAACGATCGGAGAAACGACGACGCGCGCGAGCGTATCGCTCAGAAGCAGCATAAGCGCGCCGAGAAGCGCTGACGCGGGGAGGAGGAAGCGGTAGTCGCCGCCGATTACGCGGCGTATGAGGTGCGGCGCGATAAGCCCGATAAAACTGATGATGCCGATGAAGGAAACCATGACGGAGGCAATAAAGGAACAGATAACCATTCCGATAAGGCGCATGGTGTCGACATTGACGCCAAGTCCCTTCGCCGTATTCTCGCCGCTCTCAAGCGCGTTATAGTTCCAGCGGTTGAAGAGAAAATAGATGAAACCCACAACTGAGATAACTGACATTATGCCGACCTGCTGCCAGGATGCGCGCCCCAGATCTCCGAAAGTCCAGAACACAATTGCGGCGAGGCTGACGCTGTCGGCAAAATACTGCATGATCGTTGTGCCGCCCGAAAACAGTGCGCTGAGCGCGACACCCGTGAGCACCATGGCTTCCGGCGTTATCCTCTTGAATCTAGATAAGCCCAGAATAACGAAGGTCGAGAGCATCGAGCACACAAAGGCGCAGACCGAGACAAGATATGGATTATAAATCGTCACGCCGTCACTCGTCTGATACTGTACGCCCGCACCGAAGACCACTATTGCGAAAGCGGCACCGAAAGCGGCTCCCTGCGATATTCCGAGAGTGGAGTCCGAGGCCAGCGGATTTCGCATCAGGCTCTGCATCGCACAGCCAGTCGTTGCCAAGCCCGCGCCAGCGGCAATCGCCGCGACAACTCTGGGCAGGCGAATACCGAAGATAACTGTATGATTCTGTACAGTCCCTCTTCCAATCAGTGTCAGGAAGACTTCCTTCACCGTAAGTCCTGCAGAACCTGCGATTATCTCCAGGAACACAGCCGCCAACACCAGAATGAATAGAAGTATTAAAATGATTACCTTATACTGTATGTACTCGCCATATGTCCTGCGTTTAAGTGTCGAATTTAGCATATGCTTGCATCAAGCCCCAATCGTTATCTTGCCGAAGCTGTTTCCAGCGTTCTCGAGTTCGTACATATAGGTCTGACCGAGCATAACCTTAAATATTTCGTCACCTTTTTTATTGAGATCGACGTCGGAGAACTTGTCGGGGTAGATGACCATGCCAGCATAATAGGCGTCAACAATCGCGAGCTCTATATTCGTGCCGTTGTAGTTATAGGATATCTGAGAATAGACCTTGCCGTTTTTGACAGCTTTCAGGTCATCATAAAAGCTCTTGTTCTTTGAATAGTCCTCATTGACCATATTCATGTTTGCGGGGGTAAGAAAAATAATGTCGGGGTTCCAAGTCAAAAGCTTTTCCTTGTCGATAAGGACGGCGCTCTTCTCGCCCGTCTTGTCGACGACATTTTTTGCGTTTATCGCAACGAAGGGGGGATACTGGCCGTATGTGCCTTCTATGCCGTGGCCGCCCTTGAAGCTGACCGCTCCCACGTAGACGGCTGGCTTATCGGTATCCGCAATGTCCTTGGTACGGTCATTTAAATCCTTCTGCCAACCTTTCATAGCTGTAATAACCTGTTCGCAGTGATCCTTAGTCCCCATAATGTCGCCGACAAGCTCAATCGCTTTGTAAACGCTGTCACTGAAAATACCATCGCAGTCAATTGCAACCACCGGAATGTTCGTCTTCTTTTGAAGCTCATCCGCAGCGGAGGCATCGAGATACAGCGAAAAGATGATATCAGGGTGCAAAGTGACGAGAGCTTCGGTATACTGCGAGTCGGTGGCACCGCCAGCTCCCACAGAAGTCAGAGACGCAAATTTGTCCTTGTTCACCATAGTGTACGGCATGGATGCGGTTGCTTTTTTATCCATATCCGTGACGCCTACAAGCTTGTCGGCACAGCCGGCATATGTCAGTATCCTAGCCGCGCTACCCGCTGTTGCGACAGTCTTGATTTCGGAGGGAACTGTTACGGAGCGGCCCAGCAGGTCGGTGACCGTTTTTGTCGTAATTGAAGACGAACCGGAAAGCGAGGCGGAGGATGCGCCGTTTCCGGACCCGCAGCCCGCTAAAAGGGTCAAAATAAGAGCCGCTGCCAACAGCAGTGCAGAGATTTTTTTCATTGTTATCCCCCTCTTTTGTTATCTATCGTATTCTTTGAAACATCCGAGGCAGACGGGCTCGCCGTCTTTGAGGCGTATTCTGTCCTCCCGGGCTTTCTCGCCGCAGACGGAACAGGTCTCAGAACGGAAGAGGCGTGCGCTCTCTGGAAGTTCGAACACTGGTTTTGAATAAGCGAAAAGCTCCTCTACAGGCGCGTTCAATATATAGTCCATCCACTGTTCGCGCGGGATATTATCCTTATTTTCAGCCTTGAAATAGAGTCTCAGGGACTCTTCGCTCTCACGGAAGTAAAAATTGAATGCCATCTTGCCCATACGTTTATAAATCATATTTCCCTTGCCGAGCGTGCAACTTAAAAGAGCCTGAATGGCATCGCATCCGCAGGCGTCATTTTCCGTTATACAGACGATCTGTTCGTCTGGAGCGGCACCAGTCTGGATATGCTGCATGAGCGCCTCCACAGCTTTGAAGCCTATGGCCAGTCCGGGACATTTGTGCCCATGGAACGCTGCGGCTTTTTCCCATTTTTCGGTATCGTACATCTTGTAATCATCCTTTTATTGTTTATTTTTAGTCTTTTAAAATATATTACTACCGTGGAAAGTTTACGCAAGCCCCTAGGGAGGATAGAAAAGTCAATATAGTCTGGTGATATTTTAGTTCAGTTTTAATCAAAATAGAAAAATTGGAATTAATGCTGGTTAAACCCCAATACTAATCCCCCCGTGGGGCTTGCGTGCCTTTTGGAGAGATGTTAATTTATAAAGATATGAAAAATGTTGAATAGAAAGGGGCAGACTCATGGACATTGAAACTGTGAAATCGCTTTGGAAGCCGCACGCGGGGAGCACGAGTGCGGGAATCGAGTGGTGGAACGGAAAGGCTGAACAATTCTCCGCGATGAATCTGCCTACATCTGAAAATAGCATGGGAATGCGAATTATAGAGCGTGAGGGCATTGTCTTTAAAGGATGTTCGGCGCTGGATGTCGGCTGCGGTGGAGGACGATTTTCCTTTGCACTTGAAAATATGGGCGCGCACGTTTCTGCAACGGATTTTTCCTCAGGCATGATATGCAAGGCGAAGGAGAACGCTGCAGCAAGTGGCTCGGGCGTTCTTTTCTCAAATGATGACTGGCGCGAGGTGAATCTCAAAGACAAAGGCTGGGAGCATAAGTTTGATTTGGTGCTTGCGAACATGACACCTGCCGTATGCTCGGCCGATACTTTCCTGAAGCTTTCAGAGGCAAGCCGGAATTGGGTTCTCATGGTTAAGCCCACGCGGCGGGACAACTCCGTGCTGGACAACCTTCTGAAGCTCATAGGCGCGCAGGCCGACACAAAGGCACTCGACGAGACGATCGTCTACGCATTCGCGCTCACATGGATAGCGGGTTTTCGACCGAAACTTGAGTATGAGGACCAGGTTTGGGAAAGCAATCAGCCGATTCAGAAAGCGATCGAAGAATATACGCTGCGCATCGCGTCAATGAATGATCTAACGGATGCAGGAAAGGTAAAGATACGCGAATATCTTGAAAGTATTGCGGACGTCGAGGGTAACATACATGAAACAACGCATACGAAGATTGCGGCTATGTATTGGCAGGTAGCGTGATTATCAACCCGATATGGCATAAGCAGTCCATTTATATATTTGTTGGAGGACTGAATCTTGAAAATAACAATACTATATTTCAGTGAAACCGGAAACACCGAAAAAATGGCGGGTTTCGTCAGAGATGGCATTCTGAGTGCCGGTAATGACATTGAAGTTTTTCTTATGAATATTGTGAATGACGGAAATATCGACAAAGAATTATTAAAAGAAAGCTCCGCGGTGATTTTCGGAACCCCATGTTATGTGGCCAATACCTGCTGGCAAATGGAAAAATTCTTTGACACGCGGTTTGACTGCGATCTTTCCGGTAAGCTTGCGGCGTGCTTTGCAACTGCCGGCTGCATGTGGGGCGGCGCGGACCAGGCTATTATGACTGTTTTACAACTTGCACTGACAAGAGGTATGCTGGCTTATGCAACTGGCACCGAGTTTGGACGTCCTTTTATTCATCTGGGCCCAATCGCCGTACATGATAACCTGAACACTGAACTCTTTACCCTATTTGGAAAGAGAGTCGCGCAAAAAGCGCTTGAATTATTTAACAAATAACATCTACATAACAATTTTAAAGTCAAACCGCACACAAATCAGATTGCAGATGGTTTGACTTTTTTTATTTCCAGCATTCTTTAAATCATTCAAAGTCCGTTAGCAATCGTTACTTTTTGTACGCTTTGATTGGTAACATGGACACTCAACGACAAGTGCTCGGAAGCTCTGCTTGCAACCGTGGACGCATTTCCTGCACAGGTCGTTGTATGTAATGCGGTTGTTGTGGTTGATGAAAAAAGCCCATTCCAGTTTTCGCTTCTTGCTCATTCTCGGCATGGCAAACGCTCCTGTCTGACCGTCGCGGCGACATTACCTATTAGACGGATTTGCTGTCGCTTCTCGGTGTCATTTCCTGCGTTTTTCGCTTCTATAAGCCCTGTTTGCACAATGGGTAATATCCGGATAGGGATATGATAGATGGATATGGAATTGTCGGGATTCGGTATCGTTTTGAGAATGGTTTTAGACTTCATATTTCATGCTCCTTATCTTTGAATTTTTCGGTTTTGGCAAGCATATCGGCGGCCTTACGGATTTTCTCCACGGCCTTGATGTCCTCGCGCATGGCTTTCATACGCTGGTATTGCTCGTCTTTATGGGCAGTCAGGTGTTCAACCTCGGCCCGCCATTTTTGCGGCGCGATAATTTCACCGTATGCTTTCAGATCATCAAAATATTTAGCGGCTGCGTCGAACAGGATCAGTTCGGCGCAGCGCTTCTCCGTAAAGCTCTCCCGTATACCCGGTTTCATATTGGAAAGGTGTTTGTGGGCGGCCTTGGTTTTGGAATACTGCTCCCACATGGTAAGCCGTTCGTTGAGCTTGGCAATCTGGCGTTCGGTGCTTACGATTTCGCCCCACAGAGCGTAATAATCATTGTTCATAGCGGAGATTTTTTCGTAAAGCTCCAACATGGAGGCAATGCCGTTTTCCATCAGAAAGTTGAAAATGGCGGCGCTCTCTTTGAGGGCCTTGACCTTGCCGTAGGTGGTAGTCGGCTTGGCTGCATTCTGCGCTTGTCGGAGTTGTTCCAGAACACTCTGCTTTTCTCCCGGCTTCGCGGTCTGCTGTTTTGACCAGTTATAGAGCCGGGTGATACGTGCCTTGATTTCTTTCAGCAGTCTATTCTGCACTGCAATTTCCCGGTTGACGCTGCCTTTCTCGGTGCGGATGCCGCGTCGCTCCATCTGTGCGGCGGCAACGCCCATGTGGATGGTGGGTATCTGTTCCACGCCCTGACGCGCATAGCTGCGGTGGTCGATGCGTTCTGGCAGGCCCTTTTCCTCTAAAACACGATTGACATACTCAGCCCATGCCGCCCGCCATTCTTCGGCTTTGGCCTGCTCGTTCCAGTCGGTGGTATTGACCCGATGGCTCTTGAATGTGCCGCTTGGGAGCTGGATACGCTGTCCGTGTTCGTAGAGATCGTATTCCTTCCGGCATTTTGCGCTCTATTCGCTATTGGCTTTCAACGGGCGCATGGTCAGCATGATATGAGCGTGTGGATTGCCGTCGTCCTTGTCGTGAACGGCGAAATCCGCGCACATTCCGGCGGCGATAAAGTTATCCCGGACATAGGCGCGGACAAGGTTGATCCGTTCTTGACGCTCAAGCTCCACAGGCAAAGCAATTTCAATTTCGCGGGCAAGCTGGGCATCGCGGCTTTTCTCGATTTCCTCCACACTATTCCAGAGCGTGGAGCGGTCTGAGAAGTCAGGCGGGGCATGAGATGGCAACAGAATTTCCGTGTAGACAACGCCGCGCTTTTTTGTATAGTCGTGGGTCATGCCGTCCCACTCGTTTAAGAGCTTTTCGCCGCTGCGGTAGGCGGCTGCGGCAACTGCGCTTCGGCCTTCGTTGCGCTTGATAATCTTGATGCTGCAATGGTAAATCGCCATAGAACAACCTCCTTCTGGCGGCGATAAACAAAACCTCAAGCCGGGTCATATTCTCCGCAGAGAATGTGGCGCGGCATGAGGTTTTACAGCTGGTTTGGAGGGCGTAGCCCTCCATCGCGTCCGCAGGACGCAACAAGCACGGCACCCGAAGGGTGTATAAGTGCGCCATTAGTGTCCTAATGGATTTTCCGTTACCTCGCGTTCTGCTTGCTTTTCAGCTTCTCCTGTACCTCCGGAAGCCGGGAAATATCTGAAAGGAACGTCCTGACTTTCTCATTTGACAGAGAAATGGCTGAAGGAAAGACGCTTTCGAGAATAGCCCCGCGCTCGATAAGGCGATGTGTTCGCACTTTTCGTTCGGCATCGGATTTTTTGCTCAGCAGAATCTTCCGATGGTTTTCAAGCTGCCGGATTTCTTCCTTGACGCTTTGGATTTTGCCATAGTCTTTTGACATTCTCGTTCCCTCCATTTCGTTTTTAAGACGCAAAAAGGCGGCTCACGGTAATCCGTAAGCCGCCCTGTGCGGTCAACATCACATTATTATTATGCACAATTCCGTTTCAGTTTCTGCTTCTTTTCATACTTGCGCTGCGCTTCCCGGTGCCGCGCCCGTTTTACCTTTGCCTTTTCTTCCTCCGCGATTTCATCCGGCGTGGGTTCCGGCACCGGCACGTCAAATTTCCCGATGAAGTTCAGGTAAATATCCACCTTTTGGGTGCGCTCGCCGCTGGATTTGTCCGCTTCATGAACCACGATTTTTTCAACATATTCGTGAATCATCGGCGCGGTCAGTTCAGTAAAATCGGTGTACCTTTTGACAATCTCAATGAATTTGTCAGCCCGGGCGGTATCGGCGTCAAAGCTGTCCAGCCCGGCCTGCAATGTCTTAATGGAATGCTCCAATTCCGCCTGTTCCCGTTCATATTCCGCGGACAGAAGCGAAAAGCGTTTGTCTGTCAGCTTGCCGCTAACGTTGTCCTCATAAATTCTGCGGATTAGCGTGTTCAGTTCGTCAACGCGCTTCTGTTCTTTTGCAATCTGCTTTTTGTGGGACCTCGCCGTTTCCATTTGCCGGACGGTGGAAACCTCGCGCACCTGCCGGATAAATTCAGCCTCGTTGGATTTTGCAAAGCCGCTGACCTTTTTGATCGCGTCAAGCACAAGTTCCCTTAACACGGCGGTTCGGATGCTATGCGAACTGCATTGCCGATTGAAGCGTCTGCCCGTCAGTGAATAGGTGGAGCAAACGTAAACGTCCCTCGGGCAATGGGTGCAGGTATATCCCTTTTTGTTCACAAATGTTGTCTGATACGGGATTCTGTGATTATACAGCTTCGCGCCGCAATCGGCGCAGAATACCAGCCCCGTCAGCGGATTCGCCTCGCCCAGGCTGTCCGTGCGCCGCACGGTCTTCCGGCACCGTTGGGCGGTTTCCCACGTTTCGCGGTCTACAATCGCGGGATGCGTGTTTTCAAAAATGGCCCAGTCTTCTTTCGGGGCTTCTTTTGCCCGTTTGTCCTTGTAGGAATCTTTGTAGCTGCGGAAGTTGACCGTATGCCCCAGGTATTCCGGCTTTCCAATCAGGCGGGCAACAGTGTTTCCGCTCCACGCATACGGAGTGGAGCTGTCGTATTGCGTACGGTTGGAAAATCCCCGCGTAATCATATAATACGACGGCCGTTCGATCTTTTCATCGGCAAAAATACTTGCAATTTCGCACGGCCCCTTGCCCTCGATGGTGAGACGGTAAATGCGGCGTACAACCTCGGCGGATTCGGGATCAATTATCCATTGCTTATCTTTGTCATACCGATAGCCGTAGATAACTTCAGTGGTCAGGCGTTCCCCGCGTGCGCCCTTTGCTCTCATGACAGCCTTGATTTTGCGGCTGGTATCACGCAGATACCACTCCGACATGATGTTCAAAAACGGGGCGAACTCGCCGCTTTCCTGATTCACGCTGTCTATGCTGTTGGCTATGGCGATAAAGCGGACATCTTTCTCGCGGAACATAACCTCGGTGTAAAAACCGACTTGTAGATAGTTGCGCCCGACGCGCGACATGTCTTTCACGATAACCGTTCCGATTTTTCCGGCCTCGATTTCGGCTATCAGCCGTTTCCAGCCGGGGCGTTCAAAATTCCCGCCGGAAAAGCCGTCATCGGTGAAATGGGCAAAATTATTATAGCCGTTCTTGAGGGCATAGTCCTCCAGCATCTGTTTCTGATGGATGATGGAGTTGCTTTCGCCCTGCAACTCGTCGTCTCGCGACAAGCGTTTATACAGGGCGGTGATTTTTGTTGTTTCCGATTGCCTGTTCAAAGTGAACTCCTTTCAGGCAACCGGCTCATTTGCAGTAACAAAATTATATCATAAAGGCGGCGGGATGTGATAGCATTTTTTGTTATTTTCATTGTCCCGCCGCCTTTATGTCCGCCGTCTCGTTTTTTATGAGGCGGGCTATTTTGTCGTTTACGGTTTCCTTGCTGGTCTGGCTGAAATGTACGGACACTTCATATGTGGTGGAGCCGATCCGCTTCAGCATGATTACAGGCCGCGCCTGATCTTCGCTGTCAGGAGTTACCGCGACATTGGAAGATTTATTCACGCAATCAGCCCCCTTCATTCGGACTTTGATTTTTAATAGAAATGTAAATGGAACATCTCCCTTACGATGGATTTTTCAAGGCCGCCCCGGAGGACGGCGGCCTTGGTATTTGCTTTTTGCTTTCATCCCGGCTGCGTTCCTGCGTCCGGCCTTGTTTGACCATTGGGCGCGTTAGCTCGATTTCATCCCCTCGCGCCGTCCCTCCGAGGCGGCATTGGCAAGGCGGCTGATTTCGGTATCCAACCGGCTGCATATTTAGTTTTCCTGTCCTCGAATATCATCGCATATTTGATTGATTAATCAATAGATTTGCGGTACTATACAAGTAATGACTGAATTGACGAAATATTATTCCTGTTACATATTAGGGTGATCGTATGGACTATGATTTTACAAAACGCGAACCCGGCTTTGGGCGGATTGTTTTTGCCCTCTGCATCGACCGAAAGAAGCTGACGGAACGGATTGTCATTGGCGAAACGGGCGAAGTGCGCCTCCGTAGGCGATGTTTATTACGACCGTACCCGCCGATTGGGACAATTGCTTCTCGACTTTGAAGCCGATCCGGACAACCGCTGGAATGCAAACGCCATGTTTTTAAGGGAGACTTACGGGAAGATATCCCCGGCAAGGGGGGTGCGCTGGAAAACCGTTAAGCCCGGAGCTGATTTCCTCCGAAAAAAGTATGACGGCGGGGAGCCGTCTGCCATGTTTGCCGCCATCCGCACATGGGAGGAATATCTGAACTGTTACAGGCTGAATCACGGCCATCTGTTTTTTGACCGCGTGTCGATGCTTTACAGGCCGTTTGTCCTGTACGGGCAATACAGGCCATGGCGGGAGGAAGCCGCCAAAGCCCTTTCCAAAACAATTCATGACGACGAAAGCCATGTGGAGCTATGGTATCCCATGGGGAAGCGGCCCTTTGAGTGCATCGTTGCTTTTTCCTCTTTCCAGCCGGTGATTTTTTACATGATGAACAAGATCGAGGAATTGGGCTATGTCTTTCAGGAGTGCAAAGTCTGCGGAAATCCTTTTCTCGCCCGGAGCAGGCATTACGAGCTCTGCGGCGAGAAGTGCCGAAAGGCGCAGGCGCTGGAAGCGAAGCGGCAGTTTGACGAACGCGCCAAAGGCAGCAGGCCGGAACAGCTTTACGAATCGGCTTATTATTACTGGTACAACCGCTTGCGGAGCATGAAACGCGCGAAAGCCGCCCCCGAAAAGGTGGCGGCTGTTGAGGAAGCGTTCAAAGCGTTCCGTGAGGAAGCGAAAAAGCAAAAATCCGAAGTCCGGCGCGGAGAGCGCAGGCTTTCGGATTTCTCGGCGTGGCTTGTGGACGGGCAGGACACGATTGACCACTTGATAAAGGAGGAATGACGCTTACCAAACGGCATTACATATTCCAGACGCAAAAGGAGCCGCCAATGGCAGCTCCTTTTGATGTGTTTATGTATTTTCTTGTTCGTTTGAAAGTGCCTCTGTTTCCTGTGTTATCTCCAATGCGATCAGCAGGCCAAGCCGGAATCCGCAGGTAAAATTCTCATATCCATAGATGGTCGCAATCTCCTGAGAGATGTTTTCCATCTCGTCAAACCGTTCCCGGTCGCTTTCAGAAAGCCTTTCCCGAAGGTATTCCTTTTCCTCGCCCCGCTTCCGGCAAAACTCCCGGTATTTCGGCTGCTTTGGATTGACCTGTTCAGCGGGGAAAATCTCGCCGTCGTAAAGCTGTTGTAAAATGGTCTTACTCATTGACGATTACCTCCGCTTCTTTCGCCACGTCCGTCATGAGCAATACGCCCAGTGAGAAGCCATAGGAGAAAACGTCCTCTTCCTCGATGTCCATCATCTGTGTGTGCAGACTCATAAACATCTGAAACCGCTGGTAGTCTTCTGGTGACAGCTTTTGCATGAAATACCGTTCCTCGTCTTCGAGCTTGTGAAGCGTTTCAAGCTGCTCTCTGTTGTGGGAGGCACGACGCTCCCACGGGATGATTCTGCCCCTGTACAGGTCGCGCATAGTGCTTTTCATAAAACCGTTCCTTTCATGTTTGTCCTTGCAACACTTGAAAGGCGGGATATTTTCTGATATGCTTGTTTTGCACCGCCCTCGGGTGTTGCATGTGGAGGCGGAGGTTCATCTTTCCGGGTGGTCGCCGCTTCCCGTTTTTTATTGCTGCAACTGGAAATTACAGGCAGGTTATGCCGCCTGACCGATACTCCTCCTTCCCGTTCCCGCAGAACCGTCAAATTCCTACAAATGAGCCGGTTGCTATGCTTTAGTGGTGGTAGTATCATTACCACCCTTTACAGCATATATCTCATGCCTGCGGCGTTGTGCCAACCTGTGAGGCAATCTGGCCCACTTGACAGTTAACGTTGTCGAACATGCCGGACAGGTTGTTCATAATACCGCTGACCAATATTTCTTTCAGCCATTCGGTTATTTGCTGCTTTATTAAATCCAAACGGCAGTACCTCCCTTTTGCCCCATTCTATATGGAATGAAGCATTCTTTTTGACATCAGCCGAACAGGCCGGAGAGCAATGGAACGAGCGTTACTCCGATAAGTATTACTCCACCACCTGCCATTAGCTGTTTTATACCTTGAGATTTCGCGCTTGGATTGTCGTTGCCGTAACCTTCCAGAAGGTTAATTGCACCCCAAATAGCAAGGCCAGCGCCGAGCGCGATGACAAGGGTCTGGAGAACTCCTACCGCGGAATTAAAGAAACTCATAATTTTCCTCCTTTTTTTGTGATTTTAGATATGAAAAAGAGCCTGAATTTAAATCAGGCCCTGCGATGGTACTATATTTCTTCCTTCATTATCGGGCATAAAAACGCCGCCCAAATAGTCTATTCGGGCAGCATTCTATTGATTTTCTATTGTTCCTTTCCATTGAAAAAGTCTCTTGAACACATTCACTTTGATACTTGACGAACACAATCTTGCAATTCAGTTATAAACGTACCTATTACTTCAACATATTCTTCCGGTCTTTCTTTCTGTGACCAATGCTTACAGCCTTTCATTATATATAGCCGTCCATTTTTAACACTTCGGGATGCCTTTGCTACGTCCTTCACTTTGACAAAAGAGTCCTTTTCTCCATTAATGAACAGAACTGGCATTTGTAGTTCTTTTAATTGTTCTGTGTAGTCCGGTATAGTCCCACGCTTTGTTAATGAACTTCTTTGATAATCCTGCATTGATTTCTCAGGATTTGGGATTTGACATAAGGCAAAGACTTCATCGATCAATGTTTTGGATATCTTCGATCTATCACCAATCAGTGAATATTTTAAACTCCATTTTACCATACATCGGTATTTTGCAAACATACTATATGAAACTTTTAAAAGCGATGTATTTACATACCAATAATAAAAGCTGTGCATTGGCATCTTACTGACTAATCCCCATGAATCTACAGGAATTAGGGCTATTACTTTATCAGGATTTTTCAGGGTATACCCGATGGAAATTGCTCCGCCCATTGAAAGACCCGATAATACGAATTTGTTAAGATGCAATTGATCCACAACACTCTCTACCGCCGATATGTGCTTTGGATAAAACGATTCTCCCTCCATACTTTCCGGCCTGTCGCTCTTTCCGTATCCGAGAAGATCGATTGCATATACGGTATACTGTTCCGGCATGGAATTCATGATTTCTCGCCAGGAGAGCATCGCGGAATCCAATCCTCCGCCGTGCAGCAAGACAAGTGGGATATTTCCCGTCCCGTTTTCATAAACAGCAATATTGCCTTGATCACATTTCAACAGGTATTCTTTCATAGTATTTATCCTCGCTATCTAATTAATGTAATAATGATTTTTCAAAGACAGCATCATTTTTTGAAACAGCGGTAATATTGCATTGATTTTTTCGTTATCTAAGTTCTCTTGGCCGCGCATACAGCCTTCTGCTATAAATAAAATGATATTTACAAGAATCTCTGCATCGGAGTCATTTTTAAACTGCTGATAATCAATGATATTCAAGATCTCTTGTATTCCCAAATGTGTCATATGTTCCTTTTTCCCCAGCAATTCATGTTGAACGCTATCATCAGATTCATAATAAGCCCTGGTTGCAAATTTAATTAAGTAAGGGAAATCATGCATGATTAGGAGCCTGTGTTCAACGGTTTGATTTACTAATTCAAACAGGTCAAATTTTTCATCATTATCTCTTTTTATTTCGTCTTTTGTTAAAAACTTCATTGCCATATCGAATAGGAATAAATAGTACTCTTTTTTATTTTTGAAATAGTAAAACAATAAGGATTTTGAAATATTAGCCCCATCTGCAATTATGGCCATGGAAGCTTTTTTATATGGATATAGCGCAAAAGCCTTATATCCTGCATTAATCAAGTTCTTTTGTTTTTCAGATGGCAAATCATAATACTTGGAGTTCATGCTTTCACCTCTTATTGACCTAAACGGTCAGTGGATTAACTTCATTGTAAATCCATTGACCGTTTTTGAGAAGACCATAGGCATTGTTTTTTAATTAGAATTCGGAAATCGAGTGCTTGGGACCAAAATAATCTACAGTTGAGGCGATGTTCGTTTTTCAACATCACTGTCTTAATTATCCGTTTTTAAATGTTTTTATATACAACATTACCTGCCTGTTAGCCCTCTTCTTTTAATTATTATTCCATTGCTTCCTTATAGACACTGCCCATTTGCGCCTGGATTGTCGTTCCCGTAACCCTCCAGCAGGTTGATGGCACCCCAAATGGCAAGCCCCGCGCCGAGGGCAATCACAAGGGTCTGAAGCACACTTACCGCGCTGTTGAAAAAGCTCATACTGTTACCTCCTCATTTTTGATTCCATATATAAAAACGCCGCTATTCTGCGGCTTCTGCTTTACCGGAGAGATTTATGGTATAGGTATCGAACACATCATCCGGTTTCGGTTTTAACTTTGTTGACAGGTACTTTTCAATATTGAAAGCGTTGCGGGAATTATAGTCGGACAGGTACTTGTAGTTTGGGTGCTGGGTTATGTCGTACTTGTCCGAGAGAAAAGGGCGGACGCCGCGAAGCTGGAGGATACATTTTCCGCCGTCGAGTACGGCCAGCTCATCGACCGAGGCCAAGTCTTTCCCCAATTTCTGATAATTAAGGCTGTGTGAAACCTCACGGCCTCGGCTTTCTCCTGTGTTGAAGGTATCTATTGTCTCTTTTCCAAGGGATTCGGCCAGTTCCTTTAAAGTGGTGCGCTCCTTGCCGCCGAGAAAAATGGTGCTGTCGCAGTTGCCGATGATCGTATCACAGTTATCCTTATATAAAGCTTTGAGCTGACTCTGCGCCTGCAAGACAAGGCAGGCAGAAATTTCACGACTGCGGATGGTAGCCATGAGCTTTTCCAGCTTGGGTATCTGGCCGATGTTGTAGGCTAAGTACCCAGCGCCTTACCGCATTACTGCGGCAGGTTTCCGGGCACTCGCCCCGGAACCGTACGTACACCTCTCGATGTATACGGCTCCCCCTCTACTCAAATCTACAGATGGATATTTGCGTGACATTCTCTACAAACAATCAGGGTTTTGCGCCGCTTTTCCAGCATTACCCGTTCCCACTGCGTTTCTCCGGATAGATCCTTCAGCGTTCTCACCTGATGCACCGTCACATCCTTACTGAGCGCGCCGCAGAGGTCACATTTTCCCGCTTTGAAGCGGAAAAACAGCTCTCCGGGTTTATTCAGCTTGGCATATTCAGGCGTTTGGTCAACGAAGCCTCCCATTGCGTATTTCATGTGGGGAAAGCCCTCATTGTAAAACACAATGCGCTTTTCACCGGATTTATTGCGATAGGGAACGGAAAACACGCCGTTTTTATGGTATTTCAGCTTGGCCTTGGTCATGGTAATGCTGTACTTTCCGGCAAAGGTTTTGTACATGCTGTATTCCATTACATACCGGAATTTGTTTAGCACCGACACATTGGATGCAAGGCGGTAATAGTTATAGATACCCCTGATTTGTGAATTGTACTGCGTCACGATCTCATGGGGAACGAGATACATATAGTCGTCCCGCTGTAGCGGCTTCCATTTTTCTTTCCCGTACTCGTCCTTCACAATTTTCAGCACGCCGTAGTCCAGCAGTTTCCCAATCCACTTCTCGCGGGGCAGATAATGAGAAGACTGATATTCCTACTACTGGCAGCGATATCTCGGCAAACCTGTCGGAGAAAACGGAAGGTAATACACCCAAACTTGTGAAGAAAATCGGCGCGACCACCTACGAGGTGTCAATGTTTTTCAGCAAGACCAGCAAGGAAACCATAGACGATAAAATTATGTGGCTCATAAAGAACGACACGAACTTGAAGTAAAATTTGCACTCTGTCCTTAACTTACAAATCCAAAAGGAAGCATCATTATCTAGTGCGGAAAGCTTTTGCAGCGCAGGGGCTACCGCATGAAAATCCTCAATACTATCAACTTCAAAAAGTCGATGCATTATAATCCCTTTGCTTATATCCATTCGGAGAAGGACATTTTGAAGCTGGTCACGGCACTCATCACCAACACCAGAGGTGAAGGCAAAGAGGGGGATGATTTTTGGGTTAAAGCCGAGACGCTTTTATACACTTCAATCATCGGCTATATCCATTATGAAGCCCCGGTTGAGGAGCAGAATTTTGCTACTCTGATTGAGTTTATCAACGCTTCCGAAGTTCGCGAGGACGATGAGGAATTCCAGAATCCCGTGGATCTTCTGTTTGAAGCTCTTGAAAAAGAAAAACCAAACCACTTCGCAGTTCGGCAGTATAAAAAATACAAACTGGCAGCGGGAGTTATATGCTCTAAGAGGCTTATTTATCATGATTTTTGTCATGGTTGGTGAAAGCACTTAGGGCATTTTACATACAGGAGGGCGAGGGCATGAGCAGCGGCAAGATTACCCCGTTATACGAGCGCTTATCCCGCGACGATGAGTTGGATGGAGAAAGCAACAGCATCATTCATCAAAAGCAGTTGCTGGAGGATTATGCCCGCAGAAACGGTTTTCCGCGCCCGACCCACTTCACCGACGACGGGATAAGTAGATGAGATAGGGATAGGATAGATGGATGGATTTGGAATTATTATGATGCTACTTGAAAATCAGCTCTTGTTTATATAAAAATATTCGGCTAAAGAGTTGATATTGCAATGCAATATGCATATAATATATATGCAGTGAATTGCAAAGGAGCTGATTTCTATGGCTAATACAACAAATTTTAGTGTCCGTATGGACAGCGACATTAAAAAGCAGTGTGAGGCGCTTTACGGAGAACTCGGCATGAATCTTACGACGGCCATTAACGTGTTCTTGAGGCAGTCACTTCGGTCTGGCGGTTTTCCGTTTGATGTGACCCTCAATACACCTAACGCCGTTACTATGGCCGCTATGCAGGAAGCCGAACGCATTGCCCGTGACCCCAACGCAAAACGCTACAGCGATGTAGAGGAAGCGTTGAGGGAACTTAAAAAATGAGATTAGATATTGTCTGGACAGCGCAATTTAAGAAGGATTACAAACTTGCAATGAAACGCGGGCGCGAAATCAATCTGCTGGATGACATCATTCGCCTGCTTTCCAAGGGAGAGCAGCTACCGGAGAAGAACCGTGACCATGCCCTATCAGGGAATTGGACGGGGCACCGGGAATGTCACATTCAAAGCGACTGGCTACTTGTATATCGCGTCGATAACGACATCCTCGTGTTGACGCTGACACATACCGGTTCTCACAGCGATTTATTTGACAAATGACAAAATGCCGCACGGGATTAAACCTGTACGGCATCTTGCTTTTTCTGCCTCTCAACTTAAATTTTAGCGTTCTTGCTCGTTTTCTTGGGTTTTATCAGCTCTTGTAAGCGCGTCGGCGGTTCTTCGGATTTTTTCTACGGCCTTGATATCCTCACGCATGGCTTTCATACGCTGGTATTGCTCGTCTTTATGGGCGGTCAGGTGTTCAATCTCAGTCCGCCATTTTTGCGGTGTGATGGCTTCTCCGGATTCTTTCAGATCATCAAAATATTTAGCGGCGGCATTGAACAGAATCAGTTCGGCGCGGTGTTCCTCTGTGAAGGTTTGCTGCATATCCGGCTTAATATTGAAAAGACGTTTTTGGACGGCCTCGTTTTCTGAATACTGTTCCCACATAGAAAGGCGTTCTTTGAGTTTGGCGATTCGACGTTCGGCGCTCACGATCTCGCCGCGCAGGGCGTAATAATGGCTGTTCATAACGGAGATTTTTTCATACAGCTCCTGCATGGAAGCAATACCGCTTCCTCGCAGAAAGTTGAAAATTGCGGCTCTCTCTTTGAGAGCCTTGACCTTGCCATAGGTGGTGGAAGGCTTGGCTGCATTTTTGCCTGATGGAGCTGTTCCAGGATGCTACGCTTATCATCCGGCTTCGCCAGTTGCTCTTTCGACCAGTTGTAAAGCCGAGTAATCCGTGCCTTGATTTCTTTTAACAGCTTGTTCTGTGCGGCGATTTCACGATTGACGCTGCCTTTTTCTGTAATGAGGCCGCGGCGTTCCATCTGCGTAGCAGAAACACCCATATGTACGGTAGGTATCTGTTCCATGTCCTGCCGGGCATAGCTGCGGTGGTCAATGCGTTCTGACAGGCCCTTCTGTTCCAAAGCGCGGTTGACATACTCGCCCCACGCCGCTCGCCATGCTTCGGCTTTGGCCCGTTCATTCCAGTCGGTGGTGTTGACACGATGACTTTTGAACGTGCCGCTTGGGAGCCGGATGCGCTGACCGTTTTCGTCGAGATTGAATTCCTTTCGGCACTTCGCGCCCCATTCGCCATTGGCTTTCAATGGCCGCATGGTAAGCATGATGTGAGCGTGCGGATTGCCGTTGCCTTTGTCATGAATGGCAAAGTCCGCACACATCCCGGCTGTAACAAAGTTGTTCCGGACATAGGTGCGGACAAGGATTATTTGTTCTTGACGATCAAGTTCCACAGGTAGAGCAATTTCAATTTCGCGGGCAAGCTGAGCGTCACGGCTTTTCTCGATTTCTCTACGCTGTTCCATAGCGTAGAGCGGTCTGCAAAGCCCGGCGGGGCATGCGCTGGCAAAAGAATTTCCGTATGGACGACCCCGCCCTTTTTCGTATAGTCGTGGGTCATACCGTCCCACTCGTTAATAAGCTTTTCGCGGCTGCGGCAACAGCGCTCCGGCCCTCGCTACGCTTGATAAGCTTAATGCTACAATGATAAATCGCCATAGGCAAACCTCCTTCGGCAGTAACTTCCGGCCTCGAAGAAAATCACATACTCCGCAGAGAATGTGACTTTCTTTGAGGCATGCTAGAGGTTTGGGGAGTGCAGCTCCCCATCGCGTCCGCAGGACGCAACAAGCACGGCACCCGTAAGGGTGTATAAGTGCGCCCTTAGTATAATTACACTAAGGGATTGAGCTAGTTTTCAAAGAAATGGATCCCCGGTCAGCAGGCTTCCAATGGACACAGCCGGATCATGGAACTACACTGAAGGCAAAACAGGAGTATGGACGGGTGCGTCCTTGGGCTGGCGATTTTCTTTCGCTCTATGCCTGTTGTACAGTCAGTCCATCCTTTCAGCGGCGTTTTATGATTTGGCTGGTTGGGGGCCTTTTGGCTATACCTGCATCACGCGCTAGGCTGTATCGTCGCATGAACGGAGGAAAGCCTGTTATTTTGCGTAAAGAAGGTAATAGCTTGAAAGAAAAGAAATTGGAATGCCTTTCCGTGGGCATTGATGTCGGCGCGGATTTCAGCTTGATGGCAATTGCGCTGCCGACGTCAGAATTAATTGGTCGCCCCTACAAAATTCTGCACAGCAGCCAGCGCTCTGTTCAAGGAGCCGTTGATCATATCCTGGATTTGTGCAGGCAATACCAGCTCCCAGCGCGCGTTTTCATGGAGGCCACTGGCATCTATCACTATCCGCTGTATTACCGAATACGGGATGCCGGGATAGAAGCATTCATTTTGAATCCACTGATTACCCACGCTGCCAAGGACATTAATGTGCGCAATATCCATAACGACAAATTCGATGCGCAGAAGATTGCCTTACTGGGGCTGCGCTCAGGCTTAAAGACTTCCATCGTCCCCGATGATGATGTGGCGGCAATTAAGGCAATTGTGCGCGAATACCATTCCATGAAAAAGGAATGCTCCATGTACGTTTGTCGTCTGAAGAATCAGCTCCGTCAGATGTTTCCGCAATACCTTCCGCTCTTTTCTAAAGTGAACGGAAAGGCGTCCCTAGAGATTTTAGAGCGATATACAACTCCGGATGCAATTCTCACGACAGGGGCTGAAAAACTGTCCGCAGTGATCTGTAAAGCCTCGGGGAAAGGTCTCGCAAAAGCGCAGGAAAAGGCCGAGCAGCTTATTATTGCTGCCCATGAAGCCTTGGCATTCGGGCATGGTAACAGTGGTATTTGCTACCTGATCCGGCACTACGTTGAAATGATCCGATTGTTGGAAAATCAAACGGAAACTCTTATTAAGCAGGTGCGTAGGAGCCTTACTGAACGGCCGGATTCACAGCTTTCAAAGCAGGTAAAACTGCTGCAAACCATCCCCGGTGCTGGCTTTTTGACAGCGGTAACGCTGGTGTGAGAGATAGGCAATTTCAGCGCGTTTCGCCTGCCAAAACAACTCTATGCCTACTTTGGCCTCGACCCTGTTGTAAAACAGTCGGGCAATTTTGTCGGTACAGACTTGAAAATTTCCAAGCGCGGCTCACCATATGCTCACCGCAGTGTTTATGTTCTGGCACTACAATCTGTGAGCCTGCGGCTGAACGGAGAACCAAAGAATCCAGTCCTTCGCAACTATTACCAAGAAAAGTGCAAAAGCAAGGCCAAAATGACCGCGCTGGGGGCTGTGATGCACAAGCTCTGCAACATTGTCTTTGCCATTCTCCGGGACGAAAAACCATTTGAGCTGGTCTATCCGCAGGAGCAGCGTCAAAGGTTCCAAACGGTCGCCGCTAAAATTGCCTAAGCACTTCTCTCAAACTCAGGGATTCAAAGAACCCCTTGTTTTGTAGCGCTCATTTTTGTGGTACTGTTTGCTGAAAAAAGTTCTTGCGTTTTTTAGCTGCACTGTAACCAAGGGAGTTATCCTGTATCCCCGTTTTCCATCTCTTTTTTCAACAGACTCCGTACCTCCGGCAGCTACGAAACGTCCGATAAAAGCGCCTTTACTTCTTCATTTGATAGAGGAATGACAGAAGGAAATATGCTTTCCAGAATAGCCCCGCGCTCGATAAGCCGATGTGTCCGTTCTTTGCGTTCGGCGTCAGATTTTTTGTTCAGTACAATCTTCCGCCGGTTTTCAAGCTGTCGGATTTCGTTATCGGCACGTTCCTTTTCGGAGTTCAACTTGTCAATGGTTTTCTTCTTCAGTTTTGTCATTGTGACGCTCATTTCTGCACGATGGCATAAAAAAAGCAACCGTTTCATAAAGAAATGGTCGCTCACTGTGGCTATATTCAATTTTAAGAATAATATGCTGGAATTGTTATCTTAAGAGAAGAATATACTTACACTCTTTCTTGCCCTCATTTCATCTCTAACTATTCTTTAAAAATGTTATTATTTTTAGCCAAGCAGATTTGGTATTTTCAAAATCTTTATAATGCTCTTCCACATGAACATGAAAATACTCAAGCTCATCCAATATATTATTAAACCCGTCGTCTTCAAAATAATTGCAAATCTTTGGAACGACATTTTCTAAGTTCTTTCTTATTTTAATGATTTCCGCTTCATAACCTTCTCTTTGAGTGATATAGAGCAAGAGCGGCTTATATCTGATCCATCCGACGGAGGCGCTTAAAAATCTTTTAGTATTCGCTCCAGAATCAGCCTTCATTGCGTTTAGTTTATTGGGAAGCACACCGAGGAGTAAATGCTCATAGGTTAAAAAACCGTCATGGAAGGTATAGCAAGGAACTTTTCTTATGGTACAGTCACAAATACAGGTGCTTAGAAAGGTGTCTTCTCCTCTTGCCCCCGGCGGATTGTAAAACGGAAATAATTTATCTAGATTTTTAAGATTAAAGCCTAGGTTAGCACCCGATATGAATTTCATTCCGCTTTTCTCATTAACGACTTCAACTTTTTTGCTGTTTATAATATCAAGGTCGGCATAGGTAACGCCGCCGTCATTCATTTTTGCTTTGATTGAGTCCCAGTTAATAATATCGTTGCTTATTGACTCAATAAAAGTTCTGAAATCATCCTCGGAGAGCTTGCTGTTGAAATCTAATTGCGGAATCGGCGAAATATAACCACAATGATGCCCATTTGTCATGTCTGCATGCATAATATTTTTAATATGAGTTGATAAAACTTCTTGGCCTTTCCAAGCAATACTGTTGCTAATTCTAATATTTGCAATTGGATATTCGTCATCATCAAAGAAAATGAGATAGTCCATTTTGTTCTTAAGTGCAAAATACAAGACGGCATTTCTTTTCATTGCGTAGCCTTCGCCAAATATCAGCTTGGCCTCTTCTACGGTAACGACCTTCTTTTCAACAAGAAGTTGGGCCTCGTTAATGATTGCGGAATTGCCTAAGTAATGGGCGGAATCAACCGTATCCAATATTTCTTCGTCAGTAATTTTATAATCACTCATGGTTGTGCCTGTATATTTCAAATCGTAGGCGACAAAAAGGTGAAGTGCAATCTTTTTGTTATCGACAAGACCAGATTCATTCCAGTTATTAATGTAAGTTTTAATCACATTTTTGAAGTTTTTGCGTCCAGTCACAAAGCCAATGCCAATATTTATCTTCTGTTCGTTGATGTTTATATGATTTACCCCCTAATTGAGTCTTCGTATAACTATCGGATTTCTTGTATGGAATACAGGTCAAGAAGCTGGAATCATCTGTTCATTATGGGTGCATCACGTTTAGCCGGTCGACTATTTATTCGGATTTCAGATATTTTTTGATCTCCAGATAAGCCAGCCAGAAGGAAATAGTACTTTCTGCGCTCTGATTTGGATTCAATCTGTCGTATTCTATTCCGTCATGACACCCGCCGGTCTCGTCGTCCAACAACGTACAGTGCTTGGAATTTCTGCCCAAATACCAGTAAAAACAGGTTTTGGCCTTGTCTATATACCTTGCATTTTTCGTTAATAAGAAAGCTTCTATATAGGTGGATGCTGCTTCACAAGCTTCCACTGTTTGTTCTACAAATGGACTGGCTTCAGCTCCTTGGAAAGCCAATCCATTTGTGCCGATCGGCTTAAAATAATACTCTGTAAAAGTTTTGCTTTCCAGGAAATGCAGGCTATTCAGTCCAATGTTTAAATACCGTATTTCCTTCGTGATTTTGTGTGCGGTGAGTAATGCCAACGGCAGTACCGCATTACCGGAGGTCAATTTATCTTCAAACCAGCGCCAGGCACCATCCTTGTAATGGATATAATGATCCGCAAGTGAAGCAGCTAGCTTTGAAATATATCCATTGGTCTTTTCCTGATTGAGATAACTTAATCCGATGATCACATATGCAATTGCATTGGAGGAAGTTAGTTTCATGCAATGGGGCAGAGCTTTATCAATCAGGCCACTTATGGCCCTGGTAATACTGGGTGGGACATTGTCATCCGTAAAAGTGTAGCACAGCGCCCAAACGCACCGGCCGAAGCATTCTTCTGAGTTATTATTATCTGAAAACACATGATCATATCCCATTAAATTCTGAAATGTGCCGCCTGCATTCTGGGCGTTAGCCAAAAAGGAAACATATCTATAAATTAGACAGGCAATTCTTTTTGAACGATTTTGATCAAATAGCTTAACAGCCATTACGAGCGCTCTTGCATTGTCGACGGTTGTATATCCCATTGTGATATCTGGAATGCTGTAGTCAGAATGATGAAGTATTCCGGTTTTGTCGGTTATGCGGAAAATATGATCTGTTTTTAATTTTATTTGTTTATTACTTATTGCCACTTAGTACCTCCGATTCTTTATTGATATTCTGTGGTTTAGTTTCTTGGCTTTTTTGGTAGTTGCTGTTGGTTGCGGGTTGTAAAATAGCCGTCTTAAAGAGTTTCTTCTTTTTTTTCAATTTATTTGGATTCTTGTAACTCATTATATCTCCGCCTTTTTGATTAATTATTGTTAAATTTTTACAATGTAATCTATGAAAAAAATCACTTTCATAAAAAGTGACTTTTCGTAGTTATATCAATTTTTATTTTGGCGCTAATTACAACTATTGCTTGTTTATTATATCATCAAGTTAAAGTAAAGTCAATTTAATAAAGCTTCTATAAAGAAACCCATATACAAGCGGTTTTTTGCCGTTTCAAACGCTGCCAGTTGCTCTTTGGCGCTCACGTACCCGGCGCATATGGAGCTTGTTTTGTTCACGCTCCCGATTGCCCTGTTTCAAAGCCTTTAGTTCAGCTCCCTTCTGCTCGGCGGACAGGACTAAGGGTTCCTCCGGCGGGGAAAACTTGCCGATGAAATTGAAGTAAACATCTACCTTCTGCCGCCGGTCACCCGTAGATTTATCTGCTTCATATACAACGACCTTTTCGATGAATTCATTTAGCATGGGCGTTGTTAGCTCCGAAAAGTCCGTATACTTTTTAACTATTTCAATAAACTTTTCGACCTTGACACTCTCTAATGTATACTCAGCCACCTTTGGCTGAAGCTTGAAAATTAAGTTCTCCAAAGCCGTCTGCTCTGTATCGTAATCGGCAAGCATACGCTCAAAATGCTTGTCTGGAATTTTCCCTGTTGCGTTACCCTCATACAGCTTTTTGATGAGTCCATCAAGTTCTTTAACACGTTTCTGCGCCTTTAAGATCTGTCTTCTGTATTCCTTTATGGATTCCTCCTGCTGGACTTCTGTTGTTTTCCTAACTCTCTCTGTAAACCGTTCCTCATCCTCCATCACATAGGTACTCACCTTGTGGATGGCTGTCAGTATCAAATCCTTTACGACAGAAGTTTTTATAAAATGCATGGTACAGTCATGGGTAAGCTGCCGGTAGCTGCCGCAGATATAACTATCATCCGAGTCATAGATTTTTTCTTTGCCTGGTGTGGGCTGCCGGTGGGTCAACTTGCTTCCGCAATCGGCGCAGTAAAGAAGCTCGGTCAATGGATTGGATGCACGCTCCGGGTGACGGCTGAAATTAAAATACAATACTACAGAAATAACGCCGGAATACAGCAAGCTCAATATGATCCAATCCATTTTACGTTCCTTTCCTTTTCATGTACAACATCATAGTATCCATAAAGTCCTGGTGCCGAAGTCTCGAGGTTGGAACATACTCTCCGTTTTCTAAGGAAACACCGTATAATGCAAGAAATATAGGAGCAATACATGCCTACAGCTGCGAACAGCTCAGGATAGACCAGCTATTGATCGCACAGGCACACTAAATCAGGCCGTCAAGCAGCGCTTGTCAGCCAGATACAGATTCGCCAATGCAAACAACATATGAAGTTTTACAGTCTGTTTTCGTCGGCCTTTGTATCGTGTCTTGCGATACCCAAACAGCCCCTTGACGATTCCGAAAATATGCTCGACCTTGGCGCGAACGGAGGATTTTTCTCGCTCTTGCCGCTTAACGCCAAACCTGCTCACCGGCGAGGAAAAGAATGTTGATGGCGATTCCGGGTATCTTGGTGCTGAGAAACGCGAGGATGCTGTTACACATAACAATGAAGGCAAGAAAATTCGCTACAAAATCAATCACAGGCCATCGCAGCGCAAAAACAATTCCGTCCGTTCACAGGGGCAGATCTTGCAGAAGCTCCAGTACCTGTGCAAATAGCCGCTGCTGGAGTCCGTGTTCCACCAGTATGGCGCGAAACCGGCCAATCGTATCGCCGTCCGGTACTTGGTTGCTCGACTCCACGCCGCAAAACTCCGAAAAGGCATGGCTGTCAATCACTTCGTATTTGGCGCCCATGTCCGACAGATCGTATAGATTTTGAAGCATATGAATCCGCAGCATGATATCAAGCGGATACGGTTTATTGCCGATCTCTCCTTTGTAATAGTACGGCTGAATGATCCCTATCCACTCGTTCCATGAAATGATTGCATCCATCTGCTCCAGAAATTCTTTCTTTCTTGTTTTGGTCTGAGCCAGTTCATCGGTCAATGCCGATAACGACAGTTGTTGTCCATATGCCTTTTTACCATACATTAGCAATCCCAGCCATTATACGGTGTTTCCCTAAAGTAATCTTGCCGTTCGAGTATTCCGGCAAATAGTCCAAATTAACAGGATAACTACGGTGGCATCGTTAAAACGATAATCAAGCTGTTTTTCAATGTCCTCTAATTTACAGTAATACTCAATAACCCCACCCTTGGTATAAAGGTAGATTTTTCGATTAATCACTTCACAATAATAAATATCATCCAGTTTAACAGATTTGCACCAGTTCATAGTTTGAATAAACAAACTTCTAATCTCATTTTCATCTAATTTTTTGAATGCCCGATCAAGAGTTTTCTGCAATCGACTCTCTTCAATAGGTTTGCAAATGTAGTCAAAAGCCTCAGCTTCAAATGAATCATATACATATTCAGCCAAAGCAGTTATAAAGATAATTACACCCCTGCCGCCGTTCTTTCTTAACTGTTTTGCTAATTCAAGGCCGTCTTGTTTAGGCATTTGTATATCAAGAAAGAATATATCGTAAGCACATGGAGTCCGCAAAAGCTCCGTAGCACTAAAAAAGCACTCTATTTCAAAAATGCTCTTTCTTTTTCCCCATATAAGCGAGTATTTTAACTTTTAATTCTTCACATGCGAGTTTCTCATCAATATAGTTATCTCTGTGCTTGGAACTCGCTTCCTTATGGGCCCTGCACATTTGCGCCTGGGGGTTATCGTTGCCGTAACCTTCCAGAAGGTTGATCGCGCCCCAAATGGCAAGCCCAGCGCCGAGAGCGATCACAAGGGTCTGGAGAACGCCTACAGCACTTTTGAAGAAATCCATAATGTTACCACCGCGTATAAATAATTTTGCTATGAAAAAAGCCGCCAAGTATGGCGGCAATGGCGCTTCGGGCCAACTTGGCCCGAAGCATACATTTATCAGGCTGTTTTTACAAACGACCAACATGTAAAAGGAATTTTGTAAATAAGGCCTTAAATGTTGAACCTTCATTTGCATTGTGTTATTGTGGAAACAAAATAAATTTCAGGACAGGGTCGTAAATTCAATGAGTAAGTTAAAGGGCGTTATGATTCAGGGGACAAGCAGCGACGCAGGCAAGAGCTTTGTTGTAACCGGGCTATGCCGCGTATTTTCAGATATGGGGTATAAGGTAGCGCCGTTCAAGAGCCAGAATATGTCCAACAATTCCTATGTGACTTGGGACGGCAAGGAGATTGGCCGGGCTCAAGGCGCACAAGCGGAAGCAGCCCGTGCTCTCCCCACTGTTTACATGAACCCGATATTGCTCAAGCCCATGATGGATACCCGCAGCGAAGTCGTGTTACTGGGCGAGGTTTTCCGGCCTTTGGACGGCTGGGAATATCACAAGGGCTTTACAATGGGAAAAGGATTGGAGGTAATTCGGCAGTCCCTTGAAGAGCTGTCCAAAGATTACGACACCGTTGTGATAGAAGGTGCCGGGTCTCCCGCCGAAGTCAATCTCAACGATAGAGAAATCGTAAACATGCGCGTGGCAAACCTCGCCCATACTCCTGTTATCTTGGTGACAGATATCGACCGTGGCGGCTCGTTCGCAAGTCTGGTCGGAACCCTTGAGCTGGTTGGAGAAAACCGGCGCTATATCAAGGGCGTAATCTTCAATAAGTTCCGTGGCGATATTGCTCTGCTTCAGGACGGACTCGACTGGTTTGAGCAGTACACCGGCATTCCGGTTGTGGGCGTCCTGCCTTACCTTGAGGATGTCGCCATTGAAACGGAAGACGCACTGAGCAGACAGAGACTGGGCAAATATATGACAAAGGAACCGCTTGACATTGCGGTTATCGGACTGAAACGGGTATCCAACAATACAGACGTAGAGCCGTTTCAGTACGAAGAGGATGTACGCATCCGTATTGTGTCAAGCGCCCGTGAATTCGGTAATCCGCATGCGGTCATAATACCCGGCACGAAATCAACGATTGACGATATGGAGGAATTGCGCAAAAACGGCCTTGACGAAGTCATATGCGAATATGCCGAAAATGGTGGAATCATATTTGGAGTCTGCGGAGGTTATCAGATGCTTGGAGAACGTATTTACGATGAGCTCGGTGTCGATCGGGCCTCAAAAGGCGATAAGCCGGGCCTCGGGCTTCTGCCTATAGAAACGTCTTTCGTGGAAGAAAAGAGGGTGCGCAGGGTTTCTGGAAAAATTGTGTGCAGACGGTTTTGCGATATTCCTGTTGAAGGGTATGAAATTCATCTGGGCCGAACACAGAAGACTGGAGACATAGAAGATTTTCTCAGCCTTGGTGATTCGTTGGATGGTGTTTCTAAAAATGATGGTCAGGTCATAGGCTGCTACCTCCATAACATCTTCCACAACGACCTTTTCCGGAATCGTTGGTTAAACATGGTACGCGGAAAGGCCGAACTTCCATTGCGTGAACAAGTGGACACCGCCGGAATCAAGGAGCTCTCCTTTAAGAAACTTGCCGAGGCATGCAGGAAGCACCTTGACATCAACGCAATTCTTAAAATGATGGAGCACCCCATAGATTAGAAATCATATTATAAGTCAGTTCCTTTTAAACAAAGACTATAGAACGACATGAAGCCGCCGCCCTGTGGGACGGCAGCTTTCATTTCCGTCTGTTTGCGTGTCTAGACCGCTACTCTGTGGCCTTTAGTTCCCCGGAGAGGTCAACGGAATAGGTGTTGAACGCGTCATCCGGTTTGGGGTTTAGTCTGTTATCTGGTGTGGCGCAGGCTGTGGATCACCACGTTAGGGAGATAATTATCAACAATCAACATCTCGAAAAACTTCACAATGACCCGTTCCCCGATTCAAAATACTTTGCCGATTTGCTTACGCATTTCTGGCCGTTCCTGCTGATTACCACACCGCTCCACTTGCAGCGCAGATTTTTGGAGAGAGGTTGAAGGATTTTCATAAAGAAAACATGTCCTGAAACTGTCAAATGGGACAGACTCAGGACATGTTTCTGTCAAGCTGAATTCATTGCGAAGCGGCGCAATTTTTTACCCACGCGACGATGTCCGCTATCACCCGGGAATCGATATGGTTTGGTGCATTATAGACCGAAGTGTCCGGGGCACCGTTTGCGGGGATCTGATTCGGCATGAACAGGTGGCTCAGGCCATCGTAGAGCTTAAACGTGACGTTGCTGCGCCCATCCAGAGCCGTCTGCCAGAGCTTATAATCCTTGTCCGGGTAGACCTGGAAATCGGCACTGCCCTGCAGAATTAGCATGGGGACATTCAGGCTCTTTACGATATCCGCGCTACTAATCGCGTTCAGGCTCTTCCAGTAGTTCGTAGGCATGCCCATGATATAGCCGGTACCGCCGTCGTCCAGGGTTTTCGTCTTGTCAAGTTCGGCCTGAACCTGTGCGAGCATCGCGCTTTTCTGCTGCTCGCTCAGAGAAGCTTCCGCCGCGATAACCGCTTTGTTCTGATCCAGACTTAGATCCTGAAGCGAACGCAAAGAACCGGCCATAGAAATGAAACCTTTTATCTGAGGATTGTCGGCGGTAATTTTCGGGGCCATCATTCCGCCGAGACTGTGTCCGAGCAGATAAATGCCGTTTGTGTCCACCCGGCTGTCGCTGCCAAGCAGCTTCACGGCCGCCGCCGCGTCGTCCAGCATTTCATATTGGATTGTGTCGCCTCCGCCGGAAGGATACTGGTATGTACGCTTGTTGTATCTCAGCGTAGCCACTCCCTGCATGGCAAGGCCGTGGGCGATGTCCTCAAACGGCCGATTGGGCGCGGTACCGAGAGATTCATTCATGTCCGTAGAGCCGGATCCCTGTATCAGGATCACGACGGGAGGCTTCTGCACGCCTTTCGGCAGCGTGAGCATCCCGGGTAATTCATATTCACCGATCTTTACCGATACTTCTTCCCATTTTTCCGTGGACTGCGGTGCGGGCGGATCTTTTGGCGCATAGCTGCTCCAGATGCCGGCGGGTTTGCCGTCGCTGCCGTAGGTAATGGTCACCTTAATGTTATAAAGAGTGCATGCGACGGTGCTCGTCACCACATCGTAACCGCTCTGTTTGGAATAGACGCTGATCGGAGAAGCACCCGGCGTTCCGAGTGACTGTATGATTTTATTCCAGCCTTTCACCAGATCGTCCTGCGTAATGCTCTTCTGAAGCTTGGTGCCGCAATCTTTATAGAAATCGCTGAAATTGCCTTTTACGAACTGGGACACATAGTCAGAAGTCCGCGTTTCCAATGCCGAGCCGTTTATATAACGCATCAGGATCACCGCCGTCTGTGCCCGTGTCGCGGGAACAGACGGCATAAGCATAGAATTGTCCGTTCCAGCGATCAGACCTTCGGTGACCGCCCAGCCAACCGCGCCGCGCGCCCAGTCCGCAACTTCCGATGTGTCGGCGTAAACGGAAAGATCGGCGGTATTCTGAGTGCTGCGACTTTTATATTTTGCGTAGCGCTGGAACATCGCGGCCACCTGCTGTCGGGTGACGTCATCCTTCACCCCGAAAACGCCGTTGCCGTAGCCTGCGGCGATGCCGTTCGCCGCCGCCCATTTGACGGCATCGCCGTACGGCGCGGATGCGGCAACGTCGGAAAATGCGACGGGCGTATCGGTTTTTTTCGAACCGTCCAGACTGTATAGCGCAGTTACGAGCGCTGCACGGGTCATTGCCTCATCGGGCGCGAAAATTTTATTGCTTTCACCCTCCATAAAGCCGTTTTGTACCGCGTACTGCACGGCGTTATAATACCACTCGCCGGATACGACGTCATCAAACGCCGGAGCCGCTTTTACGATGGGGACGGCAGTCCCCTCTGCCAGCGCGCCGGTGGGCAGCAGCGATGCGATCAAGACGAGCGCCAGCAGCGCGGATAATGCTTTCTTTTTCATTTTTCTTCCTTTCCACCGGAAAAATGTCGGAATTACTACTTGATTTGTAGTGTTTTTTTCCGGTTCAAATAAAATCGGGCATGTTTTTTTCATACTGTTCTTCACCTGTCAGACAGTTCCTCAAAGACTTGTGGATAAAGATGATTGAAGGTTAATGCGTTAAGAAGGAAAAGCGAGTTTTCCACTTCAGCCCGATTCCAGTTCATAGGCTCGGAAAAAAGCTGAACGGTCCATTTTTGAGTTAGAGCAGGTCCCCTGTGAAAACGTCATTTTGGCAGACTGCGCGTGTTATTTAAACATCTCCATTCCGCCCATGACCACGATCATAAGGAAAAGCACAGGCTGAAGGACCTTTTCGAGTTTTTTCTTATCTGCCCTTTTGAGAAGAATCGGACCGACGAATGCGCCGCAGATGGTCCCGATCGTTAAAAGACCGACGAGTTGCCAATCAATGCTTCCGATTCCAAGGTGGGTGATGAAGCCGGTGACGGCGATGCCGAACAGCACCAGCACCGAGGTGCCCACCGTCTCAAGAGCCTGACAGCCAAGGATCATCAGCCCCGCGATAATCGGTCCGCCGCCGCTCAGGCCGACGAGTCCGGACATAATGCCGCCAAGCAGGCCGAAGCAAACCGCCTTAACGGTATTGGATTTCTTATTAGTCTGACCGGCACTTTGTGCGTCGTTTTGTTTTTTCTTTATGTATGAAACGAACATCTGCACGGCGAGCAGCAAAAGGATTGCTCCCGTCACCTTGTTATACAGGTTTTCCGGCAGCTGCCCCGAGCACAGGGAACCAATAATCGAGCCAACCGCGCCGCCGATCAGCATGGTGAGCCCAAAACGCCAGTTGACGTTTCCAGCTTTCCAATGGCTGAACGTTCCGACAGCGGTGGTGGGGATTGTGGTGGCAAGAGAAGTGGACGCCGCAATTCCGGGCGGGATATGAAAGAAAACGGTCAATATTCCCACATAAACGGCCCCGCCGCCGCCCCCAAGCGAAATAATCAGCAGCCCAACCACAAATCCGACAATGGGCAAAGCAATATAATACCCCATATTAATCCGCCCCCATGGGACGCAATGTCGATATCAGGCGTGAAACCAGCTGCTCATAACTATCATCCAGGTTGGCTTCGCCGCTCTGAAAAAAGCCCGCCGCTTCCAGAGAAACAAAACCGTGCAGCGCACTGCGGAAACCTCTGGTAAAATGGAGGGTTTCCTCCTTGCTGAAATGATACGGCTCCATCACCTGATAAAAAATACGAACGACGGCATACCCCGCTTCCCGTATGCTTTCGTCATGGCAATCCGGAAATCTCAGGATTGCCTTATATAGCTCGGGATTTTCTTTTGCAAAGCGTCGGTACGCCGATGCAATTTCTATCAACGCATTGTCTTTCGAGCGACCTACCGCGGCATTGCGGACGGTATCTTCAAGCCTGCTGATAGCAAGCTTCGCAATACCCGATGAGAGTTCCTGTAATCCGCTTAAATGATTATAAAGTGATGGCGATTTTACTCCCAGTTTTTCAGCGACCTGTAGCAACGAGACATTTTCAAGTCCCTTCTCCTCGGCCAGCTCCGCTGCTGCGTTCAGGATCGTTTGTGAGTCTAAGGCCCTTTTTGCATTCATATTTAGTCTTCTTTCGCACTACTATGAATACATAGTATACTAATTGCATTAGTTTGTCAACTGCTTCAAACAATTTGGTGTATGGCTGCAGCACAATGCTGCGATAACATTTCTTGTTTCTTTAAAAATTCTTTAGCACAAGGGTTCCCTCCAAGCCATAAATACGCTGTGCCTGTTTTGAAGTTTTGCCTGTTTTGGATTCCACTTTGACCTCATTCGTCTGGCGAATACACTCCATCACGGGCGTATTGGCAGCCTTACGAGCCGGGATATCGGCCGACATCAGAATCGTAATCAGGCCGACCGTCGCCGCGCCGATAATCGCAGGGGCGGATACCGTCAAGGTCAAAGGAACATTGCTGTACATAACGTTTCCGACCCGGAGCACCCGCTTTTTCGCAGGGCGGTTTCAAAAGTGTGAGGTTTTTAGCGATTGCTTTATCGTACTCAACCAAAAAATTCCGTTTCATTTATCTTCACCATTCTTACTTTTCTCTTCCAGTATCGTCCGCCAGCCGGTTTTTCACTGCTACTTTACTATTATTTAAGCTTGAATTAACTGCCGCTTAGCGGATGTTTATCTCCTATATTTTAGCACATTTTGTAATTATGTACTATTTTTCCTTTGTAAATGCCTACATAGTGTAAATTATGATAAATTATGTCTACCAAAAAATAAACGTACTATCGAATGTTCCGGATGTTTGTACCAGGATAACAGTCCTGCAATATAATTGCTCCATTTTTCGTTTTTAACTCTTTTTAACGGTTTTTAGCACTCGAATATTATCAAGATGAAAAACGCCTGTTCTAAAAATCCGGCGTTAAAAATGCGCTGTAGAGAAAGAAATGATTGTTACCAATTAAATATGTACAAATTTTACAGATGTTTTTTCTCCGTTAATTTATGGAAGTCGTTATTGACATTAACCTTTGTCCAAACTATAATTAGTTTGTCCTTGAACGGCATATAAAATATACAATATGACAATTTTCGCACTTTGAAATGTGACTATTGACAAACCGGTGAATGAAGAAAATTTTTCAATTATTCTGCGCTTATCGTTTTTTCAATGGTCCATTTTTATTTTGTTTTAATTGTATTTTTTATATAATATATTTAAGGGAGGTTATATTAATGGCAAAGTTCATTATGGCGTTGGACGCCGGAACCACCAGCAACCGCTGCATCCTGTTTAATGAAAAGGGCGAGATCTGCAGCGTAGCGCAGAAGGAGTTCACCCAGATTTATCCGAAGCCGGGCTGGGTTGAGCACGATGCGAACGAAATTTGGGCAACACAGCTCAGCGTCGCGGTGGAGGCAATGCAGAAAATCGGGGCAACGTATACCGATATCGCTGCAATCGGCATCACAAACCAGCGCGAAACGACAGTCGTGTGGGACAAGAACACGGGTGAGCCCGTGTATCATGCGATTGTTTGGCAGTGCCGCCGCACCAGCGAGTATTGCGATTCGCTGAAGGCAAAGGGACTTGTCGATACTTTCCGCTCCAAGACCGGACTTGTTATCGATGCTTACTTCTCCGGCACAAAGCTCCGCTGGATTCTCGAGAATGTTCCCGGTGTCCGCGAACGCGCAGAAAAAGGCGATCTTCTCTTCGGTACGATCGACACATGGCTTATGTGGAAGCTTTCCGGCGGAAAGATCCATGCCACCGATTATTCCAACGCTTCTCGTACACTGATGTTCAACATCAACACACTTGAGTGGGATAAAGAGATCCTTGCGGAACTCAATGTCCCGGCCAGCATGCTCCCGAAAGCAATGCCCTCGAGCGGCCTGTTCGGATATTCTGACCCGCAGTTCTTTGGCGGATCCATTCCCATTGCCGGTGCGGCCGGCGACCAGCAGGCAGCGCTTTTCGGACAGACCTGCTACAGCGCGGGTGAAGCTAAGAACACTTACGGAACCGGCTGCTTCATGCTCATGAATACCGGCGAGAAGCCAGTCTTTTCAAAGAACGGACTCGTAACCACCATTGCGTGGGGTCTTGACGGAAAAGTCAACTACGCTCTCGAGGGTTCCATCTTCGTAGCCGGCGCTGCCATCCAGTGGCTGCGCGACGAGCTGAAGATCCTCGATTCTTCTCCCGATTCCGAGTATATGGCAAACAAGGTCAAGGATACCAACGGCTGCTATGTCGTTCCCGCTTTCACGGGACTCGGCGCACCTCACTGGGATCAGTACGCACGCGGCACGATCGTAGGCCTGACCCGCGGCTGCAACAAGTACCATATAGTACGCGCAACGCTGGACAGCCTTGCATATCAGGTAAACGATGTTCTGACAGCCATGAAGGCGGATTCCGGCATTGAGCTGGCCGCTCTGAAGGTAGACGGCGGCGCCTGCGCCAACAACTACCTGATGCAGACTCAGTCCGACATAATCAACGCCCCGGTCATGAGGCCGACCTGCGTTGAGACAACGGCAATGGGCGCCGCTTATCTGGCAGGCCTCGCTGTCAAGTACTGGGCCAACAAGGAAGAAGTCGTCAAGAACTGGGCTATAGACAAGACCTTTAAACCCACCATAGCGGAAGAAGACCGCGCTGCTCGCATCAAGGGCTGGAACAAAGCCGTCAAGTGCGCGTACGGCTGGGCTAAGGAAGACTAAGTTTTCCGGCCATGCCGCAAGCATTCTTCAGATTTATCAGGAATAAAAAACTATAATCAAAAAGGAGAGCTAAATATGTTACCATATCTTGCGGAGTTTCTTGGCACAATGCTTCTGATTATCCTCGGCGACGGCGTCGTTGCCAACGTAAATCTTACGAAATCCGGAATGAAGGGTGCCGGTGCCGTACAGATTACTATTGCATGGGGCCTTGCAGTCATGATTCCAGCTTGCATTTTCGGTGCTGCTGGCGGTCCTGGCGGCGGATTTAATCCGGCGCTGACAATTTCACTGGCTGCTATCGGCAGCTGCCCTTGGTCTATGGTTCCCGGCTATATCGTTGCTCAGATCGCCGGAGGCTTTGTAGGCGGCATTATTGTTTATATCGCCTTCAAAGATCACTTTGACGCCACAGATGATCCCGGAACTAAAAGGGGTGTCTTCTGCACCGCTCCTTCCATCCGCAATGTTCCCCGCAACATTTTCCAAGAAGCACTGGCGACGTTTGTACTTGTATTGGCCCTCCTCGGTTTTGGCAATGTAGTTGGTGCTGGCAATTCCGGCGTTGTGAAAGTACTCGTCTTCGGAATCATCGTTGCTTGCGGTATGTCTTTCGGCGGTCTGACCGGATACGCTATGAACCCTGCCCGTGACCTTGGCCCGCGTCTTGCTCACGCCGTCCTCCCGATAAAGGGTAAGGGTGACTCCGACTGGTCCTATGGTCTTGTCGTTCCTATCTTTGGGCCCATCATCGGCGGAGTTCTGGCTGCACTTTTGTTTAAAGTTATTCCCTGGTAATCATTAAATTTCTAAAAAAATACTTATAATAAACAGTTTCCTAATGAGAATTTGGGAAGGAAGCTTGACGGCGCAGATTGAAAAATTCCGCTTGTCAAGCTTCCTTTTACAAAGGAGTGAGTTTTTTGTATGATATAGTGATCATCGGCGCCGGCGTAACAGGCTGTTCAGTCGCGCGCGAGCTCTCTCGGTACAATGCAAAAATATGCGTCGTTGAAAAAGAAGAGGATGTTTGCTGCGGAACCTCTAAGGCAAACAGCGCAATCGTACACGCCGGATTTGATGCTGCGGCCGGCAGTCTCATGGCCAAGCTGAACCTGATTGGCAACCTCATGATGAACGACCTTGCTGAGGAGCTGGACATCCCATACAGGCAAAACGGCAGTCTTGTCGTCTGCCTGAGCGAAGAGGACAGGCCTAACCTCGTAAAGCTTTACGAGAACGGGCTTAAAAATGGAGTTGAACAACTGAGAATAATCGAAAAAGAAGAATTGCAGGCACTGGAACCGAATATCAGTCCCGATGCGGTAGCTGCGCTTTACGCTCCGACGGGTGGAATTATATGTCCCTTCACGCTGACAATAGCGCTTGCCGAAAATGCAAATACAAATGGGGTCGAGTTTAAATTTGACACCAAAGTTACGGGGCTGCATTCGGTAAAAGACTACTGGGTAATTGAAACTCCTAATGGCAGTATCGAGACGAAATGTGTCGTAAATGCCGCCGGAGTCTATTCCGACGTATTTCACAATATGGTTTCCGCGAAGAAAATTCATATTACACCGCGCCGCGGCGACTACTGCCTGCTGGACAAAAACACCGGAAATTTTGCAAAACAGACAATTTTCCCGCTGCCCGGCAAATTCGGCAAGGGCGTCCTCGTCAGCCCCACAATACACGGCAATACAATCGTAGGACCGACGGCAATTGATGTTGATAATAAAGGCGGCACCAATACCGCCGCCGAAGGCTTAAACGATCTCATCGAAAAAGCCGGATCAACCGTAAAGGACCTGCCGATACGCCAGGTAATAACAAGCTTTGCCGGGCTGCGCGCCCATGAGGATCACCACGAATTCATAATTGGCGAGGTCGAGGACGCTCCCGGTTTTATTGACTGCGCCGGAATAGAATCTCCCGGCCTCACCTCCGCCCCTGCGATAGGCAAAATGGTCGGAGATCTGCTGAAGGACAAGCTTTCGCTTTCGCCGAACCCGAACTTCAACGGAACGCGCAAGGGCGTGCTTGACCCCAAAACTCTTTCAAAGGAAGAGTATGCAAAGCTGCTTAAAGAGAAACCGGCATACGGCAACATCATCTGCCGCTGCGAGGGGATTTCTGAGGGCGAGCTCCTCGACGCCATTCACCGTCCTCTCGGCGCAAAGAATCTGGACGGCATAAAGCGCCGTACTCGTGCAGGGACGGGCCGCTGCCAGGCGGGCTTTTGCACTCCGCGTCAAATGGAGATTCTGTCGCGAGAGTTGGGAGTAGATCAGAGCGAACTCACAAAGTGCGGCGGCAAGTCAAAATTGATTGTCGGAACTACCAAAGACCGGATATGAGGAGGGAGCAGGCATGATTAATTATGATATTGTAATCATCGGCGGAGGACCTGCCGGGCTTGCAGCTGCCGTTTCGGCCTATGATTCCGGGGTGCACAGCATTCTGATTCTCGAACGCGACAAGGAGCTTGGCGGAATTCTCGGACAGTGCATTCACAACGGCTTCGGTCTGCATACCTTTAAGGAGGAGCTTACCGGGCCAGAGTACGCGCAGAGATACATCGATCAGGTGCTTGAAAGAAAAATCGAATACAAGCTGCGCAGCATGGTGCTTGAAATCAGCCCCGAAAAGGTCATAACTGCTATTAACCGCGAGGACGGCCTTTTCGAAATACAGGCCGGAGCGATAGTCCTGACAATGGGCTGCCGCGAACGTAGCCGTGGTGCGCTCAACATTCCCGGCTTCCGTCCAGCGGGAGTCTATACGGCAGGAACCGCTCAGCGCCTTGTCAATCTCGAGGGCTATATGCCCGGACGCGAGGTAGTAATACTGGGCTCAGGCGATATCGGACTGATTATGGCCCGCCGCATGACACTTGAGGGCGCAAAGGTCAAGGTAGTTGCCGAGCTTCTTCCCTATTCCGGCGGGCTAAAGAGAAATATCGTGCAGTGCCTAAACGACTTTGACATTCCTCTCAAGCTAAGCCACACAGTTGTGGATATCGAGGGCAATGAGCGGGTCGAGGGTGTTACCATAGCCGAGGTAGACGAAAAACTCAAGCCGATTCCTGGGACCGAGGAGCATTATACCTGCGACACTCTGCTGCTTTCCTGCGGACTGATACCGGAAAACGAACTTAGCCGCGGTATGGGTGTACGCATAAATCCCGTCACCAGCGGTCCGTACGTCAATGAGAGTCTTGAGACAAGCATCCCCGGGGTTTTCGCCGCAGGCAATGTGCTGCATGTCCATGACCTGGTCGATTTTGTTTCCGAAGAGGCTGCGGCAGCGGGCAAAAACGCCGCCGCCTTCGTCAAGTCGGGTATGGCCGAGGGCGAGAGGCATGAGATTTCTCTGTCCGTTGAGGATGGACCGCGTTATACCGTTCCCTCAACTATCGACCCGGCAAAAGTCGAGGGCAATCTTACCGTTCGCTTCCGTGTCGGGAAAGTCATCCGGAATCACTTCGTGTGCGTCTATTTCGATCAGGACAGGGTAATTCATATCAAGCGGCCAATCATGGCTCCCGGCGAGATGGAAGAGGTCCTGCTCAAGAAAAAATTTTTTGACGATCATCCAAAGCTCGCTAAAATTACCGTTCGGGTTGAGGAGGCATAATTATGGACAAAAAAAATCTTATCTGTATTGGTTGTCCGCTCGGCTGCCCGCTTCAGGTCACAGTGAGCGATACGGGAGAAATTATAAAGGTCGAGGGCAATACCTGTCCGCGCGGAGACGCTTATGCCCGCAAAGAGCTGACGAATCCGACCCGTATTGTCACCAGCACCGTCCGTGTTTTGGGGTCGAAAAACGGGTATGTCACAGTCTCCTGCAAGACAAAAACCGACGTCCCCAAGGGGAAAATATTTGAGGTCATTAAAGACCTCCGCGGAATTTCGGTGTCTGTACCCATCCACATAGGCGACGTCATAAAGGCAAATGTCGCCGGCACGGGTATCGACATGGTCGCCACAAAGGAAATTAGCTGAAGACACTCACGTTCCAAATGATAGAAGACGGCTTGTTGCTTAAAGAAGCAATAAGCCGCCTTTCTTTTCCCTATCTTCACATCTTCTCGCCTTCTGCCGTTTTTTCAAACCTCACGGCGGCAAGCAGAAATGCCACGGCTCCGAGTACGGCGACAAAGCAGAGTGAAAATCCCGGATCAATATCCGTCCGGAGTCCGTACCCGTAACCGTAAAACGCCTGCAGTGCATATGTGGCCGGAAAAATTCTCCCCAAATAATCGAGCGCCTTGGGCAGCATTGAAGTCGGAAACATAATCCCGCTGAGCAGGAGCGACGGGAGAAAGATTAGCATTGAAAGCATGGTCGCAAACGCCTGACCTCGCGCAACAACGCCTATAAGCATGCCTATCCCGACACTGGCGAAAAGAAATAGGGCAAGCGTTCCGAAGTATGCCGCGGCGTTCTGCGGGAACATGGAATGGAAGGTGATGGGCGATATTAAATAGATTATCATGGAAACGATCAGTAAATGCAAAAATGCGCTTAAAGCGGAAACGGCAAGCGTTGCTGCACCCGGTATTCCGTTTACTCTGAAAGCACGTATGATTCCGGATTCGCGCATTTGTACGAGCGGTGTCGGCGTGCCCATGACCGAACCCATGGTGACTGAAAATATGGTCATTGAGGCCGCTAATGTCGATTTCAAAAGAGGCGTTGTCGATGAAAACACCGCTCCCATTACAAAGAAAAACACGAGCGGAGTAACGTAATATGTGAGAAGCGTTCCCTTGTTTCTAAGGTCCATTTTAAACTGAATAAATAGATATTTATTAAATGCACTCATTTTTTTTAGATCCTTCCACCAGCTCAAGAAAGCGCTCTTCGAGAGAAGGCCTTTCAACGCGCAGATCTTCTACTGTGTCGGAAAGCTCCTGTACCCGACTGAGAAGGGAGAAAACAGACTCAGCGGTATCACGGCATTTCCACTCCAAATAACCGTCCTTTTCCCTCACTAATTTTGCGCCGCTTATCGGTTCGTCTGCCGTTATCAGACCTTTTGAAGTGCGTAGGCGTATGCGCGTTTCCCTGTCCCCTGCTGCCGTCACTTCCTCGGGAGTTCCGCAGACCGCGATTTTGCCGCTGATCATGATGGCGATATGGTCGCAAAGCTCCTCAGCCTCGGCCATATCGTGCGTTGCGATAAGGACTGTCACCCCCTCTGCGCGTATTTTTCTTATTTCATCATGCAGCTGTGCCTTGCTCTGAACATCCAGACCCGCAGTCGGTTCGTCCAATATAACTACTTCCGGATTGCACACAAGCGCAAGCACAAGATGCAGTCTTCTTTTCTGACCTGTGGAAAGCTCCTTGTACTGTTTCCCCATAAGTTTCTCAAATCCGAATTTTTCAATAAGGCTGTACTGCGGCCCGGCTTTGCCGTAGGCACATATGAGCCTCAGCGCTTCACTGACGCGCATGCTGTCCGGCAGTGAGAATGACTGCATCTGTACCCCAAGTTTTTTTCTTAAGCGCTTTCTGTCTCTTTTGGGGTTGCAACCCGCAACGTCGATTATCCCCGCTTGAAAGCTTCTCATCCCTTCCATGCACTCCAATGTGGTTGTTTTTCCCGCGCCGTTCGGCCCAAGTAAGCCGAACACTTCGCCTTTTTCAATTTGCAGATTGATTTCTTTCACCGCTGTTGAAGTACCGTAGCGTTTAACTAGGCCTTTTACGCGTACTGTCGCTTCACTCATTTTCTTTGCCTCCCAGTTTTGACAGATCGATGTTTTTCCCTTTCAAATATACGACGAGGGCCGCGCTCAGGAAGTTTTCGATCACATCCCGGAAATCCTTTGTCTCATCCGGCCAGTCCTCGATATCTGCGCCCGCGCTGACAAGGGTTTTTAGCAGCTTTTCGTCGTCTCCGGTGAAGTCTGAAACCATGCTCCACCAGCGGGCAGCAAGCTTCTGTCCTTCCGTCCCCGCGGGATCGGCGCCGTTCGCATAAAGTTTTTTCATTCCTGTCAAAATTTCTTCGGCGCTGTTAACAATTCCTTTGCTTTTCACCTTTGAATCCGGTCCCTTGAATCGCTCAGCAATGTCCCTGAGCTGGTCTGCGCCTAGGTAACTGAGTACAAAAGCGTACTTGTTTCCCTGACGCATCAGCTGCAAAATCATCATAATTCTGCTCAGGCTGATTTCATTGCCCTTTTTGATCTCAAAGATTACCGTGTCGAGCATTTTTATGATATTTTTCAGATTTTCGGCCTGCCCGATCAAAGCTTCCCGCTGCTCCGCAAACACAGCGCCAAGATCTGAGGCAGATTCGTACTTCAGGATTTTCCCTTTTATTTCTTCTAGCGAAAAACCGAAGGATTTTAAAAATACAATCTGCTGCAATGTTAATATGTCTTCCATGGTATACCTTCTTCTCCCGCTTTCGCTGAGCGTTGAGCGGAGCAAACCTATCCTGTCGTAGTACTGAAGCGTCCTTACGCTTACCCCTGCCTTCTCAGCAAGCTCGCCAATTGTAATATATGTTGATTCCTGCTTTTCCATAGCAACCCTCCTGACTGTCATAAGCATACTATATGACGTAACGTAATATGCAAGTGTTTTTTTAATATAAATCTCCGGGAACTGACGTCCCCGGAGCCATATCTTCTTATTGTATTTTTTTACTCTCCGCTTTTTTCTGGGCGTACATCATACGGTCTATACTGTTCAGGACGTCATCTCTCGACAACCCTACCCCGCATTCAAATATATCAAATCCAAAGCTGAGTTTTATCGTATATTGGGCGATATTTTGCCTGTTAAACTCTTCTATGGCGTTTTCAATAGCTTTGGCAATGCCTGCGATCACTGATAAATTTTCAGAGTTCGAGATGAGCACAAATTCATCGCCTCCATATCTTGCAATAAAACAATCCTTGCTCACACTTTTTCTGATTATGTCCGCAGTCCTGACAAGGGCTTCATCCCCAACCGTGTGGCCAAACTTGTCGTTTATTGATTTAAATCCGTTGATATCCATCATTATTGCTCCAATACTGCTAACTTGTCCGGTCTTTCTCAAATATTTGTCCAGATAGGTATCCAGCAGCCGCCTGTTGCGAAGCCCTGTAAGATGGTCTGTATAGAGCTGTCCGTTCTGAATATTGATATATGTGATCAGAATCGCAAACGTAGCGCAAGGCCAGACAAGCGAAGCTCCGAAACAGAAAGCCTGTATTCCTCCGCCCAGCAGCGGCGGGAAAGCAAATTCTAGCAGAGACACATATATTTCTCTTTCAGCTTCTTTTCGCCTTAAAAAGACATACAGAAGCGCGTAAAAGAACGCGCTGAACTGGATGAGAATGAAAAGCCAGTATAACTGGCCCCTGTGATAGATATTGTCGCCATCGATGTAAAAATAAGCATTATGTAAACCGCTTACAAATGAAAGAACCGTGTTTACTACACCGATTATTAGCAAAATTACACCGATCTTCATTGTCTCATCCATATTCAGCGTGTATTTGAAGCGAACATAAAGGCACCACACCATGCACGGTATTCCCTGCAAAGTATAATACAGTATTCCGGATAGAATGTTTATCCATCTGAATACATTTCCGGGCATTCCACTTACTATCCACTGAATCGAATCAAAAAACAAAACGGCCGCTATAGAACCGACAAGATACAAAAACATCTTCTGGTCAGGAAGAAAGTCAACATTCTGGTGTCTAATATTTCTAAATAGAAACAACAGTATCAATATTGCAAAGAAGTTTATTTCGGCGTTGAAGTAGTTAGACATCAACTGGTCACATCCCAGCATAATTTGTTTATTTGAGTATATAGGGACACAATGTCAAGTGTCAAGTTAAATTATCCCATAGGCCGCTAAACAAATGTTGTTAAAACCAACATACAAAAGCAAAAGGACCCAAACCTCTCGGTCAAGTCCTTTTGCTGTCTGATGTCTGGTACGCCCGACTGGATTTGAACCAGCGGCACATGGCGTCGGAGGCCATTGCTCTATCCAGCTGAGCTACGGGCGCATATTTATTCATGACGAAATGTATTATAGCAAAGCGCACTCGAAAAGTAAAGTAAAGACGGAGTAATTTTTCTCGGAAATTCTCAATCGCAATAAGGATACGGAATAATGTATGTTGAATATTTAGTCGGCATTTTCGTTTTAGCGGCGCAGATTTAACGGGCGCTATTATTTCCTGCCTTTTGAAGCTCAGCCGCAACTCAGGGATGACAATTCAGGGCATGCAGCACATTCGCATACCCGTTCTCATGGGAACGCCTACTGCTTCCGCAGACTTGGGATAGTATAGCAGAGGGCGATTTATATTCTACTTTAGCGAAGATTTCTTCAGAGCCCGGCTCCTCCGCTTTTTTATTAACAGCGCGAGTAAATAATCATGCTCTCTTCAGATGTTTTCAGCTGCCCTGATCCAGTATCAATGTGGATTCTTTTACGCGCAGTGACACTATGAACGCTATCACCATCAATGCCATAAGCAGCGTTAAAGGCAGTGTCATATACCCGTTTGACGCGCGCAACAGATAAAGAAGCAGAATAAAAATAATTCCAGAAATCTGTCCGGATCCCATAAGCAGGCCGTATGCGGTGCCCTCAGGAACCGGATAAGCAAGTTCTGTACCGTACTGGAATATCATCGGCCCCGCGCCCATAAGGAAGAAACCTGTTATTATCGCGAAAACAAGAAGAGCGGTATAATTGTTGATATAGGATAGTCCCACCATTCCGATCAAGGCAAATAAAACAGAAATTGTCAGGAAGATACGGCGCTTCTTCAGCTTGTCTGAGAGAAGCGGAATAACGACTCCCCCTACCAGACCAGCGGCAATAATAGCACCGCCAACAAATCCGGATTGGTCAATCGAAATTCCTCGGGGGCTGAGCATGTCGGAAACGCAGGTCAAAAGTGCGTTAAACACGCCAAGCGCAATAAAAACGACAAAAAGCAGGAGAATAAAGTTATGGTTTTCTTTCAGCTCAGGCGCTTTTCGCAGCGAGAAATTATCGTCTACGTTACCGCGCGGCCCCGCCGGTATTTTCGGTTTTTCCTTTAACAGCACGACAACCAGCAGTGCCGAGGCAACAGCCACAATCCCGTATATTTTGAGCATGCCCGTCATGGAAAAGCTGCTGTATAGCGCAGGCGTCGCGACCATTGCGACGATTATTCCGATATATCCTGCAATTGAGGCTATACCCGAGGCGGTGGCCCTTTCGTTGACGGGAAACCAGACCGCGGCAAGCTTTGTTATGGGATTGACAAGAAACGGCTGCGCGACAGCCAGACCGATCTGGGCAATAACGACAAGCGTAAAGCTGTAGCCGCAGAAAGCTCGGGCCAGCCCGAAAACGGCGGTTATGACCGCGCCGAGTATGAAGCTCGCGCGCAGCCCCTTCCTGTCCGCCAGAAGCGAGGCTGGTATCATCATCAGGATATATACGATCATATAACTCATGGAAAGGCATGCAATGCTCAGCGACGTGGTGTGGTAGAAGCGGACGGCTTCCGGGGATATTGCAGAAAAGGTAAGCCAAAATATCTGCGTGACCGCAAGAACAGGAAACACCGATAGAAGAATTACCCATCGGTAGGGATCGGAACGATATTGCATGTTACCAACTCCAAGTTTTTAGTTTATGAATATTATTTTGACCAATTTCAGTTCAGCTTCATCGCGACTTCATAGGCCGAGCGTGTCGCCTGTGCGATGCGCCCGGCTTTTTCCGCGTCCCCGACTACGTACACATTCGGACGTTTTCCCTCGAGCTCTCTGTAAAGGCTGTTCTCCGGCCGCAAGCCAATTGAGAGTACGACATTATCCATTTCCAGCGTCCTCGCAGTCTTTTCCCTTACATTCTCAACCGTAATACCTTTTTCGGTAATCTGAGTAAGCTTGCCGCTCGTGATAAACCGGACCTTCCTTTTTTGCAGCCGAGGCATGATGTCATCAATAAGCTGAGAATAGCTCTGCGGAGAAATCTTATCGGCCATTTCTATTACGGTGACTGTATTTCCGTCTTGAGCAATTTTCTCCGCGGTCTCAAGTCCAGACATACCGGAACCTATTACGGCGACCTTTTTTCCTGAGAGCTTCACTCTGCCGCTGAGAATCTCCGTGATTGTACAGACATTCGGGAGCTGTACTCCTGGTATCGAACCCGGTCTGAGTGAGCTGCCTCCAGTCGCGATTATCACGGCGTAGGGATCATACCCTCTGATTATATCCGAAGTCGCTTCAGTATTCAACAGTATTTCTGCGCCGTTGTGTTTCGCCGCCCGTTCCAGATCTTCAAAGCACCAGTCGAGCTTTTCTTTCAGCGGCGGCTTGTCGGCTAGACGTAGCTGCCCTCCGACACAGGAAGCCCTTTCCATAACGATTACTTTGAAATTTCTCCCCGCCAAAAGCTCGGCGCCGGTGAGCCCCGCCGGTCCGGCTCCCACGATGATGACGAGCCTGCCGTCACCGTTTTTTAATGAGGCGTTTTTTTCCTTCTCTCGGCCCATAGCCGGGTTAACGGCACATTCGCCCGCACTTCCGATAAAAGCGTTGGCCTGCATGCTCTCGAAGCACCAGAGGCAACTGATACATCTTTTAATATCCTGCGCTTTTCCCTCCATGACTTTCTGCGTCCACCGCGGGTCCGCCAAATGTGGCCGGCCGAGCGCAACGAAGTCCTGTGTGCCTTCGGAAAGCTGCAATTCCGCCTGTTCGGGGCTGCGGATAAGATTGGCGGCAATGACGGGTATTTTGACCTCCTTTTTAACGGCGGCTGCCATATATTTCCGCCAGCCAGGCGTAAAGGATGCCGGTTCAAGCCAGTAGTTCATTGTTTCGTAATTTGCGGAGGAGACGTTGATAGCGTCAATGCCCGCCTTTTCCAGGCGCTTCGCCATCTCAACGCCTTCCTCAAGAGAGTAACCCTTTTCCGGCTCGCCGATTCTGTCGTAGCACTCATCCACGGTCAGCCTGACTGAAATCGGGAATTCCTTTCCACAGGCTTCCCTGACCCCCGCGATTATCTCAAGGAGAAATCGCATTCTGTTTTCAAGCGAACCTCCGTATTTATCATTTCGGTGGTTGGTTGCCGGACTCAGAAATTGTTGGATCAGATAGCCGTGGGAGGCATGAAGCTCAACACCATCCGCTCCGGCCAGCTGGACTCTTTTCGCGCCATCAATAAACTGTTTTTCAAGCTTTTTGATTTCTGAGAAGCGCAGCGCTCTGTTCTTTGCTTTCGTATATCTGTTCGGCTCTATTTTTGACGGACCCACAACGGGCAAAATAATGCCTTTTTCTTCAAGCTTCTGCGCCAACGGAACCATTTTATAAAACGTTCGCTTAAAGGAGGGAAAAATTTTTTCTATCCCGATTGCCAAGGGAACCATGCCGATTGTTAGGGCCTCTGCCTGCCATCCCGCATGATGCAGCTGAACGAAGACCTTGCAGTCGTGCCTTTGGATTCTATTAATTAATTCCGAAAGGGGCTTAATTTGATAGTCATGGCTGACCGCAAGCTGCGCAAACGCGCCCGCTCCGTTAATATCGTTGACGCGCGTTATCTCGGTTATGATCAGCCCAACGCCGCCCCGAGCTCTCTCCTCGTAGTAATCCATCATCTGTTCCGTCGGCGTCCCGTCAAAGCTTCCGAGATCCAGCATCATCGCGGGCATTACCACGCGGTTTTTAATTGTGATGTTTCCGATTTTTCCCGGCGACAATAAATTTTGATATTTCATTTTTCTTTCTCCGTCTCTACAGGGCTGTTCCCGTAAAAATATGAAACTCCGATACTAGTTCTTAATTTTTTATGGAGACCAGTAGGGGGCCATGTGGGCGCTCCTGCGGCCACGGCCATAAATACTTTCAAACTGTTCTCCCTTTTTCAAAGGGAGAACAGTTTGGCTGATGTGCCGCAATACGCTGCCTCAGCGGCCCACATCAATATCGGATTTTGAGCCATCTTCTAATTCATATATTCCGCTTTGGCATAAGCTGCGATCGTCAGCATAAATTCACCAAAAACACCCGCAAATTCTGGAGCGCCCTCAACTATGAGGTATTTATCCGCCATATAGTCGACCATGTCGCCCTTACCCATCAAAATATCGAGAGCATGCTGCGGCGAGTCAAAACGAAGCGTCAGAAAAGGCTTGCAGCGCGGATATTCCCCTCTTCCAGCCTTGGTGTTGCCTTCCTTCATACGGATATAGCTGTTAAGCTCCGGATAACCGGTAACCGCAAAAGCATAGGCTCTGTCCGGAGATTTAAGCACAAACTCGTGTATCTTTTCATACCCGGCTTTGTTCAGCTGGCTTATGCCGTTGGGAAGAAGGTAAAAATACAGCTTCACAAGAAGCTCCTGATCTTCTTTTTCCTTTGGAGCATCCTGCGCCCCCAAAAGCTTAGCCATCGTCATAAGCCCTTTCAGAAGCAAAACAAAGGTCCCGAGATTTTTAACGACGCCCTTCATTTTCGGGAGCGGAGATCCCTTTCCGGAGAAAAAAATAATGAATTTTTTCAAATCCGGGAATTCCAGTTCGATATCGGGATTCGGATGAGCCTCGGATACTTTGACGCTTATCTCGCCCTTATTGAAAACGAAATGCGTTGCCATTTTACCGCCCGGAGCCTTGTCATAAAGGGCAGAGACCTGGAAAACGAAGCTTTTCCTTTCAAATTTTGCTTTTAATCCGGGTTTGCTCTGAATAACAACCTTGAGAAGCGGCAGAGCGGAATTAAAGAATATCCGCGCGGCATATTGATCGTCCTGGGTGATACTAACGTCTTTCATAGTCACACCTCGTCAGTCCAGTCGATCTCTGCCTCGAAGTCGCGGTCGTCAAATTTAAGCGCTCTGGTTGTCTTACCTTCAGAACTAATCTCCACAACATGGGCGTACTTCATCATATCAACTGCGGTTTTAACGATATTCGCGGTGTCGATTCCGTTGGCGGTCATGAGGTCCTCATGAAAACCGATTGCGCTGAAGCAGTCGTTCAGACCCAGCTTTTTAAAGGCGCAGGCGCGCCCGTTTTCGAGGACGACCTCGCCCACTGCCGTACCGAGACCGCCCAGAATCGTGTGGTCCTCAACCGTGATGATGCGGCGCGTCTCTTCGGCGGCTTTCAGGATTATCTCCTTATCGATCGGCTTAATGGTATGCAGGTCAATAACTCTCGCACCTATGCCGTAATCGCTCTCAAGGATACGGGCGGCCTGAACGGCCTGAAATACACAGCAGCCGTTCGCGATTATCGCGACATCATCTCCTCCGTGTAGCAAAACGCCCTTACCGAATTCAAAGCCGTAATCCTCGTTTTCATAGACGTTCATATCAAAGCCCCGGTTGATACGAATATATACCGGGCCGTCCATAGCGTAAGCCGCACGCACGGCGTTAGCTGTCTCAAAACCATCCGCCGGAACAATAACCTTAAGGTTTGCGAGACTTCGTACCATCGCGATGTCCTCTATCGCATGATGTGTGCTTCCTGCCTGTCCGTAGGAGGTACCGCTGTGAGAACCGATTATTTTCACATTTTCCCTCTGATAGCAGATGTCAGTATGGAGCTGATCCGTCGCTCTCATGCTTGCAAAAACCGAGAAGGTGCTGATGAAAGGAATAAGCCCCGTTTTCGCCATTCCGGCGGCAATTCCGAAGAGGTTCTGCTCGGCTATGCCAACATTGAAAAAGCGTTCCGGAAACTTCTCCCTGAAATCGCCGATCTTTGTGGATCCGGCAAGATCCGCGGTAAGCGCGACAACGCGCCTATCCTTTTCTCCAAGTTCGCAAAGGGTTTTTCCGTAAATTTCCGCGGTAGCCAGTCTCTTTGAGTCGACAACCGTATAGTTCATTCCGCCCATACCTTACGCCTCCATTTCTACGCGTGCAAGACGCTTTGCTTCGTATTCCGCAAGGTCTTTCTTTGAAATTTCGTACTTTTCCTCGTCCATAGCCCCGTAATGCCACTTGTGATTACCTTCCATAAAGCTGATACCGGCGCCTTTGATCGTGTCAAGTATCAGGCAGACAGGTTTATCTTTCTGCTGCATAGCTTTTTCCATAGCGTCGGAAAGCTTTTGCAAATGATGTCCGTCCACCTCAATGACCTCGAAGCCGAATGCACGCCATTTGTCAGCAAAGGGTTCCAGCTTCATTACGTCCTCGGTGAAGCCGTCAATCATGCACTTGTTGCGGTCCACAACGGTTATGAGGTTCGTGGCTTTGAAGTTGGCCGTCGCCATTGCGGCCTCCCATACGCTTCCCTCATCACATTCTCCGTCGCCCAGAAGTACCCACACTTTATAGTTTCTGCCATTAACGCGCGCCGCGAGCGCTTCGCCCAGTGCTATCGCGCTTCCGTGGCCGAGAGAGCCCGTGGAAGCCTCAAGTCCTTTGACCTTGTGGCAGTCAAGATGTACGCCGAGCTTACTTCCCGTAAGATTAAAGGTTTTGAGTTCTTCTTTTTCGATCAGGCCAAGTTCGGAAAAAAGCGCAGCTATGGCTACGCCGATATGCCCCTTGCTTACTATGCAGCGGTCGCGGTTCGGATCCTCATAGTTATTCGGATCAAAGTTGAGATATTTGTAATACAGAAGCGTCAGAAAATCTATTGCGCTGAGGCTCCCGCCCATATGTGCGCCTCCCGCCCAGTTGCATATGTCAAGGGTGAGATTTCGTACGGTGGAGGCTTTTTTTTCAAGCTCCGTCCATTCGGATTTTGTCAGTGCCATTCCTTATTCCTCCTACTTCCTATACACTTCGGGGTGTCTCGCAGTTACCACTTTGAAAGCTTCGTCGGCGACCTCGCAGGTGTAGTTAATGTCTTCGTCGGTGATCGAAAGGTTAGTGAAATGGTTGTGGTGACTTGTCACGAATACGCCGCGCTTCACCATCTCCGCTATCCATTCCTGATGTATTACTAGGCTGTTGTCGTCTTTGATAAGAAGGTAAAACAGGCTGGGTTCTCCGCTGATGCTTAGATTGACGCCGTTTTCCTTCGCGGCCTTGGCAAGGCCGGAGCAAATCTTACGACCGATTTCCAGGTGCTTCGCACCGCCGCCGAGCTTCTTCATCTTATTTATACAGGCAATTCCGGCCGCGAACGGGACTGCGCTCATCCAGTAGCTTCCGGTATACGAGATGGAGGAAGCAACGGGCTTCAGGAAGTCCTTGCCGCAGAGGCAAGATACGTTGTAACCGTTGGCTATCCCCTTGCAGAGGCAGAGCAGGTCGGACTCGAAGCCGTAATAATGGTCACTGCCGGCAATGTCAAGACGCCAGCCCGCGCGTACGTCATCAATAATAAGAACTATCCCGTTGTCGGTACAAAGCTTGCGGATACCCTGCCAGTAGCCCTCAGCCGGGAGGACGTTATCGACAAAGTTGCCATGCATATAAGGCGTCGAGATGAAGCAGGCTATGTCGTCCTTATTCTCCTCAATAACCTTTTTAAAGGCCTCGACGTCGTTCCATTTGATTATAATGTTATTTTCTACCTCGCCCTTCAGGACCCACGGAGCGTCCTCGCGCTGAGTCCACTGGTGCACGCCGTGGTAATACCCTTCGATCATGACAATCTTTTTCCTGCCGGTCGCCGCGCGCGCCGTGAGAATAGCGAAGGTCGTGACGTCGCCTCCGTTCTTTGCGAAGAAAGCCCAGTCGGCCATTTTCACTGTGTCGACCATCAGTTCCGCGAGTTCGACCATTTTATATGAGGGCTGAGTCGTCACGTCGGCAATATCGATCTGCGCTTTCGCCGCGGCGTTGACGTCCTCGTCGCAATAACCGAGTATGTTGGGGCCGTAGGCGTTCATATAATCAATGAATCTGTTTCCGTCGACATCCCAGAAATACGCGCCCTTTGCATGGTCGCAGTATTTGGGGAAGGCTTCTATCGGAATATGGCAGCCCTCGGCCGGTCCCTGATGCCCGTAGATTCCGGCCGGTATGACTTTAGACGCTCTTGAAAGATATTCAAAGTCTTTTTTGTAAGTGTATGTATTCATAAGTAAGCCCCCCTTATGCGAGATAGACCCCGGCACGGCCGAGGACTCTGTTTAGATTATCTATCATAGGAATAAAACCCTTCATGATGAGTTTGCCGGAAGCGAGGGCGGTCATTGCCTCGGACGAGCCGTCAAACAGTCCGCGCGCGGTGTCGAAGTCCGCAAAAATCATGTATGCGCGAGGATTTTCCGCCTTGCGGTTATAGGTAGTCATATGACCGTTCTTAACGAAGATTTCGGCGCAGGGTCCGCCGTTTATCTCCATTGCAATCGAACCGTCGGGGATCTTTGAGGCGCTGAGCTTTCCGAGCTCGTCGTGGTTCCCTATAGCCGAGAGCGCGTTTGCAACAAGATAAAACATCATCGTAGTGCTTTTTTCATAAAAGGCCCTGTCATTTAAAGATTTTTCATCCGCACGCAGATATTTATTCATCAGATCAGTCAGCTTCGTAAAGTCATTCGTAAGAAATTTGAGCTTTGAAAAGCCTCCGTACGGCGTCGGATTCTTTTTGCCGTCAACCATCAGGTTGAAGGCTTCGTTTGATCCGAGCTTAAGCTTAATATTCCCGTCCAGTCCTTCCTTCATTGTGCATTTACCGTTTGCAAATGACAGGGTAGCCTGCGGTCCATTCCCCACGTTGAAGCTGATCGCTACCGGCTTTGCCGGAGAAGCCAGTTTTTTTGCCTCTTCGTCAAGCCCGCACAGGATCTCCATGTCCTTAAGTACGGCAAACATATTGACATATGCCATTGCATTCTGGTCTTTCACGCTGCTTCCTCCTTATTTCTCTCATTTATATTAATCCCGCAGTTTTTCAATGAGCCGCAGGACTGATTCCACAAAGGTCTTATCCGAAGTGTTTTCAATGAACTCCTCTTTAACTTTTGATTGGTCACAGCCGAATTCTTCAGGTGCAAAGGTCGCCCACACAAGTCTCAGCGCTTCATGTGCCATATTTGTTTTTTCGGAGTCGGTTTTAGGTGCCGCGTCTTTCAGGCGATTACCCGCTTTCAGCAGTACCGAGAGCGTATTGGCAAGCCCGGTTCCGGCTATTCTCAGGGTTTCGCTGAAGTCCGAGAAAACGGCATCGGCAGATTTTTCTCCGTCCAGCGCTTTTTGTAGCTCCCGAGCTGTTTCGCTGCAGGAGAGCGAAATGAGTATTTCCAGCAATCCCTTCCCGAAAGCTTCCAGGCGCGGCAGCAGCTTTTCGGTCTTCTCAATATACTCGGCGCCAAGCCGGGCATTCATCAAATAGCGCTTCATGCCGATGAACCTGTCAAGTGTCACGTCCGATATGTCAATGATATTCATTATTTCTTTTGTACTGTGCGGTTTTGTGAGAATACTCTCAATTACTAGGCTCTCAATATCTTTTTTTGTTGTTTCCTGCAAATGGGCTTCATACTGTGAAAAGGTTTTTATTGTCTGTTCGATCGGTATGCCTGCCGTAATGCGCATTTTCACAAGCTTCATAATGCGGCAGTCTCCGTGTGTGCACATTTTGATATGCCCGCAGGTAACCGGAGTAATCAGCCCGGCGTTTATCAGAGCTTTAGCTTCCTGAGGCTTGAGCTTTGCATCCGTCATTGCTTCCGTCAGCGGCATACGCTCATAATAGTCTGATTGGTCGACCTTATTGATCATATCCAGGAGCTCAAGTTCGGCTGAAGCGGCGTCTTTGTTTTTAAGCATATGCTTTATTATTGCGAGCGGATAATATTTTTCATTCTGGAGCGTGCGGATAAGCTTGACACGCTCAACGCTATCCGGTGAATAATAGGCCATGTTTTTCCCGGTTTTGCAAGCGGTTTCAACAAGGCCTTCCTTGACGTAATATTTAACCGTAGAAATGCTCTCGCCAGTCGCTTCTGCAAGCTCGCTTATCCTGAGCAGACCATCGGTATTTATATTGCTGCAGCTTTTTTCCATCAGTATTTCTCCAAAACACATGTAATAAACAATATATTGCCGTAGATAGTAGATAGTATTACTACCCATGTGTAAATATATCATGGGGCTCCATTTGTTACAATATGTAATTTTGATAAATATGAATATACTTAATTGTGAGGACTGCCAGTTCCATCCCGTGCCTGTCTGAATTCTCGCTGTCGGAATGATTTGAGACGGTAAGCATCAGGAGGATTTGCAAGAGAAGAAAACGGTAAATAACCGTCCGATTTTTCGAAATGAACAGATTTATAACGCTTTGCCGGGAGCGGTATTTCGTCCTCAAAAAAAGCCGGACCGGCGCACCCGCATTTGGGAACGCCTGTTCGGCTCATTGTACATGTTCTTTTGGCTCTGATTTACTCCTTTCAAATAAATGCTTTCAAGTTTTATACTGTTTCCCAGTATGGTCAATCGCATAGTTACCGGATCTGATAACCTTCCTTAAGGAGACCTTCAACGATCCCCGGCAGCGCCTCCGGCGTGTGTTTTGCCGCGTTGTGGAAAAGAATAATTGATCCAGGCACCACTTTGCTCATCACCCTCTGCGTAATTTCCGCTGCCGATATTTCCTTCCAATCCGGACTGTCCCTACTGGAATGGCCTTCAAGTGGTTGCAAATACAGCAATTGTTAGCATACTACTAATCAATAGTAATTTTATTAAGTCGATAGATACCTACTTTATTTGTTTTTAAATTGCCTTGGTAAGCCAATCCGTAATGTTCTTCCACAAAACGTCATATCCTGACCATTCAGTGAAAGTAATAGGGCCCCAGTGAGGAGAGCAGTCGGAGGTGAACACCGCAGAACGACCCTTACCAAATTCGGCCACGGCAATCAATGGGTCATCGCCGATGGTGGCCACCAAATGTGAGCCTTCCTTTAGGACAGTCTTGTTATAGCCAAGCAAGTACGGCCACTCGCCAGTAAGGCCCTTGACTACCGGATGCACGCCGTCGGTGACCTGCGGCACGAAGCCCTGAGGCGCTTCTACACGGTCGTCAATATCCAGACACTTGACCGGCAGAACACCCGCCAGCGCAGTACTGCCATAACGGGCTTGCGCTTCGATTCCACAAAATGACATATAACCGCCAACCATACACAGCGCACCTCCGCCCAGCACATAGTCTCGCAGCAACTCCATACGGTTGGTGCTGCGCTGGCCCTGAATGAAGCACTGGTCGGTCAGTAATAGCGTATTGGAGCCGATATCGGACAGGAACACAGCATCATACTGCTGCAGTTCCTTCATGGTACGTGGAAATTTTTCAGATGCGTAGGTATTTGAAATGTAGGTAAACTCATAGCCGGCCTTCTCTATCGCTGCACGAATCCACTCAACTCCCTCTTCATACCGTGATGTGAAGAAAGAATCAAAACCCTTAATATGGCGGGAATAGGTAACCCAGGATTCGCCGGCCAGCAAAATTTTCTTATGCATACTTGTCACCCTAATCCTCAATGGAAAATTCTTTGAATAAAAGACTGTACTGATACATCGCCGAGAAGGTAGCGTCCGGTACTCTCTGATTTGTAATCATCAGCACCTTCGGGTAATCCAGAATCATGTAAGGCACTTCGTCGGTAACAATTCCGAGAATCTGTTTCATGATAGTGGTTCGCTCGGTTGGGTCGCTGGAAGCAAGCTCAGCAGACAACAGAGAATCGACCTTGCTGTTGGAGTAGACAGCAGCGTTGGAACCGCCCTCACCCCCGGCTGTGGAAGGATACAGTGAATTAAGGTTGCCTGCGGGGTCCGGGAAATCGGAGAACCATAGACAGAATATCATGTCATAATCGCGGCTGTGAGCGCCATTAAAGGTGGAAACACGCTCGTCCTCGGTCACCTTATTAATGCTTAGATTAATACCAAGCTCCTTTAGCGCGGACTGCAGCAGCAGAGCTTCCGAGTTTTGTATCGCGGACTGATTGCAGACAATGGAACAGTCAAAGCCGTTAGGTACGGTGGACTTAGCAAGATACTCTTTAGCAGTTGCCATGTTGTACGCGTAGTCTGGTACTGTCTTCAAATATGCAGTCCAGTCGTCTACATTGAAAGTACACACTGCCTTTCCGAAAATTGCAGCATTTGCGGCATCAACGGTATTGTTGCAAATGTTCTTAACTATCTGGTCTTTGTCCAGGGCAAAGTAAATGGCTTTGCGGACGTTTACATCATTAAATGGTGCTTTACTGGTGTTGAATGCGATGTAATCAACGCCGAAGGAATCGCTGGTTTTTACGTTCAGGTTCTTGGCGGCCTGGATGGTGGACAACTGATCCGCCGTGATTCCCATGGTCAGATCAACTTGTCCGGACTGCATTGCGGAAACAAGAGTTGTTCCCTCTGTGATAATCTTATAATCCAGAACATCGGCGGCATTAGCAGCGATGCTGCTGGCGTTCCAGTAGTTTTTATTGCGGTTCAGGACGATTTCGCTGCCCTGAGTCCAGCTGCTAAAAACATAAGGACCTGTGCCCAGAAGACCGGTACCCGGCTTGCCGACTTCAGCACCCTTTGAATCACAAAACGCCTTGCTCACAACATGTCCGGCAGTTGTAGCGGGAACATACTGCCAAAGGGCGTCGGGCTGAGTCAAGGTCACGGTGACATCCCAGTCTCCGGTCTTTGCGATGCTGGCCACATTGCCGTACATCCAATTCAGGAAGGAGCCTGTGGCGGTGTCCTTGATACGGTTCATTGAGAATACTACGTCGTCCGCAGTCATCTTGGAGCCGTCGGAAAAGGTTACGCCCTGACGAATATGGTAGACATAGGTCAAACTATCGGTCTGCTTCCAGCTTTCGGCTAAGCATGGAATCAACCGGTTGTTCTTGTCGAACGCCAGCAGACCTTCAGTAATTTGGTCCACCACTGCGTTGGTGTTGTTGTCATACGCAAAAGCAGGGTCCATTGCAACGATTTCGGAACTCAGTCCGACAGTCAGGGTTTTGCTTCCCCCGGTTGAGCTTGCGGTCGATGTTGCGGGTTTTGCGGTACTTCCACATCCTGTGAAAACTGCTAGGATCATTAGTACGGAAAGCACAATTGCCGAGACTCTCTTCATCTTTTTCATACGTTCCTCCCACATTATTTTTTAAAACAGCATTAAGCTATTTTAATTTACTTTTCGAAGCTTGCCGCCGCGTCCTTAATGAATTCTGTCAAAATTGATCCGGCGCCCAGAACATCATCCACGCAGACCGTGCCCACTGCGGAGTGCATATAACGGTTGGGAATTCCGATTCCGCCGGTAAGTACGCCGGTTCCGGATAAGCTCATAATGGCGGCGTCGGTACCGCAGTTGAGAGTCACTCCTATCTGATAGGGGCAACCGGCTTTCTCAGCTGCGGACAGCATCTTTTCCCGCAATCGCTCCGGTACGATGTTTCCAAGGCAGCTAGTGTTGTTCCAGTCATAAAACATCAGAGCCGGACCGTGGCCCAAGTAGTTCCGGCGGTTATTTCCGCCGAGATTGCTATCCACTGCACCGAAACAAACGTCCAGGCAAATTGCTACATCCGGGCGGATTTTTGCTGCCGCCGGACCGGAGCCCTTAACGCCCATTTCCTCCATAGCAGAACCGCAGCAGTATATTGTAGCCTCTGTCTCTATATCTTTTAATTGCTTCATTGCGGCAACCATGGCAGCGCAGCCAGCACGGTTGTCCACAGCTTTGCCGCTGAAGATGTTGCCGTTCATAACACGCCAGCCGCGCTCGTTGGTAATGGGATCGCCCGGTAGTATACCAAGCTTCTCAGTCTCCTCCCGGCTGAATGTGCCAACGTCCAATTTCAGATCAAGATAGGATATTCTCCCTTCTTCAGTGCCGCCCTGGTGGATGGGCTTGATGCCAATCACGCCACTTACATCGCCATGCTTTGTATGAATAGTCATTACCTGATTTGTAAGAAGTCTCGTATCATGCATGCCAACCGGCAAAAAAGCCACGTAGCCGTCATCCCAGATATCCTGCACAATAAAACCGATTTCGTCCATATGCGCAGTAACCATGACTTTTAAGTCCGGATTTCTACCCTTCTTAACAAAGAAGCGATTACCCAATGCGTCCTCGAATTGTTCATCAGTGCAGTCGCACAGCAGCTCTCCCAACTTATCGCCAACCATGCGTTCCTGTCCGGAAGTACCCCAGACATCGTTTAATTGTCCCAACAGTTCAATCATTTCATCTCTGTTCATTTTTGCTCCTCCCTTTCATTATAACGGTGGCAGGCCACGAAATGCTCTGGAGTCAGTTCACGCAACTGCGGTGTAACGCAATCGCATAGACCTGTCTGGCAGTAGCGGCAGCGGGGTGCAAACAGACATCCCTCACCGCTGTCAAGCGAGGTCTTTGCCTCGCCTTCAAGTACGATTCGGTTGGCCTCCTCTGACGGATGCTCCTTTGGCTTTGCGGAAATCAGGGCCTGGCTATATGGGTGCAGGAGGTTGTCAAACAGTTCCTTAGTTGGTGCCATCTCCACTACGGAACCAAGGTACATAACCAAAACCGTATCACAGACATGTTCGACTACTGTCAGATCATGGGAGATAAAGAGCATTGTCAGGCCCAAAGAGTCCCTTAAATCCATAATCAGGTTTAGTATCTGCGCCTGGACAGAAACATCCAATGCGGAAACTGCCTCATCCATAAGAATGAAAGTCGGATTCAAAAACATGGCACGGGCAATGGCCAGACGCTGAAGCTGGCCGCCAGATAATTCTTCCGGTCGACGGGTTAACACCTCCTCCGACAGGCGAACCTGTCCTACAAGCTCTTTACAGCGCGCTTTGATATCCGCTGCGTTCAAGCCATATACCTTACCAATCTCATAAAATGTCTGTCTAATTGACATAGTTGGATTAAATGAGGAAAATGGGTTCTGAAACACCATCTGCATATTCTGGCGGAAGGGTTTCAGTTCCTTGTTATTAAGATTTGTGATTTTCTTTTCCTGAAAATATATTTGACCATCTGTTACTTCGGTAAGACTCATAATACAGCGAGCCAGTGTGGACTTGCCGCAGCCGCTCTCTCCCACCACTCCGAATATCTCGCCCTGATGTATCGTTAAACTCACGTCATTGACCGCTTTTAGCACTTTTTGTTCCTTTGTTAAGAGACCTCGCCGGATCGGAAAGTACTTTTTCAGGTGTTCAACCCGCAGAATATTCTCAGCCATCATGCTCCGCCTCCTCTCTGTCATCGTTTAGGTAGCAGGCGTAGCCGTGACCTCTCTTTACCATTCTCATCTTTGGCTCCTGACAGCATTTTTCCATTGCGTATTGACATCTGGGCGCAAAAGCGCAGCCCTTGATTGGTTGGAGAAGACTTGGCGGTGCCCCGGGAATTGTTACCAGACGCTCTCCCGACCGGCCGCTGCGTGGAATACTGTTTATCAGTGCCTTTGTATATGGGTGATGCGGTGCGTCAAACAGTTCCTGGACTGAGCTGGTTTCAACAATTTTTCCTGCATACATAACAGAGGTCCGATCACAAATTTCAGCAACAACACCGAAATTGTGGGTAATCAGCAAAATAGACATGCCTATGCGCCGCTGCAAATCTTTCATCAAGTCCAGTATCTGTGCCTGTGTAGTCACGTCAAGCGCGGTAGTTGCTTCGTCCGCTATCAGTAGTTGAGGATCGCAACTGAGCGCCATGGCAATCATAATTCGCTGTGCCATGCCGCCGCTGAACTCAAAGGGATACTGGCGGCTGCGTTCTTCAGCAGGCTTAATTCCCACCATATCAAGAAGTGCTAGAGTCTTTGCCCCTATTTTCTCAGAGGAAAGCTCCGTATGTGCCTTCAGCATTTCTCCGATCTGATCGCCGATGGTAAGCAGCGGATTCAATGACGCCATGGGATCCTGAAAAATCATGGCAACCTCTCTGCCTCTAATGCTTTGAAGTTCTTTCTTTTTGATATCCAGAATGTTGACTTCGGCCCCGTCAGATTTCTTCAGCATAATACGGCCGCCATACAGCGTCCTGTTTTCTTCATGCAGACGCAAAATAGACTTTGCTGTCATGGTTTTCCCACAGCCGCTCTCACCCACCAGGCCGTGGATTTCGCCTTTTCTGATTTCCAGATCAACTCCACGTACGGCACATACAATACCGCGTGTCGTCATCAAATTAACCGTCAGGTTTTCAATTGATATGATACTGTCACTGTTCAATTAAACCACCTGCCATCTTTCTTAATTTTTTAAAAGAAGGAAGTTTTCGCTGTGATTGATCCAAGTACATCTGGATATTATCGCTGAGCATATTCAGTAAAACTACTGTAACAATAATGGAGATGCCCGGTGCCAGACACAGCAATGGACTGATCTGAATAAACGCACGGCCTTCTTCAAGCATTGCCCCCCAGTCGGAAATCGGCGGCTGAACGCCCATACCCAGAAAGCTGAGTGCCGCCAAGTCCAAGATGGCATAGCCGATATCCAGTGTCATTTGGGTGATGATGGTCGATACACAGTTCGGTAATATATGTCTGAAAAGAATTCGAGTATCAGAGAAGCCAATGCTCTGAGCTGCTTCAACATAAGCCTTGTTTCTCTCTGTCAATGTCAGGGAACGTGTCAGACGGGATATCATAGGCACATAGACGATGCCCAGAGCTACAATGGCATTTGTAATACTCTTGCCAAAGCTTGCAACAAAAAGGAAAGCCAGCAACAGTGCCGGGAACGCAAGAATAACGTCCTCCACACGCATTATGATATTATCGACCTTTCCCCCGTAATAGCCGGATATAAGACCCAGCGGAACGCCAATAATCACAGAAATTACTACAACAACCAGCGCACTTAGCAGTGTTACCCGTGCTCCGTAGATCAGGCGGGAAAGAATGTCCCGGCCTACATTGTCGGTTCCCAGCCAATGAGCAGCGGATGGAGCTTGAAAGGTTTTTGACATATCGATAGCCGCCTGCTCATATGGAGCCACGTAGGCAGCAAAGACAGAGGCAAGAATAATTACTGTCAACAGAATTAGTGATATTACCATTGACACAGTGAAAAAATGTCCTAAATTTTTCTGTTTCATTTTCATTTATCCCTTCTCACTCGTACCGGATTCGGGGATCGATTACCGCATACAGTATATCAACCAGCAAATTTATCAGCAGAAATGCTCCAACAAGAAGCAGCATTATGCTTTGAACTATAGGATAGTCACTGGTGTTAATACCGCTTATTAAGAGGCTTCCCAGTCCCGGAAGGGCAAATACATTCTCCACAAGCACGGCACCGACAATCATTGCCCCAATTTGTATACTTGCTACGGTGATTACCGGAATGATTGCGTTTTTGAACGCGTGGTGTAAAATAATTCTTTGGCTGGACAAGCCCTTGGCCCGTGCGGTTTCAACATAGTTTGATTTCAATTCTTTTATCATACTTGTACGGGAAACGCGTGCGACCAATGCAATCATACTAAATGACAGTGCCAATGACGGCACCGACAATCGCTGGAAAAACTCGGCCAAGTTCGTATAAGTACCGGTAAATATTGCGCCATTGATATGGCTCATCAACATAATCATAAGTATGCTTGTCAGGAAAACCGGGCAGGAAACCAATATCACGGCGACAACAGAAATCACGCGGTCCGCTGCGGTGTTCTTCTTTACGGCACAGAGAACGCCGGCCGGAATTGCAATTACAATGCCGAAGAATGAACTGATGGCAATCAGCCCCAGCGTTATGAGAAGTCGGCCCGCAATCATGCCGGACACTGCCTGCTGATATTTGTAGCTGATACCGAAGTCCCCGGTAAAGATGCCTTTCATCCACAGTAAATACTGAATAACAATAGGCTGGTCAAAGTGAAATTTAATTTTTACGGCGGCGATAGCAGCCTCTGTCGCTTTCTTACCACCCAAAATCACTGTTACAGGATCGGTAGGCGACATACGCACGATACCAAATATAATGATGGAAACCACAAAGAAAATCGGAATAATCTGTAATATTCGCTTTAAAATATATCTGCCCAATTTGTCGCCCCCTCCTTATTTTTCTTGGTTATTAAGCAATCCGAGAACAGTCTCCATTAGTGGCACCGCGTCCTGTGTACCCTTATGTGTCACACTGATGCCGGCTGCAATCACAGCGCAGCGCAGAGCCTTTTCCACCGGCATTCCCTGGGAAAGACAACCCCCGAAAAATCCGTTCAAGCAGTCTCCTGCGCCGGTGGTATCCACAGCCTTGCTTCGGTAGGCTGGAATAACATCTCTCCCTTGTTCCCCTGAAAAATAAACTCCTCGGCTGCCTAGTGTAATGATTACGTTTCTTGTCCCCTTTTTCAGGAAATAATCTGCCTGCTTCTCAGACGTTCCGCTGATTCCGGAGAGCAAGAAAGCTTCTTTTTCGTTTGGTGTCAGATAGTCGATATAAGGATAGACGCTGTAGTGAATCGGAAAAGCCGGCGCTGGATTGAGAATTGTTATCACGCCCAGCCGGTGTGCCAATTCCAGCATATATATCACCGTATCCCTTGGAATTTCACCCTGCAGCAAAAGTATATCTCCGGTCTGAAACTCTTGGCAGCACATCTCTGCCATTTCGCAGGATACCATTTGATTTGTACCCGGGATTACGATGATAGAATTCTCCCCGGAGGCGTCTACAGTAATAAAGGCGCAGCCGCTGGTCTCTCCTTGCACAACTGAAACACCCTCCGTCCGAACCCCTCGCTGGCACAGTTTTTCCAGTAGAAAAATGCCGCTTGCATCATCTCCCACCGCACCGACCATATGTGTCTCCGCTCCGGTACAGGCCGCCGCGACGGCCTGATTGCCGCCTTTACCACCGCTGTGATACTCCANCGTACTTCCCAGAACGGTCTCTCCCTGAGCGGGCATTTTTCTGGTCAATACCGTAATGTCCTGATTCATACTTCCCACAACCCAAACGCTCATTACATATTCTCCCCTTTAAATTCAACAGCGCTCGAGCGCGCCACAAACGTCGGTTCTAATAGGATTCCCTCCCGAATGTTTCGGTTTCCGTTAATGGAGCGCATCAGAATTTGCACTGCCTTCCTACCAATCTCTTCTACCGGCTGATAGACCGTGGTCAGTGGCTCCGACATAAATTTTGAAAACAGAAGGTCATCAAACCCAACAACCGAAATATCCTGAGGAATACGTTTCCCAGCGTTTCTCGCCGCCTCCCAAATCCCGTAGGCCATCATGTCATTGAAGGCGAATATGGCAGTCGCTCCTTTTTCAATAAGTTCAGTACCACCGGCAACGCCGCTCTCAAAGTTGAAATCGCCGTTATATATAAGGCGTTTATCCAGGGTAACCCCTCGCTGGGAGCAGGCCTCTTCCACACCCTCCATACGTTCCCGGGAATCCGAATAGCTCTCCGGACCCTGAATACAGCCAATCCTTCGGTGTCCCAGCCGCAGTAGATAGTTCATAGCAAGCATAGCGCCCTTTCGGTTATCCACTGCAATCCAGTCAAACCGCTCATCGTCGACTCGCTGATCCGCAAATACCGCCGTCATGCCGAAATTCTCCATTGCAGAGCACACTTCCCTGCAGTATTCCTGATCTTGAGCACCTGCCATTATGACACTCTTGACGTTGTTCTGATAAAGCATACGGAGGTAGCTAATCGGATCTGCATGGCTGTTGTCCAAATCGCAGAGCAGCGTCCGGTAATCGTAACAGCTAGCCTCTCGCTCCACACTTTTTGCCAGTACCGCAAAAAACACATTGCTGATATCAGGAATTAACAGTCCTATGACGTTGCTCTGCTGTGTGACAAGTGCGCGTGCCACCTGATTCGGTACATATCCCAATTTTTTCGTTGCCGCAAATATCCGCTGTTTGGTTGCCGCAGGAATGCTGTTGGGACGATCATTCAGCACAAGCGACACCGTAGTAATTGAGAGCTTGGTTTCCTTCGCCACATCTCGAATTGTCACTCGTGTCATGATTTATCCTCCCTTTTAGTGTTAGTAAAACGTTTTACTATAATAAATTATACGTGGAATCTCTCCACGTCTTTAAATTTAATGATACTGAAAAATGCTATTTGCATTAATTCCTCTTATAAATAAGATAACCGACGCACTTTTCCTTGTCAAGCTTTTTTTATACAACATTTTAATAATACGGTTATCAAAAATTAATGAAAGGAAAAGAAATTATTTGTGATATTTTTAGCATGAAATATGGCAGCGTGTCTTAGCCACACACTGCCATATTTGACTTGTTACCAGTTCTCATTAAACATACAGCACCTTATATTTTCGTTTGTTTTAAGTCTGCCAAACACGTGCGACTATGGTTAATAGTCTGGCGATTGCTCAAAAAGAACTATCCACGCGGCTGATACTGCCTGCCGGTATGATCGATAGAATAATTACCTTGCAATAGCAGATGTGAGACCGGGACTATAGTATAGCCCTCTTTGAGCAGTCCCTCGATTATTCCCGGCAGCGCCTCCGGCGTGTGTTTTGCCGCGTTGTGGAAAAGAATAATTGATCCGGGCACCACTTTGCTCATCACTCTCTGCGTAATTTCCGCTGCCGCTATTCCCTTCCAATCCAAGCTGTCCACATTCCATTGAATTGCGGTCATACCTATGGACTTAACCGTTCTGATAACGTGATCGTCGTACTCCCCGTATGGACAGCGGAACAATGTGGGTTTCACTCCGGTTACGCTTTCTATTTTTACATTGCATTTATTCAGGTTATCCACAATCTGGCTCTCGCTCAACTGCGAGAAATGAGCGTGATCATTGGAGTGGCTCATCACCTCGTTGCCCGCGTCATATAAAGCTTTAACAGACTCCGGATATTTATCTACCCAGGCTCCGACAACAAAAAAAGTTGCATTGACCTTGTACCTGTTCAGTATATCGATGAGCTGCTGCGTGTCCTCGTTCCCCCAGGCGGCGTCAAAAGTGAGGCTTACGCATTTGTTGTCCCTTTCGACGCAATATATCGGCAGTTCTCTTTCAGTAGCCGCGGCACCGACGATTGCGGGGTTGTCAATCAGCCACGGAACTCCAAGCATTACACATAGCGCCAACATCAGCGCGGTTTCCCTTTTGTGCCTGTTTATCCATAATCCAATTCCCCTAGATCTGTCCCTCATGCCAAGCCCTCCGGATATCTATACTTTGTACATCATATGTTGCCTTACGCTCTTATAAAACCTCCATATGCGGAACACATAAAGCAAAACTGACGCCGCTCTATGAGCGGCGTCAGCCTGATAATGATAATTGAGATCAATATCCGCTGTTGTTGTAAGCAATGCTGCAAGCGCCTTCGTCTGTGACCATACACGGTCCCATCGGCTTCATTGGCGAGCATTTAATTCCAAAATTCGGACAAAGCTGTGGCTTCATACCTTTTAGCACATCGCCACATTTACAGGTCTTTTCAGTCTCGTCCGCTTTTGCGGGCATCGTGAGGCCAAATTTCAATTCGGCGTCATAACGCCGGAATTTCTCATTCAGAATCAGGCGTGAATTCGGAAGTGTCCCAATTCCTCTCCAATCCGCATCTTTAAGCGTAAAAGTTTCGTCTATCAGCTTCTGCGCGTATGTGTTGCCGTTCTCATGAACAACATTTTCGTATTGGTTTATCACAGATATATCCGTCTTTCCTATCTGATGCATCGCCAGCAGTATTGACTGCAAAATATCTGTTGGCTCGAATCCGCTTATAACACAGGGTATCCCGTAATCCTTCACGAGCTGTTCGAAAGGTCTGGTCCCGATGACCATAGCCACATGGCCGGGACAGAGCAGTATTTCCATTCTCGAGTGCTCCATCACATACTCCATTGCCGGCGGAGTTATTCTGTGAGAAGAGATAATTGAAAAGTTTTCGGTATTTCCGACTTCCCTAATGAGCGCCGCAGTGCCAGGGGCCGTAGTCTCGAAGCCCACCGCAAAATGCACAACTTCTGAATTAGTGTTCCTCGCAATTTCCAGCGCTTGCGAAATGTCGTAGACCATTCTTACGTCAACGCCCTCAAGCCGGAGCTGCTCAAGGGAACCCCATCTTGTCGGCACCCTCAGCAGATCGCCAAACGTTGTAAAAATAATGTTTTTCTTTTTTGCAAGGCTCAGTCCAAGCGCAATTTCTTCTTCCGGCGTAACGCATACAGGACAGCCGGGTCCGCTTATAAGCTGAATATTCTGCGGCAGCAGCTCACGCAGTGAATACTGTACGATAGTGTTTTCATGCGTACCGCAAAAGTTCATAATTTTCAGCTCGGGTTCATGAAGCGCTCTGTTTTCTTTATCTATTGCGTCAAGCAGCTGTCTCGCATATGCGTCTGTCGCGACGACATCGCGGTAGACCTTTTTGGGGTCCCTGACTATTTCTGTAGCAAAACCGGCGTGTACAACCACCGTTTCACCAATTCTGAGCTTTGGCAGCAGTGCCGCGGAAACATCCTTCAGCGCTCCTCTAAAGCTTACCGTCGCCGTATCGCCCTGTAGCTCAACGACTTTTCCGAAAGCCGCTACGCACACAGTCCTCACCTTCTCCACAAGGGCCTACTCTACTGCAATACTATCAATATACAGTTCGTTTCCCGAAATAATTTCGATGCTTTCGCCGCCGCATAGGGGGCATTTTCCAAACGGTATGCCTGATTCGTATTCGTTCCCGCACGCTCGGCAGCGAAGCTTAATGGGAAGACGCTTTATCAGCATCTCTGCTCCCTCCGCGGGCGTAGACTGTGCAATCATTTCAAAGCAGGATTTTAGCGTAGTCTCGTCAATTCCGGAGAGCTCTCCCATCACGAGTCTGACCTCCGTCACCCTGTCGGCGCCATATTCCGCAACTTTATTATTAATGACCTCGCAAATGCTGCATACCAGCGAAAGCTCATGCAAAGGCTCTACCTCCGCGCTATTTATCTCTCCGTGCAGGAAATGCACGGATCGACACTTCCGACTATTGTTGGAACGTCGGCTATCTTGCAACCGGGCAGCATAACTCCCAGTGCGCCCCAGTTCTGATAAGTCGGGACTCTCCATTTGATACGTTCGGGTATCTCCGTACCGTTCGTACGCGCGTAATATATCAGCTCGCCTCTTGGTGCTTCGGACTTGGCTATGGCTTCGCCAACAGGAATATTGGAAATGAAGTTCAGGTCGGTCGGCCCTTCCGGAATATCCTTCACACACTTTTCAATAATGGAGATGGCTTCAAAGACTTCCTCAATCCTAACGAGCTGCCTTGAAAATACATCCCCGTTCTTCTTAACCACCGGGTTGACCTTGATTTTGTCGTAAGCCGCGTAAGGGTTGTCCACTCTGACGTCGTAGGGCAAGCCCGAAGCTCTTGCAACGGGGCCGACGACTCCGCACTCAACCGCGCTTTCATAGGGAAGTACGCCAACGCCCTCTGTTCTGCGGCGTATGGAAGCGTTTGTGCAAAAAATGTTTTTGATCTCTTCTAAAGGCTTTTTGAGGTTATCCAAAGTCTTGAGAATATACTTTATCTGCTCATCGCTAAGATCGTATCTAACCCCGCCTATGGTGTTGACCGACAGATTCATTCTGTTTCCGAAGACAGACTCTTTGAGGTCCTGCATCGTCTCTCTGACTTCCATCGCGTGCATGAAGAGGGAATCAAAGCCGATAATGTGCGGAATCAGACCGATATTGAAAAGATGCGAGGCAACGCGCTTTATCTCATCCGCGATGGCTCTGAGATATTCGGCCCTTGCCGGGATTTCTATCCCCGCGAGCTTTTCAACGGCCATGCAATAGGTAAAGGGATGGTTATTTGAGCAAAGCGAGCAGACTCTCTCTGTGAGCGTCAGATCCTGATAGAAATTCCTCTGCATTGCGAGAAATTCAATGCCGCGGTGCGCATGCCCCGCGTTGATGTCTACGCCGACTACGGTTTCTCCCTCAACCTGGAGCTTAAAATATATCGGTTCCTCCAGAACGACGTGTACTGGACCGACAGGGATTGTATAGTTACTCAACCTTATCCCCTCCCTTTTTTTCCATAATTCTCTCCCACAGCGTACTGGTGCTGGCGCCTTTCAGCGCCTCAGAGAGGGGTATCATAGTGTGATCCGTCATGTGAATGCCCTCGTCAAGAAACAGCCCCTTTGGATTCGGATGCCCTTGCAATTTGATATTGTACAGCTCCCGCATTTCCCTTTCATGCCAATCGGCGCTCTTGAGCACGGGCGTTATCGATCTGACTGTTCTCATATTATCCGGAAGGGTTATGCTGACCGTGATATTAATGTTCTGGAAAAAGAAGTGGTAGTTAATGACGACGTTGATAAGCTTTTCGTCTATGGCATAGTTGTTCTGCGCGTCAACCGGCGCCTTTCCCGGAATAATATTCGGGGTATTCAACGGGGATATCGTCATCACCCTTCCCCCAAACTCCTTTATCAGCTCGGCAACCGACAGGATATCCTCCGGCTCCTCAAGCCTGCACCAGCCGCATACGACGCCTTTCCTGTCCGTATTCCAGCTAAGCGTGAATTTCTGCCCTATTTTCTCTGCAAGCTTCTCGTGGAAGCTCTTCATAAGTTCTTCCTTCATATCAGATTGTCCTCCCACAACGCCTTTCTGCGGCACTTCGGACATAGTCTGGAAAGTCCCTTGGCATCGCCGTCTTCACCGTAAACCTTTTGAATCATAGCGGGAGTAAGCGGCATAATCGGCTCGCCGCAGTGTTCGCAGACCGCCTTTTTGATTTGCGTTTTCTCACAGTAGTCATACTTTTCTTCCTGCAGATGAGCGGTATGGTAATCGTTCGTCAAGTGTATCGCCTTTGTCGGACAGTAGAATTCGCACAGTCCGCAGTAGGTACAGGAATTATGCCAAACCATAAAATCTATACTCTTATTATCTTCCGATTCCTGAATTTTTATTGCTCCGGCCGTACAGACATATTCACACATCCTGCAAGCAAGGCAGATATCTGGGTTGTGTTTTATTTTTCCCCGCAGCTTTTCGGGCGCAGGTGAATCTTCAAAGGGATATTTAATTGTAGACGGTCCCTTTACAAGGTTCTGCAAAGCAATTTTTAAAAATGTACTCATTTTTCACCTTTCCTTCCCCGCGTTCCATGCGCGTTTATTGGCATGCCGCGCGGCTAAAGCTTGAGCGGTCAACAGTCACAGCCATGTGAAAGCGGCACAAATCTCCCACTCAGAATTTGGATTTCCAGATTTCGATTGCCTTTGCGATTCCGTCTATGATAGCCTGAGGACGTGGAGGGCAGCCCGGAACATTGACGTCCACGGGGATATAGGCGTCAAGCTGGTTATCAATTGAATAGCTCTCTCTGAAAACTCCGCCCGAAATAGGGCATATACCGACCGCCACAACGACTTTCGGGTTTGGTATCTCATTGTAGACGCGCAGCATCTTGTCCTTTACAACGGCCGTAATTGGCCCTGAAATAAGCACAATGTCCGCGTGCTTTGGGCTTCCGCAGTATTTGCAGCCTAGGCGCTCTACGTCATACCGCGGAATCAGCGCCGTGGTCGCCATTTCAACGTCGCAGCCGTTGCAGGAGCCGGCGTTTATCCTGTATATCCACGGAGACTTCTTAACAATATTTTGTATAAATTCTGACATAATTGTTCTCCTCCTTCCAATGCTGGGTTCAGGACGGCATTCTGAAAGTTAACAGTATCAGAACGAGGCTTATGAGCGTGAGCGAGGTCGGATAAATCAGGAAAAATTTATAAGCCTGGTCCAGTCTCATCCTTGCCCTGGTAGCGCGGACCAGCGTAATCGAGAACACACATATTATAAGACATTTGACGATAAACCACAAGAGATTGACAAGCCAAAAGCTGCCTATTCCCGTGGGAAAGAAAAGAGCGACTGCCAAAGCAGAGAGCACAAGCATCTTAAGCCCGCCGGTCATTTTGAACATTGCGAGACCTGAGCCGGAATACTCGAGCAGAGGGCCCTCGGCGAGCTCTGTCTCCGCCTCGGGTATGTCGAAGGGGACAACGCCTAAAGTTCCCGGTATGCAGCAGAGGAATGCAAGGAAAGCAGGCAGCATCCTCAGGTCGAGGAGCAGGGAGCCGTTTTGAAGCTGATAGTTCACAATTCCGCTCATGGAGAGAACCGCAAATTTTCCGCCGGCCAATCCGACTCTCATTCCGACCGTAAGAAAGACGATCAGCAGCGGTACCTCGTATGCCAGCACCATTGTCATCTCTCTCGATGCTCCCACGGAGCTGTACGGCGAGCCGGATGCCGAAGCTCCAATCATAAGGGCCAGCGCGGGAGTCGACAGCAGATACAGCAAAACGAGAAGATCGCCAGATTGATAGAGCCCGGAATAAATGCCCGTTATTGGAATAAGAGCAAAAGCTGCGAGCATACCGGCGAAGCCGAGCAAAGGTGCCAGCCGAAACGCGGTCATATTTGCGGTTCTCGGAATCAATGTCTCTTTTTGTGTCAATTTAATCAGATCGAGCAGGGGCTGATGAATGGGCGGCCCGACACGCCTCTGCAGGCGCGCATAAAGCTTTCGGTCAATTCCAAGCAGGAAAAGTGCAAGAAGTATTGCAAACAGGCCGCCGGGAAAAAGAAGAATGTTTACCAGTAATTTCAATATATCCATTATTTTTCCGCCTCCTCACCGTCGCCGAATATGGGTACGAGAAGCTTGTGCAACTTTCTAATCAGTTTCGCCGCGGGTTCGAACATGTTTTGAGACGCCGCGTTAATCTTATCCCTGTCGATATCGTTTACTCCGCAGGTGTATGCGTCGGTGAATCTGACCTTCTTCTTGCCGGAAAACAGGAATACAAGGCCAACAACAAGGCCAAGAAGGAGCAGCATCGTTACAACGCCCACCTGACCGGTGCCTATCGGTGTTTCCACACTGAATAGTGTGTAGGCCGGCGCGCTAAGGCCTGCCAGCGCAAGGACCTTGGATATGGCCATAAGCGGGAGTCCCGGCATAATGCCCAGTACCAGACTGATTGCGGCCAGTATACCCATCGGGACAAGCATGGTCCAAGGAGCCTCTTTAACACTCTCTGAATTGCTGGAAGGAACGCCGAAGAAAGCCGAATGCATGAATTTTATGAAATATGCCATGGAAAAAACGCTGCCGAGAAGGGAAAGTATTGCGAGGAAGACCTGGCCGTTCGCCATTGCCGCCTCATAGATTATCCACTTTGAAGTAAAGCCGCTGAATGGCGGGACGCCGGCCAGTGACAGCGCTCCAACCAGGAAGAACGACAATGTGAAGGGCATTTTTCTTCCGAGGCCGCTGATGTCATCCAGATTTCTCGCGTGCGCCTGAACCATTATTGCGCCAGCCGCCAGGAAGAGGAGGTCCTTGAAAAACATATGGTTGACAAAGTGCAGAAGCGCGCCGGTCAGCCCAAGCGCGGAGCCAAGGCTTAAACCGAGTATGATGTATCCAATCTGGCTTACTGTGCTGTAAATGAGAAGCCTCTTTATGCCTCTCTGGACGAGCGCCATCGCGCCTGCCCCAACGATCGTAATTCCTCCGATCCACGAAATAACTATCATCATCACGGAATTTCCGCCGGAGGTACCGAGGCGTGAGAATACAAGCGCGCCTCCCATTATATAAAGGATTCTGATGATCCAGTACGGAGCGCTCTTAAGAAGCACAGACGAGATATAGCCGCTGACAGGAGTCGGCGCCGTCGCGGGGTGCATCTGGTAGTCAATACGGAAAGGAAGAACCGCGGCTTTCATAAGGAAGCCTACAGTCATCAGGCCAATTGCGCAGGACGCGGTTCCGATATCCACACCGCTGAGCCGCTGCGACAGCGAAGCCATATCGAAGTTTCCAGCGGCCGCTGTTAGGATAAGCAGACCGAGGAAAGCGATGCTGGCGCCGATATAGTTGAATATGAAATACTTAAAGCCCTCTCGAAGCGCATCCGGAGTCTCCTCATGGATTATGCAGAAGTAGAGTGTCCAGCTGCTCATTATCTCCCAGAATACAAAGAAGGAGAAAAAGTCTTTGCTTGTCGCCACACCGATAAGTCCCGCTATCATCATTACGAAAAACATATAGTAGCGGTTCTGTGCGTGTCCGTGACCCATATACCCCAACGAGTAGAGCATGTTGAGAAGGCCGACGAAGGCTATCAGCAGCGCAAAGCCGAAGGAATATATGTCAAACTGCGAATACGACGTTATGATTGAAACTACCGTGGCGCACATAACCGCTACCGCGATCCATCCGGCCGTCTTCGGTGAGCGTCTTCCGAAGATATATGCCAGAAGGCTGCCGAACATAGGGATCATAATAGCGAAGGTCCAGCCAATGCGGATATTCGGTATCGCCGTAACCGCAATGCTTCCCTTTGCCGCAATATAGTTGGCGGCGGAGACCGCCAGCTGCAGAGCGTACTGCGGGAAGAGGCCGTTGAACAGGATGAGCGCCGTAAGTATCCCCAAAGGAATGAGCATCGAAAGAGGGGCTTCCTTAACTGCGGGGCCCTCGTATTTTTCAAAGAAAACTGTTTTGATGAGCTTGATATAATAAATTGCTCCGATTATGCTGCCGAGCAGTATGAGCGCCGCGAAATACCAGTAGCCGGCGTCAACGGCCGCATAAAGCATCAGAAACTTACTGATAAAGCCGTTGAACGGAGGAAGGCCCATTATTGCCAGCACACCGATTGAGAGGCAGCCCGCAGTAAAAGGCATAACCTTGCCAATGCCTCGGAAAGCCTTGATTTCTCTCGTTTTAAGCCGGTAAACAAGTATTCCGGCGGCAAGGAAAAGCAGGCCTTTCATAATCGCGTGGTTCATAACGTGATAGAAGCCGGCGACCATGCCGAGATAGGTTCCCAGCCCCAGAACTGTGACAATTTCTCCTACCTGAGCCAAAGTTGAATAGGCGAGGAGCCGCTTGATGTCCTTTTGCAGCAGTGCCATCACTTCACCGTATAGAAGAGTGATAATGCCCAGCACCGAGATCGCCATACCGGTATACGAGAGCTTTCCCAAAGAGCCGAGCTGAGTCAGAAGGCCGACTCCGAATACCGCAAACAGAATTCTCACTAGTCCGTAAATACCGATTTTTGTGAGCACGCCGGAGAGTATGGCGGATACGGGCGAGGGGGCCGCAGGATGCGCTTCGGGCAGCCAGCTGTGCATTGGCACCAGGCCGGCTTTGACCCCTGTCCCTATGATTACCATTATGATTATCGCGATCAGCATGCCGGGTGCCAGCATCGGAAGCTTCGCGGATACCGCCTCCATATCCAGCGTTCCGGTGCCGCTCTGTATGAGCAGTATGCCGAACTGCATGATATACGCGCCGGAAGTACACATAATAAAATACTTAAAGCCCGCTTTAAGTGCGTTTTCTGTCGGCTCATGTACGATAAGCAGATAGGAGGCCCAGGTCATGAGCTCCCAGAAAACATAGAAATTGCCGAACTTCGTACTCGTTGCAACGCCGAGAAGGCTGCCGAGCGTCAATAAAAGGAAAAAGAAATATCTGCCGTTGCGTTTTTCATTTTTGAAATAGCCCAGTGAATAGAGCGATGCCAGAAATACCAAGCCGGATATGACAATTGCAAAGAGCCTGGAGAGACCGTCTATGTCTCCGCTCATCCAGACAAGAACGACCGTGGCCGCACATAGGCATACCGAAAGAACATCTCTGAGCTTCGGGAGAAAATGCCATATTATATAGACGACGAAAGCGCCGATATAAGGAACCAAAACGACCAGCGGCCACTGCGAATCAAAGACCGGCAGCTCCGCGAGCTTTTGTACTCCAAACAGGGACGTCGCAAGGTTCCCGCTGAAATTGATCAGCGTTTCGGGATACAGTGAAGTAAGCGCGGTTATAAGCGCCAAAACGGTTATGCAGACGTAAGTCAACTTTCCCGCTTCTTTAACAGCCTTTTTCTTACGGGGCGCTGACGGCACAGCTTCATCGGCTTCCGCAAAGCATACTCTGTGCAGAGTCTTGATGAAATACCATGCTTCGAGGATGCTGCCGAGCATCGCAAATGCCGCATAAAAATAGCTCTTATTTTCGATGCAGGAGTATATAATAAGGAACTTGCTCACTGAGCCTTTAAAGGGAGAAAGTCCCATGACAGAAAAAATGCCAAAGGCAAACAGCGTTGAGATGAACGGTGTCTTTCTTCCGACTCCCTTCATTCTCTCAATATCCTGTGTGCCGCTCTGCCTGACCATCAGATATGCTGTCCAGAAAACCATGCCTCTCATGATTATCTGGTAAATCAGGTGAAGAATCGCGCCGGTCTGTCCCACATAAGTTCCGCTACCTATTCCTAGCAGGATGTACCCGACTTCTGCGACCGTCGAATATATAAGTAATGTCATCAGTTTTTGGGATTTGATAACAGCGATCACTTCAAAGAGCAGCAAAACTACTGCGCCCGTCAATGCTATTGCACTCAATTTCTTTTCCTCCTTACATTACTTTTTATTTTCGAAATCCACAGACATCCGGCACAGCATTATTAACAGCATGATTTTTCCGGCCGTTGCTGCATTTATCTAAATTAACTATAATATTTGAGATACCAAATTTCTAACGGGATTTTTTAAAAACTGGGTCTATATTTTAAATATAGTATTGTAAAATCTTTGCCATAGCTTAATTGTAAAATGTGTTGTATAATGGCGTCAGGGAGTCAATATTTTTATTAGTTTTTTATTGGGGGGGTTCATATGGTTTCAAATTGTAATGTTATGGTTAATTTCGATAGAGAACTTGAATTTACAAACGCTTTGGAAACAGATTACCTCAAATTGCTCTACTACGACCTTCCGCCGATGAGCAGCGATTATCGCTCGTATGAGAACAACAGGCTTTGCACCATACTGGACGGCTATAAACATCTGACGGTTAACGACGCCACTAAATTCACTTACACCAACCGCCAGTTTATCATGCTTCCCCCGCACTCAACAGTCCATATGGATATCGACGTTCCCACAAAAGCTCTGGTTATCGAACTTAACGAGGATCTCCTGAAGAAGGTTATTGAAAAAGTAAGCATCGATCTCAACGCTGACTTTGACTCATTAAAAAAGGATCGGTTCTTTCTCAGTGACATCAATAGTGATCTGCGCGGCTGCCTGAATAAGGTCACCGATATTTCCACAGCGCCGAAAAAAAAGGACAAAGAATTTCTCCTTGACCTTTGTGCGCAGGAACTGGCCTACAATCTGGTTCAGATAAAGGGCATACAGCAGGTCATAAACTTTGACGACAACAATCCTATTCATAAAGCTCTTTTGTATATTCAGGACAACATCACGCAGCAGATAAGCATAAGCCACCTTGCCTATTATCTGAATATGTCTGAAACAAATTTCTGCAACTCATTTAAAAAGATTATGGGAATCACTCCGAAGGAATACATCACGAACCTCAAGATGCTTGAGGCAAAGGATTTGCTGAGGAGCCGAAATGTGACTGACGTCGCTTACGATCTCGGCTATGAGAACATCTCGCATTTCATCTCACTTTTTAAAAACAAGTATGGCATTACGCCGAAGCAGTACAAGGGCATAGGACAGGCTTCCGTAACCTACAAATTCTGAGGAATATTTCAGCATATTCTCGGAAGCTGGTCCCCGGTAAGCACATCGATAACCCGATTTCCTCCTACAATAGTATTGAGGAGGACTCTACCGGAATAGTTTTCTGTTACAACTCCAATAATTGTCGCCTCTCTCCCGTAAGGGCTTTTTTTTATTTTATCCACTATTTCCCCGGCACATGCGCCGTCTGCGATTATAATAACCTTTCCCTCGTTTGCCATATACAGTGGGTCCATTCCGAGAAGCTCACAGACGCCTTTGACTTCCTCCCTGACCGGGAGGAATTTTTCCTTTAATTCTATGCAGAGTCCGGTGCCGTCTATCAGTTCATTCAAAGCCGTAGCGACGCCTCCCCTTGTCGGGTCCCTCATTATATGCACTGCGTCGGCATATTCGCTCATCACGGACTCTATCATCCCGGCTAGCGGCGCACAGTCGCTCGCAATGCTGCTTTTCACTTTCAGGCCTTCTCTTTCAAGAAGAATCGCAGTTCCGTGATCCCCCATTGTGCCCGATAGGATGACTGCGTCCCCCGATTTAATTCTGTTGGCTGAAAGGGTAACATAATCCGGTACGACGCCCACTCCTGCCGTATTTATAAATATGCGGTCGGCACAGCCCTTCTGGACGACCTTAGTGTCCCCTGTCACAAGGCAAACGCCCGCCTCCGCTGCGGTTTCAGCCATGGAACGCGCAATGGTTTCAAGGTCCCGAATCGGGAAGCCCTCCTCAATAATAAAGCCGCAGCTGAGGTACTTTGGCTTTGCTCCGCTGACCGCAAGATCGTTAACCGTTCCGCAGACGGCGATTTTACCTATGTTACCGCCCTTGAAAAAGATGGGGCTGATGACGTAGGAGTCCGTTGTGAAGGCCATCAAGCCTTTATCCGCTTCGAAAACAGCCGAGTCTCCGCCCGCGAGCAGCAGGTCATTTCTGAAATATCTGTAAAAGATATCCTTTATCAGCATGTGCGTCATTTTTCCGCCGCTTCCGTGGGCAAGCGTCACATATTCATTCATATTTTTTCTCCATATATTTTTTTAGGGCAATAACCGCTTGCCCGAGGGAAATCCCGCCGTCATTCGTCGGCACTTCGGCGTGCGTATAGACTGTAAATCCTTCACTTTCAAGCAGATCCAGAGTTTGCGCGAGGAGAAGCCTGTTCTGAAACACTCCGCCGCTGAGCGCAACTCCGTTGATTCCCGTTTTCTTCCTGAGCAGGCTGCATATCTCCAGAATAATTTCCGCAACGGTGCGGTGGAATACGCCGGCAACTGCCGCAATATCCGTGCCGTATGAGACGTCCTGCGCGATGGCCGCGATCATTTTTTTTACGCTTATTTCATATGTCGTTCCGGTCCTTGTGATCTCGTATGGGTACTTTCCTTTTTCCGAAATTTCGGCATTACTTTCAAGACGTATTGCCGCCTGTCCCTCATATTCTATTACATTGCAAAGCCCAAGTATAGCGGAGACTGCGTCAAAAAGTCTTCCCGCACTGCTTGTAAGCGGTGAATTGACTTTTTTTACTATCTGCTGCAAAACGAAATCTGTTTTTTCAGCCGCAATGCTTTTAAGAAATGGCAGTTTCAACGCGCCGAAGTTCTCGCCGAAAGCCGCGAAAAGATAGCTTACCGCCATTCTCCACGGCTCTTTTATCCCCGCCTCGCCTCCCGGCAGAGGAATATACTCAAAATGCGCTATTCTTTCAAGAGTCGTATAGTCACCGGAAAAGAACTCTCCTCCCCAGACATTGCCGTCGTCGCCGTATCCGGTTCCGTCGAATGCGACGCCTATAACCGGCCCGTTAACCTTGTTCTCCGCCATACAGGACGCTATATGCGCGCGGTGGTGCTGTATGGGGAATTTTTTTAGATTTATCAGCTCTTCGGCGTATTTTGTTGAGAGATACTCAGGGTGCAAGTCATATGCGGCAGCGTCGGGTCTTATTTTGAATATTTTGCCGAAATGCTCAATTCCGTTCTCAAAAGAAATAAGCGTCTCCATGTTTTCAAGATCCCCTATGTGATGGCTAAGGTATGCCTTGCCGCCCTTCGTAATGCAGAAGGTATTTTTAAGCTCGCCGCCGCAGGCGAGCACGGACGGCAGGCAGCTGTTCTCAGTTTCACTGAATATTGCGGATATATCGAGCGGAAAAGGCACATAGCCCCTTGATCTTCTTACGATACGCCCTCTATCCCTGAATACCGTCACAACCGAGTCGTCCGTTCTGATGTATATCTCCCTGTTGTTTGTGAGAAAATAGTCCGCGATGCCGCGAAGCCCGCGAAGGGCTTCCCAATCTTTATAATAAATAGGCTCGCCGGAAATATTGCCGCTCGTCATCACGAGGATTTCCGGTCCATCCTTGAGAAGCAGATAGTGCAGAGGCGTATAAGGCAGCATTATGCCGAGAGTGCCATTGTCGGGCGAGAGATATCCGACAGCGAGGCCACTCTCTTTTTTTCTGTCCAGCAGGACAATCGGCTTAGCGGGACATTTTAACAGCTCCGCCTCCCTTTCGCCCACTACGCAGTGTTTCTGCACCGTCTCAATGTCCCTCGCCATCAGGGCGAAGGGTTTCCCGTCTCTGTTCTTTCTCTTTCTCAACTCTCGGACTGCCGCGCTGTTTTCCGCGTCACAGGCCAGATGATAGCCGCCGAGCCCTTTTACCGCGACAATTGCACCCTTTTTAAGCAGCTCAGCTGTTTTTTCTATTTCTTCGCCTTCAAAAACCCTTATACCATCCCTGTCAAGTAGTGTCAGAGACGGCCCGCAGGCGTCGCAGGCGACGGGCTGGGCGTGGAATCTTCTGTTCGAGGGGTCGCGGTATTCCTCCGCGCATTCCCCGCACATTGGAAACGAGCGCATAGTCGTGTTCGTTCTGTCGTAAGGTATCGCGGAGGTTATTGTGAACCTCGGTCCGCAGTTTGTACAGTTGATAAACGGGTATCTGTATCTTCTGTTTCCCGGATCTTCCATCTCCCTTACGCAGTCCTCGCACACCGACAAATCGGCCGAAATGAAAGCCTCATCCGCATTTTCGCTGCTGCTGCTTCTGATTTCAAAGTCTGTGTACCCCTCCGGCTCCCCTGTTTCCACCCTGAATGTGTCGATAAAGGAGATCGGAGGTGCCTGAGTTCTCAGCCGTTCGAGGAAGCTTTTCATACTCTCCTCCGCGCCCTCGGCGTCAATATGGACTCCTCCCGGGTAGTTGTTTACCCAGCCCTTGATAGCGCAGGAGCGCGCAAGCTTATACACAAAGGGCCGGAATCCGACCCCCTGGACGATTCCGTTTATATCTATGAGCCTTCTGGTCATCTTTTCAGACAAAGCGACGCTCCTTTATAATTTCAGCCCTCATTTTCCGAATGGGCAGTTAGGATAATGGCAGGTTTCACAGCCGAGGCAAAGTCCGCCGTGTCCGAGTTTTGCGATTTCTTCGGCGGATATGGGCACACCGGCTACGATTTTCGGCAGCAGCAGGTCGAAAATCGTAGCTTTGGCATACATCACGCAGCCTGGCAGTCCCAGAACCGGCGTGCCGTCCGCGTAATAGCCTACCAGCAGCATGGCCCCCGGCAGGACCGGAGCTCCGTAGCGCACTATTCTTGCTCCGCTTGCACGGATGGCCCCGGGCGTGCTGTCATCCGGATCAACGCTCATCCCGCCGGTGCAGACCACCATATCCGCGCCGCTTTCCTTTGCTTTCAGAATTTCTGCGGTTACCATTTCCATGTCATCCCCAACAATGGTATGGTGTATCATCCTTATTCCATATTCCGCAAGCTTTTTTTCGACCACGGGCGTAAAAGCGTCCTTGATAATTCCTTTGGCGACCTCGCTTCCGGTCGTAACTACGGCCGCGGTGTGGAGCTTCCACGGCTTAACGCTCAGAAGTGGAACACTGCCGACCGCTTTTTCGGCTTTCTTGAGCTTCTCATCCGCGATGATAAGCGGGATCACACGCATCCCGGCAAGCTTGTCGCCTTTTTTTACCGCGGTGTTCCCGTGTCGTGTTGCAATCATCAGCTCGTCCTGGCTGTTTACGGCCAGGAGGCGATCGACGTCCACGCTGAAAAGTCCGTCGCAGTCTGCAAATATCTCGATTTTTCCCTCTTTCGGCTCGCTGTGCGACATATTCTCGTTGTTGCAGAGCGCAAAAAGCCTGTATGCCGCGTCGTCTTCATGCACCATGCCGCTGTTCATTTCCCAGACGTAGAGGTGTTCCTTGCCCATTGAGAGTAGAACGGGAACGTCCTCTTCCACAACTACATGTCCCTTTCTGAATCTGGCGTCTTTTTTCTCACCCGGAATAATCTGTGTGAGGTCATGGCAGAGAACCTGTCCCACTGCCTCGGTCGTGTTAATCAGCTTCATATCAATTTCCTTTTCCATAAATTCTGTATTTATGCCCGATTGGGCCCTATATCGCTTTTCGTTTTTTGTTTTCTCCCGCAATCAGGGTGTTGATGTGGTCAAGAGCCTCCCTGGCCTGCTCATATTTTTTCTGGTGATAGGCCTTCTCCTCGTCCGTCGCACACTTCAGAAGGCTCTCCGCGAAGCGTTCATCCAAGGAGACCTCTTTTTCGCCGAGGATGAGTTTATCCGCAAGGTACACGACCATTTTCTCACTTACCGGGTCACCCGCCCTCCAATTCAGAAAATGGTGCTCGGCGATTATCGCGGCCACGCTGGGATATCCCTCTTTTGTCAGCGCGCGCGCACCCTTCTCCGTGTGGTCCGGCTCTGCCCTCACAATATCGTGGAGCAGAGCCGAGGCACGAATGAGCTCTCCGTCCAGTCTATATCCCGAATTTTCAAGTTCTCCGGTGATCGCAAGCGCTTTTTTTGCGACCGCTTTGCAGTGCCTTACGACCTTTTCCGGTGTTTTATAGCGTTTCCAGAGTATTTCAATCATATCCTCGTCTGGAGCTTTCTCAGGCATAAGAGCAATATCTTGGACGCAAAGTTCCCCTGAATTTTCCGAAATAATGTTGATACAGCCATAAGGCTGGGGCAGGGAAAAGAGTTCGCGCAGACTTCTCTGCGTAAGCATACTGAGAAAAAGGCGGTTCACCGTGGAATGCGCGACGATCGCGATATCACCAAGGCTGCTTTCAAGGATTTTTTCGACCGCCTTTTTGAAGCGAGAAAGCCCGTCACTAAACTTTTCCCCGTTGTCCGGGACGACGCTGATCGGATCGATTCCTCGTATTTCGTACTGCTCGGGGTATTTATCCTTTATTTCCGAAAAAGTTAGTCCCTCCCAGGTTCCGCAGTATATCTCCCGGAGAGCAGGGTCCAGTATAAGCGGAAGCGCTCCGCCCGCTATACTCTCCGCGGTCTGTTCAGCACGGGTAAGATCGCTACAGTAAACGGCCGTCAGCGGAATCTCCGCAAAATACAGTCTCAGCTTTTCCGCCTGGAGAAAGCCCTCCTCCGACAGAGGGTAGTCGGTCAGCCCGATACAGCACTCCCTGCCATCCGGAAATTCGGGTCTTCCGTGGCGTATAAGATATATGTTCCGCATCTTTCAGCTCCAAATTCTTGTTTAAAAAATTGGTTGTGACCATTCTACTGCCTGTTCCGTTTTTTGTTCAGCTCAAGCAGCCTCTCATAGTCCTGCCGCGTATCCATATCGTATAGGACGCCCTCGTCCTCCACAGAGACACACAGTTTTTTCAGGCCGCCGCTCTCTATCGCCCCCGCCAATCCTCCCTCGCCTGAATAGGCAAGTATTTTCTCCGCTGCTTCCGCGGAGAGCAAAAGCGGGTGTCCCTCATGCCCGCCGCAAAACGGGACCGCGACAGATGCATCGGTTTCGAGCAGCTTTTTTACCGTTTTCAGTGTGAAAAGCGGGATATCCACCGGCGTAAACAGAATTCGAGCGCATTTCCCGCTCAGATAGGACAGGCCGATCTTTGCAGAATCAAACATCTGCGTTTCCGCATAACGCGCATTGCGGAGGCAAACGACGCCCAAATCTTCAACATGTTTTTCCAGAAGTTCCGCGCTATTCCCGGTTATAAGAACGACAGGCTTCGCTCCGGCCTGCTTCAGCGTGAGGATAATGCGCCGGACGGCACTCTCGCAACCGATTTCAAGCATGGGCTTAAAAGCGTTCATTCTCGAGGACATCCCGGCCGCTGTGACTACGGCGCCAGTTTTCATTTTTGCCTCCGGCAACTGCGGCAGCTTACGTTTCCGCTTTATTTTTTCTCAGATCGGGCAGCGTTCTTTTTGTCATGCTGTTTTTGGAAATCTCCGTTTCATTTTTCCATGATACGCCTATCCGCGGGAACGCTTCAAACGCACTTTTTTCAGCAAGATAGTTCCGGACTTTTTTTGTGATCTGCGCGCTGACGGAATCGAAAGAGCTTTTGTCTTTCGTTCTGATCTCAATGTTCAAGCTCGAGTCGTCCAGGATACGCGCCCCGTAATCCGTGACCTCCCGAAACGGCAGGATCAGCTCGTCCAGTTCGCTGAGGCAGAAGGAGTTTTCTCCGATCCGGATCATATTTTCCAGTCTGGTGCTGACTCGACGTATTGTTTTCAGAAACGTCTCGCAGGGGCATGGAGACGGCGAAAATGACGCGATATCACCTGTCCTGTATCTTATCAGCGGCATGGCTTTTCTGTCAAGGGTGGTGAATACAATTTCACCCGGCGTCCCGTCAGGTACCAGCAGTCCGCTGCTCGGATCGACTATCTCGAAAAAGAGTTCCGCCTCGCGCATATGGTAACCGCAAAGTGCCTCGCACTCCACCCCACCGCCGTAACCCATTTCTGTCATGCCGTAATGCGTGAAAACTTTGCAGCCGCATTCCTCCGTCAGTTCCCGAATCAGCGCTTCCGGCACATAATCCGTGCTCAGTAGGACCGACTTTATCCGGCTTCTGAAAAGGCCGTTTTTCTCCCTGCTCAGCCGCAGCACCTGAGAGGGTATTCCCACAAGGCAGCTTATCTCTTTATCCGCAATCTCTCCCGCCGTCTCTTCAATGTCAGTAACAACTCCGTGAACGAAGCAAGCGATTCCGATTCTTTCAAGCGCCTTTTTTAAAAGATCGCCAATGCTCCCGTAGACGGGGCCCGGCAGAAGGACCAAGACTCTGTCTGCTTTGCCGACAAGGCCGCCCATCCCGTAAATAAAAAATTCAATCGTTTTTTCGAGGTCATCCTCGGTAAAGAAAATTCTTTTTTCAGTTCCGCTCGTCCCCGTGCTTCTCAGCGTGACCACTCTACTGATTTCACTCTGGGGAACACAAAGAAAGCCAAAAGGGTCTCTCTGTAAGTCTTTCGGAAATGTAAAGGGGATTTTCCAGAGAGAAGCCTTGCCGACGATGTCCTCCGGCTTTATCGCTTCCAGTCTCCCGCGGTAAAATCGGCTGCGGGCCTTTGCGTATTCCAAGGTCTCCCTGATACGGGCAAGCTGGTATTCCTCGAGCTTTTCCCGCGATCTTTCGTCTATTCCGGTGCGGCCGACTATCCAGTCCTCCAAAGGTGTTTTTTTCATTTCAGCACCGGCTCACGATAGAGCGCTTTTCCCTGAGCGTCCGTAAGGTTGTAAAGGCAGAAGGGAATGAGCCTGCCATCCGGGCTTGCCACATGTATGCAGCAGTCCATTACCCTGTCCAAGTCAATGTTCCAGACATCCTGAAAGGCCATGGCCGAAAGACTGAAAGAGTCGTTACGGATGTTTTCAAGTATTTTATCCCAGGAGTCCTGCTTATCCGCGGGGCGTCTGATCCCTCTTGAGGCCCAGTTTCCGGATACGTAAACCTTTGTCTTTTCGGCGCCCTCCTCGGCCTTTTCGACGCAGCCGCAGGCGCTCTTCGCAAGCGGAAGAAGTCTGCCGCCGCCCTGATAAATAAAGCGCCCGTGAAACGAACAGAATGAATTTTCACATTGAGGCGCCTTCAGACTGTCAAGCTTTATCCGGCCCCCTGTCTGCTTCTCGATCTCCTCCATGAGCTGCGGAAGAAGGATTCTGTCACTGTCCTTCGGCTGATGCGGCACTCTGCCGAAATAGCTAACTGGCTGGAAATGCACGCCTCTGACCGTTTTGATATGTGCAAGCGCGAAGTCAATGATTTTTCCGACATTGTCGACGTTTACTCCCGGCACGAGAGTCGGTACCAGGACGACGCCTACGCCGGCCTTTCCGCAATTTTCAATGGCTTTAATTTTCAGTTTTAGGAGTTCCCTGCCCCTCAGCTCTCGGAATATCCTGTCCTCCGTACCGTCAAACTGGAGAAAGACGGAATCGAGGCCGGCGTCCTTCAGTTTTTTTGCGTAAGCCTCGTCCCCGGCGAGTCTGATGCCGTTGGTATTAAGCTGTATGAAGCCGAAACCGTATTTTTTCCCGTTTCGGATTATCTCGGGCAGGTCGTCACGCATGGTGGGTTCTCCGCCGGAAAGCTGGATATTGCAGGCGCCCGAGCATTTCAAAATATTCTCGTAAATACCGCTTATTTCCTCCACCGTCGGGTCCGCGCAATCCCCGCACTTCGAATCCGCGAAGCAAAAGCGGCAGTTTAAATTGCAGCGCTGCGTTACCTCGATAAGCGCCGTGCAGGTGTGCTGACGATGTTCCGGACAGAGCCCGCAGTCATACGGACAGCCTCTGTGTATAGTGGTCTTCGGATTTATGATATGCGCCTTTTTCCTTGTGAGCTTCCAGCTCTCCATTGGCACACTGTCTTTCCAGACAAGCGTCTCAAATGTCCCGTGTTGCTGGCAGCTCTTTTTTAAAAAATAGTTTCCGTCCCTGAGAACGATATCGGCGTCTGTTTTGGCCATGCAGACGGGACAAAGGCTTTGAGTCTGAAAAATTATCCTTTCATCGCTCAAAGCGCTTCCCTGCTTCCGAATTCAAAGTCGTGCTCCTGAAGTATCTCCTGCACTTTCTGATAACATTTGCCCAGAATATCCCCGCACTTCATGCGATAGCTCTGGTTCGTCTGATAGTCCGTCACGCTGCAGGCCCCTATAATGTCCCGGCATTCCGTACTTCCGAACTCCGTGAGGAACCAATCCGTGTATTCGTCTATCATCTCTGAAAAGCCCGGCTTGGGATATTCGTTATCCTTTCCCTTGCCTGCGTAGAGGGCAAAAATCGCGATCCCGCCGGTCAGGACGCCGCAGGTTTTCTGATAACTGCCGGAACCAAGGCAGAGGCCGCTGACCGACCTTAAAAGGTCGGCGTTTTCAATACCCTCAGCGTCAAGGGCCATCTTCATCATAACCTGAGAACAGCAATAGCCGCTGTTTGTAAGTTTGAACATCTCAAATAAAAAATCATTGTTCATTCTGCTTCTCCCCCTTTTTCGCAATCAGCATAAAATAACCGGGCCGGCACCGCTTCAAGGCTCCGTAGAATTCCTCGCCGTTTATACAGCTACCCGAGGCCATATTCCAGAACTCGCACATGGAGCCGTAAGAGAAGCCGATTCTGACCACGAGCTCCTTCAGATATTGGCTGCACTCTTCGAAATACTCCACTGTAAACCCAAGCTGTTCCAGAGAGCTTCTGAGCTTTGTGAGATCGTGCAGCCCTCTCATGCAGCTGTTTACGGGGAAACTGCTGAGCCGTCCTACCGCCTCTGAATTTTTCGCATAGACATCCGTAACGACAAAGAATCCGCCTTTTTTCAGCACCCTCCAGGCCTCCGCCGCCGCGCTGTGCGCATCCATCAATGACAGGGTGCATTCCGCGATGGCGCAGTCGAAGAGGCCGTCCTCAAACGGGAGATTTTCGCCCCTTCCGAGGACAAACGCGTCGGAGTCGAAGCGCTCTTTTGCTTCGTTGAGAAGCTTTTCTGAGGGATCAACGCCGACAGCCGTTATTCCGTATTTTTCAAAAAGATGCCCGACTGTCGCGCCGCGGCCGCAGCCCATATCCAGAACATGACTTTCCTTCGAGAGCTTGCAGTACTCTGCGGCCTTATCCGTAAGGATAAATCCCCCCGGCCGCAGAGTTTCCCCAAGCACATCCCTCATACAGCAGCTCTCATAGGCGTTATTCTTGCCCATTATTTGTCCTCCAGGCCTTTTTCCACCTCAAGCATCTTGCCCAGCGCCAGATCCTCGCCGATATATACGGCGCCGCAGTCCGGACATTTCATCAGGTCAACCTCGAAGTTGCCGCCCAGATAGCATACCTTGACCTTGCTGAGCACAAGATTCTTTTTGCATTTGTCGCAGATCCACGGCAGGTTCTGTTCGTTTTCTTCTTTCATATATGAACATTCCTCTCACTGAGCTTTTTGAAAAGGTCTGTAACTTATCCGCGCTGAACTTCCATCCTGTGGCTGTATACGCTGTGCACCTTTATCGCCCCGTTCTCTTCGGAATAGCGCACCCAAAAGGTAATGTCTCCGAATCTGAAATTTGCAAGGTAAGTCCGGTCCTCGGGATTATAAAAGCGTTCGCCCGTGTCGAGGGAGTGCTTTATAACCTTGTCAACGTCCTCAAGGAGTATATAGCGCTCCTCCATTATGTTCCAGACTTCATCGGGTATGATAAGGTTCTTCATTTCTGTCAGCGCATTCTCCTGATCTTCATTCCAGAATTCCTTCAGCATCCTTTTCTTGAGCAAGGCCCGATTCGTGTGTCTCTCCGAGAGCTTCGGCATCTTTTTCTCCGCGCTTTTCTCCGGGTTCTCCCCAAAGATCAGGTCGAGAATATGGTAGGTCTTTTTGCCGCCTCCGATAAAAAGATCCTTGCACATGGCGCAGTAGACCAGATAGTCCTCTCCGCTCTCGCTTATCCTGTCCGCGACGAAATCATCGGCCTGTTCCCGGTTTGCGTAGTAGACAAGTCCGCCGTAGCCGCAACACTTTGTCCTCTCCTTCGAATATTTCAACTCCGAAAGCTCGTAGCCGAGCGAAGTCGCGATATTTCTCAGGCTCTCGTGTATTTTCTGGTTGTGCCTTGTTGCGCAGGCGTCATGGACTGTAAGGACATGCCCGTTTCCTTTCGCGGCGCTCTCCGGCAAACCGTAACTCTCGAAAATCTCCCACAGTGAAATATAGGAAATTTCCGGAAGGTATTTTTCAAAAACCGCGCAGCAGCTCGAGCAGGCCAGAATAAACGTCGGTTTTCCTTTTTCAAGCCATGCGTCTCTAATTTTATTCCGGGTTTCCTCCATTAAGTCCTGTCTGCCCGCCCAATCGGCGGGTGCCCCGCAGCAGCCAAGCAGGAGGCCAACGCCCTCTTTAATGTTTGCCACCAGATACCCAAAAGTTTTTTCAACGTACTCAGAACAGGATGCCGAGAGCTGGCAGCCGGGGAAAAACAGATAATCCGCCTTTTCTTCTCCCGGCGGGTCTCCGTTGAAGATAGACTGCGCGTACTTTGAAAAGGTTATGCGCGGATAAGTAATAAGCTCTCTTTTTCTCATCTCGAGCTTATCCTCCGGAATTGGCGGAGGTGATTTCAGCGTAAAGAAACGGCTGCTGTTGCTGAACTCCATATCCTTGAGCGCGAAATCGTGCGCCGAGACCGGCATCTTCCCCTTTTCCACCATACTTTCTCTGGTCTGACGGATTACTTCCTTCATACCGAGACCGGAGGGACACTCCTCACTGCAGAGCCCGCATTCCGTGCAGGAATCAATCATCTTATTTGCGTAGCGCGTTCCCATGATGACATTCTCATTGATCTGAATCTGTCTGCCGTAGCTTTTTGGGGTCATTCCAAATTTGCGCAGATGGCTGCATGCCTTTATACATTCGTCGCAATGGCATTTCAGGCATCTGGCCGCCTCTTTAGAGGCCTCCTCGCGCGAATAAATTTTCCCGTTTTTTTCAACCCTCGGAGTCATTTTGACATCTTCAAGGCTATACTTCATCGGACTCTCAAACGAGCCTTCCCGCTCACGGGAAGCCAGCATAGATATTTTTTTGATATAGCGCTCAATCGAAACCGCCGCCCTTTTCCCCGTACTGACGGCGTAAATAACGGAGTCGTTTTTATTGAAAAGTTTTCCCCCGGCAAAAACGGAAGAACTGAACACCTGGAAAGTATCCGGGTCGATGAAAAGGCTCTCCGGCCATTCACCGGTTCCGAGATAAACCGCGTCATATTTTTCCGCAATTGTTTTCAGCTCGTCAGTGCTCACCTTATGGCCGCAGATTGCCGCAATGCCCAGCTTCTTGATTGTTTTCAGTTCTTCTTCTATCTTTTCTCTTTCGATAAGTTTTCCTTCATAGCTCCATATCTGTCCGCCAAGCTTGTCGGATTTTTCATATATCGTTACTTCAAAGCCCTTTCTGTCCAGTTCAAAAGCCGCAGATAATCCGCTGATGCCGCCCCCCACAACGGCGACCCTGCCGTTCTTTTTAGGAACAGCTAAAGGGTTTTTATAGGGCTCATAGCCGTAGGCAACCGCCGCCCGTTCAAGTTCGGAAACGCTGACCGGGCTGTCGAGCGCTCCTCTGACGCAAGCACCTTCGCAGGGGTGATCGCATATCATCCCGATGATTCCGGCAAGCGGCATCCTTTTCTGCAGTACTTTGTACGCTTTTTTGAAATTATCATTTTCTATTTCACCGGAAAAAGAGGCTGTGTCGATGTGGATAGGGCAGCGCGCAGTCGTTGCGGAAGGCTCGTCCTGCATACACTTTTCGCACTCTTCAAAAAGGCGCTTTTCCATACTAAACTATTCTCCTTATTTGGCCTTGTAGGCAAAACCGGATAAACCGGTTTTGCCCACATTCTGCCCTCAGTGATCTTTGGATATTACAGAGATATTATATTACAGTTCGTGCAAAGCTTCCAGTACCTTTTCGGGATATGCGGGAAGTTTTGTAATGCGTACGCCACAGGCGTTGTAAATGGCGTTGATGATAGCCGCGTGGGGAGCCGAAAGCGGCATCTCGCCCGCTCCGGCCATGCCGAAGGGCCCCAGGGGTCTCATTGTTTCCTGATGGATTATATTGATCGTATCCGGTACATCCTCTATTCTCGGGATACCGCAGCCGACAAGCGTGGTGTTCTTCTTCAAATCCTCAAAATCCTCAGAAAGTGCAAGGCCGATGCCCTGTACCAGGCCGCCCCAGAGCTGGCCTTCAAGAACAAGCTTGTTCATAATCGGACCGCAGTCGGAGACCATCGTCATCTTCTCGACCTTAGTCTTGCCGGTCGTTGTGTCCACGGCGACCTCAACAAGCAGAACACCGTACATATAGACGGGGAACGGATTGCCCTGTCCGGTCTCAACGCTGCATTCCTTGCAGGGAGCAGTCCATTTTCCCATATACTTGGTGGGCAGCTTTGCGTCGACCATTTCCTTATAGGTTCTGAACGTACCGTCTTCTTTTCTGAGTGCGGCAAGGAGATTCTCGCAGGCAACTCTTGTGGAGTTACCTGTCATAACGTTTGAACGGCTGCCGCCGGCAGGTCCGCTGTTCGGGGTAAGCCTCATATCGTTCATGACGAGCTTGATCTGCTCTGGCCTAATTCCGAGTTCCTTCAGGGCCTCGTCCGCAACCGTAAGTGTTGCCATATCCGCGCCCTGTCCGTGATCCTCCCAGGAGTTGCCGATTGTAACACCCTCAGCGGTTATCTCGGCCCAGGCTTCGGAGGAATCCGCGCCGTCAAGGCCGCAGCCGTATTCGAGAAGAGAGATGCCAACGCCGTATTTTATCGCTCCGCCCTTTGCGTTTTTAGTCTTTGCGGCTTCCTTAGCCTGCTTATAAATCGGGCGCAGCTTGTCGAGAGCCTGCGGGAAGGCTATTACGTCGGGGGCGCAGCCTGTCGGAGTCAGGTCTCCCTCTCTGTAGACGTTCAGATATCTGAACTCCAGAGGATCCATTCCGACCTTTTCTGCCAGCTCGTCGACCAGGACTTCGGAGGAGAACAGGCTCTGGGGAGAGCCATAGCCTCTGAATGCGGAGCCCCAGGCGTGGTTTGTTGCGACTGTTCTGCCGTCGCCTCTGATGTTCGGAATGTTGTAACCTGCGCCGATGAACTGCACGCCCCTCATGGTGAGCAGGTCGCCGAATTCGCAGTACGGGCCGTGGTCGACTGTCCAGTCGGAATGCATCGCGGTGATCTTGCCGTTCTTATCGGCGCCCATCTTCAGGTTGATGAAGAATGGGGATCTCTTTCCGGTATAGGTTATCTGCTGGTACATATTGAACTGAAGATAAACAGGCTTCTTTGTTACGAGTGCCGCTACGCCGAGGAGACCTTCCATCGTCGGGCTGAATTTGTAGCCGAAAGTGCCGCCGGCGTGGTTCTGGACTATTGCAAGATTCTCAAGCGGAACACCGATGCCCTCTGCGACCATCAGTGCATGGAGGTGGATGCCGATGCTCTTGGAGTGGATAATGAGCTTTCCGTCCGGATCAATATAGGCAAATCCGACATCGGGCTCAAGGGGAAGATGCGGCTGTCTCTGGATATAGAAATCGTCCTCCACCGTATAGGGAAGATGCTCGAACATCGGCTCAACTTCCTTGCCCTTGACGGTGTGGTTTTCAAAATAGACATTAGGCGTTCCGGGATGGATCTCGATCGCATCCTCTGCCATGGCTGCGGGAGCACTCATGTATGCGGGCAGTTCCTCGATCTCTACCTTGACTTTTCTGGCAGCCTCTTCCGCGATTGCGGGATTATGTGCCAGAACCATGGCTATTGCGTCGCCGTACTGGAATATCTTCTTGTCGTTGAGAATGGGTCTCTCTTTGCCGCTGCCCTTATTAGCCGGGAATGCAAGTCCGTTTATCCGGTTTGTTCCGGGAACATCCCTGTAAGTCAGGACTCTGTATACGCCGGGAACCTTCTCTGCCTCGGAGGTATCGATGGAGAGAATGTTTGCGTGCGAAACCTGGGCCTGAACGAGCTTGATGTGGAGTGTGTCTTCAGGGAGCTTGAGTCCGAGGTCAGCGCCGAAGTCCCATGTGCCGGTTACCTTTGCGACGGCGGACGGACGAGGCATGCTGGAACCCATCAGGGTTTGTCCCTCTGTGAGCTTCGGCCAGACATCTTCCTTTGTGAGCTCGCCTCTCATAAGTTTTGCCGCCATCATAACGGCGTCAACGATCGGCTTATAGCCAGTGCATCTGCAGAGGTTTTTGTTCTTCATGAACCACTCTCTGACTTCGGCTCTTGTGGGGTTATTGTTCTGATCGAGCAGTGCTTTTGCTGAAACAATAAAGCCCGGCGTGCAGAAGCCGCACTGTGCAGCACCGTGAATCATCCATGCGAGCTGTATGGGATGAAGAGCATCTTCCGTCCCGACGCCTTCGATCGTGATGATGCGCGCGCCGTCGGGAATTCTCTCCATCTTGTAAAGGCAGGATCTTATGGGTGTGTCATCCCATAATACCGTGCAGGCGCCGCATTCCCCGATGCCGCAGCCGATCTTTGTTCCTGTGAGCAGGAGCTGGCTTCTCAATACGTTCGCAAGGGTTTCGTCAGGGTCGACCTCAAGACGCTTTTCAACCCCGTTTATAATTAAGGTTTTTTTAATCATTGGATTGCCTCCTTCTAATTCAAAACTATTTAAACTATCTGACTGAACCGAATCAATACCATGCCCTTGTTTGATTAACCCCATAATCTGAAATAAGTTCAATTAAGATGAAATTGCTGATCCTTCGGGATGTTTTTTTCAGGCGATATTTAACGCGCCTCAACAAACAGCTCTTTGAATTTGGACGCAACCACTCTTTTCTTTTCAATGTTGCCTTCCGTCCCGTCGACATACTGGATTGCTCTGTTCGGGCAGTACTTCGCGCAGCGGGGATTGCCTCCGCAAAGGTTGCATTTGACTATTTTCTTCTTGGCCTGGCTGAAAGAAATGTTGCCGAACGGGCATGCACTGACACACATCTTGCATGCGATGCATTTCTTCGGATCCGGAATCACCGCTCCGTTCTCGTCCCTGATAATTGCTCCCTTGGGGCAAATCTTCATGCATGCCGCATCTTCGCACTGCAGACACATGACAGGAACGGAAACCTCCACTTCGTCAAAGTGAATAACATCTACCCCGGCATTCGGGCATACTGCCTCACAGGTTCCGCAGTTCACGCAATTTTCAGGAAAAATCGTTAAAATCTTGTTCATGATAATCCTGGTAAACGCCCTTGCGATACCAGTTACACCTCCTATAGTACATATTTTTTCTTGAAATCAGTTAAAATGCTGAATTTGTAACTGCTCTCAACTAATTTTACTATAATATCTGCACATCAAAAAAACTAACGCGATTCTTTATATTGTAATCCTATTTTTCATAAATGGCCGTCATAAGTTTTGAATGCGTATTGTTTTTAATTATAATTCCGATTTTTCCTTCATAATAGTTATAATTTATTAAATATTGTTAAGCTTTTCCGGAAGCGATCGATATGGGGTAAAAGCGCTGTTATTTATCCTCTTCGGCGTTGCCTTCACGCTCTTGTGATCTTCTTTAAAGTAAATATCTGTGACAAGGAACTGAAAAACTATTGCGATTTCAATGCTTCACGGATGAATAAATCACGAAAAGACACGCGCTATCGGACTCATACTCGAAAGGCCGACTGCTTTCGCTGAAACCTTCCGGAGATTGCTGAGTATTACGGATATACCGCCGGGGAGGCTATAGTTTCCGCTAAAGAGTATCTGTAGCTTTACGGGGAGTATGCGCAGGGACTTCACCGCACACCTGATACGATGCAGCACTGGATAAATTTATCAGTGACAGCTTCCAGCGTGCCGTCGGTACAATTATTGCACCGTATAGTAAACCGAGGAAAAATACCGGACACTGCTCCGTGAAGAGATTGAAAAGCGCATTGTAAAAGGCAATTGCAGATTTGAACCTACACCACTTTGATTTCTATTTGATAAAGCTTCGCTTTGCGCCAAGGATTTGGTCAGCTTTTTCGGAAGAGTTGATAATCTGGAACGCTTTGAGGCTCGGTATTCCAATTAAACTTTCTGAAGAGTCCGTATCTCCATTGCTCTGTCGTATCCGGCTTACAAAGAAATAAAAAAATCGGGCTTCTTTCGAAGCCCGATTTTTATTTGATTCCGGCTTATTCGGCCTTCATCATTGTTACCAGAGCGTTTTTGTAAGCAAAGATCGCTATTACAAATAACAAAGCGCAGACCGCTTCCGCGATTATAGCCGACATCTGGAGGGCGAAGGCGTCATAGGAGTTCATCGCCCCGTAAACGTTAACCACCGCCGCAAGAACAAAAGAAATAATTCCTATTATAATACCAGCCTTGATCTTGCCCACTCCAGGCGTTTTCGCTGAAAGAAGTCCAAAAATGGCCGCTATAAGAGCAAACAGAGCGACAAGGAGAGCGCCCATATATGTAAGGAATCTGGTTGTGAGCTCGTTGGTAGTCTTGACGGTCTCTTCGTCAACGACGGCTCTGCCGGCTTTGATCGGATCCATTCCCGCGTCTACCTTGGCTTTGACAGCTGCGTTCTTTTCAAGCGTCGCGTAGCCGTCCTTGATCTGCTTTTCGCCCGATTCAAACTGGTCGAGCTGTGACTTGCCGTCGGAAAGCTGTTTCTGTGCGTCGTCAAGTTTCTGTTTTGCCGCGTCGAGCTGGGCTATACCTGCTTCGTAGGTGGCAATCTGCGCCTCTCCGGATTCATAGGCGTCTATCTGCACTTTTCCTGCAGCAAGCTGCTTGGCCGCTGCGGTGAGTTGCGCTTTTCCGGCCTCATATGCCGCGACCTGTGCTTCTCCGGCCTCATAGGCTGCAACCTGAGCCGCGCCGGCTTCGTATGCCGCGACCTGAGCCGCGCCGGCCTCGTATGCCGCGACCTGGGCCGCTCCGGCCTCATAGGCCGCGACCTGAGCCGCTCCGGCTTCATAGGTCTTAATGAGAGCCGTCACCTGGTCATAGCTTAGAAGCTGAGCCTTGGAGGCATCAAGCTGAGCCTTGTAATCATCAAGCTGCTTCTTCGTGGCATCGAGCTGCCCCTGAGTAGCCGCTTTCGCACTGTCCGTCATCGAAGATTCACCCTTTTGGAATTGGGCAAGCGATGCCTGATAGGCGGCATACTTCGTGTTATAATCCGACAGGCCAGCATTGTACTTTGCTGTCCCTGCCGCGAGTATGGCGTTATACGCATCCTTACCGTTCGCAACAGCCGCCTTAGCTGTATCATAAGCCGTTTTTTGTGATGCTAACTGCGCTTTTCCGGCATCGTACGTGGATTTTTGTGCCGCAAGCTGTGCCTTGCCGGCTTCATACGTGGATTTCTGTGCCGCAAGCTGTGCCTTGCCGGCCTCATAGGTGGATTTTTGTGCCGCAAGCTGTGCTTTTCCCGCTTCATAGGTCGCTTTCTGGGCTGCAAGTTGCGCTTTTCCGGCTTCATAGGCCGCTGTCTTTGACTGGAGTTGCTTCATACCTGCATTATACTGTGCCAGTCCCGCTTCATACTGTTTTTTCCCGCTTTCATAGGTAGCTTTGTTGGAGGCAAGCTGAGCTTTTCCCGCGTTATAGGAAGCGGTGTTGGAATCAAGCTGAGCTTTTCCCGCTTCATATTGCGTCTGACCGTCCTGATACTGCTTCATTCCGTCCTCATACGTCTTCTTACCTGCTTCGTAAGCAGCGCGTTTGGACTCAAGAGTATTTACGCCGTTCTCAAGCGTCTGGATCTGTGCCAAGGTGTCTGTTCTTTCCTTCTCCTTCTGTGCTTTTTTGTCGTTCACGCTCTGGATACCCGTTATGCCCGCAAACAGTGCGAACAGAAAAACGGCTATCAACAGAATGCTTGCGACTCTAAGCATTTTCTGCCCCTTCATTTCAAATCCTCCCAAATTATTTTTTGCGATTTGTTAACGTTTTCCCTCTTTTTCTCATTGCAACACAAATAATTATATATTTATCATTATGAACTCGCAAGCAAATAATGGTGATAATTATAGAATATTGTATTATTTTACTCCTTTTACAAATATAGCTTCTATTTTTGTACAATTTCATCAGAATTATATGGAATTTCTTAAGTATTTACGTATATTTGTTACGCAAATTAAATTGCTATATCCATTTTATGTATTACGCTCCATTTTGCGGTTTTAGCGGCAGGCATGTTTTGAAGCTTCTTAACCCTCCTCCTCATATTGATTTCAAACGTATTTTATATTATAATAAAATCTCGTAAATGAACTGTCCCAAGTCCCAATTGCAGGGTGCAATACGCACGTCCTTTGAGTTTTACAAAGCCGATGCGCTGTTACCCTAATCGGCAGCAATATGCCCAACACTGTCAAGAGAAACGCCTGGATAAACGTCGTTTCGCTTTTTCCGAGAGTCTGGCAACCTAATTTTGAAAATAAAAGGAGAAATGAAAATGCTTGTGCCTTCCGCCTGCAACGAAGCAAATAAAGGGGATATCGCGAAAGCCGTGCTTATGCCGGGCGATCCTCTCCGTGCGAAATACGTTGCCGAAAATTATTTTGAAAACCCCGTTTGCTTCAACGGTGTTCGCAACATGTTCGGTTATACGGGTACATATAAGGGCAAAAAGCTGTCCGTTATGGGCAGCGGAATGGGCATACCCTCGCTTGGTATTTACGCTTATGAGCTATACAGCTTTTTCGATGTCGATAGCATAATCCGCATCGGCAGCGCCGGTGCCGTCGGCGATGGCGTGAAACTGCGCGACGTCGTAATAGCCATGGGTGCCTCCACAAACAGCAATTTTGCGGCGCAGTACCATTTTCCGGGGATACTTGCTCCACTCGCCAGCTATTCTCTGCTCAGGAATGCGGTTGAGGCCGCGGAAAGAATTAACGTTAACGCCGTCGTAGGTCCTGTCTTCACTGCCGACCAGTTTTATGACGCCAACGAGGAATCCGCATCAAAATACAGAGAAATGGGAATTCTTGCCGTTGAAATGGAGACAGCGGGCCTCTACTACACGGCTGCAAAATGTAAAAAACAGGCCTTGAGTATACTAACCGTGTCCGACCTCATCTTTACGGGAGCGGGTCTTACCGCCTCCGAGCGGCAGGACAGCTTCAACGAAATGATGGAAATAGCTCTTGAGACGGCGTGGAAATCTCTTGACTGACTCTTTATTTGTTTATTTTGACTTCATTCGGATATGAAATCTGTGCTTTTGCTATTTAAATTCTAAAATTTTTCAGCATTCGGATATTTGTGTTGACATCCGCACTTTAAATTGCTACAATGACCACAATAAAAGCGATGACCGGGAACAAGTAGATCAGAATTATTCCTTCAGAGAGCCGGCGGAGGGTGCAAGCCGGCAGGAGAATTTTGATTGAATACATCCTGTGAGCTTTGCGCTGAAAGCGGCTAGCCGCGAGTAGACCGCAACGGGAACGCCCGTTACAGCGCTGAGGTATCGCGCTTTTGTGCCGTACCTGACGAGGCCGTTTTTGTGAGGAAACGGCAAACTGAGGTGGTACCGCGGGTTTATTTATTATCCCGCCCTCTGTAATCTGTTTACGGAGGGCGGTTTTCTTATGCTCTCCAGAGAGAAAGGATTTGGTATTATGGCAATCAAGTTCATCATGCTCCTCGTCTTTTTCGGCGTTATGATTTACGTCGGACTCTACTGCCGCCGGCACGCGACAAACGTCAACAGCTTTATTCTCGGCGGCCGCAGCGTGGGCCCCTGGCTCACCGCATTTGCGTATAGCACAACCTACTTTTCCGCTGTTATTTTTGTCGGCTACGCCGGACAGTTTGGCTGGAAATTCGGTATCTCCGCAACCTGGATAGGTATCGGAAACGCGATTTTCGGAAGTCTTCTCGCATGGGTCGTACTCGGGAGGAGAACCCGCCTGATGACGCACCATTTTGACAGCGCGACAATGCCGGAGTTCTTTGGCTCCCGTTTTGACAGCAGTTCACTTAAAATAGCCGCCTCGCTGATCGTCTTCATTTTTCTCATACCCTACACCGCCTCGCTCTACAACGGCCTCTCCCGCCTTTTTGGCATGGCTTTTAATATTGATTACACTGTTTGTATAATAATTATGGCCGTTTTAACAGGGATATACGTGATTGCAGGCGGTTACATGGCAACCGCGATAAACGATTTTATCCAGGGCATCGTCATGTTAGTCGGCATAATCGCGGTAATCGTAGCCGTACTCAGGACGAACGGCGGTTTTCTCTCTTCCCTCACCATGCTTTCAAACGTCTCGGACGACACCGTTTCCAAAAATCCGGGCGTTTTCGCCTCTTTCTTTGGCCCTGACCCACTGAATCTGCTTGGCGTCATTATTCTAACGTCACTTGGAACTTGGGGGCTTCCACAGATGGTGCAGAAGTTCTACGCAATAAAAAGCGAGAATGATATAAAGAAAGGCGCCATAATCTCCACCGTATTCGCGCTGATAATCGCGGGCGGCTGCTACTTTGTCGGCGGCTTCGGACGGATATTCACAACAGCGGAGGCTGTTAAAAAGGGTGGTTTCGACTCCATAATTCCTGCGATGATGTCCCACTACTCGCCGATACTGGTAGGGCTTATCGTCATTCTTGTACTTTCTGCCTCCATGTCGACTCTTTCGGCTCTAGTCATGGCATCCTCTTCGACGCTGACGCTCGACTTTATCAAGCCGCTGATGGCAAAAGACATGAGTGAGAAGAAACAGCTTCTGAGCATAAGGCTCCTGATAGTCTTCTTCATACTCGTCTCCGTGGTAATCGCAGTATTCCAGTTCAAAGCCAACGTCACTTTCATTGCTCAGCTCATGGGTATCTCCTGGGGTGCTCTGGCCGGCGCGTTCCTCGCACCCTTCTTCTTCGGGCTGTACTGGAAGAGGACGACGAAGGCCGCCGTATTTACCTGTTTCGCCTTTGGTTCGGTAATTATGCTGCTCAATCTCTTTTTCCGCGCTTCCTTCCCCGCTCTGCTCAGCTCTCCTATCAACTGTGGCGCTTTTACAATGCTCGCCGGTTTTATAATCGTCCCTCTTGTCTCCGCCTTCACACGGGCGCCGGAACAAGCGCTTATAGACCGCGCTTTCGCCTGCTACGACACGAAGGTCGTCGTCTCCGCGAAAAGCTCGCTTAGCGAATGATATAAAAGAATCCCCCCGATGCTCTGAATGCATGGGGGGATTTTTTCATATTGTCTCTTCAAGTTTTTCACGGTGCTTTAAAAAGCCTAGCTTTGTCTCGCAGGTCAGAACTGCGGAGAATATCAGGACAAAGCCGATAACCAGTTTCAAGCTCATGCGTTCGTGGTAAATAAGGACGGAAAACGCGGCGCCAAAAACGGATTCCAGCGTGAGGATAATTGCTGCTGTTGACGGCGGCGTATACTTTTGTCCGAATGTCTGCAGAACGAAGCAGACGGCGGTGCACATGACGCAGAGGAAGGCGATGCTCTCGACATTTGTGGCAGACATGTGCACCGGAAACGGCGAAGTAATTAGCGCAAATATCCATGCGAACGCTCCGGCGAAGGCGAACTGTGTCATCGTCAGTAATACTATGCTCCGTCCTTTGACAAACCTTGAAGTCATCACGATGTGTATTGCATAAAATAATCCGCAGCTGACTGTCAGCAGGTCTCCCATATTGACGCTGAAGTCTTTTTCCAACGAAACGAAGCCTACCCCTATCAGGCATATAAATGCCGCTGAGACACTGTACGCATCCGGGCGCTTTTTTTCCCAGGCCCAGTAGATGAAGGGAACGATGACGCAGTAGGTCGTGGTCAGAAATGCGTTTTTTGCCGGAGTTGTGAAATAAAGCCCGTAGGTCTGGAGCGAGTAACCCGCGAACAGGGCCGCTCCCATCAAGGCCCCTGAGAAAAGGTAACCTTTGTTAAAGTCCTTTAGGTCTTTGATTCCCAGAAGGAGCATGAGCACGGCCGCCCCGCTGAAGCGAAACGCGAGTACGTAAAATGTCGGGACGGTTTCGAGCGTGTTTTTCAGCACGACGAAGGACGAGCCCCATATCAGCGTGGTTACGAGGAGCGCAAGCCGCCCCGTGACCGCGTTCTTTTTCTGTACAGACATTATTATTCCTTTCGATCATATCTTTATCATGTGCTCGGCTGCCGCCCTCAGCATCAGGCGTTTGGAACCTGCGGCAAAATCTATTTCAATAAAAAAGTCGCCGCCCATTGGCGTCATCTTTGTGATGATTCCCTCGCCGAAAGCGCTGTGTTTTACTCTGTCGCCCACCCTATAGTCGGTCGAAGTCTTATGTTCCGGCTTCGGCGAAAGTTTCTGCCTGAACGCCTTCTGTTGCGAGGACTCGGGAGCGTAGGCGCGGCGCTGTCTCATTTCGGTCCTGATTCCGAACGCGTCGTTTCTTTGGGATTCAATGCGCTCAATATATTCTTCGGGTATCTCCTCGGTAAAACGCGAGGGGTTGTTTGAACTTGTGAGGCCAAAGATCATGCGCGATCTTGCGCAACTCAGCGTCAGCTTTTTCTTTGCTCTTGTTATGCCGACATAGCAGAGTCTTCGCTCCTCCTCCATATCCTCCGGCTCGCCTATGCTGCGTATACTCGGAAATATGCCCTCTTCAACCCCGACTATGAAAACATTATCGAATTCAAGGCCCTTTGCGGAGTGCAGCGTCATCATGGTGACGCAGTCGTTTCCGGAGTCAAAGCTGTCGATATCCGTATACAGCGCAACCTCGTCGAGGAAGCCCGCAAGCCCTGAATCCCCTGTTTCTCTTATATAGCTGATTATGTTTGTTTTAAGCTCCCGAATATTCTCTACCCGTGCCATGTTCTCGTCCGTGCCCTTGGCTTCAAGCTCGCGGACATATCCGGTCTTTTCAACAACGGTATCGAAGAGCTCGTCAAGAGGCGTATCCTCGGCCAGCTTTCGAAAGCCCAAAATCATTTCCGCGAATTCGCGCAACCTTCCGGCAGCTCTGCCCAGATCGGAATAGCGCTCTGCGTTTCGGATCACTTCAAAGAGGGGGAGATTCTCCTCTGCGGCAATCTCGAGCGATATCTCCATTGTCCTGTCGCCAATCCCCCTAGGGGGACTGTTGATGATTCTCAGCAGTCTCAGGTTATCCTCCGGCATCAGAATGACGCAGAGATAGGCCAGCATATCCTTGATCTCCGCCCTGTCGAAGAAGCGCGTGCCGCCGATTATGCGATAGGGGATCCCGTTTCTCTTGAATGCGTACTCAAGCTTGTTCGACTGGGCGTTCATTCTGTAAAGTACGGCGTTTTCCTTGAAGTTAATGCCCTGCGGAACGCCTTCGAGTATGCGCGAAGCAACGAACTGCGCCTCGTCGTCCTCGTTCTGAGCGACATAGAGCGTCAGCTTATCTCCCATGCACTTTTCTGTCCAGAGTTCCTTTCCCTTACGGGCCTGATTGTTCTTAATTACTGCGTTCGCCGCTCCGAGTATGTTCCCCGTCGAGCGGTAGTTCTGCTCAAGCCTTATGACTCTCGCATCCTTGTACTGGCTTTCGAAGCTCAGGATATTTTCGATGGTTGCGCCCCTGAACTTGTAAATACTCTGGTCGTCGTCCCCTACCACGCAGATGTTCCTGCTGCCTCCGGCAAGCGCGGACGCAAGTCGGTACTGGAGGTTGTTCGTGTCCTGATATTCGTCGATCAGCACGTATTTGAAACGCTTCTGATAGAGTTTCAGAACATCCGGATTGATGTCAAATAGTCTGACCGCGTTATAGATAAGGTCATCAAAGTCCATGGCGTTGGCGTTTTTGAGGCGTCTGGAATAGGCGTCGTAGGCTTCTCCAATACGCTGCCTCCTTATATCCCCGCTGGATTTTGCCTGAAGCGTAAACTGCTCAGGCGTCTGAAGCGCGTCCTTGGCCTTGCTTATGTAATTCAGAACGGATTTATAGGGGAACTGCTTCTCGTCGAGGTCCAAGTCTTTCAAAATATGCTTCATGACCGACTGGCTGTCCGAGGTATCGTAGATCGTGAAATTATTGTCATAGCCCAGGCGATCGGCATATGCCCGCAGTATTCTGACGCACGCCGAGTGGAAGGTCTGCGCCCAGATATCCTGGGCCTCTTTTCCGAGCATGCGTTCGAGCCTAGTCTTCATTTGCTCGGCTGCCTTGTTGGTAAAAGTGATTGCAATCACTCTCCACGGCTCACAGGGATCAAGCGCCGCAAGGCTCCTTGCTTTTTCCATATCCGGGCAGTTTTCGTCCGCCGCTGCTCTTTCAAGGAGCGCGAGCTCCGCTTCGCCCGCGTTTTCGGGAATAAGGTCGGAGTCGCTTCCCCTGCCGTATCTCAGCAGATTGGCTATACGGTTGATAAGTACCGTAGTCTTGCCGCTGCCGGCACCCGCGAGCAGAAGCAGTGGGCCCTCCGTAGCCATTACCGCTCTTTGCTGCATAGCGTTCAGATGGGAAAAATCACGCTGTATCAATGTTTTTCTCGCTTTAACATACCTTTTTTTGAACTCAGTATCCGTCATTTATTCACCCTATATATTAATAGTAAATCAGATATTCGCACGGGCTCTAATTATACAATAGCCCGTGCGAATTAACAAGGTAAATATATAATTTTCAGTGCTATTGCACAAGCATTTCACGTAGACGCTCGACTGCTTTTTTCTCAAGCCTCGAAACCTGTACCTGTGAAACGCCCATTACACGAGCCGTGCCGTCCTGAGTTAGGCTGTGAAAAAAGCGCAACGCGATAACGCTCCTCTCCTTTTCAGGAAGGCGCGAAATTGTCTCCCTCAGCGAAACTCTTTCGACAAGCCTGTCCTCCTGGCCGTAGTCGCCCAAAACCTGCTCAAGAGTAAAGCCCTCGTCGCCCGTCTCCCTCTGAAGTGATTCCGTCGGCCCTACAGCCGTCTCGGTGCTCGCAATATCCGAGGCATCGTAGCCTGTCTGCTGCGATATTTCGGAGAGCGTTGGTTCCCTGCCCAGACTCTGCTCCAGTGCCGAGCGCGCACAGCGTATGGCCTGCGCCCGTTCCTTCACACCCCGGCTCACCTTTACGCTCCCGTCGTCGCGCAGGAATCTGCGTATTTCTCCGGAAATTTTCGGCACAGCGTAGGTTGAGAACTGCGTCCCATAGTTCTCGTCATAGCCTTGTATCGCTTTAAGGAAGCCGACGCAGCCGAGCTGATAGAGGTCGTCAGCCTCCACCCCCCGCCCAAAAAAGCGGCGCGCTATGCTCCAGATCAGCCCCGAATTTTCCTCGATGAGACGCGAGGAGGCCTCCCTGTCTCCGTTTCTTGCGGCTTTCAGGGCATCCGCCATATTTTCGGTCATATGACGATGTTTTTGCGGATTATCTGCCGCGACAGGAATACGGTTGTCCCCTTTCCCTCGGCCGAACGTACGCGCACCTTGTCCATAAAGCTCTCCATTATCGTAAATCCCATGCCGCTGCGGTCGGCTCCGCCCGTTGTGAACATCGGCTCACGCGCCTTTTTTATGTCGCTTATGCCGACCCCCGCGTCCCTGATCGTTATCTCAAGCCTGCATTCCTCAACAATTCTTGCGCGAAGCCATATTGTCCCTAGGGAATTCGGATAGGCGTGGACGATGCAGTTTGTGACGGCCTCGCTGACGGCTGTCTTAATATCGCTGATCTCCTCCAGCGTCGGGTCAAGACGCGCCGCAAAGCAGGCTACCGCCGCCCGTGCAAAGCTCTCGTTGATGCTTTTTGAGGGAAATTCCAATTTCATATAATCCGTATGTGCCATAACGCTCTCCCTTTCACTCAGCCTTCAGACAGACTTTTATCACTCGGTCTATCCCGGACGTCTCGAGTACGCGCAGCGGTTGTCCGGCGGGATTTTCGACCCATGCGCTCCCGCAAATATCGCTCATGCGCTTTCTGACGAGCAGTATCAGCGCTATACCCGAACTGTCCATGAAGCTCAGCTCCGAGAGGTCCATAACGCACTCGTGCGGCAAATGCTCGTCTATCAGGTTTTCAATGGTCTTCATCGCGCTTTTCGCTCCGTGGTGGTCAAGCTCGCCGGAAAAGGCCAGCCTGAGGCATCCGTCATTTTCCTGAGAATATATTTTCATCTCCGTGCCTCCGATGCAAAAAATAAGCGCCGCGGGCAATTCTGCCCACAGCGCTATTTTAATTTATTGTCCTCTAATTCTTTGTCGAACCCTGAAAGCGTTTAAAATTTAGCTAAGCTTTTTCAGGCTCTCAGTCAAATTTTCGATGAGCGCCTTTGCTTTATTAAGGCGTTCCTTTTCCGTCTCTATCACTTTTTCGGGAGCCTTGGCGAGAAAGCTCTCATTTGAAAGCTTGGCGGACTGCCCTTCGTACTCTTTCCGGGCTTTCAGCAACTCCTTTTCAATTCGTTCTCGCTCCTTCACGGTGTCCACGAGGTCGGCCATCGGCATAAAGATCTTAGCCTCTCCCGTAACAACTGAAACCATGGTTTCGACATTTGCCGGGGCGTCCGGGCTTACCGTTATTTCTCCCGCATAGGCGAGCTTCAGGATAAAGGCCCTGCCGTTTTCAAAAATGTCTCTCCTGTCGGTAACGATGATCATATGCGCCTTGCGGGACGGAGGGACGTTCATCTCGGCTCGGCGGGAGCGCACCGCCTTTATTGCTTCCATCAGTGATTCGAAGTTCTGTTCGTCCTTCGGGTAGCTGAGCTTTTCCGTGTATTCGGGATAATTCTGCAGTATCAGCATTCCTCCGTCGTTCGGGATAGCCTGCCAGATCTCTTCTGTGATAAAGGGCATGAACGGGTGCAGAAGCTTCAGAATCTCAGTGAGAACATAGAGAAGCACCTTTTGGGCGCGAAGTCTGCTCTCCTCGTCCTCGCCCATAAGACGGGGCTTCGTGAGCTCAATATACCAGTCGCAGTAGCTGTTCCAAATAAAGTCGCTGACCTTCTGCGCGGCGACTCCGAGCTCAAAGCCGTCCATATTCTCGTTTACCTCTTTGATGACCGCGTTCAGCTTCGAGAGTATCCATTTATCCTCCGTCTCGAGCTTATCCGGCAGCCCGCACTTATCTATAGTGAGGTTCATCAGCACAAAGCGACTGGCGTTCCATATCTTGTTCGCGAAATTCCGCATTGCTTCGCAGCGCTCTGTATAAAAGCGCATATCATTCCCGGGGCTGTTTCCCGTAACTAAGTTAAAGCGGAGCGCGTCGCTGCCGTACTTGTCGATGATATCGAGCGGGTCGATACCGTTGCCAAGGGATTTGGACATCTTGCGGCCTTTGTCGTCGCGGACAAGGCCGTGTATCAGCACGGTATGGAAGGGCGGCTTCTTCGTGTGCTCGCAGCCTGAAAAGATCATACGCGCGACCCAGAAGAAAATGATGTCATAGCCCGTCACGAGTACGTCTGTCGGGTAGAAGAAGTCGAGGTCCTCGGTCTTTTCGGGCCAGCCAAGCGTGCTGAACGGCCAGAGTGCCGAGCTGAACCATGTGTCCAGAACATCCTCGTCCCGCGTGATGTTTTTACTGTGGCATTTTTCGCATTCCGTGGGGTCCGCACGCAATACGGTTATGTGCCCGCAGTCCGCGCAGTACCACGCCGGTATCTGGTGTCCCCACCAGAGCTGCCGGGATATGCACCAGTCGTGTACGTTCTCCATCCAGTTGGTATAGGTTTTGCTGAAGCGCTCAGGGACAAATTTTGTCTCGCCGTCCTCGACGACCCTGATGGCCTCCTTTGCGAGCGGCTTCATGCGGACGAACCACTGTGATGATATAATGGGCTCCACGTCCGTTCCGCAGCGGTAACAGGTGCCGACGTTGTGCTGGTACTCCTCGATTTTTTCGACAAGCCCAAGTCCTTCGAGGTCCTCAATTATGACCTTTCTTGCCTCATAGCGGTCTAGGCCCTGATATTTCCCGCCGAACTCGTTTATTTTGCCCTCGTCGTCCATGACGCGAATCACCTCGAGATTATGGCGAAGCCCGACCTCAAAGTCGTTCGGGTCATGAGCCGGCGTCATTTTAACACAGCCGGTGCCGAATTCCATCTCGCAGTAATCGTCTGCGACTATCGGGATCTCCCTGCCGACAAGCGGGAGCGTACAGGTTTTGCCGACTATGCTCTTATAGCGCTGGTCGTTCGGATTGACGGCGACGCCGGTGTCGCCCAACATTGTCTCCGGCCTTGTAGTCGCGATGACAATATACCCGCTCCCGTCCGTCAGCGGATAGCGGATGTGCCAGAGGTGGCCGGGCTTGTCCTTATATTCGACCTCCGCGTCCGAAAGCGCTGTCGTGCAGTGGGGGCACCAGTTTATTATTCTGCTGCCTTTATAAATGAGATCCTTTTCATAGAGCGAGACAAAGACCTCGCGGACGGCCTTTGAGCATCCCTCATCCATAGTGAATCTCGCTCTCTCCCAGTCACAGGAGGCGCCGAGCTGCTTCTGCTGCTCGACTATGCGGTCGCCGTATTTGTTTTTCCATTCCCATACGCGTTCAAGGAAAGCCTCTCGCCCGAGGTCGTAGCGTGTCAGGCCCTCCTTTCGGAGAGCCTCTTCAACCTTTATCTGCGTGGCTATACCCGCGTGGTCTGTTCCGGGGACCCACAGTGCGGCAAAGCCTTTCATGCGTTTATAGCGGATCAGAATATCCTGCAGCGCCGCGTCCATCGCGTGTCCCATGTGGAGCTGACCCGTAACATTTGGGGGCGGCATCACAATTGTAAACGGCTTTTTTTGAGGATCACGTATTCCCCTGAAAGCGCCGCTCTTCTCCCACATCTCATAGATCCGCTTCTCGACTTCCTTGGGCTCATAAATCTTTGAGAGCTCTTTTGCCATTTTTCTCACTCCAATAAATACAGATAAACAAAAACGCCCCGAGCTCATGCTCAGGGCGAAATTATTCGCGGTACCACCTGAATTCGCCGGAACACCGGCGCACTCTGCTGCCCCTAACGCGAGCGTACGTGCCGACATTTCCTTCGGCCGGCTCCGGGGCGACCAACGGTAACTGTGCGCGAAAGCTCTCACCGCATGCTTTCTCTCTTTACCGCACTTAATACCGCACTTCCCCATCATTGCCTTTGACTTTTGGTATTATACGTTATTGTTCAGGTTTTGTCAAGGTATTCACAGGCCGAGAGCGCGGCCGTATTCCCCTGTCCGACGGCTCTGGCTATCTGATACGGCCTGCCCGTACAGTCGCCGGCAGCGTAGACCCCGTCTATCGAAGTTTTCAGCGTGCCGTCCGTTAGAATATGCCCGTTTTCGAGGGCCAGGCCGGAAAGGAAACTTCCCGGTGCAATCGTGCTTCTGAGGATGAAAATGCCTTCGACGCTGTATTCTTCCCCATCCGCAATCAGCGTGCTCACGCTGTCCACTCCGCGGATCTCAAACTTTTTGGCCCTGTTATTGTCGAAATATTCGACTTCGCAGCCTATTGAGCGCAGAAATTCCGCTTCACCCTCGGCCTCCTTGTTGAGGCCTATGACGGCGACCTTCCTCCCGCGGTAGAGCATGCCGTCGCAGGTCGCGCAGTATGACACTCCCCTTCCGAGGAATTCCATTTCGCCCGGATAAGCCATCTGCTGTGTTATACCGACGGAGAGGATCAAAGCTTTGCATTCGAAATAATCCTGTCCAAAGGAAACAGAAAAGCTCTTTCCCATAGGAAGCGCGTTCAGCGCCCTGCCGGCAATGACCTCTATCCCTGCGGCGTCGAGCTGCGCGCGAAAGGTCTTTAAAAGCTCCTCACCGCTCACGTTTGGGCAGCCCGGATAGTTCTCGATCAGTTTGGATTTCCACAGATTGCTCTGCTCGGCACCGTTTGATATTACTTTTACGCTCTTGCCTCTATTCCTGGCCGTCAGAGCCGCGGATACGCCCGCCGGCCCGCCGCCTATTATTATGATGTCCGTCATTTTGCTGACCTCCCCGGAGTAAATTCGGTGTATTGGTTGTGTTAATACATATTTTAGCACAGAAACATTGTAATTGCCATATTTATCGTTTATAATACGTTAAATGATTCAATCGAACGGGACGGTTATACTATGGAAGAAAAAACGAGCAATTTTATTTATGAGTATATTGACGAAGACCTCTCTGAGGGCGGAGCTTACGAGGGTATGCAGGTGCACACGAGATTTCCGCCTGAGCCCAACGGCTACCTGCACATAGGCCACGCCAAAGCCATATATATTGATTTTGGTACTGCGGAGAAATACGGCGGTATCTGCAATCTCCGCATGGACGACACCAACCCCTCCAAGGAGGATGTCGAGTACGTCGATGCGATTAAGGAGGACATCCACTGGTTGGGCTACGATTGGGAGGACAGATTTTTTTACGCCTCCGACTACTTTGAAGACATGTACGGCTTTGCCGTTGAACTCATCAGAAAGGGCCTCGCCTATGTCTGCGAGCTTGCTCCGGAGCAAATGAAGGAGATGCGCGGCTGCGTCGGAGTCCCGGCCCAGTGTCCCTATCGCGACCGACCTATAGAAGAAAGTCTCGACCTCTTCTCACGCATGCGTGCCGGCGAGTTTGAAAACGGTGCCATGACTCTGCGCGCAAAGATCGATAACTCAAGCGGCAACTTTAACCTGCGCGACCCCGTTATTTACCGCATAAACCATGCCACTCACCACAGAACCGGCGACAAATGGTGCATCTACCCGATGTACGATTTTGCGCATCCTATAGAGGACGCCTTGGAGCACGTCACACACTCGCTCTGCTCACTTGAATTCGAGGATCACCGCCCTCTTTATGATTGGGTCGTCGCGAATACCTCTCTTCCCTCAAAACCAAGACAGATAGAATTTGCCCGTCTCGGGATTAATTATACCGTGTTGTCCAAGCGCAAGCTCCGCAGGCTTGTTGAGGACGGACGCGTTTCCGGCTGGGACGATCCCCGCATGCCGACGCTCTGCGGTCTTCGCAGACGCGGATACACGCCGGAGTCGATAAGATGCTTCTCCGAGCGCAACGGAGTATCCAAGACGGTTTCCACCGTAGAGTTCAGTTTTCTTGAGCACTGCCTGCGCGATGACCTCAACGAAAAGGCTACGCGCGTGATGGCTGTCCTTGAGCCTCTGAAGCTCACAATAACGAATTATCCCGAGGGAACGTCCGAGCTTTTCCCGGTTGAAAACAATCCCAATCGCCCCGAAGACGGCGAACGCGAGGTGGCTTTTTCAAGAAATCTTTTTATTGAGGCCGAAGACTTCATGGAAGTTCCGGCACCTAAATACTTCCGTCTTTTCCCTGGAAACGAGGTTCGCCTGAAAGGTGCCTATGTGGTAAAATGCACGGGCTGTGTCAGGGATGAAAACGGAGCCGTTACCGAGGTTCTGGCCGAATACGATCCGGAAAGCCGCGGCGGAGATCCGAAGGATGGCCGTAAGGTTAAAAGTACGATTCATTGGGTTGATGCCGATACGGCTGTCGACGCCGAGGTGCGAATATACGAAAATCTCTTCATCGATTCCGATCCTGAGGCTGGAGACAAGGATTTCCTCGACTGTCTGAATTCCGATTCGCTTAAGGTTCTTAAGGGCTGCAAGCTCGAGCGAAGCCTCAGGGACGCGAAATTCCCAGACTCCTATCAGTTTATACGAAAGGGCTATTTCTGCGTCGATAACCGCGACAGTTCACCTGAACTTCCGGTATTCAACCGCTCAGTCGCTCTCAAGGACAGCTTCAACAAATTATGCCTTTAAGTCAAAAAAGAGCTTGACTAATTTCTCTAATAATGCTAATATTATCGGGCACTGCGATACATGCGCGAGTGGTGGAATCGGCAGACTCGCTGGCTTCAGGTGCCAGTGCCCTTCACGGGCGTGGGGGTTCAAGTCCCCCCTCGCGCACCACAATTTATTCCCAAAAAAGATGTCCTGCGGAGAAATCCGCAGGACATCAAGCTTTTTCGAGGGGTTTGAGCCCCGTATTTGCCGTGCAAAAGGATGCTCATTTTAGAGATGTCATTTGGTCTGTTTGCCACAACCTGCGTATTCGAACTATCATGTGCATATGAGGCGGCCGGAAAAAGCTGTACGATCATTTTATCATAAGCAAAAGGAATTGGTTTATCTATCTAAAACGCCCATTCTCGACTTTTTTTGCACTCCGTGATAAACTCTATACAGAAACAATCAGGAATGAAGGCGATTTCATGCTACAAATTGCAATATGCGACGATATGCCGGATGAACTGGCTGTTATGGCCGCTTACACAAACGAATACTTAGAATCCATCCGACTGAGCGCCGAAGTTAAGCAGTTTAACTACCCGGATGCGCTGCTGGCGGTCTGCGAGACGGAGAGGTTCCATGTTTACATACTGGACATCGTTATGCCGATGGTAAATGGAATTGAGCTTGGACGGGAATTCCGCCGACTTGACCGCGAGGCGCAGATCATTTACGCCACCACCGAACCGCAGTTTGCCCTTCAGGCATACGCCGCAAGCCCCATCAACTATCTCATTAAGCCAATCGACAAACAGCAGCTGTTTGATACGTTGACCCTCGCCATCTCCAAACTGGACCTTGCCGAGGAGCAGACATTTACCGTAAGGACCGCCGACAGTCTACGGGTAGTCAAGCTCTCAGACATTGTCTGCTGTGAATACCGCAGTCACGCTGTCGTTTTCAGCCTCACAAACGGCGAGGAAGTGCTCAGCCGAACTATTCGGGAGAGCTTTTCCGAATATTGTGAGGCGATTTCGAAGGACAGTCATTTTCTGCAATGCCACTCCTCCTTTGTGGTCAATATTCGGCGGGTGGAGCGCTTTTCTAAGGACAGCTTCATTGTGTGCGGCGGCAAGACCGTCCCCATTGCGGCTAAGCAATACCCCGCCGTGCGGGATGCGTATATGGATTATCTGATGGAAAGGGGAGACTAAGTATGATGGCAACGCTCTTTCCCGATCTTTTGCGGTCAGTTATCCCCGATGTGATGTTGGTGCTTTTGCTTTCCACCATGGCGACGCCGAAATACAAGAGCAAAGCGGTATATATTATCGCAACCGCTATTATTTTGGTGGCAAATGTCGGCGCCAACTGTTACTTTTATCTGTCGGAAAACTATACTGCCGTATTTTACGTAGACCTTGCGATGCTGATGGTAATCGGCGTTGCTTTGAAGCCCCTTTTTACCGATAAAATCATGCAGTGGTGCTTCAGCTACATCACAATGGTGAATATCTATGTCATAGTGGTGTTTTTGAGCTACATGCTGTCGGATATATTTCCAAGCCCGATTTATGGCATGGCTTATTTGCGCCTCATTTTGTTTTCGGCTATTGTATTCGTATTTCACAGGTGGGTGTCGGCGCTTTACCGAAGTGTGCTGGACTACTGGCACATCTACCTGTTGCCCGTTGCCGCGCTGCTGGCCTGTCTTTTGAGCTATTTTTTCTTCGGCGATGTCAAGGAAACGATGACGAGTATACCCCTTTCGTTTGTCATGCTCTTAGGCCTGGCGGTCTATGTGTCATCATCCATTCGTTTAAAACCCTCACTGAGCAGTATGCCATGCGCGAGGAAAGCCGGAAAATACTGGCGGAGCGGGAATATCTGCAGCTGGCCGCTGGAAATATGTCCGGGAGACTCAAGCTGATGGAAGAAGCGTCGGCGCAAAACAGCCGCGCCGCGCATGACCGTCGCCATTTTAACAACGTACTTCTGGAGCTTTTGGAACGGGGAGAAACCGGCGAGGCAGCCGCTTTGCTGCAAAGCCAGAATCAGGCGACGCCGATNATCAGCNNNGTCTNNTGTGAAAACCCCGCCGTCAACGCCGCTGTCTGCCATTATGCCGCGCTTGCAGAGCAGGCGGGCATTCCGGCGGAAATCGAGCTGGATATTCCCGACAATTTAAATGTTGATGCTCTGGCGCTTTCCATGGTGGTTTCAAATCTGATGGAAAACGCCATTCAGGCCTGCGAACGTCTTCCCAAGAACCAGACACCTTATCTCCGCTTTACCTGCCGAAGCGTTGGGCGGCTGCTGCTGGAGATGGAAAACCCCTGCGCCGAGAGCACTGTACTTGACAAAAACGGCTATCCTGTCGCCCGCGAGGAGGGTCATGGCATCGGCAGCAAGAGCGTCATCGCCTTTGCAAAAAAGTATGACGGCGAGCTGCTGTATAAAATCGAAAAAGGTGTTTTCCGGGTACGCCTTCTCGTGTGAGAACACAGGAATTTCAGTTTGTCAAGAGTGAATTTTAAGTGAATATAGGTTTTTTAAGTGTAAAAATGAGTCTTTTAAGTGTAAAGGCTCATTTTTTCTTTTTTCCGTGCTATGCTCTTGGCAGAAATTTGTAGAAAAATCTGTGTGGATTTCTGTGCAAAGGAGCGAGATGAAATGGAAAACCGCAGGCAAGAGGATGCACCATTGAGAGCCCCCAATGCTGAGGGCAACGTGTGGCCAAAGCAGGTTTGCCCCGCCTTTGAGATGAGAGCCGGCGCACCGCCCGGACTGCGGCAGTGCTGGTACTGCCGGTATGCCGACTTCCATCTGGACAAGCCCCGGGCGCTGGACGTGGGCGTGTGCTGTTGGCCCAAAAAGGTTATGGATTAAAACAAGAGAGGAAACGAATATGAAAAAAAGACTTTTGAGCATTGTTTTAGCGGTGTGCATGGTGCTGACCCTGCTGCCGACGATGGCACTTGCGGCAGATCCGACAGGCGCGTTCACCGTCACGGGCGGGACATTGGGAACGGACTATTCCTATGCAAGCAACACGTTGGAAATCAAAACAAGTGTGCCGATTACGATTGCAAACACCACTCCGGCTACGGCGACCACCACCGACAAAATCGTGGTCAATTCCGCGGTGGACAAAACAGCCAATATCACCCTAGCCGGCGTGAACATTGACCTGAGCGGCGCAAACGACGACGCGGCTGCGTTCGAAATCACAAGCACCGCCGGTGCGGTGAACATCACCCTTGCGGACGGCACAACTAATACCCTCAAGAGCGGCGGCCTTTGCGCCGGATTGCAGAAAGACACCACGGCGGCAGGCACCATGCTGACTATCTCCGGCACCGGAAGCCTTGCAGCCAACGGCGGCGGCGCGGGCATCAGCGGCGCGGGCATCGGCGGCGGCGGCGGCACCGTCGGCGGTACGGGCAGCAATATCACCATCAGCGGCGGCACGGTTAACGCCAACGGCGGCGAGTGCGGCATCGGCGGCGGCATGGGCGGCGACGGCAGCAACATCACCATCAGCGGCGGCACGGTTAACGCCAACGGCGGCAGAGACAACTTTGGCAACGGCGGCGCGGGCATCGGCGGCGGCATCGGCTGCAGCGGCAGCTACATCACCATCAGCGGCGGTACGGTCACCGCCACCGGCAGCACGGGCGGCGCGGGCATCGGCGGCGGCATGGGCAACGGCGCGGGCAGCAGCGGCAGCTACATCACCATCAGCGGCGGCACGGTTAACGCCAACGGCGGCAGAGACAACTCTGGCAACGGCGGCGCGGGCATCGGCGGCGGCATCCGCGGTATGGGCAGCAATATCGCCATCAGCGGTGGCACGGTTAACGCCAACGGCGGCGCGGGCATCGGCGGCGGCATGGGCGGCGACGGCAGCAACATCACCATCAGCGGCGGCAATGTAAACGCGAGCAGCATCGGCGTGCAGCCCACGAACAGCAGCGGCACAAGCGTTTATAAAGCCACCTTTACTGTGCCAAACGACACGGCGGGCGGCACGGACGTCTGCTCCATGACCTTTACCAGCGGCGGTAGCAGTTATACATATGGCATGACCGGCGCAAAGAGCATCCTTAACAGCAACAGCGGCAAGGTCTATGTCTATCTCCCCAAAGGTACGGCAACCGCGGCATACGGCGGCAAGCCCTATGCCGCCGATGTAAATGAAGGCGGTACGGCAACGTTTGCGTTCCCCACGGCGGCGCAGTATGCGGCGGCATCCCCGGCGGCAGCTGCTGACAACGACTACGTGTTGGACACTGCAAACAAAACCCTCACCATCCACACCGCCAAGGGCGCGGCGTTCTGGTCGGCAAGCGGTACGGCCTTTCTGGACTACACTGTTAAGCTTGCCAATAATATCGACGTCTCCGCTTTCCAATGGACGCCGGTGGGGAAGGACTATTCAAACCCATTCACCGGTAACTTTGACGGACAAGGTCATACTATTACCGGACTGACGGTAAATGTCAGCGCAAACAGTGCCGAAGTCTTCGCCGGATTGTTCGGCGTCGTCTCGCTCGGAACGGTAGAAAATGTGACCATATCCGGCAGCGTCAGCGCGGTCTGTGATGCGCAGGTCTACGCCGGCGGCATCGCGGGCGTCATTCTGGGACAAGCTGCCGATCATCTGGCTTATCTCAAAAACTGTGTTTCCAACGTGGCCGTTACCGCTGAGGTGAATGACGCGGGTTCATCATGGAAATCTGCCTTTGCCGGAGGTCTTACCGGAAAGCAAAACTATACCCATACGGTCAATTGTGTAAGTAACGGCTCTGTAAACGCCTCCTCAAATTCAGCTCATGGAGAGGCTTACGCAGGAGGACTTGCGGGCAAGGTAACAACAGACTTAGACACCTGCGTTAACAACAGCTACAACACCGGCGCGGTGAGCGCCGTGGCTACCGGAGCTTCCGGCACGGCCTATGCCGGAGGCATAGCAGGCACGCTGGACACAGATTACCTGCGAAACTGCTATAACACCGGCACGGTCAGCGCCACCTATACGGGGAGCACAGGCGGTGCCGGCGGAATCGCAGGAAATGTCATAGACGGGGGGGGCATCACAGACTGCTACTACTTGGCGAGCGCCGCAACCACGGGCATCAGCGCCGGAAGCGGGGCAAGCGCAGATGGCTGCGGTACATTTGACACCAGCGGTGCACTGACGGCGGGTACGGCAGAACATTTCGGCTCGGCACAGACTCTCGCATATACGGGCAAGCTTCTCGACGCCCTTAACGGCTGGGTCAGCACCACGTCCAACGCCGATTATCTCACGTGGAAAGCCGACAGCGGAAACACAAACAACGGCTACCCGGTGTTCAGCGCGGGGTGGGCAAGCGGCTATTCAATCACCAAGTCCACTTCGGCGAACGGCAGCTACACCGTAAAGGTGGGCGGCAGCGAGGTCACTTCGGCACAATCCGGTGACACCGTGACGATCACCCCCGTGGCAAACAGCGGCTATGAGCTGGAAGCGATTTCCGTCTACAAGATCAGCAATTCAGCCACCATCGTGGCAGTCAGCAACAATACCTTCACCATGCCCGCCTATGCCGTGGCGGTGAATGTGACGTTTAAAGTGATTCCGACAACAGCTCCCACTGGCGGCGGAACAACCACGCCCACTGGCGTGCCTGTCATAGTGGACGGAAAAACCGAGAACATCGGCACGGAAAACAAGTCCGGCACAAGCACCACTGTCACCGTTGACCAGACCAAGCTGACTTCAAAAATCGGAAGCGCGGCGAAAGACTCGTCGGTAGTCGTGCCGGTGGGCGAGAACGGCAGCGCCGCCGCTCAGCTCGTGGTCAAGAACGTCGAGGACATGGCGGCGAAGGGCATGACGCTCACCGTCCAGACCGGCAGCGTGGCGTACAATCTCACGACTGGCGCCATCGACACGGCGGCGCTGGCAGCGTCCTTCCCCGGTGCGGATATGAGTAAGGTTCCCTTTGACGTGACGATCAAAAACAGCTCCGTGACCTTTGAGGGCGCGACGCTTATTCTGTCCCCGGTGGAGTTCACCGTCACAGCGACTTACGGCGGAACGACCGTAAGCGTGGACACGTTCAGCGCCTTCGTCGACCGTACCGTTGAAATCACGGCGGAACAGGCGGCAAAAATCACCACGGCGGTGGTCGTGAACACGGACGGCAGCACCCGCCACGTACCGACCAATGTAATAGAGAAGGACGGAAAGTACTACGCCGTAATCAACTCCCGTACCAATTCGACCTACGCGCTTATTGAAAACAAGGTGACCTTCACCGATGCCGCAGGAAAGTGGTATGAGGCGGCGGTCAATGAAATGGGCAGCCGCAAGATAATCAGCGGACGTGAAAGCGGCGTCTTTGACGGCGGCGCGAGCATAACAAGAGCGGAATTCGCGGCAATCCTCGTCCGCGCGCTTGGGCTTCCGGCGAACGGGACAAGCACATTCAGCGACGTTTCCGCTTCCGGTTGGTATTCCGGCGCGGTAGCCACTGCTGCGCAGTACGGCTTGGTTACAGGAGAGGGCGAAAACAAGTTTGACCCCGCCGCCAACATCTCCAGACAAGAGGCCATGGCCATGCTGCAAAGAGCTGCCAAGCTAACCACATTTGCCGGGACGAGCGGCACTCTCGACAGCTTCACCGACTTGGACAGCGTCGGCACATGGGCGAACGACGCGGCAAAATGGAATGTCGGCAGCGGCCTTATACAGGGCGCAGACGGCAAGCTTAACCCGAACACAAACATCACCCGCGCCGAGAGTGCGACGATCATCCTCCGCCTGCTGCAAAAGGCTGGGCTGGTGGACGTGAGAAGCAAGGTATAATAACCGCAGAAAGAATTTATTAAGAACAAGGGGGCGGTTTGAGCGCAGCCCCCTTGTTCTTTTGTGCACAACTGCGTCCTTATGTAAGTGAAGGTTCAAGTACACTTTTTTTACACAATTGCTAAGGGTTATATAATGATATCTTTTTTGAATATCAATAAATATACATAATTGTTCAAAATCAAAGTAATAATTGCATAAATTGAATAATAATATGCCAAAATACTGCATAATATTGCGCGTGTGCAGGTTCGAATCTCTCAACCTCGAGCAAGATAAATTGACAAGTTTTCAAGTTGAGAACTTGTCAATTTATCCTTTATTCATGCAGATTATCGGGTCTTCGAGGAACGTGAAAGGCATCGGATAGACCGTTAAAGTGTGGATTCGAACTCATACGAAAACAGAATAAATTGACTAGAGGCACGATGGCTTAAAAAAGCTGTCGTGCCTTTTTGGTATCCAAAATTAGAAAGGATGGTTTTACAATGACAAAATATATAGACAAATCCGAACGGATTACTGCGGGTGTTCGCAAGTCTTTTCAAAGCGCCGACTGCAAAATGGCGAATCGCAGTTGTTATGGCTACGATACCACATCCAGCGGTGAACTTATTTTCAATGATGTGGAAGCAAAAGTTGTCAGCTGGATTTTAAAGTGCTATCTTTCCGGGGACAGTCTGGGCAAAATTGCTGTCGGATTGCAGAATCAGAATATACCATTTCCTTCCGGCAAGTCCTATGGAACCGCGAAGCGATTTCCAAACTTCTTTCGAATGAGAAATACACCGGATCTGTATTGCTTCAGAAGACACTGAGCATTTGCGGTACTCAGTTTAAAAACGAGGGAGAGCTGGAGCGGGTTCTGATCAGAAATCATCATGAGGCAATTATTTCTGCCGAGAATTTTTCCATGGTGCAGCGGATTAAAAACGAAACGCAAAGTCTTATATGGAGCCTAAATTCTGCTTTTAGATAAGCCCTTGCATCTGAGCTATTTTGATGGCTGTTGTCTTTCCACTTACTTCAAGCTTCTGGTATATATTTTTAAAGTGTGTCTTAACCGTACCCTCGGACAGAAAAAGTCGGGACGCGATTTCGTCTCTTTTCAGTCCCTCGGCTGCGAGGGAGAGTACTTCTACTTCTCTTGGGGATAGCTTGACCTTGTCCATTTGGTTACTATCCAGGCTTTCGATATACTGCTCACTGCAAAGGATTATCTTTTTTAAATACTCGTTTTGGGAATCGCGGTTTGATAATTCTTTGAGTATCTCCAATATTTGTGGGGCATATTCCACAAAGGGCATAACAAGGTTATCTGCCTGTCCTTCAGCTAGGGCGAGTTCAAGCATCGCCGTACCTGCTTCCATTCCATATAAGTTATATTTTGCTACTGCCTTAAAAATATGATTATGTATAAGGCCAAGCTGGTTACTGAATATGGAGAACTGCTCCTGAAAGCTTTCTGTCAGAACCTCAAGAGCAACATAATTCTTGGAAAGCAAAACAGATTTGCCATAGACGATGTAGTTGAAAGCAATGCCCTGATATAACAAATCAGCCGTCGTCATATCGCCCGTTTGCAGCCAGTATGGTATCTTCTCCGACTGCCCAAGGCAGGCGTAAATATAACCCTTACACATATCTAAGGTCGTGTTGTAGATGGAATTATTGATTTCGGCAATATCACTTTCCAGCTGTTTCAGCATTTCAATAGCTTCCCGCACCTTGCCCTGCAATATGTAAAGCCTTATCAATGTAAAGTTTGCACAGACGATAATGCTGGTCTGATTTCTTGTCCTTGCTTTGTATATGGCCTTGAAGCTGTTGAGCTCGGCAGTAGCCCAGTCGCCGGTCTCAAGCGCGTATTCGGCAGAGAGCAAATAATCGGAACCTGTCCCGCAGCCATCCGCAAACTGAGAATATGTCGTAAAAGAAACGGCCCCCTGTTTGGCAATTTCTTTAAGAGTGCCCTGATCCCTAAAATATATGTAAAGCAGGTGCGGAGAGCCAAAGGTGAATTCATTTTCCCGCTTCGCGATATACGACTGCCTTCCTTTCAGAAGACTCTGGATATTTCTGTTATCCCTGTCGTCCGGATTGATATGATTGAAAACAGTAAACTTATTGATAATCATTATTTCAGCAATAATGCGGCTTCGGTATTCCTCATCGATTCCCTCCATTTCTTCATAGGTTTTCTTTAGGGTTTCCAGCTTTTCCGCGCATTCCACAATCGTTTCTTCATCGCCGTAAACGATAGAGAGAAAGATATGCTGCAGATAGGCGATCGGATATTGATCCAGCATTTCCTGTGAGATGGTTTTAAACATTTCACAGGAGCCCTCAAATAAAGTGAGTTCATTTCTGATGTTTTTTGGATCGTTGAGTATAGAAAGAATACGCTCGGTGTCTCCAGCGTGATTGAAATTCGCATATGCGGACGGAAATTCCCCATTGCCGAGATTCCACTCGCCAAGGCGTCTGTATAGTCCTTGAAGCCCTTCCGCTCCAGAATCCAATTTTATTCTCAGGTAATCCAGGAGAACATTGTGGATCTTGTAGGTTTGGGAGGTCTGATCATAAAAAATAAAGGCGTTCTCCTTATTGAGCTTTTTAAGGAATTCCGCCGTTTTTTCCTCCTGAGTGACAAACATAGCCTGCTTCGCTGTAAAAACATCCATAACGGAAAGTTTAAGTAAAAAGCTCCTGATGCGCTCCTCATATACGTTGAACAACACGTTTTCCACAAGCTCATCAATAGAATTGTTCATACCTACGGGAATACCATTTTCCAGGCCGAGCAATATCAGATAAATGAGTGAAATCCAGCCTTCTGTATACTCGTTTATTTTTCTTAAATCATCCTCGGGAACATTGCCAGCCTGCATACGGCAGTAGTCACGAACTTCGTTTTCGTCAAATCTCAGTTTCTGCTGGGACACGACATAACACAGGCCCTTTGCCAGCGGCTCGCCAAAATCAATGTTCGTCGTATCCCTGGTAATTATTACAATATGGAAATCGTCTATTCTCTCTGCGGCAATTTGTAAAAGGAACCTGCCGATATTCATATCCGCGGAAAGATGAAAATCATCTACGACCAGAACTGTTTTTTCAGTAAATGAGATATCATTCAGCAAAGACAATACCTTTTCCAACTGAGGGGCGTCAGACGGAAAGCCGAGAACCCTTAATCTTTCCGAAATATTTTCATCAATTCTAGCTATTTCTGACGAAAGCTTTCCCCAAAAATATGAAGCACCTTCACCCGTGCGCACAAAAGTGATCCAGAGCGGGTTGTTCTTATCTGCTTGCAGAAAGCTCCTGACGGCAGTTGTTTTACCAAAGCCCATCGGAGCCTCCACAATTGTCATCGGATAATCGAATATTGCCGACAGGATTTTGTTTATACGTTCTCTTTTTAACAGTTCTGCTTTTTTCATATGCTTATCCACCTTAAAGCCTAAATCTAAATCGAATTATATCAAAAAAATACCCCTTTTGGGAGATACACAGAATAAAAAAATACTTTTAAAATGAGTAATATGTAATTCACAGAAGGATGGCGGCGGTATGAGTAAAATTGTGAGCGTCCATGCAAACGACGACTATAAGCTTCTGGTCGTCTTTGAGGACGGAAGCAGTATAAATTACAACATGCAGAAGATGGTCAAAACCATGCCGTATCTCAGGTTAAGGGACACAGCGTGCTTTCAGGACGTCAGGTTTGACGAAAAATACGTCTACTGGGAGCCCGAGGATGGAAAACAGGCACTCTTTCCGCTAAGGCTCAGCATCGACAATATTTTATTTTCACTGCGAGATTAATGCCAAGAAAGACAAACAAATCCTAGGAGTAAAGATTCATGAAAAAGCAAAATGTACTGTCGCTGTTTCTTATTATCTCGTTAATAGCAGGACTCGTGCAGGTGTGTACAATATCCGCGTCGGCGTATGACAACACTTATGAGATCAATAGCGGAAGCGTGACTGTTTCAGCATCGGGCAATTATTATATCAGTGGGACAGACTCATCAACAGCGAACGGCATTACGGTAGCCGAAAACATTTCGGGCAGCGTGTATATCGCGCTTGACGTCGTTGCTATCAGCAGCTCTTCCGACTGTGCCTTTTCCATCGGTTCCGGTTCAACGGTCTATCTAACGCTGCTGGAAACGAATTCACTGACAAGCGGTCCTGATTTCTCTGGCTTGAATCTGCCTAGCGGCGCTGCTCTCATTATAACGTCGGGCAGCACCGGATCGCTGACAGCACAAGGCGGGCCAATCGGCGCCGACATCGGCGGGGGTCAAGGCGGTGCCGGTTGATCAGGTGGTGCAGGTGGTGGCAACGGTGGCAATGGCGGAGCAGGCGGCTCAGGCACAAGCCAAGGAAATACCGGCAATCCGGGCAGCGCCGGTTCCTGCAAAATAACCGACGGGTCAGTCAAGGCCGGTACGATGGCACCTACGCCCACCGACGGGACAAGTCAGGTTTACCTTACAACAATATCAGGTCTGGCGGCGAATTCGACTGTTATTTATTCGGTGGATAATTCGTCAAGCGCGGTTTCATGCGCGACTGACACAAGCGGCTGCCTTTATCTTTGGCGGTCGGCGATAGGCTCAGCCACAGCATTCCTGATAAACAACGCGGGGACGTACTATCAGGCTGCCGGTACGGTTACAGACCCCAATAAGCTTAAACAAAGAAAACATAGGAGGAAAGAAATGAAAAAGCACAAGAGAATTGCATCCATAATGATGACTTTTGCCTTACTTATGACCCTGTTACCTTTCAGTGGTATTACGGCGAAGGCGGCGGATGACCTTTTGCAGATTGGAAGTACTACCTACGAAACATGGGCAGCGGCAATTTCAGCGGTTCAGGCCGGACAAACCATAACGCTGCGCAAAGATGTGACCCTGACCGACAGCGACATCATGCCTGCGGTGGCCTGTACCATTTACGGCAGTGCCAATAAGTACACCCTTACATTTTGCCAGGCTATCCACCTGAATGCGGATATCACGTTGAAGGACCTCAATATCGGCGATAAACAAAATGGAGAAACTATTATATATGGGAATAATCTTTCAACCGGTTACGAAACAACATTAACGATCGAGGGTACGGTTTCCAGCGCAGCAAATGATGTCAATTCGATTCGTTTTCGGGCGGGCGGGGAATTAATCGTTAATGGGACTCTCAAGTGCTACGACGTATCTGATTATGACAAACTCACCGTGAACACTGGCGCGAGTCTGGAGGCATACGATTACATCTGCGCAAATGACGCTTTAATAGACGGAACGGCAACAGTAGGCAGGTATTATTTCAGCGTTGGAGGTGCAACGTTATCCGGGAACGGCCTATTATCCGGAACCGGAGCTATTATTTTCAATGCAAAAAATTCATATGGCAGCAATCTTCAATTCTATAAATGTGGGGTTGACAACGACTGTCGGATAACCATAAATGCAAGCTACTCCCCGACAGCAGGAGAGCAACTAATCTGTAATACATACAGTGCCACCCCTGTCAGCAATATTGACCGGCTCACGCTGGGCGGCAATTATTCTTCCTTCAAGCTGAACGGTGCCGCAAGTGGCTCTACCTATTGCTACAGCCTTGCAGCATCGACTGGAAAGTCTGCCTTGACGCAGGCGTCCATGACGCTTGCGCCTGACAACGCAAACGGCGGCCTAAGCTATACAATCAGCGACCCCGTCAGCGGCGAAGCCTCCGGAATAAGCTGCTATTGCATCATGCTCTACAACAGTACCGGCACAGCACAGGCCGGAAGCAGAATCTATACCGTCAGCGTGAGCGGCAACATACCAACCTCCGTGCAGCTACCGGGCGGTGTCGGATATACCGCGACGGTACAGGCGCTTTCAAAGATCACCTCTGATTATACGGCCAGCGCCGTAAGCGGCTTATGTGCAGCCGCAACAGCAGCCAAAAGCGGAAACAAAGCAATCACCGCTTTTACAATCGGAACGGTTACAGCCGCGATCAACAGTGATGACACGATCACAGCCGAAATGCCTTACGGAACCAATTTGACCGCTTTAAAACCGACGGTTACGGTCAGCGACATGGCGTCCGTCAGTCCCGCGAGCGGTTCGGCAGCCAATTTTACAAATCCCGTACAATACGCGGTCACGGCGGAGGACGGCACGACGCGTACCTATACCGTAACTGTCACCGTGTCTACCGCTCCCATACTGCAGATTGGCTCCAGCAAATATGGTACCTGGGCACAGGCGGCCGCGGCCGCGAAGTCCGGCGACACCATTATGCTTCTCGGAAACGTCACCATTCTCTCCGGCGATGTCATGCCGTCCGTGGCCTGCACCATCGACGGCGGCCCATCGCGGTATACCTTGACTCTGAGTAGTGACCAGCATCTCCTGGCAGATACGGCGCTGAGGGATCTGAAGCTTACTTATTCGGGCGCTGATAACGTGACTTTAATCTGTGGCTATCACAACGTCACTATAAGCGGGACGGTGGATGTGTCAAATATCATTATCGCAAACGCCGGCGAGTTGAATATCGGAGGGACGTTCAATGCTGATTCTATTGAATTAGTCGATCAGCTGATAGTCGCGAGCGGAGCAAAACTCAATACTTTTTCCGCCGAATATATAGATAATGCAGAAATAAACGGGACGGTAACATGCAAATACTTAGATCTAATAAAAGAAAGCGGCGGTGACAGCGGCTCGACGGGAAGCGGCCTGCTTTTTGGAACCGGAACCATCATATTTACCACTCCCGGCGGTGAGGGCGCAAATCTCTGGATTTCAAACGTATTAATCGACAGCGCTGCCCTCATTAAGGTTGACGCCTCCGGTTACACGCCTTCGGCGAACGACATTGTGATCGGCTACAAAGGCACCTCGCCCCTTAATAATGTAGACCGCCTTACTCTTGGCAGCGGCTATGCCGGCTTTAAGCTCTCTGGTGAAGCCTTCAGTTCTGAATATGATTATTCTCTCGCAGCCTCCACTACCGCCCCTAACCGCAAGACCGGCATCGCGGCGACTACATCAGCCAGCGTTACGGTAAATTCGGCGTATACCCTTGATCTGCTGAGTATTTTCGAGGACGCGGAGAATGATGCGCTGACCTTTAAGGTTTCGGTCAACGGAGCTTCCGCCGTCGCGGCAGACGAAAATTATTCGTATACGCCGACAGCCGCCGGAACAACGACATTGGAGTTTACGGCAAACGACGGTACGACGAATTCAACCGACACCTACAAGGTAACGCTGACGGCAACTTCTGCAAACAGTAATCCCGGTACCGGCACCGGCGGAGGCACAATCAGCAGCGCCCCTCCAGTGACGACAAGCACCACCGGCACGGGCTCAAGCGCCGTCACCACGGCGAGCGCCTCCATTCCCGGCACGACCTCCGGCGGCGCGCTGACCGTCTCAGTCCCAAAAGATACCATGTCTGCCCTTACGGCGGCGGCTGAAAAGGCAAAAGCCGCCGGCGGTCAGGCGATTGCAAGTGTTGACACAGGTTCAGGCTCTGGCATTGCCAGTATCGGCGTCACGATCCCCGGCGCGCAATTCAGTTCCTTTGCTTCCGATACTAGCGCGTCGTTCCGGGTTGGCACCAGCCTCGGGTCGGTCACATTCTCCTCCGGCGCTGTCGACGCCATCGGCGTGGCAGGCTCCGGCGACGTCAGCTTCGGCATAGGTATCGTGAGCGCCTCGTCTCTGAGCGCCGCCCAGCAGCAGGCCGTGGGCGATAGACTGATCTACAGCTTCTCCGTCACAATCGGCGGTACGGCGGTCAGTCAGTTCGGAAGCGGCGTCACGGTCTCCATCCCTTATACTCTCGGCGCGAACGAGAACCCGAATGCTGTCGTCATCTATTATCTGGACGCGTCCGGAACGCTCCAGCCAATGCAAGGCAAATATGACGTGGAGACAAAGACGGTCACTTTTTTTACGACCCATTTTTCGGACTATGTGATCGGCTACAACAAGGTCAGCTTTAACGACGTGGACTCCGGTGCCTGGTATGCCGACGCCGTGACCTTCCTCGCGGCGCGGGGCGTCACCTCCGGCACTTCCGACGGCGTTTTTTCTCCAGACGCTACGCTGACACGCGGACAGTTCATCACCTTGCTAATGCGCGCCTACGGGATCTCTCCTGATACCAGTTCCACAGACAATTTTTCCGACGCCGGAAACACATATTACACGGGCTATCTTGCTGCTGCAAAAAGTCACAGTATCACAAACGGCATCGGCAACAACAAGTTTGCCCCCGATCAGGCGATCACCCGTCAGGAAATGTTTACGCTCCTGTACAACGCCCTCAAGACGTTTGATAAGCTACCTACCGGCACTTCCGGCAAGATGCTCACAGACTTTACAGACTCCGTCGTTGTCGCCTCTTGGGCAGACGGTGCCATGACAGTCCTTGTGAAGTTGGGCATGCTCTCCGGCAGCGGCGGAAAACTATTGCCGACCGCAACGACCACCCGCGCAGAAATGGCGCAGGTGCTTTATAACCTGCTGGGAAAATAAAAACTTTGCAAAGTGATTACCCAAAACTGAGCGGTGGGAATTCATTTTCAAACCGCTCGATTTTTGGCTTAGACCTAAAAAACGTAAGAGTTCGAATACACTTTTTCTCCTTCCAAAATTCTAATGATATCGATTTCGGTAATAAAACACAAAAATTATAGTATTCCGTAACTGTTGAGGTTACGGAATACTTCTTTTTCTTTATTGTTTTGAAGGGAACTTTATATTTTACGCTAACTCATGTGTTTTACATAGAGGGGATTATTACCAATAATTCTGGCATTTTACTCCTGTGGCAACTGAGCACGTTCTCTGCATATCCGCCGGAGTCTACACACGACAAACATTATTGAAGGCCTGAATCGTCAGTTCCGCCGGATTACAAAGAACAAGCCCAGCTCTACCAGCGACGATTCTCTGCGTAAGATGCTCTGTCTTGCCAGCAGGCGAATTTTAGAGCACTGGACATCCAGGTGCAAAAATTGGGATTTAGTCGTAAACCAAGCTTCAGCTTGCTGTTCCCTGAAGCAAGCTGAGCTGTGCCTTGAAATAATATTCCCCGACGGGGAAGCGGCATTCTCTTCATGAATACCGCCGCCTCCGTCGGGGAGAACGGCTCCCAAGGCCAAATTAAGAACCTTGCTGTTACGCAAAGCTATTCTACCGGCTTTTTCTTGACCATTGGAATTCCTATTTACATAAAATATTCTGTGTTGCCTAAGAAATCTATCCTATTTCTTCTTTGCGCCCGGTTTTGCCGTCTTCACTTTAGGCTTTTTATGTTCCCGTAAGGCCTTCTGCTCTTCTTCCTTCCGAAGTTCGCTCTCTCTTGTCAGCTTTGTCTTTTCATTAATTATACTCTTAAGCTCATTCTGAACTTCGTTATTTAAAGCAGGGTCGCTGAGTTTCAGAAAATGTTCGAAAGCGGAGGGATACAAAAAGTCCTTATCTCCGAATTCTTCATTGAACTTCACCTTGATTATGCCGTTCTCGTTTGACTTGATAAGACCCGTACCGAATTTGATGTGTATAACCTTTTCATTGCTCAGATCCATATTTTTTCTCCTTCTACATATAGCTCTTTGAACTTTTACCCAATGCCGCTTTTTTACGCGGTGTTTTAGCGCAGTTATTTACCCGCGCTGTGAGCCGACCCCTATTTTTGTTTTGGCTGTCTCTTTGAAGAAGGCGTTTTCTTGCTTTTAAAGGGTCCTGAGCTGCCTTTCTTTTTCTTTAGTCTGTCCGGGTTTTTGAAACTCATTTCACATCAGCCTCTTTATTATAACAAAAGTCACTTAATAAAAAGTGACTTTCAAAATCCATTTTTATATTAGCTACTTATATATTTGAGTACTTATTTAGTATATCACGAAGTTAACATAATGTCAAAACATTTCAATAAACAGTGTTTTTGTTTATCTTTAATATTTTCTCCAATAATTTTTCTGTTTTGTTTGACTTTTAAGAAAAAGGTGTTATACTTAAATAGTATTCAAGATAATTGCTTTGTTCTCACATTTATGCAGATCATTGACATTTGATGATTTGAAATATGTGAGTTTTCTTTTTTGGGTACAAATATTAATTTTTGGAGGTACCCAATGAATAAAGGTACAGTAAAATGGTTCAACGCGGAAAAGGGCTTCGGCTTTATTTCCAACGACAATGGCGGAGATGATGTCTTTGTGCATTTTTCTGCGATCAAGTCTGAAGGCTACAAGTCGCTTGACGAGGGCCAGAAGGTCACTTACGACACTGAGACTGATCCCAAGGACAAGCGCAAACTTAGAGCAGTCAACGTCTGCATTGCCTAACTGAATTTAAAAAGTCGCATAGAGCTGCGGAACATACGAAATATGTTCCGCAGCTCTACTTATATTATGCGCTCATCGAGGGCTACGGCGACGCGAAGTATCTCGCACTCCTTTGCGCAACTCTGCCTCTGGGGCATCCCGTATAGACTCGTTCATAGCAGCCAAGAGGATGAACGTTTTAAGAAGCGGTCTTTCTTACTGACCCGATGCCACCCCCATCCCGAGCTGGCTTATGACCATTTCGTAGTAGTGCCCTTTTTTTCTCATGAGCTCCGCGTGCGTCCCCATCTCTGTGATCTCACCGCGGTCAATAACCATTATCCTGTCCGCGTCGCGTATAGTCGAAAGACGGTGGGCAATCAGAAAACTGGTGTGGCTTCTCATCAGTGCGAGAAGCGCCTTCTGTATCTCCTTTTCCGTCTTCGTGTCAACACTGCTCGTGGCTTCGTCCAGTACGAGCACCGGAGCATCACAAAGAATTGCGCGGGCAATGGCTATGAGCTGGCGCTGCCCGAGGCTCAGATTGTCGGCACTGCCGGTCACGGCCGTGCCATATCCGTTCGGCAGGCGCGAAATGAACTCGTCGGCATGCGCGAGCTTCGCGGCTCTTATCACCTCTTCGTCCGAAGCCTCAGGTTTGGAATATTTTATATTTTCATTGATAGAGCCGGTAAAAAGGCAGGTATCCTGCAGCACGACCGAAAAACATTCGTGCAGTGTCTGCCTCGTTATGCCCGTAATTTCGTTGCCGTCAATGCATATTTCCCCGCTTTCCGGCTCATAGAAGCGCGTAAGCAGGTTCACTATGGTCGTTTTTCCCGCTCCGGTTTCGCCGACCAAAGCGACGACTTCCCCGGGCCGGACATGGAAGCTGACATCCTTCAGGACAGGCTTGCCCGGTGCGTAGGAGAAATGGACGTTTTTGAATTCCACCTCGCCGCGGACATTTTTTATCTTAACGGCCGTTTCGCCGTCCGGGATTTCCTCGGATTCATCCATCGTCTCGAAAACTCTTTCGGCACCCGCAAGGGCCGATATGATGTTGTTGAACATTCCGGCGAGGTTGTTGAGCGGCATGCCGAACTGCTTGGAGTAAGTCAGAAAGCTGACGACCAAACCCACACTGGCCACACCCTTCACCGTCAGTATGCCTCCCGCGCAGGCAATCATGGCAAAGCTGAGGTTATTGATTACGTTCATGAAAGGCATCATGAAGCCGGCCCAGGTCTGCGCCCTTGTCGAGTAGCCGCAGAGTTCCTCGTTGACAGCGTTAAACTTTTCCATAACCGTCTGCTGACGGGAAAAGGCTTTTACCATCTTGAGCCCCACTATGTTTTCCTCGATAATGGCGTTGAGCACGCCAAGCTTTCTCTGCTGCCCGAGAAAATATTCCCTGCTTCTCTTGCCTATCGTTTTGGACAGAAGCGTGAAAAGTGGGATGGCCACCATCGCGACCAGGGTCAGTATGGGGCTCAATATCAGCATCATGGCAAAGGTGCCGAGAATTGTGAAAACACTCGCCGTAAGCTGCGTGATTGCCTGGGAGATCGTGCTGCTGATATTGTCTATGTCGTTCGTAACGCGGCTCATCGTATCCCCATGCGCCCTCGTATCATAGAAATAAAGCGGCAGCTTCTGCAGCTTTGCAAAAAAGTCACGACGCAGATTCCTGACAAAGAGCTGCGTAATTTTCGTCATCAGCACGCCGTTCACCGTATCTACCGCCCAGCCGACACAGTAGCAGGCGCAGAGGGACACGAGTATCACAAATAGTAATCTGGTCTCCACGCTTCCGGTCGACGTATCGAAGGTGTTTATCGCCTTTCCGATCTGCAGCGGAACCGCTATTGAGACCGCGGATGAGACCAAAGTCAGAATAAGCGCCGCGGCCAGCGTCTTTCTGTAGCCGAAGAGCAGACCGAAAAGCCTTCTGACGGTGCCCTTTGCGTCCTTTGGTTTTTCCCCCGGCACAAAGCGCGAAGTCGGCGCTGTGTGCCTTCCGAGCCCCGGCATTTTTTCATAGCTCTTGTTTATCTCGGCCATATCAGAGATCACCGCCGATCTGCGAGTCGTAAATATCCCTGTAGACAGCGCACTTTTCCATCAGCTCTTCGTGCCTTCCGAAACCGACCCTTTCACCGTTTTCAAGCACAAGAATTTTATCCGCGCTACAGGCTGTGCCTATTCTCTGAGTTATCAAAATCATGGTGCTCCCGTCGTTTCCGGCTTTTTCCTTTATTGCTCTGCGCAGCTTTGCCTCCGTCACAGCGTCGAGAGCGCTTGTGCAGTCGTCAAGTATAAGGATATTTGCTTTGCTCGCGAGAGCCCTCGCAATCGAGATTCTCTGCTTTTGCCCGCCGGACAGGTTTATTGCACCCTGCCCGAGCAGGCTTTCATATTTTTCAGGCATCTCTTTAATGAAGCCGTCCGCCTGCGCAATTTTCGCCGCCTCTTCAATCTCCGCGCAACTCGCCTGCGGGTTTCCCCACGAGATATTTTCGGCCACGCTGCCCGAGAAGAGCATACTCTTCTGCGGAGCTAGCGCGATATTTCGGCGCAGCGCCTCGCTGCCGAGGGTTTTCACATCGCGGCCCTTCACTCGGATCGAGCCCGAATCGGCGTCGTAGAAGCGCATACACAGCCACGCAAGGGTCGACTTTCCCGAGCCGGTCGGGCCAATTACGGCAAGGGTCTCACCTCTGCCAATTGTGAACGAGAGATTTTGCAAGGCCGGCATTCCGCTGCCGCTGGGGTACGCAAAGGTCACGTCCTCGAACTCAAGCCCCGCATTTTCGTCATCCCTGTCCGTGTCCGCATCACCGTTAGGAAAATCCTCCGCACTGTCAAAGACCTCGCTTATTCTTTCTGTAGAGGCCTTTGTCCTGACAAGCGTGTTGAAGATATTGGTTATCATAATGAGTGAGGAGAGGATCTGCCCCATATAGTTAATAAATGCGGATATCTTGCCCACCTCTACTTTTCCTTGCCCGAACAGGAGGCTGCCGAAGTAGAGGATTAACGCTATCCCGACATTGACCGTAAGCGACATCAGGGGCGAAAAGTACGCGATTACCAGCTGGGAGTCAACCGTCTTTGCCGCCAGAGTGCCGTTGACCTCTCCGAACTTTTCTTCCGCATTCCCCGAGCGCCCGAAGGCCTTCACCAGTCTTACGCCCAAAAGGTACTCCTGCACGACGGTGTTCACCTTGTCGATCGCGCGCTGCACCTTTGCAAAGCGCTTATAGCTCATCTTCATGCTTATCACGATAAATACCGTCACAGCGGCGACAACCGCGAACAGGACCACGCTGAGCCTTGGGCTGAGTATTACGGCGAGGATTATGCTGCCGAGACAGGTTATCGGAGCCTTGACATAGATCCGCATAAGTCCGTTAACGAAGAGCGTTATCTGCGAGGTGTCATTCGTCATTCGCGTTATGAGCGAGCCGCTTTCGAACTTATCGGCGCTTGCTTCGGAAAAAGTGAGGATCTTTCTGAAGAGGTCGCTTCTCAGATCGGCGCCCATACGCTGCGAGACGCGGCTTGCCAAAATGCTTCTTGTCGCGGCAAAGCAAGCCCCAACGCCCGTTATCAGAAGCATGAAAAGCCCATACCTGATAACCAGCGCCAGATCGCCGTTCTTCACGCCGTCGTCTATAAGGTGCGCCATGATCGTCGGCTGCATGAGATCGCACAGAGCCTCAAAAGAAACACAACTTACGCCCGTTATGAAAAGAAAACTATATTTTTCGAAATATCTCCGGTAGATCCCCATGGGTCCCTGTCCCGCTTTCATATATATTCAAAAAATAATACAGCATATTGGTTGAATTTGCAACTAATTGGCTCAAAAAAGGCAGGCCCGCACCGAGGTCCGCCTTCTGGTAAATCAGTAATTTGCGCATAGCTCACACGCGTTGTCGGCCATTTTATGCAGAATCTCTTCCGCCAGCCTGCACTCCTCCTCCGTCAGCCCGACAGTGACCTCGCTGTCCCATTTTTTCACTGTCTCCCTGATGAGAGGAATGATGTCAAGCGCCTTCTGCGTCAAATAGACGTTGTAGGCCCGCCCGTCCGTCGGATCCTTTTTCCTCAGCACATAACCGTTTATTTCGAGCTTCTTGATGGATTTTGCGGCTGTTGTCTTATCAATTTTCAAAAGCTGTGAAATTTCTTCCTGGCTGCTCCCGTCGTGCTTGGAGATTGTAAGGAGAATAATAAACTGCCCGCCTGAAAAGCCGTACGCCTCAAGCTGCTTGTTTACATAGCTTTTTCTGTATCTGTGTAAAATTGCTATCCAGATTCCCAGCAGATTATTTTCTACATTGTACTTCATATCTGCGCCTCCTTATATTGAATCGCCATATTATAAGTGCAAAGCATCGGATGAGATATTCGTTTTGATACAGGTATATCGAGCTTTAAGCCTATTATACAACAAAACTCCCTCAGTCCACAAGACCAAAGGGAGTTTTGGAGCTACTGGTCAGAATCGAACTGACAACCTTCTCATTACGAGTGAGATGCTCTGCCATTGAGCCACAGTAGCGTGTCTGTTTACAAACAAGCGAGATTTATTATACATAATTCTTTTTTCTTTGTCAATAATTTTAATGGAGATTAGAATTTTATTATCATTCACCGAAGAAATTATTTGTGGCGGATATACTTTTGGTATATCCGCCACTTGCTCAGGAGGGAAAAGAACAAATCAGATTATTTATTGCAGCCGGCGCATTCTCTGGAGCAGCCCCAGAGTCTGTCGGCGACGGGAGCCCATTTATCCGCGGCGTCCTTTGTCTTTGCTATCAGGTCGTTGACGTCCTCCGGGCTCTGCATATCTGTGGATTTTGCGCCGGTTGTCTCAACCATCATTTTGATCTTCTCGGGGTTGTCGAGAAGCGGGCAGGGACGGAGCAGATTGCCGTTGAAGGGCTGGTTGTTATGATAGGCCATAAAGAGCGGTGACTTGAAGGCCTCAAGGAGTGTCTTGTTTCTGATATTGGAGTCCGAATAGTGGATGAACGCGCAGGGTTCAATGTCGCCGTTTGCGTTTATGTGCAGATAGTCCTTGCCGCCCGCTATACAGCCGTTTACAAACTCACCGTCGTTCCAGAAATCCATTGTGAAGATCGGCTTGCGGGTGCGGAAATCTCTGACTGTGTGGTACATATACTCACGCTGTTCCGGGGAGGCGATGAGCTCTGTCACCGCGTCTTTACCGATCGGGATATAGGTAAAGAGCCAGGCGAATTTTGCCCCCATCTCTATCATTGAGTCGAAATATTTCTCGCTGCCTATTACCTCGATGTTCTTGCTTGTATAACAGCAGGATATGCCGAAGACCAGCTTTTTACGCTTCAGTATTTCCATCGCCCTCACGACGGCCTGATAAGTCCCCTTGCCGCGCCGGTAGTCCGTTTCTTCCTCAAAGCCCTCGACACTTATGGCCGGAACAAAGTTTTTGACTCTGAGCATGTCGTCGGCAAATTTTTCGTCGATCAGTGTGGCGTTTGTAAAGGCAAGGAACTGGCAGTCCTGGTGCATTTCGCAGAGCTTTATGATATCCTTCTTGCGTACGAGAGGCTCCCCGCCTGAATAGATGTACATGAATACGCCCATTTTCTTGCCCTGCTCAATTATGCTGTCAAGCTCCTCCAGGGTCATATTCAGCTTGTTACCGTATTCGGCTGCCCAACACCCCGTGCAGTGGAGATTACAGGCGGATGTGGGGTCCATAAGTATCGCCCAGGGAATGCTGCAGTTTTCTTTTTCCCGGTATTTATTTCTTCGTCTGCCGCCGAGCATAGTTGCGTTGACGATGAAGTTTTCAAAAATTGTCTTCCTTTCGGCGTCGTCGATGTCGCTCCAGAAGCTCTTGATATACTTATACCAAACTCCGTCCTTATTTTCAAAGGCGTCCCTGCAGGTCTTCGCCTGCACCTCGACGCCGCCCACCTTGTCGATCCAGTTCAGTACCTTGGGGATATTTTTGTCGGGGTCCTTGTCCATGTATGAAACAACGCGTTTGAGCCCATATGTCTGGATCGCTTCGCCAAATGTTTTCTTTGCCGCTGTTTTTCTTCCCATATCAATGACCTTCCTATTTGTGGTTTGCCCTGAGTGTAGCCGTTTTTATCGATCTTGTCATTGGACGCTTTCATAAAACTGTTAAGTTTTTTAGCACTTTCCACTGTTTTGTTTATTTTTTGGTCGAAGCTTCAGCGATTGCCCATTCCGCTTTTACATTATATTCGTATAATTGTCTTTACATACTTATATTTAAATATTGGTGGCTTTATTATGGGTAATAACACTACTGTACGGATACTGAGGGCGTTTGCCGGACGCTGGCTGGACAAGGCTGAAACCGATACAAAGCGCAGCCTCAGAAAAATGATCGAATTCGGATATTGCTTCTCCGGTTCCGCAGGCATCAGGAATTTTTTTCATGAGGCGCGGAATATAATCAACAGCAACAGAAGCCAGTACTTCCTGCTCACACGTGAACTGGTCAAAAATGTGGATAAAATAAAAACCACCGAATTCGGGATTATTTTCGGGTTTGAGGGCCTTGTAAAAGGCATGAACGGCGCCCCCGCGCATTTGTCCGGAAATGACTGTGAATATGCCCTTGCCGCGGTAATCGACGGGACGAAGGACGGGAGTCTTTCAGGCGAGGCGGAACTCGAAGCGCGCGTTTCTTCCCTTTCTCAGAACGGAGCGGCTCTGTTCTTCATTTTCTGCGACCGCGCGGAGATCGATGGCGGCACCCTTAAAAGGATTGCGGAATCCCACCCTAAGAAAGCCTTTTTCATCTTTACCGGCAGCGGTGATTTAGCCGGTTCCTGTTCCGGGAATAACGTGATGCCTGTCCTCGACCTAGGCAGCGTAACTTATCCTGAAATTTCCTCCGGGCTCAGAAAACAAAAGCAGCTCTTCGGAGGCTTTGTCCGCTACGGGGACGAAACGGCGGAAGCGTTCACACAGTCCGCCTTTCTTGATAAGACCGCCGAGTCCGGCTGCCTGTTTCTCTTTCTTGCGGAGGACGGGGCCTGCTCTCAGGACTGTAAGGACAGGATGAGCGCGTTTAGCCGCGCTCAGAAGCGTAAGCCCACGCACCCCATATTCATTACGGACATTTTGGGAGACCTTAAATGGCTCAACGGGACCGCCCTTAATAACAAGAGGCAATGATAAACATCAGGGAGATATGGCGCGATAAGGGAAAAATGTGGAGGGTCTGAGTTGGGCGGCACTAAAAGCAGTATTGCTGTCAGATTAATAAAGCTGCTGCCAATCCTGGGCGTCGCCGTATTTATTGCCGCATATCTGGCCTGCGGCCGGGAGATAAGTCTCTCCACACTGCTGAGCTACACGCCAAAGAAGCTCCTCCCCGCCGCCCTGTTCATGATGGCGCTTTACGCGGCGAAATGCATGACTGTTTTTTTCCCGATACTCGTTCTCGAAGTCCTCGGCGGCATCATTTTCCCGACAGATATCGCGATCGCGGTCAATTTGCTCGGCAATGTCGTCACTTATACGCTGGGGTATTTTATTGGGCGTTTTTCCAGCTCCGGCATCACGCTTTATCTGATAAAAAAGCAGCCCAGGCTCAGGACCCTATACGACAGACTGAAAGGCAACCGCTGGTTCATGTCCTTCTTTCTTCGGGCAATATCCTGTCTCCCGGGCGACCTTGTCAGCATGTACCTCGGATCTCAGGGCATTTCGTATCTGACCTTCATAACGGGCAGCATGGTCGGAAGCCTTATCGGCATACTTGCAGCCACCGTAATCGGGGCAACGATGCTGAACCCGGCTTCGCCCGCCTTCATTATATCCGTCGCGGTCAGGATCTCAATCGCGCTCTTGTCCCTTGTATTTCATGAAAAAATAAATAAACGGCGCGCCGGCTGATTCAAAGTCGGCGCGCCGCGATTTTTATTTTTTCTTTTTACGCTTTTCCATTTCTTCAGGAAACAGCGCACAGCAGCGCTCCGAGATCGCGAAAACCGCGTCCTTACCCATCATGGACAGTTCATGTGGACTCACGCGCTTCTTGTCGTTAAGCCAAAGTATCAGCGTCATTCTCAGCGTATCCGTAGCAAATTTCGCGTAATATTCCCTGTTCTCCGATTCGGCAAAGTTCTTTGCCATATACTCCAGAAAGAACCCGCTGAAAATCTCCGAGAAATAGTCACTGAAGCTGTTCTGGCCCTTGATCTCAAAGGCTTTTATGTAGTAATTCCGGTTCTCGGAAAAGTACTCGCAGACCGCCTCAAAAAATTCGAATGCATCCGTAAACTCGCGATCCTGAATTTTCTGGATAAACTCAAAATCGAATATCCAGATTATCAGGTCCTGTTTGTCCCTGAAATGGTAGTAAAAGCTGTTTCGGTTCATGCCGCAGGCGTCGCATATGTCCTTAATTCCGATCTTCTCAAAGGGCTGCTCAGCCATGAGCTTTTTTAACGCCTCCCCGAGAGCTTTTTTTGTTATAAGCGATTCCGACACAGCGTTGCGCCTCCATTGATCTTTCTTTACAAATTATAACAAAGAGTGCTATGCTTTTCAAGCCATAAATAATGAAACTATTTTTATAATTAGTACCAATTCGGACTGAAAATCAATTGTGTATATTGTAGATAAGTGTCAAATAGAATATACTGATTATTTATGGAGAAGCGTTTAATTCGCAAGGACTGATTGCACTAGTTTTATTAAGAGAATTGATGGAGGGACAAAAATGGCTTTCAGAGAAAATGTTGCGCGCGCGGCGCAAAAAATGGCGGGAACCAATTATCTGCCTAAAGAGACCGATCCGGAATACTACACTTTCGCAGGGTGGCTCACGGACGAGCAGGCTGATCTTTTATGCTTGATGGAGCTCAATCAGCCTACAGCTGCGGACTTCCTCTATGAGGATTACGGAAAGTCCCTTGAAGAAACCGCAAGAGTTCTCAAAGAGCTTGCCGATCTCGGCGTTCTCGTTACCGCAAACATGAAGGGCATAGACATCTACATCATGATTATTATTGTTCCTGGTGTATATGAAATGCTTGTCATCAATGAGGATCTGGTATACGCTCATCCCGAAATTGCCAAGGGCTTTGAGGAATATACGCTAAAGCACTTCGAGTCCTATCTGCCGAACGCTCCTGTCGGCGGCGGACTTATGCGTGTTATCCCCGTAGAAAAAGCAATCAGCGGCGATACGACCGTCGTTAAATACGACGAGGTCAGCTACTACATAGAGAGAAACAAGGACCATCTCTGCGTCACGGGCTGCCAGTGCAGGCGTACAAGGCGTATGATGGGCGAAGGCTGCGGACACCTCGAAGCCGACATGTGCATAATCATGGGCGCCGCCGCGGACTCCATCGTCAAAGCGGACAGAGGCAGAAAGATCACCGCCGCCGAGGCCTATGAAATTCTCAGGAAGGCAGAAGACGACGGGCTTGTGCATCAGATTACCAACATGGAGGGTAACGGTAAGGTATTTGCAATCTGCAACTGCTGCCCCTGCTCCTGCCTTGCCCTTCGCACATCCCAGTATTACAACACTCCCAACGCTTCCAGAAGCAACTATCTGGCCGAGGTCGACTCCGAGAAGTGCACGGCCTGCGGCCAGTGCGTTGAATACTGCCCGGCAAACGCCCTGAAGCTGGGGCAGAAAATATGCTCCAAAACCCCGATAGAGTTTACTCCCTCCCCTCTGCCCGAAGACCACGAGTGGGGCCCGGAAATGTGGAATCCCGATTTCCGCACCAGCAAGGAAAATGTTGTCGAAACCGGCACCGCCCCCTGTAAAACCGCCTGCCCCGCGCATATCGCCGTCCAGGGCTACATCAGGCTTGCTTCTCAGGGCCGATACATCGAGGCTCTGGAGCTCATCAAAAAGGAAAACCCCTTCCCCGCCGTCTGCGGACGCATCTGCCCGCACAACTGCGAGTCCGAATGTACGCGCGGCGACATAGATAATCCTATCGCAATCGACGAGATCAAGAAGTTCATCGCCGATCAGGAGCTTAATACGGACTACCGAACGATTCCGAAGAAAAAGCACAGCTATGGGAAGAAGATGGCTGTCATCGGTGCCGGCCCCGCCGGACTCTCCTGCGCATACTATCTCGCAATTGACGGCTATAAGGTCACCGTGTTCGAAAAGCAACCCGTTCCCGGCGGTATGATGACTCTGGGAATTCCCTCCTTCCGCCTTGAAAAGGGCGTTGTAAACGCCGAGATCGGCGTTCTGAAGGACATGGGCGTCGAGTTCAGGTGCGGCGTCGAGGTCGGTAAAAACATCACGATTAAACAGCTGCGCGAGGAAGGTTACAAGGCGTTCTATCTGGCCATCGGCGCTCAGGGCGCGCGCAGGCTTGGTATCGAAGGCGAGGACGCCAGGGGCGTCATCTACGGCGTCGATTTCCTTCGCGAAGTCAATCTCGGCAACGAAGTCCGGATCAAGGGCAAAGTGCTTGTCATCGGTGGCGGCAACGTTGCAATAGATGTTGCGAGAAGCGCAGTCCGTTTTAGAAAAGTCGAGGACGTCCAAATGTATTGTCTTGAGCAGCCCTCCGAAATGGCGGCTCTCCCAGAGGAGATCGAGGAAGCCCGGGGCGAGGGAATAGGCATGAACTACGGCTGGGGCCCGAAGCGCATTCTCACCGAGGAGGGCAAGGTAACGGGAGTAGAATTTAAAAAGTGCGTTTCCGTTTTCGACGCCGACGGCAAATTCTCCCCCAAGTACGACGAGAGTCAAACCATAACCGTGGAATCGGACAGGGTCATCGTTTCCATCGGACAGTCCATAGAGTGGGGCAATCTGCTCGACGGGCTCAAGGTTGAGCTTGGACGCGGAAACACCGTCGTTGCAGACAACTTTACCTATGCTACCGGCGAAAGCGACATCTTTGCGGGCGGCGACGTCTGCACCGGGCCGAAGTTTGCCATCGATGCAATCGCGGCAGGTAAAGAGGGCGCGGTATCCATGCACCGCAGCGCGTGGGAAGGCCAGTCTCTCATACTCGGGCGCAACAAGCACGTATTCAAAGCTCTCGATAAGGACAATTTGGATAAGGACGCTATCGTCAAGGGCTTTGACAACACTTCCCGTCAAGAGATCGCGCATCAGCCCGGCAGGGCCAAGACCTTCCTGGATGACCGCAAGACCTTCACTGAGGAACAGATGAAAAAGGAAACCGCCCGCTGCCTCGGCTGCGGCGCTACCGTGATCGACCAGAACCGCTGCATCGGCTGCGGTGTCTGCACCACCAAGTGCAAGTTCGATGCCATCCACCTTGTGAAGTCCTTCAGCGCGCCCGAGCTGCTTTTCGAAAACCTCGAGCAGATCAAGGCGGATGGGCTCAAGCTTCGCACGGAAAAGATCGCCATAAGGCTGGCCAAAGAGGGCAAATAAAACGGCAAAACTCACTTGGAGGAACAAATGCACGAACTGAGTGTAATGATGGAAGTCATCAGAATAGTTGAGGAGCTCGCGGAAGATAAAAATATCGGGCACGTGCAGTCTATCGTTCTGGAAGTCGGAGAGCTCTCCGCCGTAGTACCGGATTTTATGATTGAATATTTTCCGATTGTCGTTGCCGATAAGCCCCTCTTTAGGGACGCCGAGCTGAAGTTTATCGTCATTCCCGGCAGAGGCATCTGCGACACCTGCCTCAAGCCCTATGAGGTCGGGAAGAACAGAGGAATCTGCCCGTATTGCGGCAGCAAGGAAAAAACCCTGATTTCCGGCCAAGAATTCAACATCCGCGAGATTGTTGTTGCCGACGACGGGTAACAGCTTTTCCAGTCGGAAGAAATTGTTACAGAGTCCGTATACTTAACCACAGGTTAAGTATACGGACTTTTCCTTGATTACGGCTCTATTGTAATTTTTTAAAAAAACGGCTATTCTTAAGAAAACGCGAAAGGCAAGGCGGCTGGAGATGGATTTAGGCATAGGAAAAGTGATTTCAGAACTCAGAAAACGCAATAATATTACGCAGGAACAGCTCGCAAACGCCGTGGGAGTCTCCGTTCCGGCGGTTTCAAAATGGGAAAACGGAAATTCTTATCCCGATATAACGCTGCTTATTCCCATTGCGCGCTTTCTGGAAGTTACGGTCGATGAGCTCATGAATTACGAGTGTGACCTGACGGACGGACGTGTTGACGAAGTGGTAAAGCAATGCACGGAAAAATTTATGTCAGACGGATTCGACGCGGGGCTTGAACATTGTCTCCGATATCTCAAGGAATATCCCAAAAATCTCTATCTGAAATTTCAGATTTCGGGACTGCTCCCCTGGTTCTCCGCAAAACAAAACGTGAATGAGGAAAATGTCAGGAGAGCGGAGGAAATGACCGTCAGACTTCTTAAGGAATCCTCCGGCAGCACGAATGAGCAGCTTCGCGATAAATCCCGTTATATGCTTGCATGCGCCTATATTCAGATGAAAAAATACGGTGAAGCGGAGGAGATCCTGGAGAGTCTGCCAAGAAACAGCCTCGACCCTAACAAGCTCCTACCCACGGTCTATCTGCGGCAGGGCTTGACTGCCAAAGCCATTAAGCTTCGGCAGCAATGCCTGCTTGACGATTTCAACAGCGTTTCGATGTCGCTAAGTTTGCTTGCAAATATCTATATCATTGACGGAAGAACGCAAGACGCACTTCTCTGCGCCGATGCCCAGCGCAGACTAATCGAAGCCCTGGAGCTTGGAGATTATGCGCTGTCCGGCAACTCCTTTCTCTTTGTAAGGATATATTCTGGAATCAAGGACGCCGGGAACACCCTTCTCTACCTCAAGCAGTATCTATCCGGCTGTTTGGAGAAAACTGACAAACGCCATCTTTCCGACAGCTTTTTCTTCAGCACTATTGAATCGAAAGATTTCCCTGTCGATCCTAATATGATAAGGCCTACGGTTATACGTTTTTGTGAAGAACTCAGCGATCTGGTTTTTATTCGCGAAGACCCTCGCTTTAAAACGCTGCTTGAGGATTTCAGGAAGGAACGTCTCTGATACACATTTCACCGTGACACGCGGAAGAGCCCGCAGGCGCATTATGCGTCTGCGGGCTCTTCCAATCTGGTGGAGACGGGCAGGCTCGAACTGCCGACCTCATGCGTGTGAATTATAAAAGGTCTAAAATAAGAGCTAATAGCTCGGAATAATTGCTGCATTTCCAATACTTTATAAAATATGTTTTTCCTTTTTATTTCCGTGTTTTATGTGTTATTACTTACTGGTTACTAACAGGATTGCGCTGACAAAAATCAATCCTCTGGCTTATTTTTGCGTATCATTTTGAGAATTGGCGCTTTCGCAGGATTGAGTGGCAGCGGCTATTGTCAGAATTGTCGAACCGATTTGGACTATTACATTTCCGATTACGTTTTGTTCATCAGCGTTGAAATTCTCTGCTACCGCTATAGCGACAGCGCTTGCAATCAGCGCCAATTGCTGAGCGCCATGTTTACAGTTATCCATTTGCGCTCCTCCTTTATAGCCGCCCGTCCCCATAGATAGCGCTNTCAATGATATCGGATATGGATTTGCTGATTTGAAGGGCTATATCGTCCTCGGAGTGAATGAGCATTTCCATTCCGTTTTTATGTCCTGTTCGGTAAAGCTCAATGCCGCATTTTACAAGCTCTGCCTTCATCACGCCGAGAGTGCTTTTGTCCAGCATTATCGGCTCTTCCAATTGCTCTGCAGAAGAGCAGTTCTCGGTTTTCCGTATTTCCCGAATAGCAATCTCAAAAGCTGACACGCATGTTTCCAGAAGCTTTTTGCTTGGGACCGTGCCCGAATTGTCGTTCCCGTATGCCATTGACATCACCCCTTGGGATGAAGAGTATGTTATAAGGCTATGCCCGAATAGCGGTTCATATGTCTACGCTCAGTGCTTGTTTAAAACAAACTTCATTGCGTCCTGCGAATTCTACAGGCCGGCAAAAAAGAGCTCCTCACGATAAACGTGAGGAGAGAAGGAAGAAAATATTAAAAAGGACGTCCCGCTAATATTATGACAATTAAATAGCCTTATATGTGGGATAACAATAACAGCCGGGGAAAATCAATCCTCTGGCTTATCCTTTGGCATTATTTAAAGGCGGCATTTCAGCCCTCGCGCGGTGGCGCGTATGGCACAACTTATTTTTTTTCGCTTTGTATTGTCATATTATAGATATTGATGTAACATAAAGGCAATTATTCAATAATTAGCAATTAATTATGGCAATACTGCGAAGTTAGTACGACGGCGGATTCTTGCAATAATGCACTGTTCAATCAGCCACAGCAATAATCAGTAGTTCGCGCAATTGAATATATAGCTACAAATACATTAATTATTAAAAAAATCAAAAGTTGGAATTAGAGGTGAAATGCAGGTGAATTTTAATAATGATCTTCCAATAAAAACATCAAAAGAGGATTCACTTGGAAGAAGCAACTTCTCGAAACAAGTAGCTAAAGGAATATTAGCTTTTACAGCAGACGAAGGCTTAACAATAGGACTATGCGGTGAGTGGGGATGTGGAAAAACATCTATTTTGAACATGGCTCTTGAAGAAATTGTGCAAGAAACCACAGGACTGTGTAAAGACGAGAAACCAATAATAGTGCAATTTGAACCGTGGAACTTTTCAAGCACAGAGCAGCTACTTGAACAATTTTTTGCTTGTTTCAAAACCGCTCTGAATGTTTCTGATGATTCTGTAAAATTAGGTCAGATAGGATCAATTTTAGAAAAATACTCTTCGTCATTAAATTACTTAAAATATATTCCTAAAATAGGAAGCTATGTCGATACTATTCCAAAACTTGTTGGAAAATTAGGAAAGCAGTTAACTTGTACTTCAGAAAGTATAGCTTCTGATGCATCAGCGCAAAAGCGCATGGTAGTGAATGAACTTAAAACACAAAAGCACAAATTCATAGTTGTTATTGATGACATCGACCGTTTGACTGACGTCCAGATTAGAGCCATTTTTCAACTTACTTCTTCAATTGCTCATTTCCCCAATGTTATTTATTTACTATCTTTTGATAAGTCAGTTGTCATAAAGGCATTAGCAAATGTACAAGCAGGTAGTGGGGATAACTATCTGGAGAAAATAATTCAGGTTCCATTTGATGTGCCTGCCTTAAATGTGCAAAACGTTCGTAATACACTTCTTAATAAGCTCAATACTATATATTCAACCTCCAATTATCAAGAATTTGATGAGGAGCATTGGCAAGACATACTGACTCATTGTTTATATCCTTTCATAAGGAACATTAGAGATGTTAATAGGTTTATTAATATTTTTTCTTTTAAGTTTGGAATTCTAAAAGAAGAAGTTAATTTTTCTGATTTTGTAGCAGTAACAGCACTTCAAGTTTTTAGGCCACAACTTTTAAACTGGATAATATTACATAAGGACTCCTTATGCGGATCCGCAAATAGTGGAATTTCTGGTGTGAAACAAACGGAAAACTATCAAAGTTATATTAAGGTATTTGAAACTATCTGCAATGAAGAAAAATCATTATACATGGATGTAGTTGGTTCCATATTTCCTATATTTGCTTGGAATTGCGGAATATATCATCATACAACGGTAACATCTGAAGAACTGAGGCATGATAAGCGAATAGCTCATAGTTCAAAATTTGATATTTATTTTTCTTTGTCATTAGAAGAAATACCAGTTTCAGAAAGTTTGATTCAAAACGTTATAGGTTTTTATAAGGAAGATGAAATACTGGCTTTAATTACATGGCTGAAAAGCGAAGATAACATTGAATATTTTATCGAAGAACTAGCCTGTTGTATTGAAAAAATACCGCCTGACAGAATAGCAATGTTCGCCAAATTGTTTTTATCTCTATCTTCTGAATGCATTCAGAATGAAGAAAAAAGAAATCAATCAAATATTTCTCAATCTCGATGTCTTTACTTAATTCCAAAACTAGTGACTCAAATTTCTCAGGGAAAAAATAAACTTGATTTATTAATGAATTTGTTAAAAAATGCAACTCTTTATGAACTAGAAGGTCTCTTGTTAATAACTAGAGATATGGAAGAAACATTTGGAAGATGGCCAGAATCTTATGAATCAAAATATAACCAATTATTATCATTAGATGATTTTCTCAGTTTCGAAAATGCTGTTTCAGATAGAATAATCGAATTTTGCAAACAAATATGCATATATGATTGGGGATACTCATATATAGCATTAATTATACTTAAAATAAATTGTGAAGAAAAACACGATACAATACTTTTTGAATCATTCGCAATGCCACTAAATAGAATAAAAAGATTATCAATGTATGCTGGATATTGGCATGGGCTTGAAGAAGGTTACAATTTCAATATGGTAGCTTTGGATAAAGAAATAGATTACGCGACCATAAAACAAGATATTATTTCTACACTCGAAGATAGGTCTTTCTGGGAAATGAGCCAAGACCAGCAAAGAATTGTAGCAACTTATGAAATCAGTAATCAAAAACGCGAAGAAGTAGACCTTCGCGTTAGTCTGAAAGACGCTGACATGCTGTTGTGTAGTTGGGGCAAAATAAATTGATGGGAACTTCAGATTATCCATACACTTTGTGGCGACACGTCGACTGCTTCCGAGCACATATAAGATGCTGCCCTCCTCACGAATTACATCCGTAAGGAGGGCAGCTTTCTATACCGCCTGTTTTATGCCGAGACGCTCTCGGCCACCCAGACCGCATACAGCGTCACGCTAACCGTGCCCAGCGTGAGCTTCGCGCCCACCGCAACCGACACGCCGGACCCGTCCTTGGCCGTGTTCCAGCCGTTGAAAATAGATCCGCTCTTTGTCAGGCTGCCAGTATTCTCGCGCACGACCGCCGTATCCCCCGCGGCATAAGCAACTGTGTCCAGGGGCGCGGAGCCGCCGTCAGCGCTGTTCGCATCATAGGTGACGGTCAAGTTTCCGGAGCTTCTTATTGCCGCGTCCGCGCTGGCCTCGACCTGTTTCACCGCTGCGATCGCGGTACCGGCAACCTTGCAGGTCTTGACTGCCGCCTCGATCAGCGTTTTGAGGGCAGTATTCGGAACGCCTAGCCCCGTGAGTGTTGTTTCGGCAAATGCCAGTCTCTCGTCGTTTGTTTCGAACATCTGATAGGCCGCATCGACTACCTTTTCGGCTTTTGCCGTCCAGGAGTCAAACTTTGCCGCGCCCTGCTTAACCTTCTCCGTCCCGTTTTTTTTGGCGAGCAGCGGGATAACCAGCGAGGTCAGTGCGACGGTTACGACCGAGATTATCGCTTCAAGAATTTTCGTATCCATATGTACCTCCAGTAAATATTCTTTGTGTGGTTTGCTATTTCCTACTTGTACAGGCCCATGCGGTCATTTATCACCATTACACGGAGCATGTCCTCCGATAGGTTCAGCGCGTCGGCCTCGGCGGTCGCGGCGTTCCCGTCCTTCAGGGCCCCGGCCGTGACAAGCTTCTGCACGGTTACCTTTGCGTACTCGGGAACCTCGTCAATAGTGTTGTAGCGTGTTGCCATATCTTCATCCTCACTTTCCTTAATGTCCGTCTGGACATAGTCTTTATAGGCTGCGTTGCAGTCCACGCTCCCGCTTATGCCGTCAATGCTGCCGGCGCTTGTATACTGCCAGATGCCGCAGGAACGCGGCGGATTGTCCGGATCCGGCGAATTTGGATACTGCGCATACCAGAGGTCGAAGCGCTCCATGAGCGAGCTGTCGAAATACCGGTTGAGAAAATCGGGGTTTGAATAGTTCATCACCCAATGTCCCGTTGCTTCGATGGCCCCGCAGAACGCCGTGACTATCTCGGTCGCCAGCTCTTTTGTCACGGTTACTCCGTTCTTCTGCGCCCAGCTTACGGAGTCATACTCAAAGTCGAAGCATATCGGATAGTCAAGCTTATACGGCGCAATAGCAGAGAGACAATACTCGGCTTCTTTGGCTGCCCACTCCGGCGTGTAGGCGTAGCTGAACCAATATACGCCGCAGGGAATACCGAGTCGGTTGCATTCGGAAATATTGCGTTCATACTGTGGGTCGATGTGGCCCTGGCCTAAGCCTGCCTGGATTATCGCAAAATCAATTCCCGAGGCTTTGACCGTCTCCCAGTCGATTTCTCCCTGAAATTTTGAGACGTCGACGCCCTTTTTATAGCTCATTATGTATTCTCCTTTGCTGCCTCTGCCATGGCCTGTGCCATAGCCTCGACTGTGAGGCCGCCCGCCTCGACGAGCTCGCCGACGTCATTCATGCTACCCTTGCCGGCATCGAACATCTCACAAGCCTCAGAATAATACTCCTTGATGAACTCGGCCCACTCGATCTCCGCCGCTCTGCCGCTCACGTGGTCAAGCGCGTCATATTCAGCTTTAAGCGCCGCGAAGTCAACGTCGGGCAGCGAGTCTCCTGTGTTCCCGGCCTGAGCCTGTCCAGCCTTAACGTCAGCACGGAACTTATCGAACGCAACGTCGACCGGACAGTTCTGCAGATATGACACCGTGAAGATTTCCCAAGCATGATCTGTATAAAACATGATAATACCTCCATTTTATTAGCCGCCCTCAGGACGGCTTATTTGCTGTTTTTTTCGAAGTCGGCAAGGATCGCCTGTTCTATCGCTCTCTGCTTAGACTCAATTTCCTCAAAATCCCGCATAGCTCCATCGAGTTCGCCGTTGGGCGGCGGTTTGACAACTCCTTTATATATCCAAAAGAATAGCCGCCCTTCTGCATGGCGGCGTTCGGATTCCGCCATTATACGCGCTTTGCGCTGTTCATCCCGCTCCTGGGCTTTAGTCTCTTCAGCAGCGGCGCGTTTGTCAAAATAGCGCTCAATAAAATGGAGCGCTGCGCCGTTGATCAAAAGTGCAATAAATCCTGAGATCACGGTCTGAATAACAAAGTCACGCATCGTCGAATTTTCCCTCCCTTGCGGTATAATAACGAGTCAGATGCCGCCCGAAGATATAGTCGAATAGTTTAAACATCAGTCTTTCCATCGCCGCACCTCACGCTGTCAGCGTCGCCGTGAAGGCTGCCACGTCAATCCCCGCTGCCGTGAGTTCCATTGTCAGCGTCGCCGCCAGGTCGCTCGTCAGCGCCTTACCGTAGTCAATTGTCGGCAGCACCGCCGTATCCGTCTCCCTCGCTATCCAAGCCTTGAGCAGAGCGTAGTAGACGCGGTTAGCCAGCCCCCAGTTGTAGGCCGCCGTATGTATCGCCCTGATCTGCGCGGCCGTGTACGCCGCCAGAGCCTCTCCGGAGGCCGCGTACATGACGGTCGCCGCTCCCGCGTTAACCTGTCCCAGCGCCGCGCTGAGGCTCAGCTGATCCAGTTCGGACAGCGTGAATAACTTGTTCTCCACGGTCACGCCCGCCATGATTGCTGCCGAACATTTGCCCTCAATTCTGCCCAGCGCCGCCGCCCGTAGCTCGTCAATTGTCGGCGCGGCTGCCTCCGGCTCATTGGTCAGCGTCAGTATGTTGTCCTCATACGTCTGCCGAGAATAGCCTCCGCAGTCCTGCTCCGCGAGCAAAACAGCGTTTCCGTCCTCGTCGGCGTCCTGATAGAGCCAGACCGTGCCGGTGACCGGCAGCGTCAAACCCTCGATGCCGGTAAACACAGCAGTCTCAGACGTCGGCGCATACCACGTGCAGGGATATTTTTTATCGTCGATCTGAATAAACATATTTGCCTCCTATTTTTTCCACGCATGCCAAAAGAACGTTGCGTTTACAAATGGTGCGGATGCGAAGTTTGTCAGAGAAAACCCGTCCGATGTTGATGTCAATGTGCCGCCCAAAGCATATACCTGTATTCCACCGGACACAGTGTCAATGCTGATTTTATTAGTTCCGTCGTTATATTGATAAGCCACTCGAGTAGTACCGTCGAATGTATAGGCAGCCTGCGTATCACAGGTAACGATTACTCCGTCCGGGGCAAATCCCACGCCGGATACGCTTAGAGTCGTTTGGTTTCCGGATGTTGTAACCGTGCCCGTTTTTATTTTGCTGCCGACCGCTCCGCCCAAAAAACACTCAGCCATTTAAGCCACCGTCCTTCCGGCGGCATTTGGCATATTGCCAAAGATTACGGAGGTGTTGCCCCCCCCGACTTTAGCGTACTAAATTTAATCATATTGTATAATCCTCCTTATGTTACTTTTAAAATCAAGTAACCGCCGTAATAGTTCATCGTTTTATGTACGGTCAGTGTCGTCCCCGACAATGTGATTAAGGCTGAATCTCCAACTATGGTGGTAAGGGCACCTTTGTCAATTTTTCCTGCATAATAATCATTTGACTGAGACGTATTACTTATTTCGCAGAAAACCAAATATTTATCAGTCGCGCTTATGGTTACGGTCGTAGCATTTCCGTCTCCGCCGCAGATACCTCCCGCGAAATAAGCATAGGTAGGATTACTGGCACCTGCTCCGACATAGGCTTCGCTCATGATCTCACCACCTCATACTGTATCGGTATCACGACAGCCGGTATCGCCGAGGCATAGAACGTAATTGTACCCGCCGCCGTCTGCGGCTTGACCGCGTAGCCGGTAATCAGCCCCCACGCCGTATTGATAAGTGCCGCTGCGCTGGCGTCCGTACCCGTCACTCGGTCGATATGCGGCGTGTCAGTCGCGAGTATATCGGCGTCGGAGAGCACGTAGCTGTACGGGGCCGCGCTGCCCGTCCAGCTCGCCACGGCCAGAGTCGCGGTCTTGCTCAGCCTTTTCACGGGATTTTGCAACTGATAATACGTCCCGTCCCAGACTAGATCAGCAATAAGCGGCACCTGCGCCGCCTTGACCGCCGCGCCGTTATAATATACAGCTCCGGCACCCTGTGCGTTACAGTTTACCGTGATCGCGTCGACGGTGTTCTGAGCGCTAAACGCCACGGTCAGCGGGCCGCCAATCGTGCGTACATAGCCGCTCAAAACAGCGACTTTTGCCGCCGTAGCCGCCGCGGTGGCGCATGTAGCGCACCCGCCGCCCTCAAGTGCCAGTGCCGCCGCCGGGGACAGATATCCCGGTATCGGAGGCCCAGACCCCAGCACCATAAACGCACCGGCTGACAACGCACCTCCAGACATGATCGGGTTCAGGCACTCAAAGCTTGTTGAACTCTGGCTATACCGGAATTTGGCATCCAGCGGAATCCTGTACGCACTGTAAATGGAGCTCGCGAGTATCGTCACCTGTATGGCGGTTTGTCCGTTTATTGCCAGGGATATCGGCGACGCCGTATTAAGATTCTGAAAAATGATCTCAATTTCATAGCCGTCGACCAGGGTAAAGTTGGCGCACGTTACAATTTTGGCTGCGGTTGCCGCCGCAGTCGAGCATGTACCGGCCCACTGCCCAAGCGCCGCGTTTCCGTCCGCCGCTGTTTTCGTCGTCAGGACTCCGGAGGCTCCCGTAAACACCGGCAGATTAGCCGTCGCCCCGATGGCTCCTTCGTTTGTGATATTCCCGTGTACATGCGATATCGCCGCATAAACCGAGTCAAATACCGACTTCAGCAAGATTCCGACCGCCCCGAGCAGCGTCTTTTTATGGGTCCCCGTCGCCGTGTCATAGGTCGCGATGTAGTCGCTGGTGTCAGGGTTTGCGTCCTCCGCCAGGTTATTCGTCGCATCCTGTTTTGCCGTCCATACGGTTTTTTGTGCTGCTGTGACATGAATGTCGGAATTGTCGGTGTGTGTCTCGAAGTCCTCCAGACTAACATAGACAAGGGAACTGCTTATGGTTGCCGTTACATTGGACATGCCCGAGGTAATCACACCTAAATTGACGGGAGATGTAAATACGCTCTCCGACCCGGCCGGAATAGATATTTCCCCGGTTCCCGCTCCCGCCCAGCCGTATAGAATCTCTCCAATGTCGGGATCTGTTGCAAAGAGTCCGATTTCCGCCCAGTTGAATCCGACTGCAAGTCCCGAGTTATCAAGTGCAGAGCAGACCGTTGTCATAGCGCCGCTGGCGATGATTTTTGATATTGAGAGGCTCATTTTCTGGCTGATTAGCTCATCCAGCCCGGAAGGATCAGAGCAGGTCCCGCTTCCGACTGCAATTCTTGTAAAGTTAAGAGCATGTCCGGCCTTTGCTTTTGCTTCCAGTGCCAGTCCTTTCGTAGTCAGCGTCATGCTGGTAAATCCATTTGACATTATTTCATCTCCTTAGGCCGTCTGGGTTACGTTAATTACGGGCGCTAAAAGCACGACCCCTGCAACATACGAGTTTACTTTTGCTGTGGCGGCTATAATTATCACTTCATCCAGGACGCTGCGGGCGTTTTTGACGCTTGCGACAGCGTTTTCAACCTCGCTTACCTGGCTGTCCGAGTTTGGGAACTCGTTGACCAGCACCCGGAAGTGAAACGGATCTCCGGAATACTCAAACCATTCCTCCACGGTTGCGGATCCGAAAACGATCTTAGCGGTTTTCTCTACGGCCGCCTTCGTGCCCTTGATGGCGTTTATTTCCCCCGTGTTTGCAAGCAGCGCCCTCCGTACCGGCAGCTCGAACGACTGCTTATAATACGGTGTGCGCTGCTCAATGGCCAATATATCCGTAATCGCTGAGGGCTGATTTCCGAGGCTGGCTAAAACAAGAACTTTGCTTATTTCACCGACGACAAGCGTATTCATAGCGTCAAGCGCCGCACATGTGGCCTGTATATTGTTGTCTTCCGCAAAGTTCGGAGGCAGCAGTTCGGCGAGTCCGACGTTGTAGATTGTTCTGCTCATTCAAGGCCTCCATATGTAACTGATACCGCACTGACAACAGCGACGGATCCGGAGGAAACGGCTGTATATGCAGGCGACGTTATGACGGCTCTGTCGGCTCCTGCCGCCTTAATTCTTGACGTCAGTTCATCGGGATTAATCGCCCGGCCGAGCTTGCTCTGTGTCCATGTGTTAAAGTCCGCGACAGCGGCAGTTACAGCCGTCTGAATTGTAGATGCATTGGCCGAATCATCCGCGCTGATATAGTACGTTACCCACGTATTAATCCCTCTCTGCTTTGCCTCATGAAGAGCATCCAGCCTGACAGGCGGCGAATCCGTATTCGGTTCTGCGGTTCTGCTCATGTTATAGCCGCATGATACGGTCACGCCAAACCAGTCTTTATTGTCCAAAAGGTCAAAGTCTCTGAGGCAGTCGCGCCCGCTCTTAGTAAGTATCTGGACATGGTTCCCGCTCTCTTTGAGAAGCTTGATGATTTCCCGAGTCTCGCTGCTGTCGTAGCCACGAGGATATGGGTCACAGCTGAAACAGAGGTGAATGAGCTTTTCCCTGATGTGTGGCTGCTCCAGCTGCTCCTTTACGGCCTCGACAATCCCGTCGCGCGGCCTAACGTCGCTGTGAAACAGCTCACGGTCCCGATGGAGTACCTGAGGTGCAAAACAGTAATAGCAGCGGTGCGGGCATCCGGTGTATATGTTGAGAGCCAGATCGCCGTATTCCTTCGCGGCTCCAGAAGGCTGATAAATAGGATTTTTCATTTTTTCTCCTTCATGCCAATTCTCCATCTATCAAAATGATAAATGGCTCCGCGGAATCACAGTTCATTTTAAGCGCCTTGACTGCGGCATCTGCTTCATTTGGCTGATCCCGCTCAGCTACTTGCTTAGGTAGAGAGATGGCTTCCTCTTCAGAGCATTCGTCTGGTAGCTCTGAAAATTCTTCAATTCCAGAGACTTCCTTTACATAGTATCCAACTGCCTCAAGGGCGGAGGATGCGCCGATGAGCGCATAATAAGGATATTCGCTACCGTTAAATTCGTAGAATTTCATTATTTATATCTCCCTTCGGTGGTATAATTTTTGAGGTGATGATATGAGAATTGAGAAAATCGAAGTTATAGATAAGTGGAACGAGCTAAGAAAAATGCTGCTTGAATTTGATTATCGGATCTGGCAGATACCGTATTTTGTTTACGGCACTGATGAATTACATGCGCTTTTCAAGTCCGATGATGCCGTTATCGAAGTTGTTACGCACAATCGCGAGGTGGCTGACGCAATTAAGGACTATCCAAATTATTAGTTGTCTCTTTACTCGGATGTCCTTTGCATCCGGTCTGATAATCAAAATTGTCACAGCCTTCTGCCGGTAGCAGCTTCCAGCCTTTTTCAAGGCAGTTATTCAGATAGGCGCGGGCTTCTGCATCGGATATATGGCGCCCGGTTTTCCCATCTGTGAGTATTCCCTCAAGGGAGCCTGGTTTCGAAAAATTACGTAGCAAGCCTTCTATGCTCGCGCTGATATGAATCATCATTTCTCAGTGGCCTCCTTAACCTCAGAATCAAGTATTTTCATAATAGCGGGGTCATAATCTTCATCCTCGTAGTCGCACCCATTTAGCGCCTCAGAAAGCATTGACGCTGCGAACTTTTTGTCTTTGCAAATACGCTCATAAACTGTCATTTCTCAGTACTCCTTTGACTCCCAGTAGATCACTGGTTTTCCATGTGCCTCCGCATACTCGATCTCGCTGCGGGTGCTGTCTCCGATATAGCCGCCTACGTTAAGGACAAGCACCCGATCAGCAAGGTCTATTTTTCTTTTATGGAGCTCGTCCAGCATCGCCTTTTTCCCATCCGTATAGATTTCCGGATGATCCACATGCCCGAAAAGGCCAACTGAGAGAACGATTTTTCCCTCAAGGGTCAGTTTTTCCTGGACTTTTATAAACTCTTCCTTAAATCGGGTACTGCCACAAAGGCAGACAATTTCGGGCCGCGGAGCCTTCTCGGGCTGATTGTTTTCTCCCCAGTGACCATGCTTTTTTAAGACATCGATGATCTCGTTTATGTACGATTCATCTGCATTGACTACGATATATTCGTTGTATGGCGCTTTACCGTCTTTTTCTCTGCCGGCTGCAATATCGGTGAGGTCGTTGTCTAACATAGCGAGCTTGAAATACGAAGGCACATATTTTACGAGGTCTTCAATTTTTATTACGATGAACTTTTTCAAGCCCCCGCACTTTAAATAATGCTCAAACATTTAACTATGCCCCTTTCATTGGTAGCAAAAATATGTCCAGCCGAGATACTTATCGTGATAGGCTCTGTAAATCCCGCTTCCCTGTGGTGTGTTGGATTGAAATACGACTTTCGGGTTATTAAGCACCCGCTCGCCCTCAAGCAATCTGACGGCCAGCTCGACGCAGCGCCAGCTCGGGCGGAGGTTGCGGAAGTGAGCGCTGCCAGAGCCGTAATACTGGCCCGGTTGAAAGATTACGTCCTTGATGGTGTCCGGGAAGTCTGGATTTGTCACTCGGTTCAGCACGACCTCGCCGACTGCCATCTTCCATTCGTCGCTGAGCCAGTCGGATCCGGCCTCGGCATAAATGATTTTTGATAAGTAGTAGAGATCCTCCCAGTTGATTTTTGAATATGTAAGCCCGCTCCGGTCGATCTTTGCATTTCGGGCAGCTTCGATGGCCTGTCCGGTTTCGGCGTCACCGTTGACGGCCGCAGCCTCAAGATAATACAGGTAGTTGGTGTCCGGTTCGTCGGCCCGCGCGGATCCGGCAATGCAAATGATAATGCTGAGCAAAAATGCAGCTGCTAATATAACAGCTATTAATCGTTTTCGTTTAATTCTCATTCCCTCCTCAGTACTTCGTGACGTCAATGCCGTATTCCTTCAGCAGGACGTCCGCGAGCTGGCCGAGGCCGACGCGGCCCTCGTTAATGCTTTGCGCAAGCTCGGCCAGCTCTCCATATACTCGCTGTATCGTCTCTTCGTCGGCCTGCTCCTTGTCATACAGGACCGTAAGCCACTGTATAGCGCTGTTGCGGTACCCGTCCTCAAATCCCTCTTTATACGCCCGCTCCACTTCCGCCATAGTTGCGGGTTGGCGCCGGGGATTTATTTTTTTCGGCGGCATTATGTTTCACCTCTCTGGCAGGCCGGGCAGGTATCCTCCCATTCGCCGTCTTTGTTCTTTTCACTCAGCCATCCGGCGTCCTTTTTTGCCTGAACCGCGTCGGCAAAATGAAACTCCCCCGGCAGCTCTTCACCGCAGATATCGCATGTGGGGAAAAATAGACCGCTATAACGTTCAATTGACATGTCCGTGCCCTCTTATAAATGGATTGAAGCGCGGATCCGTATATATGTCGACTTCTTTCCCGTCCTCGAAAAAATCAAAGAAGATGGAATTAAACCATTCAAAATAACCGATGAGCCGAACGGTTGTGATGTCTTCTTTCATGTAAACGGTCGCCAGCTCATATTCGCCGTTAATTTTGCAAAGTCTGTTTATTTCGCGCCGCTGAAGCTCTTGTCCTTTATCCGGGTGTGTAAATTTGGCAATTACAGTTCCCATGATTATTTTCCTCCCAGCTTTCTTAATGTATAGGATTCTTTGAATCTGTGAATTTCGCCATATCGATCTTTTACCTCAAACTCGACGGTAATAAATCGATGTTCGGGATGAACATATACGACTTTCGCTTTCATGGACTTTTTGGGGGCCTTGCCGTTTGCTAAGTTTTCCGCGCTTGTGAAGGTTTCCGGAACGAGCATAAGCTCATCACCAATATGTATTTCTTTCATTATTTCTCCCGCTCATTTGAAGAATGATACCGGCTTCCCGATATATTTGCAGTACATCAACTCCAGACGTGCTCCCGGGCTGTCCTTGCAGTCCTGAATAAAATAGACCATATCAGCGCTGTCGATCATTGCGAAGCAGATACGCATACAGTCGCTTAAAGGCAGGCCGTCCGGGATAACCGCGGGGCTGAGCGGTATATGCCCACTTTGTTTGATGATCCCGGCATATCGCTCGAATTTTTCTCTGTAATTCGGGTCGCCGGTGATTTTTCCAGCTATGTAAACTTTCATTCCGAGCCGCCCTCCTAACATAAAAGGCTGTCGTACTGCAATGCCTCAACCAAATCTGATCTCGGCGTTAATCTGTCAAACGAGCATGGGCTTGCATCCAGTAGCCATTCGTGCGAGCAATAATTGAGCCTGCTGTCGTCGCTTATAGCGCTGGCGTAGGTTTCCATCTCTCGCGCCATCCCGTATTTCATGAGCTTTTCCCATTTTTCCGGGTAATGCTTTCGGAGAATCTCGATGTTGTTTCCCTCGAAGGCCAGCCCCGTGCCGCAGACGTAGCAGCCGTTGCGGGTGAATAGCTTGTTGCCGTCTTCATCCGTCAGGTCGTAAAGCGGAGCATATGGGCAGTTGCGAGAGTGAATATATTCCCAGACATCATCATCCGTCCATATCGACAACGGCTGTGAATAGAGATATCCATCGGATTTATATAAAAATCCGTTGTCCAGAAACGTAAATGTCCGGCGCCGTGACTCGCTGGCCATCAGGCCACGGAACAGAGTGTCACACCCGAGCTCGCGTTGGAGCTTTTCAGAGGGCTGCTCCTTGATGAAGATGCAGCAGGAATGGGATATTCGAAGGTCCGGGTATTTCTCCAGCATGTCATAATATTTCTTGTTACCCTCAGACTTTTCATTGCTGTATTTGAGAAAGACGTTGATGTTGATGCGCGGAGCGTCGAGCTTCGTCGCGTCCTTGCCGAGTATCGGGAATCCATACTGTTCGGCGATAAACCAGAAGCTGACCGGCGTTCCGGCTTCCCAGACAAGCTTGCGGCGGCGGAAGTCCTCCCACATTTCGGGCGTGACCGCGTCATTGAGTTTATCCGTAGACTTCAAGCGCCCGTTTTTCTTTAGGTACCGGGCGACATCTCCGCTCTCCTCGATCAGTGCCCAGACTTCCTTTTGCGCCTCATATTTCAGCCGCGGCACTTTGAGCCGGGCGAGCTTCGTTTCATAGAAGTTGTCTCCGCCCCACTCTTTGCCGAGCTTGCGGGCAAATCTGAGGCTTTCCGGGTATTCGACGCCGGTGTTTCCGAATATCACGATCATATTGGCCGCTTCCTCGGGGCAAGCCTCACGGATCAAGTCCCATAGTGCCGTGCTGTCCTTGCCACCTGAGAATGCGAGTGCAACCTTTTTGCCCTCCGCGGCCATGGCAAATGTTTTGCGTATTATAAAAATTGCGACATTGATTTTATTTAGCAACGGAAGCGCCTGCATCTTCTGCATCTGCGCGTATGTATAAACGCTCTTTTTCTTGCTCATAGAATCACCTTCTAAAATAGAGACATTTGAACATTACAATCATCCTGCTTAACATATCCAGGGTATCGGGATAACATCTCATCAACTTTTTTGAGAAAGGTCTGCCAATTATCGAAACATGAATAATCAGTTGTGGCATATCCGTGTCCGCCTGTGTTGGTCGATTCGTCAATATGCAAAAGATAAGCAATTCCGTCCCAAATGTCTTTTGCCAATTCTGTGTCAATGATGTCTCCCATAAATAAGATTTTATTGCCGCCGCGCTTACCCTCAAGTTCAAACTCCTCGCGGCTATCGAGTTTTAGTTTTGCGGCTTCAAACGCTGACTGCGTAAAAAAGTCTTGCGCTTTCAAGCGTTTTTCACCTCGCAATCCGTCAGCATATCAAATAGCGTCGGCTGCTCTATCTTCGCGTCCTCGGCTTCGAGGTAATTGACCGCGTCACGGTAATAATCAGTGTTAAGCTCTATCGTGTATCCGCGCCGTCCGAGCCGCATTGCAATCAGAGCTACGGTACCGAGGCCGCCGAAAGGATCCAAAACGAGATCGCCGGGGTTTGATTTTAGTCTGATGATTCTCTCCACAATATCCAGCTGTAACGGGCAGACATGGAGCGTTTGCCGCTTTTGGCTCTGACTTGTGTTGAGTGTCCGCATGCGGTTGATATCGTCCCAGACGTCCTCTCGCCCCCCCGCAGAAGGTGGTACCGTCATAAATGTCTTGCTTATGCAGTCATGCTTTGCAAGTTCCTCCGACAACTGAACATGACCGTTATAGTCATAAATGACCGAGTCGCAGAAATCTTTGAATCTGGTTTGAATACCACCCTGCGTAAAAGCTGCCAGCTCGCTGCCGTGAAGGAGCCGGTCCCCGGACGATTTCCAGAATGCGTGTGCGTCGAGTTGCCATTGAGCGAGGGAATATTCGCTTTTTGACTTTATGACCGGTTCATCAGCGTAGGCCGTCGAGGTATCGCTCGGAAGTTTACGAAACAGCAGAATATATTCGGGGCAGCCGACGCCCATCTTTGAGGCGTCTTTGCATTGTTCCGTATATCCGAGGCGGTAGGTCTGATTATTTTCGCGAACAACGTCTGTCACGACTGTAATCATGCCCTGATATTCGAACCCGTGTTTTATGTAGTGTTCAATGCAGTAAACGTGGAAAGGCTCGATTGTTGGCATTCCGGTGCCTGTGACATTTCCGAAGAGCACGCGGTCCTTGACGTGAATGGCGGCAACCCTGCCGGGCTTAAGTACCCGGAGGAGCTCCGGCGTGAGAAAATCCATCTGGTCAAAAAACCGCTGCGTGTTGGAGTTGTGTCCGAAGTCGTTATAGCTGGCCGTATATTCATAATGGTTGCTGAACGGGATTGAGGTATGTACCAGGCCTACGCTGTCGGAAGGCATCCGAGCTACTTCATCGACGCAGTCATTATTCACGGCCGTGAACCGTTCTGTTCTGACTTCCACTCTTTTCACTCCTATGCTCCGGGCAATCTTCTCAAATTGTGCCCTGCCCGAGAGCCCGTATTTTTTTACTATCTTCTGCATCTGCGCTTGAAGCTTGTTGTGCTGTTTCCATTTTTCCATCAGGACCTTGTAAATCTGTTCCTCCGCCTCGGTGTAAATGATGTCGATGATAACCTGATCCGTCTGTAAGAAGCGGTATATGCGGTGTATTGCCTGGATGAAATCATTAAACTCATAATCTATTCCGACAAAAATAGCCCTGTGACAGTGCTTCTGAAAATTGCAGCCTGATCCTGAGAGACTTTTCTTTGTTGCAAACAGCCGTGTCCGTCCTTCCGAAAAATCTATAACGCGCTTTTCGCGTTCGTCGTAATCCATAGAACCGTATATTTCTACTGCTTCGGGCATTTGATGCTTGATTTCGTGCCGCTCCGCTTCGAGGTCATGCCAGAGTATAAAATGCGCGTTCGGATCGTTGTCGACAATCTCCCTGGCTTTGGTTACTCGGGCCGCTATGCTGCCGCTCTTTTCCTTGGAGGCTTCGGAGAGAGACACCGCCGCGTCGTTCATCATTTTGTACTGTCCGTCCCGGTCTATAGCCTTACCGTAATCATCCGGGATAACGTGTGTCCGCACATCCAGTGGCGGCAGAACATAGCCGGTATCGTCATAGCCGAGGTCGGAGGGGAGGCTTACAAACAGCGCCCAGCTCGACATCCAGAGCCAGAATTCATTTTCCTTGTGTGGATAGAGCGTCAGGTTGTTGGCCTTGGTGCTGTCGCGCTGAAAGAAACGCGTGAGGGCCTGTCCGGTATCCATCACTTCCAGGTACCCAGCGTAATGAATAAGTTCCTTGTATCGGTTCGGGCTCGGCGTCGCCGTGGCGACAAGCTTAAACGGTACGCCCTTAAAGAGATCCATAAACGTCTGAAAGGTCTTGCTGCCATAGGAGCGGAGAACCGAGGCTTCATCGAGGCATGTTGCGGTAAAATAATGCGGATCGATATCCCCGTCGCGGACCCGCTCATAGTTCGTCATGAGAATATCGCCGGCTGCGGCTTCAACCTCTTCCATGGTTCGCACGTACTGCGGCGGGTCGATATGCAGGAGTTCGACGGCATCATGTGTGAATTCCTGCCGGACTCCCAGCGGGAGGACGATAAGAGCCTTGCCGCCTTCGTGCTTAATGACCTGATAGCAATATTCGAGTTCCTGCGCTGTCTTACCGAGTCCGAAGCTTTCAAACAGAGCACGTCGACCGCCTTTAATGGCCCAAACCACCGCGTCCCGCTCATGAGGCTTGTCTTGCAGGGCCTGATGGATCTCTGCCGGGTTAATATCAAAACCGGTGTCAGCTGCTATCTCAATTTTGGAACGTAGAAAATCGTAGTAGCTCATTTTCTGCAGAGCCTCCAATCCTCACCCGTTCCATATACCGCCGCATAAAAGCGATCACCTTCCGGCGTTCCGGCACTGGCCGCATATTCCCGGGCCGGTGTTTCTATCTGTATCCAGAATTGTGATATTTCGTAGTTCATTCCTTCAAGCGCTTTGTCCCGCTCATAGGCCCGCTCCACTTCGACCATTTCACGGCGGCCCTGTTCGCTGTCAATACCGGATTTATAAAGGTTCCTGACCTTGATGTAAAATGTCTGTGCCGCGGAGGTCAGACCTTCGGGCAGCTCTTCGCTGTGATATGCCAGCCCCTTCAGGTACTTCGCGGGCGGGGCTACAAGAATCGTGCGCGGGTATTCAATGTATTCAAATTCGTCCATTTCAGACCTCTTCGATGTCGATACCGTATTTGTCTCGGAGCATCTTCTTTTTTATAAGGTAGGTTTTTGTCCTCGTTGCCTCAGACTTTACGTCCTCAACGACAAGCTCCCCGCTGCGGTGATATGTGAAATCCGCTTTATAGATGATCGGCTTTATTCGCTTCCCATCCGTGGTCTTGAATCCTTCCTGCAGTGTGAAATTAACCTGCAGCTTTAAATCCGAGACAGTCCCGGCCCTAAGCATGAGCATGAGTTCGTCGTATCTCCGGGCCTCTTTGGCGCTGTCAAAGGTTATGCCGCGCGAATCGGTCGGCGTGTTGTGATATTTCGGCTCCGCTTTTACGATCGGCGCTGACGCTGGTTTCTGCTGCGCGATCATTTTCTGCAGCGCCTGCCGCTGCATTTCCGGCGGCAAAAACCTAATGTCAATCCCCATGGGCTACTCAAGCATCAGAGGCAGGCGCCCGCTCTCATACAGCTGATATAGCGTCGTGCCCTTGCCGTCCGTGAGGTAGGGCAAAAATACCTGATCAACCTGAATATCGGTGGATTCAACAAGCGCAACCTGGGCGAGCACCCAGTCCCTGATATTGCGCCATGCCGTGCGCTCAATCTGTTCCCGGTCAATTTTGAGTTTCTGTTTTTTAAACACCCGCTCCGTGCCCTCAAAACAGGCCGGCAGCAGAAAGCCGCGGAAGCCCTGAGCGGTCATCATAGCAAATGTAACTGCAATCGGTGTGCCGCCGTCATAGTCGATCACGACTTTGGAGGCTCCTGCCTTTGCCAGCGCGCTCTGGATCTCTCCGAGGCTTACGTAAGCGCTGACGGTCGAGGTATAGTTTTTAATTGCCATGCTCATCATCTCCGTCCTCGGCGCCGTCCCGCTCCTCTAGCTCCATCTGTTCAGCGTCGGCTTCGGGCGCCGGTTTTGCCTCCGGGCCTTTCATCTCCCACCATTCGATAGCAGTCAGCGAGCCCCAAATAGCCTGTTGTACCGGGGTTAGTATCGTGCTGTCAAATGCTTTGAGAAAAAGAGCACTGTCATCGTCTATGTATGCCAGGCTCTTTCCGGGTACCGCCCGCGGGTGCAGGTTGATTTCGAGAAGGTCGAGGCCTTCTCCCTTTATTCCGGAAAGACTTCCGTCCCGGGCAACAAATATGTACCAGTTAAAAATTTGCATTCCCGTATAGAGCGCGTCTATCTGTTCGCCTCTAATGAGGTTTTTGACATCGATCCTGAAGGTATCGTCGTGATAATATTGGATTTCATATTCCTTCTTATATCTGAAAACGCTATAGCAGCCTTTCTCCGGGACTTTGCCGAAGTACTCGGCGATCAGGCCGATGACTTTGCGGGGTATGATCTTGGTTTTCATGGTTGCAAGCCACTCATCGGTCAGGATCGTGACCGTCTCCTCGCTCTGACTGAACCGGATTTTAAAACCGCCATGGGACGCTGCGTCCGACATGGCATGCAAAAGGCTTTTTTCATTGATGATCGTTGTTCTCACCGTCCTTGCCAGTTGATTTAATTTGACATTTTCTTTCGTTTCCCTTATAATAAGGGTAATAATTGTTTCGTTATTGGCCCTTGCCGGAACCCCCATTCCGACAGGGGCACTTTTTATTGTTCAATTTCTTCCCAGCAGTCAAGCGTTTTCAGCGCTCCGGCCCCGAATTCTGCCTCTTCCATCGCATCCTCAAATGTCGGGCCGTATATGTCAGTTGTCGTGCCGTTGAGCCAATACGGGCGGTAACGATGGTTCATGAATTGCACCTCCTTCATGTTGAATTTGTCGGATGCCGTTAGGCCTGCTCTGCTGCCGTCGCTTTTTCCCGGGCCAATTTTGACTCCCTGTTTTTGTGAGACTGGGCAAAGAGTGCCTCAAGCGTCTGCCGTAGTGACATAGGGGAAGTTGCGCGGTATTTGGCATTGCTGTTTATCGCGCTGAGTGCCGAATGCTGGCGCGCGTAACTGGAATGTGATCTTTTTCTGTGGTTCACTGCACTACTCATTTTTTGATCTCCTTTTCTCAATATTCCGCGATCATGCCTAGTTCGCGGAGCTCGTCTATTGGTATGTGCCATTGCTGCCCATGTTTGTCCGATAAAAGCGCGTTTCCCATCACTGCGGTTAAGTAGATGCCATGGTCGTAGCAGGTAAGAAAATAACTGTGAGCTCTGGGTACCTTGAAAAAGTCTGTTTGCTTCATCTTCGGCAGCTCAGGGAAGTACCGCTCCGCCAGCTTGTACATGCTGGTCTTTGTCGCTCTTATGTACTCTGGCATAATCAGACCTCCTCGCTTTTCTTTACGATCTCGAAGTCCGGGCAGGCGCCTCCGCCATAGGTGGAGCAGCCGGTGAGCCCGCAGGCCTCGACCGCTTCGGTGAGATCAGGGTCGTTATCGTTGTCCGTTAAGAACTTGCTCGCGGGACCTCCGAATATCTTTTCGTGACCGTCGTATACCTCGATCTGAAAATCTTTCATCTGTATTTTTCAGTCCTCCTATGTGCGGCTTTTTGTGCTGTGACCATGCCGCCGAATATGATTTCATTGCAGGCTCTGTTTAGCTTTCGCCTCTCCCGCTCCTCCATGTGCCATTGCGTGTATGCGTCTCTTTCGGCTGGAGATGGACATTCGTTGTTGTTACAATGGCAGGTCGGCGTTCTAACGGTGCAGTCTTTGCATGGACTTGTCATACCGGATACCTCGGTGACAGCATTGCCAGCAGGTAAAGCACCGCGATAAATGCCACAAACGGCAGTCCCTCGATCATGCCGGTTAATGCGTTCCGCCGGCCACCTACTAGGGCAATAATCTCTGAGATTTTACGTTTCACGCCCTCACCTCTCGACGGATCTGGCAGCAAGATAATCAACGAGAAGCTTTTCGTAAATCTCAAAGTTCCGTGTTTCTTTGCCTTTTTCTTTGTCCTTGAACTTGATACAAATTGCAAAAGGATAGAGCCCCTGCTCAATACCCGCTCCAAGTCTCGTTTCGCTGGTCGGAATTCCGGCCGCACGGAAGCGGCAAACCGCCTCACTTATGTTGAGTACTGGAACGCACAGCTCCTCTTCATTTTTGCGTGGTTTAATCTCTCTTTCATTCATCCCTCTCCCTCCTTTCTTTTTTTGTTGTCACCTTCCTTGCCGACTGTGGTAATATATGGTCGAAGGGAGGCGTAGCTTTTTGAGTAAAAGTCTTTTGGAAACAATGCAAGAGCTCGATGAAAGCATGGATAACACTAAAAAATACCGCGAGAGAAAAGATAATGCGTTGTTTGAAACGGCTGAAGCTTTACGCCAGATGAATGCTAAAATGGATGAGGAAAAGGCCACTAGAATAAAGGCTGAATTCGACGCAAAGAAAGAGCGTAGGATAAATCACATTTTGACAATAGTTGCTGTCACCATCGGCCTGTTAACTTTAATAGCAACAGTGTTACTTGGCATATTAGGGTTGCTGCATTGATGGCCATAATAGCAATCCACGCTTTTCTGGTGTTTTTGTCCATCTCCTTCTCTCCTTTCCTACTTATTCACTGCCGCTTACTGTGCCGGATTTGCGGCATTTTCAGAGATAATCTCCTCCAATCTGCCTTCTCTTAAGTATTTGGTTGTCTTATTTTGTCGCAAGTGGTAATATGTGTTTGCAGAAAACGCCGAGCCAAGCCCATAAAGGGAAGGTGTAACGACTGGACACGGGGCAGCTCTCGGGTAACGAGCTGAAGGCACAGTCTGAACTGCACGGTGACGTGCAGAACCGCACAGAAATGGCGCGGTCGCGCTTTACGGAGCGTAGTAACAAATAGGAGTAACGAGGCAGAACATAGTATGACAATGGCAGGAAGCGCTTTAGCTAAGTCGACAGGTGTTATCAGTTCCCTCGGCATCTGTGCTGAACGTGCACCGGCGATGCTCGGCAATAACGCGCTCAAACTAGCAAGAATAGCTCAAAACTCTAGCAGAATTTATCCTCAGGGGGTGATCGCCCCACTATGCGGTGACGCGTGGTTAAAAACTCCGTAAATTCGGCGAATATCTGCTTACCGTCTGTGTGCCCTCGCAGACGGTAATTTTATTTACCGCATTATGTCCTCTATTGTTTTGCCGTAATGCTCGGCTACTTTTGCGGCATGTTCCAAAATCGGTATTTTCCCTTCGCGCCAGTTTTGTACAGTCGTAGCATGGACGCCTAATGTTTTAGCCAGTCGGTAGTTTGTTTCACGGTTCTCGGTCTGTAAGCGCATTAGGTTTTTAGAAAAACTCAAAATTTCATCTCCTCTCTATTGACATAATTAGGGTGTTGTGATAGTCTAATATAGTAGATTAAAGGTTAATAAATTCTGCCATCGTACTGCAAATACGAGGGCTGTCTTATGTGCTATTGTCTATCACCATCTAATAACATAATCTAATATAGTCTAATATAGTCGAATTGTCAAGCGGCATTATTAGATTATACTAGATTATTTGGGGAGCAATTTTTATGCAGTTTTCACAGATATTAAAAAAATTGATGGATGAACGAGGTTTAACTAATTATCAATTAGCAAAAGAACTAGATATTCATCCGACCACTGTTGCAAATTGGCTAGATAATCGCGAGCCTAGAAAGAAAACTTTACTTTTACTCTCCAATTATTTTGGAGTTTCAGTTGAATACCTTTTAGGAGTGCAAAAAGAAAAGCCCGCCACCTTTTCAGATGACGAGCTTAAAGAAATTAATTCAATTTTTAACGAGCTTTCGCCTGATAATCGTTCCAAATTGCTTGAATTGGCACACCTTTATATAACCTCTCAGCACAGTAATGAAGATAAGTAATAAAGTTTTTTCTGCTCTTGAGAGTGGGCACTGATTTATCTTCGAGCAGTTGCCGGGCTTCGACAGTCATAATGATGCCGTGAGATTCTTTCTTCATTTATTTCATCTCCGTTTTTCAATTAGCTGTCGGCAGTATCATAATTATACATCACTTTACAAATTAGGAAAACCAAAAGAAAAATAGATAATTTTGTCGATATTGCCGAAATGCCGTCACCGTGGCGGTATACTGATATCAGGGTGGTGCTATACAATTGCCGCAAAACAATAATTGGAGGCGGCAATATGACAAATAAGTATAAAACCACGATACGCTTCGAGGATGAAGTCTACGACAAAATTAAAGAAATCGCGGAAAAGGAAAATAGGTCAATAAACAATCTCGTAGAGACCTGGATAAAGCGAGATATTGCAGCTTACGAAAAAGAGCAAGGAAGTTGCAGATAAAAAGCGGACTTGTAATTATATAGTTAACCGCAAAAGCGGTAAGTATATGAAAGAGGGCTTTTAATATGAGCGACATTTTGGATGAGTTTAAGGGTGTCAATGGTCAAATTGATCTATACCAGGACAAAATAATTATTAAGCGTAAGGGTGCCCTTGCAAAAATGTCTCAGGGCTTTTTTAAAGGTGAAAAAACAATTTATATCAAGCAAATTACCGGGATTCAGCTAAAACTAGGCGGGGCCTTAACCAATGGCTATTTTCAATTTACGGTACCCGGCGGCATTGAGAGCAAAACTGGAATTTTCGATGCCACAAAAGATGAAAATTCGGTAATGTTTACCTTCAAACAAAATTCCGCTGCTAAGGCTTTAAAGGAAAAGATTGAGCGGTTTATGGCAGCTGTTTCTGAGGGCGCATCTGCTTCCTTCAGTACTGCCGACGAAATTTCTAAATATAACGAGTTACTTAGAAATGGCGTTATTACGCAAGACGAATTCGATGCAAAAAAGAAGCAACTCTTGAGAATATAAAATGAAAAAATTCACCCTCAATTATGAGGGTGAAAATATAGGCGGTGATGGTGTGAAGTGCAGACTGTGTAAGCGCGAAATTACCGAGGGTTCAACTTTCTGCAACTGGTGCGGTAAAAAGCAGACTTCCGAGCCGCGGAAATATCGTAAGCGTCCAAACGGCGCTGGAACTGTGTACAAGCTCACAGGTCGCCGCTCGCGTCCATGGGCGGCCGCAAAATGTGGAATTATTATTGGCTATTACGAGACACGCGCTGACGGCCTGGAGGCGCTTGAGAAGCTTGCCGGTAAGGATATCACCGAATATTTTAATATGACTTTTGACGAGGTCTATGAGTCGTGGAAAGCGGAGCACTTCCGTGAGATTTCGCCAAAAGGTGTTGAAGGCTATGAAGAGGCTTATGACCATTTTGAGGCAATTCATGATGTAAAGTTTCGCTCTTTAAAAACCGTTGATTATCAGAAAGAGGTCGACAAGAGGATCGAGGCTGGGAAGTCCCGCTCCAGCACCGAGAAGGACCGACAGCTCATAGGCCAGATGTGCAAGTGGGCCATGAGAGAGGAAATCATAACCGTCAATTACGCCCAGTTCATAAAGCTTCAGGACGAACATAGAAAAGAAAAAGAGATTTTCACAAAATCTGAAATCGCGCTCTTTGAGAAAGCGGCCGAAAGCGACGACACGGCGAAGCTCATCTGTATGCTCCTCTCTACCGGGATGAGGATTGGCGAGTTGTTTGCCCTGCCGGTTGCCGACGTTCATGACAAATATGTCGTCGGCGGCGAAAAGACAGAAGCCGGCAAAAACCGAACCATACCGATCAGAGAAGAAGGGCGTAAATATTTTCAATATTTTCTTTCCCGGGCCGGTGATGGACTACTCATTGACGGATATTCCGGAAATAAAAAACCTGAGAATTTTAGAAAGCGTGAGTATTATGATCTGCTTGAACATCTCAATATAGCAAAAAAGACTCCTCACGCGACCCGGCATACTTACGCCACCCGCGCTGTAGATGAAGGAGTCTCACCCGAAGTCTTACAAAAAGTTCTTGGGCACTCAAAATATGAGGTCACCGTCGAATGCTATTATCATACCAATGCTGAAAAGCTGGTTAAAGCCGTTGATGATAGTTCTAAAAAGGCAAAAAGAAAGCCGAGGCAAAAAGCAAAGAGCGCCCATAAAGGCAGCTCTACCGAAGTACTTATAAGCTGACTCGTTATTACGGTTGCTTATGCGTTACTAACAAATCGGATTTTTCATAAAACTAAAAATCCCTGTAACCATTGAGATTACAGGGATTTTTGGTGGAGACTACCCGGCTCGAACGGGTGACCTCATGCGTGTGAAGCATGCGCTCTAACCGGCTGAGCTAAGCCTCCGATTATTTTTAAAGGGAGCCGGGGCTCCCTCCATTTTCTGGTGACCCGTACGGGATTCGAACCCATGATACCGCCGTGAAAGGGCGGTGTCTTAACCACTTGACCAACGGGCCATATTTTTGGGAGCGCATATGCACTCCCAGTCTGGTAGCGGCGACTGGATTTGAACCGGTGACACTCCGGGTATGAACCGAATGCTCTAGCCAGCTGAGCTACGCCGCCATATTTGCTTCTGTTGAACAGGCAAGTGATATTATACTAAACATGCCCCTCCCTGTCAATACCAAAGCTCAGCATTTCCAAACTTTTATTTTCCTTATTTTCAAGCGGTAACGGGCGGCGTTTGTATAAAAACGCCGCCCCGGTAGATTCTATTTTCTGCGTTTGAGAACCTTCTCTATGCCCTTGGCAACGCCGTCGGCGTCGACGCCGTATTTGGCGAGAAGCTGCTTATAGGGCCCGCTCTCGGTGAAAGTATCCTGAATGCCGACGAACTCTGTCGGAACTCCCGCTCCAGCCCAGGCCAGGACCTCCGATACCGCGCTTCCCAGGCCGCCGTAGATGTTGTGCTCCTCGGCCGTCACGATCGCTCCAGTTTCGTTCGCGCACTTGAGGATGAGCTCTTTGTCAATAGGCTTAATGCTGTACATGTCCACGACCCTAACGGAAATTCCGTCCTGAGCAAGCTTCTCCGCCGCTTCTATCGCTTTGTGGACGAGAAGTCCGCAGGCAATGACGGTAACGTCGTTGCCGTCGCGTACGATAGCCCCCTTGCCCAGCTCGAACTTCGCATCCTCGGCATAGAGGTCGGGATATACGTCTCTCGAAAGGCGGAGATATACAGGCCCCTTATGCTCCGAAGCGAACTGTGTCGCCCAGCGCGTGCTCGCGGCGTCCGATGGAACGACGAGCGTCATGTTCGCCAGAGAGCGCATTATCGCCATATCTTCCAGGGCATGGTGCGTCGCGCCGTCGAAGGCGTCAGACATCCCGCAGTAGGCCCCGCCCAGTTTTACATTCAGATTGCCGTAGCAGACCTGAGCGCGGGTCGCGATCAGGCCCAACGTCGAAAGAAATGCTGTGAACGTGTTTACAAACGGAATTTTTCCAATTGTGGAGAGTCCGGCAGCCGTTGCGACCATGTTGCTCTCGGCTATGCCCATGTTGAAGAAACGCTCCGGGAAAGCTTTTCCGAAAATCCCGCTTTTTGTCGAACCTGACAGGTCGGCGTCAAGCACCACGATATTCTTATTTTTCTCACCCAGTTCCGCAAGAACCGTGCCGTATACTTCTCTTATTGCCTTTGCCATCAGTTTTCACCTCCGAGTTCCTCAATTGCTTTCGCAAGCTCCTCGTCCGAAGGAGCTTTGCCATGCCATCCCGACTTTCCCTCCATGAAGGAGACACCCTTGCCCTTAACGGTATCGGCAATGATGACGCTAGGTACGCCTTTAAAGTTTTTGGCCTTTTCAAACGCGCCGTAAAGCGCCTGAATGTCGTTTCCGTCGCAGCGGAGGACATTCCAGCCGAAGGCGCGCCACTTTCCTTCAATATCGCGCATCGGCATTATCTCGTTCGTAGTTCCGTCGAGCTGGACCTTATTATAGTCAACGACGGCAGTGAGGTTGTCAAGCCCGAATTTTGGGGCTGACATAGCGGCCTCCCAGACCGTGCCCTCATCAAGTTCGCCGTCGCCGAGGACCGCGTAGACCCTAGCCGTGCTGTTATTAAGTTTGAGACCGATCGCCATGCCCTGAGCGGCCGAGAGCCCAATCCCAAGAGGGCCTGACGGCATTTCGACGCCGGGTATATGATTTGACGGATGTCCCTGAAGGAGGCTGTCTATACGGCGCAGCGTCCCAAGACTGTCCTTGGGAAGAAAGCCTTTTTCAATAAGATTTCTGTAAAGCATGGGCGCCGCATGGCCCTTGCAGAGCACAAGTCTGTCTCTGTCGTTGTCGTCCGCTTTCTCCGGGCTTACGTTCAAAAGCTCCTGATACAGAAGGGTCAGTATCTCGCAGACAGACAGAGAACCGCCCGGATGACCGGACTGTATTCCATGGACTGCTTTGAGTACGTCGATCCGGAATCTGCGGCAAAGCTCATTCAATTCCGCCGTGCGTTCTTTAGTAAGTGGCATCATTAATTCCTCCAATTTTCGTGTACTATATTTTGAGGTTGTCCGCTATTACCCGGACAATTAAAAACAATACAATATATTATGCCTCGATTTGTCTCCGTATTTTTTGTCTTATTGGTATATACCGGTATGTATTACTTTAGAGTAAACTCTTCCAGATGTCAAGTTAAATTTAGAATATTACAAAGGCGCCGCCGCGTCAAGTTAATTAAATTTGTTATGGATTCATATCTAATGTTAACTTGATACAATATTTAATTAGTGATACAATAATATGAAACAGTTTAGAAGCAGTTTTTTAAGCATTGTGTCAATATAGAACAATTTTTGCTATTTTCGATGATTACGTCATTCTACGAAAGGAATGGATTTTTATGCAAAAGCTGCAAAACAAGGACGAGTGGATAATTCTGCATGAGAGCGCAAATCCGGACGACTTTCCGGACGAAAACGTTATGAGTTCCTGGGCCAGGAGCGACGCGCTGGATATCGACTATGAAAGCGCAATGCCCAGAGACCTCACTCCCGTTGAGTTCGAACGCACAAAGAAAAACTATAAAAGACTGCTCATCTGTGCTGACTGGGCAATAAACCATCTTGTAGCCAATAGTTCCGATACCGACCTACGAGTCCTCCTTTTCAGCAAGGAAGGCGTTCTGCTGAGAATATACGGCAACTCGGCCGAGGAGGACTGGCTGAGCAACTGGGGAATTGTTAGCGGCACAAAATGGTCTGAGGAAACCATAGGGGCAAATCCGTTTTCCCTCGGCAGCCAGATAAAACGTGCCGTGAGTCTTGACGGCATTTTCAACTACTGCCGTTTTCTCGTCGGCGGCGCCTACTATTATGCGCCCATCTGCGTTAACGAGGGCGAGATATACGCGAGCATTATCGTGGCCAAGCCATTCGAGAGCAGAGACCCAAATCTTCTTTCCGTGGCAATCGCGGTAGCGCGGACAATCGAGCTCGACGTTTTTCTCTTCAACAGTATCGACATGTTTACCAGCAGCGACGAGGAGTCGGGCTCAATCTTTCTGAGACCGAACAAGGGCCGCTACGAGGTTGTGATAATTAATGACCAGGTTTTTAAGATACTCGGCATCAAAAAGACCGATGCCTATCACCTAACTCTGGACGAGATTATCCTCCCGCTTCCCGAAAATCGGGACTTCTGGAACATCATCAACAACCAAAAATGCGTCAACGAGAAGCTGATACAGCTTTCCGTCAGCAGCGGCAGAGTCTACGTCAATATGGACACCGCCATATATAAGCAGAATAAATTCCATCCGGACGGCATTACCATTTCGTTTATCTCTAACAGCAGAGCGAACAAGCTCACCTCGAAGTACTCCGACAACAACGCCAAATTCACCTTTAACGATATTCTGGGCGAGAATGAGCTCATGCTTGAAACGATAAAGCGCAGCAAAATTGCGGCGCTTTCCGATTCCAACATCCTCATACAGGGCGAAAGCGGAGTCGGCAAGGACGTTTTCGCGCAGGCGATACATAACGGCAGCAAGCGCAGCCATAAACCCTTTGTCGCAATCAACTGCGCCTCCTTTTCCAAGGAACTTATCGCAAGCGAACTTTTCGGCTATGAGAGCGGCGCTTTTACCGGCGCCAAAAGGGAGGGTTCCATCGGTAAATTCGAGCTTGCAAACCACGGTACGCTTTTTCTCGACGAAATCGGCGACATGCCGCTTGAGGTTCAATCCGTTCTCCTTCGAGTTCTGGAGGAGAAGACTTTCCGCAAGGTCGGCGGCAACAACCTCATTGAGGTTGACGTCCGCATAATAGCCGCGACAAACAAAAATCTCAAGGAGCTTATTGAACAAAAGCTCTTCCGCGAGGATCTTTTCTACCGTCTGAGCATCATAAGGATTAACATACCTCCCCTCAAGAACAGGGGAGGGGACGTGTATCTGCTCGCGGAATACTTCATCAAAAAGCTCTGCGCGAGAATGGGCAAGCCCGATATCCGTCTTTCTAAAAACGCGCTTGAATTTCTCGGGAAATATTCATGGCCCGGCAATATAAGAGAACTCCAGAATCTTCTTGAGGGCATAATCAGCACGCACGAGGAGACGCTAATCGGCGAGAAAGAGATACACGCCTATCTTGGGGACTATTTCATGGAGACCTTTTCTCCCGAAAGCACCACGGTCAGCCTCCCCTTCGATATCTACGGCATGGATGAGAAGGAAAAATTCGAGATGGCTTTAAGGAAATGCCGCAACAATAAGACCAAAGCAGCCGAATTTCTCGGGCTTTCCCGGAGCACCTTCTACCGGCGCATGCAGGAATTCGATATGAACTGATTAAATAAACACTGCGAAATAAGAAAGGAAAGATGAAATGGACAAGGTACGCATATTCGAAATCAAAAAGAGCGTTTACGAGAATAATGACCTGGAGGCGAACAAGCTCAGGGAGAGGCTCAAAAAGGAAAAGACCTGCCTAATGAACGTCATGTCCTCTCCCGGTTCCGGCAAAACCACGACTCTCCTCCGAACCATTGATGCCCTCCGGGACGAGTTCAGGATTGGAGTCATGGAGGCAGACATTGATTCCGCGGTCGACGCGGAGGCCATAGCCGCGACAGGGACGAAGGCCATACAGCTCCACACTGGCGGCATGTGTCACCTTGACGCAGGCATGACCGAGAGCGGCGTCGATGAGTTCGGCACGGAGGATCTGGATTTTGTGATTTTGGAAAATGTGGGCAACCTCGTTTGCCCGGCCGAGTTCGACACGGGCGCGTCCTTTAGCGTTATGCTCCTGAGCGTACCCGAGGGCGACGATAAGCCTCTGAAATATCCACTCATGTTCTCAAAGGTGGACGCGCTTCTCATCAACAAGATAGACGTTAAACCGTACTTCAACTTTGATTCGGACGCTGTCAGGGAGCGCGTTAAGAAGCTCAATCCCAACATTGAAGTCTTTGAGATATCCGCGAAGACCGGTGAAGGTATCAAAGCGTGGACCGATTGGCTCGCCAAAAAAATCCGTGCCTGGAACGAATGACTTTGGGGAACCCTAATGCAGTTCTGGAGATTGCGACGCAATTTTGCAAGCAGCTCGGTCTAGCAATGAAACTCTGAAAAACTTTTGGGGGAACTGTCTTTTTATACAAGCGGCTCCCTAATTCCCGCGTAAAAAGGAGGTTTTATGGAACCGAAATACCTCGTTTCAATTGACGTTAAAAAGTGCATCGGCTGTGGGCTTTGTTCAAGAGACTGTCCCAGCCGAATCCTAGGGATACGTAACGGTAAAGCGGAGCTTTCGTCACAGCAGTGCATCAAATGCGGCCACTGTGTCGCGATCTGCCCTAAGGAAGCCGTACGAATCAGCGACTACGACATGCGCGAGATCAGGGCAAATGATGAAGATGTCCACCGCATCGATGCGGAAGCGCTTCTCGACGCGATCAGGTTCAGGCGCTCGGTCAGGCATTTTCGGGACGAGGAGATTGAGAGGGTAAAGCTTGAGAAAATCATAGAGGCGGGTCGCTTTACTCCGACAGCCCGCAATCGCCAAAATGTAAGGTTTATTGTTCTTCAGAATGATATTCCCGATATTGAGAATGAGTCCCTGAAGGCTTTCAGAAAACTTATCGGCCCCGCCGGGGCCGTAAGCAGGCTGATAAAGCTTCCCGTCGATGTAAGTAAATTTGAGCTCAAGCCGGGATTTTTATTTTTTGGTGCCCCTGCCGTTATTCTCACCGTCTCCGACAGCGAGGTTGACGCGTCTCTGGCCTCCACAAGCATGGAGCTGACGGCGGAAGCGCTCGGGCTCGGGACGGTATACGTCGGCCTGTTCACGGCTTACGCCAACCTGAGCGTAAAGCTCCGGAAGTCCCTGGGGCTCGGGTTGAGCGAAAAGCTCGTCACCTGTCTTGCGCTCGGTTATCCTGACGTGCGCTACTGCCGATCCGCCCCCAGGAAAAAAGCTGACGTCATCTGGAGATAAGCCCGATAGTGTGAAATTAAACGGAGCTGTCCGGAATTAATCCCGGGCAGCTCCGTTTTCTCAATTTACAAAGCCGTTTGACGTAACGGTCGCGATGACCCTGCCCTCGCCGTCAGTCACAAGGACTTCAAAAAAGCTGATTTTTCGTCCTGTTTTTATGCATCTTGCCTCAGCGTAGAGCACCGGTCCCCTTGTCGGCCTGATAAAATTTATCGTGCTCGAAAGAGAAACCGTGGGAGGATTGCCGGTATTGGCGGCAACTCCGAAAGCGTAGTCCGCCAGCGCGAATATCGCACCGCCCATAACGTCGCCGTTTGTGTTGTAGTGGCGTTCGTCGATTTTGAGAGAGCATTTCGCGTAGCTCTCATCAGCCGCCTCAATTCTGACACCCGTGGTCTTCGTCGCATAGATATCGTTCGAAAAACGGCCCACCGCCTGTTCCTTATAGTCCATTTGAGATCACTTTCCGAGATAAGCCTTTTTGACATCCTCATTCGAAAGGAGTTCATTGCCTGGGCCGGAGAGAATGATGTGTCCGGTCTCAAGAACATAGCCCATGTTGGCCGTGTGCAGGGCCATATTCGCGTTCTGCTCTATGAGCAGTATCGTCACGCCCTGCTTGTTGATCTCCTTGATGATGTCAAATATGCCCTTTACAACCAGCGGTGCCAATCCCAGTGACGGCTCGTCCATCATCATAAGTTTTGGGCGGCTCATAAGTGCTCGTCCCACCGCCAGCATCTGCTGCTCGCCTCCGGACAATGTGCCCGCCGCCTGCCAGGAGCGCTCCTCAAGGCGGGGGAAAAGGCTGAATACCCAGCGTATATCCTCGTCCAGGTTGTCTTTTCGAAGATAGGCCCCGACCTTCAGATTCTCAAGAACTGTCAGGTCCGGAAATACGCGGCGTCCCTCCGGGACCAGCGTTATGCCTCTTGATACGATCTCATTTGTCTTTTTGCCGGTGATATCTTCGTCCAAAAAGCCGATCTTTCCGGATGCGACCGGAACAAGTCCTGTGATAGCGCGCAGAGTCGTGGATTTCCCGGCGCCGTTCGCACCGATCAGAGTGACTATACTGCCCTCGTCGACCTCGAACGAAATTCCCTTAACCGCTTCAATGCCGCCGTAATTGACCTTCAAATTATCGATTTTAAGCATCCTCAGCCACCCCCAGATATGCTTCGATGACCCGCTGATTGTTCTGTACCTCGGCCGGCGTTCCCTGAGCGATGAGTTTGCCGAAATCCAGCACATAGATCCGGTCGGATATCTGCATGACCAGATCCATATGGTGCTCGATCATGAAAACGGTGAGGTTGTTCTCATTTTTAATCTGGCGGATAAACTCCGTCAACTCGTGCGTCTCCTGTGGATTCATGCCTGCGGCCGGTTCGTCGAGAAGCAGGAGCTTCGGCTCTGTCGCAAGCGCGCGCGCAATTTCAAGGCGTCTCTGTATGCCGTAGGGCAGATTGACCGCCTTCTCGTTTGCCAGATGCGCCATTCCCTGTCTTTCGAGCAGTTCCATGCTCTCTTTGCGCATACGCAGCTCCTCGCTGTGATTGAAGCCGAAGGTCGCTGTAAACATGTTCTGCTTTGCGCGCATGTGCTTTGCGATGAGCACGTTCTCGAATACCGTCTGGCTCTTGAAAAGTCTGATGTTCTGGAAGGTTCGCGCAATACCGAACTCCGTAATCCTGTCCGGCGTATGGCTTACAGCCTTTGTGTACTTGCCGGCGTGTTCGCCGGCGTAGAGCTTTTTCATCTTGCCTCGCGGGTAATTAGCTACTATGACTTCGCCGTTGAACTCAACCTGTCCGTTAGAGGGCTCATAGACGCCTGTTATGCAGTTAAAAGCCGTCGTCTTTCCCGCTCCGTTAGGTCCTATCAGCGCGATTATCTCATCCTTGTTGACCTCAAGCGAGAGGTCGTTAACGGCTACAACGCCCCCGAACTGCATCGTGACGTCCGAAAGACGCAGTACGTTATCAGCCATTGCCGCTCACCTCCTCCTTCTTTTTCTTCGGAGATTTCCTGAAACGCTTTATGATCCTCTCGACGTCGAATTCGTTCTCTCCCATTATGCCCTTGCGGTAGAAAAGAACCACGCACATGATGATTACCGAGAAGACGACGAGACGGAAACCGTTTCTGAAGATGCCCGGCGCCGTGATTCCGAGGAACTTCCCCGAGTCAAGTCCGCGCAGCCACCATTCCTGACACGCGATGAACAGGAATGAGCCGATACAGCTGCCTGTGACCGAGCCTATGCCGCCAAGGACGACGATGAGCAGTATTTCATATGTCATAGTAGATTTGAAGGCCGAGGCCTGTATAGTCGACTGATACATCGCCAGCAGCGCGCCGCCGACACCGGCGAAGAAGGAACTGGTGCAAAAGGACATCATCTTGTGGCTTGCGAGGTTGATGCCCATGGCCTCGGCTGCGACCTCGTCGTCCCGGATCGCCTTGAAGGCGCGTCCGTATGAAGAGTTGATTAGCAGGACGATTATAACGATACAGATTCCCGATATCAGAATTGGAAGCATCGTTATGAGATAATTTTCAAACCATGGCGCGGATTTGAACAGTTTATCCATGGATGGGTATTTGGTTAAACCGGTAATGATGGAATCGAAGGTCGGATATTTTCTGAGCATGTTTGATCCGTTCGTTATCGGGCCCAGCTTATCCCACTGGAAGATCGCGCGGATAATCTCGGCAAAGCCCAGCGTTGCTATCGCGAGGTAGTCGGATTTCAGGCGCAGTACCGGAAGGCCGATCAGAAATGCGAATATCGCGGCGACTATGCCTGCAAGAAGCAGGGCAACGATGACCGGTATTGTGAAATGTATGATGCCGCCGCTAAAATACATATAAATCGCGTCTTTTCCGACGTCCGGTATTGTAAATATCGCATACGTATAGGCACCTATCAGCATAAATCCCGCCTGACCCAGCGAAAATAGCCCCGTAAAGCCGTTCAGCAGGTTCATCGAGACGGCGACAAGCGAGTATATCGCGCCTTTTTTGAGAACCAGAAAGATCATCGAACTGGACGGCAGGAAAACGCTGAGCAGAAGTATGACAACCATCAGCGCTATAATAAGAATGACATTCACAGTGGTTTTAGTTTGTTTCTTCATATCGCCACCGCCTTAAACCTTATCCGTCTGCTTCTCGCCGAACAAGCCGGTGGGACGCACGATCAGTATGATGATGAGGAGAGCAAATGTAAACGCGTCGGAGAAGGTGGTGAGACCCGAGCCCTTTATCAGGTTTTCGCAGATACCGATTATGAACGCTCCAACGACCGCGCCTGGTATGGAGCCTATCCCTCCGAACACAGCCGCAACAAATGCCTTGAGGCCCGGCATCGCGCCCGAAGTCGGAACAACGCCCGCATAGTTCGTAAAGTACAGCATCGAACCGATGGCTGCTAGGAACGAGCCCACAATAAATGTCGCGGAAATAACATTGTCAATTTTTATGCCCATAAGCTGAGCAGTCTCAAAGTCCCTCGAAACCGCGCGCATCGCCATTCCCATCTTCGTGTGGTTAATAAATAGGACGAGCACCACGACGAGGAATATCGTAAGAAACGGAGTTATAACGGTCACGCGCTTAGTCACCGCCGTGCCGATCGTTATCGTGTCGGAAATCCAGGGCAGAGACGGGTAGTTTTTGTTAAGCCCGCCGGTAATATAGAGGGCCAAATTCTGAAGCAGATAGCTAACGCCGATAGCCGAAATCATTATGGACATACGCGGAGCCGTGCGCAGGGGTTTATACGCGGCGCGTTCGATGCAGAATCCCAGAATAATAGTCAAAGCGATTACCAGCGGGACAGAGACGTATAACGGCATGCTCGCAGTGAGATATATCATCATCAGTCCCGCAGCCATAAACACATCGCCGTGAGCAAAGTTTATTAGCCTTAGGATACCGTATACCATCGTATATCCGATAGCAATCAGTGCGTACTGACCGCCGACCGAGATTCCTGACAGGATGTATGGCAGGATATTTCCTAAACTCATAGAGGAGCCTCCTCAAACCAGGCTGTCTCGAAAGAGAACGACCGTTCGATCCCTTTCGAGACAGCCCAAGATGTCTTTTTTTAAATTTCGAATAACAAAGGGCATGGCGGGGGTAAATGCCCCCGCCTATACCTTCTGGAACTGTTTAACTCTATTAGCTTGCGGCCTTCTGCTGGCCGACATAGTCCCACTTGCCGGTCGCGGTGTTAGCCGTCTTGACATATGCCGTGTCGCGGAGCGCGTCGCCGACGCCGGAGCTCTGGTCAAACTTGATCTCCCCGGATACGCCCTTATAATCGACGCTCCAAATTGCCTTCTGAATTGCCTGAGGATCGGTGGATCCGGCCTTCTTCATGGCTTCGAGAGCTGTGAAGTATGCGTCATAGCCCATGGCGGAAACGGCGGCTATCGTATCGTCACCGCCGTTATTTGAAAGAGCGGTGGGGTTCTTGCCGAGCCAAGCCTTGAAGCCGGAGTCAAAATCCTTGTCGCCGCCCTCCTGATAGAAGGTGTCGATGTATATTTTGAGGTTTTTACCCTTGGCTGCGTTTACGATTACGTTGGAGTCCCATGTATCGCCGGCAAGAAGCGGGATGGTCAGACCCTGGGAGTTTGCCTGATCGATGATAAGCGCGGCTGCTTCAGTGGAAACAGGGGCAAAGAATACGTCGCAGCCCTTGTTTTTTGCATTGTTAATGTAGGACGTAAAATCAGAGTTGCCATCCGGGAAGGTCTCGCTTTCGACTGTTCCGCCGAGCTTCTCAAAAGACTGCTGGAAGAATTTGCAGAGGCCCGCCGAGTAGTCGTCACCCAGCTTTGACAGGCAGTATGCCTTCTTGGCCTTGAGCTGCGAGCTGGCATAGTTTGCAAGGACAGTGCCCTGGAAAGGATCGAGGAAGCAGATGCGGAAGTAATCGGGATTTCCCGAAGTGACCTGCGGATTCGTGCAGGTGATGCCGATCGCCGGGATGTTGGCACTCTTGAACGTGTCGGATGCAGCGATACATACGCTTGAGCCGTAAGAGCCCAGAACGACGGAAACGCCGGCGCTTACCAGAGTGGCTGCCGCGGAAGGAGCCTTGTCGGTCGAGGACTGGTTATCGGCCGAAACAAGTTCAACTTTGTAGGTAACTCCGCCGATTTCAACCGTGGGCTGAACCGTGTTTGCGTACTGGACGCCGAGGGACTCCTGCTTGCCGCCTGCACCGTTGTCGCCGGATGCGGGTTCGAATACGCCGATCTTCACAACCTTGTCGGCTGTGGACGAGGCGCCGGCCGACGCACTCGTCTGGGTAGTCGAAGTACTGCTTCCGCAGCCTGCAAGCACGCTGACGAGCAGCAGGCAGGCCAGAATAAGAGCCAAATACCTTTTCATTTCTTTTCCTCCGTTTTTTACAGACATACATGCCTGCATAGTGAAGTTGTCCGTCTTGTACGGACATCTGTCCGTACGCAACTATGCCTTGTATTATATCGCATGAAGCCTCTGTTTGCAACAATAAATAGATCAAAGTTCAGATTTATTTGTGCTTTGCATGTATAAATCGGCAAATTCTTTAAGCAGTCGGCATTCATGTTTGTAAATAAAAGCTAATTGCTGTTATTTCTGCATAATTCGTCTTTTTGTTCTGCCGTTTTCTTTCGAATGCAAATTTAAATAACATAAAATTCGTCGCTTATCCCCATTTTTAAGCAAAGAATTATTTAATGCAATTTCCCATCTTCCTTATTATACAATTTATTACGCAAAAAATATCATTATGTAAACCTTTTACAATTTTCATAAGGAGTAATAATTAATTACAGGGTTTGTCATATTATGGTATTTATTCTTGTAGTTCTTTGCAAATAAGGCTTTGCCGCTGTTGAAAAGCATGTTGAGAATGTCAATAACTTTTTAGTTTAGGATTACAATACGTTTTTTATGTAAATAATGCGGGCCAAATTTTTATTTGTGCGGTCACTCTATATTGGGTACAAAAAATGCAATTTCTGCATAAAGACATTTTGCTTTATCCTGTTCAGGAGTCATTTAACAGTCAGCAATACTTTTCATATATAACGCTTTGTTTTCAGTACAACGACACTTTTGCGCTTTTGGGCTTGCAAAATTGCGGGCCAAATTCAATTTGGCCCGCTTTCCAGCGCATATAGCGAAAGCCTGCCGTCGTTACTGAAAAGCCCAAGAAATATTTCCGAAGCGTCGGAGTAGCCCTGAGCTTCAAGCTGTTCGTTCAGCCAGTTTAAATCTCTTCCCACACCCCTCAGATTTTCAATAATCACCCGTCCGTCCATTATCACTTCAGTAAATATACCGGCTTTAGGCGGATTCAGACCTATTTCGGAGGGAGAAAGCGGCCTGCTTTCCGCTGTAGGCATGATGGTAAGCCTCCCGTTGTACTCGAAAACGGCAGTCTGTATCTGACTGATATCGAAATATCCGGCCTGTCTGCACATCATCAGAAACTCGCTCAGATCAAGCTTTTCTTTTTTCAGGTTCTCCTTAAAGATTTTTCCGTCATCCATCACTATTATGGCCGAACCGTTGAAAAATTTTCTCAGTCCCGGGGACTTATTTGTGGAGATATTTATTGCTACTGTGAAGAGAAGATAGATTATCATTGCGATCAGCGGCTTTATTGGCTCCTCGATGTCCGTCGCGAGCTCGGCCGCAATCGAGCCGATTGTAATGCCGCTGATATAGTCAAACGCATCCAGCTGAGAAATCTGTCTGTGTCCCATCAGTTTAGCGCTTATAAACAGTACGACTATTGACAGTACGGATGACAGCGCCGTTTTAACAATTTCCATTTCATACACCTGCCCATGGGCTATTATGCATGAGATGGGACAAAATATACCTTACTTTATTTGTCGCTACTGAGACAGTACGCTTTAGCTATAAATATGAAAATGCCCCTGCAAAATAAAAGCAGACACCCTTGCCTGTGAGTCTCTGCTTATATTTTACAGGGGCACCCGGCAATTGCGGAGGCTCTGTTTCTTTTCGGTATTCACCAGGCTTCAGTCATTCTGTAGCCGACGCTGACTTCGGTAATTATGTACTTTGGCTCCGCCGGATTTATCTCAATCTTTCTCCTGATATTGGCCACGTTCACTCTCAGCGCCTGCAGCTCGCTTGCGTATGTCTCGTTGGTATAAGGCCCCCATATTTCCCTAATAATGAAATCGTGTGTCAGAACACGTCCTACGTGCTGAGACAGCAGCACTATAATTTTGTATTCATTGGGAGTCAGGTGTATTTCTCTCTGTGATATGGAAACCGTCCTCTTACTTAGATCTATCTTAATATCGCCGATGTTCCTGATTGGACTCAGTGAATCAATCTTTTGGCTGTGCCGCAGTTCCGTCCTTATCCTCGCCAGCAGCTCCGATATGCCGAACGGCTTCGTCACATAATCGTCGGCGCCGAAATCGAGAGCCGTTACTTTCTCATCCTCATAATCATGCGAAGACACGATGATAACAGGAAGGTTCGTCCACTGCCGGATCGAGCGCAAAACCTCCATTCCGTAGAGATCCGGAAGGCCGAGATCAAGCAGAATTAGATCCGGGCAGTAGGAGGCGGCCATCGTAATCGCCTCTCTGCCTTTGGACGTCTTCAGCACGTTATAATTATTGGTAGCCAAAACTGCTGATAAGTAATTTCTTATGCCGTCCTCGTCTTCCACGACCAGTATCGTCGGTTTGTTTTCCATAGCTATAAATTCCTTCCGCCACAAAAACGCTACTACCCCATTATTGAGCTTAATAATATCATATTTTTTTAATTTTTCAATATTATTTTTATTTTTTAATAATAAAGTCTGCCATATTTTGGCCAGGCTTTCGTCCAAAGTATTGACAGAACTTTAAAATATATTATAATAGTCTAGCGTTATGCGTTTAGTTTAAATTTAATTGAAGGGGGCGGCATATTTATCTTTAAATTCAAAAATTTAAGCAAGATATTGCTATACCTCCTTGTTTTTTCTTTTATTCTCATCAGCATTTCATCCGTTCCGCTCTATATAAATACCGCATCCGCTGAGATTTCGCTCGCCTATGGGGCAAATAAGGTCCCGGGGCACAGAAATGAGGACGTGGTGATACGCAGCTTTTCCGATGTCCCGGAAGCCGAAATACTTTACAAATACCATATACTTCAGAATATCGAGACCAAGCGTCTCAGTGACGAGAGCAGTTCTTTCATGTTTACGGGCCTTTTTATACCTTCCTCATGTATGCTGATAGTTCTTCTCGGCCTAACCAGACACTTCGATCCCAATTCGATAAGGATCGTGTTTTTCCAGCACTCCAAGGACGGTATGGTCTAGTATAATTATTTTATTTTTACAAAAAATACTGTCATTGGAGGAATAATATTGAAATCAAAATCTAAATCGACATTCTTTATAATCCTGCTGATTATCTTGGTGCTCCTCTATTTAGCTCTTTTCGGCCTTCAGTTGGGAACTCTCAACATAAAAGGCGCAAATAATATGCGCTTCGGAATTGATATACGCGGCGGCGTAGAAGCGACCTATACGCCGAAAGATCTTGGACGTGCTCCTACTTCCGCTGAGCTGGAATCGGCAAAGTCCGTCATAGAAACCCGTATGGACACCAAAAATATAACCGACCGTGAGATCACGATCGACAGCACCAACGGCGCTATCCTTGTCAGGTTCCCATGGCAGTCCGGCGAGACAAATTTCGACCCGCAGGCTGCGATCAAGGAACTGGGAGAAACCGCTCAGCTCACCTTCAAGGACCCGGACGGCAATGTCGTTCTTCAGGGCTCGGACGTCAAATCAAGCACGCCAAAGCTTAATACCTCGAATGGAAAATACGAGGTTAGCCTTGAGCTTACTGCCGATGGGGCAACAAAATTCGCCGATGCCACGGGAAAACTCAAAGGTAAGACAATTTCAATCTATATGGATGAGAACGAGATTTCCTCACCTACCGTCGATGATCAGATAACCGGAGGCTCTGCCGTTATAACCGGCAACTTCAATGAGTCCTCGGCAAAAACACTTGCCAGCCAGATCAATTCCGGCGCTCTCCCCTTTTCGATGGAAGCCAAGGATACTAATGTAATCAGCCCGACTCTCGGCACCGGCGCTCTGAACGTTATGGTTACTGCAGGTATCGTTTCTTTCATTCTTGTCTGTCTGTTTATGATTCTGTATTACAGACTACCGGGATTAATTGCCTGCCTCGGTCTTATTCTTCATGCATCCGGCGTTCTTCTCTGCCTTTCAATTCCTCAGTTTACGTTGACGCTTCCCGGTATCGCCGGTATTATTTTGACAATTGGTAATGGTGTTGACGCAAACGTTATTATCGCCGAGCGCATTAAGGAAGAACTCAACGCAGGTAAAACGCTCCGTTCCGCAATTGAGCTGGGCTATCATCGTGCTTTCACCGCTGTTTTCGACGGCAATATTACCGAAGTAATCACCGCCATCGTTCTTATGATTTTTGGTTCCGGCTCAATGCTTTCCTTCGGATATACACTCTTATGCGGCGTGATTATGAACTTTATTGCCGGTGTTACCGCTACGAGACTCATGATTGGCTCTCTCAGCGAGTATAACGGCTTAAAGAAGCCATTTTTATACGGTGCAAGGAGGCTTGCGTAATGAATAACATCAAAAAAATTGACTTTTATAAAAACAGATACATTTATTTTGCAATCTCGATTGCGATCATTCTTACTGGCATTATTTTTGCCTGCGTCAACGGCATCAAGCTCGACATCACGTTCCAGGGCGGAACAATGCTGGAGTACAGCTATGTCGGAAACATCAACAGCGAAGAAGCCGGTGCTCTCGTCCAGAAGGCAATCGGCAGACCGACAACCTGCCAGAAGCAGACAACATTTGGGACGGATCAGCAGACACTCGTCATCAATCTTGCCGACAAGGAATCCATCTCTACGGAGCAGCAGGCTGTCGTATTGGATACCCTCCAAAAGGCCTATCCGGATGCCCAGATCAAGCTCACCCGGTCTTTGTCCGTCGAGCCATATACGGGCGCCCGCTTTTTCAGAAACGGAATCATCGCGATTGTTCTATCCTTTGTCCTCATTCTGTTGTATGTTGCCGTTCGTTTCACAAAGATCGGCGGTTTTTCTGCAGGGGTAATGGGAATTGTCGCTCTTTTCCACGACGCTTTTGTTGTCACTGCGGCCTTCTTCGTTTTCCAGATACCGCTCAACGACGGCTTCGTCGCAGCAATCCTGACAGTCATCGGATTTTCCATTAACGATACGATCGTTATTTACGACAGGATAAGGGAGAACAAGGGTCTTATGGGCCCGAAAGCTTCGACCGAGGAACTCGTCGATACGAGTATTACCCAGTCTCTCGTCCGCTCCATCAATACCACAGCGACAGTCTTCTTCTGCATCGTGATCGTCTATATCTTTGCCGCGATTTACAACATTGACTCCATCAAAAATTTCGCGCTTCCCATGATGTTCGGCATAATCACCGGCTGCTATTCCACGATATGCATCGCCGGCCCGCTGTGGACCATGTGGAAAAACCATCAGGCCAAAAAGTCAAAACTGAGAAGGGCCTGATTGTTCCCTAATTGTTTATAAGAGAAACGGCATTCCGACGAAAATTCGGAATGCCGTTTCTCTGCCCATTGTACTGACTTTGCCTATGAAAAAGGACCTGACCGCCGTAATAATCGGCGGTCAGGTCCTAAATTCGGATATTTATTGACATCAATACTTAATCTAGTCTACCTGCTCGGCATCGACCGTAACGTTTATGTTCTGGTTCTTGTCTGTATAGTCGCCGCTGTCGTCAGAAGCAACCCAGGTCACCGTAAGCGTATATTCGTGGTCTGCCGGAGCGTCATAACCCATCGGCGTCCATCCGCCTGCTGCGCCGTAAGAACCCCGCGGCTCTATGTCCGCCGTAAGGGGAAGCTCTACCGAGTTCGGCTCAAAAACCGCGCTTAACCTGTATTTCATTGTTACCTGATTCAAATTATTGTTGTCGTCATAATTGCGGACTTTAAAATCATAGACCAGTGTCGATCCGGGCTGCAGATTCGGCAAAGTTATCCCACCAACCAGCTGATCGGCAGTATAGGTCGTAACTGTGTTGTCATACGCCGTGAAGGTAGCGTCTTCCGGCACAATATTTACCACTGGCCTCGCGACTGTGGCAGAATCGCTGCCGCCGACCGAGTTCTGATATTTTGAAACACTGAACCCCGCAATGCAGATCGACAGCAGAACTAAATATACAAGTGGATATAACAGATCTTTTTTCATAAAAAGTCCTATTTTTTTGAAGCTCTCTTCCTTTTTATTATTTCAGGAACTTCAACAAGAGCAATAAGTCCCAAAATAATAACCAGCATACCGAAAGGAGACTTTAAAAAGAATATTAAATTACCGATAATAGGTATTCGAAGAACAACCTTGCCCTGAATTTTTGTAATCGCCGCCGGAGTGCCGTCACTGACGTTGTTGAAGTCGCCCTTTGTCGTATACAGTACGCCATCAATAGAGACGACCCTGTGGGTTACGAGTTTAGTTTCACCCTGATAGGTGATAATGTCACCGACCTGATAGTCTTTCTGCTCATGTATGAAGAGCAGATCCCCTATCTGCAGCGTGGGCTCCATGCTGCCCGAAATAACCACGACCTGAGAATAGCCAAAAACCTTCGGAACTTCGTTATTGAAAGCAATTCTCTCGACAATGTAAAACAGGTTTACCAAAAGCAGCAGGCACAATAAAACCGATATAATTATCTGGACCGCCTTTTTTGCTTTCTGATGACGCATATAAGCCCCATTTCGTTACTGTGCAGCAGCATTTATAACAATATTTAAAATATAAGACGGGCTGTTCTTCTGAGTACCTATGGCGGTATCGTTCTGATCGCTCACCGACACCCATTTCCATTCAAGTCTGAAATACTGAGTTTCCCCGCCGGCAATAACATAGTTGTTCAGATTGATTTCAGAAGGATCCTTCCAATCCGAGCCGCTGATAGAGTCGTTCCCTGAGGCGCCGGCATAAATTCTATATTTCATCGGCAGGTGCGGTACATTGCTGTCCGACTCCGACAAACTGAGGCTAAATTTTATTCCGTATGCGTCCGGATTCTTGATATTGAAGAGATACGAGCCTGTGGTTCCCGGGCAAATAACATTGTCCGAGCCTATCCTTCTAATGCCGGTATTGCCGCTTCGAACCGCGAAAATATCCACCGAGCTCATCTGTTTCCAAACCTGGCTCGAATAGCTGTCGCCGGCTTCGAGATGCGGCTTGTTGTCGTTTCCGCTGTCTCCGCCGCCTGAAGAGCCGCCGCCGTTACTCGGAGATGGGCTCGGCTGGCTTGTCGGAGAAACCGTCGGACTCACAGGAACGCTCGGCTGAGGGCTTTCTCCTCCCGGCTGCGCTGTCTGATTTCCGGGGGGATTCGAAACCGGGGGCTGAGTCCCCGGTGCCGCGGGAATCCCGGCGGAAGTGCCGGGATTGCTCTGCGCCGGTGGCGCGGTGCCGGCGTTTACCTCGGTAATATTGAGGCCGTCCTTATTGACTACCAGTTTGACAGTTACCACAAGGTACTTCGTAGGCATCTCAATAAGATAGCTTCCGTCGCTTTGTTTGACATTCAGCACCTCATCCGAATGCGCGTCCTTATTGAAGTTTACGTCGCATTTCGCAATGACATTCCCGTCCTGTACGACGCTCAGGGTATGCCTGCCCGCCTCGACGTTTTCAAAAGTAAAATAGCCGTCGTTGTCCGTCGTCGTATAAATAGGGTCGCTGTGGAGCTCGACTACCCCGTTTCTGTAGGGTTCGCCGTTTTCATAGCTCACTCTGCCTTTAATCGTCAGATTCTGAATCGTTTTCTGCTGTGTGCCCGAGTCCAAAACGATCGTGTCGATTAGCTGGCCGTAGACGTTTATACCGGAAGCACGCCCGATGATAAACCCCATTATGCACAGCGTAAGGGTATATACCAGCAGCAGAGGAATAAGAAAGCGGCGTTTCTTTTTTCTGTTTTTGTTTTTTTCAAATTCGTCCAAAAGAAACACCGCCTATTATTTCATAAGCAGACAACATGTTCAATTGTCATGTTTACATCTGTTTATTCGTTCCTCCGCTTTTTCTATTATGCCAAATTTAAAAACGAAAACTATTACGCATTGTTCTGCTCTACCGTTGTATTAATAGTCAGAGTAACATTCGGAGTGGCAAGTCCGAGAGTCGTATCGTTGGAATCCGTCTGATTGGCACCGCCATTCTCAAAATCCCATGTCCAATGAATTACATATTTCATAGTAACTGCATTGTTTCCATCCGAAGGCGCAAGGCTTGCAGCAACTGCACTCATATCAGTAGACATAGTAGCAAGTGTTTTAAACCCGGTATCATTAAGCACATCGGAGTACCGCTGTGTTCCAGTAGTTGTATGATCAGCAGCATCAACCGTATCAAATGTATAATAGATCGGGACTTTTATTGTTCCGGTTCCGTCCTGAGCCTGCGTTAAATTCAATATAGCTTTTACCGCCACTTGGCTCGTGCTGTCAAGTTCATATGCCATCGTTCCGGTTGTTCCCGGAGCTATAAGGTCTTTAGTACTACTTGTATTGTTTGCATATACTCCGGAATCAGTGTAAGAGAACAAATTGAATGTCTGACTGCCAGAGGTTGACTGATTACCATATTCTGTGCCACCTGCTTTTAGACTGAACGCAAATTTTGCGACCTTTGCCGTGTCGGATCCGGTTACCTGACTTGTGTATTTCGAATATGTACCCGCGACCAGCGAGGATGTTACGAGCGTAAATGCGAGAGCAAGTACGCCGAGTCTTGCCAAAAGATTCTTTTTCATTGTTTATTTACCTCCCAAAATTACTGCTTTTAATGAATTACTAATGCGCCCCATCAAATTGAAATCCTGATTGCTTTTAAATTTTCTGTTTCCTGACGGCTGCCGAGCCTCCTTTACGTCACCGTCTTCAGTGTTTCCACCCTCACTGNCGGCNGGTCCTGCAGCGTTTCCCTTTTCCTCGAGCATGCTGCGCATTCGCTCCAGTTCAGTTTCAAGCTCGGCGGTTTCCTTCTTGCTCGTTCGGTTTAGTTTCCTTCTTCTGAATATATCCAGCAGTACAAGCAGTACAAGCGGAACCGCGATGAATATGAGCATGCCGACCTTAGTCTGCATAAACATGGCCGCGTCTCCGAGCTTGTGGGCGTTTGCAAGGACCTTGCCCTCCACTTCGCTTGCCGCAACAGGATTCTGATCTTCGGCGTTGTTTGCATCGCCCTGGGTGATGAATTTTTTGCTGCCGCCGTCGGTTTTTATCTCTTTGATTCTATGCGTAACGACAGTATTCGGACCTTCTCTGTATGAGATGATATCCCCGACCTTGAGGGTATCCGTATCAACTTCCTTGTCGAGCACGATGTCTCCGGTCATAATTGCAGGTTCCATGGAACCTGAAAGGACGATGAAGGGTTTATATCCCATGAAGCTCGGAACCTTGTCTGGGTATACGAAAGACTTGACTATTATTGTCAGATTGATAATCAGCAGTGGGATTAGAATAATACACAGTATCAGGCCGAGTGCCGTTGCGATTTTGCTTCCCGCTGTATTTGCCGGAGTTTTTTCTTCCATTGTAGCAACTCCTTCATCGAAATGAGTAGAAACCGGCTGCTTTATTTATCGCTGTTTTGATCGGCCGGTGCCCGAAAAGCAAATCCAACATTATTTCTCGCGATAAGGTACATATTTAAAAATGGATAATCGGGACTTTTTATTTGAATCCGCTGAAAACCGCTTAACTGACAATCAATTATCGCTTAATCTGTGCTGACCGCCGCAGAACACCGCCCAATAAGACCGATTTTTTCCCGCTTTGGCTCACAACAAACCGCCTGTCTGCAAAAGTTATTTTTCGGCATCGTGAAACTATTAAATCTCTATGTATTACTTACTGTTATTCCGGAAATCGGACAATAACCAACAAAAAAATATATATTCTAACGGGAATATACACCCTTTCGTAATAGTATAATACATAATTATATTAATTGTCAACAATTTTTCGTCTGCATTTCGTGTATAATTTCGGGATTATAGGCCCCATGAGCGTTTTTATTGTTTTGCCCGCTTCGAGATGCCTTTGCGTCTGCTGTGAGCCCTTGTAAATGGTGTCGGGCGGCGCAATCCGGAAGCCTTTGATAAGGTAATCAATCGCCTTGTCGAAAATAATTCAGATGCATAGACCGCTCTGTCGTCATACCCTGTTACGGTAATATATGAATATTCTTTTTCTTCGGTGTTTTGACGTTCACAGCCCCTCATATCAGGCATATTTCCAACGCCGCAGTTTCATCATCCACTAAAAGCGGGTTATCCTTTGCCTCCACTGCCTTGGTAAGCCTCATCCACCTATCTATTCCGTCAGGTCTTTGACTTGCGCTTCGCTATATTCTATAAGGTCGCCAGGTGAGATCAGTATCTGTCGCCCCCTCTGTCCGGCACTGACAGCTATCACATCAAAAAGTTCCGCCGTCTCATCGATAAAGGTCGGATATCGCTTTTTCATTCCGATCGGCGAGCAGCCTCCTCGTATATATCCGGTAAGTCCGAGTAGTTCTTTCATGTGCGTCAATTCGAGCTTTTTGTTCCCCGAAACCGAAGCGGCTTTTCTCAGGTCCAATTCACAGCCTACCGGTAGGCAGAAAACCATTATCCCCGTTTTATCTCCTATCGTGACCAGAGTTTTAAACACCTGCTCGGGAGGCATTCCGATGGCTTCCGCCGCGTGGATTCCCGAGAGATCGCTTTCGTCATAGTCATATTCCGCAGTATCATAGGAGATACCCGCCGCGTCCAAAAGACGCATTGCGTTTGTCTTTGTCATAGAGTTCACCTTTCTCTCACCGCCTTGTCTTCCATTGCATCCGTCTGCAGCCACGGTCAATAGATAAAACCGGCGTTTTCGACATATCTCTAATCTCTCTTAAAGTATCATTAATTTAATTATACATATAGCTCTCAGTATTTCAATAAATGTTCAATATTTTCGCGTTTATTACTGGATTTTTATGCAACTGCCTGTTATAATTGTAAACTATGAAAAATCCAGCTCAAAATAATGTCAAGGGGAAATGAAAAATGAAAAAAATCGCTGCTCTACTGATTACGGCGTCCCTGTTTATCGGCCTGATGGCCGGCTGCGGTACCGGGAACACCGCGGCTTCGACGACGGCCAGCCCCGCAGCTTCTGCGGCGTCATCATCCGGCTCTCCCGACGGAGCGCTTAAGGGCGTATCGCTAAAAATCGGAACGTCCGGTTTGTTCGGGCCATTCAGTTATTACGACGCGGATGGCAAAACGCTCATTGGGTTTGATGTCGACCTCATCAAGGCTCTGCAGGGCGTCCTCGGTTTTGATATCGACGGCGGAAAGATTCAGGCGATGGATTATTCCGCTCTCACCACCTCGGTCGCTCAGGGCAAGCTCGATATGGCTGCCGCCGCTCTCTGCGTAACCGATGAGAGAAAGGCCGTCATAGACTTCTCGCAGGTCTATCAGGATTCGGGACTTGTGGTCATGGTCAACAAGACAAAGAACAGCGGCATCACCGGCGTTAAAGACCTTGCCGGCAAAACTGTCGCCGTCGAAAAGGGCACCGCTTCCCACGCTTATGCGAGCAAGAATCTTACAAGCTCCACCATTCAGGTCAACGACACGATCACAACCGCCTATGTCTCCCTTGAGCAGGGCAAAGTCGACGCGGTGATTCAGGACGGTCCGGGAGCAGCTTTCTATATCAAAACAAAGGCCGACACCCAGCTCCAAGTCGTAGGCGACGAATTTAATCAGGGCCAGTCCCCTTACGCGCTCGCCTTCACCAAGGGATCGAAGTATGTAAACCTCTTCAACGCCGCCCTGGACGAGCTCAAGGCGAACGGGACTATGACGAAGCTTCAGGACAAGTGGTGCAAATAAGTCTTGCAATATAGACAGTAAATAGTGTAAAATCGCAAAAGGAGCTTTTATCCGCTCCTTTTGCATTTTATGCTTTTTTATGCGGAATAAACGGTTATGTTCTCTGTTTTCTTGCAGGCATGGTCGAGTGAAGGGGAAGGAATAAACTTTATGTCTATAGCGTTTCTGAGCGTGCTTTTGCCCATGCTTTTGACGGGCCTTAAGCTTACGTTGAAAATTGCGGTTTTCGGAATTATATTCGGTTTCCTTATCGGTTCCGTAACAGGATATATACTTCAGTCGAAGCTGAAAATACTCAAATTTATCGGCGGCGTTTATATCTGGATAATCCGGGGCACCCCTCTCATCGTGCAGGCTCTTTATACCTATTTCGTCATACCCAAACTGCTGGGAATAGACATGTCAAACAATACGGTCGGCATTTTGGTGATCTCCCTTAATTCCGGTGCTTTCATTGCAGAGATCGTGAGAGGTGCGCTGCAGAGCATTGACCCCGGACAGAAGGAGGCCGGTCTTTCGCTCGGACTGACTCCGGCTCAGACGATGTTCCACGTGATAGTTCCGCCCGCATTCAGGAACATGCTCCCGGCACTCTGCAACCAGTTCATCATCGTCGTTAAGGACACCGCGCTGCTCTCGATTATCAACGTGAACGAGATCACGCATCTGGGGCAGAATTACGCGGCCCTGAGTTTTAGAACTATTGAAACCTACACGGTTCTCGCGCTGTTCTATCTTGCGATTATTTCCGTGCTCATCATTCTCCAGAAGAATGTTGAGAAAAGATTGACCCTGGGGGTGAAGAAATGCTCGATGTAAAACATCTCGTTAAGAGCTTTGACGAGCTCGACGTGCTCAAGGATATTAATCTCCATGTTGACGAGGGCGAAGTCGTCTGCATCATCGGGCCTTCCGGCTCCGGAAAGAGCACCTTTCTCAGGTGCATCAACCGACTCGAAACACCCTCGGGTGGGACGATCCTCTATCAGGGCAGGGACGTCACAAGTTCCGGAATGGATATTAGGCAACTCCGCGAGGAGGTTGGCATGGTTTTTCAGCACTTCAACCTCTTCCCTCTTAAAACGGTCCTTGAAAATGTCATGCTTGCCCCGGTTCTCACAAAATCCAGAAGCAAAACCGAGGCGAGGAAATTCGCGCTCGAGCTTCTTGAAAAGGTCGGTCTTTCGGACAAGGCCAACGCTATGCCCGCGAACCTATCCGGCGGCCAGCAGCAGCGCGTCGCGATCGCACGGGCGCTCGCAATGCAGCCAAAGGTTCTTCTCTTCGACGAGCCCACCAGCGCACTTGACCCGGAGCTTGTCGGAGAGGTCCTCGAAGTAATGAAAAAACTGGCGGATGACGGAATGACCATGCTGGTCGTTACGCACGAGATGGGCTTCGCCCGCGACGTCGCGCACAGAGTCGTCTTTATGGACAACGGCATGATTGTCGAGGAGGGACGCCCTCAGGACATCTTCACCGACCCCAAGGAGGAACGCACGCGCGTATTTCTGAACCGTATACTTGAAAACTGATACAGTATTAAAAATCCCGTAACCATTTTTACAGTTACGGGATTTTTATGTGATTGCGCAGTATCCCAAAGCTTCTTCGTTCCGCTCCGGAGAAGATCTCCTCCGTGGAGACGGGCCGCCCACTCTCTATAGAAAGATGTGTGAGGAACTAAAACCGGGAGGGCAAAACGCGAAAAAATCGCGTCCTAGACTCTCATCATCCTGTAGCCGATGCCGACGTGCGTCTGGATATATTTCGGCTCCGCCGGGTCCTTCTCAATCTTTTTTCTGAGCATCGCCATATAGACCCGAAGGGACGCAACGTCGCTTTCCAGCGAGGTGCCCCAGACCTCCTTCAGAATATACGTCCGTGTCAGCACCTTGCCGACATTCTTTGCGAGCAGGCACAAAAGCTTGTACTCATAAGGCATGAGATGAAGCTCCTGCCCTTCGAAATACGCGCAGCCGGAAGCGTAGTCTATTTTCAGGTCGCCGTTTGTGAACACGCTTCCCGAGGCGTCCGTCTCTTTTTTTGCGTAGCTTGTTCTGCGAAGAGCTACCCGCAGCCTTGCGAGAAGCTCCTCCACTGAAAAGGGCTTTGTCAGATAATCGTCCGCTCCCGCGTCGAGAGCGTCTATCTTGTCCCTGTCCTCGCTCCTCGCGCTAATCACTATAATTGGCGTGTCCGTCCATGTGCGGACTCTCTTGATAATATCAACCCCGTCCATATCCGGCAGTCCGAGGTCGAGCAATATGACGTCCGGATTCTGCGAGGCCGCGAGCAGCAGCGCCTCCTCGCCGTTCGCGGCGGTCAGATAGCGGTAACTCTGCGCCGTTTCCAACGTGGTTGAAATGAGGTTCTTGACGCAGGAATCGTCCTCTACAATCAGTATCATCGGTTTATTCACCGATTTTCACCTCCTTAGCGGGTAATGTAAAGCGGAACACCGCGCCTTTAGGGCTGTTGTCCGACGCCGAGATCGTGCCGCCGTGGGCGCTGATAATCGATTTGCACAGAGCAAGCCCGAGCCCGAGTCCTCTTCGGCTGTCCGAGGACGCCGAAGACGCGGTATAAAACATATCAAAGAGTTTCTCTTTTTCGCTATCCGGAACTCCGGGACCGTCGTCAGCGATTTTCACTTCAACCATTTCGTTCTTCTTTTCGGCCGAAACCACTATTGCGGAGCCCTTTTGGGTATATTTGATCGCGTTGTTCACGATGTTGATTATGACCTGCATGATGAGGCCCGCGTCCATGTTGGCCAGCAGCATCTCATCGCTGCGCCTGAAACTTATCACATGCTCACTGCTCAGGCGGTTTACGTGCTTGAGAGCCTCGGTGATCACCTCGTCAATCAGCTCCGGCTCCATATTTATCTTCATGGAGCCGTCCTCCAGACGCGTTATGGACAGGAGGTTCTCGACAAGGGCGATGAGCCACTGCGCCTCGTCGAAGATATCCTGACAGAGCTGCTTCCTTTTTTCCGGCGCGAGTTCGTTCTGGAGAAGAACGTTGGCGCTGCCGGAAATTCCCGTCAGCGGGGTTCTGAGATCATGGGAGATGGAACGGAGCAGATTCGCGCGAAGCTGTTCGTTCTGAGCTTGTATCGCTGCGGCGCGCTCTTTTCTGACGAGCATTTCCTTCTCCAGTGCCAGCGTACATTCCCCCAGTATGGAAAGTGTCAGGCTGTTTTCGAATGGTTCCAGCGAATCCTTGCCAAGCTCGACCCCAATCACACCGTACACGCCGTTCAGGCTCCTTATGGCAAGGTACTTGCATCTCGCCCCGCACAGTGTCGAGGTAGTCGCGCCCGCTTGTTTTTTGTTTTTGAAAGTCCACAGCGCGACCGCGCGCTCATTCGGCGATATCAGCTCTTCGCCGGAGAGCGACATGCCTTCCGGAGCATATACCTCCGGCTCGTCAAGTATGTCTCCGTCAGCCTTATAAACGACCAGCCTGCGATTCAGGAGATTAACCAGCTGCCTGCCCGTTATCCTGTATATATCCTCCCAGTCGCTTGAGCGTTCCAAAAGCTGGGCCATCTCAAGCATGGTCCTTGTCCGGCTGGCGGCAAGGGCGGACTGTCTGGCCTGCAGTTTAATCCTGTTCGCGAGATTGCTGCTGATAAGTGCAGAAGCGAACATGACCGCGAAGGTCACTGGATATCCCATTCCGTAAGCTTCGAAGGAATACCGCGGTTCCGTAAAGAAAAAATTGAAGACCAACACGCTCAAAAGCGACCCGATCAGGCTGAACGCCCTGCCTGAAGTCACTACCGAGGTCACCAGTGCGGAGAGAATATAGACCGTTATAATATTTGCCTCGTTAAGTCCGAGACGCTGAAAGAGGAAACAGACCAGAGTCGCAATCAGTAGAACTCCCAGCATTTTTAGAATATCGGAGGGTATGAATTTTTCCCTCATGATATAATGCTGCCACCTGGTCTTATACTTATTCGTGTTCTCGTCCGGTATAACATGCACATCGAGGTTGGGAGTTAGCACGGTCAGCCTCTCGGTGAAGGTCTGCCTTGAAATGAGGAGCCTTTTCTTTTCGTTGCTCCTGCCGACAACTATGTCCGTTACGCCGTTAAGGCGCGCGAATTCCGAAATCTGATAGGGCACATCCTCTCCGTATGCCGTCTCTATCCTCGCTCCGAGCTGCTCTGCCAGATGTACGCTGTCCCGCAGCCTGGCCCTGTCGGAATCAGAGATTTCGGAAAAGTCCGGAGTTTCTACGAAAAGTGCCGTAAAACGTCCTTTGAAGGCCAAAGCCATCCGCGCAGCCGTTCGGATGATTTTCGGGTTTGACGGCGAAGAGGACAGACATACCAGTATATGCTCATCCGTCTGGAGGTTTGGCGCCGTGAGCGCCTTCTCCCTCGCCGCGATCATGTTTACATGGTCGGCGGTTCTTCGGAGCGCAATTTCGCGCAGTGCCGTCAGGTTCTCGAGGCTGAAAAAGTTGTCGAGAGCGTCCTGTGCCTGTTTTTCCTTGTAGACCTTGCCCTCGTTCATCCGAGTAATAAGCTCGGAAGGCTCTATGTCCACAAGCTCGACCTGCGAAGCCCTGTCGAACACGGGGTCCGGTATGCGCTCCCGGACTGTTACTCCGGTGATCGACGCGACTATATCGTTCAGGCTTTCAATATGCTGGACGTTGACCGTTGTGCAGACGTCGATCCCCATGCGCAGCAGTTCGTCTATGTCCTGATAGCGCTTTTTGTGCCTGCAGGTGTCGGCGTTGGTGTGGGCGAACTCATCCACTAGAATAAGCTGCGGTTTTCTTTTAAGCGCGCCGTCCAGATCGAATTCATGGAGTTTTATCCCTCTGTACTCAGTGGTCAAAGGGGGCAGCAGTTCGAGTCCGTCAAGCAGCGCCATGGTATGCGGCCTCGTGTGGGGCTCGATATACCCGACGACCACGTCGACACCCTGCTTTTTTGCCTCATGCGCGGCCTGAAGCATTGCGTAGGTTTTGCCTACTCCCGGAGCGTAGCCGAAAAAAATCTTCAGTTTTCCGCTCTCTTTCTTTTCTTCCTTCAGTTGTGCCAGAAACTCTTCGGGTGTCTTTCTCTGGTCCGGCATTGTGCGCTCCTCCGTTCGTGCAGTATAATTGAAATCTGCACAGTTCCGTCTTTTCAGCCGTCAAGCGGTGTCGTGGTACGTATTTTTATTAGCTAAATGACCGCTTGCGGTTATTATACCACAGCCCTAGAGAGCCTTCAAGGCGTGGCGGAAAAACCCGGCTGCCCGGAAACGGCCCGGCTCCCGCGGAAAAATCCGCGGGAGCTTTCGTCTATTTCAGGATTCCGTCCAGCATGAGATTCACCTTTAGAACATTCACCGTGTCCTGCCCGAAAACGCCGAGCAGCCTGTGCTCCGTGCATCTGTCAACTATAGCCTGAACCTGCTCCTCCGTCATACCGTTGTTTGAAGCCACGCGCTTTACCTGATATTCCGCGGCCGCGACCGAAATGTCCGGATCAAGCCCGCTGCCGGAACAGGTGACGAGGTCGACCGGCACGGCTTCGTCACGCATGCCGGGATTTGCTTTCCTCAGCATATCCGCGCGCTCCTTAACGAGCTGCCGATATTTTTCGCTCGCGGGGCTGAGGTTCGAAGGCCATGCATACATAAGGCTGTTTCCGTCCTTATCGGAGAAGGTGGTCGTATCGATATTCATTATCCGTCCCCACATGTGCTTAGCGTCGGTATACTGCTGTCCGAGAAGTGCGCAGCCGTACTTTTTCCCGTCGACTTCGATGATGCTGCCGTTGGCCTTTTGGGGAAAAATCAGCTGTGCGAAGCCGGTAATCAGCCCCGTATAGACGACTCCGCAGAGAAGAGTGAACATAAGCAGCATTATCGCCGCTTTCGGCAATAGCGTTTTAATTGTTTTCATGGAATCCCTCCCTATATAAGGCCGAGTGCGACAAGCAGCATATCCAGAAGCTTGATGAAGACGAAGGGGGCAATAATACCTCCAACTCCGTAAATAAGAAGATTACGGGCCAGAAGCGTTCCCGCGGGAACCTCGCGGTATTTAACGCCCCGAAGCGCTAGAGGTATCAGTGCGATGATTATGAGGGCGTTGTAGATTATCGCCGAAAGCACGGCGCTCTGCGGGCTGTGAAGAGCCATTATGTTGAGCTTCTGCAGACCGGGATAAAGGTTAATAAAGAGTGCGGGTATGATAGCAAAATATTTTGCGACGTCGTTGGCTATTGAAAAGGTCGTGAGGCTTCCCCTTGTCATCAGCAACTGCTTGCCGATACGGACGATATCGATAAGCTTGGTCGGCGAGGAGTCGAGATCCACCATATTACCGGCTTCCTTCGCGGCCTGCGTGCCGGTGTTCATCGCAACGGCAACGTCCGCCTGCGCGAGCGCAGGTGCATCGTTCGTGCCGTCCCCGGTCATCGCGACGAGGTGGCCCTTCTTCTGGAAGTCGCGAATCATTTCAAGCTTTCCCTCGGGGGTCGCCTCGGAAAGGAAGTCGTCTACTCCCGCTTCGGCGGCAATGGCCGCGGCAGTAAGCGGGTTGTCGCCCGTTATCATTATGGTCTTTATTCCCATCTTTCTGAGGTCGGCAAATTTTTCCTTTACGCCGTTTTTTATGATGTCCTTAAGATGGATGATACCGAGGACTTTTCCGTCTTTTGCCACGACCAGAGGAGTACCGCCAAGGCTTGCTATTTGCCTGACCTCCTCGTCGCATTCCCGGCTGTAGCTCCCGCCCTTTGCGAGAACATATTCCTTTATCGAATCCGCCGCGCCCTTCCTTATCTCGCAGCCGTCGAAATCCACGCCGCTCATGCGTGTCTTCGCAGTAAAGGGGATAAAAGTCATTTTCTTGTCGGAAAGCTCTCTTCCGCGGAGGTTGAACTGTTCCTTGGCCAGGATCACAATGCTCCTGCCCTCCGGAGTTTCGTCCGCGAGGCTCGAAAGTTGCGCAGCGTCTGCCAGTTCCTCACTCGGGCAGCCGTCCACCGGTATAAACTCGCTGGCCTGCCTGTTGCCCAGCGTTATTGTACCTGTTTTGTCAAGCATCAGGATATCGACATCCCCCGCTGCCTCGATGGCTCTGCCGCTCATGGCAAGCACGTTTGCCTGATTTAGTCTGCTCATGCCCGCGATTCCTATCGCGGAGAGCAGCGCGCCGATTGTCGTTGGGGCAAGACACACGAGCAGAGCGACAAGCGTCGTGACGGAGGAAGGATTCTCCATTCCCGCCTGTTTTGCCGAAAAGGCCGAGTAGGTATAGAGCGACATAGTAACAAGGATAAAGATTATTGAAAGAGCGACGAGGAATATTTGCAGGGCAATCTCGTTCGGGGTTTTCTTTCGCGAAGCGCCCTCCACCATGGCGATCATCTTATCGAGAAAGCTGCTTCCGGCTTCGCTCGTAATCCGAACGATTATCCAATCGGATAATACTGTGGTTCCGCCTGTGACCGCGCTTCTGTCGCCGCCTGATTCCCGGATTACCGGCGCCGACTCGCCTGTTATCGCGCTCTCGTCCACACTCGCGGCCCCGTCAATGACATCGCCGTCCCCGGGAATCTGTTCTCCCGCTTTTACGAGGACAATATCGCCCTTTTTCAGCGAAGCGGAAGGGACTGCCGTTACTTCGTCCTTTCTCACCGCGGAGGGGATTTTGTGTGCTTCAACGTCTTTTCTGGCCGCGCGCAGCGAATCCGCCTGCGCTTTTCCGCGCCCCTCAGCAATTGCTTCGGCAAAATTGGCGAAAAGGCATGTAAACCATAGAATAACAGCGATGGCAAGCGTATATCCCGTATCGGCGTCTTTAATTCCGAAAAGCGAAAGGATAAAGAGCGCCGTAGTCAGGACCGCCGAGAGATAAACAAGCAGCATTACCGGATTCTGCGCTTCCGTTTTCGGCGCTAATTTTATAAACGAATCCTTGACCGCCCGTCCCAGCATTTTTTTATCTGAAAATGTGTTTTTCGTATTCGCGCTATTGCTCATATCTTTCGCCTCCTATGCCAGCATGCCGAAGTGCTCGGCGATCGGACCCAGAGCGAGCGCCGGGAAAAAGCTCAAAGCTCCTATCAGAAGCACAATGAATATAAGCAGGAATACAAACATCGCATTGCAGGTGGAAAGTGTGCCCGCAGTCGTTGCAATCATTTTTTTCTGAGCGAGACTTCCTGCAATGGCAAGCGTTCCGGCGATAGGGACAAATCTTGCAAAGAGCATCGCCAGACCGAGACTGACGTTTAAAAACGGCGTGTTCGCATTTAAGCCCGCAAAGGCCGAGCCGTTATTCCCTCCGGCCGAGGAATAGGCGTAGAGCATTTCCGAAAAGCCGTGTGCTCCGCTGTTATTCAGGCTGTCGGCGACCTGCGGCACCATCGCCGCTATGCCGCTGCCGACGAGAATGGCGATCGGCGTAGCAAGACAAACAAGAACGGCCCATTTCATTTCGTAGGGTTCAATTTTCTTGCCAAGGTATTCAGGTGTCCTACCGACCATTAGTCCGGCAATGAAAACTGTCAGTATCGCGAAGGCGAGCATGCCATAGAGTCCGCAGCCCACGCCGCCGAACACGACCTCTCCAAGCTCGATCTGCAGCATAGCGAGCATGCCCCCGAGCGGCGTATAACTGTCGTGCATGGAGTTGACCGAGCCGTTTGACGCCGCGGTCGTAAACGCCGCCCAAATGGATGAGTCGTCGATGCCGAAGCGTGACTCCTTTCCCTCCATGTTGCCGCCCGGCTGTCCGGCCGTACTCAGGGTATTGATGCTTCCGTCCTGGGAGAGCTGTGGCGTCGCGTTCTGCTCGCTCGCGAAGATACACCCCAGCACAATGACAAGCATGATGAGCATGGCGCAGAAAATTGCTCTTCCCTGCCTTTTATCCTTGATATTTCTTCCGAAGGTAAAGCAGAGCGCGGCCGGTATGAGCAGTATGGAGAGCAGCTCAACCAGGTTTGTGAAGCCATTCGGGTTTTCAAGAGGGTTCGCGGAGTTTGTTCCGAAAAAGCCGCCGCCGTTTGTCCCAAGCTGCTTTATTGCGATCTGGCTTGCGGCGGGTCCTTCCGGAACCAACTGTTCCTTTACAATCCTCGCATCGGCAACGACATTGCCGTCCAACGTCACGGTGTCTGTTTCCGTATCGATCTTTGCGTTTTTGATAATGTTTCCGCTGCCGTCCACGGCCAGAGTCTCGACGAGCGGCACCTGATCGGCTGGAATCAGGTTCTGGGCCACTCCCCCGCCGATCAGGCATATTGAGAGGAGAAGCGAAAGCGGTAACAGTATATAGAGCAGCACGCGGGTGAGGTCCACCCAAAAGCTGCCGAGACCGTTTTCCTTAACTCTGACGAAACCGCGTATCAGCGCAAAAAGCACGCATATCCCGGTTGCTGCCGAGAGAAAGTTTTGTACCGTAAGGCCAAGCGACTGGAGTAAATAGCTGGCGGAATTCTCGCCGTTATAGGACTGCCAGTTGGTATTCGTAATAAAGCTGGACGCCGTATTGAACGCGAGGTGCCAGCTCATGCCTCCGACTTTCTGCGGGTTGCCGGGAAGTACTCCCTGCAGCATCGCGAGAGCGAAAAGCAGCAGGAACCCGACGCCGCTGAAAACCAGCACGGCTGCGAGATATCTTTTCCAGGTCATTTCCTCGTCCTTTTTCACCCGGAGCGTTTTACAGACGAAGTTTTCGCACGGCACAAGCAGCCTTGAAAGGAAGACCCTTTCTCCGTTCATAACCTTTCCGATATAGGCGCCCAGGGGAATAGCCAGCGCGATTAAAAGAGCGAAATACAACGCATACTTGATAATCACAGTCGTCATTCTTTCTCACCCTTCATAAGTATCACAAAATAGTAAGCAAGCAGCGTAAGCCCGACCACTGCTATAATATCCACTACAATCTCCATTTTTACTCTCCTCCTTGTTATTATGAGCTTAGCATAAACGAAATGAAAACGGCATTTAAGGAGCTGCGGAACCTATTAAAAATACATAAAATATGTCCTTGATATTTCGGCGATTTTACTATATAATAGGAGTAAATCAATATTCGGAGCCCGGGTGCGGGCCAGTTAATGGCCCGCCTGAGAGAGAAGCGGGGTGAAAATCCCCCACGAGCCCGTCGCTGTGCAGGAGGAGTCCGCCTGCCGTTGCCACTGAGCCATAGGCTTGGGAAGGCGCTTGCGGATGTCGATACCAAGTCAGAAGACCTGCCCGGGAGTTCCGTACAAAGCGTCGCGAGCACCGGCAGCCGTACTATGCCCTTTTAGGGCTTATTATGCCTTCTTTGTACGGATTTCCGACAAGGGGGGACTTTTTATTAATAGCGGGAAAAAACTTGTCATCGCTCTCTGTGTTCTCGCGGTCCTTGTCTCCGGCGCATTTTTTGCCTACAGGCACTTAACACCGAAAGTCGCGGAAGGAACAAAGACAATCACCGTATCCGTCCGCCACGCGGACGGGCAGCTCAGGACCTTTAAGATCACCACTGCCGCGGAGTATCTGAGCGGCGCGCTTGAACAGGAAAAGCTCATTGAGGGCACCGAAGGTCAATACGGGCTGTTTGTGACGAGCGTCGACGGCGAAGCGGTCGACTCCTCCAAACAGCAGTGGTGGGGCTATACGAAATCCGGCGCCTATGTGGACACAGGCGTCGATAAGACCGTCATTTCGGACGGGGACAGCTATGAGTTCAGCCTCCATGCCGGACAGTAGATCGCCTATGCCCGTCGTTAAGCTTATCAAATTGTCGCTGATGGGTGCGCTGATGGTGGGCACACAGGTTGCGATGGCGGCGCTGCCGAATATAAACGTTGTTTCGGTGCTGATTATACTGACGGCAACAATCTTCGGTTCTGGCGCCTTTTACTCGGTAGCGGTCTTTGTGGCGCTGGAGGGGCTGATCTACGGTTTCGGTATCTGGTTTGTGGACTATCTCTATGTCTGGCCGCTTCTGACTGCGTTCGCGCTCCTATTCAGGAGCAACCAAAACCGGCTCTTCTGGGCGATCGTCACCGGTACCTTCGGGCTGTGCTTCGGAGCACTCTGCTCCATCCCATACCTTTTTATCGGCGGGCCCGCCATGGCATTTTCCTACTGGCTCAGTGGCATACCCTTCGATATCACGCACTGCATCTCAAATTTTGTTCTGACCTTTGTGCTTTATTCACCGTTGCGAAAGCTTCTTGTCCGTTACCGCTGAGAAAAGCGGAGCCGGATACACGCGCGTATTTCCGCGGTTATAGAGCCGAAAAAACGCATCTAAGTATTTGACGCGTTGATGATCTGGGCCGGAGCAGCAGGTCTTAATAAGGCGCTGAAATTTCCCGCATATATCCGCAGCCGGGAAGGCCCGCATGCTTAAACGCATGCGGGCCTTCCCGGTTACTTATTCAGTCAGTTTCGCCTTTGCTAATTACTTTTCCCTTACATAAGGACGAGTGAATTTCATAACCATTATGAAGCCGACAACGCCTATAGAAAGGTTGCTGTAAAAGAGACGCTGCCAGCCGGGCAGCGTCGGGAGCGTGCCACCTATGACGGGGTACCGTCCCTGCTTTTACTCTCTCCGCTCCACAAACCAGCGGCCGATGTTGCTTCCCGACAGCTCCGCGCTGCGCTCAAAAAAAAGGTAACTGTGCTGTCCCCGCACCGAGATGGTATAGCGGTCGCCCTGTCCGCCCGCTTTCATGGCGGCAGCCTGACGTATGTCCAGAACCCTGTCTATCTCATAGACGGTTCCGTCCTCCCAGATGAGCGCACGCGGAAACATTCTTCCCTCCGGGTCGAAAGCGGCGCGCACGCCGACATAGACCTTGTTCTCCCCCACGGTCTCACACCTTCTTGAGAAAGTCGCCGCTGGCCATCAGCGGAGGCTCTATCATGCCGAAGCCTCTGCGCTTCATCAGCCTGAACTTGAAATCGAGCATTTCCGGCGGAACTCCAAGAGAGGCCGCGGCGCCAAAAAAAGAAATGTCGTCGTTCAAAAGGGCAATAACGTCGGCGTCGCTCATCAGATAGTCCGCGGCGAAAATGTTTGCCTCGTACTCCTTCGCGCTCGCGCTGTCGAAAACGGCAAAGTCGTGGAAAGCCGCGCTGCCCCCCGAGGCACAGTGCAACACCGCGTGGGCGAGTTCGTGCATCAGAATGACCCTCTGAATCTCCGGAGTTAAATCCGAATTCACGGTTATGTGTTTTCTGCGGCAGACGGAAATAAAGAAGCCCTTGCAGCAGCCCTCGTAAGCCCCCATCGGCTCATACCTCACGATGACGTCCATCGCCTCGGCCAACTCCGCGGGCTCAATTTCCCCGTATTCCTTTTTTATGCGCACGACCTCGCTCAGCACATGATCGTTTTTCACCGGCCGTCACCTCCCCCGAAACGTCAAAGCGCCGCTACTTATGTCCGTAAGTTCTTCTGGCGGACTCCTTGCAGTCTATATAGGCCTTCATGACCGCCTGGAAAAAGGCGTCCTTTGCCTCCTCCGACAGGTCTCCCCCGGCAAAAAGCGCGGCGTTCTCGCGCAAAAGCGCCTCAACATCCCGTGCCGGCCTTGCCCCGTACCTTCTCCGAGCTTCCTCAATGTATTCCATGCTCTCCCTGCCGTAAGCCGTGTCCTCAACCTCGTCGCGGCTCAGATACTCGGGCGTCACGTCGAGCGCTCTGGCAAGCTTGTAGAGCTGCGCGGGCTGCGGCAGCCTCCCGTCCGTCTCGTAGGAGGTGACCGTTCTCTTCCCTATCCCCGCCCTGACGCTCAGCTCGGCCTGAGTGAGCCCCAGTTCCGCCCTTCGGGCTATCAGCTTTTCCCGAAATGTCTTCATGCTTCTACCTCCGAAATGTATTGCTTGTTATTGCGTTATTCTCTTGACATTATTGCGTTTATTTGCTATTATTTCTGTGGGGTATATATAGCAACTACTAGCAATCTTGACTGTATTATACCCGCACTTAACCCGATTGTCAAGACATTATTGCGGTATATTGCGTTATTTGAGAGGAGCTGTAGGATGAGCGGCAGGGTAATACTCCACAGCGATATGAACTGTTTTTACGCCTCGGTCGAGATGATGCTCCATCCGGAGCTGCGGGGAAGGGCGCTGGCTGTCTGCGGCTCTACGGAGACACGTCACGGGATAGTGCTCGCGAAATCGGAGGACGCAAAGAGGGCCGGCGTCAAGACCGGAATGGCGAACTGGGAGGCTAGGCAGCTCTGCCCCGACCTTGTAACTGTCCCGCCGCATTTCGAGGAATATCTCAAGTGCTCTGGGCTCGCGCGCTCCCTATACCGGCGCTACACCGATTTCGTCGAGCCCTACGGCATGGACGAGTGTTTTCTCGACGTGACGAACAGCACGGAGATTTTCGGAAGCGGCATGGATATTGCGAAGCGTATAAGGCAGGAGATCAAATCCGAGCTCGGCCTAACCGTGAGCATAGGCGTCTCCTACAACAAGGTATTCGCGAAGCTCGGCTCCGACATGAAGAAGCCGGACGCGATCACGCAGATCACTGAAGAGGGCTTTCGAAAGGTCGTCTGGCCTCTCCCCGCCTCCGACCTCTTCTTTGTCGGAAGGGCGACTTCAAAGCGTCTCCGCCGTTACGGAATCAACACCATAGGGGAGCTTGCCTCCGCCTCCCCCGAATTTCTGCATCAGCTCTTCGGCAAAAACGGGCTTGTGCTCTGGACTTATGCCAACGGGCTTGACACTTCGCCGGTCATGGACAGCGATTTTGAAATGCCAATCAAGTCCATAGGCCACGGCATAACCTGCGTAAACGACCTGAATGATGAGGAGAAGGTCTGGCGCGTCTTTCTTGAGCTCTCTCAGGACATCGGCCACAAGCTGAGGATGAATTCTCTCAGGGCCGGCGGCGTGCAGATATTCGTAAAGGACAGCGCTCTGAGCGTCGAGCAGTTTCAGGGAAAGCTCCTCCGCGCTACTGTGGACCCGCGGGAGATAGCCCGGAAAGCGAGAGAACTTTTTGATAAAAACTACAGCTGGGAAAAGCCCGTCCGCGCTTTGACCGTAAGGGCGATAGAACTGCTCGGCAGCAGAGAGGCGGAGCAGCTCGATCTCTTCTCCGATCTCTCGAAGACAGAGCGCAGCGAGAGACTTTTCGACTGTGTGGAGGAGATACGCGGGCGCTACGGCAAGCGCGCGGTCTATTCGGCCTCGCTGATGCTGGGCGAGCGAAACCTCCCCGCTTATCGCGACCACGAGCTCATCCTTCCGGGCATGTTCGTCAAATAAATAAATGCCCATCCGACAAGGACGGGCATTTATTAGTTTAACGGATCAGCTGAAGAACTTTGCGCGGACTTCGTCCGCCGGCATCTCCGCGCCGGTGAAGAGCTTGAACGCCGCCGCGCCCTGATAGAGCAACATTCCCGTTCCGCCTATCGGAGTGCAGCCCGATTCCTTCGCAATGCGGAGGAACTTCGTCTCCTTCGGATTGTAGACCGTGTCCGTGACGATAAGGCCTTTTCTCAGCACCTTGGCCGAAGGTATCGGCATGATATCGACATCCGGAGCCATACCCGCTCTCGTGCTGTTTGCAAGGATATCGCTCGCCGCTATGCATTCTGCGAGCCTTCTCTCATTGGCGAGATCGTAGACTCCAACCTTGCAGGAGGGCACGGCCGCGCCGATATTTGCCGCTGTCTGTTCCGCTCTCGGAAAAAACGGGTCCCTTAGATTGAAAACATAAATCTCTTTTGCGCCGGAAAGCGCACACTGAACGGCTATAGCCGTCCCCGCGCCGCCAGCTCCCAGTATAGTGAGCGTCTTTCCTTCGACTTTTATGCCCTCGGCTCTAAGATTTTCGACATAGCCTATGCCGTCGGTGTTGTAGCCTATCCAGCGTCCGTTTTCGTTGACCGCGGTATTGCAGGCACCCATCAGCTCCGCCGCCGGGCTCACCTTATCGAGATATTCTATAACCGCAGATTTGCAGGGCATCGTTATATTGATGCCTCTGTAATTCATGCTCCTGACGCCCTTCATCGCGTCGCCAAGCTTTGAAAGTGTCACATCAAACGCGACATACACGCAGTCAAAGCCAAGCTTCTCAAAGCAATAATTGTACATTGCCGGCGAGCCGGAATGCGCGACTGGCGAGCCCAGCAGAGCAAGTGTCTGCGTTCTTCCCGAAATACGATTATCCATTATTATGATCATTCCTTTCGCTGCTCTGAAGTCACAGGACGACCATGAAAAGGGATGACCATCCTGTGCGTTTTTCGCGTTTGTCCTTAACGGGCGGGCATAACGCAAAACTATCATACTCACTGCCTCCCAGGCCAAAAGGAAACAGGCAGGCGTGCGGACGTGTTCAACGTTCCGTGGCACACCCGCCTGTTACTGTTACCGAGTCTTATTCGGCCTCGGACACTTTGCTGAAAACACTTACGCCGAACCACTTGTTATAGTTGACAGAGAGATAGATCATGAAGATCAGGCCCACGACAGCCATTGCGAGGTTGATGAGAAGGTTAGTGAGTGAAGCGCTGGCTTCGCCTGTACCGCCGATCAGCCAGGACTGGATATAGGGGATGACATAGGAAGCAAGACCCATGAAGGTGTAGTAAATTCCAAGGTTGCGGCCCTTATTGCCCGGATGCATCTCCTGCATCAGAGATACGCCGCACTGGAGAGCGCCGCCCGCGGCAAAGAAGCCGATCAGGAAGGTCGCGACTGTGACCATCGCGGGAACGTGGATGAGGCAAACGAGCGCATAGCCGACGACCGAGCCGGCAAGGTCAATGAGCAGGACCGTAAGCGTGCGCCAGCGAAACTTTGCCATGAATATGCTCCAGATGAGGACCGCTATCAGGGAACCAGCCGTAAAAACGGAGGTGAGGGACGCTGCCGCCATATCCGACATATGAATATATGTCTGTCCGAAAGCCTTGATATACTGCTGTGCGGAATACATGGTGGCCATCGCGATGAAGCCGTAGAGAGCGCAGCCGACAACAACAAACTTCGGGGGCTTGACCTTGAAGCGGGACTCGGCCTTCTTGGCATCCTCGTCGAGTATGCGATTCTTCTCGGCAAGCTGCTTCTCGTATTCGGCCTTCATTACCGGATCGGTCTTACGCAGCTTCATCTCTTCATCATAGGAGTACGGAGCAATAAGCACGAATACCAAAACGATGAGGGACATTATCATCGGGATAATGATGCCGACATGCCAGTTTCCGGCCTGAGTGAGGGATACGACGAGCATCGGGTAGATGAGTCCGGAGATGGAGATGACACCCTTTATCAGGATAACGGCGGTGCTGGGGGATTTGGTCCAGCTCTCCTGAACTGCTGCGTAGCAGGAACCGTCGAAGCAGCTCGTCGCGGCACCAAGTGCGAACGCGCAAACGCATGCGACCGAGAAGCTATGGGTGACAAGAAGACCGACAAAACCGAGGAAATACATGATTGCGCCCAGCGCGTGCATTTTTTTGCGTCCGATCTTGTCGGAGACCTCTCCGCAGACCCAAACCGTCAGGAATTTTGCAAGTCCGGTATAGGCGATTGCCGCGCTTACGGCTGCCGCTCCGGCTTTGGCATCAGTGAAACCCCACTGAGCGAAAAACATTGCCTTGTTCGAGCTCAGGGCAATCGCCATGATACCATGGGTCAGGTACGCCATGTAGACGGCGGCCAGAGTCCAGAGGTACTTTTTTGCTCTCATTAATAATTCCTTCCTCTCTGATGTTTGTTTTATTTCAGCGCTTTTTTGCCAACAACCGCGCCGGAATCCAGATATTTATTAATGGTGTCCTCGCCGTATCCGAGTTCACGCATTACCTCACATGTGTCCGTTCCCTGAGCCGCACTGACTTTGTAGCCGGGTTCGGGGTAGGATTGGAACTTTACCGGGTTTGTCGCTATGTTTCTCTTTCCGGAGGGACAGTCGAGCTTCGTCATGATTCCGTTTGCCCAAACCTGCTCGTCGTCGTACATATCCATTGGCTCATAGCAAGCCTCACAGGGCAGATCATTATCCTTGAATATTTTCAAGATCTCCGCTCTTGTGAATTTTGAAATTGCTTCGTCGAGTACCTTCACGATATCGCTGTTTAGCTTCTTTTCATTCAGACGGTCGCAGTTGCTGTATAATTCGTTGTCCACAAGATCCGGACGCCCGACAAGCGTCATTACCTTGTTGTAATCCCTGTCGTACTGCGGGGCGCAGAGAGCGACCCATTTTTCGTCCTTTGTGCGAAATACGTTGTTCGTCGGACAGATGACTTCGGTGCGGCTTTTGGGATATTTGTTTCCGTACTGCGCGGAAACGACACCCGTGCTGAGCATGAAGACAGCCGCGTGGTGCAGGCTCACGGTCACCTTGTCTCCCGATCCCGTGCGGTCCCGGTTGAATAGAGCCGCGCAAATGCCGGACGCCATACACATCGAGACCTGAAAATCGCCAAAACCGTTTGTCGGTATCATCGGGGCGTCGCCTTTGTTGACCGTCGTCCCGAACACGCCGCCTCTCGCCATGTAGCAGGTCACGTCAAACCCGGCCGTATCCTTCTCGGGGCCGTTCTCACCGTAGCCGAGGCAATGCGCGAATATGAGCTTTGGGTATTTCCCTTTTAAAGAGTCATAGTCAAGGCCCAGCTTGACCAGAGATTTTGTGCGAATATTGGTTACAAACACGTCGGCTTCCGCAAGAAGCTTATGCATGACCTCCATACCGCCCTCGTTCTTGAGGTTCAGCGTTACAAAGCGCTTATTCATATTCGACATATCAAAGCCTAGGTTTTCGTCGTCCTCATAGGGCATTCCGAAAACTGCGCCCTGGGTTCTGCCCGGATCGCCCGAGGGGGATTCGACCTTTATGACATCCGCGCCCCACTCGCCGAGTACGCGCGAGGTCGTCGGTGCTGCGAGGAAGGTTGTTAGATCGACGACTTTAATTCCTTCTAAGGGTTTCATCAGCATTCATCTACCTGTTTCTTTTTGATTTGCCGCCGGGCGCTTATATACCCGCGCGCCCGGCGGACCTGACGGAGGGATTTTTTCCGGCAAATTTAATTTATTCGCAGTCGTCCAGATAGTCGATCACGCCGTCTCTCTTCTCAAGGCCGCGGAACGCGGTAAGACGCTGAACGGTGCGGGGGCCTTCTTCGAGCCACATTGCGCGGCAGTCGCGGTACAGACGTTCAACAGGGCCGTATTCGCAGTCTTCGAAGTAGCCGATGCCGCCGAATATCTCGAGCATTGAGTCGGAGACTGTGCGAACCGTGTTGATAGAGTGGAGCTTGCACATTGCGGCCTTCATTTCGATGTCCTTGCCCGCGTCGTAGTCCTTGGCAAAATCCCAGATCATGAGACGCAGAGCGTTTATCTCGGTACCCATGTCCGCTAAGGTTTGCTGTATGGCCTGACGCTTTATGAGGGGCTTGCCGAAGGTCACGCGGTCCTTTGCACGCTTGATCGTCATTTCAAGCATGCGCTGGGCCATGCCGAGGTTGGAAACCGCGATGTGTGCGCGGGAAACAGACAGGGAATGCATCGCTATCTCGAGGCCCATGCCTTCCTTACCGAGAAGGAACTTCTTGTGGACTCTCATGTTTGTAAAGCGGAGTCCGGCGTGTCCGGCGCCGCGGCAGCCCATCATATGGGGCATCGGAACGATCTCGTAGCCGGGTGTGTGTACATCTACGAAGAATGCGGACAGGCGGCTGTCCTTGTCGGATGTCGGGTCTGTCGAAACGATCAGATAGGTAAAGTCGGAACAATCGGTGTGGGAGATGAGCGTCTTCTCGCCGTTAATAACGTAGTAGTCCCCGTCCTTAACCGCCGTCGTGTGGACGTCTGCTCCGGTGCCGCCGGTCTTCTCGGTAAGAGCGAAGTTCGAATACAGACTCTTGTCCTGAAACTTGTCCATATACTGGGCCTTCAGTTCCTCGGAGCCGAAGTCGTCCAGTATGCGCCAGTCGAGGTCCGCCGCGTGGTGGAGGTGCATGCGCATGCCGCCGGGGCCACGGCTGAATTCTTCCTGAACCATGAGGATCTGCTTCTCTGTGAGACCAAAGCCGCCGTACTTCTCGGGCAGAGCGAAACGGTAGAGGTCGTTCTCTATAGCCAGCTTGTAGAATTCCTTCGGGAAAGTGTTCGTTATCTCGATTTCCTTCTGCATCTCGTCAAAGGGCCCCTCGGCCAGCGCGCGTATCCTCAGCAGATAGTCCTTAAATTCCTGTTTGGTCATTTTCATGGTCGGCACTCCTTATATTTTTCAATTTTTATTATGTCTTAGTGTGTTTTCAAAAATTTGTTTTTATTAAATTCCATGGTTGGTAATAATGCCTTTTGACGTTTTAAGTCTAGTATATATAATCTGAACTGTCCAATTGCTATTCTTATAACGCTCAACAATCAATCCATAGGCCAAGCCTATAAATCACCTTTTGTAGACAAAAAAGCGGTAATATGTCGGGGTATTGACTTTTATACCCTAGAAACACTATACTTGTTTTGGGAACTTTTATTTTTGCTGTACTTGTACGGATGTTATATACAACTCACCGTCCGATTTAGGAGAAGAAACCATGAATCTTTCACAGCTCTATTACTTCCGCAAACTTGCCGAACTTCAGCACTACACCCAGGCGGCCCAGGAGCTCTACATCACTCAGCCCAGCCTCAGCGGCGCGATAGCCTCTCTCGAGTCGGAGCTTGGCATCGCGCTTTTCGAAAAGCGCGGCAGGAATGTTTACCTCACCAAGTATGGAAAGGAGTTCTATCAGTATGTATGCAGCTCCCTTCAGCTTCTCGAGCGCGGCATTGCGGTTGCCAAGGAGCACGCGGGCGCTCTCAGCGGAACTGTGGACATTGGCAGCATCTCTACGATTCAGGGCGACTATCTGCCGATGGTGATCCGCTCCTTCATCTCCGAGAAGGGCAGAAACGTCAAGTTCAGCATACATCAGGAGCAGACGAACGCCATTGTTGAGGCGGTCAAGAGCGGCGTATGGGACATAGGCTTCTGCTCTCCTGTGGAGAATGAACCGGAACTCTTTTTTGTGCCGGTCCTCCAGCAGCCTCTGGTCGTCGTCGTGAACAAAGAGCATCCGCTCGCGAAGGAGACGACACTCACCTTCGGGCAACTCGCAGGTTACGAGCTTCTCTCCTATCACACCGAGCAGCCCATCGGGAAAAAGATTGGTGAGCTTCTTCAAAGCCATGGCCTACGGGCCAGCCAGCAGTACTCAAACGAGCTGGATATGAGCGGCATTGCGTCCATATCGAACAGCGTCGCGATAATACTCCAAACACCGAGCCTACTGCAGTTCCGTGATCTCGTTGCGATTCCTCTGCCAGAGGTACCGGACAATTTCCGTGTTGTGCACATGGCTTTCAACCAGAAGTCTTACAAGTGCCACGCAGTCGAGAGCTTTATTGATTATGTCGCGGCATTCTGGTCTTACTCTCCGAACTCCCTTGGGTGGAGGCAATTTGATTGATTTCAAGCGAAAACAGCCCCATCTCACCATACCAGGCATAGAGCACAAACCCGTTTTTGCAGCGGAAGCTGCACATCTCGCACGGGTCCTTGTCACAGTAGGCATAGGCGTCCTCACCCGCAAGCGCGAACACTGCGGGAGGGCGCTTATTTTCTTTCAGAAAAATATGCTGCCCGCCGCGAAATGTTTGGAGATACAGCCAATCCGGGCGTTTTCCGCTCCAGAAGACCCTAACGCAGTTTTCGTTCAGGCCGCCGACGATGTCATATCTAAGCTCCGAACCGTCCGGAAGCTCCTCCGCCGGACGCGGCGCCAGGCGCTCCATCCTGCTTTCGCAGCAGCTCAGGCCAGTCTCCCGCTTTTCACCGGGCTCAACCCTGATAACATTCCCGCATTCCCTGCAGTGGAAAAACTCCGTGTGCGGTCTGTCCATAAGCGGCTTCGATGTGGCAAGGTAGCGCTGCGGGCCTATTTTTCTCTCTCCGCTCATGTATTTTCACGCTCCTTCCCCATCCGCTTTTTCAGTTCGTCGGCCAACAGGTACTTTTTAATTTTTCCGCTCTCGGTGCGCGGGATCCTGTCTATGATCTCCACTCGCTCCGGCCAGTGGCGCTTGTGTACCTTTTTACTCTGCAGATATGCCGTCAAGTCCGCCTTCGTCACTGTTTGTGCACTGCCGTCGGGGACAAGGAAAGCGCAGATGCGCTCGCCCAGGCGCTCGTCCGGCATACCGATGACTGCGTGGTCGAGGATTCCGGGACAGCCCTCGAGATTGGCGTTTATATCGTTCGAGTTGAGGTTTTCGCCTCCACGGACGATTATGTCCTTTTCTCTGCCGATTATCTTTATATTGCCTTTTGCATCCTGTATACAGAGGTCGCCCGAGTAAAACCAGCCCTCATCATCCAGCACCGAGTCTGTAAGCTGCGGTGCACGGAGGTATCCGACAAAAACATTGGCGCCGCGCGAGGCCTCCTCGCCAATAACACCAGGAGGCACGGGCCTCCTGTTTCTGTCTACCACTCTGACCTCTATGCCGCCCATCGTGCGTCCGGACCACTTTCCGAGGTTCTCCAGGCATTCCTCCGGCCTTACGCAGACATGGGGGACACTCTCTGTCGAGCCATAGCACTCGCAGACCGGTATTTTAAATTCATTCCAGGCGCGGGTAACAAGCTCGGCCGGTACGGGAGCGCCGCCGCAGATGTAAAAGCGCATATGCGGAAGCGATGTGCCGCTCTCCTCGAGCTGTTTGAGTATATCGTAGATAAAGGGCGTCGCTCCCATGGAATAACTGCATTTTTCCTCGTTAATCATCCTCACGGCGGTGTCGCATTTGAACCGCTCCTGCAAAACCAGAGTGCCCCCGCGCAGCATCGGTGAGATAATGCCGTGATGCAGGCCGGTAGCGTGGCTGAGCGGGGCCGGCATAAAGATGCTGTCCCTGTCCGTCAGGGCGAAGGTGTCGTTGAACACCTCCTCGCTGTAAATGATGTTGTTGTGTGTGAACATCGCGGCCTTGCAGCCCTTTGTCGTTCCTGAAGTGCACAGGATCAGCGCGATATCGTCCGGAGAAGCGCAGCAGGGTCTTTCCGGCTTTCCGCCTCCGGAGATCATCTCCGCGATATCTCCTGAGCCCTCGGACAGGGCTTTTTTGTCACCCGGCTCCGCGCTGAGGAATACATGCGCTTCGAGCTTCGGCAGCGCCTGTTCCAGTTCCTTCATCATCGCGGCTCTGTCCGAGCCTCTGTAAGATGTTACGCTTATGTGCATGCGGCTGCCGAGCATGGCGAGGATATCCCTCAGCTCATCCTCCACGAAGCACATGCCGAGCGGCGCGGGTATGGCCCCCAGCTTCAGACAGGCGAGCAGGACGGCGACGAACTCATACCTCGGAGTAATTTGAAAGCTCACAACATCGCCGTACCCAATGCCGAGTTTTCCGAGCGAAAACGCGATGGCGTCCGCCTCAGCATCCATCCTGAGATAGGTCAGCCGTCTGCCGCGGTCGTCGACGACGTACTCCTTTCCGCCGAATGCGGCAACGGTACCGTTCCACCTGTCGATAAGCGTTTTGTTTTTCCAGTAGCCCAGCTCCTCATACAGGCGCTTTCGCTCCCCATTGATTTTAATTCCATTCAAATTAAAGCCGCCTTTCCGGAAGGAGTACGGGCTTACTTATATTCCTTCTCCAATGCTTTCGCGATAGTCAGTCTCTGTATCTGGTTCGTCCCCTCAAAAATCTGGAATATTTTCGCGTCGCGCATCAGCTTCTCCACAGGATATTCCTTGCTGTAGCCGTAGCCGCCGAAAATCTGCACCGCGTTCGAGGTGACCTCCTGCATGCAGTCCGATACAAAGGTCTTTGTGATAGCTCCCTCTTTCTGAACGAGCTGTCCGGCGTCCATGAGCTTCATGGTGTTGTTGACAAGGCAGCGCGAGGCCTCGATCTTGATCGCCATGTCCGCGAGCATCTGCTGCACCATCTGGAACTTCACAAGCGGCTGGCCGAACTGCTCGCGCTGCGTTGCGTAGGCCATGGCCTCGTCGAGAGCCCTCTGCATGATCCCGACCCCCAACGTCGCAATAAACGCGCGAGAGAGGTTCAGCGCGTTGAGTGCTATATGGAGGCCAGCTCCCTCTTCCCCGATACGGTTCTCCGCCGGTACGCGGACATTGTCGAAGATAAGCTCGGTGGTATTCGAGAGACGGAAGCCCATCTTTTTCTCGTGCGCACCGACCGTCAGGCCTGTGCTGTCCCTGTCGATCATAAAGGCAGAAATGCCCTTGTTCCCAGCAGCCGGATCCGTTTTGAAAAAGCTGACGTAAATACTTGCGCACTCTCCGTTTGTCGCGAAGGTCTTGGTCCCGTTCAAAACATAAAAATCACCGTCACGCACCGCGGTGGAGCGCAGGGCCCCTGCGTCTGAGCCGGCTCCGGGCTCCGTTATCGCAAAACACGCAAAATTTCCGGGGACAACGACGTCGGCAAATTTTCTTGCCTGCTCCGGCGTACCCGCAAGAATTACGTTCCTGAGCGCCACGAAATTCGTGACGATGGTGTCGGCGTATCCGGCGTCAACCTTTGCAAGCTCTTCGAAAACCATCGCCGTGGTCTCGTAGCTCATGCCCTCGCCGCCGTATTCCTCCGGAATTTCAAGCAGATGCAGGCCCATGTCTATTGCGGGCTTGAAAAGCTCCGTCGGGCAGAAGCCATTTTCGTCACACTCGGCCACATGTGGCTTTATCTCCTTTTCCGCCATGTTCCTGACCATTTCGATCAGTTCTTTCTGGTCATCGGTATAGATCAAACTCATTTTTTCCATCCTTCCTTGTAGGTTTAAGCAAAATTATGCCTTTCGTACTGTTAAAACTATATCATTTCGGTCCCCCAAGCTCCAATCGGAACTGAAATCAGCTCTCGCGGCAATCAATAGCTACAGCCTATATTATTAAATCCGTCTTTTTTAACTGCTTCGGCGCAGTGGGACATTATATTATGCACAAGGTATAAAAAGTGCGCCCTTTCCTTTATTGGAAAGGGCGCGTAAAAATTTTACTTGCCGCTAGCTTGTCGAGGGGCCGACCGGTGAACTCGTCAGCGTGCCTCCATACATGCCGGAGCCGGTGACTACTACTCTGATATAATAGCCGAGATCGGAGGATATCGGGACATATGTTCTGTTTGTCGCGCCAGGAATGTTCTCGTAGCTGCCGTTCGCTGTCGCGCATCTCTGCCACTGATAAGTGAGGGTTGCGCCGGAAGGCGACACCGTACCGGACGTGAGCGTGTTCCCGACCTTTGCCGTTCCCGTGATGCCGCTCAGCGATGAAATCGCGGTCAGCGTCCCATGATCTATCTGGTTGGGCAGCCATGCACTGGTAATAGTTCCCGTATAGGCTCCCGTACCCGTAACCGTGACACGGATAGTACTGCCGCTGTAAGAACTGTCAATGGTGAAGGTATTCGAAGTAGCTCCGCTTATATTTCCGGATAAGTTGTAATTCCAGTCACCGCGCTGCCACTGATAGGTGAAAGTCGCGCCAAGCGGAAGCACTGTTCCGGCTATCAGCGTATTATTGTCGTATGCCGAGCCGATGATATTCGAGATCGAGGTGAGCGGACAGGCCGCGACGGCAACGTTTGTGGGTAAGCTTATCGCCGTTCCGGAGTAAGTTCCGCAGCCTGTCGCCCGGACTTCGATGTAATCCTCGAAATCGCTGGCCGTCAGAGTATAGGTGCTGGACACAGCTCCCGATATCGGTGTGTAGCTTCCGCCCGAGGTTGAGCATCTCAGCCACTGGTAGGTCACCGTTGCGCCGCTCGGAGTAATGGCGCCTGCCGTCAGTGTCTGACCGACCTGGGCTGTTCCGCTTATCGAGCCAATAGCCGTAATCGGCGTGGCGCTGCCGCTTATGACAGGCCCGGTCGGCGTGCTGACCGCAGCACCCGTGTATGCTCCGGTGCCCGTAACCGTTACGCGCAGATAATTGCCGACGTCTCCCGAACCAATGATATATGTGCTTCCTGTTGCGCCGCTTACGTTCGTAAACGTTCCGTTCGACGTGGCGCAGCTCTGCCACTGATAGGTCACCGTTGCGCTGGCCGGACTGATCGTTCCTGCCGTGAGCGTCTGTCCCTGAGCGGCAGTTCCGACGATATTGCCAATCGACGTTATCGCGGTCGTAGTTACCCGACTTGTCGGGGCACTGGTCAGCGCTTCCGAGTAAAAACCTGAGCCTGTAGCCACAACCTCTATATAGCAGCCGTAATCGTCGGCTGTCAGCGTATAGCTGCCTGAGGTCGCTCCGGGAATGATATTGTAGCTTCCGCCGGAGGTAGCACATCTCTGCCACTGATAGGTCGCGGATGCGCCCGATGGAGACAGCGCGCCAGCTGTCAGTGTTTTTCCTACGGCGGCAGTGCCCGTAATCGTACCCATGCCGGTCAGGTTGATCGACGTAGAACCGACTCTCTGCGCTGTCAGATTGCTGTATACGGTTCCTATATATGAGCCCGTACCGTCAACTTTAACTCTAAAGTATTTGTAGTTGTAATCATTAAGTAAGGTAAACGAACTCGAATTTGCTCCTATTACATCGGTGAAGTTAACTCCATCCTCTGTATACTGCCACTGGTAGCGCACCGTTGCGCCCAAAGGCGTCACGGTTCCTGCGGTGAGAGCCTTTCCGGGGCAGGTATTGCCTATTATTTCGGAGATTGCCGTAAGCGGGTAAGCTGCGACTGATGCGGTCGGTGAGCTTGTGGCAATGCCGGAATAGCTGCCGGAGCCGGTTGCCCTGACTTCGATGCAATAGCCGAAGTCTCCGGGCGTCAGGGTATAACTGCCCGAGGTCGCCCCGGAAATACTCGAATAAGTACCGCCCGAAGTGCCGCATCTCATCCACTGGTAAGTAACGCTTGCGCCCGACGGCGATAAGTCTCCGGCATACAGCGTCTGACCGACGACTGCGGAGCCGATTATCGAACCAATAGCTGAAATAGGTGTAGCGCTGCCGCTTACGACGGGACCGATGATATTGCTTGTTGCTGTACCGCTGAACGAGCCGTATCCCGTTGCCAACACCTTGAAGAAATTACCGGTATTGCCCGTACCGAGGGAATAGGTGTTGGAAGTCGCTCCGCTTATATTGCTGTAAGTTCCGTAAGCCGAAGACGATACCTGCCACTGATAAGTGACGGTTGCCGCCGCGGGGGTCAGCGTCCCGGCGGTCAGCGTCTGATTTGAGGCGGCCGTTCCGACTATGTCCCCGATCGCTGTCAGCACTCCGCTCGTCACCGGGCCGACAGGTGAATTTGTAACCGTTCCCACATAGTTACCGGAGCCTACGGCTGTCACTTTTAAATAATATCCGCAGTCGGAGCCCGTAAGCGTATAGGTGGCATTTGTCGCTCCGGCGATGCTCGTATAGGTCCCGCCGGAAGTGCTGCATTTATACCACTGATATGTCGCCACCGCATATGTCGGCATCAGTGTCCCGGCGGTAAGCGTCTGTCCGACCTGAAGCGTACCCGTAGTTGCCCCTATCGCCGTAACCGCTGTCGTTCCGGTTCCCAACTTGCTTATCGTCGCCGCGCTTGTGATCGTCCCGGTAAAAGAGCCCGTTCCGGTCGCTCTTACCTTGAAATAGTCGTTGTTATATTGGGTGGAACTGATGTAGTATGTACTTGAAGTTGCGCCTGGGATATCCGTCTCTGCCCCGGTGTTGCCGTTGACGCTTATCCACTGGTAGGTCACAGTCGCGCCTGCCGGCGTCACTGTTCCGGCCGTCAACGTCTGACCCACAACAGTATTGCCGATAATATTGGATATTCCAGTTATGGGGACATTTCCAACGGGCCCGACCGGGCCGCCGGTGACCGTTCCGGAATAGCTGCCCGTACCCGTTGCCTGAAGCTCAAAATAATGTCCGCTGTCGCCTGAAGATATTGTGTATGTTGAAGACGTGGCTCCAGAAATCGGCAAATACGTGCCGTTGGAGGTCGAGCAGCTGAGCCACTGGTATGAAGCCGTCGCTCCGGACGGCGTCAGGCTGTCTGCGGAAAGTGTGCTGCCGATATAGACCGAGCCGCTGATTCCGACACTGCTAAGCGGCGTCTGTGGAAGTCCGGCTATCGGGCCAAACGCGCCGCTTGTGACCGAGCCGTTAAAATTTCCGTTGCCTGAAGCCTGCACCACCAGATACAGCCCCTGATAACTGTCCGGTATTGTGTACGAAGCGGAGTTGGCTCCGGAGATTGCCGTGAACGGCCCCGCTGTCGAGCTGCCGACCATCCATTGATAGGTAAGTGTGGCGGCCGCGCTTGTCGGAGTCACCGCTCCGGCGCTCACGGTCTGTTCGACCTGGGCGGAGCCGCTGATTTTGTCTATCGAGGTCAGCGTAAATTCGGTATTGGAGGATGCCGCAATTGTATATATTGCGCTGAGAGAGTATTTTGCAAGCGTCGTTCCGGAGGGCATAACAAAGGACACGGCAAAACTTATCAGCAGCATCGCCGCGATCAAAACGTTTGGAATTCTCCCGCTATGTTTTCCGCATATCATTTCTTACACCTTCCCCATTATAGTTATTTTATTATTTTACTATTTTTGATGCCGTATTTCAATGTATTTTTTTATGAAAAAGGTACTTTTGTGCATCTTAAAATTATTTATTGAATTTATGGCACAGAAAGCAAAATATTTAATGCCAAAACGGCTTTTTTCTTGAATTATACTTTTTATATTTTATTTTTACAAATTCTGTGATACTCTGAAAATCAGTTTCCAATATTTTTTTGAGGGTGATAAACATGGCTCAATCGGCCAAACAGGCGCTGGCGCAGCTCCGCAGCACGGCAAATTTTCAGTGGTACACCATACCCGTGATTATCTTTGTTTTCTATGTTTACTCGGTCGAGGTGGAGAAAAGGAACTGGAACGTGCTGTTTGCCGGACTTGCGTTCTGGGGAATGGATGTGTTCAACGAGATTTGGAACGGACTTGTTTTCCACTTTACGAATTTTGCGCCGGTATGGGGCACGCCCACGAAATGCTCGTATGAAATTTTTATCGGGCTGAACCTAGAGATAACGCTCATGTTTCTTGTCGCCGGGATAGCCTGCGCGAAGATGCTGCCGAAGGACAAGAAGGCGAAGATTCTGGGTATCCCTAACCGCGTCTTTCTGGCTGTATTAAATTCCGCGCTCTTTTGCCTCGTCGAGTGCGTACTCAACCACATCGGCGTCCTCTCTTGGGAATACTGGTGGTGGCAGGCTAAATTTCCCTACCTCCTCTTCCTCATCGGTTATATGCCTTTCCTGACGGCCTGCTACTGGGTGCACGACATGGAGTCCCTAAGGAAAAAGCTCGCCGCCGTCGGCACGATATTCGGGGTCGACGCGCTGGGCATAATCGTATTCCAGTACATATTGAACTGGATCTGATTTCTGCCTCTTTCCGCACAATATAGTTGTCATATGGGACATCCCCTTTTTCATAGGATATGATACGGAAACAAATTTCCGGGAGGGATGTTTTTTGAGAGAAAACATAGAGGAAAGAGCCTGTGAGCTGGCAAATTACATAATCGAGAACAAATCGACCGTCCGCGCTACGGCAAAAAAATTCGGCGTATCGAAGTCCACGGTGCATAAGGACCTTACCGAGAGGCTTTATTACGCAAACAAGCCGCTCTATGGAGAGGTCAAGGAACTGCTCGAATACAACAAATCCCAGCGCCATATCAGGGGCGGGATCGCCACGAGAAAAAAATACAAGGGCGAATAAACAAAACCGCGGAAGCACTGCGCTTCCGCGGTTGCTTATTAACTTGTGCGAGCGAGTCTGTAAGCCGGGTTCTGTCTTAAACGACCATCTATCTAAGCGTACCGTTGCCGGTATGCTTCAGCCACCTCCAGAGGACGGCCGGGCCGACCATATGTCCTCACCACGGTGTTGCTCCGGATAGAGTTTACAGCGACGGTCTGTTCCCAGCCGTCGGGTGAGCTCTTACCTCGCCTTTCCACCCTTACCGCGTTGCTTCACACCAAATGGCGCACGCTCCGCGGCGGTATATCTCTGTTGCACTTTTCCTGAAGTTGCCTTCGGCGGGCGTTACCCGTTATCCTTGCCCTATGGAGCCCGGACTTTCCTCACGCACAGGCTTTCGCCTTATGCCCGCGGCCGTTCGGCTCGCTCGCTGATAAATTCTACAACGCATTTTTACGCTTGTCAAACTTTTTTATTACATTATCAGAAATTACGCTTTGAAGAGAATATTGGCTTCACAAATTTAATGAAGCAGAGTATACTATTCCTATATAATATGATTGGGGGTTATGCTTACGGAAAAATACGATATTTTTGCTGACATTTCCGAAGCATACCGCTACATGGGCGGAGGCGGCGAAATGGACGAGCGCACAAAAGCAGAACTTCTCGACGCCGCTTCGCTCGTACACGAAAACGCGCGGCCCGGCGTCGTCATAAAGGCTTGCGAACTCGACAGGGGTGGCGGCCTCGCGCTTAAAGGCACCTGTCTCAGGCTCGAGGGGAGAGCCGTCGAAGCTCTCCTGCACGGCTGCGGCAGCTGTGTGATCTTCTGCGCGACGATAGGAAGCGGTGTGGACGCGCTCATAAGAAAATGGGAAATAAAGAACATTACCTTTGCCGCGATGCTCGACGCCTGCGGAAGCAGCGCTGTCGAGAGGCTCTGCGACAGCGTGGAAAAAGCCCTCTCGGACGAGTACTCCGCTTCCGGACTTTTTCTGACGGACCGCTTCAGTCCCGGATACGGCGATCTGCCGATAAACCTGCAGAGGGATTTCTGCTCTGTTCTTGATACATCGCGCAGGATAGGCGTTGCTGTAGGCTCCGGCGACGTGATGGCGCCCGTCAAGAGCGTTACGGCTCTCATCGGGATTTCTCCCGCGGAACAAAAGCACAGAGTTTCAGGATGCGGAGGCTGCCCCGCTCTGGAAAGCTGTAAATTCAGAGAAAACGGAGTGACCTGCTATGGACAAGCTCTTTGAAAGCGAATTTGTCATACTGGACGGTGCTATGGGCACGATGCTCCAGCGTTTTGGCCTCCCTGTCGGCTGCATTCCGGAGCTTTTCACGCTTTCGCACCCGGAAATACTCGAAAGCATTCACAGGGCATACATCGAAGCGGGAAGCACCCTCGCCTACACCAACACCTTTTCTTCCAACGCTTACAAGCTCGCCGGAAGCGGGCACAGCGTCGAAGAGGTTGTCACGGCTTCGGTATGCGCCGCAAGGAGAGCCTCATGGGACAGAGTTCCCGTTGCACTCGACATAGGGCCTATCGGCGAGATGCTTGAGCCCTCGGGGACTCTTTCTTTTGAGAAGGCTTACGGGCTCTTCCGAGAGACTCTTATCGCGGGGGAAAAGGCGGGGGCAAACCTTGTAGCCTTTGAAACCTTTTCTGACCTCGCGGAGCTCAGGATCGCGGTACTGGCGGCGAAGGAAAATACAAAACTCCCCATATTTGCGACGATGACCTTTGAGGAAAGCGGCCGCACCTTTGCGGGAAGCCTTGCCGAATGCTTCGCCGAAACCATGACGGCGCTCGGTGTCGACGCCATCGGCGTAAACTGCTCGATGGGGCCGAAACGGCTCATGCCGATTATACGCAGGATTGGAGCCGTCAGTCCTCTGCCGCTTATAGTCAAAGCAAACGCCGGCCTGCCTGACGCAAACGACGGGCACTACGGCATAGACGCTGGGCAGTTTGCGCAGGAAATGGCCGAGTGCGCCGAGATCGGCGTTCAGTTTGTCGGCGGCTGTTGCGGAACGGACCCTGATTATATCCGGGCTCTCAGCGGGATAATGGCCGGAAAAAAGCGCGCCGGCCGCATCATGAATGCCAAAACAAGGCTGTGCAGCGCCTCCAAGCTCGTTTCTGTCGACGGAGTGTGCGTTGTCGGCGAGAGAATCAACCCCACTGGCAAGAAGCGCTTTCAACAGGCTCTGCGTGAGAGCGATTTTGACTACATCGTCAGTCAGGGCATACAGCAGGCCGACGCGGGTGCGGATATACTAGACGTGAACGTCGGCGTACCCGGTCTTGATGAGGCCGGACTCATGCGAAGCTGTGTAAGGAGTCTACAGGCCGTCACCGATCTGCCGCTTCAGATCGATTCAAATGATGTCGGGGCCATCGAGGCCGGTCTTCGCGCTTTTTGTGGCAAGGCCGTTGTCAACTCGGTCAACGGCGAAGCAGAGAGGCTTTCGGTGGTTCTGCCCTTAGTTAAAAAATATGGTGCCGCCGTTGTCGGTCTCACTATGGACGGGCGCGGTATTCCCGAGACTGCGGAGGGGCGCTTCCAGATCGCGAAGCGCATACTGAAGGTTTGTGAGAGCTACGGCATACCCAAAAAGGACATTTTCATCGACTGTCTGACTCTGACCGTTTCGGCCTCCCCGGATTCGGCGGCACAGACGCTCAGCGCTATGCGAATGGTGAAGGAAAAGCTCGGTCTGCACACAGTCCTCGGGGTTTCCAACATTTCCTACGGTCTGCCGAACAGAGAACTCATAAACGGCTCTTTCCTCACGCTGGCGCTTGAGAACGGTCTCGATCTGCCGATAATCAATCCGAACATTTCCTCTATGTCGGACGCAATCTGTGCCTTCAGACTTCTCAAGGGCATGGATAAGAACGCCCAAAGCTTTTTGGAGCGTTATGCAAATGTGGAGAGCGCTCCCGCCTCCTCCGGGGTTGCGGCCGACGATATTTTCGAAGCCGTCGCTAAGGGCCTCAAATCCGAAGCCAGGGCCATCACCTCCCGTCTGCTTGAAACCAGAACCGAGCTTGAGATTGTAAACGAGCTCCTTATACCGGCTCTGGACGCCGTGGGCACCCGCTATGAGAAATGTGAGATTTTCCTTCCCCAGCTTATGCGCTCCGCCGACGCCTCCAACGAGGCCTTTGAGGTAATCAAACAGAGCCTCGCAAAAAAAGGCGATCTTTCGGTCAGTAAGGGAAAGATCATACTCGCCACCGTCAAGGGTGATATCCACGACATAGGCAAAAATATTGTTAAAGCCATCCTCGCAAACTACGGCTATCAAATAATCGATCTCGGCCGCGATGTGCCGCCGCAGAAGGTCGTCGATACGGCACTCGGCGAGGACGTCAGCCTTATAGGACTCAGCGCGCTGATGACCACCACGCTGCCCTCAATGGCTGAGACCGTTAGGGCACTGCGCGCAAGCGGACACAAGTGTGCAATTATGGTCGGCGGCGCTGTCCTTACAGAGGCCTACGCTCTGCAGATCGGTGCCGATTACTACGCAAAGGACGCGAAAGGCGCGGCCGATATTGCTAAGGAAGTTTTGGGATAGGAGATGCCGCTGTGAATTTTCGTGAAAAGCTGAAGCACTGTCCCGTCCTTTTTGACGGGGGCATGGGGACCTACTATGCGGAAAAATACGGAAGCGACCCCGAATACTGCGAGGCTGCGAATGTCAGTAAGCCGGACCGGGTCCTGGGAATACACCGCGAATATATTGAGGCCGGCTGCGAGGCGATTAAGACCAACACCTTCGGTGCCAATACGGAAAGCCTCGAGTGCAAAAAAAAAGCCGTGACCGAAATCATAGACCGCGGCTGGGAAATCGCGCTACAAGCGGTCACCGGCACCACCGTCTCGATATTTGCCGACATCGGGCCTATCCCCCACGTCGAGAACCTCGACAACCTCCCCCAGTATCTTGAAATAGCTGACCGTTTCCTCGGACTCGGGGCGGAGAACTTTCTCTTTGAAACCTTTTCCTCTGCGGACTACCTCGCCGATATTGCCCGGCATATAAAGGAAAAAAGACCTGACGCCTTTATTATCTGTTCCTTTTCCGTCTCGCCGGACGGCTTTACACGCGAGGGTGTTTCAATCCAGAGGCTGCGCAGGGCGATGAGCACAGATGAAAACATAGACGTATTCGGTCTCAACTGTCTCTGCGGGCCGAACCATATGATAAAGCTCGTTCCGGAACTGCTCGGTCAGGGCAAGCCCATTACGGTTATGCCAAACGCGGGCTATCCGACGATGGTCGGCAGCCGTGTCTTCTTCGTCAACAACCCCGACTACTTTGCCAGCGGTCTCACCGATATTGCAGGGCTCGGTGCCGACATCATCGGCGGCTGCTGCGGCAGCACGCCCGAGCATATTGCAAGAGTCCGCAGGCTGCTCGACAAAAAATCCGGCGCGGCGGAAAGCTTTGCGGCCCCGAAGAGAGTTCTTGAGATTGAGAAGGCCGAGAACAGGTTCTGGGACAAGCTCGAGAGTAAAAAGAAGGTCTTCGCCGTCGAGCTCGACCCGCCCGCGAACTCGGATATCCGGGCGTTCATGGACGGGGCGCGGAAGCTCCGCGACGCGGGTGCTGACGCATTGACCATAGCAGATTGCCCCGTTTCCCGCGCGAGAGCGGACAGCAGCCTATTGGCATCGAAGCTTAAGCGTGAGCTCGGGATAGATACCATCCCTCACATGACCTGCCGCGACCGGAATATCATCGCGACAAAGGCCCTGCTCCTCGGCCTAAACATCGAGGGCGTGAACAACGTCCTCACCGTGACCGGCGACCCTATCCCTACGGCCGAGCGCGGAACCATAAAGAGTGTCTTTAATTTCAATTCCATGGTTCTTGCGGGCTTTATTCACGACCTCAGGGATGAATTTATCCGCGGTCCCTTCCGGATATTTGGTGCCCTTAACCTCAACGCCGTGAATTTTGACCTGCAGCTTGCCCGTGCGAAGGACAAGCTTGCGCACGGAATGGACGGCTTTCTCACTCAGCCTGTGCATTCGGAAAGGGCGCTTGAAAACCTTAAAGCCGCCCGAGAGGAGCTTGACACGAAGATACTTGGCGGCCTTATGCCGATTGTTTCGCACAGAAACGCCTGCTATATGAACAGTGAGATTGCGGGGATAAGCATTAGCGAGGATATTGTCGCAATGTACGAGGGTCTGGACCGGGATTCCGCCTCCCGTCTCGCGGTCTCGCTGACCACGGACTTTGCCCGCAGGATGTCGGACTATGTGGACGGCTATTACATCATAACCCCATTCATGCGCACGGACCTGATCACTGAAATAATGGATAATCTCAAATAAAAAGGGAGTATCTGCCGGCGGCAGATACTCCCTTTTTACAATATGATGCAGATAAGTCCGCCGCTGCCTTCGTTCACAATGCGCTGCATCGCGTTCCGCAGCTTCATGCCGGTCTGCTCCGGCATGCGCCTGAGCTTTGCGCTCAGGCCCTCACCCGCGATATCCATCATCGATTTTCCGAATATGTTTGACTCCCAGAGCTTTGTCGCGTCACCCTCAAAATTTTGGAGCAAAAAGCCAAGTATTTCCTCCGAGGCGTGCTCTCCGCCCACTTCGGGCGAGACCTCGGTCTCGACATTGGTTTTCAGCATATGTATCGCCGGCGCTCCGGCCCGCAGCACAACCTTGTATTTTCCTCCCTGTCTTACGATCTGCGGCTCTTCGATCACCATCTCGTCCTGAGAGGGCATCACGACCCCGTAGCCCTTCTCGCGCACGTCCCTTAGCGCCGCGCTCACCCTGTCATATTCGAACTTAATCTTTGAAAGCTCACAGAGCAGCGTTATGAGGTCCCCGTCGTTTTTAATGGGAAGGCCGCTTTCCGTGCTCAGCGTACTGTAATACAGCTCTCTCGGCAGCTCTATTCTTATCGAAAAGCTTCCCTTTCCCATCATCATTTCGCTGACTTTTGCATCGGAGACGTTTTCGATCGCGCCGAGCTTCGCGGCGAGCGCCTGCGCGTCCTTCAGTTTTCGGACATCGCTGGAGGCCTTGGCTATCTCGCTGAAAAGCTCCTTTTTTATATCGTGCCCGTCCGGAAGTGCCTGCACCCACTCCGGCAGATAGACATAGTACTCCTCCGCTGTGAATTCGCGGAGAAGCATATTCAATATTTTCTCGATATCGTCCTCACGCAGTGTCAGGCAATTGACGCAAAGGCAGGCGACATTGTATTTTTCAGACAGCTCGCGGCGCAGATTCTGGGCGTAATCAGAATTTGGCTCCGCGCAGTTAATAAGCAGAAGATACGGTTTTCCGATGGCGTTCAGCTCGCTGATAACCCGTTCCTCGGCTTCGATATAGTTTTCTCTGGGTATGCCGCAGACCGAGCCGTCGGTTGTGATGACGAGTCCAATGGTGGAGTGATCGCGTATCACGCGCTTCGTCCCCTCCTCGGCCGCCTCGGTCATGCTGATCTCGTGATCGAACCAAGGGGTCGCAACCATGCGCTCCTGTCCATCCTCGGTCTGCCCTGTCGCGCCCGGTACCATATATCCGACGCAGTCGATAAGGCGGACGGAAAGCTCCGTGTTCTCACCGATACTGATATGCACCGCGTCCTCCGGCACGAACTTCGGCTCCGCGGTCATGACCGTTTTCCCGGAGCCGGACTGGGGAAGCTCATCCCTCGCGCGCTCCTTCACATAGATATTATCAATGTTCGGGATGACCATGCTCTCCATAAATCTCTTTATGAACGTGGATTTGCCCGTTCTGACGGGGCCGACAACGCCCACATATATATCTCCGCCGGTTCTCAGCGCGATGTCCTCGTAAATTGTGCTGTCAGTCATACCTATTCCCCCTAGAATATTGATATTAATATGTATGGGGATAAGCCGTGATTTATACTGTTATCCCATAAAAAACAGATAGCAGTATAAAAATATTTAGGTTAATGCGGATCTGAGGAAGGGAAACTTCATGCAGACCGAAACGATACGGTTGCCCTTCGGCAGCCTTCTCAGGTCGTTTTCGCTTATACCGCCCGATCTCACCATCATTGTGAAATATAATACGGCGCCGAAGGGAATGGTGAAGAGCACCGCCAGGTCGTTCGTCAGGAGATAACTGCCGCTCACAAGCTTTAAGAGCGCATAGACCAGCCTATAGAAGCCAAGGCATAAAGCCCCCATTATCAGCGCCAAGGCTCCAGGTCTGAGCACATGCTTCAGGGCGTTCTCCTCTTTCTCCATCAGCTTATTTATATAGTACTGGTTTATCGCTATCGAGATCAGCCAGGCGACCGTGTTCCCTATGAGCGCGCCATAAATATTGACCGCATGGATTGGGATTAGGATGTAATTGCAGACGATTTTGAAGACCATGCCGATAAGAAGCGTCGCGGGCGTTATCAGCGGTTTGTCGAGAGCTACGAGCACGCCGGACTGAATCGTCTGTATCGTTGTGATAATTGCCGTCCAGGTTCCTAGGATTATCATCATGGAGCCCGCGTTCTGCGTGGTGTAAATCACCGTCAGAATGGGTTTCGCCAGGAAAGAGATACCCGCGACTATCGGCATAACAACAATGAAATTGAGTCTGTATCCCTCACTGATCTCATATCTGAAATAATCCCTGTCGCCGCGCATTATCGCCGCGGAGAGCGAAGGCATCATCGCCATCACCAGGGGATAGGCAAAAAGCACCGGCAGGGTCATGAGCCGCTGAAACTTCTGCGAATATATTCCGAAAAGCGCGTACGCCTGGTCGGATGTAAACCCGCCCTTCAGCAACATCGGAACGCAGGACCTGGTATCGATAATATTGGCAGCGCTGGTCGCTATGCAGCTGATTATGGCCGGTATTGAAAACATCAGTATACGCCTGAAAACATAGCCCCTTTTGATCTCAGGTCCCGTATACGACTGCCTCGATGTTTCTTCCCCGCGGAATCTTCGGAAAGTAAAAACATACATCACCACGAGGAAAGACATAGATCCGACAGCCGCAAGGACGGTAGCTGCCGCGGAACCGGCCGCCGTATACGTAACCGTGTCCTTATTCGCCTGCTGCGCATAATGGAAAAAGCAGATTTCCAGCAGGGCGGTCATCAGGGAGTTTATTATCTGTTCGATAATCTGTGAGGCCGCCGTCGGCTTCATATTCTGTTTGCCTTGGAAATAACCGCGCAGCGAACACGTGACGGAGGCGAACAGGAAGCTCGGTGCGATGACCATGAACATCAGCTTTGATTCCGGCATGCGGCACCAGTCCGCGAGGAAACCGGCGCCGAAAAAAGTGAGCAAAGAAAATATCAGGCCCAGAGTCAGCGTCATAAAGAACGCGGTTTTAAATATGACCTGACTTCCCTGGTAATCGCCGAGCTCGTCCCTCTCGGAAATAAACTTGGATATGATTACGGGCAGCCCGGCATTCGACAGGGAGTATATAAAGAGATACAGCATTAATCCGGCTCCGATTACGCCGTTTCCGCTGTCGTGCACCAGCATCGCCTGTATCGGGAGATAGACGAATGCCAGTACCTTTGATATAACACTCGCCGCGCTGAGCGTGGCAAATCCTCTTGACGAAGTCTGTCGTCTCATAGACACTCCTGCAATAAATAATCTGAATTCAGCGATCTTCGCCGGTATCCGGCTTCTTAAGCTTTGACCTGATATAGGCAATCAGCGCCGGCAGAAGGGAAACGAACACTATGGCGATGAGTACGGCGCTGAAATGGTCTCGGACCACTTGGATATTTCCGAAGAAATAGCCGGCGGCAGAAACCATCCCGACCCATAATACCACGCCCAAAACATTAAACAACATAAATCTTTTGTACGCCATCTTTCCGATTCCCGCGACGAAGGGCGTAAACTGCCTGACTATGGGGATAAATCTGGACATGATTATCGCCGCGCCGCCGTGCTTTTTATAGAATTCGTTCGCTTTGTCGATGTGCTCCCGTTTGATAAAGCGGCCGTCTGCCTTTGTATATATCCTCCTGCCGAGCCTGACGCCGAAAAAGTAGTTCAGCATTACGCCGAGGAATGCGGCGGCCATGCAAAGCGACACAACAATCCAGATATCAAGAAGCCCCGAAGCCGCGAAGGCGGCGCAGGCAAAGATGAGTGAATCCCCCGGCAGAAAGACGATAAAAAGTCCGGTTTCGCTGAAAATCATTAAAAATACCGCAAGATAGATCATTGGGCCATAGCGTCCGATAAAATCGAACAGAAATTCATCGAGCTGGAACATCAGGGTAAACAGGTTTAAAGAGTTCATTCGTTAATCTCCAATAATAAATGACCGCGAAATCATATTAAGATATATTTGTATATTTTATATCCAATTCTTTAACGGAATCTTTCCAAATTATAAACAGTTTGTGAACCGATAATATTATATACCGTGACTGTGCCGTTCTCCAGCCCGCTGACAAACTTTTCAAACAAATTATTGACATATGCCGATAATGATGCTATACTTCGTTTAGTTAATGGCATATGCCGTTATGACTGCGAATTGGGGCGGTGATATATTGCCGAGACCGAGAAAATGCCGTCGGGTCTGCCACATGCCTGAGAACCGGAGCTTCGGCCCGCTGGGAACGGTTTCCGGCGAAGAACGGGTCATCGAGATGACGGTAGACGAATTTGAGGCCATACGTCTCATAGACCTCGAGGGCTTGAGTCAGGAGGAGTGCGCAAATCTGATGCGCGTTGCCAGAACGACGGCCCAGGCGATTTACAACAGCGCGCGCGTCAAGCTCGCCGAGTGCCTTGTCCGTGGCATCGGGCTCCGTATCGGCGGCGGCGACTACGTCCTGTGCGACGTGGACGACTGCGGCTGCGGCTGTGGACGCTGCCAGAAAAGAAAATTTCAATTTGGAGATGACATTAATGAGTGAAAACTGTGACAAAAGCTGTTCGTCCTGCGGTGAGGACTGCGCCGACAGGGAACAGGATTTCATGGCGGAGCCGCATGAGCTCAGCCATATCGGGAAAGTGATTGCGGTAGTCAGCGGTAAGGGCGGGGTAGGAAAATCTCTAATAACCTCTCTGCTCGCCGTGTCGTCCCAGCGTGACGGGTACAGCACCGCCATTCTGGACGCGGACGTGACCGGTCCCTCTATTCCGAAAGCCTTCGGCCTTTATGAAAAGGCTTCCGGCGACGAAAACGGAATTTTCCCGGTGCTTACGAAGACCGGAATATCCGTAATGTCCCTGAATCTTCTAATGGAAAACGAGTCCGATCCGGTGATCTGGCGCGGCCCTGTTATAGCGGGCGCCGTCAAGCAGTTCTGGACCGATGTCATCTGGGGCGACGTCGACTATATGTTTATTGATATGCCGCCCGGAACGGGGGACGTACCTCTTACAGTCTTCCAGTCCATTCCGGTAGACGGCATCATCATCGTCACAAGCCCTCAGGAGCTTGTGGGCATGATCGTCGAAAAGGCCGTCAACATGGCAAAGAAGATGGGCATACCCGTTCTCGGCATGGTTGAGAACATGAGCTATGCTGTCTGCCCGCACTGCGGCGAAAAATACGAGATCTTCGGAGAGAGCCGAATTGAGGCGGAGGCCGCAAAATTCGGCGTTAAGACTTTTGCCATGCTCCCCTTTGACCCCAGACTCTCAGCCGCCTGCGACGCGGGGGCGATTGAGCTTTTCGAGGGCGGCTGGCTCGACGATATGATGGCAACACTTGAAAAAATATAAGGAGTAACAATGATGAGAATTGCAGTGACATACGAAGACGGACAGATATTTCAGCATTTCGGCAAAACCGAGAAATTTAAGATCTATGATATTAAGGACGGAGCGGTGGTCAGTTCCGCCGTTGTCGGCACGAACGGCAGCGGGCACGGCGCGCTCGCGGACGTTCTGCGGAATCTCAGGGTAGACGCTCTTATCTGCGGCGGCATAGGCGGCGGCGCACAGACGGCTCTCGGTGAAGCCGGCATACGCTTCTTTGCGGGAGTTTCGGGGGAAGCAGACAAGGCCGTCGAGAACTTTCTCACCGGAAAGCTCGAATACGCCGCAGGCGCCACCTGCGACCATCACGAGAGTGAGCATGGCGAGGGTCACTGCTGCGAGCATGAGCATCACGGCGACGGCCACTGCTGCTGAAGCACAGTAAAAGGCAGCTTAGCGGGAATTCGCACAGCCGAGGGCTGTTTATCGCGTCCCTGAACGCGGTAATGGCCAAGCTCGGTCTTGTCGGGCACACCGTACACTGCAGGAACGAAGAACCGAAAAGGTGTGCCGGGGAATTTTCCGATTACATACGGAAACGCCTGAGTGAAAAAAAGATTGCCCTTGTCGGCTATCAGCTGTCCATACTCGAAGCGCTCTACGCGTTCTGGATCTCAATTCCAAGAATATCGGTCAGAAGCGCAGCGGCGTAATCGTCGAGCACGGAGGAAGGGATTACGCAACGGTCGTTCCGGACTGGGCCGACGCCGTTCTCTGCACCGGAAACACTCTCTGCAACGGGAATATGGCGAATTTCATCGATATAGGGAAAGATGTCACATTTTTCGGAATAACTGCGGCGGGCGCATCGGAGATACTTGGCCTTAATAGGCTGTGCCTGTTCTCAACGTAGCGACAGTGTTACCAAACCGACCGAGGCGTCGAAATAGTGAAAAGGGGCTGCGGCAAAATTATTATGCCGCAGCCCCTCGCGTTACTTTAGAATTTTTTGATACTGACCATTTTGCCACCGTCGAATATGTCTTTTTTAATGCCCAGACGGATCAATCGGTCGATTTTTTCCGGATCGGTTACGCAGAAGCCATCAAGGTCCGTTATCCCATGTCCGAAGAGAGTCGGCGCAATCGGGACGGAAGGCCCGACCATGATGACTCGCGCTCCCGGCCTGACGAGCTCCAGAAGCCGTGGGAGCGTCTTGTTTGTGAAGGTCATCCCCGTGATAAATACGAAATCCTGCTCACCCAGAATATATTCGCAGGCGCTGTCCGGATAATCGCCCGGCTGAGTATTGCGTTCAAGTATCGAAAGCTCGCAGACTGGCTCAAGCTGGCTTTCAATATTGGGAAAATGCCCGATCACCGCGACCTTTTTGCCCGCCGCCTCCTCTGAGGAGACGAGGAAGGCATCCTCCTTCACTTCGGCGTCCCCACCTCTCTCCGCGCAGGCCCGCTTGTGGAAGCCCTCCAGGGACCTTATCTTTTCAGGGCTGTTGTAAAAGCAGTTTATCGCCGCCATTCCGAGTGAAGCCTCGATAAAGTTCCAAGATTTCACACAGGAGGCCAAGTCTTTGAGCGCGTCTCCCCTGATATTTCCGCGGTAGATGTTGTTCCTGCTGCGCCCTTTTACCGTCAGGGCAATCCCGACGTTTCCGCCCGCTTTCACCATGCTCCAGTTGCAGCCGACATTAAAATTCTCTACTACTATGTTTTCGGGAATCCCCGCAATCAATTCATCATACAGTTCCCACATTGAGACACCTCGTTTTAACTTTTTTCGGTCATGCGCATTTCAGGCGTCCACGCGCCAGTAAAGCGCGGCAAGCGTCGTATGCACAGTCTCATGAATTATCCCATCAACGGCCGTTTTTTTCAGGTATTCCTCGATTTTGCATTTTTCCTCCCCGGCTAAGCCGTTTGAAGATGCGATTCGCAGCGAGTAATCCCTTACCGCCGTATCCAGCGGAATGTCGTTCTCCCACGTCTCCTTGTCATACTCGACCCTCGGGCAGCCGCCCGAAAGCCAAGCAAGCGAAAACGCGCAGATCAGTGTTTCGTCAAGTTCCTTTCTGTTTCCCTCTGCCCCGATGAGCTTGTTCAGCGCATCAAGCACCGAGTTTGTCTGCCTCGTGGGCTTCACCATAAGCACCCAGCCGCGGCTCGCTTCCGAAAGCTTCAGGAAGGTGTCTACAGAGCAGACAGCCGGAGTCATGTTTGCGAGCACAAGATCGAATTTTTTATTCCAGCCGCACTCCCTCAAGTCCAGAGTATGCCAGTCACCGACCGAAAAATTAACGGCCGAGCCGCGTTTTAAGGCGTTAGCGCGCGCTCGGGCAATCATTTCCTGGGAAAAATCCGTGGCTGTGACGTTGGCTCCCATTGCTTCGAGAACAAAAGCATATCTGCCTCCTCCGCAGCCGACATCGAGCGCCGCGCAGTCCTTTTCCGCCATTTTTTCCCGCTCGATTATTCGCATGGCAAGGCTGCTCCCGGCGTTGGGCAGTTCCATCGATGAAAACTTCTCGGCTCTGCCGTCCCACCACTCTGCGCCCAATTTTGCATTGTGCGTGCTTTTTGGCCAGAGTGCCCTGATCGTATCGATATCCATGTATTTCCTCCAGTCGCTATATCTGGCAGGCGGCGCTGTCTCTGATAAATTCCCTTCCCCGCAGAAGTTCGACTTTAAGGATGTCGCCCTTGTGGTGGATTCCGCAGCCCACCGGCGAAATGAACATTGCGTTCGACGCCAGACATTTGGCCATACTGACCGTTTTAAACGGCAATGGGTGTATCTCATAGCCGTCTTTACCCGAAGTGACCTCAACCCGGCACAGAAAGTCCATATGCGGAGGGCAGCTCATATCCTCGGTAAGGACGCCGCTGACCGTTTCGCGTTTGGAAAGGGGCCGGTGAAGAAAGCGGTCCACAACGGGGCGGAGGCACCAGTCGGCCCCGTAAAAAGCAGCCAGCGTCGGTCCGGGCAGGTTTATCGCGGGTTTTCCGTCTATGACCGCGAGCGCCATCGGCATGCCCGGCGCCGCCGCTATTCTGTGCTGAATGAGCTTTCCCTTTTTTTCGAGCAGCTTCTCGTTAAAATCCTCTCCGCCCTTCGAGGAGCCCCCATTGATTACGACAATATCGGCAAATCTCAGCGCGGCATCAAGGGCGTCGCTCAGCTCCGCCGGTACATCCTCGATGATCGGGAAGAGGATTGGTTCAGCCCCCATCTCTATAAGCTGGTGTTTTACCATAAGACTGTTTGTGTCCACGTTTTTGCCCCGGAAGGGCTTGAGGCCGGCAGGGATAAGCTCGCTCCCCGTCGGAATAAAGGCGACTTTCGGCTTTCGGTAAACTTCAACCAAAGTTATCCCGCCCATTATAAGCGCGGCAAGGTCCGTCGGGCGTATCGGCAGGCCGGCTTCAATAAGAAGCTCTCCCGGTTTAAGCGTTGATCCTGCGGAGCGGACATTCATGCCCGCAGTAAACTGAAGCTCGGGATTCAGCGCGATTTTTCCGTCTCCGAGCGTCACATCCTCAATTCTAATAACGCTGTCATAGCTGTCGTCGAAATCGTCACCGGTATCCGCGCGGATAAAATCCGAGTCTTCTATCCATTTGGATGTGTCCGGCAGAGCCGAAGCGAAGGCGGCGCTTTTGACCGCGACCCCGTCGCACATGGACGCTCTGTAAACCGGAAGCGTATTCACAGAACGATATTCTCTGGCCGTAATGCGTCCCACAGCCTTATCCAGCACAGCCAGTTCCGTCTCTTCCGCCGCAGTCCACTCCCTGAAAAAATCATCCAGCGCCGTTTCTCTTCTCGGCATGTCTCTCATAAAAATACCTCCCTTAAAACTCTCTTGACGTAATATCCATAAACAGGGCCTCCAGACGATCGTCGGAAAGCGGTGTGGGTATCGTAAAACGCCTGTTGTTTTCAAGTCTATCGGCCAAGTCCCGGTACACGGAGGCCTGCCGGCTGTCGGGCGCATAGGCCAATACCGTCTGCTTCATGATCTCTGCGTGCTGAACGATATTGTCCCGCGGGATAAAAGTGAGAAGCTGTGTGCCGAGTTCCTCTGCAAAGGCTCTGACAAGTTCCAGCTCATCATCCACATTGCGGCTGTTGCAGATAATTCCGCCCACGCGGACACCTCCCGAATCGGCAAATTTCATGATTCCCTTGCAGATGTTGTTCGCGGCATAGAGTGACATCATCTCTCCGCTCGCAACGATATAGATTTCCTTTGCCTTACCCTCGCGTATCGGCATGGCAAAGCCTCCGCAGACGACGTCGCCCAGAACGTCGTAAAAGACGTAATCGAGACTTTCCTCATAAGCGCCGAGCTTTTCAAGCAGGTCGATCGCCGTGATTATTCCTCTTCCCGCGCATCCGACACCCGGCTCCGGACCCCCGGCTTCGACGCAGCGTATCCCGTCTGCGCCAATGTGCAGAATATCCTCCAGCCTTACCTTCGAGGGGTCGCGAACCCGCCGAAGCTCCTCCAGTACCGGGTGCTTTATTCTGCCTCCCATTATCAGCCGCGTACAGTCCGCCTTTGGGTCGCAGCCGACCAGCAGCAGCTTTCTGCCTCTTTGCGCAAGCGCGGCCGACAGATTCTGAACAGTGGTCGATTTACCTATCCCACCTTTGCCGTAAATAGCTATTTGTCTCATTTTGAAAGCTCCTTAAAATGATTCCGCAATATGCAGGTCCTCGGCACAGGTATTGCGCTCATCGTGCTCGGAAAGAGTGCACAGGATTTTCCGGAGCAGATGCAGGCAGCCCTGATAACCCACGACCGGCGTCAGGTATTCGAGCGGGCGATCCGTTATCGGAAAACCGACGCGCACAAGCGGGATATCGAACTTCCGCGCCAGTATCTTTCCTCTTGAACCGCCTACGAGGAGATCAACTGGGTTCTCTTTCAGAAAGCACTCCAGATCATATCGGTCGGCTTCTCTTCTGACACAGCCGTCAATGCCATTTTTGTCGAATATGGCGCCAATCTCCCTTTCAAAGCCGGTTTCCCCGCAGCCTGTGCAGACATATACCGGCTGCATTCCGATTTCGGCGAGAAAAGAGGTCAGGCCGACGGAGAGGTCCGCATCGCAGAAAAGCGCGACCTTTTTGCCGAAAAGCTGAGGATGCAGGTTCATGACCACGTCGACCGCCCGTTCCCGTTCGCGTACGAGCGCTTCCGGCGCCGGAATTCCGGACATTTCGCTCAGAGTCCCGATAAAGCTGTCGGTCCCGTTCAAGCCGATCGGGATCGCAAGCTTTTTGGCCGCCGGCCCGAAGCCTCCAAGAACGTCCGCCGCAGAAAAAGTGGCTTCCGCGCCGAGAGCGATTATATCAGAGCATTCCGCCGCGCTTATTATCTCTCCCACTGGCGTTCCGCCGGGCAGATAGGTTCTCTCGTTTCTCGGAGTCCTGAAATCCATTATTCCTCTGATATCGGGGAAAACCGTCATCGCGTCGAAAAACATCCCGGCATAGCGCGCAAGCTCACATATATCCGATGGGTTGAGAAGCCCTGGAATAAGAAAAAGCTTCTTTCGCCTGATTTCAGTTTTTCTGCAGAGCTGCCTGATAAACGCCTCGGTCATCGCGGAATAGCCGGTCAGATGAGAGCCAGCATATCCTGGCGTAGACGCCCACACAAGGTGCTTTCCCTCCGGTATTTCAAGCCGTGCCGCCATGCCCTCCATATCGTCGCCTATGGTTTCGCTCAGACAGGTCGTATGGACCGCTATCACCTCCGGGTCATAGACATTGAACATATTTTTGACGGCGGTCTTCAGGTTCTCCTCACCACCGAAAACCGCGGACGACTCCTGCAGCATGCTGCTGGTCACCCTGATGATTTTTTGGTAGTGCTTACTGATCTCCATACGCTGAAACCGGCAGCAGCCCGAAGCGCCGTGACTGTGCGGCAGACATGCGTGCACACCGAAGGCCGCGTACATTGCCCCAATCGGAGGGCAGAAATTCAAAGCGTCGATCTGGAGATTTCTGTTTTTTGCTTCCGAGTTTCCGTCCATTCCTTACCCCTCCGCCTTCAGAACCCATTCGGGCTTTTTTGTAATCCAGTGCGACATGAATATCGCCATGTCGAGATCGCGCGCATAGTTCATAAGGCCGGAAAACCCGCCGTACGATACGCCCCGCTCGTCCGATGTGAACAGCTCGGACTTAATCTCCGCTTCGGAATAGCCAAATTGCTCCTCAACTCCCGCAAAGCAGATCGAAGGCCGGATGATGCGGAGAAAAGCTCCGGCCTCGGCCCTGCAAAGGCGAAAATAGACTCTGCCGTTTTCCTTTTTATCAAAAAGCGGTAGGGGCGCAGAAGCATTTTGGCAGAGCGCATCGTATTTTTTTTCGGAAATATGCAGCGTAAAGTTGTCGTTCGTGTAGTCCTGCGAATCATAGTCCTGATTGAGCATTACAATCTCCATTCCGAGATCGCTCGAGAGGGCGCTGAAACTGTCGCTTCTGAAAATATCCTCGAACAGAGCTGCCGTCAGCATTTCGAACTTCTTTCTGTAAGCCATCCACGGAAACTCGATTTTCTTCATTTCTTCCGCGATGACCTCTTCCGTTCTGGCGATCAGCTCCTCGTCCCCGAAGAAAGCGGCCATTTTCCGCAGTGAGGCGACGATGTTCGAAATGCCTGTGAAGGAGGCGCGGAAAAATCCCCCTCCAAATTTTCTCTGGATTGTCAGCGGCACCTCGTCAATTGCTTTATTGGTGTCGAGTACAATAAGTTTCGCCTGCTGCCCCGAGCGGATGCGCTCAAAGGTATTCGATCCCATCATCGAACAGACAACGTCGTAACCAATCTTCTCGAAGAGCTCCTTGAAGACCGCCTTGTTTTCCCCGCAATAGGACTCGCTCATGTAGTGTATCGGATACGGCCCGTGCTCGTGCTCCGTCTCCCCCATAAAGCTTTCGACCAGCATTTTCCCACCGTGCAGCCAGCCGCCGCTAAGTTTTCTGAAGCCTTCGCAGGAAAGCGGCAGGACACGGACACCGAAGCGTTCTTCCGCTGTTTTCGCTATCTGAACAATATCGTCCCCAATCAGTCCCACCGGGCAGGTCGCGCATATTGCTATGGCCTTTGGGTGGAACATCTCCACGGACTCCTCAATCGCTGAGAGAAGCTTCTTTTCGCCGCCGAAAATGATGTCCGATTCCCGCATGTTTGTGGAAAAGCAGCGGCCGCGATACTGAATTTCGATTTCCCCGCTGTTTTCCGTGCGGCTGTTTATGCCTGAAAAGCAGCCGCATCCCGTCGGGCCGTGTGTTATGACAAGAATATCTTCAATCGGGCTCATCATAAGTCCCCGACAGGCCATATACGAACAGCCTCCGCCGTAATAAATGCCGGGAATATCAACAAGCCGCTTTTCGCTGTTCACAGGCAGCTGTCGGAGCAGCCGATCTATCTGCGCCCGCTTTTTTTCTTCCAGATTCATTATTATCCATCCTTTGAACCGGGAGTTTCCGTTTTTGCGGATACTCCCGGTCAATTGGTTATATGATTACTTACTGATGACCAGCCAAGTCCCGGTTTCGTCCGATTCTATGCGGCAGGGTATGCGGAGCTCTTCAAAGAGTTTAAGCCGCTCATCGTAGCGGAAGCAGCTGCCTCCGGCTTTACGCTCCTTAACCCAGGAGGGATTGTACCTCTGCATTTTTTCCTCAATCGCGGCCTGCATCTCCGGTGTGCCAAGGCTGCTGCCGATCAGCGTCGTTCCTCCGGGAGCAAGCACACGGTAGATCTCTCTGAAAGCCTGCTTCAGCTCTTCGCCCTCTCCCCAGAATTTGATGGAGCCGCGGCTGACGATGAGCGGAAATGCGTCCGTCGGCAAAGGGATATCATGCACGTCGCCCACTGTGTAAAAGCTGCGCGAGGCAAGGCCCCATTCACGCCCGCGATTGCGGCAGATTTCAATTGCTTTCTCCTGTTTGTCCAAAAACCGCACAGACATATTCGACTGCAGCGCTATATTGTAGCCGAACATTCCTCCGCCGCAGCCAATATCCAGACAGGTGCCTTCCCTGTGGTCGAACAGTCTGAGCGCCTTCCCGGCAATAAGCGGAAATATGGGCAGGAACACCTCCCGGGCTATCAGGTCATAGCCCTCCGCGTCGCTTAAGGTGCCGCTTTTATTCTGCTCGTCCATCATCCTGCCGTCGGCGTTGCAAGCAGAGCCTGTACGTCGCTGTCGGTTAGCGCATCGTTATAGAAGAGCTTGAAGAAATCCTTTATTTCTTGATTGGTGTCGATTTTCACATAATCCGGATAGATTTTATTGGCAAACCATGACACCGAGAGAATGCGCATGACATTGGGGGGACGGTCAAACCAGTTGAACGGGGCTACCGGCGTATAATAGACTTTTCCGTCCTTCACTGCCTTGATGTTCTTCCAGCTTGCGTCTGTGAGTATGGCGTTATAGTTTGCAGGTGCCTGTCCGGATACCAAAATCACGGACGGATTCCAGTTGATAATCTGTTCTATGGACACTGCGGTCATCCCCTGACCGGCAAGTTTTTCAACGTTGGCCACGTTTGTAACGTTGCAAAGATCAAGAACCTCAGTGTGGTCTGAGCCGGTAGGATCGGTGGAAAGCCCGCCCTTTCCTTCGGCGTAATAGACGGTGGCCTTTGCGCTGTCGGGCACCTTTGCGACATCGGCTTTGATCTCGCCCAGTTTCTTATCACAGTATGAGGCCAGAGTCTCGGCCCTGTCCGAAGCTCCGAGCACCTTTCCGAGAAAGCGATAGGTCGCGGCCGTATCGGTCAGAGCGGAAGAGCATACGACGACCGGGATATTCGTCTTTGTCTGGATATCCTGTGGAGTTTTATCGGTGTTGCTCATAACGTTCGTTCCCATGTAAATAATAACGTCCGGTGCAAGCTTTACAATGTCCTCGATATTGGCCGTGACCTGCTGTCCCATCCAGCCTCCGATCACGGGGAGCTTGGCAAGGGACGCCGGCAGGTACTTCAGGGTGGCATCGGTCTGCTTGTTAACCCAGCCCACCAATTTTTCCGGGCAAAGCGAAGTCACCATAGCCTCGGCTGTAGGAACCGCGCAATAGACGGACTTGACATTTGCCGGTATCGTGACCTGGCGTCCGGCCATGTCGGTGACCGTCTGGGTCGTGCTTGCGGGAGACGCGGAAAGCGCCGCGGCCGAAGCCGAGGGCGAGCCGCTCACGGTGCCGCTTTTCGCGCATCCGGCAAAAAGCGACAACGCGATGACAAGAGATAAAAACAGTGCTAAAGTTTTTCTCATTATTTCACTCCTCAAAATTTTATATCATCACGGCTTAACACCGTGTTGACTACTGCCGAATGACCGGAACACAGCTCTTCAGGATTCCGACATCCGCGATATTTTCTTTTATGACACGCACATCCACCCCGTAAGCTCTCTTCAGGTTTTCCCCGGTCACGATCTCCGATGCGGACCCCAGCAGGAGCTTTGACCCCCGCTGCAGCAGACCGACCATGGATGAGCACAGAAACGCATGATCCGGAAAATGGGAGGTCATAATGATGGCCATTCCGTCGTCCGCGAGCGTGCTTATCTGCGTTAACACACGTATCTGATTGCCAAAGTCCAGATTAGACGTCGGCTCGTCCATGATAAGAATTTTTGGATTCTGCGCCAGCGCTCTGGCTATAAGCACCATCTGGCGTTCCCCGCCGCTTATCTCCGTGTAGACCTTGTCCCTGTATTCTTCTATTCCCAGTCTCTCGAGCATCTTCATGGCTTCCGCCAGGTCTTCTTTCCCAGGGGAACCGAATAGTCCCATGTGCGCAACCCGCCCCATTGCCACCACGTCAAGAACAGTGAAGGGGAAGGTCGGCGTATGTACCTGAGGGACATATCCAATCACCTTTGCCGTTTTCCTGATAGACCAGGAGCTTATATTCTCGCCGTCGACAAGCACGCTTCCCGAAATGAGCTCCAGGAATCCGAGCATGCTTTTAAAAAGTGTCGTTTTGCCGACACCGTTCGGTCCAAGAAGGCACAGAATATTTCCCGACTCAATTTCCAGTGAAATATCACTCAGGATGGGTGTTGACCCGTATCCGCAGACCGCATTTCTGACCTCAAAAATCATGCCCATCCCTTCTTTCCCTTCATTAGGAGGCTGAGGAAGAACGGCGCGCCAAACAGCGCCGTCAGCACGCTCAGCGGAATTTCGACATCAAAAAGGCATCGCGAAACATTGTCGATGAGCAGCATAAAAACAGCGCCTAGCAGCACGGAAACCGGCAGCATAACCTTGTGGTTCGGTCCGACGAGCATTCTGGACAGGTGCGGAATGACAAGTCCGACCCAGCCGATCATGCCGCTTGAAGCGACGGAAGCGGATGTGGCGAGAGTCGAGGCAATGATATATGTCATACGCAGTTTTTTCGAGTCTACGCCAATCGCCCTCGCCTCCTCGTCCCCGAAAGAGAGCAAATTGAGCTTGTACCTCAACAGCAGCATCGGAATCAGTCCTATCACAATCGGAAGAACGAGTAGCGGCAGATTGTCAAGACTTACCGTCGTCAGGCCGCCCATGAGCCAATAGGTGATTGTCGGAAGCTTGCTGTTCGGGTCGGCGACATATTTGACGATCGTAATGAAGGCCTGAAACAGGGACGAAACCACAAGTCCGGTCAACACAAGCGAAAGCGTGGAGCTGTCTCCCCTGCTGACCTTTCCGCTGATGGTAAAAGTTACCGCAACCGCAGCGATGCCGAATACGAAGGCAATCAGCTGTACCTGCATAAGTCCCAGATTGAACAGCAACGCAATTACGGCCCCGAAGCCGGCTCCGGCTGATGCGCCGAGAAGATCCGGCGATACCATCGGGTTCCTGAAAAGTCCCTGATAGGAAGCGCCCGCTGCCGACAGCGCTCCTCCGATAAAAACAGCAGCCAGAATGCGGGGCAACCGGACGTTTATCAGAACCGTCTCCGACTGAGCCGGAAATGCGGTATTGAGCCCGAATAAATGTTTTTCGAATACGGCAATAATATCGGATATTTTTATCATGTATCGGCCAAGCATCATTGAGACGACTGCCGTAATGATCAGCACAACAGTGAGAATCACTATAATTGGCGCTGTATGTTCCCTGTTTTTGATTTTTCCCTTTATCCGCAGCCTCATATTCGGCTCCTTTTACTCAGTTTTTCGATTTCTCTTTTTTTCTCTGCGTCGAAAAAAAATCCCCCGCGGGGAAAAATGCAGAATAAAACAAAAGCATGCGAGCCCCACCGGCTCTGTACCTTTCTTTTCCAACATGGAAAGGCTAGCCGTTTCCGGCCTATCCACGTGAGCCCCGTTCAGACCGCATCCCATTGACCTAATAGTTTTTAAATACAATTCGCTGCCAAATAAAAAGCAGGTCGCCATATAGTCAGAGCAGTCTGCTAATTTCTGTAATATAATTAAATCGGTAATGGGGGATACTTTATTCGGATAAATAGTATATCAACAAATATAAAATGTCAATATTCGTTTGTCAAAACAAAATGTCACGATATAATTTAAAAAATTCGGATACTTTTTGCAAAAGGCGATGGAAGCAAAATCGGGTTTATTTTGAACCAATTTAAATAATCAAATATAATCCGTCCCTTAGTCATTATTTCTGTCAATATATGCAGAAATTACAATACTTATCTCTGTATATTGAAAATCCGTCCGGAAATGATATGGACAGGCAAGTTGATTGCCTGAGAGAGAAACAAACAAATATCATTGAAGGAGTTGTAAAGAATGGCAAGGAGCAACAAGCTCGTCAATCCGAACGCCCGTGAAGCTATGGATCGTTTCAAGATGGAGTCAGCCGGAGAAGTCGGAGTAAGCCTGAAGAACGGCTATAACGGCGACCTCACTTCCCGCCAGGCCGGCAGCGTAGGCGGACAGATGGTCAAAAAGATGATTCAGGCCTACGAGAACGGTAAATAACGAAATATAGCAAAATTGAGGAGGGGCAAGCCCTCCTCTTTTTATGTCGTTTACGACAAATCAATTTCAGATTTCTCCGTCCGGACAGATGCCTGCAATGATACTCTCAAAATTTAGTATTGTGATGAGCTTTCCGCTGTGTTCGACGATGCCCGTCGCGACGCCTTCCCTCCCGCCGTAGATGACAGGATCGGGTTTCTTGAGCTCCGCGCCGGAGATCCTGTCTATTCCGACGACGGTGTGAACATGAAAAGCATAGCTGCCGTCCTTGAAGTCTGTGATTATGTATATGTCGCGCTCCGGCTTGTCCGACGCCCCGAGTTCAAGGAAAAGCGAGAGGTTTATCACCGTAATGACCTTGTCTCTGGGTTTGTATATGCCCTCGACATACATATTTGATTTCTGCATGGGCTTTACAGGTTCCGCTGTCATGATCTCTCTCACCTGTGAGACGTCGATACCGAAAAGCTGGTCGCCGATCGTGAACTCCATGATCTCGGACTCGACTGCTCCCGTTTCCTCTTTAAGCTCCGCTCTGGCCTGACTTGTCATACGATCTGTCCTTTCCGTCTAATATTCCCACTCGCCCTTATTAACTGACTTCACTTTCATTATTCCGTCGTTGGAGCCGAAATACAAGGTCCGGCCGTAATCTTTTCCGGTATCCTCCGCTATAATCGGTATTCTTAGCCTAACAAGCTCCGCTTTTACCGAGGCCACGTTCCTCTCGCCAATCCCCGCGAGATTCGTATTGTTAATGTTTGCGAACATCTGCGCCCCACCGGCAATTTTTGCCCGCATGCGGATATTGGACGCGCCAGCCGCCACCATTCTGCGCAGAAGCAGTTCAATCGCGGTATCCGCGTATTTTCCCTGCTGCGCGGCCATGCGCGAATCGGTAAAATCCTTTATTGTCGGCAGCATAATGTGTGAAAGGCCGGCGATTTTCCGGATAGGATCGTAAAGACATATCCCTACGCAGGAACCGAGAGCATAGGTGACCAGAAGATCGCCCGAAGCCGCCGTATTATAATCCCCAATCCCGACAACGACCGTCTTTGTCATGCATCCAGCCCCAAACTCTCCATTATTTTTCCGAGGCCCTCGACTTCGGGTATAAGCAGGATATGGCTGGAGGCCGTCTCCTTGTCGTTGCCGAATTCATCCTCGATCAGTATAATCTTGTCGCTGATGTTGGCGTAATAGATTGCCGGGACACTGAGCAGAGCCCCAGCCATATCGACGTTCATGGTGGGCACGGAAAGATCGACCCTCAGTCCGGTTAGGGACGAGAGGGCACTGATATACGAGCCCGCCATAATGTTTCCTACCTCTTGTATCGTGCTTCTGTCCATCTCTCCGAGCTCGGAATAGCCGTCGAACTCTGCTCCTGTCAATGAGTTCAGAAGCATATGTGCGAACTCCTTATGCAGCAGGAACATTATCATTCCTGTCACGTCGCCGCTGATGGCAAAGAGTATCCCGACCAGCAGCTCCTCGGGCCCGCCCAAGTTCTCACAGACGGAGTTATAATCAAGTACCTTTATTTTTGGAACGCCTATATCCACCGTTCTTTCAAGCATGCAAGCCAGTGCCGTCGCCGCGTTTCCGGATCCGATGTTTCCGATTTCTTTCAGTGCGTCCAGCTGCATATCGTTCAGGTCCCCGTAGTCATTCAAAGCCATAATTGCCTCCAACTCTATGCATTTAATCTTACGCTCTCAAGGAATTAACAGTCTGCGCGATCTCGTCCGCCGTCTGAACCACTCTTGCGCTGAGCTGGTATGAGCGCTGTGAGGTTATAAGGTTTACCATCTCATCCGACAGTAAAACCTTCGACTCCTCGAGATACCCGCTCATTGCCTTACCGTCCGGCAGCGCTTTTGCCTGGCCGGAAAAGCTGTTCTCCGCGTAACAATTGCCCGACATCGGCGTCAGCGCCGACGGAACGGAGAAGCCGAAAACTCCCGCCCTAGCTGTCATAGAACCGGCATCCAAAGCCGCCCCGTCCGATTCCGGCTCGGATATTCTCTGCCCGCTCGAGTCAAGCACGTAATATCCTGCCCTGTTCACAAGATAGGCATTTCCGTCCGATTCGCTGAGCGTGAAGGATCCGTCCCTCGTATACTGCTTTCCGTTCGGAGTTTCGAGCGCGAACCAGCCTTCGCCGTCAACGGCGAGGTCTAGGCTTCTCCCTGTGGGGATAAGTCCCCCCGGGGAGGCGTCGATTCCCGTGACTGTAAGCGAAACTCCCTGTCCGGAGAGCGGAGCCGACGATGAGTTGACAGACATTTTGTTGTATATCAGGTCGCGAAACGCCGTTTCCTCCGGCTTGTAGGCAGTGGTGTCAATGTTGGCGATGTTGCTGCCCGCAGAGTCAAGCTTGTCCTGATATGCCGAGAGACCGGAGGCCCCTATGCTGAAAGCTGCCTGCATAATTTTGTCCTCCTTATACCGCCGCGATCTGGGCGGAAGCCTTCTGATCAAGCGAATCTATCGTCTTCAGAGCGGAAGCGCAGTTCTGTAATGCGCGCTGAGAGGCAATGAGATTAGTCATCTCACTATTTATATCGACATTTGAGAGCTCAAGATTACCCTGCAGGAGCTGAAATTTTCCGGAAGCCCCCAGCTGCCCTGTCGTTGTAAAAAGTCCGTTTTGATTTTTTTTCAGCGTTGTGAAGTCTGCCGGCTCCTCAACAAGTATTTTCCCGAGCGTATTTCCTCCCGCGCTCTTCACAGTCCCGTCCGTGCCGACACTGATATCGGAGCCGCTCACGGCGATGTCTCCGTTTGCGCTCTGAACTCTGCCGACGCCCGAAAGCGCAAGATAGCCTTGGTTGTCTACAGAGAAGGAGCCGTTGCGCGTCAGGTATGCGTTGCCGTCGTAGCCCTTGACGCTGAAGAAGCCGTCTCCGCTGACCGCCATATCGAGTTTTCGCCCTGTTTCCTGCAGCCGGCCCGCCTCGAAGGACGTTGAGATACCGCCCACCGTAACCGCTATCGACACCTTCCCGTCACCCAGAAGCGCGTTTCCCGAGCTGTCGTATCTTGACATAAGCTCCTGTTCGAAAGGCGTCTCTTTCACCGAGTCCGAGCGGAAACCCGGAGTCTGCGAATTGACGAGGTTATTCCCGATGACGTCAACACACTTCTGATTCACCAGGACTCCCGAGGCCACCGTGTAAAAACCTGATAACATATTTTCCCTCCTCAGACGTGCTTTCTCTCTCCGTTAATAAAACCCTGCAGATTTTCCGTAAGGCTTTCAAGAGCCTTGGCCCTTATCTGCGAAACACGCTGCTGCGAGACGTTGAGCACCTCGCCAATCTCGCGCAGGTTGAGATTCTCATAATAATACAGAGAAACAACCTGTTTCTGCTTATCCGGCAGGGCTTCTATCGCCGCGCCGAGAGCGGCAAGCAGTTCCTCCTGAAATATTCTCTCCGAAACGTCGCCGTTCTCGCTCGCGTTGCCGATGTTCTCGGTCATATTCGTATATGCGCTCTCGAGAAGTTCCTCAAAGGAAACCGTGTCGATAACACTCATCTCCGTTATCAGTCCATCGAGCTGCTTTTCGCTCAGGCTGAGGTGCACGGCAAGTTCCCTGTCGGTCGGCTCTCTCATGAGCCTCTGTTCAAGCTCGGAGCGTCCCTGGGCGATCTTCTTTCTGGCCTCCCAAACGCGGTTCGGCAGCCAGTTCTGCTTCCTGAGATACTTCAGTATCGAGCCCCTGATGCCGAGATAACTGTAGGTATCGAAGCTCGCGCCCCTGTCCGGGTCATAGCGCTCTATGCAGTCAATGAGTGCAAGGACTCCCTGATTAAAAAAGTCCTCAAAGGGTATGTTGGACAGCAGAACGCTGCGCATGCTGTAAATAGCCGCGTTGACGTATTGGATATAGTGCATAACCAGCCTGTTCCGGAGCTCAACATCACCGTTTGATTTGTACAGGCGCATGAGTTCCTCGGGGTCGTTTACTTTGATCTCGCTAACCGAATTCCTTCCGTTCGAAGCCATTTTTCATCCCCCTTTTTAAATCGGCCGGCTCTTAGGCTTCACTGTTTGCTCTTTTTGTTCTTCAGATTATAAACAAATGCCAGGACCTCCGCTATCGCGCGGTAGAATTGCTCGGGTATCTCTTTGTCCAGCTCGACCGTCTCGTACAGTGCCCGGGCAAGCGGCTTATTTTCGGTTATATAAACTCCGCTCTCCTCAGCGACCCTTACAATCCTAAGCGCCAGCTCATCAGCGCCCTTCGCGACGACGACAGGCGCGCGGTTCACGTTCTGGTCATACTTTATTGCGATGGCAAGGTGTGTCGGATTTCGTATAACAACGTCGGCCTTCGGCACGTTCTGCATCATGCGGCGTCTTGCGCGCTGCTGCTGAAGGCCCCTGATACGGCTCTTGATCTGCGGGTCTCCCTCGGTCTGCTTGTACTCGTCCTTTACCTCCTGTTTCGTCATTCGGAGGTTCTTTTCGTAGTCCCACCACTGGTAGAGATAATCTGCGGCAGCGAGGACAATGAACAGCGTTCCGGCTTTCAATACTATTGCAAATATTATTGCTCCCGTCGCCGAAAGCGAGCCGTTGAAGGTCATGTCCATCATACGCGGAAACTGGGAGAGGTTGCTTTTAAGCACCGAATAGATGACGAAGAGGAGAATGGTAATTTTCAATATTGATTTGAGCAGCTCCACGGCGGAGCGCGCTGAGAACATCTTTTTGAAGCCCTGCGCGGGGCTTATTCGGCTTGCCTTGAAGGTAAATCCCTTCGCGGAAAAAAGCAGTTTTGTCTGCGCCATTGTGGCAATTGCCGCGACCAGTCCGCAGACTAAAAGCGGAATCAGTGCTGTTTTTGCAAAGATAAGCGCCAAATCGATGTAATGGCGTTGAAGCTCTGCGTAAGTCAGCGTATCCTCCGTCGCGGCGAGGGAAGTGAAGTGCTTTATTCCCGCCTCTATGGTATCGATTGCGAACGGCATCATCATTCTCAGCACATAGAAGGTCGCGATAAGCGTGAACACCGTGACAACTTCCTGACTCAGGAAGACATTGCCCTTTTTACGTTCGTCTTTTTTCCGTTTCGGTGTGGCTTTCTCTGTCTTTTCGCCCGCCATCCCATCACCTCCCGGGAAAAACTACATAAGCTTCATAAGGTTCTGCATCTGGAGAAACATTTCGTTCAGGTATCTCTGTATGAAATCAGTTATCGGAACTGCGAAGAGAAACATCAGGCCGATACCCACAAGTATCTTGAACTGAAACTGCACGGTAAAGACGTTTATCTGCGGTATAAGCTTCATAAGCAAGCCCATCGCTATCTCAAGTATTACCGAGGCCGCCATAAACGGCACAGCGAGATGCATAATGAGCCCAAAAGTCGAAACGAACTGTATACACAAGAACTGTCCCAGATTCGCGCCTATGGTAAAGCCGCCGACTTTGACGAGGCTGAAGGTTGAGTAAATAATCTTTATGAATATCAGATGGCAGTCTGTTACGAAGAAATATGCGGCAAACAGGAACTCGAAAAGTCCGCCGGTCACCGAGATCTGGATCTGGGTCCCCGGGTCGAAGACCTTTGCCATCGAGAGGCCGAAGCCCATGTCTATTACATCGCTTGCCGCATAGAGCAGGTAGTAGTAGATCTGGAATAGAAATCCGAAGCAGAGGCCCGCAAAGAGCTCCTTCACCATTGCGAAAAAGAGCGCCGCACCGCCGAGGTTCTCAATCCCGGAGGCCGAAAGCGTCGGGGCTATGAGAATAGTCAGAACGAGGACCAGGCCGGCCCTGATGCGCGCGGGGAGGTTCTTTCTTGAGAGAAGGGGATTGAAAAAAATCATCCCGCCTATCCGGCAGAACACCAGCGCGAAAAGATTCACATCGGTGATCGAATAATTGAGTGTCATGGCTACAGTCCCGAAACGAAATTCACAATCGTATTGAAGAAATCTGTCATCGAGGTCAGCATCCATGAGCCGAGTCCGATGAGCAGCAGCGCGATCGCCACTATTTTAGGTACGAAAGTTATCGTCTGTTCGTGTATCTGTGTCGCGGCCTGAAATATTGATATTACGAGACCTATAACGATACTGACTAACAGAAAAGGCGCGGAGAGCTTGAGTATGAGCCATACCGCATCTTTGAATATCGTAAGTACGTCTCCCTGTGACATAACATTTACTCCTTACGTATTGCTAGTGGAAGCTTTTGACAAGCATCTCCATCACGAGAGACCAGCCGTTGACCACGACGAAAAGCATTATCTTGAACGGCAGCGAGATCATGGACGGCGGCAGCATCACCATGCCCATGGACATCAGCGTGCTCGCAACTATCATGTCTATCACCATGAATGGCAGGAAGAGCAGGAAACCTATGAGGAAGGCTCTCTTCAGTTCGCTCGTTACAAAAGCGGGTACGATTACCTGCAGGCCGAGCTTCGTAAGCTGGTCGGTGCTTTCGGCAGTTATCTTCTCATCGCTTTTCGACATTGAGAGGAACATGTTGAGATCTTCCGTCTTTGTCTGCTTCAGCATGAACTCCTTGAGCGGCAGCTGTACCTTCTCTATTGCCTCCTGCTGGGTTATCTGGCCGCTGTTGTAGGGGGCAACCGCCGTATCATTCATCTTGGTGATCGTCGGAAACATGATAAAGAAGGACAGGAAGAGCGAGAGTCCGATTATCACCTGATTCGGAGGGGTCTGCTGCATTCCCAGCGCATTTCTGAGAAATGAAAACACAATTACAATGCGTGTAAAACTCGTCATCATCAGAAGAAGCGTCGGCGCCACAGCGATCAGTGCGAGAGTGAAAAGCAGCTTCAGGCTGTCCATGTTTCCCGCAGTACCGCCGGTGTCAATGGAAAAGGTAACCGGGGCTGCGGAGGCGTTCACCGTCAGCACGGCACCGAGAAGAAAAACCGTTATGCCTGGTGTGAGCAGCCTGAACAGCTTTTTCCCAAAAAACGACGTTTTATTTCCTTTTTTGCTCAGCGTCATTTCCTGTCGCTTATTCAAGAGTCCTCACCTTCGTCCTTCCTGCCTTTAGCGCTCAGGGCGGAGCGAAACATCGCGGAAAAATCCCTGGTTACCGGCTTTTCCGCGGCGGGCGGAACGAGCTTTTCCGCATCCAGCTCGCTTATCAGTGCGATTTCTCGTGGTGTCGCCCCTATCAGGAAGGCTTTTCCGGCACTTTTCACGACAAGGAGCGACCTGTCTTTACCCAGCGTTTTACTCTCAATTATTGAAATGTTGCTTGAGGAGCCGGTGCGGGGCTGGTAATGCTTCCCCACATATTTTGAAACATAGTACGCGCCGACGAATACCGCGACCATCAGTACGATAGTCCCTATCATCGACATGATCTCCCCAAAGCTCATTTTTCTTAACCTCCGTGGCCCTCTGCGTTATAGCGGCAGTACCTTATTTACCGTCTGGACAATGCGTTCGGCCTTGAATGGCTTGACGATGAAGTCGAGCGCCCCGAGCTTAATGGCCTCCATGACCATTGCCTCCTGGCCCATAGCCGAGCACATGATGACCCTCGCGTTCGCATCGAACTCTTTTATGGCCCGCAGCGCCTCAATGCCGTTCATGTTCGGCATGGTTATATCCATAATTACCAGATCCGGCTTTTGCTCCTTGTAGAGCTCGACGGCGCGCTGTCCGTCCTCGCCCTCCACGAAATCTGTGTAACCCGCCTTTGAGAGATGTGTCTGTATCATTTTTCTCATGAATCCCGCGTCGTCGACGACCAGTATTTTGTACATAAGCTGCTACCTCCGATATTGAAGATTATTTTTTTACGTCCAGTGAGTCAAGCAATTCCTTTGTTCCGACTATCTCGGTAATTCTTACTCCGAAGTTGTCGCCAACCACGACGACATCCCCATATGCGAGGAGCTGACCGTTCACCATAATCTCGGCCGGTGCTCCGGTCTGCTTGTCGAGTTCAATAACGGAGCCCTGACCGAAGTCGAGCACATCCCTTATTTTCTGCTTCGAGCGCCCGACAATGACGGACACCTCAAGCTGAACTCCCATGAGGAGGTTTATATTTGAAGAATACGGCGCGCCCACCGGCTTGCCGTTTACCGAGAATTCGGGAAAATCCGCCTGTCTCACCGCGGGCGCGGAAAAACGCATATTCGTCTGTGGCTCCGGATACTGGCCGTAGGGCTGCTGATAATACTCTCCGCTGTATGGCTGCTGCGGATACTGCGGATACTGCTGGCGGTAAGGCACTGAGGCGTTGGGCTGCTGCATCGCATACTGGTACTGGTCCGGAGGCTGCGGCTGATATTGCGGCTGGGCGTACATAGGTGCCGCGGGCTGTGGCGCGTAAGACTGAACCTGAGGCTGCTGAGGCGGCTGAGGCTGTCTTACCTGCTCCTGCGGCGGTACGGGAGGAGAAGGATGCTGTACGTTCTCCGGCCTGGGTGCTCTGCTCTCTTCCTGCCTTGGGGTGGGAGCGCTCTGAGTCGGCTGGGACGTTGCCGCCGGCTGCGTGGGCTTGGGCGCTGCCACCGGCTGCTCGGGCGGCGCAGCCTGCGGAGGAGGAGCCGGTTCCTCTGCCATCTCATTGTGAAGGGAAAGAACTATGCTTCTGGCCAGCTCTATGGGCATAAAGCTTGAAAAGCTCGTGTCCAGTGTCTCTTTGATCGTCATTTTGAAGGAGATCGACGTAACCTCATCATCGGAATCGAATTCCTTTAGCAGTTCGTGGAATTCCTTCTCCGATTCCACAAGAAGCGCCTGCGGCGTTGAGATGTTTATGGTATGGCTGAGCAGCTCGGACAACGCGGTTGAGGACGCGCCCATCATCTGGTTCATCACTTCGCAGGCCGCGCTCATGCTCATCTCGTCGAACTCGAAGTCATCGTCTCTGTCCGCGAGGTCATTTCCCATCAGGAGGTCGAGAATTATCCGCATGTCGTTTCGTCTCAGGACCACCACATTTGTTCCGCTGAGGCCCTCGATATAGTTTATTTTGACGACAATGGCAGGTTCGAGCTCCCGGCAGTCGATATTTTTCATGCTGTTCTGCTCGATTTTGGGCGTAGTTATAACAACCTGCCGCTCGAGCATCGTCGACACGGCGGTCGCTGCCGCTCCCATACTGATGTTCATGATCTCGCCGATTGTATCCAGCTCTTCGGCGCTAAGTTTTCTCTCGTCCATAAGTTCCTCACCTTAATGTCACTGAGAATCGGAATCGTCAACTCTGATTATCTTCAGTGCTTTCTGGGAATTGCGTTCTCCCAGTCTCGCCCTGAAAAACGGAATCCCGCCTTCCACCCTGACAGATATGTCCTCGCTGATCTTTTTGTTCAATGAGATTACGTCGTTGATCTGGAGCTGCGACAGCTCTCCGAGGCTCATAACACAGTCGTCCAGATGCGCTTCAAGCGTTATCTCGGAGTCCTTGATACTGCTCAGGATCTGCTGCTTTTTCTGTCTTTCCTTCTCCTCGTCCTGCTGCTTGGTCCCGCGCGTGTATTTCATCGTAAAGCTGGAAATAAGATCCTCGAGGTCGTCCGTCGGCATGCATATGTTTGCTGTGCCCCGGTAGTATTCATCGTCAATGTCGAAAGTTATTATCACCACGACATCCTGCGGAGAAAATGCCTGGATCAGCCTGCCGTTTGTTTCAACATTCTGAAGCTGCGCCTTTATCGCATAGGATGAGCTCCATACGTCCTGAATGTACCTCGTGATGTTATTCATCACCATATTGAGAAGCGATATTTCGATTTCCGTGTAGTCCCGCTCCGGCGAATAGAGTTCCCCGCTCCCGCCCATAAGCCTGTCGATGAGCAGGTAGCCGAAGGAGGTTGAGAGTTCGACCATCATTGTGTTCTCATTGAAAGGGTTGTCCTCGGGATAGAAGGAAATTATCCCGATCAGCGCGTTATCAGGAAGCGCGTTGTTGAATTCATAATAGCGCTGCTCTTCGATCTGGCTGATGCTGACTTCACAGGCGCTCCTGAGTATTCCGGTGAAATACGAGGAGAGCACACGCGCGTAGTTTTCGTATAAGCTGTTCAGCGATTTGAGTTGGTCCTTAGTGAATTTTTTCGGAGTAGTGAAGTCATATTCCTTGATTTTATCAACGGGTTCTTCGCTTATCTGGGCTTCCTCTCCCGACCTCATGCGGTTAAGCAGTTCGTCGATCTGGCTCTGCGAGAGAGTTTCCGGCATTTGTGACTTCACCTCCTTATTGCTGTTTATTCTATCAGCAGCCGTTCTGTGTAATCATCCCGTTCGAGAGCCGCCGGAATTCGATAACCTTCCCGACCACTTCTGTCATGCGCTCCTTAACAATGACGATATTTTTATCGGTGAGCTTTATTGTCGTATCCGGGGTTTCCTCTATCGTCTCTATCAGGTCGGAGTTGAGCACAAAGGGAACATCATTGAGCCTTGTCAGTACAATCATTTTTCTGGCCATTCCTTTCGCGGCGTATTTTAAGCAGTCGTCCGTGCCGCGTCCGCCTTTCTGCCGATTCCGTTTCGCATTTCTGCCGTCTGCAGGGGCGGGTGGAATCGCCCCTGCAGACGGTTTTGACCGCGCGCCCGTCCGTCCTTCGGGGCGCTCAAGCCTCCCATCAGGGTCCGGCTGATATTGCGGTTTAAATATAGGTGTTCAGTGAACCGTTCCCGGTGCTCCGGTATGTTCCGCTCCGGCTTTCCTTGGCTTTATCCTGAGCTGTCCCACCCTCGGCGTAGGAATACGCCTGCGCGGGGTGGTGCGTCGAGGTCTGCCCGCTCTGCCCCTGCTGCCCCGCAAACTGCTGGGTCATACTTCCGAACTGCATCCCGCTCTGCTGTGATTCTCCCGTGTGGGCCACCGCCTCGCTGACGTGTATGTTCATCTGCGCGACCGCCGCTTTAAGGGCCGGAAGTTCGTCATTTATCAGTTTTGCCGTGCCCATGCTGGTCGTCGTTATCGAGAGCGTGGTCCTGCCGTCCTCTTTGACCAGTTTCAACGTTATTTCGCCGAGTGACTCCGGCTTCAGCTTGATCGTGAATTCATCTTTTCCGGAGGAAAGGTTCCGATTCACTCCCTCGGATATCTGCTCTGTCAGCTTTGGTCCCGCGTTTTTTTCCGTCGTTGCGGAAGTGCCGGGCGTTCCTGCAGTCGTGCTACTCTGTGTTTCCGAATACGGCAGCTTTGCGATGTCCGTATCCCCGGCCGTGCCTTTCTTTCCGTCGGTCTGATTTTCTGTCTGTTCTCCGCCTCTATCGGAAGCTTTGGCGCTCTCCTTATCCGCCGAAAAGTCTATCCTTTCGCTCTTTTCAGCGGACTGTGACGGTTCTTCCGTTTTGAACTCGCTCTTGATGGTATCGGAGAAAGCGGTTTTCTGTTTTGTACTCTCCGCGACGACTGTCGGCGCCGCATCTGCCGCAGTTCCCGTCTTTTCCGTTGCCGCGTTCAGGCTCTGCGTACCGGACTGAGCCTTTTTCAATTCCCCCGGATTTACGGAACGTCCTTCTTCGTTGCCCTGCGCCGCGCCTTCACCCTTTCCCGCCGTATCTTCACTTACGGCCTGATAGGTCCGGCTCTCCTGCGCCGCTTCGTTCTTCGCCTCGCTTTGTGGCGCGCCCGTTGCCATCGAATTGCTTTCAGATTTGCTGAGCTGAGCGTGCGTTCCGTCGCTTTGCGCGTTTTCGGGCACCTGTTTTCGGACGCTTTCTGCACCTTCGTTCGTCTCTGACGGCGTTTCCGGAGCCTCGGACGCGGCCGCGGAATAAGTGATATTCAGCACCTCCGCGATATTCCGGGCATCCCCCGCGGTGCCGGAGTCCTGAGACGCCTGAAGGGTCTGCGTTCCTTGCGCCGCTTGCGCAACTGCGGTATTCTGTTCAGCCGTTGCCTCAGTCTGAGTCTGGCTCTGCTCCTGTCCCTGCGCAACGCTGGCCTGCGCGGTCTGGTTACCCTGGGAAGCTGCGCTGCTCTGCTGGAGCATGAGGCGCAGCATTTCCTGCGGTGTAACCGGCTTCGCCGCCGAGCTCTCCGTAACGGTTTCCAAATTCTGAGCTTGGTTGCTTTTCTCCGTCTGCGGCTGCCCTATGAATCCCATCAACATCTGCAAATACGGGTCAATGTATTGCGTCGAATCCGCGGTATTTTTCGACGCGGAAGTTCCGGTCTTCGCGCCTGTGCCTCTTCCGGGAACCGTCTTGGCAGCATTGGCAAGTACGATTGTGTTCTCCATCTTTTTCACCTCCTTTCAATGAATACTGGATCATACGGCCTGCTGGGTCTCCGCCTGATCAAGTGACAGGCGGTTTGAGATGAGCTGGAGCATGTCGTTGTTATAGCTCTTTGCCTCAAGATTACGGAATTCCGCGATTTGCTTCTGCTCAAGCTTATCCATCCCTGTTTTTTCCTGATATACGGAGAGGACGACCTGCCTCTGATTTTCCACTTCCCTTTCGGCCCTTGTCAACTCCGGTACAAGGGCTTCCTTTTGTCGACGCGCGTTTTCGATAAGTATGCTGCAGGCGATAAGCTCCTTCATCAGAGCTCCGTAACGCTGCCTCGTATCCAGTTCGCTCCTCTTGCCGCTGCGGTATCTCTCCAGTTCCTCGATTCTTCCCGCAATCTCGTCCCTCTTCTGCTGCAGGGTGAAGAGCTTTCTTTTTTCTCCGTCGAGCACCTGGCTTTTATAGTTGCGGACTTTATTGAGTGCAAACGAATAATTTTCCACCTGTACCCCTCCTTACTTAACGGCCTGTACCAGTCTTGAAACGGTATTTTCGAAGGACGAAGGCTCGTCGACCTTCTGAACAAGAAATTCGTTGATTTTCTTCATATGCGCGATTGCCTCGTCGAGGTCCGGATTGCTCCCGCTCTTATAAGCGCCTATAGATATCAGATCCTCGTTGTCTCTGTATACCGCCAGCATGTTTCTCAGTCTGTTCGCGGCCTCTTTGTGCTCGGGAGCGGCAATGCCTGACATCAGTCTTGAAATACTCTCCAGCACGTCGACGGCCGGATAGTGGTTTTTCGCGGCTATCTTGCGCGAGAGGATTATATGGCCGTCTATTATACTGCGCACGGTGTCTGAAATCGGCTCGTTCGTATCGTCGCCCTCGACCAGTACCGTGTAGATACCGGTTATGGAACCGGTTCTGAAATTGCCCGAACGTTCCAGAAGCTTCGGAAGCGCAGAATAGATCGAAGGCGTATAGCCTCTTGCTACCGGGGCTTCGCCTGTCGCAAGTCCTATCTCTCTCTGTGCCATCGCAAACCTGGTGAGCGAATCCATCATCAGCAGAACGTGCTTTCCCTGCCGCTGGAAATATTCCGCTACCGCCGTGGCGGTCTGCGCGCATTTCAGGCGCATCAGCGCCGGCTGATCGGAGGTCGCGACGACGACAACCGAGCGGCGCAGTCCTTCCTCTCCGAGGTCACGCTGTATGAATTCCACGACCTCGCGTCCCCGCTCGCCTACAAGGGCAATCACATTGACGTCCGCTCGAACGTTCCTTGCGATCATGCCCATGAGGGTACTCTTTCCGACGCCGCTTCCGGCGAATATTCCGATTCTCTGTCCCTTTCCTATGGTCAGCAGCCCGTCTATCGCCTTTACTCCCAGCTCCATGATCTCGCTTATCGGCGGACGGCTCAGCGGATTTTCAGGACTGCCACTGATCGAAATGAGCTCGCCCTTAGGGAGCGCTGGGCCACCGTCAATCGGCAGTCCAAGAGGGTCAATCGTGCGCCCTATGAGCGCATTGCAAACGCTGATTTCGAGCTTTGCTCCCTCGCTCGTCACCGGACAGCCGTAGCCGATACCGTCAAGATTCTGAAAAGGCATCAGATAGACCTTATTCTCCGCGATACCCACCACTTCCGCGACTATCTCCGAGTCCTCCCGGTCGAGGCGTATCCTGCACACATCACCTATGCTGCAGGTGAGGCCCGTCGCTTCAACGGTCATGCCGATTATTTTACTTATCCTGCCCTCGTGAGAACGGAGGTCTGTAAGCCGTATTATACGGTAGCAGTCATCCATTTTCCCGAGCATTTTATTGCTGCTCATCGAATTCCCTGAAAGCCTTCCTCAAATTCTCGGCCTGAATCTCTATCGAGCTCACTATGGTACCGTCGTTTGTTGTCACCCTGCAGATGCTGTCCGTTCCGGAGACGGGGAAGACGAAGGCTTTTCCTCCATATTCGGGCTTATCCAGTTCCTTCTTAATGTAGTCGACCAGACTTACAAGTCTTGCGGAGACTTCAACATTCAGCCATTCCGCGTTCTTTACGCTTCCCACGGTCTGCATCACGAGCCGCTGCAAGATCGAGTCGTCCTCGCTGATTTTTTCGGCAATCATCTTTTCGGCGATGTCCACCGCCATATACTTTAGCTCTGAGGTATATTCTTCAATGAACTGTCTGTGCGCCGCGACAAGTCCGTCCATAAGCACCTGAACTTCGCTTAAGCAGTCCCGAAGCTCGGCTTTTTTCTTATTGAGGGCGTCAAAATAGGCCTGCTGCGCCACCGAAGCCGCCAGTTCTCTGAGTTCCTGCTCGTAGCTCTGCTTCATTTCTTCAGCGCCTATCCTCTTTGCATGCGGCCTTTCCTCGAAGGAAAGCCCTATGTTCAGGATTTCCGCTTCCATGGAAGGCTTTGTCTCGTGGGAATCTTCGGGCAGTTCGCTCCGGGCCTCCGCTTCGTCTGCGGCTTCCGCCGCAAAGGATACTTTTTTTATCGCGTCCGTCTGCTCGGAGGCGTCGCAGTCATCGTCGGGTATGCGTACTTTTTCGTCGCGTGGAATGAAGTTCCGCACCTTGAATGCACTAGTCAATGATCGCATCCTCCCCTCCTCTGTCCAGTACGATCTCGCCGCTCTCCTCAAGCGCTCTGATCGCATCCACTATCTTCTGCTGCGCGCGCTCCACGTCCTTCATGCGGACGTTGCGCAGATATTCAATATCCGAAAGGATATTTTCCTTTGCGCGCGAGGAAATGTTCGAAAGCAGCAGCTGCTTTATTTCTTCGCTCGAGCCCTTAATGGCAACCGCGAGGTCCTGAGCGTCGATATTGCGCAATACGGTCTGAACCGTTACGTCGTCCAGCGTTAAAATATCCTCGTAGACGAACATGAGCTTTCTGATATCGTCCGAGAGAACCGGGTTCGACTTTGAGAGCTCGTCAAACACGTATTTCTCCGTTGTTCTGTCAATATGGTTCATGATGTCCGCGACGTAGTTCACGCCGCCGATCTCGGTCATGTCCACCGTCACCACCGTTGAGAACCTCTTTTCGAGCGAAGCCTCGACGATGGAGACAATATCCGGCGATACGCTCTCAAGCGTGGCTATGCGCCTGATTACGTCGAGCTGAAGCTTCTTCGGCAGTTCCGATATGATCTTGGCCGCCTGGTCGGAGGAGGCATAGGAGAGAACGAAGGCTATTGTCTGAGGGTGTTCGCTCTGAAGCATCATAATCAGGTTCTTGTAGTTCGCTTTTCTGACGAATTCGAAGGACCTCGTCTGCATCGACTTTGACACTCTCTCCATCAGCGAGGTGGCCTGCTGCGTTCCGAAAGCCTTTTCGAGTACGTTCTTTGCGTAGATTATCCCGCCCTCCGAGATGATCTTCTGCGTTGTGCAAAGGCCGTAGAAATCGTCCACTATCTCCTGAAGGTCTTCGGGTGACAGATTCTGGAGGCGCGCCACTTCAATCGTCAGGCGCTCGATCTCATCCTCCGACAAATGCTTGTACACCTCGGACGCCTGAGCGCTTCCCAGCGCTACGATGACCGCTGCAGCTTTTGTAATCGGCGGTATTTTTTGCTTGCTCGCAGTCGCCTTTGGCATCGCTTATTCCTCCTTCAGCCAGGATTTCAAGAGACTTGCGGTGACCTGGGGGTTGGATTTTGCGAAAGACCTGACTTCGTCCATAACCGCCTCGTCCTTGGGGTCGATGTTTCCCTTGGCCATTTCCTCGAGGCTCTTTTTATGGTTCTCAATCTCCTCCTTCTGGCGCTTCATTTCCTCAATTCTCGCTCTCTCCGCCGCTTCGGCGTCCGAGCGGGCCTTTCTCTTCTTCCTGCCTCTGATTATCGCAATCATAACGACCACGATCGTAAGAATCAGCAGAAGACCGGCACCGCAGACTATGTATACCCATGTCGGCTGGTTCAGAAGGTCGGCGCCCGGTATGGACGAGGTGTTTTTGGTTCCGGAGGAGGGCCGCGGACTCGCCGCGGTCTGCGAGAAGGTCGATACGAATATCTGATCGGATGGTATATCGGTACAGCCCGACACCAGGTTTGTCAGCTCTGTTTTCTGGTCATCCGATATCGAGGCGTCGTTGACCATCACTGATATCGTCGCGCGTTTAAGTATGGCGTTGCCGGACTGAATCTGTGTTTTTATATACGAGTAATCGTAATCGTTTTTCCAGGAATAATCCGTCATTCCGTTCTGGCTGTTCGGCGAGGTATAGGCGTATGTGGGAATGTCGGTGTTATTTGTAACTCCCGCGGTGTTTCCTGTCGCATTGGAGGCTGCGGCGCCGGTTGTGCCCGCCGTTCCGCCCGTGTTCCCTATTACGCTGCCTGCGGACTGCTCTCCGTTGATGGAATAGGAGCCCTCGTTGTGCGTCACGTTACCCGATCCGCTGGGATTTGGTGAAACATCGTATTTTTCGGTCATCATCTTATCGTAATCAATCGTGACCTTTGCAACCGCGACGACCCCTTGAGAGCCGAATCTCGGAGAAAGCAGCCTTACGACATTGTCCTCAATCTGCTTCTGCACCATGAGCTCAAAATCGAGGCCTCCCTCGTTGCTCTGGGCATTGGAATTGCTGCTGCCGGCCGTAAGTTCGAGCATAGTGGACGCGTCCACAACTTTCACGCCGTCGGCGGACATTTTCGGTACGCTCGCAGCGACGAGGTTTCGTATCGCCGCGACCTGCTCTCCCGTAATTTTTACGCCGTTCTTCAGATTCAGCAGTACTCCCGCAGACGCGCTCTCCGCGGCGCTGTCCGAGGCGTTGTCCCAGACATAATCGCTCTTCTGCGGAACATTTATCGTGACCGTCGCGCTGTCGACACAGTCCATACGCTCTAGCGTGGACTGAATTCTGTCCTGAAGCTGGTAAAGGAGCCACTGTGATTTTTCGGATTCCGTCGTCGTCATTCCGGAATGGCTTGAAAAAATGTCGTAAGGCAACGCCGTTTTCGGGTAGCCCTTCGCGGCGAGCTGGAGTATCCAGATATCATATTCACCTGAAGGTACCTCGACGCTTCCGTTCGAGCCGATTTTTGCTTTCGCGCCCATATCCAGCAGCGCCTGATAGACGCTCCCCGCCTCCGATGCGCTTAGGTTGGAATAGATCGGAACATAGCCCGCCGACGAGGAGTTGAGGATTATCGTCAGCGTGACTGCCGCGGCGATAAGCACCACAGCGATGATCGCAGCCGTCCTCTTTGTCCTAGAGGACATTTTTGCAAAAACTTCTTTAATTTTTTCAAGGTAACCCTTTATCTTAATGTCTTTTATGCCATCCATTTTTTTCCCTCTGCCCAATAAAAAACATTAGACCTGCATCTGCATTATCTCTTTATAGGCGTTCACCACTCTTGATGTAAGCTGTACCGTCGTCTGAAGCGCCGCCTGTGCTTTTAGGGAATCGATCTGAATCTGAGCGAGATTTTGCGTATTTCCGCTGACGAGATCGTTCAAATCCTGCTGGGATACTTGTTCCGCCTTGTCGTACTCGTTCACGGCATTGGTCAAAAGATTGGAAAAGGGCGCCGAAGCTTCGGTCTTTTCGGTCGCCGCGGTTTTGCTGCCACTGGTGCTTATATTAAATATCGGTTGCATTGCGGAAATAAATGAGCTCATAACCCTGTCACCTCACAAAGATTTAGCATATTTCATATATTTGCTATCATTTTTTGTATACTTTTATGATTTAGGGTATAAAAAATAAGCGCTATTTCGGAAACTGGCTGCCATTTCAGGCCCTTTAGCTTTGCGTCCCCATCTTTCGAAGGGTTTGCCTTTATCGTTAGCTCTTTAAAGCTGCGATAGATATTAAGTTGAGAGATATTTATTCCGCCAAAAAATCGATTCACTAGATGTCAATCATATTTTGTCGAATTTTCTGCTTTTAATCTAACATTAGATTTGATAATTGTAAAGAGCTAATTGTCGAATTTTGTGTTTTTTTCTAAAAAAATATATAAAAAAACCAGCGCCGGCGCGCTGTATTTAATAATATATTCCATTACTGGTATATAGCGGAAATTAAGCCTCCCCCGATAGGGCAGACTTCCCGCATAAAATACTCGTATATTTTCCGCTCGTTTTCAGGTTGTCAGATCTACGGTCTTGTTAATCATGGCCTTGACCACGTTAAGTGCGGTGATGTTGGCCTCGTAAGAGTTCGAGGCAGCCATCATATCCAAAATCTCTTCCGTCGTGTCGACATTTGAGGAACGTACATAGCCCTGCGCATCGGCAAGCGGGTTCTTAGGATCATATTTAAGAGAAAAGTCCCTGTCGCTTTTAACGATCTGCGAAACTTTAACGCCGCCTCCCTGGCTCTCCCCGGCCTTTTTAAGTTCGTCCGAAAATGACAGGGGTACCTCTTCAAGCACGACCTGCTGCCGCCTGTAAGGCTCGCCGCCGGCGGTCTCTGTTGTATCGGCATTCGCTAAGTTCTGCGATATAATATCGGTGCGTAAGCGCTCCGCCGTGAGCGCCGAGCCCACTATATCGAGTGATGAGCAAAAAGACATCTCTGATCCTCCGTTTACAGATTGGCATCCAAAACACTGTCGTATTTCTTAAACTCGCTTTTTACCTTGTCGAGGAGCATGCTGTACTGTGCGTAATCCTTATACAGCGAAAGGTATTCCTTCTCGGCGTCGACATTGTTGCCGTCCGCACGGTTCGAAGTGGCGTTGCTCGTCTCTACCCGGGCTTCAATACCCGCGATCTGCGGAGTCTCGTTTTCGTTCTCGGCATTTTTCAGAACGGTCTGAAAGGAGAGACTTTTCGATTTGTAGCCCGCGGTCTCGCTGTTTGCTACATTCTGTGTGCTCAGCTGCTGCTGCATGAGTGTGAGCTGGACTCCCGCTTCAAGGACCTTAAAGCTGTTCGAATCATAGAACACCTGTCTATCCACCCTTTCCGCTAATCATTTCTTCCGAGTAGCTCTGCGGCAATATTTTTCAGGTTTCCGGCTGGCATATCCGCCGCTCTCCTGTTGGCCTCGACGGTCCGGAAAAGCTCGTCGCGCCAGATTTTGCATTCCTTCGGAGCGCTGACGCCAACCTTCACCCCGCCGTCGTTTGAAATTATCTTGATCTCGATGGGTTCGCAGCCCTGTCCGGGTTCGATAATGATTGATTCGCCGCATTTTCTTGTAATTACCAGCATCAGCCGCGCCCCCCTTTCATAAGGGGATACTTGACGGGATACTCGCTCTCAAGAATAACCTGCGCGGCAAGGCGGCTGTTCGGGTTCATAATTACCGGACTCTTGAGATTGACGGTCGATTCCCTGACGTTCCCGCCTATTACCGCTATCACCCAGCAGAACATTTTGCCGTCTCCGAGAAGAACCTGAATTTCCTCCGGAAGCGCCGGAGAGTAACCCATGCCCAGTCCGTCCGGATTGACCAGAATGAAGCAAAGTCCCGGCTCGTCTATAGATTGCAGCCATACGATGCCTTCACCAAAATCGGGGTCGTGCAGGACGGCATAGTCCCTGTAGTCCTCGAAGCCGTATATTGGCTGCGCAAAGTGAAATACGCTTTCGCTGCCGACTTCAGCTTCGCCGAAATCCCTGGTTTTGATTTTCATTCGACCCTCCCTTTCGATGCGGTTCCGGTACGCGGAAACGGCCCTTGGAAAAAAGGACGCAATTGGAATCGTTCCGCCGTTTGCCCTTACTGGCCTTGTCCCTGCGTTCCGAAGGTATATCCCAATATTGCGGAGGCTATCGCGCTGCTCGCTACGGGGCATTTGCCGTCATTGTATTTCCCCGTTAATTCCGATATCCGCTCCTGTGAAGCGCCCGCAAGCTCCTTTGAAGCCAGGTTCTTTGAGTACGTGCCGAGCTCCGATTTGAAGCTCGCGTCAGCTGAAATTTCCACCGTATCCTTCCCATATCTGTCGTCGGTAATTTTGTCCGCGCTCTCGTCGTTCGTCTTCTTCTCGGCGGCTGTAACGGCCGTGCTCTGCATGTAGCTATAACTCTGGATAGGATTTAATTCCATGTTTCCCCTCCTTACTCATGCCATTCCTCTTTATATTTATTCTTCCTGCCGAATGAAATGAAAGTGAAAAATTTAAAATTTTTATATTTAATTGGATTCTACAAATATTCTACAATTTTATTTCTAATATTGCAATTACTATTTCATTCTAAAATCGATTGTGATATAAAAATATATACCGATAAAAAACTTACGGGAGTGGATGACGGATGGCAAAGGTGATTTCTCTGATAAATCAAAAGGGCGGCGTAGGGAAAACAGCGTCTGTCAACGCCATAGGTGTCTGTCTTAAACACAGGGGCTATAAGGTGCTGTGCATAGACTTTGACCCACAGGCTTATCTGAGCTTCAGCATGGGCGCGGACACGCGCGATCACGGCACTATCTACGACGTTTTGAAGCACAACATCAAAGTCCGATATGCGATACAAAAGACAGCCGTAACCGATATAATCCCCTCCGACGCTCTTCTCGGCAACATTGAGCGCGAATTCACCGGCCACGGCTCGGAGCATATGCTGAAGGACTGCATCAAAGCCATTGCCCCTATGTACGATTTCATTCTGATAGATACTCCTCCCGAGCTCGGCCTTATATCAGCCAACGCCATCATTGCTTCCGACGTGCTACTTATCCCGGGACTTTCCGACGGCTACAGCCTTCAGGGAATAATCCAGGTCCACGAGACCATCTCCAGAATAAAACAGGCCTTTAACCCCGGGCTTGTAATTGGCGGCATCTTCCTTGTCCGTTATTATCCGCGCGAGGCTCTCTCCCGCACAACAAGGGAGACCGCTCAGCTTCTCGCCGAGCATCTGAATATCCGGCTGCTCCATACGTGTATCAGGCACAGCAACGCGATAAGCAAGGTCATGACCACTCTTCAGAAGGATATCATTGACTATGCCCCCGACAACAACGCGGTTCTCGACTATATCGCTCTTGTAGACGAGCTTTTCACAGAGGGAATACTCTGATAACAGGATTTTTGCATGCACACGGAAGGAGCTGATGCTGAAATGTCAAAATCAAAGAAGGAACTTGACAGGGACATGATGTTCTCCAAGATTATGCCGGCACTAACCTCGAACCCATACAGTGACTCCGATTCGCTCCTCAGGCAGGAGGACGGTGAAACGGACGTTCTTTCCGCTCTTCGCGAAAAGCTTTTCGCCAGAAGCAGCGACTACGTTGAATCCGAGACGATAGCCACCATTAACGTCATGGAGAACCTCGTTCTGAAAAAAATCGACACGGTGATGGGCCGCTTCAACGTCTGTACCTGCGACCGCTGCCGCTGTGATATATGCGCCTGCGCCCTGAACATGCTGCCTCCGCGCTACGTTGTTGCCAAGCCCGAAATGATTGCGCGAGTTGAAGAGGAAGTGCCGGAGAAAACGGTAATGGACGCTCTTATCAAGGCGGTAATAAAGGTCCGGGCCCACCCCAGGCACTGAAAAGGTCTTCGCCCGTGTGCGGAGACCTTTAAAATTTAATAGGGAAATATCTCTGTAATTGTCATTTTTTGTTGAATCGGAAAATTAGTATGTTATAATCATAATAACATTATTACAACAAATATATTGTGTTCCGAGGTGAAAAGATTGAGCGAAACGAAAGAACGGATAACGAAAGCGGCCCGCCATCTCTTCTATTCACAGGGTTACAGCAATACGACAATCAAGCAGATCTGTGCGGCGGCAGGGGTTCCCGTCGGCAGTGTCTACCACTTTTTTGAGAACAAATACGCCATACTCAGCGAGGTCACTTACGGCGCATACGACTTACATACCGCTGCGGTCGACTCGTTTTTCAAGGACCGAGAGATAAGTAACGAGTACAGATACTGCGCCATCTGCATGTGTATGTTCTATGCTATGGAACAGAATGTCACCGCCTGCGCGCTCACCATAGAATGCTACCGGGACGGAAAATATCTGAACGAACTCTCCGCGCATGTCTCCGAAGCCAATTACAGGATGTTCGGCCATTACGCTCCGGAGATTTCCAGCGAGGAATATTTCCAGCGCACGCTTTTCGTCGAGGGCGGCATCTACGCATTTATGGCTCAGAGATGCCTCGGTAACAGGAACTCGTTCATAGAAAGGCTGCGTACCTTTTTTTCCATTGCGCTCTCCGCGTATTTTGTCCCTGACGTTCTCATCAAGGAGACAGTTTCTGATGCCAACCTCAGAAAGCTGATCGAGGACGCCAGGCAGATAGACAATATTCTGGGTTATCGGCAGTACGGTATCTGAACACCAAATTTCCAAATCCCGCTCAATGCGGGATTTATTTTTTTGTGGGCTTAATATTTTCATTATCAGGGCCGATATAAACTGTGAAAGTAAAAAAGGCCGCAAGTACCCCCATTCCGGTGTGGGCGGTCGTATATGGGAAAGGACTCCCGAAAAAATTCAAGGAGGAAAATATCATGCGTATCAACACAAACATCTCGGCACTAAACACCTACAACCAGTACAGCAAAAACACCAATTCCGCCAGCTCGGCAATGGCAAAGCTCTCCTCGGGCCTGAGAATCAACAGTGCGGCGGACGACGCTGCCGGCCTCTCGATCTCTCAGAAAATGGGTTCCCAGATAGCCGGCCTCGATCAGGCGGAAAGAAATGCCGAGGACGGGGTCTCCTACCTTGAGACGGCTGACGGCGGCATGAGCGAGATTTCCGACATGCTCACCCGTATGAAGGAATTGGCGGTACAGTCGGCAAACGGAACTTACAACACGGACGACAAGACCAATATTCAATCCGAGATGACCTCTCTCACGAGCGCTATCAACGACATAGTCGCCGGCACCAAATTCAACGGCAACAACGTCTACTCCAACCCGACGACCATCGCTTACGGTGCCGACGGGAGCCAGACGGTGACTATTGCCGCGGCGACCTCCACAACTACACTGGCAGGTCTGAACAGCACATCCAGCGCTACGGACATTGAAGGAGCTATCACGGCGGTTGACACCGACAGGGCATCCTACGGTGCTCAGCAGGATCAGCTCAACCACGTCGTCAACAACATGTCGGCAACGAGTACAAACATTTCCGCAGCAAAATCCCGTATCAGCGACGTAGACATGGCCTCCGAAATGAGCGAATACACCAAAGACAACATCCTCGTGCAGGCCGCCACCTCAATGCTTGCCCAGGCAAACTCCATGCCTCAGGGCGTACTCAAACTCCTCCAATAACATAAGACGCCTCTCTCTCCGATTGCCGAAGGATACTCACCTATCCTTCGGCAGATCAAATAGCAGACGCAATTGCACATTATTTTCTTTTTTCCGGAGTTATGCGTTAAGTTTTTTTCCTTTGTTCCGATATATTTATTGAGAGCAAATTGTCTGTATTTACCCGCAGCGTACGGGCGGGTTTTATATAGGAAGGGGAAAGGATTCCCCAAGAATAAAAATTCAAGGAGGAAAATACCATGCGTATCAACACAAACATTTCGGCCCTCAACACCTACAACCAGTACACCAGAAACACCAATTCCGCCAGCTCGGCAATGGCAAAGCTCTCCTCGGGCCTGAGAATCAACAGTGCGGCGGACGACGCCGCCGGCCTCTCGATCTCTCAGAAAATGGGTTCCCAGATAGCCGGCCTCGATCAGGCGGAAAGAAATGCCCAGGACGGTGTCTCCTACCTCGAAACGGCTGACGGCGGCATGAGCGAGATTTCCGACATGCTCACCCGTATGAAGGAATTGGCGGTACAGTCGGCAAACGGAACCTACAACACGGACGACAAGACCAATATTAAAGCCGAAATGGGCTCTCTCAAGAGTGCCATCAGTGACATAGTTGCCGGCACCAACTTCAACGGCAACAACGTCTATTCCAATCCGACAACCATCGCTTACGGTGCCGACGGAAGCCAGACGGTGACTATTGCCGCGGCAGGCTCCACAACTACACTGGCAGGTCTGACAGATTCTTCTAGCGCCGCAGACATTGAAGGCGCTATCACGGCGGTCGATACCGACAGGGCGACCTACGGCGCACAGCAGGATCAGCTCAACCACGTTGTCAACAACATGTCAACAACAAGCACAAACATCTCCGCCGCAAAATCCCGTATCAGTGACGTGGACATGGCCTCCGAAATGAGCGAATACACCAAGGACAACATCCTCGTCCAGGCCGCCACCTCGATGCTGGCCCAGGCGAACTCCATGCCTCAGGGCGTACTCAAGCTCCTGCAGTAAAACAGTTCTTACTGTTCAGGGTGAAGACTTCCGTCTTCACCCTGAAAACATTTTACGGGCGCCGCTGCCGGCGCCCGTACTTTATGTTTATTTTCAGTTCAGTTCAGGTAATCGAGCAGGGACTTCTGTATAAGCTTCGCGCCCACCTGCAACGTTGCCTGATAAGCAGTCGACTCCTCCGAATATTCGATCGAGGCCTTTGCGGTATCCGTTTTCTCCAGCGAATTGTCCCGTGTTATCGCATTGGTGCCCGCGGTTGTCAGCCTGTCGTTTATCAGGCTGATATACGAGCTCTCCTGACCGACCGCGGTATACTGAACAAGAATATTATCTCCAAGAGTCTCCAACCTGTTCGAGTAGGTCGAAATATTTGACAGGTCGTTATTGGAAAAAGCGGTTGCTATGACTCCAAGAAGATTGTAAAGGTTATTGGTAACGCCGGATGTTGTGCCGGTACCGAGCAGCGTGCTTCCTGGGCTTGAGATGTTGTAGGCCGTCGAGCCTTCTACGCCCAGCCCTATATCGCTGTAGACGGCTTCGGTCCCGAAAGTCCCGGTATCAACGTTCTGTCCCTGATACAGGAGGTTCCCGCTGGCATCGACGGAAAAGGGCTTTGTGTAGTCGCTGGAGCCGCCGAAAATGTATTTGTCGCAGTACATCTGGTTGCCGAGGCTCAGTATCGTGTCCTGATAGCTTTTCAGAGTGTTTGCGATCGTCTGGCGGTTTGTGGCGTTATATGTCCCGCTCTTTCCCTGCAGCACCTGATCCTGTGCCTCGGTCACGATACTGTTAATCTCGCTTAGAACGGACTCGCGCTCACTTACAAGGCCGGTAATCTCGTTTATGTTGCCCTGGTATGTGTCGATCTTTGAGAGTGTGCTCCTGACCTTCATCGCCTGGATGGCCGCGGCAGGATCGTCGGAAGCCTCCTCGTAGCTTCTGCCGGAGGAGACTTTCTGGCTTGCCTCGTAGTAATGCTCTGTATTAGTGCTCAGATTATTCAGATAATTCCTAGTGATTGTGTTGTCCGCTATTCGCATGGTCCCACCTCGCCTTATAATCCGACAACGCCGGTGTTGTTTATCAGCTTGTCGAGCATCTCGTCAAGAGCAGAGATAACCCTTGCGGACGCCTGAAATGCCTTCTGATATTTCGTGGTATTTATCGCTTCTTCATCTGTCGAAACGCCGGAGATGGCCTCCCGCTGATCTGTTATCGTGTTCACTATCGAGCTGTATGTGGTTTTCATTTCCTTGTTGTAACTGGCATCGGTCGCGTTCTCACTCATCAGTTCCGTCGCGAATTCCTCAAAGCTCCCTGTAAAACCCGATGAAAAGCTGACATCGTTCTTCAAAGCGCTAATCATATTTGTAATATTGCCCGTATTGATCAGGCTCGCGTCACTTAGCCATGCGCTCGAAACACTGATGTTCGAAGCGGTTATGGAGCCCGATAAATCGCTGGTGGTAAACAGAGCGTTCGAGCCGTTCAGGTTGTTGTAGGTGCTCGCAAACGTCGAGGCAATCTCATTCAGCGCTTTCTGGTAATATGCGATTCCGTAATAATTGTCCCCGCCGGGCGGGGCGTAGCTCCCCTGTCCGTTCAGGTTCTGAAGTATGCCTTTAATAGAGCCGTCGGAAATATCAAACTCCGTCCCTCCGCCGTCGACGACCTTCGACATACCCGAACTCGTATCCGCCGATAGTGTCGTCGCAGTTCCCGAAACGGCGTCCAAAAGATACGAAGAACCGCATTTTACGGATACTGTCCCGTTGCTGTTGTCCTCGACGCTTATGTTAATATAGCCTGAGAGCTTGTCAAGATCGAGGTTGCGCTCATCCAGAAGGGAGTTGCAGTCGGAGCCGTTCTGCTTGCTTATGGCGATATTTTGGTTCAGGACGCTGATTTTCTGTATGTATGAGTTCACGTCCGTGAGAGAGGTCGTCAGATTTGTCTCCTGCTCATCCGATATCTGGGAGAGCTGATTGGCGTACTGGTTGAGCATACCGGTGACGGTTTTGGCGGATGAGCGCGCTAGGCTGGCGTAGGATACGTCTCCGGAATTTCCCGAGAGGTTTTCCAGTGAAGTATAAAAGCCCTGCAGGGAATTGATAAGTCCGTCGTTGCTGGTCTCGTCGAAAATGCCTTTGACGCTGCTCAGCACCGAGAAATTCGTGTTATAGGTGTTAAAGGTAGATTCCGCGTTCCTGTACCGGAGATCGAGGAAGGAATCCCTGTACTGCGTCACCGAGTTCACAGAGACACCCTTTCCGCTTTGTACGGAAGTATTCGCGTATCTGAAGGCCCCTCCGCTCGAACTGACGGAGGTCTGGTCAACACCCTGCCTTGTATAGCCGTCCGTGCCGACGTTCGAGACGTTGTTCGACGTCACGTCGAGCGCGAGCTGGCTGGCGACAAGGCCGCTTTTTGCAATATCAAGTCCGTAAAATGTTGAACTCATATCAGGATGCCCTCTTTGTTATAGGTCAGGCGGTTTGTTTCCCCGCCGTTTTCCTGTGAGAAGCGCCTCATCGTTGCGAGTCGGGCCTCCACCAGTCTTTTGTTTAGGCCGTTCGCCTTTTTAAGCTTTGCGATAAGTCGCCCAAGCTCGCAAAACTGTCTGTCAAGGCCGGCTTCGCGGCTCTCGGGGTACCTGTCGATAATCTGCCTCAGGCTCATCTCCCCAAAACCCTTTTCGTCCTGTAAAGCCCTTCTTTCGTTTTCCAGGTTCTCCGATTTCATTATTAGAGACTGCTCCTCATTGAGAATAGTGTCCAGCTCCTGCGCTTTCCCCTCCAGAAGTATTCGCGTCTTCGCGTTCTCAAGTCCGAGCAGTTCATTGTAGATCTTCATCTGATGTGATAGGAGCAGGGATATAGTTTTAAATTCTTCCATTTTAGCATCCTTTAACGGAGTATTGCCCCCGCAATGTCGCTTTCGCTAACGGAATACGTACCCGACGCCACCGCGTCGCGGAGCTGCCTCAGCCTGTCGGGGTCAGTCCCCTTTTCAGCAGCCGCGGCTGACGCAGTTTTGATGTCCGCAAGCGAATCGCGTGATACGGAGGACTCCGCAGTGTCGACGACGGCATTTTTCGCTAAATCTGCCGACGTGCTCTTTTTTGCAGTCGCCTTCTCAAATGTGGCGCTGTAGGCGGATTCCAAAGCCAGAGGATTAATTTTCATTGATATCACTCCCTGATAGATATATCGGCAGAAATATTAAAAAAGTTAATCTTTAACATAGTCCCCCAGCATGCTCTGCAGCTTCAGAAGTGCCCTTGAGTGCAGCTGCGATACTCTTGAGGCCGTGACGTTCATCACAAGCGCAATCTCCTTGAGTTTCAGGTTCTCATAATAGTAAAGCGAGATCACCGTTTTTTCCTTCTCGTCCAGCCTGTCGATCGCGGCTGCCATCTGCTCTCTCAGCTCTGTTTTCTGGAATTTCTGTTCCGGAGTCGGGGTCTTGTCCGGCTCCTCAAAATTTTCGGCGTTATTCTGGAGCAGGTCCTCAAAGTAGAGCACAGCGGCGCTGTTCACTTCGCCCAGCGTTTTGTTCAGCTCGTCCACGTCCATGCCCAGATATTCCGCGACCTCCGTGTCGGAGGCCTGTCTGCCGGTCTTGTTCTGAAGCTCGCAGTATGCGTCGCCGATCTCCTTGGACTTCTTGCGCACGCGCCGGGGAACCCAGTCCTGCTTGCGGATATAGTCGATAATCGCCCCGCGGACGCGTATAGAGGCGAAGGTGTCGAACTGTATGCCTCTTGAAGGGTCGTATCTGTCTATGCACTCGATAAGGGACAGCACACCCTGATTAATAATGTCGCCGGTCTGCATCATGCCGTTATAAACGGCGTTCAGTCTCCGTGCGGAGAAGGTCACAATGTCGATATAAGCCATGAGTATCTCGTTGCGCATCTCGGTGTCGTGCGTTCTCTGATACTCTTCCCAGGTTTCCGCCGTAATTGTTCTGGCATCTGTTTTATACAAAGCGTTATCCTCCCACGGTTATTGTCCCGATCGAATGTACCTGTACGTCCGGCTCAATCTCGTTGAAGGAGAGCACTGTCGTCCCACTGGTGAACTGTTTTATGAGTTTTTTGTAGTATAGGCGTACAACGGGAGACATCAGGACGATGGGCGTATCCACCAGCTCCTCCACCTTCCCGATCTCGTCCAGATGCGCCTTTACGATCTTCTGCATCATCTCGGGGTCCATCGAGAAGTATGAGCCGTGCTCGTTCTTCCTTACGCTGTTCATAATGATATTTTCCAGTTCCGGATTCACCGTCAGCACCTTCAGAGTGCCGTTCTCCGCATATTTTCTGGTAATTGTCCGTTTGAGCGCCTGTCTCACATACTCGGTCAGAAGCTCGCTGTCCTTGACGGTAGCGCCGTATTCTCCTATAGTCTCGAGTATCGTCTGAAGGTCTTTAATCGGTATCTGTTCGTTCAGCAGGCTGCATAGGATCTTCTGCAGCTCGCCGGTGCCGATGACGGAAGGTATGATATCCTCCGCCAACTCTTTGTTTGTCTTCTTCAGGTTGTCCAGCAGGGAGATGACCTCCTTGCGCCCGAGCAGCTCGCTGGAATGCTTCTTAACAAGCTCCGAGAGGTGCGTTATTATCACCGACAATGGGTCAATGGTCGTGTATCCCAGCATCTCAGCCTTGTCTCTCTCTTTGCCGGAGACCCATTTCGCCTTCAGCCCGAATGCCGGCTCGACCGTGTCTATGCCGTCTATGCCGTCGGAATCCTTGCCCTCGGGGTTCATGGCGAGATAGTGGTCCACGAGCACTTCACCCCGAGCGATCTCCTCGCCCCTGAGCTTCACGACATACTGGTTAGGCTTGAGGGACATATTGTCCTTCAGATGAACTGGCGGCATGACAAAGCCCATGTCGGAAGCGAACTGCCGTCTCAGCATGACCACTCTGTCAATGAAAGTTCCGCCCTTCCTCTCGTCGACAAGGGGCAGCAGACTGTAACCGAACTCCATTTCGATAGGCTCAACGCTGAGGAGTGAATAGATATTCTCGGTATTTTTGTAGAACTCGGTCTCGCTGACGGGTTTGTTTTCCGTCTCCTCCGGAGCTTTCTTTTTGTCCTTTGCATTCAGTCTCAGCCCGAAGAACAGGAAAGCGCCCCCTATCAGCAGCAGCACGCCGACCGGGAAGCCCGGGAGCAGGCACATAAGGAGCAAAACGCTCCCTGTGATGATCATGATTATCGGGTAGGCCACGAGCTGCTTGGCAAGGTCCGTGCTGAGGTTGTTCTCGGTGGCGGCTCTGGTCACGATCATGCCGGTTGCCGTTGAAATGATGAGCGCCGGTATCTGCGATACGAGCCCGTCACCTACCGTCGCGATCGTGTAGATGTTCAGCACCTCTGAAAGGCTCTTGCCCAGAGTCACCATCCCGATGATCGTGCCGGCAATGATATTGATACATACGATAATGATGGAGACGATGGCGTCGCCCTTCACGAACTTCGAAGCGCCGTCCATAGCCCCGTAGAAGTCGGCTTCGCGCTGGATCTTCTGCCTGCGGAGCTTCGCCCCTTTCTCGTCGATCAGGCCAGAGTTCAGATCGGCGTCTATGGCCATCTGCTTTCCGGGCATGGCGTCCAGCGTGAACCTTGCGGAGACCTCGGCCACGCGCTCGGAGCCCTTTGTAATGACGACGAACTGTACTATGACAATGATGAGAAAGATGATGAAACCGACTATCGGGCTGCCGCCTATGACGAACTGCCCGAAGGCCTTGATGACTCTGCCGGCCTGTCCGCCGTTGCCGAGGATGAGACGCGTGGAGGACACGTTTAAGCCCACCCGCATCAGTGTTGTGATGAGCAGCAGCGACGGGAAGACCGAGAACTCCAGCGGCTCCTTTATGTACATGGTCAGCAGCAGTATGCACAGCGAGAGCGATATGTTCAGAATGAACATAAAGTCGAGGACCACAGGCTTCAGCGGTATGATTATGAGGAGGAGTATGCAGATGACGAACACTGTTATAACATTGTTGAACAGCTTTGCCATTTTTCTCCTCCTCACTGGTTTGCCGATAAACGCGCTGCGTTTATCTCTTGAGCCCGACGAGCTCCTGCAGGATCTCGTCCGAGGTCGTGATGACACGCGCGTTTGCCTGGTAGCCTCTTTCGGCGACGATCATGTTTGTAAATTCATCTGTAAGGTCGACGTTTGAGGACTCCAACGCGCCGGAAACGAGCGTTCCTGTCCCGGAGCTTCCCGGATTGGCGGCAGTGGACACGGTCCCGGAGTTTGTGGTCGCGGTGTAATAACCGTTGCCGGCCTCCGCAAGTCCGTCCGGGTTCGGGAAATTGACTAGTCCGATCTGCATGGTGACCGAAGCACTTCCGTCAGAGGGTACGGCCGTAATCAGGCCTGTCGACGAGATAGATACGGATGAATATGACTTTGTATTGTCCAAATTTATTATACTTCCGGAAGCATCACAGACAAAGTTTCCGTTCTCGTCGACCATGTTGCCGCTTCCATCGAAGTAAAAGTTGCCTATTCTCGAATACTTGGTATTATTGGTTGCATCCTTCAGAACAAAATAGCCGTCTCCGTCTATGTACTGGTCGAGCGGACGGCCTGTTTCCGTATAACTGGAATCGGAGTTGTTGACATAGACCGTTGCGACCTTGGAGCCGTAGCCGATCTGGCTTGGGTTGGTTCCGCCTGTCGAGGCGCTGGAAGCGCTTGCGCCCTGCAGCGTCTGATAATAGACGTCTGAAAATACCGCGCGGCTTGCGCGAAAGCCGCTCGTGTTGACATTCGCTATGTTGTTGCCTATGACATCCATAAGCGTCTGATGATTCTTAAGGCCGGATACGGCCGAAGTCAGTGATTTTAACATATTTTTTTGACCTTTCTTCATTATTCCGCGCCGTTGCGTCCTTTACTGCCGTTCGGTGCGTATTGATGTTTTTTGTGCGCTGTATCTCCTCTGTAATCGGAAATACGATAGCCCCCGTAAAAGGTCCGGCTATACAATGACCGCGCCGTCTATGTTTGTGAATACGTTTTCCCTGAGGTCCTGTCCGTTCATCGCCGTTATCACGACACTGTGCGGCACGTTCACGATGAACGCCTTTTCGTCCATGAGCACCAGAGTGTTCTGTACCCCCTTCCCTCCGGCCTTATCCACGGCCTGGGTAAGTCTCTGCATATCGCTGTCCGACAGCGACATGTCCCTCTGAGCCATTCTCGTCTCCGCGTGCTTTGAAAAGGTCAGTTCCTCCTGCTTTTTGATCTCCTGCGAAAGGAGACTTCCAAAGGAGACGCCCTTCTTCTCCTGCGTCTTATCCGTTCCAGCCCCACCAAGCTTTTCCGCCTGCGAGGCAATGGAACCGATTCTGGACATCAGGCTCTCTGTGTCGATGTTCATAAAATCAGTCTTCCTTCAACTTTTCATGAGCTGCTCTGAACGGACGTTACGTCGCTCAGCGGGTAATAAGTGCCGCCAACTTTCAGATACGGCGCCCCGCTCTTGTACCCGACGCTGTCAACCGTACCCGATGTCGTACTCGTTGTGCCGTTTGAATCAGTCGAAGAGAGACTGACCTTTTTCCCGATCATGGACACCGCTGTCGAGGAATCCACTGAATTCGTCATCGTCTGCATCTGCGAGAGCATCGCAAACTGTACCATCTGCGCAATGTACTGGCTATTGTCCGTTGAGTCGTACATGCTCTGGTTCTTGAGCTGAGCCGCAAGGATTCTGTAGAAATCCGTAAGCGTGAGGGAATTGCCGCCTGAGCTTGACGCGGTTGATGAAGATTTTTTGCTGTTGAGATAAATATCGTCCGTACTGCTGCCTGTCGCCGTGACCGCCACAATTACACTTCCTTTCCTATGAATTCATAAGCCGTTTCTGCGGAAAATTCCGGGATACGCCCCCTTTCCTGCCTGCCAGAGGCCAGTAATCCATTTTTGGGTGCAAAAAAAGCGCTATTTCGGTAACTGGCTGCCATGTTTCAGGCCCTGTAGCTTTGCGTCCCCGCCTTGCGACGGGTTTGCCTTTGTCGATAACACTCGACATTATTCGATTTATTTCTACTCTGATAATAATATCCAAAAAATTAAAAGTCAATAAAAATTATTGATTTTATTTAATATTAGAATTAATATACAAAGCAGTGCTAAAGTTTTAGCCGCGTTGGACGAAATATTATACAGACGCGAATTGAATTCTCCGGCAACGGGATGGGAAAGAGGTTATCGCTATGTCCACCGTTTCAAGTGTCAGTAATTCAAACCGAATAACCGGCCTTGCCACCGGGCTTGACATTGACTCTATCGTCAAGGGGCTCACTGCCGGGACGCAGGCGAAGATTGACTCAGCAAATCAGGACAAGCAGGTGCTCGAATGGAAGCAGTCGGATTATGAGACCGTCACCAGTTCGCTGTATTCGTTCATGAATACCTACTGCGGCTCGTCCTCCTTTTCCCTGTCAATAGCCAATGATCTGAAAACTCTCACCGCCACAAACTCCGGATCAAACTATGCCACCGTTACCACAAGTTCGAATTCGACGGCCGGAAACGTCTACATTGCCGAAATTGACAGTCTTGCCACGGGCGCCTCCGTTACAAGCTCCTCGGCCGTTTCCTCCACGCCGACCATAACTGTAACCAACTCCACCGTCTCAAACCTCACCGGCAAATCAATGAAGGTCAGCCTTGACGGCGTGGAAAAGACCATTACCTTTTCCGGGTCGTACAGCAACGCCTCCGGCGTTGCAACGGATCTGCAGTCTCTTTTGAACACCTCTTTTGGCTCAGGCAGGATAACGGTCACAAACAACGGCGACGGCACCTTATCGTTAGACTCGACAAGCAGCACGGTCAAACTTGAAAACTGCGGAACCCCCGAAAGCGAAGCCTCCAGCGTCATCAGTTTTACGGACGGCGCCTCGAACAGGCTGACTTTGTCGGATACTCTCGCGGATATCGGTCTTAGGAACTCACCCGGAAGCACTGTGGATTTCAGCATTGACGGCACTGCCTTTTCCTTCACCTCAAGCGCCACAATGCAGAACATCATGGATTATATAAACGACTCTGACATCGGAGTCAAGCTCAGTTATTCGAACATAACGGATAAATTCAACCTTACGTCGACGACCACAGGAACGGGTTCCTCGCTCACCTGGTCCGACACGGAAGGGTCCTTTCTCTCATCTATTCTGGGCACCGGCGTCAGCACCGCCGGGACGGACGCCGTTGTAAAAGTCGGCCTTAACGGCGGCACGGACGCCTCGAGCCTCACGACGCTCACAAGAAGCTCCAATTCCTTCGAAATAAACGGCGCAACCTATACTCTCAAGGCCACAACATCCAGTGGCTTTACCGTCAACATCGGCTACAACGTCAGCGATATCAAGTCAAAGATCAGCAACTATGTGACAGCCTACAACACCATGCTTAAGACTGTCACCGACCTCCTTTCAGAGACGGTCAACAAGGATTACAAACCCCTAACCAGTACACAGAAGACGGGCATGACTTCTGACGAGATCACCCAGTGGAACGCCAAGGCTAAAAGCGGACTTCTCAACAACGACTCCTACCTTGAATCCATCTATAATTCACTGCGCTCAGTCTGGTACGACAATGTTGACAATCTTTCCACCGGCAGCAGCATCGCCACCACGCTCACCGGAATCGGTATATCGACCGGAGACTACACTCAAATGGGTCAGCTCAAGATAGACGACCAGACACTAACGGACGCGATCAACTCCAACCCCCAGGGTGTTATGCAGCTTCTCACACAGACCGCAAGCGTCAGCTATTCCCAGTACTCAACGGACGCTCAGAAGCAGACCCGCTACAAGCAGTCCGGTATCTTATGGAGAGTCGCGGACATAGTGCGCTCCAACCTCAGCACAACAGGCGTGAAAGGCGCTCTCATCACGCTGGTAGGCAACCCTTCCAACGGCTATTCCGGCACCACGTCCTCCTATTATACCCAGATCAAGAATAAAAAGGACAAAATCGATGATTTCAATGACGAGCTGACCACAGAACGAAACAAAGATTACCAAATTTATTCGAATCTTGAAGCCCAGATGGTAAAGTTCAATTCGTTGTCCTCTTGGCTTTCCAGCACATTCTCGTCAGGCTGATAATCCGCGCCGTCCGCACAGAATTACTCATTTCATTTTCTTGGAGGTTATCATGGCTATTTCCAATAACTACAAAAAGTATCAGGAACAGGCGGTCTATACCATGTCGCCAGGCGAACGCATTATCATGCTCTACGACAAGGCAATATTCAACATGAATATCGCAATGATGCACATAGACAGCAAGAAGCCCTGCGAAGCGCACAACTTCATAATAAAAACGGAGGACATCGTTCTCTATCTGCGGGGTATTCTCGATATGCGCTACCCCGTTTCCAAAGTGCTTTTTGACTCCTACACCTATATGCACAAGATGCTGGTCATGGCAAACATTAAAAAGGACAAGGAGATTTTGACCCAGCTTATCGATATGATGACCAATATCAAATCCGCCTGGGAACAGCTTGAAGCCAGCAGCCATGAAAACGCGATGTCGCAGGTTAATTGCGTATGAACCTTCCAGAAAAGCTTTCGACTCTCGCCCGTGAAGAGCTTTACAACTATAAGGGCGTGCTGTCCTGTCTTCGTCTCAGCGTACTTGCTCTCGAAAAGGGGCACGACAAGCCAGACGAAAATCTGGACAATACGCGGCAAAACTATATGGACAGCGTCGATAAAGCGCATAGGGAATACCTCTCCGCTTTGGACGGGGTGGGAAATGCGCAGCTCAGATCGGCTCTTCTTATGAAGTCCCCGGGGATGAGCGTCGAATTTCCCGAGTATGCCGAAGTTTTTGGTCTGCTTGAAGAGATACGCGGGACTGTCGACAAGCTCTCCGAGCGGAACGGGCGCGCGCTTGAGCTGACCTCCCGGATGATGCGTGAGTGCAGGGAAAATATCAAAGCCGTCAAGAAAAGAAAGGCTCTGGTTTCGGTCTATGAACCCGTCCCCGGCAGCAACAGCGGGAGTCTGCTCAATTTCAGTGAAAACAGATAGACAGTAAATATTCTCAGGCCCCGGCTGAAGACAGTGTCTTCAGCCGGGGCCTGAGAATATTTTTTGCAAAGGCGCGTACGGCTTACAGCTCAAGACCCGCAGCCCCGCCTGCGCTGTATATCCGCGCGCTGCTGCTTAAATATCTCACGGCAGAGTCTGTTCGCCTCTCTGATCGTCATGTCGTCGAAACAGCAACCGTAGAGTGTCCCGAGCGAACGGTTCTTGTCTATCCTGTGCACCGTACATTTCACTTGGAAGGTCTCTCCTCCATCGAAAACGTGCAGTCCGTTCACCGTGACCTGCGTACCCTCTCGGAAGTAACACTCCTCGTCGTCAACCGCGATCAGGATCCCTGAAAGGCTGACGCTTGTCACAAGACATTTGAACTTTCTTATCCTTCTCGACTTGTCCGGGCCCATAACCTCGGCCTGCGTCCTAATCTTGATTCTGAAATAGCCCCTCCGCTCGTTCTCGCCCAGAGCGCCGATCTCATTGATTCTCCAGAAGCTTTCATGTGTGATGTAAACGCGTCCGCCAAGGCTCAAAAAGCCGTTTTTACTGCTGAAAATATTAATTTTGACTGGTATGCCGTAAGCTGCCGCCGGCATCGCCTCGTCATCCGAGGATACGATCTCAAGAGCAATTCCGTTATCTTCGAGGACCGCCCTGATCTTTCCGACCAGGAGCAGATCGTTTTCCATTGTTTTGACTTCGCAGGACGAACCGACATAGTCACTGATACGACCGTTCAAAGCCACACCGCCATTCTATGCTAATTATTCAGAGCGCCTTTTAGCTCCGACCAGGTAGTGTCCACATACCCTACCGCTTTCATATATTTATCCTTTATCAAACTTTCCGGCAATCCCAGTGCGGAAGCAAATTCCTCGACCTCGCTCCATTTGCCCTTTTCATACGAGAGACAGAGTTTCAAAAGCCGCGAGTAGGCGCCTTCTTCTCCGAGCAGACCTCCCATGAGTTCATCCGAGAGAGGGAGCTCCCCGACAGCACTCTCTAATGGCACTTCGAGAAGAGCGCCGAGAGTAGAAAACATTCCGAGCAGATAGGCCTCGCCCCTTGAAACTGGTCTCAGTGGTATGTGCTCCGAGAGCTCCTGACAAAAAATGGCTCGCAGGAAGGAGAGCTTTATGATTTCGTCGGAGACTCCGCCGCCGTCAGAGAAGCTGAGCAGAAATAACCACTGCCGCAGCTGATTCAGTCCGAGCATATTAAGAGCCTGCTTAACGTCCTTCACCTTGTTCGGCAGGGCAAAATACGCGGAGTTGACAAGCTTGAGTATCGAATAGGACAGGGTGACGTCGAGGGATATCATTTTTGTTATTTCGCTGAAATCTGGCATCTCCGCCGAAATTGCGCCAATCAGCCGGACAAAATTCGCGCGTTGATGATCTGGCTTTACGAGCGTTGTCCCGACCATCTCCGCAACGCTCTCTCCCTGATAGTACTCGCAGCCGTAAGACTGTGCCAATTCCTTCAGTTCCGGAGAGGAAAGGCCATAAGCCGCTATCTTCTTCCCGAAGCTCCTGGCGAGAGCGCATATCTTGTCGAGCGTGTTCCTGTCGTTTGCTGAAAAATCGACTTTGATTATCTCCAGATACGGCAGCATGTTCAGGAAACTGCGCTTAAAGTCGAAGCCTATCGCCGCAATGCGGTAGCCCTTTCGCCAGTAATTCAGGAGCTTTTCCGTTGCCTCAGGGCTAACGAGTATATTCTCCTCAATCTGTATGACCATTTTTTTCGGGTCGAATATATTCGGGATTTCCTTCATCAGGAGATTCGGAGTAAAGGTCAGAAAACAGTCCTTCCCTCCGAAGAAGCTTCCGGAGCCAGGCTCGCTGAAGAAGGCCGCGATGGCGTTCGCGGCGCGCGCGTCCCTCTGATTGTAAAGGCTGCTCGCGTCCTTAAAATAGACAAGCTCATAGGCCGCGAGTTTTCCGCTGGCGTCCATTATTGCCTGCCGTACGATGTGTATCTCCATCTCAACATCACCCTGTCCTGTTTTTGTTTTTCTCCGCCGTATACAGCAGTGCGCAGTAGACCTTGGCAATCACCTCGTACAGCTCCGGCGGAATGTCCCTGCCTGCGTCGAGCATACAAAGAACGGAAGCCGCGCTGTCATCCCTGTATACCGGGACGCCGGACTTTTCCGCAAGTGCAATAATCCTGTCCGCCGTGTGTCCGCAGCCAGCGGCAACCACTACGGGAGCGAAATCCTTTTCGGGTTCGTATTTGAGCGCGGCGGCTTTCATTTCAGACCTTAACATCGACCGCGATCCTCCTTTTCGGAAGAGTTCCGAAAACCTCTGAGAGCGAGCGCTGTCTGACGAGCGGCGCCACCTCCGCTCTGCCGAGACTGTAAGGCGTCCCGCGCAGGAATTTCGGCATATCGCGTATGAGCGGCCCGTAATCCGCAGCCGCACCCTCTGGGCAGAATAGCGCAAAATCCAGTGTGTTTTCCCTGAGAAAAAATTCAGCCTCGAAGCGTCCCGCGCCCTCGACATCCGCAGTCATAAGCACATGTACGGAGTTCTTGGCTCCGTTTTGTCCCTCGCCGCCTCCGTCGGGGTCGGCCCAGAGCTCCGCAAGCGCACCCGTGTCCCAGAGTCTCAGCGGTATAATGCCGTGCAACAGAGGCGCATAGCTGCAGGGGGTCATCAGCAGGTTTCGCAGTACGCTGGTGAGCCTGTCCGCTTCATCTGCGGTCTTCGCGTTCTCCGTTTTATCGGAGATAAGCTCCGCGAGCGCGGCCATGACCTTTGAGCTCCCAGCCCCGCCGCTTTTGTTTGCGCCCGGAGATAAAGCGGCGGATTCAAAGAGCTCGGCGAACTGCCTTCTCTCTTTGTCTCCGAGACGCTGCCACAGCCTGAGTGCGTTTTCGAGCAGATTCTCCGAACTGGCCTCAAAACGTGAAAGGTTGTATCTAAGCGCATGGGCGGTCTCCGCAGTCTTATTCTGGGAAACGCCTTCCGTCAATTCTCCGGCGGCAGCCAGTGCCCGCTGTCTCAGCTCGGGAAAATTGTCCTTTGCGCCCCCGGAGCCGAAGTCCTTAATGAGTTCTCCGAGCTTTATTGCCGCCTCGCTATCCTGTGGGCAGGCGTTTTGCAGGCTTTCAAGGCTGCGCATCGCAGAGGTGAGCACCTCGTGCTGATTGCCGCTGCTGTATACCGAGCGAAGAAAATCCGCGAGCGCATTCTGCGTTTCGGGGACCGTACGATAATTTTCGCTCATTTCTCTCAAAAAGTCAAATATTTCTCCCTTAAATACAGAAGATTCATCCATCTGGGCTTTGAGCTCCTGAATTATCTCTTCTGGGGCAAGGAAGAGCTTCCCAGTTCCGCCGTCCGGCACCTCACCAGTTTCCCCAGGCATAGTCCTGACAAGATCATACAGCATCGATATATTTTTAATAAACACGGTACTCAGTTCGGGGTCCTTCAGCATGGAGAGGAGCATCGCCGGAGTAAGGCTGCCCTCGTTGACAACGCTCTCCGCCGCGCTCTCCGCCGCGGCGCTTTTTCCTGCGGCTTCCCGCATTCCGTCAACACTGAAGGTGTCGCCGCCGGCGGGTCCGATCTTCTGCTGTAAAGGCCTGCTGCCGTTTACCAGCGGCATCGTCAGGCGCTCGATTTCAGGCATCGTTTTGCCCTCCGACATAGATACTATTATTCATCATTATTTATTCTACGCCTTTTTTAAAATTCAACAAGTCTTATATTTTATTTTTATAAAGTTGATTTTCGGATTCTGCGTTGAATAAATACAATGAAGCTGTATAGGGTAGGTGTTAATATGAGCAACGACGATTTTGGCATGGAATCATTGCTTGAGGTCTTTATCCATGAGACGGAAGGGATGCTTGAGCAGCTCGACAATATTCTTCTTGAGTCCGAGCGCGCCAAAAGTATAACCGAAGAGAACATAAACACCATTTTCCGCATTACCCACACCATAAAAGGTTCTGCGGCGATGATGAATTACGGCGGCATCTCCTCTCTGGCGCACTCGGTGGAAGATGTGTTCTACATTCTGCGCGAGAACCCATCGAAGCTCGCGCTCGTTTTCAACTCCATATTCGACCTTGTGTTTCAGGCCTCTGACTTTTTCAAGAAAGAAATGGAAGGCCTGCAGGGTGAGAGCTATGCGGAGGGCGATCCCTCCGAGATCATCGCCCAGCTCGAACAGCAGGCGGGTGTCATAAAGGGCGAGCGGCCTCCCGTTGTCGAAAGCGTCCCCGCTCCTCCGCAGGAAAAGCCGGTATCTCCCGACGCCGTAAGGATTCGCATCGTTTTCGAGGCCGACTGCGGCATGGAAAACATCAGGGCCTTTATGCTTCTCAACCTGCTGCAGCCCTACTGCGAGGAACTGAGTTCCGTCCCCGCCAATCCAGAAAACGATTCCTCCGCGTCCGCCGCGATAATCAGGGACGGCTTCCTTGTTTTATGCAGGCCCGCCGGCTCTGTCGACGATTTAGCCAAGGTTATTGAGAGTTCACTGAATGTCAAATCCTATGAAATACTCGAAAACGCCGCCGCGCCCGAAGATAAGAAANCCGAGAAGGCTTCGCCCGCCCCCGGCGAAGCCGACGAGGGAACGGCAGCGCAGGCAAAATCCGAGGCGCAGAACCTTTCGAAGGGCGTAAAGCAGAGCCTGATCAGCGTTAACCAGACAAAGCTCGATCATCTTATGGATCTCGTCGGAGAAATTGTCACAGCAGAGTCAATGGTCGTCGGCAACCCCGACCTCAAAGGCCTGCATCTCGACAGCTTCACAAAGTCCATACGCGAGCTTCGGAAGCTTACCGACGAGTTGCAGGACATTGTGATGTCGATAAGGATGGTCCCTCTGCAGGGTACCTTCTTTAAAATGGACAGGATAGTCCGCGATATGTCTAAGAAACTCGGGAAAAAAGCCGAACTCATCACCGAGGGCGGGGACACCGAGGTCGACAAGACCATAAACGACGCGATCGTCGACCCTTTCATGCACATGATTCGGAATTCCATGGACCACGCGATTGAACTGCCCGAGGAGCGCCTTGCGCTCGGCAAGCCTGAAACCGGTCGCATCACGATCTCCGCCAAAAACACCGGTGGCGAGATATTCATAACCATCTCGGACGACGGGTCCGGTCTCGACACCGACAAGCTCCTCAAAAAGGCGAGGAGCAGCGGTCTCCTCACAAAACCCGAAAGCGAGTATACCGAGAAGGAGATATTTAACCTCATTCTTCTGCCCGGTTTCTCGACGAACACAGCGGTCACCGAATTTTCCGGCCGCGGCGTCGGTATGGACGTGGTGAGGAAAAACATTGAGCAGGTCGGCGGTACAATCTCCATCGCGAGCGAAAAAGGCAAAGGTACCACCTTCACGATTAAGATACCGCTCACGCTCGCGATAGTGGACGGCATGAACATAGCCGTCGGCAGCACCGTCTTCACCCTGCCGATAACGGCGATAAGACAGTCCTTTAAGATAGGCGACGAGAGTCAGATAATCCACAACACGGACGGCTCCGAAATGATAATCCTTCGCGGTGAGTGTTTCCCTGTGCTCAGGCTGCGCGATGTCTACTCGATTGAGTCCGGCACTGAAAACCTTTTGGAGGGGATTATGATACAGGTTGACTGCGGCGGAAGCGGCTACTGTATATTCACCGACGAGTTGATCGGCGAATATCAGGTGGTCGTCAAACCTTTCCCGATTTTCCTGAACAGGTACGATCTGAAGAATAAGGGCCTTTCAGGCTGCAGTGTTCTCGGCGACGGCAGCATCAGCCTTATATTGGACGTCAACACCCTCCGCAAAGAATGAGAAAGGCAGGAAACAACATGACAGAAACCGCTACCGAAAGCGTAAAATACGACGGCCTTCAAGACAGATACCTCCTGTTCTGCATAGGCGACACGAACTACGGCCTTCCGCTCGCAATGGCGCTGGAGATTCTGAACATCCAGCCTATAACGCGCCTGCCCTGCGTCTCCCCCTACATAAAGGGAATAGTCAATCTCCGAGGCAAGGTTATCCCTGTGCTTGATGTGCGGGCAAAACTCGGCATGGTCGAGCGCGGGTATGACGACGCTACCTGCATAATCGTCATTGATCTGCATGACATGCACATTGGCCTGATTGCCGACAGGGTGTCCGAGGTGCTGACAGTCCCGCAGGAAAACATCATCGCCCCTCCGAAAAACAGTGCGAGCTATATCGACTCGGTAAGCGACCTTGATGGCAAGACCGTGCTCAATCTCGACTGCGAGGCCTTTTTCCGCGATGACCTCGACCAGAATCTCAGCTGACCCGGAAATAAGATATGGATTATATTGATACAAACTTTGTCAGACTTACAGACAGCGAATTTGATTACTTTGTCCAGTTCGTCCGTGAAAGATACGGAATCGAACTCTCGCAGAAGCGCAAGCTTATTGAGGCGCGCCTTGCCGGAGAACTCAAAGCCTATGGTTTCAAATCCTATGCGCAGTACATAGAGCTTCTGAGAAAAAGCCCCGGCACGGATAAGTTGGACGGCCTGATAAACAGGATAACGACCAATTACTCCTATTTTAACCGCGAGATGGAGCACTACGATTACCTGATGAACACCGTTATCCCCGCTCTCGCCCAAGACAAAAAGAGCAGCATCAGGATTTGGAGCGCGGGCTGCTCGACCGGAGAGGAGCCCTACAACATCGCCATGGCCGTCGATTCGGCTCTCGGCGTAAAAAGGCTCTCGTGGAATGTGTCGATCAGTGCCACAGACGTCTCGACCCGCGCGCTTGAAATCGCGAAAAAGGGAGTCTATCAGGAGAATCAGCTCAATGCGATGCCAGAAGCCTGGCGCCGGAATTATATGACTTCTCTCGGCGAGGGGAGCTATCAGGTTAAGGATTCGCTGCGCAAGCAAATTAACTTTGCCCGCTTCAACCTCATGGACCCCTTCCCGCCCAAAACATACGACGTGATATTCTGCCGAAATGTGATGATCTATTTTAAGCAGCCCACATCTCAGGCAGTAGTTAAAAAGTTCTATCAGTCCACAGCCGAGGGCGGTTACCTCTTCATCGGTCACTCCGAAACGATTAACCGGAACGATTGCGACTACACGTATATTAAGCCTTCTATCTACAGAAAACACAAATAACAAACGGAATCAGCCCGACTCTTCAAGGTGCCGGGCTGATTCCGTTTATCTGTCCCCCAGGACGCGCGGTTCCGTCCGAAGGGCGGTTTCCGGTCAAAACGCAGTATGCTGATTAGGACTGATAGGCAAACTCCAGGTTGTAGATGTTGACGGTGTCGCCATCCTTGATCCCCATCGCCTCCATACGCTGGAAGACGCCGGCCTCACGCATCATTCGATCGAAGTACATTCTCGACTCGTAGTCGGAAAAATTGACCGTTGCGACCAGCTTCTCCAGCCAGGGTCCCTCGACGAACCAGATCCCTTCGCACTCCTCTATCTCTAGCGCGGCCGAGGTATCTATGACGGGCTCCGGAGCGACATAGTCCGCTTCGAACACCCTCACCGGCGGAAGGCCAGCAAGCTTTTCGGCGATTACCTTTACGAGCTCCTGAGTACCCGCGTGCGCAGCCGCAGAAATCTCAAAGAAATCGTAGCCAAGCTCCGTGACATAGTCTCTGAGGTCCGTGAGCAGCTCGCTGCCTTCCGGAATCAGGTCGCACTTATTCGCGACGACAATCTGGGGCCTCTCCGCAAGCTCCGGGCTGTACTCTCTGAGCTCCGTGTTTATCGCCTCGAAGTCCTCTATGGGGTCTCTCCCCTCGCTGCCGGACGCGTCGATGAGATGCACGAGCAGTCTGCAGCGGTCTATATGGCGCAGAAAGTCGTGCCCCAGCCCCGCTCCCTCGCTCGCGCCCTCGATGATGCCCGGAATATCGGCCATTACGAAGGAAACGCCCTCCGAGACGTAGACTACGCCAAGGTTTGGGAAAAGCGTTGTGAAATGGTAATCTGCGATTTTCGGATGCGCCTTCGAAACTACGGAGAGCAGCGTCGATTTTCCGACGTTCGGAAAGCCCACGAGTCCGACGTCCGCGAGCAGCTTCAGCTCCAGCACGACGTCGCGTGCCTCCCCTATGCTGCCCGGCCTTGCAAAATGCGGCACCTGTCTTGTCGGGGTTGCGAAATGCTTGTTGCCCCAGCCGCCTCTGCCGCCCTTTGCGAGAACAAAGCTCTCACCGTCGGACATGTCCCTGATAATGCCGTTTGTCTCCCTGTCGCGTATCAGCGTGCCGCGCGGTACTTTTATGATGACGTCCGCGCCATCCTTGCCGCTGCAGCGCTTGCCCGAACCGTTAGCGCCGTTTTCCGCGATATATTTGCGTCGGTAACGGAAATCCATCAGCGTTGTCATATTGTCGTCCGCGATGACGAGAATATTTCCGCCCCGGCCTCCGTCTCCGCCGTCCGGACCTCCCGCCGCGACGAACTTTTCCCGGTGAAACGCGACCGCGCCGTCACCGCCTTTTCCTGCCCGGACAGCTATGCCCGCTTTATCTATAAACATCTCGGACCTCCGTTTGAAGATTTCGTCCCGTCCCGTTTTCCCTTTTAAATTGATGCGAACATCAACACTTCATGGTCAGGGCCGCCGATATCTGTTTCCGTTTAAATAGATATCAATATTATCGTCGGTTTTCGGAATAAAAAAACGGCGGGCGTAAAATGCGCCCGCCGAATTAAAGGTTACTGTGCAATGTCTTCGTAGACAGAGACCTTTTTGTGGTCCTTGTCTAAGCGCTCGAACTTCACCGTTCCGTCCCTAAGGGCGAAAAGCGTGTCGTCACCGCCGATGCCCACGTTGGTACCGGGGTGGATCTTTGTTCCGCGCTGTCTGACAAGGATGTTGCCGGCGAGTACGAACTGACCGTCAGCTCTTTTGGGTCCAAGGCGCTTCGACTCACTGTCGCGGCCATTCTTGGTGGAACCCATTCCCTTCTTATGTGCCATGCTTCACACCTCCACGTGTCAAATATTCTGCGGAACTAAGCGGTAATCGTACCGATTTGTACCTGAGTGTAGGGCTGTCTGTGACCCTTTGTCAAGCGATAACCCTTTTTGGATTTCATCTTGAAAACACGAACCTTTTTGGCCTTGCCGTTCTTGACGACGCTGGCCGTGACGCTTGCTCCCGCGATAACGGGAGAACCGAAATTGCTGCCGTCCTCATCAATGACGGCGAGAACGCGGTCAAATGTAACCGTTTCTCCGCTCTCAACGTCAAGCTTCTCGATAAAGATGACGTCACCCTCGGCAACGCGGTACTGCTTACCGCCTGTTTCAATTATGGCGTGCTTCATTAACTCAATGCACCTGCCTCTCTCGGAGTCTCGCTCTTAGGGCGGAAACCGTGGTTTCTCTTGAAGCCCTCTCAATGCGGCCTTGTTAGTCTATCACGCGCCATTTCTCTTGTCAAGGAAAATTAACAGTTTTTGCGGAAATAGCTCGCAGCGGAGGGGCCGTTGGGACAAACCGGCCGAACAGTCCCGCCTTCTGTGACGTTGTGCTCTTTCAGGGCAGGCACTCTAGTCCTCGGCCTGGCCGTATACCTTCCTTATCTCGTTGAGATCGCGCTTACCCACGGCGTTTTTCGGCACACTTTCAACAAATGTGATATATTTCGGAACCTTTATGCTGGAAAGCTCCTTTTTGACCGCAATGATTATTTCCTCACGCGTGACGTTGATGCCCGGGGCTCTCACCACGAGCACCCTGCCTACCTCGCCCCATTTTGGGTCCGGAACGCCGATGATACAGGCTTCCAGAATGCCGGGGACCAGCATGATCACGTCCTCGATTTCCTGCGGGAATATGTTCTCCCCGCCTGAGATGAACATGTTTTTCTTTCTGCCGCTGATATAACAGAAGCCGTCCTCGTCGAGGTAGCCCATATCCCCGGTATGCACCCACCCGTCCTGCAGGATTTTTTTGCTTGCCTCCGGGTTGTTCCAATAGCCCGAGAAAAGCAGCTTGCTTTTGAATAGCATTTCGCCGCGTTCGCCCTGGGCGACATCTTTCCCCTCGTCGTCTACGAAGCGGAGCTGGTTATAGGGCGCGGGTATGCCGCAGGAATTCCACTTGGCACGAACGTCGTCTATGCTCGCAAGTCCGACCGGATGGCACATATTGTTTGGCCCGATCTCGGTCATGCCATAGGCATTGACCATCTTTACGCCGCGGTTCCAGTATATCTCGAGCAGCTCCCTGCCCGTGGGAGCCGCTCCCGTGACAAGGCAGCGGTAGCAGGAGAAATCCGTTTTGGAAAAATCGGGATGCATCGCCATGGCCTTGTACATCGTTTCCACAGAAATTCCGAAGGTGGGCTTTTCCTCGCGGATTGCCCTCAGCACCTTTTCCGGATTGAAGCCGCGCATAATTATCAGTCTCCCGCCTATCATCAGCAAGGGCAGAGTCAGGACATTCCAGCCCGCCGTGTGGAAGAGCGGCAGTGTGAGGATTGCAGTGTCCGTCTCGCCGAGCTGGAAGCCCTGTGAGTCGGCCAGTGAATTATAAAAAATCGAACGGAAAGACATCATGGCCGCTTTCGGCGTACCTGTGGTTCCTCCCGTATGGATGAGCATCTGAATGTCCTCGAAGTCGAGTTCCGGCGGAGCGGGAACTGAAATGTCCTCACTGTCCATAATGTCGGCATAGCAGTATGTATCGCCGTCGTTCCGTTCGTCCAAACAGATGAATTCCTGGTTAAAACCCTCTTCGCGAAGGCTCGCCACGGTGAAGAAGAACTCGGAGGAATAGAACAACACTTTCGGTTCTTCGTTTCTGATGAGTGAAAAGAGTTCCTTCTCCCTTAAAAGGCAGTTATATGTGGTGATGATGATTCCGGTTTTGAAAGTAGTGTAGAATGCGTCGAAAAAAGCGACGGAATTGGTTGCGCAAAAGCCTATTCTGTCCCCCTTTTTCAGTCCGAGCTTTTCGATAAGAAACCAGGCCAGTTTATCGGAGCGCCGGTCCATGTCGGAATAAGTGTAGTGCTTTCCAGTATCAAAATCGTATATCGCCTCATGTTTACCGGAAAAACGCACTCGGTATTTACCCATGTTAGATAATGTTTCTGAATCGTACATTCCAGTTCCCTCCCTACACCCTTCACTTCAACAAGCAGCTTATCTGTTGTCATGATTTTTTTACCGCTTTAAGCTCCCGCGCCGAAACCTGGCATGAGAACAGGGCATATGTAACAACAATACTTTTTTATTGTATATCAATTTAACGGATAAATCAACAAATAAAAGCTTACCAAATGACAATAAGCATGTTAAAACGCACAAATTATGCACTGCGAATATTTTGACGACGGAATTTTGTGTATGGCGCACTGCAGCAATGGCACTATCCGGCTGCTTTCTCCGCTACAGGCTCCTCATGTCAGCAGAGCAACTGCTACGCCGAAGGCCTCCCTGACAAAAAAGGCGCACATCTGAAGCCGCTCGTAGGAGCGCGCCGCGACACCGAGCGGCTGTGCGCCGAGCTTTTTGGCATTAAGCTTTGCCCTATATACATGGTATTCGCTTGTGGCTATGGCTATCCTGCCGGAGGAATCACCGCCGTCCTCCTTAATAACCGAAAGCGAATTTTTGATATTTTCATAGGTGGAGGTGGATTTTGCCTCCATCAGTATCCTGTTTTCAGAAATACCGTTTGAGACAAGCCATTCCTTCATGCATTCAGCCTCCGAGATGTTCTCGCCCTCGCCCTGCCCCCCCGATACAACGGCTTTTGCGTCAGGATATGCGTCCAGATAGTCCCTGGCCGTAAGCAGTCTGTCCCAGAGCGATTGCGAGGGCTGCGTCCCGACGACCTGCGCGCCGAGCACCACAAGGTAAGGTGCTTCCGGGTTGTTGTCCGTCCGTGCGGACACTATAATGGGTATTTCGATCCCGATGAGGCCGGCAAGGGCAATGCCTATGAGCGAAGTCAGCCCCACTTTGAATTTCTTCGCGCGACGTGGATTTTTTCCGGCGTAAGCCCCGATAATTCTGTAAAGCGGCATGATTACCGCGACGGCCAGCAAAATGCAGGCAAATGCGAAGTACCCTACCATGCGGAATTCGCAGAAGTAGGCTGCCAGAAGCGCAAGCGCCTCAGCCGTCCAGAATATAAGTGCCGGAAACGACTTTTTATCCGTTTTCATGTTACTGCCTCTTGATTCTTATTTGCGTCGGAGGCTCACTGCTGCTCGGACAGTTCCTCCCATTTGAGGTACAGCCCGTCAAGCTCCTCCCGCAGAGCGGTCTTTTCGACGTCCAACTCGATGAGCTTTTTGTAGTCGGAGGAATTCGCCTCATACTCCTCTTCCAGCTCCCTGAGCTTATTTTCAAGCTTTTCGATATCCCGCTCGGCCCTGCGGAGCAGCTTTTCGTTTTCGGCTGCGGGGTTCCTGCGCGGGTCCTTTTTATTCTCCCGCGGGAGAGCGCTCCTTTGCTTTTCGCGCGTGGCTGCCTCCTCCTGTTTTTTCAGGTATTCGCGGTACTCGGCAAATCCGCCGCGGAAGTCCGTTATCGCCCCTTTCTCCAACGCCCAAATGCGCGTCGCGAACTTCTCGATGAAATAGCGGTCGTGCGAGACAAAGAGAAGGGCCTCCCCATAGGCTTCCACCGCTTCTTCTATCCACTCTCTCGACTGTATGTCCAGGTGGTTTGTCGGCTCATCGAGAATAAGGAAGTTTACCTCCCCGCGCATGAGCATACACAGGCGGAGCCTGCTCTGCTCACCGCCGGAAAGCGCCGAGACGGGCTTAAAAACGTCCTCTCCGGAAAAGCGAAAACTGCCGAGCCTGTCGCGGGCCGTCTGCGGCGTACACTTTTCGGAGTAGAGCATCGTATCCAAAAGGCTTCTGTTCGGATTTTCAAATCTGATGATTTGCGGCAGATATGCCGTTTTTACCGAGGGCCCGCGCCTCACCATACCGCTGTCCGGGATATCCTCGCCCATTATCAGCTTCAGAAGCGTCGTCTTTCCCGTGCCGTTGTCGCCTATGAGCGCTATGCGCTCTCCGCCCTCGATAATTAGTTCGAGGCCGGAGAAGAGCGTCCTGTCCCCGAAGGCTTTTGAAACGCCGTCGACTATAAGCACCTCGTCCCCGGAGAACTCCCTCTCGGCAAACTTGATTTTCATCGCTCTTTCTGTCTTCGGCCTGTCCGTCTGAGCGATACGCTCCATTCGCTTTTCCATGGAGAAGGCACGCTTGTGCAGCGCGTCGTTTCCCATGAAGGCCCAAAGGTGCAGTTTTTCGGCTGCGGCCTCGAGTTGCTCCAGCTTTGCCTGTTCCTTCTCGTATTTTTTGAGTTGCTCCTCATACCTGCGCTGTTTCTCGGCAACGTAAAAGCTGTAATTTCCGCTGTAGAACTCCGCCTTCCCGCAGGATATTTCGACCGTTCTCTGAACCGTCCTGTCCAGAAAATACCTGTCGTGCGATATTGCGAGAACCGTCCCGCGGAATTTGAGAAGATAGTCCTCGAGCCACTCGGTCGCCTTAAGATCGAGATGGTTCGTCGGCTCGTCAAGGAGCAGTATGTCGGTGTCCTCGAGTATGAGTCTGGCCAGATTGACGCGTGTCTTCTCCCCGCCGGAGAGCTTCGAAAAGAGCTGTTTCCTCATATTCTCGTTTATCTCAAGCCCGTTCGCGACCCTGTTTCTCTCGACTTCCGCCGAATAGCCCTGAAGTCTTTCATATTCCACTACCGCGGCATCATAATCGCGCAGAATAGACTCGAAATTGCTCCCCGACATTTGTTCTGTCAGCTCTGTCATTCTTTTTTCGAGTGCAAAGATGCGCTCGTGTGCGGTTTTCAGCACATCCTCGACTCTGTAGCCCTCTGGGTAGACGGGAATCTGTGAAATCAGCCCGAGTCGCTTGCCGGCAGCGATTACGACTTCTCCCTCGTCCGGGCGCAGTTCGCCCGTGAGTATCCGGAAAAGTGTCGTCTTCCCTGTGCCGTTTTTACCGAGTATTCCAACCCTCTCTCCGCACATAACGTCAAAAGTGAGCCCGTCCAAAACATTTTTATCCTGTTCAAAGGCCTTTACCAGCCCGTGGATCGATATATCATTCATAATTTTACCTTTTATCCGCTGTCATCGCGTTATAGGCCGCAGCCAAAACTCCTTCCGGCTGCGGCCTTAGTGTTTCTCATGATTTCGCGACCGCGGCCTGCAGCACCGCGTTCGCGACGGGTCCCGCATTCGCGAGTCCTCCGCCGCCTCTCTCAATGACCACGGTGAAGGCCAGAGGATTGTCGCCGTCGTTGAGGAAGCCGACGAACCAGGCGTTTGAAGTTCCGTCACCCAGCTCCGCCGTGCCGGTCTTCGCGCAGATTTTCAGGTTCGGGAAATTTCCCTGTCCGTATTCAGCCGAAACGTTATAGGCCATCATTTCTTTGATTTCTTCCGCCGTGTCCGATTTCAGCAGCCGCGCCGTACCGCCTGACTGGCCCTTCAACAGCACCGGTTCCTGCGCCACGCCGTCGTTCGCAATTGCTGAGACATATCTCAGCATCGCTATCGGCGAAATGAGGTCGTTGAACTGGCCGATGCCCATCCAGCTCAGATAGGAGGTGCCCGCGGGACCCTTGTCGATATTTCCGGCCGCAGTTTTTATCCCGCTCACGTTAAGGCTGTCCAGAAAGCCAAATTTGTCCGCGTAGTCATAGATCTTGCCAGGCCCGAGCTCCTGTGAAATGTCCGAGAAGGCGACATTGCAGGAGTTGGCGAGAGCCTGCTCTATGTTCTGGCTTCCGTGCTTTCCGGTACAGATGACGGTGTCTCCGCCGACCTGCGTGCTTCCGGAGCAGGTGAAAGTCTTATCCTTTAAGTCGGGAATATTTTCTATCGCCGCGGCAAGAGTAATGAGCTTGAAAACCGAGCCGGGCGTGAAAGTTGCCCCGATACAGCGGTTAATATACACGCCGTCGTAGGCCGTGCCGCTGAGATCGGGTTTGGTGTTCGGGTCGTAGGTCGGCGTACTCACCATACAGAGGATCTCGCCCGTCTTGTAGTTTGAAACAAGGACAGCTCCCTTCCTGCCTCTCAGCGCGTTCAGGGCCGTCACGTTCAGTCTGGAATCCACCGAAAGCTTTACCGTTCCTCCCTTTCCCGAGAGACTCGCGAGGCCGTTCACCATGTTGTAGCCCGCCAGCTTATAGCTGAAAACGGAGAGTGCTCCGGTTCCGATGTTGCCGCCGTAATCCCCGACGACATGCAGACAGGCCTTTCTGACGGAGGCATCATTTGCGTAGGAAAATGTTCCGTTCCCGGCCGCCGCGAGCACGACGCCGTTCCTGTCGGTGAGGACGCCCTTGTCGAGAACGCCCTGATTAAAGACACTCTGGTCCGCCTGAAGCATGACCCACTTCTTGCCGTCGGCGTAATATCTTATCGCAAATATAACGAATCCGAAAACAAGACCGGCCGCAATAATCATCGCAAAATACGAGCGGTTTCGCATTCTTTTCATTTTTTACCTCTCCTTTTCTCTCCGCGTCTGTCGAAGAGGTTCCTGTCGCTGCCGGTCTCGTCCTCGGTCTCCTCGTCCCGCTCGGTGAACTCGTTGAGGTCGTGCATCTTTACAGGGTCCTTGACCGTGAAGCTCGCTCCCTTCCGCGTATCTGTCGCTTTGATATAGGCGAGCATGGCCCAGCAGGAAATGAGGCTCGAGCCGCCTATGGAGACGAAGGGGAAGGTGACGCCCGTAAAGGGTAGTATATCGAAGGCGCCGAATACGTTCAGCGCGAGCTGCACCATCATCATCGATACCGCCGCGCAGCCCGTAATAAGATAGAACGACGACCTCCCCTGAGAGGCGTTGTGGACCGTGAAGGCCGCGAGCACGATAATCGCTGCTACCGCGCAGAGCGCAATAATAAGTCCCAGCTCCTCGCAGACTATGCCACAGACCATGTCCGTTTCGGCCGCAAATATCTTATGCAGCCAGCCATTGCCCGCGCCGACTCCGAAAAGACCGCCGGAAGCCGCCGCCGAAAGAGCTCTCGTCTGCTGGAATCCCTTGCCGTTCACATCCTCCCAGACGTGGCCCCAGGTCGCAAAGCGCTGCGCGATATAGGGCTTTATGCTCAGGGCAAGGAAGCCGCCGAGTCCGGCGCCGGATACCGCGAGCAGTACCGTTCCTATGCTTCCGCTGCGCATGAAGGAGATTACAAGGAAGGTCGCGAAAAATACGAGCGCCGAGCCGTAGTCCCCCATCAGTGCGAGAGCCCCGACGCAGACCGCCGAAAAACCGATGTACATGATGAGGTTCTTGCCCCGATATAGTCTGTCCAGAGTCTGTGCGCCCGCGTAGATGTAAACAATCTTCACAAACTCGGAGGGCTGAATGGAGACTCCGCCGACGCTGAGCCAGTTCTTGGCTCCGTTGGTCGCCTTCGCTATTACGAGGTTTACGGCGAGCAGCCCCATGGCAACCAGTCCCGCCGGTATTCTCAGCGTTTTCACTCTCTTGAGTTCCCGCATCCACCAGCCAAGCACAAGAAACAGCACAATACCCGCAAGGAGCAGGATGAGCTGCTTGAGCATGGAGTCCGGAGTCGAGCTGGCGGCTACCGCAAGGCCGATCGTGGACAAAAAGAAGGCCAGAGCTTCGACCTCGAGTCCCGTCCGGCCGATGGACTTCATGATTATGAAGTACACCCACATAATGATAAAGATTGCCAGAAAGGCGAGCGCGATCTGTATCTTGTACTGCGCCTGCGCATAGTAGACTTCCTGATACATTATGAGAAACTGGAACACCGAGACATAGCGGAACATTACTCCGGGCGCTATCATCCTGCCCGGGGCCGTTCTCCGCTCCGCAATTATTGCCCGCTCCTCCTCGTTCAGGTTGTAAAATCGGATCGAACAGTCGCCTATCTTCAGAATGTCGCCGTCCTCAATCCTCGCGCCATCCTCCGGAACGGCGGTTCCGTTTACCTCTGTTCCTCCGCCGACGACGTCGCAGACCGTCCAGTTACCGTTCTCGTCCCTGACGAGAACGAGCTGCGTCCCCTGCACCGTCGGGCTTACCACCGTGACGTCGCAGGAGTCCGCGCTGCCTATCGTGCACTCCCAGTGCCGCAGAGGCACGCGCGAGCCGTCCGGCAAGTCGAGATAAGCCCAGACCTCAGGCTCATAGCGTTCGCGGAGCATCGAATAGGCGCAGCGGGATATGACCGCTATCGCGGCAAGCGGAAGCGCATAACGCGAAAAATACACGACATACAGGAGTATCTGGCTCAGTATCCCGTTCTGCTGTATCTGTGTAAAGAATCCGCCCGCTCCCTGCACAATGTTCGTAATGCTCTGCAGTGCGTCTGTCACGCCGTCACCTCCGCTCCCTGTTTTTCGAAATAATTACTACGGAAGACACTTTTATCCGATAAAAATCCTGTTGTAGTTTTTCTTTCCTCGCCTCAGGATAATTCCGTCGCCGGAAAGCGCTTTTTCGTCAAAGCTTTTTTCAAAGGCCGTCACCTTTTCGCCGGACGCCTCGACTCCGCCCTGCTCCACCGCGCGCCTCGCGTCAGATTTTGAGGAGCAAAGTCCGCTTTTCACCAGCAGACTGAGAATGTCGATCTTCCCGTCGGCGAGGTCCGAAGGAGTGAGCTGCGTCGAAGGCATGTTCGCGCGGTCACCGCCGCTTGAGAACAGTGCCCTTGCCGTGACTGCGCATTTCTCCGCCTCCTCCTTGCTGTGAACAAGAGCGGTGAGCTCGTAGGCGAGAATCTCCTTTGCTTCGTTCAGCTGCTTTCCCTCCCACTTGTCCATCTCGTTTATCTGCTCGAGCGGCAGGAAGGTCAGAAGCCGCATGCATTTCAGGACATCCGCGTCCTCGACGTTGCGCCAGTACTGGTAGAACTCGAAGGGCGCTGTCTTCTCCGGGTCCAGCCATACCGCGCCGGATTGGGTCTTGCCCATTTTCTTACCCTCGGAATTCAGAAGCAGCGTTATCGTCATGCAATGCGCGTCCTTGCCGAGCTTTCTGCGAATGAGCTCGGTTCCGCCGAGCATGTTGGACCACTGGTCGTCCCCGCCGAACTGCAGATTGCAGCCATAACGCTTAAAAAGCTCAAGGAAGTCATAGCTCTGCATTATCATGTAGTTGAACTCAAGGAAGGAGAGCCCCTTTTCAAGACGCTGCTTATAGCACTCCGCCCGGAGCATGTTGTTTACAGAGAAGCAGGCGCCGATTTCGCGCAGAAATTCAACGTAGTTGAGTTTCATAAGCCAGTCCGCGTTGTTGACCATGATCGCTTTGTCCTCGGAAAAATCGATAAATTTGCTCATCTGCTTTTTAAAGCGCTCGCCGTTATCCTGTATCTTTTCAAAGGTCATCATCTGGCGCATATCGGTTCTGCCCGACGGGTCACCGATCATCGTCGTTCCCCCGCCGATCAGGGCTATCGGCTTGTTCCCCGCCATCTGCAGTCTCTTCATGAGGCAGAGCTGCATGAAATGTCCGACGTGCAGGGAATCTGCAGTGGGGTCAAAGCCTATATAAAAAGTCGCCTTGCCTTCGTTGATAAGCCTGGATACCTCTTCCTCGTTGGTGACCTGAGCGATCAGGCCGCGTGCTTTCAATTCCTCGTACGGTGTCATTTTTCTGTCCCTTTCTTTATTAAAGCTGTAAAATTAATCCGTTTAAAGCGTTCTTGAATTTCTCCGCGGCTTCGAGCTGTTCTCCCGCGGATAGGAGCGTATTTTCCGTTACGCTGTCTCCGCCGTGCAGTCTCGCAAGTTCCGCTGTCCGCTCCTCGCGGTCAAGTTCCCTGACGCTCGTATAGGTTCGCCCGTCCCGCTCCGCTTTCTCAATGAGGAAGTGCGTGTCCGCCATCGCCGCTATCTGCGGAAGATGGGTCACGCAGAGCACCTGCTTGTTCCGCGAGAGCTCCGCAAGCTTTTCGGCCACGCGCGAGGCCGCGATCCCCGAGACACCCGTGTCAATCTCGTCGAAGACCAGCGTCTCTATGTCGTCACGCTCCGAAAAAACATTTTTCATCGCGAGCATTATCCTTGAAAGCTCGCCGCCGGACGCTATTTTTGAGATCGGCCCCGGCTTCTCTCCCCTGTTCGCGGACATCAGGAACCTGATCTCATCCGCTCCGCTCGCGTCAAAGCCGTTTTCATTTTCAACTGGAATTATGTCAACCACGAAGCGCACCGAAGGCATTGAGAGCGCCCGAAGCTCAGATACTATTCTCTCTTCAAGCTCGGAGGCAGCTTTTCTCCTGGCTTCTGTAAGCTTTTTTCCAGCCTCCACCGCCGCTTTTCTGCGATTTTCAAGCTGGGCCGAAAGCTTCGCCAGCTTTTCCCCCGAATACTCTATCTCCTCGAGCTGAATCTTTGATCTTTCAAGTTTTTCTATAAGGGCCTTCTCGTCCCCGCCGTATTTTTTCGAGAGCCGGTGAATCAGGCTAAGCCTGGCTTCCAAGGCGTCGTACTCCTCCGGGGAGAAATCGAGGGTGCCGAGAAAGTCCCTGAGCGACTCGGCGGCGTCACTTAGCAGCGCGGCGGCGCTGTTAAGGGTCTTTTCGAGGTTTCCGAGCTCCGCGCAGTAGCGCGCCGCTCTCGCCGTGTCTCCCCTTGCGCTCTCTGTGAGAGTCACCGCGTTCTCCTCGCCTCCGTAAAGGGCGCCGTAGGCCGCGTTTATCGCCTCGGTCAGCTTCTCCGAGTTTCGCAGAAGCTCACGGCGCGCCGAAAGCTCTTCCTCCTCGCCCTCATGGAGCGCGGCGCTTTCAAGCTCGTCAACAGTGATCCGGAGAACGTCGGAAAGCCTTGCCTTCTCAGCTTCATCCATTGACAGACGTTTAATTTCCCTTTGTGTTCCTATAAATTCCTCATAAGCGCTTTTAAATTCGCCCAAAACCGCTGCACAGCCGCCAAAAAAGTCGAGATATTCCCGGTGTCTCGTCTCGTCCGTGAGATGCCTGCCGTCGTTCTGGCCGTGGATGTCCAGAAGGAGGTTAGCGAGCTCCCGGAGCTGTGCGGCCGTGACCGGCGTGCCGCAAACCCTGCAGGAGGACTTACCGTCCTCGGAAATGCGCCTCTGCAATATCAGCTCGTCCCCTGCGTCAAGCTCGTTTTCTTTTAGCCACTCCTGTGCTCTGCCGCCTGTAAAGACGGCCGTCGCGAGCGCCTTTTCCGCGCCGGTCCTTACCAGCTCACGCGAAGTCCTCGCACCCATAACCGCGAAAAGCGCGTCGATTACAATGGATTTTCCCGCTCCGGTCTCGCCCGTCAGGACATTGAGTCCTTTTGTAAAGCTGATATCGGCACGTTCAATAACCGCAATATTCTCTATATGGAGGTCCTGAAGCATTTTCCTTCCCCCTGTGCCGCATGGTGCTACAGCAGCTGTTCAATCTCCCGCTCGAAATTCTCCGCGGACTCGGTGTCCTTCATTGCGATGAAGGCCGTATCGTCTCCCGCGAGCGTTCCAACCAGACCTGCAATATCCATGCCGTCGAGCGCCGCGCAGGCCGCCGAGGCGAGGCCCGGGAGAGTCCTGATAACAAGTATGTTTTGAGCCGTTGCGTGTGAGGTGACGCTCTCGCGGAATATCTTTTTAAGCCTTACGTCGAAGTCGGAAAGCTCGTCCCTTCCCGCGGCGGCATAGCGGTATCCTCCCGCGCCTGTCAGTTCCTTTACGAGCCTAAGCTCCTTAATATCGCGTGAAAGCGTCGCCTGCGTGCTCTTGACCCCCCGTGCCGCGAGTTCGTCTATGAGCTGGCTCTGTGTCTCCACGTCCTTTGACGCGATGATCTCGAGTATTGTCTCCTGTCTCGCTGTTTTCATATCTTATCCCCCAATTTTTCAAATGCAACATCGTAAAAGCTCTTGTCGGTGACATGGGCCATTACGGTCAGATTATCCGACTTTCTGACCCTGAGCTCATCCTCCGGTTTCATCGAGATAAGCTCCCCCCCGTCTACCGAAAGCCACACCTGCTTCCCACTGTTGTCCCCCGGTTTGATTGTTACTGTCCTGTCAGGCGCCAGAATAAAAGGCCTTGCGTTTATCATATGCGCGCAAATAGGCGTGAGCAGCATGTTCTTAGCCGTCGGCTCGACTATCGGCCCGCCGGCAGCGAGGGAATAGGCTGTCGAGCCGGTCGGTGTCGAGACGATTATGCCGTCGCCCGTATATTCCATTATCTTAGAGCCATCTCCGTAGGCGGAGATGTTGATTGTCTTCGCCGTCCCGCAGACCACGGCGTCGTTCAGCGCGCAGTCCGAATAGATAATCTCCCCGGCGCGCCAGAGCTCGATGTCCAGCATTATTCTGCTTATCGCCTCATATTCGCCGTTCGCGGCCTTAACGACGAGCCGTATGTCCTCCGGCTGAAGCTCGGCCATGAAGCCCTTGTGCCCGAGGTTAACGCCCAGCACCGGCACGTTTTCTCCCCTGATTATCCTCGCCGTTTTCAGTATCGTCCCGTCCCCGCCGAAGCAGATTATGAGAGACGCGCCCTTCATGGACTCCTCGAGCGGCACCGGGCTTAAAGTATCGGGCAGAACGTACTCGCGCGCATTGGGGTAGAGCGTGGATATGACGGGCTCGTATCCCGCGTTCCGGAGCAGTTCCCTCGCTCTGAGCGTGTTAACTAGCCCCTTGTCCTTCGCGGGGTTCGGGCAGAGAACGATACGTTCTTTATCCATGTTCAAAGCGCGTTCCTTTCCTTTTTTTCAAACTCCGCGTGCGACTCCTCCACAACCTTCACAGGATCCGGCACAGACGGGACGTATTCTCCCTTGCGTAGCAGTGCGAGATATTCAATGTTGCCCTCCGGCCCTCTTATCGGAGAGAAGCCAAGGCCCAGAGGCGTGAAGCCCGCCTCCGGCGCGAAGGCCAGAAAGTCTCTCACGACCTCGATATGGGTTTCTTTTTCGCGCACGACGCCCTTTTTCCCGACCTTCTCTTTTCCCGCCTCGAACTGGGGTTTGATCAGGCATATCACATATGCCCCGTCCTTTATTAGTTCCCTTACCACAGGAAGCACCAGCCTGATCGAAATGAACGAGAGATCCATGACCGCAAGGTCGAGTTCCTCCCCTATCATCCCGGGCGTCACATATCTTATGTTTGTTCTCTCCATCGAAACGACCCGCGGGTCGCACCGAAGACTCCACGCGAGCTGTCCGTAGCCGACGTCCACCGCGAAAACCTTTTTCGCGCCGTTTTGCAGAAGCACATCCGTAAAACCGCCCGTTGAAGCCCCGCAGTCTAGGCATGTCAGCCCTGCAGGGTCGAGAGAGAATATCTTTAGAGCCTTTTCGAGCTTCAGTCCGCCGCGGCTGACGTAGGGGATTGCCTCACCGCGAAGCTCGATCCTAGCGTTTTCGTCGACAGGCGTCCCCGGCTTATCGGCGCGCTGCCCGTTCACGAACACGAGCCCCGACATGACGGAGGTCCTTGCGCGCTCGCGGCTCTCGGTCAGCCCTCGGTCAAAGACCAGTTGGTCAAGTCTCTGTTTTTTCATTCGGCGTTCTCCTCCGCTGTCAGAAGCATTCCGAGGGCCGAGGCGGCTATGCTCTCTGCGTCCAGCCCCGAGGCTTTCAGAAGCTCTTCAACGCTGCCCTGGGAGACAACGCCGCAGCCCAGGTCGAGCAGTGCCGAATTTCTCAGCGCGACTCCCGCCTCGGCGCAGGCCGCCAGAAGGCGCGAGCCAAGGCTCCCGTGCGAGCAGACATCCTCGGCCGTCAGCAGCAGTCCCGTCTTTCTCAGTGACTCTAGAACCATGTCGGCATCGAGCGGATTTATGATGTTCAGCTTAATGACCTCCGCCTCGAAGCCCGCCTTCTCAATCAACTTTGCCGCCGCCAAAACGTTGTTTATCATGATCCCGTAGGAAATCAATGTTATATTTTTACCCTCGCGCAGCTTAGCGCAGGGCACAGGACAGGTGCTGAGCTTATATTCTCCCTCGCCGCCCCGGGGGTATCTAATGGCCACCGGCCCCCCGATGCGGTCAATCGCCAGCTCCAGCATATCCCTCAGCTCCTGAAAGCTTGAGGGGCACAGGACGGTCATGTGCGGGACACTTGAGAGAAAGGAGACGTCGAAGGCACCCTGATGTGTCTCCCCGTCGCGGCCTACAAGCCCGGCACGGTCAACCGCGAAAACCACGTGGAGCTCGGATATCGCGACGTCGTGTATGAGCATGTCGAAGCCTCTCTGCAAGAAGCTCGAGTAGACCGCAAACACGGGCTTCACTCCCCGGCTCGCCATGCCGGCCGCCATTGCAACGGCTCCGCCCTCCGCTATGCCCGCATCAAAAAAGCGCTCAGGGTAATTTTTCGCAAAATCGGAGAGTCCCGTTCCGCTGGTCATCGCGGCGGTTATGGCGACGATCCTGTCGTCCTTTTCCGCGAGCTCGCAGAGCTTGCTGCCAAAGACGAGAGAAAAGCACTTGTGCTCGCATTTTTTAATGCCGCTGTCCGTGTTAAAGGCATCGACGCCGTGATAGGTCTCCGGTTCCTCCTCGGCATAGCTGTAGCCCTTGCCCTTGAGTGTTTTGACGTGTACGAGCACCGGCTCCCTGAGTTCCTTTGCCCAGCTGAGCACCGTTATCAGCTGCGATATGTCATGCCCGTCTACAGGCCCGAGATAATGAAAGCCCAGATCATAGAAAATGTTGCTCGGCAGCCAGCGTTTTTTGATCCATTCCTTGACACGGTGGTTGAACCCGTAGAGCGCGGGCAGATGTTCAAATACCTTACGGTATCTTCTTTTAAATTTTAGATATCCGGGCTTAATGCGCATGCAGGAGAGCAGATTCGATATGCCCCCGACGTTCGAGTCTATCGCCATACCGTTGTCGTTCAAAACGATGACCAGCGGTTCACCGGAATTCCCGGCACTGCACAGTCCCTCATAGGCGAGGCCGCCGGTGAGCGCCCCGTCCCCGATGATTGCGACGACGTTGTAATCCTCTTTCATCAGTGTTCTCGCTCTCGCCATGCCAAGCGCGACGGATACGGAGTTTGAGGCGTGGCCGGCGATAGCCGCGTCGTGCTCACTCTCTTGCGGTTTGGGATAGCCCGAGAGTCCGCCGAACTGCCTGAGCGTCGCGAAATCATCCTTCCTGCCGGTGAGTATCTTGTGCACATAGCTCTGGTGGCCGACGTCAAAGACAAGTCTGTCCCTCGAACTGTCATAAACGCGGTGAATTGCGAGCGTCAATTCCACCATCCCCAGATTCGACGCGAGATGCCCGCCCGTTTTTGAGACCTTATCTATCAAAAATCCCCTGATCTCCGAGCCAAGGATGTTGAGCTCGCCTACGGACAGCGGCTTCAGATCCTCCGGAGAATTGATTGATTCCAGGATATTCAAATTAAAAATACCTCGTATTATGAAATACAAATATACTGTATCATAACAAAAAGGGCCTGTTTTTACAAGTGTAAACAGGCCCTTTCGAAAACTTTATTCATAATTAATGAATATTTAAAACTACTCAGCTCCGTCTTACGCTCAGCTCGCCCGCGAAATCGGCAAGAAAATCCGGCTTCGGGAAGGCCTCTCGGACGGTTTTCTTTGCGTACTCTGTCAGCCTTGCGATACGCGCGGCACACTCTTCTTTACCGTAAATACTCATAAAAGTAGATTTTTTTTGCCGCGCATCCGAGCCGATCGGCTTTCCCAGCTCCGCCTCTGTCGCCGTTTCGTCGAGCATGTCATCACGGATCTGGAAGGCCGCCCCCAGCGCGGAGCCGTATCTCAGCGCCGCATCCCTCTGCGCGTCGTCCGCGCCTCCGACAATGGCTCCCATAAGACAGGCCGCGGCGAGCAGACTTCCCGTTTTTCTCGCCTGCAGTTCTATGAGTTCCTCCTCCGTGAGAATCTTGCCGTTACCCTCCATATCGAGTTGCTGCCCGCCGCAGATACCGTCCACGCCGGCTGCTTCGGCCAGTGCCAGTCCGCAGTCGGCACGTATTTCCGCGGGCAGGGGAGCGCGCATTATCGTCCCGAAAGCCTCGGCCTGCAGAGCGTCTCCCGCCAGAGTCGCTGTAAACTCGCCGAAAACGATGTGGTTGGTCGGTTTTCCGCGTCTGAGTTCATCGTCGTCCATACAGGGCAGGTCATCGTGAATGAGCGAATAGGTGTGCAGCATTTCTACCGCTGCGGCTATCGGGAGCGCTCTTTCACTCTCCCCCCCATTTGCCGCGCAGAAGGCGAGGACCAAAACCGGCCTTATACGCTTTCCTCCCGCTAGGAGGCTGTAGCGCATCGCCTCGATCAGGCGGCGCTGCGGCATATCCGAGCCGTCTTTGAAGGCTTTTTCAAGCGCAGTCTCGGCGAGCGCCCTGTAATTCTCATAAGTCGGAAACACGGCTCATTCACCGCCTTCAAACGGAAGCTCCTGCGGCTCGCCGTTTTCGCCCTTTTTCAGCAGGATGACCTTCTGTTCGGCCTCGTCAAGTTTCTTCCCACAGAAGGCGATCAGCGCGGTTCCCTCCTCGAAGAGCGCGAGCGAATCCGAAAGCTGCGCCTCGCCCTTTTCGAGCTGCCTGACGATTACTTCAAGCCTCTCCATGGCCTGCTCGAAGCTCATTTTATCTTTTGTCATCTTTATGGCCTTTCCTTTCGTCAATCGGCTCTAAAATCATTTCTGGTCAAAATCTCCCAGCCTTATTCTCCCGTAGCACTTCATCCACCGAACACATCAGAGCTCCGCGGCTCAGGCTCAGCTTCAGCGCGTCCCCTACGTTCACGTCGTCGGAAGAGCTTATCGGTCTCCCCTCGCCGTCCGTCGCAATCGCGTAGCCCCTCGAAAGCACCTTCAGTGGGCTCAAGGCGTCTAGCGAGGCGGCATCCCTGACATAGGCCTGCTTTTTCGTGTTCAGAAGTCTCTCATAACGGGAGATAAGCGCGTTGTGTACGCTGTCGAGCTCGAGCCGTTTCTGGTCAAGATACGCGGTCGGATTTTGCAGGACCCGCCTCTCGCCAAGGTCATCGAGCCGCGACCTCGCGACCGCGAGCTTTTTCCGCGCCGCCTGCAGAATCCTAGCCTCCCGAGAGGAAAGCGTCTCTCGCATTTCACTCTGGTCTGGAACTGCGATTTCCGCCGCGTTTGAAGGCGTTGCCGCCCGCATATCCGCGACATAGTCCGCAATGGTCACGTCGGGCTCGTGCCCCACCGCCGAGATTACCGGTATTTCCGATTCGAAGATTGCCCGTGCGACCCTCTCGTCGTTAAAGGCCCAGAGGTCCTCGATAGACCCCCCGCCCCTGCCCGTTATAATAAGGTCGGCTACCCCGTATTTGTTGGCATATCTGATCGCGCCCGCTATCTCCGGCGGCGCCTCGGCTCCCTGCACACGCACCGGCAAAACCAGAACCTTTGTCATGGGCCAGCGTCTGCCGAGGATACGGAGGATATCGCGCACCGCAGCACCCGCCGAAGAGGTTATGACCGCAATCGTCTGCGGGTACTTCGGCAGAGGCTTTTTGTATTCCCCGTCAAATAGACCTTCCTTAGATAGCTTTTCCTTAAGCTGCTCAAAGGCGACATGCAGGTCGCCCATGCCCTCCGGCAGTATCTCCGAGCAGTAGAGCTGATAGGCCCCGTCGCGCGGAAAAACAGCGACGCGCCCCACAGCCGTGACCCCCATGCCGTTTTCCGGCGTGAAGCGCAGCTTTGAGGCGTTCCCCTTAAACATGACGCAGCGTATCGAGCTCTCCGCGTCCTTAAGTGTGAAATAGTGGTGTCCCGAGGGATATATCTTGTAGTTTGAGAGCTCGCCGCGTACCGCGACGGACGTGAGCATCGGGTCGCTCTCGAGCAGGTCCTTTATATGTCCGTTGAGCTCCGTAACAGTCAACACGGCGTTCCCCATGATTTTATTCCGCCTCCGAATCGGCCGTCTCCTCCGGCGGCTCGACACCCTTCTCGGCGCGCATGAAGGCGCCCAAAATGCCATTAATGAATGCGACTGTTTCGGGTTCCTCATAGCCTTTTGCAATCTCAACCGCTTCATTTATAGCAACGCTGTCCGGCACCTCGTCCAAATACAGGACCTCGAAAAGCGCGGTGCGGAGTATGGTGACGGCGATGCGTGAAATTCTCGGAAGCTTCCAGCCCTTCGAGTATTTCTCAATACATCCGTCCAGCTCTTCCCTGTGCTCGGCTGTTCCAAGGACCACAGCTCTTATATATTCCATCTGTTTAGCATCCGGGTACTCGGAAAAAGCCTCGTTCTCCACGGCTAAAGTCCCGTAATATTCCCTGTCAAAAAAGCTCTCCAGGGCTTCTGCCGCATTTTCCGCGTCGTCCGCCAAACTGAATCCGATCTGAACGGAAAGCTCTCTTGCCGCTGACCTCGTCATCCTTTTAATCTCCTTAAAGTAATGAAAACAGTCGGAAAGCGGCAGCAGTCATTGCCCCCGCTTTCCGATCCTCTATTTTGTCTTTGGGAAGGTGACGCCGCTCACATGGACGTTCACCTTTGGCGACAGCCCCGTCATGGACTCCACCGCATTTGCGACTGCGATCTGGACCTTTCCGGCGACCTCCGTGATCACGCAGCCATAGGTCACCATAATCAGTACGTCTATCATAATGCAGTCGTTTTCAAGCGTGACCTTGACGCCTTTGGAAAGATTCTTCTTTCCGATGAATTCGAGGATGTCGTTCCCGACCGTATTCGCAAGTCCTGTGACTCCCTCAACTTCGTCTATTGCGGCGCCGACCATCACGGTGATCACATCCTCGGATATATTGATATTCCCGTGTTCCGTTTCCGTGGAAATATAATTTTCTGGCATTTTCGTAAGTTCCTCCCTGCGTTCTGATGTAAGGTAAGAAAATCATTTTCTGTATTCTACCACAGTTCTCCGAAAAAATAAAGAAAAATCGGAAGCTACTCGGTCATGTCTGCACTTTCCGCCGCTTTCTCACTGGAGGAGCTTGTGCCCTCCGCGCTGTCCGGGTTCTTGACGCCGGCCTGTGCCGCAGAGAAAGGCGAATCGTCGGTGGCTATGGTCTTGCCGTCGCCCGTCGTCTCGGATACCGATTGTCCGGAGGCGCCGTTTTTTACCTCGATGATCTTGAGCTGCGTCGCGGTAAAGTCTGTTTCGGAAGTCACCGCATCCGTTATTTTAGCCACATCCTCGGCTTTCAAACCCGAATCCGGCACCGGAACCGCGAGCGTCACCCCGTCCTTGGTGACGAAGGCCACACACTCGGCGAAATTTTTCGCGAGGAGAATGTTCTCGATCTCTGTCTCCTGCATGGAGTAGTTTGCCATAGCGGCTATGGCATTGGTCGCGCTGTCCACAGTCGCCTGGGAAGCATTTTTGGTTGCCGCCGCCGCCTCGAGCAGGGAAAGCGCCTCATCCCGCGACTGTTGCTTTGCGAGTCTCGCCGAGGCAAAATAGTCGGATACCTTGGCGGCGTTTGCGGCGCTTCCTGACGAGCTGCCAGTTCCCGCGGAATCCTTCGCTGAGGCATCTTTCGCCGTGCTGTCCTCGGCGGCCGCGGCGGCCGCCGACTCCGAAGCCGCCGTCTTTTTGTTGTACGACCAGTTCAGATACACCGCCGCACAGACGCACAGAAGCACAGCCGCAATTGTAACGTATTTTTTGGTTTTGTTCATTTTTCCTCCTTAGCCTTGCCGGCAAATATAATTGATACCGCGCTTCTCAGCCCATGCCCATGACCGTGATCTTATTGGTGTCAAGTCCCGTATAGGCAGCGACCGCCCTCGTCACCTCGAGCCTCACATCCGCGGAGCCCGCCCCGTCGCAGACGATGACCGCGCCCATATACTTTGGGTTTACATAATATAGATCAACCACCTTCTCTTCGCCGTTTTCCGAGACGATAAGAGTCCCGTCCTTGTTCTCCGCGAGCTCTCTCTCCGCACTCCCCTTTACCGAAAGCAGCACCGAGACTCTGCCCACTCCCCTGATCTTGCCCAATTCGGCCGCAAGCCTCGCCTCCTCGTTTGTCACCGAAAAAGCCGGCACAGTAAGTGCGCCCGCGCTTTTTTCCGAGATCTTGCTCCCGGTCGGCAGCAGGATGAGAACCAAGCCTATGGCCAGAACGATGAGCGCGTATTTATTTTTCAGGAAATCCGGCAATTTTATCTTAGTTTTCATGATCGCTCCAATGCTGCCGACTTTTCGGTATACCGAGCTCAGCCTCAACAGTCCCCGAAACGAGCTCTTTCTCCCGCTGCGCGAGAGGGCCGGTGAGCGTGACCTCGTAAGGATACCAGCAGTCGTCCTCGCTCCACCTCATCGCGACCTTCGCCCCTGTTAAGGGGCTGCCGAGGCTTTTCGCTTTGTCCAATATATATGCGTCAAGTTCGTTCTCTATGATTGTTCTCGAAAGTCTGTTCTCTTTGCTCTCGGCATTCTGAACGATCTTGTCGGACCGCTCCCGGTATTCCGACATGTCGAGGGAAAGTCCCGGCAGATCCTTTCGCATCAGCGGATTTATTACGGCTATGATGAGCACGATGCCGCAGATGAGCTTCTGCACGCTCTTTACTTTGCCCCTGGGTGTGAGTGCCGAGGCCGCAGCGCAGACCAGAGCGGCTCCCGCTATGGCTCTGATCCAGCTTCCCGCCATGTCCGTCACAGCGCATTCACCGCCTTCATGCTCGAGATGAGCGAAAAGAAAAGCATCATCCCTCCGGAGGCCACCAGGCCGAGCAGCATCCCGAACGCCGTGCCTATATCGGAGATGAGGTCCGACATGCGCTTGTCCGTCAGCGCCTCCGAAAGCGCCGCTGTGCCCTTGTAGACCAGATAGTGTATCCCGAGCGTTATAATGGGGCTCAGGCAGACCGCCGCAACCGCGAGGAAGCCGTAGATCCCCACGGCGTTTCTCAGGAGTCCAGCCCCCGTGACCAGGGTGGACGCTGCGTTCGAGATCACATCCCCGACAACGGGCAGCACCCCTAACGCCGATTTGGCGGCCTTCGAGGCCAGCTCGTCGGCCTTGCCGGCAACGATGCCGGACATTTCAAGATAGGTCGTGAACGCAAGCATAAGGAGCGTTATTGCGGCGGTGCAGAGCCATTTGAGGAACTTTGTGACATTTCCCAGGGTGTCCTTCGGCAGCACGGCGGCGGCTATCGCCGAGGCGATATAGACGCTTATAAGCGGCACAATGAAATTCACGGCTGCGGTGATGAGCACGTCCATGAAAAGCGCGGTCGCGGCGTATTTCACCGAGGCTGAACCGATTGCGCCCGCGCTCGCCGCCGCCGAACACATGACCGGCAGCAGCGCCTTGGAAAAGTCCGAGAGCTCGTAGAGCGTGTCCATTCCGAGAGAGATGAAAGTTCCCGCGTTCGTGACCGCGATGGCCGACACCGCGACTACCGCGCCCACGGACACCATATCGCGAACACCTCCATCGCTCATTACCGAGGTCGCAACCGAGCAGAAAAGCACGACGGTCAGTATCTTTCCGGCGGAGGCCAGGGCTTTTTTAAGTATGCCGTTTATACTTTCCTTCAGCGCTTTGTACAGTGCCGAGAGTCCCTTGTCTCCCGCATCCGTGTCCGTGACACCGACGTCGCCAAGTATCTTTCTCGCATCCTTCGGCAGTGCCTCCCGCACGCTTCCCGTGTCCATATCCGCCGCCTGCTCCTCAACCGTTTTCGGCGGGACAATATCGCCGGACTTGTCCGGAGTCTCGGCGCGCGCGGCGCAGGGCAGGGCAAGAATGAGAAATAGCCAGCACAAAACGGCGCGCTTTATTTTCATGAGAGCTCACCTATCATTCGCATAAGCATTTTTATCAGCGGCAGCGACACGTAGAGTGCGCAGATCGCGCCGCATATCTCCACGGCCGAGGCAACAGCCTCCTGTTTGGCGTCCTTGCAGATGTCGCTCCCCATGCGCGCCGTCAGCCCTATCCCCACGCATTTAAGCACCGGAGCGGTATAAGCCGACGAGAGCCCCGATTCCGCCTCCGCGAGAGCAAGCACCTCCGTCACCGACGGGAACACCTTCATCGCGAGAGCAATCAGCACCACGCAGATGCTCAGGTTCAGCACTACCGACATCTCCGGGTTTGTCCTGTTTATCAGCAGCGCGAGCAGAACACCCGCGACACCGGTCACAACGGCCTTGATTATCAGTTCCATTTTTAAAATCCAAATAGGTTTTTTATCATCGTGAAGAGATTGCTTATCTGCTGCGCTACGAGGGCGATAACGACCACGAGCGCGGCCAGAGTCACCATCAGCGCCTGATCGTCCCGCTTTGTCTGCGCAAGTATGATGTTGATAATTGCAACGATAATGCCGATCGCGGCAATTTTGAAAATGAGATCGACTTCCATACGTTCTCCTTTGCAGTACGGTATCAAATGAGCACGGTTGCCAGCATTAGTCCGGCCGTGATCCCGAGCCCCGTATAGAGCTTTGCCTTTTCCCTTGCCCCCTCCGAGAGCTCCCTCAGCGCGTCGTTGAGGTGACTTACGCAGGCCTGTATCGCCTCTGACTGATCGTCCTCCGAAAATTTACCGAGATAAGCCCCGACCCGGCACAGCTCGCGCCGCTCGGACGGAGTCAGCCGGACGCTCTCCTCCTCCATGACGCAGCCGCTCCAGATATCTGCAAGACTCTCTTCCCCGAAGTTTTCCATTCTCAGGCATAGTTTCCGGAAAAACTCGCAGAGCTTCCAATCTCCGCGGCTTTTCAGCTCTCCGAAAATGTCCGGCACCGGTTCCGAGGAGTTCTTCAACTCCGCGTCCATGTACCTCAGCGCGTCGAGAAAGCCCTCTAGACAGCTCTTATGGAAGTACAGCCGCCGTGCCTGTCCCAGTCCGAAGAGCGTGCAGGCCACTGCAAGCAGCAGCGCGCCGATTATCCTCATCCCAACTCCTCCACGGCGTAGAGCCGTTTTCCGTTCCGGTTCTCAATTACAACGGCCCTGTCAAAAATATTTTTTTCAATCAGTTTCTTATACAGCTCTCTCTCGAAAAGGTCACGTACTCCCGCGCCGTGCGCTGTGGCGAGCAGCGCGACCCCACAGTTTGACGCGGTCCAGGCCGCCTCGATGTCGGCGGGAGCCGTGATTTCGTCGAACGCAATGATCTGCGGAGCCATAGCCCTCAGCAGAAGAAAAACGCCCTCGCTTTTCGGAGCGCCCGTCAGGACATCCGTCCTGGCCCCGACATCGAAGCAGGGCTGTCCCTCAAATGTGCCCGCCACTTCGCAGCGCTCGTCGGCGAGGGAAATTCTTTTTCCGCCGTCCGAAAGCAGGCGGACAAGCTCGCGAAGGAGCGTTGTTTTGCCGCCTCCAGGTGGCGAGACAATCAGTGTGGACCTGAAGCCTCCGCAGGTCAGTTCCGGAAAAACGCCGTCGGCGCAGCCGCGCTTTTCCCTCGGTATCCTGATGCACACAGAGGACAGCCGCCTTATGCCGCTAATCCTGTTTCCCTCGGTAACGGCTGTGCCGCAGAGCCCAAGTCTGCAGCCTCCCTCAGCCGTAACGTAGCCCGCCCTGATCGAATCGGAGTATGTATGCGCCGAGGCTCTCGTTGAGATTTCGAGTACCAGCTGAAGTTCAGCCGCCGTCACGGTGTGCCCCGGAAGGATCTCGGTCTCTCCGCCGTCCAGAACCACCGTCGGTGCCCTGCCCGCGCGCAGGCGTATCTCCTCCGCTTTTTCCACGACCTCGTCCGACAGTCCGAGGAACTCCGCCCTGAGCCCGGGCGGCAGCAGCCGGACGGCTCTCAGGTATTCCTGTGCCGCATTCTGCATCATCATCTCACCCCCGTAAATTCTATTTGACTTGTCCGCCCTATATGCAGGGGAATTTAAAAAAGTTCCGGAGGCCTTCGCCTCCGGAACCCAAAGAATCCTATGCTATTATTTTATCTTCCTGCATTCAAGGTAATAACGCTTGTCGCGTGACGGTCCGATCGAAAAGCTCTTAGCCGGGAACACTCCGCTCTCAATTACCGACGGAAACAGCTCCGATTTATCCATAGCCGGCAGCAGCAGCCCCGCACAGCCCTCTCTTTTCGACATTTCCAGCGCTGTGACGTCGTCGTGTATGTAGTCGAGCTTCCCACCGTGCCCTTTGATATACTCGAGACAAAAGCTCTGTGCGGCATAAATGAGCCTGCCGATCGTCAGTTCGCGCACTTCCGCAGTCTCCTCTTCATCGCCGCAGACCATCCTTACCCTGTGCGCCCGGCCGCTCCCCTTTTCCTCGGCAGTGAGGTAAGTCCTTGCCTCTTTAAAAAATTTATCCGTTTCAGTTCCGAAAATGACCCTGTGTATCGGCTCAAAGGCGATCGATCGATCGTGTATGTTCACGAGCTCCGCGAGTCCCCAGCGAGCCGGGTGTCTTTCCCTCTCCTCGGGCGTAAGCTTTTCCCTTATTTTCTCCCAGCAGAGCCGCGCCGTCGCGAGGCTGTGGTTCCCGTCGCCCATCGCGATGACGACCGGCGCTTTCCCGTTGAGCCGAAAACGTCTTTCAAGGTATTCCGGTTCCGCCAGTGCCGCAAGAGCCCTTTGCACCGTCTCGGCCGCCTCTCCCGTTACGCGTCTGCCCGTGATTCGGCCGCCTCCGTCCATGAGATCGAAGTCGTAGAGCTTTTCGCCCTCTCCGACGCAGCCCATCACGGTATTCTCTGGGTCGTCAATAAAAACGACGATATGCGGCAGCTCGAGGCAAGCGCCCTCACGGATTTTCACCCGCGGCGGCAGCCTCGATTCGACCGTGCCCTCTGTCGCGTGCACCGGCGACTTCGAGGTCGCGCGGTAATCATAAGCCTCAAGATCGACGAGTCCGACAAGACCCCGACGAGTCTCACCCACGGTCATGGCGCGCTCCACATAGATGTAAGAGTTCTCAACGGTCCTGAAAACCCCGTCCGCAAGGTATTTCTCCATCGTTCGGTCAATCTTCTCCGTCTCCGCGGCCTGATCCTTTGTTTCGAGATAGGCCTCCGGCAGGATCAGCCTCAGCGTCGAGGGCGAAGCGCCAACTCTCCTGTCGGCCTCATCCCAGTACTCCGGCTGCGACGTGTACTGATCGCAGGCAATGACGCTCCAGAGCCCCATATCCACATTCTTCGGCAAAAGTATATCCCCGGGAATAAACAGCCTGTCCATCGGATGCCCTCCAAATTTGCGCTTTTCCTATGATATTATCAAAGCCCGCCGTATTTGGCAAGAGCGGGCCGGAAAAACGCCGCAAATTTTCTTTATTTGAACCGAAGTCTGTGTTATCATAGATTTAATTCGCGAAAGGAGCAGTCTGCGCACATGGAAAACGTACTGACGGTAAAGAGAGAGCTGATTAAAGACTACATTCCCTTGAAGGGCATTACCACCGAAAACTGCGAAAGGATGGTTGACATAATTCTTTCAAACCATGAATTCATTCCTCGCCCCGATGCCGAAAAGGACCCGTCGCGCAAGCAGGTGATCCCCTATGTCGCGGTCTGTCGGGGCGAAGAGGTCTTCGTCATGCGCAGGCTCAATAAGGGCGGCGAGGCGCGGCTGCATGGGCTTCTGTCGATCGGTGTCGGAGGACATATCAACGACGCGCAGGACGGAGATGGCGCGGATGTGCTGAAAAGGGGTATGAAGCGTGAGCTGGCCGAGGAGGTCAGAATCGAACGCCCCGGCGCCCTGACTCCCCGCGGCATCATAAACGACGACACCGCCGAGGTCGGATCCGTACACCTCGGCCTCTTCTATACGCTGGAGGTTGAAGGCGAGGTCTCCGTGATTGAGACCGAAAAGCTCGAGGGCTTTTGGGCAAAGCGTTCGGAACTTCCCGCAATGCGCGGGAGGATGGAAACCTGGTCGCAGTTTGTGACCGAGGCGCTGAGTAAATAGTTTAATGAATATTTTTCCCTAGTCTGCAAACACTTTTTAAGAGGTGATGACAATGGGTCTTTTCGACTCCCCAGAGATGCCTATGGGCCTGGGCATGGCTTTGATCCGCAATCCGGAGGCTCTGCGCAAATACTCCTCCCTAAGTCCCGACCAGAAGCGCGCGCTCATAGACCGTACGCATCTCATAAGCTCGAAACAGGACATGGAGGTTTTTGTCGACTCCATAGTCGGCGGCAACCAGTTCCAATAGACCACCCGCGCCGGTAGCCGGGGCCGAAAGCCCCGCTGCTTCATTTTCGCACGGCCCCCGGGCGGCAAGATTCCCCGTATTTCCGAACAGCGAAAAGACAGAGAGCGTTTTACGCTCTCTGTCTTTTCATATATCGGACTGCCTTATCTCTTTCCCTTGTCGTAAATCTCCCCCAGTGCCCTCGGCGCTCTGTTGTTCTGTGAGAAGAACATGAGCAGCAGCAGCGTCAGCACATAGGGCAGGATCATGATGACGTCCGAAAAAGTGCTCGGAAGTCCCAGTGTCTGCGCGAGCTGATAACCCGCGGCGCGCGCGAAGCCGAAAATCAGGCAGGCGCCGAGCGTCGGGCCTATCTTCCAGTTGCCGAAGATGAGCGCCGCAATGGCAAGGAAGCCGTAGCCGGCGTAGATGCTCGGCGAGAAGCTCGCGGAGATTGAGTAGGCAAAGCACATGCCGCCGAGTCCGGAAAGCCCTCCGGAAATCATGACGGCGATAAAGCGTGTTTTCGCAACGTCTATGCCCGCGGCGTCCACGGCGTGCGGGTTGTCGCCGCAGGCGCGCAGTCTCATGCCGAAACGGCTCTTGTAGAGCACATAGGCGGCGACGAGAGCGACCACGATTATAATTGGTTCATAGTAATATATATCGGTGAAGAACGCGCCGAGCACCGGTATCTTCGAAATACCCGGAACCGTGAATTTCTGGCAGACGCTCAGGACGAATTTGTTCGTCGGCTTGCCGACCAGCAACGTATTTATCTGACTTGTGAAGAAGGCCGTGAGCGCGGCGGAGAGAATGTTTATAACGACGCCGCTTATAACCTGGTTTGCCTTGAAGGGTATGCAGAGCAGAGCGTGCAGCATTGCGAAGAGCGCTCCGCCTATGACCGCGAAGATGAGCGCTGTGAAGAACATCGGCACCTCCACGCCGGAGACGCTGCCGCCCGTGAAAGCCATGACCATGACCGCACCGAAAAAGGCGCCGAAGCCGAGAAAGCCCTCGAGAGCGAGGTTGGTTATGCCGCTCCTCTCGCTGAAAATGCCGCCGATCGCGATGATAAAGAGCGGGAGCGCAAAGGCAAGACCGTCGATTATGATTGTGTTCATGCCTTTTCGCCTCCTTCCGCAGCCGCGGCGCTTTTAGCTCTGAGCTTCTCCTCGGTGATTTCCTCCTTGGTTATCGAGACCCGGTACCTGATGAAGGCCCCGCAGGCTGAGAATAGAAGGATGAGCCCCGTTATCATCTCGGTGATCTCCTCCGGAACTCCGACTATCGAGCTCATGTAGTTGCCGCCCTTGGAAATGACCGTAATGAGCAGCGACGAGAACAGTATGCCTATCGGGTGCATGTTTCCTAGAAGGCACACCGCGATGGAGTCAAAACCCACCGAGGTCAGGACGCGCGGCTGGATGCTGGTATAGTAGCCCATGTAGAGCGTAACCCCCGCGAGTCCGGCCAGAGCGCCGGAGAGCGCCATCGAGGTTATCAAGCTCCTGCCGACATTGATGCCCGCGTATTTCGCGGCTCTTCTGTTCAGCCCGACGACCTTCAGCTCATAGCCGAGGCGCGTCCTGTTGAGCAGGAAAAGCACCAGAAACGCCACCGGTATCGTGAGGATGAAGCCGAGAGGGATGTCCACCTTCAGTCCGCCGAGCGCGACATTTGCAAGCGTAAGGCTTGCCGAGGCGCTGATGGCCTGCGACTGCCGCGAGATTGCGTTGATGTAATAGGAGTTGATGAAATAGCTGATGAGATATTCAAAGATATAGTTCAGCATAATTGAGGTGACGACCTCGTTAATATTGAACCTGTGCTTAAGCCAGCCTATAAGCGCTCCGACCGCAGCACCGGAGATTATCCCTATTATCAGCACCAGCGGCAGTGCTGCCGCCATCGGCAGCTTCGAATAGCCCACCGTGATCGTCGCAATAAAGCCCGCCACAAGCATCTGGCCCGAAACGCCAATGTTGAAAAGCCCGGTCTTGAGCGCGAGCGCAACCGCGAGGGCCGCGAAGAGCATGGGCGTGAATTCGTTTATCATACTCATAAAATCCGTGAACATGCTTTTTTTTGCCGCATAGGTCACCTTTGGCAGAACGCCGCTGCCCTGCAGCAGGCTTGTGAAGGCGGTCAGCGGGTTTTTGCCCAGTGCCAGAATAATGATCGCGCAGGCCACAAGGCTCAGCAGTATTGCGAAGACGGGTATCGTTATTCCCTGGCTCTTCTCGTTGCCTAGCACGGCCGCGAAGCCGCGTTTGAAGGGATTTACGGAAGAAGTCTTTTTCATACCGCTTTCACCCCCATCATATACTCGCCAACCTGGTTGGCTGTCAGCGTCTCTGCCGGTGCTATGTTCAACATCTCGCCGTTATACATGACGCCGATCGTATCCGCTAGGTTTATTATCTCGTCAAGCTCAAGAGAGACGAGAAGGATGGCTTTCCCCTCGTCGCGCTGGGCGATGATCTGCTTATGTATATTCTCAATCGCGCCTATATCCAATCCGCGCGTAGGCTGGACGAAGATCATCAGCTCCGAGCCGAGCTCAATCTCTCTCGCGATAATGGCCTTCTGTTGGTTTCCTCCCGACATTGAGCGTACGGAGGTCACGGTTCCCTGGCCGCTCCTGATGTCGTATTCCTCGATGAGCCTTTTCCCGTGCTCCTCGAAGGCTGCCTCCTGGAGTATGCCCTTTCTGCAGAAGGGTTCCTTAAAATACTCCCTGAGCGCCAGATTCTCGGCCAGGTCGAAATCGAGTACCAGCCCAACCTCGTGCCTGTCCTCGGGGATGTAGGAGATACCCGCGAGCGTTCTCTCCCTCACGCTCTCCTTTGTGATGTCCCTGCCCGAGAGTTTTATACTCCCACCGCAGGAATCCGCAAGCCCGGTAATTGCGTCCGCGACTTCGGTCTGCCCGTTCCCGGATACGCCAGCAATCGCGAATATCTCGCCTGCACGGACCTTGAACGAGACATCCTTGACCACCGGCAGAGAGTCATGATTTTTGACCGTAAGGTGAGAGACCTCGAGGACCTCCGCGCCGAAGCGGGGCTTGTCCTTCTCGGTCGTAAAGCTGACGTCGCGCCCGACCATCATGTTTGCCATGGTCTTGGTCGAGGTATCCGCGACGTCCATCACGCCGACGAGTTTTCCTCTGCACAGGATCGCGCAGCGGTCGGCAACCTTCTTTATCTCCTCGAGCTTGTGCGTGATGAGTATGACCGTTTTTCCGGAATTTCTCAGTCCGCGGATAATCTCGAGCAAAAACTCAATCTCCTGCGGCGTGAGGACGGCCGTAGGCTCGTCGAAAATCAGGATCTCTGCCTCGCGGTACAGCATCTTAAGTATTTCGACGCGCTGCCTTGTCGAGACATTGATCTCCTCGATTTTTTTGGTTGGATCGACCTCAAGCCCGTATTTTTTTGATAGCTCAGCTATCTTTTTATTCGAGCCCTTTATATCGACCGAGGGCAGCAGGCCCAGAAAACGGGCCTTCGGCTCCTGACCCAGTATGATGTTCTCCGTGATCGTATAGTTCTCCACAAGCTTGAAGTGCTGATGCACCATCCCGATATTGAGCTGCGTCGCGTGTGACGGGGAGGTGATATTGACCTTTTTTCCCCTTATGTATATCTCGCCCTCATCCGGCTCGTACATTCCGAAGAGCATGCTCATCAGTGTGGATTTCCCGGCACCGTTCTCGCCCAGCAGCGCGAAAATCTCACCCTTCTTAACGGAGATCGAGACGTCGTCGTTGGCTGTGATTCCCGGAAATCTCTTGGTAATATGGCGCATTTCAACAATAAATTCGTCCATGCCCAGCCTTCCCCTTCCTGCAGGAATAAGTGCTTATATTGTACTCGTTATCTGTCGAACTGTAAAGTACTTTGCCCCGATTGACACCTTTTGACTCCTTTATTTCCGGTAAAACGATTTCCGTTTTTCTTAGTGCCCCCTAAGCGATGGAAAAGCCGGTAAGGGGCGGGTAAAACCCGCCTCTTACCGGCTTAATCAATTGTTCAGCCGAACGCCGAAAAACTTATTTGAGGCCCTTGAAGCTTGTCACCGTGTCGGTGCTTGAAGCGGAGGGGGGAACGATATCGCCGGACTTGACCTTCGCATAGGCGTCCTTGAGAGCTGTGAGGGTCTTGTCGCTGAGCTGCTGATGTCCGGCCTCAGAGACGTAGCCGGTGGAATCGGTGTCGGCCTTAAGGGTATAGTTGCCGCCCTTGAAGCTGCCACCCGCAATGGCGTTGAGCTGGCGCTGCACGTTTATCGCCATGTTCTTCAGCACAGAGGTGAGAACGATGTTGCTGTCGCCGTTCTTGCCGTCGTTGTACTGGTCGACATCGCAGCCGATGACCTTGACGCCCTTAGCTTCCTTGGCCGCCGTGAATACGCCGTTGCCGGAGTTGCCGGCCGCGACAAAGAGGATGTCGACGCCCTGCTTGATGAGGGCTTCACCGACTACCTTGCCGGTGTCGGGATCATTGAAGTTGCCGATATAGTTGCCGCCGACGTTCTTGTTCGAGGTGTCCTTGCCGGCATAGGAGCTGATTTCGATATATTGTGCCTTTGTGCTGAGTTTGGCGTTGGCGTAGTTCACGCCTGCCTCAAAGCCGTACTGATAGTTGACGTTCGAGGGATAAGCGATTCCGTTAACAACCGCGACCTTGCCGGTCTTGGTCTCCATGGCTGCGGATATGCCTGCGAAGAAGCCGCTCTCCTGCTCGCAGAAGAGCATAGCGTAGATGTTGTCAACGGCGATTGTGCCGCCGGTTTTACTCGCGGGATCGGACGGGAAGGAATCGACGAGTATAAACTTCTTGGTGGGGTTGTCCTGCGCCAGGGAGGTGATGGGTCCGAACTGGTAACCCGGGGTCACGATAACATCATAGTCGGCTACGACGTTGCCCACAGCCGTGACGGCGTTGTTGATGTCCTTTTCCTGAACGGGAGTAACCGTGGAATTGGGGTGATCCTTGAGGAAAGCCTGAATGCCCTCATAGCAGGCCTGGTTGAAGGAGCCGTCGTCGACGCCCGAGGGGCTGGTGACAATGGCGATTTTCAGGCCGGGCGCTGTCGATGCCGCCGCAGCAGACGCAGAGGGTGACGCAGAAGTCGTCGTGGCCGAACTGCCGCAGGCCGCGAGGCTCAGCGCAAGAACGAGCGCAAGAACGAGTGCAAGAATTCTTTTCATTTTTTACCTCCATAAAATCATTTGTTGATGCTTCATCCGGACTCCGCCTTTGTCCGCCGCCCAGATACATTCACATTATAGAATATCCATCAATATTAATCAAGTAATAACTGCCAATTTGCTTTTTCAAACGACACAAATCATACGCGGAAATCGAAGCCGGCTTTAAAAGCCGGACTTGCAAAGGCGCCGCGCCAGTCCTTAAGACTGTGCAGCTCGATAGGCGGCAGCTCCACCAGTCCTCTTGAGAGAAGGCGAAGCGCAGGCGGGAAAGGCCCGCAGCGGCTCCCGACAACTCTGATTTCATTTACGACCACCGATGAGAGGTTAATCTCCGAGTTCCCGGCGTAAGTGCTCTTGAGAACGAGCATCCCCCCGCTCCTGACCAGCTTCATTGCCGTTCCAAAACCTGAGGCCGAGCCCGTAGCGTCTACGACCACCTCAAAGCGCCTGTCGAGATAAAGCGCGGTCTTTGCGAAAGGCTCAAAGCGGCGGAGCTTCTCCCCATGTCTTCCGAGCACGGTTATTTCCGCGCCCGTCAGCGCAAGAACCTGAGCGATCATGAAGGCGAGCCTGCCGTCTCCGATAACGCAAATCTCCTCCGAGGGGCGTATCCTGATCTGCTCCGCAATCTCGAGAGCTGCGGCAAGCGGCTCCGTAAAAACGGCCTGTTCGTCAGGCAGAGCGTCCGGGACCGTGTGCAGCAGCCTGGTCGCCATAGTCATAAAAGGCGCGAAGCAGCCGTCCTTCCGCGCAATGCCGATGCACTTCCGCGCTTCGCAGTGGTGTTCCCTGCCGGTTTTACAGTAAACACACTCTCCGCAGCCCTCGTTCAGCTCCCCGACAACGCGCTTCCCGACAAGCTCCGGGACATCCGAGCCCACGACCACACCAACAAACTCATGTCCCATTATCCCTCTGAAATCAGGCTTGTAACCGCGCAAGATCTCCCTGTCCGTATTGCATACGGCGGCCAAAGATATCCTGATAAGGCTCTCGTGCGGCGCCGCCGCCGGCACAGGCAGATCTTCTCTGAGGCCGGCGTCCTTCCCGTCAAAATATAAACCCTGCATTACTTTACCTCCGCTGTGCTCTTTTTATGTCGATTTTATCACTTTTCGCGGCCGAAATCCACTCTTCGCTCCGCCTTTTTTAACAGGCGTTAAACGAGCCGGCACCCTGACGGTTAAGTCAGAGCTCCGGCTCGTTTTATTCCTTGCGGGCATCTGCGTCAGCACTGTCCGTAACAATGTTTTACGAAATACTGCATTGCCGCAATATTTTCCTGCGATATTGGCAGATATTTCCCACCCATTGATCTTATCAGACTGTAAATTTGCGCGGTAGCTTCCAAAACCGTGGAAATTCCGAAAGCCTGTTCCATATTTTCGCCCAGACACACAGCGCCGTGGGATTGAAGCAGACAGGTCATGGATTTGCTCCCCAGCGCTTCCACGCAATTTTTCGCCAGTTCCTCGGAGCCCGGCAAAGCGTACTTTGCCGTCCGGCATACGTCCCCCATGACCTGCGCCGCCTCGTCCAGAAACAGCGGAATGTCCTCGCCCATACTCGAAAAAGCGGTGGAGTAGATTGGGTGCGTATGAATGACCGCGTTGATCTCGGGACGCGATCTGTAAATCGCCAGATGCATGGATGTCTCGATCGTAGGTTTCCGGCATCCCTCGACAACGGTGCCGTCTGTCTTAACGACGATAATATCGTCATCCTTCAGTTCTTTGTAGGGCATGCCGCTAGGAGAGAGATAAACAAGACCCGTTTCCGTATCCCTGCAGGAAACGTTGCCCCATGTCCCGATTGTGATGCCTTCGGAGAGCATTCGGATTCCGGAGCCTATGACGAGTTTCTTAAAGTTCATATTACAGGCATCCCTTCTGGATAATAATGCAGGCATAAAATGCGCTCTCCGTGGTGGCGAGCACGGCATAGGCCCGCTTGGCCGCCTCATAGAAAGCAAAACGCCCCATGTAATCCACGGCGTTTCTGCCGCGGTCGTCGTATTTGGCGACAATGTCGGAAAATTCGTCCCACACGGGCGTCTCAAGATCCCTGTGCATTTCCATCTTATCCATTATGATAACGGGCTTCGGGACAAAAGTATCCAGCGGAAAAAGCTGCAGAATGGCGTCTAGCATTTCCGTCGCCCTGTGGCCGTCCGCTCTCAACAGAATACTGTCCTTAGCACTGGACGCCGCCGGAAAATTGGCGTCTCCAATGACAAGTGTGTCCCCGTGGCCCATCTCATGGAGCACCTTCAGCAGCTCCGGTGAAATACAGTTTGGGATTCCTTTCAGCATGGTATTCACCTCTTCTTAATCAGTTGCCGTCCTCACCGTGGCACGTAACGATCTTCTTCCCGTTACAGGAAAAGCTCTCGATGATGCCGCAGACGGTCCTGTCGATTATAACATGCTTATCGTTTAGCAGGATGTTTCCCGCGCCGCCGTCGCAGTCTACCAGAACAATATCGCCCACGCCGGCATCGACGCAGTCGATTGCGATTTCCCTGCTACCCTCGGGTTTCATCGTGAGAGGCGACAGATATTCCACAAGCAACAATTTATAGGACCGCAGCCCGTCATCCTTGATTGTGGAAACAAGATTGCCGACCACTCTTGCGATAAGCATTTTACATCTCCTTACAGTTCTTCGTTATAAGTGTCAATAAAACCGACAACGGCGAGATCAGCCGGGATAGGTCTGTCCCGGAAAATCCGCGAAGCTTCCTTTTTCCCGACGAGGTAAACATAGTCACCGGGCCCTGCCTGTCTGGTGTGGTCGGCAGCAACGACAGTCTCCGTCTCCACGCCTTTTTCGATAAGCTTAACGGTAAGAAGCGGTATGCCTTCCAGACTCGGATCCTTAATCGTTGCTACGACCGTACCGTTAATTCTGCCGGTAAACATGCTCAGCCTTCCGCTGTCTTGTCAAGGGATGGAAGAAGGTACTCTACGTCTGCATGGGGGCGGGGAATTACGTGCACTCCGTACAGTTCTCCGACCTGCTTTGCGGCGGCAGCACCGGCATCCACAGCCGCTTTTACCGCGCCGACATCGCCGCGCACCATAACGGTAACGAGTCCGCTTCCTATCTGTACCTTGCCGATCAGTTCGACATTGGCGGCCTTGACCATAGCATCGGCCGCCTCGATTGAGCCGATAAGTCCCCTAGTCTCAATCATTCCAAGTGCTTCCTTCATTGTCTGTTCCTCCGTTTTCAAATTAAATTAGTTTATCATTATTATTTTCTAATCAGTTCAGCGTCTTTCTGAGGTCGGGATGTGGTGCCGGTATAACAACGCTTTTCGACATAAGTCCGCGCGTCTCCTCAATACTTTCGGCTGCCTTGATGGCGGCCTGCGCGGACGCCACATCGCCGGTAAGCAGGACAAAGGACTTGCCGCCCAGTCCCCGCCCGAGGCGTACTTCCAAAAGCCGGACTTCCGATGCCTTGACGGCGGCATCCGCCGCGTAGATCGCGGCACACAGAGAGAAAGTTTCCATGATGCCTATCGCCTCCATCTCCTCCGTATCGGAGCAGGCCATAATTGCGGGGCCCACTTTGTCGTCTATATTGGCGATAACCAGAGAATCGACCAGCGTCCCATCGGCAACCGCCTTGCCGGCCTCGACTGCCGAGCGCACCGCGGCTACCTCGCCGGAAACCACCGCAAAGTACTTTCCTGCGCAGACGCAGCCCGCGGAAACGAGTTCAACCTCTGCGGCTTTCAACATAGCATCGCACATAAGAAAACCTGTGGGGATGCTCATTACCTCGTTCATACCAAGGGCGCCCATTTCATCACTTCCTTATCTCGATAAACTGTCCGTCCACACGGGATACCGTTCCCGCAATGGAGGCGTGAATTCTTGCCCCGAGACCTTCCGGTTCCGCGATAAGGTCTCCCTTACTGACGAAATTCCCTTCTTTTACCATAGGTCTGCAGGGACCTCCGACGTGCATTTTCAGCGGTATGCGCACAATATCCGTTTCAACGGTTGCGCCCATGGGGGCGTCTGTGTCAAAGCGCTTGATATCGAGCCTCTGAAGCAGTCTTTCTGTTGGAAGGCGCTTGTTCTCAAAGCCCTGAGGTTCATATTTGACTTCTTTTTTCGGTTTTGTGCCGTTTTTCTGCATTTCCGTCTTTGCCGCCTGCATTGCCTTGGAGGGGTGGAGCCCGAAATTACAGGCAAAGTATGTGCAGATCCCGCAGTCGCAGCAGGAGAATACGCCGTTTTCGCCGATTTGCGTGTAATCGCGGCCGCCGGCAAGCGCCCGCATGGCCTTGTGTGGCTGAACATTCAGACCCAGCGCGTTTCTCGGGCACATCTGCGTACACATCGCACACTGGCAGCAGACTGCCCTTGCGAGGTAGGCGTCACGTTTTGGGTCATCCCGTTTTCTTTCCAGAAGCGTGTGGCCGACGGGGATGGCCAGCAGGCCGCCCGTGGTCTTGGTAACGACTTCTCCCGCGAGGCTCTCCGCAACCCTCCCCATGAGGGGGCCGCCTATAATGTAAACGCAGCTTCCCACTGCTCCCCCAGCGGCGGAGAGCAACTTCTCCATCGGCGTTCCGACAGGGGCCGAAACGGTTACGGGGTGCGCTACTGCACCCGACACGGTCACTAGTCTGTCGGTAACGGGAATACCCTGCAGAGCGAGCCCGACCTGGTAGACCGTACCGACATTCGATACCACCGCTCCCACATCGATCGGGATACCCCCTGTGGGAACCACCCTGCCTGTTACGGTATAGACGAGGTTCTGCTCGTCTCCGGCCGGATAGACGGCGTCGGACAGATACAGCTCCGCTCCGGTGCCGTCAGCGGCAGCCCGAAGGGCCCCGACGGCTTCAGTATAATGCTCCTTAACGGCGATTACAAGGCGCCGGGCCTGCAGATGTTCTTTTATTGCAAGTGCCGCTGTAACGATTTCCCGTGCGTTCAATTCCATCAGGCGTCTGTCCGTCCGCAAAAGCGGTTCGCACTCGATGCCGTTGACGATAAAAACGTCTGCCTTGCATTTGTATTTGACATGGGTGGGAAAGCCCGCGCCTCCGGCTCCGACGACGCCGGCATTGAAAATTTCATCAATCATAGGCTCAGATGATCCTGAAGTCATCGTACAGAACGCAGCGGCGCGCGCGCGTAAAGCTCTTCGCGGAGGTCAGCCCTTCGCCCGTTGGAGTGGCGATTGTCAGGGTCGCATAACCCTCGCCGTTAAAGCCCAGACCCGCATAGGACGGGGCGTTCTTTACGAATATTGTGGTGTTCATCGCGCGCGCAGCCATCGTCATGTTACGCACGTTGGTGGAATGCATGATGGCGGAATGCCGTCTTCCCTGTTCCGCCCGGACGGCCTCCGATATGGCCTCGTCAATGTCGCGCACCCGCACAAGAGGCAGCACGGGCATCAGCATCTCGGTCATCACAAAGGGATGATATTTGTCAACCTCGCAGATGACAAGGCGGGGATTTCCGGTGTAGCTGACGCCGCTCTGATCCATGATATAGGTCGCGTCATGGCCCACAAACTTGCGGTTAATGACGTAAGCGCCGTTTTTCTCTATCAAAACCGTGCGGAGAATTTTTCCTATGTCGTCCCCTCGGAGCAGATAAGCTCCGTTCTGCTGCAGTTTTGCCACAAATTCGTCAAAGACTGACGAAACGCAGAACACCTCCTTCTCGGCCACGCAGAGGACGTTGTTGTCAAAGGACGCCCCGTCCACAGTGTGCTTGGCCGCCTTATCGAGCTCCGCCGTCTCGTCCACGATGACGGGGGGATTGCCGGGTCCCGCGCATACCGCTCTCTTCCCGCTCTTCATGGCGATGGAAACGATAGCTTCTCCGCCGGTGACGGACAGCAGGCCAATCTTCGGATGCGACATGAGAACCTCGCTGGACTCCATTGTGGGTTCTCTGGTCGTACAGATGAGTCCCTTTGGAGCGCCGTGGGCCATAAGGGCCTCGTTTAACACCCGCATTGCCTCCTGCGAAGACTTTTTTGCGGCAGGATGCGGGTTAAAAACCACTGCGTTGCCCGCGGCGATCATGCTGATGGAATTGTTGATGACCGTTCCGGTCGGATTTGTTGACGGAATGATGGAGCCAATAACGCCGAAAGGCGCATGTTCCACCAGCGTTAAGCCCTTGTCGCCCGTAAACGCCTCTGTCGAAATGTCCTCGATGCCCGGTGTCCGGTTGGCCGCGAGAAGGTTCTTTGCCACCTTGTCCTCCACATGGCCGTAGCCCGTTTCGCTGTGGGCAAGTTCTGCCAGTGCCCTCGCGTTGTCCCGCGCAGCCTGGCGCATAGCCCCGATAAGTTCGCCGCGCTTCTCAAGAGTCAAGGACACCAGCTGTTTCTGCGCATTGGCCGCAGCGTCGATAGCCTCGTTAATATTGCCGAATAACCAGCCGTCCTGATTGCCGCCGGCCGGTGCGGAACTCGGTGTGGAAGCGGGACTTACCGCGTCTTTTTTCTCCATCTGAGCGATCGTCTCCCGGATAATTGCTTCCACCTGTTCTTTGCTGAGCATTATTTGTCACCGCCCTCCACGTGTTTGTCGAACACGCGTTTTTTACCTATCGTAATATGATCGATGATGGCGATTATCGTACTGTCGGCAGGCTTGTTTTCCGTGAGCTGGGTCATGCGTGACGATGAGCCGCCAACAATCATGACCACCTCGCCCTCTCCGGCGCCGACGGCGTCTATGCTGACGAGAGGAGAGCCCTTTTCCGTGAAGGTATCCAGGTCAATAGGACGCACCACCAGCAGCTTGAGGCCCGTAAGCCTTTCGGATTTGCTGGTACTGACGACAGAACCTATTACTCTTGCTATTTGCATGTCATCACCTGCTTATTTTTTTATAATGATTTCAAGCGTTCCCGCGCGATCCCGTGCCGCCGGCGTAACGATAGCCCTTGAAGCGCAGCGGATTTCCTTGCAGCCGCGTTTATAGGCTTCGTTTACCTCTTTCTCGGTAACGAGATCCAATGGAGCCGCTTCGAAAACGGCGGCTTTAAGCGCGCTGCCGGAAGCTTCGGCGCCTTTCCCGGCACAGCTTTTGCAGTCTCCCTTGCAGGTGCCTTTACCGCTGCAGCCATCCCCCGAGATTATCCGGAGAAGATCTCCGGTCTGAATGGCAGCGGAATTGGCCTCGTCCGTATCGATATGCAATTCCAGCTCGTGCTTTTCGCCTACCCTGCATATTACCTGTTCCATAATGCACGATCGGACGCCGTCCATATGGACCGATACGGTGTCGCCGTCCTTGAGGCCATAACCCAGAGCCTGCGACGGACCGAGATGAAGGTGCCGGGCCGCAACGATAACGCCCTGGGGGATCGTAATCTCTCCGGCAGGGCCCTTGATCACGCAGCCCGGAGTCCCGGCGATATTCCCGGACATGCGAACTACGGCCTTGATACCAAGGCGCATCAGATCCGAGAAGGCCATCTCAACCTGTGTCTCGGGCCTGACCGGACCTAGAACCCGAACATTTGCGATGGCATCGCGCGGACCGACAACGGTGACGCGCTCCTCGGAAGCGAACTGCCCCGGCTGGGAAAGCGGTTTCCAGGCGGACAGGCTATGGCCTGCACCGAAGAGTTTTTCCATATCCGCCTGACACAGGTGGACATGGCGTGCGGAGACCCCCGCAGGAACATATTTTGTACCCTGCGCGGCCAGATTTGTCAGAACCGCATTCCTGATATCCGTTTTGTTCATTTTTCACCCTGCATCTTGGCGATTACGCTACGAACCACCTGGGCGATTTCCTCTTCCTCGCAGGGCGTTCCGGGGCATTTCTTCCCCTCTGAGCAGGGCGAAGGCTGCCCGGCGGCCGTGTAGCGGCACTGAGGACGTCCGCCCGTGGTGATTCCCATCCGGGTTCGGGTTTCCACAAGACGGTCAACCTGTTCGCAGCTGAGTTCGTTCACCTTCCCGATAATATTGCTGGTGTACATTGAGACAAGCGCGTAGTATTCCAAGGATTCCATACGGAAATAGGCCTGCAGCGGACTATCTCCCCAGGTCAGCGCCCCGTGGTTCGCCAGAAGCACGCCGTTATGCGTTTTGCAGAAGGGCGCGATCGAGTCTGGCACTTCCTGAGTCCCCGGCGTTGCATATTTGGCCAGGGGCACCTCACCCAGCTGCACAACCGCCTCCGGCAGGATGGCGCGGGACAATGGAATACCGGCGATTGCAAAAGAAGTGGCGACCGGCGGATGCGCGTGAACCACCGCCATGACGTTCGGGTTCTCTGTGTAAACCCGCAGATGCATCTTCAGCTCGCTGGAAGGCTTTGACCTTCCCGAAAGTATATTACCGTCAAGATCCACCTTGATCAGCATGTCAAGTGTCATATACCCCTTTGATACGCCCGTTGGTGTCGTCCAAAGGGTCGTGGGGGATACCCGGCAGGTGATGTTGCCGTCGTTTGACACTACGAAGCCTTTTGCGTACATGCGCCGCCCGACTTCAAGGATCTGTTCCTTAGCCTCACGGTCAGACAGATAACGGTCTTTATCTTCACCGAACATGGTCAATTCCTCCCGGATACAAGTTTTTCTCTGAATTTGCGGCAGTTGCCGGACAGGTCCGCGGACTTCGTAAACAGGCTGCCGCCTATCAGCAGCGCGACATCTTCACCGTAAAACTCACGCATCATGTCGATTTTCTGTACTGTCATGCCGCCGGCCGGGCAAGGGAGCATCGTCCTGATCGGGCCAAGGTCCTCAGAAGCCATTTTCCTTATCCCCATGCACTGCTCCTCCGTCAGCGAAAAGCGTCCGCCGAAATTCGGGAATACCATGATATCAGCGCCGGCCAGACGGGGCAGCTGTCCCAGAAGACAGGCGCAGTCTATGCCTCCACGCCCTCTGTCGATATGGCAGCCTAGAAAAGCGGGATGTCCAATTACAGGCAGAGAAGTTCTCTGTGAGCAGTAGTGCAACATGTCAAAGCCCACAAGCCCCGGAGCGAACATGATTCCGCCGGCTCCGCAGTCCTCCGCCAGCGCAATTCTGTCAGCCATATATTTGTAGCTGCCGCTGACGTTGGGTATGTATGCGGTATGCCCGCCGGTTTCAAGGTTCGCGCGGCGGACAGCCTCGGCGACAAGTTTTACCCGTTCTTCGTAAGGAGCAAAATTCTGATTCAAAATGCCGTGATCGTCTTTAATAAGGTCTATGCCACCCAGCGCGCATCTGTATGCTTCCTCCGCCAGCGAGGCGGCCGGAAGGCCGAGAGGCTTCAGCGCCGTGAAGGTAAATGGCCTGTCATATACGCCCAGACGTTCGCGAAGTCCCTCTACGCCGTACCGCGGCCCGGAGTATATCTTTTTCTGCCCGTCGGACAGGTCGATCCGCTCTACCGTAATGTCGGGCAGGAGGCTGGAGTTTCCAAATACCACGTTAAGCAGTTGAGGAAATTCGGCGGACGCGTCCTCATCGGCATAACTGATAACGACCCGCTGCCATCCGTCTCCGGCGTCTGAAATCCGCGCTATCTGCCCGATAATGTCGCTCTGAATGACATTACATTCGATGTGCTCGGCAGGAAACTCGACCGTCTGCTCAACACACATATTTCTGGCTGTTTCAAGCGCTTCTTTCTCCGTTCCCCGGATTCGATAGGTGACGGTAAACCGGCTCCCGCTGATCAAGCTCTTCAGTGCCTCATCGCTGTAGCCTTCAAATTTCATTGTTTTTCAACCTCCGTGTTACACTTATGCTGGGGATCATAGCGCTTCCGGCTTCGCATTGCTGTGCAGGGACGGAAGAAATACTTCGCCCAGATCCGCTTCATTGAATTCAAGCTTCCTGCCGGTGATCTTCTCGACCGCGTCCAGCAAAGCCCAGACGTCAATGCCGTATTCGTGCATAAGGTACTTCCGGCTTGCTCCGTGAAGATACCTGTCCCCAATGCCGAGGCGGACAAGTTTTTTGCCTATGCCCTGCTCCGCCATGCTCTCGGCAAGGCAGGTCCCGAGGCCGCCGAGAACCGTGTGGTTCTCAAGGGATATGACGCCGTATCTGCTCCTTGCGATGTTTTCCGTGATCTCCGGATAATCGAAGGGCTTGAGTGTGGAGATATGATACATCGCGGCTTTCAGTCCGTTTGATTCCAACACCTTTACGGCCCGCAGAGCCTCTTCGGTGCACAGTCCTGACGAGACGATGACAAGATCGTCGCCCTCTGTGAGCTGTCTCGCCTTTCCGAGTTCCATAGGAGTGTGGAAGAGGCGCGGCAACTCGCCGCGAAGCATCCTGACATACACGGGACCTGGGATGTCATAAGCGATCTGAAGGACGTTTTCCACTTCGGTCGCGTCACCAACTTCGAGAACCGTCATATTCGGAAGCGCCCTCATAAGGGCAATATCCTCTATCGCCTGATGCGTCGCCCCGCCGGGGGTTGTGACGCCGGGCAGGAAGCCAATCATTTTTACGGGCAGATTCGGATAGGTCACGGACATGGCTATCTGATCAAAAGCACGCCGGTATATAAACACGGCGAAAGTGTGCACGAAGGGGACGAAACCCTCTCTCGCAAGACCTCCGGCAAAGGAAAGCATGTTCTGCTCAGCGATTCCCATGGAGAAAAAGCGATCGGGATATGCGGCTCTGAAGGCGTCCGCCTCGCAGGAGCTGGTAAGGTCGGCGGAAAGGACCAGTACATCGGGCTTATCCGCGGCCCATTTGACAATATTGTTCGCATGAACTCTTCTCAGTATTTCCATCAAAGTTCACGCTCCTTTACAAGCTGCTCGTAACGGGCTTTATAGTTTTTCCACTGTGCGTCGTCCGTAAATCGGACATAGTGGAACTTCGGCCAGCGTTCGCGCAAAAATTCAAGTTCGTGGCAGGGATTCGTGTCGCAAATTACGGCCAGCGGCTTGTCCGGGTGGGGCAGGGATACTGCCTCCGCCAGCTTCAGCGGATCATGTCCGGGTATGCGCCTGCATTCGCAGCCAAATGCCCTGAAGCGGTCATCAAAGGGCTCAATATTCATAACGTTGTCCATAATGCCGTCGCACTGGCAGCCGTTGCGGTCAACAATCAGGAGCATATTGTCCTGCTTGTGGTAGCTCATGGCCTGCAGGGCTTCCCAGAATTCGCCGGACTGGCATTCCCCGTCGGAGAGAAATACAATAACCCTTCCGGTCTGTTTTTTGAGCTTAAGGGCCATCGCGATGCCAGAGGCCTGGCTGATTCCCTGACCGAGCGAACCAGTAGTGACCTCCATGCCGGGAGAATGCTCCGCGCCAATCATCTCGACGCTGCTCCCGTCCATGTTGTAAGCTTTCATGCCCGCCTCGTCCATGCGCCCCGTTTCGATAAGCGCGGCATATAGGACAAGCGCATACTGCGCCGGGGACATGATGAAACGGTCGTAACCGGGAAGTCCGTTCGAATTGAATTTGATCCCCGTATGCGCCGGGTTGCCGGGGCCTGGAACTCCGGCAAAGGGTTCGGGCAAAATCGGCCTTTCGATTTCCGGCAGATTCATTATCCCGTGGTAAAGTGCGGCGAATATCTCACCCGAGGAACAGGCCTGGCTGAGATAGCCGCCTTTTTGGCTGATCGTGTGTTCAAAAACGCGCTTTCGAATGCCAAAAGCAATGTTTTTGACCTCTTCCGCCCATTTCTGATTATAATTTGGCAAAACTCAACACCTCCATTAGATGTTTGGATTGAAAAATCAATAGGTTTATGTTACCATAGGTTTCGATAAAGTTAGAAGGAGTGCTTTCTAATGCTTGCTATAACACGTCAGAAAACTATTCAGGAGCTCATACGTGAACGCCACAGCGTTGACGTTTCTGACCTTGCCGAGCTTTTCGGAGTCACAAAAGAAACCATTCGGCGTGATTTGAAGGCGTTGGAGGATGTGGGGGAACTGACACGAACCCACGGCGGCGCCTATATCACCGACGGTGTCCGCAACGATATCGCTGTATCCATGCGTGCGGTCATCAGGAAACAGGAAAAAGAGACTATTGCGAAAAAATGCGTTGATCTCATAGCCACCGGAGATTCAATATTCCTCGACTCGTCCACAACCGCGTGGTTTATTGCCCGGCAGGTAATCGACAAGCATATAACCGTGCTTACACATTCGCTTAAGGTCGCCGATATTCTATCCGACGCCAAGACGGTCAACCTCATCGTTGTCGGCGGCAATTACATCCCAAAATCCATGTCCTTTTCCGGGACTCTGACTGAGCAGAGCCTGAAAAACTACTATGTGGACAAGGCCTTCATCTCTTGCAGGACCGTAAGCATGACAAACGGAGTGACCGACTCCAACGAGGACTCCTCCGTCGCTAGGCAGATCATGCTCCGGCGCTGTAAAAATGCGTATCTCGTGATTGACCACACGAAGCTCGGCGGAACATCATTTCTGCAGATTTGCAGTGTTGAGGATTTGACGGCCATCATATGCGACGAGAAGCTTCCGCCAAACTGGCTGGATTATCTGAGCAGCATCGGGGTCAATGCGATATAAGTTTTTTCAGGATCCGGCCTTTGGCCGGATCTTTTTATTTGCCTATGCCCAGAGCTTCGAAGTCCTTTTCAAAGGGTGCGCGGCAAATTCCCTTCTCAGTAATGATGCCGGTAATGAGGCTGTGATCGGTGACGTCAAAGGCGGGGTTATAAACCTTGACGCCCTCGGGTGCCATGCGCTCCTTGTACCACATCTCGGTGACTTCCTCGGGCTTTCTCAGTTCTATCGGAATCTGGTCTCCGCATTCCAGGGACATGTCTATTGTAGAGCTGGGCGCACAGACATAAAACGGAATGCCGTAGTGCTTAGCCAGTATTGCAACGCCCGAAGTGCCGATTTTATTTGCCGTATCCCCGTTGCGGGTTACGCGGTCGCAGCCCACGAATACGATATTTACCTTGCCGCTCTTCATGACTATCGAGGCCATGTTATCGCAGATAAGCGTCGTGTCCACGCCGGCATTATGCATTTCAAACGCGGTGAGCCGGGCGCCCTGAAGCAGCGGCCGGGTCTCGTCGCAGTATACCCGAAGGTCGTTCCAGCCATCTTCCAGCGCGAGGTAAACGGGAGCCGTCGCCGTGCCGTATTTCGCGGTGGCCAGTGTTCCAGCATTGCAGTGGGTCAAAATCCCGTCGCCGTGATGCAGCAGGCCGAGTCCCAGCTGTCCGATGCTTCTGCTGATGGCCACGTCCTCGTCTCTTATGTCCTGAGCTTCTTTGAATAACCTTTCCTTGAGTGCCGGGACGGACAGGCCCATATTTTCCTTCACCGTACGTTCCATGCGGTCAAGGGCCCAGAACAGGTTCACCGCAGTGGGCCTGGAGGAAGCAAGGTATTCTTTTTGCTTCATAAACTCGGTATAAAAGGCAGCGGTATCCGCGGCATCTATCCCGGAAGCGGTGAGGGCGATACCGTAAGCGGCCGCTACGCCTATAGCCGGAGCGCCGCGCACTCTGAGGAGCTTTATCGCTTCCCAGATATCCTCTATGGCGCTTATGCGCAGAACCTTTATAGTCCCCGGCAAAAGCGTCTGGTCCAAAATTTCAAGGCAACTTCTGTCTTCGGACAGAAGAACGGTATCCAATTGAAGTGCGTTCATGTTCAGATCTCCTTATTATCCTGTATGCGTTATTTATAGGCCGCCACTGAGTCCGTAAACACCTTGAGGAAGGCGGCTCCGTCTTTGAGGGAGGTGCGCTCCTTAATAAAGCGTTTTGCCGTAAGTATGCACAGGCGCTCGGCGCGAACGCGTTTTTCCTGAACGCTGATCGTTGTCAGATCCTTGACGTTTGCCATGCCGACCGTGCGGCGGTTCATCTCCAGTCCTGCGCAGGCGGCGGTGTCCGCAAGTATCGTGCCCAGATACCAGTCCTTGAAGCCGGGGGTCTTTGCCATGATCTCCGTGCAGTGCTCGTCGTAATAGGCATACATCTTGGACATGAACAGATCAACAACCTCCACGACGGTCTTTTCTACCCAGCCGCAGAATTTATCCCTTTCGGCTTTGTCCGTAATCATAGCGTCGCCGTTGCACCATGCAAAAATAAGGTTTGCAACCACGTTGCCGCTGTCGTATCCGATAGGACCGTAAAAAGCGAACTCAGGGTCAAACACATAGGTGGAGTCCGGTTTCACAAAGATAGAGCCCGTATGAAGGTCTCCGTGAAGCAGGGCCTGACCATTGGTCATAAATTCGAATTTCAGCTTGGCGACCTCGAGCTTCAACTCGTCGTCCTCATAGAGCTCCTTTCGGACAAAATCAGCATTCGGGGGATAGACGTTATTGCGGCCTCTGCAGTCGTTATAAGGCTCCGTGTAGACGAGGTCCTCGGTGATCTCGCACAGCTCCGGATTGATGTACTTGCGCTGCAGATTCTTCTTTTCCTTATGGTCAAGACACACGTCCGTTGTTCCGAGCAGGGTGTTTGCCATAAATGTCGTGACATCCTCCGCAAATTTGGGGAAGGTCATATGATTCATAAGAGCATATCGCATCAGCTCGTGTCCCGTCAGATCCTGCATTGCGCAGGCACTCATGACGGTATCGTAGAAATAGATTTTCGGTACGAGACCCGGAGCCAGTTTGTCTTCCAGCATGAGAATCTCCGATTCAATTCGGTTTCTGTCCGTTGAAATGTGCATATCCTTCGAAATCCGCAGGGATTCACCCGCGTGCTTGATTATAGCGGAGTGGCCCTTTTCATCCCAGACACGAAAAACATAATTCAAATTGCCGTCGCCTATTTCCTTGCTCTTAATACTGGCGCGGTCCCACTCAAACATGGTTACCTTTTCAAGCGTGTATTCGATGACATCTTCAGCATTCATCAAAAAATAATGGTCAAACCTGGACATCTCTATTACCTCCGTTCATTAAGATTCAAAATATTTGCCGAGATTGTCCGAGGCAAATATGCCTCTGTCAGTTACGACCCCTGACACGAGTTCAGGGGGGGTGACGTCAAACGCCGGATAATAGCCCTTGACGCCGCTCATTGTATGTTTTCGCCCCATTGATTCCAGTACGAGCTGCGGATCACGCAGTTCTATCTCAACGCTGTCCGCCGAGAGATGTCCCCGGTTCGGTATGCCGGTAACATAGTATGGCACACCCCAGTACGAGGAGGCCAGAGCGATCTGGAATGTTCCGATTTTATTGATGATATGGCCGTCCATTGTGATAATGTCTGCCGCCGAGGTAAACAAATCCACTTTTTTATCTTTTAGAACCGCCCCCGGCATATTGTCCGTGATGACCGTCACATCGAAGCCCATATCACAGGCCACCGAGGCTGTCAGACGCGCTCCCTGATAGTAGGGGCGGGTTTCGGGGCAAATGATCTTTATAGCGTTTCCTCGTTCCCTGCAGGCCCTGAGAAATGTGCCCACCACCGTTTCTGCAAAGCACTGGGTCATCACCGTACCGTTCATCGGCGCAAGATCCGCCAGATATCCGCCGATTCTGCCAGCTTTCAGATATCTCTCCTCAAGAGTTCGCAGACTGTAAGCTCTCAGCTCCTCCGTTATCTCCGCGGGCGTTTTCCCCGCGTTGATACCGCGGTGGACTATCGCCACGCAGCCTGAAACGACGGTCTCCATTTTTTTTACCGTCGTCGGCCGCGCATGGCTGAGCGTGAAAGCTGCATTTTCCATAAAGGACTCGTATTTTTTACCCCACATGTCCCGTGCCTCGTAGGAGGCCAGAACCATTCCCATTGCGGCCGCCGTATACGGCCCGGCACTCTGGGTAACCATATCCGAGATTGCCTGTGCCGTTTCAATATGGGTACGGCAGATCACGAATTCCTTCTTCAGCGGATATGTCCGCCGATCCAGAATTCTTACCGCGCCGTCCTCATACCAAGCGATGTTCTCATATCGGAGTAAAAACGCGAGGTTCTCGTCGGCTCTTCCCGCACGGACGTTCTCACTGATCTTTCTTTGTGGCATAGGCGGCAACCAGGGCCAAAGCCAGTACGGCGCCCTTCACTGCTGGCAATATGAAATACTGTACGGCACATACCGTAAGTCCGTTTTCCAGTGTGGTGACAAGCGCTGCGCCGACCAGCGTTCCCAGCGCGTTGGGCTTCTCGGCTCCTCCCACCGAACGTCCGACAAAGACGGCCGCGAGGGAGGGCATCAGGTAGTTGTCGCAGCCGCCGACCTGTGCGGAGCTTGCGCGGGAGGCGACCACAATTCCGCCGATTGCAATGAAAACAGCCGTAATCATGCCTGCGAGATAGCGATAGCGCTTAACATTGATGCCGGAGAGCCTCGCCGCTTGCTTGTTTCCGCCCATGGCATACAAAAAGCGTCCGTGCTTAGTGTAGTTAAGAAAAATAAAAGCAAGCAGCACGCAGGCGAGCATTATGTATATGATCATCGGGGCTTTGCCTATGGCCTGGAAGCCGCTGCTAAGCACGGTCTTGGCCGGAGTGCCGCCGCCGTTGGGGATGCTCATACCTGTCGAAACGGCTCCGCCGCCGATATACCACTGTCCAAGTCCCTGATGGACGAACATAAGAGCGCATGTAGCCAGCATATCCGGAACCTTGCAGACCAGTATCAGGAACATGGTAAGCTGATAAAATATCAGTGTGGCGACAATAGCCGCGATGATTGCCATGCCGAGAGAAAGGCCATACCAGAGGTATGTTGATACAAACACGTATGAAGAGCAGCTGGCCAGCGTGCACGCGGACATATCGAAGCCGTCCGGCGCCATAGTGACCGTAGCCGCTATGCCGAAAATCGTGGTAATGGCCATACCGCGCAGGATGTTGACAAGGTTGCTGCCGGAGAGGAATTCATTCCCCTTAAGCGCCGTAAAGATTAAAAAACTCAATATCAGCGTTATGACCGCAGCCCAATTCAGCAGAAAAGTAGCTACGCCGCTTTTTTGCCGAACAGCCGCGCCTCCGCCCGAAAGAATAGGAGCCCCTTGATTATCTGTCACTATCATGGCTTGGTTTCCTCCATTTGTTTGAAAGTCAGTATGTATCCGAAATCAGACTAATACGGCTTTGCCGCCAACGGCATAGTTCATTATTTCGTCCTCGGTGGTTTTCGCGGTTTCCAGTTCCGCCATGATTTTTCCGTCGTACATGACGTAAACACGGTCAGTGATCGAAAGAATTTCCGAATTCTCGCATGAGGCGTATATCACGCCCTTTCCGCGTTTTGCGATGTCGTAGATAAGGCGGAAAATATCCTGCTTTGCGCCTACGTCCACGCCTTTTGTGGGTTCATCAAATATATATACGTCACAATCCGCTGCCAGCCACTTGCCAACTACGACTTTTTGTTGGTTTCCACCCGATAGGTTTCGCACAAATTGTTTGATTGAAGGCGTTTTGATCCCGATGTCCGCCACAATGCTTTTCGCGTCATTGTTCATTTTGCTGCTGTTAATGATCGACAACTTGCAGAACTTATCAATGCAGGCAACCGCCAGATTGAAACTGACATTTTCATTTACAAGCGCGCCCTCTTTGCGGCGCTCCTCGGGCACCAAGGCCAGACGGTTCTTCAGTGCTTCGGACGGGTTTCTGATTTTCAGATCTCTGCCGTTGAGAGTGACGGTCCCGCCTGCTTTTTTGTACGCGCCGAAAAGAGTCTTGCAAAACTCTGACTTCCCCGCGCCCACCAGTCCTGCGATACCGACGATCTCGCCCCGTTTTAGATAAATGGAAACATCGTCGACCTTTCCCTCGCTGTCCCGCAGATTCTTCACTTCAAAGTATTTTTCCCCTATCTGCACCTGCTCCTTGGGGAAGTTCTCCTCGAAGGTACGCCCAAGCATTTTTTCAACAATTTCCTTGGTCGTCGTATCGGGCGTGACGGGAGAATTATCTACGATCATCCCGTTCCGCATGACCGTATAGTTTTCGCAAATTTTAAGTACCTCGTTAATGCGGTGTGTGATGAAAATAATCGCGATGTTCTCCGTTTTCTGCAGATGGCGGACAAGCTTGAACAGTTCGTCTGTTTCCGCATCGCTAAGGGGAGCCGTCGGCTCGTCCAGAATGAGGAAGTTACAGGCCGACTGAATCGCCCTTGCAATAAGTACCATTTGCTTCTGCGCCAAAGTAAGGTCTCCGACAAGCTTTCGCACATCCACTTTAATATGCAACCTGTCCAGGACCTCTCGCGCCTCTCGGTTCATTTTCTGCCAATTGACAAAAGCACTGCCTTTTGAATTCATGACAGAATCATTTAGCATGACATTCTCGGCCACTGAAAGCGTGGGTACCAGTGCGGTATCCACTTCCTGATACACGATCTGTATGCCAAGCTTCTTTGCCGCAGCTGGCTCCTGCAGATTGACGACCTCATTATTCATGTATATTTCGCCTGTATACCCGGGATTGGCTCCTGCCAGGACCTTCATCAAAGTGGACTTGCCGGCGCCGTTTGCGCCTACGACCGCTTTTATTTCACCGGTGGTCACTTCAAAATTGACATTTGAAAGTGCCTTTACTCCGGGAAATTCAATGGAAACGTCCCTAGTTCCGAGAGTAATCTTATCCATGGATTCCCTCTTTTCTGCAATGAAATTTCTAACTTTTGCGGCAAGGAGCGTCGGGGAAAACTCCGGCGCTCCTCAGCCAAAGACTCGTTGCTTGAACGGTTACTGCGCTGCTATGATAGTCTTAATCAATAGCCTATGCAGCTCTTAAGCCAATCGCAGGTGGACAGATAGGATTTGTTGCCATAGGTGGAGTCAGCAACCTTATACAGGTTCTCAAGAGTGGTGTCCGACTTCAGGTCGGAAGCCTTGACAGCGGTGGCAGGAACTTCAACCCATGCGACACCCGTCTTCTTGGTTACAGGATCAAGGATGTCCTTATACTGGTTTGCCATTTCAAGGGCAAGGATACGAAGGCCGATTTCGCCGTTCATAGTCCAGTCGGTCGTGCCGCAGGCGACCCATACTTTCGGATTTGCTTTCATGTAGGAAATATCGGAGTTTGCGATATCAACGGAAACCATCGGCAGATCCTTGAACTTGTCGGACTCTGTGATTGCCTGATAGACGCCGCGGCCGTATTCATCATAGGCGACCCAAACGGCATCGATATCGCTGCGGTTGTACTTGTTCAGAGCGGCAGCGACGAGGTTGCTGGTGGATTCGGCGGTATCCTGAGTCGGCTGGATGGTTTCAACCGTCTTGATGCTGCCATCCTTCTCGTAAGGCTCGTAACCAACTTCACGGCGATCGAAGGGGCTGTTGTAGTTGGGTCCTCTCCATACTTTCAGGACATTGATGGGCTGCTTATTCTTAACCTTGTCAGGGAACATAGCCTTTATCTGGTCAAGAAGGACGCTGGCAAGCGCTGAATCCTGCTGGAAGTACTGGGTAACGCCAGGAATCGTCTGGATCTGGCCGTTGCTGTAGAACTGAGTATCGAAGGTGACGATCTTCAGTTTGGGATACTCTGCTACGATCTGCTTGAGGAAATCATAGGAGCCATCCTTGTTGCCGTGGGAAAGCAGCAGGCCGTCAACGCCGGAAGCCGCGCATGTACGAACGGTATCCTGCCATTTGTTGAAGTCGCCGTCGCAGAAATAAACAGAGGCATCCATGCCGAGTTTCGCAGATATGGTCTTAACTGAATCCTGGAACAGCTGGAAGATATCTGACGAGGGCAGGAGCATGACGTAGGCAATCTTTTTCCCGGTAAGCGGGGAAGTTGTGGACGAAGACGCCGAGGTAGCAGGTGAAGCAGAGCTTGCGGGACTACTGCTGGTGGTGCCGGCACTACTGCCGCAGGCAGCCAGAGACAGTGCGAAGGTTAACGCCAATAGAAGTGCAACTAGTCTTTTTTTCATTTTTTTACCTCCTCCAATTTTATGATGTTCGATAAAGCATCTCGCTTTGGCTTCATTAAGTATAGTTTCAGGCCAAAAAAAAATCAAGTATTATGTTGGTATTATGTTGTTTTATTAGGCTTTTTGTTTGTTTATACAAAAGGCGCGAATTGTTTTTAGTTATGTTTTTCAAGCGCGGATTTTTACGTTTTCCGCAGTCAATTTGACCTGTAATGCCGAATATTGGGATTTGTTTTTTGAGGCAACTTGTGCAACTTGCACATTAATATTCTATTATTTATTGCGTGCACGATACGGAGCCGACCCGTAGCTTCCGGTTATCGCAAGGCAATTTATCTCAGTTCCAAGCAATAACACAGAATTTCAAAATTAAAACAACATATTATATACTTTTTGAGCTTGATTTTCCTGTTTGCATTTTGTATTATACTAATATGTTTATTCAGACTTGTCAAAAACGAAATTATAGGGTGGCTGTATATGAAAATACTTAATCTCGGCTCGATGAACATCGACAATGTTTACGCTGTGGATGAATTTCTCTCCCCGGGCGAAACAAAGCTGTCCAGGGGTCTGACGCTGTTCTGCGGCGGAAAAGGGCTCAATCAGTCCATCGCCGCGGCAAAAGCCGGAAACGAGGTCTGGCACGCCGGCCTGATTGGGGACGACGGTGCCATGCTGCTCAACAAGCTCAGAATGAACGGCATCAATACCGATCTTATTTACCCCGTACAGGGCAGATGCGGTCACGCCGTCATCCAGGTCAACAGCAAAGGGCAGAATTGCATCCTTCTTTACGGCGGGACAAACCGTTGCCTCACAAAGGAGATTATTGACAGAATACTTGACGCTTTCGGCAACGACGGGATTGTACTGCTACAGAACGAAGTAAATCTTCTACCCTATATAATAGAACAGGCCGCCGCCCGCGGTCTTCCGGTTGCCCTGAACGCGGCGCCGACGGACGCCGCTATCAGGGACTGCCCTTTGGAAAAGCTGTCATGGCTCATCGTTAACGAGGTTGAGGGAAAGCAGCTGGCAGAATGTCAGCGCGATGAGGATATACTCGCTGTCCTTGAAAAGCGCTATCCCTCCTGCAGCGTTCTCCTGACTCTCGGGAGCCGCGGCGCCGTCTGCCGTACTCCCGAGAAAACAGTGCGCATAGGTGTCTGCAAAGCTCCCGTTGTCGATACCACCGCGGCCGGAGATACTTTTACCGGATATTTTCTTTTTGGCATGCTGAACGGCTTTTGCCTTGAGGACAGCCTTACGCTGGCCACCGTCGCCAGTGCCATATGCATCGGCCGACCCGGTGCTTCCGATTCGGTTCCCCTAAAATCCGAGGTTGAAGCGGCTATACGCAGCGGGACTTTCGGGCAGCCGTCGCCGGAGAGAATACGCTGAACAAGTTGTCCCTGTCTGCGGCTTTCGCCTGCTCACGCTCTGAGAAAGGCGCTTACCTATACAATTATAAGGAAATGCAGAATAAATAATATCTTTCAAATATAAGGGAAACATAATGGCTATTTGATACAATTTTTTTCTTTCTTTTGTCAATCATATATGATATTATACAATATGCTGAAATTTTTCAGTGGAAACACGATGAAAGAGGGAGAAATTAAGATGGAAACAAAACTCAAGGAGAAATACGGCCTGCCGGTCGCCATCGCGATGGTCATCGGAATCGTCATCGGCAGCGGCGTTTTCTTCAAGGCTGAGAAAGTCCTCAAGTGCACGGGCGGGGATCAGCCTCTCGGCATTCTCGCATGGATCATCGGCGGGCTCATCATGGTTGTCTGCGCCTATACCTTCGCGACAATGGCCACCAAGTACAGCTATGTCAACGGTCTCGTCGACTATGCTGAGGTGACGTGCGGAAGCAAATACGCCTATCTGATCGGTTGGTTTATGACAATCATCTATTACCCAACGCTGACAAGCGTCCTTGCCTGGGTCTCCGCGCGCTACTTTTGCGTGCTCCTCGGATGGGATATCACAGGCGGCTCCTGTCTTGCGATTGCGGCTTTCTTCCTGTGCACAAGCTACGCGGTAAATGCCCTGTCTCCGGTGCTGGCCGGTAAGTTCCAGGTTACGACAACGGTCATCAAGCTCATTCCGCTTATACTCATGGGTATTGTGGGACTTATCGTAGGTCTGGTCAACGGAATGACCGTCCAGAACTTCTCGAACGTGGTCAGTCCTGTCGCAAGCAAGGGCACCGCTCTTTTCACAGCCGTAGTTGCGACCGCCTTTGCTTATGAGGGATGGATTATTGCCACCAGTATCAACGCCGAGCTGAAGGACGCCAAGAAAAATCTTCCCCGCGCCCTCATCATCGGAACAATCGCAGTCATTGTCATATATATTCTCTATTACGTCGGACTTGCGGGCGGCGTCACCAACAAAATCATGATGGACGGCGGACAGAACGGCGCCATGATCGCGTTTGAGACCGTATTCTCCAAGGCCGGCGGCACAGCTCTCTTTGTTTTCGTTGTTATCTCCTGCCTCGGCACACTTAACGGCCTCATGCTTGGCTGCACGCGCGGCATGTACGCTCTTGCCGTCAGAGGGGAGGGCCCGAAACCGGAGCTCTTCAAGCAGGTCGATCCGGTCACCAACATGCCTACCAACTCCTCCATTTTTGGACTTTTCCTTGCAGCTTTCTGGCTCCTGTACTTTTTCGGAGCAAACCTTGCCGAGACTCCCTGGTTTGGAAAGTTCTCCTTCGACACCTCCGAGCTGCCCATTGTAACGATCTATGCGGCCTATATTCCCATCTTCCTCACAATGATGGCTAAGGAGAAGGACCTTGGCGGCTTCAAGCGCTTTGTCATGCCGCTGCTCGCGATCTGCGGCTGCATATTCATGGTCATCGCCGCCTGCGTCGCGGACAAAACGACAGTCCTATACTACCTGGCCGTTTTCGTGGTCATCATGTTTATCGGCGCTTTCTTCATGGGTAAGAGCAAAACTTCCCCCACACTCTCGAAGGCCTCCCCTGCTCCCGCCAAAAAGGCAGGAAACACGGCCGGCAAGCCGAATAAGAACGCCTCAAAAAAGAAATAAACGGCTTAATAAGCGCAAAAACCTCCGTTTCATTGAAACGGAGGCTTTTTGTTTACTTAGCGGTCGGAGGCTATTCCGGTATCCTGATTTCTTTAATATAGAAGTCTCTGCCTGAGAGGATCTCGAAGTCTTTCTTTCCGCATTTTGGGCAGACGCCCGCATTTCCGAGCACGTTAAAAACGTTCGAGCACTGTCTGCAGATGGCATTCCCGGGCATCATCTCTATCTCGAGCTTCGTGTCCGCCATGAAGGTTCCGTCGATCGCAGCGGGCCAACACTCCTCAACGTACTGAGGCACGACCGGCGACAGCTCGCCGATCTGCAGTACCACGCTGTCGACGCTGTCAAATCCCTGCTCCTTCGACATATCCTCGACGACGCGGACGATCTCCATAACTATCCCGAGCTCGTGCATAGTTTTCTCCTAATCCTTTTTTGAAAATGTATCTTTCACTTTTCTCACCGCTATTCTGCCCTGGCGCTTCACCATGGTCTTCAGAACAACCGGCTTGATCTTTTCAAAGGACACGCCCTCGCCTTCAAAGACCTTCTCGAGATGTATCGCGTCGAACTTGCACTTAGTCGTGCACTGTCCGCAGCCGACGCACATGTACTCGTCGACGATTGAGGCACCGCAGCCGAGGCAACGCTCGGTTTCCTTCTTCATCTGCTCCTCGGTAAATGTGAGGCGGCCGTCCCTGAAGGATTTGCCGCTGCCGGGATTGTGTCCGGGTGCCTGGCGCGTGGTTTCGTCATAACCGCCGATGATTATGCTGCCCTTGTCGAGCGCGCGATACTCTCTGCGGTCACGGCCGAATGTAAGGTCCTGGCCGGGTTGCACAAAGCGGTGGAGGGATATGGCGGCCTGCTTTCCTGCGGCTATCGCGTCAATCGCGAATTTCGGGCCGCTGAATACGTCGCCGCCGACAAAAACGTCGCTCTGGGCGGTCTGGTAGGTGAAGAGGTCCGCCTTCGCGGTGTTTCCCCTGCCAAGTTCGATTTTGCTGCCCTCAAGCAGCTTGCCCCAGTCTATGGACTGGCCGACTGAGAGCAGAACAGTGTCCGCACTGACCGTTATCACCTCGTTCTCGTCGTACTTGGGCGAGAATTTGCCGTTATCGAACACAGAGACGCATTTCTTGAACTCGACTCCGGTGACACTGCCGTTTTCGGTGATGATGCGCTTCGGGCCCCAGCCGTTATTGATGGTTATATTCTCGGAGGCGGCCTCCTCGATCTCATCGGGCAGTGCCGGCATCTCCTTCTCGCTCTCAAGGCAGTACATCACAACCTTCTCAGCGTTTTCGCGAACCGCGGTCCTTGCGACGTCGATTGCAACATTGCCGCCGCCAATGACGATGACATTTCCCGAAAGCTTCGTTTCCTTCCCGAGACTTACATTTCTGAGAAAATCAATACCGGTGATGACGCCCTTGGCGTCCTCTCCCTCTATGCCGAGTCTGCGCCCGGCCTGAGCGCCTATGGCTATGTAGAAGCCCTTATAGCCCTCTTTGCGCAGCCCGTCGAGCGTCACGTCCTTTCCGACCTCAACGCCGGTTCGGAATTCGATGCCCAGCGCGCGCAGGATGTCGATTTCGGCATTCACCACATCCTTCTCAAGCCGGAAGGAAGGAATGCCGAGCGTCAGCATTCCGCCGAGCTTCTCCTGCTTCTCGAATACGGTTACCGTGTAGCCGTCGAGCGCAAGGTAGTAGGCGCAGGAGAGGCCCGCAGGACCGCCGCCAATTATGGCTATCTTCTTGTCGCTGTAGTTATGGCGCTTTTTCGGGACAAAGCGGACGTCGCTTCTCAGTTCCTGATCGGCTATGAACTTCTTTATCTCGTCAATCGCTATCGGCTTGTCGAGCTCACCGCGGGTGCACTCGGACTCGCAGGCGTGCGGACAGATGCGTCCGCAGACCGCCGGAAACGGGTTTTCCTTCTTGATAAGGTCGAGCGCTTCCGCGTATTTGCCCTGGGAGGCGAGCCTGATGTAGCCCTGCACCGCGATGTGCGCCGGGCAGGCACTCTTGCAGGGCGAGGTGCCGCTGTCCACCACATCTTTGCGGTTGACACGGTAATCGGCGTCCCATTTGTCCTCTGTCCATTTGTAGTCTCTCGGGGTGACGGTCGTCGTAATATCCGTGACCACGGGTTTCTTCGAGCAGAGCTTCTGACCGAGGCGGACAGCGTTCATCGGACAGTTTTCGACGCACTGTCCGCAGGCGACGCATTTTTCCTTATCTACTCTCGCGACATAGTTCGAGCGCGACATGTCGTTGTTCTTAAACATGGAGCTCGTGCGCAGCGCGAGGCAGGAGCAGGCACAGCAGTTGCAGATGGCGTGGGTTTTGCCGCTGCCGTCGGTGTTCGGGATCTGGTGCACAAGACCGTTCTCCTCAGCCCTCCTGATGATCTCGTCGGCTTCCGCGCGCGTAATCTCGCGTCCGCGGCCCGTGCGGATGTAGTACTCGGCCGCATGGTCGAGCTGTATACACATGTCCTCCTTGAGGTGACCGCAGCCCTCGCCCATGATCTCCCTCGCTGTGCGGCAGGAGCAGTTCGAAACCGAAAACCTGTGCGCCTGATCGAGATACTTCGATATTTCCTCATAGGAGCAGACGCGGGAATTGCCGTCTATCGCCTTCTCAACGGGTATGACCCGCATGAGTCCCACGCCGACCGGAAAAGCTCCCGAGGATTTCGGCCCGCGTATTCTGCCGTAGGCCTCGAAGGCCTCCGCAATCTGCGGATATTTGTACGGGTTTGTCGGATGGTTTGTCATCATCTCCATGATGCCGGGTATCCATGAATCGTACCAGAATTTATCCTCGCCGTCGATGGTGTTCACAAAGCAGACGCCCGCGTCGGCTAGTGCGTAAAGACAGCGCTTTGTCGTCTCCAAATCCTTGCCGCAGGCCCTGGATATCTCCTCCGCCGTTTTCCTGACGCGGAAGTCCATGCCCATGGCGACCTCCGCCATTTCGTCCGTCACCACAGGCTCAAGGATCCTGTATTCGGGGTCGTCCCAGGTATAGGACGCCGTCATGCCAGACTTTGCCCCGTTCTTTTTGTTACCCACCTTATTCGCAAATTCCAGAACCTTTTGTTTGTGTTCCATTACTCCTTTTCCTTCTTTCCTTACCCTTTCCCGGCCGACTCGCGAGCGGATAAAGGCGCTGATCTTTTCCCCTGCCCGGTATGTGGTATGTTCACGAGCCACTTTTATGAGCCGAGCATACCACAGGCGGGATATAAAGTCAACGTTCTGCATTATCTACGCTATTATTTCGTGAATTCTGCTTGCCTACCGGTTCCGGTTTGTGTTATAATATACACGTGGTATCTGGTTGAACCAGTTTATTTCAGGAGGTTTTATTATGGAATTTGCCAAGCTTTGCGCACCGACGTTGAAGGAGCTGTTCATCGAGCAACTTGAAAATATGATTTTGTCCGGGAAACTGGCGATAGGCGAAAAGCTGCCCAGTGAGCGCGAGCTTGCGGAGTCGATGCAAATAAGCCGCAGCGTCGTGAATGCGGGCATTGCCGAGGTTGCGGATAAGGGTTTTCTCGAAATCGTTCCGAGGAGCGGCACCTATGTCGCCGATTACAGGAAAAAAGGCAAGCTCGACACGCTGGTTTCGATCATGAAGTTCAACGGCGGCACCCTGCCCGACGCCGACATTCTCTCCATTCTGCAGATCAGAAAGGTGCTTACGAAGCTTGCGCTCGAGCTTGCGATCCCGAAAATCACGGATGACGAGGTCAAGCAGCTCTTTAAGTCCTCCGCGGATTTGAACAGGACGACGGACTGCATGAAGGCGGCCGAGATTGTGTTTGAATTTGACCATCTGCTCTGCAATTTTTCCGGAAACACCCTGCTGCCTCTGATATTTTACTCCTTCAGGGCTCCGAACACGACTCTGTTCGAGAGGTTTTTCCGTCTCCACGGCTTTGACGCGATGCGCAAGCGCACCGACGCTCTGTGCAGCGCGGTCCGCGCCCGCGACCTCGCCGCCGCCATCGAGGTCCTTTCGGGTTCGATAGACGAGACGATTTCCGGCAGCACGATGATCTATCGGTAGAGCGATTTGAATTTTTTATGTGGAAAGGCAAAAAAATGAAAAATTCGGTGCTGTCTACAAACTGTGAAGGCATGCTTCCGCTTTGCAGCGCTCGGGCGCATAAGTACGTGAAGACCGATTTTGCGGCCTTCAGGCCGACTTACAGTCAGGTCATGGTCGAAATAGCCGGTCAGGAAAACTTCAGCATCGCGCAGCAGCTCGACGCCGCGAGCTGCACCGCTATTCTCGGGGTATTCGGAGAAATGCCACAGGCCGTCTTACGCGCTGCTCCTGGTCCGATCGGACGGCAGTGTGAAGAGCCTGCCCCTCATCATCGGGGACGGTTGGGGAGCCTCGGATAAACCTGACAGCAGCAATCTCAGCCCGGATAAAAATACGCTGTACTATCAGTACGTCTTCAATTCGCGCGCTGTAATGGACCCGGGCACGACGTATGAAAAGGTACTCTACGAAAAGGGAACATACCGCTATACGGTCGATATCGCCTCGGGAAACGTCTCCATGGAATTCCTGGCCGGGTGAATTCCGGTCCTTTGCCGCACGCCGATTGTCCCCCAATCTTTTAACCTGTTTTTTGTCCAACGCCCATGAAATCTCAACTGTAATTACCTGGAGGGAAAAAATGATACATGCCATAATAGACCTCGGCTCGAACAGCATCCGTCTCTCGGTATACGAGATAAGCGGTGAGAGCTGGTCTCGCCTATACAGCGGCAAGCGGATGGCCGGGCTTGCCAGCTATGTCGAAAAAGGGGTTCTCTCGCAGGAGGGCATTTCCCGCGCCTGCGAGGTTCTGCGCGATTTCCGCGTTCAGCTTGAAAACTCTGTGGTGGAAAGCGTCTCGGTCTTCGCCACCGCGTCGCTCAGAAACGTAAAAAACACGGCCGAAGCCACCGGCATCATAGAGGAGGCCACAGGCTATCCCATAGAGGTGCTTTCCGGCAGTGATGAGGCCGTGTTAGGCTATTACGGAGCCCGCCCCGACTGCGACTCCGACTCCGGCATACTCGTGGATATAGGCGGAGGCAGCACGGAGCTTGTGTTTTTTGAAGCCGGAAAAGCAGAAAAAGCACAGAGTCTGCCTATCGGCTCTCTCGAGCTTTACGCCAGGTCCGTATCCAAATTTCTTCCCAAGAGCAAGGAGCTCGCCCGCATGAAGGAACAGATAAGAAGCGTTCTGGAAAAAGCCGGTATAGACAACTATCCCCACAGGGAAAAGCTTTACGGTATCGGCGGAACCTCGCGCGCAGCGGCGAAGCTCGCCAATCGGCGTTTTTTACTCGACAGTTCCAACCGCACGATCAGCTCCGCTCAGCTCACCGAGCTCCGCAGGCTGCTCTGCGACGGCGGCGATGAGGCGCGCAGCCTTATTCTCAGGACCTGCCCCGAGCGCGTGCACACAATAGTCCCGGGCTTACTCATACTCGACAGCATAGTCAGAAAAACGCAGACGGAAAAGCGACCGTCAGTCCTTACGGGGTCAGGGAGGGCTATCTGTGCCAGCGGGTTATCCCGAAGCAGCTCTAAAAAAACGGGCAGAATTTCCTAGAGATGCGGTCGGGTATAAAAATGCCCCCTGCCGGGATTTTCCGGCGGAGGCCCCATTTCAGTAAAAGCACCGTTCCCTCAGTTTGCGGGAACGGTGCTTCAAACGGTTATCTAGCGGTTTTTCACCGCGAAGTCCAGAAGATATCTGCCGTAGTCGGACATTTTTATCTTCTCCGCGACCGACATGAGCTTTTCGTGCGATATGAGGCCGTTCTTAAATGCGACCTCCTCGAGGCAGCCGATCTCGGTTCCTGACTTTTCCCGGAAACCCCTTATCGAACAGGCGGCGTCAAGCAGAGTGTTGGCGTTTCCGGTGTCGAACCAGGTAATCTCCCTGTCCAGAGTGACGACGTGCAGATCGCCGAGCTCCAGATACGCGTTATTCACCGCGGTGATCTCGAGCTCACCCCTCGCGGAGGGTTTGACCTTCTTCGCTATCTCGGAGACCCTGCCGTCGTAGAAGTAGAGGCCGGGAATGATGTAGTTTGATTTTGGGGCCTTGGGCTTCTCCTCAATGCTGATGACCTTTCCCTCGCCGTCGAACTCGACCACGCCAAAAGGCGTCGGGTCATCCATATAACAGCCGAAAACTGTCGCCCCACTCGCAGAGTCTCTCGCCTCCAACAGTCTGGAACGAAGGGAACTGCCGAAAAATATGTTGTCCCCCAGGGCAAGGCAGGCCCTTTCGCCTCCGATAAACTCCTCTCCGAGAATAAAGGCATCCGCAATGCCGCGGCGCACATATTGCTTCAGATACGTAAGCCTGGCCCCAAAGTCGCCGCCGTCGCCGAGGAGGTTCTCGAACTGTTCCTGCTCGTCGGGCGGGACAATTATAAGGATATCGGTTATGCCCATTTCAAGCAAAAGAGACAGCGGATAGTATATCATAGGCTTGTCATAGACCGGCAGGAGCGGTTTGCAGACCGAGTGCGTTATCGGATACAAGCGCGTGCCTTTTCCCGCGGCCAGAATAATTCCCTTCATCAGTTCCTCCGTATTATGTCGTTCGTTTGTCTCATGCTGCCGGTACTGAAGTGTCACCTGTGGCTTTTTTAACATAGCGTCTTTCTTCTGTCAACCGGCAACAGAATATAATATACACCAAATATTTAATATTCTGTTAACAAATCAGAAAAAATAATAGAAAATTATTTTAACTTAAAAAGGCAGACAGGAATCCGATAAGATGCCTGTCCGCTATTCTTCCGGTCACTTGCCGGCGTTCATCGAAAGGTAGGCGTTGATAAAACCGTCGAGATCTCCGTCCATGACGGCGTTAATATTGCCGTTTTCGTAGTTCGTGCGGTGGTCTTTGGCAAGCGTGTAAGGCATGAACACGTAGGAACGTATCTGGCTGCCCCACTCAATCTTCATCTGCACACCCTTTATATCCTCTATTTTTTCGAGGTGCTGGCGTTCCTTTATCTCGGCAAGCCTCGCGCGGAGCATCGACATGGCGTACTCACGGTTCTGGTGCTGGCTGCGCTCCGTCTGGCAGGAGACTACCACGCCGGACGGGATGTGCGTGATGCGTATGGCGCTCTCGGTCTTGTTGATGTGCTGCCCGCCGGCACCAGAACTCCTGTAGGTGTCGACCTTGAGGTCCTCGGGCCGTATCTCGATCTCCTTATCGTCGGTTATAGCGGGCATGACCTCGACAGCGGCGAAGCTTGTGTGGCGGCGGCCTGAGGCGTCGAAAGGAGAGATGCGGACCAGGCGGTGAATGCCGTTCTCGCTTCTCAGGAAACCATAGGCATTTTCGCCTTCAATGGAGATCGTCGCGCTCTTCAGCCCGGCCTCTTCACCGTCGAGATAGTCGAGCAGCTTGCACCCGAAGCCGTGGCGCTCGGCCCAGCGCATATACATGCGGTAGAGCATGGAAGCCCAGTCCTGCGCCTCCGTCCCGCCGGCTCCGGCGTGGAAGGTGAGGATCGCGCCGCAGGAGTCGTACTGCCCGTTCAAAAGCGTCGTGAGTCTCACGTCCTGAAGCTTCCGCTCGAATGCGTCGTAGCCCTCGACAAGTTCCGGCAGCATGGAGTCGTCGTTCTCCTCAAGTGCCATCACGCATATCGCGTAAAGGTCGTCGAAGCTATCCTGCAGTTTCTTGAACATCTCGCATTTGGCTTTCAGATTTTTCGTGCGTTTAAGAACCCTCTGCGAGGTCTCCAGATCGTCCCAGAAGCCGTCCTTCTCAGTCTGTTTCTCAAGTTCCGCGATCTCAGCCTTCGCGTCCGCAAGCTTGAGCGCGTTGCCGAGATCGTCAAGAGTCGGCTTTAAGTTGTTCAGTTTAACTTTGTATTCTTCAAATTCAAGCATAGATAATTCCCCTTGTACTCATTGCCATATAGTATATACAAAAAATCCCCGCTTGTAAATATGTTTCATTAAAACAGGCAGTCTCAGGAAATTTGCATAAAAAAGTTCGTTTTGGCCTTTTAATTGATTCCGAAATTTGTTATAATGTTTCGAGCGAGTTATTTGCGCGCCTCAGATACATAAAATTCAATTGAACAGAGAGGACGATTTATCGTGATTTCACACGGCAAAGAGATAAAGGTTTTTTCCGGGAACTCCAACCCGGCGCTTGCGGAGGGGATTTGCAGGAAGCTGAACATAGAGCTCGGAAAATCCGTTGCCAACGCATTCGCGGACGGCGAGATCTCTATCTCCATAAATGAGCCCGTCCGCGGTGCGGACGTGTTCATTGTCCAGTCCACCTGCAACCCAGTCAACAACAACCTCATGGAAATGCTCATTATGATCGACGCAATGCGCCGCGCCTCCGCGGGACGAATTACTGCCGTCATCCCCTACTTCGGATATGGGCGCCAGGACAGAAAAGCCAAGAGCCGTGATCCGATTTCAGCAAAGCTTGTTGCTAACATAATAACTGAAGCGGGCGCGGACAGGGTTCTCACGATGGATCTCCATGCTTCACAGATACAAGGCTTCTTTGATATTCCTGTCGACAATCTCATGGGAAGCCCCTTGCTTGCCAACTACTACATCAACAAATTCGGCGCCGGCAATCCCGACTGCATCGTCGTCTCCCCGGACGTCGGCAGCGTCGCCAGAGCCAGAAAGTTCTCGCATAAGCTTGGTCTGCCCCTTGCCATAGTCGATAAGCGGCGTGAAAAGGCAAACTCCTCCGAGGTCATGAATATTATCGGAGAGGTAAAAGGAAAGACCGTCATCATGCTCGACGACATGGTCGACACCGCCGGGAGCCTCTGCGGCGCCGCGAAAGCGCTCGACGAGCTCGGCAGCGCAAAGGAAATATTTGCCTGCGCGACACACGGCGTCCTCTCCGGCCCCGCCATCGACAGGATCAACGACAGCTGTATCAAGGAGCTTATACTTCTGGACACTATCCCCTATATCTCCGAGAAGAAATGCGAGAAGCTCAGGTACCTCTCTGTGGACTCGCTCTTTGCCGAAGCCATCTCGCGCATCTATGAAGAAGTTTCGATCTCCTCCCTTTTCGACTGATTTTTTAGCGTAGTTAGATATAGACTATTCCGGGCAAAATGCCGCATCAGCAAGGATTTCGCGGCGAAAGGACTAATTTCTATGTTTCTGAAGGACAAGAGCAGCGGAGCCGACTGGATCGTCGCATTTTTGGGCAATCCCGGCCCGAGATACAGCGCTACCCGCCACAACGCGGGNTTTATGGCGGCCGATGCGTTCGAAAAGGAAGCGAGCGTAAAGATCGGCAGACTGCGCTTCCGCGCACTTACCGCCCTCGCTCCTGTCGGAGACGCGAAGGTCCTCCTTATGAAGCCTCAAACCTATATGAACCTGTCCGGTGAAGCCGTGGCTCCCGCCGTGGCTTACTACGGGCTCCCTGCAGAGCGCGTCATCGTCGTCTGCGACGATGTGGCACTTCCCACCGGTAAATTGCGCATTCGCACAAAAGGCTCGAGCGGCGGACACAACGGGCTCAAGAGCGTCATTGCCGCTCTTGGCACCGAGGAATTCCCGCGCATCAGGATAGGCGTGGGGGCTCCTCCGAGAAACGAGACCGAGGATGACATGATAAACTGGGTTATCGGCACATTTCACGGTCAGGACTCCGATAATGTTGTTGAAGTATGCCGAAAAGTGCCGAATGCGATCAGTGTTTTCATCCGGGACGGAGCGGACAAGGCTATGAATATGTTTAACTGACAGCGGGAGTATGCTCTCGCTGTTTTTATAAAGAGTACTCTAACGATTACGAAAAGGATTGGCCGTAAAATCATGACAGTAAAGCGTATCGACGATTTTATCAGCAATTTTACGTGCGGCAGAGGTATACGCGCGGCGGATTACCTCGGCGCACGCCTTTCTGGGAGTGAAGCTGTGTTCAGAGTCTGGGCTCCGAACGCGGTTTCCGTCTCGGTAGTCGGCGATTTCAACTCCTGGGATACGAAGGCAAACCCGATGACCTATAATAATGGTGGGATATGGGAAGCCCGGATCGAGGGTTTTGCCGAAGGCTCGGCCTATAAATACGCGATAGGCTCCAGAAACGGTCAAACCTTTTGGAAGGCGGACCCCTACGGTTTCTGGTCCGAGCTCCGTCCGGCCAGCGCCACACGGCTTTTCAGCCTTGATGGTTTTCTTTGGAGTGACGAAAAATGGCTTGAGCACAGAAAATCCCATAAGGTTTACAACAGTCCTCTGAATATTTACGAGGTACATCTCGGCTCATGGAAACGGAAGGAAAACGGTGACTTTCTCAGTTATCGCGAGGCGGCTGCCGAACTGATTCCCTATGTGAAGGCCCTTGGCTGCACGCACATCGAACTGATGCCGCTCACCGAGTATCCCTACGACGGCTCCTGGGGCTATCAGTGCACCGGATACTTCGCAGCCACCTCCCGTTTCGGGACTCCCCACGACCTCATGTACTTTATCGACGTCTGCCACCGTGCGGGCATCGGCGTAATAATGGATTGGGTCCCGGCCCATTTTCCCAAGGACCCGCACGGTTTGGTCGAATTCGACGGGACAAGGCTCTACGAGAATTCGGATCCTCTGATGGCGGAACATCCGAGCTGGGGTACGCGCATTTTTGATTTTGCAAAGGGTGAGGTACGCAGCTTTCTCATTTCCTCCGCCCTGTTCTGGCTTGAAAAATACCACATAGACGGGCTGAGGGTTGATGCCGTCGCCTCCATACTCTATCTCGACTACGACCGGAAGGACGGCAAATGGAGACGTAACAAATTCGGAGGCAATGAAAACCTTGAGGCTGTCGTTTTTCTGCAAAACCTGAATGAGGCCTGCTTCGGCTTTGATGACAGCGTGATGATGATTGCCGAGGAGAGCACAGCCTGGCCTCTCGTCACCGCGCCCACCGACGTGGGGGGACTCGGCTTCAATCTCAAGTGGAACATGGGCTGGATGAACGACTCGCTCCGTTACCTGAAAACAGACCCTTATTTTCGCTCTGGCTGCCATGGCGATCTGACTTTCTCAATTATGTATGCCTTTTCGGAAAATTTCATTCTTCCGCTTTCGCACGATGAGGTCGTGCATATGAAGGGCTCGCTCCTTTACAAGGCTCCCGGCAGTAGGGAACAGAAATTTGCCGGAGTCCGCTCCTTTTACGCCTACATGCTGGCCCATCCCGGAAAAAAGCTGCTGTTCATGGGCGCGGAGCTCGGACAGCTGAGCGAGTGGGATTTCGCATCCCAGCTTCCCTGGGGACTGCTCGAGAAGCCCGAAAATGGGGCGCTGCACACATATTTCACAGAAATAAACAAGTTCTACAGATCGCGGAGAGCACTTTGGGAAATCGACTTCAGCGAGCAGGGCTTCCGCTGGATTTGCCCGGACGAGCGGGACAACAACATTATCGCCTTTATCCGTAGGGATTCCGGCGGCAGGGAGATCGTATTCGTATGCAGCTTCTCAGGCTCCGAGATCAGAGATTTCCGTCTCGGTGTACCTGGAAGCGGAAAATATGAAATTGCGTTCTCCAGCGACTGCGCGCGTTTCGGCGGCAGCGGAAAATTGGACAGCATCACTGGCTATATAACCGAGGATACACCGCATCACGGTCAAAAACGCTCTATTGTAATGGACATTCCCCCACTTACAGGTATATTTCTTCGAAGAACACGTAATATTTCCCCACATAGTCGGACTGAACAAAATTAACATTTGATCGGAGGACAGCGCATGAAAAAAGAATGTATTGCAATGCTTCTCGCAGGCGGACAGGGCTCAAGGCTGCATGCCTTGACGTCGAGAGCCGCCAAACCCATCATGCCCTTCGGAGGCAAGTACCGGATTATTGATTTTCCCCTCTCCAACTGTGCCAACTCAGGTATCGACGTCGTAGGCGTGCTGACTCAGTACCAGCCACTGCAGCTGAACAGCTATATAGGCAGCGGCCAGCCCTGGGATCTCGACATCCAGCGCGGAGGAGTCTATATACTCCCGCCATACCAGAGTGCCGGAGAAAAGGGCGAGTGGTTCAAGGGCACCGCCAACGCAATCTATCAGAACATCGCCTTTGTCGATATGTGGGAACCAGAATATGTGGTCATACTGAGCGGCGACCATATCTACAAGATGGACTATTCGGATATGCTCGAGCAGCACAAGGCCAACGGCGCGGACTGCACAATTGCCGTCATTCGCGTCCCCATGGCAGAGGCGCATCGCTTCGGCATAATGAATACGGACAATAACGGCTTCGTAACAAAATTTTCCGAGAAGCCCAAAAAGCCGGACAGCGACCTCGCGTCGATGGGCATATATATATTCAGCTGGCAGAAACTCAAAAAGTACCTCATTGAGGATGAAGCCGACGCCTCCTCGGAAAAGGATTTCGGGAAAAACATCATACCTGCCATGCTTGGGAACGGTGAAAAGCTCTACGCCTATGCCTTTAACGGTTACTGGCGTGATGTCGGGACAATCGACAGCCTCTGGGAATCGAACATGGATATGCTTTCGCCAACGCTCATAGACCTCTTCGACCCGACATGGCCGATAAGGAGCAGGAGCCCGATTAAGCCCCCGCACTACATCGGCGAAAATGCGGAGATTCAGCACAGCATAATAACAGAGGGCTGCGACGTCAGGGGGCGGGTCACCAATTCCGTTCTTTCCAACAGTGTCGTCGTCGGAGAGGGCGCGGTCGTCGACTACAGCATATTGATGCCCGGCTGCGTCATAGGAAGCGGAGCGGTGGTCGAGTACGCGATCATCGGCGAAAACGCCGTTATCGGCGGCGGCGCTGCGGTAGGCAAACAACCGGACGGCATGTGCGAGATTAGGATAACAACCTGCGGACCCAACTCCAGGGTCAAGGCAAACGCCCGTATCGGCGCTGGAGAAATGGTCTATGCCGGAAAGGAGGAAAGGTAATGCCGGACTTGCACGGAATAATTTACGCATACCACTCTTCCCCCGAGCTCGGGGAGCTTGTTTCCCTTCGCACCAGCGCGTCGCTGCCCTTCTGTTCGCGATACAGACTTATCGATTTCGCGCTCTCCTCCATGACGAACGCCGGAGTCCGAGACGTCAGCGTTATAATGCAGCGCAGCTACCATTCCCTTCTCGACCATCTCGGCAGCGGCAAGGACTGGGATCTCAGCCGTCTGAGCGGCGGACTGACGCTGCTGCCGCCCTTCGGTCTGTTTGACAGCCAATTCGGCGAATACCGGGGCTGCATGGAGGCTCTTTCCTCTATCCGCACCTATATACGCGAAATTAAGCAGAACAACATCATTCTATACCGCGGCGATCTCGCCGCCAATCTCGACCTTCGCGACATCTTTGAAACGCATTCCGCTTCCGGCTGCGACGTCACGGCAGTCTGTGCCGACAAGAACGCGGGATGTACCGGCAAAGGCATACGCTTTGTGCCCGTTCACGGCACTTCCAATGTTTCCAACCTTATGCTGTTCGCGGGAGCGGAGCACGAGAACGCTCTGCCATCACTCGAGGTGTACATCATAAAGAAAAATCTTTTGCTCGATCTTATCGATTGGTGCCGTGCGAACGGAAAGATACATTTTCACCGCGACGCGCTAGTGCATTATCTTGATAGCGCTAAAAGCATCGGTTTATATATCCATAAAGGATATGCCGCAAGAATCTGCTCGATCATGGACTACTACACCGCAAATATGGATATGCTGAAGGCCTCCTGCCGGAACGACCTGTTCTCAGACGACAAGCCAGTATATACAAAGGGACGCAGCTCCGTATCCACCTATTACGGCGACATGGCCTCGGCAAAAAACTCTCTCGTTGCCGACGGCTGCTACATCGAAGGCGAACTCGAAAACTGCGTGCTTTTCCGCAGCGTACGCGTGCATAAAGGCGCCAAGCTTAAAAACTGTGTCATCATGCAGGATTCGGTGATTGGCGAGAATGCAAATCTGAACTACGTTATCTCCGACAAGCTCGCGACCTTCTCGGACGGGCTTCTGCTCTCCGGCAACGAGCATCTCCCAATTACGGTTCCGAAGTGGAGAACAATATAGCACCGATAAATCAAAAGGAGGTATGCTATGAACATTCTTTATGCCGTCAGCGAGGCGGCACCCTTTGTAAAGACGGGCGGTCTGGCTGATGTTGCCGGCTCTCTGCCTGCCGCGCTCTGCGCCGGGGGCACCGATACGCGAGTCATCCTCCCGCTTTACAGCTGTATTGCCGCCAAATGGCGGGAGAAGATGAACTTCTGTTTTTACACCTATGTCCATCTGGGCTGGCGAAGGCAGTACTGCGGGCTTTTCAGTCTGGTGCGCGGCGGTGTGACCTACTATTTTATCGACAACGAGTACTACTTCAAGCGCGAATCGGTCTACGGCTGCTATGACGACGGAGAACGCTTCGGCTTTTTCTCGAAGGCCGTAATCGAGATTCTCCCGCTCCTCGGCTGGAAACCGGACGTAATAAACTGCAACGATTGGCAGACCGCGCTCATACCGGTTTATCTTGGGCTTGAAAGAGCGGATTTCTATTCCGCTGTAAAAACCGTATTTACGATTCACAACATAGAATATCAGGGCAGATTCGGCCGCTCGACCGCCGAAGACGTCTTCGGACTTCCGCCCGAGTTCTATGACAGCGGAATAATGCGCTACGAGGACGACCTGAACCTCATGAAGGGTGCTATTTACAAGGCGGATCATATTACGACCGTGAGCCCCTCATACGCGGACGAACTTTGCTATCCCTATTTTGCCTGTGGGCTGCACGACGTCATAGGGGATAATTCCTACAAGCTCACCGGGATCATCAACGGCATTGACACCGTGCGTTATGATCCGATGTCTGATCCCTTTATTGCAGAAAACTACGGTGCCTGCTGTATCGAGGGCAAATCGAAATGCAGAGCCGATCTTTGTCTTGAACTGGGCCTCGACACAAACGACGAAAGCCCAATTATCGCCGTCATATCAAGACTCGTCGGGCACAAAGGCTTCGACATCGTCAGGGATGCTCTCGGCGGGATAATTGCCCGAAACATCCGGTTCGTCGTGCTCGGCACGGGCGACAGCAAATTCGAGGACTTTTTCCGTGAGGCCGAATACAGACATAAGGGCCGCGTCTCGGCAAGCATTATGTATTCCGAGGCGCGCTCTTCGAAGATTTACGCAGGCGCAGATATGCTTCTCATGCCGTCCAAAAGCGAGCCCTGCGGCCTTACGCAGATGATCGCAATGCGGTACGGCACCATTCCCATCGTCCACGAGGTCGGCGGACTGCGCGACAGCGTCCATCCCTATCCCCGCGAGGATTCCAACGGCTTTTCGTTCTACGGCTACTCGGCAGACGATATGCTTGGAACCATAGACTATGCGTTGGGCATCTGGAACGACAGAGCCGAATGGCGCAAGCTCATGCAGCGGGCGATGATGGAGGATTTTTCCTGGACGCGCTCGGCAAAGGAATATATAAATATATATAATTCGCTTTTTGAGCGTTTATAATATAAATATTATCTTAATGGGATATTGAAAGGAAACAGGATATACTATGACCCCGATAGGAAAAGATGAGCTAAAAGCGGCAATCGAGGAAAAACTCGAGACGCATTTTGCCAAAAAGGCAAGCGAAGTGGGAAAAACCGAGGTTTTCTGCGCCTGTGCCATGCTTCTGCGCGAAATGAGCGCGGGCAAATATGTTAAAAATGAAAAGGGTGATGAACGGGAGCTGCACTATCTGTCGATGGAGTTTCTCCTCGGCCGCACTCTCGAAAAAAAGGCCTACAACCTCGGCATACACGACGAACTTGCCGGAGCTCTCGACGATATGGGCTTTGAGCCTGCCGACCTCTTCGAGAGCGAACCCGACGCTGGACTCGGAAACGGCGGTCTCGGTCGCCTTGCCGCCTGCTATATGGACGCTATGGCGACGCAGGCATTACCCGTGACGGGCTATTCCCTCTGCTACGAGCTCGGGATGTTCTGCCAGAAAATAATCAACTTTAAACAGGTTGAGCTTGCGGACAGCTGGACGGTCGCGGCGGACAGCTGGACCGTTCCCTGTTACGAGGACGAGGTCGAAGTCCGTTTCGGCGGCAAGGTTGACGAAAACTGGGACTTCGCAGGCAAGTGCCAGCCCGTCGTTAAGGACTACACAAGCGTAATAGCCCTGCCCCGTGACATGCTTATTACCGGTTATAAATCCGACCGCGTAAACGTGCTCCGGCTTTGGGACGCCAAATCGCCCAAGTCCCTAGACATGAGCCTGTTTTCTGGCGGCGAATATGTAAAGTCCCTCGAGCAGCGCACACAGGCCGAGGTCATTACAAAGGTACTTTACCCCGCGGATGAACATGAACAGGGCAAGATACTTCGTATTAAACAGCAGTATTTCTTCGTCTCCGCGACCGCGCAGTCGGTCGTAAGAAAACACAGGGCAAAGTATGGCAGCGTCAGGGACTTCGATCAGCACCACGTTTTCCAGATAAACGACACGCATCCGACTCTCATCATACCCGAGCTGATGCGCATCTTCATGGATGAGGACGGACTCGGCTGGGACGAGGCCTACGATATTGTCTCGAAATGCGTTGCCTACACGAACCACACGGTTATGTCCGAAGCCCTTGAGAGTTGGCCGCAGTATCTCATCGAGTCACAGCTCCCCCGCATATGGCAGATTCTCCGCGAACTGGATCTCCGCCACCGCCGTTATCTTGAAAAATGCTTCCCCGGCAACAGTGAAGCCATTCTCAGAAACCTGATCATCAGGGACGGCAAAGTTCAGATGGCCAACATCTGCGTCGCGGTCTGCTTTAAGATCAACGGCGTCTCCGGCATGCACAGCGAGATTCTCAAGCACGATCTTTTCCGTGACATCTACTCGCTGACGCCCGAAAGATTTCTCAACGTCACAAACGGGATCGATCACAGGCGCTGGCTTTCACAGATAAATCCGGGACTGCATTACCTTATCGTGAAACTCCTCGGAAACGACGATTATCTTCTCAGGCCGGAGCTGCTTTCCGAACTTGAGAAATTCACGTCCGACGGAGAGGTCCTGCGTGAACTGGACGCCGTCAAGTTCGCGAATAAGCGGCGTCTGGCTCAGTACGTGCTTCGAAGCTCAGGCTTCACGCTCAACACAGACGCTGTCTTCGACGTGCAGGTGAAACGCCTTCACGAGTACAAGCGCCAGCTTCTCTGCGCAATGCTGATAACCGAGCTGCAGCAGCGCATCCACGACAATCCGAACGCCAATTTTCTTCCCCGCTGTTTTATCTTCGGGGCAAAAGCCGCCAGCGGGTACAAGGTCGCAAAACGCATCATCTCTCTGCTCTGTTCGCTTGCCGATGATATTAACAGTGATCCGCTCTGCAAGGGCAAACTGCAGGTCGTTTTTTTGGAGAACTACCGCGTATCCGTCGCAGAAATGCTGATGCCCGCTGCCCAGGTTTCCGAGCAGATCTCGACTGCCGGCAAGGAGGCGAGCGGTACCGGCAACATGAAGCTTATGATGAACGGCGCCATCACGATAGGCACGCTCGACGGGGCCAACGTCGAGATGCATGAGCGCCTCGGCGATGAGAACATGTTCATCTTCGGCCTCTATGCAGACGAGATTGCGTCCCTACGGAAATCGGGCTACGATCCCTTGGATATCTACGGCAAAAACGACAGAATACGCCGTGTGCTCAACCGCTTCAGTACGGGCTTCCGTAATGGCGAGAGCTTTGCCGATATCGTCTCAAAGCTTGTCTACGGCGGGGATGAGTACATGCTGCTGGCCGATTTTGACAGCTATGTCGATGCGCACGACAGGCTCTACGGCATGATGGCCGACAGCCGCCGCCGCTCGGAGGTTTCCCTTCGAAATATTGCCAGAAGCGGCAACTTCGCCGCCGACCGCGCCGTAAGGGAATATGCCGATAAAATCTGGAAGATCTGAATTGTTCAACAATAAACCCGCGTGCTTTCGCCCGCGGGTTTATTTTTACGTGCGACGTATTGCAACTTCTTTCTTGTTGTGGCAAAGCTATACTGCTGATATGAAAACCGTATATGTGGACGAAATGTTCCTTCTTAACCTCATCATTGATTACTTTATTATCCTTGCCACGGCCAAGCTCTGCGCGCTTCCCCTGAAGCGCGGGCGCTTTGCCATCTCTGCGGGCATCGGCGCGCTGTACTCGGTGCTGATATTGCTGAGACCCTTCTATTTTTTCGCCTCACCTCTCTGTAAGCTGCTTTTCGGGCTTATTATGTCGCTTACCGCGTTCGGTACGGATAAAATCCTGAAGCCGTTTCTTGCCTTTCTTGCGGTTTCGGCCGCTTTCGGCGGGGCGGTATATGCCGCCTCGCTCCTCGCCGGTGACGACACGGACGGCGGGCTCTACATAAAGGCTTCGATGCGGGTGCTGATTTTATCCTTTGCCGTTTGCTATTTTGTCCTGACGGTCGTATTCAAGCGCTTCGGGAAAAGGCGGGCACGGGAGATTCATACGGTAAAAGTCACGCTCTGCGGTCGGAGCGCCGAGTTCAGGGCTCTCCGTGATACCGGAAACTCCCTCTTCGATCCAATATCGAACCTTCCCGTCATGGCTCTCGGAATTGACGAAGCCGGAAAGCTCCTGTCGGAGAACATGCTTACTGCGCTGAGGGCGGGTGTTCCGGAATTTGTTACGGCAAGTGCGGAAGATGACGAGCTGCGCTCGAGGTTCAGGCTGGTTCCCTATTCCGCTGTGGGCGTCGAAATGGCGTTGCTCCCCGTCTTTCGTCCGGACGGGCTGTGGATAGACGGCAGGGAAAAAAAAGACATCCTGGTCGGTCTGTCTTCAAACGCCGTCTGCGGCGACGGCGAGTTCTCAGCTCTCATTTAGATAAAGTGCCGCTGTTTTGCGGTAAAGTGTAAATTATCGTAAAATGGAGGTCTATTTCAATGCAGTTGGACAATATCACACTGCCGCTAAGGCTTTTCCTTAAACTCAGAGAAGCCCTAATCAAGCTCGGAATATCCGCCCCTCCGGAAATCGACTATATAGGCGGAAGCGACGTCCTTCCTCCACCTCTCTCAAAGTCCGAGGAACACAAGGCCATAGACGCGCTTGAATCCGGAGACGAAAAAGCAAAACAGCGGCTCATAGAACACAACCTCAGACTTGTAGTCTATATTGCACGCAGGTTTGAGAACACCGGAGTCGGTCTTGAAGATCTTATTTCTATCGGAACTATTGGCCTGATAAAGGCGATCAGCACTTTCAAATCCGATAAGAAAATCAAACTTGCAACCTATGCTAGCCGCTGTGTAGAAAACGAGATACTAATGTATCTCAGAAAGATAAGCACTCAAAAAACTGAGGTCTCTCTGGACGAACCGCTGAATACCGATTGGGACGGCAACGAACTGCTTTTGTCCGATGTACTTGGTACGGACGGTGAGGAGGTCTTTCGTCCGATGGAGGATGATGCGGATAAAAAAATACTTATGGAGGCTGTCGATGGTCTGGAGGAGCGCGAAAAGACGATCATCATTATGCGCTTCGGGCTCTGTGGCTCAACTGAATACACCCAAAAGGAGGTGGCCGACATAATGGGTATCTCTCAGTCCTACATAAGCCGCCTCGAGAAACGGATAATTGTCAGGCTTCGCCGAGAGATAATTCGTCAGGCGAAATGAAAAAGTACCGGCGCCGTTTTACGGCGCCGGTACTTTTTCATTGGTTATCGTTTTTATAGAGTTTCGCCAAGCCGCCGTCTGCAGTCTCTCGGTATCGCCTGTTGAGATCCCTGCCGGTGTCGTACATTGTCTTGATGACAAGATCCAGTGAAATTTTTCTCGTAGTTGTCATAAAATTTGCTAGTGTTACCGCGTTAATCGCGCGCATCGCCGCAACCGCGTTGCGTTCTATGCACGGAATCTGCACCAATCCGTATATCGGGTCGCAGGTAAGTCCGAGATGGTGTTCTATGGCCACCTCAGCGGAATACTCGATCTGATTGATACCCATACCGCAGAGCTCCGCCAAAGCGGCCGCCGCCATGGCGCAGGCCGTTCCGATCTCCGCCTGGCAGCCGCACTCCGCCCCACTTATCGAGGCGTTTGTTTTCACAAGATTCCCGACCAGTCCCGCTACCGCCAGCGCTTTCAGTATATCGCTGTCCTTATATCCACGCTCGTCCTTGTAGAACTTCAGAACGGCAGGTAAAACTCCACAGGAGCCGCAGGTGGGCGCCGTAACAATTCTTCCGCCGTCTGCGTTCTGTTCGCTCACTGCGAAGGCGTAGGCGCAAACCACCCTGTTCTCATATGTGGATTTGCTCTCATCCATATGCCGCTGGTTGATGAGCTGCTGCGCGCGCCTTTCTACGTTCAATCCCCCCGGCAGGACTCCGGTAACGGAAAGTCCCTCCAAAATTGCCTGCTGCATGATATCCCATACCTCGCCGAGATAGGAATATATCTCGTCTCCCTCTTTTTGTCGAACAAATTCGCTTATTCGGATATTATGGGATGTACAGTATTGTGCTATTTCTGCATAAGTGTTCTGTCCATAGATTTCCGGTTCAGTTTCTGCACTCTCTCCTTCGGCAAGTATGTCGCCGCCGCCTATGCTCATGTAGCGTTTTTTCAGTAAAAGCTTATCTCCAACATAGCCGTAAAAGTCCATAGTGTTCTGATGCGGGAGTTCGATTCCCGTATCCGTGTTGAATGTGATGTCGACCGTCTTCGGGTCAAAGGCATTTTTTATCGCCTCATCCGTTTTGTGTCCTTTTCCCGTCTTTGCGAGCGAACCGAAGAGGACCGCCTCGAATCTTTCAGCTTCCGGACAAAGCTGTGCGAAAGCCTTAGCCGCTTTCTCCGGGCCCATGGTGTGCGAGCTGGAAGGGCCGCGGCCTATTTTATATACCTGACGGATAGACTTCATCGTCTTCCCCCTTTGTTTTTATAGTTATATTTTATCATGTTTACGCCTTCACTACAAGCGAAATGAATTCCGCGTATCTTGACAAAATCATTAATACGGCTCAGAATATCCGTATTAAATCGAATTGGATGTGAAACTAATGGACGCCATGACGCATATATTCACCGGCGACGGTCAGGGTAAGACTTCGGCCGCTCTCGGACTTGCGCTGCGTTTCGCCGGCTACGGCGGAAATGTCATCATTGTGCAGTTCGGCAAGGGCCGCGTGACCGGCGAGCTGATTTCTCTTGCGCAGATACCGAATATCAGGGTACTCAGAAACGGCTGTGATTACGGTTTCTGGAGCTCCATGTCCGAAAAGGACAGGCTTAGGCTTAGGGAGGAAAACAACATCAACCTCAACACCGCTCTCCTGCTCGCCAAAAATGACAGCTGCGACCTCCTTGTTCTTGATGAAATCATTTCCGCTTACGAGAACGGAGCTGTCGACAGGGAACTTGTGGACACGCTCCTCGACAGAAAGCCTCCGGAGATGGAGCTGGTGCTGACAGGCCGCAACGCCCCGCAGCGCTTTATCGAGCACTCCGACTATGTCTCCGAAATAAAGTGCCTGCGTCACCCCTACGAACATGGCATTGCGGCGAGGAAGGGCGTTGAATACTGAACTGAAACGCAGAGAAGCCTCCGCCAGAGGCTTCTCTTTTTACGTTCCGGCTGCTATCAGCTCCGCCGCCCTGATCCCGTCGACCGCGGCGGAGCTAATGCCGCCGGCATAGCCCGCTCCCTCGCCGCAGGGATAGATGCCGCGAATCTCCGACTGCATGTCGTCTCCTCTCAGCATTCTCACCGGCGAGGACGAGCGCGTTTCGACACCTGTCATCACAGCATCAGGATCGTCAAAGCCCCGCAGGCTCCGGCCGAATATGGGCAGCGCAGCGGCGAGCGTATCCGCCACATAGTCCGGCAGACATTTTCTCAAATCGGCGTGACGTACGCCGGGAAGATATGTCGGCTGAACTTTTCCCAACTTATCCGTCAGCTTTTCCGACATAAACTCTCTCACCGTTTGAATCGGAGCGTGAAAATCTCCTCCTCCGACAATATATGCCCTATTCTCCCAGAACTCCTGAAATCTCATTCCGCTCAGCGGGTCTCCCGGGCCGAAATCCTTGGCGTCTATTCCGACGAGTAAGCCGCCGTTAATATTCTTTGCGCTACGCGCCCTCAGGCTCATGCCGTTCGTGACCACTCCCCCGTTTTCCGAGGCCGCCGCTATCACCTGACCCCCAGGGCAGACACAGAAGGTGAAGGCGCTGCGTCCGTTCGGTAGGTGGCACGCAAGCTTATAGTCTGCTGGCGGGAACGCGTCGGCAAAGTCACCGAACTGCGAACCGGAGATATCGCTCTGTCTGTGTTCGATGCGGACGCCGATTGCGAAAGCCTTGCGTTCCATCGGAACCCCCGCTTCGAGGAGCATCGCGAAGGTGTCTCTCGCCGAGTGTCCCGGCGCGAGCACAAGTGTGTCGCAGGGCATTTCATATGCTCCCAAATCTGAATCCACAGTAAGCGAGCGGAGCGACGCGTCCTTTATTCCGAGACCGGAGAGCTTATGTCCGAAGCGGATGTCACTCCCGAGTGACATGAGTTCCTCACGCATGCTTCTCAGGACCTCCCTGAGTACATCGGTGCCGATATGCGGCTTCTGCTGCCAGAGTATGTCCTCCGGCGCACCGTGCTCGACAAAGACTCCGAAAACGTGCGGGATGCGCGGGTCGTTTATTCCGGTTGTGAGCTTTCCATCCGAAAAGGCTCCGGCTCCTCCCTCGCCGAACTGTACGTTTGAGGAGGGCTTCAGGACCCCGGTTTTCCAGAAGCTCTCTACGTCCCGCGCGCGACTTTCGACCGCGTAACCGCGCTCCAGAATGATTGGGCGAAGCCCTGCCCTGGCGAGGTGCAGTGCGGCGAACAGTCCCGCAGGACCCATGCCGACGACGACCGGAGGCAGCTTGCTTTTTCTGCCGACCTCCGGAAAAACGTAATTTTTCGGAGAGTAGATCGCGGCACTGCCGCTTCCCGCCTTCGCCGCAAGCCTTTCCTCGTCTTCCGTGGAAAGTGTCAGCGTGCAGACATAGTGGACGTCCGTCTTTTTCCTCGCGTCTATCGAAAGGCGCGAAAGGCTGAGATCCTGTATCTTATCCTCCGCGACGCCTAGAACGGATGCGGCTTTAAGACGTATGTCGTCCATTGTGAAGCCCGCCGGCGCTTTAATGTTGCTTACTCTTATCAATTTTCCGCTCCAATCAAAGCGTGACCCGGATAATATCTCCGGGTCCTTTTTCATATCTATAGTATTGACCTTTACAGTCCGAGTTTTTCAAAGATATCCTTCAGACCGGCTCCGGCACTTTTCAAAAAAGCACCTATCGCGGTGAGTGCGGATGAAATCGCCGCCCTTGCCGCTGCGAGCTTGGTGAGGGTCTTTTGCAGGGCCTCGGCTTTTGCCTTCAGCTCCTGAGGATCCAGCTTTTCGAGTGTGCGGCAGAGCGTTACGAGTTTCTCGGTCTGGCTGTCGGAAAGCGTCACCTTGTTCCCGGAAGCGATACTCTTAAGCTGGGTTTTCAATTCGTCGTCCGACATGTTTTTCGTCTGAGGCAGCATGGTTTTAAGTTCTGTGACGATCTTCACGGCCTTTGAATTGCCGACAGTCTTCGCCAGTGAGGCCGTTGTCGCAAGCTCGAGCGTCCCCGCAAGTTCCCTCGTCCTGCTGAGTTTTTTCCCGGTCATGTCCTCATAGGCCTTATAAATGCCCGCGAGCGCGGCAGTTCCGGAACTGCCCTTTACGGGGCTCGCAACAATGAGTTTCGCGTTGTCTATGCCCACTGTCGCGAGCGCGCTCTTGTACATTGTTTCCGAGCACCAGCTTATATTCGAAGTCGCCACCTTCAGCCCCTCGCCCTCGGGAAGTATCTCGATGTAGACGCAGGATAAGGAGTTATTACCTATCTTCTTTGAGTCCACGATGCCGTTGAGATATTCTTTCTCCTCGTCGTTCGTGATCGTGAGCTCGGGGACGCTCCCCTCTTTTATACCGAAGCTCCTGTAAACCTCCGCTTTCTGGCTGTCCGTGAGGTCAGCGCCCAGGACCGCGCGCGCTTCCTTATTTTCGGCCGCGAAGCCGGTCGCCATGCCCGCGAGCAGGCAGACGCTGAGAAATATCGAAACGAAGCTATTCATATGCCGTCCTTTCGGAGAACCGCTGGTCCTTCCTTGCCTGTTAGATCATTATAACACCCGAAAACGCCGCATGGCAACTGAAAGAAACACGGAGGGAAGTGCCGGATGCCGGATTTTACCGACTTGCTTAAAAACGCGAACGCTGCTCTGAGCACTCTTGTCTGGGGCCTGCCGATGATGCTGCTCCTGCTCGGCGTCGGCCTGTATTACAGCGCCCGTACCGGATTCCTGCAGTTCCGGAAATTCGGCTACGCGATGAGAAACACGATTGGCAGGGCTTTCAGACGTGAAAAAGTGAGCGACCGAGGAGCAATTTCCCCCTTTCAGGCACTCACGACGGCCCTTGCTGCTACGGTAGGGACAGGCAACATCGCGGGAGTTGCCGGCGCTCTCTCGCTTGGCGGGCCCGGCGCCGTGTTCTGGATGTGGGTCTCTGCCTCTCTCGGGATGATAACCAAGTATGCGGAGGTCCTGCTCGCCGTCAGGTTCAGACAGCGAAATTCGGACGGCGACTGGGTGGGCGGGCCGATGTACTATATAACGAACGGCCTGGGCAAAAACAAAAAATGGCTTGCCGACATATTCTCGCTCTTCGGAGCACTTGCCGCCTTCGGGATAGGCAATATGACGCAGGTGAACAGTGCCGCCCGCTCCGCCGTGGCGCTCGTGAGCAAGTTTTCGGATTTGCCCGCGGGCCCGAACGGAGAAGCCGGGATGGCAATTCGCCTTGCGGTCGGCTTCGTAATCGCGTTTTTTTCGTCTCTCGTTCTTCTCGGCGGTGTCCGGCGCATCGGCAGGGCAACGGAAGGGCTCGTCCCCTTTATGAGTCTTATTTACATTACCGGCGTGCTGGCGGTCATTTTCGCGGAGCCCGGCAGAATAATTCCTGCCTTCAGGAGCATTCTAGTCGGCGCCTTCCGGCCGGAGGCCGTCATCGGCGGGGCCGCTGGCATCGGTATCACCCAGGCCCTGACGCGCGGCGTCGGGCGCGGCGTCTTCTCCAACGAGGCCGGGCTCGGCTCGGCACCAATAGCCCACGCGGCGACAAGCGAGACCGATCCCGTTAAACAGGGGCTTTTCGGTATCTTCGAGGTCTTTGCCGACACAATTGTCATGTGCTCCCTGACGGCGCTGGCCATACTCGTGAGCGGCACGCCCATCGCTTACGGCGGCCCCGCGGGAGCCGAACTTACGATCTCGGCCTTTTCCTCTCTCTTCGGAGGCAAAGCCGCCGCGCTGATTGTCACGTTCTGCATAACTCTTTTCGCCTCGGCGACAGTGCTGAGCTGGTCGCTTTACGGCTGCCGCTGTGCGGAATACCTTCTCGGCGCCAGAGCGCGAAAGCCCTACAAGTGCCTCTTTGTCGCCTTTATTATTGTCGGCGCGGGCATGGACCTCGGTCTTGTCTGGGACCTTGCCGACACTTTGAACGGGCTCATGGCTATCCCTAATCTCATCGCTCTTCTGGGTCTCTCGGGTACGGTGATAAAGCTTACGAGGGAACATTTCGGAAAATAAAAATGCCGCTGCGGATCCGCAGCGGCATTTTATTGCTGTTTAAAGGACTTACTTGAGTTCGACCTTTGCGCCTACGCCCTCAAGCTGAGCCTTGAGAGTCGCGGCCTCTTCCTTGTTGACGCCTTCCTTGATCTTCGCAGGGACGCCTTCGACAAGAGCCTTTGCTTCTGCAAGTCCGAGGCTGGTGATCGCGCGGACTTCCTTGATGACCTTGATCTTCTCTGCGCCGAAGTCTGTCATGATAACGTCAAACTCGGTCTTTTCTTCCTCGACGGGAGCTGCTGCCGCACCTGCTGCCGGAGCTGCGACGGCCGCTGCTGCGGATACGCCGAAGGTCTCTTCAAGAGCATGTACGAGCTCGGAAAGCTCGAGGACGGTGAGGGTCTTTATCTCTTCGATCATAGCGGTTACTTTTTCGCTTGCCATTGTTATATCCTCCTAAATGTTTGATTTACCCGTCCGTTATTCGGCTGCGGGCTCTGCGGCTGCTACCGAGCCGCCCTTCTGTTCTACTATCTGGCCGATCACTACAGCCAGACTTGTGATGGGAGCGATCATCGTCCCGAGCACCTTGGAGTACAGAGCCTCCTTGGAGGGCAGAACAGCAATCTCGGCCATCTCCGAGCTGGAAAGGACTTTCCCGTCCATAATGCCTGCTTTGACATTGAACTTTTCGTCGCCCATTTTCTTGGCGTAAGCTCCGATCACACGGAAAGGAGCGATTGGGTCGGCGCTTGTTGCGAGAGAAGTCGTGCCGTTGAGAACCGAATCAAGTTCACCCAGACCGAGCTCATCGATTGCGCGGCGGCAGAGTGTGTTCTTGATGACGGTATACTCGACACCGCTCTTGCGGAGTTCGTTCCGGAGATCCCAATCCTCCGCCACCGTGATGCCCTTGTAGTCCACAAAAACACCAGCGCTCGCGGATTTGATCCTCTCGACGAGACCGGCAACAATGGCCTGCTTCTCACTGAGAACCTTTGCGTTTGGCATAATTTCACCTCCGTGGTTGAATTGTGCGCCCAAAATAAATAAGCCCCTGCGCCAAAGCACAGGGACACAAAGCCTCTAATCGTTAAAATAGGGCCGTCCTCGGCAGGATTTATGGAAAATATCCACCTGCTGTCTTTGGAGCGCTTACTGATACTATCAGTTAATTTGCCGTTTGTCAATATTAATTTGCTCTTTTCGTTCAATTTCGTGTGGCCGCGGGATGCGGCCACACGAAATATCGATTCATCCGGCCAGTCTGACGAGGATCGTCGCCATTTGAGCCCTTGTCGCAGTCATTTCCGGAGAGAGCGTATCGGCTGTAACCCCGCTCATGAGCTTCTTCCCGACGGTCCATGACAGAGCGTCCTTCGCCCAGGAGGAAACCTTTGAGGCGTCCTTGTACGCGCTCAGCGCCGTACTCGTCGCAGGAGAGCCCGAATAGCGGTAGAGAATAGCTGCGAGCTGTTCCCGTGTTATTGAGACATCCGGGCTAAATTTTCCGTCCGCGCCCTTGACGATGCCCTTGGATTCCGCCCAGCTCACGGCACCGCAGAACCATTTGTCCTTTGTGACATCCTTAAAATCCTCTGTTGCCGTTACCTCCGGAGAACCCGCCATACGGTAGAGCACCGTTACGGCCATCGCTCTGGTCATTGTGGAATCAGGAGAAAAAGCGCTTTCCGAGGTGCCTGTCATCACCTTATTATTGAAAACGTATTTGACCGCGTCATAGTACCACGCATCCTTTGTGACGTCGGTATACGGCACGGGGTTTGTGACCGTTACCGGTATGTAGACGGACTTTCCTCCCGCCGTCACCGCAATGTTTCCGGTGACGCTCTTTTCGCCGGGGGTAAAGCTGTCGGTCGCCGTGAAGGTCCCATCCGGGCTGATGGTGCCGATATCGGCGTCGGCAGCCCAGGTGTAGCAGCTGTCCTGCGAGATGAGGGACAGGTGGTTAGACGTCGCGGAAGCCGTCAGGCTAGTCGCCGCGCCCGCCTCCGTCGAAATTGCGTTCACTTTCGTCCCGCTGCTCTCGTCGCTGACCGTTATTGTGTCCGGCGTGGCTACCACGTTCACCGGAACCGATGCACCCGTCAGTCCGCTTGCCGCCGCCGTGATATAGCCCGCTCCGGAAGTCGTTGCTTTAAAGATGCCCGTCTTGTCAATCGTGCCGAGATTATTCGTCGCCGCAAGCGAGAAGTCCGTATTTATGGAGGCAGCGTAGCCGTTCTCATCGGAGGCTTTCAGTAAGAACTGGCTGTTCGCGCCGAGGAGCATGTTCGTCATCAGCGGGTAGAGCTGCAAATTTTTCGCCGTGCCCGTTGCCTTTGCCTCCGTCACCAGCATTATGTAATCGGAAACCGAGCGCTGAAAGCCGTCCGACGGGCTGTTGACCTGCGACGCGGCGCTGTCTCCGGGATATATCGCGTTTATTGTCGTCGAGCTGCCTCCATCGAGGATGGAGGCCTCTACGCAGCCCATCTCCAGAAGGCGCTGTGCCAGCGTCTTTATCGTGATGCCAACGCTCTCCCCAGACTGTCGCCCGTCAATGGTGTAGAATAGGATACTCCCATCCGATTTTCTGCCCACGGCAGTGCGCGGTGCCAGCTCCGAGTCGCTGTCCGGTATGCTACCGTCGAGCTGTCCGTTCGTTATGAGCTTATAGAGCGAGCCGACGGCGCAGGATACCTTGTCCCAGCCGGAAGCGCAGGAGATGCCGAGCGTCACCGTTGAGCCCGCTTTCAGTCCCGCTACGGCCGCCTTGAGCGCGTCCGAGGCGTCGGCCGAGACGCTGAGTATCACCTGCCCGTCAGGGATGCTCACTGAACCTCCGGTCGTTATGACATTCTCGACCGTCAGAGTCAGTTTGCAGTTTGGCGTCACCGTGCCGCTGAGCGAGCAGACCACGTCCGTACCGTCGCCGGTATTGTTAGTCTTATAGGCATAAGCGTCCGTATAGACCACGGCTTCTCCGTCCTGCCTGTTCTTATTGAGAGAATTGAACGTGAAGGCGCTGCCGTCGATCGTAACGCCGACGTTTATCGCCGGCAATCCGTACAGCACGGTGCCGTCGGAGTTGAAGCCTATCCCGTAGTGGCCCTCATCTGAGGAGAGAAGTTCTCCGTTCTGTATGACTATGCCCAGCGGCATGTTCGTAGCCACGACAAAATAGTCGCCGTTCATCCCCGCGACAACGTGCTCTCCCTGCTTTTCGAGAAGGTTCGCCATCGAGCCGAAGTTGCCGTAATTGCAGACCTTTGAGCCGGAAACCACCGCCGGATGAACCGTTGTGTTTGGGGAATATGTAATGTAGTTCTCGCACTGGTAATCGCTGCCCGTCCAGTAGACGCCTTTTGCAAGTTCCATTCCGGCACCGAGCAAGGATTGATAGCCCATTATTTTAGTGCCGAGAACGTCGGCAAACGCCCCTGTCGTCAAAATAATGCAGACCGCCGCAGTCAGTGCAACGGCGCGCATAAATCTCTTTCTATGCATGTATTGTCCTTTCAATGTACGCTGAGAAACAGTGTTTTTTGTCAGCTGCCGACCGGCGCCGGTCTCCCTCCGTTCACAATATCGGCGCTGGTGCCCGTAAGCTTCTCATAGTGGGCAATCACCTCGTCGATTATTACGTTCCAGCTAATAGGTATAGTGAGACGCGCCGCCTCTCCGACAGAGCGCATTTTTTCGGTATCGTTTATGGCCTCCTCCATTACGCGGGCGAGGTCCGCTTTTTCGTTCTCGCAGAGAAAGCCGTTTTTCCCGTCCGTTATCGGTTCGGCCGCGCAGCTGCCTCTGACGACGACCGAAGCCGTGCCGAAGATCGCGGCCTCGCGCACGACCAATCCCGCAGTGTCGTACAGAGACGGAAATACGAACAGATCTGCACATTGGTAAAGACCGGCGAGCATAGAGGGATCCGAGATATGCCCGGTGTATACCATTTTCTCTTCGAGCCCGAGAGAAGCGGCGCGCTTTTTTATCTCATTCGAATGGGGGCCCATGCCTGTCAGAACAAGCTTGAAGCCGTAACCCATATCGCAGAGCTGCGCCGCCGAAAGAAGGATGAGTTCTATGTTCTTTTTCCAGTCCTGCTGCCCTACAAAGAGGAAGACAGGTTCCCCGCCGAGACCGAAGGTCTTCTCGGCCAGTGCCCTGTCCGCGGGCAGAATATCCTGCATATCCGCCCCGTTTGGCATGACGGTTATTCTGCGCTTGAATCCGTATTCCCGCAGCGTCTCTGCCGAAGCTTCGCTTACGGTCCATACCTCGTCGCACTTGTCGTAGAAATCCACGACGTACTTTGTCCCGACCTCGGCAATCATATTGACGCCGGTCGCCTCGCGGAAATCGTCCCTGTATTTTGAGTGAAAGGTTCCTACGAGGGGAATGTCCCTTTTTTTAGCATACGACCAAGCCGCCTGTCCCGCCGTAAACGGACTGTGCGCGTGGATGATATCAAGCGCGATATCCTGCATTCTCGACACAAAATGCGCGTCCATGATGGGGACGCCCACCTTGTATTGCCGGCCGGTGAGTTTCACGGCCTTGTAGTCCACCATCTCAAATTTGTACCCGCCGCGGTAGCCTGTATTTGTCATCGGCGCGATGACATAGCACTCATTTCCCTTGTCCGCGAGATTATTTGCGTAACTCAAAACAACCCTGCCCACACCGTCGACTATAGGTAAAAAGGAATCGCTGAACTGCGCTATTCGCATTGTCATCCTCCAGTTAATGAGACGTTTTTTTCTTCAAATAGTTCTCCCGATTTAGTATTCTCAAAGCTTCCAGCCTCAGTAAAGTAATATCTGCCTGTGTTTAGGCACAAAAAAGTACCGGCAAACGGAGCGACATTCCGTTTGCCGATTACTTATGAATGGGATGAGGAGAAAAACGAAAAAGCTCAACTGTCTCTTGCATTTTTATAGTATCATCGAGATGTTACAAAATAAACAGAGAACTTGTTTCGAAAATATTAAATTGCAAATTATTTTTATTTTGCTCGCTTATCCCATCGCTTGGCAACGAAACACCTGGACTATTCTGTTAAAATCGTATGTTCGCATGTCCCTTTTATTACTCTCTGAAGTTCTTTAAGATCCTCGAAGGTTTCAGGCCGGCGTCTTGGGTCGCGGAGCAGCGCGGCGGGATGGTATATGGCCATCATCTTAACTCCGTTTTTCTCCGTCCACTGTCCGTGCTCGACCGATATTTTGAAGTCCTCACGGATGATCGCCGCGGCGGATATTCTGCCCAGACATACGATGATCTTCGGATTAATGAGTCTGGTCTGGTTCCTAAGCCAAGGCATGCAGGCCTCCTTCTCGGAGCCAAGCGGATCGCGGTTTTTCGGTGGACGGCATTTCACCATATTCGCTATGTAGATGCTATTTCTCTCGAGACCAATGATTGCGAGCATATCGTCCAAGAGCTTGCCTGCCCGCCCCACAAAGGGCATTCCGCTCAGGTCCTCCTGCTCTCCGGGGCCCTCGCCGATGAACATGAGCTCCGCGTTTTCGTTCCCAGATCCAAAAACCATATTCGTCCTTGTCTCCCAGAGAGAGCATTTTTTGCAGTTATAACATTCGCTCTTCAGTGTTTCCCAGTCCAAAGGCAGTTCACCCCGCATACACAAATTTCTTTTTTTCATTTTAGCACACTTTTCCCCGTCTGCAAAGACAAAGATGTGCAATATAGGATTACTGTCAATTAGGATGACATAATTTGCGCATTTTACGGCATCTGTGTTATAATAGCCGCTGTCCAGTTATTCTATCACAGATAAAAACGGCCTCACGGAGGAAATTTGTATGGGCATTTTTGACAGCGCGAAGAAAGCCGCCGTTGGAAAGGCGCTTGAGCTCGCTCTGAAGCACGCTAAGAAGGACCCGGCGGACGGGCTCCTTGACCTTGTAAATTTTGCTGAAAATTACATTCCAGTGAAGAACGGCGCGGCGGGCTTTAAACGTGCGCGTGAGATTTTCGGCGACCCCGGCTCAAAATGGACTCTCTTCGCCAACTCTGTCCTGCGCGATGTGGATATGAACGTAATCAAAACTATAATCCTCAACGGTGGTTACGAGGCGGGCTACAGGGGACGGGAGCTTGCGCGGGAGGCAAAGGCCGAACTGCGCTGCGAGATCCCCCTCACCGTGCTCATCGAGCCCACCAGCGCTTGCACTCTCCGCTGCTCCGGATGCTGCGCCGAGGGCCTTGACGGGTTGCAAAACCTCTCCTTTGACGAGATGGACGCTCTCATTTCTCAGGGCAAAAAGCTTGGAATATTCTTTTATCAGTTTACGGGCGGCGAACCCCTCGGAAGAAAGGCAGAACTCCTTAAACTCTGCCGCAGACATAGCGACTGCGTTTTCCATATCATGACAAACGGCATGCTCATGGACAGGCAGCTCTGCATGGATCTGAAAGAGGCGGGAAATGTCTTCGTCTCCGTCGGTATCGACGGTTTTGAGCCGCTTTGCGATATGAGCCGCGGAACGGGAAGCTTTGACAAAGCTCTCACCGCAATGAGCCTCATGCGCGAAAACGGCCTTCTGTTCGGTGCCTGTGTCTGCTGCACCTCCAGAAACATCGCCGAGGTCACGTCCGACGCGTTTTTCGATCTGCTTGTTTCGATGGGCAGCAAATACTGCCTTTTCCTTCAGTACATGCCGGTCGGAAACGGGGCTTTGCCGGAGCTGATGCTCTCCGCCGCGCAGCGTGAGCAGCTTTTCAGGGCGGTGCGACTGCTTCGCTCGCCCGGGTGCCCAAAACCAATTGTTGCCGCGGATTTTCAGGACGATGAGCTGTTTCTCGGAGGCTGCGTCGGCGGCGGACGAGGCTTTATGGCGGTCCGCGCGAACGGTTACGCCGAGCCCTGCCTGTTTCTGCACTACTCAAATGCGAACATCAAGAAAATGAGCCTTGCGGGCGCGCTCCGGCAGCCGCTTTTTGCGGAGTTTTCGAAAAGCTATCCCTTCAGCGATAATCCGCTTCGTTCCTGTCCTCTGCTGGACAGGCCCGATCTGCTCTCCAAAATGGTCGGCAATTCACGCGCAAAATCCACGAGCCTTGCCGACCCGGAGACTGTTGAGCGGCTCTGCGGGAGCTGTGCGGAAGCCGCCGAAAGCTGGCGGCCTGTCGCCGACAGGCTGCGTGGCGAAATCAAGCACTGATAAAAACGCGGCAGTTCCGATATCGAAGCTGCCGCATTTCATTATATAGGCCGAAAAGTTAAGCGTTTTCCTCACATCTCAGCATTCCGGTGACCGCTTTCATTTTTCCTATCTCACCGTTAACATTTTTTACCGAGGCATTCTGCCGGTATATTTCAGCGGAAACGGATTCGACGGCGCGGCTGATCTCCGCGACATTCAGAGCCAAGCTGCCTATCTCCTCGTATGCGTTTTCGATTTTGCCATTAACAATGTTGTTGTTCTGCCCCGCGGTTGTAGCAGAGCTTATCACAATATCGTTTGCATTCCTGATATTATCCAGGGTCGACAGCAGCACATTGAGGCTCTCCGTGCCCTCTATCGCGGCTTTTGTTCCGGCCGAAGATTTCTTGGCCACGTCATCCACCTGAGCCGTCAGCTCGCTAATGATCTGCTCAATGCCCCGCGACGACTGGTTGCTCTCGTCCGCAAGGCTCTTTATCTCCTCGGCAACGACGGCGAAACCCTTTCCGTTCGCGCCGGCCTTTGCCGCCTCTATAGACGCGTTAATCGACAGCATTCCCGTCCGCATCGTTATTTTGTTGATCTCCTTGAGGATGCCGCCGACCGAACCGATTTTTCCGAACAGCACCTGGGTTGCCTCTCCCGCCGCAAGCACGGTCTCCTTCATAGAGTCGAGAGTCTTTTTGACCTCGAGGGCTCCCTCGCTTCCGCTGTGCACGGCCAGGCTCACCTCGTCAAATCTTTTTCCGAGTTCTATGTTGAGCTCCTCGTTCTCATTCAGGGCTTTTACGGCTTCGCCTATGAGCTCTTTCAATGCGGATGCCGAGACGTTCATGTTTCCCGTCAGGCTCTCAACATTGCGGGCAGCGTCACTAATTCCCTGTATCTGTACCGTGAGACTGCCCATATTTTCGCAGCTATCCTCCATTGCGGCGTTCAGCTGCTTGATAACGTCTCCGTTAGTCTTTGCGTCGCTGCTGATTCGCTCGAACATCTTCCTTGAATTGCGGATCAGGCTTCCTCCGCGCTCGGTGGCGATCACCATGAGCACGCCCACAACGGCGTAGGCGGCGACATACTCCATGCTCTGTGTCAGATTCGCTCCGGGCCCGGCTACGTATGCAGGGTTTATTAATCCTGCGGCGATACACGCGGGAATGTAGACGGCAAGAAAGGTAACAATGATCTTTTTGTTAAAATAAATCAGCGCGACACCCAGAAGGATAAACGAAAGAATAAACGTCGCGTCGTTGCCTCCCTCGGATATCGATGCCAGCAGGCAGCCGAGAGCGATGATTACGGTGATGCCGCTGCCTTTTATTACATCGTTTGCTTTTGAAAAATACAGTACCGTTATTATCATTATGCATGCGGCCATGCATAGGTCGCTTTTGACCGTTTGCTCTGTCAGCCCTCTCGAAAGTGTCAGAAAGGCAATCAGTGAGAGCGCGCATATCCAAAGAACGATCAGGTTTATCCTGTGCAGCTTTTTCATAGGCATCTCCCTCCATAAGCGCTCAACTTTCCGCTTATCATTCGGATTTATTACACGAAAAGCGCAAATTACCAGTGTAATTCGTTAAAAAACAGGCTGAAACGTTAAAAATGCGTTTCAGCCTGAGCGCTTTATTTGCGGATAGGTGTTCAGGGCACTTTCGGCTTCGGAAGATGTATGCTTATCCTTGTTCCGAACTCCTCGTGTGACAGAACCTCGAAATAGCCGCCGTGTCGGTCAACTATCCATTTGGCTATCGCAAGACCGAGTCCGGTACCCCCCTGCTGACGAGCGGGATCAGAGCGGTAGAAGCGGTCGAAGATGTGGGACATATCCTGCTGCGCTATGCCTATGCCATTGTCCTGTACAACGACAGTCGGCTCGCCGTTCTTGTCGAGAATGGCCTTAAGGCTTATTTTCTCGTCCTCTGGCGTGTATTTCGCCGCGTTGTCCACGAGTATGCGTGTCGCCTGCTTGAGCATGGCCGCGTCTCCGACCGCGACAACCTCGTTCTCAGCCGAAATCTCCCACTTGTGCTTCGGGTCAATCATCACCGACTCGTCGTAGACCTCGCGTACCATGTCCGAAAGCGAGAACTCCTCAATATTGAGCTTGGTACGTCCGCTGTCCCCCCGCGCGAGGAAAAGGAGCTGCTCGACCAGCCGGTTCATGTGGTCGGTTTCCGTCTTAATCGCGGAGATGGATTCGTCAAGTATCTTTTCGTCCTGCTTTCCCCAGCGGTCGAGCATGTCCGTATAGCCCTTTATGACGGCTATGGGTGTCCTCAGCTCGTGCGATGCGTCTGAGACAAAGCGTATCTGCTGACTGTAGCTGTCGCGCGTGCGCTGCAAAAGGCTGTTGATGGCGTCCTCAAGGCCTTTGAGGTCGCTGTCTCCGGTGCGGAGCTGCGCGTCGGGAGTTTCGGGCCTGATGTTGTCTATCGCGCTCTCAAGATCGTGAATCTGCTTCTCGCCGTAACCGTCGCGCTGTTCGGAGAGCTTCATGGTGGTCCGCGCCATGTTGTAGAGCGGCCCCAGTTGTCTCCTTATCTGCGTCTTTGCGAAGGGACGGGAGAGCAGCGCCACCAGCGCGTTCAGCAGCGTCATCAGGACAATTCCGACGACGGTTACATAGAAATAAGGCGTTGCGTCCACAGTCTGCGGGTCAAAACCCGTCTGACAGATGTAATAGCTCACGGTCGGAAATATCGTTGTCTTCGACGCCCCGAAGTCTATCCTGCGTATGACCGTTCCCCAGAGATCGAAGGGATTGGTGATGCCGGTATACGCACTGTCCTGTATATAGCAGAAGCCGAACATGATGAGCATGAGCGCGAAAAGCCCGGAAAAGAACAGGGCGGTCTTTATTCTGCGCGTCTGCAGGAGTTGCAGGCGGCTTGTCGTCGAGTTGTCTTTTACGGCCTTACTCATTCGCGCTGTCCTTTATGACATATCCGACACCGCGCACAGTGCGGATCAGATTCACGCCGTACACATCGTCTATCTTCTCCCGGAGATAGCGCACATAAACGTCGACGACGTTCGTCTCGCCCATGTAGTCGTAGCCCCAGACGCGCTCTATGAAGGTCTCGCGGGATAAGACGATGTTCTTGTTGAGGAGCATAAGCTCAAGCATCATGAATTCGCGCTTGGTGAGGTCCACCGGCTGCCCGTCGTAATCCACTGTGTGGCAGGCGCTGTCGAGCTTCAGTTTTCCGCAGACAAGCACCCTGTGTCCGTCGCTCAGTTCCTTGCTCTCGCGCTTTCTGAGCGTTACGCGAATCCTCGCGAGCAGCTCCTCAATCGCAAAGGGCTTGGTAACGTAGTCGTCCGCACCCATGTCGAGGCCAGAGACCTTGTCCATCACCGCATCCCTCGCCGTGAGCATAATGACCGGCACATCCGAGCTCTTTCTGAGGCGTCTGATAACCTCGAGCCCGTTAAGTCCGGGCAGCATGATGTCCAGCAGTATTATATCAAAGCCGCCGCTGAGCGCGGTCTCAAGTCCCTCGCGCCCGTCGGCGGCTTTTTTTACCTCGTAGCCCTCATGCGTGAGCTCAAGCTCCAGAAACCGCGCGATCTTCTCCTCGTCTTCGACTATCAGTATCCTCAAAGCCATCTGCAGTCTCCTTCTCGCCGGAAAACGTTCTCTTACTTATCGCTGTTGTTCTCGTTTGGCCTGAACTCCCTTTTGATGTCGTCGGCTATGTCGGTAGCCTTGCCCATCGCGCTGTTCACCTTGTCCCTGCCGAGCTCGGTTCCTGAAAAGCTATAGCGGCAGCCGAAGAAGAGGCTGACAATAATCAGGGGGAGGATTACCCAGAAGCAAAATATCAGCAGTATCACGAACACTGTCACAGGCAGTTCCAGCATCACCCTTCCGCGTCTCTGCATGACAAGGCGGTTGGAATTGCCCTTGTCGAAGATATCCTTCAGGTAATCGAGGAAGCTCTTGCCTGTGCATTTGAAGTTCTCGCAGGTCTCGCTGTTGTGCCCGTGGCGGTTCTCGTGGTCATGGCGGTGATGATGGCGGCAGTCCTCGTCGCTTCCACACCTGGAGTTCTCGCCGTTTTCCTTCTGGTCGGGATTGGTCGAATAGGCGCTCGTTTTGCCCTTAGCTATCCTGCCCTCCTGCTCAAGCATGATGAGAGCTTCGAGTATATCCCAGTTATTCTTTTCGAGGGCCGCCTTAGCCTCGGTATAGCTCAGCCCGGTCTTCTCCACCAATTTTTCAACAAGTTCAAGATTCTGTGCCATTTTTTAATTACCTCCGTCTTTCGAATGTGACTTCATAATAGAGCGGAATGATTAAGATTCAACCCTTACAAAGATTAAAAGAACATTAGAAAAGACAAAAGATTTTCTAATAATCACTATTTGGACAGCTTTTTCAGCAGCTCGCTTCCCAGGTCCAGCGTCTCGTCCATCGTGCGCGAGCCATCCCGGCCCTGATTGAGAAAGCTCTTTTCAAACTCATCCGCAAAGGCGGCGCAGTACCTGTCCCCGGCCGATGCTGCTCTCCCGCGGGCTTCGACGCCCCGGGAATAGGCGAGGAAGAGCCCCCGCGCTATATCGGCATGGTCCCCGCGCGTCCTGCCCGGGCCTATGCAGCTGTCCTTCAGGCGGCTGCACGATCTGATAACGTCAACCGGCGGATAGATGCCCTTCCGCGCAAGCCCGCGGGAGAGGACGATGCGCCCGTCCGATACTGAGTTCACGATCTCCGGCAGCGTTCCGCTGAAATCCTCGTCCTGTAACGTCATAACGGGAAGAAAGGTCACCGAGCCGCTTTTTCCGCTGCGCCGCCCCGCGCGCTCAAACACAGATGCCAGCTCGCCCCGCAGATACCTCGGGAAAAAGCCGTTGCCGCGGGCTTCCCTCCTGGCCGAGGATATCTCGCGCAGAGCTTCGCACCAGGCCGTAAGATCCGTCATGACAAAAAGCACCTGTAAATCCTTTTCAAATGCCAGATACTCGGCGGCGGTCATCGCGGTGCTCAGCGCCTCGGCCTGCGCCGCAGCCGGATCATCCGAGAGCGTTTCAAACACCACCGTACGGTCCAGAATCCCCACCCTGCGAAAGTCCTGAACGAAAGATTCCGCCTCCTCGAACGAGACGCCAATCGCCGCGAAAACGACCGCAAAATCATCCCCAGACGAAACCGTCTCGCGCGCAAGGCGTGAAACAAACGCCCGGTTCTCTATACCTGGGAAAGTCATCATGGGAATCCTCTGGCCACGCAGAAGCGGGTCCATCGCGTCCAGCGCGGAAAAGCCCGTCGTAATCATCTCTTTCGGCCCCTCGCGCATGTCAGGGCTCGCGGGAATCCCGCCGAAGGCAATATGTTTTTCTGCCAGGAGGCACGCTCCGCCGTCTATCGGCCGTCCCTCTCCATCAAATATCCTGCCGAGCATATCCCCGGAAACGGCCAGTTCCGGCGCATGCCCCATAAAGCGGACTTTGCTTCCGTTCAGGTCTATTCCCTCGGAGCCGCGAAGCTGCAGCAAAGCGCTGTCTCCATTTATTTCCAGCACCGTGCCGGAGCGGACGGAGCCATCTTTCAGCTCAACCTCGGCCCTCTCCCCTGTTCCGACTCCCTTCAGGCCCGAAACGAGCATCAGCGGGCCGGATATCTCGTCTATCGTACTGTATTCCTTTATCATACTTCAGCCTCTCCCGCAAGAATCGCGTCGGTTCTGTTCCTCATATTTTCCGTGATGCGCTTTGCGGATTCAACAAGCTCGGCGTCGGTAAAGTACTTCAGTTTTTCTATCTTTTCTCCCAGCCTTATCGCCGCTATTTTTTCCGGGTCCGCGCCCTCCGCCACAGCGGCGCGGCAGATTCCACCGCAGTCGGTAATCAGCCTGAGAAGAATCGTCTGGCGCGCGGACGATGAGCTGCGGTCGTTTTCCTCGAAAGCGTTCTGTATAATAAAGCCCTCACGCAGAGCCGACGCCGTCATGCGCGTGACGGCATCCGGAGACTCGCTTTGCAGCGCGCTCAAAGCCGTGTCCCGGCTGGACATGAACCTCTCGCCGAGCTCGCCCGTGAGTCTCTCCCTGAGGCTCTCGGCGTACATTGAAAAGCTTGTTACGAAGTCTACAGACGGGTATTCCCTAGAATCCGTGAGCGACAGATGCACCTTCACACAGCGTCTCGCCGACTTCAGCACCGTCTCCTGAGCGTCACCGGAGGAGGTTGAAACCGAGCCAATTATCGTAAGCTCGCCTCTTCTCCCCTCCCTGCCGAGACAGTTAACCTGTCCCGCACGCCAGAAGAGCTCTGAAATGCGCGAGCCGAGGTACGCGGGGTAAGCGTCCTCGCAGACGGCTTCGCCGAGCTTTTCGGATATTTCACGAAGGCCTTCCGCCCAGGCCGAGAGCGTGTCCACAAGAAGGATTACGCTGTATCCCATGTCACGGCAGTATTCGGCGACAGTCGCCCCGGCGTAAACCGCAGCCTCGCGTGAGGCCGGAGGCATGTCGTCCGTATCGGCAATTACAACGGTCCGTCCAAGCAGGGAAACACCGTTTTCATCCTTCATTTCCGAAAGGGCGTTTCTCAACGTACTGATTTCGTTGCCGCGTCCTCCGCAGCAGACATATACAATTACGTCCGCGTCGGAGCAGCCGGCAAGGCTCTGCAGCAGCACGGTCTTGCCGCTTCCCGCAGCGCCGGAAATCAGGGCCGTGCCGCCCTTTGCGAGCGGGAAGAAGGTATCCACGGCGCGAATTCCGCTGTGCAGAGGAGCCGAGGGAAGCGTTTTCCTCGCGAAGGGGCGTGACTTGCGAACCGGCCAGCGCTGAGTCAGCGTGAGCCTGTGGTTTTCCCCTTCGCCGTCCCTGAGAAGGCAGACCGAATCCTGCGCGGCATAGCTTCCCTCCTGTATGGAGACCACCGTCCCCGACAGTCCCGCAGGAAGCATGATCCTGTGAATAAAGCCTCCGGCCTCCGTGACCGTTCCGATCACATCGCCCTCGGTTACCTGAGCCCCGTCCGAAACCGAAGGAACAAAGTCCCAGAGCACGGCGGTCTGATCTCCGCCGCCGTACAGGGGACGCAGCAGGCTGTCGAAAACTCCTCCGAAAAGGCCGGGTCCGAGTTCCACGGCAAGCGGTCCTCCGAAATCCGAAACTTCCTCGCCAAAGGCTAGTCCGTCCGACGGGTCGAACATTCGTATGACGGCACCGTTCCCGCTCAGGCTCAGGATTTCTCCGGCAAGCCGTCTTTTTCCCACTGAAACCATATCCCCGGCGCCGGCGTCTTCAAGCCCTGCGGCCATGACGAGGGGGCCCGATACCTTTGTGACTGTTCCGCTCATATAACGACCATCCTTTAACGAAGTGTTTTTTTATTCCCCGAAAAGTATATCCGCGACCTGTGCCGTGAGTGCCTCTTTCGAGAGCTCGACCAGCTTTTCGGCCGTACAGTTCACCTGCGTCCTGCCTTGTCGGACTATCACCCCGCCCGCAAAGCTGCCTGTCTTGTCAGCGATCGTGAGCTTGGGTGGCAGACCGCGGGCAGCAAGCAGGGCGTTGGCCTGCTTTGCGGCCTCAGCCGCAAAGCGCTCTGCGTCGCGGGCGTTAAAAACGAGCTCTTCCGTGCCTGTCTCAGCGGCTTCTGCCGCGAGATGCGCAAGAAACGCGCAGTATTGCTCCTCCGGCAGATCTCCGATACGCTTTACCGCCTCTGAAAACACGTAATCGATCTTTTCGCGCTTCATGGCGAGTATACTTTTTCTGGACTCAAGAGCGGCGGTGCTGCTGAGGCGCTGCACCTGCTTTTCGCATTCGCTGACGCCGGCGCGGACCACCTTCCAGTATTCATCCTGCGCTGTTTTTCCGTATTCCTCTTTTATGATTCTGCATTTTTCGGCAGTCTCCGCCTGCTTCGAGGAGAGCGCCGCGTGGGTCTCCTCCGCGATACGTCCGACTATCTTTTCAATTCCTTCCATATCACGCGTCCCTTTCATCAGTGAGGCTCAGAAATACCGTTCTGCAGGCCAGCGGCATAAAGGCGTTCATCCCCTCTTTTCCGACTTTTCCGGAAAATCTCAGCGCCATTTCCGCGTCGGACAGCTCAGTTATCTCCCAGGCACAGGCGAAACGCCGCAGTAAAGCAAGAAGATTCTTCTCCTCCTCAGCCGGAAACCAGCCTTCCAAATTCACGGTCATATAAGTTGACAGCAGTTTTTCGGAGTTCTCCGTCAGGTCCTTCTTTACGAGCTGTCTGTCGGTGCAGAGCTTGAGCTCGCTCCGCGAGGCGGCGTCGCCACGGACATCTGACACAAGGCCCCTTTTTTCGTCTTCCAGTGCTGCGAGTTCCTTTCTCAGCACGGCGATATTATCCGCTGACGAGCCTCTGATGTTTTCCAAAAAAACCGGCCTGAAACCGTATCTGTCCGCGGTTTCGAGCACCTTTGCGCAGTTGTTCTTCATCGCGATGAGGATGGCAAAGGCCCCGTTCCTGTCCGATGAAGCCTTTATCATCTGGCTTTCAGGCACTCGCACCCTGATCTCCGTCGCAAGTGAGACGAAGTCGGACGAGGCCGGCAGGAAGCCCTTAATAATAATACAGTGCTCTGTCTCACTCAGCTCGAGCGGAAAATCGAGCGGTGCCCAGGGTCTGAGCTTGTCCAGCTTTTCATTTATCCGGCTCTCCTCGGCGTCGATAGCGCTGATTCTCTCCCTGTCGGATATAATCGCGTCGGCCCGCTGAATGCCCGCTTCAAGCTGACTGTCATCGAAAAGCTCGCTCTTAGCGATTTTCTGCTTTCTCGTGAACAAGCCAAGTATCGGCGGAGCATAAGCATCGCTGATGCCGACGGCCTGAAGAAGTCTTTCGTATTCGGATTTTGCATTTTCGAAGCCCGCGCTTTCCCTCTTGAACACTGTGGAAACTCCGTCCGGTTCCTTGATATACAGGCAGCCCAGAAGCATAAGCTCCCTCATGAGAGCCGGGCGCTCCGATTTTATCGCCGCCAGTCTCAGGTGTTTCAGTCTCTCGATTGCCATTCGCCGTTCACAATCCTTTCGATCACAAGACTGACGGCCCTGTTGGTCCTGCCCGCGGCCTTGACCGACATTGCGGCCTTGCGGTTTTCCGTGCTCCTTGCAAGCTCCAGCGCCTCGCCTCTGGCCTTCTCTCCTGCCTTACGCATCAGTTCCGCGATCTCGTCGGCTGCCTTTTTCTTTGCGTCTTCCACAGCCTGTTTCCCGCTTTCCTCGGCTTCTGCGGTCAGCCTCTTCGCCAAAGCCGCCGCCTCGGCCTTCGCAGTGCGCGCCTTTTCCTCAGCTTCCAGAATCGCTTCTATCGCCTCAATCGCCATTATTCTCACTCCCCTGATAGGACGGATAATTCCGAAATTATGAACCTATATTTTGTATATTGTAATCTATTTAAACAGAAATTGCAAGCAGAAAGGGCTATATCTTGATGATTGCGGCCTCTTTCTGCCCTCTATCGACATAAAAACGAATTTACGTCTTTGTCACAAAACGCTATTGAATAACTCGGCCCTGTCATATATAATATAAAAAATTATAATCACTTCGGAGGGCGCATCTATGTCTGAGGCTATTTATAAGCGCAGATTCGGCGATCGCAGGGATGGTCGCTTATTACGTACCTATCCCGCTTACAATAAATTCACTCCTTTTATAATGAGGACCCGCACCGACACTCCCGTGTACTTTGCCGACAGTCTTGAGGTCACGGAAATAGACCGCTGGTTGAGGGAAAAGCGTGCGGAGGGCTACAAGGGCATGGGAATGCTCCACCTTATTTTGGCAGCATATGTCAGGACCGTCGCCTACAGGCCGGGCATCAACCGTTTTGTCTCCGGTCAGAAGATTTTCTCCCGCTATAACGTCGAAGTACTCATGACCGTCAAGAAGGCCATGAACGACAATGCCGAGGAGACCTCCATTAAGGTTAAGTTTCTCCCCTCCGACACAATCTTTGACATCTACCGCAAAATAAACAGCGAAATTGAGAACGTCAAGGCCAACGAGTCGAACGGCACTGATAAATTTGCAGAAACCGTTTCGCATTTTCCGCGTATTCTCATAAATCTTCTGGTCGATATCCTTAAGATAATGGACTATTTCGGCTGGATGCCGCAGTCTCTGCTCGACATCAGCCCTTTCCACGGCTCCATGATCGTAACCGACCTCGGCTCCATCGGCATCCCGCCGGTTTTCCATCACATCTATAACTTCGGTAACCTCTCCACCTTCATTGCCTTCGGCGCGAAACGCCACGCGGTCGAGCTGGACGACTCCGCCCATCCCGTCGAACGCAAATACATTGACTACAAGGTGACGGCCGACGAACGCATCTGCGATGGCTTCTACATGGCGGGTTCCTTCAAATATATGAAGCATTTTCTCCGCAATCCCAGTCTTCTGGAAGCACCTCCCGAGAAAGTGTTGCAGGATATTTTTTAAATACTGAAAGCAAAGCGGGAGAGCCGGATCAAAAGATCAGGCTCTCCCGCTTTTCAGGCCGGTCTAAACATAGAGATACGTATTCTTGCTGTAGCAGAAATATGTCCAGCCGAGATAGGTATCGTAAAAAGCTCTGCTGGTGCCTCCGCCCTGTTTGAAGTTTGCCTGATATACCACGTCCGGGTCAAGCACCCGCTCTCCGTTCAGAAGCCTTATCGCGCACTCAATGCAGCGTCCGTCCGGCAGCAGATTCGCAAAATACCGACTGTTCGCGTTATAATACTGTCCGGGCTGAAAAATAACGTCCCTGATGGTGTCTGGAAATTCAGGACTTGCAACCCTGTTGAGTACCACCTGCCCGACACACATCTTCCACTCGTCGCTCAGCCAGTCAGATCCGGCCTCAGCGTAGATGATTTTTGAAAGGTACATGAGATCGTCAAAGGAAAAAATCTTTTCATTTAGTCCAAGATTGGCAATTTTCTCATCGCGGGCCACCGCGGCGGCGTTTCCGGTCTCAAAGTCCCCTGCGGCAGCAGCGCTCACCATTTCTCCCGAGTAATCCACGTCGGGGTCATATGCAGCTCTTGCATGGGTGCTCATAACCAGTACGATGATTATTACGGGCAGTATTGTTAACAATCGTCTCATCGAAATTACCTCCTTATTCAGTTGCTGTAAGCCAGCACGGCAACTTACATAACGTTTTCGGTCGTAACCGGTATGCGCATTATATCGTCACCTCTTGCGTAAATTCGGTCGTTTTATGCTTTCAGAAATGCAAGTTATCCGGCAACGCGATTATTTAGAATTTGTATCCCACTTTCAGCAATATAATCCGCAATTCGAGCTGTTTCTTTCCCACTTCGGCAGCTGTGTTTGTCGATTTTCCTTAAGCATGACGCTTATATTAGCAAGTAAATATTAAAAAATCAATGAATGTTAATATATTAACGTAATTTTTAGTATTATATACAGTAATTTCTGTTATATTCTTGTTTCTTTTTGTAACATTTTAATCTTGACTGCATGTAATCTTGCACAATTTCTTGTCGCCTTCATTCCAAAAAATACAGCGTTTTTTTTACATTTACATAATAATAACGCCCTTAAACCTGCCGGCCGTCATAAAGCGACGGCCGGCCGTTCAAGGGTGTTGTCAATGAAAAATTCGTGTATGTTTATGTCATCTCTTAAGCAAAAGCTGAATTTGCCCGTAAGGCTCCGGACGCCTCTCTATACTCCGGTCCAGCTGCGTTCTTCAAGGTCGTTCAGGGCTCAGCCGAAATTAATACGCGGATTCAAAAACCGAATTCACAGCAAAAGCGCAACGCCGCACCGGAAATGCCCTTCATTACAAAGCCGGCCTCGCTGCCTTCACCGAAAAGCTCAAGTGTTTCACCGGGCTTTGTCTCGGAATTGTAATCGATATCAAAACACCTTAACTCCCGGCTCCAGTATGCCTCTGGCAGAAAATCCTCCGCTATGGCGCCGTAAACCGCGTTGTTTACATGGTTGTTAAAGTCTATGTCCGATCGGTATACCGGCCGGCTGCCCAGTGAGGGCATAGTCTCCGGCAGACGCAGCTTACCGCGTTTCTGACAACCGGAACGTCGCTCTTCCCTCCGCCGCGTTCCAACGTCAAGGCTCGAAGGGCGCATGATTTTTCTTGTCGCGGGGTCAGTCAGAAACCATAGTCCGCTGCCCGAAACAAGGACTTTTCCCGTCCCGTCAAGCATCTCGTATTTGCGGCGGAAATAAGGGCCGCTTGTTTCCGTCTCCCATGTTCTCGCAGCTACCGTTTCCCCGATTACGGGAGCCCTTTCGACCCTGAGTGACATGCGCGAGAGCAGAAAAAGCAGACCGGAGCCGAGCAGGGTCTCTCTCCCTAGTCCGCGGCTCTCGCAGTCGTCCCCGGCAAGCTCCGAAAAAAGCTTGAGCATTGAGTGTAAGCTCGCGTGCCCGCGGCTGCAGCAGTCGCCGAACCTGAATGTAATGCCCCTCTGAAAGCACTCTCCTCCGCTTTGTTCCTCTGCCATATTTTTACCTCCGCTTTCGGCTAATATGTCCGCAATTATAGCCTTTTTGTTCTGTAATCACAAGTGGGGCCCCGAAAAAATATAAAATACGTCATAAATTGCCCCGATTTATTGAATTTTTCGTCATTAGGTGTATAATGCAAAAAGTTGAAAAACATTGGAGGATGGAATATGCTTACAGAAATAATAAAGACTCTAAAAAATGACCGCAGAAAGATCGTTTTTACCGAAGGCGAAGACGCCCGTATACTTGAAGCGGCCGTGCGCCTCAAAAAAGACGGTCTCATGGATATTCTTCTCTGCGGTAACCCCGCAAAGATCAAAGCGGCGGCAGCTTCCGGCGGCTTCGCTATCGACGGCATGGAGATCGCCGACCCGGCGAACTACCCAGAGATGGATAATATGGTCGCGACGATGCTTGAGCTCCGCAAGGGCAAAATCACCGAGGAGGAGTGCCGCGCTTCTCTGAAAAAAGGCAATTACTTTGGCACAATGCTCGTTAAAACGGGCAAGGCGGACGGACTTCTCGGAGGCGCGACTTATTCGACGGCCGATACCGTGCGCCCCGCTCTGCAAATAGTCAAGACAAAGCCGGGCGCGCATCTCGTCAGCTCCTGTTTTATACTTGTCCGCGGAAACGAGAGGATCGCCATGGGCGACTGCGCCATTAATATAGACTATCCCGACTCTGTCGACAAGGACGGAAACGTCACCCTCAAGGGCAGCGACAAGCTTGCAGAGGTTGCCGTTGAGACCGCGAGGACAGCCAAAATATTCGGAATTGACCCGAAGGTCGCGGTACTCAGCTTTTCAACCAAAGGTTCCGGCAAGGGAGGCACGGTGCAGCTCTCCCACGATGCCACCGAGCGGGCGAAGGAGCTTGCCCCCGATCTCGCCATCGACGGCGAGCTTCAGTTCGACGCGGCTGTCTCCCCTGTCGTCGCCGCCACGAAGTGCAAGGACTCCCCTGTCGCCGGTCAGGCCAACACTTTCATCTTTCCCAGCATCGAGGCCGGCAACATCGGCTACAAGATCGCCCAGCGTCTGGGCGGCTTCGAAGCCTACGGCCCCATCCTTCAGGGTCTGAACGCCCCCATCAACGACCTCTCCCGCGGCTGCAACGCCGACGAGGTCTACACAATGGCCATCATCACCCTGGGCTTGAAATAAGCGGCGGAAATTTTCGGCTTCACCAGTTTTTCTTGACAATTTGAATATTTTATGTATAATAGGATAGCTTGTTTTATTTGAAACGAGCTATCCTTGTCCCTATTCAGGGGCCATAGTCCAGAAGGAGGTGCACGTATGGCTAAGACATCAGACAAATACGAAGTGATGTACATTCTCAACCCCAATCTCAGCGAGGAAGACACATCCGCAATCGTAGAAAAATTCAAGGCGCTTGTCGAGCAGCACGGTACTCTTGATGAGATGGAGCTTATGGGCAAGCGCAGGCTTGCTTATCAGATCAACTTTCTCTCAGAGGGTTACTACGTTCTCGTCAAGTTCACTTCAGCTCCCGATTTTCCCGCGGAGCTCGACCGTATCCTTGGTATCACAGACGGCGTTATCCGCAGCCTAATTACCGTTCGCTGCGAATAAGGGGGGCATTCCATGCTTAACATCATTACCATAATGGGTCGTCTGACCCGGGATCCCGAGCTGCGCTACACGTCGACGGGAACGCCGGTGGCTTCGTTCACACTGGCGGTCGACCGTGATTTTGCTTCAAAGGAAAGCGGCGAAAAGCAGACGGATTTCATCGATGTAGTCGCATGGCGCCAGACAGGCGAGTTCGTGTCCAAGTACTTCACGAAGGGCAGCATGGCCGCCGTTTCCGGCCGCCTGCAGATACGTGAATGGCAGGACAAGGAGGGCAATAAGCGCAGAAGCGCCGAAGTCATCGCGGACAACGTCTATTTCGGCGAATCCAAGCGCCCGCGCGAGGGAGCCGAACCGGGCTTCCGTGAAAGCAACGCTCCCCGCCAGTCGGACGGCGACTTCAAAGGCTCCGCGTTCTCGGAGCTTGAGGGCGGCGACGGCGATCTGCCGTTCTGAAAACAAAAAATACCAATGATAGGAGGAAAGAACCTTGGCTTTTGAAAAAGATAACGGAAAGAACATGAAAAACCGCAAGCGTAAAAAAGTTTGTCAGTTCTGCGCCGACAAGTGTGAGCATATAGACTATAAGGACACCGCTAAGCTCCGCCGCTTCCTCTCCGAGCGCGGCAAGATACTGCCCCGCCGCACCACCGGAACCTGTGCGGCACATCAGCGCGAGCTTACCGAGGCGATCAAGAGAGCCCGTCAGGTCGCTCTTCTGCCCTATGTAATGGACTGATTTTCTTAAATAACAATTACAGACGCCCGACAAAAGCGGGCGTCTGTTTTTATTATGCTCTCCGGCAAATCTTGCGCACAAAGCCGTCAGAGACTTTAATGTTTTGATCTTCCGGGGATAAATAGTAATATAAATATTATCGGAGGAAACACTATGGCAATCTTATGGACAAACGATCTGGCGACCGGAAACGGGCAGATTGACAGCGAACACAAGCAGCTCATCAAGGCTGCAAGCGAGCTCATGGAGGCCTGCGGTCAGGGCAGGGGGCGGCAGGAAATCGGACACGCGGTCGAATTTCTCTCTAATTATACCAAGACGCACTTTACTCACGAGGAGGAGCTGCAGCAGAAATTTCGGTTTCCCGGATATGCCGCCCACAGGAGCTGGCATCAGTCCTACATCAGGGAAATCGAGGCCGTTATGGAAAAGCTGAAAACCGAAGGTCCCACGATTGCGGTCGTAGCGGAAGTAAACATGAAGCTCAGCCAGCTTCTGACACATATCAAGACGGCCGATCTGAAGCTTGCGCAGTATATCGGAACCTGCACCGCAAAATAAACCCGGCACGCGTTTGCACCCGGATTATCGTTGCCGTAACCTTCCGGGAAATTTTTATGTTTGCGGTTATTCCGTCGAAACCACGTTGAAAGAAAACGACAAGGACATTTCAGCTTTGCTTGAAAGTTATTTTTGCGATGGAAAGTCTGAGCAGATTGATGAAACTGCAAAAAAACGATCCTGCCCGTTATTCCCAAGCTTTCCAGACGTCCGGGCAGTAGCCGACTGTCGCTTTTTTCCCGTTCCTCACGATCGGGGTCTTCACCAGCGAAGGGTTTTCAAGGAGCTTCTCAAATCTGTCCGCGTCGTAAGCGAGGTATTTGAGGAGCTCGGAGCCCTTCGCTTTTTCGTCGATAAGCGCATCCAGCCCTACACAGGCGACGACGCTTTCGAGCTCGCGGGGGCTCATGCCGAAGCGCGGCAGGTCTATGTTCTGGAATTTGATATTTCTCTCCTTAAAATAGCGCTCCGCCTTCTTCGTCTCGAAACACTTTGATTTTCCGAATATCTGAATGTTCACAGCGCTCTCTCCAATACTTCGCAGAGATTATAATAGAATATGTCCCGAACAAGCACTTCAGGCCAGTTGCGTTTCAGCATGGCCTCATACAGGGAAGCGTAGCTCTCTATTCCGGTCATACCCTCAGGCGTGCTCTCTATCCCATCGAAATCGCTGCCGAGGCAGACTGCTTTCTCTCCTCCAAGGGAGAGGAAATGCTCGGCATGGCGAATGACGTCGTCTATGCCCGCGCTTCCGCTCTCACTCAGGAACTTCGGGTACAGGTTAAGTCCCGCCGCCCCCTTCAGTCTCACAAGCTCTTTGAACTGATCGTCGGAAAGATTGCGCGGATTGCCGCAGATTGCCTTTGAATCCGAATGGCCAGCGATGATCGGTCTCTCCGCAATCTCCGCTACGTCCCAGAAAGTCCTTTCCGAAGCGTGCGAAAGATCGACGGCGACCCCTATATTCTGCATTTCCTTTACGAAAGCTCTGCCCCTGTCCGTAAGTCCGCCAGCCTCCGCTCCGTTCGCCGCGCCACAGAGCGCGTTGTCGTAGTTCCAGCAGAGATTGACAAGGCGGACGCCGCTGTCATAGGCACTCTTCAGTCTTTCGACGTCGCAGCCAAGCAGCTCCGCTCCCTCAACCGCGATAAGCGCCGCTATTTTTCCGCTTTCCGCCGCCGCCCTTACGTCACCGGCGCTTCTGCAAAGGCTCAGGATGTCGGCGTTCTTTCCGATTTCCGAGAACAGCAGTCCGAGCAGTTCATCGCACAGAGGCGTCAGAACCTCCGCGGGCCAGTCCCTGCTATAATCTTCAGGCAATCCGTCGAAGGGTCTGGTGAAGACCGCGAAAACCTGAGCGTAGGGCGAAAAGCTGCGCCCCCGCTCGAGGTCAATATGAAAGCTGTTTCTCCGAAGAGAGCCGTTTTCGGATTTTACTCTCAGGATGGTATCGCAGTGTGCGTCAAATACGGGTATGTTCATCTTTGCCTCCGGTCATGCGGTTTTCTAAAAGTATAGCGCAATAACACATTCTGTGCAAGAGCGTAAATAATCCGGAAAGAGAGGGTTTTTTTATTGCTTCACGTACTTCGCCGCCGGCGGAGCGGTCCCGCGGCTTACCCGGCGTTATCCGCCTGTCCGAAGAAAAGCCCCCTTCTCTTTCCGCGATGAAAAGTGAAGGGGGCTTTCTGCTCCGCGCGGGAGCGTATTATTATACTTCCATGATGACAGGCAATATCATTGGGCTGCGCTTGGTCTGTTTATACAGGTAACCGGACAGATTTGCCTTGACCTTGGACTTTATCGTCGCCCAATCGGTTATTCTCTGATTTGCGCACGAATCGAGCGTCTCGATCGCCACGCGCTTCAGTTCCTCGATCAGCACGTCGGACTCCTTTACGTAGACGAAACCGCGTGTCACGATATCCGGTCCGGAGATGAGCGAAGCGTCTTCCGCGGACAGCGTCATGACAACCACGACCATGCCGTCCTGCGCGAGGTGCTTCCTGTCGCGGAGGACCACGCTGCCGACATCACCGACTCCTGTGCCATCGACCAGGACCTTGCCCGAAGGCACTGTGCCACCGAGCTTGATGCTCTTCTTCGTTACCTCGGTTATCCTGCCGATATCGCCGATGACGATGTTGTTCGGCTCCACGCCCATGAGCTTTGCAAGCTCCGCATGCGTGCGAAGGTGCCGCTGCTCGCCGTGGAGTGGCATGAAGTACTTCGGCTTTGTAAGTGCGAGCATCATTTTCAGTTCTTCCCTGTTTGCGTGTCCGGAAACATGCAGCTCCTCAAACTTGTCGTAGAGCACCTCAGCACCCTTCATGAACAGCTCGTTTATGACCCTGCTGATCTCATTCTCGTTGCCGGGAATTGCCGACGCTGAGATGATGACACGGTCGTTCGCGTCGATTTCCACCTGACGGTGCCCGGTAAAGGCCATGCGGTAGAGAGCGGACATATTCTCGCCCTGACTGCCTGTCGTTATTATGACGAGCTTCTTTCTCGGGACGGAATTTATCTGCGTTATCTCGATGAGCGTGTCCTTGGGGACATCCATATAGCCGAGTTCGATCGAGACTCTGACAATATTCTCCATGCTGCGCCCCGTGATTGCGACCTTGCGGCCGTTCCTCGCGGCTATGTTTATGATCTGCTGTATCCTGTGGACGTTCGAGGCGAAGGTCGTTATGATTATTCTCTTGTCGCAGTCCTTGATGAGCTGCTCGAAGCGCGCGCCTACCTTGCTCTCAGACTCCGAGTAGCCTGGCCTCTCGACATTCGTGGAATCAGGCAGGAGCATGAGTACCCCCTCCTTGCCAAGTTCGCCGAACCTGGTAAGGTCTATCATCCCGTTATCAACCGGCGTCACGTCTATTTTGTAGTCGCCGGTGTGTATGAGCATTCCGATTGGCGTCTTAATCGCGAGCGCGACGGAATCCGCTATGCTGTGGTTCACGTGGATGAGCTCAATGCTGAAGCAGCCCGCCTTAAAGCGCTCCCCGGCCTCAAGCGTACGGATGTCCGCGGTCTCGAGAAGTCCGTGCTCCTCGAGCTTCAGGCCGATAAGTGCGGCGGTGAGGCGCGTCGCATAGAGCGGGACGTTCAGTTCCTTGAGGAGGAAGGGGACGCCGCCGATGTGGTCCTCATGGCCGTGCGTAAAGATGACGGCCCTAATCCTGTTTTTGTTCTGCACAAGATAGCTGAAATCGGGTATGACAATGTCAACGCCGTACATCTCCTCGTCAGGGAAACCGAGGCCGCAGTCGACAACGATAATATCATCCCCGTATTCATATACGGTCATGTTCTTGCCGATCTCGTTCAGCCCTCCGAGAGGAATTATTTTCAATTTTGCTGCCATAATATATAGTATTCTCCTTTGATATAGAAAAAATATGTAGATTACCTTTAAAACAGGGCGCAAAAATCTTGAACGTTACGTTTCCTTATCTCCGCCCTGCCACGCGGAGATAGGGGAAAGCCGTCCTGTTTAACCTTGCTCTATTGTAACCATATAATAAGTACTTTCGTACAATTATTCCTTATAAAACGCCGGCTCATTCGTTCCGGCGTAAAATATTGTATCCATTATCTAAGAATTATAATGCTTATTTGTACAAAACGCAAGCTTTTTTTGTTTTCACATCTCCCGACGCCCCTCAAGCGCTCGGGTCAGTGTCGCCTCGTCTGCAAATTCCAGGTTTGAGCCGACAGGGATACCGTAGGCGAGACGCGTAACCTTGACATTGAAGGGCTTTACCAGTCTTGAAATGTACATCGCGGTCGTGTCGCCCTCGGTATCCGGGTTCGTCGCCATGATAACCTCCCGTACGCCTCCCGCAGCGACACGCGTAATGAGCTCGGAAATCCTGAGGTCGTCGGGACCGATGTGGTTCATCGGGGACATAACGCCATGCAGCACATGATAAACTCCCCGAAATTCACGGCTCCTCTCAAACGAGAGCACGTCTCTTGGCTCGGCAACGACACAGATGACGCCCTTATCCCTGCGCGCGTCCGCGCAGACGGAGCAGAGCTCCCCGTCGGTAAGGTTCTGGCACACGGGGCAGCAGTGGACGCTGCTCTTCGCCTCCGTTATCGCGGCGGCAAAGCTCTCCGCCTCACCCTCTGGCAAAGAGAGGACATAAAACGCAAGCCTCTGGGCGCTTTTTTTACCGATGCCGGGAAGCGACGCGAATTTGTCAATGAGGTTTTCAAGTGAGGGCGGGAAAAATGACATTTTTTGTGGCTCCTTCAGATTATAATCAGGCTGTCCCTTCGGAATGTGTCATAATGCGCATATATCCGAAATTATGCGTTCCTCAGAGCCTCTATCGCGGCTCCTCTGTCCTTTGCCCCGAAGACCGAACTGCCCGCGGCAAGGACATTTGCTCCCGCTTCCTTGACAAGCCCTGATGTCTGGGCATCTATGCCGCCGTCGACTTCAATCTCGCAGCGGGGATTCACGCTGTCCAGCATAGCCCGTATTGCCTTAATCTTTGAAAGCTGTTCGTGCATGAAGGACTGTCCTCCGAAGCCCGGCTCGACGGTCATGACCAGGACAAGGTCGAGCATCGGGAGATAGGGTATCAGCGCTTCGGCCGGAGTTCTCGGTTTGAGGCTCATTCCGACCTTTTTTCCGCAAGCCCTGATCGTGCTTATCGCGTCGAGCAGATCCTGAGGCTGATCCGCCTCGAGGTGCACGGTCACGAGGTCCGCGCCCGCCTCGCAGAAGTCCTTAACATAGCGGTGCGGCCTGTCTATCATAAGGTGCACATCGAAAAACATGTCGGTCGCGTTGCGGAGAGATCTGACGACAGGGATTCCTAGTGTTATATTGGGGACAAAGACCCCGTCCATTACGTCGATATGCAAATAATCCGCTCCGCCGCTTTTCGCTTCGTTTATATCTGAAATCAGCGCCGCAAAGTTAGCGGACAGGATAGAAGGCGATACTTTTATCATTTTCACTTTCTCCATAACTCAGCCGGACGGTAACAGAAGTGCCCGGCACGGCATAAGATTTTATAGTCGAACCCCCGCGGGGTCGGCTTTGATATACGGGGACGGCGGGCGCAAAGGCTTTCCGTCCCCGGCGGACTCCCGCCGTTTTTTAACAAAGGTAATTATACCGCAAGGGACAAGCGCTTGCAAGAGCAAATGAGACCCGCGTTTTCCCGCTGAGCCATTTATGCTGAAATATATTGTAAACGCCTTTTGACTGAGATATAATAGTTGCCAGCGGTTATTTTTTCTATTGTAAATAATATATCATTACGCCGCTCAGCGGCGTTAATATATGTTTTCTGAGAGGAGGTCACAGCCATGACTTTAGATAACTATTTACATTCTCTCGAGAAGAAAAGCATAGCGGTAGTCGGCTACGGTGTTTCCAACGCCCCGCTTACCGAGTTGCTTCTCGACCGGGGTCTTGATGTCACTGTCTGCGACAAACGGACGGAAGCGGAATTCGAAGAAGCACAGCTTCTCAGGGCCCGTGGCGCGAATCTGCGTCTCGGAGCCTCCTACCTTGAGGGGCTTCACGAAGATGTCATTTTCCGTACGCCCGGCCTGCATCCATACACGAAGGAGTTGCAGAATGCCGTGCGGGACGGCAGCATACTCACCTCGGAGATGGAGGCTTTCTTTTCCGTCTGTCCCTGCCGCACTATCGCGATAACAGGCAGCGACGGGAAAACCACCACCTCGACGCTCATATCCTTGCTTCTTAAGGAATCCGGCCACAACGTGTTTCTGGGAGGCAATATCGGCGCTCCGCTGCTCGATAAAGTGCCTCAGATGAAGCCGGAGGATTTTGCGGTGCTCGAACTGAGCTCGTTCCAGCTGCACAGCATGAAGTGCGCTCCGAACGTCGCCGTCATAACAAACATATCCCCGAACCACCTCGATGTCCATCCCACTCTCGAGGACTACGTCAACGCCAAGCGGAGCATTTTTCTGTCGCAGAGGGAAACCGACCGTCTCGTCCTGAACGCGGACGACCCTCACACCGCGGAATTCGCATCCGAGGCCAGAGCTGAGCTTCGCTACTTCGGCTATGGGCACTCTGTCCCAAGCGGCTGCTTTTGTGTTGACGAGCTCATATATTCCGCGAGGAGTTACGAGGTCCGCGAGGTCATGGCGACTTCGTCCATACTCATTCCCGGCGTACACAACGTTGAAAACTATATGGCGGCCTACGCCGCGACCGACGGCTTCATAACGGATTCGGCCTTCCGCAAGGTTGCAAGAACCTTCCCCGGCGTTCCGCACCGCATAGAACTCGTAAGGGAGCTGAACGGCGTCAAGTACTACAACGACTCAATCGCATCGAGTCCCACACGTACGATAGCCGGCCTTCGCTGCTTCCGCAAAATAAAGCCCATACTCATCGCCGGTGGCCACGATAAGCACGTGCCCTTCGACGAGCTCGGCGCGGAGATTGTCCAGCGCGTTAAAGCGCTTTATCTCACCGGCGAGACAGCGTTCCGCATAAAGGATGCCGTACAGCAGACGCCCGGCTATAACCGCCTCACTCTGCCCATATTTGTGATAGACGACTTCCGCGAGGCTGTTCTCTCGGCGTCAAAAAGCGCCGAAGAGGGTGACGTCGTCATCCTCTCCCCCGCCTGCTCGTCCTTCGATAAATTCAAAAACTTTGTCGAGCGCGGAAACACCTTCCGCAGAATAGTGCTCGAAATGGAGTAGGAGGTCAGCCAATGTTACTTAAGGATACGATAATAAACCTCTGCGGCCTTGCCGCGCCCTCAGGCTTCGAGGAACGCGCCTTCGCGCGAATAAAGGAGCTTGTCTTGCCTTACGTCGACGAGCTGAGGACGGATGCCATGGGGAACCTCATAGCGGTTAAGCTCTGTGGCAGGGACGGCGCCAAAAAACTCATGTTCGACGCCCATATGGACGAGATCGGCATGATAATTACAGGTTATGAAAAGGGATTCCTGCGCTTTTCCAACCTCGGCGGGATAGACCCGCGCATGCTGCCTGCCCGCGAAATTAAGATTCTGACTGACCCGCCGATCTTCGGCGTCATCGATATGATGCCTCCTCACGCCCTGACCGAGGAGGAGATGGACAAGTCTATAGACGCTAAAAAACTTTTCATCGACGTCGGCCTCAGTGAGACGGAGGCGATAAAGCGCGTCCCGCTCGGCACCGCCGCCGTTTTCGCGGGCGGAGTTGAGGAGTTAAGCCTCGGCACGCTCTGCGGCAAATCGCTTGACGACCGGGCTTGCGCCGCGATTATCATACAGGTGATGGAACGGCTCTCAAAAAAGGAGCCGAAGGTCGACATCTGCTGCCTCTTCAGCACGCAGGAGGAGCTTGGCACGAGGGGCGCCGTAACCGGTGCCTACGGCGTCAACCCCGACTATGCCGTGGCCGTGGATGTGACCTTTGCCTCTACGCCGGACACTAAAAAGGGCGAGACGATGGAACTGCGGCAAGGCGCTGCGATTGGAGTCGGCCCCAATATGAACCGAAAAATAACAAATACGCTCATTGATATCGCGAAAGAGTACAAAATACCCTATCAGCTCGAGGTGATGGGCGGAAACACCGGCACAGACGGCTGGGTAATACAGATATCCCGTGAGGGCGTCTCCACAGGCCTAGTCTCTCTTCCGATTAGATATATGCACTCCCCGGTCGAGACTCTTGACCTCTCGGACGCCGAGGCTGTCGTAAACCTGCTGACTGAATTTGCAATGAAGCTCGGGGAGGATGCCGACAATGCTTGATCTGCTTAAAACACTCTGCTATCTGAGCGGAGCCTCCGGAAATGAGGATGAAGTCCGCGACTATATTCTCGAGCGCGTGCTGCCCCTCTCGGACGGCATACTGACCGACTCCATAGGGAATCTCATCGTTACGAAAAAAGGCAGGGTGAGCGGAGGGAAAAAGGTGCTGATCTGCGGACATATGGACGAGGTCGGCATTATCATCACCGGCATTGATGACGACGGATATCTCCGCTTTGATTTTCTCGGTGGGGTGGACAGACGCGTCGTCATAGGAAAACCGATCTATATCGGCAAGGACAGAATACGCGGCGTAATAGGAATTAAGCCCTACCACCTTGTCGGCAAGGACGAGGAAAAAAAGGTTCCCGACCGCGAGGACATGTATATTGACATTGGCGTCAGGTCAAAGAATGAGGCGAAAGAGCTCGTTTCCCTCGGTGACGCGGGCGTATTCGACGACAGCGTCCTTGAGTTCGGCGAAGGCTTTCTCAAGGCAAAGGCCATAGACGACAGGGTCGGCTGCGCCGCCATGATACAGCTCATGGAGGAGGAGCTCCCCTGTGACTGCACCTTCGCTTTTACGGCGCAGGAGGAGGTCGGCACCAGAGGCGCGCAGATTGTCGCTTCACGCGTCAAGCCCGACATCGCCATCATACTCGAGGGCACGACCGCCGCCGATCTGCCCGAGGTTCCCGAAGGCAAACGCATCTGCTCACTCGGCGGAGGAATCGTCATTCCCTTCATGGACAAGGGCGCGATTTACAGCCGCAAGCTTTATAAAACCGTTACCGAACTTGCCGACAAGAACGGCATGAAGTGGCAGACCAAAACCTACATCTCCGGCGGGACGGACGGGCGGGTCATTCAGCGCGGCGGAAACGGCGCCGAGACCATCGCTATCTCCGCCCCGATACGAAACATCCACTCTCCGGCGAGCCTAGCTAAAATCTCCGATTTTGAGGACATGCCGCGTCTCGCGTTGCTTCTGCTTGAGGCCATAGCGGATAATCAGTAAGATATTGAGGACAGATATAAAAATGGGTTTAAGAGATATTTCCCCCGCGGTGAAAGTGATGGCCGAGGAGGTTGAGTCCGGGCTCGCAGGCGTATTTGCGGATATCGACGGAATCGCCGGGAAGTGCACGCTGAAGGTCATGTCCGCTTTCCAGGATTTCCGCGTTTCGGAGGCCTGCTTTGCGGGTACGACCGGCTATGGCTACAACGACCTCGGCAGGGACACGCTGGATAGAATTTTTGCCCGTGTCTTCGGGGCTGAAAGTGCCCTCGTCCGCATAGGTTTCGTGAACGGCACCCACGCAATAGCCACGGCGCTCTTCGCGGTATGCCGGCCCGGCGAGACTCTTCTCTCCGTCACCGGCACCCCATATGATACTCTCCAGTGTACCATCGGAACTTCCGGCGGCGGCGACGGCTCGCTGAAATTCTATGGTGTCGATTATAGTCAGGTCGATTTGCTGCCCGACGGGGAGCCGGACATAGACGGCATAAAAAAAGCCGCCTCCAACCCCAAGGTCGGCGCGGTAGCCATTCAGCGCTCTCGCGGATATGGCAACAGACGGGCTTTCGGCGTCGATGACATAGAAAAGATCGTAAGAGCCGTGCGCGGGGTTAACGGAAAGGCAAATATACTCGTAGACAACTGCTACGGCGAATTCACCGAGGTGCTCGAGCCGTGCGACGTCGGTGCGGACCTCATTGCCGGCTCGTTAATAAAGAACCCCGGCGGCGGGCTTGCCCCGACAGGCGGCTATATTGCGGGCAGGGCGGCTCTCGTGGAACGTGCGGCCATACGCATGACCACCCCGGGCATCGGCGGTGAATGCGGAAGCACGCTCGGAAATAACCGGCTTCTTTATCAGGGCCTTTTTATGGCGCCGCATACGGTTGCTCAGGCTCTCAAGACCGCCGCGCTCTGCGCCGGCATGATGGAGAGGCTAGGCCTTAAAACCTCGCCTTCGGCCTCCGAGAAACGCCGCGACATCATTCAGATGATCGAATTCGGCACACCGGACAAACTGCTGAAGTTCTGCGCGGGCATACAGCACGGCTCCCCTGTCGACTCCTATGTCACGCCCGTCCCCTGGGCTATGCCCGGCTACGACGACGAGGTCGTGATGGCCGCCGGAGCTTTCGTTCAGGGCTCGTCCATCGAGCTCTCCTGCGACGGACCGATGCGTGAGCCCTATCTCGGCTACATGCAGGGCGGACTGACCTATGAGTCCGGCAGGCTCGGTGTCATGCTGGCCGTGGACGAGATGCTGAAATGACAGCTTAATTATGTAAACCGGAATAAAGCTTTCGGCAGAACAATATAAATGGCATAGGGGGGAATCCTTATGCCATTTAACAGAACCCGCAGACCCTTAATACTCCGCCGCGCCCCCTTACGGAGAGCGCCGCGCAGCAAATCCGAAAAAAAGTCCGTATTCTTTTCGATATTTGTTATAATAGCTCTGGGCATCTCCATCTATTTCATAGGAAATTTTTTGAAAAACGTCACAGGAAAGATGGCACTCTCGGACGCGACCGACATGGTCACCGCCGCTATTAATGACAAAATTAGTGATAAAATGAGCGAAGGACAATACACATACGATTATTTTGTGACACTTCAAAAGGACGAAAACGGAGATGTCACCGCTATTTCTGCCAACATGGCGCGCATCAACATGCTCTCGTCGGAGATCCTTCAGGAGGTAATCTCCGCGACGAACAGCGGCCTGCTCGACGAAAAAATCCCTATAGGCAACCTTCTCGGCTCGAACCTGCTCATCGGGCGGGGACCGAGGATACCGGTCAGAATTATTATGTCTACCAGTTCCTACGCGAATTTCAGGAACGAGCTTGAGGCTGCGGGAATCAACCAGGTGAAGCACCAGATCATTCTGGACGTAAGGGTACAGATCAACGTGCTGCTGCCCTGGGAGATACGCACCACCGAGGTCCACAGCGAGGTGCTTATCGCGGAGACGGTGCTCGTTGGCAAGGTACCCAGCACTTATTTTGACCTCAACAACAAATGAAACGGAGAAAAGTATGGACGTTCAGGACGCGCAGGCGGAACTAAAGGCCCTGCGGAGTGAGATTGAGCGGCACGCGAAAGCCTACTACGACCTCGACGCGCCGACAATATCCGATTTTGAATACGACGCGCTGGTACGTCGGCTTACCGCGCTTGAGGCGCTGTATCCTGAGCTTAAAACGCCGGACTCCCCGACTTCACGCGTCGGCGGAAGGGCCTCCGCGCAGTTTCCTCCCGTCCGACATACAGTGCCGCTTGAGAGTCTCAACGACGTGTTTTCCTATGAGGAACTTGACGCCTTTATCTCCCGCACGGACGAGTCGCTCGGAAAAAGCGCGACCTACTGCACCGAGCCCAAGATTGATGGGCTCTCGGTGGCTGTGGAATACGTGGACGGCAAAATGCTGCGCGCCGCGACGCGCGGCGACGGAGTCATCGGCGAGGATGTGACGGAGAACCTCCGCACGGTCCGCAGTCTCCCCCAGGAGCTGAAAAACGCGCCCCACAGGCTCATAATCCGCGGCGAAGCCTACATGTCGCGCAACACCTTTGCCGAACTGAACGCGGAACGCGAGATACGCGGCGAAAAGCTCTTCGCGAACCCGCGCAATGCCGCGGCGGGCTCTCTGCGCCAGCTTGACAGCAGGATTACAGCGTCTCGCAGGTTGGATATCATCGTTTTCAACGTCCAGTACGTCGAGGGCGCCGAATTCCGGACGCACGCCGAAACCCTTGACTATCTTAAGGCGCTTGGCTTTCCCGTCGTACCCTATAAGATATGCGCAAGCGCCGAAGAATGCAGGGGACAGGTTACGTGGATAGGAGAGAACCGTGATTCTCTTCCCTACGAGATAGACGGTGCCGTCATAAAAATCGATTCTCTCTCAGACAGGGCTTTTCTTGGCAGCACCTCGAAGGCCCCGCGCTGGGCGGCGGCCTACAAGTATCCACCCGAGAAAAGAGAGACCGTTGTCGAGGACATTTTCGTACAGGTAGGGCGCACAGGTGTCCTTACCCCAAAGGCTGTCGTAAGGCCCGTGCGCCTTGCCGGCACGACTGTTACGAATGCGACTCTCCACAATCAGGATAATATCGATAAGCTTGATATCCGTATCGGAGATACTGTTCTCATTCAAAAGGCCGGAGAGATTATCCCTGAGATACTCGAAGTCAACAAAAGTATGCGTCCCAAATGGGCTGTCCCCTTCAGGATGCCCGAGTTCTGCCCGGCCTGCGGAGCCCCAGTCGTCCGCGATGAGGACGCTTCGGCGACGCGATGCACAGGCGCCGAGTGTCCTGCCCAGCTTCTTAGGCACATAGCGCACTTCGCTTCGCGCGAGGCGATGGACATCGAGGGCCTCGGCATCTCGGTAACCGAGGCCCTCATAAACGAGAAGCTCATCTCATCCCCCGCCGATCTCTATTCGCTCGAGGTGAGCCGTGTTGCGGCCATAGACCGCATGGGGAAGAAGTCTGCCGAGAATTTGCTTGCGGCCATAGAGATGAGCAAGGAAAAGGGACTTTCGTGTCTGCTCTGCGCCTTCGGAATAAGGCAGGTCGGGCAGAAGGCCGCAAAGGTGCTCGCGATGCACTTTCTGAACCTCGACGAGCTTCTCTCCGCAACTGCCGAGGAGCTGACGGCCATACCCGACATCGGCCCGATAACCGCGTACTACCTTACGGATTGGCTCTCCTCCCCTCAGTCCCGCCACCAAATCGAGCTTCTGCGCGCGGCCGGCGTAAGCTTTGAAAGCAGGGAGTCGCGGCTTGACAACCGTTTCGCCGGTAAGACCTTTGTGTTGACCGGCACCCTTCCCTCCTACACGAGGGACGAGGCCGAGGCGCTCATTGAGAGCTTCGGAGGCAAGGCCTCCGGCTCGGTATCGAAAAAGACAAGCTATGTCCTTGCGGGCGAGGAGGCGGGCTCCAAGCTTGCGAAAGCGCAGAGTCTTGGCGTGCCCGTCATTGGCGAAGAAGAATTCAAAGAGATGATCAAGTGAAGGCGAGGAATATTTATGGGACAAAAGAAGCCTGAACTCTCATGGCGATGGATACTGCTGATTTCGCTTATTGCCCTTGTCTTTTACTTTGCCTTCGGTCTGCTTGACAACTATCTGCCGTTCTATTCCGTCGCGCACGGTGCCGTGTATTACGCGAGCGTTTTCTGCCTTGCCCTGATCAAAGGCAGCCTGACCTTCACCGCTGTTTCCGCCGCCTTCATTCCGTATCAGAACGGCGGAGCGAGGGAATATTTTCGGTGTGCTCTGACCCTTCTGCCTTTTATGACAGCGGGGACGCTTATCTGTCTCGGGCTCGAATATTTTCTGAGTCCGTGGGCTTTTGCGGCGCCGGTTTTCGAAACGCTTTTCCTGATGGGCGCTCTTTGGCTGTGGTATGATAAATACCCGCATTTCCGGCTCCGCAGAGACAGGAATGCGACTATCATCGTGCTCGTCATGCTGATTGTGAGCAACGCGCTTTCCTGCCTGACTTATGAGTTGCCGTCTTTTATGACTGTGGCTTCCGGCCCGCAGTTGGCTCGGCTTTCCGAATTTCTGGCCCTCTTTTCCGACATGCTGATCCTTAAAAAGCTCTGCTTTGCGAAAGCAGAGGCCGATATATTTGAATAGAAATACTTAGGAAACAGTGGTATAATACGAAATCATGAGAATCAAAGAATTTATGGCGGTCTCCGCCTGCAAGCTCACAATTAAATTGCTGCGTCGCATGGGGCGCGGCGGCACGGCGCTTCCCGGCAGAGTCGCGCTTAAGCTCTGTCCGGACATACTCTCCTATCTTGCTAAAAATGTCAAATGCGTCGTCATCACGCTATCTTGCTAAAAATGTCAAATGCGTCGTCATCACGGGAACTAACGGAAAAACGACCAGCGCCCGCATCGTTGAGGAAATCTTTCTGAGGTCCGGAGCTTCCTATTTTGCCAACCGCTCGGGCTCGAACCTCATTTATGGCATCACCGCTATTTTCGCGGAGAAAGCCTCGCTGTCAGGCGCTCCGAAATACGAATATGCGATCATAGAGTGCGACGAAGCCGCCTCAAAAGAGGTTTGCCGTCTAATTAGCCCGAAGGTCGTGCTCGTAACAAACGTCTTCCGCGACCAGCTCGACCGCTACGGCGAGGTCTCTCATACGCTCGAGAATATACTTACTGGCATCAGAAATTCGCCCGACGCGGCGGTCTGCCTCAACGCCGACTGTTCGCTGACGGCTTCCATCGCCTCCGAGGTGCCGAATCAAGTCATTTTTTACGGTGTGGACGTTCCAATCTACGCCGGACCAGTGAACGAGGTTTCGGACGCGCCGCACTGCATAAAATGCAAGCACGAGTACGAATACACCTACCGCACCTTCGGGCATCTGGGCGGCTTTTACTGCCCGGACTGCGGCTATAAGCGCCCCGAACCCCAGATATCCGTGACGGAGATAATTGAGGCGGGCGCGAGCTCTTCAACGGTCGGAGTCAGGGTTTTCGATGAGAGCGACACGCTGACGATAAATCTCCCAGGCGGCTACAATATCTACAACGCGATCGGCTCACTTGCAGTCTCCGAGGCTCTGGGCTTCGACCGTGGGAACGCAAAGGCGGCGATCTCCGACTTTCACTGTGGCTTCGGGCGCATGGAGGCGTTCGACCTCGGCGGACATACCGCGCGCATGATCCTCGTCAAAAACCCGGCGGGTTGCAATCAGGTGCTCAATTACCTCAGCGGACTTGCCGAAAAAACCGTCTTCGTCTGTTGCCTCAACGACAACACGGCTGACGGCAAGGACGTTTCGTGGATATGGGACGTGAACTTTGAGAAGCTCGCGGACATGGACGAACTCATTTCCGAAATATTCGTATCCGGCATACGCTCCGCCGACATGGCGCTACGGCTGAAATACGCGGGCATAGCCGAGGACAAGCTAAAGGTCATCGGAGACTACGGCGAGCTTATTGCCGCCATGTCCTCCCAGCCACTGCCGGTTGTTATCATGCCGACATACACCGCGATGATGGCGCTCCGCGCAAAGATGAGTTCCATATTCGGCGGCAAAGAGTTCTGGGAATAGGGGGTAAGGAAAATGAAACTCAACATCTGCCACCTCTACCCCGACGTTCTGAACCTCTACGGTGACACCGGCAACATAATCTGTATGCAAAAACGCCTCGAATGGCGCGGGATCGAGACCGAAGTGACGCGCCTGCCGATAGGCGCGAACGCTGATTTTACCCGCTTCGATTTATTTTTCATCGGCGGCGGGCAGGACTTTGAGCAGGAGGTGCTGCTCACCGACCTGCACGGCGGCAAGGACAGGGAGATTCTGGCCGCAGTAAAAGACGAAAAGGTCTTTCTCTGCATCTGCGGCGGCTACCAGATGATGGGGCAATATTACCTCACCCACACGGGAGAGCAATGCGACTACATCGGGGCCGTGAATCTGCACACGATCGGCGCAGACGTCCGGATGATCGGGAACTATCTGTTCCGATGCACAGACGAAAACGGCGGGCATACCGTCGTCGGCTTCGAAAACCACAGCGGGAAGACCTATCTGGGCGAGGGCGTCTCTCCTCTGGGCACGGTTCTCTCCGGATATGGCAACAATGGGGAGGATCACACCGAGGGCGCGCGCTTTAAGAACGTCTTCGGGGCTTACTGCCATGGTCCCATGCTTCCGAAGAATCCCGCTTTCACCGATATGCTGCTGGAGACGGCGCTCCGGCGGCGCTATCCCGGCGCTGCGCTCCCGCCGCTCGGCGACGGGCTTGAAAATGAAGCCCACTCATACATGGAAAACAGAATGAGCGCAAAATAAAATTTGGCATACAGGAGGAATTATCATGCAGGAAGTCTATGATTTTCTCAAAAACTGCGGCACCTATTACCTAGCGACCGTAGAGGACGGCCAACCCAGAGTCCGTCCCTTTGGAACTGTCGATATTTTCGAGGGGAGGCTCTATATCCAGACAGGCCGGGGCAAGAGTGTTGCGAAGCAGATGGCCGCCAATCCGAAGATCGAAATCTGCGGCATGTATCAGGACAAATGGATAAGGGTCGAGGCAACAGTCGTTGAGGACGACAGGGTCGAGCCGAAGCGCCACATGCTCGACAACTATCCCCAGCTCAAGAAGCTGTATTCGGCGGAGGACCCGAACACGGAGGTCCTGTATCTGAAGGACGCCACCGCCACGATCTCCTCGTTCACAACGCCGCCCAGGGTCATCCATTTTTAATTGCTTTGATAAAAAATCAGCTGTTTCGTTAATACGGAACGGCTGATTTTTTCCTGCCGCGCCAAGCCTTTCAGAGCGCTGGCAGGATTTACAGGTTGCCAATAGTAACAAAAGCGTTACAATGATGACATGGAGGTGACAACCATGAAAAACTTTAAGAAGAGAATTCTAGCGGCCGCTGTCGCGGTCATTATGGCCTCAGCCCTGACTGTGGGCGCGGCGGCCCAATCCTACACCTACGTATACGGCGGAAGCTGCTCCGGCAGTACGAACAGCAACGGTTCAGTCAGCGCGTCCTGTCCGTCCGGTACCGATCTCAACGCACTGCTCGGCAGTCTCTCATCGAAGATCTGCGGCACGCAGGCCAGCACAACGCCCGACTGTGTAAAATCAAACTCCGCATGCCAGTCATCCAACAGGACAGCCTGCGGCAAGACGGCGCAGGCGAGGTCCGCTCCCGTAAAACAGAGTACATGCCCCTCCTCCGCCAATTTGAGCGGCATTCTTGCCAGCCTCGGCACTAAGGCAAGCGCTTCAAAGAACTCCTGCGGCAGTACAAGCACGGCAGCTCCGAGTGTAACTGCCAGCGCGGCTCCGGGCGCAGTACCGAGCGCGACTCCGACTCCCACGGAGACGTCCGAAACCGTTAAAGCGGACAGTCTGGCCTTTGAGCAGCAGGTCGCTGCGCTTGTTAACCAACAGCGCGCGGCAAACGGGCTCTCCCCGCTCACGCTCAGCGCCGAACTTTCGGATGTTGCAAGGCTCAAGTCTCAGGACATGCACGACAACAAATACTTCGCGCATGACAGCCCAACCTATGGCTCGCCCTTCGATATGCTCTCCTCCTTCGGGATAAGCTACCGGGCGGCAGGCGAGAACATTGCGATAGGCTACGCGACTCCCGAAGCTGTTGTGAACGCCTGGATGAATTCTCCCGGCCACAGAGCTAACATACTGAATCCGTCCTACACACAGCTCGGCGTCGGCTATGTCGCCGACGGCAGCTACTGGACGCAGGAATTCATAGGTTAACCGAAAAAACGACCGTCAGGCTCAGATCCTGACGGTCGTTTTTTACATTGCGGATAAAGAGAACGCCTGACGGATTCAAAGGCCGGGCGCCGACTCAATTCTGTTCTTCAGCTCCATAATATTTCTTTCAATCTTAGCGATCACTTTTCTGAACGCCTCATCGGACTTTCCGGTCGGGTCTTCAATTCCCCAGTCCTCTCTGTACCGGCTCGGCAGGAAGGGGCAGGCGGCATTGCACCCCATCGTGATAACGATGTCAACTGGCGGAATATCGGAAAGAAGTTTCGGTCGCTGGGTCTCTTCCATATTTATCCCGTAAATCTCCCTGACAAGTCTTACTGCGTCCGGGTTTATTTCCGCCTTCAGCTCGGTTCCGGCCGAATAGCTTTCAAAAGCTTCGCCGGCAAAACGCTTTCCGAGCGCCTCGGCAATCTGCGAACGGCAGGAATTGTGAACACAGATGAAGGCAACCCTGGTTTTCATACTTTTCCCCTAATCCAGTAAATTTTTGAGTGTTTCGCCTTTGACTTCTTCGGGTCTCCATGGGACAAGGGCGAAACGTCCCTTTGTGTGGGCGGAAACCTTGTTAATCCATTCTATCTCATGGCCTGCTTTGGCGGATAAAAGCCGATTCGTCGTTCCGCTTCTGTATAGCGAGGAGTTTATGACCCACCAACCGACGGATATGCCGGCCCGGTTCAAATCCTCCTCGAGACGCAGGGCTTCGTACACGGGCGTCGCCTCCGCAAGAGCCGTGATAATAACCTCTGTCTCGGCCTTGTCGCGCAGCCGCGGCAGCAGTTTTTTCGCGGACTCCGGAATATCCCCCTTGGAACGCTCAATTTCATGGTTATAGCTTTGTGTGGACTCCAGTAAAAGAAGTGTATGCCCCGTAGGTGCTGTATCGATAACGACGATCTGGTCACCTGCTTTTTCCACGATTTCGGCAAAGGCGCGGAAAACGGCGATCTCCTGAGTGCAGGGCGAACGCAAATCCTCCTCAATATACGCGATATTCTCTTCGGACATGTTCTCCCTCGCTTTTGAAAGCACCTCCTCCCGATATTTCTCCAGTTCGGCCTTCTCGTCGATACGGCTCATCGTGACGCCGCTGTTCCCGTCGATCACATTCCTGAGGTGGGCTGCGGGGTCTGTCGTCGTCAGGTGGACTTTTTTGCCCTTTTCGGACAGTCCCAGCGCTATGGCGGCCGCGATTGTCGTCTTTCCAACGCCGCCTTTTCCCATTGTGAATATCACTTTTTTGTCCGAGGCAAACAGCTCTTCGACGATATCCCGCAGACGGGCTACTTCTTCGGTTTGCAGTTTCTCGCTGCTTGCGGAGCAGTCATCCTCTGAAAGCAGAGCCCTCACGTTTTCGATTCCGGTGACATTATAGGCTCTGAGCGGTATCATGAAAGTCGTCAGGCCCTTTAATATTTCCGGCAAGGCTGTCAGTGCGGAGCGCTGTTTTTTATACAGTCCCTCAGAAATGCTGTCGTCAAACGAGGGCAAGACGCCGTTGACGATAAGCCTCTGATTTTTGATTCCGAGTTCGGAGAGCTCTTTGGCGGCCCTTTCCGCTTCCTTCAGCGGTGCCGTCTCGGGGCGGGAGACGAGAATAAGCGTCGTGATGCTCCCATCGGCTAAGGTCCTGACGGCCTCCTTATAGGTGTCCTTTCTCTCCTCAAGACCGGACAACTGCCCCAGGCAGGAGGCTCCGTGCGTACTCTCGCTGATGAAATTGCTCCATGCGGAGGGGAGCTGCAGCATCCTGAGCGTGTGGCCGGTGGGCGCCGTATCGAAGATGATGTGGTCGTATCCGGCCTGTGCTTTTTTGTCGGTAATAAAGTCCGTAAACTCGTTGAACGCCGCTATCTCGACCGTACATGAGCCGGAAAGCTGTTCTTCCATGCTGCCGATCACGGTATCCGGCAGCTTTCCACGGTATGGGGCGATTACACTTTCCCTGTATTCCTCCGCCGCTTTGATCGGATCGAGGTTCACCACCGTCAGATCCGGTACCTCTTTGATCTTCACGCCCTTATTGTCAAGCTCGGTGTTAAAGACGTCCTGAAGGTTCGACGCCGGGTCCGTACTGATTAAAAGTACCTTTTTACCGCTGTCGCACAGAGATACCGCCGTCGCGCAGGCGGCCGAGGTCTTGCCGACGCCGCCCTTTCCGGTGAAGAACAGATACTTTGTCAGCCCCGTCATCCTTGGATTAAATATTTCCATCGACCTACTCCTTCGGCTCAGCATTTGCCGCCGCAGCAGCAGCCGCCGGAACCCGCCCTGCGTACTTTGACCTTGGTTGCAGTCCCTTCTTTTTCCCCGATAAGACCTGCGGGCAGTTCCAGAAACGTCCTGAACTCGTCGTTTGTCGGATATCTCTTTGTAAGGACGATCTCTCCGTCCACGACTGTCACGGGCAGATTTTCAAGATTTTCAGAGATGAGAGCGTTTATCTCCCGATTTTTGACGAACTCCTGCGGCGCGCCTGTCAGGTTATAGCGTTCGACCTTCACACCGTTCTTCTCAAGCTTTGAAAGCACGGTCGAGATTCTCAGCAGCTCCGGATCCGCGCTCACGCCGCAGAGGCCTGTCGAACAGCACATTGCCGGTTCGTAAATAGTCATTTTTTTCATATCAATACTCCTTTTCCTTTACTTATTTGCCTTCGCCGTTGTTCCTGCAAATGCAGTTTTCAGACGGCTCAGTGATCTCCCATAGAAATTGCCTGGTCTTTTCGACAGTATTCGTGTCGAGCGAATAATACGTCCACTTGCCCTCTTCCCTCCCCCTGACAAGCCCACAACCGCACAGCAGCTTCATATGGTGCGAGAGCGTCGACTGCGACATCTCGAATTTCTCGAGTATTTTACAGGCGCAGAGCTCACCGCAGGAGAGCATATCGATGATCATCGCGCGCTTTGGGTCGCCGAGCGCCTTGAATATGACTGAGCTTTCCTTATACCTGTCTTCCATCCCGGTCCTCCTTTGCCAAATTGGCTCTCTGCCTATTATATGGAGAGTATCATATTTAAATTCATCGATTTGACTATTAGCATTATATGCGTCAAATCGATAAACGTCAATATGTTATCGGTATTTTTCTGTATTTTTTGCGTTTGGTCGGTTTCGGACGCCGGCATTTACTCTAAACGCCATAACGGTTACCGGCAGCTAAGTTACCGCCGTGACGACCAGCAGCACAAACGCGTTGCGCCCGGGTTTTCTTTTTCATTGACTAATCGGTCCTATAAATACATAATGTAATTACGACGACTTTTTTAACGGAGGACATGATAGACATGATTACGGACGATCTTATCGGGAAGGCTTTGCGAATTGCGACCGGCAGAAAAATTAAAGATACCAGGGCGGGACTCGGATATACCTGCGTACTGCTTGACAACGGGGCCTGCGGGCTTGCCTATACTTTCAGAAACGAGTTGGGGGACGGCTGCGGCGTTCTCCCCGAGGCCGGAAATCTCATTGGCGCTGACGCGGCGGAGCTTATCCCATGGCTGAAGGATAAGAACCTTCTCAAAGCCTCCATTGGCATGGCAGCCGTCAATTCCGCAATAAATGTCGCGGCTAAAAAATGGGATTCGGGCAACGTGTTGACCGAGCTGAGGATAGATAAGGGCGACACCTTCGGAATGGTCGGAAATTTTGGGCCAATACTTTCGAGGGTGCAAAGCATGACAGATAAAATCTATGTTTTTGAGCAGCATATCCCCAAAAACAGCGGCTTTTATCCGGAGGAGGCCATACCCCGCTATCTGCCGGACTGTGACGTTATCGTTATCACGGCGACAAGCATAATAAACCATACTGCCGATGGTGTCATAGGCTGCTGTGGCAGGGCAAGGGAGATCTGCGTCGTCGGCCCGTCCACGCCGCTCTGTCCCGAGGTCATGGGCAGATACGGGATAACGCTTCTGGCAGGAAGCATTGTGAATGACCCGGAAAAGCTCTTGCGTATAGTCAGCCAGGGAGGCGGAACAATGAACATGAAGCCTGCGACCGAGCAGGTGCTCCTGAGGATATAGGCCCGACAGAGGGCGCGAAGGGACGTTTCCGCTTTCCCGCAGGAGCCGGCAGTGGACCCGGACAACAAAAAGAAGTTGCCTTCATAATATATGGCAGTAAGTTTTTGGAGGTATGCCGATGTCTGGGTGCAATAATACCCGCATGAGATATGCTTTTTCGCCCAAAAAGGAGCAATTATCGGATACAATGCGCATGCTTTGGACAGAGCATGTGTTATGGACAAGGGCATTCATTGTCAGCACAGTATTTAATCTTAGCGATTTGAGCGCGGTAACAAACCGGCTGCTGCGCAACCCATCCGATTTCGCCGACACGTTAACGCCCTACTACGGAAGAAGCAGCGCGGTAAAGTTCGCAGACCTTCTCAAAGAGCATCTGCTTATTGCCGCGCAGCTTGTAAACGCCGCGAAAAACGGGGATCTTGCCGCCGCAGATGTACAGCGGCGAAAGTGGTACGCAAATGCCGACGATATAGCCGCCTTCCTGGCGGGTATTAATCCCTACTGGAGCGGAGACATCTGGCGGTCGCTACTGTATGACCACTTAAAAATGACCGAAAATGAAGCCGTGCAGATTATTAAAGGGCAATATGAACCGAGCATTGCCCAATTTGATGATATTCAAAAAGAGGCTCTCGTGATGGCGGATTATATGACCGAAGGAATAATAAAACAGATGCAAGCTTAAATCTGTCCGCTCACGGGCGGATAATAATGGGAAAAGAGACCCGAAATCGCAGTATTTTCTGCGCTTCCGGGCCTCTTTCATTTTGTGTAAAGACGATAATTTTGATACAACGATAAACGGGTGCGGGCATGGCGATTTGGCAAACCCCTAATTTGGAGCGGGTGAGGGGAATCGGACCCCCGTATTCAGCTTGGGAAGCTGATGTTCTGCCACTGAACTACACCCGCAAAATCACTGTGTTTGCTATTTTACCACCTCGCGGCAAGATATGCAAGAGCTTTTTTGCGGCTTCCGACCGTCTTTAAAATACCGCCTGCTTTGCGCTATTTTTGCAAATTTCGCTCATATGTGGTAATATAATATTCATCGTAAGCTTCGGGAACGGAGGGGCAATATGGCGGAATTGTCGAGCGATATCAGATATCTAAAGGGTATAGGGGCACAGCGGGCCGCGGCGCTGGGTAGGCTCGGCATAGTCACGCTGCGCGACCTTATCTGCTTTTTCCCGCGTACCTACGAGGACAGGACGAAAACGTCGCCCATCGCGGCTCTCGGTCCGGGTGAGAATGCCTGTGTCCGCGCAATCGTCGCGACAGAGCCGACACTCAGCCGCGTCCGGCGCGGCATGGAGCTGGTGAAATTCCGCATCGCGGACGACAGCGGCTCCGCCGACGTTACATACTTCAACCAGAGCTATATAAGGCAGCAGCTTAAAAAGGGCGAAGCTTACGTATTTTGCGGCCGTGTCACGCTCGAGGGAACGAAGCGCTCCATGATCAACCCTCTCTTCGAGCCGGAGGACGCGCCAAAAATGCTTACAGGGCGCATAGTGCCGGTCTACCGGCTCACGGCGGGGGTTTCACAGAAAGTCCTCCTGGTCGCGATGCGCCGCGGGCTCGACGAGTGCTCTGAAAAGCTGCCCGACGCGCTGCCCGACGCGGTAGCGGAACAGGCACAGCTTTGCCGTGTGCCCTACGCCTTCGAAAACATACATTTCCCCGCCGATTACGGCGCTCTTGAGCTCTCGCGCCGAAGGCTGATTTTCGAGGAGCTTTTCGTTCTCTCCTGTGCTCTCACGAGAATGAAGAACACAGGCTCGAAAAAGAGCGGCGTCATCGTCTCGACGCCGAGGTTCGAAAGGTTTTTCTCCTCCCTCCCCTTCGTCGTGACAAACGCCCAGAAGCGCGCGATAGCGGACTGCGCCCGGGACATGTGTTCCGGCATCGCGATGAACAGGCTCGTTCAGGGCGACGTCGGCAGCGGAAAGACTCTTGTTGCCGCCGCCTGCGTCTGGTGCGCGCACGAGGGCGGGCTGCAGTCGGCCTTCATGGCACCGACCGAGATCCTTGCAAACCAGCACTTCAAGACCTTTACGGAGTTGCTCTCCCCCTTTGACATTAAGGTCGTAAAACTCACTGGCTCGATGACCCCGAGACAAAAACGCGAAGCGGTCGAATCGATCAAGTGCGGCGAGGCGGGCCTCGTAGTCGGCACCCACGCGCTTATCGGCGACAGCGTGGAGTTTGACAAACTCGCCCTCGTCATAACCGACGAGCAACATCGTTTTGGCGTAAACCAGCGCGCGGCGCTCATAGCCAAGGGTGAGAGTCCGCATACGCTCGTCATGTCCGCTACTCCGATTCCCCGCACGCTCGCGCTCCTTATTTACGGCGATCTGGATGTCTCCGTTATCGACGAACTTCCGCCCGGCAGGCAGAAGGTCGACACCTTCACAGTCGGCGAGGACATGCGCGAGAGGATAAACAGCTTCATGCAAAAACAGGTTGCGGAGGGCAGGCAAGTCTTTGTCGTCTGCCCAACGATAGAAGAGGACGAGGAGCGCCCGCAGAATCTCAAAAGCGCGAAGGAATATGCCGAAGAGCTTCAGACAAAGGTATTTCCCGAGCTCCGTGTCGGCTGCATACACGGAAAGATGAAGAGCGCGGAAAAGGATAGGATTATGCAGGCCTTTGTGGACAACCGGCTAGACATACTTGTCTCAACAACCGTTATCGAGGTCGGCGTAGACGTCCCCAACGCTTCACTGATGGTGGTGGAGAACGCCGAGCGCTTCGGTTTAAGCCAGCTGCACCAGCTGCGCGGGCGCGTCGGACGCGGCACAAATAAAAGCTACTGCGTTTTGTTTTCAAGCGCCGACAACGAAGTCTCGAAGGCCCGCCTCAAGGTCATGGAGCAGACAAACGACGGCTTCAAGATTTCCGAGGAGGACCTAAAACTGCGCGGTCCCGGTGACTTCTTCGGTTCGCGCCAGCACGGACTGCCGGAGATGCATATCGCCGACCTCTGTACCGACGTCCGGGTCCTCAAAGACGCGCAGGAGGCTGCCGCAGAGCTCTTAAGATCCGATCCCGAGCTCAGAAAGCCAGAAAACGAGAGGCTCCGGCGCCGCATCGACGAGCTTTTTGCCGTGAATAACGGCGTTTTAAACTGACATAACAATTATAAATTTTGTCCCCCTTTGCCGCATATAGTTATACGGTAAAGGGGGGCAAGCCATTTGATATCCAAAAAACTGATGCGCGACACGGCCTTTCTGACCTGCTCCTCCCTCATCATGCGCGGAATCGCGCTTATTTTCCAGATGTGGCTCGTAAGGCGCATCGGCGCTGTCGGCGTCGGACTCTACGGGCTCGTCGGGTCTGTCGGTTTTCTCGCGGCGACGGTCGCAATCTCCGGCATACGCTTTGCCTCGACCCGCCTTATCTCCGAGGAGCTTGGCCTGCAGCGCGAGGGCGGTGTCGGCAGAGCGATGCGGCTCTGCTTCGGTTATAGTCTTTTCTTCGGACTCGCCTCCGCCGCGGTACTCTACTTCTGTGCCGAGCCCCTGGGCTTTCTCTGGATTGGCGACGGCAGGACCGTTCTCTCACTCCGCATACTGTCGCTGAGCCTGCCCTTCATCTCCCTCTCCTCCGTCATCTACGGCTATTTCACCGCAAGCGGGCGGAATTACAAAGCCGCCACGGTGCAGATCATAGAGCAGCTCATACGCATTGGCCTTGTGATGCTTTTCCTCGGCGTCGCGCCCTCCGGCAGGCTGGAGACCTGCTGTGCGGCCGTGACGGGCGGGAGCAGCGCCGCCGAAGTCTGTTCCTTTTCCCTTATGTTGACGCTCTTTTTCTTCGACCGGCGGAAATACGGAAAAAGAGGCGAAGCTTCACCTCGTCTGCCCGCCAGAATGCTCAGCATAGCCGTTCCTCTGGCACTCTCGGCCTATGCGCGCAGCTCTCTGTCGACTCTCGAACAACTTCTCGTCCCGCACGGTCTCAAAAAAGCGGGACTCAGCTCAAACAGCGCGCTTGCGGGCTATGGCACGATACAGGGCATGGCTTTCCCGATTATCTTTTTTCCCTCCTGCATCATGACGGCTCTCGCCGAGCTTATCGTTCCGGAACTCACGGCTGCTCAGGTCGCCGGAAAAAAGGAGGAAATTTCAAAAACGGTCAGCGAGCTTTTGAGAAAAGCTCTCCTGTTCTCCCTGCTCGTTTCCTTACTCCTCTTCATACTTTCGGAAACGCTCGGGAAAGCCGTATACCGCAGTGAACAGGCGGGCTGCTACATAAGGATATTCGCCTTCCTTGTACCAGCCATGTACATGGACATGGTGACCGACGGTTGCCTAAAGGGTCTTGGCCAGCAGGTCTGGTCCATGGGCATCAATATTTTGGAGGCTCTCTGCGGCGTTGTGCTCGTTTGGTTGCTCCTGCCGAAATTTGCGCTTACGGGCTACATAGCCATCATTTTCTTTGAGGAGATATTCAACTTCTCGCTCAGCATCTCGCGTCTCGGCCGCATAACAAGAATAGAGATATTTCCCAAGCGCAAAAAAATAGGATGCCGCGGACAGTGATTTTCCCCCCACGACCGCGGCATTTTGTACGCTTCGAATAATTAAGCGCATAAATACAGCCCGCATACGGCGTATTTTCGGCCATAAGCGGGCTTTTCGCTTCCATTCTTTATTGTTCTTCCGAACTTCCGCCGAAATCTTTCCCGCCGCAAGGCCTTCCGTATACCACGACCTCGTTGTGCCGTATCTTGGCCTCGTAAAGGGACTTGTCGGCGTTCTCTATCAGTTTTTCAGCCGGTTGCTCATCCGAGGGCTGGGCGGAATATACGCCCAGACTTATCGTCACAAATCCGGATATGCAGGAATAGGCGTGCGGGATTCTCAGTTCCTCGACACGCTTTCTCATCAGCTCGGCAAGCTCCCACGCGCTATTTGAGTCCGTACAGGGAAGTATAACGGCGAACTCCTCTCCGCCATATCTAGCGACAAGATCGCTCCCACGCTTCGCGCATGATGAGAGCGTCTCCGCCACCCGCCGTATGCAGTTGTCCCCGGCCAGATGTCCGTAATGGTCATTGAAGGCTTTGAAGTAATCTATGTCCACCATGATGAGGGAAAGCGTAATAAACTGGCGTCTACACCTGTCCCACTCCAGACTTATGGTCCTGTCAAACATCGAGCGGTTGGAAACGCCGGTCAGGCCGTCCGTCAGCGACAGCAGCTCCAGCTTTTTATTTGCCTCGCGCAGTTCTTCGTTTGTTTTCTCAAGCTCGGCGCTCTTTTCTTCAATGAGCTTTGTGTCGTTGAAGGACATCGCATGGCCGTTGAAGCGCATATAGGAAACCACCCAGGATATCGCGACAAAAGCGGTGCTGTTGACAATGTCCCCGAACGGCAGTCCCCCGGGGCGATGCAAACAAATCAAGGCTGCGAGAAAGGCAGTGTGAATTGGCAGATATATTAGCAGCATGTCAAGCGCCCTGAAGAGAGGCACAACCGCTATACATATCGCCGCAATATTGTACACCATTATTTCGCCGGAACCGAGCTGGTCCAGGAGCGATATTCCCCCGCACCAGAGCAGTATGAATCCGGTAAAAAAAATGCCCGTTATCTGTATTTTCTTTCCGTTCTCCCGCAGTTTCTTCTCAAGCCCGAGAAAGATCAGGTAATAGAAGGACATCGCCAGAATCATCAGAATATACATCAGGCAATAATAGAGCTCGTTTCTTTCCAGAAAATCACCTTTTCGCACAAATAGGGTGACGAGCATTATCATGAGTTCAATTACAATGAACGCAAGCGAGGTAATCTTTGCCCTGGCAATATTGACTCTGCTGATGCTGTCTGCGAACTCCTTCCGGTAACTGTCGGAAATAAATCTTGCCGGCATAAGGTTCCTTTTTATCAAAACTTTATTTATTAACATCATTTACACTTCATTTCGGCGCCCAAATCAAGATTGATCAAACCCGGTATAGCCGTCCCCTCGCTAATCATTATTCTCTCTGTCAGTGGTTTCGAAACGAAAATAGAAAAAAAAAGTCATTATATCAATAAAACGAAGCCAAAGGGCCTGTCCGAAAGCTTGGAACTGGTCCCTCAGTTCGGCTGCGGTATCTCAAACGGCCGAGGATTCAAGGGTGACATCGTACACCACAAAGGTACCTTTCCCCCGCTTTTTAGCCTGATAAAGGGCGCTGTCGACCTGTTTGTAGGCCTCCGAAAAGCTGCCCGTATTTTTATCTGTAACGGTTATGCCGATACTCACAGACACGAAAAACCGTCTGCCGATGTATTCGACGGCCGTGCTAAGAAGACGCCTGTTTATTTCCGAGGCCCTTTCCATTGCAGGAGCCGGATCCGCGGCATCCTTGATATAAAGCATGAATTCGTCGCCGCCGATGCGTCCGATCACATCGCATTTTCTGAACGTGTCTCTGAGCAGTTCGGCAATAAGCTTCAGAACATGATCCCCAGCCTCGTGGCCATACCGGTCGTTAATTTCCTTGAAATCGTCAATATCGAGCAAAAGCACCGTTCCGCTTTCCTTACCAATTTTTGCGCTGATAATTGTCTCTGTCGTCAGCTTGTTATACAGGCCGGTGAAGAGGTCAATCTGGGCGCTGCGCTTCAGATTCTGTCTTTCAAGAACCTCGTTTTGGATGTCGAAAGCGTAGCCGAAAACATGAACATCGCCGCTCTCCGCGTCTTTGAACATACGCACCATGGAGCGCACCCAGCGGAATGAACCTTCTTTCTCCCTGCGCCTGTACTCAAAGGGCGCCGGCTCAATACCCAGCTCGAAACTCCTGAGAAGCGCCTGCCGCTCCACGGCTTTGAAGCAGCTCACGTAATCCTGCTCGTAGATTTTTCCTCCTGCAAATTTGAACCAGGCGTCATAGCTGTTATGGAGGTAATCAAGTTTTTCTCCGTACACCTCAAGCCCTTTGATGATTTTGTCCTGAGTCAGGTTCGCGTGCGCCACATAGACGGCGTCGCGAGTGATGGCGCTCTGGAGTTCGATTTGATTGACGAGTTCCTTCGAGAGGTTTTTATGCTTTTCGCAGGTCCTGGCTAGCACGAACGAGTAATTCAACAGGTAGAAAAAGCTAAGAAGAAGCAGGAAACAGAAGGTCAGGTGGAAAAAAACAATATCCTGCGAGCTGCCGTTCATGGAAAGGTACCCCGCGCACAGAAAAACAAAAACGACGCACAGAGATGACCAGATCAAAATATACCGCGCCTGTGCCCGGTTATTTAAAGCCCGGCGCATATCCTCAATATTATAAAAGTGAAGGAATATCTCAAGTATAAAAAACGCGGTCAGTCCCGAAATCGTAAGGACGGTGAGATACAGGTCCCGGTCGCTCATTACGCCCAGAATCGTTTTGTTCACCGCAAGCGCCAAGGCGGAAATCACTATTTCTCTGAAACACATGATGTTCATAACCACCGCCGCGGTAACAGACAGCAATTCCGCCGCCGTTCTCCGAAACAGTATGCCCAGCTCTAAAAATATCGCGGCGGTCAGAATCGCATAGTTCAAGCTCAAGGGCAGGCTCAGCGCCAGCGCAATCCCCAGTGCCGAGTTCAGCATCGCAATAATCAGCCCGAAAAATCTCCCGTAGTGTTTTTCTGAAAGAATTCCATCCAGAAGAACAAAGCACTTAAAGCTCAGAAGGGAGAATGCCGTGAAGTTCGCCAGAATCAAAGCGAAAAATTTCACTGCGCAACATCCTTACATAAACATATAAATTCGAAACTGATAAGCCCCGGTTTTGCGTTTAATTTGAGGCGCGATTCCCTACAAATGAAATTTTAATATTATATTCCACAAAATTTTCCATTACCAGAATTATATCTCTATGTAAATTTGATGTCAACATTTTTAAATGCCGTTAACAGGTCCGGTGTCAGACAGAAAAAGCGCAAAAGCATAACGAACGGCGCATCCGCTCATCAATCAGAATTCTGATAAACAAGCGCCGCGCCGTTCACTTTCCGTGTCCCGGTATCTGCCGCCGCAAACAGGCCATATTGGCTGATTCATTAATCGCAATCGGCTAAGTTGCTGCGGTGCAGCCGGTTAAAAATCCGGGCAGAGAAGCTCATTCCACCGTGACGCTCTTCGCGAGGTTCCTCGGCTTGTCGATATCGCAGCCGCGGTAGAGCGCGACATAATAGGCGAAAAGCTGGAGAGGGATTACGGCGAGGGACGGGAGCAGGACCTCGTGGGTATCGGGTATCGTGATTATCTCGTCAATCGCCGTTGCCACCTTCTCCCTCAGGCTCTCGGTAGTCAGGCCCATGACATGGGCTCCGCGCGCCTTTACCTCGAGCGCGTTGCTGAGCGTCTTTTCAACGAGCCGCCTGTATGTCGCAACGGCAATAACAAGGGTATCGTCGACAACGAGTGAAATGGTTCCGTGCTTCAATTCGCCCGCCGCGTAGGCCTCGGAGTGGATATAGGAGATTTCCTTGAGCTTCAGCGAGCCCTCGAGGGAGAGCGCGTAGTCAATGTTGCGGCCTATGAAGAACAGATCCTCGTTGTTGAAGTGCTGGTATGCGAGATACTGTATATTTGCCTTGTCCGCCAGAATCTTTCTCATATTGTCCGGAACGGCTTTCAGCTCGGAGAGAATAACGCGGTATGTGCTCTCGTCCAGCGTCCCGCGGCAGTCGGCTATGTACAGGGCCACGAGCACCGTGACTGCGAGCTGGGTGCTGTAGGCCTTCGTCGTCGCGACCGCTATCTCCGGGCCGGCCTTTGTGTGTATGACCCTGTCGGCGCTTTTGGCGATTGAGCTGCCCTCGACATTGACGATGGCGAGGGTAAGCGCTCCGAGACGCTTGGCCTCGTTCTGAGCCTCCAGCGTGTCCGCCGTCTCGCCCGACTGACTGATACAGATGACAAGCGTGTTTTTGTCTACGATTGGGTCGCAGTAGCGGAATTCCGAGGCCAGCACAACCTCGACCGGTATGCGTGCGAGTTTCTCGATGTTGTACTTGGCGATAACGCCGACATGGGACGAAGAGCCACAGGCGATGATGATGATCCGGCTGAGCGCTTTCACGTAGTCCCTGTCAAGCACAGAGGAGAGGTCGATCCTGTCTTCCGTAATATACGGAGCGATCGTGCGCTCGACCGCCTGGGGCTGTTCCATTATCTCCTTGAACATATAGTGCTCGTAGCCGCCTTTATCGGCAGCGGAGATGTCCCAGTCTATCGTGGCTTTTTTCTTCTGTATTTCGTCGAGGAAAGGGGTGTAGAACTTGATTCCGTCGGGGCGGACTACCGCGATCTCGTCGTCTTCGAGGTAGGAGACGGTCTTCGTGTACTTCACAACCGCCATGACATCTGAGGCAAAGAAGTTACCTTTTTCGCTGTAGGCCACGATCAGAGGCGCATGGCTCTTGACGCCGACTATCGTGTCCGGTTCGTCTGCGCAGATCACGCCAAGCGCGTAGCTGCCCTCGAGCTCTCTGACGGCGCGGGCCACGGCTTCGAGTATGTTGCCCTTATAATAGTAATCGATCAGCTGGGCCGCGACCTCGGTGTCTGTCTCGGACTTAAAAACTCTTCCGCGATTGATAAGCATTTCCTTCAGCGGTGCAAAATTCTCGATGATGCCGTTGTGTACCAACGCAATGCGCCCGTTCTCACTGACATGCGGGTGTGCGTTGGCGTCCGAGGGTTTGCCGTGTGTCGCCCATCTCGTATGGCCTATCCCAACACAACCCGGAGCTGCCCTGCCGTCGTCGCTCTTCTCGCGGAGCACCGCAAGCCGACCCATGCTCTTGATCACGTTTATCTTTTCCCCGTCGTTTATCGCTATGCCGGCGGAGTCATATCCTCTGTATTCCAGTCTTTCGAGGCCTTCGAGCAATATCGGCGCAGCCTGCTGCGTCCCTGTAAATCCCACTATTCCGCACATAAAGTCTCCTCCTGTCTCGGTGCAAATTCGCCGCTGAAATTGATTCTGTTGTTCTGTGCATTTATAAAACAGCCTTAAGTCTCTCGACCGCCTGCTTCGTAGATTCCGCATCGCCGAAGCCGGTCAAGCGTATGAAGCCCTCGCCCTCCGGCCCGAAGCCCGCTCCTGGCGTAACGGCAACGCCTGCCTCTCTGAGCGCTCTGTCGAAGAAGCCCCAGGAGTCGGCGCCGTCCGGAGTTTTGACCCAGATATACGGGGCGTTCACGCCACCAAAGACGCTCAGGCCCGCGCTCTGCAGCCCCGTCCTGATGACGCGGGCGTTATTCATATAATAGGCGATTGTCTCCTTAGCCTCTCGATAGCCCTGTGCGGTGTAAACCGCCTCCGCCGCACGCTGTACGACATAGGGCACGCCGTTAAACTTGGTGCACTGACGGCGGTACCAGAGCTTGTTGAGCGAGACCCCGCCGAACTTGAGGGCCTCGGGCACGACAGTATACGCGCAACGCGTGCCAGTAAAGCCCGCCGTCTTTGAAAAACTGCGAAACTCGATCGCGCACTCCCTCGCGCCTTCTATCTCATAGATAGAGTGGGGAATGCCCTCCTCGGATATGTAGGCCTCGTAGGCCGAATCGTAGAGGATCACGGCGCCGTTTTTCAGGGCATAATCAACCCAAAGCTTGAGCTGATGCCTGTTCGCGGCGGAACCAGTGGGGTTGTTGGGAAAACAGAGATAGATGATATCCGGCGTCCTGACAGGGAGCTCGGGCATGAAGCCGTTTCTTTCGTTACAGGGCATATACAGGATATCTGTCCAGCGGACCCCGTCGTATTCGCCCGCTCTGCCGGCCATTGCGTTCGTGTCGACATACACCGGATAAACCGGGTCGCAGACCGCGACGACATTATCGGTGCCGAAAATATCACCTATGTTGCCGCAGTCGCTCTTGGCTCCGTCGCTGATAAAGATCTCATCCGCGGAGAGCTCGACGCCGAGGGGCTGAAAGGCCTTATCCCTTATTGCTTCGCGCAGGAAAGCGTAGCCCTGCTCCGGACCGTAGCCCCGGAAGCCTTCAAGCGTCGCCATCTCGTCCACCGCGCGGTGCATCGCCGCAATTACCGTGGGCGGCAGCGGGCGCGTTGCGTCGCCTATGCTCAGGGGGATGACGTTTTTCTCCGGGTTCTCGGCCCGAAAGGCGGCAACGCGTTTGCCGATCTCCGAAAAAAGGTAATTGCCGGGAAGCTTCAGAAAATTTTCGTTTACAGTAAGCATAAATTATGGCCATTCCTTTCGCAGTGCTCAGTCACAAAACGGCCATGAAAAGAGACGGCCATAATGTGTATAGTTTGCGGTTGCCCGCCTCCTGATGGGCGGACAAAACGCGGTTCAGTCTAACCGATTTTAATCTTTCAGACATTACCCCCCTTGCGATCAATCTCCGATATACAGTTCTCCGTCGAACACCGTCACGGCGGGGCCTGTCATATAGAGCCTGTTGTTTTCCCTGTCCCATTCTATGATAAGTTCTCCGCCCTTTAGACGGACGGTCGCGCGGTTATCGGTGTGACCGCAGAGCACGGCCGCTGCGAAGCAGGCCGTTGCCCCGGTTCCACAGGCCATCGTTTCGCCGGTTCCACGCTCCCAGACACGCATCTTCAGCGTTTTCCTGTCGATAACCTGGACGAATTCGGTGTTCACACGCTCCGGAAAAAGCGGATGGTTCTCAAATTTTGGCCCAAGCGCACAAAGATCCAATTTGTCGACGTCGTCGACGAAGACAACCGCGTGCGGATTTCCGACCGAGAGCGCGGTTACGAAATATTCGTCCTCGCCGACGATAACGGAGCGGTTTATGAAGTTTTTTCCGTGCTCCGCTATCGGGATATACTGCGGTCTCAGCTCCGGTGCGCCCATATCGACGCGGACGCTCGTGACCTTCCCGTCCTCAACGTTCAGGTCAAGCGTTTTAACACTGCCTCCGCTCTCCACGGTCAGGCGCCGCTTATCGGTCATCCCTCTCTCAAAGACATATTTCCCGACACAGCGTATCCCGTTACCGCACATCGCCGCTGAGCTCCCGTCAGCGTTGTACATATCCATCCAAAAATCGGCCGCAGATGAGGGGCAGATGCAGATCAGACCGTCGCTGCCGACGCCGAAATTTCTGTCCGAAACGAGCCTTGCTAGCGCCGGTCTGTCCCCCACCGTCTCTTCGAAGCAGTTGACGTAGACATAGTCGTTGCCGCAGCCCTGCATTTTGGTAAATTTCAAGCTCGATACCTCCGCGCAAATTTATAATTTTCGAAATTGGTTCAATAAATATATAATGCTCCTCAGCCAGCAGCTTCGCAGCATTATTCTATAAGTATTCGATTTTAGTTTTTCTTTCCGTCCATCAGCTTCGAAAGCTCCTCGAAGAAGGTGTTGACATCCTTGAACTGCCTGTAGACGGAGGCAAAACGCACGTAAGCGACCTCGTCCACATCCTTCAGGCGGGTCATGACCATCTCGCCTATCTCAGAGGTCGGAACCTCGCGCTCGAGTTTGTTCTGGAGTTCCTGCTCAACGTCGTCGACTATGTTTTCAAGCGCCTGCAGCGGAACCGGGCGCTTCTCGCAGGCTCTCAGCATCCCGTTCATGACCTTGATTCTGTCAAAGGTCTGGCGGCTGCCGTCGCGCTTCACTACGACAAGCGGAAGACGTTCCATTATCTCATAGGTGGTAAATCTCTTCTGGCAGGCAAGACATTCCCTGCGGCGGCGTATTGTGGCCCCTTCCTCTGCGGGACGCGAATCGATCACTTTGCTCTCTGCATAACCACAAAACGGACATCTCATGACAGTACTCCTCAAAATCAGATTTTTTATCATTCTGCTCGAAGCGTAAATTTATTTATTTTTTCATTCTATCATACTTTTTTACTTCGCGCTACTTTTTTTGTATCCACGAAATAATAATTTACACTTTCTTTACTACATATAGTCATTCCGACTGAGAATCACCTGTCATCCCTTGCTCCGACGTGCAAAGCTCCATAAACTCTTCCCGGGTCATGAGCGCGTTGAGCACTTCCAACAGCGAGTTGGGCGAAAGTCTCTCCGGCAGCCTCAGCTTAACAAGCAGTTCCCTCCTTTTTTCGGTGCTGCCCGCGCGTCCGCTCAGGCCAAGCCCGTAGAGGTCCGCCTTCGTTATTGGCTCACCCCGATTCATGCTCTCCCCCGCTTTGACACCCGCGCGTTCAAGCACTTCGATGAGGACTTCCGGGCTCATGCCCTCGACGCCAAGCTTTCCCTCTTTTGAAGCAGTTTTTTTGCGTCTCTCCCTGCCCGGTATGTCCGGTATGTAGGCGTGCTTCACAAACTTCGGGTCGATAACGCCCCTGAGGTAGTTCCTTATGACGAAGCCCGCGCCGTCGCTGTCCGTAAGAATGACAAGCCCCCGCTTCTCGGCAAGAGCACGCAGAAGAGAGAGTTTCTCGCCATCTGAAAAGATGCCGAAACCCTTCGTCTCGATTATTGTAGCGTCAATGATCTGGCTCAGCGTATTTTTGTCGTAACGCCCCTCGACAACCACGACTTCGCTGACCTTAATCATCGCTTTTCTCCACGGCTATCCGGAGCAACAGCTCCTTGAGGATGTCCTCGTCGTCTTCCGAAGAACTCTTCATTCTGTAATCGCTAACGGCACAGAGCTCCACCGCTTTTGCAAGCTTTTCGGAGGTAAAGCCCTTTGCGCTGTTTATCAGCTTGTCGGCGATAAATGGCAGGGAAATGCCCGTCGTTTTCATGACGAAGTCTCTCCCAAGCCCCTCATCCAGCGCCGCCCTCGCGGTGTAGAGCCTCCGCATCTGCATTCCTATCATCGCCAGAAGCTTGATTGGGTGCTCGCCGGATTGCAGCAGCCCCGAAAGCAGCTCGGCGGCAGCGTTGAAATTTTGCTCTGAAAGCCTGTCCGTCATCTCAAATACGCTCGCCTCCGGTATGCGCGAGGCGAGAAGCGCGATGTCTGAGACGCTTATCGCCTCGCCCTTGGCGTAGGCTGCAATCTTCTCGATCTCGGGAATCAGCCGCGTCATCTGTTCTCCGGAAATGAAAATGAGCTTTTCGCACTCCGCCCTGCCGATACGCTTACCCAGAGCCGCGAAACGCTGTGTTATCCAGGTCACAAGAAGACTCCCGGACTGCGTCGTGAACTCTATGGCCCTGCCGAACTTTTTGAGTGTTTTTACTGCGGTAAGCCGGCCGTCGGGTTCATAGCCTGTCGGAAGCAGAAACACAAGGGTGGCATAATCCGGTATGTCGGAGCAGATGCTTTTGAGCCTTTCCGAGTCCTCGTCCTTAACGGAATTTATCTCGAAATCGTGTACCTCTATTAAGGTTCTCTCGCCCATGAAAGGCACAGAGTCCACGGCCTCGCGGAGTTTCTGCAGGTTAAGCGGTGTCCCGCCCAGAATGTGGCGGCTGAAGTCCTCCGCGACACCCTTGAGGCAACTGTTCTTTATCTCTTCGAAGAACCTTCCGCGGAGATAATCCTCCTCCCCCCAGAGCAGATAGAGCCTTTCCGGGCCCTTTTCCCTGAGCTCGCGCAGCACGGCCGAATAGTCGGTCCGCTCCGCGTTTTTGCCTCCTTTTTTCAAGCCACACCGCTCCTCTCCTTTATCCTGACGGTAATATTCCCGTCCTCGTCCGTCCTGAAAATCTTCATTCCCGCATTCTTAAGCCGCTCGATAGTTTCAGGTGCCGGATGCCCATAGGTATTGTACCCACAGGAAATGACCGCATACTCCGCGTGAAGCGCGCTTAATAACGCCTCCGAGCTCGAATTCTTCGAGCCGTGGTGCCCTGCGACATAGAGGCCGGTGTCCGGAAGCGTATGCGCCTCAAGAAATTTCTTCTCGACGGACGCATCGGCATCGCCGCTTATAAACGCGTCAAAGGAAGCAATCTCTCCCAAATACATCATCGCATGCTGTTTCTGACTCGTCTCCGGATAGGCTAGGATCTTTAAGCCTCCCGCGCGTATCGCGGTGTCATCCTTAATTATGTAAACCTGCGTGTCGTTTTCCTTTGCCGCCGCAAGAATCCCGGCTATATCGGTCTTTTCCTCCTCCGAGACGTCGGGGATTACGAGCCTTCTCACCGTCATGCGGCTCATCAGGCGAATGACACCGTTGACGTGGTCGTCGTCAAAATGTGTGAGCGCAAGGATGTCCACGCTCTGGCGTCCCCCGCCGACAAGAATTCCCGTGACCGTGTCCCCCGCGTTTGTGACCATGTTCTTGCCGCCGCAGTCAATCACCGCGGTGGCACCGCCGCAGGTTAGAATCAAGCTCTGCCCCTGTCCGACGTCGGCCGCGGTGAAGCTCCCGGCATCCCTCGAGACATTCAGCTCCGACAGCAGAATCACACAGCAGAGCGACGACAAGGCGAGACAGACCGGAAGCACGGGCCTGAAGCCCTCCTTCCGTCTGAAAGCCAGACAGAGTATGAATATCGCGTAGCACAGTATGACCCAGTACCCGAAGATATTGCCCTTTGTATAGATCGCCCCGTACGGCACGGCCGCGCCCAGCTTCGCCATAAGCATAATATACCTCACGAGGAGGCTTGTCAAAGCTCCTGCCGCTTTCCCCAATGGCAGCAAGAGCATACCGAGCAAGCAGGAGATATAGCCGAGTATGAACGCCGCCGAGATGGCCCAGAAGACGAGGATGTTTACGAGTATGCCGATAAGCGAGACGTAGCCGAAATACATAACGGATACCGGCGTCGTGAAGACTAGCGCCCCGATGGTCGAGGCAAAGCTCGCAGCTACGCCGTCTAAAAGGCCGTACGCACTTTTCCGAAGAAGGCCGCCGAAGCCCTTCGCCTTTCCGCGTTTTGTCCGCAGCCCTGCGGCAAGCGACAGATATACCGGCGGCGTCACGAGTATTATACCCAGAGTCGCGGCAAAGGAAAGCTGCAGTCCGACCGAAGCGCAGGCGTTCGGGTTTAAAAGCAGCAGGAAGGCAAGCACTGCCGTCAGCGAGGTCACACCGTCGTTCTCTCTCCTGAGGAGCGGCGCCGAAAGCACCATAATCTGCATGAAGGCGGCACGGCAGACAGAGGGCGTAGCGCCCGCAAAGGGTACGAACAGAATTATCATCGGTATGCCGATGAGCGAAGCCAGCCTTTTTCGGCGCACGATGAGCTGAATGAAGCCGATGATAAAGGCGACGTTCATGCCGGAGACCGCGACGACGTGCAGTAGCCCCGCCTCCGCCATATAGGCGTAGAGCGCGGAGTCCTGATAGATCAGCGTCGTGTCTCCGGTTAGCAGCGCCGTTGTGAACGGCACGGTCTTTACGGAAAACACCTTCGCGGCGTACGCGTTGACGGCGCTTGCAAGCGTTTTTGGGAAATACAAAAAGCTCAGGGGGCTTCTGCCCGTGATTTTTATATTTCCCTGGACATATCCGATCAGATAGACGCCTTCGGCTGTTCTTCCGCTGTATGCCTGCCCGTAGCGCTCGTCCGAGCTCTTCAGCTTCACCTCTGCCGCGACCTCGTCTCCCGGCCTGAGATCAGGTAACCGTTCGCCGGAGAAATAGAGCAGAGCCCGGACATGCGGGACATTCTCCCCCGTAAGGCTTACCTGTACCGTCGTATAATCGCCGTACGCGTCGGGGTAGTCCGTCACTGTCCCCGCAGCCGAAATCTCCGTCCCGGAGAGTGAACGGGCGGGCAGGGTTTTATTCTGGTAGGCGGTAAAGCTCGCCGTAAAGCCCAGGGCCGCCGAGAGCGTTATCAGCAGCGTTCTTCTTCGCGTGTCACCCTTAAAAAAAGCTGCGGTGCAGGCCAAAAGCGCACAAATACCTGCCGAAAGCAGATAGAAACCCGGGGGTACAAGGTAGTGCGCCAGAAACACGGCCGCCGAAAAAGCGGCGGAAAACGTCGCAAGTTTACGCATTGTCCTCCCCCCGTTTCTCCCGAACGCCTGACGGCGGGCATTTCTGCCCGCCGTCAGGCGTTTGACTCAATATTGCGCGTCAAGGCGCCTTTATACGATCTTTTCTCCGAGAACTTTTCCCGCCAGCACATGGAAGTGTATGTGCGGCACGGTCTGTCCCGCGTTTTCGCCGCAATTGTTTATGACACGAAAGCCGTCGTCAAGCTTCTCCTGCTTTGCGAGTTTCGCGATGATCTCGTAACAGTAGGCGACCTCCGTGGAGTTTTCCGCCGTTATCTCCGCCGCCGACTTGATGTGCTTTTTCGGAACCACCAGAAAATGCACGGGCGCCTGGGGGTGTATATCCCTGAAAGCCACAACCCTGTCATCCTCATAAATCTTGTCCGAGGGGATCTCCCCGGAAATTATTCTGCAAAACAAACAGTCAGACATGGTAAAACTCCTTTCGTTTCAATCCTTTGCCTTTTCGTTTACGTAGTCGTCTACGGTGGCGAGGGCATTGTCGAGCTTGAGCTCATCCTTGGCTCCGCCCATCGCGCGCTCTGGCTTTCCGCCGCCGCTGCCTCCAGTTATCGCGGTCACGTGCTTTATCAGATCTCCCGCGCGTATGCCCTTTTTTATGGAATCATCGCCGCAGACGGCCAGAAGGCTGATCTTTTCGCCGGTGACGGCCGAGAGCACGGCTACGATGGTATTGTCCCTGTCGCGGAGCATGTCGCCCATCTGACGCAGGTCGTCGGCCGAGAGCTCCGGAAATACTCCGGTGATGATTTTGAGGCCCTTGACGGTCTTGGCGCTGAACATGACGCGCTCCGCCTCCGCTTTGAGTTGCCGGGCCTGGAGCTTTTCAACGGTTTTTCGCGTGCTCCTGAAGTCCTGCATCATCTGGGTGAATTTATTCTCCAGTTCGTTCGGGTTCGTTTTCAGAACCTCGGACATGCGCCTGAGCGCATCGCTCGCCTCACGCATCTCGTCCATCACGAGTTCACCTACCGCCGCTTCTATGCGCCTGATGCCGGACGCGACGGAGAACTCGCGCAGGATGCGGAATGGGCCGACCTTCGCGGTGTTGTCCAGATGTGTGCCGCCGCAGAGCTCAATGGAGTAGCCTCCCATGTTGACCACGCGGACTACGTCGCCGTATTTCTCGGTGAAGAGGGCCGTCGCGCCCATCTTCTTCGCCTCGGCAATGGCCATTTCCCTGACGTCTATCGGGTAGCCCTCGAGTATGGAGCGGTTGACATATTTTTCAACCAGCGCGAGCTCCTCGTCGCTGATTGCGCTGAAATGTGTAAAGTCGAAACGGAGTCTGTCCGGCTCGACCAGCGAACCCGCCTGCTCGACGTGCTCGCCGAGCACTCTTCTCAGAGCCTTGTGCAGCAGATGTGTCGCAGAGTGGGCACGCATGATGGCGCGGCGGCGCTCGGTGTCTATCGCCGCGGTCACGGTCTCTTCGACCGAAATTGTCCCGCTCTTCATAACGCCGTGGTGCATATATTTCCCGGCCTTGTTCTTCTGTACGTCGGTGACCTCGAACTCGCCCTTCGCCGTCCTTATTGAGCCGTGGTCGGCGCTTTGGCCACCCATCTCCGCATAGAAGGGCGTCCTGTCCAGAACCATGATCGCCTCGTCGCCCTCGCGGGCTTCTCCGCAGAGCTCCTCGCCGACGACAATCGCCAGCACCTTGCTTTCATTCTCAAGCTTATCGTAGCCTGTAAAAATCGTAGGCGTTGCGTCAAGGCCGAGGTCTATCCCCGCCCAGGCCAGATCTCCAAGCGCGGCCCTTGCCTCTCTCGCTCGGACCCGCTGCTCCTGCATGCATGCGTCGAAGACCCCCCGGTCTATCTCGAGGCCCTGCTCCGCCGCGATCTCGGCGGTGAGGTCGACAGGGAAGCCGTAGGTGTCGTAGAGTTTGAAGGCATCGGCTCCGCTGAATATCTTCTCGCCCTTTTTTCTGTGCTCCTCGAGCATGTCGGAAACGATCTTCATACCTGCGTCAATGGTCTTGGAGAAGTTCTCCTCCTCGATCTTGATGACGCGGGTTATATAGTCCTGTTTGCCGACCAGCTCTGGATAGGCTGTTTTGTTCTCCCCGATTACGGTCGCGCAGACCTCATAAAGGAAGGGCTCGTTCACGCCGAGCAGCTTACCGTGGCGCGCCGCGCGCCGTAATAGGCGGCGAAGCACATAGCCGCGCCCCTCGTTGGAGGGCAGGACGCCGTCACATATCATCATCGTGGCGCTACGGATATGGTCGGTAATGACGCGCAGCGAGGCGTCGACCTTTTTCGACTGCCCGTAACAGGCGCCGGTTATTTCACTTACCCTGTTGGTTATGTTCATTACCGTATCGACGTCGAACAGCGAATCAACGCCCTGACAGACAACAGCCAGACGCTCCAGGCCCATTCCGGTGTCGATGTTCTTCTGCGCGAGCTCGGTGTAATTGCCGTTCCCGTCGTTACTAAACTGGCTGAACACATTGTTCCATATCTCTATATAGCGGTCGCAGTCGCAGCCGACTCTGCAGTCGGGTTTTCCGCAACCGTATGCCTCTCCGCGGTCGTAATAGATCTCGGAGCAGGGGCCGCAGGGACCGGAGCCGTGTTCCCAAAAGTTGTCTTCCTTGCCGAGCCTTGCAATGCGTTCGGCCGGTATGCCAATCTCGTCCCGCCAGATATTGAAGGCCTCGTCGTCCTCAAGATAAACGGAGGGATAGAGTTTCTCGGGATCCATTCCGAGCCACTGCGGCGAGGTTAGGAATTCCCAACTCCACGCGATGGCCTCGTGCTTGAAGTAATCGCCAAAGGAAAAGTTGCCGAGCATCTCAAAATAGGTGCCGTGGCGGGCCGTATGCCCTATATTTTCAATGTCGCCGGTGCGAATGCACTTTTGGCAGGTCGTCACACGGTGCCTCGGCGGCTCCTGATCGCCGGTGAACCACGGCTTCATGGGCGCCATGCCGGAATTTATAAGCAGCAGCGACGCGTCGTTCTGAGGTATCAGAGAAAAACTGGGCAGGCGCAGATGTCCCTTGCTTTCAAAAAATGAAAGAAATTTTTCTCTTAATTCGTTGAGTCCGTACTTTTCCATTTGTCTGCTTTCCTCCAAAGGGTATCCAAAAAAAAGCGCGCTCTTCCCCCCGCGTTTTAGGGGCGAAAGCACAGTTTCGCGGTACCACCCTAATTTACCCCGTAAGGGGCGTCTCTTTCGTCCGATATCGGCGACACACCGCCCGTTCTCGCGGGTCGCTCAAAAGCGGCCGCGGAAAGTGCCGGTCGGGAGCTTCCACCGTCCTCCCTCGCTTGGCACCGCTGTCTCTCCGCTGACTTTTTCACTGCGATTTCTGCATTATCCGCATTATGACTGATAAATTTTATCAGCTTTATCAGTACTTGTCAACAGCATGTTTCACCGCGATTGTACCCCGAATGACAAAGGTTAAAACAGGAGGGACGCCCGGCTTTTTTGCCAGACGTCCCGATGCCCCGCTTTATTGTTCGTCCCCGTCGCCGGAGCTTTCCCCCGTCTTCAGCTTTCTGTTCCTGACAAGGATCACTGCGCAGGTGACGGCGCAGACAATGATCGCGATGAATTGCGAGGTGGAAAGGATCCCCACCTTGCCGCGTATGACGTCGCCCCTGAAGAATTCGATGACGAATCTGCCCACGCTGTATATGATCAGATAGAGGAAACCTATGGTTCCCTCTTTTCTCTTCTTTTTCGCCAGGGCTAAAAGCACGAAAAACATTGCAAAATCATAGGCGCTCGACATCAGCTCGGTCGGCACCAGTCTGATTCCGTTCGGAGCGTACTTTGAGGTCTTGAAAACAATGCCAAACGCGCTGTCCGTCTGTACTCCGTAGCAGCAGCCGGCCAGAAAACAGCCTATTCTTCCGAAGCCCTGAGCCAGAGCCACCGATGGCATGAACAGGTCGAAATACGTAAAAAAACTCACCTTTTTCTTCCTGCAGAAAATCAGCGCGGCCGCGATGCCGCCCAAAACCGCCCCGTAGAGAACAAAGCCGTTCGAGACGTCAAGCAGTGTTTTCGGGTCGGCTATTATCGTTTTTATCTGAGTCAGCCAGTAGAGGAGCTTCGAGCCCACAACTCCGCCCAGCAGGCACCACAGCGTCAGTGAAAAGAGCTGGTCGGCATCCATATTTCTCTTCTTGGCCCTGTACTCGGCCACCATATAGGCCGAAACGATGCCGACAGCAATCATCAGCCCGTAGCCGTACACCGTGAACGGGCCGATCTTAAGTAATTCGTCCTTCATTTTCCGCAACCACGATGCGCTTTGGCAAAAGCGCATCGCCTTTCTCCCCGCTTCGGGTTAAAATACTCCGCCTTATACGCGGGACGCTAATTTGAAAAATCTATGTCAAGTCTGTTGATTTTACTGTTGTATTTTTCTATCGTAACCGTAAAGTTTTCGCCGTTGTACCTGAAGCACAGCTTCTGCTTTTCGCCCTCGGACGATTTCACAAACGTCCCGCTCTCTGCCAATCCCGAATAAAGGTTGGAGACGGTATCCTCGGACGCTCTCGTCATATACGAGACGGCGGTCTCCGAGGAACGGCTGCCGAAGGTCGTTTTTTGCGGCAGCGGCAGGCTGTAGGTCTCGTCGCCGAGGTAATAGGTATACTCCGAGCTCCTGTCGAAATTCAGGTTCACACTGTAGCGGAACGGCGCACTTCTGAAATATTCGAGGACACCCACTGCCATAACGAGGAGTATCATTATCAGGGCGGCCATACTGACAAATCTGGCCCTCTTCGGAAGTGTGAGAATAAAGACCACCGCTATCACAAGGATGGACAGGATAATGATAAGCAAACCCGCGCGCATAAAAATCCCCCTAAATTTTCACTTCCGCACCGATGAACCGCTTCAGGTCAGCAGTCTCTTTCTTCTGATATAGGCGAAATATCCTACGCACATCAGCATACAGGCAGCGCTGTAGATTGGAACGGAGCAGCCGATGATATAAAGGTTCGTATTCGGAAGGCGGCTGAAGAGGTAGCAGAGTGGTATCATGAAGCCGAAGGATGAGATGAGACTCTCCGCAAGCACGAAGTGTGTCTTCCCTATTCCGTTGAAATAGCCGAGGTAACAGTAGACAAAGGGGACGATCAGCTGCTCGGGGCTCGTGCCGCGCAGATAGTCTGCCGTGGCCGCGATCACAGCCGGATCCCTGACGAAAATTCTTGCCAGCATCCCTCCGAAGAAATACGTCAATACGGCCATAACGACGCCGAAGCCGAAAGCGACCTTCATCGCGGCCTTCATCGCGTCGACAGCCCTCTTCTCCTGCTTTGCGCCGACATTCTGAGCGACGAAAGCCGAAAGCGCATACATGAACGAGATCGGCACGAGCGCGATGAAAACGAACATCTTCTCGGAAATGCCTATGCTGGCTGAGGCTACAAGCCCGAGCGTGTTCACTATTCCGATAATGACAAGGAAGGAAACGCTCACAAGAAAGTCCTGAAGCGCCACCGGCCCGCCTATTTTCAGAATTTTAAGCGGCGCGCCGGAGGAATTTTTCATCTGCTCACTCCCGACGCGGAAGGGCAGAGCGCCACGGCGCATCTTTCGGATCGAAAAAGCCACGCTCAGCGCCTGGGAAAAGACCGTCGCAATCGCGGCTCCCGCGTAGTCCAGCCTGAAGACTCCACAGAGCAGGAGGTCCCCCGCGATATTCGCGCCGCAGGCTACGGCGATGAACAGGAGCGGCGACTTTGAATCACCCAGCCCACGGAAGAGGCTGCTTATGACGTTGAACGCCGTTATAAACACAAAACCGGACGAGCAGATCCGGATATATGAGACCGCCTTCGCAAGCGATTCCTGCGGTACGGACATGAGGCCCGCGATCTTCCCTGCAAATATCTCCATAGCGGCCGTCAGGCAGAGAGCCGCGATCAGAAAAAGCTTTATCGTTCCGCCGACCGTCTCCGCCGCCTTATTTTCACAGCGGGCTCCGGTATAGCGCCCTATCAGCACGGTCACACCCATTGAAAGGCCGATTATGATCTCGGTCACGGACTGCATCACCTGCCCGCCGTTCGAGACGGCGGAAACACTTGTCGTGTCTCCGAAAAAGCCCACGACCGCCAGGTCGACCGCGCCGTAAAGCGCCTGCAGCAGGAGAGAGAGCATGAGCGGTATCGTGAACCGTATCAGCGGCCCGAATAGGCTTCCCTGTAAAATCGTATCCTCACCGGCGGGCATTCTCTGCTCCTTACATTGTTGTTTATTCGTAGTACGAGTCGTCGTTTATTTTGGCCTCGCAGGCACGCATGGCCTGCAGCGTCTTGTCCAGCAAAGTATCGAGTTCCCAGCCGAGCAGCTGTGCCCCACGCAAAATGATATCGCGGCGGCAACCAGCTGCAAATTTTTTGTCCTTGAATTTTTTCTTCAGCGAACTCAGTTCCATATCGGAAACACTCTTGGACGGACGCATGAGGGCCGCCGCTCCTATCAGCCCCGTGAGCTCGTCGGATGCGAAAAGTATCTTCTCCATCTGGGCCTCAGGAAGCACGTCGCAGCAGATGCCGTAGCCATGGCTCGCGACCGCGTGTATCAGCTTCTCGTCAAGTCCCTCCGTGCGCAAAATCTCCTGAGCCTTTACGCAGTGCGCCTCGGGGTACAGTTCGAAATCGATGTCGTGGAGCATTCCCACAATCTCCCAGAAATCGGCTTCGTCCGCAAAGCCCTCGTTCTCGGCAAACCACCTCATACAGAGCGCGACCGTCTGCGCGTGCTTCAGATGAAAAGCGTCCTTGTTGTATTTCTTCAGCAGTTTCCACGCCTGTTTCTTCATAAGCTCTGCCATTATTATCCCTCCGCTTTGATGTTTTTTTCTTTATTTGCCCAGTATAGCACAGTCCGGTACGCGATTCAATTGCAAGTATTCATTCCAATGCCAGCCATCCCGGGAAAAATAATTAGGCAGTGCGCCGGATTTGCCGGCGCACTGCCTGGAAAACTCTGATCTGTTTTCATTAAAACCGCCCTTCGTCTCCTGACGGTGAGACAGAACGGCGAGAAAATCGACTGTAGCGGCGGACTTAACCGAGCTTTGCGTTGAGAGCGTCGACCAGCTGCTGAACCTGATCTACGGAGACCTTAGCGGCCGGGGTCTTTGCGATCTTTCCGAGTGTGAAGCCCTTGGCCATCTTCATCATCGGGTTGGTGGAAGCGCCGGGCATTAGGCTGTCCAGAACTTTAACTGCCTCGGGATTTGAAAGGATCTCGCCCATTGTTGTATCCATGCTGTATGCCATAATATTAACCTCCAATTAATTTTGCCGCAAAGCCGCCATGTATTCGCAGGCGGACGCCGCCAGGTCCGCCCCCTGCGCCTTAGCGCTCCGCCGGCTAACCGGTTTTGTCCGGGAGAATCAGGAGCTCTGCTCCATGCATTATTCTAGCTTTTTCGACCGCAGTTGTCAATTATGTATTATGCTACATATTTAAAGCCTTAATCGTTGAAAAAAGCAAGGGCACAAAACACGCCCTTGCTTTTTTGTCTATATTAATGGTTATTTGAGGAGGCCCTGCTCCATCATCGCCTTCACCTTGATCGGCAAACCGTAAAGATTTATGAAGCCCTCGGCGTCCTTCTGGTTGTAGTCGCTCACGCCGAAGGTCGCTATGTTCTCGGAATAGAGCGAATACTTCGAGGTGACGGAGGCATTGATCATATTGCCTTTGTAGAGCTTGAGCTTCACCTTACCGGTGACGTTCTCCTGCGTGGAGTCCACAAAAGCGTCGAGCGCCTTTTTGAGCGGGGTGAACCACTGGCCGTTGTATACAAGTTCGGCGTATGTTACGGAAAGCTGCTCCTTCAGATGGGCGGTCGCCTTGTCGAGGCAAAGTGTCTCAAGGACCTGATGCGCATAGTAGAGGATTGTTCCGCCCGGGGTCTCGTATACGCCGCGGCATTTCATGCCAACCAGCCTGTTCTCAACGATGTCGATGAGGCCGATTCCGTTCTCTCCTCCGACCTTGTTAAGCTTCCAGATGATGTCCGAAACCTTCATCTTCTCGCCGTCTAGAGCGATGGGCGTCCCCTTCTCGAACTCAATTTCCACATAAGCCGGCTTGTCGGGGGCCATCTCGGGAGAAACGCCCATCTCGAGGAAGCCGGGCTTGTTGTACATAGGCTCGTTCGCCGGGTCCTCGAGATCGAGTCCCTCATGGCTCAGATGCCACATATTCTTGTCCTTGGAGTAATTCGTCTCGCGGGTTATCTTGAGCGGGATTTTGTGCGCTTCGGCATAATCAATCTCCTCCTCGCGGCTCTTTATGTTCCATTCCCTCCAGGGGGCGATTATCTTCATCGAAGGCGCAAGAGCTTTTACCGACAGCTCAAAGCGTACCTGATCGTTACCCTTGCCGGTGCAGCCGTGGCAGATCGCGTCCGCGCCCTCCTTTAGTGCGATTTCCACGAGGCCCTTGGCGATGCAGGGGCGCGCCGTGGAGGTGCCGAGCAGATAGGTCTCGTATTTGGCTCCCGCCTTCATTGTCGGGACAATATAGTTCTCGGCGTAATCATCCACAAGGTCGAGCACGTACAGTTTGCTCGCGCCTGTCTTGAGCGCCTTCTCCTCCAGCCCTTCAAGCTCGTCTCCCTGCCCGACATTTCCCGAGACGGCAATGACTTCACAGCCGTAGTTTTCCTTCAGCCACGGGATTATGATCGATGTATCAAGACCGCCCGAATAGGCGAGCACGCATTTTTTGACATCACCCATTATTATTTCCTCCGATTTGTTTGATTGAGTGGATTATACCATTAAATCCGCGATAAGGCAATAGTTATAATGCAATAATATTTGCTTTATAATGAATATTATTTATAATTATCGCCTATTCATCAGGTTATAATGAATAATTATGTATATTGCAATTATAGGAGAAAAGTGCTAGTATAGGCGCATATTCTGAATAGCAAGGAGAGAGAGAAAAATGTCCATTGAAAAAGCGCGCGAGTTTTTCCGCGGTGTGGGTATCGAAGACCGGATAATGGAGTTCACGGTCTCGAGCGCAACTGTCGAGCTCGCCGCGCAGGCCCTGGGGGTCGCCCCTGCACGCATTGCAAAGACCCTGTCATTTAAAGACGGCGACGGCTGCATTCTTATCGTAGCGGCGGGTGATGCGAGAATTGATAACCACCGGTTCAAGGAGCAGTTCGGGAGGAAGGCCAAGATGCTCTCGCCGGACGAAGCGCTTACTCTCATCGGGCACGCCGTGGGCGGAGTCTGTCCCTTTGGCATCAACGAGGGCGTCCCCGTTTATATCGATAAGTCCGTTCTGCGCTTCAAAACTGTTTTCCCTGCCGTCGGAAGCTCCAGCAGCGCCATCGAGCTGACACCCGACGAGCTCTATAAATACTCGGCCGCTGCGGATTGGGTTGAGGTATGCACGATTCCTGAGGCAGGAAATGCGCTCTAATTGTTTGCTTTGCCCGCGCAGATGCGGGGTGGACCGCTCCGCCGGCGAACTCGGATACTGTCAATGCGGGGATAAGCTGGTCGTGGCGCGCGCCGCACCGCACTTCGGCGAGGAGCCCTGCATATCGGGAAGCTGCGGCAGCGGAACAGTTTTTTTCTCAGGCTGCAGCCTGCGCTGCGTCTTCTGTCAGAACAGCGCGATAAGCTCGGGTCTGCGCGGAAAGGAGATAAGCGTCGGAAGGCTTGCGGAGATATTCTCCGAACTCGAGGCCGCGGAGGTTCACAACCTCAACCTCGTCACTCCGACGCATTTCGCCGACAAAATAGTCGAGGCGCTTAAGCTCGCAAAGCCCACGATACCGGTCATCTGGAACTCCTCCGGTTATGAGAGCGTTGAGACGCTGAAAAGGCTCGAGGGCTATGTCAATATCTATATGCCCGACTTCAAATATACTTCACACGAAGCGGCGCAGCGCTGGTCCGGCGCGCGCGACTACCCAGAGATCGCGAAGGCGGCAATCCTCGAGATGTACCGCCAGACCGGCAGCTACGTCATGGACGGCGAGGGCCTGCTGAGGCGCGGCGTGCTGATACGCCACCTGATACTGCCGGGCAGGCTCGACGACGCTTTCGACGTGATGGACTGGGTTGCGGAGACTTTCCCTGGGGACGAGGTGCTGTTCAGCCTTATGAGCCAGTTTGTCCCTCTCGCCGATCGGCACGAATATCCCGAGCTCTCGCGCCCTCTTTCAAAGGAGGAGTTTGACCGGGCTTACAGCTATCTCTCGCTGTCCGGCATCGGAAATGGCTATTTTCAGGAGCTCTCGGCGGCGACGGACGAGATGATTCCGGATTTTGACCTTACGGGGGTCTGAAATTATATTTAATACCGGAGGGAATGCCAGGCTGCTTGACGTTGGGCAAGGCAGAATGGTCATTGGGCAGAAATGCACGCGGGAGCTGACCGGAACCGACGGACACAGGCTCACCCTCTGCGTATCGGCGGAAGGATGAAAACGGCGATATCGGCTTCGGACTTTGGAACGCAACCTCGAGCATTTCGCGGAAAGCACGAATCAGGCCCCGTCTTCGGACGGATTCAAAAAACTGTTGACAAAAGGCCCGCCCGAAGCTATAATTAGCGGCAATAAGAAAAAAGCTGTGATAAGGAATATTAAGTGCCGAGTGAAATTCAGAGAGAAGCCGTTTGCTGCGAGGCTTCATGATCGGAGCGCCAAAGCCGCCTTTTAGCTGTGGATGGAAAGCCGTAAAGCAAGTACACTCCAACGTTTCTCCTACGTTACGGGGAGCCCGGTATGCGCCTTTGGCAAGTACCGTATGAGCGCGGGATCAGTCCCGAATTTAGGTGGTAACACGGACAACAGTTCGCCCTAAGCATATTGATATGCTTAGGGCTTTATTTTATGTTTTAGGAGGAAGAACATGAAGGAAATATCCAAATCAAAGAAGCTTGACAACGTCGCGTACGACGTGCGCGGACCGGTCCTTGACGCCGCGAACGCCATGGAGGCTTCCGGCGCCAAGATACTTAAGCTCAACATAGGCAACCCCGGCGCCTTCAGGTTTGAAGCCCCTGACTGCATTCTGAAAGCCATGACGGAAAACCTCGTCCCCTCAGAGGCCTACAGCGATTCGAAGGGCATTCCCGAAGCGCGCGAGGCGATTGCCGCCTATGCGCGGAAAAAGGGCATTGAGGGCGTTGGACCGGACGACGTCTACACCGGCAACGGTGTATCGGAACTGATAACCCTGTGCATGCAGGGCCTTCTCGACTCTGGTGACGAAATACTCATTCCCTCGCCCGACTACCCGCTCTGGACAGGCAGCGCGACACTGGCGGGCGGAAACGTCGTGCATTACCTCTGCGATGAGAAGAGCGACTGGATGCCGGACATCGCCGACATAAAGAAAAAAATTTCACCCAACACCAAGGCCATCGTCATCATCAACCCGAACAATCCTACCGGCGCGCTCTACGGCCCGGAGGTGCTGGGAGAGATTGCGCAGATCGCGCGGGAAAACGGCCTCATCATCTTCGCAGACGAGATCTACGACAGACTGCTTATGGACGGCAGGACGCATACCTCCATTGCCTCTCTCGCGCCGGACTTATTTGTGATAACGCTCAACGGGCTCTCAAAATCCCATCTAATCGCAGGCTATCGCTGCGGCTGGATGTGCATTTCCGGCAACAAGAGCAGCGCAAAGGGCTATATCGAGGGACTGAACATGCTCTCGTCAATGCGCCTGTGCTCCAACGTCCCCGCGCAACGCGCGATTAAACCCGCGCTCGAGAACCTTGAGGCGACCGAGTCCCTGCTCGTCCCGGGCGGGCGCTTCTATGAGCAACGCAGAACAATCTGCGAAGAGCTCGACAAGCTTGACGGTATCACCTACGTTAAGCCTCAGGCGGCTTTTTATGTGTTTCCGAAGATAGACGCGAAGCGCTTCAATATCACAAACGACGAGCAGTTCGTCCTCGATTTCCTGCGCGAAAAGCAGGTGCTTCTCGTACACGGCGGCGGCTTCCACTGGGAGCAGCCCGACCATTTCAGGATAGTATATCTGCCGGAGGCAAGCGTTCTGAAGGAGTCGATGGAAAAGCTCGGCGACTTCCTGAAAACCTACAGGCAGGCATGAGTAAGGCCGGTTCCCGCAAGATGGGGACCGGCCGCTTCTTTTTTCTCTATTCTTTATTCTTTTTTACCCTCGTACAGTTTAATGGAAAGCAGAACGGAAAGCGCCGTCAGCACAGCCGCCGCGGCAAGCGCTATCAAAAGGAGCAGGCCCAAGTCCATAGCCTGAAACAGAAGCACCGAAGTGCTTTCGATGAGCGTCGCTCCTCCGACGCCGATAACGACCAACAGCAAAACAATCGCGATCCTGCCTTTTTCCGCGCCGAATCTGATCAGCAGAGGAAGCTCTATATCCTCAATAATGAACGCAAAGCAGAGCACCAGCAGAAGCTTTGCGAAAAACATTCCGGTGAGCGGCGTACGTGTGAATATCCCGACAATTGCCTGTGCAAAGCAGGCAAATATCGCGACCCCCACAACCATCAGCCCGCCCATAACATATTTGCTGAAAGTAATATCCGCGGAGGAATAGGGCATCATCGCGGCAAGCTTATCCCATTTTGAGCGCTCGTCATAGGCAATTGCCGTCATTGGCAGCATAGTGGCATAGACAATGGCAAATGTCAGCATGGAAAATCCCGGAATAAACGTCATCAGGAAAATGACCAGAATAAAATATTTCAGTTGCCTCAGGGTCGAATAAAAATCCTTGATCAGCAAACCCTTCATTTATTTTCCCCCCTTGCCATAAAGAGGATGATATCTTCAATTCCCGGCCTTTCTTGCGGGAAAGACGCCGGGACCGCATCCCGCAGAACCAGCGCCTCCACCCCGTAGCCGGTGACTTTTTTCCCCATAACGGCTTTCTCCGGAACGGCCTCGAAGTCGCTCTTTGACAGCCTTAGAAGTCCGTATTTCTCCAGAAGCATATCCTTCTCCTCACAGAAGACAAGCTTCCCTTTGTGGAGGAAGGCTATGTAGTCGCATATCTTTTCAAGATCGCTCACAATATGTGAGGAGAGCAGCACCGAGTGATTTTCTTCCCGCGTGAAGTCATTGAAAATATCCAGGATTTCATCCCTGATCATCGGGTCGAGGCCGCTGGTCGCCTCGTCCAGAATTAGAAGTCTGGGATTGTGGGACAGCGCGACGGAAATGGCGAATTTCATCTTCATTCCCCGAGAAAAGTCCTTGAACTGCTTCTTCTCCGGCAACGAAAATCTCTCTAAAAACGAATAGTATTTTTTCTCATCCCAATTCATAAAGGTATTTCTCATCACCAAATTGACGTTGACAGCATTCAGCACCTCCGGAAAATAGGCCTCGTCGAGGACAACGCCGATGTCCTCCTTCAGCTTCAGAAAGGCCTTTCCTCGGTTGTCCTCTCCCAGAACGGCGACACTTCCCGCGTCCGCCCGTATTGCGTTCATGATGAGCTTTATCGTCGTCGACTTTCCGGCACCGTTCTCTCCTACCAGGCCCATTATGCAGCCCTCCGGCAGATTCAAATCTAACTTGTCCAGTCTGAAATCGTCGTAAGTTTTGCTCAAACCGCGGACCTCTATCGCATTCATACGCTCTCTTCCCCTTTCAGAACTTTATACATTTCGATCACGTCGCCATCCGTCAGTCCGCAGGTCGCCGCAAGCTCCGCCGCCTTCTGAAGATGCGTCTCTATCTCCTTGAGATGCTCCTCTCTTATGACCTCGACGTTCTTTTCCGCGATGAAGCAACCCTTCGCCGCCACCGTGTAGATATAGCCCGCATGCTCCAGTTCGTCATAGGCCCGCTTTGTGGTTATGACGCTGATGCGTAGATCCTTTGCCAGCGACCGGATCGACGGGAGCGCGTCGCCCTCACGGAGCTTTCCGGATATTATGCTGTTCTTGATCTGCGAGAATATCTGCTCGTATATCGGCTGGCTGCTCGCGTTGCTGATGATAATATCCATGTTTTCGCCCCCCAATGTAGAATTCTGTATATATTCAGTATTAACAGTATAACCAGTAACGGCCTATTTGTCAAGCCTGTTATAAAAAAATTCTCCGGCAACCAAACCGGAGAATTTCTCTATATCAAACTGTCTTATCCGACCCGTCAGCGGGAAAGGCAGGCCTCGGCTTTCGCGGGATAATCAGGAGCAGAGCGATGCCGAAAGCCATGACAAGGGTTGTGCACAGGCCGCCTTCTATTCCAAAGCCGCCGCCGGAAATGTTTTCGCGCCCGATGACGGGGAGCGTTCCGAATACCGAGCTCAAAGCGTCTCCGCCGCTGACCGAGATCCCGAAGATATTGCCCTGAAAGAAGTTCCATGCGGAGTGGACAGCGCAGGCGCCCCAGAGGTCGTCGGTGCGGAGCACGTAAAACGCGGCAAAAGCGCCGTACAGGGTAAGGTTTATAAAAGCGAGAACCGTCACGCCGCCGTTGAAAAGATGGAAGGCTGCGAATATGAGCGAGCTTATCGCGACCGCCGCGGCTGCCGGCACCCTGTTCGCGCAGGATACCATGAGATAACCGCGGAACGCAACTTCCTCGCTCATACCCTGAACCAGATAGTGCGCAAACATCAGCGCGATGTACGGCGCGGAAACCCCAGCATTAAAACCCGTGAACGTCTCTCCGCCCAGAAGGACCGAAAGCCCGACGGCAGCCGTTATCATAAGGGTACCGACGGCGTAGCCGACAAGGTAATTGGCCGGGATGCCCGCTTTTCTCAGGCCCATTGAGGCAAGCGAACGTCTCTCTATCCTGAGGCAGTAGAAGATTATGAACAGGATAATCAGCACGAAAGGCAGTATACTGCTGAGAACTCCGAACCAGTATGGCGGGTGCCTCATGAGCTCAGCCATCAGCGGGAAAAAAAATTTTACACCTCCGCTGGGGCGGAGCATGACGGCCAATGGAATGTAGCTGATGAGTGTGGACGACAGGTAAGCCAGGATAAAGACTGCCGGGAAAAGGAAGATAAGAAGGACGGCGGGCGTTTTGTGTTTCGCTTTTCCGGCCTCTCTGAGCATCGTGCTGTTTTCTGCAATACGCATCTTCATCCCCCGTTTTCCGCGGCCCCGGAAAAAGCCGGGGCCGCGGAAAGATCATTCAAGATTGAGCTTATTTTTGATGAAGTAATTGCTAAGCAGGAAGAAACCGGCCGTCAGAATGAGTGTAAAGGCCATAGAGCAGAGTATCATGGGCTGGGTCGCGTTCATCACCATATGGAAAGCCTGAGCGCCGTTCAGACCGGGCATGAGACTGTCAAGTCTGTTGAGCTGATTTACCATAGCGCCGCCAAAAAGGTTCATCAGCAGTGACGTCACGATGCCGACTGCAATGCTGATGACAAAATAAAAACCTACGCCCGCGAGGATCTTATGCTTCTGGGAAACTATTCCACCGATTATCAGCGCAAGATATATATGGAGGATGTTGTATGCGAGTCCGATAATGCAGAGAATAATGAACTCAATTATCGGCAGCGTTAGTCCGCCGCCTAACTCTGAAAAGGCCTCTCTGATTCCCCTGAATATCTGCGTGTACGGACTGAAATTCACAATCCCCTCTTTCGCCGTACCGAAATAGATGAATATGTTCGCACTGATAAATATGACGACTGCGCTGATTATAGTCCACAGCATGGCCGTTATCAGTTTCGACCAGAGGAGTTCGGACGTCGTAACGGGCAACGTAAAGGTGAGATAGCCCTCGCTTGTCATGAAGCTCTTGTAGAAGCGCTCGAAGATGATAAAGGCCACGAGAAATACCGATGCAAAGATCGCGAACACCATAAGACCGCCGAGCATGGCGGAGATTCCGCTGATTATGCCGAATGTCCCGTTCTGGAAATACGCCCCGACACCTTTTCTGATATTAATGGCAAAGCTTATCGTTCCGATTATGCTCGCGGCAAGAATCGCGAGTTGCGTCGGGAACAGGATGCGTGAAAGCGACTTGAAGTCTTGCTTGATGAGTTTGCCTAGCATCTGAACACCTCCCTGAAGTACTCGTCTATGGACTTGCCCAAATCCGCTCTGAGGCTGTCCGTTGAGGCATAAGAGACGATTTGCCCGCTCTGAAGAAAAATGAATTCGTCAAGGATCTTCTCGACGTCGGCGATCAGGTGAGTCGAGATGAGGACGGTCGAATCCTCGCAGTAGTTTCTCAAAATCGTCCCGAGTATATAGTCGCGTGCCGCTGGGTCAACGCCGCCTATCGGCTCGTCAAGCAGATAAAGCCTGGCGCGGCGGGACATGACGAGGACTAGCTGAACCTTCTCCTTGGTGCCCTTCGACAGAGTCTTCATCCTCGCGTTGGCTGGAACACTCAGGGCCTGCAGCATCGAAATGGCTCTCGCATAGTCGAAGTCGGCGTAAAAATCCTGGAAATATTTGAGGCAGTCCAGAACCGTCATCCAGTCGGGCAGATAGGTACGCTCGGGAAGGTAGGATACAAGCGCTTTGCTCTCTATTCCGGGCTCAAAGCCGCAAACCAGTATCTCTCCATCCGTCGGCGTCAGAAGCCCGCAGGCCAGCTTAATAAGTGTTGATTTTCCGCTTCCGTTGGGCCCGAGCAGGCCGATGATTTTCCCTGCCGGGAGGCTGATATTCACATTGTGAAGCGCGGCATTAGGCCCAAAATATTTTGAAAGTTCCCTGCATTCAAGCGTCGCTTCGCTCATTTGCAAGCACCTCCCTTCTGCCTGCCTCGGTGAGCAGACTTATTGTCTGCTCGCAGCTGTAGCCCAGAGCCGCCATGCTCTTCAGGAACTCTGACGCAAGCAGCTCGCCGCGTTTATTCCTCGCCATTTCTATTACGCTCCCCTCTTGTGTTACAAACTTGCCGGTGTTGCGCTGCGTCTCAACAAGTCCGACGCTCTCGAGCTCTGAAAGAGCTCTCTGAACCGTGTTTGGATTTACCGCAGCTATCACGGCGAACTCGCGTACGCTGGGCAGCCTTTCGCCCATCTTGTAAGTCCCTGTCAGGATACCCGATACGATTTGGTCAGATACCTGAATATATATGGGCCGGTCACTCGAAAATTGCCACGCCAAGCGATCACTACCTTTCTTTTTGTGTCACTGTATTGGTTTATTAGTACACTATGGCAATAGTACAACAAGTGCCTTATCTTGTCAAGTACATTTCGAAAAAAAATTTTCGGCTGCCGGAAAAAACGCCGGAGCCGAAATATTCATCTCTTCGGTATGCCGGCCACGCCGGTGTGGGGGTCGGTGAAAATACCCGCTTCGGGCGGACGAAAAGTAAAAACGACCGTGAAAAGAATAATCAGCGCAAGCCCCGCCGCGCCGACGGTCCTTCCGTTTTCTGTCCGGAGTTTGCCGCTTTCAAGCATCACGCTGCTGAAGCGGTAGGCGATAAAGACCGCCGCGACGAAGATGAGTATATCGATTATGAGATAATTGCGGTCCAAGATACCCGTGTAGAAGTAAAACGCCCCGATTATGAACGCCGTTCCCAGCAGTATGGACAGAAAACGGACCAGCATAAAATTTCCGCTCTTCCTGCCGAATGCAAAATACTCGTAGACGCCGAATATGAGCATCGGAACCGTGAGGAGCTTCAGGTGCTCCCAGAGACTTTCGTTCACCGCGCTGAACGCGCCTACAAACGCGTTCTCTCCGGAGAGGTCGTAGGCAAAATGGAGAAGCGTCCCCAAAGCTACCGTAAAAATAAAACCCGCCAGTTGTGTTTTTTTGATGTCCAAATCTCTCACCCTCCGGACATTATATGCCGTATAGCACAAAAACAGCACGCCGGTTTTAAACCCGACGTGCTGCCAAAAACGAAATTAAGCTTTCAGATTACGTCGTCCGTTCTCCTGACGGTGAGAAAAAACGACAAGAAAACTTAGTACGTATTTATCGATTAGCCAATGCCCTTCGCGTTGCAGGCATCGATGAACTCTTTGATCTTTGCTTCGGGGATCTTAGCAGCCGGGGTCTTAGCAATCTTGCCGAGGGTGAAGCCCTTAGCCATCTTCATCATGGGGTTCTTTGTGGTTCCGGGAATGATCTCGTCCATAACCGCGCAAGCATCAGGGTTGTTGAGGATGTCGCCTACGACTGTATCCATGCTGTATGCCATAATAATGACCTCCATTAATTAAATAAAAATAAGTCGCTCCACCGCAAAGCAAGGTGCAAGAAGTGCCGTCAGGATCACCATGCAACTTCAGCGATTTTGCTGACCATCGGCCTGAATAACCGGCTGTTGTCGGTAATTATTACTCGACCTATTGAGAGGGTATCACGCGCGTCACTATTAGTCAATTGTGCAAAAGCACAAAATAAATCCAATATAAGGGTAATCTTGCACAATCTTGTGTTTTATGCTACAATTAGGAAACATATTGAGACATATTGAAACGTGAAATAATACAGTTTGACACGTTATGATACACCGATTTTTTTAATTTGTGTTTAGTGATTTAATTCGTTGTATTATTCCCCGTATTCTGTGGCACATATCGTCGTTTTGCTGAAACCTGACTATGAGTCTTGATATTTCTTACAATATATGATAGCATGTATTGTGTAAAATGAACTTCCTTCCAGGAGGACGAAATATGTCTCTTTCTGAGCTCTCCGCAAATGAATTTACTGAGCTTCTGGCTTCATCCGAGCCCGTTCCCGGCGGTGGCGGAGCAGCGGCTCTGGCAGGCGCGGTCGGGGCCGCGCTCGCCTCCATGGTCGGAAATCTGACGACCGGGAAAAAGAAATATGCCGAGTTTGAGCCGGATATTGCTCGTATTTTGGAAAGGGCCGCGCTGCTCCGAAAAAAGTTACTTATGCAAATCGACGAAGACGCCGCCTGCTTCGGCCCGCTCTCAAAAGCCTACGGTGTGCCACGGGAAGATCCGAAGCGGGACACAATAATGGAGGACGCGCTGCGTCTCGCCTGCTCGGCCCCGCTCAATATCATGAAGACTGCGGCGGAGGTAATCGAGTTGCACGCGGAGCTTGCTGTCAAGGGCAGCAGTCTTATGCAGTCCGACGTCGGAGTCGGCCTGCTTTACTGCAAAACGGCCCTGATGGGCGCAAGTCTGAATATATTAATTAATGTAAAGCTCATGAAGGACCTCTCTTACGCGGGAAAGCTAAAAGAGGAGGCGGAGACGCTTCTCGACAGATACTGCCCCCTCGCGGACAGGACTTATGCCGCCGTGGTCGAAAAGCTAAAATGAAAGGAAAATTCCGATGGCAGAGCTATTAAAGGGTGCGGAGGCCGCCGCGGCCATTGATAAACGCGCACTGGAAATTCTCGCGGCGCTCCGGGTACGCGGAATTGCTCCGGTCCTTGCGACAGTGCGGGTCGGAGGGCGCGGAGACGATATCGCGTATGAGAGCAGCGTCGTAAAACGCTGCGATAAGGTCGGTCTCGCGGTAAGGCGCTGCCTTCTTCCCGCCGATTCCACGCAGGACGCGCTTATTGACGAAATTGAAAAGCTGAACGCCGATTCCTCGGTGAACGGCGTTCTGATCTTTATGCCCCTCCCGAAACATCTGGACGGAGAAGCGGCGCGCCGGGCACTCTCCCCGGAAAAAGACGTTGACGGCATCACCGAAGGCTCGCTCGCCGGCGTTTTTACCGGAAGCGGAAGGGGCTTTCCTCCTTGCACGGCGCAGGCCTGCATCGAGATACTCGACCACTACGGAATTAACTGCAGCGGCAGGAAAGCCGTGGTCATAGGCCGGAGTCTTGTCGTGGGCAAGCCCGTTTCCATGATGCTTCTGGCAAAAAACGCGACCGTTACGATCTGCCACAGCGGGACAGCAGACATGCCCTCCCTGGCAAGGGGGGCGGATATTCTGATATGTGCAGCCGGAAAGCCAAAAATGCTGGGGAAAGACTTTTTTTCCGAAAACCAGACGGTAATAGATGTAGGTATAAATTTCTCAGACGGCAAAATGTGCGGCGACGCGGATTTTGAGGCCGCGGCGCCTGTAGTCCGGGCGATTAGCCCCGTACCCGGCGGCGTCGGCTCCGTCACCACCTCTGTGCTGATAAGTCATGTGCTCGAAGCCGCGGAAAAGCAGTCCGCAAACCGCAGCGAGCGCTGACGAAGCTTCGCGCTTTCTTCCCCTTATTCTTTCTGTTATTATCTGCCACGCTTGGGATTTTGTTGATATTTTATGATTTCAATTCTAATATTACTGAATATTTTGTCGGTTTTTTAAGCGATTTCTTCAAATAATACTCGTATATTTCAATTTTTCAACGGTGATTGACTTTTGGTAAAAAATAAAGTATTATTTATCATATTAACGGAAAACAACGGGTTTTTTCACCAATATTGGTGTTCCACGCATCTTACCCCGCAAAGCAAAGCGCACAATAAAAATATTGTTTGCCGGCTGCTTGTATCCGCAGCAGCCCGGTAAATAAATATATTATGCCAGCCGCGCTTCAATTCTTTTGCCGGAGGTGGTTTTTTCTTTGGGCAACATTCAAACAACAATGACCGAAGGGCTAGCGACCAAGATTGCTTTTACCATTCCTGTTTTGGGCGGGATAAAGGTAAGCGAATCGGTTTTGGTAAACCTGATTCTTTCGGCCCTCATTATCGTATTGGTCCTTCTTGCCACCCGTAATCTCAAGCCTGACAAGCCGGGGAGACTCCAGTCCATGCTTGAAGCTATGGTAGGCTTTATCAACGGCTTCTGCAAAGAGAACATCGGCCGCCACTGGCGGCATTTCGCACCATGGATCGGAACGATAACCATCTATTTAACGTTTGCCAACCTGTGCGGCATTCTCGGCCTTACTCCGCCGACCAAGGACGTGAGTATCACGGCGTCTCTCGCTATCACCAGCGTCTTTCTCATCTACGGGAGCCAGTTCCGTTTTCTCGGGGCTAAAGGCGGATTCAAGCGGTTCGCAGAACCGATACCGCTTCTGCTTCCGATCAACCTCATGGAAATCGGCATCCGTCCCCTTTCCCTCTGCATGCGGCTTTTCGGCAACGTGCTCGGCGCCTTTATCATCATGGAACTGTTAAAAGCCGTCGTGCCCGTAATCGTTCCCGCGGCATTCAGCCTCTATTTCGATATCTTTGACGGTCTCATCCAGGTGATTGTTTTTGTCTTCCTGACCACCGTTTTCACCGGAGAGGCAATCAACGAAGAAGAATAAATATACCCATATCCTTGCACACATCACAAAATCATTAGGAGGAATTAATTATGACAGTCGCATTCGCAGCAGCCATCGCAGTCTTTACGGGTATCGGCGCCGGGCTCGGCATCAGCTTCGCCACAGGTAAAGCAGCAGAATCCATCGCCCGCCAGCCAGAGGCCGCCAACAACATCCGCAACACACTTCTTATCGGCTGCGCACTTGCCGAAGCAACGGCAATTTACGGTTTCGTTATCGCTCTTGCCATAATCTTCACGAAATAAAGGGGACGATCCCTGTGTTTGACTTTAATCCATTCACCATTATTTTTACGATCGTAAACCTACTGCTTCTCTGGTGGTTTCTTAAGCATTTCCTGTTTGAGAAAATTACGGCCATACTTGATAAGCGTTCGCAGACCGTTCAGGAGGATCTTGACGGCGCAGCGCAGAAAAACGAGCAGGCCGGCCAGCTGCTTTCGAAGTATACCGAGATGCTCGGAGACGCGAGACAGGACAGCGCCGACCTTCTGGCTCAGGCCAAAGCCCAGGCGGAGAAGGAATATGAGTCCGTTATGGCGACTGCCCATGCCGACGCCAACCGCCTTCTGGATACGGCAAGGCAGCAGATCGAAACGGAACGCGAAACCATGCTCCGTGAGACAAGGAAAGAAGTTGCTTCGCTCGCGCTCCTCGCCGCAGCCAAAGTTGCGCAGAAGGAGCTTGACACCAACGGGGATATGGCGCTTCTGGATATGTTCCTCTCAGAGGCGGGTGACCGGTCATGAACGAGCTGGCACGCCGATACGCGCAGGCCTGTTTTAATCTTCACTTTGATCCAAAGCGTTTTTCGGACACCGCGAAATCAATTTCAGAATGCCTGCCGCTCCGGGAGGCTATGGAAAACCCGTCGCTCGACTTTTCGGAAAAGGAACGGGTGCTGGATCGTCTGCAGCTGTTTGAAGGCGCGCCGGAGCTTCTAGGCTTCTATAAGCTGCTGGTTCGAAAGGGCCGCATGAAGCTCCTTCCGGAGATAACGGAGGCTTTCCGAAGCATCGACCTTGAGTCGCGCAACACGGCCGTCTGTGAGATGCTCTGTGCCCATTTCCCGGACGCCGAGCGTCAGGCCAGAATCCGGGAGACTCTTTGCAGGCTGCATCACCGCGACGAGATATTGCTGGATATCAAGACCGATCCCGAGCTTTTGGGCGGATTTATCCTCAAAATCGACAACGTAACCTATGACCGCAGCGTGCGCAGATCGCTCCGCGATATGGCCCGTTATCTGCAAGAGAGGCGAATAATATGAAAAACACATCGGATGAGATTGTATCCATACTGCAGGAGGAAATCTCAAACTACAATATCAAAACCGAGCGCAGCGAGACCGGAACCATCCTCAATGTGGGCGACGGAATTGCAACCGTATACGGGCTGCAGAACGCGGCCTACGGCGAGCTGGTCGAATTCGATACCGGCGTCCGCGGGATGGTGATGAACCTTGAGCGCGACAGCGTCGGCATCGTTCTGCTCGGCCGAGAGGACGGGCTCAGAGAGGGCTCCTCGGTAAAACGCACCGGCCGCGCGACAGACGTGCCGGTTGGCGAAGCGCTGCTCGGGCGAGTGGTCGACTCGCTCGGCTCTCCGCTGGACGGGAAAGGGCCCATTAAGGCTTCGGAGACACGCCCTGTGGAACGCGAAGCCAGCGGAGTCGTTACGCGTCAGAAGGTGACCGTGCCGCTTCAGACCGGCNTCATGGCTATCGACGCCATGATCCCCATCGGGCGCGGTCAGCGCGAGCTCATCATCGGCGACCGTCAGACCGGCAAGACCGCGATTGCGATCGATACGATCCTGAACCAGAAGGGGCAGGACGTCATCTGCATCTATGTTGCCATAGGCCAGAAGGCGTCAAGCGTCGCCCGCGTCAAGGACACCCTCGACAAATACGGGGCAGGCGAATACTCCATCATCGTATCCGCAACAGCCAGCGACCCCGCGCCCCTGCAGTATATTGCGCCCTACGCCGGAGCGGCCATGGGCGAATACTTTATGTCCCAGGGCAAGGATGTTCTCATCGTCTATGACGATCTTTCAAAGCACGCGGTCGCTTACAGAACGCTGTCCCTGCTTTTAAAGAGGTCCCCCGGACGCGAGGCTTATCCCGGCGACGTCTTCTACCTGCACTCGAGACTTCTTGAGCGCGCCTGCCGTTTGAACAAGGAACACGGCGGCGGCTCCATGACCGCCCTGCCGCTTATTGAAACTCAGGCGGGCGACGTGTCCGCCTATATCCCCACGAACGTTATCTCCATTACAGACGGACAGATATATCTGGAAACCGGACTGTTTTTTTCCGGACAGCGGCCCGCCGTAAACGTCGGCCTCTCTGTATCCCGTGTCGGCGGCGACGCCCAGACCAAAGCGATCAAAAAGGTCGCCGGAACTCTCCGAATCGACCTTGCGCGCTACAGAGAGCTTGAGGTATTTACGCAATTCGCCTCCGATCTGGACAGCGCCACCAAGCACTCTCTCGATCACGGCAAACGGATGATGCAGCTTTTGAAACAGCCCCTCTATCACCCGATGACGCTGTCCCGTCAGGCTATCATTCTGTTCATAGCCACGAAGGGGCTTGTCGACGACGTGCCTCTCGATAAGGTCACGGAATTCGCGCATGATTTTGCCGATTATATGGAGTCCCAGCGTTCGGACGTCACTTCCGACATTCGCGGCAGCAAAGTCATTTCCGACGCTTCCGCGGAAGCTATCGGCACAGAGCTCTCTGCGTTTAAGCTTCGCGCCGGAATCAAGACGGCGGCGGAGGAAACGGAAGGAAGGTGATTTCCGGTGTCTAATGTCAAGGAGATCCGCTCCCACATCAAGAGCGTCCAGGAGATACGGAAGATCACGAACGCCATGTACCTCATTTCTTCCAACAATCTCCGTAAGGCTCGAAAGCAGCTCAACAACGTTAAGCCCTACTTTACGACGGTAGACAACACGATAGCGGATATTCTCCACTGGTCCGAAGAGATGGAGCACTTCTATATGGATCCGCGTCCCGAAATTTCGCAGCAGGACCGGAAGGTTGGCTATGTGCTGATTACAGGAGACAAGGGCCTTGCCGGAGCTTATAACCACAACGCCATCAAGCTTGTGGAAAAGGCTTTGGCAGAGCACCCAAACCACCGTCTGTTTCTGATCGGGCAGGTCGGCGCGGCGTGGTTCCGGAAAAGGAGCTCCGCCATAGAGCAGGAATTTGAATATACCGCTCAGAATCCGAATATGCACCGCGCGCGTGAAATCAGCCAGTATCTGCTGGAGGAGTTCCGCCAAAAACGGCTTGACGAGCTCCACGTCATCTATACCGAGATGATTACCCCGATGAAGCTCGAGCCCAAGGACCTTAAGCTGCTGCCTGTCGACCGCAGTGTATTTGCCTGGAATCCCCGCGGCGATGAGAACCGCAACCACACGGTCAAATATGTTCCTTCCGAAAGCGAAGTTCTTTCCGCCCTTGTGCCCCACTATGTGACCGGTATGATATTCAGCACGCTGGTGGAATCTTTCTGCTCAGAACAGCAGGCCCGTATGACCGCCATGGATTCTTCCACCAAGAACGCGGGAGATCTGCTCCGGCAGCTCAGTCTCGAATACAACAGAGCGCGTCAGGCTGCCATTACGCAGGAGATCACCGAGGTCGTCGGCGGCGCGCAGGCAGTCAACAGATAGCAGCTTTACAGACACCGCTCGGTGACTGCAGCTTAGTGAAAGGAATGGTCATTTTCATATGTCTGAAAATAAAGGTACCGTTGTTCAGGTAATGGGTCCTGTCGTGGACGTCGAGTTTCCCTCGGGACAGCTTCCACAGATCAGGGATGCTCTTCAGATCACCCTGAATCAAGAGAAGGCTGTGATGGAGGTTGCCCAGCACCTCGGCAACAACACTGTCCGCTGCATCATGCTCTCCCCCAGTGAGGGAATAAGCCGCGGGATAGAGGCCGTCAATACGGGCGGCCCGATCACGGTCCCGGTCGGAGACGAGATACTCGGCCGCATGTTCAACGTTCTCGGCGACCCCATCGACGAGAAGGAGCCGGTCGTCACCAAGGAGAGGTGGCCCATTCACAGGCAGCCTCCGAAGTTTGAGGAACAGCGCCCCGTAGCCGAAATACAGGAGACCGGAATAAAGGTCATCGACCTTCTGGCCCCCTATGCCAGAGGCGGAAAGATCGGGCTGTTCGGCGGCGCCGGCGTCGGAAAGACCGTCCTTATTCAGGAGCTAATCCACAGCATTGCGACCGAACACGGCGGATATTCCGTGTTTACCGGCGTCGGCGAGCGCACCCGCGAGGGCAGCGATCTCTGGCACGAGATGGGTGATTCCGGTGTTTTGGCCAAGACGGCCCTGGTTTTCGGCCAGATGAACGAGCCGCCAGGAGCCAGAATGCGCGTTGCTCTGACCGGCCTAACGATGGCTGAATACTTTAGGGACGAAAAGAAACAAGACGTCCTTCTCTTTATCGACAATATTTTCCGTTATGTTCAGGCGGGCAGCGAGGTTTCGGTTCTCATGGGCCGGATGCCCTCCGCGGTCGGCTATCAGCCGACACTTGCCAATGACATGGGCATGCTTCAGGAGCGCATCACCTCCACGAAGAACGGAGCCATCACCTCCGTGCAGGCTGTCTATGTCCCGGCGGACGACCTCACGGACCCGGCCCCGGCGACGACCTTCGCGCATTTGGACGCGACGACCGTCCTTTCGAGAAAGATTGTTGAGATGGGCATCTATCCGGCGGTCGACCCGCTGGACTCCACCTCCCGCATACTGGAGCCCGACGTCGTCGGACAGCGCCACTATAAGACCGCGCGTGCGATTCAGGAGCTCATACAGCGCTACACAGAGCTGCAGGACATTATCGCCATCCTCGGAATGGAGGAACTCTCCGAAGAGGACCGCCTGACGGTCGAGAGAGCCCGCCGAGTCCAGCAGTTCCTCTCCCAGCCCTTCTTTGTGGCCGAAACCTTCACCGGAATCAAGGGCCGCTATGTGAAGTTGGAGGACACGCTCCACAGCTTTGAAGCGATACTCGGAGGCGAGGCCGATAAGTTCCCCGAATCGGCTTTCAGCATGGTTGGAACGATCGACGAAGTCGCTGAAAAGGCCAAGACCCTTTAATCTCATAGCATCTGATTTTTTCCTCTTTCAGAAAGGACGGCCTTCCCATGGACGATACATTTTGCCTGGAAATATTGACTGTCGACAAGCAGTTTTTTGTCGGTCAGGCCGAATCCCTGATCATGCCCATTCAGGACGGTAAGTACGGGGTGATGTCCGGCCACGAGAGTACGGTCACCGCGATCGTGCCCGGCGAGTTGCAGTTCAAAGCGGACGGAGAGTGGCATACAGCGGTCGTTTCGGACGGTTTTGCCGAAATCACACCGGAATACGCGGTTGTGCTCGTCTCGTCGGCGGAGCGTCCCGAGGAGATCGACGTCAAGCGCGCCGAGGCCGCCAAGGAGCTTGCGGAGGAACGTCTGCGCAACAAGCAGAGCGTTATCGAGTACTACAACACTTCCGCCGCTCTCGCGAGAGCCATGGCCAGACTTCAGGCCCACAGGAAGAGATAGACGGATTTTCCGGTAATCCAAAAAGGGATTGTTTTCACCTCTTTTGTGAAAAACAATCCCTTTTTTGTCCTTCGGGAGTTTTTTATATTACAAATATCAAGACATTACCGCTTTTCAAGCAGAAAACATTAGTGTATAATCTGAATAGCTTTAAAACTGCAAATTGCATATTTGATATACAGAAAGGAATGCGCCATGAAATATATTCTTGTTATAGGCGACGGCATGGCGGACAATCCGGTTCCCGAACTGAATGGCCGCACCCCTCTTGAGGCCGCGTCAAAGCCTTTTATCGATTTTCTCGCCGAACACGGCGTACTCGGCAGTGTGATGAATGTTCCGGAGGGCTTTCCCCCCGGAAGCGACACCGCCATCATGTCCATTTTCGGCTGCGATCCGCACAGCTGCTATTCCGGCCGCGCCCCTCTCGAAGCCGCGGCCCAGGGCATTGCGCTTTCTTTCGGGGATGCCGCCTACCGCTGCAACAACGTGACCGTTACGGACGACTACTGCATTCCCTTTGAGGAGAAAAGAATTCTTTCCCACTCCGCAGGCGGCCTGTGCGAGAAGCAGGGCGTCGCGCTTGTGGAATATCTCTTCGGGCATCCCGAGTTCAGGGCTATGGCCAAAGAGGCCGGGATGAGCCTATATCCCACCGACTCCTACCGCCATATCGCGGTACAGAGGCAGGTCGACATCAAAGGGCTTGAACTCGCGCCTCCGCATGACAATATCGGCGCGAGAGTCGGCGACAAGCTCCCTAAGGGCTGCGCCAACGCCGAGGTTCTTTCGAAGCTCATGAAAAAGGCCAATGAGCTGCTTCGTGACCATCCCTTCAACGTACAGCGCCGGAAGGAAGGTAAATTCCCCGGCAACGCCATCTGGTTCTGGGCCGAAGGCACGGTCGCGAAGCTTCCAAATTTCAGGGAACAGTACGGAAAGACCGGCGCGGTTGTCTCGGCCGTGCCGCTCTGCCACGGTATTGCGCGGCTCACAGGCCTCGACGTGATCCTTGTCGATGGGGCGACCGGAGAGGTTGAAACAAACTATGAGGGCAAAGTCGGCGCCGCTTTGAAAGCACTTGAGACCCGTGATTTCGTCGCTGTCCATCTGGAGGGTCCGGACGAATGCACGCACTGCGGCGATCTCAAGGGGAAGATACAGGCCATTGAATGGCTCGACAGCCGTGTCGTCAGGCCCCTGTGCGACGCGCTCTCAGCGAAGCGCCAGGATTTCCGCATTCTCATTCTGAGCGACCACAAGACACTTACTTCGAACCGCCAGCACGACGGCGACCCGGTTCCCTATCTAATCTATGACAGCAGGACAGACACGAAGGCCGCTCTCCCTTACACCGAAGCCAACGGCCTGAGAGGTAGCTTTATGCACGCCGGGATCGGTCTTATGCCCGCCCTGTTCGAACTTAATTGATTTTGTAAAGGATATGCCCTATGCCAACCGAAAAAGCCTACGCGAAACTGAATATTTCGCTCGACGTTCTTTCAAAGCGCGGGGACGGATTTCACGAGATGTGCATGGTCATGCAGAGTGTTTCGCTCTGCGACGACGTTGACGTCTCGCTCAGGGACGACAGGCAGCTCCACGTTTCCACCAATCTCCGCTTTCTGCCCTGCGACGAACGCAATATAGCCGCGAAAGCCGCAAGGGCATTTTTCGAAAGGGCGGGCAGAAAAGAGCTGGGCGCGGATATCTCGATCAAAAAGCGTATTCCGGTCTGCGCCGGGATGGGCGGAGGTTCGGCGGACGCTGCGGCGGTGCTCCGCGCGCTGAACACCCTTACAGGAAGTCCTTTCACCGGAAGCGAGCTCGAAGAACTCGGCGCGGCACTCGGTTCGGATGTTCCCTTCTGCGTCGCGGGCGGCACCGCACTCGCTGTGGGCAGAGGCGAAGTTCTTACGGAGCTCCCATCCTTTCCGGACTGCCTTTTCGTGATTGCGAAGCCGCGTTTCTCTGTCTCCACTCCGGAGCTTTTCGCGAGGCTCGACCTCGGGAGCATCAGATTTCACCCTGACACGCAGGGCATAGTCTCCGCGATCCGAAAGAAAGACCTGAACGGCGTCTGCCGCAGAATGTACAACGTGTTCGAGGATGTTTTGCCTCCGAAGCCGGACGATATACCCGCTATAAAGACCCTTCTTCTCGACTGCGGAGCACTCGGGACCGTGATGACCGGCACTGGTTCCGCAGTTTTCGGTATCTTCGGCCGCGAGGACAGGGCGAAAACCGCGGCGAAAGCCCTCGGGAGGCGATACGGAGAAATTTTCACCGCGGTCCCTCAGAAAAAGCTTGATATACGATAAAACCGAATAAAAGGACAAAATGCCGTCGATAATGCTTTTAACAGCAGTCGGGCGGCATTTTTCCTCTTTCAACACCTTTCCGCCGCCTTTCCGCTTAAATTATAAAGGCGGTTTATTATGATCCGAAATCCGAAAATATGGGAAATATCTCTTCTCATCGCTCTGTGTGCCACGCTTTGCACAGGGCTCTACGCAAGAGCGGAGCAGGCAAAGCTCTCAGGTGAGCTGGTAAGGCTGCATGTTGTCGCGAACTCGGACGGCGCCGCCGATCAGGCGGCAAAGCTCAAAGTCCGCGACAGCGTTCTTTCGGTACTTACGCCAAAGCTTGAATATACCGACAACATAGACGTAGCGCAAAAGCTCATAAACGATTCTCTGCCCGAACTTCAGGAAGCGGCCGAACAGAGCCTCAGGGTGAGCGGCATGGATTATCCGGCCACGGCAAAGCTCTGCGTTGAGAGCTACCCGACGCGTAATTACGACGGCTTCTCTCTCCCCGCGGGCGGCTATCTCTCACTGCAGATAATATTGGGCGAGGGAAAAGGGCACAACTGGTGGTGTGTTGTCTTTCCCCCTCTCTGTATGAGCTCCGCAGAGGACGAGTCCGCCTTCTCCGGTCTCTCCGGAGACAGCGCGGGAATCATCAGGAAGTCCGACGGCAGCTACAGGCTCAAGTTCAGAATCGTAGAATTTTACGAAAATCTTAAGCGGGTATTGCCCTGAATAAATACAGCCCCTGGCGGATTAAAACGAAAACGGCGGCACGGGCAATGCCGGTGCCCTATCGAGATTTCATTAGGCGGCTCAGACAGGATAAGGCGGCGGAAGAATCATACTGTTGACATATATCTCCTTTGATGTTAGAATGAATTATTCTCCGTGGGGGAGTAGTCAGCGCTTTATGCGGTTCAAGTCAACATACATGGCAGAAATATCTGCCTGGCTTGTATTAAATGACCAGACTCACGGGCAGGCAGGTCCTGCCCGTGAGTCTTTTTATAGCATATGTCAGAAAGGGTATCACAGATGAAATATTACTGCAGCGAAATCGAGGATGTCCTTCGCGGACTAAATAGTTCGTACAACGGGCTTTCCTCTTCGGAAGCCTCGGAAAGGCTTGTGCGAAACGGAAAAAACAAGCTTGCGGAGAGTAAAAAAGACTCTCTGGTTAAGCGCTTCTTCACACAAATGGCAGACCCCATGATTATCATGCTCATAGCCGCGGCCGTCATTTCCGCCGTAACCTCCTCCTATTCAAACGAGGGCTATGCCGATGTCATTATAATTATGTTCGTCGTCATTGTGAACGCCGTTCTCGGCGTATATCAGGAGAGCAAGGCCGAAAAGGCGCTCGAGGCGCTGCAGCAGATGTCTGCCGCAACGAGCAAGGTACTCCGCGACGGGAGCATCTGCGTAATAAAGAGTGAAGAGGTCGTTGTCGGCGACGTCGTTATACTCGAGGCCGGGGATGCTGTTCCGGCGGACGGGCGAATCATCGAATCGAAAAGTATGAAGCTCGAGGAGGCGGCACTCACGGGCGAGAGTGTCCCGGTCGACAAGCTCGTCAGTATGCTGAAGCTTGAGGGCGCAAACGACATACCGCTCGGAGACCGCAGGAACATGGTTTACATGGGCAGCACCGTCGTCTATGGACGCGGCGCGGCCGTTGTGACCGATGCCGGCATGAGCACAGAGATGGGAAAGATTGCGGACGCTCTCAGCACCGCGAAGGACAACCGCACCCCTTTGCAGAAAAAGCTCACACAGCTTAGCAAGGTGCTCACCATGCTCGTCCTCATCATATGCGTTGTCATATTCGCGGTCGGGCTGCTGCGTGAGGGCAGCCTCTCGACAGGCGTAATTCTGAACAGCTTCATGATAGCCGTAAGCCTCGCCGTCGCGGCCATCCCGGAAGGGCTCGTCGCCGTCGTAACCATCGTCCTCTCCATCGGGGTTACGAATATGAGCCGTAAAAACGCGATAATCCGGAAGCTCACCGCCGTCGAGACACTGGGCTGCGCGCAGATCATCTGCTCGGATAAAACAGGCACGCTCACACAGAACAAGATGACTGTTGTGGAGCACTACGGCGAAAACAAGGCCCTCCTCGCGATTGCGATGGCTTTGTGCTGCGACGCGGTTCTGCACGAGGACGGCAACATCACCGGTGAGCCGACGGAGAACGCTCTTGTCAACTGGGCATATACTCTCGGCTACCCCAAATTTGAGCTTACCGAAAAAGCTCCCCGAATAGGCGAAGCCCCCTTTGACAGTGTGCGCAAAATGATGAGCACCGTGCACAGGACGCGCTCGGGCATAGTCCAGTATACCAAGGGCGCGCCGGATGAGGTCATACGTGCCTGCAAATTCTATATTAAAGACGGAAAGCCCGCTCCTTTGACGGATGAGGCAAGAACGGACATAGCCGCGGCAAACAGGGTCATGGCGAACAAGGCCCTGCGCGTGCTCGCCGCCGCAGAAAAGATCTGGGAGGCGGAACCCGAAAGCTGCGAACCGGATGCGCTGGAATTCGATCTCTGCTTTATCGGACTTACCGGCATGATAGACCCCGTCCGCCCGGAGGTTAAAGACGCGATTTCACAGTGCCGCTCGGCGGGCATACGCCCGATTATGATAACCGGCGACCACATCGACACCGCAAGCGCGATAGCCAGAGAACTCGGCATTCTGGGCGAGAACGACGACGCGGTATCGGGCTCCGAGATCTCCGAAATGAGCGACGAGGAATTTGAAAGCCGCTTCCGCGACATTTCCGTTTACGCACGTGTTCAGCCCGAACACAAGGTGCGGATCGTGAACGCCTGGAAAAATGCCGGCTTCATCACCGCGATGACCGGTGACGGCGTCAACGACGCCCCGAGTATCAAGAGCGCCGACATAGGCGTGGGCATGGGAATTACCGGCACCGACGTCACCAAGAACGTCGCCGATATGGTGCTCGCCGACGACAACTTTGCGACGATTGTCAGAGCCGTCAGAGAAGGCCGCCGTATCTACGACAACATACGGAAGGCCATTCAGTTCCTTCTGAGCTCCAACATGAGCGAGGTGCTCAGCATATTCATCGCGACGCTTCTGGGCTTTATCATTCTGAAGCCGGTTCACCTTCTCTGGATAAACCTCATCACAGACTGCTTCCCCGCCCTCGCGCTGGGGCTTGAGAGCGAGGAACCGGACATCATGTGCCGGGCACCGCGCCCGTCCAACGAAGGCGTTTTCTCAGGCGGGGTCGGCGCCGACATCGCCTATCAGGGCTTCTTTATCACGCTCCTCACAATTGCCGCCTATTTCTTCGGCCACTTTATGGAAAACGGTGTCTGGCAGATAACCAACAGCGCCGACGGGACGACGATGGCCTTCCTCACCATGTCCATGGCTGAGATCTTCCACAGCTTCAACATGCGCTCGCAGCGAGGGAGCCTGTTTACACTGAAAACACACAACAAGGCGCTTATCTGGGCCGGGATACTCAGCCTTTTCCTCACGACCGTTATTCTCTACGTCCCCTTCCTCTCCAGGGCCTTTGGCTTTGAGAGCATCAGCTTCGCCGAATACGCCACGGCTCTCGGCCTTGCTTTCCTTATTATCCCGATCGTCGAGATTACAAAGCTCCTGCAGCGCAGCTTCGGCCACAAAAAGCAGGCGGAATAAAAACTCAACAATTTTAGCACTGCGCCCGCCGAAATCTTTGGCGGGCGCAGTGTATTGACAAAGCGTGAAAATATGATATTATTTTGATATCATTTCAATATGGTGTTATAGACAACAATTATTATTATTTGGAGGAAGCATATGTCTGACAACAAATTATTTTCCGAGGAAAAGGAACTCAAAGCAAGCGGTGGTATGGCCATTCTTATTCTAAACACGCTCATCATTCTCGCGGCGTTTGCCGCTTTCATAATCGGCTGCCTCAGAGCGGACGCGGGAAGCGGCGCCGGAGTCCCCCTTGCGGTCGCGGGGGGCGTCATCGGTTTTATAGTCTGTCCCATATTCTACGCCGGGCTGAAGGTGCTCCGACCCAACGAGGCTCTCGTTCTGACACTCTTCGGCAAATACTACGGTACGCTCAAGGGCCCGGGCTACTATTTTGTAAATCCCTTCGTAACGGCGGTAAATCCCACAAAGCTTTCGCCGGCGGAAGTTGCGCAGAAGGCGAAGGGCGCGAAACCCGACTCTTCAGAAAAGTTTAGGGACACGGCCATCGGCAAAGCTGTCTCTCTCAAGGTCATGACACTCAACAATGAGAAACAGAAGGTAAACGACAAACTCGGCAACCCGATCGAGATAGGCGTCGTGGTAATCTGGCGCGTTGTCAATGCGTCCAAGGCTGTTTTCAATGTGAACAACTACATAGAGTTCCTTTCGATTCAGGTGGACAGCTCCTTGAGAAACATCTGTCGTCTCTACCCCTACGATATCTGGAACGAGGATGAATCCGCGGACGAGTTGTCTCTGCGCGGAAGCAGCCAGGATGTGGCTTCGAGGCTCAGGGACGAACTGCAGACAAAGGTCGAGGACGCCGGGCTCGAGATTGTCGAAGCGCGAATCACCCATCTCGCCTATTCGCCGGAAATTGCCGCAGCCATGCTTCAGCGCCAGCAGGCAAGCGCGATCATCGATGCCCGCAAGCTGATTGTCGAAGGCGCGGTTGGCATGGTGCAGATGGCTCTTACGAAACTCGGCGAAAACGGCATTGTCTCGCTTGACGAAGAGCGTAAGGCCGCGATGGTCTCGAATCTGCTCGTTGTGCTCTGCGGCAACAAGGAGGCCCAGCCTGTAGTCAACAGCGGCTCCATCTATTAAAAACATGGAAAAGAACGATAAAGCGAAAAAACAGATACCGCTGCGGCTTTCGCCCTCGCTCTACGACAAGCTTGCCGCCTGGGCGGAGGACGACTTCCGCTCCGTCAACGGCCAGATAGAATTTTTACTGACCGAATGTGTCAAAAAACGCTACGGAAAAAACGCTGTCCCCGACAGCGACAGTAAACAGTAAAGAATAATAACAAAAACGGCGCACCTTTCCGGTGTTAAGTAGTCCATAGTTAGTAGCCACAAAAGTTCAATCAAGCCGCCGGTCCAATTCTGTATTGGACCGGCGGTTTTCCGCTGAGCTTGCGAAGCGGGCGGTCATAGCATCACGTTGTATTGCTTGAGAAGGTTGCAGAAACCTGCCGATGCGTGCTGACGCCCTGATCACGGTGTAAGAGGACATCAAAGGAACCACTTAGTTTCCATTCGGGAATTTCGTTGTTGAAAAGGTCAGGGTAACAGGCCAGGTAGCGCCACCTGCCATGGGGCTTGATGTGAATAATACCGGTAACGATTTTTTGCAGCGGTGTTTCCGCAGGAAACTCGCGTTACACCGGTTTCCCGTTCGCGTGCTTCCGCCGTTTCTCCTGACAGATTCCTTTTTATCCGTGCAAGTTTTTCTTTCTGGCTGTGTAACGTTTATTCGCATGACACTTTTGCAAAAAGAAGGCAGGCACTTTCGTGTCTGCCCGCCATTTTGTTATAATGAAAACTTTATTTTCCCTGCTTGTCCAAGACGGCCTGAGCCTTGGCCGTATCCGCAGATACTATGTAAAAGACATAGACTCCGTCCTGCCTGACTATAGCGTCGCCGAGCTTCGGAATCTCGGCCGGGGCGTAGGACTGATAGGCCTCTTTCTGGGAGTCTATCCTGGCCTTAGCCGCTTTGAGTACCCTTGCGGCGGCGTCCGCGTCCGCGCATTTGAAAAGTCCTATCTCCTCGGTCGTTGCACCTGTCGAGCAAAGCACTACGCAGTCCGAGACATCCGCTGAAGCAACGCCGTAAAGGGTCGAGACGCTCTTCTGATCTATCTCTCCCAGAATGTCTGAAAAAGCGCCGCTTTTCTGTAGGTCAGAGGAAAGGGTCTTAAGGTTATATTCGACTGTCCCGGCCTTTTTAGTGCAGCCTGTAAAAATCAGCGTAAGCACACAGAGCGCCAGTATAATCGAAACCGTCCTTTTCATTCCCCAAAACCCCTTTGAAAATATTATCTATACATAATGTGTTTTAAGATACGCGCACCATTTCTGATATGTTTTCGGTGCGAAGTGAACCCCGTCCGTCGTCTCGTCCGCGGGTAGATAGCCGTCCGGCCCCGCGAGGGCCGACACCAGGTCGAGATAATAGCAAGCCTTGTCCGCAGCAAGCTTATGGAGCGCGGTATTGTACTCGTTTATCCTCGACATGCTGTAGGTATCGCTGCTTTCGGATTTTGTCCTACTAACCGGCGTAAGGCTCATGACATAGATCTTGCAGTTTGGCTGTGCCGCGATTATCGTGTCAAGCATTTTGCCGTACTGGTCAATAAAAGCCGAAGTATTGGAACCAATCTCATTTATCCCGAGAAGTATGTAGATCTTGCCGAAAGGCTTTTGAGAAAGAGCTTGGACGATTGTACCCATCTGGCCGTTGTCCAGCTTTATGGCGGCCTTGCTGGAAGCTCCGGCTACGGTCATGCTGGTTGCGGCATAGTAGGCACAGCCGCTCAGCCCGGAAAAAAGCCTGAAGCCGTCCACCAGCGAATTTCCGGCAAAAGCCGCATCGGAAAAATAGGAATCATCCGCAGCCGTCTTCTCCGGCACATCCGTCTTCGACACCTCCGGCGATTCCGAAGCGGAAGGCGGCACCGAGGCCGACGCTGGCGGAGCCGCCGTATCGGCAGAGGGCGAAGCACCCGGCTGGTTCTCCGAGGCTTTGGCTGTAGAAATAGAACTGCTGCATGCGCTCTGCTGCAGCAGCGACAATATCATAATCATTAATAAAACTGCGCTTAAAACGCTTCTTTTTCCATGTAATAAAGCCACGACCCGGACGAACCCCTTTTATAAAGTCATATTATGTCTACCGACTGTTTTTTATTATAGATAAACAATCCGAAATTGCAATAGCTAATTTGCTTTTTTTAAAACAATTTTTTTCCTCTCTTTTTGATCTGCCATAATATAGAATATTTGTGTAGTTTATTGTAATTATTCGTTTATTAAATGTTCCTTTATCCGTAAAAGCAGATGAAAAAGTTACAAAATGCGCAGCGCTAAAATCTCAGTCCCTGCATCAGTTTCTCCATATTGTACCTTATCGCCGCGTGGTCGCGCCTGTCCGGCCGATTTGTAATTTCTCCCAGGGCGCCGTCTTCTGTTTCCCTCGTCCCAGCCGAAATATTTGCCGGGCGTATCCCACTCGTCCAGGATCATAAAGCCGTAGTGTCCAATAAATTGTCCCATATATTCCCCGGTGACAAAGCCCTCGCCCAGAACTGTGTGTTTTCGCCCGCGCTCCAAAGAATAAGGCTTTTCATTTTTTTGACCTCCGGCTATCCTAAAGTATTGATCAGCGCGGTATCACGGTCTATTATTAGTCTGCGCGATATCTGGATTTTTGTATGAGCAAGACGCATCCGGTTACTATTTCGAGGAAGCCCGATGGACAGTTCGCTCTTTAACCTAACATTACAAGCCCATTTCAGGCCGCATTTTCGAAGCGCACCTGACGAGCATCTGCTTTCGCTGTTTTATTTCACCGCGGGAGAGGCAAGAATGCACTGCGGAGAGAAATCTTTTGTCCCGCGGGAGCGCACCTTTTCGGAATGCAGGGAAAAGTCGGACGGCTACGAGCTTAAAGCGCTTGCCCTAAACTTCGACCGCACTGTAACCTCTGTCCCCTCCGAATATCTGCGAAACGACAGGCACTATTTTCTTTGAAGGACGAAAGTTCGGAAATGTTTGACCCATTCATAGTTTAATGATATAATTTTATGAATTAACGATTTGATGCCTGAGAGGTTTGTTATGTGGATATCCGACAAATGGAAAGATTACGAGCTCATCGACTGTTCGGACGGGCAGAAGCTGGAGCGCTGGGGCAGCCGCATACTCGTGCGCCCGGATCCCCAGGCCATCTGGAAGACCGAGCGTGACGACCCCGGCTGGAGCAGGCCTTCGGCTAAATATATACGCAGCCCCTCCGGCGGCGGGCACTGGGAAAAGAGCGACGTGCCCGGGAGCTGGCAGATCCGTTACGGCGAACTTACTTTCAACGTTAAGCCCATGAACTTCAAACACACGGGCATTTTCCCCGAACAGGCCTCAAACTGGGATTTTGCAATGGACAGGATCAGGAACGCCGGACGCCCTGTCAGCGTACTGAACCTTTTCGCCTACACCGGCGGAGCGACGGTTGCCTGTGCCAAGGCCGGAGCCTCCGTCTGCCATGTGGACGCGGCGAAAGGGATGGTTTCCTGGGCAAAGGAGAACGCGGCGTCCTCGGGGCTGGAAAACGCCCCGATACGCTGGATAGTCGACGACTGTGACAAGTTCATCGAGCGGGAGATCCGGCGCGGCAAGAGATACGACGCGATTATCATGGACCCGCCGTCCTACGGGCGCGGCCCCGGCGGCGAGGTCTGGAAGCTCGAGGACAACCTCTGGGACCTTGTCTCCCTCTGTGCGGGAGTCCTTTCGGATGATCCCTTGTTCGTCATAATCAGTTCCTATACGACCGGGCTCTCCCCTTCCGTGCTGACCTATATCTCCGGAAGCGTATTCAACAAAAAGTACGGCGGCAGAAGCGAGAGCCGTGAGCTCGGCCTGCCCGTTACCGCGAGCGGGCTGATACTGCCCTGCGGGGCCGCCTGCCGCTGGCAGAACTGAGCTTATTAAGGAAAGAAAATGAAACAGTCTATCATACAAGTCAAGAACGTCAGCTTTAAATACGAAGGTGAAGAAAATCTCCCCCCCGTCCTCGACGGGGCCTCTCTCGAAATAGAGGAGGGCAGCTTTGCCGTCATCCTTGGCCATAACGGTTCCGGAAAATCAACGCTTGCCAAGCATCTTAACGGAATACTCGTTCCCTCGGAGGGCAGTGTGCTGATTGACGGCATGGACACCCGCGACACGGAGAGGCTTCTCGATATTAGGCGCACGGTGGGCATGGTCTTCCAGAATCCTGACAATCAGATGGTTGCCTCCGTTGTCGAAGACGACGTGGCATTCGCCCCGGAAAACCTCGGCGTCCCCTCCGAGGAGATCCGCGTCCGTGTCGACGAGGCGCTGCGACTTGTTGATATGTACGATTACAGGCAGCACTCCCCCCACCTTCTGTCCGGCGGACAGAAGCAGCGGGTGGCGATTGCCGGAGTCATCGCGATGCGCCCGCGCTGCATAGTTCTCGACGAGCCGACGGCAATGCTCGACCCGCAGGGCAGGCGCGAGGTCATAAGCACGATAAAGCGTCTCTGCCGCGAAAACGGCATTACCATAGTCCTCATAACCCACCATATGAACGAGGCCGTCGATGCCGACCGCGTCTTCGTGATGTCTAAGGGCAGGGTCGTCGGAGAGGGAACACCCAAAGAGGTATTCTCAAAGGTGGAGACCCTTAAGGCCGAGGGGCTCACGGTCCCCGACACTGCGGAGCTGCTCTGGCAGCTCAGACAGAAAGGCCTCAATTTTCCGGCGGACGCGCTCACGGTCGAGGAGTGTGCGCAGGCTATTTATAAAGAATTATCTTAAGGAACGCATATAAGATGCCAGATATAAAGACCGAAGCTCTCACGCATATTTACTCTCCGGACAGTCCCTTCGAAAGCGTAGCGCTTGAAAATGTGAATATTGAGATCGCTCAGGGCGAGTTCGTCGGGCTCATAGGCCACACGGGCTCGGGCAAATCCACTTTTGTCCAGCACCTGAACGGCCTCCTTCTGCCAAGTTCCGGAAGGGTACTGATAGACGGGGTGGACATCAATTCGACCAAAAAGCTCCGACACGACACGCGCTTCAAGATAGGTCTGGTGTTTCAATACCCCGAATACCAGCTTTTCGAGGAGACAGTATACAGGGACATTGCTTTCGGGCCGCGCAACATGAAGCTCCCGAAGGAAGAGATCGACGAGCGTATCCGCGAAGCTTCCGGCTTTGTGGGGGTACCTGAGTCGCTCTTTGACAAATCCCCGCTCGAGCTCTCCGGCGGGCAGAAGCGCCGCGTGGCGATTGCTGGCGTTATCGCGATGCGCCCCGGCGTGCTCGTGCTGGACGAGCCCACGGCAGGCCTTGACCCGGAGGGCTGCGCGAGCATACTGAAGAACATCACCGATTACCGCGAGGCGACCGGAGCGACCGTGATCCTTGTCTCCCACAGCATGGAGGACATTGCCCGTATAGCCGAACGGCTCATTGTTTTCGACGGCGGGCACACCGTCATGGACGGCACGCCAAAGGATATTTTTTCGCAGGCGGACAGGCTTCGCGCCATAGGCCTGGACGTGCCCGTGGTCACGGACATAGCCTCTCGCCTTTGCGAGCTCGGCGTGATTATCCCCGGGTGCTGCTATACGGTCGAGCAGCTCCGCGACGCGGTGCTCTCTCTCAGAAAGGGGGGGCAGACATGCTGAAGGACATAACGCTCGGCCAGTATTTCCCCGGGAACAGCTTTATCCACAGGCTCGATCCCCGAACCAAGCTTATTTTTACTCTGGTGTATATAGCCGCGCTTTTTATAGCGAAGTCCTATATCACTTACGCGGTCATGCTCGCTCTTCTCGTCGTTTCGGTGGCCATATCAAAGATAAAGCCCTCCGCCCTGCTCAGGGGTCTCAAGCCCATATTGTTCATCATTATTTTCACCGCCATTCTGAACCTCTTTTATACGAAGGACGGAAGGGCGCTGGTGAGCTTCTGGGGCATCACGATCACCACTGGCGGAGTGAAACTCGCGGCCTTCATGGTGCTCCGGATAATGATGCTCATCTGCGGGACCTTCCTGCTCACCTATACGACGACCCCGATAGCTCTGACAGACGGTCTGGAGCTTCTTCTCAGCCCGCTCAAAAAGATACACGTGCCGGTGCACGAGTTCTCCATGATGATGAGCATCGCCCTGCGCTTTATCCCGACCCTGATCGAGGAGGCGGACAAAATTACGAACGCTCAGAAGGCCCGCGGCGCGGACTTCGAGACCGGCGGTCTCGCGGAGCGCGCGAAAGCTCTGCTCCCGCTCCTCGTCCCGCTTTTTGTAAGCGCTTTCCGGCGGGCCGACGAGCTCGCAATCGCCATGGAATCGCGCTGCTATCACGGCGGCGAGGGCCGTACGCGCATGAAGAAGCTCAGTATGGGGACGAACGATCTGATTACGATTGTCTTTTCAGCTGTGCTACTTTCAGGAATAATAACGCTGGCGAGGTTTGGGCTATGAGAAACATCGCGCTTCGCCTCATGTACGACGGGACAAATTACCACGGCTGGCAGGTACAGAAAAAAGATTCGACGGTCGCGGAGACGCTTGAGACCGCACTCACGAAGATCTGCGAGCACCCGGTGAAGACAGTCGGCTGCGGCCGGACCGACGCGGGAGTGCACGCGCTTTCTTACTGCGCGAACTTCCGGACGGAGAGCCGGATACCGGTCGACCGGCTGCCTCTGGCGGTGAACACGCGCCTGCCCTTAGACATCTCAGTCACGGATGCGGTCGAGGCGCCGGATGATTTCAACGCCATTCTCTCCTGTCTGCGAAAGGAATATGTCTATAAGCTTTGCAATTCACATATTCGCGACCCCTTCCTGACATCGCGGGCCTGCTATTTTCCCTCCCCACTCGATGTCGGACGTATGGCCGCGGCGGCGAAGGCCTTCGAGGGCACACATGATTTTCGCGCAGTGCGGAACGTAGGGACCGACACCAAGACCACCGTCCGCACGATATACTGGTGCACTATCGAAGCCGAGGGCGAGCTTATCACGATGCGCGTCTGTGCGAACGGCTTCCTCTACAACATGGTCCGCGCGATTATGGGTACGGTGGTTTACGCCGGTCTCGGAAAGCTCGAGCCGTCGGACATCCCCGCTTTACTTGTATGCGGCGACCGTCGCCTCACCGGCCCCACCATGCCGCCTCAGGGACTGTACCTGTCGCGTCTGTGGTATGAGGGTGCCGTCGGCGCAATGATGCGCCTTTAAAATTAACAGTTAATCTATTTATTTTTCCGAAATTATGCTATAATAGCCGAATCAAGCTGCTTAATTCAATCAATTCTGGCGTGGAGTGTATATGGTTCGTGAAAACAACACAAAACGGAAAACGCACGCTATGACATCCATAATAGCGAGCATCCTCGTTGTGGCTCTGGCAGTGCTGGTTTTTCTCTATCACGACAAACTCGCCTCTGCCGACGTCCCTGGCGGGAACGCGCAGGCCGCTTCAGCGGGCGAACCCTTTACCTACGAAAACGGCTCGAAGCAGATGTTCGCGCTCATGGGTGACAATCTGGCAATTGCCTCCTCCACGGGATTGCAGCTTCTGGACAACAGCGGGAACACAGTATCCCGCCAGGTCTTCACTATGACGAATCCCGCCGTTTGCAGCAGCGGCAATTACAGCGCTTTTTATGACGTGGGCGGCAAATCCCTCCGCGTATTCCGGGACAAGGACTACGTCCAGATGGATCAGGACAACGCCATTATCTCAGTATCCCTCAACAGCAGCGGCTTTTTGGCCGTAAACGAACAGGCCTCTGGCTATAAGGGCTGTGTCACTGTCTATGACGCGAAGCAGCAGGCCGTTTACGCGTGGTCTTCCGGTTCAGGCTACACCATCGACGCGGATGTTTCGCCCGACAGCAGCACACTTGCGGTGCTCTGCGTTGAATCCTCTGGCAGCGTCATCCATTTCTTCCGCCTTGACAGTGAGAAAGAGATAGGCTCTGTCCAGCTGAAAGACGAGCTGGGCTTTAGGCTCCGCTATTCGAGCGATGGAAGGCTCTGCGTTCTCTCCGAAAAAGCGCTGCATTTCTACAGTCAGGACGGTAAATCCATTTCCGACTACAGCTTTGGGGAGAATTATCTTGCGAACTACGAGCTCGGCGACGATTTTTGCGCGGTCGCCGTCTCGAAATACGTCTCCGGCAGCAACGTTTCACTCATAAGTTTTTCGAGTGAGGGGAAGGTGCTCGCGACCATACCGCTTTCAGATGAACCCGTTTCACTCTTCTCCCGCAGACAGCAGCTTCTCGTCCTGGATTCCGCGAACATTAGCCTCTATTCCCGCGCTCTGGAGCCGGTTAGGCGGAGTCAGGTGGCTCCTGGCTTTGTGTCCGCCGCCCTGCTGTCAAACGGCAACGTGCTTCTGCTCTCCACCCGTTACGGCGAAGAGTACAAAATCCGCTGAGTGTCCTCCGCGCCAGTTGTAAACGCGCCCCGGCGTCGAATAAATATAGGGCAAGGGTAGGAGTTTACCCGTTTTTGTGAGGTAAGGAATGCGCTTTATTTTCGATCTTGCTTTGCTTGCGATCATCGCCGCGTGTACCTGGAGCGGACGCAAAAAAGGTCTCGTCATGTGCATAGCAACCATACTCGCAGTAATAATATCTCTATATGTGGGTGATCTCCTCGGCTCCACCTTCTCCCCGGCGGTCACTTCAGCTGTCCGCCCCTTCGTCAGCGGATATATGGACGGAACCGAGGGCGTCATTAACCAAACGCTGATCGGGCTCGAGAACGGCAGCGCCGGGCTTTCGGTCGAGGATTACGTCAAACAGCATCCCGACATCAAGGAACAGCTCTGCGAGAACAGCTTTGAGAAAGTCGGCGTCTACTCCTCCTCGGCAAAAAAAATGGCTGGCAACGCCATCGACTATGCGGACACCAACGGGGTTTCGCTATCCTTGGCAATTGAAACCGTCATGACAAACGATTTTACATACTACCTCGCTTTCCTCGTGTTTTTTGCTCTGACTCTCATCATACTGACTGTTTTGGGCAATATTCTAAATCTGAGTTTTAAATTCCCCGAAATGGACAAACTGAACGATATCGGCGGTATTTCCGCTGGCGCCGTAACCGGACTGATGTTCTGCATTATAATTGTATGGGCACTTAAATTCACCGGCCTTATTCTGCCGGAGGCGGAGATGAAGCGCACGCTTCTTACGGCGCTCTTTCTCAAGCTGAACATTCTTTCGCAATTCCTCACGGTTTAACAGAAAACAACTAACTTATTCAAGGAGTATAACATATGCAGCCTTCACTTTGCTCCCGCTGTAAAAAAAACATGGCGGTCATATTCATATCGAAGGTCGAAAACGGAGTTACCAAAAACGAGGGCCTGTGCCTTAAGTGCGCGCGTGAGCTGCACATCAAGCCCGTTGATGAGATCATGACCAAGATGGGCATTTCGGACGAGGATCTCGACACTCTTACAAACGAGATGGCCGCGGCTATCGGCGGTATGGACGGCGTTAAAGACATCGACCTTGACAATATCGACGATGACGACGCGGGCAAGACCGCGACCTTCCCATACCTGAACCGGCTTTTCGGTGCGGATAGCGGATTTAGCCCCATAAATTCCGCTTACCCCCAGCCGCAGCAGCCTCCCCAGGAGGGAAGCCGCTCCCAGAAATCCGAGACCAAGGAATCAGTGCGGGGCAACACCAAGCTCAAATTTCTTAACAACTACTGCATCAACCTCACTGAGCGCGCCAGCGAAGGGCTGTTGGACAGCATGATCGGCCGTGAGGAGGAGCTTGAGCGCGTTATCCAGATACTCAACCGCCGCCAGAAAAACAATCCCTGCCTTATCGGTGAGCCAGGCGTTGGCAAGACCGCGATTGCGGAGGGCCTTGCCCAGCGTATCGCGGACGGGCGCGTGCCTTATAAGCTCCGCGATAAGGAGGTCATGCTTCTGGATCTGACCGCTCTCGTCGCCGGAACGCAGTTCCGCGGTCAGTTCGAGAGCCGCATGAAGGGCCTTATCGAGGAGATTCGCAAGGAGGGCAATATTATCCTTGTCATTGACGAGGTACACAATATCGTCGGTGCGGGCGACGCGGAGGGCAGCATGAACGCCGCCAATATCCTGAAGCCGGCGCTCTCGAGAGGCGAGATACAGGTCATCGGCGCAACCACCTTCACCGAGTACCGCAAGCATATAGAGAAGGACAGCGCCCTCGAACGCAGATTCCAGCCCGTTACCGTTGCCGAGCCCTCTATCAGCGACAGCGTCGCCATAATCAGGGGCATCGCCCATTATTACGAGGAATACCATGGCGTGAGCATTTCTGACGAGATGTGCCGCAAGGCCGTCACAATGTCCGAGCGCTATATTACCGACCGCTATCTCCCGGATAAGGCCATTGACCTCATTGACGAGGCCTGCTCCGACGTAAATCTTAAAAATCCTGCCATTGAGCGCCTTTCCAGTATCGGAAAGGAACTCGCCGACCTCGACAAGGAGCGCGAGCTGCTGCTTTCGGACACGCAGAACGACCATTTCGCGCGGCTTGCTGAAATACGCAGCCTCTGCCTGCAGCTGACGGACGAACAGAACCTTCTGAAAGCGAAAGGCAGACCCGCCCTGACCGCCGATAACCTCGCCCGGGTCATCGAGCTTTGGACCAAGATTCCCGCCAGCAGCATACGCGAGGACGAGTTCGAAAAGCTCTCGGAGCTGCACACAAGGCTCAAGAGCCATATTATCGGGCAGGACGAAGCCATCAATACGGTCTGCGCCGCAATCAAGCGCAGCCGCGTCGGGCTTGCCGCGAAGCATAAGCCCGTCAGCTTTATCTTTGTTGGCAGCACCGGAGTCGGAAAAACCGAGCTTGTAAAGCGTCTCTCGGAGGATCTCTTCAACACCCCCGAATCGCTCATACGCCTTGACATGTCCGAATTTATGGAGAAGCACTCCGTCTCGCGCATCATCGGTTCGCCCCCGGGCTACGTCGGCTACGACGAGGCCGGCCAGCTCACCGAGAAGATACGCCGCAAGCCCTACTCCGTTGTTCTCTTCGACGAGATAGAAAAGGCCCACCCCGACGTCATGAACGTCCTGCTGCAGATACTGGATGACGGCAGGATAACCGACGCGCAGGGCCGCACCGTCAACTTTGAGAATACTGTCGTCATCATGACCACCAACGCCGGCAGCGACAAAAAGGACGGCACGGTCGGCTTCGGCGGCACCGTCTCGGAGCTCGGCAAGGAGAAAGCATTCAAGGCGCTCAAGGATTTCCTGCGCCCCGAATTCATCAACCGTGTGGATGAGATTGTCTACTTCAACAAACTCAGCGAGGAAAATTTCCGCGAGATCGCAAAGCTCATGCTCGGCGAGCTTCAGGATGTTCTGAAAGAAAAAGGCACCGAGTTGGTCTACGACGACGCCCTGCTCGGCTACCTTGCAAAAAAGAGCTATTCGCTCACCTACGGTGCGAGGAACCTGCGCCGCCTTATCCAAAAGGAGATCGAGGACGCGATAGCGGAGGAGATTGTCGACCACTGCCACGGGAATGTCAGCCGCATCTCGCTTACGGTCGAGGACGACAAGCCGAAGATCGTGACTCTTTAAGAGAAAAACAGTCAGGCGGAGGAAATTCCTCCGCCTGACTGTTTTTTGATCAGTTATTACTTGTAATAATCGAGAGCTGCGCGGTCCGTGATTATCGCGCTGCAGTTGCCGCTGTTGAGTGCGGTAAAACAGCCGGCCGTGCCTCCCGGAACTCTTACGATGTACGCGGGCTTTGATTTGAGCGACTCATTCGCTTCGATCACAGCGTTGAAACAGGCGCTGTCGCTCACGGTCAGGGTCTTGCCCGAGAGCGAGCCGATACCTGTAATATTCGAACTTCTCAGCGCGGCCAAAACTATCGTGTTTGAGATATAGACGGGGGACTGGTTGATCTTTGTGTTTTTCTCATCATAGGCAAGTCCTCCCCAGACGCAGTCCACGTCGCCGGAGTTCAGTTCGACCTTTGCCTGAGAGACGTCTATAGGCAGAAATTTTGCCTCCCAGCCCAGCTTCTCGCAGACAGCGCGGGCAAAATCCACGTCAAAACCCTCGGGGTCCCCATTTGCGTCCGTGCCCGAAAAAGGCATTCGGCCTTCATCGTAGCCAATAAGGAAAGTCCGTCCGTCCTGACTGGTCTGAAGCGCATCGAGCGCATTTGCGTTGCCCTTCAGCAGCGAGTCATCCTCGCCAAACCATTTTTTCGACAGTTCGCCGACTTTTCCGGAGGCCTGCAATACCTTCATGGCCGCGATCACCGCCTCGCCCGCTTTGTCGCTAAGCCGGAAGCCCACGCAGAACTGCTGCTGCGCCAGTTTTTCCGCGACCCGGTACTTTCCATTTCCCCCGAAACCGCAGCCGGTCGCCGAGAGCAGGAGAATTGTGGACAGCATTAAAGAGATCACGCGTATATTTTTTTTCATAAGCACCACCGATTTCCTTCGGCACATGTAAATATATCTTTATAAGAGTAGTATAATAATATAATATTTTCCTGCTCAATGCAAGTCAAACGGAGGAATTCGTTCTAAATTCCTCCGTTTGACTTCTATGCCGCCTCACTTCTCTTCAGAGTAGCGGGCAAGAAATTGTTTAGTTCTCTCCTCTTTAGGGCTGCCGAAGACATTTTCGGGATTGCCCTGTTCGACGATAACGCCGCCGTCCATAAAAATCACCCTGTCGGCAACCGCTCTCGCAAAGGCCATCTCATGCGTGACAATGACCATTGTCATGTGCTCCTCCGCGAGGTTTCTGATGACCTTCAGCACCTCACCGGTGAGTTCCGGGTCGAGAGCGCTCGTCGGCTCGTCAAAAAAGAGTATCTGCGGTTCCATAGCGAGAGCGCGCACGATCGAGACCCGCTGCTGCTGTCCGCCCGAGAGTTGGAACGGATAGCAATCTTCCTTGTCCTCAAGGCCCATTTTTCCAAGCAGCTCCCTGCCCTTGCGAAGAGCCTCCTCTTTCCCGCGCTTACGGACGTTTATCGGCGCGTCCGTCACGTTTTTAAGGACCGTATAGTGCGGGAACAGATTGAAATTCTGAAAAACAAGCCCAAAATAAGTCCTGATCTTCTTAAGCTCGCTCTTAGCGGCATACTCCGCCCCGCCTTCCGGCCCCGGCTTCGCCGCAACGCTTTCAAGATAGCGCAAATAGCCCGAATCTATGGTTTCAAGTAGAGTCGCGCAGCGGAGCAGGGTCGACTTACCGCTTCCCGAAGGGCCGATTATCGCGAGCACCTCTCCCCTGTCTACCGTGAGGGAAATGTCCCTCAACACCTCGAGCCCGCCGAAGCTCTTCCGGATATTGCGCATATCCAAGATCGTGTCTGTCATTTTCCCCCTCCTTTACTGATAATAGGCAAGACCGTCTTCCGCCTTTTCCATCGCCACGGCGACTATGAGGTTAAAGAGGTAATAGAATATTGCGGCGCCTATGAAGGGGACAAAGGAGCTCAGCGAGGCCGCGAGCTGCCTTGCGATGGTGAACATCTCCGCGTATGCGATGGCGTAGGCCAGAGAGGTATCCTTGACAAGCGTTATTACCTCGTTGGTTATGGAGGGAAGTATGCGCTTAACGACCTGAGGCAGGATTATTTTGAAAAAGGTCTGTCCCTTCCCGTAGCCGAGCACTTCTGCGGCCTCATACTGTCCCGCCGGCATCGATTCGATCCCGCTTCGGTATATTTCCGCGAAATACGCGGCGTAGTTGACGACAAAAGCGATGATAACGGCGTAGAACTGGTAGGAGGCCGAAATCCGGACCCTGAATAAATAATACGGCCCGAAATAGACGACCATCACCTGCAGCATCAGCGGCGTCCCGCGCATGATAGATATGTATATTTTAATTATCAGCTGAACAGGCTTGAAATTCGATAAGCCTCTCAGTAAATAATTTCTAATCTTTCTCAGCCATCTGCGGAATGCGCTCCGATTCGCGCTCTCATTTTGATGTAGCTTGATTTCCGCAAGCTTCCCGAAAGGCGCCCATTTCGACATGCGCCCGAAGGCCACGGCCAGTCCCAGAGGGAGCGACATGATAAGCGTAAGGCTGAAAATCGCGATGCTCTGAAGCATGCCGGGGGCAAGCATGGCCAGCATTTTGGTAAAGCTCAATATTCCACCTCCACGGAAAACAATAAAGAACTGAAAAGGGCGGAAGACAAATTCCGCCCTTTACTTTAACACATATCGACCGATTTTTAAAGAGGTATGTTTTAATTAATTAACTATTTACCGAGGCATACAGAATCCTGTAGTCCCCACTTTGTTGCAATCTCTTTAAATTTACCGTTCTGCGCCATGGTGTCGAGGGCCTTCTGGACCTGATCGCGGAGCTCGGTGTTCCCGAGCTTGAAGCCAACGCCATACTGCTCGCTTGCCGTAATCGGATCGGTGAGAATGGTGTAGCCGCCGCCGCGCTGCTTGATCTCATATTCGGCGACGCCGATGTCCATGCCGATCGCGTCCGCCGCGCCGGAATCCAGTGTCATGAAAGCGGTGAGATAGTCGGGAACCTGCGTGAGTGCCTTGAATGTCGCAGCAAGGTCGAGGTTCTTCTGGTTTGTCTTGTCGGTCAGTGCTGAGAGCGCGGAGGAGTCCGCCTGAACAAGCACTATCTTTCCCTTAAGTCCGGCAAGGTCCTTAATGCCGGAGGTATTTTTCACCACGATGACCTGAGAGTTGTTGACATAGGGCTCGCTCCAGGTGTATTTGTCCTCGCGGCCGTTGATGGTAAAGCCGCTCCAGATGCAGTCTATCGTTCCGCTGTTCAGCTCCATATCCTTGCTGTCCCAGTCGATGGGCTTGAGGACAAGCTTCCAGCCGTTGACGTTGCAGACCTCCTGAGCGAGGTCAAGATCAAAGCCAACCAGGTTTCCGCTGTCGTCCTTATAGCCGTAGGGCGGGAAGCTGGCGTCGAAGCCGACCGTGAAGGTCTTGCCGGAAGCCGCGGGGCTGGCGGATGCTGAGGCACTTGCAGAGGCGCTCGGCGCAGAGGGCTGTGAAGAGCCACAGCCGGCCAGAAGTCCCAGACACAGGGCCACCGCAAGGAGCAGCGTAAGTATCATTTTTGTCTTATTCATTTCATTTCCTCCATAATTAGCTAATTGATTGCCGCGTTATAATTGTACCACATTAGCGAGATAAAGCAAGGCATATTGGCAAAACAAACAGTGCAAATTTTGCACAGTTTGTTTTTTGTACGGCTTTATTGTGGTTTTGCTCATTTACCCCGTACTTTTTTTACATTTTGTTAATCCATTTGCAGTCTTCCCTGTTATAATAGCAGTAGAATAAGTTACAGAATTTTGGAAGGACGTGTTTTCATGGCGAAAAAAGCGCTCATAATCGAAGACGACGGCAATATTGCGGAGCTGCTCCGGCTTTATCTCGAAAAGGACGGGTTCAGCGTAATCATCGCCTCCGACGGCGGAACCGGCGTCCGATTTGCTCTCAGCGAAAACCCCGATATAATTCTATTGGACATCATGCTGCCCATACTGGACGGCTGGCAGGTCTGCCGCAAGGTACGCGAGACCTCCCGCGTCCCAATAATAATGCTCACCGCCAAGGGCGAGACTTTTGACAAGATAAACGGCCTTGACATAGGCGCGGATGACTATGTCGTGAAGCCCTTCGAGGTAAAGGAGCTGCTCGCGCGTATTCACGCCGTCATGCGCAGGACCGAGCCGGAGGAAAAAGGAAACGGTGAAAAAAAGCTCAGCTTTGACAAGCTCACGATAAACCTTGATTCCTATGAGCTCATTGTCGACGGAAAGCGCATTGAGACACCTCCCAAGGAGATGGAGTTGCTGTTCCATCTCGCCTCCTCGCCGAACAGGGTATACACGCGCAACCAGCTTCTCGACGAGGTCTGGGGTTTTGACTATTTCGGCGACTCACGCACCGTAGACGTACACGTAAAGCGTCTCCGCGAAAAGCTCGAGGGTGTATCGACGCAGTGGACACTCAAGACGGTCTGGGGCGTGGGTTATAAATTTGAGCTCAGCGAGAACAAATGAAAAGTCTTTATTTCAGAAACTTCATAATGTCGGCCCTGTTGGTCATCCTCAGCTTCTTCATACTGGGCACGGCAATCGTCATACTCGGGCGCTCTTTCGCGCTGAGCCAGAAGCGCGAAAGCATCGCGCAGAACGCATCCGAGATTTCAAAGACAGCCGCCGCCTTCAGCGCAAACGGCGACCTCAACGCCTGGTATCTGAGGCTGATTATCGCCTCCCTCGCACAGAGCAGCGGCAACCATATTTTCATAACCGATACGCAGGGCATCGTGGAGTCCAGTTCCGATATGCAGGTTATCTCCCCCTATATCGGCAGGCAGGTCGGAACGGACGTAATGGAACAGCTCTACCGGTCTGGCAGTTACCATCAGCTCACAAAACTGGGTGATTTTTATCCGAGGCCCTATTATGTGGTCGCGCTGCCTATCCTGCTCTCGGGCAACTCCAGGCTCGTCGGCTATGTTTTCGTGGGCTCGGACTTCGCCGATATCATGAGCGCGTGGAGCACAGCCTCGATTATTTTCATCGGCACGGCGGCCATTATCATGCTCTTCGCCCTTATCATGTCCTACTATAACTCCAAGCGGCAGTCCAAGCCTCTGAACGAGATGGCCGCCGCGGCCCGCCGTTTCGCACACGGCGACTTTTCCGCGAGGGTAGCGGACGAGGGCCGCCAGGACGAGATCGGCGCACTTACCGCTTCGTTCAACACTATGGCGGAATCCCTGGAAAAGTCCGAACAGCTTAGAAGCGAATTCATCGCGAATCTTTCGCACGAGCTGAAAACGCCGATGACTACTATTTCGGGTTTTGCCGACGGCATACTGGACGGCACCATACCAAAGTCCGAGCAGGACAGATACCTCGCAACGGTATCCAGCGAGACCAAGCGTCTCTCCCGCCTTGTCCGCCAGATGCTCGAGATGAGCAGGATACAGTCCGTCGATACTCAGGCTCTCCTGAGCCGGTCTTTTGATCTCTCCGAGGTCATCAGCCGCACGCTCCTGACCTTTGAGGGTAAAATCAACGAAAGAGAGCTCGACGTAGACGCCCAGCTCCCGGAGGAAAGCATACTTGTCCGTGGCGACGCAGACTCAATTACGCAGGTCGTATACAATCTTCTCGACAACGCGATCAAATTCTCCGAGAGGGGCTCCACGCTTGGCATTACGCTCTGGAAGCAGGGCGGGAAGGCCTTTGTTTCGATTAAAAACCACGGCGATACCATCTCGCCGGAAGAGCTGCCGCTCATATTCGACCGTTTTCACAAGACCGACAAGTCCAGAAGTCAGGACCGTGACGGCGTTGGACTCGGGCTTTCCATCGTAAAAACCATACTGAACAACCACAACGAGGATATCACCGTCACCAGCAAGGACGGCGTTACCGACTTTATTTTCACCGCCAGGCTAAAGAACAGCTAGAACTCCTGAGAAAACTATGTTTCCTACAAATTTATATGCGTAAGTTCATAAACATTTCACAAACTATTCATAACAAGGACAAAAGTGCATATTATTATGATGACAGTTCCAAGAGGAAAGCGTATCTGACAGCCAACACAGATACCAATTAAGCAAGTTCATTTTCTTTTCCCCCTCTATAATATAATCCTCTCTCAAACACAACAGCAAAGCTCCGGCCCTTATAAGCCGGAGCTTCTGTCTTTTTTATGCTTCTGCCTACTTCACTACATGCACGTTGAGATGGTCTCCCATCATCGCTATGCCGCGCTTGAGGAACAGCTCTCTCATGCTCTCGTTGAGCGAGAAGGAAACCTCGCCGTAGTCCTCGCTTTTTACCCATACGCGCAGGACGAATTCGATTGAGCTGTGTTCGTAGGACTGCAGGCCCACAAAGGGCGCCGGATCCTCCAGAATTCGTTTCTCGGCTCTTATTCCGTCCATGAGCAACTTCTTTACCTCTTCAGTCGAAGTCTCGTACGGGACGTTGAAGGTGAGGTCTATCCGCCTATTCTTCTGTCTTGTGTAGTTAATGATCTTCGTGCTGGCCACATGATTGTTTGGAATGTATATGGTCTTGTTGTCCGACGTCGTCATTGTGGTGTAGAAAAGTCCCATCTCGCCGACAGTCCCCGAGACCCCATCGAGCTCGACAAAATCGCCGGAGGAGAATGGCTTCGTCGCGAGCGTCGTAAGGCCGCTGAAAAGGTTTGACAGGACGCCCTGCAGCGCGAGCGAGAGGGCAAGGCCTGCCACGCTGACTATAGCGACAAGCGACGAAGTCTGTATACCGAGCTTGTCCGCGACTATGATAACCGTTATCACCCAGAGTCCCGTTTTAATTGCGCTTCGGATAAACCCCTTCAGTGTGTTGTCGAGCTTGCTGTGTTCCTGAATATGTCCTACGGCAGTCATTATTATCTTCATGACGATCAGACAGACAAGAATGACCGCGACCACTGAGATTGCCGCCAGGAGGCTGACGGTCCCAATTGATATACCGGAAAGAGATGTCATGGCTTTGTTGAAATTCATGGCTTCGCTCCTTTCTTTAACGTTGAATTTAAAAGCCCTGGGCGCATAGGCGCCCACATGGCCACTAATCTCTTATTACGGAGATTAGCATCAGTATATTAAAAAAATGTATTTTTGTCAAAGGAGGGAAAAGACATATTTCCAAAATAATGGCCGCCGCAGAAATATGAGGCTTGACATTCGGTGTATTTTTGGTATAATCAACGTTGCGTCGACCGACTCGGATGCGGGCATAGCTCATTTGGCAGAGCGCCACCTTGCCAAGGTGGAGGTAGCGAGTTCGAATCTCGTTGCCCGCTCCAAACTTAAAATTCAATATCGTTAAAAAGTGCTGTGTTTCAATGATGAAAAAAACGCAGCTATTTTTATATCATTCAGACTGCCATTTTTCGATGAATATTTGGCAGGAAAGGGGAAGATCTACGCTTATGCTCATAATCCTGTTTATTATACTGGCACTGATTTTTATCCTGCCGCTTCTCGTCAAGCCCATAGAGGAAAACCTCGAGATCTTTCTCTTTATTATGGGCGTTCTCGCCGCGATGACTGCGAAGGTCCTAAACCTCGGGCTGCTGAAGGAAATTTTCTCGAACTATTACATGTATATCATTGTCGTAATAGTCCTCGGAGGAGGCTGTCTATTCAGAGCTCTTTCCGACAATCTTAAAAACGGTGTCGAACGCACGCTGGGCCGCATGCGGATCGAGGTATTCGTATTCCTGTTCACAGTCCTGCTGGGCCTTCTCTCGAGCATAATAACGGCCATCGTCGCGTCGCTCTGCCTGGTTGAAATTATCGGCCTTCTTCCTCTCACAAGGAAATCCAAAATCAACATCGATATCGCGGCCTGCTTTTCCATCGGACTCGGCGCTGTGCTGACCCCCGTCGGCGAGCCCCTGTCCACCATCGTGATATCGAGGCTGACAAAGGACCCCGCACTGCATGTAGATTTCTTTTACATGATCAGGTCTCTTGGCATATACATACTTCCCGGGATTGTTTTCTTCGGCCTTCTGGCGGTGTATTTTGCAAAGAAAGGCGAGATTCCCGCCGAGGAGGAAATTGAGGACATTGCGCCAGAGAGCCTCAGAGATGTAATTTTTCGCGCTCTGAAGATATTTCTCTTCCTCATCGCGCTGGAGCTTCTCGGCAGCGGATTCAAGCCCATTATCGACGCCTATGTGATGCGTATCCCCGCGGCAGGCCTATACTGGATCAATATGTGCTCCGCTATCCTCGACAACGCAACGCTGGCTTCCGCGGAAATCAGCTCTTCCATGCAACAGGACCAGATCACGGCCATACTGCTCGGCCTGCTTATCAGCGGCGGCATGATGATACCCGGCAACATCCCAAATATCATTTCGGCATGCAAGCTCAAAATAAAGAGCAAAGAGTGGATTAAGCTGGGCGTGCCGCTCGGACTTCTAGTAATGGTCGTCTATTTCGTGATAGTTTTTGTAATCTGATTTCGACCTGGATGTGAAGCTATGGATTTTGAGCTCAGAAGATGGAAGGTTGAGGACGCGCCGGACGTGGCCCTCTATGCGAACAATGAGAAGATCGCCAAAAACCTGCGCGACGCCTTTCCGTATCCGTATACTCTCGGAGACGCGGAAGCCTATGTCGGCAGCTGCGTGAATGAAACCGAAGAGCTGAAACTCTGCCGCGCGATCGAAGCTGACGGCCATGCTATAGGCAGCATTGGCGTTTTTCTCGACGGCGACGTATACAGGAAGAGCGCCGAGCTCGGCTACTGGCTCGCGGAGGACTACTGGGGCCGAGGCATCATGACGCAGGCCGCAAAGCGCATCTGCTCGGAGGCTTTTGCCCGCTATGATATCGTCAGGATATACGCGGAGCCCTTCGCATACAATACCGCTTCCAGAAAGGTGCTGGAAAATGCGGGCTTCACGCTCGAAGGAGTGATGCGATCCGGCGTATACAAACGCGGGGAGCTCTGCGATTACTGCATGTACGCTCTGCTCAGAAGCTGAAAATTTAAATTGAAACGCGGCGCCCCGGTCATACCGGAGCGCCGCTGCTTTTTTTCAGATATAATAAGCTTCTGAGCCTGTTACACCATTTTTTCCTGTTTGACCTTTTTATCCACGACCTGCCTCGAGGCGAGCTCCTTCATTATTTCCTCGTTTGTGATTCCCATCTCTACCATCATAACCATGACGTGGTATACCAGGTCCGATACCTCGTATATTGCTTCGCCCCGGTCACCGCCCTTCGCGGCTATGATAACTTCTGTGCTCTCCTCCCCCACCTTTTTAAGTATTTTGTCAATGCCCTTCTCAAACAGGTAGGTCGTGTAGCTGCCCTCCTTGCCCTCCGTCTTCCGGCCTTTAATCAGCTCATAGAGTCTGTCCAGCGAGAAGTCCCGCAGCGCAGTGCTCTCGTAGACCTTGTCGACAAAGCAGCTGTCGTTCCCGAGGTGACAGGCGGGTCCGGCCTTTTTGACCTTTATGAGCAGAGTGTCCCTGTCGCAGTCTGCCGTGATGTCGACAATCTCCTGTATATTACCGCTTGTCTCTCCCTTGCGCCACAGTTCCTTCCGCGAACGCGACCAGAAGCAGGTTCTGCCCTCCTCCAAGGATATGCGTAGGCTCTCGCGGTTCATGTAGGCGACCATCAGCACCTTCTTCGATATGTAATCGACGACTACCGCCGGTATCAGCCCCGCGCCGTCAAATTTCAGTTCGTCTGTGTCAAGCATTTGATTTCTCCTGTCAATTATATTCTCGCGGGTATTCCGTTCGCGCAAAGTGCCGCCTTGAGCTCCAGTATCTTAACTTCTCCGAAGTGAAAAATTGAGGCGGCAAGCCCCGCGTCGACCTTCGGGAGAGTCTTAAACAGCGTAACGAAATCCTGTATGCAGCCCGCTCCTCCGGAGGCAATGACCGGAATCGATACTTCATTGCAGACCGCCTCCAGCATTTCGAGGTCAAAGCCACCCTTTACGCCGTCCGTATCTATACTATTCAGGACAATTTCGCCGGCGCCCCGCTTCTCGCCCCGCCTTATCCACTCTATCGCGTCCATGGCCGTATTCACACGCCCGCCATTGGTGAAGAGCGTGAAGCGCCCGCCGACCCGCCTGACGTCGGCGGAGAGCACGACGCATTGGCTGCCGTATTTTTTAGCGGCGGCCGATATGAGCTCCGGGTCCTTTATCGCTCCGGAGTTAACGCTGACCTTGTCGGCCCCGCATTTCAGAACGCGGTCGAAATCCTCGAGCGTATTAATCGCCCCGCCCACCGTCAGCGGAATAAAAATCTGTTCGGCAACCTTCCGCAGAACCTCGGAGAAAAGCTTTCTGCCCTCGTTGGAGGCGGTTATGTCATAGAACACAAGCTCATCCGCGCCGTTTTCGCTGTAGTACCTGCCCAGCTCAACGGGAGAAGAGACGTCGCTGAGGCCTTCAAAATTCACGCCCTTGACTACGCGTCCGTCACGGACGTCGAGGCATGGGATTATTCTCTTTGTTATCATCTGATCAATCCTTTTCAATCGGTCTTTTTCATCATGGCCACCGCGTTCGCAAGATCGATGCTGCCGGTATAGATCGATTTGCCGAGGATCGCGCCGCTGACCCCGGTCTCCGAGAGTCTGATGAGGTCGTACATGGTGCTGACCCCGCCGGAGGCTATGAAATCCATCGAATAATTCTGGGTAAGCTTTTCATACAGCTCCGTATTGACGCCCTTCATCGCGCCGTCCTTCGCTATATCGGTGCAGATGACCGTTTTAACGCCCGTACGCTCGAGCTTTTTGCAGAAGTCATCGCAGCCGAGCGGACTCGTCTGCGTCCATCCGTGCGTCGCGACAAGGCCGTCTCTGAGGTCCGCCGCGACGGCTATCCTTGCGCCAAATCGCCGCACGGCCTCCTCGAGAAATTCCGGGTCCTTCACTGCTGCCGTCCCGATAATAACGCGTGCCACGCCGAGGCCGAGATAGCGCTCAAGCGACTCGAAATTCCTTATTCCCCCGCCCACCTCGACCTTGAGTCCGCTGCCGGAGACAATATGCGAGATAATGTCGATATTCACCGTACTGCCGGTCTTCGCGCCGTCAAGATCAACGAGATGCAAAAATTCCGCTCCGGAATTCTTAAATGTGCGCGCAACATCAAAGGGCGCGTCGCTGTATACCGTCATCTTGCTGTAGTCGCCGCGCAACAGGCGCACGACCTTGCCTCCGCTGAGGTCTATTGCCGGATAGAGATCCATAAGGCTACCCCTTTCAAAGTAAAACACAGGACAAGTTCCTACCGACTTATTATAATTCACAGAAGGCCCTAAGTATATTCAGGCCGGTCTCTCCGCTTTTCTCCGGGTGAAACTGCATTCCGTATACGTTGCCCTCCTGCACCGCCGCCGTCAGCAGCGGGCCGTACTCGGTCTCCGCAATGACGCTTTCTCGGCAGTCCACAGCGGCAAAAGAGTGGACGAAATAGACATAGTCTCCTTCCGCAATATAGCTGAATATTTTCGATGCTCTGCCCTTATCGGTAAAATGAAGCGCGTTCCATCCGATATGCGGCACCTTGTAACTCTCCGGAATATAGGGCTTTATCGGCTTAACAGTACCCTCTATGAGTCCCAAACCATCGGTTTCGCCAAATTCGTAGCTCCTGTTGAAAAGCAGCTGCATCCCAAGGCAGATGCCCATCAGCGGTTTGCCCTTTTTTGCCTGCTCAACGACAACTCTGTCAAGACCGTTCGCTGAGAGCTTTTTCATTGCGTCTCCAAAGGCTCCCACGCCGGGGAGCAGCACTCTATCCGCCGCCCGTATCCGCCCAGCGTCCCCGCTCACAACGGCTTCCACGCCGATATAATTGAGAGAGCTTTTCAGGGAAAATAGGTTTCCGACGCCGTAATCCACAATTACGTTCATCACAGCACCCCCTTTGTCGAAGGGATTTCTCCCCTCAGTTCCGGATCCTGCGCACAGGCTTTCGCAAGCGCTCTGCCGAAGGCCTTGAATACTCCCTCGAGGATATGGTGTGAATTCTCTCCGGAAAGCTCCCGGAGATGCACTGTGATTCCAGAAGCCCTCACAAAGCCGAGAAAAAATTCCTTCACAAGCTCTGTGTCAAAATCTCCGACCTTCTCCGTAGGCGGCTCAACCTCATAGAACAGGAAGGGGCGCCCGGATATATCGATTGCGCAGAGAATAAGCGCCTCATCCATTGGAAGGAGGATGTCTCCGTATCGGATAATCCCCGCCTTGTTTCCAAGCGCCTCCGCGAAGGCTTTTCCGAGGCAAATGCCTATGTCCTCCGTTGTGTGATGATAATCGACAAAGGTATCTCCCTTACAGGAAAGGCCGAGCCCGAAACGTCCGTGATTTGCAAACAACGTCAGCATGTGATCCAAAAATCCGCAGCCGGTATCGATTTTGCAATCTCCGCCCTCGAGGCAAAGCGTGAGGGAGATATCCGTCTCCGCCGTCTTTCTTTTCAGCTCTGATCTTCTCATAATTAAAGCATCTCCTTCAGGGCCAAGAGCAGCGTGTCCATCTGCTCCTCCGTGCCGATCGTTATACGCACATAATCGCTGATTCGCGGCTTATCGAAATACCGCACCAGTATTCCGCGCTCCCTGAGCCCCTGATAGAGCTCTTTCCCGCTTAGCCCTGGGCATCTGGCAAATATGAAATTTGCCTTTGAGTCTGTCAGCTCAAAGCCTAAATTTTTAAGTTTATCTCCGGTTATTTCTCTTACTCGGATAATTTCTGCATTGTTATTGTCGTAATATGTCTGTCCCTCTATCGCCGCCTTTCCTGCGGTAAGGGACAGCCTGTTGATATTATAGGGGTTTGTCGAGTAGCGAAGTTTCTCAAGATCCGCTATGAGCGCCTCGCAGGCCACGGTATAACCGAGACGCGCTCCGGCAAGGCTTCTCGACTTTGAGAAGGTCTGAATCACGATCAGGTTCTCGTATTTCTTTGTCAGCGGGATGCAGCTCTCTCCGCCAAAGTCGATATAAGCTTCGTCTATGACCACCACGTTGTCCGGGTTTGATTTTACGATTGTCTCGATGTCCGCCACAGGGAGACAGATTCCGGTTGGTGCGTTTGGGTTTGCGAGGACCACGGTTGTTTCCGCAGCCACGTAATCCTCGGGACAGATACGGAGATCGCTCCGCAGCGGAAGCTCCTTTCTGCCGAGTCCGTAGAGCTCCGCAAATACCGGGTAGAAGCCATAAGAAATATCCGGATAGGATACTCCTATTTTCTTGTCACAGTAGGCCATGAAGATAAAGGACAGGTTTTCGTCGGATCCGTTGCCCAGCATGATGTTTTTTGGCGAAAGCCCGTAGTAAGCCGCGATCGCCTCGCGCAGGTACCTGCACTCCGGGTCGCTGTAGAGCCTTAGATCTTCCGCCTCCCGACTGTCAAGTGCTTCAAGCACCTGCGGAGCAGGCGGAAATGGGGATTCGTTCGTATTCAGTTTAATATATTTTCGGTCGCGCGGCTGCTCCCCCGGGACATAGGCCTCAAGAGAGGAGAATCGGCTGCTTAAAAATCTGCTCATAATTCTTTCTTTCTCTGCGCTCTTATCAATGCGCTCTTTGCATGTGCGTGCAAACCCTCTTTTTCCGCGAAATAAGCAATCTTTTCGCCCACCGCTCCGAGCGCTTCCTTCGAATAGTACATGTACGAGGACTTCTTTACAAAGTCATCGACCGAAAGCGGACTGGAAAACCTGGCGGTTCCGTTCGTCGGGAGCGTATGGTTAGTGCCGGCAAAATAGTCTCCGAGAGGCTCCGGGCAGTTGCGCCCAAGGAAAATAGAGCCCGCGTTCCTAATTTTATTCAGGTATTCAAAGGGCTCGTCGACGCAGAGCTCGAGGTGCTCCGGCGCTATTGCGTTTGCCGTCTCTATGGCCTCGTCTATACTATTTACAACGATGATCTTGCCGTTGTTTTCGATAGACGCCCTCGCTATTTCCTCCCTCGGTAGCTCCTGTAGCTGATTCTCAAGCTCAGCCGCGATCTCGTCTGCCAACTTTCGAGAGTCGGTTATGAGCACCGCGGTAGCAAGCCTGTCGTGCTCCGCCTGCGAGAGGAGGTCGGCGGCTAGAACGACGGGGTCGCTCTTCCCGTCGGCTATACAGAGAATCTCGCTCGGGCCCGCTATCATGTCGATAGCCACTATCCCGAAGACCTGACGCTTTGCCTCGGCAACATAGACGTTGCCCGGTCCGACTATTTTGTCCACCTTCGGGACGCTCTCCGTTCCGTATGCGAGAGCCGCGACAGCCTGCGCCCCGCCGCAACTGAATATTCTGTCCACCCCCGCGACCTCCGCAGCTGCGATTATATTGCGGCTTATTTTGCCGGATTTGTCAGGGGGTGTAACCATCACTATCTCGTTCACTCCGGCTATCTTAGCCGGTATGCAGTTCATGAGCACAGACGAGGGATAGCTCGCCGTTCCTCCAGGGATGTAAAGGCCGACACGCTCGAGCGGCATCACCTTCTGCCCGAGGACTATCCCGTCCTTCTCGCTGATGAGATAGCCGCTCCTCAGCTGGTGGCTGTGGTAATCCCTGATGTTCTCCGCGGCCTCTCTCAGTATTTCGAGGAACTCCGGTTCAACCAAGGCCATCGCCGCTTTCCGTTCTTTTTCCGTGACCTCAAGCGCCGCCGGACGCACGCCGTCAAACCTCTCACTGTAATCGTAAAGCGCCGCGTCGCCCTTCTCGCGGACTGCCGCGATGATTTCCGCAACCGTGCCGGAGACGTCCGGTGCCACCACATTTCTCAGCAATATATCTTTTTTAGATACTTCTCCAATATCATATATCCTTATCATACATTAGTTTCCTTTCACATCCGCTGAAGATATCCTGCTCATTCTGTCGCACATATCCTCTATGCGCTCATTTTTAAACCTGAAGGAGGCCTTATTCACGATGAGCCTCGCGCTGATCGGGCAGATTTCCTGTAAAACCTCGAGGTCGTTTTCTCTAAGCGTCTTTCCGGTTTCAACTATGTCGACGATGACGTCCGAGAGCTGCACGATAGGCGCGAGCTCTATGGAGCCGTTCAGCTTGATGATCTCTATCTCCCTGCTCTGCGCGGCGTAAAAGTTCTTTGCGATATTCGGAAATTTGGTTGCTACCCTGAGCGTCCTCCCCGTGACCGAAAGGGCGGCCTTTTTCCCTGCCACGGCCATTCTGCATTTTCCGAGTCCGAGGTCCAGCAATTCGAAAACGTCCGGCTCCTGCTCGAGCAGGATATCCAGTCCGGCTACCCCTACGTCAGCCGCGCCGTGTTCCACATAAATCGCCACATCGGACGGCTTCGCCCAGAAATAGCGGACGCCGTTCCCGGCGTTTTCGAAAATTAGCTTTCTGCTGTCCTCCAGTATATCCGGACAGGCGAAGCCGATCTCCGCGAACAGTTTATAGACACTTTCGCCGAGCCTCCCCTTCGGAAGCGCGACGCTAATCGTTTGTTTCAAGGATCTCAAGCCCCCCCTCGCCCAGCTTCAGCAGCTGCCTGTAGCGCAGTTTCTGAGGTCTTGTCTTCTGTGCTCTCACGCGCTGTCCATTCGCGGTTAGCATTCTCACGGCCGCCGCGAGTTTCGCGGCCTCGCTCCCATTGTCGTAAAGCAGCAGCACATCCACGTCAAAACGGGCGTCTTCCGTATTGCAGCGCTCAAGCTGATCGACATAGACGGCAAAGCCAATCGCGCCGGTCTTTTTTCCCAGCTTTTCCATAAGGTTGTCATAGCGTCCGCCTGAGAGTATCACCGCCGGGACCCCCTCGACAAAGCCCTGGAAAATAAGTCCGTTATAATAGGACAGGTCGTTTATCACCGAAAAATCCAGCTTCATAATTTCGCTCTCCCTGTCGGCGGAGAGCACGCCGTTAAGCTCTCTGAGCTGGTTCAGTGAATCCCTCATCTTATCGTTTTTCACAAGTTCCGCCGCTTTGTCCAATGTATCGGAAAAGTTGCCAAAGAGCTTCGTTATCGCGACAAGATTATCCCTTTTGTCTGAGGATATACCCAAATTATCGCATATCCGGATAATTTCGTGCGCATTTTTATGTTCTATAAAGTTTAAGACCTTCATCTCGGCGGCGAGCGGAAGCCCACAACTCTCGAGAAGCCCGGCGACAAAACCCATGTGAGAGACGACCATAACGCTCTCCTCGCTTAGTCTCCTGAGGCTCTTGCAGGCCAGCAGCACAACCTCGCTCTGAGCATAAAGGTCGAGATCGCCGAGGCACTCCAGGCCGACCTGCATGATCTCCCTGTACTCGTTTGAACCGTGCGGCGAGCGGTAAACGTTCTCGTTGTAATACAGCTTTTCCGGCTCCTGCGGGGCCGATGGGACATTCTTCGCAATGGACAGCGTCACATCGGGCTTCAGCGCCATCAGCTTTCCACTCAAGTCCGTGAAGGTGATGACCTGCTGGCACGGCAGAAAGCTCTTGTTCTCAAGATAGAGATCATATTCCTCGAACTTGCTCATCTTGTATTTTTTATATCCATACTGCTCATAGAGCTCGCGCAGTTCAAAAATCGCCCGTTCCTCACGGCGCAGGGATGAATTTATGATGTTCACGAATGCCGGTCCTCCTTTGGATTGCTGCATTTTCAGCCTCGACATTAGTATACATCACAGATAAATCCGCGTCAATACTTTATTACGCTGCTTTAGTACCGAATTACCACATAGAACTGTTCGTTAATTGTTCATTATCGCCAAGCTCGGCATCCGGGCGGCGCTATCTGACAATACCCCTGATGAACGGCCTGCTCTTCGGCGCGGCATCGCAGATATCGTAGCATCCCAGAAGCAGCTTCTTCGCCTCTTCGGCCCTTGAAGCGTCCGAGGCATGCACGACCGCGAGGCTCTCGCCCTGGTTTACATAATCCCCGACCTTCTTGTTCAGCACGACGCCGACGGAGAGGTCGATCGCGCTGTCCTTGGTCTCGCGGCCGCCGCCGAGAACGATGCAGGCACGGCCTACGCCGTCCGCACGAATCTTCCCGATATAGCCGCTTTTTGGGGAGGGCAGCACAGTCTGAAGAGGCGCCGCGGGAAGCATCGATACATCGTATACCGCTCTCTCGTCTCCGCCCTGAGCCTTCACGAACTCCGCGAGCTTTCTGAGGGCTGAGCCGTCGGTGATACTTTTTTCAAGCGTTCGGCGCGCCCCGGCTTCATTTTCTGCAAAGCCCGCCTCCTGCAGCACGCAGCTGCCGAGAGTAAGACAGAGCTCCCGGAGCTTTCCGGCGCTCTCGCCTCTCAGCACGTCTATTGCCTCCTTTACCTCGAGGGCGTTGCCAACCGCAAAACCGAGAGGCTCATCCATGTCCGAGACAACGGCAACGGTCTTTTTCCCTGCGTTCTTTCCGAGCGCGACCATCTGCCTCGCCAACTCGAAGGAGTCCTCCTCCTTCTTCATGAAGGCGCCGCTGCCGGTCTTTACGTCCAGGATGATAATGTCCGCCCCAGAGGCCAGCTTCTTTGACATGATGCTGCTGACAATAAGCGGCATGATATCGACTGTCCCCGTCACATCGCGGAGCGCGTAGAGTTTTTTGTCTGCGGGCACCAGATGCGCGGTCTGTCCGGCTATTACGAAGCCCACCTCGTTCGCCTGCCTGATGAATCTCTCGCCATCTATCGAAGTCGTAAGTCCCGGAAAGCTCTCGAGCTTGTCTATCGTTCCGCCCGTGTGACCGAGGCCGCGCCCCGACATCTTGGCCATCTTGATACCGACCGACGCAAGCATCGGGCAGAGCGCCAGGGACGTTTTATCGCCGACACCGCCGGTGGAGTGCTTGTCCGCCTTGATTCCGCTTATCCCGCGCAGGTCCAGCGTATCCCCGCTATTAATCATTTCATTCGTAAGGAAAAGCGTCTCCGTCTCGGTCATCCCCGTGAAATATACGGACATAAGAAAGGCCGACATCTGATAATCGGGTATTGCGCCTTTAACATAGCCATTTACAAGGTATGCGTATTCCCGCTCAGTCAGCTCACCCCCGTTCCTCTTTTTTATAATAAGATCGCATGTATTCATAAAAATGACCTCCGTTATTATATCTGTATTTTAACATCACAATAGCCGGGTTGAAAGCGCTATTTCTATCATAAGCTGCGGGACAGTTCATATAATCAAACAGACAGGGCAAAAAATATATTCGGGAGGTTTTATGGAAAACGATATTTCGGGATCCTATCCCATCATAATCGACGGTGCGACCGAGGGGAATCTCACGGTCTCGCGCGAGGGTCCATTCTGGCGCTTTGATGCGAAATGCGGCCTGCGGCCCGGGATTGTCCGTCTCTCCGTCTACGGCGGCGGAAAGGAGGGCTACCTGGGCGTGATGGAGCCTGGCGGCGACGCCCTGAGGCTGCTAAAGAAGCTCAGCCGGAGCGCCCTGAGTTCGTTTCCGGATACCATAGACCACGCCGGAATTAAAAACGAACCCGCTTCGGCGCCGGCTCCGCGGCCTGAACTCTATTCGGAGGCCCCAGCGGCTGCGCCCGATTCCGCCGCCGCACAGGAAGTCGGAACGCATTTCCCACTTCCCTATGAATATGACGATATTACGGTAAATGATATGCCACCTGAAACCAATATACCCCCGCCATCCAGTAAATTTTCCCCACCTCATTCGCATGGTGCTTATGCCTGGAGGCCCTGCGCCATCCCCTGCTCACTGTTCACAGGCATCGCCGAGAAACAGCTCTGCGCCTCTTTCGGCGGCTGCCTTCTGACGAACGACGGGGACGCGCTCCTGCTCGCGGTCCCGGAGGCTGCGGCGCTCTGCATGCCGTGCAACAACGTGATACATTTTTTATATAAAATGATTATTTCCGGCAAAAATTATCTCATCTGCGGAATAGAAAACGGCAAATCTGTTTCGGAGCGCTGACTCAAGGTCAATGCTCCGAATATTTTTTTCCCTTTGCGAAATACTAATTATGCATTGCAAAGCAGCTAAACGGTACTTTTAACAGCGCGGACACACTGTTCCACGTCTGCGCACCGGGGGCTGTTTTTCGGTGCGGCCGATTTCTTAAACGTAAAAGGAGGTACACCCATGGCAAATTTAACAGCCAAGGAGCTGTCGGCTCTTGAGGACACCATCAGCTCCGAGCAGAACCTCGTAAAAAAGTTTGAGGCAATGGCTTGCCTTTGCAGTGACGCAAAGATCCAGCAGGATCTGAGCAATTTTGCAAACAAGCACCGCGCGCATTATAACACGCTCGTCTCATTCTTGCAGTAAGGGGAGGAATAACTTATGAATCAGGGCAACCAGAACTGGAACGCGAATCAGGTGAAGCAGATCTTGACGGAGAAGGAAATCCTTCAGGATTGCCTCTCCAACCAGAAGGAGACCACGGCGAGCTATAACACATTCGCCGGCGAGTGCGTATGCGAACAGCTCAGAAGCGCGTTTTTAAACATCCTTGACGATGAACACCGCATTCAGGCCGATATTTTTACGGATATGAACACAAACGGCTGGTATCCGACGACACCGGCCGATCAGCAGAAGCTTCAGCAGGTAAAGCAGAAATACAGCACACAGATGTGATAAAATCCGATTAAAATCGTCACCGCAGAGCCGGAGCCCTGCGGTGACGATTTTTTATGATATCGCGTAGCCGCCTCTCACGAGCAGAGTCGCAGAGGAGCCCGCCTTAACCCCATTGCCCGAGGTACCGACAATACACAGGTGATTCGTCTTCACCGCCGTGCCGCCCGTAACAGCCGTTCCGTCCGTCATGTCGGAGATACCCTCGCTTCCGAAGCCAACCGCCGCGCCGACGCGCAGGATGATCTCACAGCCTGAGCCGCCCTTCAGGGTCTGGCCCGCCGCAAGAGTCACCGCCACGAAGTTGAGACCGGTCTGCGAGGCGGATATCTGCGATTCCAGTATCTGCACCTGGCCGTCGACCTCGGAATCGAACTGGGCCTGAAGCTTCGGCGTCAGTGTGCTGTCGAGATAGCTCTTGGCAACCAGCGGATCGGCCTGGGTCCCGTAGTTCGACGCGGCGTAGGCCCCGACTCCTATTCCTGCCGCCAGTAAAAGGGCGGCAAGCGCAATGGTCAGTATTTTTTTCTTTGTCATATGTATTCATCTCCCCGGAATCTTGTAAATCGCGGGCCGACAAGAGCCGACCCGCGCCTATAATGCGGAAATAGCCCTAACCCTCCAGACCGAAGCTAACCGCTATGGCGTTATCCACCTCGTTCATAAGCGGTTCATCAAGCCTTCCCATCCGTTCGCGCAGACGGGATTTATCGATTGTTCTTATCTGTTCCAAAAGAATGACGCTGTCACGGCTCAGCCCGCAGCTCTGTCCCGACAGTTCAATGTGGGTTGGGAGCCTCGCCTTGCCCACCTGAGAGGTAATCGCGGCCGCTATTACCGTCGGGCTATGTTTGTTGCCCGTATCATTTTGAACGATGAGCACGGGTCTCATTCCTCCCTGCTCACTGCCGACGACGGGACTGAGATCGGCATAATAGATATCTCCGCGTCTGACTGTGTTCACTTTGTTTCACACTCCGATGATAGATTGCCCTCTACATTCTATGTAGGAGCGTACTATCATTGTTTCACTCCGGAGTGAAATTTATACATCTGCCGATTCAGAAATTTTACAATTCCGCGCTTTACGGCCCTTAAACGACATAGACTCTGGGTACGCGCTGAGAGATGTCACAGAGGATCTCGTAAGAAATGGTCCCTGCCTTTTCCGCCAGCTCGTTGACCGAAATCGCCTCCCTGCCGTCGTGGCCGAAAACCGTCGCGATATCGCCCGCCTTAACGTTAGGCACCTCTGTCACGTCCACCATGCACATGTCCATGCAGATACGTCCGACCTGATGGCAGCGCTGCCCGTGGATAAGGACGTCCATCCTGCCGGAGAGCACTCTGTGCAGCCCGTCCGCATATCCGATTGGGAGAACAGCAAGGCGGACCTTTCTATCCGCAGTATAGGTACAGCCGTAGCTGATGCAGTCTCCCGCCCCATGCTCCGTGACGGCGACAATGCGCGATTTAAGCTCCATAACCGGCGTGAGCCTCTTTATGACGCCGTTGTTCTCTCCGGGATAAAGCCCGTAAAGCGCGATCCCCGGGCGAACCATGTCGAGATACATCTCCGGATAGTTTACCACGCCTCCGCTGTTTGCGCAATGGCGGATGAGAAAATGCACTCCGGATAAGCTCTCGATCTTTTCAATGGCGTCCATAAAGCATCTGAACTGATTGCGGGTATACTCTTCCTTCGACAGCTCGTCCGACGCGGCGAGATGCGTGTAAATCCCCTCGGGCTCCAGATTCCTCAGCCTGAGCGCCTCGACAACTTCGCTCACATCGCCGTTCTTGACCTCGAAGCCCGTGCGGCCCATGCCGGTCTCGAGCTTTATATGCACAGTGAGCTTCGCCCCGAGCTTTTCAAGCGCCTCGGAGTACGCCTTGGCCGCCTCCAGATCCACGACGGTCTGAGCCACTCCAAGCTGCACCAGCTTCTCCGTAAACTCCGCCGGAGTCGCGCCGAGTATCAGTATCGGCAGCTTGTTTCCGGCGTCTCTGAGCTCCTGCGCTTCATCCAGACAGGCGACCGCAAGATAGTCGCAGTGCAGTATCTCCAGATATCTTGCAACCTCGACCGCTCCGTGCCCGTAAGCGTCCGCCTTCATAAGGCCCATGAATCTGCAGCCCTCCGGGAGCAGCGCCTTCATCGCGTAGTAGTTATAGCCCAGCCCCGATATCTTGACCTCCGCCCAGGTCCTTTTTCTGTCATCAAGCATTGTGTTTTCCTCGGTATTTATTTGAATTCTGTTATCGTTATTTTTATCTGCACCGCATCACCGCTTCTCATTTCGGCATAGACGGGCGTCATATCCGAGCTCCTCTGCCAGAACGTCATATGCGCTCCGTCCGGCATCTCGAGCTCGCTGACGAGCATCTCCGTACCTTTGTTATCCTCTGTCCAGGAGTTTTCTAAATGCCCGTCTTTAATTATTTTCATAAATGTCGGCAGCGCCATGAGGGGTGAGAACTGGCCCGTCAGCGCACTGCCCGTGTCCAGCACAGCCCCGTCATAGGAAAGGCGCGTTTCCCCGGATCTGATCTCGGCTTTAACCTGCGCAATCTGCTCCGGGGCTAACACCTCTATGCTCTCTCCGTCCGTATTGCTTTTATACAAAAGCGTGTAGTCACAGACTCTTTCCTCGTCCGTAGCTGAGACGTCCGCCTTGATCTCATGCTCCTCAAGGCTCAGGCAGCCGCTTTTCCAGTCGGTATATTTTGCCTCGCATTTCTCGGACTTTGCACATCCGCTCAGCAGAATGAGGCTTATCGTAAGTGCAAGCAAAGATGCCTGCTTCATCCTTCACCTCGTCACATTATTCAGTATTTCAGGTATCGCTTCTATGATGTCGGACGGGAGCATGCCGTACTCCCCTATCCGCGCGGCGCACAGGTCGCCCGCCAACGCATGTACGGCACAGGCCGTGACCACAGCCTGCTTAAGAGGAAACTGACACACGGCGGCGCCAATGATGCCGGAAAGCACGTCGCCGCTCCCTCCTTTGGCCATGCCGGGATTGCCGGCGTTAATTATGTAAACCTCTCCGTCGGGAAAGGCGCAAATCGTACGGTGTCCCTTAAGCACCAGAACGCACTCGCGGCTCCGTGCAAAAGCGCGGGCGTCGGAGACTCTGTCCCCAGTCAGCACTCCGCCGAGTCTTTTGAATTCGCCCTCATGCGGCGTTAGGACCGGCGGCTTCTGCGCGGATTTTATTATCTCGGGGTCGTCCCCCAGGGCGAAGAGCCCGTCGGCGTCTAGGATAAGCTGCTTTGCGCTTGCGCGCAGCACTGAGCGAGTGAGCTCGCGCAGATCTTCCGAACGCGAAAGGCCGCAGCCGATGACACAGGCGTCGCTGTCTGTGAGCTTTTCCAGTATGAGCGGCAGTGCTCCTAGCGCAAGCCTGCCCCCGCCGTCGGCAAGAGGAAACGTCATGGGTTCCATAAGCCGGGCTGCGGTCACGGCGTAAATCTCGTTCGGCACTCCGAGTGAGATAAGGCCAGCCCCGCTTCTCGCGGCAGCCTTTGCGCACAGCACCGGCGCACCGGTATAGCCGACGCTCCCGCCGATTATAAGAAGTCTCCCGAAGCTCCCTTTATGGCTGATCCTCGGTCTTCTCGGCAGTGAGAGGTCCTGCGCGCCAACCGCGTATTCGTCGGTTCCGGCGTCTGCGAGCGCTTCGGTGGGGATGCCTATGTCAACTATTCTGAGCTCGCCGCAGCAGGTTCCGCCGGGCTCCGCAAAATGCCCGACCTTCGCCATCGAGAAGGTGACGGTGACGTCGGCCCTCACCGCATCGCCGAGTATGCGCCCCGAATCCGCCTCGACTCCGCTCGCTATGTCCGCCGAAACTACCGGGACTCCGGCAGAATTTATGAGCTTCACTGCTTCAAGCCCTTTGCCCCGCAGTTCGGAGTTGAGTCCAATCCCGAACAGCGCATCGATGATGACTCCCGCTTTTGAGGCAATCGCCGCGATGTGTCCGTCGGACGGATCGAAATCCTCGAGCACCGCGCCGCATTCGGCGAGTCTCCGCTCCATCTCGGCGCAGTCCTCCGTCATTTTGGCGCGCTCACCGACAAGAAAACAGCGTATTCCCACCCCGTGTCTCAGAAGTTGCACCGCGGCTCCGACGCCGTCTCCGCCGTTGTTTCCGCTCCCGCAGAAAATCAGGGCCGTCCTGTTTTCACCCATCAGTTCCAGTGCGGCGGCCGAGACCGCTTTCGCAGCATTCGTCATCAGTAAGGTCGAGGGGACACCCAGAACGTGTATTGCGCGTCCGTCGGCGTCACGCATTGCTTTGGAATTAGTCAGCCGCATTGCTTCTCACCCCCGTAATGCCTGCTTCTTCGATCTATGTGAGATTATAGCCTCAATGAAATAATTAGTCAAATTTAATCTTGCCTATTTGTTCAGTTTGTGGTATAAATATAGAAAATACTTTAGCTAAACATGCATTGATGGGGAAAATAGTGTAATCTGTCCGCACAAGAGAGGGGCCGTCACCGGCTGGAAACGCCCTGTGGAAAGAACATTTGGTTCGCCCCGGAGCAGCCGGCCAATCCCCGGCGGAACCGCACCGTTAAAGGCGGGAGGAGTGCGGCGCGTTGCGCCGAATTCGGGTGGTACCGCGGAAGGCTTGCCTTTCGTCCCTTTTGATGGGACGGGGGGCTTTTTTGTTACCAATTTTCGTTTTATAATATTTTAAATAAGGAGAAGCGATCCATGAAAAAGCTGCTGCAGGAACTCAGAGACACGTCGCTGGGCGCTATCGAGAATGCCGAGAGCATCGACGTTCTCGAAAATCTTAGAGTCAGATATCTAGGCAAGAAGGGCGAGCTTACGGCCATTCTAAAGCAGATGGGCCAGCTCTCGGAGGCGGAACGCCCCGTTATAGGGCAGTTTGCCAACGAACTGCGCGAAGCTCTCACGTCCGCACTGGATGCAAAACGCGCAGAGCTTACGGAAAAAATGCTCGATAGGAAACTCCGTTCCGAGACTATCGATGTGACCATACCCGGCAAGACCGTCACGGTCGGAAAAAAGCACCCGAACAACACAGTGCTTGACGAGGCCAAGGACTTCTTTATAGGTCTCGGCTTTACGATTGCCGAGGGACCAGAAATCGAATACGCCGACTATAATTTCACCAAGCTCAACCATAAGGAGGGCCACCCTGCCCGCGACAGGCAGGACACCTTCTATTTCACCGACGACGACAGAATACTGCTCCGTACCCAGACTTCCCCTGTTCAGGTGCGCGTCATGGAGACACAGAGTCTGCCCATACGCATAATCTCCCCCGGCAGAGTCTACCGCAAGGACGAGGTGGACGCCACGCACAGCCCGATGTTCCACCAGATCGAGGGTCTGGTCGTCGACAAGGGCATCACAATGGGCGATCTTAAGGGCACGCTCAATGAGCTGGTCCGCTATCTCTACGGCGATGATGCCGTCACGCGCTTCCGTCCCCACCACTTTCCCTTCACCGAGCCCTCCTGTGAGGTCGACGTCCAGTGCTTCGAGTGCGGCGGCAAGGGCTGCCGCGTCTGCAAGGGCGAGGGCTGGATAGAGATACTCGGCGCGGGCATGGTTCATCCCAATGTGCTCGAGGGCTGCGGAATCGACAGCAGGATTTACTCCGGTTTCGCTTTCGGTATCGGTCTGGAACGGCTGACGCTGCGCCGCTTTAATATTAGCGACATGCGCCTGCTGTACGAGAACGACGTCAGATTTTTAAATCAATTTTAAGGGAGGGAAGCTACCATGTTACTTTCACGCGAATGGCTGTCCGAATTTACGGACATAAAGGCCACAGATAAAGAATACTGCGACGCGATGACCCTCTCCGGATCGAAGGTCGAGGCCTGGGAGGTAATCGGCGGCGAGATATCGAGGGTCGTCGCCGGAAAAGTTACGGACATTGTCCGCCATGAGAACTCCGACCATATGTGGGTCTGCAAGGTCGACGTTGGCGAGGCTTCACCGCTCACGATCGTTACCGGCGCCCAGAACGTAAGGTCAGGGGACATCGTCCCCGTCGCGCTCGACGGCTCCACGCTGCCCGGCGGCGTTGCCATACGCACGGGAAAGCTGCGGGGTGTTGAATCGGAGGGCATGCTCTGCTCGCTGAAGGAGCTCGGTCTCGATACGCACGACTACCCCTATGCGATAGAAGACGGCATATTTATTATACAGGAACCCTGCGCCATCGGCGACGATATACGCGAGGTACTGGGTCTCAACGATACCGTCATCGAGTTCGAAATTACAAACAACCGTCCAGACTGTCTGTCCGTCATCGGCCTCGCGCGCGAGAGCGCCGCGACCTTCGATACTGCGCTTAAGCTGCACGTTCCCATCGTGAAGGGCGGCGCGGGCGCTATTTCGGAGCGCCTCCGCGTGGAGATATCAAATCCCGAGCTTTGCCCGCGCTACACCGCCAAGATGGTCAGAAATATAAAGGTCGCCCCCTCCCCCGCATGGATGCGCCGCAGGCTTCGCGCCTCTGGCGTCCGCCCGATAAACAATATCGTTGATATCACAAACTATGTTATGCTTGAATATGGCCAGCCTATGCACGCTTTCGATTATTCCTGCGTCAAGGGCGGTAAAATTGTCGTGCGGCGCGCCAGAGACGGCGAGGTGCTCAAGACCCTCGACGACAAGGACCGCGCCATAACGAAGGACATGCTTGTAATAGCGGACGAACACGACCCCATCGGCCTCGCGGGCGTCATGGGCGGCGGAAACAGCGAGATCACTTCGGAAACCGATACCATTGTCTTCGAGTCCGCGAACTTCAACGGCACCACGATACGCAAGACCGCAATCGCTCTGGGCATGCGCACAGACGCCTCCGGCCGCTTTGAAAAAGGTCTCGACCCGATGAACACCGTGCCCGCCGTGGAACGCGCCTGCGAGCTCTTGGAGCTTCTCGGCGCGGGCGAGGTACTGGATGGCGTGATCGACGTTGTGGCCGTGGCGCCGAAAGAAGTCCGTCTGCCGCTCGAGCCCGAGCGCATCAACGCCCTGCTCGGTACGGACATTGACCGCGACTTTATGGTCAGGGTTCTCGAAAAGCTGGATTTCAAAATGGACGGCAATATAATCTGCGCCCCCTCCTTCCGCTCCGACATCGCACACTGTGCCGACATTGCCGAAGAGGTCGGCCGCTACTACGGCTTCGATAAGATCGCCCCCACAATGTTTAAGGGCTCTATTGAACGCGGCGGCTTGACGGAGAAGCAGCGTTTCGAGCGCTCCGTCAGCTCACTGTGCCGCGGTATGGGCTTCAACGAGGTAATGACTTACTCCTTCGGCAGCAGAAGCGCCTGGGATAAAATCCACCTCCCCGCTGACAGTCCGCTGCGAAAGGCCTTTATCATACAGAATCCGCTTGGTGAGGACACGAGTGTCATGCGCACTACCGCACTCCCCTCTATGCTGGACGTGCTCGGCACAAATATGGCAAAGCGCAATCTGGACGTTAGGCTCTTCGAGCTTGCGACTATCTATCTTCCTGTTTCGGGCAAGGAGCTTGCGGACGAACAGTCTATACTCACTCTGGGGGCCTATGGCAAGGACGAGGGCTTCTTTGAGCTCAAAGGCTGTGTCGAGACTGTCCTCAGGGCTCTCCGTATAAAAGATGTGCGCTTCGAAGCGCTCTCCGACAACGCAGCCTACCATCCCGGCCGCTGTGCTAAGATAACTTGCGGCAGCGCTCTTCTCGGCGTTATGGGCCAGATACACCCCTCCGTATGCCCCGAATTCGGGTTGAGCGGCGGCGTGTTCACGGCCGAGCTGAATGTGCAGGCGATGATGTCTCTGGTATCCGAGGAACCGACCTATGTTCCCCTGCCGCGTTTTCCAGCGATGACGCGCGACATAGCCGTCGTCTGCGACTCCGGCGTGACGGTTGCCGCTCTTTCCGACACTATGTACGCGGCCGGCGGGGACTATCTTGAAAACTGTAGCCTGTTCGACGTATATACTGGCGTCGGAATTCCGGAAGGCAAGCGCAGCGTGGCTTTTTCGCTCATTATGCGGGCCAAGGATCAGACGCTTACGGACGAACACGCGGACGAAATAATGAAATCCATACTGGAGAAACTCGAAAAAGTTCATGGCGCTGTAATAAGATAGCGACTTTTGCGCTAAAATGTAACTGAATAGTAATATTTAACCGCTTTACTCTAAAAATATATTTGTTATAATAAGGTTATGAAACTGAAGGGAGGCTGTATATATGGAGGATGCGACACGTAAGTTCAATATTATCGACAACAAGACGGAAATGAAAGAGATACTGTCCTCTGTCTATAACTCTCTCGTGGTAAAAGGCTACAACCCCATAAATCAGATCGTCGGTTATATACTTTCCGAGGATCCCACCTATATCACAAACTACAACAACGCACGTAGCCTTATCTGCCGGATCGACCGTGACGAGTTGCTGCACGAGCTTGTGGTAAGCTACTTGGAGAAGTAAAGCGAAACACTTTTCATAGAAAATCTGCGCCCGTTACAGGGCGCAGATTTTCCGTATTTTTCGTTAATTAATCTTGACAACTCGGGAATATATAGTATAATTACACATGCGCTTTGTTAAAAAGCAAATACAGCGGGATTGTGTAAAGGTAGCACGACAGACTCTGACTCTGTTTGTGAGGGTTCGAATCCTTCTCCCGCTGCCACGTAAAAAGAGCCCCGGAAGCCTTGATAATACTAGGTTTCCGGGACTCTTATTATTTTATATTTGAGTTTCAAAAAGCTAAAAATAGCTATTAAAAGCTAACTCGAGCGGTAAAAACAGCGGTAAAACTTTTACCATAGAAAATAGAGGCAGTCCTTCATGTATCTCCAAAGATACAGCGTACCTCAACAAAATAGGAAGCCGCCCCCAGCTTTGGCGTACTGGGAGCGGCTCAATGGGAAAATAGACGGCCTACCGGACCGTGTAACGCTATCTTACAGCGGAATTTTTGAAAAACAAGTCGAGCCGAAGAAACTTATTCCCCGGCTTATTGGTCGACAAAATCCGCGATTTTAGTAAAATAGGTGCGCGAACATTTTAGCAACTGGAAAATAATTAGCAGCCCCGAACAGAACTGAATCTGTCCGGGGCTGAATCGTTATTACAGGTTTGTCGAGCTTGTCGGGTTATTCACAATGCCGAGCGCGATAAGGATAGTCCCGGCCGCGTTAAGTATCGTGTTGTAAGTATCCGCGCTGAAGCCGAGCTTCGCGGGCAGACCGACTGCATTGAAGATCACCCAAAGCGCACCGGCGACGGACGCCCACATCGTCCAGGACTTCCAGCGGGATTGAGTCGCTGGGATGGTAACGGTCGCGGTAGTGACCGCGGCTGCTGTGCCTGTCGCTGAGGCAGTTGCCGTTGCAGTGTCAGCGGCCTGTGCGTTCTGCACCGATGCGGTAGTTTCTGTAGTTGCTGTTTCGTTCATAGTATGTACCTCCAAAATTAGTTTTTATTTGCTTCGCGCTGCTTCATAATGCCGTAGGTGCCGTAGCCGATAGGCTCCCTCGGGTCGTGATCGCTGGTGATAATGCCCTGCGTCTTGAGATAGGCCACGCCGTCCGTCTCGCAAGGTTCAATTGTCGTATTTGCGTTGGCGCACAACACACTCAGCCGGACAATGATATCGTCCGGGGTCGTGTTGCAGTTTGCCGCTATCTGGTCGATTATTTTTGCCATTTCGTCCTCACTTTCAAAATCTTTGTAGGCCGCGTTGCAGTCTACATTTCCACTTATGCCGTCAATGCTTTCCATACTTGAATACTGCCATATCGCGCAGTCTCTCGGCGGACTGTCCGGGTCGGGTGAGTTCAGATACTGCGCAAGCCATAAATCGTACTTGTCCAGCAAAGCGCTGTCAAAATACTGATTCAAATAATTGGGATTTGAATAGTTCATCACCTGATAGCCGACCTGTTTTACGGCCGTCAGGAAAGTATCGACTATTTCCGTCGCCAGTGCCTTTGTGACCGTTACTCCGTGCGACTGCGCGCGGCTGACAGAGTCATACTCAAAGTCGTAGAACACCGGATAGCTGAGCTTGTACGGAGCTATGGCGTCGAGACAATACTCGGCCTCGTTTGCTGCCATATCCGCGGTCCACGCATAAGAGAACCAGTATATGCCGAAGGGAATACCGAGCCGTGTGCACTCCGAGGCATTGCGGACGAAATACGGGTCAATGTTTCCCGCTCCGTATCCGGCGCGGAGAATCACAAAGTCTATCTGCGGCTTGACCTTTTCCCAGTCTATCTCGCCTTGGAACTGCGAGACGTCGATTCCTTTCTTATAGCTCATTTGTTCTCCTTTTCTGTCCCTATTTTCATTTGGACAACTTCTTCGACCGGATGCCCTCCGCAATGTAAGCAACGCTTTACAAGCCAGGTTGACCCCTCTGGCATTCTGATGCTTTCCATAAGCGTTAGATCAGCACCGCAAGCCTCGCATTTTTCAGCAAGCACAATATCCTTCATGTGGCGCTCGCCGCCTTTTCCTCGGCCTCCGCTTTCGCCTCCGCCATGGCCTCGACTGTCAGGCCGCCCTCCTCCACGAGCTCGCCGACGTCGTTCATGTCGCCCTTGCCGGCGTCGAACATCGCGCAGGCGTCGCTGTAATACTGCTGGATGAACTCCACCCATTCTATTTCCGAAGCCCTGCCGCTGATAGAGTCCAGCGCGTCATACTCTTTCTTGAGCGCCGCGAAATCAACGTCCGGCAGCGAGTCGCCCGTGTTTCCGCTTGTTGCCTGTCCCGCTCTGACGTCGCCTCTGAATTTCAGAAACGCCTCGTCAAGCGGGACATTTTGCACATATGACTCCGTGAAGATTTCCCATGCGCGATCTGTGTAGAACATAATATTTACCTCCAATTATTTTTAACCGGCCTGCTGCAGCCGGTTAGTTTTGCTTTTCTGTTAGCTCGTCAAGCCTATGATGCGCCGATTTTGTGCTTTCTTCGACCGCTCTGATACGCTCCCCGTGCTCGGTTAATGTAGCCTGCATGGCATCGATTTTATGAGATGTACCGTCTACGCCCTGCTGTATAGCGTCCAGTTTGGCATTGACAGTGCCTTTCCATTCGCCGCCATTTTCTATTTTTGTGTCTCGCCCCTTTAACCATCCGGCAAGCGCCACAAAGCAACTGAGGATAATACAAACAATGCTTATTAGTTCTATCGCCGTCATTTCCTGCCCTCCGCGCACATAAAAATACCGCCCTACGAGGCGGACGTCGTTGCCGTATAGTCTTCTCCGGTGATTGCCTTGTAATCGTCAGCGGTCATCCTGCCAGCTGCTACAAGCGCTTTGAGGCGGTCAAGTGACCACCTCGCGGGATAATACGTTTTTGCCATAGCTGCTACTTCTGCTGTAGTCATAGGCTCACCCCCGCCATTGCCGCCAGATAATCAATATCCGCGCGTTCCTGCGTCGGTGCAGCTGTAGGCACGGTAAAGAAATCGTCCGGAACTTCAGTATCCTGCAAAGTCTCTGTTCCATCTGGCTTTATAACATTCTGTGTGATCTTCATTTTTTCACCCCATATACTTTGAAAATGGATCCGGCCATAATATTACCCGAAGCGGCTACAAACTGGACGGATGAAACCGCCACTGACGAACTTGCGCCAGTCTGAATATAAACGCTCCCCATGCTGCTGTAATTTGCTGTATAGTTAATTCCTGAAAAAGTAATGTTTGCGTAACGCCTGTCATATGTAACTGATGTTGCGTAATCGCACGTATGCCTGATGTCCATTGATATTTGTGTCGGGTTTGCATACGAGGAATCCGTTGCTCCCGTAGAAAAACTACCGAAGTTATGATTGTTAACCCCATTCACAGCGTATTGAAAAATCATATTTCCATAATATTCGCTGGTAATATTATTGATAGTACAGTTTACAGTTGTGGCCGCCGAAGTAAAAATTGTCGCCTCAACAATTAATCGTGAATAATTTTCGGTGCTGAGGCCGGACAAATCAAGCGATATACTGCTTGCGGCCGTGCTGACGGTCGTGCTGAGCAATTCAAAAAACTTATTATTTGCAATTAGGTTTAGTGCATCTTTAACCTCGCTTGACGTCGCAATGCCAAGGAGCGTGCACGTAGCGTCAGGCAATAGATTAGCCTTTTTCAGTGCGCTGCCTAGCTGTGAATAGCCCGCGCTGTTTACTCCGTTAAAATCAACCGGCAATGTTCCGGCTATCAGCGCGGCGACAAAATCCGAATATGTAGGGTAAAGCGTTAAAAAGTTTGACACCGATTTGAGAAACCGGCTGTTACCCGTGCCGTTTGGTACAAAATCAGTCATTAAATTTCACCTCCGTAAAATTCACCGGAATATTTGTCTTCCGCGTAAAGCGTTACCGTTGAATCCGTTGCGACGACCGTAATGGACAGGCTGGAATTGATATTCACCGGATTTGGGGATAATGTTGCGCTTGAAATGCTGGGGAGTGAAAATACATAGCTGTCTGCCATGTGCTACGCCTCCCCGCTGTAAATCTCTGCGCTGTATAAAAACGCGGCGGACATGCATGTTATCAAAGCATCGATATCTTGCAATATCTTTTCGATGTTGTTCGCCTCAATATATGTCAGCCAATTCATATTCTCGGGCGGTTCGGGCGTCGTCGAATAGACCGTGAACGCGTTTTTCAATGCGTTAAGGTCCGAAATGTACCGTGTCATCAGCGCAGCGTTTCGAACGTCCTGCATTGCAAAATCCAGTTTGGGGCTGATATCCGCGCTATATCCGTATTCGCTCAGGCGGTCCCCGATATATTTCATGGCAGAGCCGACACGGTTCAGGTCTCCGGCCGTGTAGTATCCGCCTGTCCTGTCCGTAATGAGCTGCAAGCCGTAATATAGCGTGATATTGTAATAGGTCACATTTCCCGCGGCGTCGCAGGCCTCGATCGAAACGGCATATATATCATCGTCGGTTCTGTCGCATGTCGCCGTCCATGTGTTTGTACCTGTCAAGGAAAATGCTACGGTGACGCCGTTAATCGATCCCGTGACATATATAACGGCGCTCGGCAGGGTTACTGATATTTCCTGTGCCATCAGCTCACCACCACCGTAACAATCATGCTGGCGCCCGTGTTGACAGGATTAGGCGATATACTTACCGATGTAATAGACGGGACGCTGGTATCAAGTATGACCGTGCGCGTGACCGAGGTCGTTTTTCCGGCGCCGTCTGTCGCCGTCACGATGATGGTATTAGAACCTTCAGCGAGCGTTATTGTCTTGCTGAAGGACCCGCTTGAAACAGTCGCGTTGCCCTGCGATACGCCGTTAAGCGTGACCGTTACCGTTACAGGCGAGCTCGTCGCGTCGTTTGTCGTTCCGGCCACTGTGCAGGACGCCGTCGCCGTGGCCGATCCGTTCGAAGGAGACGTTACGTTGAGAGTCGGCGCTACCGTATCAACCGTGAAAGTCGTCGATTTCGCCGTGGCCGCGTTTCCGTCGTAATCGCTGACGTTGGCCGCGACGGTATGCGAGCCGTCCGAAAGCGCCGAGGCGGGCGTATAGGTAACACTGTAGCCGTTGGTTATCGCGGTCGTCGATATGCCGGAGGTGACTGTCGTGCCGTCGAGCGTGATGACAAGGCTGCTTATATTGACTCCGGAGCCGCCACTTTCATCTGTTACGGTAAACGCTACGGGCGTCTGATTGTTTGTCACATAGGCGCCGCTTGTCGGCGACAGTACGGTAATCACCGGGGAGACCGTTTCTTTGACTCGAAGCGTTGTGGAACTTGTCGCCGTCGTTCCGGCTGAGTTTGTCGCCGTCGCTATGCAGGTCAGGACGTGGTTTGTCTGATTGTATGATGTTGTCCCCGGCGCTGTGATCGTGGCCGTCCAGTTGTTCCCGCTGCTATTTGTCAGCGTATAATCTGTGCCGTTGATGTTGATTTTTACGCTTGATATGCTCATCCCATCGCCTCCATTTCGCACTTTAATCCGCCGTCATATTTTGTTGAGGTCCCGGCCATTACGTTTTCACCGCCTTCGTCGCGCATGACAGCGCGCCTTTATAGGTAAACTGCTCGCTGATAATTATTCCGGTTCCGTTAACTCCGTAGGCGTCCTGGACCGTGGCCGTGTCCATCAGCTCCCGCGCAGGATCTCCGCGCTCCGAAATGCTGTAGGTATACCGGGACTGTGCCAGGACCAGCGCTGCGACCGCCGCCGCTGTCTCGGTCGACACAATAAGCTGATTTGCGACCTTTGCCGCCTGCTCCGTTTCGGTGCTTGTTATGTTTGTCGCCGTGTAGTCGTAGCTCGACGATGATAGTTCGTACTCCCCTGTGATCTTAATTGTCACGCTCCCACTGGCCGTTATGTTCAGCAGCGCCCCGTAATAGTAATACGCCGACGCCGCGCTGTTCAGCGTCCCGTTCGTGACCGTGGCGCTCGGGTTTGTGACGCTTGTCGAATAGGTGATCCAGATACTTTCCGTTCCGTTTATCGTTGCCGTGCCCTGATACGCCGTAACGACGTCAAGCGACAATTTAATCGCAAAGCTGTATACAGACACATATACCGTATACGCGCTGTAGGTGTCCGATACCGCCTGCATCAGCTCACCTCCTGGGCCTTTATGGTCAGCTTGAAGTTATGCCACATAGCGATGCCGTTTTTAAATTTGAACACCTCCGGGGCTGGATAACTTACGGAAAAAGTCCCGCTGCCCGTTGCCCCGTCAATATCGAAATACGTGACGGTAAAAAATGTCTTAGCCCTGAGCAGTGTTTTCAGCGTTGCGATCAGCGAGGCCTGAACATAATCCCATTCATAGGTGAAGCCAATCCGAAACCCAGTCATTTCACGGACGACCTTTTTGCTTGCCATTTTAATCTCGTCATATTCCCATTCTCCGGCGTCGGTAACTTTTTTTGTTCTCGGCATGGTGATCGTCGTGGTCCCGTCCGATATTGTAATTTGCATCATCCCATCGACTCCCCTTTCTGCGTAAGCAACGCCTTCATAGGTTCAAAGATGACGCTGGCCACCGTCTTGCCTTCCAGTATTAGATTTGTCTGCCTTCTTTTGCTGTGCCTTGTAGCACATGGCGGCGACCTGTACCCATTCGGCGGCGGCGTGTTCGGCTAAGGTCTGCATCTGTTGAAGTTGACATTTTGTCGTGTTATTTGCCTTGACCGCATTCCAAAATTCTCTCATATTGTATTCAAAAGCCCTACCATCGCTTTGTGCTTCCTCTAATTCCTCAAGAATTACCGCATAGCTTTCATGGGGTCCATTGTTTGCTGGTCCGAATTTTATAGCGGCTCGCTGATATTCCCTCCAGACCGAACCCTGCACTTCTGTTAAAAGCTCCTTCACGCCGTTGCCTCCCCGCCCTCAAAGGCCTTGAGCATGGCCGCAAGCGCTGCCTCAAGCCTGGGAGCATTCTCTCCGGCGTTTTTGGTAAGCTCTTTCAGCCGTTTCAGTTTGGTCTGTACCTCGCCGAAAATGACGCCGAACTCGGTTACAACGGGATCGCTCATAGCCTGCGCCTTCCGAAGCTCCGCGGCCTTTCTCTCCGCCGCCGCCGTCTTTTCGCGCTCCGCTGCAAGCTCCTCCTGAGCATTTTTCATGTTCCGCTCCGCCAGCTCCTTCGCGGTCAGGAGAGCAGACTTCTCTTTGACCGCCGCCTTCAGGTCCTTCTCAACCTTGTCGATCTCCTTCTGCTTTTCCGCAGCGGCCTCCGCTCTGGCCTTTCCGATAGCCTCGGCCAGCTTTTCAGGGTCCGGCTCCGGCGCGACTATGACATCGATAGGCTCGGCTTTCATTTCCGCCAGCTTTTCAGTCAGTTCCCGAATCCTGTCGTCCTTTTCTTTCGCCGCTTCCCTCAGTTTCCCGACCTTGTCCTGAACCTCGCCCAGCGCCAGCGCGCTCCCCTCGTCAGCCTGCCGAAGCTGTTCCTCCGCTTTGTCCTTTGCCTTAATCGCCGCGTCCCGCTGCTTTATCAGCTCATCCATCTCCCGCGTGCTCAGATGCTCGACATTGTTCTCCTTAACAAACGCTTCTTGCTCTTCTTCTGGGACCGCAAGAAGCCGTAAAGCCTTGGAATAGCTCAAATTCACAAACGTTTGGGAATTTAATTCAGCCCCGAAAAGCGAACTTTGCGCTGTGCCGAAACGTTGAAAAAGCTTCATATAGTTGTCGGCCGTGGCAGTGGAAAAATCCACTTCCGTTTCAAGCCATTTGCCAAACTCGCCGTGCTGGAGCATGTCCTTTGCCTCGCAGAGCCGCCGTCCGATCTCGATGATGCAGGCCAGCGTACTTCTCTGAAGCGCCTTAATCTCCCCAGTGACGGTCTCAATAGTCCGTACCTGTGTAATCTCCGTCATGCCGCCGTAACCTCCTTTTTCTTACGCGTTTTTTTCTCCGTAACCGGATTTCCGTCCTTGTCCCGTTTACTTCCCTCACTCACCCATTTCAACCAGGGCTCAAGGACAAAGCCATAGTCCTTCCGGATTCCCATAACTGCGTCGTGATAGCCCTGTATCTGCCGCATTTTCCCGTCCGTGTCCATTTTGATGGTAAACAGCGGCTTATCCGGTTCAGTTGCCTTGCGCATAAAGCAGATTGTCAGCTTTCCTGTCATGTGCCGCTCCGCGTATCCTCCTACGCAGTGATTTAGGGCTTTTCCCTCGGCAATGATTTCTTCTGAGTTTACCGCTGGCCGCAGGATAAATCCGTCGGCAACAAAGAAATATCTCTTCCAAGCGTTCTCAATCACTTTTTCTGTGGTTGGCACAAGCAGCGTATTCAGCCGTCTGGACAGCTCCCCCGTCGCGTTGTCATGCGCTTCCTGCAAAAATCTCGGCAGCAGCACCCGCTCAACGGTCAGGTCATATCCGATAGCCTCGGCTGCGTCTATATAGTCCTTCCAATCTTTGAAAACGCACTGCGCTGTCCGAAGACCCATCCCGCCGCACATTGGGCCCGTGTCTTTTAGTAGCCAACCATAGAGCTTCGCGGGCTTGATTTTGAATTTTCCACAGTAATCCACAAACGTCTTCATTTCTTTTCCGAATTCGTTCCGATAAAACGCGATTTTCCCGAAGTCCGCAGGCACCTTCATCTTCCGCAGCTTTTTATACAGCCGCAGTATGTCGTAGTCGCTGCCGCAATCCATAAATGTCCGTAGCTCAGTCCCGTTCAGGCCAAAGGCTTTTCGGGGATCGCTCTCCTCCCATTTTAGAATATCGCTGTTCTTTTTTCGGCGGGTAAGCAGGTCCTCAACCAGTTCCTCGAAACCGTTTTTCATCAACATTTCAACCGTGTAAGGGTAAATACTCGCCGCCGTCAGATAGCGCATCATATTTGCATGTTTCAGCACTTTCAGATGATACCGTTCCTCATACTGGCAATATCGAAGAAAGGTGTTTTTAATGGCGTCGATGTTTATAACTTCATAGCTCGCATAACTCCAGTAGATTCCGCTTCCTTCCGTAAAGGGCTCGGTTACTTTCCGTTTGGACGGATTCAGCCGTCCCTCATCGCTGTGTGCCTGCCAGTCGTTCGTCTCCCAGTTTTCGTACATTGTCGCCTTCCCAGGTGCAAAGTGATAAACGTTTGTCACCATATATAGAGGATTCCCGATGAGGTTGCCCTCTGAGTATTCCTTGCGTCCCCAGTAGCATTGCGCGTAGAGCTCACCGTTTTTGGCATGTAGAAATGTGATAGGGACATATTCAGTCAGCCGGTTTTTGTTTCTCACCTTTCCCACGCATTTCAGCGTCGCTTGCCTCCCGCAGAAAGGACATTTCACAATGTCATTGTGACGGCTCTGTATAAATTCGTAGTGTTGCGGCGTTTCCGTCCTTTGCCGGAACGGATAGTTCCGTTTCTGCTGATGGCAGCAGCTTGTCCACAGCGTCCAGCCCTCTTTATTTCGTTCATAGAAAACATAGTGTTCAAACTTGTTATTTGCCGCTTCAAGGTCCTCGGAGGAAAGTACGGGAAATCCGTCTAATATTCCCGCCTGTTTCGGCGTGAGGTATTTATAACCTTCTCTCATTTCCCGTTCGCCTCCCTAAAAGAAATCAGCAAGGGAGAGCACAATTCCGTCTTTCTTTGGTGCCTGCTCCTGGGCCTGAGAATTTACCGAAGCGCAGAGGTCAATCCGCATTTCAAAACGGATGGATGATCCCGGAAAGTAGAAGGCGGCCGCGCGCCGGTATGCCTCGAGGTCAGAAATACTGCTATGGACGCCTTTTGCGACGGCCTCCATGCAGTCCTTGAAGCTGCCGCCCTGAGCGACGGCCTGAGCGAACTCCTCATCCTGCCCGCAGAATTCGAGTAGCGCATCACGGACGTCGTTTTTCATGGCGCCGATATATTTGCTGTCATGGAGCTCCTTGGCTTCCTTTTCGAGCCGCTCCTTAGCCTGTTCAAAAAATTTATTCATAATATCACCCTTTCATTTGTATTTTTGGCCGATCTCCCGGCCGGGGTCTCTCTATCTTTTTAGCCGTTCAAGTCCGTATGGCGTCGTGATTTTTAGTTTTACGACCTTGTGCATATCATCGTGGACGGTGCCCATGTTGAAAACCTGACCGTAATAATATTGAAAAATTTCAATAATTGAGCCGTTAGCCCATGTTTTGATTACGTTGCCGTCGTCCAGTGTCGCAGTGACATACAATCGATTACTTTCCGTTTCAGGCAAGATCATATCCCCCGATCATCAGCGGCAGCTGCCCGCTCTCATATAGCTGATATAGCGTCCGGCCCTGCCCGTCCGTCAGATACGGCATAAAAACCTGGTCAATCTGAATATCAGCGCTTTCGACAAGCGCGATCTGCGCAAGTACCCAGTCCCGCACATTGCGCCATGCCGTGCGCTCGATCTGTTCCCGGTCTATCTTGATTCTCTGTTTCTGAAACACCCGCTCCGTGCCTTCAAAGCAAGCGGGAAGTAGAAAACCGCGTGGCCCCTGAGCGGTATTCATTGCGAAGGTGACGGCTATCGGTTTGCCGGCGTCATAATCGATCATGATTTTTGAGGCGCCGGCTTTCGCCAGCGCGCTTTGTATTTCCCCGAGGCTTTTATAACAGTCGACGTCGGAAGTGTAGTTTTTAAGCATTTTCTTCGCCTCCGTCTTCGGCGCCGTCCGGGTTCTCTGTGCCTTCCGGCTCATCCGACTCGGGCTCGATCTCCATCTGCTCCGCTTCGCTTTCCGGCACTGCCTCGCTGTCGTCCTCCCTGTTCTTCCACCAGTCGACGCCTTTCAGCGCGTCCCATACGGTCAGGCCGGAGGCGTTCAGCCCCTCATTTCCGCATACTGCGACAAATACCGCGCTATCATCGTCGGAGAACATAAGGCTTTGCCCGTCGATCATCTGCGGCTGCATAGGCTTGTCCAGCAGTCCGAGGTTGACCGGCCTTGCTCCGGCCAGTTCCCCGGCCTTCGATATGTACAGATCCCGGCACCATGCATGTATGCCGGTGTTCATTGCCTGCGCCTGTTCGCCGTAGGCATACCGCAGGACGTCCTGGCTGAAGGTCTCGCTGAGATAGGTCTGAACGTCATATTCTTCTTTAAGCTTTTTTACCGAAAAGCTCCCAAAGCTGGGCAGGTTCCCGAAGTGCTCAGCTATAAGCCCGATTACTTTCCTCGGTATGACGTTATTATCGATATTTACGCACCATTCGTCAGTCAGGACGGTCAAGGTGTCCTCGTCGGTATTGAACCTTATCCTGTAGCCTCCGTGCGCCGCCGCGTCGCTCATTGCCTTGTAAAGGCCTTTTTCACTGATAATCATTTATCAGCCCTCCGTCAGCAGTACACTTGATAAAGGCTTTCATTGCTCCAGAGCCATGTCATATGAGCGCAATCAAAGCGGATAAATTGCCAGTCCGTCGACTCATAGTAAGGCGTTCCGATAATATGGACGCGGCTCGCCTCGAATCCCCACTCTTCACAAACTTTGATCCTCGCGGCTTCCTCGGAAATTTCGGTTCCGCAGTTGTTAACCGTCCATTTTTCGCGGTCTGTCTGATATGCCGCGACAGCGTCAGGCGTGTCGAGGCACCAGCGGAAACGCGCATACTGATATATATCCGAAGCGGTGAGCTTCTTCTCACGGTAACGGCCAACAAGGGCGTCGTATGTGTCTCCGGCAGCTTTTGCGTTCCAGCGCTTTGTCTCTGCGAGAAATTCATCTTTTTCGAGAAGAATATCATGCCTAGCTTTCCAACACCGGTCATAGGCCGCTTTCAGCTCGTATTCGGTCTCGAACTCATATCCACGGTCAAGTATGAAATTTTGAAAATCTGATAGTTTTGCTCTGTCCGTGACGCCGGCTCTGGTGCTCTCATAAAGAGCTCGACCATATGAGGCCTGCTTGGCGTTTTCAGTTTCTTCGCTCGCATGTATCCCCGCGTCCTCCAGCGCCGCGACGATGTCCCGCTCCTCCATTGTGAGCTCATCGAGCTCTTTTTCATCAGCGGGCATGCAATGATATCTTGTAATCACCCCACGCCTGGCTCTGATTTCTGCAAGCCTCGCTCTATCCTTATCAATGGCAGCGTGCATCTTATCGTAGTCCTCCTCGCTCATGTCCCCGGCATAGGTGTAATAATCCGATCCCTCGCCCGGTTCTGCTGAGGAAAACGGGAGACTGTGATTTGGCTCCTCTGCCGGTTCCATTACGTTTTCGGCCGTTTCGTTCACGCCTTCAGCCGGTTCCGTTACGCTTTCCGGCATATCGTTCGCATTTTCAGCCGGTTTGCTCTCATTTTTGTCCAGCATGTTTATGTCCCTTGTGGTCTTCTTCATAGCCTGGCCTTGGCCCTGACCGTGGGGCAGCAGACCATTGTGTTTTCTCCAGCGTGTAACCGTCACAGCGCTTACTCCGAGGATCTCCGCTATCCTTGCATCCGACTCTTTGTTGTAATAGAGTTCCAGAACTCTTTTTTCATCTAGCTCAATCTTTGCGGGCATGTTGTTTTCACCATCCTTTATCATTTTTGAAATGTTTTTCCGGCATTCACTCACAGGCTCGATTCTTCCGTTGTTTGCCCTGGGTATTCCCATATCAAGGGCATAATGACAGATACGGAGCGTTCCGAAGGAGTGAAGCGGCCTAAAATAGTCGCAGCCCCGGCAATGTTCATAATTCCGCCCCATATTTTCCTCCGTTCGGTCTTTTCTAACTTAAGGGCAAAGAGTCTGTCCCTTTTCTTCCTTACCAGCGCCCGCGACGCGCTCGATCTCCGAGAGCCAGGACATCATATCTTGTCTGAGCTCCCTGTTATCGGTTGTAATCGCGTAGCGAAATACAGCGCGCCATGCGGCTGGGTCCTTATCAGGCCGGAGCACAAAAGCATTTTCTACGGGCTCCCCGTTCCGGGCCTTGAAAACTATGTACTTCCGTTTCAGGCCCTCGCCGGGCTCGTCCGACAATTCGAGGATTTTGAGCCTGCCCTCTTCCTTGAGCTTCCGGTACTGCTTGAGCTCCGCCGCCAGCTCGCTCTGCCGTTTGAGGCTCTCTACATACCACTTATGGAGCTTCTCAATCTCATCCGGTTTTAGGCGCGTTTTTTTATATTCTCTGAGCAATTCCCGCTCCGGGAAGAACAATTTTTCAATCGCTTTTCTCAGCATTTGCGCCCGCCTCCTCAGATTCGACACACCGGGAACAAAGATCAGGCTCGACCCAGGAGCAGCCGCCCGGACAGGCATTGTCCTCAGTGCAGCCGCACACCCGGCAGACCTGCTCATTATCGGCGATATAAAGAAAATGCCTCTGCCAGCAGTTCCATTCCTCAATATCTCTACATGCTTTTGTTTTCCCATTACATCCAGGAAATCGTTCTTGATAAGTTTCCAAAGGACAACAAAAATTATCTCCAAAGATTCTGCATGCCAGTGCGAACGCCTTCCTGAGCTTGTCCCGCTCCGCTGTCACATCGAAGAGCTCCGAGAGTGCGCTCTCGAGCTTGTCCCTGTCGCTGGATTTTTTCTCGCTCATAAAATTCTTCCTTTCCGCCCGGACTTATGACCGGGCCGTGCATTACCGGCCGTTTCCGGCCGTCATTCTGCATATTGAGATTAAATTGGATGTCTGTACGGCCGATCATTCACACCGAACAGGCACATTTGTTCGACCTTGGGCTCCTCCCTGACCTGCGGCCTCGGCTGAGGCTTCTGACTAGCGGCCGGCGCCGACGTGCCGCTCTTCGACGACTGCCGCAAGCCTTCCATGCGCTCACGGCCTTCGCGGGAAATGCACCTGCTGAAATGCGGCAGATATCCGTAACCGGTGCATTCCTCGGTCGAACCGCAAAGCTCGCAGCGGATGAGCTTCCCGCTCTTCGTGAGCACCCTTGTCGGGCCGTTTTCGTCTTCGATATACGGCACCATGTTCGGTTCGCATGGCATGCTCTTTCCCCGCTCAGTGCGTATGAAAATGATAATTGCGTTGCATTCCCTGCAGTATGCTGTATCCTGCTGCATCAATACACCCCCATCCAGATCTCGAGGCGTGTGATAAAGGAACAAATAATAAGGAGTGCTCCGTATGTCACAGCGGCCCCGATCATTATCTCAAGGCCTATAACTGCCGCTCTGCGGGTCCATCCCTTAAATGTTGCCGGTGCATGTTTCATTCGAATCACTCCCTAATTTTCTTTTGTAGTCTCCCTGAGCCGATACCCAAACCGGGCGAGCACCCTCTCGAGCTCTTTGCGGTTTGCCGCTACCTGCTCCGGCGTCTCCTGGGCCATATGTGCCTGGGCTATGCTCACGCCCTGCTTCCCGTAATCCGCTCGCGTGATCCAGCCGTCCGCCGTCTCTTCCCGTGTAATTATTGGCTTAACGTCTGCCATAGGGCCCACCTCCTAACGCCATCTTATGTTTCGTCCTTCCGCCAAATGTCAGCTGTCAGCCTCGCTCTTTTGCGGAGTGTTACGCGTCGTCCGCGATTCCTTGAATTTATGAAATTTGAATGCCGCCGAAAATTTTTGTCTTGCTGACTTTATGTAACCGCGGCTTGCCCTGATTTTTGCCTGTCTGTGGATAGATCCGAACGTTTGCTGCCGGCTCATTGACGAGCGGTGTGACCGCTCCCTGTGATTAACTGCGCTGCTCACTTGTGTACCTTCTTTCTCTTGCTCCTTTCCGGTGAATATGGTAATATGTGGCTGAAAGGAGTTGTTTATTGTGGAAATCGAATTAACAAAAGATGCGGAGTATATGCTTTGCGCGATCTATAAATCCTACAAAGATAAAAGAAAAAGCGGCATTCCAAAATCAGATGCTAAGTATATTGGGAATTCCGAAGATATTCATAAATCCCTAATGAGTGAGTGGCTTTTTGATGATGTTGACGAAACATGTAGGGAACTAAATCGAGCTGGTTTTGTCGATTGTCGCTATTACGACGATACGGCTCATTACGTAACCTTAACTGACAAAGCCATAATCTATATGGAAAATCGTTTTGTTAATGGGCTTACCGGCGTGTTAGATTACATGGCAAAGATTAAGCAAGCCATTCTCTTTTAATTGACTACAGCCCAGTCATCAGCCATTAAGTCCTCTGCCGGAGGCTCCCATCCTCTGACAGGGGGCTTCTCGTTTTTTCGATCAAAACAGATGCAACAATCGGGTGTGTTTGTCGGCTTTATTTTTTCTTTTGTGCCCCACCACGCATCAGGTCTTGTAATGAACTTGCCTTCTGATATTGCTGCCTTGACGGCTTCGTGAATAAACATCCCGCTCTTTCTCCTTCCTTCCGTATTTCTTGTGCTTCACGGCACTACCCTCGAATCGTTTATTTTTTTTGCGACATCATAGACAAGCCATTTTTTCCGGCCATTGATTGTGGCGTAGGGCATGTCGTCCAGCCATTTTTTTGTTGTATCTTTGCTTTTAGCGCCGATGGCATCTCCAACCTGAACAAGCGTAAGGCAGACGCCGTATAATTTTCTGAGTTCATCGGCTAAAGCCTTTTGACTTTCCGGTGCCCGTGTGAGCTTTGGCATGATGTCAGCTCCTTTCTTTTTGTATTGTCCTCCCTTGCCGGACGTGGTAATATATGGTCGAAAGGAGGCGAGTTTTATGAATTGCCCGGAATATAAGCTGATTAAGCGGATAAAAAAGCGCCCCGATACTGATGATGTAATCATTTTGCGTAAATATCGCTGTGATGCAGCCTTGCGGCAGGCATTTGAAGATGAGCTTGTCGCATATAAGGAAATTGGGTTTCGAACGGTAGATAGTAATTGTGTTTTTGGGTTGTTCCCCGAATACTCGAAAAAGTTGACCGTTACGGAAAAAGGCGAATCGGCGTTTATTGAGTATTTAGAAAAGCGAAACACGATCGTACAAAAATGGTTTGCCGAACATACTATTGAATTTACCGCGCTTATCATTGCGATAATCGCTTTAATTCGCACTTTCTAGCAGAACGTCCGTATTAAAGCAATCAGCCCAACTATGAGCGTCATCCATGCAATAGGGCCTTGTGCCTTGACCCATTCGCGAAAAGTCAAAAGATATCCCCTCCCTTCTTGTGTTTTTGGCCGCCTATTATGTCAGGCACCCCGCTCAAATCTGAAACTATTTGGCTCGACATCAAGAAAAGCACAGACGGCAAAAAATTCATCGGCTCGGAGCTGACGATGTCCTTTAAAACTTGGCTGTAATATTGAGTATGGTATTCCGGTTTCTTTCGCGATTTTTGTAATGCTTATGCCTTTGTTTTTGATTGTGTTGCTCAGTGCAAGTGTTGGGTCGTTCAGAAATGCTTCCATTTATTTCACCTCCGAAATTCTTCATTTCTAAGAACTACTTCATTATAATTCTTCGTGTCGAAGAATGTCAATACATTTTTCTTCAAATGTAAGAATTGTTTATTGACTTCCGTTAAATTAAGGATTATCATTAATTCGAGGTGAGATAGTTGACAAAAGAAGATATAGGCATAATATTGAAAAGCGCCCGAAACTCAGTAGGTTTGACCCCTTCTGAAGTAGTTTCGAGCTTAAAAACATTTAATATTGATATTTCTGAAAAAACACTCTATGGGTATGAAAACGGTCATAGTTCTCCGCAGATTTCCACCTTGTTTCATCTATGCGATATTTACGGAATTGAAGATATTTCAGGTACTTTTGGTTTCAAATCAAAAAATGCGACTCAAACGGTAGAAGAGTCTAATTTTACCGAAACAGAAAAATCGCTTATTTGTGCCTACAGAACCGCAAGTGAAGATGATCGTGCCGTCGTCGATACCGTGCTAAAAAAATACATGGACGTACGGCAAAAATATATATCAGAGTTGGCAATGTGATTTATCTGTCAGTAATCGACCGCGTGAGCGGCTAAAATATGAGAGGGGTAATCTTATGAAAAAATTGAACAATTTGAAATGGTTTTCCCTTGGCGTGGCTGTCTGTCTTCTCGTCTCGGTTCTGTTTGTTCCCGCCTTTGCATCGTCACTGACGAAATCCGCCGATCTTGTTTATAACAACATCAATATATCTCTGAACGGGACCGCGATAACGCCGACTGACGCGAGCGGAAACACGGTCGAACCGTTTACGATCGACGGAACTACATATCTGCCTGTGCGCGCAATTGCAAACGCCCTCGGCCTTGGTGTCAGCTGGGACGGCTCGACGAACACGGTCGCACTTACATCGTCAGCTTCAGGCAGTTCCTCCTCTACCGGCAGCACAAGCAGCTCCTCGGCCTCCGGCACGCTCGGAAATTATGCCGTTACTATAAAAGGCATTTCTGTGACGACTGATTATCAAAGCAATCCGGCCGTAATCGTTACCTACAGCTGGACGAACAACAGCAGCAATACCCTTTCCTTTGCCTCCGCTTTATATGCCAAGGCATTTCAAAATGGAATACAGCTGGGTACAGCCTTTATCTCAAGCAGCAACAGCAATTACGATTCAAGCGGCTACATAAAAGAAATCAAGCCGGGCGCTTCTCTGGACGTTCAGATTGCCTATAGTCTGAGGGACAGTAAAAATTCGATTGACGTCGAAGTGACTCAGCTGCTTAGCACAGATAAAACGGTTGTTACAAAAACGTTCAGCATAGCATAAAAAAACCGCTCCCGGCACAATGCTATTTAATAGCAAATATACTAAATTAGAGGGTAAAGTTATGTATCAGTACGTTGTTTTGCAAGTAACATTGAAAGAAAAATTTATCGGGACGGGTTCAAAAAATCTAACTGAACTGGAAAACGTAATAAATAAACAGGCCGCCTTGGGATATAGATTGCATACAATCTCAACCGCCTCAGCCGAAAGCAAGGGGATTGGCGGCGGCGACCGCATTCAAGCTACGATGGTCTTCGAGAAAATTTGACATAAAAGCTGAAAATTAAATTTTCACTTGCAATAAGATTAACAATGTTTGACTTCTGGCCAATTTGTGTTACTATGGTCATAAAGCAGAATTCACGATGTCGTGAACATATCCGAAATTCACGATGTCGTGAAAGTTAAGGAGTGCACTTTATGAATTTAGTAACATTAAATGAAGTATTAACTTTAAGTGAAGCTGCAGAAATGTGGTGCGTTGATCCGTCAACCATACGTCATGCAATTGGGAATAATCGCTTTTCGAGTGATGAAGTTCGCAAATCCTGCAGCACATGGCTTATAGTTTATGAAGCTATGGCTAGAATCTTCGGCGATATTGAGCCAGAAGAGGTTATGCAAAAAGTTGACGTCTATACTATCGGCTATGAAGGTAAATCTATAGACCAGTTTATTCAAATATTAAAAGATAACGAGATTAACACCATTTTAGATGTCCGGGCTGTTCCCATTAGTAGAAAAAAAGGGTTTTCTAAAAATCCGCTAAGTGAGCATCTTGAACTAAATGGCATTGATTATAAACCATATCAGACGCTCGGAACTCCCAAGGAACTTCGAACCGAACTAAGTGAAACAAAAGATTATTTTACATTTTTCAACAAGTATGAAGAATGGCTTAGACGCCGCCCATTTGCTTTTGAGAGACTACAAAGTGAAGTTGCAGATAATCCCCAAAAAAAATGCTGCTTAATGTGCTTTGAAAAGGACCCGAACGAATGTCATAGAAGTATAATCGCTAAAAATCTAATTAATAAAACAGATGAAATCTCCGAGGTTATTAATCTTTAATTTTGGGGTGAATATGATGGATACTGATGAAGAATGGGAAGCAAAGCGGGTTTTGATCCTTGTTAAGACATATCCGTCTCCAAGTACAAAATATCAGGAAGTTGTTTGTACGGCTGGCGTCACAGACAAAGGAGAGTTTATAAGGCTTTATCCCATCAAATATCGATATCTGTCTGATGAACAGCAATTTAAAAAATTCAATTGGATCGAAGTAAGGGTTAAAAAAAATCCACAGGACCAGCGCCCTGAAAGTTTCAAGGTTAATTATGACAGTATAAAAGTATTAGGGGAAATAGGGCCAAGAAATTCTATTGAACGTTTTAATAAAATTTGTAGCCTCATTTCTCCTTCTATGGAAGATGTTTATCATAAAAATGAATTAGAATATAAGACCCTTGGAATATTTAAGCCCAAATCCGTTGAGGAACTGAAAGTTGAAGAAAGCTCTCCTGACTGGACCGATGATGAGCGTAACATATTAAGTCAGCTATCTTTTGGCGATACTGAGGTTGCCCCTCTTCAAAAAATACCTTATGATTTTTCTTTTACATATCACTGCGACGATCCGAACTGCAAAGGTCATAAAATGAGAATTACAGATTGGGAAATATGTCAGACTTATCGCAATTTTAAGCGCATATATGGTGAGGCGCATGGACTTGAAATTTTAAAAGAAAAATATCTTGGGATGTTTTCAAACCCAAAAACTAATACATATTTTATTGTCGGAACTGTTCATAAATTTAACACTTTTATTATCATTGGTGTAATAAATATAGACAAATCCGCGGCTGATTTTCCCCAAATGAGCCTATTTTAATGCTCTATTTTTAGGAGGAATTAAATTGTCCAGACGTTCTAATACTGGCATCCCAGGACTATCCTTCAGCTGGAAACGTGCTTTGGGCGTAACGAAGGCAAAACGACATATCGCGAAGATGACAGGCATTCCGACAACTCGCTCCGGCCGGCAAAGGAAGATCGGCCGCATGCTTGGTATAAAATGAAAATTCCGCTCCCCACTAAAAGGGAGCGGAAATACTAAGGAGGTTTCGCGCATGGCAAAGCAGGGCAAAGACGGTTACTATCGTGAATCCCTGACCTATGATGGCAAACGCTACCGCATCACTGGTAAGACCGAACGCGAAGCCATGGAAAAGCGGGCCGAGCTCCTCGCTTCTCTTAAGAGAGGAGAGGAGCAGATCAATAGCAATATGACGGTCGGCGCATGGGCAAAAGAATGGCTTGAAACTTATATTAAGCCTAAAGTGAGGGAGCCTGGACAGCCAAAGTCAGATGAAAGCATGACCGAAAAATCCTATGCCATGTACACGCAGAAGCTGGACGGTTATATTCTCCCAGCAATCAAGAATATGCGTCTGAAGGATGTCCGTGACGTCCATCTGAAAAAAATCTTAAACAGCCAGGCGGGAAAATCAAAATCGCACGTATTAAAAATTCGCATAGTAATAAAATCAATGTTCCGGCAGGCTTATCAGTCTCGGCTTATACCCTATGACCCTTCGGAAGGACTAACGTTGCCGGCCGTCAGCGAAGGGAAAAGGCGCAGCTTGACAGACAATGAGCGCGAGTTGCTTCTTAGGGCCTGCGAGATGCACCGCTGTGGTCTGTGGATTAAAACGTTACTGGGAACGGGTATCCGTCCCGGCGAAAGCGCCCCGCTCCAGATCAAAGACTTTGATTTCAAGACAGGCCTTTTAAATATTGATAAAGATATTGAAAGCGGAACTTATAGTATTTCTGACCCGAAAACAAAAGCGGGAATCAGGAAAGTCCCGATCCCGGAGGATTTATCGGCAGAGCTTCAAAAAGCGTTTTCTGACCGCTCGCCTTTCGAATACGCATTTCCGCAGACAAACGGTAAATCCATGAAGACGCAAGAGTGTATTTCAAACGACTGGGAAAGCTTCCGGCGCACCATGAACATTCTCGGGGGCGCAAAAACCATTGTCATTAGAAAGACCACTACGCGCTCGAAAGATAATCCGGCAACGCAGGTCACGAAGTCGGAAAGAACAATATCGAAGGACGGTTACAAGGCAACGGCTTGCGGCAGAATTATGACTGAGGAGGATGGAGAGGACGGCAGCATACTAGCCGACGATCTCGTTCTTTATTGTCTCCGGCACACATATTGCACCGAACTACAAAAAGCCGGTGTGCCAATTAATATAGCTTCATACCTTATGGGTCATGCCGATATTCAGACCACGGCCAACATATACACGCATACAGGAGAGACCGACGCTCAGACGGCGGCGGTTAAAATTAATGCTTATCGGGCCGGTAAAAATGATGTTGCGGTAAATTTTGCGGTAAAAATTTCAGATGCATAACCGCTACCCGTTGGTATTAATAGTGTTTTAGGGATTTATATTTCTGACTCTGACTCTGTTTGTGAGGGTTCGAATCCTTCTCCCGCTGCCATAAAGAAAGCCTGTAATCTCAATGGTTACAGGCTTTCTTTGTTGCTTGAAAACAGGGCTTGACGACACTTTTGACGACAACCAGCAATTTATCAGATATTATGTTAACCGAATTTTTTGAGATTATTCATTTCCTATCTTGCTAATATAACGCTGCATTCTATCCGCACTGTCTTGCTGCATCTTGGTTGATACATGGCCATAAACGTCAAGCGTGAAGCTGGCTGTTGCATGACCTAAGTTCTCCTGTACCGTCTTGAAGTCATCACCGTTCTGCAGGGATAGAACTGCAAAAGTGTGCCGGAGATCATGTACTCTCGTTTCCGGCGAATCTATGCTGCCGACAATCTTTTTAAAATGCGCCACAACTGTATTCTGTATCAAGTGGCGTCCGACTTCATTGGTGAACACTAATGCGGTCTGGCGCTCTTTTGCATTTTGCCAACCTTCCCACAGGCTCCCGGCTCTCAGCTTCTTTTCTGCTTCCCTGATTTTTTCGGTTCTCAGTATCTCCGTAACAAACGGCGCAACCTGAACGGTACGCGTCTTATTGTTCTTCAATGGCATAAACACATAGCCGCCATCAGCGAGTGGGCGTTTCTGCAACTGCTTTTCAATCCGTATTAGATTGTTCTCAAAGTCCACGCAGTCCCATGTAAGCCCTATAGCCTCCGACTCTCTCATGCCGCTGAATAGTACCGTCTTGAAGTAAGCGGCATATTCGTCCTTGTCGACCTCTGCCATAAAAGCGGCAATCTGTTCATCCGTGAGGGGTTTAATCTGCTTTTTAACGGCTTTGGGAAATTTAAGGACTATTTTATTATCAGCCGGATTCGATTTGATATGTCCCAGGGCAACAGCGACAGAAAGCGCTTCGTGTAATATTCCGTGTACGTTCTTCACCGATTTTGGGGAGAGCGCTTTTTTTGTGCCTGTCCCCTTTGCGAGCAAATTATACAGGTGCTTCACATCGTCAGTCGTCAGATCACAGAGACGAATGCCGCCAATAAACGGCGTAATGTTCGTTTTGACCTGGGCCTTATAACTTTTCACGGTTCCATACTTTTTATCGCCAGCATAATCCTCAAGCCATCTGTCCATCCATGCAGAGAGCTTCATCTTTGACGGCTCCATATATTCCCCGCTATCTATTTCAGCAAGAGCGGCGTGCATTTCCTCTTTTACTGCGCTTTGTGTAGCGCCATAAACAGATTTACGTATTGGCTTCCCTGTCGCTTTGTTTATGCCAGTTGTGAACTTTGCTTCCCACCGGCCATCAGAGCGCTTATATAGCGTCCCGTCTTTCGCTGCACGTTTAGGCATTTGAATCACCGTCCCCTGTATTATTGAGCGCTTCATTGGTGCCGCTTTCCATTTCTTTGAGCATTGTATTAATGGTTTTTGTGAGAGATTGCTGAACGAGAAATGCAATTTGTCCCGTAGCTCGATCGAGATACCAGAAGGCAGCATCTTCAGCCGGAACGCTTATCGTCCCTTGAGTTGGTTTATTTGCTGTATTTATTAAATCCTGAATCATCTCGGCCTCCATAAGTCCTTTAGCGACAGGAGATTTAATTTTTGACTTGATGGCCGTAGCTAGCGTAGCCCAATAAATATTATCGTTGATAATTTCAATGCACTTACCTGCGCCAACAAGCTCATCAATTAAATCTACTAAGAAGTATGAAGAACGTGTTGTGTCAGTGGAGTTTTTTATCTGGCTCAGCCTAATTATTGTAGTTTCAGATAATCCTGTACTTTCGCACACAGCCCTTACATCAGTGTCAAATGTTTGTACGTTTGAAAGACATAGCAGATAATCGGTTGATACTCCGTAATAGCGTGCAAGTGCAGCAACTTTCGAATAGCCGACATCTCTTGTGTTATCATCGTCTTCTAATGCCTGAATAAGAGAGCCTGTAACTCCTGTTTGTTTTGACACTTCCGCTATCGTGTTTTTACCTTCCGGCAATGCCTTTCGAGCCTCGCAAAAGCGCTCTCCTCGAGTTAATTTCATTTTTACCCTCCGCGTTCTATATATAGAATTGTAGTCCTTAATCGTCCATATACAGAATTTTTTTGGAATAAACCAACTATTTTAGAATTCAGTGCTATAATGCAAATATAGAATAGTTGTTGCCGTTGTTCCATATATAAAATATCATTTGGGGGCTGGATTGTCAACAACAAATTATGTGTGAGGTGAAGAAAATGAAAAATAGCGACATCAGATCGGCCGCGAAGGCCACAGGGGTTAGGCTCTGGCAAATAGCCGACCGGCTTAACATAAACGACGGAAACTTTTCCCGCAAGCTTAGAAAAGAGCTGCCAGAGGCAGAAAAAGCACATATCATGCAGATTATTGACGAGCTTTCAAAGGAGGCTGATTAGAATATGGCAGGCTACAATTTACAATTAGTATCGCCTTCTTGAATAACTTCGTTTGTTTTCGAGGTTTTAATTCGATGATTAATAACACATTCAATAACCCGTTCAGCAATTTTCGATATTGTTTTTGTAACCCTATCTCTGTACCAAGATTGAGCGTCTTTTGAAGGTATTGTCACTAGGCCGGTAGCCCAATTCTCCTGTACATCTGGTCTTGTAGCACACCATTCAAGCGCTGTTAACGGCGGGGCTGCATCTCCTCGATCTCTAGATACTGATGTTGCAAGTGCTTCTTGGTACATATCGCCAGTTATCTGGTTAAGCTCTTCAAAGCTCAACGTTAATTCATTTATGAAAGTTGTAAGAAAGCAATCTGTTCTACCGGCCTGACCGTATAGAAATCTTAGTTGACGAAGCTGATTAACTGCGTCCTCAGATAAACCTGTATAATCGCAAATCATTGCAATTTCCGGAGTGCGTGATTTAACATCAGTCCTGCCCAAAACATAATCAGTGCTTACATCATAGAAGTCCGCTAATGCAGTAAGCGTTTCAACACTCATTCCAGCAACGGCACCAAATTTTGAGCGGTTCTCATCGGCCTCGTAATTCATAAGGCTATCCTTTGAAACAGAAACGCCCTCAATATTCAATAGTTCTTTTTCTAATCTAGTATGTGAGAGATATTTACCTTTCTCATCCTGTGTGCTTTCCCTAAGTTCCTTTATTCTTTTTGACGCTCGTGCTTTTTCATAATCAGTCATTATGGCTTCATCTCCAAATCGGTTGAATATATTCGGCTTATGTGGCTGCTGCGGTTAATTATTTTATTATTTTCTATCTGGTAAATTCAAGAAAACGGGTGTAATATAAATGCATGGAATTAATTCCTGTTTCTTTATATTATACCTGAACATATTCCACGTCAAGCCTATATTTTACATTGGCGGGTGTCCATAGCGGGCATACCGATTAGGGGGATCTATGTCAAAATCGAGCCAGCTTGCTAAAAAGCAAATTCGAAGAGAAGCGCGGAGAACAAAAGCTCAGAATTTTGGTCTGAATGACCTGAATTACTTCAAAAAAGTCGGAATAGCTGAATTTAACACGACTCAGACCAGTGCTGTTGAAAAGTTATCTATTTCAAGAGAAAAGATTAGATCAGCAGGCAGAGAACAAAATATTACACCTAATAAAAAATAAAAGAGGAGGTAAGATCATGGAAAGACTTGAAACCAGCGAAAAACTTGCAATCAATGTGGATGAATTTGCAGCAAAATTAGGAATTTCGAGGCCCATTGCATACCGACTTTGCCATAAAGAGGGGTTTCCTGCAGTTTTTATATCTGAGCGCCGTATTGTCATACCAATAGAGCCTTTAAATGAATGGCTAGCGAAAAACGCCGGAAGTTTGGGAATGTAAAGATGATTGCTGAATTTCTCTTGCACGGCGCTGAAAACGCTCTTTCGACTTCTGACCTTATCAGAATAGCCGGATTAAAGTCATCCAGAGAACTTCAAATACAGGTCGCAAAGGAGCGGGATAGCGGCATTTTGATTCTCTCCACCTGCCGCAATGGCGGGGGATATTTTCTCCCAGATGAAGGCGAAAAGGGACAAGCTGAAATTGACGAGTTTGTGAGGACTTTGGTGGCTCGTGCGCTTAACACTTTAAAGGCTTTACAGTCCGCAAGGAAAGCACTTGAGGTATATACAGGGCAGTGTGGTATTGAGGAAGTAAGGTGAGGCTATGGCAGAGCCGTCAACCTACGTAAAATTAGACCGCAACATAATTAACTGGCGCTGGTATACGGATGGAAACACGCTGAGACTGTTTATTCATCTGCTATTAAGGGCCAATTTTGAAGATAAAGACTGGCATGAAAAGACCGTCAAGCGTGGGGAATTCGTAACGAGCATAAGCCATTTATCACGCGAAACGGGGTTATCAGTGAAGGAAGTACGTACTGCTTTAAATCACTTAAAAGAGACAAACGAAGTGGCAAGCCAGACAACCTCTCAATATACTCTAATTTCAGTACTTAATTATGAAAAATATCAGGGAGGGGCAAGCCAAACGGCAAACGAAGGGCAAGCCGAGGGCAAACGAGGGGCAAACGAAGGGCAACAACTAAAGAAAATTTGAAAATGTCGTAAGTCATGTCAAAAGTGCCCTCGGCATTCACTCCCCGTCAACTGTATTCGCAGACATAGGTTCAAACGCCTCGCTTGGATTCATCAACGGATTTATGAGCAATCAGGCTGATGCACTCGAAGCGGCCTCTGACCTCACGTCCAGCTTTACGTCTAGTGCCGGTGTGTCCGTATCAACGGCTCTTTCGTCCTCGGCGCTGTCCTCGGCGGGCTCAAGCAGCTCGACGGTGGTATATAGCCCGAATATCACGGTAACGGGAAATGTGGCGCAAAGTGAATCCGCGCTTGCTGATTTGATATCAACAAAACTGTATAACAAGTTAAAACTGACGGGGAAGTTTGCATGAGCTTCCCCGTCTCTTTAGAGCAAACGAAAAGACCGCCTCCGAAGAAGCGGCCTCCATGTAATTTAATTATGACAAGATTATTTTACTACGGGAGGCGCTATCTTGTCAAATAAAGAAGTTATCACTGAACTGGTTGAGCGTATCAAGAACGGCGAGCCGGACTTAATGCCGGAACTTTGGAAGTCGGTCGAGCGCCTTGTAGAATGGAAAGCGAACGGAATAATTACGGTACTGCCTCCATCGGCGGGAGTGATCTTTGATGATTTGCATAATTCGGGTTATATCGCCCTCAATGATGCTGTGGAGCGCTACAGGCCTGAGAGCGGGGAGTTTACAGCCTTGTTTATGCTGTGCCTAAAAACCGCCTTTGCTGGAGCATCAGGAGCCCGCAGCAAGAGAGCAATGAGCGACCCGCTCCGGCAACCGGGCACAGAAAGCCTTAACGAATTGCTTCCAGATTCGGATAAAACAACACTTGAGGACACAATCCCAGACGAGCGGGACGACTTTGAGGAAGCCGAAGAGCGCATATACACCGAACAGCTTCACGGCGAGCTTGAACGGGCGCTGAACGCGATCCCCGCCGATGAGGGGGAACTATTACGGCAGCGGTATTATCACGGCCTCACTCTTCAGGAAGTCGGAGCCCGGCGAGGAGTATCAATTGAGCGTATCCGGCAGTGCGAGGGACAGGCGTTGCGGCATATCAGAGCGCCAAAGATATCAAAGGGGCTCCGGCAGTTCGTAGAAGAGAATACGCCGTCCAACCTTCATGTAGGTGCACGGCGCTTTAACACCACCGGCACGAGCGAAGTTGAACTTCTGGCAATGATCCGCGAAAGCTTAGGCGAAAAGTATGCTGAGCTATTTGAGGGCAAAGAGGATGCAGCAAACAATACGATCCAGTGAGGAGAGATCAATATGACTGACAAGGAAAAACGAGAAGCCGCAGAGCACGACTACAGCACGGGCAGGCTCTCATATCAAAAATTGGCCGATAAATACGGGGTGTCGATTAATACAATCAGATCTTGGAAAACTCGCTATGGCTGGAAACGGGAGGATGCTCCGCCAAAGCGCATGTATGACGGCAAGACCACAGAGGAGCGCATGTTAGAGAGGCAGGAAGCGGCCTCAGATATGGGCCTCCCTACATGGCACAGTCACCCCGAACCCGATTTGTCTCAGGCATCGGAATTCGACAGGAGGGTTATCGAGAGCATTAAGAACGTCTCTAAAGCCTCCAAATACTGCTATTCCGTTCAGGACTTCGAAGACGCAATAACTGAATATATTCAATACGTAGTCTCTGTAAACTCCACGAAGAAAATCATCACAGGCAAATATCAGGACGAGCACTACGCAGAAATTCCCTCAATCACCGGCCTGTGTTTCTGGATGGGTATTCCGCAAAGAACGATATACACTTACTTTGACCGACCTGAGTATACCGACCTTCTCAATGCATTCCGGGATTACTGTACGTTGTTTGACGTCACCGGTATGCAACAGGGCCTATTGGATGCAGTACCTTCAATCTTCAAGTGCAAGACCGAACACAAGATGGTTGAGGCTTCAGCTCCGACACACGTTACAAATGTCGCTATGATCTCACAGAGTGATATACAAGCTGCTATTGCCGCTGTCCAAGAGCGGAAACGGCTTGAAACGAACACTGTTGATGGTGTGTACACGGAGATTCACGACGAGTAAGGAAGTGAATGCTTGATAGACTAAGCCGGGCGATAGTGCATAATTATAAAAGGATAAGCCCTAAAATATGCATAATTATCCATTTTTATTCAGTCTCTATTCAATGAGCAATTATTCATTAATATTCATTATACGGTGCATAACATTAAACAAAATAAAAGTTATCTTTAATAATTGCCTAGGCACTGTAGCCGCAAAGCGTTGATAACACTGGGATTTCTTCTTACATATTTTTTGCTCGTCAATGAATCTTATCCACCACAATATACGGTAGCGAGCGCGGGGCGTTACCATGCGTTACATGCCTATGCCTTGAATAACCGGTGAATATCGTCGCAAAAGTAACTGATTCACAATGCGCATTATTATTCATTATGGTGGGGGGCGCCCGGGGTAAAGTTTGCAAAACGATGTGCGCAGACCCTGCTTAGCCCCTCAAAAGTGCGCAGTAACAAAAGGGTGGCAATGTGCAAGTGGCGCTGAACGTAAAAAAGTGTCTGACTGAATGCCTCGCCCAACCAACGTATATATATAGTTCCGACATGCCAAATACCCGAAAAGCCTTGCGGCTCTAAGGCTGAGGGGCGTTTTTGGCACGTGTACTTTTGGGACGTAAGAAAACAGGCCGTTGTAGGTGTAATTGGTAGTTGAGAATATGCCTGAATTACTCGGTTCAGACTCCGACGCTCCATAATTTTATGGAGCGTACTAATTGATAATTTTATCAATTAGCCAGTGAAGCCTTTTGGCAGTAACTGCATCCACAGTTTGGCTCCTCAATTTGCGGCATTAAAGATCGGCTAAACTTTCAGCCGATTACAAACGCACATACAGAAACAGGAGGTTTACACAATGAAAGAAACAGCATATGAACACGTCGAGGGCGAAAAGACGTTTACAGTCACAGCTTGCGAACGATGGTCTATCGGCATGATAAACAGGTTAAAAGAAGCTCACCCGGATGAGGTGGAGATTCGTCACGTTAATGAGGATGGCTCACTTGTCGCATGGCTCCCAACTGAATGGCTCCGCATAGTCCCGAAGCGCACTTCGAACATGACCGAGGAGCAGAAAGCAAAAACGGCGGCGAGGCTTGCGGCGGGAAGATCCGCAAATCATAGCAGTACAGGAAGAAAAGCGGGCTAATTTTGATTTTCCGGCGTTTGCCGTATAGTTTTGACCCCACGCAATGCTAATTAAAAAAACATGCCCTGAGAACTGGGCAGAAACAGAAGAATGAAAGAAGGTTTATATTATGCTCACGGAAGACAATAATCCCATGCATAGCAATGACACGAAGAACGAAACAATCCGAGCCCTCAAAAGTGAAAACCGCAGGTTGACCGATGTGTTGATTGTCGCGATATGCGCATTGGCGGCTTGCTTCCTGCTTTTCACGTACAGCTATTTTTGGTCCCCGTATCTGAGCACAGACAGCAGCGTTAACGGAACAACGGCACATGGAACATCGGGCGGAATAAGCCAGGTACAAATTGTAAAATGACACAGCAACGGCCAGCATTAAAACTGGCCGCTTTTTTATTTTCAACATGGCTTTACAACATTAGGATATATAACTATAATCCAGTTAAAAGGCATAATATTGGAGGCTGGATGGTTATGATATGTCCGAAATGCGGCAGCGAAAATGTAAGCATACAGGCGGTAACGGAATCTAAGCTCGTGGATAAGCATCACGGCTTAATCTGGTGGATTTTTGTTGGATGGTGGTGGTTATTCTTCAAATGGATGTTTCTCACCATACCGGCGCTACTATTTAAGATATTTGGGCACAAAAAGCAAAAAATAAAATCGAAAACACACAACGAGGCGGTCTGCCAGAACTGTGGACATAGATGGAAGGTTAAAGGCTGAATATGGCAAAGAGACGTTCAAACACGGGCATACCCGGCTTGTCCTTCAGCTGGAAAAGAGCGCTGGGCGTGACTTCGGCAAAACGGCATATCGCAAAAATGACCGGCATACCGACGACCCGTTCCGGTCGTCAACGCAAGATCGGCCGGCTGTTTGGTATAAAATAAAATAAAGGAGACAAGCCATGGATAAAGCTGAACTGCCGTATCGACAATATCAGGGCATAATCAATATAGCTGGGAAAGAACTAGCGTGCGCGGTACTAAGTGACGGTACTCGCGTATTAACCGCGAAAGCTGTTTTTGATGCCTTTGAGCGTCCCAGAAGAGGAAAAAGCGTTGGGGACCAAAGAGCCGCAAATGTACCCTCTTTTATAGACGCAAATAACCTAAAGCCCTTTACTGACAAGGCTTTCGGGTGCGGACCGGAATCGAGCACAGAGGTCTATTTTACATCTAAAAATGGAACAAAGGTTTTTACCGGATACAAAGCCGAGATATTGCCATTACTGTGCAACGTATATTTGCAAGCGCGAGATGCAGAGGTGCTGACCGACTCTCAGAAGCCGCAGGCATATATCGCAGACATTTTAATGCGCTCCCTGGCCGTTGTTGGCATAACAGCATTGATAGACGAAGCAACCGGCTATCAATACGACAGAGACCAAGATGAATTGCAGAAAATATTATCTGCTTATATTAGCAAGGAATTTTTGCCCTGGGCGAAAAGGTTCCCAAATGAATTTTATGCTGAAATTTGCAGGCTAAAAGGATGGGAGTATCACGGAAATCAGCGCCCAGCAATTATCGGCAAAATTACGAACGAAATAGTATACGATCAACTTCCAGAAGGTGTTTTAGAGGAATTACGTTCAAAAACGCCTAAGAGCAATTCTGGCGGAAATAGGACAAAACGTTTCCATCAGTCTCTTACACTTGAAACTGGCGTTCCTCACCTAGATAGGCATATTACTTCTTTAATAGTTCTTATGAAAGCCTGTGATACATGGGAAGAGTTCGATAGACTGTTTAAAAAATCATTTGGCCTTAATTACCAAACAAACATAAACGAATTTCTTCCTCAAGAGTAATAAATCACTGGTAACCAGATCAGGCCGTCAGAGAAAAGTCGGGCGAATGTTTGGGATAAAATAGAAAATGATTTGCTCAAATAATACTTAATTGAGCGTATATGTACATAATAGGGCATTATTGTACATAACGAGTACTAATATTCGTACAATTTTCCCTGTATACAGAGACGGCTCGCTTGCGTATAATAAAGATGCGGGGAACCGCAATTGTCTGTGTGCCGATTAACAGCTTAAAGAATGTCGGTAGGAAAGACTGTTGTGTGCCAATCAACAACTAAAAGAATGTTGGTAGGAAAGATTGCTAAGCTCCTCTGAAATATGGGGGGCTTAGCCTTTTTTGGAAGGATAGAACATGTCGATTATTGTACATGGGGTTTATCATATTAAAGATCAGTTCTTTATTGATTATCCTGACCCATATTTAAAGTCAAATAAAGGTGAAAAACGGCCACACTATTTCTGCTATAAAGACCCCATAACTGGATTGATGTGGATGATACCATTTACTAGTCAACAGTCGAAAATCGATGATTACAATCGAAGATTAGCGAGTGGGAAGAAAGTAGATATATTTCATCCAACTGAGTTAGATGGGCGAAAAGGTATGCTACTAATAGCGGACATGTTTCCCGTTATTGAAGATTACATAGAAAGTGCTTATGAAATATCTGGAATACCCGTTATATATAAAGATATTTCAGAAATTAAGGCTATTGAAAGAAAAGCAAAAAAGATTTTGGTCTTACTCCGAAAAGGTGTTAAATTTACATCAACTCAGCCGGATATTTTTTCGATTGAACGGTCACTATTAAGCTAGATTAAAAAAACACGCTACAGCAGACGGCGCAACCTTGGGGATTTTCGGCATAAAATGAAAATGAGCGGGCGGCTTAATAGTCTGCTCGCTCGTTCTATACTGCCCGCATTTCAAATGCGACCTGTCCAACAAGTGTGATATACCGCCAGCGCGTTGGTTGCCTCGCCTTTGTTTATGTAGCCGTCTTGCATTTTTCAACGTAGGCCAAAAGGTCATCCTCAAGGATACGCACCGGGGAAGTCTTGTCACTGCCGAGCTTGATAGTCTTAATATCTCCACTTTCAATGCGGCGCTGGATGGTTCTCTTGCTGACTCCGAGCCTCTTTGCTGCCTGTAGCATTGTTATACCTGAACCATTGTCATCTTTTTTGTGTGTTGCGGCATTACTTGCATCAACTTGCCTTACAGTTTTCAAGTCTGCTGTAGCTATTTTGAGTTTATCAGATGAAGTATTCATTGAAGTTTCTAGTAGCTCATGTAATCGCGTTTCGGCCAGATAACATTTTTCTCGGTCAGCCTTCCATGCTTTTGCAACCAAAATTAAATAATCCGGATCAGATAAAGTCCGTTCAATGAGCTTTGAGAACCTAGCGTCCAATTCTTCGTTATCTTCTTGTGTTTTATAGGCCATAACATTTCCTCCTTTATGCTATATATATATTATTTCAATGAAAAAGGAGCCTCTCAATAGGGGCTCCCGCATTTTTGCTTTTGAAGTTTTGCCGCACCGACAGTTATTTAATAATATCGGTCTTTCATAATAGCTTCGATTGTTTTTGTAGACGCATCATATTTTATAGACTTTTTTCTAATGCTAATAGGATCGCTTTTTATCTCCAACGCCTCTTCTGGAGTAAACCGCTTTGGCCGGTTGCCCCTCGGAAACACAACGCTGTCTTCTTTCCAAGACTTAACAACACATGTGCACTTAGGGCTTAATAGTTTTTTAATTTCTGACTGCATAATTAATCTGATTTTATCTTTTAGCTCATCAGACATCTCAATGTTTGAACCATTGCTATCAATTGTGAGCGTGACAGAAAAGCCCTCAAGCTCTCGAACAATTCTGTTTATGTTCAAAATAACAACCTTCATTTCAGCGTTGTACTTAGTACTAAATACAACGATTTTAATTATTAATCATCACTCGCGTTATCCCTATTCACTTCCGGAACCAATTCCATTATGTCGCCAGGCTGAACCTGTAGTGCTTTGCATATTCTCTCTAATACTTTTGGAGATATCCCATCGCCTTTTCCCATAGCTGCTATTGTGGTCGGAGACATTTTGTTTTGCTTCCTGAATTCCTCTTTAGTTAGGCCTTTATCAATTAGGATTTTCCATAGTTTGTTGTACGAAAATAGCATATATTCCATCCTTTCTTTTCGCTTACTGTTCATAGTATATCTCACAAATATATATTATTCAATATAATTACTACATCATTGTAAAGATATTATTTATTATTGTGTTGACACCATCTACATAATGATGTAGAATATGTACATAAGTCAAAAGAAATTACAAGTTAGGGAGTATAGAAAGATACAATATGAAAAGTAAGAGTTCAAAACACGAAAAGCTAATTTTGGACCTGACACACGGACAAGCAAACGTCAAAGAATCAGCGTACAAAATCGGATATGCCGGAAAGCGCCACCCGGCATTTAGTGCTGTGGGCGAAGACGCGGAGCAACAAGATATTGACCGCGCTATTAGTGTACATATTATCGATCGAGACAACGAAGCATCTGGGGCCATGATTGAAGCGGCAACCATAATGCTAAGGCCGGTACTTGAATCGTATATTCAAGGTCTTAAAGATGGATGCGCTGAAAAGGGCAACCCCCATCTGTGGGACATGGGCCGTCGCTTCAGAGAACAGGTCAAGATGGGAAAGAATGACGCTGAAATCGAATAGAGCCCCCAATCATTCAAGGTATAGGAAAAGCCCCGTATCTCAGCCGGTCAAGCATTGAGATACAGGGCGTAAACAACCAGCCGGAGCGGGCCGAGTACATAGATGCACTACCCGCTCCGACGCCAATACTGAAAGGAGCAATGACATGAACCAGAACATGCAGGAAGCATCTACAGTCAAAACATATCCGGTTAGTTTTATCAAAACAGACGGCTTCATCAATGATTCTCAGTGCAACATTGAACGCGCCGAATGCGTTTTGCGAGATTTGCTGGAAGCCTACGAAAGCACGGAAGAATACCAGCGGCAACATAACTTTGAGGAGCTGAATCGGCAGTACAGCGACGTTCAAATAAAGCTCGAGATTGTCTATGACTACCTCGACAAGCTCAAGAAGCTAACAGACGATGTAAACGCATATCTTGACCGCTACGCTCCGAGGCTCAGGATAACCGTCGATGAACCCTTTATAGAGGACCACGGGGTAACAGAATCCAGAGGGATGAAATGAAACACGGAACATATACCGCTCCGAGTAAAGCGGGACTGACAGAACCAGAGAAGATATTTTCAGCGCTGGATATTATAAACCAGGACGCCCTTCTCGCGGCCATGTAAAGTATGACAGAGGGAAAGACTTTTGCTGAGGCTGTCGAGGACTGTAATATAATCCTTGCCGCCAATGGGAGGCGTCCTATTCAATACCCAATCCGCAGTAGATTCACGAAGTCGTGAACACGCCGCCCGCTCCGGCCTGATACTCTCAGGCCGGAGCGGGCGTTATTATGTTCTCAGAAAAATGCCGGCCACTTTACAGCAAGGACAAAATCGGAATCATGAGGCGGGGGCTATTCTGATACATATACACCGATATCGAGAGCTTTGCTCCGAAAAGCGGCCCTGCCGGATCACCTGCGTTCAGCAAACCAGCGCCCGATAACTCTACTTTCTTCGGCTCCATAAAACTCGGCGCAGCGCTCAAAAAACAAATAGGTCTGCTTCCTGCACACCGATACAGTATAGCGATCACCACCGCTCCCAGCTTTCTGAGTTGCGGCTTGACGGGTGTCGATGATGCGGTCAATGTCGTATATTGTCCCGTCTTCCCATGTGATTTGTATAGGTATCATTCGACCGTAAGGATCAAAAGAAGCCTGAACTCCAACATACACTTTAGGATCTTTCATGACTGTGCCTCCTAGTAGCAACTAGTAGCTAATCACGCATAATATAGCATATATTTATGGGTACTTCAATAGAGTAAGCAAACCAAGTGCGGGAACACTATCCAGCAAGGAGGTGCTTCTATGCCGGTATCTTACAGAACAGTAATATCTTTTGGCCTCGTCGCTATCCCGGTCGCAATGTACACGGCCACGCAGGACAATGACATTCACTTCAATCAGCTGCATAAAGAGGACCAAAGCAGGATCAGGTACAAGAAGACATGCGCACACTGCGGAAAAGAAATCGGCTCCGGTGACATCGTAAAGGGCTATGAATATGATAGGGATCAGTTTGTTATTATTACTGACGATGAAGTCGAAAAAATCAAAAGCGATAAAGAAAAGTCGATCCAGATCCTGCACTTTGCTAATCTTAATCAAATATCACCGGTTTATTATGACAAGACGTATCAGGCGGTCCCTGAGCCTGGCGGGGAAAAAGCTTTTGAGCTTCTTCGCGCTTCCCTTATGAGCGAACAGAAGATTGCCATAGGCAAGACAGTTCTCGGTACGAAGGACACTCTAATGGCTATAATTCCGCGCGAGAACGGCGTCCTGATCTCCACAATGTTCTACGCCGACGATATAAAAGATCTGCAGAAATCCTACTCCAAACCAGAGGTTGCGGAGCCGGAGCTCAATATGGCCAAAATGCTTATCAACTCCATGGACACTCCCTTCGACCCCGCGAAATACAAAGATGAGTACCAGCTCAAGCTGCGAAAATTAATTGAAGACAAAATTGCCGGTAAAGAAGTAGTTGCCGCGCAACCAGAAGCGGCCGGAAATGTAATAAACCTCATGGACGCACTGAAAGCCAGCGTCGAGCAAACCCAACGAGGCAGAGAACCCGCATGAGCGACCTGTTTGAGGAAAAATCTATAAAGCCGATGCTGATATCCGAAATGTCGGACGCCTTCGACAGTCCGGATTACATTTATGAACTTAAGCTCGACGGGGAGCGCTGCATAGCATACCTGGATCCCGCCTCGGACACTGATTTACGTAATAAGCGGAACATGAAGATGCTGCCGAAGGTTCCGGAGCTGTCGGAGATCCACAGGCAAGTCAATCGCCGCTGCATCCTGGACGGCGAACTCGCCGTGCTCGTTGACGGCAAGCCCGATTTTTTTGAGATACAGCGTCGATCCCTCACTAGCAACGAGTTCAGAATCCATTTACAGGCCCAGAAGCATCCGGCCAGCTTCATCGCTTTCGATATTCTCTATGATTCGGACCATGAGACAGCCTCCCTTCCGCTCATGGAGCGTAAGAGGCTGCTGCAGTCCGCTGTAAATGAAAACGCGCGCCTTGCCGTTTCCCGCTATATCGAACAAAACGGAATCGCCTTTTACAGCCTTGCGGAAGCGCAGGGCCTGGAGGGCATTGTCGCCAAACGCAAGGACAGCAAGTATTATTTTGACAAGCGGACAAAGGACTGGATAAAAATAAAGAATCTGCAGGATGACGATTTTGTTGTCTGCGGCTTTATCCGGAAGGAGGCCAGCGTCATCAGTGTAATTCTAGGGCAATTCAAAGACGGAAAGCTTATATATAAAGGCCACGTTACCTTAGGCGTATCCTCTGAGGATTTTCGCATTATGGCGTCAGCTGAAAAGCTGATCTCGCCGCCTTTCGATGATATGCCTGCAGGAAATGATTCCGCTGTCTGGATCGTGCCGAGGCTCGTTTGTTCAGTAAAGTACATGATGAAGACTGCCGGCGGCGGTATGCGGCAACCGGTTTTTAAGGGCATCAGGTTCGATAAGGAACCGCAAGAATGTGTATGTAAATAATTCAGGCATTCGGAGAACTTCATCTACCGTTACGACAAGGACCAAGCTTGAACATATCGATAGCCGCTCTCAGCGCGCCATCTGAGAGTGGCTCATTTTTTATACATTGTATTGTAATATTTTAGATATTGATGTAACATAAAGGCAATTATTCAATAATTAGCTATTAATTATAGCAATAATGGGCAGTTGAATAAAAGATTATCTTATATTTTTGTAATAATGGTAGACTATATAAAATCAATTTTGGGGGTGTATACATGAAGATCAAAAAGCTTCATCTGAATAAATACAAACGTTTCTTGGACATGACTATCGACCTTGGCGAAAGCCCAAAAAGAATTGTCGCACTTGTTGGACCAAACGGATGTGGAAAGAGTAGCGTTTTTGATGCGATGCTCTTTCATGCCAATGCTTATAGCAAAATTGGGGGCACCTCTCCACATGATTATATGTATCATTCCTTGGAGGGCAATCCAGGATACAACTATCAAAATGTTATTATAGAGTTTGTCGACGGTCATTTTGATAGCATTTACAGAGCACGTCAAACTAATGGTACAGAACATACCATATTCTCTTTTAGAAGTTCATTTCGATATAACGGGACTCTGAATGTGAAAGAATCCAAAGCTGTAAGTGATATTCGGATGAATGATTATGGCGCTACATCTGCGGCGGATATCGACCAAAGAATTGAGCAGAACTATCGAAGGCTAAATATTAAGTATAACAAATACTTGAATGATGAGGATTGCAAGCCTTCTCAGGCAAAGGCACATATTATCGGAGAGCTAAACGCAGCTATTTCCAATTGTTTGAAACTCTCTATAGATAATCTTGGCAATATCGAAGCAGATCAAGGAACATTCTTCTTTAAAAAGGATGATACACCAACTACTTTTGAATATAATGTGCTTTCTTCCGGTGAAAAAGAAGTGATTGATATTCTTCTTGACCTATACTTGCGAAAGGACGAATATACAGATTCAATATACATAATAGATGAGCCCGAACTACACCTGAATACAGCAATTCAAAGGAAACTGCTGGTTGAAATCAACAGGATGGTTCCGAATAACTGCCAAATGTGGATTGCCACACATAGTGCTGGCTTTCTGCGCGCATTGCAGGACGAATTAAGTGAAGAGTCGCAGATTGTTGAGTTCAAGGAAAATAATCAATGGGCTTCACAAGCATACATGCTTACCCCTATAAAGAAGTGTAGGGCAGCGTGGCAATCAATATTTGCGACTGCTCTTGATGATTTGACCAGTTTGGTTTCTCCAAGGCGAATCATATATTGTGAGGGACGCGCTGAGCCCACCCAAGCTGGCGGTGAACGAGGACTTGATGCAACGGTATTTAATAATATCTTTGGAGAAAAATATCCAGAAACTTTGTTTGTATCAAGTGGGGGAAATACGGAGCTCGACCAACGCAGCAGAATTGCAATTAGTATTCTTTCTAAGGTGTTTCCCAATGTCGAGATATGGGTTTTGAAAGATCGCGATATGGCATCTGGACATGCTGTTGATGAAACTGCAAGGCAGGAATATTTACACACTAATGAGGATAATCACCGTGTTTTAAAGAGATTTGAGATTGAGAATTATCTCTATGACAAAGAAATCTTACAGAAATACTGTCAGATATACGGACATGCATTTGATGGAGCGGCTTATGATGCCTTTGTAACCGATGTGGTGAATCAAAACTTAAAGGATTCAACCGGGAGGATAAAGAACATCTGCAATATCACTACGCCAATTAATCCTGAGAAATTCAAGATTGCACTATCTCAAGTTGTTGATGGTGATATGTCCGTATATGCAGAACTTGAACGGGTGATTTTCCAAAGAGCATAATCTGTATGGTAGGGGTGTCCGCAAAGATTACCGATTTCCTATAATGTTTATGAAGTAAAGATAATGTTCGACTAGACAACAAAGTTTCTAAATAATGTCTACTGAACGATCAAAAAAGCTTGAAATATCAAGACATTTGGCCTCAAATATGCTAAAATAGATGCATGGAAAAGCGGAAAAACGCAAAAAAGCATGCATTTGGAGTGAGGCCTGATGTACAAATTCAAGGATAACCAGCTCAGTCTGACAGATTTCGGCGCGGCAGTCGGGCTAAAGCTGAACCCTGAAAACCGTTGGATCAAAAAGGCCCGTTGTATCCCATGGGAAGAAATCGAGATTCGGTACGCACGGCTTTTCACAAATAAGAAGGGCAACGTAGCCAAGCCGCTACGGCTGGGGCTGGGAGCCTGTATTATACAGACTGAATATGGATACTCGGATGAGGAAACAACGCTCCAAATACAGGAGGGGCCATATCTTCAGTACTTCTGCGGCTACCGGGAGTACGACGACAGCAAACCGCCGTTCGACCCGTCGCTGATGGTGTATTTCCGCAAGCGCCTGACACCGGAGATACTGGGCGAGATCAATGAGATGATCATCACTAAGGCGCAGCCGAAGAAAGCAGAGAAGCCGAAGAAAGACGATAGCGACGATGACGACCCCGGCAGCGGCGGGACGATGATCGTCGACGCCACCTGCGCCCCTTCAAACATCAAATACCCACAGGATACCTCTCTGCTGAATGAAGCGCGCGAATGCGCGGAGAAGATCATTGACACGCTCTATGTGCCCGCGGAAGGAGTTAAGCCACGTACCTATCGAAAAGAGGCGCACAAGGAATATCTCAAGTTTGCCCGACGCCGGCAAAACTATCGTTTCAATAAATGACCTTTTATCCAAAATGCATTCTTAAACTGGTGTTTTACAGTAAGTTGAGCAAATCGGTGGCAATTTGAGCTGCCCATTATTCATAGAATCTGCGGCGACACTTTGATTGCTTACGAGCGCATAAAAATTGAAACTGCCCTCCTCACGGATTTAACTCCGTGAGGAGGGCAGTTTGCTATATCGGCTGTTTTATGCCGCGACGCTCCCGGCCACCCATACCGCGTACAGCTTTACGCTTGCGGTCCCGATAGTCAGTTTCGTCCCGGCTACAGCGATCACTCTAATCTCAGGGGTCGCTCTTCCACAGGCTAAAATTCTGCATACATATTTGACGACACTTTTGACGACTATCATGATTTTATGCTATTATATTAGGTTATACTGGTGTATATTTATCCGATTTTCACATTTTAATAATTATATTGATTTATACACGGTTATACGCCCTTTATTCTCTCTGCCAATTTTCGAATCCTTCTCCCGCTGCCAGCTGAAGCCCTTGAAATCACTTGGATTTCAAGGGCTTTTCTATATTTCAAACGGGTTTGACCCTTAATTTGACCCTTTAGCCGTTGGTAATACTATGTATATATTGTTCCATTCTGTCTGCGCTGGCCTGCTGCATGTGTTCAGAGACATGGCCATAAACGTCTAAGGTAAAGGAAGCTGTGGCATGCCCAAGATTCCCCTGAACAGTCTTGACATCATCACCATTTTGGAGTGACAGCACGGCGTATGTATGCCTGAGATCGTGCACAGTTGCATTTGGCGCTCCTATTTCTGCAGCAAGTTTTTTGAAATGATTATAGACCGTCTGAGGGCTCAGATTTGCTCCTGTCAGCGTTGTAAATACCAGGGTGTTATTACCTTCATCGTCATTCCAATCAACAAGCCAGGCTTCTCCGGCTGCCGTACATTGTACGTCCTGTTCAGCTTTTCGGCGTTTTAAGAGTTCCATCACGAATGGCGCTGGCTTTAAAATGCGAGTCTTGTCGTTCTTCAGTGAAGAGAACACAAATCCTCCAGCTGATTTTGGCCGCTTTTGCAGCTGTTTATTGATCGTAAGTGTACCATTCTCAAAGTCAACACAATCCCATGTGAGCCCCATGACTTCGGCTTCTCTCAGACCGGTAAATATGACGGCCTCCAAAAGTAGGCCATATATCTCATCTCCGACCGCAACCTTAAGAAACATCTTTACCTGTTCGTCCGTCAATGGCCGAATGTCCGGTTTTTCGACTCTGGGAAGTGTAACATTGGTACATGGGTTAGTCCTGACATACCCGATTTTCACCGCTTGATTTAGCGCCTTACTGAGTATTCCATGAACATTACGCACGCTTTTAGGCGCAAGCCCTTTCTCCTTGCCATCCACGTTTCTTAATCCGTTGTAGAACTTCTGGATCATCACCGGTGTCAGCGCTGGCAGTGTGACAGCTCCGAGCGAGGGCTTGATATGGGTATTGCACTGCGCACGGTATCCCTTGACAGTAAGATACTTTTTATCACCCATGTAGTCATTCAGCCACGTATCTAACCAATCGCACAGCTTGATTTTCGTCGGTTCAAAGTAAGTTCCTTGATCCAACTCGACAGTTTTTTCCGAGAGCTTCTGGCGAACTTCCTTCTGAGTTTGAGCGTAAACAGATTTTTGAATTTGCTTTCCTGTGCCGGGGTCTATGCCCACCGTATAGCGGGCCTCCCAGCGTCCATCTGATCTTTGGCGGATCGTCCCTCCGCCCTGAGCGTTGCGGGTGGCTTTACGGGCCATCGCATCCCTTCCTTTCATGCTGAACATAGTTTTTATAAAAACGGTGCTGTGTTATCACAGTGCCGTTTTTCACGTTTTATCGTGGTCGAGCCACGCTTGGAATTCCTCAGGCGACATTTTTCCCGCAATACATTCGTCGCGCCTCCAACGGGCTGCCTTTGACCAGGACTGAAATTCCTCCTTCGTCATCATTCCGTAACGCACACGGGCGTTATGGGTCTTGTAAGCTTTTGTGTATGCCCTGATGACCGGATTTTCCATCTGACGACTCGTATAATTACGTACAGAACCCATTTGACGGCATGTCTTCGTGGAGCCTCCGATCAGGCGGTCGCAATATTCCAGCTTGCTGTTGCCGATTACAAGAAAATATCTCCCGCAATGCTTACATGGACGAATACGGATTCCTGCCCGCAGAGACTGTGCCTTGAGATAGTTGTAGAGATCCAGGAGCGTGTCCGGGTAAAGGACTTCCTGAAATGCGGTTGTGATGCCCTGTTTGTGCATGGTGTCGACATCCCAGTTTACGGGATTGTCCATGTGTCCGTTGCCGACCAGCAGTTCTTCCGTGCAGACATGCGAATACTGCATCGTATCGAATTTCAGATATCCGGAGTTGCTTGCTTCTCTGTAACGCTCTGCCAGCGTATAGCCGCCGTCGTCCTCCTCTTCATTGAAGCAGGATTCCACAAGCGTCTGCACGTCCTTTACAATGTCATAAAATGTGTTGCCGAATTTCCTGACGGCATCCTTATCGATGTTTTCGACCCCGTTATGGCTGTACTCACGGTAGAACGAAAAAACAATTGGGAGCAAAGCGCCGAAAAGATAATGCGTCTTGGTCAAATCTTCAAGCTGTGCATAGATTTTCTTCCAGATTGCTTCGTCGGTATCCTGCCCGGTAAACGAACAAAGCTCTTTTCCTATTTCAGAAATGGTACTGTACGCCGCTTCAAAATCGCCATAATAAAGGTCGATCAGCGTCTGACCTAAGTCCTGAGTTATCCTGAAAAACGGCAGGCGGTCTTTCCCGTCCTGCTCAAACAGGTCAATGTGCTCCTGCTGATCCTGCGTGACATAGCAGCGCATCATAACACCGCCTATATAATGAAACCTAGAGTTCATTTTCACCCCTCAGATAGAATTATTAATATAATAATATACGATAAACCTATTGACAAATAAGACTGTACTAATTATAATCGTATTACAGTAGTAATATAACACGTTAAGTCTATTATGTCAATACTATTTTAGGAGGAAAAAATGAAAAACACAGACATGTACAATGACCTGCCAAACATCCTGAACGCGGACCAGTTGGCCTCAACCCTCGGAGTATCCCGGGCAAGGGCTTATCAGCTTCTCAACACAGATGATTTCCCCACACTGAAAATCGGAAAACGCAAGCTCGTACCAAAGGGCAAGCTCATTCAGTGGATCTACCAGCACACCGGGAGTGGTGCCATTGCTTGAATATGCAAAAGAAACGACCGCCCCGATTCCGCCTGATGCAACAGACGAGGAGCAGCCGTTTACACAAAAGTGTAAATCAAGAATAGCAGATGATTTTGGCGAAAACAAGACAAATGATGAGCTTGAGGATTTGTACCGAAGGATGCGGCAACTGGCTGATCCCAATTATTTGAATGCAGTGTCCATGACGGAACTCTATGATCGTTGCTTTGAGCAACGGCCTCCAATTATTGAAGGGTTGATTAACTCTGGAACTTATCTTTTTGTCGAGCGCTGTGGGGCTATCCGGTACATCAGTGTCCCGTCCTGTATCTCGCGCTGGAGGATACATTACCCCGCCTGCAGAATAGGCTGATGGGGATGTTTGGAACAGAGGAAAACGGCAATCTCTACTTTTCTACTTTCGCCAAAGTACTGACGCAGGGGCTTGAGCAGCAGCTTGAATGGTTCCTAGGAAAACATCCGTAAACCGGACTTGTCATTATAGACACGCTCCAGAAAGTGCGTGAGATGGACGGCGAAAAATTCAGCTACGCCAGCGATTATGAAATCGTCAGCAAAATGAAAACCTTCTGTGACACAAAGAACCTGTGTATTCTTCTTGTACACCATACGAGAAAGCAGGGCGCAGAAGATGTATTTGACACCATCTCCGGCACCAACGGTCTGCTTGGTGCCGCGGATGGTGCTTTTATCCTCCGCAAGGACAAGAGGACTGGAAACGACGAAAGTCACTGGCCGGGACCAGACAGATATGAGGCTGCATCTCAGCTTTGACCGGGACACTTGTCTGTGGAACCTTGTAAGCACGGAACAGGAGCTATGGAAGGAACCAGCGGACTCGATTTTGGAAGCGGTCGCCAGCATGGTAACAGAGGATACCCCTGGATGGGAGGGCTCAGCCACGGAGCTTATGCTCCGCCTCCGCGATAAAAACAGCGCATTGGACATACAGCCAAATTCGCTGACCCGGCGGCTGAATGTATATGGTGATCGGCTGAAGGCCGAGTATGGCGTTGCGTATCGGAATGTACGCAAGGGCAATCTTCACCATATCATTCTCCGGCGGGGTACGTGCGATGACGTGTGATATGTGCGATTTTTCTATTGAACAATCAATTTACGTTACTGCGAGAAAAACAGCAATTTTAATTAAAAGAAACAGCAATTTTCGAAATGACGTCAGCTTTTCCAAAAACTATACTCATATGAAGATGATTCAAAAATACGCCATTTATGAAGGTCGGTGGATTAGCGTAATTTGATTTATGTAGATTTTTTTTGAATGAGTGATGCGATTAAGTCAATTGCTTTTTATAATCAGCAGGAGAAACCCCATTAAGCCTTTTAAATGCGGTGGAAAAAGCGGAAATGCTTTCATAACCACTAAGCATAGCTGTTTCCGTTATAGAATATTGCTTTGTACTCAGCAATTCCTTTGCTTTCTCCATGCGAACCATAAGCAGATATCTGTGCGGAGTTACGCCGACCTTCTTAACGAACATCCGGATGAAATGATACTCTGACACATGGATTTCCTCACAAATATCCCGCAGGGTAATATTTAAATTACTATAAGTACGGATATACTCCTGTGCTGAACAGATATAGGAATCAGCATTCTGAAGAAGCGGAGTATACCTGTTTATATTCGTTTTGAACTCGCGTAAAAGCAACACTGCGATCTGTATTTCCAGACTATCCTGTAGCAGTTTTAAACGATCCGGACGGTTGTATTCCCTCTCCAGGTTATTAAATGCCTGGAACAGTTCAACAGAAAAAGGATTCAAAAAGTTTTCAAATCTGATATTCCCAGTGTAATCCATCTCTGCCGCTATTTTATGCATCAGTTGCGGTCTAATTAAAAAAGAATAGTACGGTTTTGCAGGCGCATCTTTTAAACAGGTAACTGTGTCCCCCGGATTGACAACTAAAACTCTCTTTTGTTCACCGCGAATCATTTCGTCATTGAAGAGCACCTCGGGCGTGTTCTCTGAGGGAATAACAATATGATAGTCGGTAACATGAAACGTGATTCCTCCCATATAGAGCGTCGGCTTAAACAGAATGATGCTGTCGCATGGATGAACTTCGGTTTTTTGCAATACCACATCCGGGACCTGACTGATAAAATCCTGAGTCATATGTATTTCCTCTCCCCCCTTGAACTGACGCATTCTTATTAATTTATTATACTACAAATCTTTATATCGGTCATTCTTTTCAAGAAATAATACACGAACACAATACAATTTTTAGGAGGTACAATCATGAAGGAAAAAATACTGGCTGTTTTAATGGTATTAGTAATCACGGCGGGCCTGATGCCCTGTGCCTATGCCCTAGCTGATGGTGTCCCAAGTTCCGTGGAGGCTGCAACGCTTAATAAAGTTGAAGTTTTAAATGATGAGGACGGGGTTCCGTACTTTCAACTGGAGGTACAGCTTCCGCAGAGCTTTATCGACTTAAGTGAGGAACGTCCAGCCGAGGGCGATACCTGGATAGACTACTATTGGAAAATAGATAGCGGATCATGGGAATATTTGGGAGGCGGGTCGACAGATTGCCTGATTGACGAAAGCTACGGCAGCGCTGTGCCCGGAAAAACGAATACTTATAACGTCTCCAATATCTACCCGGAGAACGAGGGAAACGATCAGGCAATCATCATTAAAAATCACACATATACAATACGGGTTCAGCTTGGTTATCAATATCGCGACATAAGTTCCGATGAGGATCTCAGAAGCCCATTTAAGTTCGTCTATTCTTCATTCTCCAACGAGCTTTCCATAGGCTCCGGCAGCTTTTATAAAAATGTTTCCGACGGGGCGAAACCCGAGCTGCAGAACGCATACGATTTGGGCCTGATACCGGATATACTTGTTGGCGCCGACATGACTAGACCGATTACTCGTGAAGAATTCTGTGAGCTTGCCGTTTTGCTGCATGAAAAGGTAACTGGAAATTCAAGCGAACCTGTTACTCCAGATCCATTTACAGATACGACGAACGCCCAGATACTGAAGGCGTTTAAGCTTGGTATTACAACGGGGACGTCGCCTACCACCTTCTCGCCAAACGTACTCATTAATCGGGAACAGTGTGCAGCGATGCTGTTTCGTGCAATCAAAGCTATGAAACCGAATGTGGACTTTAGCACAGCAGGCGTAAAGGATTTTCCGGATCAAAACAATATATCGAGTTGGGCGGTTGAGGCAACCAAATACATGTTTAAAATTGGTATTATTGCAGGCGACAGCAATGGAAACTTTATGCCGAAGGCCACCACGACGGCGCGGGAGGCATCCGGTTATGGCATGGCGACAAGGGAACAGGCCATTGCGCTGAGTGTCAGAACATATGAAAAAGTTCCGAGCATATCCTAGCAATATTTCTTTATGAGTATCCGGTTCTTCCGGCAAAGAGAGACGGTAAAAAGATCATGAATTTTATAAAATTCAAACAAAAACCTATTTTAGTTGCTATTGCAGCAGTGCTGATGATGTTCCCCCTTACCGGCTGTCCGTCGGGAGGGGGGACGGAACCCGCGCAGGAAACTTCTGCTCAGAATTGCTGGGTCATAAAAATCGATCAGACGATTACCACCCCTTACTTGGGTGAACTTGGCGATCAGAATGAGATCACAACGGAAAACACCATTAGACTTGTAGCGACAAACTACAACGATTCCCCTTATGACGGGGAATTTACCGGAACCGCCTACATCAGAAGCTATTCAGATCTAAAAGAGCAGTTCGTTGTTGGAGACGTGGATTATTTGGAGATTGACAACAACCATGAGGCGCATGATTTTACGTTTATGCTGAGTAAGACAGGCGTCGTTCCTTTGACCCCCGTTCAGGATGAGAGGTATCATTACTGTGCAAAATCGCATTTTTTCATGCCTACGAAGGGCGATAACCCGGCAAATATGTCAGGTACGGCGAAGGGATACGAGATTTCAAATGAGAAGGAACTTGATTTTTCAGTGACCTGCGATCTTGAGCAGCGTGAGCAGGAGATTACTCTTAATACGGATATGTTCGGCAGTTTTGAAGGAACCCTTGAATGGACAAATGAAGTGCCGGAAATTTCAGCTCCGACAGCGGATAAATAACCCGGAACGCACCTCTGGCCCGAAGCGATACAGGGTCTGATCCGATCATAGTGAAAAGCATTTAAGGAGTTAAATCGAGTTTGAAAAAATATGTCTTTATATTGACAATGCTGTTATGCCTGTCAATGCTAATTTCAGCCTGCGGGAAAAGCGAATCCTCAACTTTAAGCGCTTCATCCGCCGTATCGCCCGCGGGGACTTCACCTTCTTCTTTCGAGACTGACGGATCGAAAATTGTGTTCCACGATACCATAGATGACTCGCAAGGGGAGTATCTCAATGCGCTTGCCGGCGGCGGTTCGGAGACCTCTGGCACGACAAGCTTGGATCTGGTTCTTTCTGAAATGGAGCCAAATGTGTTCGAGGGCTGCGGCATTATAACCCGCACCGTGAATATCGCACAGGGTGAAGCGGGAGGTTCTGTGCAGAAATGCGTTTACCGTACCGGTCTTGTCCGTGCTGAGCCCAGCGAGGAGAGTAGCATTACCATGACGGGATGGCTGACAGACAACAGCGAGATTCCAGCCGCGATACCCGAAGCGCCGTTTGATGTGGCGATCCATAAGGACGCAACCCTGCATCAGGATGGATTGCCGCTTCTCCTGACGCTGAACGAAAACCATGCTTCGCTTTCTATAAAGCTGCACGATCATGCGGAACTTGTTTTCAGCGGAGAGATGACCACGGAGTCCGTGGAGCCTCCCGTAGGCAAACCTTCCGACCCGGAAAACCTCATTTATATCAACAGCATGTGGTCCTGTTTTTTTTCGGGCGGAACCGACGGTGGGGAATATACAGCTGTCCTCCTGGCCTCCCCCGATGCGGAAACCTACTCGGGTCAGCTCTCCATTCAGGGGACTGGAAATGCTTTGGGTGCCGTCAACGAGGCGGTGACGTTTTCCTTTGAGCCGTTTGACGCTCCGGCATATCAGAAGGCAGGCGGAAGGCTGAACGATCAGTTCGCTTCCATGAGTATCCTGCGAGCAGCAGGTGGAACTTATATCCTGTTGCTGGATGGGGGACAGATTATTCTGGAACCCGCAGGGAAAGAAGCGTATTTCTGCGGAAGTACATACTCCCGTTCGGAATCAGCTGCTTTGCAAAATGAAGCCGACAAAACAAAAACAATGCTTAGTTCTCTGTACCGCGAGAAGAGCAGTACGGAAGCCTCTTTGCCCGACTATTCGGGTCTGAAAGACCTGGATCCCAACAATCCGGAGGATATGCAAAAACTGATGGATGCGTCCGGAAAAATGAACTCCATGATCTCAAATCAAGGCATCCCTGCCTGGTATCCGGAAGGCCTGATTCCTACGGTTAATCTCTCCGCAGATGACGGATTCAACACTATTCCGCCTGCCGCAGAACTGTTGTTTAAAATATACAACACCGAATATTGCGAGTCGGAAGACTTCGAGAATCTTATACAGCCCTACCGCAGTGTTCTGTCTGGTTATGACAATTATCATGAATATCTGAATTATGATGATTTGGAGGGTGTCTTCCTGTTTACCATGGGCCAATATACCGTACAGGTATACATAATGCAGCCCGTCCTAAAGTTGACAAACGTTTCTGTACAGATATATTAAACGTTTCAACAAGGCAATCCAAACGCATACCTTTAGAGTGATGCGCCCGGATTGCCTTGGTATTCAATTGTGCTTATCTATTAAATATAATAAGCTGCCTTCTTTTTTTGACCAAAATTTTGACTGAAACCACAAAAACACAAGCTATCACGAGGCGCTACGCAATAGCAGTTTTACTATTATATTCAAGAGGTCATGACGCTCCCTCACAAAGAAATAAAAAGTCAGCCGCGGCGGAAAGCATAACCACGGCTGACCCTTAATAATACCCTTTAGGGTTTCGGTATAACGAAAATCAGATGGATTTTTTGTTACATAATATACTACATGCAGAACTTTTATATACGCAATAATACAGTATGTGGTTGAATAGATTAAAAATCAGATTTCGAATCCTTCTCCCGCTGCCATGAAGAAAAGAACCGGAAAGCCTAGTAATATCAAGGTTTTCCGGTTCTTGTTTTTTATTGTGTTTTAGGTGATTACCCTATCAACCACTATAAATCACCACGCAATTGGCGCACAAATTGGCGCACAGAAAACAGCCCCTCTCCAGATAACAGAGAGGCTGCCTGCAAGTTTTGAATCTTCACTCCATATCTCCACAAAAACATTCTACGCCAGAAGATAGAAAGCGTCCCGCACAACTAAAGTGAAGGCATGCTATCCAACATGTTATTTATCATTTCTTTGAAACAGTTCTTGTCGCTTTTGTATATCTGAAGAAAGGATCGTATTCCTCGAAAGGACTTTCATACATCATCCCCATACCAAGCACGTCCGTAAAAACTTCTATTTGTTTATAAGCGGGCAAAGATAACATTTTAGGCAAACATAGTTCACTTAAATACTTCAGTAAGCTTGCTGGTAAATTATCAATACTACCCGTGAAACGTGCATTTAATGCGTGCCCTAACTCGTGAAAGAAAACCGCCTCTGGAGTAGTTTTACTATCGGTTGATTTCATGCGGTAAAGGAATAGGTGCTGAATCAAATCGTCGGTTGTTTAGATCGCCAAACATTCACTATCGAAACTAATATTAGTATAGTCTAGAATTGCAAAAATAGATTTTCTTTTAAAGACCTTTGTTGAAAAGCTAAACTCTGAATCTAAATAACTCATTATTTTCTCAATTTTTTCTTGGCTAATTACATCTCCAACAGGTTCCGAAAAGCATGAAGCAATGTGTTTACCGTAATTTTTTAAATTATGTAAAGTTTTAACCGGAGTTGTTCTTGGGGGTACTGTTAGCGCAAGATCAGCAGCTTTTGCAGCTTCACCTGAATTGACTATGTATTTTTGCTTCAGAAAATTCAATCAATTTCTCCGCACTTATAATAAGGTCCTCACCATATATCGCAGCGTTCATTAATTCATAGATTCCCAATGTTAGCACTTCCAATACATAACTCGATTTTTCGTCTATAAGTTTGTATAATTAATATACACGACAAGTATCTTCAAAGCAACACCCATTTCCGTACACCCAATGCAAACAGCTGATTTGAAGCTACCCCTTGCGGGATTGAATTAAAAACGGAGAAGTAAAAGAGTTCTAGCGAGTTTCCGCTTTGTTAACGTCATCTTCAAGTTTGTCTAGTTTTGCATTAATATTGGAAACATGTACATCTAATGAAGTTTCCATTTCCGATTTTATGTTATCCATTCGCAACTCTAAATTTTCTTTTTGCTCGTAATTTCTCTCAACATTTTCAATTCTTCTGCTAAGGTCATCAACCCTATTATCCAATACTGCATAATTAATACGCATGTTAATTAAACAACCGCCCATTGCAATAAATATCGTTAAAGCAATTTCCATGGGTGCATTATTTCTTACCCAATCCCAAACTGCACACTTTGTTGGTATTTTCTTAACTGGTTTTTGCGATATTTTTTCTTCTTCTCTATCATCATAGTCATTTGTTCCCTTTAGCATTGGAGAACTATTTTTATTTGTGGGGACATTATCTAAAGAGGGTAATACTAAGAAATCATTATATTCGGACAGTTCCTGGTTGCTCTTTTTTTTTAGGCTGCCAGGCTTTATCTTTTTCTTCATTATTACTCACCTATGCAAGCAATAATATTTTTCAAACCCGGCTTGCGCCTCTCTAAAAAATGGATCAATTTTATCTCTCACATCTGCTGGCATTGGATCAAAATGCAACTGATAATCATAACGTCGTCGAAGCCGTTGTCGAGGTACAGCGCGTAGAGGTCTGATTCAGTGATCTGATTCATTGTGCGTAGCCTCCTAAATATTTCTTTTCCATTATTCTCCCTTCATCCGCATATTTCTCCTGTTGCGACAAATAATATTAAAAACTGTAAAAGGAGATATTTTATGGGAATCATTTGTAATTGCACAGACAAATATCAGGCCTGTATTGACCAATGCAACCGCTGTGCGCAGGCATGCCATGAATGCGTCAAGCTCTGTCTTAATGAACCTGATGTTGCAGCCCGCAAGGATCACATTTCACAGTTGATGGAGTGCGCCGGTGTCTGCAAGGAAGCCGCCTGTCTCATGTCGTCAGACGCAAAACACGCAAAAGAATTTTGTCATCTATGCGCCACCGTTTGTGACGAATGCTCGACAAGCTGTTCAAAATTTAAAGATGATCATTGTCAGAAATGCGCAGCCGAATGTAAAAAATGCGCTGATACTTGCCGCTCAATGTAATGCTGACCGCCCTCCGGGGCGGCTATTTTATACCCTCATTAGCTCTCGTATGGCGACGGCAGGCCGCGCTGTCGAGCTTCTGAGACGTTACTGACTTCCATGTTACTTTGTACTCGCCAGCTCTCAGTTCTTCCTGTTCGCCCATTGTGGCCTTGATAGCGTCCTTTAGTGACTCGGCCTCTGCTTCTGCCTCTACTATGAGGCTTTGCAGCTCTCTCAGTTCCCTGACCTTTGCAATAATCTCGTTTGTTGACATGATGTTTGCTCCTTTCAATTTTTTGGAGGCGGGAAAGTAATCTTCCTAACTATTCTCGGCAAAGCTCCGTCACAGGTATATTGTCTTTTCGCTCGGTGAGGCGTTTTCTCATCTCGCTCTCCGTGTCCTTCTGGAGTACGCGGCGTTTGGGCTTGTTCGCTCCGTCGCCCTTGTCGGTGTCCCGCGCTGCCGGATTTTATCATCGGGTTATCTCCCTTAGCAACAAAAGAAGCACAGGCTAGAGCGACAGCAAAATATGAGGCAAAAGCCTACGACAAGGTGCTCATTAGGATGAAGTCAGGCCAGAAAGAACTAATACAGGCCCACGCCGACGAGCAAGGCGAGAGTCTGAACGGATTCATTAACCGGGCTATAGGTGAGACTATGGAGAGGGACAAGGACAAATAACCGCGCTGTCGCCAAGCTCGGCACATGAAAGCGAAAAAAAGTGGGAGCCTCTATTGAGAGACTCCTTTTTTGTGGAAAAATGTATATAAATACTCTTAAGAGAGGAGATTATATCATGCCACGTGAACGCGAAGGATACCGCGAAAATCTCGAAGAACTGAACAAGTTTTTTCCTGACCGAAATCTTCTCAGCGAAAAAAACATGGTTCAGTTCACCGGACGCGACCGCGACGTCGTGAAGCATTTCTTCACATTCAAGGAAAACTATATCAGAAATGCCGAAGCCGCCAGGGCAATGTCAACGTAATTCTGAGTATCATTTGCCAAAAATCAAAGCTGAGAACGGACAGCCCTCAAAGCCGCCTGCTCATAGTGTTGCTTATTTATCTTTCAAGCCGAAAACAGCCCTTGCGCTTTCAGCGTTTGGATTGTGTTTAATGTGCTTTGAATGAAATTTTTTATCTTCCTTTTTACCGTTTTTCGTGCTTTTCATCTTATTGTCATTACCCATAAAAATCTCCTTACATCTTCAGTATTACCATTTACAAGTCTACATTTTAGAGCGCTACTCAGCATCGTATCATTTCTTGTCTTTCATTGCCTTTTCATGTCCGTTTTCATGTGGGCCAATTTTCATGCCGCTAATTATCCCAAAATCCGAGTTTTCTTTGGGCTTAATTTTTCTGAGTTCCGGGTTGCTTTTCGGTCTATCTTTTGCCCTGTTCTTGTTATTGTTCATAATTTCCCTTTCCTCGCATAAATGTAATAGCTAAACTTATTTTATATCCTTATTTGATTTTTATTAAACAAAACAGGGTGACCAGATAAGATAACTATCAAAGAAAGGCTCGTGAGTATCAAAACAAACTCAGGAGCCTTTCTTTCATAAGCCCCATAGGTACACATTGTGACCTATGGGGCTTAACACCGGTACGGAAAAGCAGGTATTTGCTTAGTGATAAGCGGATGCCTGCTTCTATTGCGCGAAGCAACCACCGGCTATGCCGTGTTTTACCTACTGATGCCGAAAAGAAGCAGATTGAAATGCCGCAGCAATTCATCCTTTAAATGAAATTCGGGATATCGGATGCACCATTCATAGGTAAACCCTCGCAAAACCGTGACGAATTGATCCGCAGTCATTTTGGCATCAAGCTCCGCTTTGAACTCACCCTGCCGGATACCCTGCTGAATCAAGCCGATGAATACCCCGTAAATTTCCCGGCTATAACTGAGCAGTGTACCAGTACTGATAGTCCGGTCGATTTGAATTCGGTATGTAATTTTAATGAGGCTGTATCCGATACTGTCTGTCATCACATCTGCGATTTTCCCAACAAATGACTGGAGAATAACAGAGGCCTTCGTGCTGTCAGAAAAGGTTTCCAGGAACGCTTTGTAGCTTAAATCCAGCTTGCTCACATATTCCGCAATCAGCGCGGAAGTCAACGAATCCTTGGAATCAAAATGTACATAGAAACCTCCCTTTGAAATACCGGCCTTTTCCACGATGGAATCTACGCTGACGTTGTCATAGCCATATTCCTTGAACAATAAGGCGGCATTTTCACAGATCTTTTTTTTCGTTTCATCGCCCTGTATTTTTTTTGCGCTTATTTTTTTTGCTTCCATATTGTTCATTCCTTCTTGTCCTTTTATTATCATGGATGTATAATGACTGCGGTCAGTAAACTCGACTTTCAATTATTATACAGATTTTTATTCCGCTGCGCAAACTTTTTTTGCTGGAATGGGAATTCAAACGAAGGAGAAGATGGCTAAATGAAGGTAAAGAGAAACAGAATACTGTCAATTTTGCTGTCGTTTGCCTTACTCGGAGCTCTGCTGCCTGTGTGCGCTGTAACCGCTTCAGCGGAAGGACCATGGGACGGAGGCGCCAATATCGAATGGTATGTAAGTCAGGCAGGAGACAGCTATACGATCAGCAGCGCCGAGGATCTGGCCGGACTGGCCGCCCTGGTAAATGCGGCAGAAGGGACCGTCAAATATGACGGGGCGGGAACGGTAAGCAGCTCCGGCAGCAACAGCACAAGCGGTTCGAATTTCAGCGGGAAGACGATTACGATGACCGCTGACATGGATGTTTCCGGCCATGACTGGACGCCGATCAGCCATGACGTAGGTTGGATGGATATCTGCTTTGCGGGTACCTTTGACGGCGCCGGATATAAAATAACAGGCTTAACCATCGGCAGCGGTTCATATTTTGAATATACAGGCCTTTTCGGTCAAGTAGATTCAACGGCAATGATAAAGAATGTCGGGCTGGAAGGCGTTTCTATTTGTTGCTATGAGCAATGTGGTGCAATTGCCGGATTTAACTCAGGGACAATCGAAAACTGTTACAGTACCGGGACAATAATTGCTTCTGGCGCCGCCTTTTCCGGGGGTATCGCCGGATTTAACTTAGGGGCAATCGAAAGCTGCTATTCCTCGTGTGCTTTCAGCGCTGATGTCGGTAATTGTTTCGGAGGCATTGCCGCAATGAACGGCTCCGGAGGAAAACTGATCAATACTTATTGGGACAGCGGTAATACCGCCAAAGGTGTCTATTCCAACAGCGGCACCGACCGCTCCGTCGGCCTGAACGATAGTGTGATGAAAGGCGGAACGGGGTCGATCACTTATTACACTTCCAATGATACGACCGCCACGGTTTCCACCCTTTATGATGCGCTGAACGGAGGAATCGCACTCCTTGGGTCCGGCGGAGCTTATAAAAGCTGGCTGATCAATACCGATACAAACAATGGATACCCTGTTCTGGGAATCCCGGTAGGGGAGATTACTCTCGACAGCCAAACCGGCGTTTCTTCCGTCGGGCAGGGGGCTTCTCTGCAAATGACCGCGTCGGTGTCGCCCTCGGACGCGGAATTTGGCGGCGTAGCCTGGAGCGTTGAGAACGGAACCGGCAGCGCGACCATCAGCAAAGCAGGATTGCTGCAGGCAGAAAGCGGCGGAACCGTAACCGTCAGGGCGACAGCCACAGACGGTACCGGGATCTATTGCGAGAAAACAATCATGATCACGGTCCCCGTCACAGGGATTTCAATTTTGGGAGAAAACGGGTCGTCCTCGGTGGTGAACGGCTCCACGCTTCAAATGTACGCTTCGATTTCCCCCTCAAACGCGACGTATACGGACGTCTGCTGGAGCGTGACAAACGGAACCGGCAGCGCGGCGATTGACGAAAATGGGCTGCTGACCGGGACAGACACCGGGACCGTGACCGTCAGGGCCACGGAATACAACAACTCGCAGATATATGGTGAGATTCAGGTCAGCATCACAGATTCCAAAATCAGCGTGACTCAAATTAAAGTGGCGGGCAAAAACGGCGCTGCCACAGTGGAACAGGGCGGCGCGCTGCAGATGACGGCAGCTGTGACGCCATCCGACGCCACAAACCCGGGGGTGACCTGGAGCGTAGAGAACAGCACCGGCAGCGCGGCGATTGATGAGAACGGACTGCTGACCGCGACAGGCGTCGGTACGGTGACCGTAACGGCCGTCTCGAAGTCTGACCCTGAGATTTCGGGTCAGACTTCGATTGAGATTTACAAAAACTCAGTAACGGGTATTTCAGTGACGGGGAAAGACGGGGCAACCACGGCGGCGAACGGGTCGACGCTGCAGATGACGGCAGCTGTGACGCCATCCGACGCCACGAATCCGGGTGTGACCTGGAGCACGGCAAACGGAACCGGCAGCGCGACGATTGATGAGAACGGGCTGCTGACTGCGACAGGCGTCGGTACGGTAACCGTAAAAGCGACGTCAAACGACAATCCTTCAGTATGCGGCACCGTGGAGATCACGGTATCACCCTCCTCAAGTATCGGGTGGTACCTGAATAAAACGGGAGACAGTTATTTCATCAACAGCGCCGAAGACCTCTCCGGACTGGCCGCGCTGGTTAACGCGGGATCGGCCGGAACGGTCCGTTATGACGATACCGGAATCATCACAAGCACGGGAAAATATGTAGCGGCGGGCACCGATTTTACCGGGAAGACAATCACCATGACGGGGGACATTGATCTTTCAGGCTATGACTGGACGCCGATCGGTAACGGGAGCATTTTTGATGAAAGATACTATTGCGGCACATTTGACGGCGCGGGTTATCGGATCACAGGCCTTACCATTGGGTCGGCCGGCAATCCAAACAGCACGCTTAACGATGCGGGACTTTTCGGTTATGTTAGTTCGGGTGCTTATCTGAAGAACATTGGAATCGAAAACGCCGCAATCTATTCTACAAATTATGGTCAATGCAGTATCGGCGGAATTGCGGGTAAGAACAATAATGGCACCATTTTAAACTGCCATGTTGCAGGAACATTATCCAGTTCGTATTGCGAATTTATGGGCGGAATTGTGGGAGATAACAATGGCACCATTTTAAACTGTTATGTTACAGCTAAAGTATCCAATTCGTCTGGTAGTACCGGAGGAATTGCGGGAGATAACAATGGCGGCACCATTTCAAATTGTTATGTTACAGCTAAAGTATCCAATTCGTCTGGTGATACCGGGGGAATTGCGGGATATAACCTGGGGACGATATCAAACTGTTACGCGGCAGGTTCTCTCTCCGGTGATATACTTGGCGGCATAGCAGGGACAAACGGTTTTTCCAACTGGAGCGGCACGGTAATAAACTCCTACTGGAAAAGCGGCATGGCAGATTCGGGCGTTTTGGACAATGAAAACGGCACCGTTCTGTATGTCTCTTCCCTGAGCGACGACATTTTGAAGGGCGGAACAGGGACGATCTCCTATTGCCCATCCTATACAAACAGTACGACGTATACCACCGCCGCGGCTTCCAATGTCACGGATGCACTGAACGGCGGGATCTCGCTTCTTGGATCCGGAACCACCTATAAAAACTGGCTGATCAGCGCAGATAAAAACAGCGGATACCCTTATCTCGGAAAATTTGTGGAAGCCATTGACGTAACGAGCGGCAGCGCGTCCGTGCTGAACGGAAAGACGCTGCAGATGACGGCTTCGGCGGCGCCATCCGACGCGTCCGATCCAAGCGTGACCTGGAGCGTCATCAGCGGAGATACCGGCGGCAGCGCGACGATCAACGCTTCCGGTATGTTGACCGCAGCGGGCGTCGGTACCGTGACCGTCAAGGCAACGGCAAACGACGGCTCGAAAGTTTTCAGAGAGAAGCAGATAACAATAACAAATCCCGTAACACAAATCACCGTTGCGGGCGAGGGCGGCGCAGCGTCCATTTTTAAAGGCAGGACATTGCAGATGTCCGCGACGGTTTTGCCCTCCGACGCGACGGACAGCAGTTTCACCTGGAGCGTTATCAGCGACGATACCGGCGGCAGCGCGACGATTAACGCTTCCGGGTTGTTGACCGCGACAGGTGTCGGCACCGTGACCGTCAGAGCCGCGGCAAACGACGGCTCCGAAATATGCGGTGAGACGACCGTGACGATCACAAGTCCGGTGACGGGTATCGCAGTCTCAGGGGCAAACGGCGCATCCGCGGTTGTGAACGGACAAGCGCTGCAAATGACCGCCTCTGTTTTACCCTCAGGTGCTACGGAACAGAGCGTAACATGGAGCGTAGTGAACGGCACCGGCAGCGCGACGATCAGTGATTCCGGGGTGTTGACCGCGACAGGTGTCGGTACCGTGACCGTCAGAGCCACGGCAAACGACGGCTCCGGAGCTTATGGTGAAGTCCAGATCGAGATAACAGCTTCTTCTGTTTTGGTGACGGGTATCACCGTCGAAGGAGGCGGCGCAGCTTCAATACTGAACGGCAAAACTTTGCAGATGAAAGCTATCGTCACGCCTTCCAACGCTACCAACCCAACCGTAGCATGGAGTGTGGTTAACGGTTCCGGCAGTGCGAGCATAAATGAAGCCGGCGTGCTGACTGCGACCGGCGTTGGCACCGTGACCGTTAGAGCCACGGCGACTGACGGTACAGATATAAACGGAGAAACAGAAATCACCGTCACAAATCCGGTGACATCCATATCCGTTTCCGCGCAGGGCGGCGTTTCGGCTGTATTCAATGGAAAAAACCTGCAAATGTCCGCGACGGTTTTGCCCTCGGAGGCAAAGGATAAAAGCTTTACCTGGAGCGTAGTGAACGGCACCGGCAGCGCGACAATCAGTGGTTCCGGGTTATTGACCCCGACATATGTCGGCACCGTGAGCGTCAGGGCTGCGGCAAACGATGGCTCGGGGGTGTGTGGGGAGAAAATAATTACCATTACAAATCCCGTAACGGCGATTGTGATTTCAGGGAAGGACGGCGTCTCATCCATATTAAATGGGAAAGACCTGCAGATGAACGCGACGGTATCACCAGCCGACGCAACAGATAAAAGCGTGGTCTGGAGCATAACCGACGGCGCCGGCAGCGCGGCCATCAATGCGGCAACAGGCGTGATGACCGCGACCGGCGTTGGTGCCGTGACCGTCAGAGCCACGGCAAACGACGGTTCCGGGATATATGAAGAGAAGACAATTACGGTCACAGCACCGGCGGCGGCAATCTTTGTTTCCGCGCAAGACGGCGTTTCGTCTGTGTTCAATGGAAAAACCCTGCAAATGTCCGCAACGGTATCGCCATCAGGGGCAACAGATAAAAGCTTTACCTGGAGTGTAATAAATGGCACCGGCAGCGCGGCCATTGACAAAGCCGGGCTGTTGACGGCAAAGGGCATAGGAACCGTGATCGTCAGGGCAATGGCAAACGACGGTTCCGGAGTATATGGACAAAAGATGATTTCCATTACAATACCGGTAAAAGGAATCGCTGTCGAGGGATATAACAGCGCGGAGCATGTATTTACCGGCAAGTCTTTGCAGATGAGCGCGACGATATCACCAGCCGACGCGACGGAAAAAAGCGTAACCTGGAGCGTGGTAACCGGCACCGGCAGCGCAACAATTGATGATTCCGGGCTGCTCACGGCAGCGGGCGTAGGCACCGTGACCGTCAGAGCCACGGCAAAAGACGGCTCGGGAGTATACGGAGAAAAAACAATTACGATAACAAAACCTGTGGCAGAGATCACCGTCGCCGGGAAGGACGGCGCGGCTTCCGTGTTCATTGACAGGACTCTGCAGATGAACGCGGTTGTAACGCCCGCCGACGCGACGGATAATAGCTTTACCTGGAGCGTAAAAAACGGCACCGGCAGCGCGACCATTGACCAAACCGGACTGCTGACGGCAGCGAGTATAGGAACCGTGACCGTCAGAGCCACGGCAAACGACGGGTCCGGAGTATACGGAGAAAAAACAATTACGATAACAAAGCCTGTGGCAGAGATCACCGTCGCCGGGAAGGACGGCGCGGCTTCCGTGTTCATTGACAGGACTCTGCAGATGANCGCGACGATATCACCATCCGATGCAACGGTTAAAAGCGTAACCTGGAGCGTGGCAACCGGCACCGGCAGCGCAACCATTGATCAAACCGGGCTGCTGACGGCAGCGAGTATAGGAACCATGACCGTTAAAGCCACGGCAAAAGACGGCTCGGGAGTATACGGAGAAAAAACAATTACGATAACAAAACCTGTGGCAGAGATCACCGTCGCCGGGAAGGACGGCGCGGCTTCCGTGTTCATTGACAGGACTCTGCAGATGAACGCGGTTGTAACGCCCGCCGACGCGACGGATAGTAGCTTTACCTGGAGCGTAGAGAACGGCACCGGCAGCGCGACCATTGACCAAACCGGACTGCTGACGGCAGCGAGCGTAGGAACCGTGACCGTCAAAACCACGGCAAACGACGGGTCCGGAGTATACGGAGAAAAAACAATTACGATAACAAAGCCTGTGGCAGAGATCACCGTCGCCGGGAAGGACGGCGCGGCTTCCGTGTTCATTGACAGGACTCTGCAGATGAACGCGACGATATCACCATCCGATGCAACGGTTAAAAGCGTAACCTGGAGCGTGGTAACCGGCACCGGCAGCGCAACCATTGACCAAACCGGGCTGCTGACGGCAGCGAGCGTAGGAACCGTGACCGTCAGAGCCACGGCAAAAGACGGCTCGGGAGTATACGGAGAAAAAACAATTACGATAACAAAACCGGTAGTACAAATTGCTGTAACGAGTGATAACGGAGCGATTTCACTTGTTAATGGAACAAGCCTGCAAATGACCGCATTGGTTACTCCCTCCGATGCAGCGGATAAGAGTGTACTTTGGAATACAACAAACGATACCGGCAGCGCGACAATTGAGGATTCCGGGTTGCTGACGGCAACGAGCATAGGAACCGTGACCGTCAGGGCCACGGCAAAAGATAGTTCTGGTGTTTACGGTGAAATCACCATTGAGGTAACTTCATCCGAAATAAAAGTGACAAAAATTACTGTAACTCCAAAGGACGGAACCGCAACGATCCTGAAGAACGATACTCTGCAAATGTCCGCGGCGGTATCGCCCTCAAACGCAACAAATCCCGCCGTAACATGGACCGTTGCAAACGGCACAGGCAGCGCAACCATCAGTGAGACTGGTCTGCTGACCGCTACCGGCAGCGGAACTGTAACGGTGACGGCGACGGCAAAAGACGGCTCCGGAATCACCGGGAAAACCGATGTAAAGATAAACGAGCCCTACACCGGCAACAACGATGTCCCCGTCAGCGGCGAACCTGATATCACCGTTACAGGCGATACTGCCACAGCCACAATGAATTCAAAGGCTTCTGCCAGCAAAGATAATGTGGCGGTTGCATCCATATCTGCCGCCCAGATGAGAGCCGCGGTGTATCAAGTGAAGCAGGAAGCCGAAAAAGACGGATTGAAAAACACAGCCGTTCAAATGAATGTGGAAGCGGATAATCATACAACAGGCATGGCGGTTACTCTACCGGAGTCAGCGCTTGATTATGCAGTTGATAGTGGGGTTGATCAATTTACTATCTTATCTCCGGCGGCCTCCATAACCCTTGATGATATTTCCCTCTCGGCAATAAACTCATATACTAACGGTGATGTGACGATAAGGGCCTCCTTAATCAACGAAGCCGGCCTGACGAATAAAGAAAGGGAACTGATTGGAAACAGGCCCGTATACGATATAATGATTACTTCTGGAGATACAACAATTTCGAATCTTGGCGGAGGGACGGCGACGGTTAGTATCCCGTATACCCTTTCCGATGGCGAAGACCCAAACAAGATCGTTATTTATTGCATTTCCAGCGACGGCAGGCTGGCCACGGTGCCGAACTGTGTCTACGACGCTTCGGCTCATACGGTGACCTTTACAACGACGCATTTCTCAACCTACGCGGTCGGCTATTCTGACGTAAACTTCTCCGACGTATCCGGTTGGTATCAAAATTACGTCAGTTTCCTTGCGGCGAGAAATATCATTCACGGCACGAGCAGTACGACCTTCAGCCCGAACGAGGAAATAACGAGGGCGCAGTTCGCAATGGTTCTGGCCAATCTCTCCGGTAACGATTTAAGCGAATATACAACTTCGTCGTTTACGGATGTTTCGACCACCGACTGGTACTTCAGAGCTGCCGAGTGGGCGTTTGAAAACGGGGTTGCCGTAGGCTCGGGCGGCAGATTCGATCCAAACGCGAGTATGACACGCGAGCAAATGGCGGTCATGCTGTACAACTATGCAAAATACGCGTGGCTGGATGTTTCCAACATTGAGGGCATGGCAATCAGGGAGTTTTCTGATTACGGAAGTATTTCAAATTGGGCCATAACGCCGATCCAGTGGGCGATGAACAAGGACATTCTTTCCGGCAATAGTGACGGTAGCTTCGCCCCAACGGCAAACGCGACCCGAGCGCAGGCTGCTAAGACAGTCGCGTTACTCCTGCAGAGCATGATCGGGTATAAAAACTGATAATTTCAGAATCAGCGGCTCGGTATTTTATCACATCATGGCGAAAAAAGAAGCTAAAGAACTATGCGGGTAGCCAACGCAACCATTGAAGCCGCAAACAAAAAGCCCATGATATTCTCACCTGTTCCAGCTACTCTTCCAGATAGCTGTCCTGGTCGATGTGAATGCTCTTGGCATAGCTGAGCCGACTATCCAGCCAGGAAAGATAATCCGCTTTGGCCTGCTCGTACGCCTGACAATCCGCCCAGCTTTTTTTCTCTGCCTTATTCAGCGCCTCCCACGCGGAGCGGAACTGTTCCTGATGGGCGTAGTTATCGTCATAAAACTGCCGCAGTACCTCGCGCGGCTTCACCACGGCTCCGCCGTCCAGGCAATACTGGCGGCGGAGCTCTTTTTGCTTTTTATCTTTGGCGGTGAGGTTGGCAACGATGCGTTTATACGCCGCGCTGACTTCCGTCTCACCGCAGAAGTCGTCCAGGTTCCGCCGTTTGCTGGCACACGCCGGCGAGCAGTATTGCCTGGTACTGCGCCGGGGAATGAAAAACCGACCGTAGAATTCGCACTTTTTGATGGGCTTATCCGATAGAATTTGTCTCCCGCAGCAGATACATCACAAGCTCCTGCGGCTCCTCAAGCCGTACCATGGTTCCGCGGGGAATCCTAAGATTGTATTTCTTCACCGTTTTGCAAGCAGCCTCAAAATCAGCCTCACGCCGCGTACCCGTATTCCGGCGCTTATTTTTCCCGGTATTGCTAACACGCCAAAGTAAATTTGACTTTACGGCAATCTGTGATATACTTTAATTATACTTCTTTTAATGCGCGTTATAAATACTGATAGAGAAATGGATTGATCTGTGAAAGGCCCCTTTATTAGTGAGGCTTTTTTTGGTGGCTCATTATGTATTTATTATACATTAATTACATATATTGTTATTGTCGCGTATTTTAGTTGTGAAATAACTATTTGGAGATGAATCAATTGTATGAAATAACGACAGCCAATGCACATTTGTTTGAAAGTTCCCGTACAAAACAGCATGTGTACAAAACGGGCGTTTATGCGTTCACCTTTGAATATGCGTATAACATTTATTACTATAAACGCGCCGCCGGCAAAGACAAAATTCAGTACGACTATATGACCGTCGACATCCATAACGGCATCAACTCATATATCTGCTCAAGGAAAACCGTTCTTGCCGAGAATAACTACAAAGCGTTGATACCCGGCATACTGAATTCGATCAAATATTCGGGGGAAAAAAGACCTTTGAAATGATTTGAAGCCTCTTGCTCCCCGGTTAAACTCCGCTTACAGTCCAAATAAGGGACAGCCTGACGGCTGTCCCTTATTTCTCTGCTTATACGGCCAAGCAGCCGTGCTTCTCTCCTCCTTCTCTCCTAAGTCGTATAGGGCGAGGGCAGGCTGTAATCCCAGCGTCTTCCTCCGGAATATGAGCGGCGGAAATTATTATGTAAACCGTCTCCCGTGAACCAAAGGTAGTCTGCCGGCAATACGCGTCCGACATCGTTTCCGCCCCTCTTCTCCCTATCCCACCTGCCGAGAACGTCTCTGCTCAAAGAAAGGAGATCGTCCCTGACTGGCGTACTCGTTCTGTATGCGAACTGATAGGGCGCCGTGGCTACTTCTGCGATCGTGTCCCCGTAACCGGCGTCAACACGGTTAAGTATGACCCAGGCTACGCAGGCCTTTTCGGTGTCGCTCGGTATTCCTCCCGCTTCGGCATATATTATTTTAGCGATCATTACGGCATCGTCTTCCGTATATGAAGGAGAGTTTTTCTCCGTATCCGGGGTGGAGTCCTCCTGCCACAGTCTTTTGGCCTCAACTATAACAGGATTATCCTCCGGCAAATCGATCGATCTTGCCAGTTCGGCAATCTGATGGGCAGTTTCCTGCTTCTGAGTCCAGCCGTTATCGGCGGCTGCCGTATCCGGCATAACGCTCACACTCAAAGTAAGCGCCAACAGCATGGATATCAGACAATTGGTTAAATGTATTTTTTTCATTCGGTAGGCCCTCCTGCATTTCTTTGTTCACTATCAATTTATGCAGGTGTTTCCGAATTGTTGCTTTTTGTAATTATTAATACATTTCTTTTTTGACGCTCCCTTGGCTAAGTCGGAAATACTTCTGGACTAATTTTAAAGAGTGTAGTAAGATATCGGCAGAATTTTGGGAAGGGTTGCTGATAAAATATGAAAAAAGCAGGGAATTTCAACGATAAGATTGCCGTTAAAATTACGGAAGCCGTGGGTTCTATGTGGTGCGCTTACATATTTGCGGCACTCGCATGCGTTTCACTCCCCTCTGCTATCGCATCGCACGACGTCATTACGATAGTCTCATGGATAGCGCAGACCTTTCTTCAACTGGTTCTTCTGGCAGTCATTCTAAAAGGCCAGAACATACAGGGCGAGAGGCTTGAAAGTGTGATTGCGCGAATTGATGACAACACGGAAAAGACCGAAAAGGCGGCTGCGCGAATTGAGCACCTAGTTGGCCTCATTGAAAGAGAGGAGCGGAAAAAACTCGCCGAAATCAAAAAATAAGCGCGCTGAGCGCGCTTATCCGCAGCATGAAAGCGGCCGGAATCGTACAGATTCCGGCCGCGGCGTTTTATTGGGTCATGTCTTCGGCCCGGGCGAAGAACCGCCGCCGGACATGCCGTTCAGGTCTGTGAGGCTGAAAATAATATCGTCGCTTTCGGTAAAACCATTCAGATTGTTCAGACTGAACTTATTCCGCTTTTTTGAGAGAACATTAAGTCTGTTTATGCTCAGATCAATTTCTTCCCTGTCCGAGATCCCGTTCATATTATTGATTCCATAGTCTTTATCCATAACCAAGCCTCCGTTCATATCTCAGCTGCCGTCTCTTGTACCGTTTTCGATACGGCTATAGTATTTGTGAACAGAGGCAAAAGTATTTATGCCCTTTTCCTTCACATTTTTCATGCTCCGCAGTAAATATGTAAAAGAGGAGATGATATTGTGTTCAACAGACAGTGTCCCAAGTGCAGGTCGGAAATCAAGGGCAATGGGCCGTACTGCACAAACTGCGGAGCCAGAATCATTGAAAGTGAGAACAGGTGTACAAACCCGAGGTGCAGGTCGTTTAACTTCCCGCAGCCAAATAGCTGCAAATTCTGCAGCGACTGCGGCTGCCAGCTTTCTGCCTGGGAGAAAAAGCCGCCTGCAAAAAAATAGCCAAAAACAGAGAAAGGCAGGGGGAGAAACTTTCGGTTCCATCCTCCCTGCCGTATTCCAACATTTCCGTCATTCGACGGGCTTTGCTTCTTCGGGCTCCTGCTCAGGTTCGATCCTGACCTCCTTTATCGCTGCGTAGATCTCATTTTCGGGCTCAATCACCTTCAGCTCCGGACTTAAGCTGAAATCGGCTGAGGTAACGGTATCCCCGGAGGCTTTCTCCGAAACATTGACGGTGAGTGAATCGGGCATAAGCTCGGTTATCCCCGAAACTTCAACCTCAGATTTGCGGATCTCAATATGCAGCTGCTTGCGTTCGAGCTCAGCAAGCCCATGGAAACTGATCGGAAGCTGCATCCTGACCTCCTGATTCTCCGAGACGAGCTGTATGGAAACATGGAGGAGCTTTCCTTCGACAGGATCTCTCTGGATGGCCTTAATAAAGCCAAATTTCTTTACTCCGTCCAGATCAACCCAGACCTTTGCGTTTGACCCGTGCTTTGTGATGGCCCTGCTCATCGCCGTATTTTCAAACTGGACTGAAGAAGATGCTGTGCCCGGTCCGTTGAGCACGCCCGGAATAAAGCCTGTCCTTCTTAGCTTGTTGGGCTTTTCTTTTCTTACAGTCGCTGATATAATCGTTTTCTCCATAAAAGACACTTCCTTTGGCCACTTGAGCCGTTTCAATAAGTTTAATCGACATTATGTTATACCTTTTCCCGCCGAAGTCAAGTTCCGCCAGCATCCGAATCGCGTGCGAATATCTGTATGTTGTTATATCCGCTTGACGTTGTTGCGCTTATTGTGGTTTTATCAGTCAAAAGTAAACAAACTGTTAATTTATTCCCTCTCAAAGCATAACCGGAATCTCTCCGGGATATTCAATTAAATTCATTTGTAACTTGACTGAATGGGCCGCGCAGAGTAACATTATAGTATTCGGACGCAAAATCGGATTATTATAAAGAATTTTCTTTAATGGGATTAATATATGAGCTTCAGGTTCAAAAAAACAACTTTGGCCGTTCTGGTCCTTGCTGCCGCGGCTTTCTGCTTTCTCTTCGGTTCATGCGTGGGGTCGGCTTCCTCTGCTTCTGCCGAACCTTCGGTTCAGGCAAGCACTTCTCCCGAAAGCGAACCCTCGGCATCCCCGGGTGTCCAGGAGAAAGCCACGGAGAGACCGGGTACGTCTCCGGGCCTTTCTTCCTCCCCCTCGGCCTCGCCTGCCGCCGGCGCCAAGGTCGCCTATCTGACCTTTGATGACGGGCCTTCGAAGCTCACTCCAGAGCTTCTGGATACGCTTGAAAAATGCAATGTACATGCTACGTTCTTTGTCGTCGGACTCAACGCCCAAAAATATCCGGATACGCTCAGACGGATGGTCGGCGACGGTGACGTCATAGGCGTCCATTCATGGACGCACAACTACGCTTACATATATAAAAATACGGCAAACTTTTTGGCGGATTTCAACAAGCTGAAGGATTATATCACAACGACAACCGGCATAACACCTGACATATGCCGGTTTCCGGGCGGAACAAACAATACGGTGTGCTTCCAATACAACAAGGCGCATATCATGAAGACTATTGTCTCTCTTGTCAGAAATATGGGCTTCCAGTACTACGACTGGAATGTCTCCTCAGGTGAAGCCGCTTCCGCTCCCCCCTCAAAGGACGAAATCATCAGTAGCGTCGTTTCGCAGTGTAAGGGAAAGAAGATTGCGGTGATACTATTCCACGATACCGACAACCAGGACTATGTGGACTCCATTCCGGAGATTGTCTCACAGCTCAGCGCTCTGGGCTTCACATTTGACACGCTTTCCCCGACCGATCCTTCCCCCGTCAAAGCGGCTTCGGTTCAGTTTAAGCCCTCGTAAGACAAGATAACAGGCGCCGCCGGTTTTCCGGCGGCGCCTTTATATCAAGATAGGGCTTTTCAGTGTCTCGGGGGCCTTGGCGGCGGCCCGGGTGGGCGCGGCGGTCTCGGAGGGCCGGGCGGCGGGCCAGGCGGACGCGGCGGTCTCGGAGGACCGGGCGGCGGGCCGGGCGGACGCGGCGGTCTCGGAGGGCCGGGCGGCGGGCCAGGCGGACGCGGCGGCCTCGGAGGGCCTGGCAGACGGCAGAAAGGCCCCCATGGGAAAATAAAGCAGAAAGGATTTCTTCTATACATTTTGGAGCCTCCTTCTACCCTCATAATATGCAGGCTAGGTGAAAGCGGCTAATTACCGGTATCCCACCCCTCAGCCGAAGAGGCAATTGCTGCCCGGAAGAAGTTTGCAGCGTTTTTTGCGCTTTGCCATATCCTCAGAGAGAGAGGTTACGGTATTATGCCTGCTGTTTGGCAGTGCTGTGATTGAAATTGAAAGAATTGGAAAGTTCTCTTCCCTGCCGTGCCTGTTTTTGATGGTTATATATCCTTTTCCAAGGTGTTCGTAAGGGCTGCATCATCCGACATAGAAGTTCCAGCTCCCATGTCTTGCCATACTTCTCCGCACAGTCGAAAAGCACTGCCGGACAGTGCATTTCCGAATCCGCCGGGCCGCGGCTGAGCGCCTCATAACCGTAGACTTAACCGCTGCACAGAGAGACTATGGTCTGGAAAACAGTCTTTATCTGTCGGCCTGACAACACGTCCAGAAAGTTTTTTCTCACTTCATCATTCGATCCCTTTTCTGATAACTTAAAGCCCGCAGCCGATTTGGCTGCGGGCTCAGATTACAAATCCAGAAAATCCCCTACTGCCCTGTTGAATTCCGCACTGTTGTCCCGGGCGCAGAAGTGGGTGCCTTTGATAACAGCGAGGCGGCTGTTCGGGATCGAACGCTGGATTAGCTCCGTGTGGGATCTCTTTATCAGGTCTGCAGTGCCTGCCATAATAAGCGTTGGCATTTTGAGTTGTTTGAGTTCGGCGGGTTTGATATCCGGCTGTCCCACCATCAGGCCAAGCATTTCCTTTTTCGGGATCGCGCTGGCAAAGAAAATGGCGGCAAACGAGGCGAGCGCGTGAAGAAGGACTATTGGTATTTGGACGATGGCTTTCACGCCTTCCGGCGAGAGGTCGGCCCCGTCAACGATAAGCTTTTCAACGTATTGGGGATATTTCAGCGCAAACAGCAGCGCAATATTTCCGCCATCGCTAAAGCCGAGGATTATGGCTCTGGCTATGCCGAGCCCGTCCATAAAGTCCTTCAGGTCATCTGCGAAGCGGGAGAGCGTAAACGGGCCCTCGCCGCGTGGAGAGGCCCCGTGGCCGCGCGTATCCGGAGTGATGACGCGGTATTTATCAGCAAAATAAGCGGTCTGTCTCTCAAAATACCCGTGGCTTTCGCCGTTGCCGTGGAGCATTAGGAAAGGCGCTCCTCTGCCCTTTTCAGCGTAAAAAAGCTCTACATCCATAGTGCCGCACTTCCTGTTCGTCTAATTTCTTCTGCTGCCGCTGATAAGCAGCATGAATCTCAGAAGCTGGGCAAGCGTCACTGCAAGCGCGGCCACATACGTCATTGCGGCGGCGGAAAGAACCTTACGGGAGCCCTCCAGCTCAGCCGAGTTCAGCAGTCCCTGGCTCTCAATTGCCTGCAGGGCGCGGCGGCTGGCGTTGAATTCCACCGGTAGAGTAACCAGCTGAAAGAGCGCGCACAGAGCAAAGCAAATAAGCCCCGCATAGGCGATCGTCAGGCCCATTTGCAGATATGTCCTCGACATGTAGCTCAGAATGAGTCCGATAATTATAAGCGGCATCGCAAGCCTTGAGCCGATATTGGTCGCCGGAATAATCGCGGCCCTCAGTCTGATCGGGGCGTAGTTGTCCGCATACTGCAGAACGTGCCCCGCTTCGTGCGCGGCCACACCGATGGCTGCGGTCGAATAGCTGTCGTAAACATCCTGCGAAAGGTGGATTACGTTTGCTTTCGGGTCAAAGTTGTCCGTAAGCGAGCCCTGTACCCGCTCCACGCGGACGTCCGTAACGCCGTTGGCGCTGAGTATTCTGGCTGCCGCCTGAGCCCCTGTGAGATGCGTCGAGGAATACTGCTTCGAATACCTGCGGAAAGTGCTTTTTACCTTGCTGCTTGCCCACAGCGCCAGAACGACGGCGGGCAGAACGATATAGATATATGTCATATCAAAAAACATGGATGTTGTCTTTCCTTTCGCTGCGAAAGAAACGCAGATTTTATTTGATATATAAAATAGACCGGAGAGAGCAAATATTCATCAATAATCTGTGAACATTGTGCCCCGCGATTCTATTATAATATCCCCTGCGCCGCTTCACAACCGCTTTCTGCGGATCCCCATCAGAAATAGCGATTCGCAGCTGGCCGGGTGAGCGTCATGCGCCCACCCGGCCAGCTGAAATTTTTTATGTGCGCCGTCTTTCTCCCGGTCAGGCGGCGCACGCAACATGTCTAGGCAATAGTGCTGAAAAGGCTCCCGGCTTCGCTCAGGTAGGCGCTGTACGTTGAGGCAGAGGTGCTGAGGCTCTTTTCCACGCCCGAAAGCACATCCGAAGACAGCTCGGAGTTTTTGGAAAGAAGCGTATATACGTCTCCCGGGTCGGCTGTTCCTGAGAGCAGCTCGGTGGTGGTCGTCATCGAATCCGTTTTCAGCGTATTATAACAGTCCAGCTGACTGAGCATAATTTTGTTCTCCGCGTAGGCACTTACATTCCCAACGGATATTAAATCCACAGAATTTGTCCCGGAAAGAGAATCCAGCGCGTTTTGCAGGTTTGATGCATTGTATTTTTCCTTGGAAAACGTGGACTCGTCTATTTTGTTTTCCTGATATGCGTCGCTGCTTTGCAGGGCGTACTGACCATAGAGATAACTGGCTTCGCCGCCGACCGTCAGGCTCATTCGGAATCCCCCTCTCGTCCCGCCAAATTCTTCATAGAATTTATTCTCCGGTTATGCGAAAAGTCAAGTTCATATCCGTTTAATTTTGCTGCTGATATCCCTTATTTTCTGCCTTCGCAGTTCTGTCTCTCCCACATCCAGCTCAATGGATATCACGCTGCCCTCTCCCGCGCCGTCAGGCAGCAAAGCTTTCGGCAAATTCGCTAATTTTTCGTTTCCAAGTTCCACGACCGCAAAATTTCCCTCGAAACGATCAATGATAACTTTCATGAGGCCCCTCCTTTTTCGGCGCTTACGCGGATATTTTTTCCATCCGTCGTTATAACTATGTTTCCGTTCAGATCCGTCCTGTAGATTTTCGCGCCGCTCTCGTGAAGCTTTTTCAGCGTACTCGCCGCCGGATGCCCGTAATCGTTGCCCGCTCCGACGGATATGACGGCGAATTTCGGCGAAACTTTTTTGAGAAAGGCCTCGCCCGTCGACGATGCGCTTCCATGGTGGCCGACCTTTAGAACGTCTGAGGCGACCTCCGCCTTTATCTCCTTTTCCGAAAGCTCCTCCGCGTCGCCCATGAAGAGGAAAGAGATGCTGCCGTAGCAGAGCCGGATCACGGTCGAATAGTTATTAAGGTCCTCGTAACTGTCCCCGTTCGGGGCGAGAATAAATGCGGAGAGCCCGTTCTGGTTAAACAGGCAAACTCCGGCCTTTGCCGTTACGACCTCAAGTCCGGCGTGCTTTACCGCGGAGAGAAACTCCTCGTAGGTCTGCGTGTCTGTGTCGGCGTCCGGCATGTAGAGCCTGTCTGTGTGAAAGCTCCTTATCACCTGCGCCATGCCTCCGATATGATCCGAATGCGGGTGAGTCGCGACCAAATAGTCGATCTGGGAGCGGCCCAGCTTTTTTATATACGCCGTCACGGTGTCTCCGTATTCGCGCTCACCGGCGTCGATAAGCATGGTCTTGCCGTCCGGCAGTTCTATGAAAATCGCGTCGCCCTGTCCGACGTCGATATAATGCACTTTCAGTTCCACTGAGGAGGCCGCACCCGCGGCAGAGACATTCTCCCCGCTTTCCGGCCCGGGCATGAGCCTTATGCCCGCAATTAGCGCCGCCGCGACGAGAATCAGCGCCGGAAAAACCTTCAGAAACTTTTTCATTCTGCTCCCCCTTTTTGTCCGGCGAAAAGATTCTATCATTTTTTACAGATAGTACAACGATACGTCTCCGTTTCCGGAGGCGCACCGAAGCTGAAATTCTTTATTCAAGCGCGAACAGCGCCGCGCCGAGCGCCCCGCATATCTGTGCCTCACCGCAGACATACAGCTTTGCGCCGAGGCTTTTTTCCAGTGCCCGGACGACGCCCATATTTTTTGCGACCCCGCCGGTGATGATGAATTCGCCCTCGGGTTCAATTCGGTTTACCAGCGCCGAGACCTTGTCGGCCACCGAGCTGTTGAGGCCGTGTATGATGTCGGGCAGCGCTCTGTTCTGCGCAACCAGAGAAACGACCTCGGATTCCGCAAAAACAGTGCACATGCTGGAGATTACGACATCCTTCTTCCAGGAGAGGCCGAGCGCGCTCATCTCGTCCATAGTGAGTCCCAGCGTACGCGCCATCATTTCGAGAAACCTGCCGGTGCCCGCGGCGCATTTGTCGTTCATGACGAAGTTTTTGACCATGCCGTGTTCGTCGATCTTAATGACCTTGCTGTCCTGTCCGCCGATATCGATGACGGTGCGCACCGATGGTCGGAGGAAGTGCGCGCCTTTTGCGTGACAGCTGATCTCCGTCACGTTTCCATCGCTGCCGTCTATGTAAGCGCGGCCGTAGCCCGTCGTCACGATGCGGGACAGCTCCGAGCGTCCTATTCCGGCTTTTGCAAGCGCCTCCGCAAGACATTTTTCCGCGCTGAGCTGCGCGCCTCCGCCCGTTGGGATTATTGCCGAGGCGACCAGGTTCTTCTCCTGATCGAGTATGACGACGTCCGTGCTCGCCGAGCCGCTGTCTATGCCCGCAGCAAAGCGTCCTTTCGCGCAGGCCGAGCCTTTCGCTCCCTCCCGGACTGACCCGCTGAGAGTTTCGGCAAAGGCTTCAAGCCGCGTTCTCAGCTGCTCGAAGCTCTGTGCCGTGCCGTCCGTTTCAAGCCTGAGCACAGGCACGCTCAGGCCGTTTTTGATCTCGGCATACTCGAAGCCGTAATAATCGCAGAACTTGATTGTGTGGTAGACGGCGGCGAGTAGGTTCGGGTCGTTAAAAAGGCTCTTTCTGCCCTCCGTACCGTTCATGCGGCGGCACGGAAGCTGTGAGAGCAAAGCATCGGCATAGGCAAAGAAGAGCTCCTCCTCCGAAGCGCCTTCGAGCTTCCGTCCGTCCATCGCGGGGCGGCGAAATCCGACGCAGCTCAGGTTCCTGACAGGCAGCGGCAGGCTCTCCCTAATCACAGTCTCGGCATATGCGCCGGCTCTGGCGCCGAGTATGCCGATATAGGGTCCCGACGGAATCTCCGCCGTTTCCGTAAAGGCTGACAGGAACCTTTCACGGTCGAATTTCCTATTTGAATAAAGCGCATACGCATTTTTCAATGTTGACAGGCTTTCGGCAAAAGCCTCCTTTCGGCAGCAGTCTGTCAGATGCGGGAGATCGAGCAGGTAGAGGAAGCGGCAGACACCCCGATCTTTCAGAATGTCATAAACGCGTCGTATCGTATCGCAGCAGTTGACGAGCACCAGCTCCTCCGCCCTTCCCGATAGCGCCGCCTGTATGACACTCTTTCCGAAGCCGCAAAGGTTCGACTGCGCGTATCTGTCCGAGATCTCGAAATTCTTCGGCGTCTCGTCCAGCACCGCGCAGTCCTCTCCAAAGCCCATGAAAAGCTCGACGGGCGTATATTTGCAGACATAGCTTATCATCCGTATTTTTCCTCCAGCATTTCAAGGAAGGCCCCGATGCGGGTCGCCGTCCGGCCATCGCTGCTGTTTCCGGGGTCGCAGGCATCCCCGTCGAGGATAAGCGCGGGCAAGCCACTGCCTTCCAGAGCGTTTTTGATGAGGTGCGCCGCGCCCAGCGTTCCCTTGCAGCCCCAATGCGCGAAAATCACAGCTCCGTCGGCCTTCGTTTTTTCCGCCATTTGCAGCGCGCGTTCTATGCGCCCGTCCACACTGCCGTTATAACAGGAGTAGACCATGCGACGCGCCATGGCCTCATAGGGCCTTGCGGGGTCAATGGGCAGCATGTTCTCGTAGGCGAGGTCGCAGGCCGCTATGTATGCCCTGTCCGAAAAACTGAGCAGCGCGTTCGGCGCGTTCTGCAGAAAAGGAATGACGTGTATCCATAGCAGACGTTTTCCGCCGCTTTCCGGCGCCTTCCCGATATCCGAGAGCAGCAGGCGGCTGAATTTCTCCGCCTCCGCCGAGCCGAGCATGATGTGGCTGAGAAAGACGAGATACATCTCGCTTGTAAGGTCGCCGGGCAACCGGTGACCGGCCTGTTGGCCGTAATAAGCCGTATAGTTCTCTATCGTCCTCGCGCTCCGGCCGACAACCGTGCGGAGCGCCTCCTCGGTGACCGCCCTGCCCGTAACGTCGGAGACGAAAACGCACATCTCTTTGAGTCGGAGCGCGACAGCGCGCACCGCGTCCTCGGATTTCTCATAGGGCACGTCGATGAAAAAGCTCGGAATGCCATACTTGGGGCTCAGATACGGAAAGGTCAGCATATTCGCATCGCAGGCAAGATTCGTATAGATTCCGAAACGCGGCTTCGGCAGAATACCCGCGTCGGCCGCGCCGATGAACACTCTGTGGAAAGAGCACATCGTCTCCGGCAGTCCCTCGCCGGAGGCCTGTTCAAGGAAAACCTTTTCGCATTTCGTTCCCGCGATATAGCCCGACAGAGTCTCCACCGAATATGGCGTGATCCCGGCCGCAATCAGCGGCTCGCAGGGCGTGAAAAGGCTCACCATCGCCGCGTTCTCCGGCTGCGCCAGCGCGCGGAGCAAAAGTTTCATAATAGCGCGCGGAGCGAATTGCTTCGAGGGCGGAAGTTTTCGGTTCGGCAGAACCGTCAGCGCCATTCTCTGCGCGCGGTAGCCCGCCAGAAGGAGCCGCCTCGCCCCCTCCGGATTTTTCAGCACCGCTCTCTCTATCATCCCGCCGAAGGTCTCCACCACATCCATATTCTTTCGTCCCCCTGACTATCACGCTGATTTTAAGCCGTATCGGCGTTGTTGTCAAGGAACAGGCCCGGAGAATTGGACAATCCTCAGCCCTCATCGAGCTCTTTTCTCAGTTTCTCCAGGGCTTTTTTCTCTATCCGCGACACATACGACCTGCTGATTCCGCAGATCTCCGCGACCTCGTGCTGAGTTTTAGGGGAAGCTCCATCGAGACCGTAACGCAGGCGGATTATTTGATTTTCGCGTTTTTCGAGGACCTCGGCCACAATCTTTTCAATCGTTTTTGAGAGCTCGCTTTTGCTTATCTGCTCCAGCATATCGTCCTCAAAGCTAACGACATCCATTAGGCAAAGGGAACCGCCCGCCCCGTCGGTCTCGATTGAATCCGAAAGTGAGACATCCGATGCCGTCTTTTTCGCGGCCCTGAAGAACATCAGCACCTCGTTTTCAATGCATCTGCTGGCATAGGTGGCAAGCTTCACATTTTTGGCTCTGTCATAAGAACTTATTCCCTTAATCAGGCCAATCGTGCCGATTGAAATCAAATCGTCCAGTTCCGCGCACTGCGTGTAGTATTTTTTCACGATGTGGGCGACAAGCCGCAGGTTGTGCTCAATGAGCTTGTTTCTTGCCTCAATATCACCCTTTGACCAGAGCTCAAGATATTTTTCCTCGTCGCGGGCACTGAGCGGCTTGGGAAAGGAACCGGTATTTTTGCCTAAACGCAGCATTACGAATGCGTTGCTCACCAGAAGCATAAACGCGCTTGCCAGCATTTTTACGTCCTCCCATCGCTTATTTGTACATTTTATGAGAGCGATGCAAGTCCAGATTCCGCAAAAAAAGCCGGTCCCCGACCGGCTTTAAGTTATTTGGTTGTCCTTCGCGTGTTCCGTCCCTCTCCCCCGCCCGCTTCAGGCGGTCTGTGGCGGCGAATCACCACATTCAGAACGTTTCCCATGATGAGCACCTGTCCGCAGAAATATAACCACAGCATAAAGATTATTATTGACGCAAGCGAGCCATAGATAAGCGGATATCTTGTCGATATGCTTATGAACCACGAAAACAGCGCGCTGAAAAGGACCAGAACCAGCGTTGCGCTTATGGCCCCGGGAAAAAATCCGTCCCTCAGGTCGCGCGCCGCAGTAATGCGGTACAGGCCGTAGATAATCAGCATGAAGACAACAAACATCATCGGAAACCTCAGCCAGCGCCACAGCTCCAATTTACTGAAAATTGGAATTACCGTACTGAGCAGGCCGAAAAGGCGGCTTCCCGTCACGAGCACCAGCGCGCCGAAATAAATTGCCGCAAGGAAAATGAGCGAGAATGCAAAGCTGAAAAGCAGGGCGAAGGCTCCCCGATACCGTGACGCGCCCTGAATTTCGCCCATTATGCTGTTGATCGAGCGGAAGGATGCGGCTGAGGTCGTAGCCATACCGATTATCCCCGCGGTCACCAGAGTCCTGGAATTGTGCGCGGCGACATAGTTCAGATAGTCGGAGATCGTCGTGAGCGTCTCTTCCGGAACAAGGCCCCTCAGCCCGCCGAGCGTCAGCGTTATCCCGGGAATAAAGTTTAATAGAATCGCGTGGACGCAGATAAGAGTCGGGAAAACGGACAGAGTCAGGTAATAGGAGAGCTCGGCGGCGGAGCGGGCAACATGGTCTTTCATGTATATCTCCGTAAGCTCCCTGAAACAGGTAAGGAATAGTCCCTTTTCATGCGGTCTGTTCAATCATATCCCCTTATCCAAACTAAACAGTGACTCCCCCCGCCAACGCGGGCGGAGGGAGCTTTCCTTGCAAAATAAATACTATTTCGAGTTAAAAATCTTGAATATGCTGTCGAACGGATCCTCTTCCTTTTTCGGAGCCTCGGTCTTGCCAGCGGTGCCGGCCATCTCGGTGGCCGTACTGAAGAGGCCCTGCGGTTTCTCCGGCTCGCGCTCTTTTTTTGCGTCTCCGGCTTTTTTGACCGGACCGTCGTCGAAGCCCGTGGCAATGACGGTGACGCGGATCTCGTCGTCCATCGTGTCGTCAAAGGTTGCGCCGAAGATGATATTCGCCTCAGGATGAGCGGCGGCCTGAACAAGATTTGCCGCGGCCTCGACATCCTCAAGTCCCATATCCATGGAACCCGTGATGTTGATGAGCACACCCCTCGCGCCGTCGATGGAGGTCTCCATGAGCGGGCTTGCGACAGCGGCGCGCGCAGCATCCTCCGCCTTGCCCTTGCCGGCGGCATGACCGACGCCCATGTGGGCAAACCCGGCGTCCTTCATTATCGTGGTGACATCGGCAAAGTCGAGGTTGATGAAGCCGGTATTCTTAATGAGGTCCGAAATACTCGTTACGGCCTGGTGCAACACGTCGTCGGCTATTTCAAACGCATTCGCAAAAGTGACGCGCTGGTCGGTGGCAAATTTCAAACGGTCGTTGGGGATTATAAGAAGGGAGTCCACCTTGCCGAGCAGCTCATTGATGCCCTGTATGGCCTGATCCATTCTGCGCTTGCCCTCGAAGCTGAAAGGCTTCGTGACAACGCCGACCGTAAGTATTCCGGACTCGCGTGCGATATCGGCGACGATCGGAGCGGCTCCTGTACCGGTGCCGCCGCCCATGCCGGCCGTGATGAACACCATGTCGGCGTCCTCAAAGCTCTTTGCGATGCTGTTGCGGCTTTCCTCAGCGCTGCGCTTGCCGATCTCGGGATCCGATCCTGCGCCCTGACCGTGGGTAAGTTTCTCGCCTATCTGTATTTTCTGTGTTGCGTTGGAAACTGAAAGCGCCTGTTTATCCGTGTTAATCGCGATAAATTCAACGCCCTTCGTTCCGGATTTGACCATCCTGTTGACAACATTGTTTCCAGCACCGCCAACACCAACAACCTTTATTGTAACAACATTTTCAGGCCCGGTTTCAAGCTGAAACGACATATTCATAGCCTCCCATATTTTTTGTAAATCCGAACCGCAAAAAAACGCGGTTCAGGCTAATAATCCAACTATCCGCTTAATTTTATAACAAAATAATTTCCAGGTCAAGTATAAAAACAAATATATTATGTGAACCAAATATTTATTCTCAACTTTTTTGCGTTTTTGCCCTTCAATTTACTCATACGGGCTGAATTGCGCCTTTTTATCCTGCGAAAGATCAATCGTTCCGCTGTCTTCAGAGCCCAGTTTTGCGGTTACTCCCGGAAGAAGTCCGAGCTTGTAATCGAGGTTCTCGTTCTTCCCAAGCTTCACCGTAAATCTACCCATATATTTAAATTGGGCATTCGACACATTACTCATATCTACGGAGCTGACGTCCGCAAGCACGTTTCCGTTCGACATGGCTGCGAGTATCGCCGCGAGATAAGCCTCCTTGGGCTTGTCCTCGTCGGCTACGTTCAAAGTATTCCCTTTTGCGGGCTTGACTCCGCTCAGTCCCACTACGCTTATGCAGGTGCCGTTGTCGCCCGAGGCGTCGAAGGGCTCGAGCAGCCTGCAGTTTTTATCGATCAGCCATTTCCCCGAGTCGGTATCTACGCAAGCGACCGTTCCGCTCTCGTCGACGTCTATCACCACCGTATTCGGAAGCTTACGGCTCACCCTCACAGTACCGATATAGATCAGTTTGGAATATATTTTTTCCTGTATGTCCTGACGGTTCAGGAACATAAGGTTGTCTCCATTTTTTATGCCGGAAGCGGCGATTACATCGCTTTCGGAATAGTGACTTGCGCCGTTGACTTCGATGTTTGAAACGCGAAAAAAGACGCTCATGCCAAGCCCCAACGCGGCGCAGATAACTATGAACGAGAGGGTACTGAAAATAAACCTGCCACCCCCGCGCTTATTTTTTTGTTCTTTTCTTCTGTCAGCGGACATCCGGACCTCCCGTACTTTTTCGGACAGCCTTTCGGCGCATCCCGCCTCGGCCGGTCAGATCTCGTATCTCACATCGGCTCCGAGGTTCGTAAGCATCCTGTCGAAAGCCTCATAGCCGCGAGCGATGTGTCCCGTGTCTCTAATGACAGTCTCGCCTCTTGCGCCAAGAGCGGCGGCGACAAGCGCGGCTCCTCCGCGCAAATCGGTTGCGGAAACCTCCGCGCCGTTCAACTCGCCGACGCCTTTCACAAACGCCAGTTTGCCGTCTATGTTTATGTCCGCGCCCATCCGCCGGAGCTCCTGAGCGTGGCGGTAGCGGTTTTCAAAAATGTTCTCCTCAAATACAGAGGTTCCCTCGGCTTTAAGGCAGCTCGCCATGAGCAGCGGCTGAGCGTCCGTCGGGAAACCCGGATATGGTCGGGTGACGACAGGCGACGGCGCGCGCAGATCCTTCAGGGCCGTGATCTTCACCGAGGTCGATTTTCTTTCCACTTCGCAGCCCATATTTTCAAGGGCCTGCGTTACCGTCTCAAAGTCTCCGGGTACGACGCTCCTGAGTGTCACACTCCCGCCTGCCGAGGCGGCACAGCAGAGGGCTGTTGCCGAAGCAATTCTGTCCGGCATCACCCTATGTCCCACCCTGTCCTTTGGCCGGAAGCCCGAGACCGATATCACGGAAGTGCCGGCGCCGGTGACCCCGGCCCCGAGTTCGCACAGGTAATTCTGCAGATCCACTATTTCGGGTTCTCTGGCCGCATTCAATATAACTGTCTCGCCGCTCGCGCCGCAGGCGGCCAGCATGGCGTTTTCCGTTGCCCCGACGCTGGGAAAAGCGAGACGGATATTTGTTCCTTTAAGTCCGTGATCCCGGCATTTCAGGCTGCCGCCGGTTTCGTTTATCTCCGCGCCGAGTTTCCCGAGCGCGTCGAGGTGCAGATCTATCGGGCGCTTGCCCAGTTCACAGCCGCCGGGGTAGGACATATCCGCCTCATGAGCGCGCGCAAGTATCGCGCCGAGAAAAATCACCGACGACCGCATTTCGCGCATCAGATCCTTAGGAATATCCGTCCGGCACATCCCTCTGGAATCGATATATACCATGTCGCCGTCCCGCTCGGTTTTGCAGCCCAGGTAGCGAAGTATGCTCATCGCCGCCTCGACGTCGCTGAGTCTGGGGCAGTTTATAAGCTCAGTCTCACAGGGTGAAATTATCGTTGCCGACATGATTGGAAGCACCGCGTTCTTTGAGCCCTGTATTCTGACGTCGCCGTAAAGTCTTTTCCCGCCCGATACTTTCCAAATGCTCATTATTACCCCTCCGCACAGTGGATTTTACGCCATACTATGCGGAAACGGCAAAATGTGATAATCAAATCCTTTGAATTTGAATCACATATCGGGAACCTCTCTCATGCCCCGTACGTTTTCATCCGCACAATATGCCGCTCTCCTTCGGCGCGAGTCAAATCTATTTCCGTGCCAAATCAAGTATTATATCGGTAATTCTCTCCGTTGCGTCGCCGAAGCCGATCTCTTTCATCTGCTCCGACATCGCCTCCAGCGTGTCGGGACGGCTGAGAAGCAGCGAGACGGAGCCAAGGAGCTTTGCGTCCGTGATCTCGCTCTCCGGTATCACCGCCGCGGCGCCCGCCTTTTCGAGCACGCGCGCGTTTTTCTCCTGGTGGTTGTTTGTGACGTTCGGCGACGGCACAAGGATAGCCGGTTTACCGAGCGCCGCCAGCTCGCTGAGAGTCGAAGCGCCGCTGCGGCAGATAACGAGATCGGCTGCGGCCATCACGAGAGGCATATCATATATGTAACGGCGCACATCCATGCCGCGCTCTTTCGCGTTTCTGACGCCCTCTCTCTCCATATCCTCGAGCATCGTTTTATATCCGGCCTTGCCCGCCGAATGTATGAGGCCGAAGAAGGGGTTCCCAAGCGCTTTTGCGATGAAGCCAACCATGATCCTGTTCATAAACTCTGCTCCCAGTGAGCCCCAGACTGAGACGACCAGCGGCTTATCCTTTGGCAGGCCCAGCTTTTCACGCGCCTCATTCTTGTCAGAGTTCCTGAAGTCCTTCCTGACGGGAGTCCCGGTGACGATTACCTTATCCTTCTGTCTGTAATTTGCTCGGCTCTCTTCAAAGCCGACCAGAATTCTGTCCGTCGTTGCGGCGAGCATTTTTGTCGTAAGCCCGGGCACGGCATTGCTCTCGTGAATAACCGTCGGTATGTGCATGAGCTGAGCCGCTCTCAGTACCGGGTAACAGACATAGCCCCCCGTGCCGATCACGACGTCCGGCGAAAATTCCTTTACGATTCTGCGCGACTGCGCCATTGCGGTAAGAACGTTTTTTGCTGTTTCGGCGTTGTGCTTCAGGCCCGCGAGACTCATCTCCCGGCTGATATTCGTTATGGTGACCGTACTGATCGCGAAGCCCTCGCGCGGGACGAGCTCCATCTCCATCTTCCCCTCGGCGCCCACGAACATGATGTCGCAGTCGGGCATCAGCTCTCTAAGCCTCTGCGCTACGCCTATAGCGGGGTTTATATGTCCGGCGGTTCCGCCGCAGGTAAACAGGAACTTCATAGCGGTATCCACCTCTCCTTCCGATTTCGGCGCTAAGTCTGTGTGACTGTTTCTTTTCGCCGTTTTCTTTTGATGATGCGTTTTGTTGGAATATCCCGCGAAACGCTCAGGATTATGCCCATCTCCGCCATCTGCAGCCAGAGGGCCGAACCCCCGTAGCTGAAGAACGGGAGCGAAATGCCCGTGCAGGGAATAAGATTCGTGCAAACCGCGACATTGAGTATAACCTGGATTGCCAGAAGCGAAGTGAGGCCGGTGCAGATCAGAAAGCTGTATCTGTCCCTCGCGTGCAGCGCAATCCAGTAACCGCGGACGACAAGCAGCGCAAAAAGCGCCAGAATGAGCGCGGCCCCAATAAAGCCAAGCTCCTCGCAGACTATGGAAAAGATATAGTCGTTGTGCTCCTCGGGCAGATAGAGGTATTTCTGACGGCTTTGGCCGAGGCCGAGCCCGAAAGCCCCCCCGCTGCCTATGGCATAGAGCGACTGGACGATCTGATAACCCGTGTCGCCTTTATCCGAAAACGGGTCGCGCCAGGCCGAAATGCGCTCGGAGGAGTATTCCAGAACCGTGACCGCCAGGACAAAGAAACCGCCGACGCCTATCAGTCCGCCGATAAACCAGAAAAGTCTGGCTCCGCCCACGAACATCATGATTGCGCCGAGTGTTATGATGATTATCGACGCGGAAAGGTGCGGCTCAAGGAAAAGAAGCCCGACTATCACCGCAAGAATTACGACGAACGGCACTACGCCGTATTTGAAGGTGCCCATAAGGTTCTTGTAGCGGCAGATGAGCGTTGCGAACGAGAGAATTACGCCGATCTTAGCAATTTCAGAGGGCTGTACGCTCTGACCCGCGATGTAGATCCAGCGCCTGGCGCCGTTGCTCTTCGTGCCTATAACCAGTACGGCCATAAGCAGCACGATCGATATGCCGAGCACCCAGAATGAAAATCTGCGGTACAGCGCGGGCGGAAGCCTCGAGCAGACATACATTATACCGATACCCGTGACCGCGAATATGAGCTGCCGTGCAAAATAATATGTAGGATTGCCCCCGGTCACGTTGGTCACGTCGTAATAGGCGCTGGCATAGCTTGCCGAGAGCACCATGATAACGCCGATAGTAAGGAGAAGAAGGGTTATCAGCATGAACTGCAGGTCCATCGGCCCGCGGGCGATGCTGAGATCCCGGCTGTGGTCTTCGAGGGTCAAGCCCCTCGTCTGAGGTATGCTGACTGTCGCCGCCGCTTCCTTTACCTGCACTGCTTTGCCCCCCTTCAGCCCCGGTTAGGGCTCCGGTTCAAACTCCAAATCTGCCGCGGACTCCGAAATAGGATAGGATGGAAAACGCCGCCGTAATTCCGGTGAACAGCGCGAAGATTTCCTTTTCGGTCCACTTTTTGCCCGTCCAGCCCCCCATCTCCAGATGGTGGTGGAAGGGCGCCATTTTAAAAACCCGTTTTCCGTGGCTCAGCTTGAAATAGCCGACCTGGATAACGTCGGAAAGCGCCTCGATTATAAATAATATGCCGACCGTAATGATTATCAGCGGCATGTTGTATGCGATGGCCATACCCGCGATGGCTCCTCCGAGGAAAAGTGATCCGGTGTCGCCCATAAACACCTTCGCGGGGTTGAAGTTATAGATGAGAAAAGCAAACAGGCCGCCGAGAAGCCCGGAGGCAAAAATGCCTAGGGAGAGATATTCCTTCCCCCAAAGGAAAGCGGCCGCCGCATAGAAAAGAAAGACGGGGATGGAGGTGCCGGTAGCAAGGCCGTCGACTCCGTCGGTGAGGTTCACGGCGTTCACCGTGGCCACGATGACGAAGATTACAAAGGCAAAATACAGCCATTCCGGCATGGGCACACTGACGTTGAAAAACGGCACATAGAGGTTCGGCTGCAGTCTGCCGGTATCCCTGAGCAGGAAGACGAACAGGGCCGCGACAGCGACCTGAAGCAGGAACTTCATTCCCGCGGTAAGGCCGAGGTTTTGTTTTTTCTTCAGTTTTTCATAGTCGTCGATAAATCCAACGGCGCCGAATGCCAATGAAAACAAAAGCACAAAAATGTGTGAAAGATCGCCCCGTCTGATGCAGTCATATCCTGCGATCAGACAGGCTGCCGTGACTCCGGAGATGAAGATTATGCCTCCCATGGTGGGAGTTCCGGCTTTGGACATATGCCAGGTAGGCCCGTTTTCCTTGATTGCCTGCCCCGCTTTTATATGGCGGAGCCAGGGAACAAGAAATTTCCCTACCAGCGCGGAAACTATAAAAGCAGTCACAAAAGCCAAAATCAGCTCTTCAATCATCGGTTTATTTCCCCTTCTCCGCTATAATGCCGTGAATTCTACTCTCCGCTCCGCTCTCTCAAAAGTTCCGCAACAATTTCACGTTCGTCCATGTGGTATTTCGTTTTGCCTATAATTTGATAGGTCTCATGTCCCTTGCCGGCAAGGATGATGAGATCCCCCTCCTGATGGCTTTCTATGGCGTAGGCGATGGCTTCCCTTCTGTCCTCGATTACCTTGTAGCGGCTTTTCGGCACTTTGACACCAGCCGTTATTTCCGCAATGATATCCGAAGGCACTTCCGTTCTCGGATTATCGGAGGTGATGATGGTGTAATCGGCCAGGGTTGTGGCGATCTCGCCCATAATCGGGCGCTTCGTTCTGTCCCTGTCCCCGCCGCAGCCGAAAAGCACGACCACGCGGCCGCTCGTCACTTCCTTCAAGGACTTTATCACGTTTTCAAGCGCATCCGGCGTGTGGGCATAATCGATGAGAATCGTATAATCCGGCGGTGTCGGAACGACCTCCACCCTGCCCTTAACGCCCTTCGCCGTTTTCAGCGATTCGCATATGCCGCCGAGCGGAAGGCCGAGCAGCAGGCAGGCCGAGATGACCGACATCGCGTTGTAGACCGAGAACTTTCCCGGTATCTCCAAGCTGACGCGCTCAAGGCTGTTCATGGCCAGGGCGCAGAACTTCACGTTCGCGGGCGAAAGCCTTATGTCCTTCGCGACGAGATCGGCCTCGAGCTTTGTCTCCGAATAGGTGAACACGGGGCACTTTGCGCGCGCGCACATATAGCCGCCCCACTCGTCGTCGATATTGACAGCGGCTTTATTGCAGCGCTCGAACAGCTTCGCCTTCGCGCCCGCGTACTCTTCCATGGTCTTGTGAAAATCCAAATGGTCCTGCGTCAGGTTCGTGAAAACAGCGACTTCAAAGCGTATCCCCGCGACTCTGTCCAGAACAAGAGAATGCGAAGAGACTTCCATTATAACATATTTGCAGCCTTTGTCTGCCATCTCTTTGAACAATTTTTGGAGTTCGAAGGACTCGGGAGTTGTGCGTTCCGTCGGCAGGACCTCAGAGCCGATCATGTTCTGGTTGGTCCCGATAAGGCCGGTTTTCTCACCCGTGAGATCCTCTACGACATGCTTAATCAGCATGGTTGTCGTTGTCTTCCCGTTGGTGCCGGTAACGCCTATCATCGTCATTTTTGAGGAAGGGTCGCCGAAGTAGCTGCGGGAAATCAGCGCGAGAGCCTCGCGTGAGTTTTCAACCAGCACGTACGGGATATTCTCCGCCGGCTTTTCCTCGCAGACTACCGCCGCGGCGCCCGCACTCATCGCTGCGCCGATGAATCGGTGTCCGTCGCTCTCAAAACCCTTTATCGCCACGAAGAGGTCACTTCTCCTCGTATTGCGGGAGTCGTAGCTGACGCTGGCGATCTCGGTATCAGCGTCGGCGCGCATTTCCAATATTGTCACGTCTTTCAGCAATTCTTTAAGTTTCATGCTTTGACCTCCTGCGTAGTGCGCCTTTATCAATAGCGTCCCAGCTGGCTCGTATCCGCTACCGAGACCTCGATGACCGTCCCGTGTTTTACCCTTGTGCCTGCCGGTACGCTCTGAGATGTTACCACAACCGAATTCGGATTCGTTATCGCGTTTGAAGCTTTTTCAAAAAGTGCCGTGCTTCCAAGCCTCTGCCTGGCAATACTGTATGTCAGGTTCAAAAGGTTTGGCACGGTCTCCATGTCGTCGGAGGGTGCCGAGCCGCAGTAGAGTATAACCTGGCTGCCGGACGCCACCACGCTGTTAGCAGCGGGTATCTGCGCCGTAACTGTCCCACTCGTCCCGATCACTCTGGCCGTAAGTCCCGCCGCGGTGAGCTTTGCCATTGCGTCTGAGGAGGACATGCCGCTGAGCTCCGGCACGCTTTTGTCTATGGTCTTGATCTCATCGGGTGTATACTGCGGTTCATAGCCCAAATACGGGAGAATATCCTCAAACATTTTTCCCACGGTGGGAGCCGCCATCTGGCCGCCGCTGATATAGATGCCCGTCTTGCTGCTCGGATTGTCGAGCAGGACGAGAATGGCAATCTTTGGGTCATTTATCGGCGCAACGCCGATAAATGAGACGATGTACTGTTTTTCTCCACTCGCGACTTCGAGAGACACATTTTCGCTGGTACCCGTCTTTCCGCCGATGCGGTATCCCGCGACGTAGGCATTCTTGCCCGTCCCTTCGACCTTATCTCCGACGACCTGTTCGAGCATGGTGTCCACCGTTTTGCTGGTTTCGGAGCTGATGACCTGCCGGACGACGGTCGGTTCGGTCTTGGAGGCGGTAGACCCGTCGGAATCCAGAACCTCCTTGACCACATATGGCTTCATCAGATAGCCGCCGTTCGTACAGGCGGAGACCGCCGTAATGAGCTGCAGCGGCGTGATGTTGAAGGTCTGGCCGAAAGCCGCCGCCGCGAGCTGCGATTCGTTTTCAGGGTTGCAGAAGGTCTTTTTCGGCCACCATATGCTTCCGCTTTCTCCCCCCAGATCGATACCGGTTTTCCCCGAAAGCTGTGCCGTGTCGTCGTCAGAGGAGTTAAATAAGCCAAAAGCCTCGGCATACTGGTAGAATTTCTGCTCGCCGACCTTGAGTCCGACCTGGACGAACGCGACGTTGCAGGAGTGCTCAAGAGCCTGCGTAAGTGTCTGCGACCCGTGTCCCGTAGTCTTCCAGCAGTTTACCGGATCTTTTCTGCCCGGGACCGCTATTGACCCTCCGCAGTAAAAAGTGTCCGAAGGTTTGACGACGCCCTCGTTGAGCGCCATCGAGAGCGTAATGATCTTAAATGTCGAACCCGGCTCATAGGTGTCGCTTATTGCTTTGTTGCGCCACTGCTTCAGCTGCGCCTCGGTCAGGAGTTTCTGCTTTTTTCCCGGGTCGGTCGTGGCGTCTATCTCCTTCTGGGTTTCCTCGTCCACCGCCTGGTAGTTGTTCAGATCAAAATTTCCGAGACTGGCCATTCCGAGCACCGCGCCGGTGTTCACGTCCATGGCAATCGCAGCCGCCCCGTTCTGTACATCGTAATCCTTGACCGCCTGCGCAAGACCCTTCTCGATGTAGTGCTGTATGGTGGAATCTATCGTAAGGACCACGCTTTTTCCGTCCTGTGCGTCCTGATAATCCTCAAAGCTGGTGAAAAGCATATCCGTGCCCGCGGCATTTTTGGCTCTGACCACCCTGCCGTTCTCCCCGGTGAGATCGCCGTTATAGTTGGCTTCAATGCCGCTGAGGCCGCTGTTGTCTGTTCCGACAAAGCCTATCACCTGTGAGGCAAGACTGCTGTAGGGGTAATATCTCTTGCTGTCCTCCTCGAGCTTGACGCCGTTGAGGTGGTTGTCGTTTTTGAACTGACGCACTTTATCCGACACGTCCGGCTCAATTTTTTTCGCGACCGTCTGATACCAGGATTTCGTGTTCGCAGCCTTCGCAAGTATGTCGTCGTAGTTGACACCGAGTATGTCCGAAAGGCCCTTTGCGATGAGTGTCGGGTCCTCGTTGTACATTTTGATCTCCGCGGGACTTATGAAAACATTGTAGACGCTCGCGCTCTGGGCGAGGATTTTCATGTTCGTGTCGTAGATCGTCCCCCGCTTCGCCGTCACGGTCGTCTCGCGCACCTGCTGATCAATCGCACTGGTTTCATAAAAATTATGGTCAAAAATCTGAAGTTTTACCAAACGCAGCGCCAATACCAAAAATGCAACTATGCCGCACACTATCATAAGAAAGAGTGTGCGGCGAAGCATCATTGAATTTGGAGTGTCAGGAGAACTCATTCTTCTGTTTGTACCGGGCATATTTCTCCCTCCCCGAGTCAAAGAAACCTTCTCTTAATAATACTCGTCTGTCTATCTGAAATATTCCCCGACAGACTTGAGAGCATTAATAATTCTCTCGCCCAAACTGTCCTTATCCGGTTTAGTATTCATAACCACCGCTTTGTCCGGAACGTTGTTATCGAGATAATAGACCTGTTCGTCCCTCGGCCTCTGCATGCCGAGCGTCGAGGTGGCATACTCTTCGATTTCGGTGAGGTTAAAAGCCTTTTCGTAATTTATAAGTATCCTGTCCTGCGAGACCTTCAACTGCGAGAGCTGCTGTTCGAGCTGCGCGGACTGGTTTGTTATCTCCGTAAGCTGTATCTTGGCCATCAGGGTGAACACCAGCAGGATGGCTGCGCAGGCAAAACCGATGAGCGCAAGCGGCGCAATGGCCTGTCTCGTCGCGGCTCCCGTACGTACGGCGGCATCTTCCCTGATTTTGGGAGGGGCGGGAATTACGACCTGTTTTTTAGCCGGAATATCCATCTCCTCGCGATAAGGCAGGGGCCTCGTGTAATCATAGGCGACGCTTCCGTAATTGTACTTAGGTTTTTTTACCGCTGCTGCCATCGTAATCCCCCTTATATTATTGCGTCGAAAATCAAACTCTTTCGGCAACGCGGAGCTTAGCGCTTCTCGATCTCGGATTTTCCAGTATCTCCGCTTCTTGCGGGACATAGGGCTTGCGTGATACGCTCTTCAGCGTCTGAACGAAACCGCAGGCGCAAACCGGAAAGTCTCTCGGACAGGTGCAGCCGTTTTCTCTCGAGGCAATAGCGTTTTTAACTATCCTGTCTTCGAGGGAATGGAAGCTTATGACCACCAGCCTTCCGCCGGGCTTAAGCCGGTCCGCCGCCGTCGACAGCACCTCGGAGATCGCCTCAAGTTCGTCGTTGACGGCTATCCTAATTGCCTGAAATGTTCTTTTCGCGGGATGCTGCGGCTCTCTGAGCGCGGAGGCCGGCATTGCGCTTTTAATTATGTCCACAAGCTGGAGCGTCGTCTCTATCCGCGCCCTCCCCCTATGCTTTACGATTGCTTCGGCTATTCTCGGCGCATAGCGCTCCTCCCCGAAATCATAAAGGATACGTTTCAGCTTTTCATAGGGCCAGGTATTTACGATATCCGCCGCCGTCACAGAGTCGCTCTGATCCATTCTCATATCGAGCGGTGCGTCGGCCATATAGGAAAAGCCCCTCTCCGATTCGTCGAGCTGGGGGGACGATACCCCGAGATCGAAAAGCATTCCGTCAACCTTATCAATGTGAAGGTCGTCCAGAATGGCGTCCATGTCGCGGAAGTTCCCGTGTACAAGAGTTATCCGATCCATCAGCGGCTCCAACCGCAGGACTGCGCGCTCGAGAGCCTTGGCATCCCTGTCTATCGAGATCAGCTCTCCCCCAGAGAGCCTGTTGGCTATCTCGTATGAGTGCCCGCCCATTCCGAGCGTTGCGTCCACATAGATGCCGTCAGGTTTTATGTTCAGGCTGTCGATGCTCTCGCACAGCATAACCGAATAGTGTCCGTAATCCACTTAAAACTCCAATTCTTCCATAACGGCCGCGATATTCTCAGGCGTAGTCTCCTTTACATAGATTTCGTTCCAGCTGGCGCTGTCCCAGAATTCCGCGTGATTGTTGCTGCCGACGACCGTAACGTCCTTTGTCAGTCCCGCAAAATCCCTCAGATTCTGTGGAATCAGTATGCGCCCCTGCGCGTCGACCTCGCATTTTGCCGCGTAGGCAAAAAGCGGGCGCATTTTGCGCTGCTTGACATAGGGCATTTCATTGACCTTGTTTGAAAACGTCTGCCAGCTCTCGGAGGAATACGCCGACAGGCATTTGTCCATAGACAGGGTTACAAAGAAAACGTTGCCAAGCTCTTCGCGCAGTCTTGCGGGTATTGAAAGACGTCCCTTCGAGTCCAGAGTGTGCTCATATTCACCGGTCACGTTCACCCCTCCCTGTCTCTATGATTTGCGCGAAGCAGCCCGTTTAAACGGCAATAGTGCGCATATTCTCGGGCTTTATTGGGAATAAGGTGCATTTTGCCCCACTTCTTCCCACATATGTGTTCTAATTATAACTCACTCTCAAGAAAAATCAAGCATTAAAAACACCATATCTACCGGTATTCCGCCTGATTTTGCCCAAATTTCAATAACTTTTCACTAGTTATTGTATAAAACTTTTGTTTACATAATTGACAACCCCTATATATAGAAAACCCGTCCGGAAAAATATTTTTTCCGGACGGGTTTCGGTATGTAAGCGGTTCTTATTCCTCTGTAATTTCTTCGGCTGAAGCCGTGTTTTTGAGCGACGCCGGAGCCGACGGGCGTGACGCGAGGCTGCGGAAACGGGTGCGGGAATCCCTTACCTCCGAGAGAGCGGCGTTTACCGCCTCCTCCGTGCGTCTGAGAGCATCGTCCACGTACTCATTCGCGGCACGCATGAGTTCTCTCGCCTTGGCCTCCGCAGTCGTCATGATCTCGTTGGCGCGGGCCTTCGCGGTGCGGGTAACCTCCTGCTCGTCGACGATGCGCCTTGCCTGTTCTTCCGAAGCTCTGCGTATGGACTCCGCCTCGCGCTTTGCGTTTGCGATGAATTCATCGCGCGCCGAAACAAGCCGTTTTGCTTCGGTGAGTTCTATCGGAAGCTGGGCCTTGATGTCGTCGATCATACCGAGCGTATTCTCGCGGTTCACCATGCACTTGTCCTTCCCAAGAGGCACACTCCATGCGTCGACAATGCTGTTGTAGAGCATTTCAAGGAGTTCAGTTACTTCGTTTTCCGTCTCATTGTCCATATCTTTACCTCACATTCAGGATTTTTTTCCGAATCTCTTCTCCGACAAGCGCCGGGACGTAGTCGGAGAGATCGGCTCCGTACATTGCAAGCTGCCTGACGGCAGTTGAGCTCACATAGGTGTACTCCATATTTGCGGTTATAAAAAAGGTCTCAAGCAAAGGGTTGAGCTTTTTATTGAAAACTGCCATTGTCGTCTCGTACTCATAATCGACATGGTTGCGCAGTCCCTTTATCACGATCGGATTCTCGTACTGCTTCGCGAAATCCGCGAGCAGCGCAATCGAGGAGTCGACTTCCACGTTGGGTATGTCGGAAACGACCTTCCTTATCAGTTCGACGCGCTCGTCCAAATCGAAAAGCGGACTTTTGTCTACGTTCATGACCACGCTGACCACCAGCCTGTCAAAGATTCTGGCCGCCCTTTTTATGATGTCCAGATGGCCCAAAGTGACAGGGTCGAACGTTCCGGGATATATTGCGGTTATCATCTGTCTCAATTCCTCCCGCTGCGGCTCTCTTTTCCGCAGACCGTGAGCTTCACCTTGCCATATTTATATGTGCGCCCGATAAAGTATGGCTCTTTGAGCGGAGATAATTCCGTTTCACTGTCGGTCTCGCAAATTATTATACCACTATCTGACAATATGTCAAACTGAATAATTTTTCCAAGCACAATATCCATTAAATTGCTTTTATATGGCGGATCCAGGAATATTATATCATATTTTCCACAGTGCCCGAGGAAGCTCAGCGCGTCGTCCCGGACGACCCCGCCCTTGAGTTTGCAATCGTCCAGATTCGACCGGACGATCTTCAGTGCCTCCGTGCTCTCGTCGACAAAGTCAGCGCTCTTCGCACCGCGGCTCAGGGCTTCGATACCGAGCTGTCCCGTGCCTGCAAAAAGGTCGAGCACTCTCCGGCCCTCGATGTCGAACTGCACGATATTGAATATTGACTCCTTAACCTTGTCCGTGGTTGGGCGTATCTCCATGTTCTTAGGCTCGTTAAGTCTGCGGCCGCGCGCTGTTCCCGTAATGACTCTCATTTGTCTTCCTCCATGTTTGTCTCCTCATCGCTGTTTCCGCCGTTGTGAAAATAGTCGTAGACCGCTTTAGCCGCGTTTTTCGGGATTACGGCACAAAGCTCGTCGTAGCCGGCATTTTTTATGGCCTTCATCGTTTTGAAACGCTTTAACAGCTCGTTTCGGCGGACCTCACCGACGCCCTCGATCTCCTCGAGCTTCGAGCCAATCGAGGCGCTCCTGAGGCTGCGGTGATATTCAATCGCGAACCTGTGCGTCTCCTCCTGTATGTTCCCGATGAGCGCGAAGACCGCCGGATTTCCCGTCAGTCCAAGCTCTTCGCCGCTTGCGCGTATGAGCGCGCGCGTGCGGTGCCGGTCGTCTTTGACCATGCCCATGACGGGCAGAGAAATAGCAAGCTCCCTCAGAACGCTCTCGGCGATCGAGGCGTGGACGGCGCCGCCGTCAATGAGCAGCAGGTCCGGCAGCTCCGAGAAAGCGGCATCCCCGTCGAGATAGCGCGTGAAGCGCCTCGTAAGCACCTCTCTCATACTGCCGTAGTCGTCCTGCGAGGACAGCGCCTTGATTTTGAATTTCCTGTAATCGCGCTTCAGAGGTTTTCCGTTCACAAATACGGTCATTGACGCGACCATGCCGAAATTTCCCGTGTTCGAGATATCAAAAGCCTCTATTCGCTTCGGCAGCGTGTCCAGGCCAATCGCCGCCTGGAGCCACTCGAGCGTTTTGAGCCGTCTCTGTACGGCCGTTGTGAAGCGCATGCACTCCTCCCTGGCGTTCAGCATGGCTTTCTCCACAAGGAAGCGTTTTTCCCCGCGCTGCGGGACCTCGACATATACTCTGTGTCCGGACGCCTCGGTGAGCAGCTGTTCGATCTCGGCGGAGTCCTCCGTCTCGTAAGGCAGGAGCAGCGTCTTTGGCCAGGCGCCGCGAATGGAATAATACTGGCGGACAAGAGAGGAGACGGCTTCGGCATCGCTCTCGAGAGGTTCGTCCATGAGGTCGAACTCCTTCTCGACGAGGTTTGCTCCCTTGTAATGCAGGATCGAAAAGCAGGACTTCGCGCCTCTGAAAAAGCCTGCGGCATCGGTATCCGCGCCGAAACCGCCTATTACCGCCTGCCTGTTTGAAAGGCCCTCGATGGCGCGGAGCCTGTCCCGGAGCTCGGCGGCCCGCTCAAAGCGGAGCTCCTCCGAAGCTCTGAGCATCTCCTGTTCGAGCTCGTTTCGCAGGTCGCCCGATCTGCCGCTGAGCACCATTTCCGCGTCACGGATATGCGCCCCGTATTCCTCGGCGCCCGCCTTTCCGGCGCAGTAGGCGGGGCAATTGCCAAGATGGTAGTTGAGGCAGGGCCTGCTTTTCCCAAAATCGCGCGGAAAGACTTTTCCACAGGTTGGGAGCTGCAGCGCCTTGGATACGGTGTCTATGATAGTCTTTGAAAGTACCCGGCCGCCAAAGGGCCCGAAATATTTTGCGCCATCCTCGGCTGTTTTATTGCTGATCGTCAATCGGGGGCATTCGCTTTTTACATCCAGCCTAATGAAGGGATAGGCCTTGTCGTCGCGAAGAAGGATGTTGTAGTGCGGCTGGTGACGCTTTATAAGCGAATTCTCCAGACACAGGGCTTCGAATTCGGAGGCCGCGACGATCACGTTGAAATCGCGCACCTTTTCGACCATTGCCGCCGTCTTCGGCTCGTGTTCGCCGCGGAAATAGCTCGTCACCCGGTTTTTAAGTGCCTTCGCCTTACCGACGTAGATGACTTCGCCCCTCTCGTCGAGCATGAGGTATACTCCCGGCAGCAGAGGAAGCCGGAGCGCCTTCTCTCTGAGTTCTTCAATACGCAAGCTATCGCCTCCGCCCAACGTTCAATGAAAAAATGGGGCGTGTCGGTATAAACACGCCCCGCTCTATTATGGATGAAACTTACTCGGTAAAATCAGATGCTATAAGAGCAGCCAACGTATTGAGTGCTTCTTTTTCATCGCTTCCGTCCGCAACGAGATTCACGGAAGTTCCTTTAACAATGCCGAGAGACAGTACTCCCAAAAGGCTCTTAGCGTTGACCTTACGGTCATCCTTTTCGATCCAAATACTGCTTTTGAATTCATTGGCCTTCTGAATAAAAAATGTTGCGGGTCTCGCGTGCAGACCAACCTGATTGTTGATAGTTACTTCTCTGGTAAGCATCATCGTCACTCCTTATGGCAAAATGGCATATTATCCACTTATTTGCTTAGTACATTTTATCAAATGTAAACCGTTACGTCAATCAATTTTGCTGATTTTGTAATTTTGCACAGCTATAAAATTATCTGTGCACCCCTTTTATCTCAGTTCGACAATCGTTACTCCGTTTTCCCCTTCGCCATAACGCCCGAGCCGGAAGGATTTCACTGCCCTGTTCGTTTTCAGACTGTCCTGAACGGCCGCCCGCAGCGCCCCCGTGCCTTTCCCGTGAATTATCGTAACTTTTTCAAGCTTTGCCATCACCGCGCTGTCCAGATAGCGCTCGAGCACCGGTATCGCCTCGTCCGTCATCATGCCGCGAAGATCAAGCTCAGGGCTGGTTGAGACGGTTCTAAGCGTGAGGCCGCTTCCCGATCGGAGCGTCGGCTTCTCCTTCTGCCGGTTTTCCAGAAGGTAGACCTCATTCTCCCGTACGTTCACCTTCATTATGCCGGCTTTGAGTGCGAGCTGCCTGTCTTCCGAAATGGCCAGCACCTCCGCCTTTACGCCCATGGCTTTGATCTCCACCATATCTCCTACCCTCAGCGGACGCGAGGATTTTCTCTCCTCGTTTTCCTCGCTTCCCGCTCTTGAAAGCTTCTGTTCGGCCTCGTTCAGGCTGCGGCGCAGCTCAGTCCTGGCCTCGTTCTCGCGAATATGGTCAAATTCTCTGTTCTGTCTCTTTCTGATTCCGTCCAGCGCATCGAAGGTGCGTTCGGCCGTCCTTCTCGCGTCATCCAGAATGCGCTGAGCCTCGCGTTTCGCCTTTTGGTCCGCCATTTCAAGCCGAACACTCAGCTCTCGCCTGAGCTGCTCTGCCTTTTTTGCGTTCTCCTCCGTCTCGCGTAGCTTCCTCTCAGTCTCCTCCCTGTCCTTCTCGAGGAGCCGTCTCTGGTTTTCGAGTCTCTCGATCGTCTCCTCGAAGCTCACGCTCTCCTTCTCTATTCTGCCCCTCGCGTCGTCGATTACACCTTTCGGCAACCCGAGTCTCTCACTTATCGCAAAGGCATTCGATTTGCCGGGTATGCCGATGAGCAGCCTGTAGGTCGGCCTCAGCGACTCGACGTCGAACTCGCATGAGGCGTTCTGGACGCCTTCGGTTGTGGTGGCGTAGACCTTCAGTTCCGCGTAATGCGTCGTTGCCGCGATGACGGAGCCTTTTTTTCTGGCGTTCTCGATGATCGCCGTAGCCAGCGCCGCGCCCTCCACCGGGTCGGTTCCCGCTCCAAGCTCGTCAAAGAGGAGCAGGCTCTTTTCATCGCAGCACTCAAGTATTTTAACTATATTCGTCATGTGCGATGAAAATGTCGAGAGCGATTGTTCGATACTCTGCTCGTCCCCGATGTCAGCGAGCACGCCGCGGAAAACCGGCAGAGAGCTCCCCTCGGACGCCGGTATGTGAAGGCCGCAGGCGGCCATCACGCACAGGAGGCCCAAAGTTTTGAGCGAGACCGTCTTGCCGCCCGTGTTCGGGCCTGTTATCACCAGCGTATCGAATTCCCCGGCGATTTCAATGTTAATAGGCACCACCGTATCCTTGGGAAGCAGCGGGTGGCGCGCCTTTTTCAGCGATACCTTCCTTTCGGAGATCTCCGGCTCGCCGCAGCCCAGCTTATAGCTGAGCTTCGCCCTCGCAAAAATGCAGTCCAGTTCGACAAGAACATTGAAGTCCCTGATGATATCCTCGCTGTGCTCGCCGCACTCGGCGGAGAGCTCCGTCAGGATGCGCTCGATCTCCAGCTTTTCTCTCGCGAAAAGCTCGCGGAGCTCATTATTCGCCTTGACCGCCGCCATCGGCTCGACAAAGAGCGTCGCCCCGCTCGCTGAAATGTCGTGGACAAGCCCGGGGATGCTGCTCTTGTGGTCCGCCCTGACCGGGACAACGTAGCGCTCCGAACGCGTCGTTATAATCGGTTCCTGCAGGGCCTTGGCATAGGCGGGAGAGGAAATAATCTTCTGCAGGGCCTCCCTGACCCTCGAGCTTGCGGCCCGTATCAGCCGTCTGATTGTCGCAAGTTCAGAGCTCGCGCCGTCGGCTATCTCATCTTCGGCAATTACTGCGCTTGTTATTCTCTCTTCAAGATATTTGTTGGCCATAAGCGACGAAAACAGAAAATCTATGTTGCTTCTTCCGCAGCTCTCGCCGCCGGCATAGCCCCTCACGGTTCGGGCGGCCTGCAGGACGCTCGCTATGTCCAGAAGCTCTCTGGTATTCAGCATGCCGCCCAGATTTGCCCTCGTCAGTGAGGAGCGCACGTCACGGACTCCGCCGAAAGAAGGGCTTCCTTTAAGGACCATCATCGACTTCGCCGCACTGGTTTCGCCCAGACGCCGCTTCACTTCGTATTCGGTGTCGGCAGGACCAAGCATCTGCACTTTCTCCTTGGCGGGTAGGCTCACCGCCTCGTTTGCGAGAAGGGCCAGCACCGCGGGCAGTTCGAGAGTTCTAAGAGATTTTTCGTACATTTCTGTCATTTGGTTCTCCATCCAGAGTTACGGTCTCCCTGATGAGGCCGGTATTATCTCACGCTTTTCCAGTAGTCCAGGGCCAGGAAGCGGCGCTCGAGCTGCGCCGGCACATAGGCCTCGCAGACGGCGTAAAGGAGCTTTGCCGAACTCTCTTCAAGCGTAAAGGAAAAAATTTTTTTGCTCTCCGCGCCGGCTATGAAGCGCAGCGCCGAAAGAGCGGCCCCGTCCAGCCGGAAGGTCTCGCCGTACTCGCCGCCGCGGCACTTCCCGCATAGAACGGTGCCGCCGGAAACGCTGAATACGGGGGAGCTGATCTCCGTGCTCCCGCACTTCGGGCAGGATTCCAGCGAGGGTTCGAAGCCCGAAAGGCACATGAGCCGAAGTTCGAAAACTGCTTTGATGTGCTCGGGCGGATAGTAGCCACCACTCAGCGCGAAAAGGCTGTTCAGTCCGAGCCGGAGCACCTCCGGGTTTGGGCTGTCCTCATCCGAGACCGCCTCCATCAGTTCCGCGAAATACGCTCCCAACGAGAGAAGCGCAATATCGTCCCGGAGTCCGAGAAACTGCTCGACCGTCTCGGCCTCGTTGACATACCATTTTCCCCTGTTTTCAAACAGCGTCATCTCGGAAAAAGTCAGAAGCTGGCTGGCAGCGGCAATTTTGCTGCCCCTGCGCATCACGCCCCGCGCGGAAACCGTGAGCTTACCCTCGTCCTCGGTGAGAACGGTGAGAATCTTGTCCGTTTCCCTGTATTTCGTTTCCCTCAGCACCAGAGCTCTTGTTGTTTTAAACATATTATGTAAACCAGCAGCCGCACCGGTCCGTGATTGATTTAATTCATTTTTTCGTGTACCCGAAAGGGTTAGAAAAACGACTTGCCTCATCCGCTTGGCAAAATCCTAAAACTTCGCCTGCAGATAAAATTCACGGACCGGTACGGCACTCCTTAAAAACGGACTCTCGGTTTTTCACCGGTTCCGTCAAAAGCGAGAGTGTCCCTCGGCGGAAATTCCGGCCTGTATTTTTTCTCTTTCAGAGCCGACCTGTAGAGCAGGTAGCAATACGGTTCGCCCGTCTCGCAAAACATTCCCCAAAGACAAGAGTCTTTCATTAAGACTTCACCTCGCATCCTTATTATATCCTCTGCGAGGTCTTATATCAGTGAAATGTGTCGGTAATTTTTAGCGCTTGTTTTTAAAAATTTTGCGCGGTTAACGGTCGCCGAAGCCGAAGTTTCTTAGAAGGCTGTCGCTGTCCCTCCAGTTCTCCTTGACCTTCACCCAAGTCTGCAGAAAGACCTTCGTGCCCATGAACTTCTCAATATCGCGTCTTGCGAGCTCGCCAACCCTCTTCAGCATCTCACCGTTTTTCCCGATGATTATGCCCTTGTGGCTTGCTTTCTCGCAGTAGATTGTGACGTCTAGGTCGATAATCTCCGTGTCCTCCCGTTCGGAAAACCTTGTCACGACCACCGCTGTACCGTGCGGGATTTCCTTGTCGAGACAGTAAAGCAGCTTCTCGCGGACTATCTCCGCACAGACCTGCTTTTCGGGCTGATCCGTCACCATGTCCTCGGGGAAAAGCTTCGGGCCGGGGAGGGCATATTTCTCCAGCTGTTTTAAAAGCTCCTCGGTGCCGTCGCGGTTCTTTGCGCTTATCGGTATTACGGCGTCAAATTCGCAGAGCTTCGCATAGGCCGCGATGACGGTCAGGAGTTCCTCCTTCGGCACGGTGTCTATCTTGTTGATTGCCAGCACCGCCGGACAGCCGCTCTCCTTGATTCTGTCGATCAGTTCGAGCTCCTGCGGCCCCGCCGATGGGATGGGCTCGACCATGAGCACTACGGCGTCGACATCCGCAACGCTCTCCCTCACGACTTTGACCATATAGTCTCCGAGCTTTGTCCTAGCCCTGTGGAAGCCCGGGGTGTCCATAAGCACGAGCTGCGTATTCCCGCGGTTAAGCACGGCGCAGATGCGGTTTCTCGTGGTCTGGGGCTTATTTGAGACTATCGAGATCTTCTCCCCGGCCAGTGTGTTCGTAAGCGTCGATTTGCCGACGTTCGGCCGGCCGGCTATGGTTATCATCGCCGATTTTGTCTGTTCGTTTTTACTCATTCCCTATCTCTCTTTCCGCCCCTGACGAAAAAGCAAAGCGGTATCAGGGCAAGAATAATCAGTACCGCAATCACGGTGTTGTTTTTGAAGAAGCCAAGCGCGGCCGCGAACCTGTCCGCCCTGAAGAATATGTCCGCTCCGACCGCGGCGGACGCGAGGGCCGCACAGAGAACGGCTCCGGCGGCGGCGTCCTTCGCTCTTCTAATCCCCTCATTCTTTTCGGGGCAAAGCGTGTCACAAAGGCGCTCCAGCGCGGTATTGAAGCACTCCAGCGCCGTGACTGCGCCGATGCAGACCAGTACCGCGGCCCACTCCGGCGCTGTCAGCTGCGTCACAAAGCCCGCCGTTACGACATAGAGCGCAAAGCAAAGGTGCACGCGCATGTTGCGCTCGCTTCTCACCGTTTCAAATATGCCCCGGAAAGCGTATTTAAAACTTTTCATTCTTTTCCGGCGCCTTCCAGCCGCGCCATGATTTCCTTTTCGCGTGAGCGCATCTTTCTCTTTTCCGGGCCCTCGTCCATGTGGTCGTAGCCCAACAGATGCAGGACGCTGTGTACCGTGAGGTACTGTATCTCCCGCTTCGTGCCGTGGCCGAACTCCTCGCCCTGCGCGGCGGCGCGCTCAAGCGAGATCGCCATATCGCCCAGAACCGCGCAGCCGTTCTGGGGGTCCTTCTCCGCAGAAGCGGGGTCAAAGCCGCCCGCTGGGAATTCGTTCGCGGGAAAACTGAGGACATCGGTTGCGGCATCCACATTCCGGAACTCAAGGTTCAGCGCGTGTATCCCCACATCGTCCGTAAGGAGCACGCTGACCTCGCAGGGAACTCCGATGTTCTCGGCTTCGAGCGCGGCGCAGACGGCGGCTGTGATCATCCTTTTCGCGGCAGGCTCTCCGAGATTCGGCCTGTCGCGGGAAAGCAGAATTTCATGTGTCATTTATTCGGACTTCCTCTTATATGTTCTCCTGGGGGCATTTTTACCGGAAAGCGTCTTGGGAGCGGACTGGACTGCCTTCTTCTCGTGCGCCTCGTAGGCCTCGATTATTTTCTGCACCAGTACGTGCCGGACAACGTCTGCGCCGGTCAGGACGCATATTTTTATATCGTCTATGTTCTGCAGAACGCGCATGGCCTCTTTAAGTCCGCTCTGCTTGTCCTGCGGAAGGTCAACCTGCGTAATGTCGCCGGTTATAACGACCTTCGAGCCGAAGCCTATGCGCGTAAGGAACATCTTCATTTGCTCGCGGGAGGTGTTCTGTGCCTCGTCGAGGATTATAAAGCTGTCGTCCAGAGTTCTGCCGCGCATATAGGCCAACGGCGCGACCTCAATATTGCCGCGCTCCAGATATTTGTTGTAGGTCTCGGTGCCGAGCATGTCAAAGAGTGCGTCGTACAGCGGCCTGAGATAGGGGTCAACCTTACTTTGCAGGTCACCGGGCAGAAAGCCGAGGCGCTCGCCCGCTTCCACGGCGGGACGCGTAAGTATGATCCGGTTGACTTCCTTGTTGCGGAAGGAGGCGACGGCGGCGGCGACCGCGAGATAGGTCTTGCCCGTTCCCGCGGGGCCTATGCCTAGGGTTATCGTGTTATGGAGTATCGCTTCGACATATTCCTTCTGGCCAAGGGTCTTGGCCTTGACCGGTTTTCCCTTGCTGGTTATGCAGAGGACATCTCCGGCTATCTGGTCTATCTTCGCTTCCCCGCCCTCGCGGACGAGCTTCACGATATACCGCACATTCTGCTCGTCGATATTCTCGCCGCGCGCGGCAAGCGAGAGCAGGCCGGATATCGCTTTTTCGGCCAGCATCACGTTTTCCGCCTCACCCGTTATATGCAGCTCCGCGTCCCTATCCACGACCTTTACGGCAAGTTCCGACTCGACTATGTGTATATTCCTGTCAAACGAGCCGAAAACGCTGATGATCTGCTCCATACGGTCGACAGGCATGATTCTCTCTATCATTGGGTCTTGCTTTCCTCCTCCGGGGCTCTTGCCTCGTTTATTTCGCTCTCCGTCATCTTTTTTTCTTCGGATATGTCCTGCAGGCACTCCGCTCTCAGTGTTCCGACGGCAAATCCGCCGACGCACGCGAAGCTGTATTCGCTCGAGCGAATCTCGCCGTCTGCGCCTATTCTGTACTTAAGCTCGCCGCCAAGCGCGGCCTCCAGCGCCGCCGAGGCCCGGTTCTCCGGCACATTCGCCTTTTCCAGAGTATATTCCGCCGAGCGCTCGCGGACCTCGGTCACGGGGAGCTCGAAAAGTCCCTTTATCCCGAGTGTTCGCTTTTCTATGATATTATCACAATCCGTATATGGAATTCTACCGTTCGCATAAAAATTTATACGGTCTTTGCCGATAATCAGCGCAAATTTTGTGTCTTCTCTGCCCGTGTACGTTTTTTTAACGTATTCGAGCGGCATGATCGCCGTGATGTCATACCACGTCCGTGCCATCACGCTGCCCTCCGCGTGAACCAGGCGCGTCCCGTTTACAAGGCTCGGCATCGCGCCGCTTATGAGCGTGTCGTCCTTCGCCGCGGTCTGGCCCTTCTTAACTTTGCGAAGGCCCTGCAAAACGCTCATTTTAACTATTATACCCGGTTCCTTTGCAATGACATTGACAGGCGCGTTTTCATCCACAATCTTCGGTTTTTCGCTGCGCTCGCGCACCTCCACGACGGCGCGGCTGCCGAAAATGCTTACGCTCAGCCATTTGAGCTTCGGCAGTTCAACGAGCACGCGGTTGCGTATGCTGTCGCTGTTAAAGGCCGGCCAGTAGCTGCCTATGGAGACGCCGCAGTCTTCGAGCGCGTTCCTTATCTCGGTCTCGCTCACATCTTCGTTTCCCGTAACGTCTATCCTCCAGACGAAAAACGAGGAGGCGACAAGCGCGGCGAGAAGCACGGCGGGGAGAATCCACAGCATAGGACGTTTCTTCAGGCGCTTCATCCATATGCGCGGCCCGTGTCTCTCCGCCGTCACGGCCTCGCAGCAGCATCTTTCGGCAAGAGCAGCGACGCTCTCCGCCTCTTTTAGCGGCACGCGGAAACTGAGCGTGACGGCGTCTTCCGGCACCGCCTCCCAGAACTCTATTCTCTCGGCGGCACAGCGGTCCAGCAGCCTTGTCGGCTCGGCGCCGACAGCCCTGATAAGCGCGTAACCGAAAATGCGTTCTGATATTTTATCCACCGTTGTCCCCCTTCAGCCGAGCTCTACAGCGACTATGATTCCCTGTATGATGATCTCTGTTTTCGTCATGGCCGCAATTTCCAGATCCTCCCCGCGCACCTGCACAAGCGCGCTTCGTCCCCGTACCTCTATCAGGTCCCGCGAATAGCTCTTGAGTCCTCCGTGGTTTTCGACCAGCACCTCGCTGCCGCCCGACAGAGTCACCTTCGGCACATCCGGCAGAAGCTCCGGGGGCAGGCTGAAATACTCGGTGACCGGGCGTCTTTTAAATTCCCTCAAACCTATCACCGCCTCTGAGAAGTTTATGCGCGGAAAAGTATTTTTAGGAATATGGCTTTTCGGGGAAATAGAGCCGACATTTTCCACATAAACTACTTGTACCGATTTCAGGACTGGGAGGTGACGGAGTGGCGAGGAAAATTTCCTTTATAATATCCCTTTTTCTGGCGCTGAACGCGTTTTTCGGGCTGCTTATCTGCCCGGCAGCGTCGGCCGGAGGCGCGCGGGCCGGACTTCTGCTCTGCTCCGGCGTCATAATTCCCTCGCTATTCCCTTTTATTGTCCTCGGAAACCTGTTTTTGGAAATGGGTCTCCCCCACCGTGTGCAGAGGCTCTTCGCGCCGGTGACGAAAAAGCTCGGCATATCCGGCGCGGGCGGCGTCGCATTTTTCCTCGGGATCGCAAGCGGCTACCCCGTCGGGGCCATTACAGTCGCGGAGATGTACGGGAAGGGCGCTGTCAAAAGGCCGGAAGCGGAGTGGCTCCTCGGTTTCTGCGACAATTCCGGCCCGGCCTTCATTGTCTCGGTCGCGGGCAGTGCCGTCTTTCACAGCGTCAGAGTCGGTTTTTTCCTCTACGGCGCTCATATTGCAGCCGCCCTTCTGACCGGTCTGATTCTGAAAAACGGAAGGCTAGAAAACACGGATACAAAGCTGCCGGTTCCCGTCACGGACTTCGCGGGCGCGTTCACGGACAGCGTCAAAAGCGCTACGGGCACGATGATAACCGTCTGTGGCTTCGTCGTGTTCTTCAGCGTTCTTGTCGGACTTCTGGACGCAAACGGCGCGCTCTCCGCGTTGACCGGTGAGATCTCCTATCATTTTAGGGCCGAGCCGCACTTTGCCCGGAGCCTTCTCACCGGCATCCTTGAGCTCGGCACCGGAACCAGCTCCATGCTCGGTCTCTCCGTCAACGCCAAAAACCTTGCGCTCTGCTCATTTCTTTTGGGCTGGGGTGGCATATCCGTCCACGCACAGGCCACGGCGGTAATAAGAGAGGGCGGACTAAATCCCGCGCGGCACGCCCTCGGGAAGTTGCTGCACGGGCTTTTGTCTGCCCTCATAACCGTGTTCACCTATCACGTGTTTTTCTAGTCTCCTGCGTGCTCTGCGGTCCATTTCCCCACGTCGGTGCCGCCGTTATCCGCGATGTCGAAGTCCGCGCCCAGAATGCCGCGCAGATCGCGGAGGCCCTGCTCCATCGCGCCGTACATCTGCGTGTTTATAAAGCCCATATTATCGCCTTTTTTATAGGCGGCGAGGGTGTCCTCCAGATTCAGGAGCCTGTAGCGCCAGCTCGCCTTTATGCCGTAGTCGTTGAGATCCGCCATAAACATCGGCACATAGGATACGTTCTTGAGCGAAGCCTTCCCGGTTTTGTGGTTCTTCTCTATGTCTATGTTCAGGATGGCGGTAAGGTCGGTGTCCCTGTCGTTCTGGCAGGAAACGAAGTTGCCGAGGCAGTAGGCGAGAAAAACGGTCTTTTTATTGCCGTCGGGATCCGTGACACTGTGCAGCTCCATTGGCTCCGGCACGTGGCAGTGCCCGCCGATTACTACGTCCGCGCCCTGCCGGAAAAAATAATCGGCGAGCGTTTTCTGATAATCGACAGGCTGCGTGTGATACTCAAGACCCCAATGCACGAGGACGACCGTCACATCGGCTTTCAGTGCGCGGGCGGCCGCCATGTCCCTGTCCAGAAACGCATAGTCTAAGTTTTCCATATCCGTCGACATATAGTCCTTGAAGAGGATATTCGCGGCATACTCGCAGTGTGTGACGGGCAAGCCGTTTGTGCCGTAGGTATAGCTCAGGAACGCAATCCTGACGCCGTTTATCTCCTTCATCAGGATGCCGCTGTTTTTGTCACGTTCCGCTTGCGTGCGGTAGGTGCCGACGTGATCTAGGCCGTCCCTGTCGAGTACGTCGAGCGTGCGGATAAGCCCGCTCTGGTGGTCGTCCATGCAGTGGTTCGATGCGGTGTTCACAAGATCGATTCCGATGTTTTTCAGGCCGGATGCCAGTGCCGGCGGCGATTTGAACTCCGGGAAGCCCGAATAGTCGGCCTTTTCCGGAAAGGTGGTTTCCATCGTTACCGACGCGTAGTCGGCTCTCGAAAGGACCTCCGAGGCGGAGCTGAAGATCGGGGTGAAATCGTATGTACCGTCTGATTTCTTTGCCTGCGCGTTCAGGCCTATGTGGCAGACGACGTCGCCGCAAAACGCGAGCTTCACGTTGCCTTCGTTCTCTGTTTCCGCCGGGGCTGCGGCGCTTTCAGCCGGCGGGACGCTGTTTTGGGCATTCTCCGTGGGGCTCGGCTGCGCGGCTCCGCCTGAATTCAGGACGTGATTTGCGTATGCCAGCCAGAGAAATGTTCCGGCCAGCAGAACAAGGATTATACTGCAAAAAAACTTTTCAATTTTCTTCACGGCTTTTCCCTCTTTTACTTTTCTTTCACCGCTTTATGGTAATCATTCTAGCACGGACGCGTAAAAAATAAAGTGTAATGCGTCTTCGTTTATGTTAAAATGACATTATACGGTAGAATTCGGAGGTCACGATGGAAGAGCTCACAAAAAATCAGGTTTATACGGCCGAGATTACGGGATACGGAAGCAGCGGCGCTGGCGTCTGCCGTATACTCGGGAGAGCCGTATTCGTGGACTTCGCGCTTGCCGGAGAGATCTGGGAAGTGCTTATACTCAAGGTCACGTCCTCCGCGGTCTACGGGAAAGGCGTAAAGCTCCTCAGGGCCTCGGAAGAGCGGGCTGAGCCTGCCTGTCCGATTTTCGGGAAATGCGGCGGCTGCGACCTCATGCATATGAGCTACGAGGAGGAGCTTCGCTTCAAGCTCGCCCGTGTGAACGACGCCATACAGCGTGTTGGAGGCCTCGATTTCCGCATAGACGAGATAATCGGCGCGGACGACGGCCGGCTCCTCCGCTACAGAAACAAGGCGGTATATGAGGTTGGACGCGACGGGAGCGGAAAAGCCGTGACAGGCTTTTTCCGTGAGCGCAGCCACAGCATTGTTTCTGTTTCCGATTGCCTGATACAGACGGAGCTCTCCGTGCGCTGTGCCGCCGCCCTGCGCGGGTTTATGGACACTTCGGGCGTTCCGGCCTACGACGAACGAAGCGGCAGCGGGCGAATTCGGCACATCTATACGCGCTGCAGTTTGAAATTTCCGCAGTCCGTCGCCTGCGTGGTCACTGCGGGCGCACTTGGCGTCAATACAGACGGCCTTGTGCGGGTTCTGCGTGAAAAATGCCCGGAGCTCACTGGGATAGTGCTGTGTATAAACAAGACCCGCGGGAACACTGTTCTCGCGGGAGATTTCCATACGCTCTGGGGCAGCGAATATATCGAGGACGAGCTCTGTGGACTTTTTTTCAGGATATCGCCCAGAAGCTTCTATCAGATAAATCCGCGCCAAGCCGAAAAGCTCTACGAGCGAGCGGTCTCCTACGCAAGCCCCGACGGTGCGGGCACCGTCCTCGACCTCTACTGCGGTGCCGGGACGATCAGCCTCTGCCTCGCACGCGGCGCAAAATATGTTTACGGTGCCGAGATAGTCGAATCGGCGGTAAATAACGCGCGTGAAAATGCGGAGAGAAACGGAATTAAGAATGCAGAGTTCATACTTGGCGACGCCGGCGAGGCGGCAAAAAAACTTGAAGCCTCAGGTGTCCGTCCCGACGCGGTCGTAGTCGACCCGCCCAGAAAAGGGCTTTCGCCGGACGTTATCGGCACGGTCGTCCGAATGTCTCCCGCACGCGTTGTCTACGTTTCCTGCGACCCCGCGACCCTTGCCCGCGACATGAAGCTTTTCGCTGGAAACGGCTATCTCCCCGTAAAAGGCGCGGCGGTGGACATGTTTTCCCGCTGCGCACACGTTGAGACGGTGGTATTGATGTCAAGGGTAAAAGATTGAATGTACGGAAAGCCCAGTAAATAAGCCGTTTCTGTGATTTTGAGGTTTTTAAACTGTACACTCAAATCATGATTTTGCTTGTTCATGGAAATCAGTCTATCGGGTCGGATTCCGTTCGCGAGAGAACAGGATTGATAACGGGCTTTCACGACAGGACAGGATAGATGTTTTATGTTTTTTGGGCTTGGTGAGAGAACAGGATAGATGTTTTAGCTGGCTTTCAAGTGTGCGTGGGAACAGGTCGAATGCAATGACTTGAAAATAAAAAATGATTGGAGTGTTTCATATGAACAAATATGAAATTGAAACGGAGATATTAAAAGAAATAGATCTATTCCTTCCAAAACTTAAGGAGCTGCCTTTTGATAAAGGGTTACCCATGCTCCAAAAAGAGGCGTGGCGGTTGGCTGATAAATATGATTCTGATGGAGCAAATATAATTAATATTATGTTGAAAAGGTTTGGAGAACTGAACCATGGCAACTAATACAAAGAAAGGATTAGCTTTAGTAATTGCTAATGCTGATTATCAAACACAGCCTAAATTGGCTTCATGCAAAAAAGATGGTAACGACATGAAATCAGTATTAGAAGATCTAAATTTTGATGTGTTATATATACCTGATGCATCAAGGAAGAATTTATTTGAAAAAATTGATGAGTTTTTAAAAATAGCGGATTTGTACTCGGTAATCTTAGTTTATTATGCGGGTCATGGTATTCAAATTGATGGAGAAAACTACCTTGTGCCTATCGATTGTACTTATAATTCTTCTAAAGCTATTTTTATCGGTACTTCTTTAGTTGGAATAAATACAATTACAGATTATATGAACAATCATCCAGAAAAAATAAATATTATGATAATGGATGCCTGTAGAACAGCTCCAAGTTTTTCACGAGATATTGTTGGTGCTGGTTTAGCTGAAATTAGAGCAGGTAGCGGTACAATAATTGCATTTGCAACTTCACCGAATAAGGTGGCTTATGGTGCAGATACCGACAAAGGAAACGGTTGCTATACACAATGTCTACTTGATCATATAGCAAACCCCAATACTAAAATTGAAGATATGTTTAAATCAGTGCGAAAAGATGTTATTGACCTTACCAGCAATGAACAAGTGCCATGGGAAAGTACTTCCTTAAATTCCGACTTCTATTTTAACATTATGTCTCGCGATGAAATTAATGAGAATATCTACCAAAGTATGCGTAACAACTACTGTGCAGAAACGTTGTTCATATTGAGCAAAAGGTTTGACCATTGCATTTCTGATGTCATGAGAATATATGAGAAACAAAAAAGCGAAAAACCAGGTGGAATTTACATAACAAGCAAAACGGATTTTGAGCAGTATGTACTGGAACGTATATTAGAGTTAGGTTTCAAATTCATTAAATACCGTTGGACATTCAACGACGTCCCTGTTACCATGGGAGAATTTTTTCACGATTATCATAAACTTTAAGAAATCAAAGCGCCCTACATCAAAATTAATGTAGAGCGCCTTTTTCATTTTCAAATTTATTCATCCACATCCACCGTCACGCCGGACTTGAATTCCACGGTGAATCTGTCCTCGTAGACGGTGACCTTTTCAATCAGACGCCGTACAAGCGGCTCGTCGTATTCGGTCAGGGCGGTGGGCTGTTCCCGCAGGAAGGTGCTCATATCGGCAATGCGCTTTTTTTGTTCGTCCCGCCCGACGCTTTCCAGCTGAAGCTTCTGCTTATCCTCGCGCAGACGGTAAATCTCCTCGGCGACGTCCTCATAGTCGGCTCGGGCGCCGGTTCGCTTCAAAAGTTCCTCCTGCAGCTCTGCCAGACGCTTGTCGATGTCAGTAAGTGGCTGGCCTTTTTCGGATTCCAGAACGGCTGCGATGTTCTTTTGCAGGGTGGTGAGGAAGGTATCCTTATCACACCATGTCTGATTAATGGCGGCAACCAATACTTGCTCAATCTGACTTTCCGGAACGGTGCGGGCATCGCAGAATAACCCGGTATTTTCTAGCCGGCTGATGCACCGCCAGACGATGGACTTCTTGCCACGGTTGTACCAATGAATTCTGCGATAAAACTCTCCGCAGCAGCCGCAGAAGATGACGTTCGATAGGCAGTGGCTGCTGCTGAAGACTCGGTTCTTACCGTTAGGGCTTTTATGGATTAAACGCCGGCGCACCAGTTCTTCCTGCGCCTGCATAAAAATTTCACGCGGGATAATAGCTTCGTGGCTGTTTTCCACGTAATACTGCGGCACAAGGCCATTGTTTTTGACCCGCTGTTTGGTAAGGAAGTCTACGGTGTAGGTTTTCTGCAAAAGGGCGTCACCGATGTATTTCTCATTTCGAAGAATTGTGCTGATGTTGCTGGTATGCCACTTTTCCCGACCCGCGCCGTTCAGGATGCCGTCCGCTTCCAGTCCGCGGGCAATTTTCAGCATGCTGGCGCCTTCAAGGTATTCACGGTATATGCGCTTGACGATTTCGGCTTCCTCCGGCACAACCACCAGGTGCTTATTTTCGTCTTTGGCATAGCCGAGAAACCAATTGCAGTTGACCTGGATTTCACCCTGCTGGTAGCGGTACTGCAAACCCAGCTTGACGTTTTGGCTCAGAGATTGGCTTTCCTGCTGGGCAAGGGACGCCATGATTGTCAGCATAACCTCACCCTTGGAATCCATGGTGTTGATGTTTTCCTTTTCAAAATAAACGGGAATGTTCTTTTCCTTCAGCTGGCGGATGTATTTCAGGCAGTCCAGCGTGTTACGGGCAAACCGGCTTATGGACTTGGTGATAATCATGTCAATACTGCCCGCCATGCACTCATCTATCATGCGATTGAATTCATCGCGCTTTTTTGTGTTGGTGCCAGATATGCCGTCGTCTGCAAAAATGCCCGCCAGTTCCCAGTCTGGATGACCGTTGATATAATTGGTATAATGCTCAATCTGAGCGTCATAGCTGGTGGCCTGCTCATCGCTGTCTGTGGACACACGGCAGTAGGCCGCAACCCGCAGCTTTGGGTTCTCCTCATCCTTGTTCGCCGAACCGACATTTTTTCGCGCCGGAAGCACGGTGATACTCATCTTAGCATCCATCTTCAAGCACCTCCATCTCTATTAAGCTGTAGGCGTACTCAGCCTGCATAAACGGGTCGTCGAACTTTTCCGTCCCTTCGCACAGGCGAAAGGCGGTGGGAAAGACGACCTCTTTTTCTTTTTTCGGTTCCCAGACACGACCGAGCTTTTCAGCCCGTCGGATGCGCTCCGCTTCGGCGGCCGTAAAAGTGTCCGGGCCGATAATGGCCGGGTAATACGCATCGCCGAGGTAACGGGCATTCTGAAGTATTCTGGTGATTCCAGAATGAAAGGCTTTGATGCCGGCTTTCTGAGCGGCGGTTTCCAATGCATCGCCGGAAAGATAGGAGCAGAATAGCGTCCTTACCTGCTCGGCGGCTTTTTCATCCAGTACGGCCTGCCCGTTTTCAATACGGTAACCGTAGGGTATGTGATCCATTCAAATCACCAGCCTTTCTTTTAATGTAATGCCGCACTTGAGTTCAAATCCGATTTCCGTTCGGGAATACACATGAATCCGCTCCACAAAGCGTGTGAAGAGTTCACCGTCAAAGCCTTTCAGTATTGCGGCCTTGGTGGCGTACTGCAAAATCGCACTAACCTCGCTCAAACTTCGACTATCGCTGTTCATAAAACGGAGGAGCGACTCCTTCTGCCGCTGTATTCGCTCAGCTTCCTGCAGAAGCTCGTTGTTCCCCTTATTGTAAACGGCTGGCTCTAGGTAGCCTTTAGTGAGAAGCCCCACCAGCACCTTTCGCTGTTCCGTGTTATCCTCGAGTTTTTTATCAAGCTCCCCAATGCTTTTCAGGCTGGAGTCGGAGGTTATCCCACGCAGGCTGACGAGCAGGGGCCGGAGTACGGTCTGATGCCCGAAAATAAGCTTATTCATCATTGTGACAAACGCGACGTCTAAAGCGGAGTCCGGAATATATTTCACCGGGCACTCGGCGATATCCGCGAGATGCGTGGTGCAACACCACGCAATTCTATGTTTTCCGCTGGCATGGATACGGCGCTTAAAGGTGCCGCCGCAGTTGCCGCAGATGATTTTCCCCGAAAACGGGTAGCGGTTCTGGCTCTGTCCCTCTCGTTTTTCGATACCCTTTTCTCTGGCGCGCTGGGCTATGACAGCTTGTGCCGTTTCAAAGTCCTCGCGGCTGATAATCGGCTCGTGGTGGTTCTGGATGAGGTACTGTTCCTTTTCGCCGTTATTGCGGCGGTGGTTAAAGTGCTCGTCGGTATAGGTTTTCTGAAACAGCGCGTCACCGACGTATTTCTCGTTATAGGCCATCCCTCGAATAGTTGACGACCTCCACCGACCACCCTTCTTGCCCTTTAGGTCGCGAAGGTTCAGCTCCTTTGCGACTTTGCCACACCCTTTGCCGGACAGTATTTCGGAAAAGATAAAGCGAACCACATCGGCTTCCTCTTTATTCACCACCAGCTTCCCGTCAACAGAAACGTAACCGTAGGGTGGGCTGGATACTTTGTAGGTGCCGTTTTGAAAGCGGCGCCTGACCGACCATTTGTTGTTTTCGGCAATGGACACCGACTCGTTTTCGGCCAGTCCACTTAGGATTGAGAGCATGAGTTCGTTTTCCATTTCCCCGGTGTTGATGTTTTCCTTTTCAAAGAAAATGAAAATCCCGAGGTTTTGCAGCTTTCGCACCAGCTCCAGGCAGTCGGTCGTGTTTCGAGCAAAACGGCTGATGGACTTGGTAACAATAAAGTCGATGTTCCCATTTTCACAGTCGGCGATCATCCGCAGGAGTTCACGTCGCTTTACTGTTTTCGTGCCCGAGATACCCTCGTCATAATAAATGCCTGCGTATTCCCATTCTGGGTTTGCCCGAATGAAGGCTTCATAATGCCTGATTTGTGTCTCCAGGCTTTCCAGCTGCCCGTCGGTATCTGTGGAGACACGGCAGTAAGCCGCGACGCGTAGCTTCGGTTTTACGGGAGAAGCCGTCGCATTGGGCATGATTTTCGTTACCTTTTTCAAATTCTCACCTCCTTGGTCAGTGTGACATATTACCTCTAAAAAGCAGTAATAGCAACGATTTTAAGGCATAATTTGCGCCAACATCGGAGAGAAAGATTCGCGGTTTAATGCGGTGATCTTGTTGAATTCTGATAAGGAAATAAATCCATGATTCAGCAAGGATTCGAGTATTCCCTGCGCTCTCGCGTAATCCGCTTCATGCTGCAGTTGTTCTTGTGAAACATGCGTCTTTTCAAGACTCATTACCAGCCTTCCATTTGCGGAATCATCCGCTCGCTGTTGTTTTTGTGCGCTCGTCATATGTTTTCCTCCGTTTCGGAGGGGAAATAAAAAACGCCCCTCTACCGTCTACAGACAGGAGAGGGGCGTTTGCGTACAAGGATTGTGTCCTTGAGGGCGGGCAGACAAAGGACGACCAGAAGCGAGATGAAGTTTTTTATAACACCACCCTTGCACCCGATGAGGTGGACAGGCTGCTCTATCCGAAAGTGCTGATCGACGCTCAGAGATACTCCTATAATGGAGCAGTTGATTTAACTGGCGATCCAGTCGGCGGCCCAAATTCCATCTCGGTTGCTCCAGCAACCGAGTTTACTGATCACGATAACCTTATAATCAAAGGAAATAACCTCATCGCAATCGCATCTCTGTTGAAGCGGTACGAGGGCATGGTGAAGTGCATATATATAGATCCTCCATATAATACGGGGACAGATAGTTTTAATTACAATGATAGGTTTAATCATTCAACTTGGCTTGTTTTTATGAAAAATCGTATAGAATTGGCATGGCGACTATTATCTGCCGATGGGTCTATATGGATTACCCTTGATGACAAAGAAGCCCCATATATGCGTGTCCTTTTAGATTCTATTATTGGAAGAAATCACTATATAACCGCAATAACATGGCAGCACTCGGATAGCAGTAATAATAATGCGGAGGTATTTTCTGAGGACTACAATACAATACTCGTATATGCAAAAAACGAAAAATGGAAGCCCAAGTTTTTGAACGATCCTGAGAAGCGGAAACATTATAAGAACCCAGACAACGATCCGCGCGGTCCCTGGTTTGATGGCGGTGACGTAAATAATCCCGGATTGAGACCAAATCTACAATTTGATATTATCACTCCCGGGGGTAAAACAATTGTACATCCAGCGAATGGCTGGAGGTGGTCCCGTGAGACTATGGATAAAATGTTTGCCACAGGCGAATTGCGTTTTTCTGAAGATGAGACCCGAGTAATTAAGCGGCGTTACCTTGCAGATATGACTGGTCTGCCACCTTCAAATTTATGGACAAATTTAAAAAGAACAGGCCACACACGAGCAGCAAAATATGAGCAAAAAGCACTATTCCCAGGAGTAGCTCCAGCATTATTGTTTCCGACACCAAAGCCCGAGCTATTGTTAGACTATATATATGACTTGGCTACTGATGAAGGAGACTTGGTTCTTGATTTTTTTATGGGTTCAGCTACTTCACAAGCTGTCGCATTAAAAAAGCACCGAACTTTTATTGGTGTTGAGCAAATGGATTATGTAGATACCTGCTCGATACCGCGATTAAAAAAGGTCATTGAAGGCGAACAAGGTGGTATATCACAAGCAGTTAAATGGAACGGCGGAGGTTCATTCGTTTACTGTGAACTTGCTAAGTACAATCAGAGATATATTGACAAGGCGATAGCCGCAAACACCAACGTCGAACTGATCGACCTGTTAGAGCATGTGTTAAACAGCAGCTTTATCAGTAGCAAGGCGAACCCAGCTGAAATTTTAGGCCATTCAGCCGAATTTAAGGATTTGTGCATTGAGGACAAAAGACGTCTTATCTTGGAGTTACTCGACAAGAATATGCTCTATGTGAACCTCTGCGATCTCGACGATGAGGAGTATGCTATCAGTGACGCTGACAAGGCATTCACACGCAGCTTCTACGGATTGGAGGGAAATTAATGTTCCTTTTTCAGCAAATGGACTCCATCCGAGACTTTTCGCCGATTGCCTATAAGGAATTGCCTGACATAATTCCGCAAAACCTCAATCCGACGTTTGAATTGCGCCCTTATCAAAGCGATGCCTTCCGCAACTTTATCACGTTTTATGAGAGTGACAAATGTCCGAATCCGACGCAGGTATTGTTCCATATGGCAACCGGTAGCGGCAAGACACTTATTATGGCGGGACTGATTGTATATCTCTATCGACGCGGATATCGCAACTTCCTCTTTTTTGTGAATCTCGATAACATCGTCAAAAAGACAAAAGACAATTTTTTGAACGCCGCTTCGGCAAAATATCTGTTTGCGGAGCAAATTATCATTGATGGTGATACGGTCAAAATCAACGAGGTGAGTAACTTCCAAGGTGCAAGCCCTGACGCCATAAACATCTGCTTCACGACCACGCAGGGGCTTCATTCGGATATGTGGTTTCCAAAAGAAAACTCCCCGTCCTTCGACGATTTTGCCGATTCCAAGACGGTCTTGATAGCCGACGAAGCCCACCACCTAAACGTAGATACGCGGCGTGGCAAAGTGGACGCCGACGAGGACTCCTTGCGCCAGAGTTGGGAAACGACGGTGCGTCGTATTTTTGAAGCAAACCGCAATAACCTGCTGCTTGAATTTACAGCCACCTGCGACTTGCAAAACCCGTTCATTTTGAGCGAGTACGAGAACAAGATTATATTCGATTACCCGCTCAGCAAATTCCGCGAGGAGAAGTATTCAAAGCAGGTGCGGGCAATTCGGGCCGACATTGGCTACGCGGACCGGATGCTGACGGCATTGATGTTCAGCCAATACCGCTTGAAGGTGTTCCAGGATCATCGCCTTTACATCAAGCCCGTGGTTCTGTTCAAATCTAAAACAATCGCTGAAAGCAAGGCATCCGAACAGACTTTTTACGATATAATTCGAACGCTTACCGGTGCGACTCTGGAACGTATCGTGTCGGCTTCTCCGCTTGCGGAAGTTAAGCGTATGGCGGAATACTATGCCGCCAAGGATATCGACTTTGAGGAATTGGCACAGGAATTACGAGAGGAATTCAATCCGGATCACTGTATTTCGGTCAATGACGACAAGGAAGCGAACGAACGGCAGATTTTACTTAACTCCCTCGAAAGCAAGGATAATCCGTACAGAGCGATTTTTGAGGTCAAGAAATTGGACGAGGGATGGGATGTCCTGAACCTTTTTGACATCGTGCGCCTTTACGAAACTCGCGACGCCTCCAAGGGTAAGCCGGGCGTAAGCACAATCGCCGAGGCGCAACTTATTGGGCGAGGTGCGAGATATTGCCCATTTGTTATCGACGAGGATGATGAGAAATACAAGCGTAAGTATGACGGTGATATCGACAACCCGCTTCGTGTTTGCGAGGAGCTGTACTACCATTGCCAATACGACAGCCGCTACATCGACGAGTTAAACAAAGCCCTAATTGCCACTGGTATTATGCCGGAAAGCCAGACCGAAGTTCATTACGTCCTGAAAGACTCCTTCAAACAGGATGACCTATATAAAACGGGCATCGTATTTTTGAATAAACGCGAAGTCAAGAGCCGTGTGGATATCGTAGAATTATTGCCCTCCGTGCGCGATAAAGAATACGGCGTCACCGTAAACACAGGAAAAACCGCGATGGATACGATGATGATGAATGCCCACACGAATACAACAGTAAAGACTTTTCAACATAGGACGACCATCGGGAAAATTGCCGCCTACAATTATTCGATTGTACATAGCGCGCTTAGGCGAATCGACGTGTTCAAATTTAGCATTCTGCGCAGCTACTTTCCCAACCTGAAATCGCTTAGGGAGTTTATCACGGGCGATGCATATCTCGGTGGGGTGAGAATTCTTATAGAAAGCCGCGACGAGACACCAACACCTGAAACCTTTTTTCAAGCTTGTTTGAATGTCCTGACGAAAATTGGCGGCGAGATTTCGGCTATCAAGGAAACCTATGAAGGGACGACTGAATTTAGAGATAAGAAATTTAGCGAGGTTTTCCGCAGCAAGACGCTACACATCACAGACCCTCACGGAGAGGGCGAAGGCATCTCGCAGAACGCCCCTGCAATCCGTCCAGAATGGAGAATCAACCTTGGTATCGCCGATTGGTTTATATTCAACGATAACTTTGGAACGACCGAGGAGAAAGCGTTTGTTGCGTACTTCGCCTCTTATGTGGAGGCTTTGAAAAAGGAATACGAAACGGTTTATCTTGTTAGAAACGAGAGACAACTTGTGCTATATTCCTTTGACGGCGGCGAGCGCTTCGAACCTGACTATCTGATGTTTCTGCGTCGTCGGAAAAGTACAGGCTCAGAGCAGTATCAGATTTTCGTCGAGCCAAAGGGAAATCACCTGATAGCACAGGATAAGTGGAAAGAGGATTTCCTGCTCCAGATTGAGAGCCGCGGAATACCGACAAAGACCTTTGCCGATGACAACAAATATTACGTATGGGGCTTCCCGTTCTACAATCAGCAGAACAGAATGGGCGAATTTACAAGATCATTCGAAAGGATTCTGCCGTAGTAGCGGTCTATAGTCGCCGGATTTCACACACCGTAAATCTGCAAAGATACGCCGGTCTGATAACTTGTTCAAACCAAGAAAGCGAGGTGTGACCGTTGGCGGACGTATATGATAAAGAAAAACGCTCCGCCGTGATGCGGAGCATAAGGGGAAAAGGTAACAAGTCCACTGAGTTGGCACTTATCGCCATCTTCCGTGAGCAAGGTATAAATGGTTGGAGACGAGGATATCCGGTCAAAGGGCACCCTGACTTCGTCTTCCTAAAAGAGCGAATTGCCATATTTGTCGATGGGTGTTTTTGGCACGGCCACGATTGCCGGAATACAAAGCCGAAAGATAACGAAGACTTCTGGTCTAAGAAGATATGCGGCAATGTTAAGCATGATAAATTTGTTACGGCGACGTTTGAGAGCAGAGGTTGGATAGTAATACGTATTTGGGAGTGCGAGCTAAAAAAGAAGAACCGAGCCTTGTTACTTGAGAAGCTTGAAAAGCTAATTGCGCACCAATGAAAGCCAATAATGGGTAACGATCATATAGTGAGACACTCATCTTGCTGTATTGAAAAATAATATGATATTTGGCCTGCTTCCAGTAAAAATTGGCGGGAGAAATGTAAATTTGCATTAAGCTGAGGTGGCGATAATGGCTATGCGTGGTAAAAGCATTAATCTATTTCTCATGGATGGGAACCCAAATGGGCGTATTAAATGTACCCTCGCAAATTGGACTGGGGTAGCATATAAAATTCCTCGCACCGAATTGGAAAAGTGCAAAGGGCGTGATGACCTCACTCAGAGCGGGGTCTATTTCCTGTTTGGTACATCAGACCAGACTGGCGAGAACACTACTTATATAGGGCAAGCCGGCATAAGAAAAAATGGTGAGGGCATTCTTTACCGCTTGCAGGAGCACAAACGTAATCCGGATAAGGATTACTGGACGGAGGCTGTTGTGTTCACCACTTCGAACAATTCTTTCGGACCAACGGAGATAAGCTACCTTGAAAATCGATTTACCAATATGGCAGTCTCGGCAAAGAGATATTTAGTTAAAAACGGTAATGAACCAACGCCTGGAAATATCACCGAGGAAAAAGAAAGCGAACTTGAAGAGTTCGTAGATTACGCCAAAATTATAATGAGTACACTCGGTCATAAGGTGTTTGAACCCTTGGCTCAAATAACTCTTGCTTCCTCGGAAACTACCCCATCTATCGAGCAGAATAGTCCGCTTTTTTTTATTAAGCGAAGCGGTGCAAATGCAAAAGCACGATTGACCAGCGAGGGTCTTGTGGTTCTGGCGGGTAGTTCCCTTCGGAAAGATTCCGTGCCGAGTTGCCCCGACTATGTTAAATCTGCACGTGAAGACAACAAAGAGTATATAGACGGAAACGGTGTTTTACAAAAAGACATTCTTTTCAAAACTCCGTCTGGTGCTTCGGCTTTTATTCTCGGCGCGCCTACCAACGGCAACGTCGAGTGGAAAACTGAGGACGGCAAGACTTTTAAAGAAGCGGAGGCTGCAGAAACAGAAGAGCAATGATACGGAAAAGCCAAGGAGGAAACCTATGAGCACGTTTGCCGTTATTGACACGGAAACAACATGGGATGACGAGGTTATGTCTATCGGCGTTGTCATCGCCGACTCGGAGACATTCGAGTTGGTAGACAAACGCTATTACATACTCACCCCTTTCAAGAATCACGGCGGTATGTACGCCTACGCTCTCTACATTAACGGTATTAAGCCTGAACTTGAGTGTTCAAGAGAAACCGCAATGACCGAGTTGGTTCGTTTTCTTGCCACCTACGATGTTGAGACCATGTTTGCCTATAACGCGGCTTTCGACTATCGTCATCTACCAGAACTGTCATACCTAGCTTGGTATGACATTATGAAAATGGCGGCGTACAGGCAGCATAACCCCAAGATACCAAGTTGTGCCCAGTGTTATGGCACTGGCAGATTGAAGCGCGGATATGGTGTGGAGAACATTTACAGAATATTGAGCGAGAACTTGGTGTATTGTGAGATGCACAATGCTCTGGCTGACGCAATAGACGAATTGGAAATCATGCGGCTTCTAAACCATGAACTCGGCAAGTATTTACTGGCCAGAATTGGTTGACCGATAAAAATTGTTCTAAGGAGAAAAGTTATGAGCCATCCAGAACAGGACGGGGATTTATACCGACCCATAATCAAAGAAGGAACCCATCTTGCCCAGTCAAAGAAGACTCCGGGTGCTTTTCGAGGTACTCAACTTTCCGATACCAACAATCAGGTTGACGGGCAGACTGAATGGGTTAAGGTTGAGAAAGACGATTATGACGACGGTTACTCTTGCTATAACTATGAGAATGAACGAGAGCCAGTGGAATTGACCGAAGAACAGCGAGAAATGGCTGCAATGATAGGAGAAGCCGCAGCAGCAGCTATAATTGCGTTGCTTACCACCGCCGCTCCTCACATCAAAAACTGGTGGCAAGAAAAAGCCGCGCCAAGCGTCAAGAAAGCGTGGCAAGGATTACATGGAAAGAAAAATGTTAAAGCTTTGTTAAAAAAAGATCAGACTCATGCCACCGAAATTATGCCAGCGAGATCTTCTGTTCCGGATCTGTTTACGCATGAGATTGACGAAGCCTACGAAAAATATGTGAGCAATATGACCAGCGAGGAAGCACAGCGAGAGCTACTCGACATTTTCATTCTTTCCGCGGTAGTGGCGGCAAAAATCAGAAAGCTGTCCAACGCTCAAATTGTGAATTGCGGAAACCCACAAGAAAACATAGATGGCAAAAAAGTCATAGAAAAACTCAGTGCACCCCAATTCGTTGACTGCATTAACAGAATTCTGAAAATCAACCCAAACTTGTTTGAAGAGAAATCGTCCACTCTTTCCATGATAGTTGGACGCCCTCTGATCGTGAATGGAGAGTATTTTCCAATTGAAAGCAAGGCGCTTAGAGAAGTTTTTTGCTATAGTTCGAACCTTTGAAATGATTACCTAGCACTCAACGATTTGATTCGGAGGCATTTTCAATAACTGGAACACCATATAAGACAGAATATGAAATCTTGACTTGTTCCATCACACGGATAAAATTATTGAAACGCGGTAGACTTATTCTCCTGCACAGAGAATTTTCTGAAAACCACCTTTGCCTTATTCCCCTGCACGGAAAATCTGCAAAACACATACCCGACATTAATCTGATGCTATCGTTCCACGTTGAGACGGTCGTACATTTCACCCATCGTCGCGCAGGGCTGGAATTCAACGGTGAATAGTTGTGAGAAGGAATGATTTTATGAACAGAACGCTCGTTGTTTATCAGTCAAAATACGGTTCCACAAAAGCGATAGCCCAAAAACTCACTCTGATTCTCGGGCCGGCCGCCGTGATCTCTCCAGAGGATTTCAGTGAAAAGCACAGAGCTTTCGACACAGTCGTTATCGGCTCCCCGGTATACGGCGAACAGATTTTAAACGGGATCCGGGAATTTATCGTAAATAATTCCGACTGGCTCAAAACGAAAAAAATTGCGCTTTTCACCGTATGCCTCTCCCCCTCCGGCGAGTCGGCATACGCGGATTTGCCTGAAATGCTGGGGGAATGCGTTGTCTGGCAGGGGACGTTCGGCGGTGTTTACGCTCCCGCGTCACTCGATAAAAACGACTCGCTGGCGATGGAGCGGTTTTCCGAAATAACTGGCTTTCGCAACGAATACAAAGACTTTTCCGAGGAGGCTTCGATGGTCGAAAAGGCTCTCGAAATAAAGCGGCTGCTGAAAAACACCCGGAGTATGCCCCAGGAGAAACTAAAGGATTATCTGGATAAATTTCTGCTTTCGCACAACACCTGCACCCTCTGCACCGGACATGGCGACGAAGTCCGCGCGACCCCCATTGAATACATGTATCTCGATGAAGCCCTGTATTTCTTTTCCGAAGGCGGGGAGAAGTTCGCGCATTTGCTGCTCAACCCGAATGTGTCGGTCGCGATCTACGACAGTTATGCGGGATTTCAGAAGCTTGGCGGACTCCAGATAAGCGGAACAGCCGCTGTCATCTGCGCGGAAAGCGAGGAGTATCTGAGAGCCGCGGCAAAAAAGGGGCTTGACCCCGCAAAGCTGAAAGCCCTGCCAGTCGGGTTGAATATGATTAAAGTCACTATTAAATCCTGCGAGTTCCTGTCTTCGGAGATCGGCAGGGACGGATATGAAGCCAGGCAGGCGCTGACGTTTTCGTAAGGATTCCGCGCCGTCAAAGCGGTCGGCTTCGGCACGGCAAAAAATTTTCGCTCCGGCGACGTATTTTATTCGGCTTAGCTATTGACTTGAAGTTAACTCCAGCGAGTATAATTCAATTGAACATAATGCGTGTCCCTCCCGAGCCTTTCACATGCCCCGCGCCGGATAAGGACTCACCGCACTTTCAAAACAGGAGTGAATAAACAAATGGAAAACGCAAAGGTCTATTTTACAGACTTCCGTACGATCCCCTTCGGTGACGGGCTGCCCGCCAAGCTAAAAAGGCTGATAAGAGAAGCCGGTATCGGACAGATCGATATGGACGGGAAGTTTGTCGCGATCAAAATGCATTTCGGAGAGATGGGAAATATAAGCTATCTTCGTCCCAATTACGCAAAAGCCGTTGCCGACGTCGTTAAGGAACTCGGCGGCAAACCTTTCTTGACCGACTGCAACACCATGTACCCCGGAAAAAGAAAAAATGCGCTCGAACACCTGGAGTGCGCATGGGAAAACGGTTTTACGCCTCTGTCGGTGGGCTGCCCTATCCTCATTGGCGACGGACTGAAAGGTACCGACGACATTGCTGTGCCGGTCATCGGCGGCGAATATGTGAAGGAGGCCAAAATCGGCCGGGCCGTGATGGACGCGGACGTATTCATCAGCCTTACCCACTTCAAGGGCCATGAGATGACGGGCTTCGGCGGCACAATCAAGAATATCGGCATGGGCTGCGGCTCCCGTGCCGGGAAAAAGGAACAGCACAGCAACGGCAAGCCGAGCATTGACCCGGATCTTTGCCGGGGCTGCCGCAAATGCCAGAAGGAATGCGCTAACGGCGGACTGACCTTTGATTCGGACAGGAAAAAAATGACGGTAAATTACGAAAACTGCGTCGGCTGCGGCCGTTGTCTGGGCGCCTGCAATTTTGACGCGATCACCTTCGAAAATAACGCCGCCAACGCTCTGCTGAACAGCCGCATGGCGGAATATACCAAAGCGGTGATCTACGGCCGCCCCAATTTTCATATTTCGCTGGTTGTGGACGTTTCACCGAACTGCGACTGCCACGGGGAGAACGACGCGCCGATCCTGCCAGATCTGGGCATGTTCGCGTCCTTTGATCCGCTGGCTCTGGATCAGGCCTGCGCGGACGCCTGCCTGAAAGCTCAGCCGCTTCCCGTCAGCCAGCTGACCGACAATCTGGCCGGAGAGGGCTTTGTCGACCGTCATGACCCCTTCATAAACTCGGCGCCCGAGGCCGAATGGCGTTCCTGTCTGGAACATGCCGAAAAAATCGGCCTGGGTACCCGGAGCTATGAACTTATTACGGTCAAATAAAAACGCCTGAGATTATCAATCGGTATTTTTATAAAAAAGCCCGCCGGCGCTCTTATGCGCCGGCGGGCTTTTCCCTGCGAAGCGCCGGTCGAGAGGGCGTTTGGGGCAGTCCGTGCAAAGAAGCCGGATAAATGGGGCTGTACATATCCGCTTTTATTGGTATAATAGAAAGAACGCGGCAAATGAAAGAATTCCGCGCTGAAATTGGATCGCAGAGGTAGCGGCAATGAAACTTCTTATCATACGGCACGGGGATCCGGACTATGCCGTCGACTCCCTTACCGAAAAGGGATGGAGAGAGGCAGAGCTTCTGTCCGGGAGGCTGGCGGCTCTGGATATCCGGGCCTTTTACATGTCGCCTCTCGGCAGGGCAAGGGACACGGCCTCGGTAACTTTGAAAAGGATGAAGCGCGAGGCGGAGATTCTGCCCTGGCTGCGAGAATTCCGGGCGCCCGTCCTTGACCCGGAGAGCGGGGAGGAGCACATTCCCTGGGACTTTCTGCCGGCCGTCTGGACAAAAACAACCGAATACTACGACAGGGATAAATGGCACACGGTTCCGCTCATGCGCGAGGGAGGCGTTTTCGAGGAGGCGCAACGCGTATATTCCGGCCTCGACGCGCTGCTGAAAAAGCACGGCTACGCGCGCGAAGGCGAAATCTACCGCGCCGCTGCGCCCAATAGAGACACCGTCGTTCTCTTCTGCCATTTCGGCGTCGGCTGCGTGATGCTCGGGCATCTGCTCGGCGTATCCCCCATCGTCCTGCTGCACGGTCTCTGCGCGGCTCCGAGCTCCGTGACTACGCTTGTAACAGAGGAGCGCAGAGAGGGTGAGGCCTATTTTAGAATGAGCTCCTTCGGCGATATTTCGCATCTCAGCGCCGCCGGAGAAGAGCCCTCGTTTTCGGCAAGATTCTGTGAAACCTGGGACGCCCAGGACGAGCGCCATGACTGAAAAAGTCCGAAGCAAGCCTTTGAACCGGCCTACAGGGGCATGGACGGAGATGAAAAAATGGCTCTTTACATCGCTTTTTTCCGCGGGATCAACGTCGGCGGAAAAAACAAAGTCAAAATGGCGGAGCTGAAGCGCCTGTTTGAGGCGATGGGGCTCGCCGATGCGGAGACCTTTTTGCAAAGCGGCAACGTTCTGTTCAGATCCGTGGAAAACGCGTGTGAGCTGCAGATCAGAATCGAACGGGCATTCGAAGAAAAATTCGGATTTAATACATCCGCCGTCCTGAGAACGCTCGCGGAGCTGTCTGAGCTGATCCGCATTTCGGCCGTCTCTTTCGTGCCGCAGACAGCCAGCATGGGAATTTTTATTTTAGCGTATTCCGGCAGGCTGTCGAGCCTTACGCGGTTACGAAGCCACGCACATACTGCCCGCGCGTGATCTTTTTCGAATACTCCGCCATGAAGTCCTCCTGCGGCTTCGTATAGTGCCAGTATCTTGCCTGACACCTTATGAGCGGTTCGATTCGAAGACAGCCCCAAGAGAGTGCGGCAAGCCTTAAATACGACGCGATGCTCTTCTTACTCGCGCAGACCCTAGGCACTGAGGAACACCGCTTTTTCGAAATGTTCCGGGTACTTCGATACCAGCGCAACGGCCAGCTCCGCGCTGAGCGAATGGCCCATCACCGTGATTTTAGCAAGTCTTTGCCGTTCCGGCGGCTGAGCGATAAGTTAAAAAAGAAAGAAAAGGCGGATAGAAATGATACGCTACGTACACACGAACATCATAGCAAGGGACAGCGCAAAGCTCATAAAATTCTACAAGGAGGTTTTCGGATGCAAAAGCATCGGAGAGACACGCGATCTGCGCGGCGAGTGGCTCGAAAAAATGACAGGCATAAAAAACGCGCATATCGTGGGTGAGCACCTCTGTCTGCCCGGCTATGGCGAGGATCACCCGACTCTTGAAATTTTTTCGTACGACGATATGACCGGCTCGCCCTCCCGCACCGTCAACACCTGCGGCCTCGCTCACATCGCGTTCGAAGTCGAGGACGTGGCGGAGGCCCTTGAAAGGCTGCTCGCGAAGGGCGGCGGCAAAATAGGCGAACTGGTTCACGCCGATTATGAGGACGGCCGCAGCGCGACCTTTGTCTACACTACGGATATTGAGGGCAATATCATCGAGCTTCAGAGCTGGGGCAGATCACGCATAAAGCAGGAGATATAATCCGAATTATCCTTATCGGATATTGATATCTTTTTTTAATCTTTTTAGTCCAACTGCATAGGGATTCCGGGCTTTCCCCGGCGATACAGAGCACTCTCTCGCGGGAGTGCTTCTGCTTTTGTATGGCGGTAGTATTACACAGGAAGGGATGAAATCATATATGCAAAGAGACATACGCGAACTCATTGAAAAACTTACACTTGAGGAGAAGGCGGCTCTCTGCGCGGGGATCGACAACTGGCACACCTATCCGGTGGAAAGGCTGGGCATTCCCTCGGTCAGGATGGCGGACGGGCCTCACGGACTGCGAAAGGAGACAGGCGAGCCCGGTGATAACCTGCTTTCAAATCCAAGTTATCCCGCGACTTGCTATCCGACCGCGTCGGCGCTCTGCTCCTGGGACACGGAGCTAATGGCAAGGCTCGGGGCGGCGCTCGGAGAGGAGTGCCTGGCTGCCGGTGTGTCGATACTTCTGGGGCCCGGGATCAACATCAAACGTTCGTTCTGATGAACGGTTCTCTGGTCGAGATGCCCTGGTTGGACGGCGTCGGCGCCGTTCTGGAGACCTATCTCGGCGGGCAGGCCTGCGGCGGCGCCGTGGCGGACATTCTTTTCGGCGACGTGAACCCGAGCGGAAAGCTCGCGGAGACTTTCCCCGTCAAGCTTGAAGACAACCCCTCGTTTCTGTTTTTTCCCGGAGAAAAGGGCAGGGCCGAGTACAGGGAGGGCATTTTCGTCGCTTACAGGTACTATGAAAAGAAAAAACTCGCCCCCCTTTTTCCCTTCGGTTACGGGCTCAGCTATTCGCGCTTTGAATATACCGCTATTGCCGCGGACCGGAGCGCGCTCGACGACACCGATTTGCTCGGTATTCGCGGCACCGTCAGAAACGCCGGGCCGGTCGCCGGAAAGGAGATCGTGCAGCTCTACGTGCGCTGCAAAGGCGGCGGTGCGGCAAGGCCGGAAAAAGAGCTCCGGAGCTTTGTCAAAGTTTCGCTCGAGCCCGGTGAAGAGAACGCTGTCGGCTTCACTCTCGACAAACGCGCTTTTGCATACTACGACGTAACGGCACGGGACTGGCTGGTCGAAACAGGCGATTATGAAATACTTGCCGGAGCTTCTTCGGCGGACACCCCGCTCCGCGCGTCCGTGAGGGTTAATTCCACCTATGCCGGCGTAAAGAAACTCTTTACGCGCAACGCCACGGTCGGCGAGGTGCTTGACGATCCGGTGGGTTACGCCATACTTTCGGAGATCGCGGGAGAGGCGCTTTTGAACTCCATGCCGCCGTTTGTGCGTCAGATGCCACTGAGAAGCATCCATACAAGCTTCCCGGATTTGGATGAAGACGCGGTCAGCCGAAATGTCGTCCTTGCCGGAAACCGCAAAGTCCGGGGATTTGCTCTGAAATCAAAACGAATAAAGCGGAGTCCGGAAGCGGCCAGCTTCCGGACTCCGCTTTTCATCAGCAGTTGCCCGTATAGACATAATTCAGATATTGGGAAGCTGTGTCGCGCAGAGCGTATATTGTCTCAAGGCTTGTCGGCGCTTTGTCGAGCATCCGGTAGCGCGGGAAGAAACGGCTGATGTGCAGAGGGATGTCGGGGTCCACCGACGCAAGCCATTTCGCCTCTTTCTCCATCTCCCCGGGGCTGTCGTTCTCCCCGGGGATGACGAGCGTCGTGACCTCCACATGGCAGCTCTTCGAGGAGAGGACGATCGTGTTTTTGACCGTTTCAAGGTCCCCGCCGAGCTTTTTATAAAAGTCCTCGGAAAAGCCCTTGAGGTCTATATTCATCGCGTCAATATACGGCAGCAGGTTTTTAAGCGGATGGAAACAAATCATGCCGTTTGTCACAAGCACCGTTTTGAGTCCGTTTTCTCGGGCGAGCGAGGCACAGTCGTACACGAATTCGTATCCGATGAGCGGTTCGTTATAGGTAAACGCAAGGCCGATATTGCCTTTCGGAATCAGTTCCTTCGCTTTTCTCACGAGTATTTCCGGCGTGACCGACACCGTTTCCGCCGTGCCGTCCGCCATTGAGATTCCGTAGTTCTGACAGAAGCCGCAGTTCAGATTGCAGCCGAAACTGCCGGCAGAGAGAATCAGGCTTCCGGGGCAGAACCGCGCTAAAGGCTTCTTCTCAATGGGGTCCAGTGAAAGGGACGTAAGCCTTCCGTAATTGAGGCAGCGTATCTCTCCGTCCAGATTTGCCCTCGCGCGGCACATTCCGGTACGGCCCTCCTTCAGGTCACAGTGATGCGGGCATATACCGCAGATCACTTGTGCCTCACCACCTCAAAGCGCGAAAGGCTCACCCTTTCGTCCGGGCCAATTCCCGCCTTTTTCCGGGCTATGCCTATCTGCTCCCCGACCGTGTCAACCCCTTCGAGATTCGGGAGCAGCAGCCCTCTTCTCGCCCCGTTTTCGACAATAACGCCGTAGCGCTTCACATCAAGCTGTTCGCCTGAGGCTATTCTCTCCGCCGGGCCGAGCACATCGACGCTGTAGACTAATCCGGGGAGTTCGTCCTCTGTTATGGGTTCGAAGCGCGGATCGCCGACAGCGGCGGAAACCGCGTTTTGCATGATCTCCTCCGCAACGCTCCCGGTCGCCGCCGAGATCGTGCCGATGCAGCCGCGGAGCTGCCCGTTTTCCTTGAGCGATACAAACACTCCGGCACGCGCTTCGGTCATTTCACGCGGCAGTCCCTCCGGCAGCCCGGCGCGACGGCCGGAACGGATATACGTCTCCAGACTCAGACGGGCCAGCCGAACGTACCCGTCCTCGTTCTCTCTGCGTCTCTCGCGCTCTTTTTGCTCCTCCGCTTCGAACTGATCGCCGAAATTTCGCTCCGCGTCCGCGCCCGTCACCTCAAACGCGGCGACGCCGTAGCCGACGCCGAAAGGTCCCTCATAAGACAGCAGCCTGTGCGTAACCGCTTTTCTGTCGAGAGCGCCGGCCATTATCTGGAACGATCTCAGGCCGCATTCCGCCGCGGCGTCCGCGAAATCCGGCTGGAACTCCAGCAGCTTTCTGAAATTGCCCTCACCGAGAGCTGCCGTTACCTGCGCGTCGAACTCCGGCCCCTCGGGCGCAAAGCCGTAGGGCCCGTCATCCTTCAGCTTGTGGGAGAGGTCCCCGCTCGCCAAGATCACGACGCGGCGGCCAAGCTCCTCCGCGGTTTTTGCGAGGCACTGCCCTAACCTGTAATGCTCAAGCGGCGGCAGGCCGGAGAGGCCTATGCGGACAAGCCTGTAATCGGTATAGACTCTGTTCAGAAAATAGAGCGGGATCATCGTGCCGTGGTCGAGCGCGCACTCCCGCTCTCCGAGAGTTCCGGCTCTTACGCCCCCCAACTGCGCGTTTTTCGACAGTCTCTCCGTAAACTCCGGGTCATAGGAGGCGCGGAGCCTTACGTTTCCCGCGCGGAAACGCCCCATGTCGCCGCTTGCCCCCTCTCCGGGCGAAATATGGAAATAGTCCGAATACATGACCGCATGCGGGCTTGTCACGACGATCGTTTCAGGCTTAAGAGCGGCGACAGCGCGCATGACCTCTGCGTATGCGGCCGAGGTCCTCTCGATTTTCTTCTCCTCGCCGCGGCCGATTTCCGGCAGGATGATCGGCGGATGCGGCAGCGCAAACGCGGCAATTACAGACATGGTATCAGCTCCCCCGTATAATAATCTGCGCCGTTACACGGCGTTTATTCTTTTTTAACAACATACCGCTTTGAGGGGAAAAAGTCAATCGCGCCGCTTCTTATAAAACGCACTTTAATTTTCCTTGTAACGTGGAATAAATGTATTAAAACGCGGAGGCCCTTGGGAGGTGAGAGCTATGGGCTATAGTGTGGAAGCGATAAACAGCGAAGAGAGCAGCGTTAAAAAGCGCAAGGCTCTGCAGGAGCAGATTCTGAACATGAACCGTCTGCATGCCGGCAGAACGCAGAGAGACGGGACCAAGGTCGAGGATCCAGACGCCGTAACCCGCATCGAGAGCAAGACGGACTCTGTCGAGATAAGCGCACAGGGCCAGAAAGCAATGAAACAGAAGGCCAACAGTGACGAGGAAAAAGCGCAAGGCTCCGACCACAGTGCGCCGGACGTCTCCGGGAAGAAGGACACCGGCAGTACCAATCTGCGTTCCAGATCAAGGAGCGAGCTCAGCACTCTTGTCGCCGAGGGCATCATAACACGTACGGATATGAAAAACGAACTGAAGCGCAGGAGCGCTCTGTCCTTTCCGCCGCAGACTCCGGATCAGGTATGACGGTCCAGGTCAAAATCGCGCCGCGGCCCCGCATAGGGGCCGCGGCGTTTCTTGTCCGGTCTGCCCGGCGCCCGGCCCCGGAACCGGGCGCTTTTCTCCGTCAGCCGGCTGTTTTGAGTCCCGAGAGATCGTAGAGATAGCGCATCGAAGCCGAATTTTTCGCTGAGGACTCCGTGCCGGTATCGGAGGAGGCGTTGATGACCGAATTTGAGACCTGGCGTCCGTTCTCCTCCACCCACTTCGTTATCTCGCTGTTTCCGCGCTCGCCGCCAGCCCAGTAGTACCTGAGTTCTCCGTTCAGGACGAGCGCTTTAAAGTCCTCAAGGCTGATTGCGTTGTCATCGCCCTTGAACCCGCCGAGTGCCATGACCCCGACCCCGTATTTTATGATTATGGATTCTGCGTAGCCCGCACTGGGAACAGCGACAAGGTAGCGCTCACCGCTGTAATTGCTCATCATATATTTGATCGCGGCGTCCGATATTGTTCTGCCCATATCGCCGCCGAGGCCGCCGATATTGCCTGGAAAGCCGCCAATGATGCCGGGCGACATATCGGCGAAGCCGGAGTCTGTGCGGCCGCGCTCCGCCTTTTCTTCGCCTACGACGCCGTCCGGAGCGCCCCGCGTTCCGCCCTGCCCTTCGGAAAATCCGAACCATAAGCCGTCCTGAGCGTTTCTCTCCCCGTTGTCCCCGGAATGGCTGTCCTGCCTCCTGGAAGCGTCCCGCACGCCCTGATGCATGGTACCTCCGCCCAGCATCGAGGCCATTCCGGAGGGGCCGGCGACGGGGATCGAGGCGTTGGAGCCGAAGATTATCGGCGTCAGCGACCAGTAGGCCGGAGCCGCCAGCAGCGCCAGAAGTCCGGCCGCCGCCGCAAGTTTTGCTATGTTTTTTTTCACCTTTTTGATCCGCGCGCAGGCGACAAGACCCGCGCAGGAGATTCCCGCGCCTATGCAGATCACGGGGATGAATACGGACGAGTAATTCCCGTAATACGAGATTATACAGAGCTGCACCGCCGCCGTCGCCGCGATAGCCGCGGGGAGCATTCCGCGCAGGACTCCGCCTATGCCTTTCAGGCCTTCCCCCGTATAGAATTTCCACATCTCGGTGAAGCCTATCGCGGTGAGAGCGGCTAGGCACGGGGCATACATGATCAGATAATATCTGTGAAAATGGCTCGACATGCTGAAAAGGGCATACATGGGGACAAAGAGTCCCGCCCAGCAGAGCAGCTGCCTAGTAATTGGTTTTCTTTTGCCCTTGGGCCTCGTAAGGATGTCCATGAGCAGCGCCAGCATCCCGAACAGCGCGAACACGAGCATCCAGCTCGCCTGCCCCGCCATCTCGCTGTTGAACATGCGGAGCACTCCCGCCGCTCCGCCCTCGTCGGGTACACCGTTTCCGCTGCTTATGACCGAGTTCACCGCGCTGTCCGAGGACAACCCGGAGGCCGCCTCTTGTCCCAGGGCCCTGAGTACGGAATTCGGCAGCACTCTGTCGAGGCCGTTGTAGCCTAGGGCAAGCGCAAGCTCGGAGTTTGTGGTGCTGCTGCCCACATAGGGGCGCTCGCCCGCCGGAATGAGATCGACCGTGAGGGCCCAGGAGAGTGAGACAACGAGCAGGACAACGGTCGCGATAAGAAGATGGAGAATGCGTTTCTTCCAGGTCGTATTCGCCGCGAAGAAATACACAAGGCAGATGGCGGGCAGATACAGGTAGGCCTCAAGCGTCTTTATATTGAATCCGACGCCCAGAAGGGCCATTGAGAGAATGAGAAATTTGAGGCTTCCCTCCTCAGCCGCCCGGAGCAGCGCCCAGACGGAGAGCAGACAGACCAGGACGAGCGCCGCGTCCAGATTGTTCGACCTGCTGGCGGCTATGAATATCGGGGTCAAAGAGAGGAAAAGCGCCGACAAAACGCCTGCCGCGGCACCGAAGCTTCTTTTTACCATGCGGAAAAGCACCCAGACCGAGGCGACGGAGCAGAGGGCCTCCGGCAGTATGACGCTCCAGCCGTTTACGCCGAATACAAGCGCAAAAAGGCACTGAAGCCAGAGTCCCGGCGCCGGCTTGTCTACCGTAATAAAGCCCCCGGGGTCGAGGGAGGCAAAAAAGAAATTGTGCCAGCTCATTGTCATGCTTTTTACAGCCGCGGTGTAGAATTCGTTCCCGTAGCCCTCGTTCCATATCTCAAAACAGGTCAGGAAAGCCGCCAACAGCAAGATTGCCGCTATCGCAGGCTTTTCCCAGTTCTGTTTCAGTTTGTCAAGCCGTAACTCCTTTTTGAACAAAAGACTTCCTCCCCGCCGAAATTCCAGTAAGCTGAGAATAACCCCCAACTGTTATGGAAAAGTGAATGGTTTGTTACTTTTTCGTGTACAGGCAGAGGCGATTACAACTGTTTTTCCTCTGCTTCTTCTGAAATGATGCGCTCCGAAATTAAAATCTACATTAAAAAAGCATGGGATACATTTTTCAGCTTATCCCATGCCTGTTTGGTTTATCCGTACATCGTCACTCCGCCGCATTCTCGGCAAAGCGCTTGAGTATCTGGGCGATCTGAGCGCGTGTGGCTGTGCCCTGCGGGGTTCCCGAACTCAGAAGCGCGTTTTCGGCAGCGTTCGTCTCATCGAGTCATTCCCCCTATGCGGCCGCATTCGCCGCGTTTCTACATATTATGTATCGCATTCCGGGTATAATCCATAAGTCGGAGAACATACAATACTGTCTATTTTGGCAGGCGGAAGCGCGCGTCGGGGCGGGCTCTGAGCGTCACGGTCTTCCCGGTTGCGGGGTGGACGAACTCAAGCGCGCTCGCGTGCAGGCCAAGCCTCCCAAGAGGGTTCCCATGCGCGCCGTACTTTTTATCGCCGACGACGGGATGCCCGAGTTCTTTCATGTGAACGCGTATCTGGTTCTTGCGGCCCGTCTCGATCCGTATGCGGACATAGGAGTATTTCCCGTTGTCTTTGACAACCTCGTAGTTTGTGACCGCGCGCTTCCCATCCCCGGATTTTGCCGAGTAGACAAGGTGTGTCTGCGTCTCACGGAGATAGGTCTCACGGCGCCCGCTCTTTTCTGCAAATATGCCCTCGCATACGGCGAGATACTCCCGCCTTATGCTCTCGTCCCAGGTCTCCTGCAGACGGTCGCGGATTTCCTCGCTCTTTGCGAAGAGCAGCACGCCCGAGGTGTCGCGGTCAAGGCGGTGCACAACGAAAAGCGAAGGCATCCCGCTCTCTCTGAGAAGCCTTATCGCCGTGTTCTCCTTTTCCGTATCCGAGGCGACCGAGAGCAGTCCCGCGGGCTTATTTACCGCGAACAGATACGCGTCCTCGTAAATACTCTCGAGCGGACAGCCGTAGCTGCTGTTCTTCGAGAGCAGCACCCTCACCGTCTGCCCCTTTTTCACCGGGCAGTCGAAGCGTCTGCTTACGGTTCCGTCCACGGATATGCAGCCGTGCTCGAGATAGGATTTTACCTTGCCTCCAGGGACGGCGCTGAGCTCTTTTCGGACGCAGGCCAGAAGACCGCAGTCCTCCCCCGCCTCGAACGCCAGTTCTTTCTTCTCGTCTTTCAAAATTCGGCCTTTCTTTATATATAGAACATCTGGGTACCGGATTCCTTATGCCGCTCGGCCTCAACGGTAAGCCGCTCGAGCGTAACCCCGGAGAGAGCCTCCCTTATCTGAACGTCGAGGACACTAAAAACGGAGTCTCGCATCGCCGCTTCGATTTCCGTGGAGGAGGAGGGAACCGTGTCCTCGGTCTCCTCAAAAAGAGCGCTCTCGACCGCAGACAGGACGTCATAAGCGCTAATCTTCGATGGCGAGCGCGAAAGCTGATAGCCGCCCTGCGCGCCCTTCACCGAAATGACCAGTCCGCCGTGCCTCATAAGGGAAAACACCTGCTCCAGATATATCTTCGAAATACCCAGTTTCTCGGAAATGCTGACTGCCGTGATATACTCCCCGCTGCCGTACTGCTGCGCCATGCTTATCACCGCCGCAAGCGCGTAACGGCCCTTTGTCGATATTCTCATAGCCATCCTCCATAAAAATCCATATATTATTACTGTGTATTGATATTATAGATTATTTGACGTTTTGTCAATGATATATAATTCCTATAGTAATAATATTTTTTCATAGGAAAGCCCTTGACAAAATCGCGTGCCTGAGCTATCATATCAATATCATATAATTCATATATGAATTATATTTTTATATAAGGAGGGAATTACTATGGCAAAGATTTTTAAGAGTCTCACCGACCTCATCGGAAACACTCCTCTTCTGGAGCTCTCGAATTACGAAAAGAAAAAAAACCTGGGCGCAAGTGTCCTTGCCAAGCTCGAATATTTCAATCCCGCCGGCAGCGTCAAGGACAGGATTGCCAAGGCCATGATCGACGAGGCCGAGGCGAAGGGTCTCCTGCAGCCCGATTCCGTCATCATCGAGCCGACCAGCGGCAACACCGGCATAGGGCTCGCCTCTGTCGCGGCCGCGCGCGGCTACCGTATTATCCTCACGATGCCCGAGATAATGAGCGTTGAGCGGCGTAACCTGCTCAAAGCTTACGGCGCCGAGCTGGTCCTGACCGAGGGCGCCAAGGGCATGAAGGGCGCGATCGCCAAGGCCAGCGAGCTTGCCGCCGAGATCCCGCACTCCTTTATTCCCGGGCAGTTCGTCAATCCCGCAAACCCCGCCGCACACAAAGCGACGACGGGACCCGAGATCTGGAACGACACCGACGGCAAGGTCGATATATTCGTTGCGGGCGTCGGTACCGGCGGCACCATCAGCGGCACCGGCGAATACCTGAAGTCCCGTAACCCGAACGTCAGGGTCGTCGCGGTTGAGCCGGACGCCTCTCCCGTGCTCTCGGGCGGACAGCCCGGACCGCATAAGCTTCAGGGCCTCGCTCCCGGCTTTGTGCCGGACGTACTCAACACAAAGGTCTACGACGAGGTCATCAGAGTCACCGCCGACGACGCTTTCGCTAGCGGCCGTGAGCTCTCAAGGTCCGAAGGCCTCCTTGTGGGCATTTCCTCGGGCGCCGCTCTCTGGGCCGCAACGGAGCTTGCAAAACGCCCAGAGAACAGGGGCAAGACCATCGTTGTCCTGCTGCCGGATACCGGCGAACGTTATCTGTCGACTCCTCTTTTTTCTGATTGATCCCCATGATTCTCCAGCCGTAAGCGCCACTACGGTATAGCCGCTCACTCCGACGATTCCCCGATATTCTTCGTCGCATCCCCCCGGTCCGTTAAAGAGCCGGGGGGATGCGATCGTATTTTATGGCAGACTCCTTTTGAGGCTAAAACGCCTGCGCGAGGTCGGCTATGATATCGTCTATGTGTTCGGTCCCTATCGAGAGCCTGATCGTGTTCGGCCTGATGCCCTGATCGCGCAGCTCTTCCGCGCTGAGCTGTGAATGCGTGGTGCTGGCCGGATGGATCACGAGAGATTTGACGTCGGCGACATTTGCGAGAAGGGAGAATATCTCCAGTCTGTCGATAAACTGCTTCGCTCTCTCCGCGTCGCCCTTTATCTCGAAGGTGAAGATTGCTCCGCCTCCGTTCGGGAAATACTTTCTGTAGAGCTCATGGTCGGGGTGGCTCGCGAGCGCGGGGTGATTGACCCTTTCAACCTCGGGGTGTCCGTCCAGATATTCTACAACCTTGAGCGCGTTCTCAACATGGCGCTCGACGCGCAGCGAGAGGGTCTCGAGTCCCTGCAGGAACAGGAAGGCATGCCAGGGAGCGAGGGTCGCGCCCATGTCGCGCAGGAGGGTCGCGCGGATCTTTGTGACAAAAGCGGCGGAGCCGACCGCCTTGGTGAAGCTTATTCCGTGGTAGCTCGGGTTCGGCTCAGTGAGGGACGCGAACTTGCCGCTGCCCTCCCAGTCGAACTTGCCGCTGTCCACAATAACGCCGCCGATTGCCGTGCCGTGCCCGCCTATGAACTTTGTGGCGGAGTGGACGACGATGTCCGCGCCGTACTCGAAGGGGCGGACGAGATACGGGGTGGCAAAGGTGTTGTCCACAACCAGGGGTATCTTGTTTTCATGGGCGATTTTTGCGACCTTCTCAATGTCGATGATGTTGGAGTTCGGGTTTCCGAGTGTCTCGATAAATATCGCCTTGGTGTTTCTCCGAATGGCTTTCACAAACGAGCCTTCCATCGCGGGGTCAACAAAGGTTGTCGAAATGCCATACTGCGGAAGCGTGTGTTCGAGAAGGTTATAGGTCCCGCCGTAGATCGTCTTTGCCGAAACGATATGGTCGCCGGCCTGCGCGAGATTGATCAGCGTATAGGTCACCGCCGCGGCCCCGGACGCGACCGCAAGAGCGGCAACGCCCCCCTCGAGCGCCGCTATTCTCTGCTCGAAGACATCCTGTGTGGAGTTCGTCAGTCTGCCGTAAATATTGCCCGGGTCGGCAAGACCAAAGCGCGCGGCGGCATGGGCGGAATTTTTAAAAACGTACGAGGTGGTCTGGTATACCGGAACGGCGCGGGCGTCGGAGGCGGGATCGGGCTTCTCCTGCCCAACGTGGATCTGCAAAGTCTCAAATTTATAATTTTTATTATGCATTGTAAGTGACCTCTTTCTTAATTTTAATAGGAGCTGTTTCCCGTTTCGTCTTAAGTCCGATTACTTACAGCGGCACATTCGCCCGTATCTGAAATTGTGCCTGAGCATTTTGAATACCACCGAATACATTGCGAATGTGCCTCCTTTATTATTACTAATCATATCTAATTTGTATGATTATATTATACAGAAGATTTCTGTTTTGTCAACAGAAATACGGACGTGTTTATTTGCAATTCGGATGTGGCGCGCGGCTGCCGCCCAGCTATTTTGCCAGATCGGCTACGGACGGATAGCCGCATAGCGAGGACGCGCTTCTGACGGCGTCGGCTATGGCCCCTTCGACCGCGGCCGCCGCGAGTATGCCAACCGCGTCGAGAGTGGCCGGGACTTCGCCTGTGCACAGGGTGAATACCGTATCCCCGTCGTAAACGGTATGCGCAGGTCTGACCGAGCGGGCGATGCCGTTCTGCCCGAGCGAGGCCAGCTTTGTCGCCTGCGCCTTGTCGAGCGCGGCGTTCGTAACGACACAGCCGATCACGGTGTTGCCGCTGATGATGTCCGCAAGCTCCCGGTAACCATCGAGAATAACGGCTTCGCTGCCGGCAAAGCTCCTTCCGTCGTCGGCTCTCGTTCCGGCTATTATCCGGCCCGTAGCCCCGTCGACGATATCCCCGACACAGTTTACCGCCATGACCGCTCCGACGATAAGCTCGCCGTGACGGAAGGCACAGCTGCCGACTCCGCCCTTCATCGCGAAAGCCCTCCCGCGGGCTTTTCCCACGGTGGCTCCCGTTCCCGCACCGAAGCTGCCGCTGCGGAAAGGTTCGTGTTTAAACGCGTTTTCACAGGCCGCGCGGCCCATTTCGGCATCCGGGCGTACCCGGAAATCCCCGCATTTGAGGTCGAACAGGATTGCGGCGCAGACGTTTGGGACGACAGTCACTCCGGCACTTCGGCCAATGCCGCGCTCCTCGAGAAAACGCATAACGCCGCCGGCCGCGTCGAGGCCGAAGGAGCTTCCGCCGGAGAGCAGCACCGCGTGCACCTGTTTGCGGTTATTAATAGGGTTCAGAGCGTCGGTGTCTCTCGTCCCCGGCGAGCCGCCGCGGACGTCTACCCCGCCCACCGCGCCCTCAGGGCATATCAGTACGGTGCAGCCTGTCGCCGCCTCAAAATTTTGGGCCTGGCCGACTGCTAACTTTTTTATATATTCGATGCCGACTCTTTCCATCGTCCAGCCTCTCCCACATATTTTTCATTTGGGTCCAAATCCGCTATGTATTATATAGAAACAATTTTTTCAGAATATCCTTTGCCGTCCGGGCTGTCAGCAGCCCGGAATATAAAAATGGCGAAGCGGAAGAATTTCCATGCTTCGCCATATAGGAGCCAGTGGTCAGAGCACCTTGCTCAGGAAATCTATCGTTCTCGGCTCTCTCGGGTGATTGAGTATAGCTTCGGGAGTACCCTCCTCGACGATATATCCCCCGTCCATAAACAGTATCCTGTCGCCGACCTCTCTGGCGAAGCCCATCTCGTGCGTGACGACGACCATTGTCATGCCGAGGCTCACGAGGTCCTTCATAACTGCGAGGACTTCGCCGACCATCTCAGGGTCGAGCGCACTCGTCGGCTCGTCGAACAGCATGACNTCCGGGTTCATCGCGAGGGAACGCGCAATCGCTACGCGCTGCTTCTGTCCGCCGGAGAGCTGCGCGGGATAGGCGTCCGCTTTGTCCTGAAGCCCGACACGGCAGAGAAGCTCGTCGGCCTTTTTGTAGGCCTCCTCCTTCGTCATAATCTTCAGCGTCAGGGGAGCGAGCATGATGTTTTCCCTTACGGTCTTGTGTGGGAAAAGGTTGAAATGCTGAAAAACCATTCCGATATTGCGGCGCACCTTGTCGAGGTCCGTATTCTTGTCGGTCAGGTCGTAGGCGTCCACGATTATCTGCCCGCCGTTTATGTCTTCAAGCCTGTTCAGGCAGCGCAGAAAGGTGGACTTGCCGGAGCCGGAGGGCCCGATTACAACGACGACCTCACCGTCCTGAATCTCGACGCTGACGTCCTTAAGCACCTCGAGCTTCCCGAAGGACTTCGAGAGGTTTTTTACAACAATTTTATTTGCCATAGGTAGTCCTTCTTTCTATCATCCTGGCAAGGGCGGAGAGAATATTCACGATCACCCAGTAATAGACGCCAACTATGCCATACATGATAAGGGCCTCCATGTTGTTGGCGACGATGATCTGCGTATTCTGCGTCAGCTCGCGAAACCCTATTATGGAGAGAAGCGAGGTATCCTTCAGGGTGACGATGAACTGGTTTATGATTGAGGGCAGCATGGTGCGGAAGGCCTGAGGCAGGACAATCTTCCACATGGCCTTGCCGTAGGACAGGCCGAGACTCCTTGCCGCCTCCATCTGGCCCTTATCGACCGCCTCGATGCCGCCGCGTATCAGCTCCGTCATATAAGCTCCGGCGTTCAGGGACATGATGACCGTACAGACGGCCACCATATTCCATCTGAAATCGTTCCCGCTTATCCCCTTCACCGCCATAGGCACGCCGAAGAAGATAAACAGTATCTGGACGATAAGAGGAGTCCCGCGGATAATGCTTATGTACAGATTTGCCAGGAACTGCAGGACCTTGAATTTCGACAGCTTGAACAGGCAGAAGATAACGCCCAGAACGGTAGCTATCGCAAGAGACAGCACGGTTATCTCGGCTGTCTTTCCCAGCGCACGTAAAAACGACGGCATATATTGAGCAAATAAAACAAAAAATTTCATGGGCGTTTCCTATCTGTTTTCTGATTAATTCCAAAACAACAATGCCTGAGCTTCAGGACCCATTGTTTCGGAATAAATCGTTAATGTGCCGCGATAAAACGATGGAGGCCGGATGGAGCTCCCGTCCGGCCTCCGCGGTATGGATACTATAATCAATAATTATTTGCTGGCGGCGGGGCTTGCGGACGCACTCGCCTTGAAGTATGTGGCAAGGATCTTGTCGTAGGTGCCGTCGCTCTTGAGTTCCTTGAGGCCTTCGTTGAAAGCGGCAATGAGTTCGGGGTTCTTACCCTTCATAACGGCAAAGCCGTACGGATAGGAGAAGTCGGACTGGTTGATGACCTTGCAGTTAATGTTGCCGCGGGTAATCTCATACTGAACAATCGGATAGTCCTCGAAGCAGGCGGTAGCCTGACCGGAGGTCACATAAGTGTACATCGTGGCGCTGTCCTTGACGTAAACGAGGTTGAGGCTGTACTGAGAGGCAATCTTCTCGGCATACTGAGCGCCGGTCGTGCCCTTCTTGACGGCGACGGTCTGGCCCTTGAGGTCGTCGAGGGAGGCATATTTGGAATTTGCGGCGACAGCCACGGCTTCGGGGCTGTCATAATAGGAGCCTGAGAAATCGTACTTCAGTTTGCGTGCATCAGTGATGGACATTCCGGCCATGACCGCGTCCACCTGGCCGGACTCGAGAGCCGCGACGGCGGCGTCAAAACCGAGAACCTGCCACTCGACCTTGAATCCCATTTTGTCGGCTATGGCGTTGAGTATCTGATAGTCGATACCGGTACGCGTGCCGGTGGAATCCTCAAACTCGAAGGGGGCAAAGGTGGTGTCCGTTCCGATGGTATAGGTCTTGCCGTTGGCCTGCTTGTAGAGGTCGGATGAGGCGGCCGCCGCTGAAACCGTGGGGGACGCGGCTGCCGAAGGGGATGTGCTCTGTGTTGCCGCCGAGCTGCCACAGCCCGCAAACAGCCCGATACAGAGGACGATCGCGATAAGAAGCGCGAGATACTTTTTCATTTTTTACCTCCATAATAATTCTTTTCTATTCAACCCGGCAGACGTCCGCGTACCCTTCCACTGCGCCGCCGTAACGCTGACTTCCTGTTTGCGCTTTTTCGGTTCTTAAGCACAGCCTAAACGCTGTGCTTAAGAACCGTTTATACATTTGCAGTTGAGCGCATGCCGCCTTGCAATTTTACGACTAACAACGAGAGCATTATACCAAATGTTCACTATAATATGCAAGGGTTATTTGTGCTAATATCATAACATTCACGAAATACCACACATTTGTACAGAGCTTGGCCCAGATATTCCAACACTTGCACAACAAATCTTCCAAATTCGCTCTTGACAATTGCGAAGGTACCTGTATAATAATATCAAGGTACCTTTTTATTGTTGGATACATTATTACAAATTGGAGATAATAGGGATGAAGGATATCGGCGAAGGGCTCACCGAGGAGTTCTCGAAGGTCCAGAAGCTGCTTGCAAAATATCAGCTCAACCGCTACCGCAAGTTCGGCCCCTCCGGAGACACCCACAGGGGGCAGGGGCGCGTGCTGGCCATACTCAAGCTGCAGCCGGAGATCAGTCAAAAAGATCTGGGCTATCTTCTGGACATGCGAAATCAGTCGCTTGGTGAGCTTCTCGGAAAGCTTGAGAAGAGCGGCGCAATTGTACGGGAGACGTCCGCCGACGACCACAGGGTTATGAATATCAAGCTGACGGAAAGCGGAAAAAAGCTTGTCGAACAGGCGGGCAGGCGGCAGGACGACCTGAGCGATATATTCGATTGTCTCTGCGAAGAGGACAGAGGTAAGCTGCACGAGATACTCTCGCGGCTTACCGAAGCGCTCGAGGCCAGACTCGGTTACGATCAGGAACCCGAATCAAAGAGCGGCGGACACAGGCACAGGGAATAGCCTCTTCCGTCCGCGGAAACCATCTTCAGTTCATCTGAAAGGGGCAGAAACTATGATTAAAACATCGGAGGACTGTGAAAGCCTCATTTCTCCGGGACTCATCAGGCATCTCTGTAACTCCGCCGCGAACTGCGGAGACGGGGGCTGTTTCTTTATCCTTACGCCGCGGCGCTTCGGCAGCGCTTTGGTTCAGGACATTCTCGTTCTCAGCGAGAACTCCTGCTCGCATCAGACTGTGCTTGGCTACAGGCCGGTTGATCTCACGGTCGGGGTAACGTGCGGCAGCGAACCCGAGATGTATCTTGTCTCACCGGAAAAGCCCCAGTGCGAGAGCGCGGCGCAGAAAAACACCGGGCACGCATTTTTGCCGCACAGGAGACCCGCGGAGAAAAGCGGCGCTCTCTGCCTAGGCAGGGCGCGCTGAAACGAAAACGGCCGGAGATACGGGAAAGGACGGGCGCCATGGAACACATCAGACTTGTCAGGGCCGCGCTTTCGGAACCGACCATCATGCTGTTCGCAGAGGGAACGGTTTTGAAACCAAGGTCGCTGTTCTCGGTATATAACCACAACAGATACGTGCCGATCGGCAACTGTGTTGAGAAGCTCGGAGACTGGCAGTCCCAGGGGGCAAATATCGTCTACTGTACTTCGCGCAGGGGCGAGGAGGCGGCGGATATCGCCGGGCTGCTGAAAAAATACGGTTTTCCCGGCACCGTGCTCTACTATCGCAGCAAAAGAGAGGATTACAGAGAAATTCTGGAAAACGTGCGGCCGACCGTTCTGATAGAGGACGACTGCCGGTCAAACGGAGGCACCGCGCACATGTGCATAACGGATGCGCCCTTCGAGGTTCAGGAACAGATCATTTCCGTTGTCGTCAGGGAATGCGGCGGCATTGACGCCCTTCCTCAGAGTCTCTGCTCTCTGCCCTACTGCAGCGGCACGAAGGATGTAAGGCGCGCCGGGAACACCGGGCGACTTTCAAAAAACGCTTTTATTGGACTATAAGACACGCCAAAAAGACCCGCCTTTGGCGGGTCTTTTTCTCTTTGTTCCGGTTGCCTCTCCGCCTAAAACCGGCCGGAGATGCCGTGAAGGGAGCGGGCGGGCACCTTGACACTTGCAAATTTATTAATTTTAAGTATAATTAAAGTCACCGGCATATTTTAACTTTTAACTAAAGATAAGTCTCGACAGGTCATTTTTGTGAATGCCTCTGCCGGAAAAGAAAGGACCGTCCTGTGTCATGAAATAACCTGAAAGCGTTCGGAAACAAACGGACGTGCAAACCCGGGATTGGAATGTTCTCACAATATTCTAAGTCCATTAAAAGAATGTTCATAAATCTATTATACTGTATAAAAAGGCATTATTGCTGTCTAGGGAGAAGTGCAGAATGAATCAATCGACTGAAAAGGCTAAATTCAGCATAAAAAATCTGTTCCGGAAAATTGGGAAGGCCTCCCCTGCCCCGTCCGCGGCTCCTGGCCCGATAAAAAAACGCGCCAATAAAAAGAAAATATCCAAAATTATCATAATTGTCCTCGTTCTCGCCGCGCTCGGTTCCCTTGTCTACCGTTTTATGTCCTCGTCCAAGAGCACGAAGGTTTCGGGCATTTCCTATTCGGCCGCGACCGCGAAAACAATGGACATATCCCAAACGCTGAGCAGCAGCGGAACGCTTAAGGCCGCGAACTCGTATTCCGTTACATCTCTGGTATACGGTGAAATACTTTCGGCTGATTTCAACGAGGGCGACACTGTTACCAAGGGCCAGACCCTTTATACAATTGATACCACCGACGCCGAGACAAGCATCGCCAGCGCAAAGCTGAATGTTGAAAAAGCTCAGCTCAGCTACGATCAGGCAAAGGAAAGCCTTGCAAATCTCAGTGTAACGGCTCCCGTAACCGGAAACATCACCGCGCTAAACGTCGGAGTCGGCGATACGGTGAACAGCGGCGCGACGATAGGCACCATCAAGGACAGCGCAATAATGAGCCTCACCGTGCCCTTTAACTCGGCCGATGTCGATTCGTTCTATGTCGGCGAGTCTGCGGAGATTACGCTCGACAGTACCTTTGAGACGCTTTACGGTACCGTCACGAAGATCAGCAACTCGGAACAGGTTGAAACGGGCAATATGCTGGTTAAAAATGTCAAGATCGATGTCACAAACCCCGGTGGCATTACTGATTCCACGACCGCTACGGCCAAGATTGGCAACGCTGCCTGCAACTCGGGCGCAACCTTTGCGTATAAAAGCTCCCAGGCAATTACAGCCAAAACCTCAGGGACGGTAACTTCCATCAATTACGATGAGGGCGACAGGGTAACCAAAGGGACAACCCTAGTCAAGCTCGAAAGCGACAGCATCTCACAGTCCATAAAAAATGCCGAGCTTTCACTCGAGGACGCGGAGAACAACCTGTCCAATAAAGAGGACGCATTGGGCGACTATACCATCACCTCCCCCATTGACGGCACGGTAATAACCAAAAACTATAAGGCCGGTGACAAGATCGGCGCAAGTTCCGGCAGCGCAAGCTCCGTTTCCGGTTCAAGCTCCGGTTCAAGTGCAAGTTCCAGTTCCAGTTCAAACTCTGCGCTGTGCGTCATCTATGATCTCAGCTATCTGACGATGAACATGGATGTTGACGAGCTCGACATTAACGAGATCGAGGTCGGCCAGAGTGTCTCCATTAAGGCCGACGCCGTTTCCGGAACGACCTTCACCGGCACTGTTACCAAAGTCAATATTGACGGCACCACCACCAACGGAGTGACGGCTTACCCTGTGACCGTCAAAATAACCGACACGGGAAAGCTCCTGCCGGGAATGAACGTCAGCGCAGAAATCGTGGTAAAATCCACTTCCGGCGTTGTCGGCATCCCCGTCGACGCGGTGACCCGCGGAAACAAGGTCCTCGTGCAGAAGGATTCTTCCAAGACCCAGACAAATACCGACGGGACGCTGAAGATAGGCTCTTCGGGTATCCCGGACGGATTTGAATATGCCGATGTCACCCTTGGCATCAGCAATGACAACAATATCGAGGTCGTCAGCGGTCTGAGCGACGGGGACGTCATTGCGGTTTCCGCAACGGCTTCCTCTTCATCCTCCACCAGCAAGAGCAGCGACGTACGCAGCGACGGGGACGGCGGGGACAGCGGCGGAGACATGAGCGGAGGCCCCGGCGGCGACGGCGGGGGCGGCGGCCCGGTGGGAGGCTGAACACAATGACACCACTGATTGAATTCCGCGAACTGTATAAGCTCTACTACATGGGTGAAAATGTCGTGCACGCGGTCGACGGCATTTCAATGGAGATATTCAAGGGCGAGTTCGTCGCGATAGTCGGCCAATCCGGCTCCGGCAAATCGACCTGCATGAATATCATAGGCTGTCTCGACGTGCCCACCTCCGGAAAGTATATTCTGGGAGGACAGGACGTCGGCAGCCTCAACGACAACAAGCTTGCCGAGATACGCAACAAGATGATCGGCTTCATTTTTCAGCAGTATAACCTTCTCCCCAAGCTGAACGTTATTGAGAACGTCGAGGTTTCAATGCTGTACGCCGGGGTTCCCAGGGACGAGCGTATTGCCAGGGCTAAAAAGGCCCTGGACCGCGTGGGACTTTCCGACAAGCTGGATCATACGCCTTCCCAGCTCTCCGGAGGCCAACAGCAGCGTGTTTCAATCGCGCGTGCCCTTGCGGGCAATCCATCGATTATTCTCGCCGACGAGCCGACCGGTGCCCTGGATTCCAAGACCGGCCGCGAGGTGCTCCATCTCCTGCAGGAACTGCACGACGAGGGCAACACGATAGTCCTTATCACCCACGACAACTCGATCGCAAACCTGGCGCCGAGGATCATTCAGCTGGCCGACGGCAAGGTCGTCTACGACGGGCCGAGCGGCGTCAAAGAGGCCGTAGTGCATTCGACTGACGAGGAGGCTTAGGCATAATGGGCTTCACACAATCTTTTAAACTCGCCATTGATAGCATCATGAAAAGCAAGGTGCGCGCTTTCCTCACGATGCTGGGTATCATAATCGGCGTTGCGGCTGTTACCGTCATCGTCGGTATGGGCAACGGCATGAAAAATTACATCTCCGACAGTTTCTCAAGTATGGGAGCAAACCTTATTTCCGTAAATATTCAGGGCAGAGGCACTTCACGGACAGTGGCTGTGGACGACATGGTTGCGCTTGTTACAAATAACCCAAAAGTTCTTTCCTATGTCTCCCCTGTTGTTCCCATTAGCGGAACTACAAAAATCGGTACTGAGAAGCTCACTAAGACAACGGTGAACGGTGTCAGCGAGGACTATGCTGCCATAAAGAGCTACAGCGTTACAGACGGCAGGTTTCTACAATATATTGATATCCTTAGACGTGAGCATGTCTGTGTCGTCGGCAGCTATATTGCGAAAACATACTTTGACGGCAATGCGATAGGCCAGAGCATAAGGGTAAACGGAAACAGCTTCACTGTCGTCGGCGTACTGAAAGAAGGATCGGAAAGTTCGGAAGGCGGATCGGACGATGTGGTCTTTATCCCATATACCATTGCTCAGAAACTGTCATGGACTGGCAAAGTCTCAAACTATGAATTCAGCGGTACCACGGAAAACACCGTCAATCAAGGCGCTGCCCTTATTAAAAGCGAGCTTAATAAGGTATATAACAGCAGTAAATACTACAACGTCACCAGCATGACGGAAATATTGAACCAAGCGAATGAAGAAGTCAATATCATTGTTATTATCCTTGGTGCCATAGCGGCCATATCCCTATTCGTTGGAGGCATCGGCATCATGAACATAATGCTGGTTTCAGTCACAGAACGGACGCGGGAGATCGGTATACGTAAGTCCCTAGGGGCAAAAAAGAAAGATATTCTATCACAGTTCGTTATTGAGGCCGGAACCACAAGCGCGTTTGGCGGAATCCTGGGAATAATACTGGGCTATCTTCTTTCGTCAGTCGCCACAAAAATCCTAGTAGCGGCTATGCAGGCAAATATCACCGTTGCTCCTTCAGGTACAGCCGTTTTAGTTGCTTTTTCAGTATCTGTCGCGATCGGAATAATATTCGGCTATCTGCCTGCCAGAAAAGCCGCCCAGCTCAACCCCATCGACGCGCTGCGCTATGATTGACGGAGGAAAAAACATGAAAAGAACGATATCCACCACCATCGCTCTTTGCCTTATTATCTCGCTCACCCTATCTTCTGCTTACGCCGCCTCCGACCGTGCGAGCTCGGCGCTGCAGACCGTACAGGTCCTTGGGATAATAAACGGCGATGAGAACGGCAGTCTGAACCTTTCTGCTAACGTGACAAGAGCACAGTTCGCCAAAATGATGATCGCCGCCTCGTCTTACAGGGACACTGTCAGCGCGACCGCAAGCTCCTCTCCCTTCAAGGACGTCAGCTACACCTACTGGGCAGCTTCATACATACAGCAGGCCGTCACAGCGGGCTGGCTGACCGGTTACACCGACGGGACCTACAAGCCTGACAACTCTGTAAAGATTGAGGAGGCCGCGACTGCGGTTCTCAAAATGCTTGGTTACCCCTCCTCCAGCTTTACGGGTTCCTACCCGGAGGCTCAGCTTGCCAAATATCAGGCCTTGGGCCTTAACGACAATATTTTGGAAACTCAGGGCTCATATCTGACGCGGCAGGACTGTGTTTATCTCTTCTATAACCTTATGGGTACGCTGAACACCGGCGGCAAATACTATGCGGTTACTCTGGGTTACACGGTCACCACCAGCGGAGAGGTGGATTACACCTCGCTGGTTTCCGCGAACCTCAAGGGGCCGTTTATCGCCGCGGATTCCTCCTGGAGCGCCTCCCTGCCCTTCGCTCTCAGTTCGGCCACGGTATACAGGAACGGTACGCTTTCCTCCCCCTCCGCAATTTCCGCCTATGACGTAACCTACTATAATGCCGGAATGCGCAGCATCTGGGTATACGGCAATCGTGTTACAGGCACCTACACCGCGGCTTCGCCCAGCAACTCGGCACCCACCTCGGTCACAGTGGCCGGAAACACCTACACGATTGGGACCGCCGCCGCGGCCTGTGCCCTTTCGAATGCGGGGAGCTTTAAAATCGGCGATATCGTCACTCTGCTGCTCGGCAGGAGCGGTGACGTCGCGGGCGTGATTTCCCCCTCCCAGCTCGGCTCGGGCAAATAAAACATTGCCACAATCAAAAAGCGCCGGTACGGAATCCGTACCGGCGCTTTTTTCTTTCAGAACCATTTTTTGATTTTGAAGTAGACGATGCTGATGACACAGACCGCCAGGCTCAGCGCGATCACGTAGGGGTAGCCGAAGCTCCAGCCGTACTCGGGCATGCTGAAGTTCATCCCAAACCAACCCACAATCAGCGTCAGCGGCAGAAACACCGCGGTGACAACGGTGAATATCTTCATGATCTGGTTCTGCTCAATATCGATCTGAGCCTGATAAGCCTCTCTCACCTGTGTGACGTACTCCCGAAGGTGAAGAACGAAATTGAGCAGATAATCCATACGCCTGTCCGCCGAAGCAAAGCGGTTGCGCAGCTCGTGCGGGAGGGCTTTGTCGTCGTTGTCCGCGATGTCGCTCATTATAAGGGACATCTGCTCGTAATAGCGCTTCATCATCAGCAGTTCGCGGCGCATGCAGACAATTTTAGCGGAATAATCCGATTTTACTCGGACATTCGAAATGATCTCGTCCTCAAGATCGGTTATCCTGTCCTCGAATTTTTCCAGTTCCAGGACGTCGTCCGCCGTCATGGACGAAAAAAAGTCGAGCAGCTGGGTCCTGCCGTCCTTATTCTCGTCTACCTCGCCCATGAGCTTCAGGCATCTCTCGCTGTCGGTGGCAAAAATAATCTCGTCCTCGCTGCACCAGACACAGACCTTGTCGTCCTTCCCGCCGGGGTTTTTGACGTCGCAGAAATGGAAAGCGATCAGGTAAGCCCCCTCCCGCGGTGTGCAGCACAGGTGCCTGTTTGTGCGTAGTCTGAGGTATACATCGGGATCCATATAGTCCCTGAAAGCTTCGAATTCGCTCATCTTCAGTGTTTTGCGCATTCCCGGACTCCTTTGCCTGTTTTAAGTGTACAAGCAGATTATAACACAAAATCACAGCGGTTCAAGCGGCTTATTCATTCCTTTCATGTCCGCATGGCTCTGCCCGGCCTGTGCGGCAACGGCTTTATTCGGACAGAGCGTCGTCGTCAGCAAATAGACATCATCCGGACTTTTTTGCTTTCTTCCGCAATCAAAGCATATTGAATTCATATTATTCATATGTTACAATAGGATTATCTTTTTTAGGATGTGAAAGAATGAAAATATCCACAAGAGGGCGTTATGCGCTCAGGCTTATGCTTGAGCTTGCGCTTAACGAAAACGACGACGGGCAATATGTGACTATTAAGAGCATTTCCGAGCGGCAGGACATCTCCGGTAAGTATCTGGAGCAAATCATCTCCGTGCTCAGCCGCGCAGGCTATGTTAAAAGTATTCGCGGCTCCCAGGGCGGTTACCGCCTCGCGCATCCCGCCGGGGAATACACGGTCGGCATGATTCTGCGGCTCATAGAGGGCAGCCTTGTCCCTGTCGCCTGCATGGAGGACGAGCCGAACCAGTGCCCGCGCAGCGTCAAATGCGCCACTTTCGATCTCGTATGGAAACCCCTCGACAAGGCAATCAGCGGCGTTATTGACCACATAACCCTTGCGGATCTTGCCGAGAGGCAGCTTGCACTGTCACAGCAAAATTAAACATCAGACGGGCGGAACCACCGTCCGCTTTAATTTGGAGAATATATATGTCAAAGAAAGTAATGGTGGCGATGAGCGGCGGAGTCGACAGCTCGGTCGCGGCGGCGCTGCTCACGGAAGCGGGCTATGAGGTCTGCGGTGCGACGCTGAAGCTGTTCTCGAACGAGGACATCGGCATCGAGCGGACAAGAACCTGCTGTTCGGCCGACGATGTGCAGGACGCGAGGAGCGTGGCCTGCAGGCTCGGCTTCGAGCACCACGTCTTCAACTTCGGAGAGGAGTTCAGGCGGGAGGTCATTTCGCGCTTTGCCGAGGGCTACCTCCGGAACAAGACCCCGAACCCCTGCATCGACTGCAACCGCTTTATCAAATTCGACAAGCTTCTCGAACGCGCGCTCGTTCTCGGCATGGACTGCATTGCCACCGGACATTACGCGCGCGCGGAGTACGATGGAAATACGGGCCGCTGGCTTCTCAAAAAGGGGATCGACGCTTCAAAGGACCAGAGCTATGTGCTCTATTCTCTGACGCAGGAGCAGCTTAAAAGGACACTTTTCCCTCTGGGCGGCTTAACGAAGAGCGAGGTGCGCGCTATGGCGGAGGAGCGCGGCCTTATTAACGCGCGCAAGCCCGACAGTCAGGACATCTGTTTCGTGAAGGACGGCGACTACGCCGCTTTCCTCGAAAAGACTCTCGGCGTATCCTCTCCTCCCGGGAATTTTATTGACAGCACCGGTAAGGCGCTGGGAACGCACAGGGGGCTGATACACTACACTCTTGGGCAGCGGAGGGGACTCGGCCTCAGTTCCGAAAAGCCGAAATACGTCGTGGGCAAGGACCCTGTGGCCAACACCGTCACCGTGGGCGACGAGTCTGAGCTCTACGGAGACAGCATGACCGTACGGGATGTCAACCTCATCTCAGTTGAAAAGCTCTTCGGGGAGACGCAGGCGCGCGTTAAATCGCGTTACAGCCAGCGTGAAGCGCCCGCCATTCTCTCCCCTCTGGACGGCGGCCGCGTTTTCGTCCGTTTTCAGGAACCGCAGAGGGCGCTCACTTCCGGACAGGCCGCAGTTTTCTACGATGGAGACACCGTCATAGGCGGCGGGACGATTGAATAAAAGGCGCCCCGGCTAACAAACCGGGGCGTATTTTTTATCTGATGACCCGCGTCAGGCGAGGTTCTGGACAATGATCATTGTCGCTGCGAAGGTATTGGTATTGGTGTAGCTCCCGTAGGCTGTCAGCGTAGAGCCCGTTGTCAGATTCGACAGATACAGGCTATAGCCGTTCGACACATTGAGCATGGACTTCATATTGCCGGCGTTGATATAAACGAGCTTCTGAGCCTGCGTCAGGATGGTGATCTTCATTCCCGTGGTATTGACCGCCAGAACCGTTCCGCTCACGTTTGACGTGGCTACTACCGCGCTTTTGAGGGTGACATCGGTGATTGTATCGTTGTAGATACTGACCGTCACCTGATCCCCCACATTGATCGACGAAATGTCGATAGTCGTTGTTCCGCTGTAGGCCACGGCGTCCTCATCCACGGAATAGGTCTTTTGAACGCCTTCCACCAGCAGGACCCAAACCGTTCCACTCACCGTACTTGTTGAGGAGAGAAGCTGTCCCGTCTCGGTCTCCTTGGAGCCCGATGAGCTGATCTGCAGCAGCGAACAGCCTGTAAAGCTTATCGTCACGGTATTTCCAACGCGGAGTTTATCAATTGTGATGGTCGCGCCTCCCCGTGTTATCGCGGGAAGGGAGCCGATATCCATCGCGAAAACGTAGGTGTCTCCGCCGCTGGCCTTAACCTGAAGAACAACCGTCGTGTTAAAGGTAAGTGCCGAAATTGTTCCGGTCAGACTTGCGATGCTGCCGAGCGCATAAACGGTTGTCGCGCCGGAAGCGCCGTATTTCATCGTGACATAGTCGCCGCTGACAATGCTGCCGTAGGTGGCCGAGGTGCCGTTTCTCGTCACGGACGCCGTTGAAGGAACCGAATAGGAGAGACTTGTACCCGTATCAGTTCTGGTCACTGTGATCAGGTTGCTTCCCGTCTGCGTCGAGACTTTCGTCACCATTCCGCGCAGCCACGTATTCCCTGTGTCGATGACGAGGCTCTTGACAATACCGTATCTGCTGATGAGCGTCGCATGCATGCCTACATAGCTCGTACCCGCCGTGACCGTATTGCCTCCCGCCGTCACAGTCGAATCTGCGGTGATGGAATACTCCCTTGTCAGGCCGTCAATGCAGGCGATGTCGGCCAGCGCCGCTCCTGCGGAGACGATAATGCCCTCGCTCTGCGTAAGCCCTTCATAGGCTGGAATGACAAGAGTCAGCTTGTTATTGGAAAGATACGTGAGAGCGCGTGAAACCATTGTGGCCGCGACCGCCCTTGTCACGCTTGCCTGTGGACTGAAATTATTCTTATCGTCGCCGGTCACTATGCTAAGACTGTTTAGCTCCGCGACGGACCCGACGTCATCGGAAGTGATTTTAGCGGTATCTGCGAATTTAAGGGCCGACGCGCTGAGCTTGCCCGCAGCGTCGGTGAGCTGCATGGCGCGGACAAGGAATACCGAAAGCTGCTCCTTTGTGATGTCGGAAGTCAGGTTTATGGTCTTAAGCTCGCCTGAAGAGGTTATTCCGGCGGCAAGACAGTTCTCAAGATAAGGATATTCCCAGGAAAGGTTCGACGAAACAGCGGCTTTTACCGCAGCCTCGTAATCGGCCTGTATCATCGAGGCCTCAATATCCGTGAGGGTATAGAGTCTTGACATGACCACGAGCGTCTCGCCCGCAGTTATATTCTTGTCGGGCTTCATCGACCCGTCACTGTAGCCTGTGAGGTAGCCGCGCGCAGCCAGATCCTCCATGTAAGTCTTGGCCCAGTGTCCTGTGAGGTCCGTGTAATCCGCAGCTAGAGCCGGGAGCGAAAGGCTTAATAGCATAACAATCGCCAATATTACCGACAGCGTTTTTCTCTTCATAAGTATTCCTTTCCTTTCAGATATGGTTCGGTTCCTTTATGGATAAAATGTTTAAATCTGCTTATTCTGCTTTATCTTACTTATTATATTTGAATTTTTCCAAATAGTAAATAAGAATTATGTAAATTAACAAAAAATTATGTAACCTTAAATTTCACTGTACAGAGATCGCGTTAAGGTGTTATAATTGGTAAAAGAATTCATTATCGCTACGGAGGAAGAGTTATGGCTGATATCGAGAAAACAATGAAAAATCTGCGCGCACGCGGCTTTGACGCCAGCTTCTTCAAAAGCGGCGGAGAGGCTGTCGATTATCTTTCAAAGGAGCTTTCGGGCGAGACCGTCGGTTTCGGCGGCAGCGTAACGCTCGAGTCTCTTGGCCTTTTTGAAACGCTCTCGAAGACCAACACCGTCTTCTGGCATTGGAAACAAAACCGGGACGAGGCGCTCGCGGGCGCGGCCGCCGCTTCGGTCTACCTGACAAGCGCAAACGCCGTCGCGGAAAGCGGAGAGATCATCAACATCGACGGTTCGGGCAACAGGGTCGTGAACTCCCTGTACGGGAAGAATAAGGTTTACATAATAATCGGAAGCAATAAGATAGAGGAGAGCTTTGACAGGGCACTGTGGCGGGCGAGGAACATTGCGGCGCCCCTCAACGCGAGGCGACTGAACAGGGACACCCCCTGCGTGAAGGGTGAGCTGAAGTGCTACGACTGCAAGAGCCCCGACCGCATATGCCGAGGCCTTGTCGTCCTGTGGAACAAAATGTTCGGCACGGATAAGGCAGAGGTCGTAATCATAGACGAAAAACTCGGGTACTGAGTTTTAAAATGCCGCCTTCGGAAATTTGGTTTCCGAAGGCGGCGTTTTATTGTCAATAGCCTTTGAAGCAGATGTCCATATCCACGTTTCCGGATATGCCGTTTACCAAGCCCTTCGAGGAATACTGCCACATCTGGAAGCTGTAGTAGAAGGAGGGCATCTCCGAATACTCGGCATACCAGAAATCGACGCCCGGTATTTTGCTGAGATCATATTTCACATAGCCCGTGTAGGCATTGAAATAAACCATGGGCTTATATCCTGCCGCGGTTATCCTGCCGCAGAAGGTTCCGGCGCAGCCGTCAAGGACCGAAGTGGAAAGGCCGTCCGTCCTCGCCGTGGACACGCCCATCGGCTCCCAGTCAAAAACGACCGGGTATTCAAGGCTGCAGCCCTTAATGCAGGAAAGAACGTAATCCGCCTCCTCCGAGGCCTCGTCCGCCGTTATCGCCTGCGAGAAGAAATAGACGCCGACCTTCAGCCCTGCCGCCTCCGCGCCCTTAATATTCGCCGCAAAACCGGCATCCTGAACAATCTTTCCGGTCGAATAGCCCCGGTAGCCGACCCGAATAATCGCGAACTCTATTCCGGAGGCTTTGACCTTGGCCCAGTCTATATTTCCCTGATATTCCGAAACATCAATACCCGTCCGGGACGTCACAGTGTCCGATTTATAGGTCATGAGTCCGTTTGACGTGACAAACGCCGTTTTGTCGTAAGCGTTGACGGGTACGGAATTCAGGATGTTCACCCAGTAGGAGCCGTAGTGGATCTGGTTTTCGTGTATCTCGGAGCTGTTTACTCTCCAGACAATCGCGCTCATCTCCGCCCGGCTCAGGCAGTCGGCGGGCCTGAAAACAAGGGAACCGTTTTCCGTGCTGCCCTCGATTATGCCGTAACCGTAAAGCGCCGTGACATAGCCGTCGGCTGTATCCGAGAACGGAGAAGCCTTATCCGACTTTGAAATGTTCAGGGCCTTTGCCGAGATCTGGGCGGAAAGCAGGCGGCTTATCGGCGCGTCGAGATTCGTGATATCCCCGGCGCTCACATAGGCCTTTGAGAGCGCGAGGTCGAGATAGCCGCTTGCCCAGTGGCTGCCCGTCGGCGTCGGCGCCGTATTTCCCGCCGCGAGGAGTATCAGCTTCAGCGCCTCGCCGCAGCTCACGGAGCTTCCGGGGCGGAAGCTGCCGTCCGGATAACCGCTCACGACCTTGTCCGCCGAAAGGGAATTCACATAGAAATAGTACCAGTCGCTCTTTTTGACGTCCGAATACGGCCCCGTATCCGCGCTGCTGTCCGACCATACCGCGTAAACGGTCAGGTTCTTTTCGGCGGTATCGCCGGAATTGAGCGGCGCTCCTCCGTTCGTATACCAACCCGAGAAGGTGCTGCCGCTGAGCGTCGCGACCGGAAGCGTCCCGTATGGCTCGCCGTACGCATAGAAATAGATGTCGTGCTCGACGTTGCCGCCGCCCGCCTTGCAGATCAGATAAGTGTAGCTGTGCGAACCGTCGTCTCCATAGTCACCGTAAAGAAAGAGATTCGCCTCCTTAAGGCGTCTGGCGACAAGCGCGCCGTTTACCTCCGTCCCGACATGGCACCAGGTGCCGATGGCGTTTACAATCTGCAGGTCGGTGCAATTGGCAAGGCCGCCGACAAGGCAGTTATAGATACGGTTTGATGAGGTCATCCATCCGGCTCCAAGATTGTATGTAAAGCTCACAAGAGCGTCGAACTGGCACTGTCTGAGCGCAATGCCGTTTTTTGCAATCAGGCTGTTGACCGCGCTCTCGCTGCTTTTGAGTGCGTTTTTCAGCAGCGTTTCCGCCTCCGCCTGCGTGATACCGTTCGGAAAGTCCGTGGCTCCGCAGCCTGTCCCGTAGCCTATGTACCAGTTGGAGGAGCTTGCGTATCTGGTTGCGCTGAAGCCCTCCTGGCCCTCTATGAACTTTACGCAGTCCTCCGATACGGACATCCCCGCCGCGGCGTCGGCTTCCGCCGTCGTCCCCAGGGAAGCCGGTCCCGCTCCGAGAAGAGCGAACGTCAGAAGCAAAGCGACGATCTTTTTTTGCATGATCTCCTCCTGCCCACAGTTATTTCGGCTGAATTATATCTGTTCCACCTTAAAAAAACCTAAAATTATGAAAAACATCCGGCTTTCGCCGGAAGTTTTTATAATTCCTTACTTTTCCTTATTCAGGGACGCCTTTACGAAGCCCAGAAACAGCGGGTGCGCCCGGTTCGGGCGGCTCTTGAATTCCGGGTGGTACTGCACGCCCACATAAAAATCGTTCGCGGGATACTCTATCGTCTCCACTATCCTACCGTCCGGCGAGGTGCCGCCGATGACAAGGCCGTGTCCGCAGAGCAGTTCCCTGTAGTCGTTGTTGAATTCGTAGCGGTGGCGGTGTCTCTCATAGATGAGCTCCTTGCCGTAGCACTTTGAAAGCATCGTGCCCGGAAGAACCTTGCACGGGTATGCGCCGAGGCGCATCGTCCCGCCCTTGTCGATCTCCTCGCTCTGGTCGGGCATAAAGTCTATGACCTTGTGCGGGGTCTCGCTGTCGAACTCGTTGGAGTTGGCGTCGGCAAGTCCGCAGACATTGCGGGTGAATTCGATCACGGCGATCTGCATTCCCAGGCAGAGGCCGAGATAGGGCACATTGTTCTCCCTGGCATATTTGGCCGCGCAAATTTTGCCCTCTATTCCCCTGCCGCCGAAGCCGCCGGGAACAAGGATGCCGGAAACGTCGGAGAGCGCGTCCGCAACCGTCTCGTCGTTAATGGTCTCGCTGTCCACCCACTTGATGTTGACGCGGGTCTTCTGCTCGTAGCCGGCATGGCGGAGCGCTTCGGCGACAGAGAGATAAGCGTCGTGCAGCCTGACATATTTCCCGACTACGGCGACCGTGACCTCCCGGCTTCTGGCCTTGATACGGTCTATCATTTCACGCCATTCCTTCATGTCGGGCTCGGGCGTGTTGAGGTGCAGTTCCCTGCAGACGACGTCGGAAAATCCGCTCTTCTCGAGCATGAGCGGCGCCTCATAAAGGATCGGAACGGTCATGTTCTCTATCACGCAGTCCGGTTTGACGTTGCAGAAAAGGGCGATCTTGCGGAAGATGTCCTCTTCAAGCGGCTGGTCGCAGCGGAGAACGATGATGTCGGGATTTATGCCCATGCCCTGAAGCTCCTTGACGGAGTGCTGGGTCGGCTTGGATTTGTGCTCGTCCGAGCCACGGAGAAAGGGGACGAGTGTGACGTGGATGAACAGGGCGTTTTCCCTGCCCACCTCGTGGGAGATCTGGCGTATGGCCTCAAGGAAGGGCTGGCTCTCTATGTCGCCCGTCGTGCCGCCGATTTCGGTGATAACCACGTCCGCGCTGGTCTTCTTGCCGACACTGTAAACGAAGTCCTTGATCTCGTTCGTAATGTGGGGAATGACCTGAATCGTGTCGCCGAGATATTCGCCGCGGCGCTCCTTGTTCAGCACGTTCCAGTAGACTTTGCCGGTTGTAAGGTTCGAGTATTTGTTCAGATCCTCGTCAATAAAGCGCTCGTAGTGTCCGAGGTCGAGGTCGGTTTCCGCGCCGTCCTCAGTGACATAGACTTCGCCGTGCTGGTACGGGCTCATCGTGCCCGGATCGACATTGATGTAGGGATCCAGCTTCTGCGCCGCAACCTTCAGCCCCCTTGCCTTCAGCAGCCTGCCCAGCGAGGCCGCCGTTATACCCTTGCCAAGGCCGGAAACAACGCCGCCCGTGACAAAAATATATTTACTCATATTTTTTCCCCCTTAAAAAGCTGCGAAAAGCAGACATAAAAATTCAGTGGGAAGCATCCCCAGGCAGAGGGGACGCTCCCTATTTTCCATAAGTATTAAGTATGGCCGTAGCTATCTCGCCCTTGCTTCGCCGCATGTCCATAGACTGCTTCTCGATATAGTGGTGCGCCTGCTCCTCGGTCATCCCGAGCGACTCGATCAGCGTCCATTTTGCTCTGTTTACGACGCGTATCTCGCTCATTTTGGCGCTTAGACTCTTGTTTTTTTTATCCATCAGCAGGAGTCTTGCGCGGGTCGCGTAGGCGAGCTTCATTGCCGTCATCAGCGTTGTTCTGTTGAGCGGCTTTGAGACCGTCATGACTCCGCAGCCCTCAACCTTGCTGGATACCTCCTCGTAAATGTCGCTGCCCGCGAGGAGAAGCACCGCAGAGGCGCTGCCGGTAACCAGGTCCATGCTGAAATCGGAGCCGAACTCATCGGAAAGCGGCGCGTTGACCACGATGATATCATACTCTTCGGAGATGAGCATTCGCTTGGCCTCTCCGCAGCTCGAGGCCGAAACGATCGGGCGGAACTCGCCGGAGGGCAGGAGTTCATTGAAGAGATCTGTTATTTTCTGAGAAGCCGAAACCACCAGTACGCTGTAGGGCGTTCTGTCGCTGAACATCATTGTCCCCCTTTCAATCGGATTCACGCTTTTTCGGATCACCGGACAAAACGAAATACTGGCCGCGGCCTTTTATCAGTCTCTGCCAGAAACGAATTCATTGATCACTTCAGGGGGTAAATGTCTTTTGACAAAACTGCTGTTTTCTGCGGCAGCCGCCGCCTCGTCCCGGGATTCCGGAAGCTTCCTGAACCTGGCGAGCTCCTCGTCGCTCGCTGTAAAAAGATTGAAATCGGCAGACGGGTCCGGAGTGAGATTGCGCTTTACTCCGTCAAGCCCCGCATAGATGAGGAGCGCATAGGCGAGATACGGGTTGGCGTGGGCGTCGGGGCTGCGCAGCTCTATGCGCTCGTTCCCGGGTTCCGCCGCGGGGATACGGATAAGCTGTGAGCGGTTTTGAGGCGACCAGCTGATATACTGCGGCGCCTTATGGCTGCCGAGACGCAGGTACGACTGATTTGTCGGGTTCAGAAACAGAGTGATATCGTAGATGTGCTCCATTATGCCGGCCATGAACGGATAGAAGCACTCCCCGCCCTTCGGCATTCTCGGAGACATGTTGATGTGCATGCCGCTGCCGCACATATTGGCGAGAGGTTTGGGGTCGAAGCACGCGTACAGCCCGTTTCTGGAGGCGACCGTCTTGACGGCCGTTCTGAAGGTCATGGAGTTGTCCGCCGCCGTCAACGGATCACCGTAGCGGAAATCAATCTCGTTCTGACCCGGACCCTCCTCGTGGTGGGAGGATTCAGGCACGATACCCATCTCCGCGAGCGTTAAGCAGATCTCGCGTCTGACGTTTTCGCCGGCATCCTCCGGAGCCATATCCATGTAACCGGCGCTGTCCATCGGGACGCTTGTCGTCTCGCCGTTTTCGTCGGTTTTGAAAAGATAAAACTCATACTCCGCTCCGAAGTAACAGTATAAACCCATCTTTGCCGTTTCTGCAATAGCTTTTTTCAGCAGTGCCCGGCTGTCAAGCTCAAAAATGCTACCGTCGGGGCGTTTTACGTCGCAGAACATGCGCACGACTCTCCCGTGAGAGGGACGCCAAGGCAGGACGGAGAGCGTAGTCGGATCCGGGAAGAGAAACAGATCCGAGTGGTCGACGTCCCCGAAGCCCGCGATCGCGGAAGCATCGAAGGAGATTCCGCCGCGGAACGCGCCCTCCAGCTCATCCGCCGGTATGGAGATGTTTTTCGGCGTGCCGAAGACGTCGCAGAACGCCAGACGGACGAATTTTACATCCTCCTCCTTCACATAATCGAGAACCTCTTCAACTGTATACAGCATATAAAATGCCCCCATCTGTTTTAGTATTAATGCGTGTACTCCTGATCAGTTCTGCGTATAAAGCTGCTTATAGGGGTCGGAAGAGTTTGGATACAGCACATGGAATTTCTTGCTGTAAACCTCCTTTTCCGGAATGCCGACGCAGCCGCAGAACTCACTGATATAAGGGGAAATCTGGCTCATGTCCTCCTCGTCGGCGTCCTTAACGCAAATCTGCTTTGAGAGCTTGGCACAGAGCCTGTCGGCGCGGACAAAAATCTTGCCGCCGTGCATGCCCGTAGCGCAGAAGCTGCCGAGCACTTCCTCGTCCGTATAGCCGAGTCCAAGCGCGATGATGATGCCTCCCGCCTGGTATTCCCCGAGAAAGCTGCCGCATTTTCCCCCTATGACGAGAACCGGCATCCTGTCCGCATAGGATTTCATGTGGATACCCGCCCTGTAACCCACGTCGCCGCGTATGAAGATCTCGCCGCCGCGCATCGCGTAACCCGCCGCGTCGCCGCACATGCCGTTTATCACGATCCTGCCGCTGTTCATCGTGTCGCCCGAGGCGTCCTGTGCGTTTCCGTTCACGATGATCTTTGCTCCATCGAGATAGGCCCCGAGCGCATTGCCCGGCACTCCGTTGATGGTAATGGTCCTGTTTGAGGCTCCGGCCGCGATGAAGCGCTGGCCGAGACAGTTATCGAGGACAACGTCTCCCTTGGCGGAATGAATCTCGCTGTTAAGTATATCATATTTTTTCCCTGTGCAATCTATTTTCATGAGATTTTTCCTCCCAGTTTTTCGTCCCTGTAACTCCTCGAAAACGCGGCGAGAGACGGTTCTCTGCAGATAAGCCCGAAATCGATGTCACGAAGGGGCGTTCTTTCTCTCACGAGCGAGGTATATATGCCGGCCTTGCTGACGTCTCCTATGAGGAGGAAGCCGCGAAGGACGTTTTCGTCGTAAAACAGCTTCTTGAGGCTGCTCTCACAGCGCGCTTCATAGGTTTCGCCCGTGTAGCTGCCGGCGGTGATGATGTGGAGGCCGAAGAAGCCAATGGCGTTCATGGGTATCGCCGGAGCAGGAGCCGGCACGCCTCCCGCCATCGCGACGCCGGCCCGGAATCCGCCGGTGTAGGCATTCGGCAGTATGGCGAGTATGCGCCTTTCTCCGCAGGACACATCGTCGCTCAGGACGCAGTCGCCCGCGGCGTAGACCCCCGGTATCGACGTCTCCATCTTCCCGCTGACGACAATGCCCCTGTCCGTCTCGCCTCCCGCGTCCTTTACGAGCGAGACGTTCGGCCGCACGCCGACGGCGGTAACAAGGATGTCAAAATCTATCTTCTCTCCGCTGGTCAGCTCCGCCGAGCCGTCTGTGAAGCTTTTTACCGATACGCCGAGGCGGAATTCGATGCCCTGCTTTTCAAGATGGGTCTGGACCATCGCCGCACCCTCGTCGTCAAGTATGCTGGAGAGGATGCGCGGAGCCAGATCGATGACGGTCAGCTTCCCCACTCTCGCGGCTATGCCCTCGGCGCACTTCAGGCCGATAAGCCCCGCGCCGACTATCAGGACCCGGGCCTCGGGAAGAAGCGCCTTTTCGAGCGCCCCGGCGTCGTCCAGAGACATGAAGGAAAATTTCTTCTCCACCTTTTCAAGCCCCTCCATCGGGGGGACGAAGGGGGAGGAGCCGGTCGCCACGAGGAGTCGGTCAAACGTGATCCTCTCTCCGTTTTCCATGATTACGGTTCTGTTTTTCCCGTCTATGGCCGCTGCCGTCCTGCCCAGAAGCGTTTTGCAGCCGTTTTCCCTGTAAAAGCTGTCTGGCCTGTATTTCATGCGCTCCCTGTCGGTCTTTCCCTGGAGCAGATAGGAGATGAGGGGCCTTGAATAGGTGTGGTGCTTTTCGCTGCTGACGATCGTGATGCCGCCTTTTTTATCGGTGCTCCGGATGCCCTCGACGGCTCCGACCGCCGCTGCTGAGTTGCCAATGATGACATATTCCACTTCTCTCACCTCTCCTCAAAAACAATGGCCCTGTTCGGGCAGCCCTCGACGCAGGCGGGGGTGCCGCCATTTTGCGTGCAGAGCTCGCATTTCTGTATGACGCTGCCGTCGCTGCCCGGCATGATCGCGCCATAGGGACATATCATAATGCAGGTGTAGCAGCCCACACATTTATCCTTATCGACCTCGATCACGCCGTTGTCCACGCTGAGCGCGCCGGTAATGCAGCTTTTCACACACAGTGGCTCCGTACAGTGGCGGCAGGAAACGGCGAAGCAGATCTTCCCGTCCGACTCCACCCTGATCTTCGGGCGGATTTTGATTCCCATAAGCGCAGAAGCCATGTCTCTCTTTCCGGAGGCCGCAAAAGCGCAGTTATATTCGCAGAGATGGCAGCCGAGGCACCACTGTTCGTTAACATATACTCTCTTCATGGCCTATTCCCCCGCGTGAGCTATTCCGAGTATGGACAGCTCTTTCTCGTTAAGTCCGACTCCGCGGAGCATCAGCCTGTTGCCCCGAAGCGCTTCGATTGAATTGATGCCCATCCCGCCCATGAGCTCTTTGATCTCGCGGTTCCAGGCGGTGAGCAGATTTACAAGGCGCGGATACGCAACGTCTGGGTTGAGCCGTTTTACCAGCTCCGGCCTTTGGGTCGCGATGCCCCAGTTGCACTTGTCGGTATGACAGGTGCGGCAGAGGTGACAGCCCATCGCCAGAAGAGCCGCGGTGGCAATGTAGCAGGCATCGGCGCCCAGCGCCACCGCTTTGACAACATCCGCGCTGCTTCGGATGCTGCCGCCAACGACAAGCGAAACATCATTTCTGATGCCTTCGTCACGCAGCCTGGTGTCGACGCTCGCGAGCGCAAGCTCGATCGGGATACCGACATTGTCGCGTATCCTCGTCGGGGCGGCGCCCGTGCCGCCCCGGAAGCCGTCTATCGCAATAATATCGGCTCCGCTCCGCGCAATGCCGCTCGCGATCGCCGCGATGTTATGGACGGCCGCGACCTTGACGATCACGGGTTTCGTGTAGTTTGTCGCCTCCTTGAGTGAGAAGACGAGCTGCCTCAGATCCTCGATGGAATAAATATCGTGGTGAGGGGCCGGAGATATCGCGTCCGAGCCCTCTGGGATCATCCTTGTCCGCGACACGTCGCCGACGATCTTTTTGCCGGGGAGATGTCCGCCGATGCCGGGCTTCGCGCCCTGACCCATCTTGATCTCAATGGCGGCGCCCGCCTCAAGATAGCCCTTGTGTACGCCGAAGCGGCGACAGGCCACCTGCACGATCGTGTTCGGGCCGTATCGGTAGAAGTCCTCGTGCAGACCGCCCTCGCCGGTGTTGTAATAGGTTCCGAGCTCCGTCGCGGCCATCGCCAGACTCTTGTGCGCGTTGTAGCTGATGGAGCCGAAGGACATGGCGGAGAACATTACCGGCAGGTTCAGCACAAGCTGGGGGGGCATGTCGGTTTTCATCGTCCCGTCGGGATTTCTCTCCACGGCCGAGGGCTTCTTTCCCAGAAACACCTTGGTCTCCATGGGCTCGCGCAGCGGGTCGATGGACGGGTTCGTGACCTGGGAGGCGTTCACCAGAATCTTATCCCAGTATACGGGGAAAGCTTCCGGGTTGCCCATCGAGGAGAGAAGGACCCCCCCGCTCTCCGCCTGACGGTAGACCTCCTTAATGGTCTGGGCTCTCCAATTTGAGTTCTCGCGGAAGGTCTGTTCGTTTTTTCGTATTTTCAGCGCGCGGGTCGGGCAGAGCGTCACGCAGCGCTGGCAGTTGACGCAGTTCGTCTCGTCACTGAGCATCATGTCAAGCTCTTCGTCATATCTATGCACCTCGTTGGCGCACTGCCGCTCGCAGACACGGCAGCGGATGCAGCGCGTCGGGTCGCGGAGTATTTCAAAATCGGGATAAATCAGAGAAAACGGCATCACTTATCCCCTCCTTTCAGCAAAGCTATTACGGGCTCGCCGCCGCGCGGCGCCCAGATTTTGTCCGGGTTCGGCTCCATCACGCGTATCGCGCACTCCTCGCTCGCGAAATAGGTCATGTCACCCTTCTCGGCAACCACCATCGACCGGAGCTTCAGTCTGTCATTCAGGGCCATGAGTCCGCCCTCAAAGCCCAGCAGTATCGAAAACGGGCCGGTCACGAGCAGACTGCCGTAAACGCTCCTGAGATAGCTGAGTCTCTCCCTTTCCTGAGGCGGAAGGCCTTCGATCTCAGACCAGAAGGGAGCCGCTATGACCGAGGCCGCCTCCTCAAGCGTCATTTTCTGACGGCGCAGAAGGTAGTCGAATATATAGGTAATGACCTCCGTGTCCGTCTGGAGTGTACATGTGTAGCCGAACATCTCGATAAACCGGCGGTTGGCGTCGTACGACGAGATCTCGCCGTTGTGGACGATGGAAAAATCGAGCAGCGCGAAGGGGTGCGCGCCGCCCCACCAGCCGGGGGTGTTCGTCGGGTATCTGCCGTGAGCCGTCCAGCTGTAGCCGGCATATTCGTCCAGACGATAGAATTCGCCTACGTCCTCGGGAAAACCGACGGCCTTGAAAACGCCCATGTTTTTCCCGCTTGAAAAGACATAGCAGCCTTTTATCTCCCGGTTTATCTTCAGAACCGCTCTGGCCGTGTATTCCTTTTCGTCGAGCTGGCTGTCCCTGAGCATATTGGGCGCGGGCTCCACAAAGTAGCGCCAGATGAGTGGTTCGTTTGTAATCCTGGGTGTTTTGTATATCGGTATTTTGGAGAGGTTCACGATTTCGAAAACCTCGTCGAGGTATTTTTCGCACTCCTCGCGGCAGCGTATCCCGTCATAAAAAATGTGCAGGGCGTACAGCTCCTTGTACTGGGGATATATCCCGTATCCCGCGAAACCTCCGCCGAGACCGTTCGATCTCTCGTGCATGACCGCCATGGACTTCACAACGGTATCGCCGCAGATGCTCTTTCCGGTCTTTGAAATTAGGCCGGAAATCGCGCAGCCGGACGGTATTCTCACTTCTCCTTCTTTTTTAAGCATCTTCTCACATCCAAAATTTCATAATTTGTTTTAGGGTATAAAAAAATGGACGCCCATCAAATTGGTACATCCAATCTTAATGAACGCCATTGTCCTTGACCCAACTATACTATAAAGAGAAGCGGTTGTCAACACTAATTTTGCATATTACGATTATTGAACTTTCATTTTCAAAAAAATATCCCGCAGTTTTTGCAAACCAATATCGACAAATTATACTTGACAATTTTATTAAATAGTGATAGAGTATCGGCATAAATCGTACGGCAAAGGCGCCGCAGATCTTTTCTGTTGCGCCGTTGCCGATTTTTTATTTAAATTGCTAAACAAAATAAATATTTGCAAATTAGGAGGATGCATTATGAGTTCAGTCACAGAAATTTTTGGCTCAAACGTTTTTAATGATACGGTCATGAAGGAGCGTCTGCCCAAAGGAACTTATACGGCAATGCAGAAAACCATCAAGGACGGAAAGCTTCTCGATATCGAGATTGCAACCGTCGTCGCCAACGCTATGAAGGACTGGGCGATTGAAAAGGGCGCGACCCATTTCACCCACTGGTTCCAGCCCATGACCGGTGTGACGGCCGAGAAGCACGACAGCTTCATTTCCCCCACCAGCGACGGCAAGGTCATTATGGAGTTCTCCGGTAAAGAGCTGGTCCGCGGCGAGCCCGATGCCTCCAGTTTCCCCTCCGGCGGTTTGCGCGCCACTTTCGAGGCCAGAGGCTATACCGCCTGGGACCCCACCTCTTATGCTTTCCTCAAGGATAAGACTCTCTGCATCCCCACGGCCTTCTGTTCCTACGGCGGCGAGGCTCTCGACAAGAAGACCCCTCTTCTCCGTTCGATGCAGGCGATCAACGAGCAGGCTCTCCGCGTTCTGAAGCTTTTCGGCAACGAGGACATCACCTCCGTAAAGACCACCGTCGGCCCCGAGCAGGAGTATTTCCTTATAGATAAGGACCTTTATGACAAGCGCTGTGACCTCATTTACACCGGCCGCACCCTTTTCGGCGCGAGACCTCCCAAGGGACAGGAGCTTGAGGACCACTACTTCGGAAGCATCAAGCCCCGCGTTCAAGAGTTCATGGCGGAGCTGAACGAAGAGCTCTGGAAGCTTGGAATTCTTGCCAAGACCGAGCACAACGAGGTCGCCCCCTCACAGCACGAGCTTGCCCCAATCTTCTCAACCACCAATATTGCGGCCGACCACAACCAGCTCACCATGGAGATCATGCAGAAGGTCGCAAAGCGCCATGGCCTTGTCTGTCTTCTGCATGAGAAGCCCTTCGCAGGCGTCAACGGCAGCGGCAAGCACAACAACTGGTCAATCTCCACAAACACGGGCGTCAACCTCCTCGAGCCTGGCGATACCCCGCACGACAACGCGCAGTTCGTGCTCTTTCTCTGCGCGGTCATCAAGGCCGTAGACGATTACCAGGATCTGCTCCGTGTTTCCGTCGCGACCGCCGCGAACGACCACCGTCTCGGCGCGAACGAGGCACCTCCGGCCGTCATTTCCGTTTTTCTCGGCGACGAACTGACGGAGATACTCACCGCCATCGAGGGCGGAAAGGACTACAAAGACCGCGTTAAAGAGCAGATGACCATCGGCGTCGACGTTCTGCCGCACTTCCCGAAGGACACAACCGACAGAAACAGGACCTCGCCCTTCGCCTTTACCGGCAACAAGTTCGAGTTCCGTATGCCCGGCTCCTCGCTCTCCATCTCCGGCCCGAACTTCGTCCTCAACACGGCTGTTGCCGAAGAGCTGAAGCAGTTTGCGGATGAGCTGGAAACGGCTGAGGACTTCACCGCCGCTCTCAACAAGCTCGTCAAGAAGGTCATCGGCGAGCATAAGCGTATTGTCTTCAACGGCAACGGCTATGACGACGCCTGGATCGAAGAGGCTCTCAAGAGAGGCCTTTTAAACCTCAAAACCACTCCCGATGCTCTTCCCTATTTCACCAGCGAAAAGAGCATCGCGCTGTTCACCTCCCACAAAGTCCTCTCCGAGGCGGAGATCAGGTCCCGTTACGAGATCGTCCTCGAGAACTACAGCAAGATTATTAACATTGAGGCGCTCACGATGCTCGATATGGCCAAGAGAGACATTATGCCCGCCGTTTCCGCCTATTCGAAGGCGCTCTCCGAGACCGCCAACAGCAAAAAGGAGTTCCTGCCGAACGCCGACTGTACTTATGAGGCGGAGACGCTTAAAACGATCTCCCTTACGGCCGCCAGCATGTACGCGAAGACCACCGAGCTCGAAAAGGCCCTCATCGATTCGAGAGAGATTTCCGACGTCACCGAGCTTGCGATCTTCTTTAAAGATAAGATCGTCCCCGCGATGAGCGAGCTCCGCATCTCCGCGGATGAGCTCGAAACGCTGACCGCCAAATCCTACTGGCCCTACCCCTCTTACGGCGAGCTGCTTTTCGGCGTAAGATAAAAAACATTTGACAAAACAACTAAAAAATACTTTAATTAAAGAAATATCCGATTCGGGGGCGAACATAAGAACCGCCCCCAATATTTCTATTTTGGAGGAAATTTTTTTATGTGCTCTATAATCGGCGCAGAAGATTACGAAGTTCCGCAGGATGAATTCATGGAGGGCTTTTGCAGGACCAAGTCCCGCGGACCCGATATGACTCGCGTTGTCGACACCGGCGCGGGCAGATTGGGCTTTCACAGGCTCGCCATCATGGACACCCATGAGAGCGGCATGCAGCCCTTTGCCCTCAACGGCAATTACGTCGTATGCAACGGCGAGATCTACGGTTTTCGAAATTTGAAGAAAGAGCTGATGAATGAGTACACTTTCACGAGCGAGTCCGACTGCGAAATACTGCTGCCGCTGTATGAAAAATACGGCTGCGGCATGTTCGACAAGCTGGACGCCGAGTTCGCGCTCATCATCTACGACCACAGGAAAAACGCGTTCATCGCGGCCCGCGACCCCATAGGCATAAGGCCCCTCTACTACGGCGAGAGCAGGCATGGGAAGATGATCTTCGCCTCCGAGCCGAAAAACCTTGTCGGCCTGTGCCGCGAAATAAAGCCTTTCCCTCCCGGACATTACTATGCGGACGGAAAATTCACCTGCTACTGTGATATCGCCGAACGCAGGGCCCCCGTCGCGGACAGCCTTGAAACTGTCTGTACGAAGATACGCGAAAAGCTGGCAATGGGCGTGGCAAAGCGCCTTGACGCCGATGTGCCCGTCGCCTTTCTGCTCTCCGGCGGACTCGACAGTTCCCTTGTCTGCGCGATTGCGACAAAGCTGTTAAACCGCCCCATCCGTACCTTCGCGATCGGCATGGAGACCGACGCCATCGACCTGAAATACGCAAAGCAGGTTGCCGACTTCATCCACAGCGAGCACACCGAGGTCATCATCAGCCGTGACGACGTGATCTCGGCACTTGAGGAAGTCGTCGCTTTGCTCGGCACCTATGATATTACGACCATACGCGCCTCAATGGGCATGTATCTGCTCTGCAAGGCCATCCACAACACGACCGACGTGCGCGTGCTGCTCACGGGTGAGATTTCCGACGAGCTCTTCGGCTACAAGTACACCGACTTTGCCCCCTCCGCCGAGGCTTTCCAGCTCGAGTCCGAAAAGCGCCTGCGCGAGCTCCACATGTACGACGTGCTCCGCGCCGACCGCTGCATCTCCGTCAACTCTCTCGAAGCGCGCGTTCCCTTCGGCGACCTTGACTTTGTAAAATATGTCATGAGCGTTCCCGCCGAAATGAAGAGGAACAGCTACAATATGGGAAAGTACCTTCTCCGTCACGCTTTTGAGGGCGGCAATTACCTGCCTGAAGGCATACTCTGGCGCGAAAAGGCCGCTTTTTCCGACGCCGTCGGGCACTCGCTCGTCGACGACCTCAAGGAATACGCCGGATCGCTCTACAGCGACGCTGAGTTCGAGGAAAAATGCGGAAAATATGATTTTGCTAGGCCCTTTACGAAGGAGTCCTTGCTTTACCGTGATATTTTCGAGAAGTATTACCCCGGCCAGGCGACCATGGTCGCGGATTTCTGGATGCCGAACAAGAGCTGGGAGGGCTGCAACGTAAACGACCCCTCCGCGCGCGTTCTGTCAAACTACGGCAACAGCGGAAAATGATTTTTCGAAAATAATCCCGCGGATTCAAGACCCTTACTCCGCTCCGGAAGATTCTTCCTCCCGCGAAGCAGTTGGCGGAAGAGTCCCGGCCGCAATTATATTACAGGCTATGCTTTATTGCCGATAAAGCATAGCCTGCTTTTATTTTGCTACGGATACTTGTATGAACAAATCTATATGGAATAATTAATTTATGCAATAATTTGTATTATTGTTATAAAATTTTCTAGGTGGTGAGAACGGCAATGAAGTTTTTCTCAAAAGGGAAAAAGGCCGACAGCAACAGCGACCTTAGCGGCGAAAATGACAGCGCCTCAGTCTCATCTGCCGAGGGATTGGATGAGAGCGAAGCCCAAAACAGGGGTATGCGGGGGCCGTCTCAAATACCCATGGCAGTTTTAGCGCGAAAGCTCGGCATGAAGGCCGGGGAAATCGAAGATGATTTTTTCCTCGGCGGCGGGAGCGCCTGCACCGAGAATAAAGTCTTCTACAACAATCTCAATGAAAAATCCGGAGCCCTGCTCAAAAAGCTCAGCGCTGCCGAGAGTTTAGGAAACGGCTTTTCCGCGGACATGAGCCTGGAAATAGGCATTTCCGATGATCGCATGTCCGCTTTCGGCTGCCTGTTTCCGCCCATCGGCGCCGGAAAAGAGCTGAGCGCCGAGCAGCTGACCGCCTCAGCGCAAAGCGCGGGCATCAGATATGGGCTCAACGGGGATCTTCTCAGAAAGCTGGCCGAAGAAAAGACTTTTTTCAGTATTTTTACCCTTGCTGCGGGCAAGGCGGCGCTTGACGGCGAAGACGGCCGTATTCTCGATATCTATCCGCGTGAAAAACAAATTTCTCTGGAAGCCGACGAAAAGAAAAGGATAGACTTCAAAAACCTGAATCTCGTTCAGAATGTCCGCCGCGGAGACGTCATCTGCCAAATTGTCCCGCCTGTTCCGCCGGAGGACGGGGTCGATGTTCAGGGCGTTGTGCATAACGGGCGGACTGGAATAATACCCAGGCCGCCCATGGGGAAAAACGTTGTTGAGAGCGAAGACCATACGGCACTCCTGGCCGACTGTGAAGGCCAACTGATTTTTTCATGCGGCTGCTTTAAGGTTCAGCAGATGCTTCTCATCGAAAACGATGTTGACAGTTCGACAGGTAATCTTGACGTCATCGGCTCCATCACGATCAAAGGGAATGTGAAATCCGGTTATACCGTGAAGGCCACAGAGGATATTCTGGTCAGGGGCAACGTTGAAGCCGCCGAGCTTGTCGCCGGGGGCAGCATTCAGGTATTGCAGGGGATCAACGGCAACTTTCAGGGAAAGGTCAGCTCCGGGGCCGATGTAAAATCCAGATACCTTGAAAACTGCAGTGTTACCGCCGGAGGAACGGTAATAACGGATAGTCTGGTCAACTGTACGGTTATCAGCAGCGATCATGTCGTTGTGACCACCGGAAAGGGGATTATACTGGGGGGCTCGGTATTCGGCCTCAACGGTATCGAAGCCAACACGATTGGCAACGAGCAGCAGCGCCGCACAAATCTGACGATTGGCGCCGACCCCAAGGTCTATTATGAGCTGAGCGCTCTGAATAAGGAAATCCATGAGCTGACACATAAAGCGGAGGAGAACGATAAGAACATTCTGTATATGCAGACGGCAGAAAATCTTGACGCAAAATACCGGCAGCTGCTGGAAATCCTCCTGGCCAAGCAAGCGACATACAAAGCCGATCTCACAGCAAAATCGGAAAGGGCCGCGGCGATAGAAGCGGAGGTCAAAGGTACCGAAAACTGTCAGATAACCGCAAATCGGCTTTACCCGCCGGTAAACGTAACTATAGGCAGCAATAAGCTTGCGATAGACACAATGGCGCAGATGTGCCGTATATACAAATCTGAAGGCGAAATAATTATTGGGAAAAAATAATGGAATGGGATGAACGGGTAAAGTTCATCCCATTTTTACTCATGGATTATAGAGCCAGACAAGCTTTTTGTCCGAAAAGGTCATGCCCATCTTCCGCTGCAAGGCGAGCGAAGCTTCGTTTCCGTCTATAATCTGGGCATAGGGTATGCGTCCGCGTGCAAGAACGCGGTTTATCATCGCGGCCTCCAGCGTATACGCGATACCGCGGCGGCGGTATTCCGGCAGAATCTCAAGCAGGCCCATCGAGCCGTCGTCGTGCATGCCGACGAAGCCCGCGGGCCTGCCGTCGACATAAGCGCCCAGCATACCCGCTTTGAGGCACCCCTCCAGGTAGCTGCGCAGCGGGATATGCGTATAATGCTCCGCAACAAAATCGAGCGCGCTCTCCGGCAGAAGCCGCAGCTCCACGCCCTCCGGCAGGCAGAGGCAGGGGCCCAGCGTCCTTGTATAGCTGCATTGGGAGCACTCGGTCTTTTCCCTCAGGCCGAATCTCTCCGCGAGATTGCTCTGAAAGCGCGTCTGGTGCGCTGTCAGGACAAGCGGGTCCCTGATCTCGCCGCACATTTCTCCCAGCGTCTCCTCGTCCTCGGCGCTGATAAGATAAACGCCGCAGGCGGTGTTTAGAATCAGAACGCCCCTCTCGCCCGCGTACAGCAGCTCCGCGTCGCCGCGGGCAAGAGCTTCCAGCATGTCGGTATGGTGCAGTCTGTCCCTGTTCAGGTATGCGTAAGCCACGTCCGGTGCCATATGTAAATCCGTCCCTTTATTCTGTTATTTTTGATACGCCTGCCGGATATTCCGGCAGGCGCACGCTTTCAATTTACAGGGCTCTTGTGCGGCCCTTGTCATCTTTGATGCCGGATTTTACATCCTGAGCCGCTTCGTTTCTGGCCTTCGCCTGTTTTGCCTTCGGAGTCTCGGTCTTTGCGTCCTTCTTGTTGTCGGCTTTCGCCATAGCTATGATCATTCCTTTCGTTATTCGCGGCGGAAAACCGCCGTGGGGCGGATCCGGTCAGAGACCCGCCGCTACGGTTTTTAATATTCCGCGAAAGGAGCCTTTATATACATTGTCAGCCAATATTTATGGAAACTTTCCGTTTCCGAAAGTCCAGCAGCCAGTTCCAGAGCGGAACGAAGAAGAGGTACCCCGCAAAGGGTATGCTTGACATCGGCGCGCCCACTGCGGCAAGCGAAACGGTCCCGGCTATGCACCACGGTATCAGAGGCGATATGATAACGGCCGTATTTTCAAGGCAGATCGCCCTTCGGGTATCGCTTCCCGCCAACTCGCCGCAGAGCTGGTCCGTAAGCATTATGGCGAGGGTCTGGTTGCAGCTTAGCATCGCCGTGAACGCGGAGGTGATTATGTAGGCGCCGTAAGGATTCAGCTTTCTGCCTATCGCGCCTATGTACTTTTTAAGGCCCGAAAGGAGGCCCGTCCCCTCAAATATGCCGGAATAGGTCGAGGACAGGAATACGATCGCGGCGGGCGATAGCATGGAGACGAGGCCGCCGCCGCTCAGCATCGCCGAGAGCTCCGCGTCCTGCGGCCGGAAGCCCAGCGCGAGGGTCCGCAGCAGAAGCGGGAGACGCATTCCCTGCTCCGTCATGCAGATGACGCCGCCGCAGACCACGCTCAGAGATATCGTAATCCTGACGTCGACGCGGAAAGCGGAGAGCACGAGGATGATGGCCGCGGGCAGGACCGTCTCCCACACGAGGCTGAAATTCTCTGCAAAAAGCCCAACCGCGCTGCGCGGGATGCCGCCCGTTCCGGACAGGAAGCCCAGCGCAAGAAAGACGGCGCAGGCCAAAGCGAAGGGCAGGGCCGAGGTGGCGACCATCAGCCGGATATTCCGGTAGATATCGGTATGCGTGAGCTCTCTCACAAGCAGCGCGCTCGTGGACATCGGGGAGCAGCGGTCGCCAAAAAAGCTGCCTGAAAGGGCCGCTCCGCCGATATACAGCGGGTTTATGCCCATCGCGCGTCCCATGGTCATGCAGATGACCCCCATCGTCGCCGAAGTCCCGAAGGAGGTGCCGGTGAGGACAGAAATAAGACTGCAGAGCAGGAAGGTCGCGAGGACGAAGATATGCGGAGAGATCAGCTTTGTTGAATAATAGATTATGTACGGGATAGTCCCCGCGGCCCGCCACACGGCCGTGAGCGCGCCGATCATGACGAAAACCAGCAGGATATTTTTGACCGTCCCGACACCTTTAACGGACATCTTCAGCATAGCGCGAAAACTGTGCCTCTGAATAAGGCCGTACACAAAAAAGACGCCCAGGCCGAAAATCAGGGCGTAGAAAATTGAAAGGCCGGAGCCGATGCAGATCAGGAGCCCCGCAATGAACAGCAGCATTGTAACCGCTTCAGGCATAAATATGGCCATTCCTTTCGCTACAATAAAGACGGCCATAAAAAAGGAATGGCCATAATGCGCAGGTTTTGCTTTGCCCGCTTTCCGGCGGACGGGCAAAACGCGCCGAACTTAAAATAAGCTTGAATTCTCGCAAACTCCACTCTCAGTCCTTTGCTGACATTTTAACACGCCTCTCCGGAAAGTCAACAAACCGGGCGTGGATTTGTGCAGAATTGATACGGCCGGGGCTTGACAATCCACGCAGACCTATGTATAATGCAGTCGAACATTTGAATAGAGTATGTCTTCAGGGCAGGGTGAAATTCCCGATTGGCGGTAAAGTCCGCAAGCGCGAAAGCGCAGATTTGGTGAAACTCCAAGACCAACAGTTACAGTCTGGATGAAAGAAGATGTGTTAAAATAACAGGAACTTATTCCTATTAGCGGCGCACCTATTACGATTTTAACACCTGAAAGACAGCAGTTTTTCAGGTGTTACTTTGTTTTCAGGAGTGTAAGCCCATGTCAGAAAAAAACCTTTCGTCCCAGTCCTCCCGCAGCATGCAGCCCACTACGCACAAGATCACCGTCACAGCGATGCTCTCGGCCGTCGCATTTATCCTCATGTACCTTGAACTTCCGGTCCTATTTATGCCCTCGTTCATTAAGTTCGACTTTTCGGATCTTCCCGAGCTGCTCGCTGCATTCAGCCTTGGGCCGCTCTATGGCGTAATTGTTTGCTTTATTAAAAATGCCGTGCATCTCGCTGTATCGAACTCTTCGATGATAGGTGAGCTCTGCAATTTTCTCCTCGGTGTCTGCTTTATTCTGCCCGCGGGCCTTTTCTATCAAAAGATGAAATCCCGCACCGGCGCTTTTCTCGGATCGTTCATAGGCGCGATAGCCATGGCTGTTCTCAGCCTGCCGATAAATTACTATATTGTTTACCCTGCCTATTCGCTTTTCTTTTCAACGGATAAAATAGTTGCAATGTATCATGACATACTTCCCAGCATGCATTCGCTATTACAATGCCTGCTTGTCTTTAATGTTCCTTTTACTTTCCTCAAGGGGATGCTCAACGTCGCGGTAACCTTCCTGATCTATAAAAAGCTCTCACCGGTTCTGCACAGATAGGACTGAAACAAGTATCTCCGCGCCCCGTCCCACGGGATGCGGACCGTCATCCCGGCGCGGCCCTTCAACCCGATTTCAAGCGCCATTTTTTATCTCCTTCGGTGGATCAAACTCTTTGCTTCTAATAAACAGGACCCCCAGTGTGCCGGGTCCGCAGTGGCAGGCGATCGTGCAGCCCGCCGTCGTCTCGTATATCTCCTCAAAGCCGCCGTACTGTTTCACGGCGTCCAGGGAGGCATTGAATTCCTCGTCGCTGACAGGCGTGTGCGTGATGAAAACGCGCGCACGGACGATGTCCCCGCGCGAAGCCACGCGATCCCTGACATACTGGCGGAGGCATTTGGAAAAGGGGCCGCGGTACTTTTTGACGACCTGCATTTTCCCGTCGATGACCTCGATGCAGGGCTTGAGCTGCAGTATGTTCGCGCCCAGAGCCATGACCGCGGAGCAGCGCCCTCCCTTGACCATATAGTCGAGGCGGCTGAGCAGAAAGCTCGCTTCGACGCGTCCGGTCAGCTCCCTCAGCTCCCCGCACATTTTTTCAATATCGGGGCAGGTCTTCGCCATACGGCAGGCCTCAAGGACTATGTGGCCCTGTCCTGTCGACAGGTTGCGGGAGTCGATCACATGTACGTTCGGAAAGCCCGCCGACGCGATGCAGGCGCTCTGGTAGCACGAGGAAAATTCCGCGCCGATGCTGATGTGCACAACCTCGTCGTATTCCTCGGAGAGGCGGCCAAAAACGTTTTTATACTCCCCGACGTTGACGGCGGCTGTCGAGCACAGCGCCCCTCCCGCGTCCACATGCGCAAAGATATCCGCCGGAAATATATCTATTCCGTCCCGGAAGTATCCGCCGTCCCGGACTATCGTCAGGGGCGTCAGAGTAATGTTGTTTCCGCTGACGAGTTCGGGCGACAGGTCGCAGGTACTGTCCGAGCTTATCTTTACTTTCAAAACATATTCCCTCTTTCCGTTTCGTCTATTAAACTCCGTCCATCCGCCTGTGATTCAAGCCGGCGGCGCTCCGCTCCTTCCCCCGCAGAATTTTGAGATAATTTTTTCAAAAAAAGTGTCTTTTGTCAAGTCCTATATTTGCACCGTCCTCCCCCCAAGCGGATAAGGGCTCGGATAAAGGATGGGCGGAGCCGCAATACGCGTCTCCGCCCGCTGTTATTGCCGCCCGTCAGCGGCTGATTATATTCACATACTCTATGAGGGGAGAGGCCGAGCTGAGGTTGGTGTAATCCACCGCGCTGCCGTATGCGTCGAGGATATCCCTGTCGTCCTTCGAAAGCTCCTCTTCTTTCTTCTTAGCCAGCATGCTGTGCAGCATGGACATCATTATCCTGTGTATGAGGCTCAGTTTGCCGTAGTCTATGCCGCCGCGGAAGCAGTAGAGATGCACGCTCTTCATCAGCTCCTTTGGCAGGGCTTTGCCCAGACTCTTCGAAATCTGCTGCGCGGCGCTCGCCGTGCCCGGGTCGCCGATGCCTGTCGTGAATACGATGAGGTTCTTTCCGGCGAGCCTGGAGACATTCGAGGCCAGGAATCCGATACCCTTGATTTTACCGGCGTACAGGCCGCCGCCGAAAATAATCGTGTCATATTTATCAAATTCAAATTTTTTTACTCTGTCGAGGTCATAGATGTCGGCCTTAAGGCTCGAGGCGATGTGCATCGCATATTTTCTGGTACTGCCGTACTGCGATTTGTAAATAACTGCCGTATTTGCCAATGATAACACCTCACATCGTATTATTTTTTGTATTAATGCGCAACTTGCGCAACTACAGCTATTTTATCACGGGCCGCCGAATATTTCCACCTGAATTAACGCGGGAAAAACGTGTATATTTGTTCTTTTTCACATTCATCCTTCCATAAAAAGAAAAATAATCAGAAATCTCTTGATTTAAGCCCGCTGTTATGCTATCATTCAGTTTACAACTGCGATTATTACTGAGCTTTGTCTCATTCACATTGAAAGGATTGACAACTATGTCTACTGCAACTCTGACTCTCACCATCACGATTATCCAGCTTTTGACCTGCCTTTTCCTCATCTGTGTGGTGCTTCTCCAGTCCGGCAAGCGTTCCGGCCTTTCCGGCGCGATTTCCGGCGGCGCGGAGACCTTTTTCTCCAAGTCCAAGGCTCCCACGGTCGACGCTAAGCTTGCCAAAATGACGAAGTGGGTCGCTTTGGTTTTCGTTCTTCTCACGCTCGTGCTCCTGCTCCTTCAGGGCAGTTCCGCAAGCGTGGCCTCCTGATCTCAGAGCCGCACGTCAGATTTTTAAAAACTCCGGTGAAAAGCTTCACCGGAGTTTTTTTTATTGCGTAAACAGCATCCTGTCCGTATCGAGGGCCTTTCCCCCGTGTGCGTAGAGCTCCATAAGGCGCGCTACGGTCATCTTCCCGCGCTCTTCGCCGGAAAGATCGAGGATGAGTTTTCCTCGATCGAGCATGATCGTCCTTGTGCCGGTCTTAAGCGCCGTGCCGACATTGTGCGTCACCATCATCGCGGTGAGGCCCCTGCGGGCTATGATGTCGTTTGTGATACGCATGATCTTCTCCGCGGCCGCCGGGTCCAGCGCCGCGGTGTGTTCGTCCAGAAGCAAAAGCTCCGGCGCGCCGACTGTCGACATGATAAGCGAGAGCGCCTGTCTCTGTCCGCCCGAGAGCAGGCCCACCCTGGTCCCCATGCGGTCCTCAAGCCCCATATCGAGCGCCCGGAGCTCCGAGCGGAAGAAATCCCTGTCGGAGCGCTTTATGCCGATCCCCAGCGCATGCCTCCCGTTTTTTCTGCTGAAGGCAAGGGCGAGGTTCTCCTCAATGGTCATATCCGGAGCACTTCCCCTCATCGGATCCTGGAACAGCCTTCCTATCATCAAAGCCCGCCTGTGCTCCGGCAAAAAGGTGATATCCTTGCCGCCAAGCTGTATTTTCCCTCTGTCTGGAAAAAAGCTTCCGCCGATTGCGTTGAACATGGTGGATTTTCCGGCACCGTTCGAACCTATGACCGTAACGAACTCTCCGTCCTCTACGTGAAGGCAGAAATTGTCGAGCGCCGTCTGCTCGTCGGGTGTGCCTTTCAGAAAGGTCTTTGTCACATTTTTCATCTCAAGCATCTCTCTGCGCCTTCTTTCTCGTTCCTCTGTCATAGGCCCGCTTTCTTGCGACCGGAACCGCGAGCGCTATGACGACTATCACCGCCGAAACCACGCGCAGGGCGTAGGCCGGGAAAATGCTGGCTTCCAGGGCAAGGGCGATGATGAAACGGTAGATAACGGAGCCCAGAACCGCCGAAATCAGCCCCAGCGTAACGCTCCTGTGTCCGACGATGGTCTCGCCGATGATGACCGAGGCGAGACCCACGACAACCATGCCTATCCCGGAGCTTATATCCGCGTAGCCCTGATACTGCGCGAGCAGGGCGCCCGAGAGAGCAACAAAGGCGTTTGAGACAGCCAGCGTCAGGATCTTCATGCCAGCCACATTGATGGATGAGGCACGCACCATATTCTCGTTATTGCCGGTTGCCCGGATGCACAGGCCGAGATTTGTCCTGAAAAACCAGATCAGCACCGCGGCGCTGAGGCCGCAGAATATCAGCGGCAGCAGGGTCTTAACAAGTTCCCTGTTCCCCGGCATAAGGGCGTTGAGGCCGGTGAAAAGCGTCGCGCAGTTAATTAGAGAAAGGTTCGGGCTGCTGCCGAGGACGAAGAGATTCACGCTGTAAAGGCTGCTCATCGTAAGGATGCCCGCGAGGATGGGATGTATCTCGAGCTTTGTCTGCAGAAGCCCCGTCACGGCGCCGGCAAGGGCCCCCGCGAGAGCCCCCAGCAGCATGCCGGCAAGCGGGTGGCCCGCGGCGCACAGAGCGGCCGACACCGAAAGGCCGAAGGTGAAGCTGCCGTCGGCCGTGAGGTCCGGAATATTCAGTATCCTGAAGGATATGAATATTCCCAGCGCCAGAATGCCGTATATCAGCCCGAGCTGAAGTGAGCCTATCGCCAGAGTCATTGTCTTCGCCTTCCTTTACGCTTATTCTACTTAAGCAGCGTTGCGCTGCTCAGGACATTCTGCGGTACCGTTACGCCTATGGCGTCGGCTGTCGTCTGATTGATGACGGTCGTGAAATCGGAGACGACAACGGCGGGTATCTGAGCAACCTGAGTGCCCTTGAGGTATTTGTCCGCCATGTCCGCGGTCTTCGCGCCTATCGTTTTGTCATCGATGCTGATGGTGGCGAAGGCTCCGGACTGCACCATGGCTGCCGAGCTGCCGTATATGGGCTTCTTCGCGTCCTTCGCGGCCTCCGCGAGCTGAGGCATCGCGCTCTGTACCATACTGTCGTTCGGAATGAAGAACGCGTCCACCTCTCCGGAGAGCTTCTGAGCCGCCTGCTGCACCTCGGAAGAGGAGGTGACCACCGCCTCTTTGTAGGAAAGGCCGTTCTTATCCATATAGTCCTTCGCATTTTTAGCCGTCGAGACGGAGTTGGTCTCACCTGTGTTATAGATGAGGCCGTAGGTCTTGCAGCCCGGGGTCAGGGTGTCCGAGAGCTTGAACATCTCGCTCACCGGGATGGCGTTGGAGGTGCCGGTCGCGTTCTTGTCCGGCTTTGCCATGTCGGTGATTACGCCCGCCGCAACCGGGTTGGAAACCGATATGAAAAATACCGGGATGCCGCTGTCAAGATTGACCATAGCCTGTGTCGCAGGGGTGGCTATCGTCACAATAAAGTCCTTCTTTGCTCCCGCCATGGCCTGGCAGATGGAATTGAGCGTCGCGGTGTCGCCGTTCGCGCTCTTGCAGTCGAAGGCCATTTTATCCTCGGTATAGCCAAGCAAGCGCATTTCCGCGATAAAGCCCTCGCGCATGTCGGTGAAGGCGCTGTTGTCGGCGAGCTGTACGACGCCGACGTTAATGACTTTCCCCGCTGCCGCCGGGGAGGCGGGGGACGAGGAGGCCGGTGCCGGGGTTTTCCCGCAGCCCGCCGCCGTAAGCAGGAGCGCGAGAGCGATTGCGAACGCATAGATCTTTTTCATTGTTTTTCTTCCTTTCCATTTCTAGGTCTGATATTCAAAATAATTTCGGACAAACAAAAAACGCCCGTCCCCGATACGGATATCCGTATCAAAGGACAGACGCGAAGTCTGCGGTGCCACCTCTGTTGGTAATATAAAATTACCCTGCTCTCCGGAATGCCGTCACATTCCCGCCCGATAACGCCGGCCTGCGTCGCAGCATACTTGAACACGGGGTTCTTTCAGCGCGCCCTCGGCAGCCCATTTGCCATACCGCTTTCTGTCGGGTTCTCAGCCTCCCCGGCTCTCTGTGAGCGCGCATACGGTTTGATCTCTGCCTCATAGGTTTCTTCGATTTATCCGATTAAAACACATTGCCCGGCCCTTTGTCAAGAGGCCGGGCAATAATATTCCGCCATTTCGTAAAATTTGTAGAAATGATGCGCCACAGAGCGGAGACGGGTCCAATCATACGCGAAAATGTCAGAGGAAGCGGCCGTCAACCAGCAGATACCCTTCGTCGATGAGCGAAACATATACGGAGACACTCTCCCTCGGGACAAGGAGCTGCTCCGCGACGGTCTTCGCGGCGGCGGCCATGAGGCGCTGTATCCACTCCTGTCCGTTCTTACGGCAGGCGGCGATGCAGACGATCGGCTCATAGTTCCCCGAAGCCGTATAGGACGCGCCCTCTGGATAGACCTCTTCAAAAATATTCATCCGTTCGGCCGGTATGCCGGTTTCGGCCGAGATATCGTCCGCCGTCCTTTTAAGGTCGGGCCTGCGCCCTTCCTTCCTTGTCATGATCCTGATCGTCGGCATTTTTTATCTCAGCTCCATGGGAACATATTCCGCCTGTTCAAAAGCCGCACGGTAGGCCGGGCGGATAATCTTGCTGCAGGAAAGAACTTCCTCGATGCGGTGCGCGCACCAGCCCGAGATTCTGGCAATCGCGAAGAGCGGCGTAAAGAGGTCATCCGGGATGCCGAGCATTCGGTAGACAAGGCCGGAATACATGTCCACGTTGGAGCAGATCGGGGTCAGGAGCTTTTTCTCGTTCATAATGATGGGGATGCCGAGGCGCTCGATGTTCCGCATCAGCTTCAGCTGCTCGGAATAGCCCTTCTTCTCGGCAATATTGGCCGCGTAGGTCTTGATAATTTCGGCTCTGGGGTCGGACAGGGTGTAGACCGCGTGGCCAAGGCCGTAGATCTTGCGTGAGCCGTCCCCCGCCTCACCGGAAACGATCTTTTCCAGATAGGCGCTCAACTCTTCGTCGTCGTCGTAATCCTTCACGTTTTCGCTGATGTCCCTGAACATCTTCATGACCCTGCCGTTCGCTCCGCCGTGCAGCGGCCCCTTCAGCGAGCCGACCGCGGCCGATATCGCGCTGTAAGTATCCGTTCCCGTCGAGGAGAGTACGCGGCAGGCGAAAGCCGAGTTGTTGCCGCCGCCGTGCTCGGCATGCAGGATGAGCATGAGGTCGAGAAGATGCGCTTCTTCCGCGGTGTAGGTCTTGTCCTTCCTCATCATGCGCAGAAAGTTTTCCGCGACCGACAAATTTTCTCTCGGCACATGCAGATAGAGTGACTTTCCTTCGAAATGGTGGCGCTTGACTGCGTACGCATTCGCGACGATGACCGGAAAACGCCCGATCAGTTCGATGGACTGGCGCACAATGTTCTCGGTCGAGGTGTCGTCCGGGTTCTCGTCATAGGAGTAGAGGGCGAGGACGCTTCTCGCGAGCTTGTTCATGATGTCCTTGGAGGGTGCCTTGAGTATCATGTCCTCGGTGAAGTTGGCAGGGAGCATGCGCGCATGCGACAGGATAGTGTCGAACTGCTCGAACTGCTGCATGTTGGGAAGACTGCCTATCAGCAGGAGGTACGCGACCTCCTCGTAGCCGAAGGTATCGTTCTCCGCGTGATGACTAACAATGTCCTCCACGTCGATGCCGCGGTAATAGAGCTTGCCGGGGATGGGGACCCGCCCGTTATCCTGCAGATAGTAACCCTGCACACTGCCGATTCTCGTAACGCCTGCCATGACGCCGGTTCCGTCGTCGTTTCGAAGGCCCCGTTTGATCATATGGTGCTTGTACTGTTCGCTGTCGATCTGATATGCCTCGCGGATATCGCCGCAGAGTTCTTTAACATAGCCGTTCAGTAAATCGCTTGTGATTTCCACACCCGGACCCCCTTTCGGGTTCATAATATCTTTAGAGCAATGATTTTATGGCTTATTATACACGTAGGCCGCTGTCAGTGCAAGTTCATATTACAAATTATTCAAATTGATCGAAATTGGAAAAATATCCGCCGGATATTTATATATTTTTGCAGCATATTACTTACTTCCTGCAAACGTCTTGTCATTTCATTCATTTATTGATATACTCGTTCTTAATAACTTTTAAACAGGGGAACAGACATGATCAAACTCCACAAAAACGGGATATATCTGAAAAACGGCTCTCCCTCGCTCTCCGGCGGCGAGGTCTCGGAAGCACGGAAGAAAACCATCGCCTGGGGAATACTCTCCGGCCACAACCTGTCGGGCAGCGACGAGAACCTGCGTCTGAAATTCGACAGCCTCATCTCGCACGACATTACCTATGTCGGCATCATCCAAACCGCCAAGGGCAGCGGGCTGAAGAGCTTCCCCGTACCCTACGTGATGACGAACTGCCACAACAGTCTCTGCGCTGTCGGCGGAACGATAAACGAGGACGACCACGTCTTCGGCCTGTCCGCGGCGAAAAAATACGGCGGCATATATGTTCCCGCGAATGTGGCCGTTATCCATCAGTACGCCCGCGAGATGTCTTCCGGCTGCGGGCGCATGATACTCGGCAGCGACAGCCACACGCGCTACGGCGCTATGGGCACCATGGGCATAGGAGAGGGCGGTCCTGAGATCGTTAAGCAGCTTCTTTCGAACACTTACGACTTAAAACGCCCGGAAGTTGTGCTTGTCTACCTGACCGGCGCACCGAAGCACGGAGTCGGGCCTCACGATGTCGCGCTGGCCCTCTGTGGCGCAGTATACGACAATGGCTTTGTCAAAAACAAGGTTTTAGAGTTTGTCGGGCCCGGAATTTTGAATCTTCCGATGGATTTTCGCATAGGAATAGACGTGATGACGACAGAGACCGCCTGCCTTAGCTCGGTCTGGGCAACGGACGGCGCAGTTGAGGAGTATTTCACGGTTCACGGCAGAGCGGACGCGTTTAAGCCGCTCGCCCCCCTGGACGGAGCCTGGTACGACGCGATGATCGAGATAGACCTCTCCGCGATAGAGCCGATGGCGGCGCTCCCCTTCCACCCCTCGAAGGCCTATCCCATCCGCGAGCTTCGCGCCAACGCGGGCGACATCTTCCGCCAGGCGGAAATCGACGCGGAAAAATCTCTCTCCGGCGGTGTGCGGCTCCAGCTTACCGATAAACTGAGAGACGGCGCGATCTGTGTGGATCAGGGCATAATTGCCGGCTGCGCCGGAGGCATGTACGACAACATTGCGGAAGCCGCGGCCATCCTCGACGGCTGCTCCGTCGGTGACGGCTACTTTTCTCTCTCGGTCTACCCTCCGAGCATACCCGTAAACCTCGAGCTTCTGAGGACCGGAGTACAGCAGCGGCTCATGGAGAGCGGGGCGCTCTTCAAGTCCTGTTTCTGCGGGCCCTGCTTCGGCGCGGGCGACGTGCCCTCGAACAACGCCCTTTCGATACGCCACACGACGCGGAACTTCCCGAACCGCGAGGGCTCCAAGCCCTCTGACGGGCAGATTGCGAGCGTTATGCTCATGGACGCGCGCTCAATAGCCGCGACCGCGAGAAACAGGGGGGTACTCACGAGCGCCGCCGAAATCGATTACAAAGAGCCCCCGAAGCACGCCTACCGCTTCGACGGCACGGTCTACGGCAAGCGCGTCTACTTCGGTTTCGGAAAAGCGAACCCGGATGCCGAGCTGAAGCTTGGCCCCAACATTGCGGAGTGGCCGAAGATTCCCGCCCTCGGCAACAGCGCGCTCATCCGGCTCGCATGCGTCATACACGACCCCGTCACGACGACCGACGAGCTGATTCCCTCGGGTGAGACCTCATCCTACCGTTCGAACCCGATAAAGCTTGCGTCCTTCACGCTTTCGCGGCGCGATCCGCTTTACGTCGGAAGGGCAAAGGAGATTTACGGGCTCGAACAAAGGCGCGAAGCCCGCGATTACCCCGAAGAACTCCTGAACGTAATGAAAAAGCTTGATTTGCCCATCGACGCGCTGGATAATATTTCGGTCTCAAGCGCCGTGTTCGCGGTGAAGCCCGGCGACGGCTCGGCACGCGAGCAGGCGGCCTCCTGTCAGCGCGTTCTCGGCGGCGGGGCGAATATCTGTTATGAATACGCGACCAAGCGCTACCGCTCCAACTGCATCAACTGGGGCATACTGCCTTTCACGATAGATCGCGCTACGCCTTTCGACTACGCCGCCGGAGACTGGATCTACGTACCGGACATACGGAAAGCCGTTAAAGACGGGACAGAGCGCCTAGCCGCGAAGGTCATAACGGACAGCGGCGTCTCGGACATCACGCTGCGCCTTGCGGGACTGACGCCCGACGAGAGGGAAATCATACTCTGCGGCTGCCTCATGAACTACTACGCCGCACACGGAAGCAATAAAGGAGATAGACTATGACTAAAATCCCAATGAACACGATCGTCGAGATGGACGGCGACGAAATGACCCGCGTGCTCTGGAAGATGATAAAAGACGAACTGCTGGAGCCCTTTGTGGAGCTCAACACCGAATATTACGACCTCGGACTCGCGAAGCGCGACGAGACGGACGACCAGATAACGATCGACGCCGCGAACGCGATCAAAAAGCACCATGTGGGCGTCAAGTGCGCGACGATCACGCCGAACGCGCAGCGCGTGGAGGAATACAAGCTCAAGGAGATGTGGAGAAGCCCGAACGGGACCATCCGCGCGATACTGGACGGCACGGTTTTCCGCACACCCATCCTCACCGAGAGTATAAAGCCCTACGTCAGGGGCTGGAAGAAGCCCATAACCATAGCCCGTCACGCCTACGGCGACGTCTACCGGGCAACGGAATACCGCGTCCCCGGCAAGGGAAAGGCGGAGCTGCTTTTTACGGGCGAGGACGGCGGGAGCTTCCGCAAAACGATCTACGACTTTGAAGGCCCCGGCGTCCTGCAGGGCATGTTCAACAAGGACAGCTCGATCGAATCCTTTGCCCGTGCCTGCTTTGACTTCGCGCTCACGACGAAACAGGACCTCTGGTTCGCGACGAAAGACACCATCTCCAAGCAGTACGACCAGACCTTCAAGCTCATCTTTGCCGATATCTTCGAAAAGGAGTATCGCGCGCGCTTTGAAAAGGCCCGCATCGAATACTTCTATACTCTCATAGACGACGCCGTTGCGCGCGTCATTCGCTCCGAGGGCGGATTTATCTGGGCCTGCAAGAACTACGACGGCGACGTCATGAGCGACATGGTTTCGACCGCTTTCGGCTCTCTCGCGATGATGACGAGCGTTCTCGTCTCGCCGGACGGAGACTTCGAATTCGAGGCGGCGCACGGCACGATAACCCGCCACTACTACCGCTGGCTCAAAGGCGAGCAAACGAGCTCGAACCCGATCGCGACGATCTTCGCGTGGAGCGGCGCGCTCCGCAAGCGCGGCGAAATGGATGGGAATTCAGCGCTTGTCTCCTTCGCGGGAAAACTCGAAAAAGCCTGTCTTGACACCGTCGAGAGCGGGATTATGACCGGGGATCTCGCGGAGCTCTGCGAGCGCGGGGATGTCAAAAAGGTGTCGAGCGCCGAATTTATCTTGGCCATAAGGGCCGCTCTCGAAAAGCTGCTCTGAAACCAAAACGGAATAGAAAAGCTGCCCGCAGTCTTCGGGCAGCTTTTTTCACGCCAGGATGCGTATAACAGTATAGGGAGACTCGCCGTTTCTAATCTGTTCAAGCAGGCTTCTCGCCTTGCCCAGATTCGGGGCTATCGCGGCTTTAATCAGCTTTCCGTTTGCCCGGAACTCGAGCGTTTCGACCTCTCCGTCTGTGGACCAGTCCGCGCGGCCCAGAAGCTTCAGGGTACCTGCGGCCGCTTCCGGCCCGACGAAGCTGTCCGGGACCGAGGGGCGCAGCCTACGGGGGTCGGCGCCGGTTCGGAGAAAGATGCGGTAGAGCTCCCGCGCGTTCAGAGAGATGTCTACGCTGCCCGTTTCATGGGCTTCGGCTCCGTTTTCGTTTCCGTTGGTGACGGAGAAGCTGCGTATATTTTCGGGCGGCACGCCGATTTTCTTCGCGAATTCGGACTTAACATACTTCCCGAAAAACTGCTGGGGCGAATCGTAGGCCAAAAGGTTCTTGCCCAGGTCCGCATAGTTTGTCGCCATGAAGTTCTTCGCGGCGTAGCTGTCGGTGAGAACCAGCGGTCTTTCCGACCATTCGAGCTTTTCCAGAAGCAGCTTTTCCGCGCAGCGCCCCGTACAGGCGAGAGCAAAGTCGTCGGTTACGACATAGTCGACCCCGATTTTTCGGAGTCCCGCGGTCACAAGCTCTGTTAACATGGTCCCGGGAGCCATCCCGAACAGGCCCTCCAGCTCTCCGAGGATGCTCGGAGAGACCTGGGCGACGGTCGTTACGCCGTAGCGGTGCGCCCAGTATACGAGCGCGTCCTTGTGTTCCTCCATGTAGACCCCACCCGTCGGGCAGACGTCAACACAGCGGCCGCAGCGCACACAGGGGCTTTCCTTCAGCTTTCCGCCTTCGGCCGGGGCGATGAGGCTACCGCTTTCCGTAGGCACAAGATCTAATATGCCCGTCGTCTGCACTTTGCCGCATATCTCGACGCAGCGCCCGCACTTTACGCATTTGTTCGGATCGCGGATAAGAGAGCCGAGCGACGAATCGATCTCATAATTGTCGGGCTTTATCTCAAACGGAAGCGCATCGACGCCGTATTCGCGCGAGAGCGCCTGAAGTTCGCAGAAGCCGTCGCGCACGCAGTCGCAGAAAAAGCAGGATTCGCAGAGCTTCGGATCGAGATCGCCGCATCTGCTGCTGCCGATCCTGAGACAGTGGCAGCAGTCGACGGAGTGGAATTCGAGCATTTTCTCGATGGTCGCTTTTCTCTCGCTGATAATTTCCGGAGTGTCGGTGTTCACGACCATGCCGTCGGCGGCCTTCACCGCGCAGGCGAGTCTGAACTTGTCGGAGCCGTCAACCTCCACGAGGCAGATGCGGCAGCTTGCCTTTGGGCCGAGGCTCTCGTATTTGCAGAGCGTGGGTATCCGGATGCCGTTTGCCTTCGCGGCCTCGAGTATGGTGCTTCCCTCAGGGACGGAGAAGCGCCCGCCGTTTATTGTGATATTGACCTCGCTCATTTTCACTCCGCCTCCTTAGCGGCTTCCACGCGGCACGGCACGTAGCGGTAGATCGGGTTGCCCGTAAGCGCATCAAAATCCTCCGCGCTGGTGAGCGCCTTGACCCCGGCGCCGTAGGTCTTCCCCTCGAAATCAAGCCCGAAATGGCGCGGAATGCGCACATAGCCCCTCGCCGTCTGCCAGGTGAGCGCGGCCGGTATCCTGAGCGAGCCCGTCTTGGTCGTCACCTGAAGGAGCGCTCCGTCCGAAATTCCCAGCTCCGCAGCGTCCTCCGGATTGATCGCGGCGGCGTAAGGCCCGCGGTATTTGTACGTCCCGGGGTTCCGCATCGTGGTGTCGCAGCCGTCCTCCGAATGCCTGCCCGCGCTCAGAATCATCGGGAATTCCGCGTTCCCGGAGAGCTCCGCCTCCTCCCGCTCGGGCGTAATGCGCTTTATATATTCGTTTATCTCGTCGCAGTAGAGATGTATCTTCCTGTCCTTGTGGGCGATGTGCCTCTCGAGCAGGTGCTCCGGGTCGCTCCTGCCGATAACGCAGCCCTCCGGGTGCTCGTCCACCGCCTGAAAAACCGCGTCCATAAGGCAGCGTTCCTTCAGCTTGGGGAGTTTTTCCATGATCTTATGCCTGCCGCCGGGTCTGATGTCGGAAGCCTCGACGAGCCCGCTGCCCGCGAGCGGCGACGAGATCAGGGCCGCCCACATGATGGCCCGGTTTGCCGATCCCATGTACTTTCCCAAAGTTTTTGCCACGATCAGCGGCAGAATATTGCACTGCTTCGGATGCACGGCGGCATAGGTCAGCAGCTTCATGAAGTAGGGTATGCGGTCGCTTGTATGGACGGCCCTCTCGGCCGCCCGGTAGAGGCGCTCCGGAAGCTTCGGAAGAAGGCCCATTGCCTCCGCGAGGCCCGTCCATATCTCGGAATCCTCTTTGCGCTCACCGACCTGCCCGAGAGCCGGATGCTTGAGCTGACAGACGATCTCGGGGTAACTCAGCGGGAAGACGTTGAAATCGTAGGATTCGTAGCTCGTTTTCCCGGGCAGCACATAGTCCGCGAGCTTCGCGGTTTCGGTCATAGATATGTCGATCGACACCAAAAGCTCGAGGTGCTTGAGCGCCTCCTCCATCGCCTTGGAATCGGGATAGGAGCGGACGGGATTCCCGAGTGAGGTAAACATCATCCTCAGGTGCTCCGGCTTATCGCTCAGGATCTCCGCAGGGATCACGCCGACCGGATAGACACCGAGCACCGGGAAGCGGCCGGTCTCGACGGTGCGCCAGGTTTTCGGGTCCTCCTTATGGAACATGTTTTCTCTCGAGGTGAAGCTCTCCATCACGACGTTGCCGCCCGGCACAAGTGTCATGCCGCAGACCGTCATGAGAGTTATGGCCAGGTAGCTGTTGAGCGTGCTGTGCCGTCCGCAGAAGAGTCCAAGGTCCTGATGCATCCCCCATCTGCGCGTTACCAGAACGCGGCAGAATTCCTCGATCTGCTTTTGCGGGACGCGGCAGACCTTCAGGGCTTCCTCAATGTCGAAGTCCTCGAACCAGGGCTTAATTCTTTCAAAATCGCCGACCCATCTGTCTATATAGCTCTGATTCTGCCACTTGTTTCTGAGTATGAGCGCGATCATCGCGCGCAGCAGCAGGGAGTCGGTCCCGGGGCGCGGCATGATGTGCATGTCCGCCATGCGCGCCGTTTCGGACAGGCGCGGATCGACGGCTATCACCATCTTATCCGGATTTTCCGAGTATTCGCGTATCGTTTGGCTGGAGTTAAGGAGCTGGTGGGATACATAGGCATTGCTGCCCCAGAATATCAGCACTTCCGCGCCGCCATCGTCGGGCTCGAGGAAATGAAACTGATCGCCGAGTATCTTGCCGTGGCTCCACCAGTTGCCGCCGAATTCGATGCCTATGGGGTTATACATATACTGCGAACCCGCCGCCTGCAGCAGAGGCTTCGCCGCAGCGCACTCCGCCTGAGCCGAACCCAGCGCGCAGCCGAGGACGGCAAGCGAGCGCGGGCCGTGCTCCTTCAGAATGGCGGCGGCCTTTTCGCCGATCTCTTTGTAAGCCTGTTCCCACGAAATCCTCTCAAAATTGTCGCCGACGCGCTTCAGGGGATAGTCCAGCCTCTCGGAGTTATCCTGAAAAAACTTCGCGGCCCTGCCCTTTCGGCAGCAGTAGCCGTGGGTTCGCGGGCTGTCGGGATCAGGCCTTACGCTGATTATTTTCTCGTCTCCGACCTCCATCTCCAGACCGCAGCTCAGACCGCACATGCTGCACTGGGTCTTTTTCCATTCTCCCATCACTATGCCTCCATCTCTGTATCTAGGCCGTCCCACCCTGCCGGCTCAGAGCGCTTTTGCCAGCGCACCGGTTGTTTGTGAACAGGGTTTAACGAAAAGAAATCCATTATAAGAATAGGTTTTATCAGGTTTATTGTCAATAGGAACTTAAATGCCCCTCTTTTCGCAGTCTCAAAAAAAATTATCCGAAAGGCGCTTGACAGCGGCCTTCTCCCATGGTATATATGTTGCATAGTTAATTAGTATAGTAATTAACCGTTTAACACAAAGGGAGCGCTGGGCTGTGAATTATCAGGATGAAAAGCCGATCTTTCTGCAGCTGGCCGAACAGCTGGAGGAGGGTATACTTTCCGGAGCATATCCGGAGGAAAGCCGCGTACCGTCCATCACGGAGTATTCGGTGAATCTGAAAATAAACCCCGCCACGGCTCTGAAGGGAATTAACCTTCTTGTGGACGGGGGGCTGCTTTATAAGAAAAGAGGTTTGGGTATGTTTGTTGCGACCGGCGCGCGGGAGAAGCTGAAAAACCGGCGCAAAAATCAGTTCTACCGCGATTACGTGGAAAAGCTGATCCGCGAGGCAAAGAATCTTGGGCTTGACGCCGCGGAACTGGAAACTCTTATTGAGAGGGGATTTGAGGATGTCGATTGAAATAACCGATCTCACGAAGGACTACGGAGACGCGCTGGCTCTGGACAGCGTGACCCTGACGCTCGGTAGGGATAAAATCTATGGGCTTCTGGGCAACAACGGTGCCGGCAAGTCTACGCTCCTGAGCATACTGACCGGGCGCCAGTACCCGAGCGCGGGAAAAGTGACCATAGACGGAGAGGAGATCACAAATAACGACTCCGCGCTCGGAAAGGTCTATCTTGTAGCGGAGCAGAACATGTTTCCGGAGGATATGAAGGTCTCAAGCGCCTTTGACGCCGCCGCGATCTTCTATCCCGGCTTTGACCGGACGTACGCCGAAAAGCTTGCAAACAAATTCGGGCTGAGCCTGAAAAAGAAGATCAAAACACTCTCGACCGGCTATGCCTCGATCTTCCGCCTCATACTGGGACTGAGCGTGGACGTCCCCTACCTCATCTTCGACGAGCCGGTGCTCGGCCTGGACGCGCAGCACCGCGACATGTTCTACCGCCTGCTGCTAGAGAGATACGGGGAAAAGCCCTGCACCGTCGTCATCTCGACCCACCTCATCGCCGAGGCGGCCGACCTCATAGAACATGCCGTGATCCTGCGCGACGGGAGAATTCTGAGAGACTGCCCCAGCGAAGAGCTGACAATGAACGCCTACACGGTTTCCGGCCCCACTGAACTTGTGGACCGCTATCTCGAGGGGAGACACGCGCTCTCTTCAAACATACTTGGCGGCCTTAAAAGCGCCTGCGTGGCGGGCGAGCGCGGAGAGAAGCCCGATGGCCTCGAATTCTCGCGCGTCAGTCTGCAGGACTACTTCATAAGCCTGATGGAGGAGGAAGACAAAAAATGAAAATGAATTTTAAACCGGCCTTCCGCTATCAGTTCCGGAGCCTCCTCAGAGGCGGCGCGAAGTCCATCATTATCATCCTCGGTGTTTTGCTGATCCTGCTGCTCTTTATGAACATGAGCGCATCGAATTCCAGCGTCACCGGCATGTTCGGCGGGACGGTAGCGATTTTCCTTTTCGTCATGGGCATCGTCTGCATCCGCGGCGACCTGAGACTCTGCCTGCAGTTCGGCGTCTCGCGCAGGACCTCCTTCCTGAGCGAGCTTACCGCGGTATTGGCGGTCTCCGCGCTCCTCTCAGTTGTGGGCGAGGTAATTACCGGCATAGTACAGCTCGCGACCGCCAATGTTCCGAATTTCACGGTCTCCGACCTTTGCCAGCTCGACTTTTTCAGGGATACAAGAGTGCTCGGCTTCGGCGGACACATGATCAGCGCTCTGTTCAACTCCGCTCTTTTCTTCAGCTCTTTCATATGCGGTGTGTTTTTCTCGCTGCTTTTCTGGCGCCTCAACAAGTTCTGGACGATCGTCGCGGCGATTTCCATCCCCTTCATTCTCAACGGCTTCCCCATCTTACTGCACAGTCTCAGCATAGATTTAAGTCCCTTTATGGGATGGCTGAATTCCTCACCCTTTAATTTTGTTCTCCTGTGGCTGCTTACCGCGGCTCTGGTGGGCCTCGTTGACTGGCTGCTGCTGCGCCGCGCCAATATCAAGGCCAAGACATAAGTGGGAACACAGCGAAAAATTAAAGCTCCGGGCACCAGTGATTAAACTGCGCCCGGGGCTTTTCCGTTATTAATCGGGTGCTTTCCCCCGCCCCGCCGAAACTTACGTTGCCGCGGTATCCGGGCGTCAGCTCAGGCTTCGGAATCTCTCGGGCTTGGGCCTGTATTTAATGCCCGAAACAACGCCCATCGCCGCCCACATGGAGAACATCGACGAGCCGCCGTAGCTGAAGAACGGAAGGGTTATTCCTATTACCGGCGCAATGCCTATGCACATCCCTATGTTCTCGAAGGTCTGGAACATCAGGCAGCCCGCGACGCCGAAGCAGATTATCATATTCATCGTGTTGTTGGACTTGATGCCGATATAGAGACAGCGGAGGATGATTGCAAGCAGAAGCAGGAAAACGATGACGCACGCGATCATGCCCAGCTCCTCGCCTATGACGGAAAAGATGAAGTCGGTCTGCTTTTCCGGCAGCGCGCCGGTCTGTGTCTGCCGGCCGTTGAACAGGCCCGTGCCGGTAAGCTGGCCGCTTGCGAGAGCGATTTTGCTCTGGTTCGACTGCCAGCGGATATCGAAGCCGTTGGGATCAATGGCCGCGTCATAGGGAGCAAGGATACGGTCACGGTAGCGCTGTGTCAGCACATTCGTCCAAAAATACGGGAAAACAGCCGCCATTGCCGCAAGCCCGACGAGGAACCAGTAAAACCTCACTCCGGCCGCAAACAGCATCATCATGAAGATGAAAAGATAGATGAGGCCGCTGCCCATATCCTTCGAAACCGCAACCAGAAGCCCGACCACATAGAGGCAGTGGAGAACGAGCTGCCCCACCGAGAGCGGCGCGTTAAGATTTTTGTAGGTCTTGAGATAATTTATCTGCCTAGCAAGGATGACGATAAAAAGAATTTTATTGAGCTCCGCGGGCTGAACGCCCACAAACCCGATCCTGAGCCACGCGCGGTTGCCCAGGCTGTCTCCGGCGCCCAGAGGTGTCAGCAGCAGCAGCACGAGCACGGTCTCAAAAACCATCACCGCAGCCCAGTGGTCCGTAATCACGTCTATGTCGATGACCGTGAACAGCACAAAAAGCACCAGGCCAATAACCATTGAGACGCTCTGAACGATGAGATATCTGGGAGAGCCCAGAGACGCCGCGGCGCTTGCGATTGCAACGATTCCGAACAGCGAGGATACGGCGCACAGCGTGAAAAGCAGCATGTCTGCTCTCTTTGTGAAATCCTTTATATAAGGTGAAATCTTTTTCACTTTTCCTCCAATGAACAGGAAAACCTGTAACCGGGCGGAAGTCTCCGCCGGGCGGGCCATTTGGCCTATCTGAAAATTGTACCACTAAATATTACTTTGCGCAATTGCAAAATTTGTGCTATGATTTGGGTTATAATCCAAATTTAGCCTCGGGGGCATTTGATATGGGTGTGCATGACGGTCACAGGGATAGAATGAAAAACAGATTTCTTGAGAGCGGGCTGGCTAACTTCGACGACCATAACATTCTTGAACTTCTGCTGTTCTATGCGCTGCCGCGCAGGGACACGAATCCTGTCGCGCACGAGCTTATAAACGCCTTCGGGAGTCTGGAGGCGGTACTTGAGGCTCCTGCCGAGGAGCTTATAAAGGTAAGCGGCATCGGGGAGAACGCCGCCACCCTTCTCAGGCTCATTCCGGAGATCTCCCGCCAGTATATGATTGAAAAAAACAGCTTCGGCGAGGTGCTGGATTCCACGAAAAAAGCCGGCGAGTACCTTGTAGCGCGCTATATGTACGAGCGTGACGAGGTGGTCTACGCCATATGCCTTGACCCGAAATGCAAGGTAATCTGCTGCAGAGAGCTCTCCCGCGGCGTTGTGAACTCGACCGCCGTCAGTATAAGGAAGATCGTCGAGCTCTCGCTCGCGAAGAACGCGGCCGGCATCATCATCTCCCATAACCACGCAAGCGGCCTCGCCCTCCCTTCCAGAGAGGACGAGAGCACCACAAAGCAGATAAAATCCGCGCTGAATTCCGTCGGCATACGCCTTGTAGACCATATTATCGTCTCGGGTGAGGACTTTGTCTCTTTGTCTGAAAGCGGCCTGCTCGGCTGAAGTTCAAATGGCCAAACGGCGGGGTGTCCCTTTGGGACCTCCCGCCGTAAAAAATACTGCTTGACGCATAATACATCGTGTAGTATAGTATAGCGTAAAAGGGGGGTATTGCCATGGACACTCAGCTCAAGCGCGGTGTGCTGGAGATCTGCGTTCTCGCGGCTTTGCGCGAGGAAGACGCCTACGGCTACAAGATAATCAAGGATCTCTCTCCGTTTGTGGAAATATCCGAGTCCACGCTGTATCCCATACTAAAGAGGCTGGAACAGGCGGGCTGTATCCGCGAATATTCCGTCGAACACAGCGGCCGGCTCCGGAAATATTACCATATGACCGACGCGGGGCTAGCCAGGATAGACGAATTTCTCCGCGACTGGGACAGCGTCATGCGCGCATATCACTATATCAGGGGGGATACGAATGACGAAGCATGAATACCTTACAAGCCTGAAGCGCTCTTTGAGGCCCGTAAAAAGGGCCGAGCGCGAAAAGTCCCTGGCCTACTTCGGCGAGCAGATTGACGACCGGATGGAGGAAGGGCTCTCCGAGGAGGCCGCGGTCGCGGGACTTGAGAGCATAGACGCGGCGGCCACGCGCATCCTCGCGGAGGCGGGGCGTGAAGGTCAAAAGAGAAGAGAGCTCCGCGTCTGGGAAATAATCCTGCTGGTGCTCGGCTTCCCGCTCTGGTTTCCGCTGCTTCTTACCGTGGCGGCGGTGGTCGCGGTTATGTACGCTTTGGTCTGGGTTCTGATAGGCGTTCTGTTCATCGTTTCCGGGTCGCTCGCGCTGTGCGGACTGATAGGCGTTTTCTTCCTGTTCTCGGGAACTCCTTTCCCGGTCGCACTGGCCGCTTTCGGCGCGGGACTGATCTGTGCGGGCATCGGCACGGCGCTTTTCATGCCCGCTCTCTTCTTTGTCAGGGCCTATGCCGGGGCCGCGCCCGCGATGTGGCGAAAACTTAAGTTCAGGAAAGGCGGCGCCAATACCTATGAATAAAAATGTAAAAACTGTACTTATAGTCGCGCTGTCGCTCTTCGGCGCGGGCGCAATCTTGTTTGCGGCCGCAGACGCCATGGTCGGCTTCCGTCTCTCTAAGCTCGACCCGCGTTCCGGCATCGGGGGAGCGGACGGCCGTTCGCGCCTAATCGAACAGGTATATGCCGACCGCGGACAGAGTCTGAAAATTGATGTCAGCTATGCTTGGGTGATGGTCAAGCCCTCGGATGACGGAGAAATCCACGTGAAATGTCAGGAAAATGAAACGTCGTCTTTTGACTTCGGCGGCGGGGAAAACGACATTGCACTGACCCAGAAGGAGAGGGCCGGCTCTTTCTCCGGCTGGGGCTTCCTTAGCGAAGGCGGTGCCTCCGTCGAGCTTTCCGTCCCCGAAGGACATAAGGGCGACCTGAGGATCGTCAGCGCCTCGGGCGGGACGGACATTTCCGGTCTGGAGTTGGACGGAACCATCACAATCGGCTCGGCCTCCGGCTACGTCAGAATCTCCGGCACAGGAGCGGGCGACATCGGGGCTGACACCGTCTCCGGCGGTATTTCTCTCAAAAACCTGAAAAAGTGCGGCGATGTCAGGCTCGGAAGCACTTCCGGCGTGGTGGACGCCGAAAACACGGTTTTCGGTAATATCAAAATTGACACCGTCTCCGGTCGCGTTGAACTGGAGGCCGTCTCCGCTCAGGACGCGAAGGTCACGACCACCTCCGGCAGCCTGCGTCTGAAAAGCGGCGATTTACGCGCGCTCTCCTTCGGCTCCGTTTCGGGCGGCGCCGAAGCTGCGCTGAAGGGCATGGCGGGAGACTACCGCGTCACCGCAGAATCGCTCAGCGGCAGATGCAGCGTCCCCTCCGGCAGCGGCACAGGCGGCAGGACGCTTGATTTCAGGACGACTTCCGGAAACATAAGCGTCAGCTTTGAAAACTCCTGAGCCTTTGAATTATTGAAAGGAAGGTCATGTATGGAACTGTATATCAAGCAGAAGGTCTTCTCTCTTGGAGACAAGTACGACGTCTACAACGCGCAGCACGAGCCCGTCTACCATGTCCACGGCGAGCTCTTCAGTTGGGGTGCGAAAATACACCTTTACGACCTGGGCGGAAACGAGCTGTATTATATCAAGCAGAAGGTATTCGCTCTTTTGCCCGAATACACGATTTTTCAGGGCGACACGCAGTGCGCCAGAATAAAACAGCAGTTCAGCCTGCTGCATCCGAAGCTAAGCGTCGAGAGCTCTATCGGCGACTTTGAGATAAACGGCAATTTTGTCGACATGGACTACACCGTCAGCCGGAATGGAGAGAGAATCGGCGAGATACATAAAAAATGGCTGAGCTGGGGCGACACGTATCTGCTTTCGGTAAGCGATCCGAAGGAGGCCGCGTTTTTCACCGCTCTCACCATTACCATAGACAGCTGCCTGCACAATTCGGAAAATAACAGATAGTGCGTTTCGCGGCTACAGGAGGGACAGCTATGCACAGGATATTTATCGTTGAGGACGACGCGGTGATTGCCGAAGCCATAAAAAGGCGCATAGACGCCTGGGGCTGCGAGACGCGCTGCGCGCGGAATTTTGAAAACGTGCTCGCGGAATTTGCGGAATTTGACCCCTCGCTCGTGCTGATGGACATCTCTCTTCCCTTTTTCAACGGCTACCACTGGTGCGCGGAGATCCGAAAGCTTTCAAAGGTGCCTATCCTTTTCATCTCCTCGGCCTGCGACAACATGAACATCGTCATGGCGGTCAATATGGGCGGCGACGACTTTGTCGCGAAGCCCTTCGATCTGGACGTGCTCACCGCCAAGGTTCAGGCGCTGCTCAGGCGCGCCTATGATTTCACCGTGCCCGCGAAGCTCCTCGAGAGCGGCGGCGCGGTGCTCTCCATGGCCGATGCGACTCTCAGCTGTGCCGGGAAGCGCGCCGAGCTCACGAAAAACGAGTTCCGCATCCTGCAGCTCCTGCTCGAAAACAAAGGGCGCATCGTCGCGCGCGACGAGATCATGACAAGACTCTGGGAGAGCGACAGCTTCGTTGACGACAACACGCTCACCGTAAATATGGCGCGGCTGCGGCGGAAACTTGAGTTACTGGGCCTTCGCGACTTTATCACGACAAAAAAAGGCATAGGTTATATGGTCGGCTGAGCGCGGCCGGACGGAGGCTGTATGGTATTATCCTATATTAAAAGGCACTGGAAGGTCGTCGCGCTTCTGCTCGTCTTCTTTCTCATTACCGCTCTGATTTTTTCTCTCTATGATCTCCAGGTCGAAGCGGTGCTGTATGCGGCGCTGCTCTGCCTTCTGGTGGGGCTTGCCGCCTTCGGATTCGGACTTCGGAGATACATCCGGCGGCACAGGGAGCTGTGCGAGCTCAGTAAAAACATAGATCTCGGCCTCGGCGCCCTGCCCGAGCCCGAAGGAAAGCTCGAGNAGGACTATCAGGAGATGCTGCGCGCGCTCTCGGCGAAAAACCTCCAAACCAGAAGTGAGGCGGACGGCGAGAGGCGCGATATGGAGGACTACTATACGCTCTGGGCCCACCAGATCAAGACCCCCATCGCGGCGATGCGCCTGCTGCTCTCGGAGGACGCGGGGCCAAACGGCAGCCTTCTTCTCGCCGAGCTCTTCAAGACCGAGCAGTATGTCGATATGGTGCTGCACTATGTGAGGCTCAGGAGCGAGACGAGCGATCTGCTGCTGAAGGAATGCGCGCTCGACGAGATCATCAGGGGCTGTCTCCGCAAATACGCGAGGCTGTTTGCGCTGAAGAAGCTCGAATTCTCATTCACCGAAACGCATTTGACCGTCCTGACGGACGAGAAGTGGCTCTCATTCGTGATCGAACAAATATTTTCGAACTCGCTGAAATACACCCCAAGCGGAAAAATAAGCCTGTACGCCGAGGGGGAGTCCCTCGTCATTGAGGACACCGGCATCGGCATCAGGCCCGAGGACCTGCCGCGCGTGTGCGAGAAGGGCTACACCGGCGCGAGCGGCAGAGCCGACAAGAAATCGACCGGCATCGGCCTTTTCCTCTGTAAAAACATTCTGGCCATGCTGGGGCACGGACTCGACATCACGTCGAAGGTCGGCTCCGGAACGGCCGTTCGGATTCACCTCGGCCGGAAAATCATCACATTTGAATAAGTACCTTACAAAACTGTAAGGATAGGAGCCGAAATGTAAGTCAATAAAATGGCGAAAGTTTCGGCTTTGCGCTAGAATCTATCCGTAAAGTAAAACTGTACGGAGGCATTTATGACACTGCTTGAAGTAAAAAACTTAAAAAAGACCTACGCGACGCGCTTCGGTAACGTAAAGGTTCACGCGCTGACCAACGTTAATTTTACCGTGGAACCGGGGGAGTTTATCGCCATCATGGGCGAGAGCGGCTCAGGCAAAACGACGCTGCTGAATATACTCGCCACTCTTGACAAGCCTACGGGCGGAGAGGTGCTTCTCGACGGAAAGTCCACCCTCCTCATCCCCGAAAAAAACCTCTCCTCGTTCCGCCGGGACAATCTCGGCTTCGTATTCCAGGATTTTAATCTTCTAGACACCTTCTCCCTCCGCGACAACATCTATCTGCCGCTCGTCCTCTCGGGAAAAAACCATCGGGAGATGGAGGAGCGCATCATTCCCATCGCCTACAGGCTCGGCATCACCGACATTCTCGACAAATACCCTTACGAGGTCTCTGGCGGGCAGAAACAGCGCAGCGCCGTGGCCAGAGCACTGATTACGAACCCGCGCCTCATCCTCGCAGACGAGCCGACCGGCGCGCTCGACTCCCATTCCGCGGACGCGCTGCTCGAGGTTTTCAAGGGCATAAATGCCGCCGGGCAGACCGTCCTGATGGTCACGCACAGCGTCAGGGCCGCGAGCACCGCTGGCAGGGTCCTGTTTCTGCGCGACGGCGAAATCTTCCACCAGCTCTACCGCGGCGTGAGGACAAACGAGGAGATGTTCGGGGTCATTTCCGACACGCTCACAGCGATGGCGTCAGGCGGTGGAAAAAATGCGTAAAACGGCTTTCTATCCGAAGCTCGCCTGGCAGAACATCCGCAGGAACAGGCAGTTCTACCTTCCCTTCCTGCTCACCTGCATCGCAACGGCGGCCATGTTCTATATCATGTGCTTTCTCACCTTCAACGGCGGCATGGAAAAGATGCGCGGGGCGGCGTATATCTCGTTCATGATGCAGCTCGGCTGCTATGTTATCGCGTTTTTCTCCACTATTTTTCTGTTTTACACCAACAGTTTTCTTATGAAGCGCCGGCGGAAGGAGCTCGGGCTTTATAACATTCTCGGAATGGGCAAGGGAAACCTCGCGGTGGTGCTTTTCCTCGAAACGCTCTATACGGCACTCCTGACGCTCACTCTCGGGCTGGGGCTCGGCATCCTGCTCTCGAAGCTCATGCTGCTGATACTCATGAAGCTCATCGGCTTTGCTGTGCCCTTCGGTTTCGAAATCTCGGTAAAGGGCATTCTTTACAGCGTCTGTCTTTTCTGCTTCATCTTCGCGCTCATTCTGATCTCGAGCCTCATACGCATACGCCTCTCGAATCCGATTGAGCTGCTCCACGGGAGCAGCGTCGGCGAAAAGGAGCCGAAAACGAAGACTGTTCTCGCCGTTCTCGGCGTTCTGACGCTCGGGGTCGGCTACTACATCGCGATTGTCACGCAAAAGCCGCTTACGGCTCTGCTGCTCTTCTTCGTCGCGGTCATTCTGGTCATCATCGGCACCTACCTGCTTTTCACGGCGGGCAGCATCGCCGTTTTGAAAAAGCTCAGGAACAAAAAGGACTACTATTACACCACCAGCCATTTCATTCCGGTCTCGGGCATGATATACCGGATGAAGCAGAACGCCGTCGGGCTCGCGAACATCTGCATACTCGCGACGATGGTACTGGTTATGGTTTCCGGCACGGTTTGTCTCTACCTCGGCACCGAGGATACGCTGAAAGTCGCCTATCCCACCGAGATCGTCGCCGAAATTGCGCGGCCGGACGCAAGCGCGCGCGCCGCCGTTACGGAGGCGATAGGCAAAGCGGTTTCCTCCGGCGGAGAGCAGCTGTCGAACGTCACCGACTTCCTTTCGCTGTCGTTCACCTGTAAACGCGAGGGCACGGACTTCGGGGACAGCGTGCAGCAGTACACGACTCCCGACGACGATTCGGTCGTCCGCTTCCTCCCGGCCTCCGAATATGCGCGCCTGACCGGCGATAAGGCGGCGATATCAGACGGAGAGGCCTACGCTTACTCGGACACAACGCACATTATCGACAGATTTTCCTCCCTCGGCAAGACCTTCAATGTCGCGCGCTGGGTAAGCGCCTTGCCCTCCGTCTCCGAAAAAGCCTCCATCGTCACCGACCACTATTTCTTCGTCGTCACAGACAGCGACTTCAAAGCGCTCTCTTCCTCCGCATCGGAGGTCAGCCCGCTCTGGTATTACGGCTTCGATATCGGCGGAACAGCGCAGCAGCAGATCTCCTGCCGCGACGCGGTGGACGCCGCGATAAAAAGCGCGGGGGTTCCGGAAAACTCCGTGAACGTCTACAGCCGCGCCTCGGACCGCAGCGATTCTTATGCAATGAACGGCGGCTTTCTCTTCCTCGGACTGTTTCTCGGGCTCGTCTTCCTCATCGCGACCGTGCTCATCATCTATTACAAGCAGCTCTCCGAGGGTTACGACGACAGGGAGCGCTTCGAGATCATGCAGCAGGTCGGTCTGAGTAGGCCCGAGATCAGAAAGGCCATACGCAGCCAGATCCTCGTCGTGTTTTTTCTTCCCCTCGGAACGGCGGTCGTACACATCTGTTTTGCCTTCAAGCTCATTACGAGGCTGCTGCTTGTTTTGAATCTCACGAACACCGGGCTCTTCGCGCTCTGCACGCTCGGGACGGTTCTCCTTTTCGCGCTTATCTACTGGGCCGTGTACATGCTGACGGCCAAAGTGTATTACAGGATCGTCAGCTGAATTTTCAGCGGGCATAAAAAAGGCAGGCCGCCGCGGCCTGCCTTTAGTGGATTTTCGGCTATTTCGAGAACATTGCCCTCTCGTTGTTGAACATCTTCGTCACGGCGAAGACAACGAGCGCCGAGTAGACGAGATTGGACAGCACGCTGATAAGGATGTTTAACGGCGAATAGGAATAGGCGAAGATCCCGATCATGCTCTGTACGCTGTTATAGAAGGGAATGAGATAGAGCGCTGTGCTCAGCGACGCCCCGTTCGACTGCATCGACATCAGGGAGACGAGCATCACAATAAGAAGGATCGGCATTACGAGGGAGGCCGCCTCCTTGGTCGTTTTCGCGTAGGCGGACATGAGCGAAACGACCGAAATCATCAGCAGCACCGTCGAGAGGATGAGGAACAGCAGCGCCACGTAATCCGCGGCTCCGTATCCCGTGAAGGTCATCTTCGAGGCTGCGTCGGCCGCGCCGCTCACGAGATTCGGCAGAGAGGCCGCGACGGCGGCAAAGGTCAGCCCGCCGCTGATGACGGCGATAACGGCGAAGGCGATGATCTTTCCGATAACAATCTCATAACGGTTTATCGGCGTCACGAGCATCGTTGCGATCGTCCCGCGCTCCTTTTCCCCCGCGATGGAGTCCGGCGCGAAGGACATGCAGCCGGTGAACAGAAAGATCATGAGCAGCATCGGCATCAGCATTGAGAAGACTCTGCCCGTCGTATCCTTGCTGGTCGCGATGTCGGCGTTTATGTCGCGGTTGATATCGAATTTGTTCGACATGGCGCTCTCATATTTGTCGAGCGCCGCGGTGAGCCCGCCGAAAAGCCTGCCCGCGGTATCCGAGGAGGAGTTGTAGAATATCTCGACGTTGGGCGCCGGCAGGCCGGAGGAGACGTCGTAGCTCTTGACCGCCGAAGAAAAGTCTGCTGGGAAGATCATCAGCACCGCGTCCTTGTCCCCGTCCAGCTTCTGCCGGAAAGCGCTCTCGTCGGCGTCGCTGCCCTCGGTCAGCTTGACTTTCATCGCGGAGAGGCCGCTTTTCAGCTCGGAAGGCAGATTGACCGTATAGAGCGTCGGCGTCTTCGACTGGGCGGTCGCCGCCGAGATGATGCGGGGCATGACCAGAGAATACATTAAGTAGAGGATCAGCGCCGGCATGATGAGCGACAGGATCATCCTCCTGTCCCCGAAAAAGCGGTGGAATTCCTTTCCCGCTATTGTTCCTATGTTGTTTTTCATTCGGACACCCTCTCTCTGCTCTCATAAAGACTGAAAAACACGTCCTCGAGCGATTTTCCCTGCGTAAGCTCGGGAAGGGAGCCGCAGGCTGTCATCGTGCCGTCCATGATTATGCCCACCCTGTCGCAGAGCTTTTCGGCAAGCTCGAAGATATGCGTGGAGAGCAGTATCGTTTTCCCGCGGGCCTTCTGGTCAAGCAGGAAGTTTGTGACGTCCCTCGCGGCGACGAGGTCGAGCCCGTTCGTCGGCTCGTCAAAGATGATGATGTCGGGGTCGTGCGCGATTGACATGATGAGCGAGAATTTCTGCTTCATGCCGCTCGAGAGCTCACCGATTTTGACCTCGGCGTATTTATCGACCCCGAATTTGCCGAAAAGCTCGGCCTTGCGCCGGGAAAGGAGCTCCGGAGGGACCTTATAGAGCTTTCCGAAGAAGTCGAAAAGGTAGTTCGGGGTGAAAAACTCCTCAAGCTTCAGCTCACTCGTCAGGAAGCCGATGCGCTCCCTCACCTCGCGCGACTGGGACACGACGTCGAAGCCGGCCACGGACGCGCTTCCGCTGTCCGCCGAAATCAGCGTTGAAAGGATGCGCAGAGTCGTTGTTTTTCCCGCTCCGTTCGGTCCCAGCAGTCCGAAAACCTCGCCGCGCTTTGCCGTGAAGGAGAGCCCCCTCAGCGCTATTCTCTCGGTCTCTTTTGTTTTCTCGAGCCGCTGCTGCTTTTTTGAAAGCCTGTAGCATTTGCACAGATTGCTGACAACAATCGTTTCGTCCATAATTTACCTCACAAGACTCATTATTTGTTTATCGCCGAATAGACGATCAGGGCGAGGGATAATACCGAAAACACCAGCATTCCCGTGTTCAGCCAGGCCGTCCGGAAAGCCGTTCCCTCGGGGAGCTGCTTCTCCGCCGGCAGCAGCACGGCCTTCTTCCTGTTTTGGAGGAGCAGGATGAGTCCCGAGACAAACGCAAGCATGATCAGCATGGCATAGAACCCGAAGGCAAGAATCGGGCCGGGATTTTTCTCAGCGTATTGAAGGATTGCCTGCAGGTTCGAAGCTCTCAGTTCCGGCATGGACCCGTTGTCCAGCCATTTTAGCAGTATCTCCGAAAGCNCCCCGCCGAAGAAATTGATTGTCGCATGGAGCGCAATCGTATAGCGCAGCTTCCCCGTTCTCAGATAGATATAGGCGAACAGGCAGCCTATGCCGAAGGCGTAGAAAAACTGGCTCAGATTCCCGTGGAAGAGGCCGAAAAGGAGTCCGGAGAGCACGATTGCCGTACCCTCACCGTAAACACGCAAACGGTCTATCAGATATTTTCGGAACAGGGTCTCCTCCAAAACCGGTGCGATGATCAGAAGGGCGGCGATGTTGATATAGATGTTCCAGTTTGAGAGCACCTGATCGACCGGGTTAACATACTGCGTGCCCTTGAGCGAGTCGATGCCCGTGGTAACGCCGACGCCGATGAAGTTGCCGACGTACATGACGCAGACGCTCATCAGCAGAAAGACCGCAAGCGTCCCGAAGCGCACAGCGTGCGGCTCCGGCACCGAAGCCGGCATCGCTCTGAGGATCAGAAAACCGACGGGGAACGCGATGAAATACATCGGGACCAGAGTCAGAATAACGGAGAACCACGAGGTTTGAAGCAGCGACGGCGCCAGGGCCCTCACGGCGACGGCACCGGCTATCTGCAGCGCATAGGCCGTTCCCAGCACCGTAAAGCAGGCCCAGCCCACACGGGAGAAAGCTTTCCGCGCGCGCCTGTCTTCTCTGACATAAACTTCCTCAAAGCCCTCCATTTTTTCCTCCTGTCATTCCGCCGCTTATGCGGCCCGCCGGACGCCGCAGCTTCTTTCAATGTTAACCGACGGCCGGGCTTTTGTCAACAGGCGCGCGGCGGGACTTCAGCGGGAAAGCGCGCTTTTCTGCGATTGTTACCCACAATCGACAAATAACATTCGGTTAGGACCTTCTCAGTCGCTCCCCTCGCTCGACAACACGCGGACGCGTCTCAAATCACGCGATTAAAAATGCGCCCTCCGGAACGTGTTCCGGGGGGCGCTATATGTCAAAGCGCTTAGAAATCGGCTTTCCAGAGGCCGTGCAGATTGCAGTATGCGTAGATCGTGCCGGACTTGCTGTCGTGGAACTCCGCCTTGGGCTCGTCCCCTGGCTTGAGATACTTGATAACGACCTTCTCGTCGGCAACGAGGGCGATCCACTCGATATAATGCTCGGGGAGCATCGGGTGCAGGGTCGAGCCGACCGCTACCTTGATTATGCCGCCCTCTTTTGTGACAACGGGAACATGCTTCTCGTGAGCCGCGTCGGTCGCGTTTGCTTCGAGCTTGGTCATTTCCTTTCCGCAGCAGACCATTGTTCCGCCGCCCTTCTTAATGAGCGCTACCATATTCCCACATAAGCTGCAGCGATAAAATTCTACCATGATTCGTTCTCCTTTACAATTTGATTTGTTTTCAAACGACAAATGAAAGGTTTGCGGGCCTTGCGGTCCGGGCCGCTGTTCCGTGACCCCGTTTTTACTTTACGCCCTATTTATACCGCGCGCAAGCACATTCTTCCATGACTAAGTCACAAAGTTTCTTTTTCCCGCTGCGAGCGGCCTAATGTACCGTTTTTTTACGATTTTCAGAATGAATATGCGCCCCCTCTTCAAAAGCCCGGGGCTCCTCGGCGACAACGCCGTTTTTGCCGTGCTGCGGATCCTCCTACCTGGCTAGCTCTCCGGAGGCAGCTTTGCCGATAGGAAGAACGCCTTTCAGTTTCCCAGCTTAGGCAAAACTCCATGACATATTGCATAACACGGCCATATATGCTATGATATCATTTGTGTATTAAGTCAATTTTTGTCAGTGGGGATGAAAATGGCAGCAAACAAATCGCTCTTTAACCGGACTCTGGCAGTGCTTTCCGCATTGCTGATCCTATACTTTTTCGCCGAGGTGGCAGGCAGCGCAATGCTGGACGAAATCTTGTCCCCCCTAAACGCATACGCCTGCGCGGCGGCTGTTTTCCTGGCCTTTCTGAAGGATGACCGCCGTTCAAAGCTGCGTTTCGCTCAGCTGCTTTCCGCCCTCTCCTGTTTTGCGTGGGGCGTCGGCGACACGGTGTGGGCTTTTCTCATTTCTTCTGGCGCCGACCCCTCTAAAAGTGTCCTCGATTCGATAATCTATATGCTGCCCGGCCTTATGATGGCCGCCTCCCTGTTCATTTTTGCCTCGCATCAGTTCCGCAAATGGAATTACATACAGCTCTTCGTCGATATCCTGATTATTGGCTTCATATGCCTGTTTTTCATCTACATCGTATATTTTCACAAGAGTTTCTCACTTCTGGGTGCTCTTTTGGAGAAGGATTACACCACCATTCCCTGCATATTGTGCGATATTCTGGTTCTTATCTGCATTCTTTCCTGGGCACTGTCCATCCGTTCGGGCGCTCTCCCGATATCACTTGTAATAATGGCTCTGGGCACGGGGATGTTTGTCCTGAACGATCTTCTCTATTATTATGTCTATTTCAAATTCCTGTATATTCCCAATTCGGCCACAGACTTTATCTATATTCTTTCGTTCTTCCTGATCGCCGTCGGCGCGATGCAAAAGCTCTGTTTTGGCCCCCGAACCTTTGATTTTACGGTCATTACCAACAAGGGACACAAAAAGAACTGGATATATCTTACTATTTTCCCGCTGTCCGCCATCGTTCTTAAGAACCTCAGTAATCTGCCCTTAAGCATAGAGGACATTTTCCTGTTTGCCTTCGTAATCTTCCTGTATGCGGCCGCCTGCAAATATGTGCAGCTCTCCATCGAAAACGAGAGGCTGCTGGAAAACGAAAAGCTGGCGAACGGGATACTGGAGCAGCGCGTCGAGCGTCAGAAAAGCAAGCTCTCTTTCCTCGAAAACCAGGACCCGCTGACAGCGCTTTTCAACAGGCGCTACTTCATTTCCTGCCTTGACAGTGCGGCGTCTGCCTGCTGCGAAAGCAGCCGTCTTGCCGTCCTATTGCTCGATATCGACCGCTTTAAGGCCGTGAATGAGAGCTTCGGACACGACGCCGGAGATAAGGTACTCATTGAGTTCGCCGACCGGCTGGTGATATGGAACCGCTATGGTGCTCTGATCGCGCGGCTCAGCGGTGACGAATTCGCCATTCTGATGAAGGGAAAATACGAGCGCAAGGACATAGAGGGCTTCTGCCGGGAGATCATCGAAATCTGCTCGCTGCCCGTTAACCTTGGCTTTGAAACGCTGAAAATCACGGCCAGTGTGGGCGCGGTACTCTGTTCTCCGGGAACGTCCACCGGAAGAGATTTGCTCAATTGCGCCGACGTCGCCTTGTACCGCGCCAAACAGCACGGCTACGGTAAATATGAATTTTTTGACCCCTTTTTCACCCGTCAGGTCAACAAATCCAACGAGCTGGTGAGGCTCCTGCGCAAGGCGGATGCGGAAAAGGATTTTGTGCTGTTCTATCAGCCCCAGTTTTCCCTGCCCGGGCTCGAGCTTATCGGGGCGGAAGCTCTTATCCGATGGAGGACCGCCAAGCACGGCTACATACTACCGGGCGAGTTCATCCCGATCGCCGAAGAGACGGGCTGCATCTCCGATATCGGAAAATGGGTCATGACCGAGAGCGTGCGCCAGAGTACGGAATGGAACAGCAAATTCGGAGCGCAGCTCAAAATTTCCTTCAATGTCTCGGTCAAGCAGCTTGTTGAAGACTCCTTTGCGGAGGCCCTGAAGGAATCCGCGGTGCAAAAGGGTTTCACTGCCGCCTGGGTTGATGCGGAGATCACGGAGAGCTTCATGATTCTGGGCAAGGATAAAGTCCGTGACCTCTTCGCGCTTTTTGAGAAGCTTGGCATCTCCGTCTCCATTGACGATTTTGGCTCCGGCTACTCTTCCTACGCCTATCTGAGAGAGTTCCGTTTTGACAGGATTAAGATTGACAAATCTCTCATCGATGGGCTTTCGCGTCAGAATCAGGTTGCCGTCAACGTGCTGAACGCAATAATTTCTATGGCAAAGGCGGTCGGGGTAAAAACGCTCGCGGAAGGCGTCGAGACCAAAGAGCAGCTTGAGATTCTCACCGAGCTCGGCTGCGACCAGATACAGGGCTTTCTGCTGGGCCGCCCGGTTCCGCCGGAAATCTTCGAGGCGAGATACATAAGCAGCGGAATCATTATGAAAAGGACGGCGGACATCTGAAAATGTCCGCCGCCCTTTTTGTCCCGCTTAACAGCGCGACTTTTGAAATAGTCAGTATCCCAGGCCTGCGAGCGTATCGGCCGCGTCTGCAATAAGGCTTTTGCAGGTGCTTTTGGAGGGGTCCCTCTCCTCGCCCGTCTTTTTTCCCTCCTGAGTCGAAACGTCGTAGCCGAGCAGCTCGCGGCAGATAATACTGCCGTGCTTTTCTTTGAACGCGTTCAAAAACTCCCGCGTCTTTTCGCCGCAGAGCGCCTTAGCCTCTCTGTCGCCGCTCGCCGTCTGTCCGTAGCGCAGTCCGATCACCATCACCGCGCCGGACACCGCGCCGCAGATTTCCCCCGAGCGCATTCCGCCGCCGAAGCCCCCGGCGATTCTCAGAGCGCTCTCCCTCGGCAAAGCGTACTTTTCGCTGAACGCCGCGAAAACGGACTGCGCGCAATTGAAGCCCTCCGCGAAATTTTCCAGGGCTGTTTCGGAATAAGCCATATTTTCACCTCCAAGTTTATGCGTTATGAAAAGCGCGGTTCTTCCGTCCGTCCTTTCAGCGCAGCATGCCGGCCACCATGCCGGAGATATAGGGCACCAGCCAGACGAGCCACACGAAAATGCTGAATTTGTGGAAGCTTCGTTTTGCTTCGTCACTGCCTTTTGCAATGACGGCCGTCGCCCATACGGCATGGACCAGCATAAGAATTATCGCGGCAAGGCCCGTCAGGCCGTGAAAGTTGAGCTGAAAGCCTCCGTTTGCGATTTTCCCCATGAGCGTAGTTCCGGCGGTATCGCAGACGAAGCCTGCCCAGAACACCGTGATGTGCCATTTTTTGAGTACGCCCCCGAGCTTTTCGCCCCAGACTCCTATGGAATAAAACACCAGCGCGAGAGTAATCGCGCTTATCGCCGCAAAAAGCATTTTCTTCTACCTCAGTATATTTCTCTTTACCAGGCCGTATTTTGCCTCAGCCGATTATATTACGCAAATTCTCTCAGGTCAAGACAAAGCGGGAACTTCCGGGTCTTCTTAACACACTTTCCATCTTCCAACGGGATTGACAAGAACCGCTCCTTCTGTTAGTATAAAACGACTTTAAAGAAAGGGGGCGCAACATGGAACAGAACAACACCGGCTACTATGTCAAGCGCATCTCCGATTATATCGAAGCCGAAGCGAACCGAGAACTCGAGCAGTACGGCGTGACCTGCGCGCAGGTGCGATTGCTTTCCTACCTTCTGAAGCGCCGCGACAAGCCGACCATTCAGAAGGATATCGAGGATTTCTTCTCGCTCAAGCATCCCACTGTCATCGGCATACTGCAGCGCATGGAGCTCAAGGGACTGATTGAAAGCGAGGTCGATCCGCGCGACCGCCGTCAAAGGATAATAAAGCTCACCGATCAGGCCTATCTGCTTGAAAAGCGGCTTGCCAGCTATGTCGACGACGAGGAGAAAAACATGGTTGTCGGCCTTACGGACGAGGAGCTGCAGACGCTGAAAAAGCTCCTTTACAAGGTCTATAAGAATATTGCGAACAAATAGGACGGAGATTTTCCGGCTCTTATAGGGGAAGCACGAGGGGACGGCCATTTCGCTGTCCCTGTTTTTCTGCCCGCGCGGGCGCGGGGGAGAGCGCCGCCACAAGCGGAGAGTTCTCCTCCCGGGCAAAACTGCCCGGCCGGAAAACAAGCGAATCCCTTGTCTGAATACAGAGGTAAACGGAAACGAAAAGCCGCGGGGAAAATGCCCACGGCTTTTCGTTCTGTTCCGTTAGATCCTGTCGGTCTCCATGAAGCCCGTGCGGTCAAATCTGTTTGTTAAAACGTAGGGGAGAATACTCTGGGCGTCCACTTCCTCGGCAAGCTTCATGCCCTTGAGCGTGAGGCTGTTTTTGCTGTAAGCGCCGCCGATAATCGTGCTGATCGGCAGCTCCGCCCACGGGTCGTCCTTTCCGGACTGAAGCTTCAGAGCGGCGAAGCCGGGCTCCCAGGCCTTATAGCTGTATTCGCAGAGGTTCTGGTACAGTGCGCCGTTAATGAGCTTTGAGGCTCCGTTCTCGTCGTGCGCAAAACGGAAGTCGAAGAAGAAGCCGCTGCCGCTGGAGGTTCCGCCGGTCGTGGGGAACTGATAGACGATATCGGTCAGCGGGCTGTTGTATTCGCCGAGCACCAGCTTTGCGTTTATGAGCTCGACGCCCTTGCGCGCGACCTTTGCCGTAACGGTGCCGCCGCTCTTCTTCATTATGAATTCGGCGCCCAGCTTTTTCGGCATATAGCCGAGATCGCGGCCGAAATAGGTGGCCATCTCGGAACCGGGGCCGCCGAGCAGCAGTGCCACCGGATAGAGCCCGAGATCCATGTCGTGGGTGACAAGGACGGAGAGGATGGCCTCATAGTACTCGTCTGCAAACGAGGGCTTGTTCACATGGCAGACGGAGATTGTGGCGATGGGCATGGGATAGGGTTTCAGCGGGCGCGGGACGAGCTTCCTCACGGCTTTCGGGTCCGTCATGAAAGCGATATAGACACCCTCCTGATCGTCCATCAGCGAGACCTTTGAAAATTTCTGCAGGTCAGCGATCGAGGACACAAAGCTCGGGGCCTTCTCCCGCTTCAGGAAGAGACTGCGGCCCAGCTCGAAGCCCGCGCGCGTTGCGGGGGCGATCTTGCCGATCTTCCTCGCGTCGCCGATGATCTGCGGGACATAGCCCTTGGCCTTCAGCTTGTCGGAGAGCTCCTGATTCGGGCGCAGTCCCAGCGACAGCACCACAGCGTCCGCGGCCAGGGTTTTCTCCTCGTTCGTCTTCTGGACGCTGAGAACGACGCCGTCCGCCTTTATCTCCTTCAGCGTGTGGCCGAGCAGGAAATTGGCCCCGTACTTTTTCAGGCGGCCCATTACGTCCGCGACTATCGTCGCATTGCCGTCCGAGGCAATTTTGTCAAGCATATCGACGACGGTCACGCGGTTTCCCGCCTCGCAGAGGTACTCCGCCGTCTCAATGCCGGTCATGCCGGCGCCTATGAGGACGATTTCCTTGCCCGTCAGGCCCGCTTTGCCGGTGAGCACGTCGGCGACGGTGAAGACATTTTTCCCGTTAACGCCGGGAAGCCCGGGTACGACGGAGCTGCCCCCGGTCGCGATGACGACCGCGTCGGGATGGACGCCGTCTATGATTTCGGGCGTTGCCTCCGTGCCGAGACGGACGTCGACGCCACAGTTTTTAAATTCCTCGCCGTAATACTCGGCGAGCCACTTCATATTGCCCTTGAGCGGGGGCTCCTTCGCCTGGTTGACGAGGCCGCCGAGCTTGTCGCTTTTTTCGAACAAGGTCACCTTTACGCCGCGCTGCGCGAGCGTCAGAGCCGCGCTCATGCCCGCAGGGCCCGCGCCGACGACAGCCGCCGTGTGGTGCTCGGTATCGTAAACCGCTTCGCCGTATTTCAGCTCGCGCGCAAGGCGCGGATTCACGGCGCACTCACAGGGAAGGCCTGCGGGAGTGTACTCGTTGAGGCTCTCGAAGCACCTGAGGCAGGAGATGCACTTGCACAGCTCCTTCTCGCGGCCCTCCTGAACTTTTCTGCCCCACTGTTCGTCCGCGAGCCAGGCTCTCCCGAGGCCCGCGAAGTCCTCGACGCCCTCCTCGAGGAATTTTTCCACATAGGCGGGCTCGCGGAAGGCGGAGTTGCCTATGACAGGGATGCCCACATGCTCCTTGACAGCCTTGATGAGGTCGTGACGCCAGCCCTGCGGGAAGGAGATGGGCTCCACGCAGGTGCTGCCGGTCTCGTAGATACCGCAACTGACGTTTATCACGTCTATGCCGAGCTTTTCGAGAGCCATGGAGATTTTCACGCCGTCCTGAATGTGTATGTAGTCCTCGGTGACGCCGGTCTGGTCCAGGAACTCCTCAACGGAGAGACGCACGCTTATCGGGAAGTCGGGGCCGCATTTTTCGCGTATGCCGGCAATGATTTCCGCGATGAAGCGCAGGCGGTTCTCGAAGCTGCCGCCGTATTCGTCCGTGCGCTTGTTGGTGTAGGGGCTGAGGAACTGGTTTATCAGGTAGCCGTGCGCGGCGTGCAGCTCGACGCCGTCGCAGCCCGCCTTCTGCACGCGGACGGCTCCCTCAATGAACTGCTGCACAAGTTCCTTTATCTCCGCGTTCTCAAGCGCACGCGTCTCCTGCCTTGTCACCTTGCACATGATCGCCGAGGGGGCGACAACGGGCGCTCCGCCGATGAGCTCCGAGACGGTCTCGCGTCCGGGGTGGTGGAGCTGGATGAAGATCTTTGTGCCGTGCCTATGCAGCGCCTCCGCTAGCCTTGAGAGAGGCGCGATGTGCCTGTCTTTCGTGACGGAAAGCTGGCGCAGCATGCCTACGCCGTGCACGTCGTTGACGCGGGTGATTTCCGGGATAATGAGCCCCGCTCCGCCGATGGCGCGCGCCTCATAGTAGGCGATCATCTCATCGGACGGACTGCCGTCAAGCTCGGCGAGACCGATGCCCATCGGCGACATTACCAGGCGGTTTTTCAGCGTCAGGCCACCGATCTTGCCTTCCGAAAACATTTTGTCATACATACTGAAGCCTCCTTATATTTTATCCGGTCGCTTTTCGGGGGTCTCCCGCAAAAGCTCCGATTTCCTGTCGTTAAATTAACGGCAATTACATTATAATGTGCGGAGGGAGAAAAATATATAGTTGCTTAACACAGATTTTGGTTGCTGATTTGTTTATCGTGCACTATAATACACATGAGGTGAGACTATGCTCTTCAGCAGCCTATTACGCGCGATTTCCGCCGATATTCGGCTGGAAACGGTCAGAATCTGCGACATGTACGACATAAAGGACAGTGCCCTGATCGATGGCCTTGAGGAAGATTTCCAAAATGATGTGCTCTATATTGGCTATTATAGACAAATAGCCTTGGACAGGCTGCCGCCGCACGCGGTGCTTGTGCGCGGGGAGGCGGCGCCGCTCCCACCATCCTCGGGCTGCGACCTTGCGCTCGTCGGGGAAAAGGAGCTGTTCCGCTTCTTCAACGCCGCGAAAGCGCTTCTTGACGCCTCGCGCACCAGGGGGATATACGCTGAGCTGATGGACTGCGCGGCGCAGACCAAAAGCGTTTCCGCCTGCGTCAACCTTGCCGCCTCCAAGCTCGGCAACTCCGTTGTTTTGCTCGACACCGACTTCAAGGTGCTCGCCTGCTCGAACGTCTACCCCATTGACGATCCGGTATGGGAACAGAACATCAGGCAGGGCTACTGCGGCTACGATTTCATCAGCGCCGTAAATGAGATGGATATTATCAAAAATTCGCCCAAGACCTCCGAGCCCATCGTTGTGACCTGCAGCGCTTCCCCGCTCCGCAAGCTCACCAGCAAAATTCTCCGCGGCGGCCAGGTCATCGGTTTCGTAATCATGCTCGAGAACGAAAACGCGCTTTCCCCCTCTCATTTTGAGATGCTGCCGACCGTGAGCGCCGCGGCCGGCGACATACTTGTGAAATTTGCGCCCTACCTGCTCCCCGACTCGACCCATTACCAGAGGCTTATCTACGAACTCGCCATCGGCGCGCCTCCGGAGAAGCTTGCGCCGCATATTGCCAAGCTGAGTTTCCCGGAAAACATGTGCGCACTGAGGCTTTGCCAGACGCGCGACCGGGGGCAGCAGCATCTCAGGGAGCAGGTTGCCGAGAAGCTGAAGGCCCTTCTTCCCGGAACTTCTTTTGCCTTCCACGAGAGCGGCATAGCTGCCCTGCTGACCTCCGGCGACGCCGCGGGTGCGACGGAGGATCAGCTGGAACGGCTTGAAAGCCTTGCGAAATCGGAGCTTCTTAGAATAGGCGTGAGCAGGGTCTTTTCTGGAATCGAGGATTTCGCGGCACGCTACGCGGAGGCTGGGCGCGCGCTTGAGCTGGAAAGCCGCTTCGGCGGAGATCGGCCGGTCTGCCTTTACACGGACTACTCCTTCTTCGATCTCCTTGAAAAAGCCGGCGAGAACGGCCCCCTCGCGGCCTTCTGTCATCCCGCCCTCGCCCAGCTCCGGAAATACGACGGCGAGAACGGCACGGAGCTGCGGCACACGCTGGACGTCTTTCTCTCCTGCGGCTGCAATATCAAGCTCGCGTCGGAAAAGCTCTTTATCCACAGGAATTCCCTCGCCTACCGCCTCAGGCGCATCTTCGAAATTACCCGCATCGATCCCGAGGACAACTCCGTCAGATTTCTGCTTGACATGTCGTTCCGGATAGAGCACTATAGCGATAGCAAGCTCAACTGACTGAACTGTGAGGGCATTTATGGACAGAAAACACAAAAATCACAGACCGGCCTGGAAGCTCGACAGGGACTTTGTCTCCTATGTCTCCCCGGTGCTGAAAAGCGGCGGGATAAGAAAAACCGACGGCTTTCGCCAGCACGGCGGGACGACGCGTTTTTCCCACTGCGTCTCGGTCGCCTACTACAGCCTGAAAGCCGCGAACTTTCTGCGTATTCGCTGCGACAGCGGCAGTCTCGTGAGGGGGGCCCTGCTGCACGACTACTACCTTTACGATTGGCGCGAGAAGGAGATATCCCACCTTAAAAACGCCTGGATACACCCGAAAGTCGCAAGGCACAACGCGGTACGCGACTACGGCGTCAATGCCCTCGAACAGAACATTATCGTCCGGCATATGTTCCCCGTGGTGCCGATCCCTCCGCTGCATGTCGAGGGGCTCATCGTCTGCGTGGCCGACAAGCTCTGCGGGCTCGCGGAATCCTTCGGCATTAATAAGCTGCCGCTGCCCGGAAACCGCGAGATCTGGCAGGACGGTAATAATTATGTAAACTAAAGCGGCGTGCCTTGCCGGCACGCCGCTATTCTCATTTACAGGCTGTCTCCGAAGTCGGCGCGGAATTTTGCCGCGAGTTTCTCCTGCCAGTCCGAAACCGGGACGAGACGGCCGAAGAAGAAGCGGAGGGTCTTCGGCTCCTCGATAAATTTCAGGCCGCCGACAAGGGCTCGGTTCTCGTACAGCCAGACTATTCTGTCCACCGCGTATTTGACCTGCGAGAGTGTGAACACCCGCCTGGGCATGGCCAGGCGCAGAAGCTCCATCTCGGCCAGGCGCTCGCTGCCGTCCTCCTCGCGCTGCTCCGACATGGTGCCGCGCTCCATGCCGCGCACGCCTCCCGCTATGAACACGGCCGCCGCGAGAGCGCCCGCCGGGTATTCGGGCTGCGGAACCTGGGGCAGGAATTCCATCGCGTTGAGATGGCAGCCGAGACCGCCCGCCGGAGTTATCACCGGGACGCTGTGCTTTTTCAGCTCACTTACCATGAACTCTATGAAGATGGGGCCCTGGGAGATCATATCGAAGTCCATGGTCTCCTCGAGGCCGACGGCAATCGCCTCCATCTCGCGGACGGACATGCCGCCGTAGGTCAGGAAGCCCTCGAACATGGGGACGAGCTCACGGAGACGCTCCAGCATTTCGTCCGAGCTGAAGACGATCCCGCCGCCCCGTGCGGAGCCGAGCTTCCTTGCGGAGAAGTAGATGATATCCGACATATCCGCGATGGCGCGGGTGATCTCGCGTATCGTCATAGCTCCGCATTCCGCCTCCCGGGTCTTGATAAAGTACAGGTTATCCTGCAGCAGGCTCGCGTCGAGAACGAGCATGATGCCGAATTCGTCCAGAAGCGCTCTGAGCTCCCTCATGTTTTTCAGCGAGAAGGGCTGGCCGCCGATGAGGTTCGTTCCCGCCTCAAGTCTGAAAAACGGGATCTTTTCCGGCCCCACCTCCACAATGAGCTTCCTGAGCTTTTCGAGGTCCGTATTGCCCTTGAAGGGATTGTCGCTCGTGGTTTTGAGTCCCTCCTCGGAGACGAGCTCCTCCACCCTGCCGCCGCAGCGCGTGATATGCGCCTTGACCGTCGTGAAGTGGAAGTTCATCGGCACCACGTCGCCCGGCCTCACAAGGGCGGTTGCGAGGATGTTCTCGCAGGCCCTGCCTTGGTGGGCGGGAAGAAAGTGCTTTTTGCCGAAGATCTCCCTGAGCTTGTCGTCCAGTCTTGTGAAGGTTGCGGAGCCCGCGTAGCTGTCGTCCGAGCGCATCATCGCGGCGAGCTGCTCGTCGCTCATCGCGTTGACGCCGCTGTCCGTAAGCATGTCGAGGAAGATGTCCGCGTTTTTCAGCAGAAAGGTGTTGTTCCCCGCCTCGCCTATCGCCTCAAGCCTCCGTTCGACGGGGGGGAGATTGAGTTTTTGCACGATTCTCACCTTGTGCATTTCGAGAGGGACTTTTTCTCCTGTGAAGAATTTGATTTCCGACATTGTTTTTACTCCTTTTCTGATTTTTTAACAGACTAAAAACAAAAAACCCGTCCTCTGATACAAAATCAGAGGACGGGATATTATTCCCGTGTTACCACCTCAGTTTATTGCCGTCTTACGGCGGCAACCTCTTCGAGTACAAATAATACTCTATCACTATAACGGGTGAAGGACCCGGCTCCGTCCTACTAGGCTCAAGGCCGTTCAGCGGGCAGCTTCCAAGATGTATTTCGGCGCTAAGTCCATGCCCCTCTCACCAACCGGGAACTCTCTTTAAGGACTTTCCTGCTCCTACTTCTTCTCAGTCATCGCTTTTAATCTGTTGGAATGAATTATACCTGTTTCGGCGGACTTGTCAAGAAGTATTTTTTGGTTTCCCGCGTTTCCGGTAAAAGCGTGCCGACGACGGCGAAGCATATATTCAAAACTCCGGGGGATGATAGATTTAATCACAAAAAAACGAGGGTCCGATATGTTTGATAGAAAGAGAAAACATCCCTTCGCTCCCGCGCCCGGAAAGCCGGTGGAGCCGGAAAGCGGGGCCGTCACCGGAGCCTACAGCGACGAGGAGCTGACAAACACCCCCGTCCTCGATTTTCTCGCGCTCAACATGGAGAAGATCGGAAAAATTCTCGGGAGAAACGCGGATTATGTCGCTAGAGAGCTGAGCCTCGGCAGAAGCGGAAGCATAGCCGCGGAGCTGATATATTTTAACAATCTCGTCGACATGGAGCTCATAGAGAAATATCTTGTGCGCCCTCTCGCGCTGGACGTATACAGCGCGGGGCTCGAATCCGGCGGGGAGATCGTGGCTTCGCTGAGGACCGGAAGACTCCTGACCGCAGGAAAGCTGAAAACCGTAAAAAACTACAGAGATCTGCTTGCCGGCATACTCAGGGGCGAATGCGCTCTCCTTATAGACGGCCTGGACGAGGCCTATCTCGTGAACACTCTGGGTTTTGAACACAGGGACATTGAGCAGCCCGAGGTCGAACCCGTGGTCAGAGGGCCGAGGGAAGCCTTCGTCGAGGTGCTGGGCGTGAATATCGCGCTTATCCGGAGAAGAATACACAGCCCCAACCTCGTTTTCGAGCAGCTGGAGCTGGGCACCGTGAGCGATACGGCGGTATGCCTGGTCTATATCAGGGGAATCTGCTCGGATGCCCTGGCGGACGAGGTCCGCGCGAGGTTGCTGAAAATCCGCATCGACGGCATTCTCGAGAGCAGCTATATAGAGGAGCTGATCCAGGACAATCCCCACTCCGTTTTCCCTCAGATACGCTCCACCGAGAGGCCGGATTCCGTTGCCGCCTCTCTGCTCGAGGGCAGGGTCGCTGTTCTTGTCGACAATACGCCCATCGCGCTTGTGATGCCGGGGGAGTTTTTCTCGCTTATGCAGTCCTCGGAGGATTACTACGACAGGTACTGGTTTTCAAGTCTCATCCGGCTATTGCGCTATTTTGCCTTCACGCTCGCTCTGCTTCTTCCGTCCCTTTACATCTCCATCGTAAACTTTCACCAGGAGATGGTGCCCTCAAGTCTTATGGCGAGCATAATAGCGGCCCGTTCGTCCGTGCCCTTTCCCGCCTTTTTGGAGGCCCTCGCCATGGAGATTACCTTTGAACTCCTGCGCGAGGCGGGCGTGCGTCTGCCCAAGCCGGTCGGTCAGGCCGTCAGCATAGTCGGGGCGCTCGTAATCGGCCAGGCCGCGGTACAGGCGAGCATAGTCTCGCCGCTGATGGTCATCGTGGTCGCCCTTACCGGTATTTCCTCCTTCTGCATTCCGCAGTACGGCATGGCGCTTCCCGTCAGGGTGCTGAGATTTGCCCTCATGGTGCTCGCCGCCATGCTGGGGATGATCGGCGTGATGATCGGAGTTCTGTTCCTGATGCTGCATTTGTTTTCTCTGGAGAGCTTCGGCAGGCCGTATATGGCGCCTCTCGCGCCCTTCCGGGCGGGCGAATGGAAGGATACGGTGCTGCGCGCCTCGTGGAAGACCCTGCAAAGGCGTCATAATGGCCGGGGTGGAAGAGCTTGAAGAAAATAATTCCGCTTGTTCTCTCCCTCCTCCTGCTCTCCGGCTGCTGGGATCTCAGGGAGTCCGAAAAGCTCGGAATCGTCACCTTTCTCGGAATAGACAGCGCCGGAAACGGGGCTCTTAGGGTCGTGATACAGGAGCTCTCGTCCGAAAAGAACAGCCTCGGCACCCAGGCGGCCGGCGGAGCGTCCACGGTCGAAGTGCACGAGGCGATGGGCCGGACCGTGACCGAAGCGGTAAGCCAGATAAACAACCATTCTCCGCATGTCACCGACTTTTCCCACACCTATGCCATCGTTCTGTCGGAGGAGCTTGTCTCGGCCGAGGGCATCTCGCCGCTTCTGGATTTTCTGGAGCGGACCCCTTCGATAAGGCACAACGTCTGGCTTCTGATATCCAGAAAGGGCCAGTTCAGCGAGGTGTGCGACCCCGAAGCGGCCTACAATTCCAGTGTCGGGACAGGCAAGGTCATCATGGAGATCATTCACAACAATCAGTTCGATTCGGTCTGCGCCGCCAGCACTCTCGGGGATTTTCTGAACATGTACTGGGAAAAGGGCGCTCAGCCCTATACCGCCGGTGTCGGTCTTGCGGAAAATAAGCCGGACAAGCCGGATTCTTTCGATATTGCGGTCGAGGATACGGCGGTATTCAGGGACGGAAAGCTTGCGGGCTGGCTCGGCGAAGAGGAAACAATGGGGCTGCTCTGGGTAAAAGGCGGCCTTAAAGACGGCATATTCTCCGTCGAAGTCGGCGGAAAAGAGCTGTCTCTGGACATTGTTAAGGAAAGCTCGAAAATAAAGCCCGAAAGGGACGGAAATGCAATGAGGGCCGCGATCGCTATCAGGGCAAAGGTAAATCTCATGGAGAGCCAGACCGAGCTTGATTTTACGGACGCGGAGGCGCTCGCCTCCCTCAAGGAAGCTATGAGGGAAAAGATTGCAAAGCAGGTAAATTCGGCCTTTGAAAGGTCCAAAGTACTGGACTCCGATGTTTTCGGGCTCGGTAACTATTTTTACGGCAAATACCCCGCGTTCTGGCGGGATATCGAGGACAAGGGCACAGACTACTGCCAGTTAATGGATATCAGTCTGAACATTGTTACGTCTCAGGGAAATATCGGCCTTATGAAATAGGCCGGCGATAAAGGAGCTGGGCGGATACGGTCATTTTCGTTTTGCTGGCAGGCTTCGCAATATTTATGGCCGAGGTCCGGCCGCTGATAAAGCTAAACCGCCGGAGGGAAGCTATATGCGTAGTCATCTTGCTGGCAATCGCCCTTTATCTCGCCGTCTCGGATGCCCTCGGCCTGCCCGGGCCGATCGAACTGCTGGATACTCTGTTGGCCCCGCTCGGCAGGCAGCTTTTTCTCAATAATCAAAACTGAAGGGGGATTGGCACCCTATGCGGAATAAAAGCCTCATCAGCACAAGTCAGTTCGTCTGGATGCTCTTTTGCGTGATCACCTCCTTCACGGTCCTGCAGATCCCCGGGCTGCTGATCGAATTTGCGGGCAGGGATTCCTGGCTCGCCGTCATCGTCGCATGGATACTCGACGTACTGCTGGCCATCGTCTACGCGCGCATGGGCCTGCGCTTTCCCGGGCAGAACTGCGCGCAGTACAGCGTCTCCGTTCTCGGAAAGACCTGGGGTAAAATCGTCGGCATGCTCTTTCCGGTCTTCTTTCTGTTTGTCGCCGCCTGCCTTATGCGGGCACTCGCCGAGCTCATAAGCAGCCTCTTCCTGCCCAGGACTCCCATTTCGGTCTTTCTTTTCCTCGCCTTCCTCATCGTGGCCTACGGAGTCAAAAAGGGTATCGAGGGCATCGCAAGGATCTGTGCCGTGCTCGGCCCCATATTTCTGGCAAGCCTTCTTGTGATGTTCGCTTTCCTGATCCCGGATATTGAGCTCCACCGTCTTCTCCCGATTTTTGCCGACGGCGCCCGGCCGATCCTTACCAGCGCCCCTTACATTCTGAGCTTTATCGGGATCTGCATCATCATGGGCATGTACATTCCCATCTGCAACAAGCCGGAAAACGGATTTTTGGCAAAGTTCATCTCCGTCAGCATCGGCGCAGTTATGATCATCATGCTCATTGTGCTGAGCATAGGCATATTCGGAGCGGAGCACGCGGGGCAAATGATAAACCCCGGCTACAGGCTCCTGCGGCTCCTCCGTCTGGGCAGTTTTTTCGAGCGGCTTGAGATCATCTGGCTTGTAATTACGTTCTCCGCCGGAATCATGACGGCGGCAAATCTGATCTGGGCCTTCTGTCTGGGGACCTCGCAGCTCCTTTCGCTCCGCTCGCACAAGCTGCTCGTCAATCCCGCGGTGCTGATCGCGTTTGTGCTGAGCGTCCTGTCCTTTGACAACATCTCCGAGCTTCTGGATTTCACGCTTTATTCTTATCCCTTCATCGGGATCTTCGTCCAGACCGGAGTCGAGATGTTTCTTTTCCTGACGGCCGTCATCTTCGGAAAAAGAGGCAAAGCCGGGGGGGCTGAGAGCTGAATCACGCTCCCGGCCGTCCTATTTGCCGGAATGAACGCTTTTGGTCAATTCACACTGCCGCGTCCGCCGCCCTCAGGCGCTAAATTTACAAACGGGATATACTTTAACTGTGGAACTTTTTACCGAAACGGTGTATAATAACCTGAATATATTGTCGGAATGAAAATCAAGTACCCCTGAAAATTGGAGGTAACGCTATGCGCAAAACAAAAATAATCTGCACGCTCGGGCCAGCGACGGATGACGACGCCGTTACGAAGAAGCTCATCGAGAGCGGCATGGATGTTGCGCGATTCAACTTCTCCCACGGAACGCAAGAGGAGCAGCTCGGCAGGCTCGAGAAGCTCAAAAAGCTGCGCAGGGAGCTGGATATGCCGGTCGCGGCCCTGATGGACACCAAGGGGCCGGAGATCCGGCTCGGCACCTTCGAAAACGGAGGGACAGTGCTGAAGACCGGCGACAGCTTCGTTCTTACGACCGAGGAATGTCAGGGCACACCGAAGCGCGTGAGCGTCAGCTACGAGGGTCTGCCCTCGGACGTGAAGCACGGGGACAGGATCCTGCTCGACGACGGGAAGATATCTCTCCTCGTAAAGTCCGTAAAAGCCGGAGACATCACCTGCACGGTCGAGAACGACGGGCCCATCTCCGACAGGAAGGGCGTGAACGTGCCGGGAGTCAGCCTGTCCATGCCCTACATAAGCAAGAAGGATTACGACGACCTCATTTTCGCGGCAAAATCCGGCTTTGATTTCATAGCGGCCTCCTTCGTCCGCACGGCGGACGACGTCAAGGAAATCCGCATGCTCCTCAACTGGAACGGCGGCGACAAGATCCGGATAATCTCGAAGATTGAGTGCCTGCAGGGCGTCCAGAACTTTGACGAGATACTCGAGGCCTCCGACGGCATCATGATCGCGCGCGGCGACCTCGGCGCGGAGCTTCCGCTGGAGGATGTCCCGGTCATACAGAAGCAGCTCATAAACAAGGTCTACCGTAACGGCAAGCCGGTCATCACCGCGACCCAGATGCTCGACTCCATGATGAACTATCCTCGTCCGACGAGGGCGGAGGCGACAGACGTAGCCAACGCCATCTACGACGGGACGAGCGCCATTATGCTCTCCGGCGAGACGGCGGCCGGCAAATACCCGGTGGAATCGCTGCGCACCATGGTGCGTATCGCGGTCAGGGCCGAGGAGGACATAAACTATATAGAGAAATTCAGAAAGCTCGACTTCAGCAGCGGCGGCAACATCACCCACGCGATCTCCCACGCCGCCTGCACCTCCGCCATCGACCTCGGCGCAAAGGCGATCGTCGCTTTTACGCTCTCCGGCAGAACCGCGCAGGAGCTCTCGGCCTTCCGTCCCGGCTGCCGCGTGATCGCCTGCACTTCCAACGAGCAGACCCTGCGCCAGCTCAATCTGTCCTGGGGCGTAACGCCGCTCATGGTAAAGGACGAGAAAAATCTTGACGACCTCTTCGAACGGGGCCTCAAGACCGTCGTGAAGGCCGGGTTGCTGGAGGAGAACGACATGGTGGTGCTTACCGCCGGTCTGCCCATCGGCGTTTCGGGTTCCACGAACTTTATAAAAGTGACGCACGCCTGATCCATATAAATTTCAGGAGGTCCCAATGGGAGAATTCCACGTTGTAAGCGAATACTCGCCCGCCGGCGATCAGCCGGAAGCCATAGACGCGCTCGTGCGCGGGATAGAGCTGGGCTTCGGGGAGCAGACGCTCCTCGGCGTCACGGGCAGCGGCAAGACCTTCACGATGGCCAAGGTCATCGAGAGGATACAGAGGCCGACGCTCATCCTCGCACACAACAAGACGCTCGCGGCTCAGCTCTGTTCGGAGTTCCGGGAGTTTTTTCCCGACAACGCGGTCGAATACTTTGTCTCCTACTACGACTACTACCAGCCGGAGGCCTACATTCCGCACACGGATACCTACATTGAAAAGGACAGCTCGACGAACGACGAGATCGATCGGCTGCGCCACAGCGCCACCTCCTCGCTCTTCGAGAGGAGAGACGTCATCGTTGTGTCCTCCGTGTCCTGCATCTACNGGCTCGGTGACCCGATAGACTACGCGAGCATGGTCGTCTCCCTGCGGCAGGGCCAGACGCGCGACAGGGACGAGCTGCTCCGGAAGCTCATCGACATACGTTACGAGCGCAACGACCTCGCCTTCGAACGGAACATGTTCCGCGTTCGCGGCGACACCGTGGAAATTTTCCCCGCCTACTCGGTCGACACCGCCGTCAGGGTCGAGTTTTTCGGGGACGAGGTGGACAGGATATCGGAGATCAACGTCGTCACCGGAAAGCCTCTGCGCACGCTGAGCCACATCGCGATCTACCCCGCCTCCCACTATGTCACGACAAAGGATAAGATGGCGGAGGCGATAAAGGAGATCCGGCGCGAGTGCGACGCGCGCGTAAAGTGGTTTGAAGATAACGGCAAACTCATAGAGGCCCAGCGCATTGCCCAGCGCACCAATTACGACATCGAGATGATGCAGGAGCTGGGCTACTGCTCGGGGATAGAGAACTATTCCCGCATCATTTCGGGCAGACCGGTCGGCAGCGCGCCCATGACTCTGCTCGACTACTTCCCCAAGGATTTTCTGATGTTCATTGACGAGAGCCATGTGACCATCCCGCAGGTGCGCGCAATGTACAACGGCGACCGCGCCCGGAAGGAAAGCCTCGTGGAGTACGGCTTCCGCCTTCCCTCGGCCTTCGACAACCGTCCGCTGAAATTTGCGGAGTTCCAGGAGCGCGTGAAGCAGGTGGTCTACGTCTCCGCCACGCCCTCCGATTACGAGCGTTCGCGTTCGTCCCAGATTGCCGAGCAGATCATCCGCCCGACGGGACTCCTCGACCCGGAGATCTCCGTGCGCCCGACGGAGGGTCAGATCGACGACCTCATCTCCGAGATAAACACGCGCGCCGCGAAAAATGAGCGCGTGCTCGTGACCACCCTCACAAAGAAGATGGCGGAGGACCTGACAACATACCTCGGCGGCGCGGGTATCCGCTGCCGCTATATGCACCACGACATCGGCGCGATCGAACGCATGGAGATCATCCGCGACCTGCGTCTCGGGGAATTCGACGTGCTCATAGGCATCAACCTGCTGCGCGAGGGCCTCGACCTCCCGGAGGTCTCGCTCGTCGCGATACTCGACGCCGATAAGGAGGGCTTTCTCCGCAGCGAGACAAGCCTCATCCAGACGACGGGCCGGGCCGCGCGAAACGCGGAGGGCCTTGTCATCATGTACGCGGATTCCGTCACCGGTGCGATGGAATCCGCGATAGGCGAAACCACCCGCCGCCGTGAGAAACAGCGCGCCTACAACCTCTCGCACGGCATAGTCCCGAAGACCATCGTCAAATCTGTTCGCGCCCTGCTTGAGATTTCCGGCGCCGCGGTGGAAGAGAAAAACGACTCCGGCGTAAAAATGACCGCCTCCGAGAAGCGCCTGATGATCGATAAACTCGAGAAGCAGATGAGGGAAGCGGCAAAAATGCTCGAATTCGAATACGCGGCGGAGCTGAGGGACAGACTTATTAAGCTGCGCGGAGAAACCAAGTGAAAGGGAGAAGCTCTTTATGAAGCTCATGATACTCGACGGCAACAGCATAGTGAACCGTACCTACTACGGCATACGCATGCTCAATTCGCCCGACGGGACCCCCACAAACGCGGTCTACGGTTTTCTGACCGTGCTCCGCAGGCTTCTGGACGAGGAGAAGCCGGAACTGCTCTGCGTCGCCTTCGATTTAAAGGCGCCGACCTTCCGCCATTTACAGTACGGGGACTACAAGGCCCAGCGCAAGCCGATGCCCGAAGACCTCGCCGTACAGATACCGATACTCAAGGAGCTGCTGGACGCCGTCGGCATCAGGCGGCTGGAGCTGGAAGGCTTCGAGGCGGACGACATCATCGGCACGGTGAGCCGTCTTTGCAACGAAAGCGCGCGCGAGTGCGTCATCGTCACCGGAGACAAAGACAGCTTCCAGCTCATAACCGAAAGCACGCGCGTGAAGCATGTCCGGTCCCGAATGGGAAAAACCGAGACCGTCGACTACACGCCCGGGGTCTTTTTCGAAGAATACGGCTTTGAGCCGAAGAAAATCGTCGATCTCAAGGCGCTGATGGGCGACGCGAGCGACAATATCACCGGCGTCAGGGGCATAGGTGAAAAGACCGCCATGGAGCTGGTAAAGACTTACGGCACTGTGGAAAACATCTATGCCGGACTGCCCTCGCTCGACATTAAGGACAGCGTCAGAAATAAGCTCGCCGAGGGTGAGAAGGACGCGCGGCTCTCCTATATGCTCGCGACCATCGACACGAACGCGCCCATAGATTTCGATTTCGGGAGCTGCACCTTTTCCGGCGTTTTCAATGGCGGTTACGAAATCTTCAGGCATCTCGGCTTCAATTCGCTGATTGAAAAATGGGGCATGAGCCCCGCCGCGGACGCGGAAACATCCACGGTCCCGGCCGCTCTGCCCCTGATCGAGCCCGGAGACGCCGCCGAACTTGAAAAGCTCGCCGCTCTTATCGAAAAGCTTCCCTTCGTCTCGGTCCTTCCGGTCGACGGGAGTCTCGACGCGCTCGAGCTCTGCGACGGAAGCCGCGTGTACCTCCTCCGCTGGGCAAGACTCGGCGAGGGCTACAACGCATTCTTAAAAATGCTGTTTTCTCAACATATTAAAAAACTTTCCCACAATGTCAAGGACTTTCTGGGTCTTATCCTGTCGGAATTTCCCGATTGCGGCGGCTTCGTTTTCGACACGGCGCTCGCCGCGTATCTCCTTGACCCGACGGAAAGCGGCTACGAACTGCCGCGCATCTCCGCAAAATACCTCGGAGACGAGAAACGCGGTGCGGAGGCTGTTTTCGCGCTTTATCCCGCGCTTACGGAGCGTCTCAGGGCTGAGAACATGCTGGAGCTGTTGGGGAACATCGAGATGCCGCTCTGTGAGGTTCTGGCCGACATGGAGCGCGCGGGCTTCGCCGTGGACAGACAGGCGCTCACCGACTTCGGCAAGACCCTCTCCGTCGGAATTGACGCGCTCCAGCGGGAGATCTGGACGCTCGCCGGCGGGGAGTTCAACATCAATTCTCCGAAGCAGCTCGGCGAGCTGCTGTTTGAAAAGCTCATGCTGCCCTCCGGCAAGAAGACGAAGACCGGCTGGTCGACCAACGCCGACGTGCTGGAAAAGCTGCGCGGCAAGCATGAGATCGTGGACAAAATACTTGAATTTCGGCAGCTTTCTAAGCTGAAATCCACCTATACCGACGGGCTCGTCAAGGTCATCGGCAAGGACGGGCGCATACACACGAGCTTCCAGATGACCGTCACGGCGACGGGCCGGCTCTCCTCCACCGAGCCAAACCTCCAGAACATCCCCGTGCGCACCGAGCTCGGCGCCGGGCTCCGCAAGATGTTCGTCGCTTCGCGCGGGAACGTGCTGGTCGACGCGGACTACAGCCAGATTGAGCTGCGCCTCCTCGCCCACATCAGCGGCGACGAAACGATGCGCAAAGCCTTCCTCGACGGAGAGGACATTCACACCGTCACGGCCTCCCAGGTCTTCGGGGTGCCTCTTGAAAAGGTCACGAAGCTGCAGCGCTCGAGGGCCAAGGCGGTCAATTTCGGCATCGTATACGGCATATCGGCTTTTTCGCTTGCTCAGGACATCGGAGTTTATCAGAACGAGGCGAGGGAGTACATCGACACCTATCTTGAAAAATACAGCGGTGTGCGCGAATATATGAAGGACATCATCAAAAAAGCCAAAGAGGACGGCTATGTGACAACCCTCTTCGGCCGCCGCCGCCCCTTGCCGGAGCTGAAATCGGCGAATTACAACATCCGCTCCTTCGGAGAGCGGGTCGCGCTCAATACGCCCATACAGGGCACGGCCGCCGACATTATTAAGCTCGCCATGGTAAACGTCCACAGGCGGCTGAAGACCGAGGGGCTTGAGGCGAAGCTCATCCTTCAGATACACGATGAGCTGATCGTCGAATGCCCCGAGCGCGAAGCCGAAACGGTCCGGAAGCTCCTGAAGGAGGAGATGGAAAAGGCCGTCTCCTACAGTGTCCCGCTCACGGCCGACGCCAACGTCGGAAAGAGCTGGAGCGACGCAAAATAGGCCATGGACGGGATAGTAATCACCGATGTCAGGCCGGAGCATATCGAGAGCATCCGTGCCATTGAGGACGCCTGCTTCTCCCTGCCGTGGACGCGGCAGGCGCTTGAGCGCCAGATGAACGCCGAAAACTGCCTCTTCCTCGCCGCGCTCGACCAGGGGGGCGCGCTCATGGGCTACGTGGGGCTGATGACCGTCCTCGACGAGGGCTATATCTCGAATGTCGCGGTTTCGGAGAAATACCGGCGCCGGGGTGTCGCGGACGCGCTGATAACGGAGCTGATCGGCAGGACGCGCGAAGACCTCGCCTTCCTCACGCTCGAGGTGCGCGAGTCGAACCTCCCCGCAATTTCGCTCTACGCAAAGCACGGCTTCAAACCTGCGGGCATACGCAGAGACTATTATGACAGGCCAAGGGAGAACGCTCTCCTGATGACTCTGTTTTTTGATGAGAGGAAATAAACCCATGCTGATAATGTCCATTGAGAGCACCTGCGACGAGACGGCCGTCGCGATAACCGAAAACGGCAGGAGGGTGCTCACCGACCAGATCTTCTCGCAGGCCGACCTTCACGCGGTCTACGGCGGGGTCGTGCCGGAGATCGCTTCCCGCGCCCATGTCGAGGTCATCTCGCAGCTCTCGGAGCGGGCAGTCTCGGTCGCGGGAATAACAAAAAAAGACCTGGACGCCGTGGCGGTGTCCTACGCGCCCGGCCTCATCGGGGCGGTGCTTGTGGGCGTGAATTTCGCGAAATCCGTCGCCCTCGCGCTGGGTATCCCGCTCGTGCCCGTCCACCATATCAGAGGCCATATCGCGGCGAATTACATCGCTTTTCCTGAGCTTGCGCCGCCCTTCCTCTGTCTCGCGATATCCGGCGGGAACACGATGCTTGTCGACGTCCGCGGCTATACGGACATGCGGATAATCGGCGCGACGCGCGACGACGCGGCCGGCGAATGCTTCGACAAAACCGCGCGCGTGCTCGGCCTGCCCTATCCCGGCGGAAAGCATGTGGACGCGCTCTCGAAGACCGGCGACGACTCGAAATATGTTTTGCCCCGCGGCCATGTCGACGGCAATCCCTACGACATGAGCTTTTCCGGCCTCAAGACCGCGGTGGTGAACCTCGTGCACAACGCGGAGCAGAAGAATGAGCCCATTGACCGCGAGTCCCTCTGCGCCTCTTTCTCCCGAGCGGTAAGCGAAAGCCTGGTACCGCGCACAATGCAGCTCGCGAAGGCGCTCGGCTACAAGAAGATCGCGGTCGCCGGAGGCGTCGCCGCGAACTCGAGGATTCGCGGGGATTTCAAAAAGGCTGCCGAGCTAGCAGGCTGCGCGCTCTTCATCCCTCCGCTCTCGCTCTGCGGCGACAACGGCGCGATGATCGGCTGCCAGGGCTATTACGAGTTCCTCTCCGGCGTACGCGCCGGAAGCGACCTCAATGCTTACGCGAATAGGGAGCTGTGACGATGGGAAAAGCACTTGAACTTATGACACATTCTGTCGGGGAGACCGAGAGCGCCGGGGAGAGCTTCGCGCAATTTCTTACGGCGGGGACGGTGGTCGCGCTTTACGGCGACCTCGGTGCCGGCAAAACGGCCTTCGTGCGCGGCCTGGCGCGGGGGCTCGGCTCTCAAAGCCGCGTAACCAGCCCGACCTTCACCATCGTAAACGAATATGAGGGAACACTCCCGCTCTTCCACTTCGATATGTATCGGCTTGGGAGCGCCGACGAGCTCTTCGACATTGGCTGGGAGGATTACCTCGCCAGAAACGGCGTCTGCGTCGTCGAGTGGAGCGAGAACGTGCGCGACGCCTTTGACGGGAGCGAGATAACGGTGCGTATCGACAAGCTCGGAGATACCGATCGGAGAATAACGGCCGAAGGCTTTGGAGGGGAAAATATATGAAAATACTTGCTTTCGAGTCGAGCGCCAGGACGGCCTCGGTCGCACTCTGCGACGGGGCGGAGCTCATCTCCCAGTATTACCAGAACTGCGGCCTCACACACAGCCGTACCCTCCTTCCCATGGCGGAGGACATGCTTAAAAATTTGGGGCTGTCGGTGTCCGACATAGACCTCCTTGCCGTCGCGCGAGGCCCCGGCTCGTTCACCGGCGTCCGGATCGGCGTATCCGTGATAAAGGGCCTGGCCTGGGCGGCTGAAAAGCCCGTCTGCGGCGTCTCGACGCTCGGGGCCATGGCCTGGAACGGTGCCGCCGCGCCCGAGGGCAGCCTGATCTGCTGCGCGATGGACGCGCGGAGAAATCAGTTCTACAACGCGCTCTTCGAGATGAGGGACGGCATTCCTTTCCGTCTTTGTGAAGATAGAGCAATCGGAGCGGAAAAATTAGTCGAAGATATAGAAAATATCAAAAAAACCGTTTTTATTGTTGGAGACGGGGCCGGCTTATGTTATAATGCTTTGAACAAATGCGAAGTCCGCGTCATTCTAGCGCCCGAACCTCTGCGGTATCAATCCGCCTGGGGTGTCTGCATGGCGGCGCAGAGAGAAAAAGCCGAGACCGTACACGAACTGCTTCCGGTCTATCTGCGCCTGAGTCAGGCTGAGCGCGAACGTCAGGAGCGGGTTTTCGGAAGATAAATTTATTACGCGCCACAGGCGTGCAGGAGGTTCTATGGGTAAAGTTACTGTTTTCGACCATCCGCTTATCCAGCACAAGCTGTCCATCCTTCGCGACAAGGACACCAGCGTCAAGGAATTCCGCGAGCTCATCTCCGAGATTGCCGAGCTCATGTGCTACGAAGCCACTCGCGATCTTCCCCTCGAGGAGATTGAGATCGAAACACCGGTCGCGAAAGCCAAAGTCAAGCGCATAGCGGGCAAGAAGCTCGCCGTCGTTCCGATCCTCCGCGCGGGACTCGGCATGGTCGACGGAATGATCACCATGATCCCCAATGCAAAGGTCGGGCACATCGGCCTTTACCGCGATCCCGACACGCTTCTCCCGGTCAAGTATTACTGCAAGATGCCTAAGGACATAGCCGAGCGCGACGTCATCATTGTCGACCCGATGCTCGCCACGGGCGGCAGCGCGGCCGCGGCCATCACTTTCCTCAAGGAGTACGGCTGCAGACACATTAAGATCATGTCCATTATCGGCGCTCCCGAGGGTATCCGCAAGATTCAGGCCGAACACCCCGACGTTGACATCTTCGTCGCCGCCCTGGACGACCACCTCAACGACCACGGCTATATCGTTCCCGGCCTGGGCGACGCCGGCGACAGGATCTTCGGCACCAAATAATTCTTTTTAGGGACGGACAAGGCGTCATCGCAGAGCGGCGGCGCCTTTTGTTTTAAGGTGGAACGGGTATGAAAAAGAGAATTTACGACATCGCGCTCATCGTCCTCGGTGCGGCAATGTTCGCCTCCCTGATACTGTCTTTCAGCAACTACGTCTCCGGCGGCATAATGGCGCTCATCTGCCTCTGCCTGTGGCTCGGCGGCAAAGCGCCCGGAAGCGGAGAAAATGCCGGAGAAAAGGGTGGGGAAACTCCCCTTGTGACGAGATTGCAGCTTGCCATTGCCTTTTCGGTCTTCACCGTGGGCTGCTGGGTTTTTATTCTCCTGCCTTTCTTCGCGCCTAAAATATGAGCGGAATCGCGGCGGAAAATCCGCCGCGGCTTTTTTATAGTTTCTTTCTCATCTTTCCTATTATGAGAACGAGGAAGGGCACGGCGAAAAACAGGAACAAATTGACATACTCCGCGAGCTTCGAGGTAAAAACCTCAAGTTCAAAGCGGCCGCAGGCCAGATACTGACTGCCGATATAACCCGCGGCCGTGACCGACGTCGCGTAGTACTTCGGCTCGGTTTTCGGGAACAGGCAGCGCAGGATGTGCATGATCGTGAGCGCGAAAAAACAGATCAGCACGAAATCCGAGGCGACCCAGATGGCCAGCAGAAGTGACTCGAAGCGGTCGAAGGCCTCGATGAAGGTGATAAGCTTTACCGCGCTGAAGAACGGGAGCGGCATGCGCGCGGCCACCGTATAACCAAGGGCTCCGATATTTGTGAACAGCATAAAAGCCGTCACGATGACCAGAAGGACAGCCGCCTGTCGGCCGTATCTCTTTATCTGTCCCTTGTCCGCAATACTGTCGCCGAAGAAAAACGGGAGCATAACATAGCCCCAGAGCGCGCTCACCCTGACCGACGCAAGCAGCACCGGCACCGTGTCCAGATAGGTCACGGGCCAGACATTGGCGAGTTTGACCTCCGGAAGCAAGAAGACCGACAGGATGATCAGGATTACCACAAACACGGGAAAGAGGAATTCAGAGAATCTGACGAAGGTTTCCAGACTCCCGCGGGCGGCGATAAATACGATAACCAGCATGACCAGCAGGAAAAAACGCATGTCCGTGTTCGGGAAAATGGAGGCCAGAAGCCTCCCGGAGTAATACCTGATGTACAGCCAGAAAAGGATTACGCACCAGACGAGGTAGAGAAAAAGCAGTATTTTCCCTCCAACTGCCCCGAGCGCGGCGTCGAACACGTCGCTCAGCTTCGTCATGCTGCTTTTCCTGAAATAGGCGGCAAGTATCCGGTAGAGCGCGATAAACGGCACGACCGCCAATATCGGTGCCAGCCAGGCCGCCTGCTTCGCGACCTGAGCGCACGCCGACGGAAATATCCTGATCGCGGGCGACAGGGTCAAAAGAACAAAAAGCGCAAAAACCTGTCTGGTGGAAATTTTCCCGTTGCATTTGAACATAACGACTTCCTTTCGTCCCCTTAAAAGCCCTTTAGGCCGAGAAGCTTGACTATCGAGTAAGTGAGGCTGGCGCGCGCGGGCGCGGACAGATAGGCGATTGCGAAGGCCGCCGTCAGCGCCGTCAATACAAGATAAGGGACAATTTCTTTTTTCAGTCTGGCTTTTCGCATGCTGATAATGTCCGCGGCCCCGGCGAAAAGAAGAAACGCGAGGAAACACTTCAGTTCCATTTTCAGTCCTCCCCCTTATACCCGTTGGGTTGGTTGATCTCGTAGCTCCTCGCGACAGTTGAAACGACCTCGGTGTCAATCTCAAGCCCGGGATAAAGCTTGTCCCAGCTGTCCTTTATTTTCTCCCATTTCACCGGATGCTGCAGCTTTATTTTTTCCGCAAGCGCGAAGCAGTCCGTCCCGAAATTCTTCGACTCCTTTATCGCATCCGTCATAACGGATTGGATATATTCCGCCTGCTTCCTCTCCAGATCGGTCAGGCCCTCCTCGGTCGTGAGTCTCTCTCTCGACTGCTGCTCGGCCAACGCGCTCGTGACCGTCACTCTATAAAGCACCTTTTTCAGCGCATCGCCCTCGAACTTAGCTTCTACATCGGTCTTAGTATTGACTACCTCGAGCGCCGTACAGGCCCCCGAAATATCTCTCACACTTATCGGGCAGGATTTCACCTTATCCGTCAGAAAATCATAGCCGAGTACGGCGCTGCCATCGAAATATCCGGCAAGCCTGAAGTCCTTTATTACCGCGAAGCCGGCAGGCGCGACGTCTTTTTCGGCCATTTCTCCGCTTCGCTTCTGATTTTCGAGTTCCTTGCTCTTGATCGCAGGAATGACGGCCGCGCCGGTTTTACCGTCGAGTTGGTTTATCGTGTCGATTATTTTTGTGTCCGAAGAATTGCCCAGAATTTCGGCCCCGTTTATGATGTTGGCGAGCTGGTCGGTGAGAAAAATCTTTGTCGAGCTCGTTGTTTCAATGAGTTCCTTTGCCGTTCCTCCCTTTACGACATACACACGCGGCGAGAGTCTTGTCTCGTGGTCGCGCACGAAAAAATCGAAGTATTTCGTAAAATCGTCCGCCGCCGCGCCCTCACCGATGAGGAGATAGTCGACATAGCCGAGGTAAGTCACCTTCTCCTCCTTTGTCCTCAGGTTCCGCTGCGCCTCGAACACGGTGGGCGCGCTCTCGGAGCTTGTCTTGATTGTCACGCTTCCGCCGCCGTCGCCGGATTTCTCGACCTTGGACAGAAGCGTGACCTCGACGCGGGAGGGCTCCGCTTCGCTTCTGTCTATGCCCATGACCGTCACGGCGTCGTATTTCTCCATCTCTTTCCCTTTCGGGAAAAAGCTCTTGCATCCGGTCAGCGAGAGGCAAAGCAATAAAACAAGCGAGATGATTGTAATTTTCTTCACGTTCTCACCTCTGCCTTACCGGGTCCTCCGGGTTGATATCCGCCGGCCTCTTTTTCATTTTTCTCCACGGGGCGCGTATCAGCGTATCGTTCAGAATGCCCTTTCCCTCTTCCGAGACGAAGGGCGAGAGATAGGGAACGCCAAAGACCGTCACGTCGCAAAGGTGGTACAGGATGAGGATAAGTCCGATGCTCATGCCGTAAAGCCCGCTCGTGATCGCGCAGAGCACCAGCAATAGCCTTAACACCCTGATTGTGTTCGAGAAATCCTGCGAGGGGATAACGAAGCCGGAAATTCCCGCCACCGCGATGACGATGACCACGCCCGGCGAGAGGATCTTCGCCGTGATCGCCGCCTGTCCGACGACGAGCGCGCCGACGATCGACACAGCCTGCCCCACGGATTTCGGCAGGCGCATCCCCGCCTCGAGCAGCACCTCGAAGGCGAGCAGCATCAGGATCACCTCGAAATACGACGGGAACGGAACGCCCTCCTTGCTCTGGATGATCGCTCCCGCGAGCGTCGTTGGGATCATCTCCGGGTGAAAGGTCGTCACGGAGACATAGAACGCCGGGAGCACCATGGCCGTAAGCATGCAGACATAGCGGAGCAGCCGGTAGAGGGAGCTGAAAATAAAGTTCTGGGAATAGTCCTCCGGCGCCTGCATAAAGGCGTTTATATCGACGGGCACGATCATTGCAAGCGGAAAACCGTCTATCAGGATGCCGACCCGTCCCTCCAGGAGGTTTGCGCAGAATTTATCGGTCCTTTCGGTGTATAATACCTGCGGAAACAGGGAAAATTTGCTCTCAATGAGGAAGGATTCGAGCGTTCCCACCGAGGCAATTCCGTCGATATCAATCTTGCCGAGGCGCTTTTTCACCTCCTCGACAGTGCTCGTATTGGCGATGCCGCCGAGATAGATCACGGCGACCGTCGTGTTCGACCTGCGCCCCAGCTTCATCTGGCCGACGATCAGATCCGGAGTTTGCAGTCTCCGCCTTATGAGGGCGGTGTTGATCCTTATGACCTCAATGAAGGACTCCTTTGAGCCCTTCAGCACACTCTCGTTCGTGGACTCCGCTATCGCGCGCTTCTCGAAGCCCTTTATCTCGAAGGAGACGGCCTTTTTCGAGTCGTCGAACACAAGCAGAACCGAACCGCTGAGAAGGTCGCCATAGCAGTCCGTGAGCTTTTCGCGAAGCTTTCGCTGGCAGTGGTAGACCGTGCCGAGCAGGATCCTGTCGATGAGCTCAGCTTCCGTCCCGGCACTCCCGAGCGCCGCCTCCTGTATCAGAGGCTTGATGACGAAGTTGTCGACCATGTCGGAATTTACCATTCCGTCCACAAAAATGACGGCGGCTTTTCGGCTTCCGTCGATCAGCGCCTCGCTGAAAACCACGTCCGCGCTTGAGGACAGCTTCTGCTTCATGGCCTCGCTGCTCACGTCTCCCGCGACTTTCTCCTCCGGCTTTTCGGTTTTTTCCCCGGTTTCCGTTTCTTTTTGCGCGTTTTTCTCATTTTTCCCGAACATTTTTACNCCCCGCCCCATCAGACTGTCTTTATTATTTGCCCGAAGAAGCCTTTATTCCCTTGGGAATATGTGGACTTGCGTCCCAAGCTGTGTTATCCTTGAAAAAAAGGGGAAAGGCGGTACCGCGATGTCGTCTTCTAAAGACTATGTCGAGTATGTCTGCTCTCAGCTTGAGGGCGCGGGTTTTATCGCTTACAGAAAAATGTTCGGAGAGTATATGGTCTATGTCAACGCAAAGCCGCTCTTTCTGGTCTGCGACAACACGGTCTATGTGAAAAAGCTCGAATGCTTGGAATATCTGTTGAAAAGCGCCGGAACGGGGAACCCGTATACCGGCGCGAAAGAGCATTATATCCTCGATATCGACAACGCGCCGCTCAGCCGCGAGGTCGCCGCCGTGCTCGAGCCGATCACGCCGCTGCCCAAACCGAAGCGGAAAAAGCTTCCCTAGCCCCCGGTCTTTTGCAAAAAAACAAACGGTGGACCGAAAAAGTCCGCCGTTCTTCTTTACAATTTTATCTCAAACGACCTGGAAAATATAGAACTTCAGGTAGTCCGTCTCGGGCACGTTCCAGAGTATGGGGTGGTCGGGCGACTGCTGGCGGGCCTCTATCTGCCGAAGCCCGACGCAGGCGTCCTTCGCAGCCGAGGCCAGCATCTTTCTGAACATCGCGTCGTCCACGAAATGGGAGCAGGAGCAGGTGGCGAGGTAGCCGCCCCTCGGCAGCAGCTTCATCGCGCTGCCGTTAATCTCCTTGTAGCCGCGCAGAGCGGCGTCTATCGTCTTTCTCGACTTCGTGAAAGCCGGCGGGTCGAGTATGATGAAATCGTAGGGCTTCGCGCCGCTTTTGCCGAGCTCCGGAAGCAGCGCAAGGACATCCGCGGTTCGAAACTCCACCTTCCCCTCGAGTCCGTTCCGGACGGCGTTTCTCCGCCCCATCTCGACGGCGCTCTCCGAAATGTCGACGGCGCAGACCTTTTCCGCCCCGCCGTATGCCGCGTTGAGCGCGAACGAGCCGGTGTGCGTAAAGCAGTCGAGCACCTTTTTTCCCGCGGCAAGACGGCCCGCGGCAAGGCGATTGTATTTCTGGTCGAGGAAAAAGCCCGTTTTCTGCCCGTTCTCGACGTCCACCTCGTATTCGATGCCGTTCTCGCGTATCCGCGTAACCGCGCTTGCGGGCTCTGGAAGGCCGGGCAGCGGAAACCAGCCCTTTGACTGTTCCAGTCCCTCGAGAGCGCGGATGGCCACGTCGTTTCGCTCGAAAATCCCGCTTATTTTCTGACCGTCCCCGGTCAGGACCTTCACGATAAGCGGAAACAGCATATTTTTTATTCTCTCAATGCCGACCGAAAGCGTTTGGGTAACAAGCAGCTCCCCGTATCTGTCGACTGTGAGCCCCGGAAACTGATCGGCCTCGCCGAAGATCAGACGGCAGGCGTCCGTATCCCCGCGCATGACCGTCTTGCGGTATTCCCAGGCGTAGCGTATCCTGCGCGTGAAGAAGGCTTCATCGAAAACGTCGTTCGCGCTGCGTGAGAGGAGCCGTATCCTGATCTTGGAGTTTTTGCTTAGGAAGCCCGTCCCCAGAAAGCGGTTTTTGTCGCTCACGACGTCGACCAGCGCGCCGTTTTCTATGCTCTCGTCGGGGCTCATCAGCTCCGCGTCGTAGACCCAGGGGTGCCCGCTCTCCAGCGCCGCCTGTGCCTTCCGCGTGACCGTGATTTTTGGAAAATCGCGCGTAATTCTCATGCTTTCAGACTCTCTTTCATAAACAGGAAACACTGTCTGAGGTTTTTCTGCGCAAGCGTTTTGACGTTGAAGCGGAAAGCCCTGCATACGAGCTGCAGGCAATAGCCTATGCCGAGCGCCGTGATGAGCGTCCCGACACCGACCTTGCCACCCAGGAGCCATCCAACTATCATCGCGCCGCTCTCGATGGAGAGCCGTACAAGAGAAAGCGGCTTTCCCGTGCGGCGCACAAGCGCGACCATCATCCCGTCCCTCGGTCCGCAGCCCATATCGCTGCCTATGTAGAGAAAACAGCCCAGCGCCGTGGTGACAATGCTCCCCAGCACCATCAGAATCCCGGGAACGAGCGTGTGAACGACCGGAACTATCCTCAGATCAATGATCAGGTCCACAATGAAGCCGATCACGGTCATATTCAGAAGCGTCCCCAGCCCGAATTCCAGCCCGCTCAGCGCCGTTATCGCGACGATAACGATGCCGGTCACGATGCTCGCCTGCCCGATTGTCATGCCGCTCACCCTGGCAAGGCCCTGATGAAACACATCCCAGGGGCTAAGCCCAAGATTTGAGTTGAGCGCCAGGACCGTCCCGAATGCGCAGAGGAGGAAGCCCAGCCCCATCCTCGAAAAAACCAAAACGATATTTTTCATGCCGTGTATCTGTCCTTGGTAATAGTTTATAAATTTTCTCCATTATATTAATACACATTTCACATGAAAATGCAACCACTAATATCAGGCCCGCCGGACATAATGCCGGTCAGGCACTCAAATCCGGCGAAGGGGCGGAAAGCGGGAAGGTTCACTTTTTCACGTCCACCTCGCCGCTCAGGACCTTCTTATAATCCTCGTAGTTTTTCTTCAGAAGCTCCGGGGTATTCAGCTCGTAGGGGCATTTCTGCCTGCACTGGCCGCAGTCAAGGCAGCCCTCGATCTGTTTCATCATCTCCTGATTTGCGGGCGTGAGCCAGTCCTCGGGCGGGCAGCGGCGCAAAAACAGGGACATCCTCGCGCAGGAGTTTATCTTTATGCCCGCAGGACAGGGCAGGCAATAGCCGCAGCCCCTGCAGAACTCCCCGGCCAGTTCCGCCCTCTCCCTGTCAATATAGGCTTTGATTCCGTCCGTCATCTGCGGGGCGTCGTCCATGTACGAGAGCCACTCTTCAAGCTCTCTCTCCCTCTGGATGCCCCAGATCGGCAGCACGTTCGGAAGCTGCGACATGAACGCAAAAGCGGCGGCGCTGTTCGTGATAAGCCCGCCGGCAAGGCCCTTCATCGCGAGGAAGCCGACGTTTTTCTCCGCGCATCTTCGCGTCAGGGCGATCTCCCTCTCCGTTGAGAGGTAGCTCAGCGGATACTGCACGGTCTCATAGAGGCCGGATTCGACGCACTCCTCCGCGATGCCGAGCTTGTGGGCCGTGATGCCGATGTGCAGGATTTTCCCCTGCTTTTTCGCCTCCTGCATGCACTCGTACATGCCCGTGCCGTCGCCGGGGCGGTAACAGACGCCCGCAAAATGGAACTGATAGAGGTCGATATGGTCCGTTCGGAGCATTTTGAGAGAGCGGTCGAGCTGTCCGCGGAATTCCTCCGGCGTTTTTGCCCCCGTCTTCGTCGCGAGAATGACCTCGCCGCGCAGGTCCCCGAAGGCTCTGCCGAGCTTTTCCTCACTGTCCGAGTAGGCGCGGGCCGTATCGTAGAAGCGCATTCCTCCCTCGAGAGCCCTGCGGAGCAGCTTCACCGCCGTGACCGTATCCGTCCTCTGTATGGGCAGGGCCCCGAACGCGTTCTGAACGCTCACGATCCCCGTGCTCCCCAGTTTTACCTCTCGCGCTTTGACTCCCATCTCGCACGCTTCCTTTCTGTCCGTAATATTTATTCCCAAAATAACACATGGAGCGGGCTCCAAGTCAAGCGTTTTAGCTGTTTTTCGATAAAAAGCCCGCGGAAGGCGGCAAAAGGGCCGTTTCCGCGGGCTTTCGGCGTGCACTTACGCCGTTTGTCTCATTCAAATACGAGGGCCTTCATCGGACAGGTCTTGACACATTTCCCGCACTTGACGCATTTGTCGCGGTCGACTGCCGGCGCGCCGAAGCCCTTCTGTATGAGCGCGCCCTTGGGGCAGGCCTTCACCGAAGGACAGGAGTGGTTCTGCGGACAGCGGCTCTTTTTCACCGTCAGCGCCTTATCCGCGTAATCCCCGACTTTCGCCGCACCCATTCCGAATAAACTCATAATTTTATACCTCCGGAGCGATTTTTTATACACCGCATTATATCAGTCCGGCTCTTTTTCCTCCGTAACCGCGTCACGTTCGAGAAAAGCCGCGAGCGCGCATTCGAACCGCGCGTCCTGTGCCGCCGTTCTCTTCTGCGGACCTCTCAGCCTGCCGCCGGAGGAACGTATCTTCCGGGCCGTATGGCGGGCAAGCAGCAGCGCGTCGATGTTGTCCGCATCGTACGCCATGCCGTCCTGATTGATGACCTCCGCCCTCCTCGCGAGGCACATCGCGGCTAGCCCGTAATCCTGCGTCACGACGAGGTCGCCGGGCAGCACCCGATTTACCAGCGCGTAATCCACGCTGTCCGCCCCCTTGGAGAAGGTCAGCGTCGTCGCCCCGTCCTTATCGAAGACATGCGCGGTGTCACAGAGGATGAGGCACTCGGCTCCGTGCTTTTTTGCAAGCCGTACCGCGGCGTCAACCACCGGACAGCCGTCCGCGTCTATCAATATTCTCAAGGTACGCCCCCCTCTACACGCGTTCGCCGACGGCGTGGGCGATCATTTCCAGTTCGTCGAGCCTGACGCAGTTCGCCGGAACCCCGGATCGCGCCATCGCCGTGCACGCGTCCCAGTCCGTCCACGCAACGCTCTCGATCTCCGAGGCCTGGACGCTAAACTCTTCGGCCCCGGTCTCCCGCCGGAGCACGTACACGCCACTGACCTGCCTGTCCCAGAAGTCCCGCCCGTGGAAGCTCTCCCGAAACTCGCTGCGGCGCAGCCCGCAGAAAACAAGCTCGTCCGTCTCCGCTTCGACCCCAAGCTCCTCATACAGCTCCCTCAGCGCCGACTCGGTGAAGCCGTCTCCGGCCGGTATGTGTCCCGCGCTTGAGATGTCATAGCAGCCGGGAAACGAATCCTTACTCCGGCATCTCTTCTGCAGCAGGAGCTGGGTCTTTCCCCCGCATTTTCGGTATAGCCACACATGAGAGGTCCGGTGGCGAATCCCCAAAGTGTGCGCCTTCTCCCGCTCAACGGTCTTCCCTGTCGGAACTCCGTCCTCGTCAACGATGTCCAGTATCTCCATTTAAGCTCACGCTCCCGCCTGCGGCACAAATTCTTTTCCACCATTCTATGATACAATCAAATCCTTGGCAAGTCCATCCTCATATTGCCTTTTTTCCTTCTTCATGAACAAAACAAGAAATTTTTCCGCATTGTATTGCAAAATGCGGCGGTATAGATTATAATGCTTGTAACAATTTGTAACATATTGGTGGTAAAAATGTTATTAATAAAACATAAAAAGAAAAAAGCCCTGACCGCCTGGCTGCTCTCGTTCGCGCTGCTTTTCACCGCGGCCTCCACACTTTTCGACACGCCCGCCGAGGCGGTCAGCCAGTCTCAGATCAACGCGCTCAAGCAGCAGCAGTCGACGCTGGCGCAGAAAAAGGCCGGCATTCAGTCCCAGGCAAACGCGATAAACAACAAGGTGGCCTCCCAGACTGAGAAGCTGAATCTCCTCACCCAGCAGCTCAACATCACGAACTCAGAGCTGCAGAACCTGACCGCTCAGATCGCCTACTACACCAACTCCATCGCTCAGATGGAGAACGATCTCAACCTTGACGAGCAGAAGGAACAGGAGCTCTTGGCACGCTACAAGGTCCGGATGCGGGCCATGGAGGAAAACGGGACCTCCTCTTACATATCCATCGTGCTCGGGGCGAGCAGCTTCGAGGATCTTCTGGGCCGCATAGACTGCGTCAGGGAGATCATGGAATACGACAACAAGCTCATCACCGACGTCCGCGACGCCAAGGCCAAGACCCAGAAGCAAAAAACCGATACCGAGGCCGAGGTTGCGTCGCAGAAGGAGGTTTTCACCGAATATCAGGCCAAGCAGGCAGACCTTGCTTCCCAGCAGCAGGAGGCGCAGGCGGTGCTCGCGAGCCTCAAGTCCGACTCCGCCGATTACGCGCAGCAGCTTGCGGCGGTGAAGGCCCTGCAGTCATCCATCGGCGGGCAGATCAGCAGCATGCAGGCCGAGCTTGCCGAGCAGCAGCGTCTTGCGGCGGAGCAGGCGGCGGCCGACAAGGTCTCCTCCTCTAAGAGCGGCAAGGGCGATAACTGGAGCGGCGGCAGCACGCAGGCGGGCTCCGGCACGGGACAGGAGATCGTCAGCTACGCGGAGAGATTCCTGGGAGTGCCCTATGTCTACGGCGGGACTTCCCCTTCGGGCTTCGACTGCTCCGGCCTCGTCTACTACTGCTACACGCACTACGGCTACTCCGTTAACCGCACGGCCGCGAGCCTCGCGTACAACGGCGTTTCGGTTTCCAAATCGAGTCTCAGACCCGGCGACATCATTCTCTTCACCTCGGAAGACGGCGGTTATGTCGGGCACACGGGCATCTACATAGGCGGCGGGCAGTTCATTCACGCGCCGCACACCGGCGACGTCGTCAAGGTGTCGAGCCTCTCCGACTCGTACTACACCTCCCACTATTGGGGAGCCAGACGCGTCATCGGGTAAATCTGGAGAATATAAGGACAGGGCGGAAAGCATCGATACTTTCCGCCCGCGTTTTTTCATAGGATACCGTCCAGAGCGTCGAGGATATCGCCTAAGCCCTCCGATATCGCGCACAGCCCGGCTTCGATCGCGCAGGTCCCCCTCCGGACCTTCCCCTGCCGTACGCACTTTACGCCCTCCGAGATTTCGCGGAGCCCTCTCTGGATATCGCGCAGCCCCTCGCAGGCTTCCCTGCGCTCCGCGGCGCTCAGCTCGCCCTGTATTCCTCTCAGGCCCGCGGCGACATCGCGCGCGCCGTCCCCGCAGTCCGCTGCACCCTCGCATACCCGGTTCACCCCGGCCGGGATAAAGCCGCTTTTGATGCTGTTGAGGCCGACCCTTATGCCGAATATTCCTCCGCGTATGTCTTCTATCCCCTCGTTTATCCGCCTGACCGCGGCAAATCTCAGCTCCTCCGAGCAGCCGCAAGTTCCCGCTGACATATAATTTCGCACCCCCTTCCGCAGAATCGTTCACTATAGTATATTGCGGATAAGGCAAAAGGGGGAATGATGAGGGGGAATTTCAGCTGAAGGAACGCTTGTCATTTGATTTTAAAGCGAGTCTCGGTATACGCAAACTGCGAAGCGCATATTTTCTGCCGACTTGCTGAGTTTGCATCATTCCGTGCGGTTTATTTGCGCTTTTCCTATAAACAGCCTCTTAAAGCAAACGGGAATAGACCCAAGATATCCGGCCGCTACGATTAACACACTATACTCTTTTACTTTTGAGACCGGAGGAAAGTTTACCTTGCCAGGGCAATTATCCGAATTACAGGTACACACGTCTTTTTCTTGATTAGCGATGTAAACTCTGCACCATGTATGACCTGATATGGTTTCTGTGCCCTCGAAAACCGCTTTCCGACAATAGACAACTTGAACATTATATCCTAATTCCCGCAATATATCGCGGGTACAAAACGCTTGCTGAACGCAATAGCCTTTCCCGATCCGAAATGCCTTCTTATAGGACGCAAACGGAATTTCAACCGAATACTTCATGCTTTTATTAACAAGGCGGTTAACATATGCAACCATATCCCATCCCGCCAGCTTGGTACTATTGCATGAATTAACGGCATCACATAATTGCACTTCTTTTCTCTCCCCGGAAAATAAATAATCAGTCCCAATCTTCTTCGCACAATATGCGAATTCCACAGCGGCAAAGGTTGTACGTTGCGTTCGTAAGCTTCCCGATAAAATGGAGGGCATCTTTTCTCTTGAATCATTCTCCATATCGCTTGTCGATAGCTCTTAAAATTGAATATACGATATGCCCAATGGCCCAACATGCCAGTAAAAATAACGTCGCCTTCCACGGAACAGCCCAATCAAGCAAATAAATACCCAAAAACCAGCCAATCCCGAGCGTGCATATGGCAACTAAAATTTTCAAAAATACTTTCAAATAATCACTCTCCGTTTATGGCATAGATTTCAAAGTCCCGTGACCCATATGGATAATAAGAGGATAACCCATCATAGGTAAAGGAAAAAGTCCTTTCCTCGACATTAAATGTTATGGCAGGTGTTTGTATTTCATTTTGTGTTCCCTGCATAACGTATGTTCCCTCTGAAACGCCATATCCCGTCCTTACGCATCCAGATAGTAAAACGTTAACGGAACGCGCGGATTGTCATCGGATATTACATATTGTCAATTATACCATTATTTTGTGAAATCAACAAGTATTATGGGAGACGGGCCTGTCCTTTTGGGCGGGGCGGAATTTGCGTTTCCGGCACTTGACAGGCGGTGGGGATGCTGATAAGATGGGCTTTCTGAATCGACATCCGCCCTTGCCCCCTTCAAACACAGGATGAGGTCCGCCGGGTTCTCGAGCGCGAGGCGGCCCAGCTCGCCGCGGAGAGACGGAAAGAGGACGATCTGCGCCAACTGTGCCTGTGCCTCGGCGAGTGCGCGGCGGCCTCCGGAAAAGAAGACCCGCTCGAATTCGCCAAAGAGATCATGCGGAGAAAAAAGCCGGCCCGCTATGAAAACGAGATACATGCCAACCTCTTTCGCGCCATCGAGGCGAGGGACCGGCAAAAGGTTCTGGAATGCGTCAACCGATATCTGGACGATTCGAAGGAGTCGCTGAAACTTATGCCGGGCGACGGGCCAGCCTGATATTACTCCAAGGAGAACACAGATGAAAAAAATACCCGGCGAACGCGGAGCGAGGCCTCGCCAAACGGCGCGGAAATCCGCGCCGATCATGCTGCTGATCGGAATTGTCTTTATCGCGGCGACCCTGCGCGCGCCCCTGACCTCGGTCGGCCCGCTGATTGAGCTCATACGCGGCAGCCTGCACATCTCGGATACGCTGGCGGGAATGATCACGACGCTCCCGCTCTTCGCCTTCGCGCTGTTTTCGCCCTTCGCGCCCGCTCTGGCGCGCCGCTTCGGGACCGAAACCGTATTGCTCTGGGCGACGGTCTTTCTGACCGCCGGGATATTGCTGCGCTCTCTTTCCGGCTGTGCCGGCCTTTTTATCGGGACGGCCGTCCTCGGGCTTGCGATCTCGCTGGGCAACGTGCTGATTCCCAGCCTTATCAAGCGGGAATTTCCCGAACGCATTGGCCTTATGATGGGCGTCTACACCGTTTCGATGAACACCTTCGGCTCGGCTGCGTCCGGCGTCAGCGTGCCGCTTGCCTCCGGGCTTGGCCTCGGCTGGGCCGGAGCGCTGGGCGTATGGGCCGTGCTGAGCGCCGCCGCCGTCGTTGTCTGGCTGCCTCAGGCGAAGCGCGGGAGACGGGAGCCTGCCGGAAAGAAAGCGGCCGATCCCGTGCTGCCCGCTTCCGGGGACAGGGTCAGGCTGTGGAAGTCCCCCCTTGCATGGCAGGTGACTTTATATATGGGCATGCAGTCACTGATGTTCTACTGTATGGTCGCGTGGCTGCCCGAAATTCTGATACGGGAGGGCCTCGATACGGGAAGCGCGGGCTGGATGCTCTCGCTGATGCTGCTCTCGCAGATTCCCGTCACCTTTGTTGTCTCCGTCCTCGCGGGGCGAAAGGCAGGGGGGCAACGCTCCCTCGCCGCGTTCGGCGCGCTCTGCTCTCTGGTGGGCTTTCTGGGCCTGCTTTTCGGGGGAGCGGGGTTCGCGTTCCTGTGGGTGATTCTCATCGGCGTGGGCGGCGCCTTCAATTTCAGCCTCGCCATGATGTTTTTCTCGCTCCGCACCGCGAACGCGGACGAGGCCGCGGGCCTGTCCGGAATGGCTCAGTCCGTAGGCTACCTGCTCGCCGCGTTCGGCCCCATGTATATCGGCGCTCTGCACGATGAATCCGGCGATTGGACAATTCCGCTGATCCTGCTCACCGCGGCGTCCGCCCTCTGCCTTCTGTTCGGTCTGGGCGCCTCGCGTGACCGCTATGTCGGCGCCCCGCCGAAAAGCTGAAAAAGTGCCGCACCCTCTCTCCCGATCCGCGCAAAAAAAGCGGTCCGCTCTGCTTTCGCTTTGCGGGCCGCCATCTATATAAGGCCTCACCTCGTAACTCAGAGGCTGGAGGCGAAGCCGCTTATCCTGTAGACGCCGTCCGTGCCCTTCACGCCCTGCACATAGCCGCCGGCGTCATGCGCCGTTCCGCTGGAGTCCGTGTATCCAAAGGTCACGAGATAATTGACGGTCGGTTTTTCGGGCGCAATGTCGAAGTCGGGCTGAGCCGTTCCGGTCACATAGTAGCCCCTGACCTCTTTGAGCTTCAGGGGATAACCCTGCGAAATGGCAAGGCCGAAGGCATCCGCGATTCCACCGGTGCCGTTCGTCATGTTTTCGAGATATTCCGTGTAATCCTGCGTGCAGAACTGTTCCGCTTCCTTGAAATCCCGCCTTTCGATTGCCGCCGAAAAGCTGTCTATGCTTTTCTCAAAAGCCTGCTGTTCTTCGTAGGTCGGCCCCGTCTTCGCACCGCTGTCAGCCGGTGAAGCCGCGGCCGATGCGGATGTAGAGGGCGAAACCGCGGCCGTTGCGGCCACCGCCGGCGAAGCTGAAACTACGGGCGTTTTCCCGCCGCCGCAAGCTGCGAGCGCCGCGGCCAGAACCACCGCCGCGAGCCAAACCGCAAAAAATCTTTTCATATAGCCCTCACCTCAGCACTGAAATTGAACCCGGTCATCGGTTTCAGACGTTTTTATTTCCCCTTTGTTCCCCAGAAAAACATATTTTTCTAAAAAAAGCGGGTCCCTCTTCCGGAGGGACCCGTTTTTCGCGCCAAGCCGATTTCCTTTTTCCGGCGTCTTGGCATTATATCCGTCCGCTGTTCACCTTTTCAGGAACACCAGCGCCCTGTCGAGGATAAGCTCGTTCCACGCCGGCCCGGTCTTTGTCGTCGGCTCAAGATAAGCGCGGAAGCCGAGATAGATATCCTCTTCGGGGTCGATCCGCCGCGTGTGCCTCCCGTCTGGCGCTTCTGCCGCGTCGCCGGCGCACGCCGGAATCTCCGTATAGTGCGCGGAGGGGTTTTCCCCGAAGCCGAAGCGCCATGCGTAGAGGTAAGCCGCCTCGTCGCCGTCCAGATAATCGGAGGCGCTGCCGTCGAAGTCCTCGTTGCTTACGCCGACCACGCCGTTGTCATATTTTTTCCCATAGACGACGGCGTTGCAATAGCTGCTCTTGCCGGTTTTTGCGTGGTTGGCGCCGTAGGCAACGACAAAGGCGTCCTCCGGCAGACGGAAGCTCCCAGAGGCAAAATAGGCGGCGTCTCGGGATTCTCCCAGATTGTCAAGCTTCTGCTGAAGGGACGTGAAGCTCTCCTCAAGCCAGACATCCGTCGGAATGTCGACCGCCTCGTAGTCTCCGGCATAGGTGCCGATGATTTCGGTGCGGAGCCTCTCGACCGCTTTCAGCAGCCGCAGCTCGGTCTTTCCCGTTCCGCGCGGGGTCAGTCCGGGTATCGGGAGTGCCGGCCCCGTTATCCTGTTCGCGGTCACGCGGAGAACGCGTACGCCCGGGTCCGAAAGGTATGCGCTCAGCTCACGGCCGCCGCCTTCTCCGGAGGAAATGCGGTTTATGATTGAAAACGTATCGGTGTCCTGGGTCGTAACGCCGAAGCGCACGAGGTCTTCCGCGATCGCGGCGCAGTTCAGGGATTCGGGCGGAAAGCCCGCCGTCTCCGCAAGCGCAAGAACGCTTTTCGCGAGCTCCTCGCTTCCGGTGAACACGAGAAAAAAGGGCTGTCCGCCGCTGCATCCGGGCGCGCCGCCGGGAGTTCCGGGAGTGCTGATGGTCAGGCTGTTCACCGGATTGCCGAGGCAGCCGAACACGATGTCGCGCGAGAGCGCTTTTTTCTCAAGCACTGTCGGTGAGTTCCGGATCGGTGTCACCTTGAAGCGCCGCACCTCCCCGCCCGTGTCCTCCGAGGACCGCGACGCGAGATAGGCGCCGTAGCTGAAATACTTCACCGCGGGCGGCGTCTTTCCGGCCAGCACCACCGCCTCGTTGAAGCCCATGCGGAAGGACAGGTATTGCCCCGTTTGTGCCTCGACGAAGGACGGGACGAGCTGCCCGGGCGCGTCCCCGAGCGCGCAGGAGAAATATGGGCTGTCCGCGTTGTTCCCAAAACAGCTCGGCAGCTTATCCCCGTCGCAGAGTGCGAACGGGTCGGTCCGGCAAAACACCCCCTCCTGTACGGAGTAGATGCCGGTTTGTGAACTGAGGAGACCGATCAGTCTTTCGGTCATATCCCCGACGCTTTTGTCAATATTGGCTCTCGGCATTTTAAGCCCCCCCTGTTTATTGGATCACAGTCCAATACTATGCGGGGGCAGGCATAAATAGACGGGCGGGCGGAATTTTCCGCCCGCCCGCTTCATAGTCGCGCTCACAGCAGGAGCGTCTTGTCCTCGCCTATGCCCGTCATGCCGTCGAGCAAGTACTTTTTGCCGTCCTCGCCGCGCACATAGCCCTCGAGCTCACCGAAGGCGATGTAGTAGTCTATGTTTACCGCGAGCGCGTGCAGCACGGTCGCGTTCAGGCCGAAGACCCTGAAGGTCAGGTTCACCATGTCGTGTTCGTCCCGCACAAGCCAAACGGCGCCGTGTCTGACGTTCCGGCACTCGGGCACCCGGGTGAACTTCACCGGGGGGAGAAGGCTGGACTCTCCCTCGAGCCAGATGAGGTTTTCATTGTAGGCCTCCTGATCGACGCTCTGGTTGCGGGTGAGATTGCACGCGAGAAATTTTCGCTCCCCGTCGGTCTCGCAGCGCCCCATCGTCGTCACCCAGTCGTAGTGCGCCCTGCGCGGATAGTAACCCCTGTGGTCGTCAACCACCGCGACGCTGTCCCCGTCGGAAAAGAAGCGCTCTCCGTTAAAGGTGAGAGAGCCGTCGGCTTTAAAAAAGTCCTTTTGGCTGTAGAGCGGCCTGTTCTCCCCAAAGGGGATGCTGACGACACAGGGCCTGCTCAGGCGCGTCAGCGCGAAATCGTAGTCGATCTTCCTGCCATCTTTGGCCGTGTGGCTGCCGCTGAGGCGGCACTTTCCGTTTCCGAAATCGTTAATATACTTGAGGAAGCTGCCGCCCGACTTTGCCTCCGCAACGCTTCCGCGAAGCAGGTTCGGGGCAATAACCGCCGCCTTGCTTTTGAGGTTTACGTCCCAGTTGTACACCTTTTTTGTCCGCTTGTCGTAGAACACGCAGAACATTTTTCCGAACAGCCCCATATCGCAGACCGCCGCAAGCAGCACGCCGTCCGCGAGGTTCACTTCGACCGCTTCCCAAAGCGTCAGCTTGAGCCTGTTCATGAACTGCGGGGCGCGGGTGGGCTTTTTGAGTCTGGTGAGCTCCATGCTCTCAAATTCGCTCTCGAAGGTGCCGAAAACGCATACGCCGTTTTCGTCTGCCAGGCTTTTCGGAGTCGGGACGCTGCGCCTTTTTTCCGAAATGAATTGACTGTATTCTCCCATTCTCTTCACCTCTCCTTTGTTCTTGCATAACATTTTACACTTTTATTTTCAAAGTTCAACCGCCATATTCCGATACCGCGGCGAAGCTAACGCGTGCAGCACAGCTCCTGCGGGCTTATCACGCACTCCGAATACGGCAGGAGGAAGTCCCGGATGCCGCTTGAATAGGGGGCGATGTCGTATTGCTGGTAGTAGACGGTGATGCCCTTTGGCGTCGCATAAAAGTTTTTTTCGTTGAAGGTGCTGACAATCAGCTCCCCATAATTTTCAAAGTACAGATCCGGCTGCAGCCTTATCTGCGCCTCGACCTGCGACAGGACATAGGCGTTGTGGCAGGGCGGGCAGTTTACGAGTTGCCTGAGCTCCATGAGCCTGCAGAGCCTGAGATCCCAGGTCTGCGAATCTCTCGCGGTTTTGCCGTGCGCGCCGCCCGCGTACTCGTAGCGGTCTGTGTAAAGGCTCAGGGCACAGCTGTTCAGGTACGTCGCCTCGAAAACCGCCGCGGCCTCGAATATCCGCACAGGAAAACCGTTTGCAAGGTCCTCCAGATACTGCGTTATGGCCAGCGCGAAAAGCTCCGTCTCGCAGTATCTTCTGTATTCCAGCGCCCTGTCCATGTAGAGCCTGTTTATCGTCTCAAGACAGGGCAGAGCGCAGGAGGAGCCGAACTCCGGGTACTCTATTCTGTATTTGAGAAGCGTCTCTCCGTTGTGTTTCAGCGTGTTTCTGAGAATTATTTTTTTGACTGAAATGAAACTGCGCTCCATCGGCATCACCTCGCTCAAGACTATGCCGCCAAGGCGCGCAAAGTGAAAATCTTTTCCGCATTTTTTCGGCTCGCGGTATCGTTTTCACCGCGGGTGGGATAATAATACTGATCTCATTAAAGATGGGGATCAGTATTATTGGCCGTGTGGGCGCTTATGCGCCCACGGTCTTAAATATTTTTATCCGGTTACCTCTAAACAAGGGATAACGGGATAGGCACACAACCAGGAAAGGATGATGCGTTATAAAAGCGAAAATCAACAGGGACGGCTGCCTCTCCTGCGGGCTTTGCGCGGCGACCTGCCCCGAGGTGTTTCGTATGGCCGGTGACGGCCTCGCCGAGGTGGCCGCGGAAGACGTCCCCAAAGAGGCCGAGGAGTCGGCGAAGGAATGTCAGGAAAACTGCCCCGCTTCGGTGATCGAAGTCGGATAAGGGCGTCGCCCCTTTGCGCCCCGTCCCTTTGGCAGGGGCGGGGCGCTGTTTACAGGCGTCTTTTTGTTTATTTATACTAGAGTTATCAATTAAATATAGAATATATAGATCAGAACATATTTTTTAGTATCCCGCTCGAAAGGAAGGACTGTGCCATGATCGCGTTCAAGGACTCCAAGATCGATATGTCAAAGCTTGAGCTCGGAGACATACTCGACGTCAACGTTCTTCAGAATTTTCTGGACAATTTTGCGGTTGGCTTCAATTGTGCCGCCGTTTCGGTCGGCAGGAACGGCGAGGAATTCACAAGGCCCAGCCACTACCGGCCCTTCTGCTCGAATTACATTCACGTTTCAAGCATAGGTGACAGCCGCTGCGCCGTGTGCCACAACGACTTCGGGCGCAAGTCCATCGCCCAGGGCCGCCCCTACATAGGCCAGTGCCACGCCGGACTCGTCGACTTCGCGGCGCCGGTCATCATAAACGGCGAGCACCTCGGCACGGTCCTCGGCGGACAGATACTTGAAAAGCAGCCCGACGAGCCGGTCATAAGGCGGGTCGCCGACGAGATAGGGGTGAACGGCGACGGGCTCTGGGAGGCCGCGAAGGAGGTCGACATTGTCCCGATGAAGACCATTGAGGCCGCCGCCGAGGTCCTCCATATCGTCGTAAACGCTCTGGCGCAAAGCGGGTACAACCGCATTGAGACCGACAATCTCTCCTCGAGCCTCGCGGACAACTTCATCCAGATCTCGTCCACGATAGAGGAGCTCTCGGCGGATTCGCAGACCATCACGGCGAGCCAGAGCGCGCTGGCGAGCGAAATTGAGCAGATACGCGGAAACATTATCGAGATCAACAAGGTACTGCGCTCCATAAAGCGCATTGCGGATCAGACCACGATACTCGGCATCAACGCCTCCATCGAGGCCGCGCACATAGGAAACGAGGGCAAGGGCTTCGCTGTCGTGGCCGAGGAGATACGGAATCTCTCGAACTCGACGAAGCAGACCGTGGAGTCTGTCGACAGGATAAGCGATACCATCGGCAAAAGTATCGACACGACAATGAATAGCGCGGACAGAACGCTTGAGACCACGAACAATCAGGCCGCCGCAATGGAGGCGCTCTCCGCGACGGTCATGAACTCCGTCGCTCTGGCAGAAGAGCTCCGCGACCTTTTCATACGAAAATAATTCTGCTCTCATCGGACGGACGGGTAAAATTATCCGTCCGCCCGTTTTCATGTTTTACTGTGGATTTGGGGCAATACTAAAGCGTGAAAGGAGGTGCTTTTTTGTGAAGTACGAGTATTCGCCGGTCACGGCAGTCAAGTGCGGCGTGGAAAACTGTCATTTCAACGACGGCCATGTCTGCCGCGCAAACAGCATCGAGGTCAACGCCCCCGGAGACGGGAAAGCCCAGACCTGTGACGGGACATGCTGCTCGACCTTTGTGAACGGAAACAGCGTCAAATAGCTGCCGCGCACCCGGATTTTCTTGAATTCTCCGGGTGCTTTTCCTAAGATGCGCTCGGAGCGCTTATCTGATGATTTTAAAATAAATCTATCCAGCCGCCCCATGGCTGTGCTATAATAAGCTGATCGAGAGTGCGTCAGGCATTTTATCAAATCCATGATAAGGCTCTCTTTGCCGCTCCGCGGCTGATATAATAAGCTCATCGGGCTTATTTAATGCTTTAAAATACACAATGCTGGAAGGAGACATTATGACCGGTTATATCATCATCGGCATCGTAGCAATACTCGTACTCTGGGTGATCGCCGCCTACAACGGACTGGTGAAATTCAGAAACATGGTGCGCGAGGCCTTCTCGACGATGGACGTCTACATGAAAAAGAGATACGACCTTATCCCCAACCTTGTCGAGACCGTCAAGGGCTACGCAAAGCACGAATCCGCGACCCTCGAGAATGTTATCAAGGCGAGGAACAGCGCGGCCTCGGCGACCACCGTCGAGGGAAAGATCGAGGGCGAAAACGCGCTCGCCGGCACTCTGAAATCCCTTTTTGCTCTCTCCGAAGCCTACCCCGACCTCAAAGCGAACACAAGCTTCATGGATCTGCAAAGGCAGCTTCAGAGCATTGAGGGCGACATCGCAAATTCCCGCAAATACTACAACGCCGTCGTGCGCGACTACAACATCAAGATAGAGTCCTTCCCGAGCAACATTGTGGCTTCGCTGTTCGGCTTCAAGCAGGAGCCCATGTTCGAGATCGCGGCGGCCGAAAGGGATAATGTAAAAGTTCAGTTCTGAAACTAAGGAGCGCGGATTCTATGTACAAAGGACTTTGCCCCGCAATGAAACGTTCGGCGGCCGCTTTTCTCGTTCTCCCGGCGCTGCTGCTGTGCCTTGCCGCACTGCTCCGCGTTCCCGCCGCGGCTGCGGACACGGGCTACAGCATTTCCTCCTACAGCAGCGAGATTAATATCAGCGACAGCAACGTCTACTCCGTGAAGGAGATTATCACAGCCGACTTTACGCAGCCCAAACACGGCATTTACCGCTATATTCCCTATAAGCAGACGATGAACTGGGACGTATACGGCAAAAAGCAGACCGTCAGCTACAATGCGAAAATCAGCAATGCCAATGTGAATTCGCCCTTCTCGAAATATACCCAGAACGGCAGTGTGGTGCTCCAGATCGGCGATGCGGACGAGACCGTGACCGGAAACAAGACCTATAACATCACTTTCGACCAGAGCATAGGCGACGACCGGATCGACGCCAGCGATTTTGTCTACTACAACATCATCGGTCCGGGATGGAGCAGCAGCATTAGCAACGTGCGCTTCAAGATAACTCTGCCCAAGGACTTCGACGCGAACAACCTCTATTTCTACTCCGGCGCTTATGGCTCAACTGCCGCCGCCCCGGTCAAATATACCGTCGACGGCACAACGATCACCGGTACTCTCAACGGGACGCTCTCCGCGGGCGAGGTCCTTACCGTCCAGATCGGTCTGCCGGAGGGCTATTTCGATATACCGCAGCCCTTCCCCTGGGCGCATGTCATAATGATTGCCGCGGGGATACTCTCGCTGCTTGCCCTCCTGCTTTTCCTGCTGTTCGGGCGCGACCCGGTCCTGGTCAGGACTGTCGAGTTCTATCCGCCGGACGGCATCACCTCCGCGGAGGCGGGCTACATCATCGACGCAACGGTCGATAAGAAGGACGTCGTGTCGCTCATCCTCTACTGGGCTTCGAAGGGCTATCTCACAATAGATCAGACCAAGGGAATCCTTCTGAAAAAGGTGAAGGACCTGCCGGACAAGAGCGAGGAATATGAGCGTTACATGTTCGGTCAGCTCTTTTATGAGAGGGACAAAGTTGCCGTGGAGGACCTCAAGGAGACCTTCTACACGGCGGTGGAGACCACGGAGGCGATGCTGCGCAAGCTCTACACGGCGGACGACAGGCGCCTTTACGACCCAAGATCGCTCGGCCTACGCAGGCTCACCTTTGCTTTTGCGGCCCTGCTCGTAGCTTCCGCCGTCTTTTACGCCTTTTACAATATTTTTGAGGGCTCGTCCTCGGTAATGCCCCTGATTCTGACCCTGCTCTTCACCTTTGTCGTCATGCTGCCGTTCACGGCGCTTACGCATACGATAGAGAAGTGGAACGGGCTGAATATGCTCAAGCGCGTGGAAAAACTCATATTTGACATCGTCCTCAGCATTCTCATACTCGGTGCCTACACCTATTTCATGTTTATGGAGGATCTGCCTCTGCTCGGCGTCGTCACGGCTGTCGCGGCGGCCTTCCTTGTGGCTATGAGCATACTTATGCGCAAGCGCACCCGCAGCGGAAACGATACGCTCGGCAAGCTCCTCGGCTTCCGGAACTTCATAGAGGTCGCGGAAAAGCCCAAGCTTGAAAAGCTTGTCGAGGAAAATCCCTCGTACTTCTACGACGTCATCCCCTACGCCTACGTGCTGGGCGTCTCGGACAAGTGGGCGCGCAAATTCGAGGACATTGCGATGCGGCCGCCCGAATGGTACTCCGGCAGCGCCGGAATGGCTTTCACGCCGCTGATATTCCAGCAGTCCCTGTTCCACTCAATGGCCTACATGAATACGGCTATGGTGATGCGCCCCGCGCCTCCCCCTTCCGACATCGGCAGAGGCGGAAGCGGTTTTGGAGGCGGCAGCTTTGGCGGAGGCGGCTTCGGCGGAGGCGGTTTCGGCGGAGGCGGCTTCGGCGGAGGCGGAGGCGGAAGCTGGTAGCAACCCAATACTTTTTAAGCCCGCGGGTTACCGCGGGCTTTGTTTTTTCCTGCTTTATCAAAGCTGCCGTCCAAGGGCGGGGTATCGAAAAGGCCGCCTGTGCGGGAGGGAGACCGAGTCTCCGCCGCCCTGTCCGCAGGGCGGGAGGTCATTTTCCCATCGCAAAGAGATAGTGGTTTGCCTCCCTGAGAATATGGTCGGCCAAAAGCGGCAGGATGACCGACTGGATTTTGCACTGCAGCAGACCCTCGACGGCAGCGGTCTTGAAGGCTCTAAGGCGTTCGGTCGCGTCTAGGCTGTCCGCCGTCACCGCCGTGCTGTCCCCTTCGCCCGCGAGTGCTGCCTTTGTCTCGGCCTCGAGGTCCGAAAATTCCTCCCCGAACATCCTCGCGATCCCGATAAGCGTGTCCTCGGAGGGGTCGAGCATACCGGCGACCGTCTTTGCGTGCTCGGCCATGCGCGCGTTCCAGAACGCCTCCTCGCTCAGCTCCGAAGCGGGGCCGGCGTTCATGTCGGTAAGCGCGCCGAGCTGCTCCATGTAGTGCTCGGCCTCTTCCCGCATGTGTCTGACAAGGCTGGGATAGTTCAGGATAAAGATTTCGCAGCCTGTGGCCCGCTGATAGAGCGTGCTCTTAAAATCGGCGAAGGCCGCGGTCAGCCTGTAGGCTCTGTGGTTGAGCATTTCCGTTCTTCTCTCGGTCTCGGGCGTCGTTCCGTTTCCCGGGAGCAGGCGCAGCTCTCTCTGGGTCAGATTCAGGTTGAACGCCTTCCCCGTGTAGAAGCTCGTCAGCCGCTCGGCGTCGTCCGTATAGCGCGTGACGAACTGCTCGGAATCGAGAGCGGCGCGGCTTACATTTCCGTTTGCCAGCAGCACCGCCTCCATGAGCAGCCTTTCGAACTCGTATGTGTATTTTCTCGCCTCCCCCGCCATTTTTTCGTTATTCGGCAGAAAAGCGTTCTCGAGAAAGAATGCATGCTCTCGCATTATCCTGAGAAAAAACAGATTCAGTTCCAGCGATTCTCCGGTAAAATCATTTCGCATATTCATCGCTTCACCCCCATAATCGGCATCGATATATCACAGCCGCAAAGCGTTGTTATGATATACTGCATTAAGTCCCATATGCTGCGAAAATTGGCATAGGCGCGAGATAATCATCACGCAGCGGTTATTATATTTATATTATATTTGCGCGCTTCTTCCGCAGTGACAAAAAAATCGGCGGGAAAACTCCCGCCGACCCTTTATTTGTTTTCTTTTCTGGAAAGTTCCTTCTCTTTGGGGATGCCGCCGCCCTCGCAGCTCTCGATCTTGTAGTTCAGCCGGTCCAGAGAATTTTGCATTTCCTTCATTTTCGCAATCAGAAGTTCTCTCTGCCCGGTGAGCAGCTCTTTCCTCGCCGCTATGGTCGCATCGCCCTGCTGGAACAGCGCGACGTATTCATGCAATGCCTCAATCGGCAGACCCGCGCTCCGCAGGCACTTGATGAATTCCACCCATCTGCAGTCCTCCTCGGTATAGTCGCGTATGCCGCTCGGGCTGCGGTTTACGGCCGGGATAAGCCCGATGCGCTCATAGTACCGGAGCGTGTCCGCCGAGATGGCATACTTCCGGCTCACTTCCGCAATAGTCATGCTTTTCCCTCACGTCCTTAACGCTTCATTCCCTGATGAAATTGGTGGCAACGGCCTTTTCCCGCTTTGGAAGAGGCACGCCCGCCTTCGTTCCCGCCTCCTTCAGTCTGAGGAACCACGCCATGTTCCTCGCCAGCACGCGCATGACCTGCATCCCCTCAAGATCCTTTTTCACCTCTTCCGGCGACGTTCCATGTACCATGTTCCAGTAGCGCGAGGAGATCACCGGCATCTCCGAAATGGTGAAATACTTGTTGAGCTGGTCAAGTGCCGCTGTGGTTCCGCCTCTTCTCGCGACAACCACCGCCGCTGCGGGCTTCAGATAAAACGAATGCCTTTTCGTGAGCATGTCCGAGAAAAACACGCGGTCCATAAAAGCGGTGATCGCGCCGTCCGCCGCCGCGAAGTGCACGGGAGAGCCGAAAATAAAGCCGTCCGCGTCCTTTGCGAGGTCGAGGAATTCGTTGACCTTGTCCGGAAATACGCAGTGCCCAGTTTTGGCGCAGCTCCTGCAGGCGAGACAGCCCGCGATCGGCTTCGTGCCGAGCTGGAAGATCTCCGTCTCTATGCCCTCGCCGTTCAGCGTCTCCGCGACCTCAGAGAGGGCGGTGTATGTGCTGCCCTCCGCGTGTGGGCTTCCGTTTACCAATAATACTTTCATTGTTTTTCTTCCTTTCGACCACGCCGTCCTAACCGCAGGACGCGTTTTATTACAGTTTATTTTTTTCAGACTGCCGTTTTGCCCGGCAGCGCTCATAAAGCATAATACCTGGAGTTTACTCAAAGTCAAGCAATTTTTAAAGGAGCGCAGGGATTACGTGCCCTCTTATGTTTTGCTCCGCTTCTTCCGCTTATCCGCTTTGCTGAGCCAGAGTATAATGCCGACGGCGGAAAAAACGGCGGAGCGGTTATAGACAAAATTCTTTATTCTTTCCGAAATACCGGCAAGGCGCAGCGCAATGGCGGGAGAAGTGACGGAAATCCCGCCCGGGAATAGCGAGGGGTCGCGCATCCGCTGGATCTCCATGATTGTGGCTTTTGTCATAACGATGAGCTCCGGGAGCAGAATCAGCGCGTAAATCAGCAGCAGGGCAAGAATCGCGATATGTATGGGCCGGCCCGCTTTCGCGCGCGCCCGCCGCACCAGGCCCAGCGCCTGCGAGCCCTGCATGAGCGTCCAGCCGAACAGTATCCAGAATATCGGGATCAGAAGCAGGTTCACCAGCGCCAAGGGCGCGATAATAAACCGTTCGCTGGCTATTTTCTTCACATATGGGACCAGAAAATACAGAGAAACGCCGATTATCAGCAGTATCGCGAAGGAGACAAGGAGCTGTCTCCGCTCCCGTTTCCGCTCGACTTCGGCCGTTTCCAAAGGCTTTCCGTCCTGTTCTCCGTCTCCGCTATTGAATGTCATTTTTGCTTTACCCTCCTTTTTAGGCTTGGGGACGATATTTTTTATAGCGCAATTTCAAATCCATATTCACACAGGACAAAATCATCTATTCTTTCCTCAAAGATTCCCGCTACGCGTCTGAACCCATTCTTTAAATACAAATTTATCGCCGGTTTATTGACATTCACGACAAACAGTCTCAGGTATTTGGCGTCCTTCTGTTTTGCGAGTTCCCTGGCATAATTCAGCATCACTCCGCCAATTCCTTTTCTGGAATACGCCACATTGACTCCAAGGCGATCCATATACAGGGCTTTTTCCTTTACATTTTCCCATTTTAAAAAGCCTTCGCCGTCATTTGCTGCGCAAAGGGCAAACGCGGCTATTATGTCCCCGTTCCCGGTCAAGACATAAAGACTGTTATTTTCGATATCCTCCCGAAACGACTCGCAGGGATAAATCGCATTCCAAACGCGTATGTTGTTCCCATTCATGTTGTCGATGATCTTTTCATACATCGTTTTAAGCCGCGGCAGATCCCTCTTCCCGGCCAGTCTGAAATCCATAGCGTTCCCTTCCCGCAGTATTCCCTCTGCGGATTACCAAAAATTTTCTTCCCTGTGTTCCCGAAAATTCCCTGTTCCACGCGGAACCTGTTTATTGAATTACCGCAACAACCATGTCGTGCACGACAAGCAAATCATTTCCATCGATTTGCATTCGGGACCCTGCCGTGCGCTTTTCCGGTTCCGCCGCAGATAATTCTGTAAATAAGCGGTCAAATTCCAAGTTTAGCCTTTCTGCTGAGGGGGAAAACCCTTCCACTTCATCTGTCATAATGTTCAGTGATATTCCCACCCCTTTTACTTCCTGCATAAGCCATACGCTGTCTCCATAAAAAGCAAAAGCGCCTTTTGGCCCGGAGATTAATATTTTCACTTTTACCGGCTGATTTCCGTATTCTGAAACAGCCAGCAAAAGCCGGGCCTGATAAGAGTAAATATTCAATAGAAATGGCTTGCTTTTTAGAATTCCCTGCCAATTATCCGTTAATGTAAAATCGGTGCTTTTCACACTTTTCATTGTCCCCTTCAGCGAGGGATTTTCCGATTCAAAAGCTTTCTTAGCCTGCTCCCACGCTTTATTCGGGATTTTAATGAGCGGCGGTTTGCCAACGTCGACCGTCCCTTCAAACGGAGAAACCAAAACATTCTGGGCGGAGGTGTTATTTGACGCGGCCGCGTCGTTTTGCGTTTTTTTCTGTTGAATGCTTTGGGCAGAGGGCTCGGCGCTGTGTTTGTGCGTACAGCCGGAAGCACTCAGCAATACAAGCACTAAAAATAGCAGGGGTATTGTCCTCCGTTTGCTTCTCAAGGAATACACACCCTTTCATAGTGACGCGAAGCGGTTCATTAACGTGCTTTGAGTTCAGGTAAATGTATGCAGCTATCGGGAACTTTGCTGCTCTCCTGCAATCCCCGCTTTCCCTGTTTTCCTCTGCATAAGCTTACAGTTCCAATTTACACCATTCCGATTGTTTTGCAAGGGACATTTTTCGGAATTATCCCTTAATTGCGCGAATATGGGTAACTTCATCGGGCACGGGGCGAAAATATCGGGCCGGAGAGAATCTGCCTCTCTCCGGCCCGCAATGCTGTCGCGGCGGCCGCGCCGCTCGAAGCGTTCCGCTTATTTATCGCCTTCGGCCGTCTCCTCGGGTACTGCGGGAGCCGCTGTCCCGGCGGTTTCCCCGCCGTCCGAAACGACTTCGCCCTCGGTTATTTCCGCGGTCTCTTCGCCCTCGGTTATTGCCGCGGTCTCTTCACCCTCGGCGCACTCCTCGCATTCGCACTCGCCTTCAAAGACGTCCTCAATCGCGAGCGCGTACATTGAGATCTTCCTGTAAGCCATGCCTATGCCGAAAAGGGCAAACGCGATGCCGACAAAGAGGAGGCACTGCAGGAATTCCGGCATCATCTGCGGAATGATATACGCGGATACGGTGGCGGCGGGTATGCCCTGGGAGACATACTGGGACACGGTATTGTTATAACTGATAATATCAAACACAACAACGGCGACGCCCGCCAGAAATACGATAGCGGCGACGACGAACATGAGAACGGGAACACAGGATTTCATTTTCTTTTCGTTTGAATTCATTACTTTTTTAACTCCATTCATATAATTATCCAGAAATTCGGCGAGTGGGCCCGCCGGAATTTTTGCTTTTTCCGGCCCGCATTTATTCCTTGAAATGAATGTGGCTGTTTATGTGGTCAACGCAGAAGCAGTGGTAGCCGATGCACTTTGAGCAAAAGCGGAACTCCAGATCCGGGTATTCCCTGTCCGTCCTGCCGCAGACCTCGCACTTGTGCGTGTAGGGCTTGTTCGCCTGCTGGCGGTTATATTCGCGTGCGGCTTTTTTGAAGTCTATCGTCTTTTTCTTCTGCTTGAAAGCCGAGGGACGGAACTTGTCAAAAAGCCAGTCGCCGCAGAAGAGGAGGTAGTTCAGCACCGCGACCACGGGCAGGAGGTTCGACGGAAAGACGCGGAAGCCCGTCAGCACCACGAGCGCGAAGTAAGCGGCGGCGATATACGCAAGCCACTTGATCTTGACAGGTATGATGAAGAACAGCAGCACGACGGTCTCCGGAAACAGGGTCGCAAACGCGAAGAACATGGAGAGATTCAGGTACATTGCCGAGACGGGTGCCTCCCAGCCGGAGAGGAGCCATACCAGCGTGCCGAAGAGAATATTGCAGAGCATGCCGCTCAGATAGTACGCCAGAAATTTTCCGGGGCCCCAGTGGCTTTCCAGCGTTTTTCCGATGAAGTAGTAGAAATACAGCGCGATCAGCAGCCATATCCCCGATGAATCCGGTATGAACACGAAGGTTACAAGCCGCCAGATCTGGCCGTGCAGGAATATCTTGCCCGCGTTGAACTCCAGCGCATAAAGCAGCGTCTTGCTGGTGTCCATTTTCCCTAAAAGCCAGACCAGGCCCGTCCCGATGACAAGGTACAGCATCAGGTTCGGTATCCCGAAGCGCGGGTGCGTTATGCAGAAACGGTCGATTTTCCGCATCAGTTTTTTCAAGCCCATCCCTCCGATTAGAAACAGAATTCTTATTGAGGATACTCTATTTTTGACGCTCTGTCTATGTAATAATTGTAAATAAACCCGCATTGGATTTAAATTTTAGCCGCCTTTACAATTTTGCCCCTTTAAGTCTGTGAAAATCTATGTTATTATAGCGTAAAATGATAGAATTCTACTATTATGTATTATTACACGAAAGAGGCCATTACAGTATGCAGAAAAAAATCAATAACAGAGTTTTCACTTCGGAATCCGTCACGGAGGGTCATCCCGACAAGATGTGTGACCAGATCTCCGATGCAGTCCTCGACACGATACTGGAAAGCGATAAAAAAGCCCGCGTAGCCTGCGAGTGCATTGCGACGACCGGCATGGTGTTCGTCATGGGCGAGATCACCTGCGACTGCTATGTTGACATTCCGTCTGTCGTGCGCAGAACGGTGGATGAAATCGGCTACAACAACCCTGAATACGGCTTTGACGCGAAGACCTGCGCGGTGATGACGTCCATTGACGAACAGTCGGCGGACATCGCCCTCGGCGTCGACAGGGCGCTCGAGTTCAAGGAGGGCGAGCTTCACGACGACGCGGACACCGGCGCCGGCGATCAGGGCATGATGTTCGGCTTTGCCTGCGACGAGACCCCGGAGCTGATGCCCGCGCCCATTTCCTACGCGCACAAGCTCGCGAAGCGGCTCGCGGACGTCAGAAAATCCGGCGAACTGAAATGGCTCCGCCCCGACGGCAAGAGTCAGGTGACCGTCCAGTACGGCCCCGACGGCAGCGTCGAGCGCATACCCGCGGTCGTCGTCTCCACACAGCACAGCGCGGACGTAGAGAACAGGGAACTCCGCGAGGCGATCATGGAGTGCGTCATAAAGCCCGTCATCCCCGCGAACCTGCTCGACAAAGACACAAAATATTTCATAAACCCGACCGGCCGCTTCGTCATCGGCGGGCCTGTCGGCGACTCCGGCCTCACGGGGCGCAAGATCATTGTCGACACCTATGGCGGCTACGCCTGCCACGGCGGCGGCTCCTTCTCCGGCAAGGACCCCACAAAGGTTGACAGGAGCGCGACGTATATGGCGCGCTATGTTGCGAAGAACCTAGTTGCGGCGGGTCTCGCGAAGCGCTGTCAGATCGAGCTTGCCTATGCTATCGGCGTGGCGAGGCCGGTTTCCGTCCATGTCGACACCCAGGGCACGGGCCTCGTTTCCGACGAGCGCCTCTCGGAAATTGTCACGGAGAGCTTTGACCTGCGCCCCGCGAGGATAATCGAAAGGCTTGATCTGCGCCGTCCGATTTACCGCCAGACCGCGGCCTATGGCCACTTCGGCAGGACCGACGTTGACCTGCCCTGGGAGCACACCGACATGGCCCTCGAGCTGCGCGAGCTCGCCAGATAAAATCGAAAATACATTGCAACGGAGAGACCAAATGGATTTTGAAGACGGCCGCGAGGACATTATCGAGGGCAGGAACGCCGTAATTGAAGCGCTCCGTGCGGGCCGCACGATCGATAAAATTTATATTCAGAAGGGCGAGACCGACAAGACCCTCGGTCACATCGCCTCCAAGGCGCGGGACGCCGGCGTGGTCGTGGTCGACGCAGACAGACGCAAGCTGGACCAGATGAGCCAGACCCACGCGCATCAGGGCGTCATCGCCCTCGCCGCCGTGCGGGAATACTGCGGCGTCGGGGACATTCTCGCCATCGCCGGGGAAAGAAACGAGCCGCCCTTCATCGTTGTGTGCGACGAGCTCAGTGATCCGCACAATCTCGGCGCCGTCATACGGACGGCGGAGGCCGCGGGCGTCCATGGGATTATTATCCCCAAACGCCGGAGTGCCGGCCTCACCTCCATCGTCGACAAAACCAGCGCCGGAGCCGCCGAGCATATGGCGGTTGCCAGAGTCGCGAACCTCTCCGCCGCCATCAGGGAGCTGAAGGACGCGGGCGTCTGGATCTACGGCACAGCCGCCGAGGGCACGAGCCCTCTCTGGAAAACCGACCTCAGGGGCCCTGTCTGCGTCGTCATCGGTTCCGAGGGCGACGGCATTTCGAGGCTTCTGCGCGAAAACTGTGATTTTCTCGTCAGCATCCCGATGAAGGGCAGAGTCTCCTCGCTCAACGCCAGCGCCGCCGCGGCCGTCCTCATTTTCGAGGCACTTCGCCAGCGCGAGGCGCAGCTGTGAGCAGGACAGGCTATATCAGTAACCTTAAAAGGTGAGTTATGGATAACGACAATAATTTCGAAAACCAGATACCCGACAGCGGCGACGATCTTTCGCTCGAGTCCATACTCGCCGATTTCAAGGCGGAGGAACGCGCCGTCGGCGGCGCTAAAAAGAGCGCGGCCTCGGAGCACACGCACGCCATCGTCATGGAGGCGCTTGGCGAAACCGTGCGCGGAGCCGGAGTCGCGGATCCGATGGGTTTTTCCGGGGCCGCTTTCTTCGCGGATAAGCCCGCACCGGAAACTAAAAAGCAGCAGGAGCCCGAGGTATTCACGGTCTACGAGAGCGAGATTCGGGATATTCCCGACAGCGCTGCCCCGGAAACGGCCGAGGAGATGGGCTTTCGACTCTTCGGGAAGGAAACGCCCGAAGCCGCGGCGCTGGGTAAAAGCGTCTCCGATACGGCAGAAACCGGGGACATTCCGGAAGGCGGCCTGCCATTAACCGACGACTCCGTATGGACCGAGGACACGGAAAAAGCCGAGAACGGAAGACGCTACGCGAAGGCGGACGACTACACCGGAGCTGCGGAGGGTTATGACGACTCTCCCGAGGGCCGCGACACGGAGCCGAGGCAGGGCATATTCTCCCTGCTTGCGGGTATCATCGCCGCTTCGGCCGAACGAAGGCACGAAAGGTCGCTCCGCGTTAAGGCAAAGCTCGAGGCGGAGGCGAGGAAACTCCCGCCGGAGATGGCGCCGGATAAGGCCGCCAGGCTTTATCTGGATCAGGCGCAGGCTATGCGGCTCCGCTGCATTTTCGCCGTGCTGCTCTCGGTGCTGCTGGTCTATCTGTCCTACGGCTGGCCGGCACTCGGCCTGCTGGGCAGCAGCCAAAAAATACGCACGCTCGTCTGCATGATCTTACTGCTTGCCGAGATGCTCCTCGGACTCGACATATTCACAAACGGCATCGTCTCGCTGTTTCGGGGCAAGCCCTCCTCCGAGTCGCTTATCGCGGTCTCCTGTCTGGTCTCGGCCGCCGACGCCATGTATATGGCGCTCTCCGGCAGTTACAATCTTGGTCTGCCCTTCTGCGGCGTCTCCGCCCTCTCGATGGCCTTTGCGCTCCTGGGCTACTACCTCAACTGCAAGAGCCTCGCGCTGAGCTTCCGAACCGCTGCCCTGCCCAAATCCCCCTCCGTCGTCATTTCCATTGACGGCCTGGACGAGAGCGGCCCGGTGCTGAGCAAGGCAAAACGGCCGGTCACCGGCTTTGTGCGCAAGAGCGAGGAGGCCGACATTTTCGAGACCTCATATTCGCTCTTTTCCCCGCTGCTCATTCTCTTCTCTCTCATACTGAGCCTGTTCTGCACCTTCGCGGGCGCAAAGGGCGGGAGCTTTCTGCACACGTTTTCAGCCTGCCTTGCCGTCAGCGCTTCGCTCTCGGCGGTTTTCGGCTTTTCCTTCCCCTATTACACGCTGACCAAGCGACTCGTTCGCAGCGGAGTCGCCATCGCGGGCTATTCCGGCTGCTCCGACCTTGGGCGGATACATAACGTCGTCATCACGGACACGGACATCTTCCCGACGAGGACGCTCTCGATAGCCAACATACATATCTCCGAGGGCTTTTACCCCGACAAGGTCATTTCCTATACCTCCAGTATGCTTTCGGCCTCCGGCATCGGCATCTCCGCGGCTTTCACGGAGCTGATGAAGAAGAACGGCTACGCGATGCGTCCGGTCGAGGAGTTTGCCTGCCATGAGGGAGGCGGGCTTGTCGCGAGGGTAAGCGGGGACATGGTCTATGTCGGCTCCTCAAGCTTCATGCACCTGATGGGCATAAAGCCGCCCAAGGGCTCGGGCTCGAACAGCGCCGTTTACACGGCGGTAAACGACGAGCTCGCAGGTATCTTTGAAGTAAACTATACGCCCGTCTCCTCTGTGCAGCGCGGGCTCGTCACTCTGCTGCGCGGCAGGACGGAGCCGGTATTCGCGGTGAGGGACTTCAATATCACTCCCGTGCTTGTGAAGCAGAAATTCCGCCTCCCGAAGGACAGCTACGATTTTCCCTCCTTTGCCGACCGCTATGCCATTTCGGCACCGGAGGCTGAGGAGGAGGGCAGCGTCGCCGCGATGTTCTCAAAAGGCGGTCTTAATTCGGTTGCCGGACTGATAAAGCGCGGCCGGGCTCTCTTCAACGCGCTGCGTATCTGCGCCGTTCTCTCGGTGCTCGGCGCCATTGTCGGGATGCTGATAATGCTGATGATGCTCTGGACCGGAGCCTACGACTCCGCGAGCTGTGCCAACGCGATGACCTTCATGCTTCTCTGGCTCGTGCCGGTGTTCGTCGTATCACTGGGCCTGCGGCAGTAAGCGATCCCACCGGGGTCGAAAACCGCTTCTCTTCCAGCGCGGAAGGGGGGCGGTTTTTAGGCATTATCCGCCCGTTAGGGCGGTGGGTGCTGCTTGCCGCCCGGGGGCGGGGGCTTTTTGCTGATGCGCTTTAGCTTGTCCGATTCCCCAACAACCGTTTCTCTTTTCCGCGTGGAAAAGAGAAACGGTTTTCGGGCTTTCCAAAGAGAAAAGACGCCAAAGGGCGGACCCTTTGGAAACCTGTTTTAAAAACCGTTTGGCGGGCCGCCTGACGGCGGAATAAACGCGCGGCACTCCGTGGCCGCGCTGTGCCCCGCGTACGCGGGACGGGAGTCGGAATGCGGCGCTGGATTTACTCCGCACGAGGCTCCCCCGCGCGGCCGGACAGTGCCGCGGCAGTTCCCGCCCTAACGAGCGGCGATTTTACCAAAATGATGAATAAGATTGGAATAATACATAAAATATTGTTGCAAATGCCATTGTGCCCGTGTATAATCTTACCGTATCGGGTTTTTACTATATAAGGTATAAATTAATTATAAGGAGACACCCTCACATGAGCTATGCTATCAAAAACATACGTAACATCTGCCTTCTCGGGCACGGCGGAAGCGGCAAGACGAGTCTCGCCGAAAGCATCCTTTTTATGACGGGAACCACGGACAGACTCGGTAAGGTCTCGGACGGCACAACCGTCTCCGACTTCGACGCAGAAGAGATCCGCCGCAAGATCAGTATCGCCGATTCCGCAATGTTCTGCGAATACAGCGGAAATAAAATAAATATAATCGACACCCCGGGCTACTTTGACTTCGCCGGCGAGGTCAGTCAGGCCCTGCGCGTAGCGGATGCCGGCATCGTTGTCTGCTCCGCCAAGGACGGCGTAAACGTGGGTGCCGAGAAGGCCTGGAAAGCCCTCAGCGAGAGCAAGACTCCCCGCGCCGTATTTATCTCCAAATCCGATGAGGAGAACGCGAACTACGAAAAGGCCTTTGCCTCCCTGCGTGACAAGTTCGGCGTATCCGTCTGCCCGATGGTGGCCCCAATCCTTGAGGGCGAGAAGATAAAGGGCCTCGTTGAGATCCCCACCAGAAAGGCCTACACCTTCGACGCGAAAGGCAAGCGCACCGAGGTCCCGATTCCGGACAGCATGAAGGCCGATATTGCCAAGCTCTACAACACCCTCGCGGAGAGCGTTGCGGAGACCAGCGAGGAGCTCATGGACAAGTTCTTCGGCGGCGAGGAATTCACGGCGGCCGAGATGAGCGGCGCTCTCGCGGAGGGCTTTGCCGACTGCTCGATCTGCCCCGTTTTCTGCGGCAGCGCTTTCACCTTCCTTGGCGTATCCCTGCTGCTTGACGCCATCGTCAGCTTCTTCCCCTGCCCGCATGAGGGCGGCAAAATCGTCGACAGCGCCGGCCCCTCGGCCGCCATCATCTATAAGACTGTTTCCGACCAGTACGGCAAGTTCAGCCTGTTCAAGGTCGTTTCCGGCAAGGTCACGAACGAGATGACGCTCGTGAACCCCCGTACGGGCACAAGCGAAAAGCTCGGCCATATCTATATGATGCAGGGCAAGAAGAACATAGAGGTCGGCGAGATTTCCTGCGGGGATCTCGGCGCGGTCTCCAAGCTCTCCGACACGAAGACCGGCGACACGCTCTGCAGCCAGTCCCTCAATAAGGCCCTGCCCGGCATCAGCTACGCTCCCCCCTGTTACGCCATGGCCATCGCCCCCAAGACGAAGGGTCAGGAGGACAAGATCGCCCTCGGTCTCGCCCGTCTCGCCGACGAGGATCTCACCTTCACCTACACGAACAACTCCGAGACGCACCAGCTCGTCATCTCCGGCGCGGGCGACATTCACCTCGATATCCTCTGCTCCAAGCTCAGAAACAAATTTGGCGTCGAGGTCGAGCTCTCCCCCGCCCGCGTGCCCTACCGCGAGAAGATCCGCAAGAACTACGAGGCGCACGGCCGCCACAAAAAGCAGACCGGCGGCCACGGCCAGTTTGCGGATGTCAAGATCCGCTTCGAGCCGCAGAACGAGCAGGAAGAAATGATTTTTGCCGACGAGGTCTTCGGCGGCAGCGTCCCGAGGAACTTTTTCCCCGCCGTTGAAAAGGGCCTCCGCGAGTGCACGTCCAAGGGCGTCCTGGCGGGTTATCCGATGGTGTTCCTGAAGGCCGTCCTCTACGACGGCGACTTCCACCCGGTAGACTCCTCCGAAATGGCGTTCAAACTGGCCGCCGCCCTCGCCTATAAGGAGCTGGTCAACGCCTCCCCCGTTATCCTCGAGCCGATCGGCCTGCTCAGGGTCACCATACCCGACACCAGCATGGGCGACATCATGTCCGACATCTCCTCCAAGCGCCGCGGCACGGTGCTCGGCATGAACGCGCACGACGGCATGCAGGTGGTCGAGGCCGAGGTCCCCATGGCCGAGATGTCAAGCTACGCCATAGACCTTCGCTCCATGACTCAGGGCCGCGGTTCCTTTACCCTTGAATTCATCCGCTACAACGAAGCTCCCGGCGCGGTCCAGCAGAAGATCATCGAGGAGGCCAAAGCCCTCGCCGCCGCTGAGGAATAACAAATACCAAAGGCCCGAAGCTTAAACGCTTCGGGCCTTTTTTTAAAATTCCGCCCACCCGGATGCGCCTGAGCCTGCGTCGGGGTCGGGGTTCCCGGCTTTTGCGGAGCAATCCCATCGAATTGCTCCAAAGCGGCCTTTTTTTAAGGATATTCCCAAATAATATTAAATATTGCCCTTATTTTCGGGTGATTGACATAATCCGCAACGAGTGATAAAATGAATAAATGCCTACATCCCCGAATTCCTTGTTCCCCGTCGGATGATTTTTTCCTGAAATGCGGAGGTTATATGCGTAGGATAAAACAGGACGGCGTCTACTTCTTCTGGTCGGCGTCCATCATCGTGTGCATGCTGCTTTCAATATTCGCGGTAGGCTTTGCCTCGTTCGCCAGAGCCTCCTCCGGCGCGGCTTCGTCCGCTTCCGGCGGCACAGCCTCGGCTAAGGCTTCGGCCAAGACCTCGGACGGGCCGACGGTGCTCGGCGAGAGCGCCGATATGGGGCAGGACTACGTCGACAAGTTTGTCTTTCTCGGAGACAGTACGACCTACGGCCTAGGCTTCTACAAGATCGTCAGCTCCGGCCAGGTGTGGACGCCGGAGAGCGGTACACTGACCCTAAGCCTGTGGAGCGCCGCCACCATCGTGTATGAGGACGGCTCGCAGATACCCATAAATGACGCGGTGGCGAAAAAGCAGCCGGCGTACATGCTGATTACGCTGGGTGTGAACGGCATTTCTTTTATGAGCCAGGACTACTTTATCAAAGAGTACACAAGTCTTGTCCAGACCGTCCAGCAAACGAGTCCCGACACTAAAATAATCCTGAATTCCATCTATCCGATCTCGGCGAGCTACCGCTCGAATAAAAGCGCTTCCGGCGGCGCGGCCGAGACTGCGGCAAGCGCCGAAGAGACCATCACCAACGACAAGATCGACGCGGCGAACAAATGGGTGCAGAGCATCGCAAAGTCCACCGGCGTCAAATATCTGGACAGCGAAAGCGTTCTGAAAGACTCCAAGGGGGCTCTGAACGACAGCTATCAGAATGGCGACGGACTGCATCTCAACCCCACGGGCTACCAGCAGGTGATTACTTATCTCCGTACTCACGGATATCAATAAACTATAAAGATAAGGATTGACTGTAGTGAAGAGTAAAAAACTGATCTCAATCGCGCTGTGCGCTGCGGCCCTTTTCTGCCTTCTCTCGGCCTGCGGCGGCGGTTCCGGCAGCTCCGGCGTGCGGAGCGACGTTGCCGTGGGAGATATCTCAAAGGCAGTGTCCGCGGTTCTCAGCGACGACGCGCTGGTCTCGGTAGACGGCAACTATGTGTCAGGCTCCATGAAAATGGATGTCTCACAGTACGACAGCTATGATGTGAAAATCAACTCCAAGGGCGTCAACATCGACGAGTTCGGCATCTTCAAGGCTAAGGACGCGTCCGGCGGCGTGAAGGCCGTGCAGAAAGCCGTGGCCGACTACCTCCAGATGCGCAAGGACACATGGATGAAGGAGTACATGCCGCAGGAGCATCCCAAGCTCGAAAATGCCGAGGTTAAGACGAAGGGCGAGTATGTGATGTACGCCATTCTCTCCGACAGCGACAAGGAGGCCGCCTTCTCGGCCTTTGAAAAAAGCCTCGCCTCCAAGTAACGGAATATGGCGCTTCCCTGCGGAAGCCGCGGTGGACGGTTTTTCCGAATCGTATATAATTGGCGTAAAATCAGGCATTTTGCGCTTCAGGTGGTAATTTCATGCCGATTAACAAGCATAATCCCGCTACCCGTGGGGATAAAGGCGCTTTTCCGACAAACGCGGCGAACGGCCGGGCTTCGGGCCGAAAACTGGCTTTCGGAGTGCGCTCCGGACAGGGAACGCGGCGAAAAAGGCCTGCGCGCAAAAACGGCCGGCGGCCGCTTTTTGCGCAGGCCCTACTCATTTTCATTCTTGCGGCGCTGCTCACCGTACTGGCGTTGAAAAACGCCCAGGCGAACAGGGCTCGAAGTCAGGCGTCCCTGCAGAGCGGTGCCGTCTCGCCCTCCGCCGGAGCCGGCGCCCCGGCTTCGCCCGACGTCGGAGGCACAGCTACGCTCGACGTCTTTGAGCCTAAAGCCGCGGCGGATACCTCTCCGCACCGGCTCATTGCACAGACCGGCATAATGGCGGCCGGCAGCAGCGTTTCGGATTACCGCTTCAGCAGGCCGATCGACATGGGCCTGGGTTCGGAATATACCTCCGCTCAGGGAATTGTCACCTTCCGCGGCAATAACTTTCGTGACGGCGGCGCATACGGCTTTGCCGACATCGTCGGCAAAGCTTTTTCCGACAGCTTCTGGAGCCTTTCCGCCCCATCGCCGAAGGCTCAGGATGGCGATGCTCTGAAAGGCGGCTGGGCTGGGCAGCCTCTCATAATGACCTGGCCGAAGGAAACCCGGGAGCACATGAATATGTACGGCTGGGCCAAAAAAGCCGACTTTCTTACCGAGGTCATCTATCCCTCGGAGGACGGAAACGTCTATTTTCTCGACCTCACCACCGGTAAAAAAACGCGCGACAGCCTCGATCTGGGCTTTGCCTTCAAGGGTTCCGGATCGCTCGATCCGCGCGGTTATCCCATTCTTTACCTCGGTTCCGGCCGAGACAGCGCAAAAGGCGTTTCGCATGTTTTCATCGTTAACCTTCTGGACTGTTCCGTTATGTACGAGTTCGGCGCGAACGACAGCTTTTCGCTGCGCGGGGACTCTTCCTTTTTTAACGGCAGCCCGCTTATCGACGCCGACACGGACAGGCTCGTCTATCCGGGCGGAAACGGCGTCATCTATATAATGGATCTCAATACGCGCTATGACGCGGACGCGGGTACGCTCTCGCTGAAGCCCTCGAATACGGTAAAATGGCGTTATGATGGCACGCGCGCGACCGCCGACTCCTACCTGCCCGGGATGGAGGGCAGCGCGGTTATCTGGCACAGCCGCCTTATCATTGCGGATACCGGCGGGAATCTCCTGTGCCTCAGCCTTAAAGATCTGACGCTCGACTGGGTGCAGAACACGCTTGACGACACGGACTGCTCGCCTGTCCTTGAGCTGGAGGACGGCCACCCCTACATTTACCTCGGCACCTCTTTCCGCGCAGGCTGGCGCGCGTCCGCGGAGAAGACCGCCGATGTGCCCGTCTGGAAGATAGACGCGGTGTCCGGCGATATTGTGTGGAAGATGGTATACACCTGTCACACCGGGACAGAGGTCTCCGGCGGCGTGCAGGGAACGGCTGCTTTGGGCAAGAACAAGCTTTCTGACCTGATTTTCGTGCCCGTTGCGATGACGCCCGAATCCGGCACCGGCATTCTCGCGGCTCTCAGCAAAAAGACCGGCGAGACGGTATGGCAGCAGCAGACCCAGGTATACAGCCGCAGCAGCCCCGTCGCGGTCTATGACAGGAACGGCAACGGCTACCTTGTCTTCTGCACCGCCGGCGGCTATATGTACCTTCTGGACGGGTTGACCGGCAAAGTCCTCGATTTTAAAAACCTCGGCAGCGTCGTTGACGCCTCCCCCGCCGTCTTCAACGGCACGGTGGTCGTCGGCACAAGCGGCCGGATCGTCTACGGCATCAAGCTTACCTAGTGAAAAATGAAGGTGTTTCGGGCGTCCCGGCTTTACGCTCGGGTCGCCCGTTTTTTAAGGTAATTTGTAAAAATAATCTTGCATTTGAATTTCAATTATGTTATTATAGTCAAGCGCTGTGGACAGCACAGCATATCCGGGTGTGGCGCAGTTGGTAGCGCGCTTGACTGGGGGTCAAGAGGCCGCATGTTCAAGTCATGTCACTCGGACCATAACTGAACGTCTGTTTTGATACAATGTGTATCGCAACAGACGTTCAGTTTGTTTTCGGAAAAGCTCATATTTGCAAGGGTTTTTCAACACATTTTAACGAAAGCAGGCTCTTGGCAGCGCTAAAAACGCTGTCCTGAAGCCTGCTTCTATTTTTTGGCATACACCTTTTAACGAAAGGTCGTTACCGTGTCCATTTTCGGCTTACCGTGTGCACTTTTTAATTATTCCTATTTGGTTCGATATATTACTCTACCGAAATATACATAAATTCCTTTTACCATGAAGTTTATTGCTGTATAATTTTGTTAGCAGACTGTTTTACTTAATTAGGAAATAGAAAACTATTTTGTCAGACGGAATATATGACGAAGAAGATGACACATTATGATGATTAAAGAACACCTTAATTATGAAGAAAACATCATGGACTTTTTTCGGTTATTTGCTAGTTCAAAACATAGTCTGTGCTTCAGTCATCCATTATACTTACCTGAAACAGACATTGCTAAATTGATTTTCGAAAGTATCAGTAATGATGAACAGTGGACAAAATGGCATGATAGCTCTAGCAAAGACGCCCCTCCACCGGATTATTACAACAATGAGCTCAAGCTGATGATGGAGGTAATGCGAGTTGACGATAACGAGCACATTGACGAATTAACCGGCAAGTCAATACACCCTCTGCGCGTAAGGGAAAACGAATTAATTCGTGAATTGAATGACAAAGGAATTATAGACATATTGCCGCCAAATGGACAAATAATGATCAACGCCAACACGAAGCTGCCTTCGGATAAGGATCATAATTATATTTTTTATCGAGATAACTTCATACGAATAATTGAAAATCATAAAAGAAAGATTCCTTCCTATAGGCAGAACCATCCTGGATTCAAAATCATTTTCTTTGTTTTTGATGAATCATACATGTACATTAAGCTAGAAGATGGCTACTCAAGAAGAACGTTTTCCCGAAAAGGAGATGTCACCTCGGGAGAGTTGCATAAGTGGTTTCTTGATGAAGCCTTTGTGAATTCTATAATAAATTCTGAAATTGATTTTTTAATTTGGGCAACCCCCAATAAACAACTACTAGATGAAAATGGAACTGAGGTCAAACTTCCTGGCGTGTGTATTTTTGATGTAAAGAACATGAAGCTTAAAATTGAAAATTACAAAGAAAGACGTATGGTCAGTACGGATGCGTAATTGATCTTCTAATTAAAATGAATGGTGTTGTCGTTAGTTCAAATATTTCTCGAAAAAGAATAGTCAAACAATCTTGGATAGTAAGCATGTGCACTTTTTAATTTTTCATATCACCTTTTAACGAAGGGTAGTCACCATGTGCACCTTGTATCACTATAAGTCTCTTTTTCCATAAGCACTGTAGATTTTGAAAATCTACAGTGCTTATTTTTTATATATATTGATTTATTATATGGCTAATAATTAGTTATACATTGTGATAGTTGCACATATTGTTGTTGCCCGGACAATTATCTTAATAGAGTACTATTAAAATTATCGTAACCGAAAAAAATCGCTGTAACCGGTGTAACCAAATATAGTTTTTCGAGATGTTTATCTGGCTAAGATAAACATCTTTCCTATTTAAATGGACTTCTCAAAAACATAGTGAAGCTCCGAGACTACGCGTTATATATCAACAGGCGTAAAGCCGCAGTTTTCCATAGCCCAAATGGTATAGTCAGGGCATGTCTACTTGACAGGCTGCGGTTCAGTGCGGAAGGTTAGTACGCAATCTTATACGGCGGCCAGGCTGTCATCATGCGGTTGCCCCTTAGGCCCTTTAGCTTTGCGTCCTTGCCTCTCGACAAGTTTGCTTTTAAACGACCATATTTATTTTTTTGGCTATCCCGTTAACTCCGCCGCCATAGTCCCGACAAGCGGACACTTATGTCAGAAGCCGTTTTTTGTTAACGCTTTTTTTGTTAATCCTATTGTGACTTACTTGTCTTTTGGCTCAATAGTCGGAGGGTATATAAGATTTTCCTGCAAAATTAACCGAAAAATATGGGAAATAGGCTCCAATATTGTTTTTCATTATATATCTGTTTGCCGTATTTTTCAGGCTCGCAACGATATAGGTCTTATTATCCTTTTGTACTATCCTGTAGGACGAAATATAAAGGTTGTCATCGGTATTTATATCGACATTGGTTTTGAGGTTTTCCCCCAGCAGACTTGTAGCTATTTCGAAGGTAAGCTTGTTTGTGCTTGAATCATAGGAGGTCGTTGTAGGGGGAATATCTGTAGCGTCAGCATAGAAGCCCGCATCATCTGCGCTCTTTGGTTTAAACATTACTTCAAGGCCGTCAAATGTCACTTTGATGACCGAAAGCACACTGCCTTCCTTGCTGCCCGACTGGACGGACATATTTAAATCATAATACTCATTCTCATGTTCTTGGGTAAAATTGTCGCTTTTATTTGTGCCGCTGCTGACCCTAAAGCATTTTAATATGCTGGGGAAAGATGAAAAAACGGATTCACTGTTTTTGCCGCTGTCTACAAAAATAAAGTAGTTTTCGTTTACCGCCTTTTTAAGGGTCACATATTCCGGCATCGTAGGCAGGACGTCGATATCTCCGGTTTTAAGATTATACAGAGCAAACTTGTTGGCAAAGGTATCCTGCTCCGACTCGACAAGCACAAAATCGGCGTTTATCTTCGTTATATTCAATATTTTGGCGTCCGTATAATTTTTCTTTATATCATCCAGGGTCAGTTTGTTGCCGGAAGCCGCCGCTGCTGTCGAATCTGACGGTGATGGACTAACAACATTTGCATAGGTGGTGGCATTTTTATAGAAGCACAATCCATTCAGATTTTGCGCACCACCGATCACAGTTAGAACGATGTAGTATGTGTCGGTTGCGAGCGGGGAATTGGCATTCGCATTGTGTAAGGACATAGCCTGTCCGGCCGGGACATCTATGTAATTAATAGCATTTCCCGAGGTATTTCCTTTGTAGAGGGCCACTCTGATTGTGGAACTGCTGGCGGTATTGGAAAACCAAACCTTGTAAAACCCGTGGCTGTCGGTAATCGGCCAATTTACAGTCTGGGTCTGGTTATTGGTATCAACATATACTTGAGTAGACGGCGTGGAGGAATTGATTTCGGAGCCCGACGCCGCGAAAGTCGGGACCGTCATAGCCATGGCCATGCCTACCGCGCACAGGACGCTCAGAAACTTTTTGTACTTTTTCATCATTAAATCTCCTCGTATAAAACTTAATTGCTGTACAGGTTAATTTCAGTCAGCGCATTAGGAAAGAGCGGCACGGCTTTGGGCAGATTCGTAATACAGGTTGCCGCTTAAATGGCTGCAGCTGTCTGTTGTAATATTTAAATAGTAGTAAAGCATTGATTTTATTCCTGATGTATTGTCATAGTAGAAGTCACGGCTTTCTCCGGCTGGAACGATCAGATCTTCACCGATCTGGGAATCGAGTGAAGTGTTCTTCAGAATCTTAATGCGGATATCGCTGGCCGACGTACTGTCAACATGGAGCTTCCAATACCCGTAGCCCGTGTAGAAATCCATATTTTTGGTCAGAGAAGAACTGGGGACATCTAAAGAAATCGGCGGGCCTGGTATAACCGATGGGTTTCCAGCCTTGTTACCCAAGTTATCTGAATTTCCAAGGTCGGCGCGTGTCTTGGCAAATTTATAATATAGATTGCCGCCCAAATTACCACGGCCATCTGTTGTGATGCTCAAATAATATGCGCCAGTTGGCAGCGGACTGCTTTCATCGTAGTAAAAGTCACGGCTCTCACCGGGTAAAACGACCATGGGTGTGCCGACCTGTGCCCCGGTGGGAGAATCCTTTTGAATGATAATTTGAGTGATGCCGGCCGATGTGCTGTCGACATGAATCTTCCAATATCCATAGTCAGCATTGACCGGAAATGCTTCAAGCTGTTCCGACATACCGGTATTCAAAGCGATTTTTGTGCTGGACGTTACGGAAAAGGATGCCGTATCGGTGCCGTTCGGCCTAACTGACACGTCAGGGCCTCTGTTATTAAAAGCAGCAGAAGCGATATTTGCGGCCCCTAGCGCGCTCGCGCAAACCGAGAGCATCAATGCCAGAACGAGCGTCATAACGACCCCTAATACTGATTTCTTTTTGAATTTCATAATGCTCTCCAACCTTTCTTGAAGTTCTTTTTTGCTTTCACATAAAGTCGTGGCAAGTACGCCAACCGGCAGTTTCTTATTTGCGGAGAGTGCTATCAATGTATTTCCATAGAATCGCTTCTCATCAGAAGACATACCGATTATTACGGCCTCGTCGCAGGAGAGTTCGCAGGCCCGGCTTATTTCCTTTCGAATCAGGAGCATCAGCGGATTAAACCAATGTATGGACGTCACCACTACGACAATCCACTTATATATGATGTCTTTTCTCCTGTAATGGGTAAGTTCGTGACGCAGGATAGTAACAAGTTCCTTGTCCCTGCCATTTTTGACATAGGCAAACTGAGGAAGAACAATGACCATACGAAAAACGCCTATGAACATGGGTGTGGCAACCCGGCTGCTGCAAGCCAGATGGACGCGCTTATTCCCGCACATCCGCTCAAATATCTTGAGATCCTCGCTCTGTGGGGCAACAAAGGAGTGCCGTATGCGCCGAACAAAAAATGCATACGCCATAACGAACCACCCGAAACAGGCAACCGACCCCGCGAGCCATAACCATATAAGGCTATTTTTGATAACGCTCCATATTTGTAACCATTGTACGCCCGAAGTTTTGTCGTTTTGCGTTTCCGGTGTTACGGCCTGTGCCGAAGGAATCGTTGTTTTTTCATGGGTTTGGATTGCTCTATTTTCCCCTGCTATGCCGGTTTGCACTGTTGCCGCGCTGTTTACGCTTGGCTGTCTCATCCCAAACAGAGAACCCATAGCATTAACAGGCGCGGCAACAGGCAAGATAAGCCGCAGCAACACCAAAAGCCAGATGTAATAGGAAAAGGTTTTGGATACCCTGTTTTTCAGGAAAGGCTTTCCCACGAAAAGAATAAGCGCCAATATGGAGCCGGAAACAGAAAGGGAGAGGATTGTTACAAGAACATTATTCATGCCTCATACCTGCATTGAACATGGCCGAAAGTTCCGCGATATCCTTTTCATTGAGCTGCCCATCTGAAACCAGCGATGCTATCAGCTTTTTTGCACTTCCAGCAAATATTTTGTTTACAAACGCGTGAGTGGACCATTGATTATATTCTTCCTCCGTCACGACAGCGCTGTATACTCCGCGCCTTTCCAGCTTAATAATATCCTTTGCCTGTAATCTGCGAATAAGCGTCTTTATTGTGGAATCTTCCCATCCGCAGCGCGCCGAAAGCACATGGCGTATCTCAATGAGCGGCAGAGCGTCCTCCGCATTCCAAAGTACGCGCATCACTTCAAGTTCGGAATCCTGAATTTTACCGGCAAGCTCGTTCATCATGCCCTCCTAATAGTTTACTAGAGTAATCTATAACGATAGTTTACGTCAGTAATCTTTCTCTGTCAAGCATTTTTTGGAAAAGTTCTATTATTGCTGAAACCAACCGGCAAAATTGTCTGAAGCGTAGCTATTTATATGCGGTTGTTTTATGTTGCTGTTTTCACCGGGATACAACTCTTATCAGAATTTATTTACAAAAAAATATTACATCAGAAATGAAACCTGAAGCGAAATTTTTGTAATATTATAGATGACGGCCGTTGAGAAAAAAGCAGAGGTGATAGTGGTGGATGAAGGAAGTGCGCTTCGGGCGCTGAAACAAAAAGATGATACAGCGCTGGCGTGGTTTATCGACCGCTATGCCGCATACGTCAGTACCATTGTCTATAACATCATTGGACGAATAATGACGGCCTCTGATGTTGAAGAGGTCGCTTCCGACGTATTCCTTGTATTCTGGTCAAATGCCGATAAAGTCAAACCAGACAAAATAAAAGCGTACCTCGGAGGTATTGCCCGAAACAAAGCTAAAGCCAAGACGCGGGAACTTGGGCAGGACATACCCTTAGAGGACGACATTATAATCCTTTCGGACGTCGGGCCGGAACACACATTTGAAAAGCATGAACAGGCCGTGATGATTAAGCGGACTGTATTATCTTTGCAATACCCGGACAGGGAAATCTTTTTAAGACACTATTATTATTGCCAGCCGGTGGCGCAAATCGCAGAGGAGATGGATATGAATATCTCCACTGTCAAGACGAAACTCTGGCGCGGGCGGGATACGCTCAAAGAAATACTAAACGAAGGAGGCTATGAAAATGGAAACGAAAATCTCCGATATGATGGACAGTATTCAAGATGACACCGTACAGTTTCAAATCAAGAATATTGCCTCCTCCGAAATCATCAAGGAGGCAACTATGAAAAAACTACAGGTAAATACCAATCCACACAAGCGGACACGAAAAGTGTCTACAATACTTATTGCTGCAACTCTTGCCACAATCCTGCTGACAGGAACGGCGTTTGCCATCCATTATTTCAATCTGAAAGATTTGAAGGGGCCGACTGTGCAAATCGGTTCGGAACAAGCCAAGACTCTTTCCCTCAATGGACTAAAAGGGTCGCCGGAATATGAGGCCGCCCAAGAATGGGAAAACCAGGTAGATGCTTGGCATGCAGAGGGGAAAAATAGGGCTGCCTCCGATCTGGTACCGGATGCCTATTCACAGTATAATGCGTTTTCTCAGGAAGCCAAGGACACGCTGGACGATATTTTGAACAAATATAATTTGAAAATGCATAAGACTTCGTCTGATGTGCGCTCCTTAGACGAGCTCTATTCTGCGCTGGGAATCAGCGGCCTTATGCCCGCCGCCGGCGACAATGGAGATTACCCTGTCGGCGGTACATTGTATGATGACGGTACTCTCACTTTCAACGGCGCCGCCGCTCTGCCTGACGGCACCGATGTTCGCTACCAGTTCGATTGCTTCACCAAAGGCACCTTCACCCGTGTCGGGTATCTGCTGGCGGATGCAGACGATTTTGAGGAGTGGACATATCCCAAATCGACCGGCTATAATATTCTTTTGGCGATTAGCGCAAACAAGTCCATCATGGCAGTAAACCTTGATAACAGTTTCGTGTTTGTCAATATTCTCTCCGGGACGGAAAATAACGACAGCAGCAAAACCTCCTATGGGGCGCAGCCTATAGACAAGGGCGATTTGGAGGCATTTGCCGACGGCTTTGACTTTGCCAAGCTGAGCACCTTAGCAAAATGAAAAGCGAACTTGCCCATTACAGGCGAATGCGCCTCTTGACGGGGGAAGCGCATCAACCAGGTATTAAAACGGCAAGATGATTAATCCTCCTGCCTATTCGGAAGGAGCGCGTCTTGTTCCGTCAGCTTTCTTGGTATTGCCATAAATAAAAGAGAGTGTAAGGCCAGCGCATTTAAAAAGACCGCCCTGCGTATCCTACAGGGCGGTTCAAAGAAAGAAAGGTGACGGCCTACCGGACCATCTGACATTATTCTACCGCTGGGTTTCGCAAGAATTTGTCGACAAAAGCAGCCGGAGGAGTGATTTCCTCCGGCTTATTGTTTGCCATGCCGTCGAAGAGATAGCGGGCAGGAACTTTCTATGGCCGCGCTTATCTATTTTATTCTTCCTTTATTGCTGAAATATAGGTTATAATTGTTATAATGTAAAAATAAAGTAATATTGGGAGGCCTTCAAACATGAAACAACTGATAACCGATCTTAAGCCCAAAATTTTTTTATTGCTCGTTTTATTACTTGTCCTTTCAGGCTGCGCTAACTCTTCTCCGGCAAACACTTCCCAGGCGTTCTCGCCATCCCCCACAGCAACGGCCGCCGTCACTCCCAGTTCCACCCCTACTTCCATTCCCACTATTACCACTAACCCCACTTCTAGTCCCACTGTGCAGCCAATAGCAACACAGGCGCCTTAAGCAAGCCTGTCAAGTCTAAATAACAAAAATCTCGGATTTACATCCTTGTCCCCATAATCTCAGTGATTGGTGTACAAATGTTAGCGTAGTACCGAGTGTATAAGAATACACACACATAATCACAGCACCAAAAAAGCCGCCCCCAGTGCGCCAAGCTGGGGGCGGTTTTGTGTGGCTAGCGATACGGCTGCTTGATATCGGTGAGCCTGACCAAATAGTCTAAGCTTGTTTCGAAAAGCTTTGCAAGTTTCACCATGATTTCAAGCGGGACTTCGCGCTCACCACGTTCGTATTTCGAGTATAATGACTGGTCGCAAATGAGATATTCTGAGATCTGCTGCTGAGTTATGCCTTTTTCTTCGCGCATTTCGCGGATTCGTAAATCCATTTCATTCACCACAAAAATTCAGAGTAGGACTATTAGTCCTATGACATTTTGTGTAATCTGTCGTATATTATTCGTGGCGAAGAAATTGGCAGATTATAGGCAGTCCTAAGCCGCAGTTAGTAAACAACAAAGCGGAGAGTGACGAAGAATAGTCCATTTACTGTTTTTTTATAAATGGTTTATCTTCCCATAGAGGAGATTTTTCCGATGCGCCTGCGAAAAATTCAAACAGCCCTGAAAATTAAGGGCATCGAATACGCCTATGAGGAGTCTGGGGGCCTCGGCAAAATTACCTTCCTCTTCTCCGGGTGTCAGTACCTCGTCGACGAGATTAAAGGTGACCACGACAGACTGCCAGGCGGCATCTATACCGACATCGTCGGTCTGGGACGGTGCGTGACGCAGAAGATGATCGCAGAGGCTATTCTGGGGATGAAATAGAGAGCCGCAGGATAAAATGTCCTGCGGCTTAAAAGGGATAAGAAAGGAAGCGGCGGAATTTCTCCCCCACGGAATTGACAATATGTACGGCGTCCTGCATTGTTTACCTTTCCACTTGCGCGCTCCGTCCTGATTTTTCAGTGCGGCCGTATACGCGGTAACGCGTAAATAGCCTGTTGCTCGGCCTGTGCTTAACCGGATTGTCTTCGTTTGCAAAGGCATGCGTAAGCATGTCTCTGCGTTGATTTTTCACGTTTTTTGATGAATTCTGCGCCCTTGCTCTGTTTTAAGGGTCAAAATGCGGGAGTGCCTCAAGTTTTGTTTTGAGACACTCCCAGGCAGCCCCTGTGCAAGGCAAAGGGCCGTCTTTCCAGCATTCATTTGTCTTTATTTCAGCATTGTATAATCGAAGGAATCGGCGAGCGCCTCAAGGTTTGCCCGAGTGATGGGCCCTGTCATTTCGACAAAGCCGCTGTCCGTTCCGGCGAGCACGTTGACCGTCACAAAGGCGTTGCCGAGGTCGGTGACAATCAGCGCCTTTCCGGAGCTGAGGGCCAGGTTTACCGTTACCCCGCACTTTGTCTTATAGGTCCATTCCTTGTAGGTGCTGATATCGCCAATGTTGAGGTAAACGTCGGAGAAGCTGCCCTTCCGGCAATCCATGAACTGGTAGTCGATCTTGGTGCTGTCCGCGAGGACGGCCTCGCCGTCGATGTGGAAGCTCTTGTCATCATAGGCATATGCGCCCAGATTTTTGTTCTGGGTCCCGAGAAAATCACCCGTGCCCAAAAGCGCACAAAGCGCGCTGTTGTCGCTGGCCTCGGATAGTGCGCTGTGCAGCTTGAGGCCGTATTTTGCGGTGATCTCGTCGAGCTTGTCCGCCATCTCCTGCGTATAGATGCCGTAATTGCCGTACTTCTTGTCAAAGGGGGTGGGATTGTTCCCGACCTTTGCGAGAAGCGCTCCGTCCTTGTCGTAGTTTGCGCGGAAATCGGCCCACTCGGCCGCCGCCTTGTACTCGCTGCTGTCGGGATAGCCCTGGAGTGAGATAAGGTTTTCCGGCGTACTGCTCGCCGCCGCGCTGCTGGGAGCCGGCATCGGACTCTGCTTCAGGACGAGGTCCTTCAGCCCGAAGAGATTCGCGGCATAGGCCGAGGCCGTCCCCGCGAGGAGCAGGCAGATGACCGCCGCCACTGCGACGAGGCTTTTCTTTGCTTTATGTATCGGTTTCAATGTTTGTACTTCCTCCGTTTCGATTCTCACGGCAGTATGGACTTGTAAAAACGTATTTTTATACTGTTCCTTAAAATTCATCCGGATACCTCCGTCAGATTTGTTTTCAGTTGGTCTCTCGCGCGGGACAGTCTCGTCGTGACGGCCGTTTCCCGAAGCTTCAGGAGCTTTGCGATCTCCTTAACGGAAAATTCCTCGTAATAAAACAGGTAGAGCACGATCCGGTATTTCTCGGGCAGGCCCATCACCGTGCGGTACAGCTCGCTCTGCTCCGGGAGCGCAAACACGACGGATTCCGAGACCTCGTCGTTAAGTTCCACGTTCCGGCTCCGCCACGGCATGCGCAGCGCGTTTTTGCACACGTTAATCGTCACCCGGATGAGCCAGTTCCGCACATGCTCACTGTTTTGAAACGTCTTTTTGCTCGTATAGAGCTTCAGGAGGACCTCCTGAACCGTGTCGTCCGCGTCGTATGTATTGCCGAAATAGTTCAGTGCTATCCTGTATACGCTGTCTTTATACTTTTCCGCCATCGCTAGGAAAAATGACTGTTCCACTGCTTCACCTCGCAAGTTTTGAAAGCTGCTTTCGTCTATAATACACATTATCCCCGTCATTTGTCACAGCGAAAGAAAAATAAAATTTATATACTTCTCAGCAGCCAAGAGAATGGACGCTTCCAAATCAAACTTCCTTGCTTAGCGCGCAAAATATCCGCAATGCATTGCGGGTTCCTTGCTATGGGCATTGTAACGGACAACAGGCAACAAATAGCCTGAGAAGAAGAAAAATCCCATCCGGATTGCGGAAGGGATTTTTTTTGGAGTTATCTGTTTTGGTCAGATCAATTTTTTAGAACTGCGAAATGGACTCGGATAATCAGATTCTGCGCAGTAACGCGAAGAATCCTCTTCGGGCTGGTCGGCGCCTTTGATTTTTCTGTACAATGTCGATCTGTTTACGCCAAGCTCTTTCGCGGTATTTCCAAGACGGTAGTGATTCTTTTTGACCACCGCCTCAATATACAGTGTCTGGAATTTGGCCATGGCCTCAGACAAGCTTCCGTGAAAATCGCCCATATTGCAGAACAGCTTTTCGTCGAGGGAATTGCCCTGAACATTAGAATTCGAAGGCGGAATTAAGTCCGACAGCGTAATATCTATTCCATCCCCCGGTGAGAGAACATAGAAGCGTTCGATAACGTTGCGCAGTTCCCGGATATTGCCGGGCCAGGCGTATTCGGTAAGCGTCCTTTTTGATTCATTGGTAAGAAATTTGTGGCTGTTTGTTCTTTGATTTATTTTGTCCAGAAAGAAATAAGACAAGGCGAAAATATCATCTTTTCGCTCGCGAAGGGGAGGAATGGTGATCGGTATGACAGACAGCCTGTAATACAAATCGTCTCTGAAAGTGCCGTCGTTTTTCATCTGCATCAGATTGCGGTTCGTAGCGGAAATGATACGCACGTTCGTTTTGATAACTTTGGTACTGCCTAGGGGCGAGACTTCGCCGGTTTCCACAACCCGCAGCAGTTTTGACTGCATTTCCAGCGGCATTTCACCGATTTCATCGAGAAACAGAGTGCCTTTATCCGCCAGCTCAAAGCAGCCGACCTTTCCCTTGGAAGCCGCTCCGGTAAATGCNCCGGGGGCGTAGCCGAAAAATTCCGATTCAAATAAATCTTTCGGGATAGCGGCGCAATTGACCGGAATGAAAGGGCAGGAATTTCGGGGGCTGATTTTATGAAGATACCGGGCCACAACTTCTTTTCCGCAGCCGGATTCGCCGAAGAGGATTAAATTTCCTTCAAAATCTGAAATGTTGTTGCAATAATTAACAATCTTTTTCATCTGTGGGCTTTCGGCAACCATAAAGCCATTGCTGTTATTCAGAAACTCTATTGNCTTCCGATAGGATTTATTGCACCGCTCCATGCTGTTGATCTTAAGAAGAAGGTGTTCCAGCAATTCCGAGGTANGGGAAGTTGTGATGATGTAATTGACGTTTCCTGTGCTGTCCAGAATCGGAATACTTGTGGAAAGGAGATAACGGTCGTTTGTGCGGATTACATCGGTGACAACCTGTTTCTCACGCATGGCTTTCAGGATGACAGAGTTGTCATAAATGCCCTGCTCCACGAGATTGTCAGCGGTACTGTCAATTAAAGCGTCGAGGGAAAGATGCAGATTCTCCGCCGCTCGTACATTTGCCTGAACGATTCTGCCGTCTTTGTCCGAGATGATGATGGCATCCAAAGCGTTATTAATGAATTGATCCCAATCCATATTAATATCCATAATAAAACCTCCAATACCTTGTGAGAAAGTGTCCCAACCGTCGTAGAACTTGCCTAAATATAGGATTGCTCCAAATATTTTCTGAAAGGTCTGGATTATGCCATTCTGTTTTCATTTATTGATAGCAGCCCCTAAAAACGCATCAGGAACTCTTCTTCCGCTGGGCAGCGGCACAGGTCGCCGTCAAATAGCATCTGTATTTCTTGTATTGCGCGACAATACTCTTCTGCCGCTGATGTCAAAAAAGAGAATCAGGCTTAAAGAGATTTTACACAAGGAAAATCGTGAATATGGTCTTGATTCATCCCCGGAAATGGTAAAGCGAGCTAAAGAAAATTGCTGTTGCGCGGAGGTTAGGCTTGGCAGCGCAGAAGCTTTGCCCTATCAAGACGAAAGCTTTGACGCCGTGCTCATGCAGCGCAGCTTTTCACTGTGTGAAGCAAAAGAAACAGTCTCGGGAATTAAGCGTGTCTTAAAACCCGGCGGAAAAATTATCGTCACAGATCTTTATTCAAATATAGGCGAAAAGACTTTTTCAAAAAGCCCTCAGATTTCCAATCTGCCTGGGGCATGTTTTTTCTAAATAGACCGCGCCATTTTGGGGGATAAGTTCTGCGTCGAGGTGTTCTAAGCAAACGGGGCATACAGACTCCGTTTTGCGATAACAGCGTTTATTCATGCGCGGCCTTCTTTCAGGGGCAGCACAAATGGAGCTGGCTATTCTTGCTTTCTTTTTGCTTCTGCTCCTGTCGTGGCGATGGTCAGCGGCCATAGCCGTAAGAAAATCTTCAAGACCGCACTGATGCTCTCATACGCGTTAGGGTTAAGCCGAACCGAGGGAAAGGACGTTCTCTTACAGGATTTCGTCTAATATCTCTAAAGCGCTGTTTACGCAACGGGGGCATTTACTTGCGATGACGCCTTTCTCTTTTGCTTCTTCAAATGCGCCGTCTTCCGAAAAATTGTGGCCCGTAAGTTCACGGCAAACAAGACTTCCCTCTTTTTCGATGAACTTTTTCTGAAACTCCGCCACTTTGGCTTTTAACGCCTCGTCCCCGGCCGCATCTCCGATTTCCGTGTGGCCGTAACGAAGGCCGATAGCCATGAGGGCTCCGGCAACAGCGCCGCACATGTCGCCTCTAAAACCGCCGCCGCCAAAGGGGGCAGCTATCATTTTTGCCGTATCCGTATCAAGACCAAGCTCTTCTGCCCATTGACTCAGAACTATCTGGGAACAGTGGATATGCCCATCGAAATATTTTAAAATTTGTGATGTACTTAATTGCGTCGACATAGCTTAAAACCCTTTCCGGGGTGTGGACAAAATCTCGGGCTTAGACAACAAGGCTCAGATTCCGCCTGTACTCCAGTGAAACATTGGCCAACGGCACACCATAAAATTCTTGTTCTTCCTTCTGCCGAAGAGGCCTGCAAAGCGGAAGGATTCGCTGTGTTTTCCTTCTGTTAGTGACTGAAGCATTCATAAAAGAGCTTTTCGCATTCTTCAACGGTCGTGGCCACGGGGTTGGTGGCACCCACTCCATCCTGTAGCGCGGTTACAGCCATCGCGGGAACCTGGTCTTTTGTTACTCCGGCTTCGTCTAAATATTTCGGAACGCCGAGCTGCGTACAAAGCTCTTCAACCGCCTCAATGCCCTTGAGACCCGCATCTTCGGCGCAAAAGCCTTTTATGTCACATCCCAGCGCTTCTGCAATTTCGGCAAAGCGATCGGGACGAGCCTTAAGATTGAAGCGCATTACATGCGGAAGCAACATCGCGTTTGCAAGGCCGTGAGGCACCCCGAAATAAGAGCTGAGCTGGTGCGCCATCTGATGGCAAAGCCCTAAATTGTTGATGTTAAAGGATGCGCCGGCCATCATTGAAGAAAGCAGCATCTTTTCGCGTGCTTCGATATTCTTGCCATCTGCCCAGGCGATGGGAAGATACTTTTTAATGGTGCGAATCCCGTATAGGGCTTCTGCATCCGCGCAGATGAAATCGACGACGGATACGTAAGATTCAATGCAGTGCGTAAGGGCATCGATGCCCGTGAAGGCCGTGGTATTTTTGCCGAGACCGCAGGTAAGCGCCGGGTCCAGGATGGCCACTTTTGGAATCAGAAGTGGGCTCTTAATTCCGAATTTCACGTGTCTGGCCGTATCCGTTATTACGCCTACGTCTGTTACCTCGGAGCCGGTTCCGGCCGTTGTTGGAACCGCAATGAAGGGAAGAAGTTTGGGATAAATCTTTTCGATTCCGCCTACGCCTATATCATATTCTTGCGGATTTCCGCCATGGGTATAGATTACATTGCAAGCCTTTGCGCAGTCGGTGGGACTGCCGCCGCCGATGCAGGCGATACAATCGGGCTGAAAGCTCTGCATTTTGCGAACGCCCTCTTTAACCATCTCAACAGTCGGGTTGGGGCCGATTTTGTCAAAGAGCGTGCCTCTAACGCCGCGGTTTGAAATTTCAGCAATCGTCTCTTTTACGAGTTCCAACGATGTAAGGCCGGGGTCCGAAAATATAATTACGCGTTTTCCGCCCAGAGCCTTGACTTCGTCAGCGATACTCTTGGCAGCGCCTTCCCCGCAAATGATTTTTCCGGGCCAGCCTGTATATGTGTTAATCATTTTTCCTCCTTCTCGCTGCTTAGCAGGACAATATGTATCCCCCATCAATAACCTGAACTGTACCTGTAATCTGTGCAGAAGCAGGCGATGCCAAAAATACGGCCAAGGCCCCAATCTCAATTGCTTCGCCAAAACGCCCAAGAGGCATTTGACCGAGGATATAATCAACCTGGTCCTTTGGAATAAATCTTGAAAGCTCACTGTTGGTAAAGCCGGGAGCGATGCCGTTTACTCGGATATCGTAGGGGCCAAGCTCTACCGCCATGCAGTGCGTGAAATGATTTGCCGCTGCCTTTGCGGCGCTGTAGGGGCTCATCGAATGGGTTTTATTTACGATGTATGCTGCATTGGAGGTGATGTTGATAATCGAGCCGCCCTTTCCTGCATCACGCATTTTCTTCCCGAAGAAATAAGTCATATTTGCAATGCCATTAAGATCTGCATTTACAACGTTATACCAGTCGCTGAGTTCCTCATCCATATCCAGAAGCTTTACCGCGCAAGAAGTCCCGGCGTTGTTAACGAGGATGTCAATGCCTCCGAATTCTTTTTCAACCGCATCCGCCGCGGTTTTTACCGACTCTAAATTCGTAACATCACAACGGAAACTCCTATACTTGCCGCCGTACTGCGCAAGCTCGGCCAATGCCTCGGTCGCCTTTTGCTGATTTCTGCAGAGAATGGCAATATTGGCCCCAACCTGAGCCATTGCCGTTGCAATGCCAAAGCCCAAGCCGCGGTTTCCGCCTGTAATTACGGCATTCTTGCCACTGAGGTCGAATGCCTTCTTCATATCTTTAATTGGGCTTATCATGCTTTATCCCCCTTTTTTGTATCGGCTCTGAGCAGGGATCAGGCGCATAAAACCTGATCCCCACTTATTTGTTTACTGCCGGAATTCACAATTATTTGTTGATCTTTGCATTGAGAATCCTTGTGGAGTCGCCAAAGGCAGGCATATCGAACTTCCCGTGAATCATCTTTGCCAGATTGGCTTCGGGACTGCCAACATTGCGATGCGGATTTTGCTTTACCATATGGAGCTCCTGATGCCCATAGCCGCAGCCGATAAGCTTTTTAACCGTGAAGTAAGACCAGGGATCGTTTACCGAATCCTCCATTACCAGAGAATCGATTCTTCCGGGAATCCAATCCTCAAGCTGGGTAACCTTGGATACGGTGTCGTTGAGATGGACCGCATCAAATACGGTATCCATGGTCTCAGGGTCCTGATGCGCATCGTAGGTAAAGAACCAAGCCGAACCGCCGCCATTTTCGCCCTTTTTAGGCATACCCATGGTCTGCATTCCCAATTCGTGATCGTTGTACGCGCCAAGAGCACAATTCGCATCAAGAATCTTCTTGCCATGGCGCTCTATGCGTGCGTGAACGCTGCTGCCAACTTTTGTGATCTCAACCAGGTCAGCGAATTTCTTTGGAATACCATAGATTTCTCTGCCCATTGACGTCGCGGCCTCAGCTCCGGGACCGTCGAGAAGCATTCCGGGAGAATACATCCCGATTTCGCCATTGTAGCTTGCAAGCAGAGTTACCGCTGTTTCCATGAAGGCCGGGCAGAAGGAAGTTCTGCCGATGCGGACCAGATAGATGGTTATATATGGATTTACATACTCAAGGCAAGGGGGAAGAGCCGCCCTGATCAGCTCCGGTTTTGTTTCATAAGTAACCCAGAGACCTTCTTCTTCTGTCAGGAAGCAGCCGCCTCTTAGATATTCTTTTGCGGCTTCCGGTCCAAGGTCATAACCATATTTGAAATTCATTGCTTTCTCCTTTTTTCTTAGCCCTTGGATGGCGTTTAAAGAGCAAATTCACTGCGATGGATTACGTCATCTTGGATAGCGCCGGAGAGCTGTACAAAGTAAGCACTGAAGCCTCCGATGCGAACAACAAGGTCTTGATTTTCTTCGGGATGAACCTTAGCATCGACAAGCTCTTCGGTATCCATGATGTTGTACTGGATATGCGAACCACCGGATGAAAGGAACGCATTGGTATAAGCAACGAGCTTGTCCGCGTTTTCTTCGCCTTGCAGGATGGCCGAGGTAAATTTCTGGTTGAGCACAGCGGAGAAGCAGTTGTCGTTAAAGTCCGCGGTGTGGCAGCTGCGAAGCACCGCCGTCGGACCGTTCTTGTCTGCGCCGCCCATCGGCGAAAGGGAACCGTCGTACAGGGGCTCGAAGGCCTTTCTTCCGTTGGGAAGAGCCTTGCAGCCAAGTCCTCCGTAGTAATGCCATGCAAGACCTTCCCGGGCAATCATATACTTATGGAAGGGCGCATTGTCGAAGGAGTGGATAATATCGGCCGAATCCTTGCTGAGACGGGCAGCGATCTGATCGACTTCTTCGATATCGTTGCCGAACTTGGGCTGTGCGAGGCACAGCTGCCTGATTTCTTCGCCGCGAACGCCTTCAAAGTTTGTATCGATTGCATGGATAAGTTCATCCATCGTGAGGACCTTATCCTCGAATACGAGCTTTTTAACAGCCATCATGCAGTCTGCAACATCAAGGATGCCGCGGTCCGATACGCCGTAGAGCGAATAGTCGGGATGCGCGATAAGAAGGTCCTGACCCAAAGGCATGCTCGCTTCAAGGCCGAGTGTGGAGAGAAGCGGTGTCCGATAGTATTTGCCCACAACCTTTCTTGCGATTGTGCCGGAGCGCATTACGCCGTGGCTCAGGTTCTTGTGCTGAGCGAGGAAGGCTTTATACATCTCTTCGAAGTTTGTCCATTCTCTTGGATCTCCGGTGTGAAGGCCTGTCTGGTGGCCGAGAGAATCGATACCATCGTGCAGAGCCATCGAGTAGATTGCCGGGAGGTTAAACGCCGCTACGCCATAGATGCCGTAGTGTTCCGCTCTTGTGGGAACACAGGGATATACGCAGCCAAGGCCTGCCCATTCGACAGCTTCATCCCAGGGGATATCATTTTTTAAGTAGTTGTCGATCACGACATCATCGTTTTCAAAAAGCGGGATACCGCCCCTTGTTTCTGTATTGGTTTTAATTGCTTTCCGCATGATCCACTGCGGAGTCTTGGGAGTCCAGCGAAGGCCAACCGTCGGGCAGGAGAGCTTAAGCTTTCCGATCAGATGGAGCATGAAATAGGTAAGCTCATTAGCGCCATCTTCGCCGTTTCTCATGTAACCGCCAAGCATCATGTGGTTGATGCCAAAGTCGATCTGGTGAGATTCCTTCTGAGAAAGGTTTGCGCACATGGTCTGGGTCCCCCAGCGGCCGATAAGGTCAGCTGTCTGAGAAGCCATCTCCGCAAGAGGAACCCCGTTGCTATAGTCCTGCATAAAGAAGCTATACAGATACTGATCCGCTCTGCCCCAGTGGCAGTTGCATTGCTGCGGGCATTCGAGCATTTTAGCAAGATTGCAGAACTGCATTGCCTGAAGCGCCTCGTGATAGGTTCTGGCAGGATTCTCAGGCACGTAGCGGCAAACCTCAGCAATCTTTGTGAGTTTTGCTTTGCGAGCCGCATCTGTTTCGTTCTTTGCCATTTTTTCGGCAAGATCAGCATAGCGATGGGCATGTCTAATCGTTGCCTCAAGAACGATGATGGCAGATTTCCAGAAATAGATCTTGTCGGGTTCATTGCCCTTGAGCTTGATATAGTCGTCAATATGGCGCTGTGCTTCTTCGATAAATCCTCGAAGGCCCACGCGAAGGATCTTCGGCCAAATAAGAACGGCGGAAGTCTGAGGCGTCAAAGCGCTGTCAATTCCGGGGTCTTTCATTTTGGCATCATAAACGTCTTTGAGCCATGTCCCATAAAGCTCATCCCAAGCCTTACGTGTCATTGCAGCAAAGCTCTGATCTTTGAAGAGCGTGGCGCTCTCTCGAAGGATTTTAAGGCTGTCTTCATCGATTGCGGCATTTGCGTCCAGTGTCGCCCCGATGCTGCCTTTGTCCGTCCAGATGTCGGGAATATAGTCGCCGCTCACATCAAAATTTGTAGCGCAGCCAATGACACCCGGTGTCGGACGGCCTACGATTTCATCGAAGTCATGGATTTTGATTTCAATGTTATCGAGAACACAGGCAAGAAGCTTTGCGCGGCGGATTTCAAGATCTTCGCCCTCGGTTTCTTTCCAGCTTTTGACCGTCCAGCGTTCGCGGTCGGCAAAGACCTTCCACGGAGCCGCCTTCATGGCAGCGCGCCATGCCGTATTATTCGCACTGAGTTCCAGCTTGTCAATATTGGAAAGCAGAGCCTGGTCAACAATTTTTTCCATGCGTTTTCCTCCTTAAAAGTTAAAAACCATCTTAGCTCAGTGCATTGCTCATTTTCTCCACTATAGAATTTTCACTCCTTTACCAGTTTAAAATCGCAAACCCTTCTCTTCCCCTGAATCCCGGAAAATAACATGAGCGACTTCGGATAATAGCATAGTGGGTTAATAGCCTAGATGTAAGCCTATAAAATCGACCTCTGCGACAGGCTGTTTTATATGGGGCATTGCCGCAACACATAGCGAATATCGACCGTTCTGCTATCATTTGTCTGCATTGTACCATGAGGAAAACAATGTGGTTATCCGCTTTTTTAATATCAGGGCTAAACAGCTATTTAAAAAATTTATAGCCTGCTGCTTTCTCAATATAAACCTCCGTTGCGGTGCAGAATCGGAGCACCGCAACGGAGGTTTTACCTAATATTTCGGATAGTCTCAGGAGATTGTGCGCTCGCCGGCCACTCAGTCTGGACTTTTTCGGCAGGCCTCGGCTTAGGCGGGCCGCACACAATAATACTCTTACTGTAGCAGCGGGCTTTACTTATCCTCAAAAAGCATTTCGACTTCAGCCATCTTTCCCTCGGCAAGTTCCTGCGATATATAGACCTTTCCGCACTTGGGACATGCCGGGACCTCGTGGCCGAAGGTTCTCCCCATATAGGAAAAAGTCACCTTAGTGGGCTTAAGTTCCACGCCGCATTTTCCACATTTAATCCGCACTGTTTCACTCATGGCTGTAAACCTACAATCTTCATTCTGTGAGAATAGCAGGAGTTTACCCGGAAGCTTCCATCCTCCATGCGTTTGTATTTTACCCAGTAGGTAACATACTCTCTGGCAAAGCTCGCAATAAGCCCACCCTCATCCTCGGTAAAATAAGCTTCGTTTTTTTCTGCATTGTAGATGGTCTCCGCAACATCACTGTCGCAGATGAGGCGCTCTTCCATGGCAAGCCTGGCCTCTTCCGAAAACGCTATCTTAAGCGCATGCCAGGGCTGGGCTTTCAAAGAAAACTCTTTCTCTTCAAGCTTTTTCATAATTTCATTCTTTACGCGCACAGTGTTCCTTCTCTTTTCCTCAAGGCTTGGAATCCCGATGGAAGCGTTTCCAAAGACAAATTCCAGGATGTGCGCGCATTCCTTTTTTTTCGATTTAAAAATTTCCCGGCAGTTTGCGCAATAGACGAGATAGGGCCTCTCACTTTCCCTGGCTCTTTTTTCACTTATCTCATCGTAGAGCGCTTTATCTGCCAGCCTGATGTGACCTCCATAGCCGCAGCAGGTTCCGCCGTCTTCCAGCTCCTCCACGCGGCAGCCCGCTTTTTCGGCGAGACTCTTTACCGCCGCGTGCTGAATAGTGTCTTTTCCGGCAGAGCAGGGGTCAAAAAGAGCGGCTTCTTTAAACGGGAGGCTTAACGCCGGATCCAGCTTATCCAGTACCTCGTAGAGCGATTTCAGTTTTGCCCCGGAAAGCTGCTTATTGAGCATGTCCTTGCAGGTGGCGCAGGCCGTGAGGATAACGGGTCTGTCCATAGCTTCCCAGGCAGACTTGAGTTTTTCCATATTGGTGTCTCTTCGCTTTTTATCGCCTGCCCAAACTGCGGGTGCCCCGCAGCAGCCCAAAATGAGCCCTGTCTTGATCTCCTTTTGAAGCAACTCAAAACTTTTGATTGTGTGAAGAGGCAAGGAGGCCGTAAGTTGGCAGCCTGGGAAAAATACATAGTCGCACTTTCCCGGCGATGCATAAAAGCCCTCGTCGCCGTTAAAATCGAGCTCTCTCAGCCAAAAATCGTGGAAGGCCGGAACCCATCTCTCGTGTTCCCATCGGTCTTCTCTTGAAAACCCGAAGAGTTCCCCCATGTTTACGCCTACCGGGCAAAGCCCTTCACAGCGCGAGCACAGATTGCAGGAGTAAGTCTGCCTGGTCGCTTCGCAGTTGGAAAAGGGCGGCTTTGTATTTGAGTCTCCGAAGATATCGGTTGCCAGTTTATAGGGAGTTTTCCTGTAGTGCGCAAGAAGTTCACAGCCTGTCATGCACTTATCACACACACAGCCCATGCAGCGCGCCGCTTCTTTCTTTGCCTCATCTTTGCGATAGCCTTCTTCTGCGTTCTCTGGAATGACGATTGGCTTTTTGGCTTCGCCCTCATGGTCCAGCTTATGGGCGATACCGGTTTCGCAGGCAGCTTTAACGATCAGTTCGGCTTTTCCCGTTTGAAGAAAGGCCTCAATAAGCTGAGAGAGCTTCCTTCCGGCGGCGATTCCTTGCATTAAAGACATACCGCAAAGCTCACCGCCCAAAAACCAACCGGGCTTTTCGCAGCTTAAATTCGCAGCCTTCCAACTCTCCGCCAAGCCAAAATCAGAGCCGCCTTTTCCGCTGGCAATATAGACGGCATCAAAGTCTTCAAGTTCAGCCTCAAGCGCGGTATGCCCATATTTAAACTCTATTCCAAGCCCTTCAAACTGCCTTTCAAAATCCGAATTAAAATTGGAAAAAGAAGGGTGGTTTCTGAGTCTCCCCCCCCACGAGGCTTGTTCATCAAAAACCGTTACCAGATACTTTTTTTTGGCAAGCCCAAGTGCGCAGGAAAGCCCTGCGGCCCCGGCCCCCACTATGGCAATTTTCTGGGTTTTAGGCGGGAGGGGGTAGCTTGCAGCTCCTTCGTTTAAAGAAAATTTTATGCAGGCCTTTTCTATCTGGGGAATATTCAGCGCTTCATCCCCTAAGGCTTTTCTTTGGCAGGCATCCCGGCATGCGGCCTCACAGAGCTCCGAAACCACAGTTGGAAACACCACCGTGTCTCTGAGCTCTCTGTAACATGAGGCCCATCTTCCATTAGCAGCCTTTTTTAAGAAAGCCCTTAGGTCCAGCCCGAAAGGGCAGGCGCAGCTGCAGCTTGCCGGCTCTTCGTGAAAGCAGTCTTTAATAAATCTGTGAGATTCATGTAATTCCAAAGTGCTTCTCCTTGACAGTAATAGGCGCCAAACCCCAAATCGAAAAGCCTGAAGCAGTTACTGCGGCAGTCTTTTGAGAGGCTTTTCCGCCTCTTTTGAACAAGTCCAGTTTATTCTGAAAAACGCCATTCTGTCAATTATATAAAGGTATCTGCGCCATACAAAAACGCAATAGCCAAGCATACTGGTAAATTTTAATAGGCTCGGTCTGTCAAAAAAGCCCGGTCTGAGTGGGCCGGGCTTTTTCGTTGCGCAGACTGCGGAAGAGGGGTATTTGAATCCCGACGGTTTTCGGGCTGTACGCTCCAGACAAGGTAAAACAGGACTTATGGCTATTTAAAAAAACTATTGCTGCGTTTGCTTTCTGGCTATATTTTTTTCTGATAGTCTGTTATAATATAAGTGGACAGTTATTGGGCATAAGGGGATAAAAGTCTGGGTGGTGAAGTATGTTTAATCAGAGCCTTGTGGAGGATGTCTCGGTCAGAGATATCGAGCTTTTTATGGAAGTCGTTAAGACACAGAGTATTTCTGAGGCCGCAAGAGAGCAATATATCAGCCAGCCCTGCCTCAGCATAAGAATGAAGCAAGTTGAAGACCACTTCGGCATAACGCTCTTTAAAAGGACAAACAAGGGAATCGTCCTTACCGACGAGGGCTTGAGTCTGTATGCCGCCGTTCACCACGCCTATCATCAATTCCGCGTTTCCATGTTTAATATTCAAAACAAGATTCAGGGGAAAGGCCCTTATGATTTAGCAATCGGCGGGCTCCACCTGAAGGCCATCGGGGATTCACTGAGAATTATTCAGAACCAGTACCAACAAAGATATCCCTCAAAAAGCTTTAACATGGAATATTTTCACTATATGTTTTTGCCCACTATGCTCTACTGCGAAGAAATCGATGTCGCGTTAACACTCTCGTTTCAGCTCACAAAAGAACACGACCTTTCGTATAGGCCTCTTTATCCTGTGGAATTTCAGCTCTTGCTTCCGGCAAAATGGGGCATTACAGCGCTGAGCAGAGAAGCCTGTGCGTTCATTTCAAATCAGCCCCTATTTGTTGAGATGCACAAAGGCGGATCCCTTATGCAAGAGATCTGTAATATCAGCGGAGTCAATGCAAAAGACATTACGCACGCCCCTTCTTTTTTGGAGATGCTGGATATGATTGCAAAGGGCAAAGGTTATACGCTGTGGGAACCTTGTCTTCCGAAAGTATTCCTTGAGAGAAAGTGCATCAACAAGGTGCCGCTTGACGCCAGAAAGGAATATCCGCCCATCTATGTCTCTGTTGCCTGGAAAAAAAGCAGAGGCGACGACCCCAAGATACAAAATTTAGTTGATTCCTTATGCAAAATGGATCTTCAAAATGCATCCGGGCTTGAACAGGATGGTGAAAATAATTATTGGTGACTTTAACCCCGCATTAACCGAGATAAATTTACTTTTTAAAATCCGATATTAATAAGGTATAAGGATATGACCCGACATTTTTGTGTTCGGGCCATTTTTTTTTTAAATAGCCCTATAGGGGGGATATTTATAAATCAAATAACCACGATGTTTTTGTCATGTTAGAATGAGTCGAGCAAAAATCTGGCATGGGCGAAATGACGGATATCTCTGAGCGTCAATGGTGGTTAAGATGGAAAAAGTTATAGTTACAAACATTCAAGGCTATTCAATCCACGATGGCCCGGGAATCCGGACCACGGTCTTTATGAAAGGCTGCCCGCTTCGTTGCAAGTGGTGCGCGAATCCCGAAAATTTAAAGGCACAAATTCAAGTCGGCTTTTTAGAAAAGCTCTGCCAAGCCTGCGGTCACTGCATGACGGCCTGTACCAAAGGGGCAATCAATCCGGGTGTTGGCGTTTACCGCATCAATCGTGATCGGTGCGACAACTGCTGTGCCTGTGTAAAGCAGTGTTACTATGGGGCTCTCATCCGCTATGGTGAGGAGATGACATCGGAAGAAGTTTATAACAAAGTAAAACGCGACAAGGTGTTCTATGATTCGTCAAACGGCGGCATTACCGTCTCTGGCGGAGAACCAATGATTCAGGCACAGTTTGTTAAAGAATTATTTTCTTTGTGCCATGAGGGCGGAATACATACCTGTGTTGAAACATGCGGCTATGCTCCGGAAGAAGCATTTGATGCGGTGATTCCCGTAACAGATCTCTTTTACTTCGACCTAAAGATTATGGACGACGAGCTGCACCAAGAATGGACCGGCGTTTCAAACGAGCGGATTCATGCAAACGCGCGAAAGATCGTTGACAGCGGTACCGAAGTTCTGTTTAGGCAGCCCGTCATTCCGACGATTAACGATACAGACGAAAATATCAAGGCCACGGCTGAATTTATGAAGAGCTTGGGCCCTCACGGAATGCGCATTCAGCTTATGCCTTATCACCGCGCAGGCGATTCAAAGTATGCCGCCCTTAAAAAGACATATGAAACGGCAGGTATTGAACAGATGGATGCGGCGGCAGCACGGGCAATCATGGGCAAATATCTGGAATGTGGGGTTCAATGCACTATTTCAAAATAAACGTATTTTGTTGGTCATTCCCAAAGGATTAACTATAGAAGAAAATTTAGGAGGAAAAAGTACATGGTTTCAAAGTATGAGCAGCTCGTTCCTGTACTGTTTGGCGATGGCGCCATCGAACAGCTGGGTGAAAAGGTCAAAGAATTCGGATGCAAAAAGGTCCTCTGCGTTTTCGACGAAGGCGTCAAGGCTGCGGGCATTTTCCCGAAGGTCGAAACTATTTTGAAGTCTGCCGGCGTCCACTGCGCGGTATTCGACAAGATTCAGGCAGATCCTTCCGAAGAACTGGTTAATGAATGCGCGCAGTTTGCCCGGGATGAAAAGGTCGATTGCTTCCTCGCAATCGGAGGCGGCAGCAGCATGGACTGCACAAAGGCAGCATCCCTTCTCATGGATAGACCTCTTCCGCTTTCCCAGTACATCACGGATCCCCCTGTGTTCTATAGCCACAGTAACCCCGTAATTTTGGTTCCGACAACCTCCGGCACAGGCAGCGAATGCACACACGTTGCGGTAATTACTTACAAAGGAACAAAGACCGGCGTGTTTTTGCGTTCAAACCTGGCCATTGTCGATCCGCAGCTCACTTACACTGTCCCGCCAACCGTTACCGCAAACACAGGCCTTGATGCTTTCTGCCACGCCGCAGAAGCCGTTACCGCAAACGACTGGAATCCGCACAGTGAACTTCTCGGACTCCATGCAATCGGCCTGATTGCAAAATACCTGCCCACCGCCGTGAAAGATGGCAGGAACGCGGAAGCGCGCCACAACCTGAGCCTTGCTTCCAATTTTGCAGGGATCGCTTTCGCGGATACAGGCTGCCACCTTGGGCACTGTCTCGCCGACGGCCTTTCGGCCAACTTCCACACGCCTCACGGCTACAACTGCATCGTATGCGATGCCGAAATGCTCGCGGCCTGCGCAGTTGGCACCCCCGAAAAGGTTAAGCTCGTGGGCGAGGCCATGGGTATTCGGTTCACCGGCAAGGAAACGCCGCAGGAGCTCGGCACCAAGGTTGCCGAGGAAGTCCGGAAGCTTATGCGCGCGTGCAATGTTAAAAGCCTTAAGGCCAGCGGTTTCACCAGGGAACAGCTTGTTGGCTGCACAGATATGTGCATGAAACTCAACCTCGGCCTTCAGACGCTTTCCCCGGTTCCGGTTACATCGAAATTAGTGAGTGACATTTACGCTAAGAGTTTCGAGAACTATCAGTAAAGGAGACCGCTATGGCCGCTCAGAAAAAACTTTCCCGTATAAGACTTCATATCAACGGGGTTGACCGCCCTGTTCTGTTCGAGCCGGAAAAGGATTCCCTCGCAGACGCACTCCGCCGCTTAGGTCTTACCGGTACAAAAATCGGTTGTAACAAGGGTATTTGCGGGGCGTGCACGGTTCTCCTCGATGGCAAGGTAGTTCGCTCCTGTATCAAGAAGATGCGGGACATAAAAGAATTCAGCGAAATAATCACGATCGAGGGCATCGGAACGCCTCAGCATCTTCATCCCCTGCAGCAGGCTTGGATCACCTACGGGGCTGCTCAGTGCGGTTTTTGTTCGCCCGGTTTTATCGTATCGGCATATGGCCTTCTTCAGGAGAACAGCCATCCTACTCGTGAGGAGGTAAGGGATTGGTTCCAGTCTCATCACAATGTTTGCCGCTGCACAGGCTATAAACCCCTGGTGGACGCAGTCATGGCCGCAGCCGCAGTCGTGCGCGGCGAAAAGACCATGGACGATATCACCTATCACAGCAAGGGAGAGGATATCTACGGTTCCATGCTTCCCCGTCCCACGGCTCTTGCCAAGGTTACGGGCCTTACGGACTATGGCGACGATATCAAGCTTAAGATGCCCGAAGGCGTTGCGCATCTTGCCGTTGTCATTCCGAATGTCGCCCACGCAAAGATTAACAGCGTGGATTATACACAAGCGGAGAGGATGCTCGGCGTATATCGGGTTCTGACCGCCGCGGATGTAAAGGGCACAAACAACCTCGAAGGTCCGGCTGTCATCCCGCGTAAACTTGGCGCAGGCATTACCCCCTGCCCCGTTATCGCGGGGGATAAAATTCGCCACAAGGGCGATGTAATCGCGGTCGTTGCCGCCGACACGGAAGAACATGCGCGCGCAGCGGCCAAGGCTGTCAAATACGACCTGGATGTTCTGCCCGCCTACATGACTCTGCCCGAAGCGGCTATGCCCGACGCCATTCAGCTTTATGAGGAACAGCCAAATGAATTCATGTTCCAGCCCCTTTACAAGGGCAGGGACCCCGAAGAAGTATTTGAAGAATCTGACATCCTTGTGGAAGGCAGCTTCTATTCACAGCACGAACCCCATCTTCCGATTGAACCCGATGTCGTTCAAGGCTATTACGATGCAGACGGCGTGCTTACCCTTCAGTGCAAGGCGCAGGCCATCGGCGAGGCCCTCGACGGAATTCCGCCGGCTTGTGGGCTTAAGAAAGAGGAGCTCAGGGTTATCATGAACCCCGCAGGCGGTTCCTTCGGTTATTCTGTATGCCTCACGACTTACGGGCTTGTCACTTCTGCCGTTATGGCGCTGGAAATGCCCTGTACGATGACTCTGACTTATGAAGAGTTTATGCTCATGACAGGCAAGCGTTCCGCCGCTTACAGCAACGCAAAGCTGGCCTGCAACAAAGACGGCAGGATCACTGCCGCAGAATACGATATTGGCCTTGACTTCGGGGCCTATGCTTCCACAGCCAGCAAGATCTTCCAGAACCTCGTTTCGGTCGGCTTCCACGGATACAATATTCCAAGCATCAAGGCGCTTGCAAGAGGCTGCGCGACCAACCACGCATTCTGCAGCCCATACCGCGGATTTGGTTCACCGCAGATCTATACAACGACAGAAGCCCTGGTCGATATGGCTGCCGAAAAAGCGGGCATCGACCCTTGGGAATTCCGTTACCGCAATGCCGCTCGTCCGGGAGATCTGACCATCAACAGCCGCCCCTACAAAGAGTATCTCTATCCGGATATGCTTGAAAAGATCAAGCCGGCCTACGATAGGTATAAAGCGGAGGCAGAAAAGGCCAAAGCCGAAGGCCGCAAAGTCGGCGTTGGCATAAGCCTTGGCGGCTTCCTTTGTACCATAGGCTTCTTCGATTCCTGCGAGATGGCGGTTGAAATCAATCCCGACAATACGTTTACTATCTTCAACACCTGGGAAGACGTCGGCCAGGGCGGCGACGTCGGGGCTTTAACCCTCCTTGTTAAAGCGCTTGCTCCGATGGGCATTAAGCCAGAGCAGGTCAGACTCGCGACAAACGACAGTAAGAACTGCCCGGATTCCGGCGTAGCGGCCGCAAGCCGCAGCCATTATATGGGAGGCAACGCAACCCTAGACTGCGCGGCAAAAATTATGGATGCGATGCGCAAAGACGACGGGACCTGGAAGACTTACGATGCGCTGCTTGCGGAGGGCCGACCGACCAGATTCCTCGGTCATTATGATCAGCTGAGTCTCGGGCTTCCGCCCGGACTTGATCCGAATTCGGGGGAAGGCGACAAAGATGGCGCATTCATGTATGCCGTCAACACCTGTCTTGTTGAAGTACACGAAAACACAGGTAAGGTCGAAGTTCTTCGCTATTCCACAGTCGCCGACATCGGAACCATCGGAAATAAACTGGCCGTGGACGGTCAGGCCTTTGGCGGACTCAGCCACTCAATAGGTTTTGCTCTAAGCGAGGATTTTTCCAATGTCAACAGAGACCTCAACATGGCCCTTTGCGGAATTCCAAATGTCAAAGATATCCCGGATGACATCAATGTCACCTACATCGAAACCCCGCGCCCACGAGGTCCGCACGGTTCGAGCGGTTGCTCTGAGTGCTTCCAATCCTCAGGTCACATGGCTGTCATCAATGCCATCAACAATGCTTGCGGAGTTCGCATCTATGCTCTCCCCGCAAAGCCGGCAAAGATTAAAGCCGCCCTGGAAGCAAAAAATCAGGGCAAGGAACTCAAGCCCGTTAAATACTATCTTGGCAAGGACTTTGAAGACTTGCTCGAAGATATCCGCAACACCCCGATAGGTTAAACCCTGTAAAGCCACCGAAAAACTTCGGTGGCTTTACTTACAGGCAGAGACCGCGGATAAACTCGGCGCCGTGTTGATTTGCCGGGGCTTTCCGGCGGAATCTGTCTCGCGCCCTTTATGCGCTGACAGATACCCTGTTTTCGTTAGCCCTGTCTGTGAACAGGCCGAAAAAGGACACCAGCAGCAGAACAATGGCGGCCAGCAGGAAGGTGCTGTCAAAGGCGCCGGCGGATTTATTGTCCTTGTCCGCGCTGAAGCTGCTCAAAATAGCATCGACGGCAGCCTGCTGCCCCGCAAAGCCGACGCCGTTTTCAAGCGCCTGCGCCCCGTCTTTAAACTGCTCCGAGCCGGAAAGAAGCTTATCCGAGCCGGACTTCAGATTATCCGCCCCGGCAGCCGAGGAATCCAGTCCCTCTTTAAGCTGCCGTGCCCCGTCGCTGACCTTCTCCGCCCCGCCGGACAGCGCGGAAACGGCGGTTTCCAGGCTGTTAAGACCGCCTGTGAGGCCGCTCACCGCGTCCGCTTCCTGTTTCAGCTTTGCGCTCCCTGCCGCCAGCTGCTCCATTCCCGTTTTAAAGCTGCCGCCCTCGGCAAACTCGGAGGCAAGCCGCGCGCTGCTCCCGGACAGCTGGCGCGTGCCCTGTGAGAGCTGGCTTCCGGAGGAAACCACCGTCGCTTTTTGGGAATCCCCGGCGGCCAAAGTTTTGAGTGCCTGTTCGAACTGCGGCTGTGTGGTGACGTTTGAATCCGTGCCGACCGTGTAAAGCGTAACCAGATTGGCCAGCGGGGAAATCTGCTGGGCAAGCTGCGACTTCTGGCCCCCGGACGCTTTTGCGTAGGCGGCCTGAAGATTTGCCAGAGACGCCTTGTACTGCTTGAGCAATACGGGAGCGGAGGGGTCGTTTTTGATCATCGCAAACAGCGTTCCGTCTACCGCGGAAACATAGCTGTCCGTGCTGCCCGACAGTTTTTGCGCTCCGCCCGAAAGGCCCGAGGCGGCATCGTAAACCGTCGGTTTATTGGCGTCCGTTCCGGGGGAGAGCTGCGAAAGCATCGCGCCCGCGCCCGAATTGAGCTGAGCAATCCCGCTGAGAAGAGCCGAACTGCCTGATTCCGTCTGCCTGGAAAGCGCGAAAGCGCCTTCCTTCAGCTTCGTTAAACCGGCAGACAGCTGGCTTGAACCGCTTTCCAAAGTATTTGTGCCTTTCGAAAGCCTGCCCAAGCCGTCAGAAAGCGCCGCGATTCCGCCGTTTAAGCTCTGCTGGCCGTTCAGCGCGGCATTCGCCCCGTCATTCAGCTTGGCAGTCCCGTCATACAGCTTGCCTAACACAGCATTTCCGGCGGGAGCCGGGACAGCGGAAAGTCCGTTTACTGCCGCTTTGATATCGGCTTCGAGCGTTTCCTTTAACTCGGTCTGATTCGTACTGTTTTTACCGGAGAGCATGGAATCGAGATCCGTTTTCATGACATCCTTGACGGGCTGCGCGATCGTCGGATTGCTGTCTATCGCAGAAAGGACATGATCTTTCATTCCCGCTGCGGCGTTATTCACATGCGTGGTCAGCACGCTGACCAGAAGCGCGATGCCGATACACAGGCCGATCTGACGACCCGCGTTGATAATGCCCGAACCCATGCCGCTTTTTTCCTCGGGGATGTGCTTGATGCAGGAGATCAGCGCCTGCGCTGAAAAACCAACGGCAAAGCCAAAAAGAATCATGATTCCGATCATTGTCGATTCCGAAGTGTGAACCGTGAGTTTTGATAACGCGAAAGCGCCGCAGGCCATGCTGAGTATCCCGAGAAAGTTGATCGGCCTCGCGTCAAAGCGTTTGGCAAAAACGGTGCCGAGCGGCATGGAAACGATGACGGTGAGCGCGACGAACATCACAATCAGAGCGGTATGAAGCGGCGTATATTCCATGACATTCTGCAAATAGTAGTTGAAAATCAGTCCCGGGCAGGCAATACCGAAGCCGTTTATGGAATAACAGATTACGGAAGCGGAAAAGGTCCTCTCCCTGAAAAGTGAAAAGTCCATCATGGGAAATTTGACTTTAAACTCTGTCCCGATGAACAGGGTAAAAGCGACGGCGCTGCCAATAAACATGAAAACAATCGTCTTGCTCTTCCAGCCGTAATCGTTTCCTTTGAGAAGGGAAAAACAGAGCAGGAAAAGCGCGGCGCTCAGAAAAGCCACGCCAAACCAGTCCAGCTTCTTTGAAGCCGTCGGGTCATAGGATTCTCTCAGGCAAAAAACGCCCAGTACAAAAGCAAGGAACACAAAGGGGACATTGACATAGAAAATCCACTGCCATTTAAAATATTCCACGATCAGGCCGCCGAGCGGCGGGCCGCCCGCTGCGGCGAGCGCGGTGATTGCGCCGATGGCGCTTCCAACGGCTGTTGTCTTTTCCGCGCCAAAGGCGTCAAGGGCCATGGGAATCACGAGGGGGGTGATAATGGCGCCGCCTATCCCCTGAATACAACGCATCTCGATAAGGAACATCAGAGACCGTGCCATTCCGCACAAGGCTGAGCTGACTCCGAAAACAAACAGCCCGAAAAGCATTACTTTTTTGCGTCCGACGATATCGGCAATTTTGGACGCGGTAATCATACAGACGGAAAGGGAGAGAAGATAAATCGTGCTTATCCAGCTTGAGTCTGTCAGCGCGGTATTGAAGTATTTTGTGATATCCGGCAGTGCGATATTTACAATTGTAGAATCGAGCATGCCTGCAAACATCGCGATGGAAATTGCGATAAAGCCGAGTATTTTTTTGGTTTTGGTCATGTACCTGCCTCCGTTAATTAATAAATAAATAGTCCTTCATTTATTGAGCAAAAATTACAGCCTTCAACGGAAGGCCGTAACGCAAAGTTTTGTGATATGTTCTGCCTCTTCTGCGGTAAATATCTTATTCCCTTCGTATTTGTAGGAAAACTGGACATAGCGGAACGGCACGGTAAAAGCGACAATCATGACATCCAGCGGATTTGTATCTTCTCTGATTTCCCCGGTTTTAATCCCCAGATCAATGCTGCGTTTGGCAATATTCAGCGTCTCCGATAACATTTTGGAGTTATTTTTGTTCTGCAGCATGAGGGACAAAACGACACAGGCCGTGAACTGAGCCTTCAGTCGGTCCTCGTTCGCGCCCATAAGCAGCTTGGAGACGATTCTGTAAGCGGCTTCGTAAACGGTTCGCGAGGTATCAATAAAAATGGAGAAGTCGGCCATGATCGATTCTATTTCGGCATCAACCAGCGCGCGGATCAGTTTATCCTTGCTCTCATAAAACCGGTAGAGGTAGCCCGGCGACACTCTTGCTTTTTTACAGATTGATGCGGTCGATACCCCGGCGTAGCCCTCTTCTATCACACACTCCATGACGGCCTTTTTCAGACTGTCTATTTTATCCGGATCGGCAATTCTGGCCATAACCGCCCTCCTCAATGAATGAATTTTCATTTATTAATATAGCAGCTTTTAGTTATTTGTCAATATTTTTTTATCAGAATCTGCGGATAATGACGATTGGAGTCGATTATTCCCGGACGGCGGATGGCCGGACCGAGGCGCAGCCCGATTTTCGGCGCGCGCCGCCGGATAAAATCATGAAACACCGAAACCTGCGGAATCACGCCGTCAAGTGATCCGCAGGTTTCGCTTTTGTAGACCGGGCTGAATCAGAAGTCCGCCGAGCCCTCTTCCTCGGCCGTTTTCTTTTTCAAGCCGCCGTTTTTCGAATAGAAGATGGATATGCCGACGAGCGCCAGACTGACGATTCCGGCGATGACCAGCCCGGCGCTTGTTCCCTTGTACTGCACCTGAACAAGCACGGGGGCCGCGAGCAGCGATACCATGTTGATGACCTTTATCATCGGGTTGAGAGCGGGACCGGCGGTATCCTTAAGCGGATCGCCGACTGTGTCGCCGACCACGGCCGCTTTGAACGCTTCCGAACCCTTTCCGCCGTACATCCCGTCCTCTATGGTCTTTTTGGCGTTGTCCCACGAGCCTCCGGATATCGTCATGAAAACCGCGAGCATCTGGCCGGATAGGATAACGCCCGCCAGCGCCCCTCCGAGCGCCTCAACACCCAAAAACAGGCCGACTATAAGGGGAGTAAAGACGGAGATGAGCGCCAAGCTTATCAGCTCCCTCTGTGCCGAACCGGTACAGATGCTTACGACCTGCTGATAGTCGGGTTTGACCTTTCCTTCCATCAGTCCGGGAATGTGGAACTGCTTGCGGCACTCGTTCACGATAAGCCCCGCCGCGCGCGCGACCGAGTTGATCGTCAGCGAGGAGAACAGCCAGGGGACAGCGGCGCCGATGAGCGCGCCGATAAACACCGTCGGCTCGGATATTCTGATGCCGATATTCATGAGCTGATTGGCGGACGCCGTTCCCAGTTGGCCCTGTACTCTCGAGACGTCCGTCAGGAACGAGCCGAACAGGGAGACGGCCGCGATGACCGCGCTTCCGATTGCGACGCCCTTGGTAATCGCCTTGGTCGTGTTTCCGACCGCGTCGAGGTGCCCCATGACCTCGCGGGCACTCTCATCCATCCCGGCCATCTCGCCGATGCCGTTGGCGTTATCCGCAATCGGGCCGAAGGAGTCCATCGCCACGTTGTTGCCTGTCAGTGTCAGCATACCGATACCGGTCATCGCCACGCCGTAGAGGACATAGGTGGTGGGCTGGCCCCAGTAAATCAGCACGGAGGTGAGGATAATCGCGGCAATCACCAGTGCCTGCCACACGGACATTTCATAGCCGGAGGCCATGCCCCGGAGTATCAGTGTCGCGGACCCTGTTCGCGACGCTCGCGCGATATCCCTTACCGGGCGGTAATGGGTGTCGGTGAAATACTTCGTCAGCTCATCCAGCACGATTGCAAGCACGATACCGGCGGCCACGGAGAAAAAGGCTCGCCACTCGTTCATGTAGAAGTGCGCGAGCAGCGCGAAGCAGACGAGACAGATTGCGGCGGAGGCGTAAAAGCCCTTGTTGATGGACTTCATCGCGTTGTTCTCGGCAAATTTGTCCTTCCCGCCGCGGACCAGATAGGTGCCGATGATGGAGGACAACACGCCGATTCCGCGGACAAGCAGCGGGAAAATGATCCATTTCAGCGCGCCGGTGAGATTCGTAAGCGCGAGGCCGAGGATAAGACCGGAGACGATTGTGACTTCGTAGGACTCAAAAATGTCCGCGGCCATTCCGGCGCAGTCGCCGACGTTGTCGCCGACGAGGTCGGCAATGACGGCCGCGTTTCTCGGGTCGTCCTCGGGGATGCCGACTTCAACCTTGCCGACAAGGTCGGCCCCGACGTCGGCGGCCTTCGTATAAATGCCGCCTCCGACTCTCATGAACAGGGCGAGCAGCGTGCCGCCGAAGCCGAAGCCAAGAAGGGCGTCGGGCGCCGCGATGCCGAATACGATAAAGATAAGCGTACCGCCGAGCAGCCCCAGGCCGTCAGTCAGCATTCCGGTGATCGTTCCGGTGCGGTAGGCTATCCTGAGCGCTTCCGCGAAGCTTCTTCGCGAGGCCGAGGCGACGCGCACGTTGCCCTGAACTGCCATACGCATTCCAAACTGGCCGACCATCAGGGAGAAGAGAGAGCCCATGATAAAGGCGATTGCCCGGCCGAAGCCAATAATCAGCTTGACCTGCTCGGGCGTGTTGTTGGAAAAGCGCTTCATCGCCTCATCGGAGGGCGAAACGATGTATACCGAAAAGAACAGGATGACGGTGAACACCGCGATCAGCGGCAGGATGGTCTTCAGCTGGCGGCCCAGATAGGCCTCCGCTCCGGACCGGATCGCGTTCCAGATTTCCTGCATTTTGGGTGTGCCTTTGTCCGCCTTAAGGACCTGTCTCCGCAGCAGAAGTGCGTAGGCAAGGCCGAGAAAGGCAATAAGCAGCACAACGTAGATTGAAATAGTTTCAAATGCGCTTGCGTTTTGCAGACTGGTCATTTTCAATGCTCCTTTGTCTATATTTTTTGCCAGATAACAAAATATAACCGATGAATCTCAGTTCATCTTTAAGCTGTCCAGTCAGATAGGGATTATGATATGCGTAAAACGCCCTCAACGCGTTGTCGTTGTCCTCTTTCGAGATTTCCAGGCGGATTTGTCAGGAATGTCCGTTACAATTCCGGCCGCACAGACGCAGCTTATCCGCTCTGCTTGTTGAATTGCTTCAATATTTTTCATGATATTATGCCTTTTTATAGAATATACCACAATTTTTCAAAATTACCATGCTGCTTTTCCAACAAACTTTGTTAGATAATTTTGGTACATATCATATGTTATAAACGTTTGTACCTATCAGGACGTTTTAGTGTCCTCTGCTTCAAAAAGTTAGAAAAGCAAAAACGGACTATTGTTTTTAGCAAATACACGTATTGACAAAATAGGGGGAAAGTTGTAGCGTTATTTTGTGTATTATAACGTAATTCCAACAATAATTTCTTTTAAACCCTAAAAATTATGGCCATTTGTTCCCGTCGGGAACTAAGAAATATGAATAAGGTAGGGCATTTGTATGAAAATTCTTGCTGGCACAATGGAACAGGTCATTAAAAGAAATCCCGGAGAGCCTGAATTTCATCAGGCGGTCAAAGAAGTCCTCGAATCGCTCGAGCTTGTGGCCGAAAGGCATCCCGAATATGTTAATGCCGGAATATTTGAGAGAATTGTCGAGCCTGAGAGGCAGATCATCTTCAGGGTTCCCTGGGTGGACGACAACGGAACCGTCAGGGTAAACCGGGGCTTCCGCGTCCAGTTCAGCAGTGCGATCGGGCCTTATAAGGGCGGATTGCGGTTTCACCCCTCGGTCAACCTGGGAATCATCAAATTTCTCGGTTTTGAGCAGATTTTTAAAAACTCCCTCACCGGCCTGCCGATCGGCGGAGGCAAGGGCGGCAGCGATTTCGACCCGAAGGGCAAGTCCGACGGAGAGATCATGCGCTTCTGCCAGAGCTTCATGACGGAGCTGAGCCGCCATATCGGCGAGGACTGCGACGTGCCCGCCGGCGATATCGGTGTCGGCGGCCGGGAGATCGGCTATCTGTTCGGCCAGTACAAGCGGCTGAGAAACACCTTCACGGGCGTACTTACGGGCAAGGGCCTCACCTGGGGCGGCAGCCTCGTCCGGACCGAAGCCACCGGATACGGCCTGTGCTATTTCACCGACGAGATGCTGAAGGCCGCCGGCAAGTCCTTCAATGGCGCGACCGTCGTCATTTCCGGTTCCGGCAACGTCGCGATCTATGCGGCGCAGAAGGTCGGGCAGCTCGGCGGAAAGGCCGTCGCGATGAGCGACTCCAACGGATACATTTACGACAAAGACGGTGTGGACCTCGCGGCGGTCAAGAAGATCAAGGAGGAGCTGCGCGGCAGGCTCAGCGAGTACCTGAAGTACCGTCCGCAAGCGGAATACCACGAGAACTGCGCCGGAATCTGGTCGGTCAAATGCGATATTGCCCTCCCCTGCGCGACGCAGAACGAGATCGACGCGCACTCGGCCGAAATACTTGTCAAAAATGGCTGCTGCGCCGTGGCGGAGGGCGCGAATATGCCTTCGACGCCGGAAGCGACGGAAATTTTCCTTGACAACAGAGTCCTTTTCGGGCCGGCCAAAGCCGCAAACGCCGGAGGTGTCGCGACCTCCGCGCTTGAGATGAGCCAGAACAGCATGCGTTACTCCTGGACCTTCGAAGAGGTCGACACAAGGCTCAAAAGGATTATGGAGGACATTTACAATAATTGCAGCGCGGCCGCAAAAGAATACGGAGCGGAGGGAAACCTTGTCTGCGGGGCAAATATTGCCGGATTCCTGAAGGTCGCCAACGCGATGTACGCGCAGGGAATTGCCTACTGATTGATAAAGGGGGGCGGATACCGTGGATATTGCCGATAAAGCGCCGCATTTTTCCGGATTTCATGATCTCATGAAATTCAGGGTACGCGAGATACTCATGGTTTCCTCCTCCTACGACGCGTTCGTGATGGAAGAGGACGGGCGTCTCTCCGAGAAGCTATTCAGCGAATATCTCGACATGCAGCTTCAGTTTGTCCCGCGGATACAGCGCGTTTCCTCGGCCGACGAGGCATTTTCGGTTCTGAAAAAAAGGACGTATGACCTCGTCATCACCATGGCGAGGCTGAAGGATATGGACCCTCTGGGTTTTGGCAGGCGCGTCAGGGAGCTCTATCCCGAGGTGTACGTGGTGGTGATGACCTACGAGACCTTGGGCAGTGCCCTGACGCGAAGGATCTTGGCGAGCCCCGATATCGACAATCTGTTCTACTGGTCGGGCAACGACAAGATCCTCATGTCCGTTATCAAGTACGTCGAGGATCTCGGCAACCGGGAGCAGGACTGCTCTCAGGGAGTCCGGGCGATCCTGCTCGTCGAGGACTCCCCTCAGATGTATTCCCAGCTGCTTCCCATCGTCTATACCGAGATCATGAAGCAGACCAGATATCTGATCTCGCAGGGCGTCAACAACCTGCAGCGCCTCCTGCGGATGCGGGCGAGGCCGAAGCTCCTGCTGGCCGGGAACTTCGAAGCGGCCGCGGAGACCTTTGCCCGTTACAGGGAAAATCTGCTGGGCATTATTTCCGACGTCGCCTTTCCGAAGGGCGGAATTGCCGACCCTGACGCGGGGCTCGAGCTGGCCGCCCTGGTCAAACGGGAGATGCCCTCCCTGCCTTTCCTGCTCTATTCCAACGAGACGCGAAACGAAAAGCGGGCCGAAGAGATCGGGCTGAGTTTTCTGAACAAGACCTCTCCCAATCTCACGCGCGAGCTGAGCGCCTACATCTCGGGAAACTACGGCTTCGGCAGCTTTGTGTTCGGCTATCCGGACGGCAGAACCCTGTGCCAGGCGTCGAGCATTGAGGAATTCGAAAAAGTCATCCGGGAGCTTCCCGAGGAAAGTCTCGTCTACCACGCGAAAAGCAACCACTTTTCCCGATGGTTCTACGCCAGAACCGAATACGCGATCGCGGAAAAGCTTGAGCGGGAGGAAAATTCCTGTCCCGAAAGCAGCGGGGAGCTGAGACAGTATCTCCTTGACTGCCTCGAGGAGTATTTCAGGCGCACCTACGAAGGCAACATCATGGATTTCGGAAAATCGAAAATTGACATGGAGAGCACCTTTATCAAGCTTGGCGGCGGCTCCATCGGCGGCAAGGGCAGAGGCGTCGCCTTCTTCAATTACGTTCTCCCGAACGCAGGAGTCCTGAAAAAATACGAAAATATAAAAATTAAAACGCCCACGACCTTCGTCGTCTGCAGCGAAGTCTTCGAGGAGTTTATGCGTGAAAACGGGCTCTACGACTTCGCCGTCGGCACGGATGACGAGGAGGAGATCGACAGGCGGTTTTTGTCCGGCCGGGTCCCGGAAAAAATTGTCGCGTCGCTGCGCACGTTGATCTCTGAGGTCAATTATCCGCTGGCCGTGCGCTCTTCGAGCATACTCGAGGATTCCCAGATGCTCCCCTTCGCCGGGATCTACAGCACGTTTATGCTGCCAAACAACGCTCCCGACCCGGAAATACGGCTGGGGCAGCTTCTGGACGCGCTGCGGCTGGTCTACGCCTCGGTTTTCCATCAGTCGGCGAAAAAATATATCCGAAACAGCGGGATCCGCATAGAGGAAGAGAAAATGGCCGTGCTTTTTCAGCAGCTGGTCGGCCTTGCGCACGGGAACCTTTACTATCCCGTCTTTTCGGGGGTCGCGCAGTCCTACAACTACTATCCGCTCTCCTCCTCGAAGCCCGGGGAGGGTATTATGAGCCTCGCCCTGGGCTTCGGGAAAATGATTGTTGACGGCGGAAACGCCTACCGGGTCTCGCCCGCGCACCCGAAAAGCAATCCGCCCTATTCCTCCGTGGGCGAATTTCTTCAAAAATCGCAGAACCGTTTCTACGCGCTCAACATGGGCGGGAAATGCGCGGGCATCACGTCGGACCAGAACTGCACCTATACGCTGTGCGATTTGGCGCAGGCCGAGAGCGACGGGGTTTTAGGCTTTGTCGGCAGCACCTATTCAAGGGAGAACGACATGCTGATCGACAGTCTGTCGTCGAAGGGGCCGAGAGCCGTCACCTTCGCGCCGGTGCTGAAATACGGCCTTTTCCCGCTCCCAGAGCTGATAACGGACTTTTTCGCGCTGTTTAAGGACGCCTTCGGCTGCGATATTGAAATGGAGTTCTCGGTCAATATCAGCCAGGACAGGGAAATTGAATTCTACCCGCTGCAGATCAGGCCGATGGTCGGCGGGCGGGAATCCGAAGAGGTGAAAACCGACGCGTGCGGAAACGCCAATACCGTGTGCCGGAGCCTGCATTCGATCGGAAACGGCGTTTTCGGGGATCTCACCGATCTGGTCTATGTCGATCCCGGCTCGTTCAATATCCTGAGCACGAAGAAAATCGCGGCGGAAATCGGCGGGATCAATCAGGGGCTTTTCCGGGAAAACCGCAAGTGCGTTCTGATGGGCTTCGGGAGGCTCGGCACCTCGGACCCCTATCTCGGGATTCCGCTCGAATGGTCGCAGATGTCTCAGGCCAGGGTGGTGATCGAGGCGGATCTCGACAGCCTTCAGGTCGATCCCTCGCTCGGAAGCCATTTCTACCACAATCTGATCTCGCTCAATATGGGATACCTGCATATCGGAAAGTTCAGCGCGTCCGAATTCATCGACTGGGACTGGCTGAAGAAGCAGCCCGTTCTGGAAAATGGCGAGTATGTCCGGCACATCCGGCTCGGCTCCCCGCTCACGGTGAAAATCGACGGGCGCACGAATCACGGCGTCATTTTCCGGAATTAGCGCATTCCGCGGCCAATATAAAATTTGAGAGGGGCTTAAAAAAGCCCCTCTCGCGCGGTATATGGCAGCTCCGGAATTTTTTAGGGTGAAACGCTTCCCCCGGAAGCGCCCGAGCGCCCTATGCTCCCGTTTTTCAATGGAACGCCGTTTGCGCCCAGGGTGTATAGTCGATGTTCAGCGTGGTTCCCGGCGTTACCGTGGTATCGCCGTCGCGAACCCAGCTCGCGAGCTTGCTGACGATATCCGCTTCCGTTGCGCTGCCCCACCAGTTGCCCTCGACAACAAAAGTGAAGTTGGCGTCGCAGTAGAGATTGACGCGGGTGTTGCCGCAGAGGTTGTTCCCGCTTATCGTATTGCTCTGTATGGAATAACCGGATTCCGGGCCGATGTTGCGGATGTGCAGGCCGTCCTCGTTCCCGGAGACGGTGTTTCCGGTTATCGTGTTGCTTGATGAACCGAACATCTCGATACCGTACTGCTTGTTGTTGGAAATTGTGTTGCCCGTTATCGTGTTGCCCGACGATTTCCACAGGTAGATGCCGTTTGCCTCCGCCGCTCCGTCGGCGCTGCTGACGGTGTTGTTCGTTATGGTGTTGGTATTGCAGTCCTGGCCCGCATAGATTTCGTCCACGTCGTTGCCCGTTATCGTGTTCCCCGTTATCGTATTTAATGTTGAGAAAAGCGTCGCCTTATAGGGGGAAACCTCCAGAACAATTCCGTAAGAGGAATTATCGCTAATGGTGTTGTTCTCCAGCGTGCAGCCGGTCGCCCCCATCAGGGCGACGCCGTTCGCGTTTCCGGTGATGGTGCAGCCGGAAACCGTCACGCCGGTCACGCAGGCAGTGCTTCCCGCTATCCCGACTCCCGCGCATCTTTGGGCGTCTGTTCCGGAGTTTCTGACGGTGAAGCCGCTGAGCGCAACATTGTCGGCCGCAATCGTGACGACCACGCCGCTGCCGCCGCCGTCTAGGATTGACGAGGCCGCATCGGTGCCGATGAGCGTAAGCGGCTTATTGATGGTCAGATTTTCCTGATAGGTCTTCGCTCCTGCCAGGAGCGTATCGCCCGCCGTGGCCTTGTCGATCGCGTCCTGGATTTTCCCGGTCACCGCCGTTCCGGAATAAGCCGCCGTTGCGCTTCCGTTGTTATAGCCGGACTTGCAGGCCGTAATGCTGTTATTTCCCACACGCAGCGCATTGGCCGCAGGAAGCGTAACGGCGTAGCTGTAAGGGCCCGTCCCCGATTCGACGGACGACAGCGATACCGCTCCGAACTTGAAAGACAGGCCGCCGAGCGCACTTGTGACCGTCATCGTGGTTGCGTGGGTGACGCTAACGCCCG